>Ga0233425_10000001_pt1 | contig 884640 bp, 873 predicted proteins | sample Watercolumn_Towu_2_FD_181712 | JGI IMG/M metagenome (GOLD analysis project Ga0233425, IMG submission 181712) | Freshwater microbial communities from Lake Towuti, South Sulawesi, Indonesia - Watercolumn_Towuti2014_140_MG | ecosystem: Environmental > Aquatic > Freshwater > Lake | place...
ACTGACCTGCGACCGGCACCACACCGTCATCCACCGCAAGGGGCTGCACGGTCACGTGCTGGACGGCAAGGTCGTCTGGGACCTCACGCCCGGCTCCTACGACCACTGGCTACGCCAACGGCAGGCCCTGGCGGGTGACCTTGCGGCCGGTCAGGCGCCAGCCCGGGAGCGCGACGACGGCTCGCCCTTCATCGACTCGACGCCTGCCCAGGACCACGTGCGCGGGAACGGTGATGCCAAGGGCCTGGTGCCGTACGACCGACCAGAAGCCCGCAGCTACGACGTGTGGGGCCAGCTCGACCCCGGCACTCCCGACGAGCCGCCACCACCGTGGCACCCATGACCTCGCCCCACACCCCGCCGGACCGGCGGGGCCACAGTCATGCCCAGTGGCCCAGACGCGGTCTCAGCGGTGGTCGCGCACCCGGCGCCCCACGGCATACCCGAGTCCCACGAGCGCGGCCATCGACCCGAGCGCGAACACGGCGAAGAAGAAGACCTCGACGAGGCTGATGTCGAACATCCTGACCCCCTTGGGCGGCGAAAAGCGTTCCCCGCTGGTCGATGCTACTCCTGTCTCATCGCCTTGGTGGCTCCGCGCGGCCGGAATGGCTTTCGCCGTCGGGACCTGCGTGCGTGACGCCGTGCTTCGCGACGGATCTAATGATGGCGTAACCGAGTGCGACGAAGGCAACGAGGCACCCGAGGGTGAGCGCAATGAGAAGAATCAGCATCAGGACCAGGACGACTGTGAACTCAGTGCCCACCACGGCTCCTTTCTCAGGTCTCGTCGACCGCGCGGTAGACGCGCAGGCTCGCGGCGCTGACCACCACCGGGCCGGGTGGGGTCGGCGGCCCGGGTTCGCCCGGCACCTCGAGGGCCGAGTCCCAGAGCAGCTGGTATGCCGTGAGACCGGGGACGGTGGGCAGGGTCACCGTCGCGTCGTCGGCACCACCGTGGAAGACCCGCAGCAACGACTCGCTCCCGCGGCGGGCCCCGTTGAGCAACATCTGGAGTGTCCGCGTGGACGCGTCCTCCCACCGGCCGTTGGCCATCGGGGCACCTGTGGCGTCGAACCAGGCGAGGTCGGTGGAGCCGTCCTCATGGACGGGCCGGCCGGTGAAGAACGTGCGCTGCCGCAGTACCGGCTGCTCGGCTCGCAACCGGGTGAGGAACTGTGTGGTCGTGAGCAGATCTCGTTGCCACGCAAGGAGATTCCAGTCGAACCAGGAGGTCTCGTTGTCCTGACAGTAGGGGTTGTTGTTGCCGCCCTGGGTGCGCCCGAACTCGTCGCCGGCATTGAGCATCGGGACGCCGGTGGCGAGCAGGTTCGTGGCCAGCAGGTTGCGCATCGACCGGCGCCGCCGGACTTCCACAGCCTCCAGCTCAGCCGCGGGCGCCCCTGAGTCGGCACCGCCCTCGAGCCCGTGGTTCCAGGACCGGTTGCCGTCGGATCCGTCGCGGTTGCCCTCACCGTTCGCGCCGTTGTGCTTGGTGTCGTAACGCGTGAGGTCCGCGACGGTGAAGCCGTCGTGGGCGGCAACGAAGTTGACCGACGCCACCGGCCCGCGGTCGCGCGCGCCGAACAGGTCCTGCGAGCCGGCCAGTCGCGTCCCCAGCTCGCGCACGCCGTGACCGGCCTGACCCGAGGCGGCAGCCCCCAGGTCCTGCAGCCAGAACGTCCGCACGGTGTCGCGGAACCGGTCGTTCCACTCCGAGAACGGCGGCGGGAACTGACCCGTCCGCCACCCGTGCATGCCGACGTCCCACGGCTCGGCGATCAGCTTGACGCGCGACAGCACCGGGTCCGTCCGCAACGCCACGAGGAACGGGTGGTTCGGGTCGTACTCATCGGCGCGACCGCGCCCGAGTGCCACGGCGAGGTCGAACCGGAACCCGTCGACGTGGTACTCGCTCACCCAGTAGCGCAGCGAGTCCAGCACCATCCGGCAGGCCATCGCGTGGCGCAGGTCGACGGTATTGCCGCACCCGGTCACGTCGATGTCCTGCCCGCGGTCGTCGATCCGGTAGTACGCGCGGTTGTCGAGCCCCCGCCACGACAGGGTCGCCCCGTCGCGCGCCGACTGCTCGGCGGTGTGGTTGAAGACGACGTCGAGCACCACCTCGATGCCCGCCTCGTGCAGGAGCTTCACCATTCCCTTGAACTCATCGAGCGCACCCTGCGGGTCGGTCGTGGAGGCGTATGCCGCGTGGGGGGCGAAGAAGCCCAACGTGTTGTAGCCCCAGTGGTTGGTGAGTCCGCGCTGCACCACCTCGGGCTCGGAGGTGAAGGAGTGCACAGGGAGCAGCTCGATGGTGGTCACGCCCAGCGCCTTGAGGTGCGCGATGACGGCCGGGTGGCACACGCCGGCATACGTGCCACGCAGGTGCTCGGGCACCTCGGGATGCAGCATCGTGAGGTTGCGCACGTGCGCCTCGTAGATGACCGAGTCGGCGAGCGGCACCTGTGGTGGTGCGTCGTCACCCCAGTCGAACGAGCCGTCGACGACCACGCAGCGCGGCATCGACCCGGCACTGTCCAGCGACGACCGAACGGTGTCGTCACCGCGCAGCCGGTCGTCGACCTGGTGCCCGAACAGCGACGGCCCCCACGTCACCTCGCCCTCGATGGCGCGAGCGTAGGGGTCGAGCAGCAGCTTGGAACCGTTGTAGCGCAAGCCCTCGGCGGGACGCCACGGCCCCGTTGCGCGCACGGCATACCGCTGACCCGGCCCGACACCCGGCAGGAAGCCGAACCAGATGCCGTGGGTGCGCTCGGTGAGCGAAATCCGCCGCTCGGTGCTGCCGTCCACGTCTCCTGGCTCGAAGAGGCACACGTCCACCGACTCGGCGTGACCGGCATACACCGCAAAGTCGGCGCCGCCCTCGACGAGGGTCATTCCCGGGGTGGGAGGAAGGTCACGCGTGCGCGTGGCGGGCGGCATGGCCCTCAGCCTAGGCACTGGTTACGGTTGACCCCATGAGCGACCCCACGGCCCTCCCGAACTTCCCGCCCCCGCCGGACGAGCACCCGCTGCGCGGTCGCGTCCTCGACGCCCTCATCGACGCGGGGCTCGCGCCCAACGTGGACGGCGACGGCGACGTGGCGTTCACCGTGCAGGACCAGCAGATCTTCGTGCGCTGCACCGAGGGCGACGTGCAGATCATGCGTGTCTTCGGGCAGTGGGCGATCAGCGACGCGGTTCCGAGCGACCCGCTGACGCGGCTGTCGACCAGCAACGAGATCTCGCTGCAGATGAACTGCGTCAAGGCCGGCCTCGCCAACGACACCCTCGTCGTGACGAGCGAGCACGTGGTCACGCCCGGCAGCGACGTGCCGGTGCTCGTCAACGTCTCGATCCAGCTCGTCCTGGCCGCGGTGCAGCTGTGGCACGAGCGCATCATGGGCGGCGAGGGCGGCCCCACCGGCCCCGGCGCCGGTCAGCCCGCACCCGACGGTGATCCAGTATGAGCGACCTGGTGACCCTCGAGGTCGAGGGCGGCATCGCGACCCTGCGCCTCAACCGTCCCCCGATGAACGCGCTGAGCGCCGAGGTGGGGGAGCGGCTCATGGAGCTCTCCCGTGAGGTGAGCGAGCGCGCCGACGTCTACGGCGTCGTGGTCTACGGCGGCGAGAAGGTCTTCGCCGCCGGCGCCGACGTCAAGGAGATGGCCACCAAGTCCTACGCGGAGATGGCGGACTACAGCCAGCTGCTGCAGGACTTCACGCGGGCCGTCGCGCGCATCCCCAAGCCGACCGTGGCGGCCATCACCGGCTACGCACTGGGCGGCGGGCTAGAGCTCGCGCTCGCGTGCGACTTCCGGGTGGCTGCCAAGAACGCCAAGGTCGGCCAGCCCGAGATCCTCCTCGGAGTCATTCCGGGAGCCGGTGGCACGCAACGACTTTCGCGTCTGGTCGGCCCCGCCAAGGCGAAGGACCTCGTCTTCTCGGGTCGGTTCGTCAGCGCCGACGAAGCCTTGGCGATCGGGCTCGTCGACGAGGTCGTCGAGGCGGAGGACGTGTATGCCGCGTCGCGGGCTCGGCTCGAGCCGTACGTGGGCGGTGCGAGCGTTGCGATCCGTGCAGCGAAGGACGCGATCGACCGTGGTCTCGAGGTGGACCTCGAGACCGGGCTGGAGATCGAGCGGATGCTGTTCCACAGCCTGTTCGCGACCGAGGACCGTGAGATCGGCATGAAGTCGTTCGTCGAGAACGGCCCCGGTAAGGCGAAGTTCGAGGGTCGCTGAGTGGTGGCGAAGACGAAGGCCTCATCCGGATCGCGTTCGGGCGCAAAGGATCCCGCGCCGCACCCGGTCGCGACCGCGGATGAGGTTGCCGCGGCCTACGAGGACACCAAGCTGGCCCAGGTGCTCTACCACGACTGGGAGGCGCAGACCTACGACGACAAGTGGTCGATCTCCTTCGACCGGCGCTGCATCGACTACGCCCGTGACCGGTTCGTCGCGATCACCGGTCGTCTCGAGCCGTGGCCGTACGCCAAGGCGCTAGAGCTCGGGGCCGGCACCGGCTTCTTCTCGCTCAACCTCAAGCAGGCCGGGGTGCTCGACGAGGTCCACGTCACCGACCTGTCCCCGGGAATGGTCGAGGCGGCCAAGCGCAACGCCGAGATGCTGGGCTTCAGCGTCTCGGGGCGAGTCGCCGACGCCGAGCGAATCCCTTACGACGACAACACGTTCGACGTCGTCGTCGGTCACGCGGTCATCCACCACATCCCCGACGTCGAGGCTGCGTTCCGCGAAATGCTGCGGGTGCTCAAGCCCGGTGGCCGGTTCGTCATCGCGGGCGAGCCCACGACGATCGGTGACTGGTACGCGCGCCGACTCGGACGCGTCACCTGGAAGGCAGCGACCGCCCTCACCAAGCTCCCGCCGCTGCGCGACAAGTGGGCCAAGGCGCAGGAGGAGCTCGACGAGTCGTCGCGCGCGGCTGCGCTCGAGGCGGTCGTCGACCTGCACACGTTCGACCCCACCGAGCTCGCCGCGACGGCCGAGCGGGCAGGCGCCGTCGACGTCCAGACCCGCACCGAGGAGCTGACCGCAGCGTTCCTCGGCTGGCCGGTCCGCACCTTCGAGGCCGCCGTCAAGCCCGGAGCCCTCGGCTGGAACTGGGCGATGTTCGCCTACGGGTCGTGGCGTCGACTGTCGGCCCTCGACGGGGTGCTGGCCAAGGTGGTGCCCGCACAGTTCTTCTACAACGTCGGCATCACCGGGGTGAAGCCGAGCTGACCCGTCGGGTCAGCCGCGGCCTCCCACAAGGACGAAGGATGAGCAGCGCAGCCGACGCCGACATGTCGCCTGACGAGCACGGCGAGCACGCGCCCTGGGGACTGCCACGACCGCTGGCGTGGCTGCGATGGGTGGGCTGGGCCCTGGCCAACGGGGCGTTCACCCGGCACCACCTCGCGTCGTACCTGCGGATGGCGCGGGCCAGCGCCCGCTACCCGTCGCTGCGGTTCGAGGGTCCCTGCTTCATCGGACCCGACGTGCGGTTCGAGGTGCGAGAAGGCTACGGGCGCATGGTGATCGGCGCCTACACCCACTTCGGCGCGCACGCTCGGGTCCGCGCCCACGAGGGCACGCTGCGCATCGGTGAGAAGTCTGTCATCGGCATCCGCAACACCCTCAACTGCTGGATCGACCTGTCCGTCGGTCGCGCCTGCCTCTTCGGTGACGACGTCTACATCTGCGACTTCGACCACGTGACCGAGCGCCTCGACATCCCCGTCAAGGACCAGGGCATCGTGAAGTCACCGGTCCGGATCGGCGACGACGTGTGGCTCGGCACCAAGGTCGTCGTGACGAGAGGGACGCGCATCGGCGACCACAGCGTCGTGGCAGCCTCGGCTGTCGCCCGCGGGACCTACCCCGCGAAGGCCGTCATAGCCGGCATACCCGGCAAGGTCGTCAAGACCCGCAGCTGAACCCCGGGCCGTGGCAAGACCCGGAAGCCGTGCGTCCGGGATCCGTGCGAGTGTGCAGACATGACGCCTGCGGACACCACCACTGCAACCGAGTTCTCGGTGACCTGGCCACAGGCATTGGCGTGGCGGCTCGAGCGCGCGCTGCTCGACCCGGTCGGGACCCAGTCCGTGGCGCGGGTGGTGCAGCGCCTGGGCGCCGTGCCGTCGATGGACGAGGCACTCGCAGAGCTGGCGGTGCGGACCCGGCGCCAGCACTCCCGCAGCGGTGAGCTCGCCCAGGCCTTGGCCGACGGCACCGTCATCAAGGCCTTCGCCTTCCGCGGCGCCGTGCACCACCTGTCAGCGCAGGACGGTGGCGTCTACCTCGCGCTGAGGTCGGCGGGACGACAGTGGGAGCTGCCCAGCTGGGTGGACTACTACGGGCTGACCTCTGACGCCTGGCCGGATTTCCGCGCGGCAGTGCGTGATTCACTCACAGGTGGTCCACTGACCGTCGTCGAGCTGGGTGCCGCACTGACGGGTCGCACGGCGTACCGGCACCTCGCCCCGATCTTCGACTCGGACCCGTGGACCCTGCTCAAGCCCCTCACGTGGCAGGGCGACATGAGCTTCGGCGCCCCTCGCGACGGCAAGGCGACGTTCCAGCGACTGGACACCAACCGGCACTGGCGCGGCATACCCGACCTGGAGGACGCCGGTCCCCGCGCCATCACCGCCTACGTCGGCACCTACGGTCCGACGACGCGCGACCACCTCCACCACTGGCTCGGCCAGGGGCTGAGCGCCGGGCGCAAGCGGCTCGACCGGTGGATCACGGAACTGGGCGACGACCTGGTGCCGGTCGACGTGGCGGGCACGGCGGCATTCGTCAGGCGGGGCGACGCCGACAGCCTCGCCGCGACCGTCCCGTCGAGCAGCGTGCGGTTCCTCCCCGGCCACGACCAGTGGGTGATGGGGGTGGGCACCAAGGACGCGAACGTCACCCCGCCCGCCCTGCGAGAGCTGGTGACACGCAAGGCAAACCCGGTCATCCACGGCGGCGTCGTCACCGGCACCTGGGCGCTCAAGGGCGACACGCTCACGATCACCTGGCAGGGCGACGGACCCCGCCCTGACACCGCCATCGAGGCCGAGGCCACGCGGCTGAGCCACATCATCGGCCGCGACCTGGCGGTGCATGTGGCAACCTGCTGAGGTGACCCTGCCGCGCCCCGAGATCGACCCGGACGGACTTCTCGAGTACTCCGTCGTCTTCACCGACCGCTCGCTCAACCACATGTCGCAGCGCTTCGTCGACGTGATGCAGGACATCATCGACGTCCTGCGCACGACGTACGGCGCCGACACCGTGGCCGTCGTCCCCGGCGGCGGCACCTACGCGATGGAGGCGGTCGCGCGCCAGCTCGCGACGGGTCGCCGCACCCTCGTGGTCCGCAACGGACTGTTCTCGGCCCGCTGGTCGCAGATCTTCGAGGCCGGGTCGATCCCCAGTGACAACACGGTATGCCGCGCACGTCCCGTCTCCGACGAACCGCGCGCCCCGTGGGCGCCGGCGCCGGTCGACGAGGTGGTCACGGCGATCGAGAAGCAGCGGCCCGAGGTGGTCTTCGCGGCGCACGTGGAGACGGCGGCGGGAATGCTGCTGCCGGACGTCTACGTCCGTGCGGTTGCAGAGGCCACCCATCGTGCCGGCGGGCTGTTCGTCCTGGACTGCATCGCCTCGGGTGCGATGTGGGTCGACATGAAGTCGCTCGGGGTCGACGTGTTGCTCAGTGCCCCGCAGAAGGGGTGGAGCGGTTCGCCGGGCGCAGGTTTCGTGATGCTCGGCGAGGCGGCCCGCGAGCAGGTGATGGCCACGACGTCGACGAGCTTCGCCCTCGACCTGCGCAAGTGGCTGACGATCAGCGAGGCCTACACCCAGGGCCAGACGCCCTACCACGCCACCATGCCGACCGACACGCTTGCGCGGGACGCCGCACTCATGCTGGAGACGCGCGACGCCGGGCTCGACTGGTTGCGCGACGCGCAGCTCGACCTCGGCGCCAAGGTCCGCGCGCTGCTCGCCGAGCGGGGCTACCCGTCCGTGGCTGCGCCGGAGTTCGCGGCCCCGAGCGTCGTCGTGTCCTACACCGACGACCCCGACGTCAAGAGCGGCGCGACGTTCAAGCAGCGCGGGCTCCAGGTCGCTGCGGGCGTGCCGCTCATGGTGGGCGAGCCCGAGGACTTCTCGACGTTCCGGGTCGGTCTCTTCGGTCTCGACAAGCTCACCGATGTCGACGGCACCGTCGAGCGCCTCGCCGCCGCACTGCCGTGAGCCGACCAAGACCCGCTTGACCGCGGGGATGCACATAGCAGGGGTGCGGATGCTGGGTCACTGCTCCGCCCAGCGGAGCAGTGACCCAGCATGCCGTGACGAGGCATGGGGCGACCGGCGGCGCACCCGACGCCGACTCAGCGGGACGGCCGCGGGCTTCGCAGACTCCCTCGCGGCATACGAGGCGCGGCGGAGTCGATGACCGAGCGGGGAGTGGTGGTCACGGCTCAGTCGTCCATCGCCTCGATGCCGAGCTCGGCCAGCTTGCCCATCTGCTCCCTGATGTGTCGGACCTGCTCTGCCGGCGGTGGCTCCCACCCGACGACCTCCTCCACCACCCGCAGCGGCTCGGTCGTGCGGTAGGAGCGGGTCGGGTTGCCGGGGAACCGCTTGTCGGTGACGTTGGGGTCGTCCTCGAGCCGGCCCAGCGGCTCGACCCGGTAGACCCGCGGAGCCCCGTCGCCGCGGGCCAGCTCGGCGGCGAGCGGGGCGCCGCCGGGCAGGGCGGTGACGTAGATGTGCTTGGACTGCCGTCCCGACCCGTAGTTGGACTTCCAGCCGGGCGTCAGCAGGTCACCGACGGCCACGTCGGCGCGCGTGCCGTGGAAGAACGGGCCAGCGTCGTCCACGACCCGCGGCTGCGGCTTCGGGTCGCGCAACAGGCTGTCGAGTCGGGTCGTGAGCTCGGCGATCCTGGTGTGCCCCTTGGGCGCTCGCGGGTAGCGCGCCAGGACGTCGAGGACGGTCGGTGTCGCGCGCTTGGCGGCGGCGTCGAGCACGTACTCGGCCACGACGGGGTCGTCGCCTCGGGCGAGCTCGGCCGCCCGTGCCGCGTGGGCGACCGGTCCGAGGATGTGCTTGACCTGGGTTGCCTTCGCCAGCGGGTGCAGGTATGCCGCGGACGCGGCTCCCGCGGCCGCGTGGGCGGCGTGCGCGGCGGCCTCGGTCGACGCGTCCTTGGCCGCCTTGAGGGCATCGGCGGAGGCAGTCCGCTGGAGCCGGGAGCGGGGCGCGCCTTCGACGAACGCCCGGGCGGCCTCGATGGCGGCCGCCGGTCGAGGGTCCCGGGGTTCGGCCTTGCGGAAGATGACGAGCGACGGCTCGGCGCACGACGCGGCATACGCGGCAACGGCTCTCAGCTCGTCCATCGTCAGCTCGAAGTCACCCGACGTCGTCTTCACGTGCTCATCCTCTTCCCAACCCGGGCCGCCGGGCCTAGGGTCGCGTTGTGTCTTTTTTCCGTGAGTAGAGCTCTGGAGGAAACAAATGTCCGCACGATCAGCCTCGACCCGGCCGAGCCGAAGACTGCTCCGGCCCCTGGTCGCCCTCGTGTCCCTGGGGTTGGTGGCCGGCGCCGGCCAGACCGCGGCCGTCGCAGACGGCCCCGGACACTCGGGTGACGCACCGTACCGTGGCAAGGTCATCTCGCTCATGCGCCACATGTCGGTGGAGCAGAAGGTCGGACAGCTCTTCGTGATCGAGGTGGCGGGCCGCGACGCCAACACGGTGAGCGACACGGCCAAGGCGACCAACCAGAGGCTCTACGGCGTCGACACACCCGCCCAGGCCATTGCCAAGTATCAGCCGGGCGGCGTCGTCTACTTCACGACCCGCAACAACGACTACAACATCGGCGACCCGGCGCAGGTCGCCACGTTGTCCAACGGGCTGCAGTCCGCGGCGCTCGCGCAGAAGGCGAAGATCCCGCTGCAGATCGCCGTGGACCAGGAAGGCGGCGCACTCGTCGCCCGCTTCGGCCCGCCCGCTACCCAGATGCCCGGCAACATGGCTCTCGGCGCCGGTCGCTCCGAGGCGGACGCGACCCGTTCGGCACAGGTGATCGGGACCGAGCTCGCGGCCGTGGGTCTGACCCAGGACTATGCCCCCGTCGCCGACGTCAACATCAACCCGAACAACCCCGTCATCGGCATCCGTTCGATCGGCAGCGACCCGGCGCTGGTCTCCAAGCTCGCGGTGGCCCAGATCAACGGCTACCACGCGGGCGGGGTCTCCGCGGTGGCCAAGCACTTCCCGGGGCACGGTGACACCGGCGTCGACAGCCACTACGGCCTGCCCCAGGTGACGCACACCAAGGAGCAGTTCGAGGCGATCGACCTGCCGCCGTTCAAGGCGGCCATCGCCGCGGGCGTCGACACGATCATGACCGCGCACGTGGTCTTCCCGGCGGTCGACCCGTCCGGTGCCCCGGCCACGATGAGCAAGAAGATCCTCACGGGGGTGCTGCGCGAGCAGCTCGGCTTCGACGGGCTCATCGTCACCGACGCGCTCGACATGGCCGGCGCGGCCGCGACGTACCCGCCCGACGTGGCCCCGGTCCAGGCGCTGCTGGCCGGCGCCGACCAGCTGCTCATCCCGCCGCAGATGGACACGGCCTACGGCGCGGTCCTCGATGCCGTGAAGAGCGGAACGATCAGCAAGAAGCGGCTCGATGAGTCCGTCTACCGGGTGCTGATGCACAAGTACAAGCGAGGCATCTTCGCCGACCCGTTCGTCGACGTCGCCGCGGCACCGCAGATCATGGGCGCGCCGCAGCACCTCGCCGACGCGCAGGCGATCACCGACCGCACGACGACGCTCGTCAAGAACGATGACGCGGTGCTCCCGCTCGCGGCTGGGCCGCGCAAGGTCCTCGTCGCCGGCTGGGGGGTCACCACGACCCAGACGATGGCGGCAGCGTTCGCCAAGCGGGGTGCCACGACCACCGTCCGCGAGTCGGGCACCACCCCGTCGGCTGCGGCCATCGACAGCGCGGTGGCGGCGGCGCAGGCGTCCGACCTGGTCGTCGTGTCGACCAACAACGCGTATGCCGTGAGCGCGGAGACCGGACAGCCGACGCCTGCCGCTGCGGCGCAGACCCGGCTCGTCAAGGCACTGCTCGCCACCGGCAAACCGGTCGTGGTGACCGCGATGCGCAACCCGTACGACGTGGCCTCCTTCCCCGAGGCGCCGACCGTGCTCGACTCCTACGGCTACACCTCGCACCAGATCGAGGCGTTGGTCAAGGTGATGTACGGGGAGGTGAACCCCACGGGCAAGCTTCCCGTCTCAATACCCAAGGCCGACGGCTCCGGGGAGCTCTTCCCGTTCGGTCACGGCCTGGGGTACTGAGCTGGGGTCCTGAGCTGGCCTACGGACCCGACCAGCACCCACCGACGACGGGCAGGTGCGCGCGCCACACCGGGGACAACCGGCGCCGCACCTGCCCGTCAGCCGTGCGTGCTTCAGCCGTAGACGCGCGCGTCGAGCTCGGGGAAGGCGTTGTCGCGCAGAGACATTCGCGCTGCCATCAGGGCTGCGTCGTCGAATCGGCCGTCCTCGACCAGCTGCGCCAGGGTGTGGAACTCGCGGCGGTGAAGCTCGGCGCGGTCCCGGGCGTAGTCGACCGACTGGCCGCGGGTCACGAGGAAAGCCCAGTCGCTCGACAGGGCGTGGAACAGCGAGGTGAGGAGCTGGTCGAGGTCGCGTCGCCACGTCTGCAGCCGTCCCGCTGCGCGTTCCCTTGTCATGAGGTCGAGCCAGCGCCGCTGGAGCCACTCGTTCTCGTGCGCCAGGTCGGCGACTGCCGGACCCTCCCAGACCGAGAAGTCCTTGCCTGCTCCCCATGACCCGCTGCGCAGCTCCAGTGCACCGGCCACGAGGCCGCGGTCGATGGCGCCGGTGAGCGTCGTGACTGTCACTCCGGCGGCGGCCAGCGCCCGGATCGCGCGGCCGAGGAAGCCGGGTCCCTCGTGCCACCAGTGCCCGAAGAGCTCGGTGTCGTATGCCGCCGTCACCAGTCCCGGTCGGCCGTGCGCCTCGTGCAGGTCGACGAGGCGGCCGCGCACCGCATCGACGAAGTGCTCGACATCGCGCTCCACCTGGCGGTCGGCAGCGGCGGGGTCGTAGGGGCGCTTGCGGTGCTCGCCCACGTCGGGCTCGGTGATGGCCCAGAGCCGGACGCCCGTGTACTCCTCGCGCGCGTGGAAGTCCCGGTACGCACCAGCAGCGGGGTAACCCGTTCGCGACGACCAGATGAGATTGGTGACGTCCAGATCCCGTGGCACCGCAACGAGATCCGTGCCCGCCACCTGCCACGCGGCGTGCGGGTGACCGCCGGAGTCGCGCACCGTCTGCTCGTCGACCACGAAGTGTCCGACACCCGCCGCCGACAGGGGAGCGGCCAGCGTCGGAGCCCACGCGCACTCGGGCAGCCACACCCCGCGCGGGCGGGCGCCCATGCGCCACACCGCGTCGTCGAGACCAGCCTGCAGCGGCACGTCGACGAACGACGCCTGCAGCAGCGGCAGCAGCGGGTGCGCAGCAGGGCCGCCCAGCAGCTCGACGATCCCGTTGTCCCGCAACGACGCCCACACCGGTGAGCCGCCGGCCGACCAGCGTGACTCGAGCTGCGAGGCGGTACTGGCCGCCGCGGCATACTCACGATCTGCGGCCTCCCGGCGCGACGGGTCGGGGGAAAAGCCCAGCTCACGCGCACGCTGCTCCCACAGCCCCACCCACGTCCCGACCTCGCGGCGCATCCTCGGGTGGTCGAGCTGTGCGGCCAACACGGGTGTCACGCCGAGGGTCAGGATGTCGCGAAAGCCTTCGGCCGCAAGCGAATCCAGTTCCGCCACGAGGGGGACATAGGACTCCGCCCACGCCTGGAACAGCCACTCCTCGCCGAGTGGCCACACGCCGTGTCCTGGCACCCACGGCAGGTGGGAGTGCAGGACGAGGCAGAAAGCGCCCGGAACGGCAGTCACGAGGGAGCAGTCTGCCGCACTGCGGCTGCGGTCAGGCCTGCGGCGGTTCGACCAGCCGGGCCAGCCTGCGTGGTGCCATGAGGCAGTAGCTCTCGGTCAGCAGCTCGGCCACCTCGGCCCAGTCGACCTCGGGCTCAAGCGCCAGCCCGACGACGGTGGGGCTCCACTGCGGTTTGTAGAAGGGGTATCCGCTGCGCACCAGCGACTCGAGCTCCTCACCCGACGAGCGGAACGTCACCACGTCGACCGCGTGCGGAACCGGAGCCGCTCGACTGAAGACCGAGCCGTCGGCGGGGTCGACATGGGCCACGTGCGCGAAGGTGCGCTGCCGGATCCGCCAGCGCACCCCACGCCACGCGTCCTGCTCGACCGACTCGGGCAGACCGAGGCAGATCTCCCCGATCCGCGCCACGACGGCGGGGGAGAGGTCGTCCGGCTCGGCGCCACCGGCGGCTGCGCGCATGCGCCCGAGGGTAGACGCAGGCCCCGACAACCCGGGTCAGCCGAGCCCGCGCGCGATGACGGCGTCGAGCACGCGGTCAGGGAGCACCTTGCGAGCGGCGATCGCCGGCTTGGCGCCCATGCCCACGGCATACCGCGTCCTCGGGCGACGCGCGGTCGCGGCGCGCTCGATCGCCTTGGCGACCACCTCGGGCTGCGACCCGAACCGCCCGGTGTCCATCCGCCCGATGCCCTGGGTGACGCGGTCGCCATAGGCGCCGGAGCCGGAGACCTCCACGGCGGAGCCCATCGCGATGCCGGCCCACTCGGTCTTGATCGCGCCAGGCTCGATGACGACGACGTCGACACCGAAGGGCGCGAGCTCCTGACGCATCGCGTCGCTCAGGCCCTCGACCGCGAACTTCGTTGCGTGGTACCAACCGCCGAAAGCCATCGCGAACTTCCCGCCCATCGAGGTGATGTTGATGATGCGGCCCGAGCGCTGCTCGCGCATCGTCGGCATGACCAGCTGCGCGAGCCGGGCGAGACCGAACACGTTGACCTCGAACTGGCGTCGGGCCTCCTCCATCGGCACGTCCTCGACCGCGCCGTAGGAGCCGTAGCCGGCGTTGTTGACCAGCACGTCGATGCGGCCCTGCTCGGCGAGCACCTGGTCGACGGCGGCGACGACGGACGCGTCGTCGGTGAGGTCGAGGGGGAGGGCGCGGATGCCGTCGGACGCGAGCGCGGCGAGGCGGTCGGTGCGCCGTGCGGCGCCGTAGACGGTGAACCCGGCCCGGGCGAGCCGGCGGGCCGCGGCCTCGCCGATGCCGGAGGAGGCGCCGGTGACGATGGCGACCTTGGTGGTCATGGGTGCTCCTTCGTGAGAACTAACCATTCGGTTGACACCAGTGTGCGCCGACCTGGCCACACTGTCAACTGGACGGTTAGTTGATAGTATGCCGCCGTGCCCGACTCACAGCCCCCCACCCGACCGCACGACTCCCAACGAGAGCGGGACACCCGCCCGGAGCGTGACGCGGAGGCGACCCGTCGGCGGTTGCTCGAGGCGGCCACGGCCGAGTTCGCCGAGCACGGGATCGCCGGAGCGAGGGTCGATCGCATCGCCGCCGCAGCCCGCTCGAACAAGGCGCAGATCTACCACTACTTCGGCAGCAAGGACGGTCTCTTCGACGCCGTATTCGGCGCCTACGCCACCGAGGCGGCGCAGGCGGAGTACTTCGACGCGCGCGACCTGCCCGGCACGGCAGGGCGGCTCCACGACCAGCTCTCCAGCCGCCCCGACCTGGCCCGGCTGGCCACCTGGTACCGGCTCGAGCGCACGGGCAGCTCCCGGTCGATCGCCCCGATCATCGAGGCCAATGCGGCCAAGGTGTCGGCGATCAGGGACGCCCAGGCCGCCGGCGTCGTCACCGACGCCTTCCCGCCGGACGTGATCCTCGGGCTCGTCATCACCCTCGCCATGGCGTGGGTCGACCTACCCCCGGAGTTCGCCGGGTCCCCGGGCGCCCACTCCACCCAGGTGAGCCGCGGCTTCGTCGTCGACGCCGTCACCCGCCTCGTCGCCCCGCGCTGAACCCGGTCCGGGCGCTCCACTCTTCCTCCACGTCTCAGCCTTGGCCCGGCCGTGACCCAGGACACTCGGGAAAACTTGCCGACAGGGGAATCCTGACGGCAGGCCAGCCGTTACCACCTAGTGACCGGCCCTTTACCGGGTTCGGGAATGCAACACCGGGGACGACGGGAAACCGTCCTCCTCACCACGCCACGGCGCCTCAGGGGACCTCGACACACGAGGTGACGCGCCGCCACCGGTGCCTCCGTCGTCGCTGGGCATCAGCCACACTTCTTCTTCTCTCCCGGTTCTTCTTTCCCGGTTGCCGCACGCGACTCGTCGCGGCGACCTCACCGACCGGTCCGGCTCGCACGCGAACCCCCTCCAGCGCGCGGGTCGGGCCTCCCAAGGTCCGGCGGACCCGGAAAACCCCCTGCAACCCCGGGTTTCGCCGGACCACCGCGGCCCGGCCCGCACTACCCCCTGACAGTGCGGGCCGGGTTCGCGACCACCGCGACCAGGTCGAGGCAGTCGTCCGACGCCTCCCCGATCGCGAAGTCCTGCGTGGTCACAGACTCCACGAGCGCGCGCACCGTCGCCGGCCAGCGCGCAGGTTGCGCCGCCAGCGCCTCCTCGATCGGTCCGTGGCCGGCTGCCCAGGCCACCAGCCGTTGCGCATGGTGGATGCCGTGCAGTGTTACGTCCGCGCCCGGCAGCCACCGCGCCAGCTCGTCGCCCAGCTCCGCCGCGTCGTACTCCCGGCAGTGGTACGCGTTCACCGGCCGCGCCCGGCGCTCGAGCCCCGGCGAGAAGGTCAACCGGTTCGGCGTCGACACCACGAGCGCGCCGCCAGCCCGCGTGACGCGCGCCAGCTCGCGCACGAACTCCGCCGGTGTCCAGATGTGCTCCAGCACCTGCATCGAGACGGTGACGTCGAACGTCGCGTCCGCGACCGGCAGCGCCGTCAGGGCACCCCGCAGGTATGCCGCGTGCTCACCTGCGTGCGCCCGCGCGGCGTGCGCGGTCGCCACCGCGTCGTAGTCGACGCCGACCACGCGCGCACCCCGCCACGCGGACGAAAGGAGGCCCGCGGCATACCCCTCACCACTGCCCGCGTCGAGCACCGCCGACGGCGCCCGCGAGGTGAGCGGGGAGACGAGGCCGGGGACCGCGGCATACGCGACCTCGTGCCGCCGGAACCAGTAGTTCTCGTGCCAGATCCCCGGCGCCGTGCGCTCGCCCGTGAGGGTCAGCGGTGTCGTCACGGTGCCTCCGGCGGGTGGGGTGCAGCGTGCGTCACCGGGTGGTGAGCGTCACGCGGCCTCGGCATGGGGATTCGCAGTGGGTGCTGACAGGATGACACCTGACCCAAGTTCACCTCCCACATGGAAGAGGACGATCACCGCATGAACATCGTCGTCTGCGTGAAGTACGTGCCGGACGCACAGTCCGACCGCACGTTCAACGAGTCCGACAACACGACCGACCGGGTCGGTGTCGACGGGCTGCTGTCCGAGCTCGACGAGTACGCCGTCGAGGAGGCCCTCAAGCTGGTCGAGGCTGGTGAGGGCGAGGTCACCGTCGTGACCATCGGCCCCGACGAGGCCGCCGACGCACTCAAGAAGGCGCTGCAGATGGGCGCCGACAAGGCCGTCCACGTCAAGGACGACGCCATCCACGGCTCCGACGCGATCGCCACCTCGCTGGTCCTCGCCGAGGCCGTGAAGAAGGCCGCCGGCGGCACGCCCGAGCTGGTCCTCACAGGCATGGCCTCCACCGACGGCACCATGAGCGTCGTCCCGGCGATGCTCGCCGAGCGCCTCGGCCTGCCGCAGGTGACGTTCGCGTCCGAGCTGGCCGTCGACGGCCAGCAGGTGACGATCCGCCGCGACGGCGACGCCGCCTCCGAGACCATCGTCGCCACCCTGCCCGCGCTCGTGTCGGTCACCGACCAGATCAACGAGCCGCGCTACCCGTCCTTCAAGGGCATCATGGCCGCCAAGAAGAAGCCGGTCGAGGAGTGGAGCCTCGCCGACCTCGGCGTCGATGCCGGTTCGGTCGGCCTCGAGAACGCCTGGACCAAGGTCGAGTCGTTCACCCAGCGACCGCCGCGCGAGCAGGGCCAGATCGTCACCGACGAGGGCGACGGCGGCACCAAGCTCGCCGAGTTCCTGACCGCGCAGAAGTTCGTCTGAGACGACCGGATCGCCAAGAACCCCAAGGAGATTCCCCATGTCTGAAGTTCTCGTACTGGTCGACCACGCGAACGGCACCGTCCGCAAGACCACCGCTGAGCTGCTCACCATCGCCCGCCGCCTCGGCGAGCCGTCGGCCGTCTTCGTCGGCGACGGGTTCGACGCAGCCAAGGAGACGCTGGCCAAGTTCGGCGCGGAGAAGGTCTACCGCGTCGAGTCGCCCGACGTGACCGACTACCTGGTGGCACCGCAGGCCGAGGTGCTCGCGCAGCTCGTCGCCGACAAGTCGCCGGCCGCGGTCCTCATCCCGAGCAACAGCGCCGGCAAGGAGATCGCGGCCCGGCTCGCGGTCAAGACCGACTCCGGCCTGATCACCGACGCCGTCGACGTCCAGGCCGGTGACGGTGGTGGCGTGTCCACCACCCAGTCGGTGTTCGCCGGGTCCTACACGGTCAAGGCGTCGGTCACCAAGGGCACCCCGATCGTGACCGTCAAGCCCAACTCCGCCGCCCCGGAGGAGGCCGCCGGTGCGGCCGCCGACGAGGTGCTCGACGTGACCATCTCCGACGCCGCCAAGGGCGCGAAGATCACCGAGTCCAAGGCCAAGGAGGCCAGCGGCCGCCCCGAGCTCACCGAGGCCGCGATCGTGGTCTCCGGTGGCCGTGGCACCGGTGGTGACTTCGGACCGGTCGAGGCGTTCGCCGACAGCCTCGGTGCCGCCGTCGGTGCCTCGCGCGCCGCGGTCGACGCCGGCTGGTACCCGCACACCTCGCAGGTCGGCCAGACCGGCAAGCAGGTGTCGCCGCAGCTCTACGTCGCGGCCGGCATCTCGGGCGCGATCCAGCACCGCGCCGGCATGCAGACCTCCAAGACGATCATCGCCGTCAACAAGGACGAGGAGGCGCCGATCTTCGAGCTCGTCGACTTCGGCGTCGTCGGCGACCTCTTCCAGGTGCTGCCGCAGGCCACCGAGGCGGTCAAGGCCGCTAAGGGCTAGTCGGTCACCTGAGCCCCTCGCGCGCCGAAAGGCGCACGGAGGCAACGCGATTCGGTATGCCGGCCGGCCGGCATACGGGTGAACGCCCCGGACCACACGTGGTCCGGGGCGTTCGTCGTCGGTGGGGGATGGTCGTCACCGCCGGCTTGGCGGCGGACAGGGGAAGGCCCCTGGACCCGACGGGGTGGGTCCAGGGGCCTCGGCCATCCGCTGCGCGCTCAGCGGATGGCGTTTGCGGCGGCGACGGCGTCGACGAGGCCGTGGCCCTTGTCGAAGCTCGTCGTGCCGTTGCTCCCGGCCTCGTACGGTGCGCCGTTGGTGTACTTGTAGGCCGTCGTCTCCAGGGCTGCCTCGACCTGCGCCGGCGTGGCGCTCGGGTTGGCCTGGAACAGCTGGGCCACGATGCCCGAGATCATCGGGGTGGCCATCGACGTGCCCGAGATCGTGTTGTAGTCGCCGCCGTCCTTGGGGTCCAGCCCCGTGGTGCAGATCGGCAGGTAGATGCGGCACGAGGACGTGATGTTCTCACCGGGCGCCGAGATGTCGGGATAGGTCGACTGGTCGCCGGCCTTGCCGCGGCTCGAGAAGTCGGACACGGTGCCGTCGCGGGTGCCGTTGTCCTGGTCGAAGTAGGACGCGACCGAGATGATGCCGGGCGTCGGGTCCTTGCCGGGCGGGTTGGACAGGTCCTGCGACCCGTCGCCGCCGTCGTTGCCGTTGGCCCACACCGTGACGACGCCCTCCTTGACGAGCGCGCGCTGGAGCTTGGCCGTGGCCGAGTTCGGGTCGAACTCGCCGCCACCGCTGGGGCCGTAGGAGTTCGACGTCACCTTGATCGGCGGGCAGGTGCTGGCGGGGACGCCCGCGCCACAGGGGGCGTCGTGGTTCTCGAGCACCCAGTTGAGCGCTGCATCGGCACCGATGATGAACAGCACCGCGCCGGTGCTGATCGACACCAGGCTGGCGCCGGGGGCGGCGCCGTGCATCTTCGTGCCGTCCGAGAGCGTCACGTCGCGGCCGGCGACGATGCCGTTGACGTGCATGCCGTGGCCACCGACCGAGAGCAGGTCGGTGTTGAGGGGGCCGGCGTCCACCGGTGCGCACGTGCTCTCGGTGAGGGGCTCGCAGACCATCTTGAGGTTCTTGACGACGGCCGAGGAACCGTCGGCGTTCTTGAGGAACGGGTGGGTCGGGTCGACACCGGAGTCGATGACGGCGACCGAGACGCCCTTGCCGTCGAGAGCGGTGCCGTCGGCGCCGGTGAGGGTGGTGCGGGCCTCGTCGCCACGGGTGGCCTTGTTGGCCGTGCTGAGCTTCATCTCGATGGGCTGGTTGCCCTCGACGTAGGTGACACCGGGCTGGCTGCGTACGGCCTGCACCTGGGCCGGCAGGCCGCTGGCGACGACGACGCCGATCTTGTCGAAGCTGGTGACCTTGCGCAGGCCGGTCGCCTGGACCGCCCTGGTGGCGGCAGCGGTGTCGGTGCCGTGGACGAGGACCGTGGTCGGCGTGGCCGAGCTGAGCACACCGAGCTGCGACTTGAGCCACGGCTGGAGCGGGGCGAGCGACTGGCCGCTGGGAAGCAGGCCGGCCGAGGCGGGGCTGGAGAAGCCCACCGCGGCGATGGTCGCCGCCGCGGCTGCCGCGAGCGCGGCCACACGGGTGCGTTTCAGGGGGAGCATGGAATCCCTTCCCGGGACGGGCGTGCGTGCCACCGTCCCTGCCGGGGCCGGCGCCGGTGCCGACCTCCTTATGGGGGACCAACGACGGGTCGAAGGTGGGGTTACGCGTGGGTAGGCAAAGACTTGGCAAAGTGCCCCGCCCCTCCATGTCCCGCAACATGCCGTGAAACGTCGCGCACGACGGCATGTTGCGGGACATGGAGCGGGTGGTGGGGAGCACACGGCAGGGCGGGCGGTCCGGCGGTTGACGCGTAAACTTTGCGAGTGCCCGCCTACCTCGACCACGCCGCCACGACGCCGATGCGGCCTGCTGCCATCGCGGCCATGACCGACGCGCTCGCGACCACGGGCAACGCGTCCTCGCTGCACACGGCCGGCCGGATGGCCCGGCGAGTCGTCGAGGAGTCGCGCGAGCGCCTGGCCCGCGCCGTCGGTGCGCGCCCGTCGGAGGTCGTGTTCACCTCCGGCGGCACCGAGGCGGACAACCTCGCCGTGGCCGGCACGTTCGCGGCGCGGCGTGAGGCCGACCCGGCGCGGGTGCGCATCATCTCCAGCACGATCGAGCACCATGCAGTGCTCGACACGATCGAGCACCTCGTGGCCGGCGAGGGGGCGAAGGTCACCTGGGTCGACCCCGACCCCCAAGGGTTCGTCACCGTCGAGGCGGTGCAGGCGGCCATCGACGAGGACCCTGACTCGGTCGCCCTGGTGACCTTGATGTGGGCGAACAACGAGGTCGGCACGATCCAGCCCGTGACCGAGGTGGCCGCGCTCGCGCACGCCCACGGCATACCCGTGCACACCGACGCGGTGCAGGCACTCGGCCACGTCCCCGTCGACTTCACGGCCAGCGGCGTCGACCTCATGACCGTCACCGCGCACAAGCACGGTGGCCCTGTGGGAGTGGGTGCCCTCATCGCACGGCGCGACGCCGTCCTGCAGCCCCAGTCGTTCGGCGGGGGCCAGGAGCGACAGCTGCGCAGCGGCACCCTCGACGTGCCTGCGATCCGGGCCTTCGCCGTCGCGGCCGAGGAGGCCGTTGCCACGCTCGACGCCGAGCGAGGCCTCCTGATCTCGTTGCGGGACAAGATCATTCGAGGCGCGCTCGACCTGGGCTACGACATCGACGTCACCGGCTACTGGCAGGAGGGCGACGGCGAGCGCCGACTGCCCGGCAATGCGCACCTGATCGTCCCGGGCACGGAGGGCGACTCACTCCTCTACCTGCTGGACGCGGCCGGCATCCAGTGCTCCACCGGGTCGGCGTGCCAGGCCGGCGTCCCCCAGCCGTCGCACGTCCTCCTTGCCATGGGGCTGCCGGAGGAGCGAGCCAAGGGGGCCCTGCGACTGTCCCTCGGCCACAGCTCGACCCAGGCCGACGTCGACGCCGTCCTGGCTGCACTGCCCACGGCGATCGAGCGTGCCCGACGCGCCAGCGGATGGACCGGCTGATGCGGGTCGTCGCCGCCATGTCGGGTGGGGTCGACTCGGCCGTCGCCGCAGCCCGCATGCTCGACGCCGGTCACGAGGTGGTCGGCGTGCACCTCGCCCTCTCGCAGTCGGCCGCGACGCTGCGGGAGTCGGCGCGCGGGTGCTGCACGATCGAGGACGCCGGCGACGCGCGCCGCGTGGCCGATGTGCTCGGCATCCCGTTCTACGTGTGGGACATGGCGTCGCGTTTCCGTGCGGACGTCGTGGACGACTTCGTCGCGGAGTATGCCGCGGGCCGCACCCCCAACCCGTGCCTGCGGTGCAACGAGAAGATCAAGTTCGCGGCGCTGCTCGACAAGGCGGTCGCCCTGGGGTTCGACGCGGTCGCGACCGGGCACTACGCCCAGGTCGTCGAGCGACCGGAGGGGACGCGCGAGCTGCACCGCGCGGTCGACTCGGCCAAGGACCAGTCCTACGTGCTCGGCGTGCTCGACGGTGACCAGCTGGCCCGCGCGTTCTTCCCGCTCGGTGACACCACCAAGCCGCAGATCCGCGAGGAGGCCCGCGAGCGTGGGTTCTACGTCGCGAGCAAGCCCGACTCCCATGACATCTGCTTCATCGCCGACGGCGACACCCGTGGGTGGCTGACGTCGAGGCTGGGGGAGCGGCCGGGCGAGATCGTCGACGCCGAGTCCGGCGAGGTGGTCGGGTCGCACGCCGGCGCCTACGCCTACACCGTCGGCCAGCGCCGCGGCCTCGGCCTCGAGCGGAGCACTCTCGACAGTGCTCCGCGGTATGTCGTCGGAGTGGACACCAAGACCAACCAGGTCACGATCGGGACGGCAGACCTGTTGGGGGTCAACGCGATTCGCGGCGACCATGCTCGCTGGTGTGGCGTGCCGCCGGAGGGGGTCGTGCAGGTCGGGGCCCAGGTGCGCGCCCACGGTGAGGAGGTCCCCGCGCAGGCGTGGGCCGACGGCGACGAGGTGCAGGTGCGGCTCGCGTCGCGGCTGCGGGGCGTGGCGCCCGGCCAGTCGGTCGTCCTCTACGAAGGAACGCGAGTCGTCGGGTCCGCCACCATCGCGCAGAGCTGGCTCGAGCGCTGAGGTCGAACCGACGAGAGTCGAACCCGACGAGCTAGTCGCGCTGGTCGGGGAGGTGGACCTCGTCGACGTGGACGTCGACCGGGTGATCGGCATCAGCGCCCCCGAGGACCTCCGTGATCGTCGCCACGGCGCTCGAGCGGACCTCGCGCACCACGTCCTCGATCGGGGGGCCGTAGGGGACGGACACGTGGAGCGAGGCGCCGGTGCAGACGCCGTCCTGCTCCTGCACCTCGATGCGCAGCGGCCGCGCGCCCGAGGCGCGCTCGACCGCGGTGGCCACCGTGGCCACGACCACCTGGTCACTGACCTGGAGGCGGTCAGCGGCGCGGTCGGGACGCTGCGGCAGGTCCGCCTCGAGCAGCACCCGCCCCCGCGATGCCGAGCGCACCGCCCCGACCACCCGGTCGCGCGTCTGCGTCCAGGTCGACTCCTGGTGCTCGGCCAGCGCGCGCGCCGACCGCGCAAGCAGGTCTGAGGCACCCCGCGCGCCGGGACCGGCGGGGGCACCGGCGTCCCGGGGGCCAGGACCGCCCTGCGTCGTCGCACTCACGGGCCTCATCCTTGCCACTCTCGCATGAGTTCGGCCAGTGCTCGCCGCGCGCGGTACAGCTGCCCACGCACCGCGTCAGGGGTCAGGCCGAGCACGCGCGCCACCTCCGGCTGCGCCAGTCCGTCCACCTCGACGAGGATCCAGCAGGCGCGCTGGCGGTAGGGCAACCGGCGCAGAGCCGCGTCCAACGCCCGCACCAGCTCGGCCGAGCTGGCCGTGTCGAAGGGGCCCGGGGTGGCGGCCACCGACAGCTGGGCCGAGGCGGCCGGGTCCTCCGGCAGCTCGGACACCGGCTCCTCCCGGGGTCGACGCCGGTGCTGGTCGACGATCTTGCGGTGCAGGATCGCGAACAGCCAGGTCCGCACCGACGACCGGCCATCGAAACCGTCGAGGCCCCGCCAGGCCCCCACGAACGTCTCCTGCACGACGTCCTGAGCGTCGGCGACGTTGCGGGTGCTGCGGATCGCGTACCGGTACAGGCCCGGGCCGTGTCGGCCCAGCAGCTCCTCGAACGCCACCCGGTCACCGAGGCGGGCAGCACGTACGAGCTCGGTGTCCAGCGCCCCGGCCTCCACTGCCCCCACTCCGCTCGTCATCAACGCACCTCGATCTTCGCATCGCTCGCCGCGCCTCGCATGCCTGGCGCCTCGCCCCGCCCGGCGCGCCGCATCCGGCGCGCCCGCGGCATACCGAACCAAGCCGCTCGACCGAGAATGTGACGCAGGCCACATCGCCAGCCGCGTGCGCATCGGGCATCTCGCGCGACTACCCCATTGACAGCATCCGTCAGCCGGCGCACCGCGCCACCGAATGAGAGGACCACTCATGACCGACCAGACCACCGGCTCCGCCAGCGGCACCTCGTCCAGCGGCACCTCCGGTTCGAGCACCGGCTCGACCTCGGGTTCCACCTCCGGCTCGTCGAGCTCGACGTCGCCGGCCCGCACCGGCGGCGGCCGCAGCGGCTCCTCGGACCTGACCACGAGCCAGGGCAAGACCGTCATTGCCGACGTCGTCGTCTCGACCATCGCCGGCATTGCGACCCGTGAGATCAACGGCGTCTACGACCTGGGTGGCGGCGCCGCCCGCGCGGTCGGCGCCATCCGCGAGCGCATCGCCGGCGGCTCGGTCAACCAGTCGCAGGGCGTGTCCGTCGAGGTCGGAGAGACCCAGGCGGCCGTCGACATCGACCTGGTCGCCGACTACGGCGTCTCGCTGGTCGACCTCGCCTCGGCCATCCGCCGCAACGTCATCGACGCGATCGAGCGGATGACCGGCCTGGAGGTCACCGAAGTCAACATCACGGTGCACGACGTCCACATCGAGGGCGGGTCCGACGACTCGCGCGAGCAGACGGACAGCACCCCTCGAGTCCAGTGACCGACCCGCAGGCGGCCGATCGCGCCGCGACACCCCAGAACGCGGGTCCTCAGGCCCCGGCGCCCCCCTCTGCGGCGCCTGAGGACCCGCCTCTGGCCGACCGCGTGGCCCAGGCCGTGGAGAGCACGCCCGGCGTGGCGGGCCTGCACGGCGGCCGGTTCGGTGAGGTTGCGACCTACCTACCCGGGCGCCGCATCGCGGGAATCCGGTTGGGGGACACCGCTGCTCAGGTGCACGTCGTCATCGACTACGGCACGAAGGTGCCCGACGTCGCCGCGGCTGTGCGTGACGCAGTCGCGCCCCTCGTCGACACCCCTGTCGACGTGACGGTCGAGGACGTGGCCGCACCCGCCGCCACCTCCCAGCGACCACCGGCCGCCCGTGAGACCGCCACCGACCCCGACCCGACCGACCACCCCACCACTGGGAGGACGTCATGACACTCAACTCTTCGATCATCTGGATGCTTGCCGGCCTGCTGCTCGGCGTCGCCGCAGCGGCTGGCGGGTTCACCGGGTTCCTCGTCGCACTCGTGCTGGGTGGTGCCGGCTTCGTCGTCGGCCGCTGGCTCGACGGCGGCGTCGACCTCGACTCGGTGCTGCGAGGGCGCGGACGTGGCTGACGCCGTCATCCGCGACAGCGCCGACCGGGGGACGCTGCGCATCCGTGACGCGGCCGTGGAGCACCTCGTGCGCCGTGCCGTGCTGGACGTCGACGGCGTCGTGGCCCACCGGTCGGGCCTCGACGCCCTCACCGGACGCGACCTGCCGCGCATCGACACCTCGCTGAGCGACGACCGCGTGCGGGTCGCCCTCGACGTGGGCGTCGAGTGGCCGCACGGCGTGGCCACCGCCGCGGGCGGTGTCCGGTCCGCCGTGACCGACGTGCTGCACCGGTATGCCGGGTTGGACGTCGCCGCGTGCGACGTCACCGTCGTGCCCGTCCAGCCCCAGGAGAGCGAGAGGACCGTGCGATGAGCACCACCGCACAGACACGGGGTGACCGCCACACCGAGGCGCTCCCCAGCACAGGCTCCGCGCCCCGACCGGGCCGGGCTCTCGGGCCGGCCCTCGGTGGCCTGCCTGCCGTCGTGCCCGCCGTGCTCGTGATGCTGCTGCTGACGGCTCTGGCCGTCGTGCTGATCCGCGACACCGTCGTGCTGGCCGGGTGGGCCTCGGGCCAGCCCTGGTCCACCCCGGTGCTCGAGTGGTTCCGTGCCGTCCAGCCCGCCGACTGGATGATCCCGGTGGGTGTCGTGCTGGTGCTCGTCGGGTTGTGGTGCCTCCTGCAGGCAATGCGCCGTCGGCCCCGCCGATACCTCGCCGTCGGGTCACCGGTGCGGGCCTGGCTGCCCGCACAGGACGTCGACCGCCTGGCTCGTTCGGCCGCGCAGTCCATCGACGGCGTCCTCGATGCCCGCGTCACCGCTCGGCCCGGACGCGTGGCCGTGAAGGTCCGCGGCACCGACCGCGACAAGCGCGAGCTGCGCGACGACGTCACCCGCGCGGTGAGCGAGCAGCTCGAAGGCCTCGACCCCCAGCCCAGCGTCAGTGTCACCGTGCGGTCGACCCGCCAGTCGGGTGGACAGGAAGGTGTGTCATGAGCCGTGCCACGGCTGCCCTCGACCGGTTCGCCGCGATCGTCCTCGGTCTGCTGCTCATCGCTGCCGGTGCCGCCCTGCTCGTGTGGCGGCTCGACCTGAGCCAGTGGTTCCGCGACCCGCTCGACGGGCCGCTGAACCTGCCGGCCGTTGCCGACCTGCCCAACCAGGCCTGGTGGCCGTGGGTCACCGGCGTGGTCGGCGTGGTGCTGGCGCTGCTGGTGCTGCGCTGGATCGTCGGGCACCGGGTGACCCGGGGCCGCTCCAGCCGCCCGTTGCCCGGTTCGGCGCCGAACGGCCGACTGGTCCTCGATCTCGGCGCCCTCGCCGGGACAGCCGCTGACGCCCTCGCGGCGCAGCCGGGCGTCGAGAAGGCCAAGGGCCGGGTGCTGGGCCCGCCGCACGACGGCGCGGTCGAGCTCACGGCAACCATCGACGCGCTCACGCCGCTGTCGACCGCGGGCGCCGCGGTGCAGGCCGTGGCCGAGCAGCTTCAGCTCGCGACCGACGGCACCGTGCCCGCCCGCTACCAGGTGAAGGTCGGCCGCCGCCGCTGAGACTGTTGACCAAGGCCCCGTCCGGGGCGAGGCTGGCGGGTATGCCGCAGCGACATATTCGTCCCGGCTCACCTCTGGCCCGGGTGCGGGACCTGTGCCTGGCGTTCCCCGAGACGCAGGAGCGGCCGTCGCACGGTGAGGCATGCTGGTTCGCCGGTGGGCGAAAGCTGTTCGTCATGGCTGCCGACCACCACCACGACAAGCGGGTCGCCTTCTGGGCGGCAGCCCCCAGGGGGGCGCAGCAGCGCCTGGTCGACGACGACCCGGACGGCTACTTCCGGCCGCCCTACGTCGGCCACCGCGGCTGGGTCGGGGTCTGGCTCGACGGCGACGTCGACTGGGACCGCGTGGACGAGGTCGTCGAGGACGCGTGGCGACTGGTCGCACCCAAGCGGCTCGTCACGGCATACCTCGCGGACTGAGCGAGGAGCCGGCGTCCCGACAGCAACCGTGGGTTGGTCGACCTCCCGGCCGTCGGTGGCGGGGTCTAACCTCGCTCACGTGGCGCGCGCATCCGGCATCGGCTCCCTGCCCGGCACCGACATCCGCGAGGCCCTCAAGGGGGTGCGCGACATCCTCGGTGACGGGCAGCTGCCCTACCTGCCCGAGCTGCCCGCCCGCGGCCCCGGCTCGGACATGGTCGGCCGCGCGGCCGGCCTGCTGGTCGACCTGCACGTCGACCTCCAGCCCAGCGGCTGGCGCTTCGTCGAGCGGCCCGGACGCGACGCCGAGCGCACCGCCGCCCTGTGGCGCCAGGACCTCGACGAGCTCGCCGAGGCGTTCGACGGCTACGCGGGCGACCTCAAGGTGCAGTCGACCGGCCCGTGGACGCTCGCGGCCACCATCGAGCTGAACCGCGGCGAGAAGGCCGTCGCCGACGAGGGCGCCGTCCGCGACATCGTCGGGTCGCTGGCCGAGGGACTTCGCGACCACCTCGGTCGCGTCCAGGCGCTGGTGCCCGGCGCGCGACTCTGGCTCCAGCTCGACGAGCCGTCGCTGCCCGCCGTCCTCGAGGGACGGCTGTCCACGGCCAGCGGCTACGGACACCTGCGCGCGGTCGACCCCCAGGTCGTGGCCGCTGGCCTGCGCGACGTCCTCGCCGCCGCCCCCGACGCGGAGGCGACGGTCGTGCACTGCTGCGACCGCGGCATACCGCTGCCGCTGCTGCGCAACAGCGGCACCGCAGCGATCGCGCTCGACACGACCGGCCTGTCACCCCAGCGGTGGGAGTCCGTGGCGGCCACCGTCGAGGACGGCGTCGCGGTGTGGCCAGGATGCCTGCCGACCGACGGGTCGGGGTCGGTGCGCGGAGCCGTCGAGGAGGTCGAGCGCGGCTGGGCGGACGCCGGTATGCCGCGTGCCGGGCTGGGTGCCCTCGTCGCCACCCCGGCGTGCGGGCTGGCTGGGCTCACACCGGACGGGGCCTGGCGCGTTCAACGGGCGGCGGTCGACGTGGCCGCGGAATGGTCCGAACGAGCGGAGGGTTGACCCGCCCATGAGCAGTGTGGCTGACGTCGGTGCGGCACCGGTGACGACGAGTGTGCGAGTGCCGTGGCAGGCGAAATACCTTGCGCTGGCAGTGATCTGGGGCTCGAGCTTCCTGTTGATGAAGGTCGGTCTGCGCACCATGGCGCCGCTGCAGATCTCGGGGCTGCGCATCTTTGCCGGCACCGCGACGCTGCTCGTGCTGCTGTCGGTGACCGGTGGGCGGCTGCCCCGCGAACGGCGCACGTGGGCGCACCTCACGGTGTCGGGTGTGTTCCTGACCGCGTTGCCGTTCAGCCTGTTCGCGGCGGGGGAGGAGCGCGTGTCCTCGGCGCTGGCTGGCATCGGCAACGCGACGACTCCGCTGGCCGCGGTGTTCTTCGCGCTCGTGCTGCTGCCGAGCGACCGGCTGTCGCCACGCAAGCTGGCGGCTGTGCTCGTCGGGTTCGTCGGCGTGCTGGTGATCATGCAGCCGTGGGAGTCCGCAGGGCGGCCCGACCTGCTCGGGTTCGGCATGACGCTGGTGGCCGGCGCGTCCTACGGCCTGGGGTGGACCTACAACCGGAGGTTCCTCGGGCAGGCCGACCTGGGCGGGCTCTCGATGCCGACCGCGTTGCTGCTGGTGGGGTCGGTGCTGATGGTGCCGGTGCTGGGTGTCTGGTGGCTGCTGCACCGCGACGCGTATGCCGCGCCGTGGTCCGGACACGTCGACGTCACCGGCGGTGGGTGGCTCCTGCCGCTGCTCGCCGTGCTGGCGCTGGGCGTGGTCGGGACGGGTCTGGCCTACATGCTGCAGTTCGACGTCGTGCGGGCCGCCGGCGCGACGGTCTCGACGACCGTCACCTACCTCATCCCGGTCGTGTCGGTGGTCCTCGGGGTGCTGGTGCTCGGCGAGCACCTGGCGTGGCCGCAGCTGGTCGGCGCCGCCATCGTGCTCGTGAGCGCGATCGTCATCGGGATGCCCGCGCGCTCGGCAAAACGGGGGTTGCGAGCACAAAACGTGGCGAAATAGGCCCCGTCTCGCGCCAGCAACCCCCGTTGTGCGCGAAGGCGGTCAGGCGTCGGCGGGCTTGCTGACCTCGCGGCGCAGGATCTTGCCGGTCGCCGTCTTGGGCAGCTCCTCGACCTGCCAGATGTGGCGCGGGTACTTGTAGGCGGCGAGGTTGTCCTTGACGAACTGCTGGATGTCCTCGACCGAGGCCTGGGCGTCCGGCTTGAGCGCGACCGCGGCGCCGACCTCCTCGCCGAGCAGGTCGTCCGGCACGGCCACGACAGCGGCCTCGAGCACGTCGGGGTGCTGGTAGAGCGTCTCCTCGACCTCGCGCGGGTACACGTTCATGCCACCGCGCAGGATCATGTCCTTCTTGCGGTCGACGATCGTGTAGTAGCCGTCCTCGTCGACGGTGGCCAGGTCCCCGGTGCGGAACCAGCCGTCCGGGATGGCCTCGGCGGTGGCCTCGGGGTTCTGCCAGTAGCCCTTCATGACGTTGTCGCCCCGGATCGCGATCTCGCCGACACCCTCCCCGGCGCCGACGTCCTGGCCGTCGGCGCCCACGAGCTTCATCTCGCACCCGGGGATCGCGACGCCGATGGTGCCAGGCTTGCGCTCGCGGTCGGGCATGTTGAACGACGCGACCGGCGACGTCTCCGACAGACCGTAGCCCTCGAGGATGATGCAGCCGAACTTGTCCTCGAACGCCTTCTGCACCTCGTGCGGCATCGCGGAGCCGCCCGAGCAGCAGGTGCGCAGCGACGACGCGTCCATGCCGTCGGACTTCGGGTGGTTGAGGATCGCGGCATACATCGTCGGCACGCCGAGCATGATCGTGACCCGCTCCTTCTCGATGACCTCGATCGCCTGTTCCGGGTCGAAACGCGGGATGAGCGCGAGCGACGCGCCGGCCAGCACGGCCGCGTGCATGCCCACGACGAGGCCGAACACGTGGAACAGCGGCAGGCAGCCCATGACGACGTCCTCGGCCGTCGTGTGCTGGATGTCGAGCGAGCTGCGCTGGGCATTGAGGTGGATGTTGGAGTGGGTCAGCTCGGCGCCCTTGGGCCGACCGGTGGTGCCGGAGGTGTAGAGGATGAGCGCGTCGTCGTCGTCGGCCCGCTCGACCGGCTCGACGATCGGGTCACCCACGGGGAGCGCGCCCTCGACCGGGCCCATCGGCGTGCACTCGACGATCGTCGTGCCGCTGTTCTCGGCGCCCTTGGTGGCCTCGGCGACGAAGTCCGGCCACACGAACGCGATCTTGGCGCCGGAGTTGGTGAAGAAGTAGTCGATCTCGCCGGACTTGAGCAGCGGGTTCATCGGCACGACCACGCCGCCGGCGAGCAGGATGCCGTAGAACACGACCGGGAAGGCGGGCACGTTGGGCAGGATGATGGCCACCCGGTCGCCGGGCTCGATGCCGGCCGCGCGCAGGGACCCGGCCACCTTGGCGGCGGCACCGTGCAGCTGCGCATAGCTCATGCTCTGGCCGTTGATCCGGATCGCGGACTGTTCCGGGTTCTTGGCGGCAGTGGTCGTCAGGTCGGTGGCGATGTTCGTCATCGGGGCGCTCCATTGCGTGGTGTCGGGGACCAGGCCCTCATACTCTCCGGTAGACCTGTCCTTTGGCTACGGTTCGGCTGCTTCCTGAGTTCCCCTGCGGTGTGCCGCGTGCCTTGCGTCCGCGGTTTCGGTCGCCCTGGCAGCCAGAACCGCGGACGTTGCGGTATGCCGCGTTGCTTGCGTCCGCGGGTTCGGTCGCCATCGCAGCCAGAAGCGCGGACGCAACCAAGCGCCGCGGGGGCGGTTCCGGAGTCGGTGGGCTGCGGCAGGATGGGGGCGTGACCGACAGCAGCGCCGCCAGCACCACTGCCAGCACCACTGCCAGCACCACCGCGAGCCCGATCGAGAGCGACGTCCCCGAGGACGTGCGCCACGAGTGGACCGAGCTGGCCGAGCAGGCGAGTGCGGCCCAGTTCGCCTACCACGTCAAGGACGCCCCGACGATCAGCGACGGCCAGTACGACGCTCTGATCAAGCGGCTCAACGCCATCGAGGACGAGCACCCCCAGCTGCGCACGCCCGAGAGCCCGACCCAGCAGGTCGGCGGAGCGGTGTTCTCGACCGACTTCACCGCGGTGGACCACCTCGAGCGGATGCTCTCCCTCGACAACTGCTTCTCACCCGAGGAGCTCGCCGCCTGGGCGGCTCGCGTCGCCCGCGACGCGAGCACCGCGGCATACCACTATCTGTGCGAGCTGAAGATCGACGGGTTGGCCGTCAACCTGTTGTACGAGAACGGAAAGCTCACGCGAGCGCTCACCCGCGGCGACGGCCGCACGGGCGAGGACGTGACCAACAACGTCCGCACGATCGACGGCATCCCGCACCAGCTCAAGGGCAAGGATCACCCGACCAAGGTCGAGATCCGCGGCGAGGTCTTCTTCCCGGTCGAGGCGTTCGGCGAGCTCAACGCCCAGCTGGTCGCGGCCGGCAAGCCGCCGTATGCCAACCCACGCAACACGGCCGCAGGATCGTTGCGGCAGAAGGATCCCCGCGTCACGGCGAGCCGCGGACTGCGCATGCTCGTGCACGGCATCGGCTACCGCGAGGGGCTCGAGCTGACCCGGCAGTCCCAGGCCTACGACCTGTTCGAGGAGTGGGGGCTGCCGGTGTCGACCCACTCCAAGGTCGTCGACACGATCGAGGAGGTGCAGGACTACGTCGCCTACTACGGCGAGCACCGGCACGACGTGGAGCACGAGCTCGACGGCATCGTCATCAAGGTCGACGAGGTGGCCGTGCAGCGCCAGCTCGGGTCGACGTCACGGGCGCCGCGCTGGGCGATCGCGTACAAGTACCCGCCGGAAGAGGTCAACACCAGGCTGCTCGACATCCAGGTGGGGGTCGGCCGCACCGGGCGCGTGACACCGTTCGGGGTGATGGAGCCGGTCGTGGTGGCGGGGTCGACCGTGGAGCGGGCGACGCTGCACAACGCCGACGAGGTCAAGCGCAAGGGCGTGCTCATCGGTGACACGGTGGTGCTGCGCAAGGCCGGAGACGTGATCCCCGAGATCCTCGGGCCGGTCGTCGACCTGCGCGACGGCAGCGAGCGCGAGTTCGTCATGCCCACCCACTGCCCGTCGTGCGGCACCGAACTGCGCCCGGAGAAGGAGGGCGACAAGGACATCCGCTGCCCCAACGCGCGCACCTGCCCGCAGCAGCTGCGCGAGCGGCTGGCGGGGCTGGCCGGGCGTGGTGCGTTCGACATCGAGGCGCTCGGGTGGGAGGGCGCCGGCGCCCTGCTCGAGTCTGGGGTCATCAAGGACGAGAGCGGCCTGTTTGCCTTGGGGGAGAACGAGATCGCGCAGGTGCCGTTGTTCACGCGGGCCGCGAAGAAGACCGACCCGGAAGACGCCGTGGTCGACGGGCGGGTGCTCTCGGCCAACGGCAAGCGCCTGGTCGACAACCTGGCCACCGCCAAGGAGCAGCCGCTGTGGCGGGTGCTCGTGGCCCTCTCGATCCGGCACGTCGGCCCGACCGCGTCCCGCGCGCTCGCGCAGCACTTCGGCTCGATGCAGGCCATCCGTGAGGCGTCCCGTGACGAGCTGGCCGGCGTCGAGGGCGTCGGGGGAGTGATCGCCGACGCCGTGCGCGAGTGGTTCGACGGCGAGGGCAACGACTGGCACGTCAACATCGTCGAGCGCTGGGCCGCCGACGGGGTGCGGATGGAGGACGAGCGCGACGAGTCGATCGAGCAGACGCTGGCCGGGCTCACGGTCGTCGTCACGGGGTCCCTCGAGGGGTTCTCGCGTGACTCGGCCAAGGAGGCCATCCTCGCCCGCGGCGGCAAGGCGTCGAGCTCGGTGTCGAAGAAGACCGACTACGTCGTCGTCGGCGAGAACGCCGGGTCCAAGGAGGACAAGGCCCGCGAGCTCGGCCGCCCCATCCTCGACGAGGCCGGCTTCGTCCGACTCCTCGAAAACGGCTCCGCCGACTGACGCAGTGTGGCCTGACGGTGCGGCCTCTTAGTCTCGGGCCGTGATCGACAAACACACCTACCTCCGGTTCTGCGACGAGGCGCTGGTCGCCATGCGCGACATCGTCACCGACCTCGGCGACGACCTCGCCAACCGCCGCCCGGACCTGCCCGGAGCCAACAGCCCCTACGCGATCCTGACCCACTGCCTCGGCGTCTGCGCCTACTGGGGCTCGACCGTCAACCTCGGCCGCGAGGTCTCGCGCGACCGTGCCGCCGAGTTCACCGCATCCGGACCCGTGGCGGACCTCGCAGTCGCAACTGACCGCTTGCGCGCGGACTTCGCCGGGTGGGTTGGCGAGGCAGACCCGGGTATGCCGCCGGCGAACCCTCCGCGTGGCCGTCACCACCACGACGCGTACGCCACGCAGGGCGAGGTGCTGCTGCACGTCTACGAGGAGCTCGCCCAGCACCGCGGCCAGGTCGAGATCACCCGCGACGTGCTCCGCGCGCAGGCGACCTGACCTGCGAAGACGCACACGCGGCATACCTCGTTTGTGTGCCGCACCCACATTGGTCGGCGCACCCACGAGGCGAAGCATGACGCCATGCGCCCGACAACGACGTCCCGCCACCGCACTGCTGCCGCCCTGGCCAGCCTCGCGCTCGCCACGACGGGGGCGCTCGCGACCGCCGCACCGGCGAGTGCCGACAAGCCGGGTGGTGGCCACTGTGCCCGCGAGTCGAAGGTGCGCGTGCCGGGCGCCGAGATGCAGAAGACGGCTTGTCTCGCCGACCTCACCACTGCCGGCACTGTCGCGTCGGGGCACACCAACCCCGCCGACTTCGCCGGGCTGCACGCGGCGGGCACCCGCAACCCGAGCGGGGTGCCGGGCATCCAGGTCGACGGCTACTTCCCGGACAGCTCGACCGGCAACACCAACAACGGCTGGAAGCACGACAGCCAGTTCGTCATCCGCATCCCCGACAACTGGAACGGCGGGCTCGTCGTCAGTGGCGCCCCCGGCAACCGCGCGCAGTACGCCAACGACTTCATCATCAGCGACCACGTCCTGGCGCAGGGCTATGCGTTCGCCTCGACCGACAAGGGCAACGTCGGGCTCAACTTCTGGGACGACGGCTCGGAGCCCGGCGGTTCGGTGGCCGAGTGGAACACGCGCGTCACCGAGCTGACCATCGCCGCCAAGCGCGTCGTCAAGCAGGTGCGGGCCAAGGCTCCCCGGCAGACCTACATGGCCGGCATCTCCAACGGCGGCTACCTCGTGCGGTGGCAGCTGGAGAACCGCCCGGACCTCTACGACGGTGGGCTCGACTGGGAGGGCACGCTCTTCCGCGCGGACGGCCCGAACCTGCTCACCTACCTGCCCACGGCCCTGAAGAACTACCCCACGTACGCCGCGACGGGAGATCCCGCGGCGCACGACGCGATGATCGCGGCGGGCTTCGCTGCGGGCTCGGAGTTCCTGTGGCCGTTCCACTACCAGGTGTACTGGGACCTCACGCAGCGCATCTACCGCGAGGAGTTCGACCCGACCTACGACGGGGACCTCAAGGCGGGAATCCCTTACTGCGCCAGCGGAACCCCGAACTGCGACGCCGACTACGACTACGCGTCGCGACCCCAGTCGGTGAAGGACGCCGTCGCCAGGGTGCAGCTGACCGGCAACATCGGCAAGCCGCTCATCACCGTGCAGGGCTCGCTCGACACCCTGCTGCCGCCACGCACCGACAGCGACGTCTACGACCAGCTCATCGACCAGGCCGGCAAGGGCGCCCTGCACCGCTACTACACGTTCGAGGGCGGCACCCACACCGACGGCCTCTACGCACTGTTCCCCGACAAACTGCGGCCGCTGTTGCCTTGTGCCCGTGCGGGATTCGACACGCTGACCGCCTGGGTGGAGCAGGGCGTGACGCCACCGGCCGACCGCACCTACCCGCGCCCGACGAGCGGTGACCTCGTCAACACCTGCGGGGTCTAGCCCGCTTCGTCGGTCGCCTGCTTGGCGGCCCGCACGGCATCGCTCGCCTCGTCGATGATCTCGGTCATCTTGCGGTGGGCGGTGGCGGCGTCGCCCTCGCCGATGGCGTTGGCCACGTCGGAGTGCAGCCGGATCGCGGCCGGGTTGGGGGAGTGCGGCATGAGGTCGTGGTGAGTGCGGCCGGCGAGCACCTCGTCGACCACGGTCGACAGCGCCCCGAGCATCTCGTTGCCGGAGGCCTGCAGCATCGTGGCGTGGAACTCCTGGTCGGCCCGCAGGTAGGCCTCGAGGTCGCCGGCCTTGGCGTGCACCGTCATCTCCATGACGGCCGCCGCCATGGCGCGGCACTGGTCGGGGGTCGCGCGCTGGGCGGCCAGCTCGGCCGCCACCGGCTCGAACCCGCGCCGCAGCTCACCGAGTGACACGAGCTGGTCCTCGCGACCCGGTCCGGCGAGCCGCCAGCGGATCACGCGCGGGTCGAAGAGGTTCCACTGCTCACGGGACCGCACCCGCACCCCGAGCCGGCGCCGCGTCTCCACCAGCCCCATCGAGTCGAGCACCCGTACGGCCTCGCGCACGACCGAGCGGGAGACGCCGAACCGTGCGTCGAGCTGGTCGATGCGCAGCACGTCACCGGGTGCCACGGTGCCCGACACGATCTCCTGCCCGAGGGCGTCGAGCACGCCGGCGTGCAGCGGCCCTTGGGCGAGGGCGTCGGTGGGTATGCCGTCGGGGTCGGCCTCGGTGCGCACGGCACCACCCTGCCAGACCAGTCTTGACACCGTCACGCGTTGTTTAAAACAGAGTTATTGGTTCCAAAGTCTTGATAAGGCGGTTCTAGGGTGGCACAGTGGGCGCGGCGGTCCGAGGACGAGCCGCCCACGCCGAGCCGGACGAAGGAGTCCCCGCGGATGAGCCCGAACAGCACAGCACCACCCCTGGTCGTCGTCATGGGAGTCTCCGGCTCCGGCAAGACCACCGTCGGGGCAGCCCTGGCCCAGCGGCTGCGCGTCCCCTTCGCCGACGCCGACGACTTCCACCCGGCGGCCAACATCGCCAAGATGTCCGCCGGCATACCGCTCGACGACGACGACCGGCGACCCTGGCTCGAGGCGATCGCCGCCTGGCTGCTCGCCCACGACCCCTCCGGTGGTGTCGCCAGCTGCTCGGCCCTCAAGCGCTCCTACCGCGACATCCTGCGCACCGGCTCGGCCCGCACCTTCTTCCTGCACCTGCACGGCGACCGCGACGTCCTCGCCCAGCGCGTCGCCGCCCGGCCGGCCCACTTCATGCCCGCCGCCCTCATCGACAGCCAGTTCGCCACCCTCGAGCCGCTCGAGCGCGACGAGCTCGGCGCCGTCCTCGACGTCTCCCTCCCGGTCGACGAGCTCGTCGACCGTGCCCTCGCCCTGCTCGCTCGCACAGAAAGCACCCCGTCGTGACCACCGACCTCTTCTCCGCCCTGCACCAGTGGGCCAGCGCCGACACCCCCGAGGTGCCGGACATCCCCGCGGCCCGGCTCATCCCGGCCGCCCTGCTCGGCATCGCCGTGATCGTCCTGCTCATCACGAAGTTCAAGTTCCACCCGTTCCTCGGGCTGACCCTCGGGTCGCTGACCGTGGGAGCCGTGGCGGGCGTGCCGATGTCCGCGGTGGTCGACTCGTTCACCAAGGGCTTCGGTTCGACCGCGGCGGGCGTGGGCACCCTGATCGCACTCGGCGCGATGTTCGGCAAGCTGCTCGCCGACTCCGGCGGCGCCGACGAGATCGTCGACACCATCATCGGTCGCTCGTCCGACCGCACCCTGCCGTGGGCGATGGCCGGCGTGGGTGCCCTCATCGGGTTGCCGATGTTCTTCGAGATCGGCCTCGTGCTGCTGATGCCCGTGATCTTCCTGGTGGCCCGACGTTCCGGGCTGTCGATCATCAAGGTCGGCATCCCGGCGCTCGCCGGCCTGTCCGCCATGCACGGTCTGGTGCCCCCACACCCGGGGCCGCTCGTGGCCATCGACGCCCTGGGCGCCAACCTGGGCGTCACCCTCGCCCTCGGTGTCCTCGTCGCCCTCCCCACGGTGGCGGTGTCCGGTCCGCTCTTCGCGCGGTTCGCCGGACGGTGGGTCGACGTGCCGCCACCCGCCCTCTTCGAGACGAGCGAGGACACCACGGGTGAGGAGCGGGCCAAGCGTCCCAGCTTCGGCACCACCCTCTTCGCCGTCCTCACGCCGGTCGTCCTCATGATGGGCAAGGCGCTCGCCGACATCTTCCTCGCCGAGGGCCACGTCCTGCGGTCGGCGCTCGACTTCCTCGGCACGCCGCTCATTGCTCTGCTCATCGCGGTCCTCGTCGGCATGGCCACTCTCGGCCGCGGCGCCGGGATGGACCTCAAGGCCATGGCGAAGTCGCTGGAGTCCTCGCTGGGCCCGATCGCGGGGATCATCCTCATCGTCGCCGCGGGTGGCGGGTTCAAGCAGACCCTCGTCGACACCGGCATCGGCAACCTCGTCGCCGACTGGGTGCAGAACAGCGGCATCTCGGTGCTCCTGCTCGCCTGGGTCGTGGCCGTCCTGATCCGGCTCGCGACGGGGTCGGCCACCGTCGCCACCGTCACGGCCTCGGGCATCCTCGCCCCGCTCGCCAGTGGCATGGCACCGGCCGAGGTGTCGCTGCTGGTCCTGGCGGTCGGCGCGGGCTCGGTGTTCTTCTCCCACGTCAACGACGCCGGGTTCTGGCTCGTCAAGGAGTACTTCGGCCTGACCGTCGGCCAGACGATCAAGTCGTGGTCGCTGATGGAGACCGTGCTCTCGGTGTCCGGCCTGGTCTTCGTGCTGCTCCTCGGCCTGGTCGTCTAACCGCGTCATATGCCCGGGGTGCTGCCGAGTCTTCGGAAGATCACCCTGGCTGGAGCCAGTGAGAACTTCCGAAGACTCGAGGTGCCGGTGGGGGAGGGCGCTCAAGGCGAGGTATGCCGCGTGGCTGGGCCACGCGGCATACCCACGTCTGGGGGTGGCCTAGGCTTGACCCTCGTGGCGACGGACTTCACCCAGGAGATCAAGGACCTGCGCAGCACCATGGACTCGGTGCGCGAGGTGACCGACCTCGAGGCACTGCAGGCGCAGATCAAGGACCTTGAGGGCAAGTCGGCCGCGCCCGACCTGTGGGACGACCCGGAGGCGGCGCAGCAGGTGACGTCCGCGCTGTCACGCGCCAACGCCGAGTACGAGCGCGTCACCGGCATGGACGCCCGCATCGACGACCTCGAGGTCCTTGTCGAGATGGGCGTCGAAGAGGGTGGAGCGGACGGGGCCGGTGCTCTGGCCGAGGCCGAGAACGAGCTGGCGGCCCTCAAGAAGGCCGTTGCCGAGCTCGAGGTCCGCACCCTGCTGTCGGGGGAGTACGACGAGCGCGAGGCCGTCGTGACGATCCGCGCGGGCGCCGGGGGTGTCGACGCCGCCGACTTCGCCGAGATGCTCATGCGGATGTACCTGCGCTGGGCCGAGCGGCACGGCTACCCGACCAAGGTGATGGACACGTCCTACGCCGAGGAGGCCGGGCTGAAGTCGGCGACCTTCGAGGTCAACGTGCCGTATGCGTTCGGCAACCTGTCGGTCGAGGGTGGCACGCACCGGCTGGTGCGGATCAGCCCGTTCGACAACCAGGGCCGGCGCCAGACGAGCTTCGCCGCGGTCGAGGTGATCCCGCTGATCGAGAGCACCGACTCGATCGAGATCCCCGAGAACGAGATCAAGGTCGACGTCTTCCGGTCCTCCGGTCCGGGCGGTCAGTCGGTCAACACGACCGACTCGGCGGTGCGGATGACGCACATCCCGACCGGCATCGTCGTGTCGATGCAGAACGAGAAGTCCCAGATCCAGAACCGCGCAGCGGCGCTGCGGGTGCTCCAGTCGCGGCTGCTCCTGCAGAAGCAGGCCGAGGAGGCCGCCGCCAAGAAGGAGATGGCCGGCGACGTCAAGGCCAGCTGGGGCGACCAGATGCGCTCCTACGTGCTCCAGCCCTACCAGATGGTCAAGGACCTGCGGACCGAGTTCGAGGTCGGCAACCCGGCGTCGGTCTTCGACGGCGACATCGACGGCTTCATCGAGGCGGGCGTGCGATGGCGCAAGGAGCAGGAGAAGCTGCAGGACTAGTCCGTCCGGGTCGTTCGCAACGCCGAGGACCGGCGGCTGCGCGGCATACCAAGGTTGCCCACCTATCCTCGGGACGTCGCGTGGGCACGGCTGCGCGCGACGAGGTATGCCGTCCCGTCACCTGCACCGTAAGGCTCACCCCCCGCGCATGATCCGGTTCGAGAACGTCAGCAAGGTCTATCCCCGGTCGAACAGGCCGGCGCTCTCCGACATCAGTCTCGACGTCGAGCGCGGCGAGTTCGTGTTCGTCGTCGGTGCGTCCGGTTCGGGCAAGTCGACGCTGCTGCGCCTGGTGCTCAAGGAGGAGAACGTCACCCAGGGCACCGTGCTCGTCGCGGGTCAGGAGGTCGGCCGGCTGCCGCAGCGCAAGGTGCCGCGGCTGCGCCGGGAGATCGGGACGGTGTTCCAGGACTTCCGGTTGCTGCCCAACAAGACCGTCTACCAGAACGTCGCGTTCGCGCTGCAGGTGCTGGGGCGGTCGCGGCACGCGATCCGTCAGGTGGTGCCGGAGACCCTCGAGATGGTTGGCCTGGAGGGCAAGGAGAAGCGGCTGCCGCACGAGCTCTCCGGTGGTGAGCAGCAGCGGGTGGCGATCGCTCGCGCCTTCGTCAACAAGCCGCCGATCCTGTTGTGCGACGAGCCGACCGGAAACCTCGACCCCACGACCAGCTTGGACATCGTGCGACTCCTCGACCGCATCAACCGCACCGGCACGACGATCGTGATGGCGACCCACGACGACGACATCGTCGACCAGCTGCGCAAGCGGGTGGTGGAGCTCGACAACGGGCACGTCATCCGTGACGAGAACAAGGGTGTCTACGGGAGTGGTCGCTGATGCGTCTGCAGTTCATGCTCAGCGAGATCTGGATCGGCTTGCGCCGCAACGCTTCCATCGCCGTGTCGGTGATGCTGGTGACGATGGTGTCGGTCTACCTCATGGGGATCGCGTTCCTCGCCCAGAGCCAGGTCGACACCCTCAAGGGTTACTGGTACGACCGCATCCAGGTCTCGATCTTCATGTGCGGCAAGAACTCCCCGGAGCCCAACTGTGCGGGGAAGGCGGTGACGGCCGAGCAGCGCGACGCGCTCAAGACCCAGCTCGAGTCGATGAAGCCGCTGGTGAAGAACGTCTACTACGAGACCGAGCAGCAGGCCTACGACCGGTTCAAGGAGCAGTACCGCAACTCTTCGCTGTCGGACTACCTCGAGCTGGGTGACATCCCGCAGAGCTACCGGGTGCAGCTGTCGGACCCGCAGAAGTACGACGTGATCGCCTCGGCGTTCGAGGGCGCGCCGGGTGTGGGGCAGGTGCAGGACCAGCAGAAGACGCTGGAGAAGCTGTTCTCGATCATTCGCGTCGTCACGTGGGGGTCGTTGTTCCTCGCCGCCCTCATGGTGCTGTGCTCGGTGCTGCTCATGGCGACGACGATCCGGCAGGCGGCGTTCAGCAGACGCCGCGAGACGGGGATCATGAAGCTCGTCGGCGCCTCGAACTTCACCATCCGGCTGCCGTTCGTGCTCGAGACCGTGTTGGCGGCGCTGGCGGGCACGGGGCTCGCGGTGGCCGGGTTGTGGGCGACGACCCACTTCCTGACGCCGAAGATCGCGATCGTGTTGCCGGACGCGCCCTTGGTGGGGCAGAGCGACATCTGGTACGTCGCGCCGTGGCTGGCGGTGTTCATGCTGGTCATCGCCGTGCTGACCAGCTGGCTGACGCTGCGCCGCTACCTGCGCGTCTGACGGAGCCGACCTTGGCGTGGGCCCCTCATCCTCGGAGCCGACCCAGGTGAGGAGGGTCCGCGCGGGGCGGTTTGCGTTGTGCCGCTGCAAGATTCACAGGATTCCCAGCCACGAGGTCCCCCGATACGCATGTGGTTTGTGTTACCAATGTGACCCATGAGCGGCTTCCCCCCGAGTTCGCGCGTCTCGCGACGCCTGCGCGTGTCCGCCTTCGGCCTGGCCGCGGCGTGCACGGTGGGTCTGGCCGCTCCGGCTGTGGCTGCCGTCGCCGCCACCCCGAGCTACCCCGTCGCCAAGGCCCCGGGTGCCGACGACCCGGACAAGGCCAAGAAGAAGGTCGACCAGCAGATCGAGGACCTCAAGGACGAGCTCGAGGACACCTCGGCCGACCTGAAGAGCGCCTACGTCGCCCTGCGCAAGACCCAGGCGGCGCTCCCCGGTGCGCAGGCCAACCTCGACAGGGCGCAGGCCGCAGTGGCCAAGGCGGACGCCTACAACGACGAGATGGCGATCAAGCTTCAGGTCGCCCAGGCCAACGAGGCCAAGGCGGTCGACGAGCTCGCCAGCACCCGGAAGGACGCCGTCGACAGCCGCAACCGGGTGGCGCAGTTCGCCTCGCAGCTCTACCAGGACCAGGGGATGGGACAGCTGTCCGTCGCCCTGAACGCGACCACCCCTGACGACTTCGCCAACCGGATGGCCATGAACGACACCGTCATGGACGTCCAGCAGCAGACCCTGTCCAAGCTCGCGACCGCCCAGGCGGCAGCAACGGCGCAGGAGGCCCACATCCGGGCGCTGCGCCAGCAGGTGGCAGCGGCCAAGAAGGCCGCCGAGGCCGCGCTCGCCAAGGCCGAGACCGCGCGCACGCAGGCTGCGGCCGCCAAGGCCAAGCTCGACACGCTCGCGGCCCAGCAGACCGCCCAGTCGAAGGCGTTGGAGACCAAGAAGGCCGCCGAGAAGACCAAGCTCGACGCCGCCGAGAAGGAGCAGGCCCGCCTGCAGGCCGTCCTCAAGGAGCGTGCGCGCAAGGCCAAGGAGGCGGCCGCCCGGGCCGCAGCGGCGGCGCGCAAGGCGGGTCGGGCGGCGCCCAAGCCGCAGTCCGCGCCGAGCAGCGGCGGGTTCCTCGCGTTCCCCGTCAACGCCCCGGTCTCCTCGGAGTTCGGGATGCGCTTCCACCCGATCCTGCGCTACTGGCGCCTGCACGCCGGCCGCGACTTCGCCGCCAACTGCGGCACCCCGATCCGCGCGGCCGCCAGCGGCACCGTCATCTCCGCCGGGTGGGCCGGTGGCTACGGCAACCGGATCGAGATCGACCACGGCATCGTCCGCGGCGTCAGCCTCGTCACGGCCTACAACCACATGAGCGGGTATGCCGTGCGTGGCGGCAAGGTCTCCCGCGGCCAGGTCATCGGCTACGTCGGCACGACCGGCTCGTCGACGGGGTGCCACCTGCACTTCGAGACCTACGAGGACGGCACGCCGAAGGACCCGCGTCGCTGGATGTGAGCGGCGCCGGCGCCGGCGCGCGCGGGGCGACCACGCGGCATACGGGACCAAAACCCGGTGCGGACCATGCGCCGGCGACCGGTAGCGTTGCCCCGTGAGCAAGCAGGGCAAGGGCGCGAAGGACGCCAAGGAGGGCCGCAAGGTCGTCGCGAGCAACCGCAAGGCGCGCCACGACTACCTCATCGAGGACACCTATGAGGCCGGCCTCGTGCTCATGGGCACCGAGGTGAAGTCGCTGCGCCAGGGCCGTGCCTCGCTCGTCGACGGGTATGCCGCGTGGCGCGGCGACGAGCTCTGGCTCGAGGGCGTGCACATCCCCGAGTACGTCGAGGGGACGTGGACCAACCACACGCCGCGTCGGCGCCGCAAGCTGCTGCTGCACCGCGACGAGCTCGTCAAGATCGCCCGCAAGTCCAGCGAGACGGGGCACACCATCGTGCCGCTCGCGTTGTACTTCAAGGACGGTCGCGCCAAGGTCGAGCTCGCGGTCGCCAAGGGCAAGCGGCAGTACGACAAGCGGCAGGCCCTGCGCGAGCGCCAGGACCGGCGCGACACCGAGCGCGCACTGCACTCGCGGGGGCGCTGAGCCGATGTTGGGTGGGGGACGACGACGCCGGTATGCCGTGGGGGCGCTCCTCGGCCTGCTCCTCCTGTTGCTCCTGCCGGGCGTGGCGACGGCTGCGCCGTCCGACGACTACGCGGCCGCCTACGACGTGGCCTACAAGGTCAACACCGACGGGTCGGTCGACGTCACCGAGAACATCACCTGGCACTTCCCGTCCGGCGAGCAGCGGCACGGGATCGAGCGCTACGTCGGCATCAGGACCGGGTGGAAGGACAGTGCGGACACCTACCGGCAGTACACGCTGAGCGACGTGCGGGCCAGCTCGCCGAGCGGTGCGCCCGCCGGGACCCGCGTCTACGACGACGGCGGCGCGATCGCCAAGATCCGCGTCGGTGACCCCGACGAGACGGTCAGCGGCACGCAGAAGTACGTCGTGAGCTACCGGATCGCCAATGTCGTCAACGGTTTCGAGGACCATGCGGAGTTCTACTGGAACACCCTGATGCCGTCGAACAACTTTCGCTACGAGAACGTCACCGCGTCGGTGACCGGCCCGACGGGACCCATCGACCGTGCCGTCTGCTACCGCGGCGAGCTCGGCTCCGACACCCGCTGCGACGCCAAACCCGGTGCCACTGCGACGTTCTCGGCGGGCACGGTCCAGCCGGGTGAGGGCATCACGGTCCTGGCGTCCATGCCGCTCACCGGGTTCGGCACGCTGCAGCCCGAGCTGCACCAGGGGGCGGTCTCGGACGACGGCGGCGTCGTCTCGCGGACCGGCTCGCGCGCCCTCGGCGCGCTGGCGCTCGGCACGGGAGTCACGTTGCCCTTGCTGGCCGCTGGGCTCATGGGAGTGCTCGTCTACACCCGCGGCCGAGACGAGCAGTACGCCGGCATCACGCCGGGTCTCACGCCCGGTACAGGCCAGGAGACCCGTGTGGTGCGCGGTTCGGCCCCGACCGTCGCAGTCCAGTTCGCCCCACCCGAGGGTGTCACGCCCGGGCTCGTCGGGACGCTCATCGACGAGACCGCCAACACCATCGACGTCGCGGCGACGCTGGTCGACCTGGCCGCGCGCGGCTACCTCACGATCACCGAGGTCGGCGCGAACGGCTTCATGTCCGGCAAGGACTGGGAGCTGACCCGCACCCAACCGACCGCCGAGCAGGCGGCGATCCCGTTGCGGCCGTATGAGCTGGTGCTGCTCGACGGGGTCTTCGCCTCGGGTCCGGGTCCGGTCGCGTTGTCGAGCCTCAAGAACAAGTTCAGGCCGACCCTGACCAGCGTCCAGAACCTGCTCTACGACGAGGTGGTTACCCGCGGGTGGTTCCGCCGCTCACCCCAGTCCCAGCGCGCCACCTGGTTCGGGCTGGGGTTCACGCTGGTCGTGCTGGGCGTCATCTCGTTGGTGTGGCTGCACGGGTTCCTCTCCGACATCGCCTCCGGGGCGGGGCTGCCGTTCTCGCCGTCGTTCGCGCTGTCCCTGGGGCTCATCCTCGCCGGCGGGATCGTCATGTTCCTGGGCCGCAAGATGGCCGCCCGCACCGCCGACGGCAGCGCCGTCCTCGCCCAGGCCGAGGGGTTCAAGCAGTACCTCGTCACCGCCGAGGCCTCGCAGATCAAGTGGGAGGAGGCCCAGGACGTGTTCAGCCGCTACCTGCCCTACGCCATCGTGTTTGGCGTGGCCTCGCAGTGGGCGGCGACGTTCCAGAAGGTCGCGGAGGCGGCAGCCGCTGCAGGCCACAACGTCATGCTGCCCGTCTGGTACGTCGGCAGCGGCGACTTCGGTTCCTTCGGCGGCATCGCCAGCTCGATGGACTCCTTCGCGACGACCGCCGGCGGCACCTTCACGAGCACCCCTGGCGGGTCGGGCTCGTCCGGCTTCTCCGGTGGCGGCGGGTTCTCCGGTGGCGGCGGCGGTGGGGGTGGGGGCGGCTCCTGGTGAGCCGCCGACGCACCCTCCCTGAACACAGGTATGCCGCCCGCTCTGGTGAGCGGGCGGCATACCGGAGCGTCGGTCTCAGCGCTTGAAGGCGTCCTTGACCTTCTCGCCGGCCTGCTTGGCGTCGGCCTTCGACTGGTCGGTGCGACCCTCGGCCTCGAGGCGCTCGTTGTCGGTGGTCTTGCCGGTGGCTTCCTTGATCTTGCCCTCGGCCTGCTCCGCAGCGTTCTTCAGCTTGTCGCCCATGCCCATGGCGTGCTCCTTCGGTGCGTCTCTCGATTGCAGAAAACACGAGCCGCTTCTTGACCCCTGTCCCTCGACCGTAACCCGAGTGGGGCGAAACCGCAGGTCAAGCCGGGTGCTGCGGGGCAAACTCGCAGGAAACTCTCAGGTGAGCACCAGTAAGAGGTCGCCGCCCTCGACCTGCTGCTGCGAGCCGATGGCGAGGCGAGCGACGGTGCCCGCGACGGGCGCGGTGATGCTCGCCTCCATCTTCATCGCCTCGATCGTGGCGACGACGTCGCCGACCGCGACGGTGGCGCCCTCCTCGACGGCGAGGCTCACGACGCCGGCGAACGGTGCGGCCACCTGGCCCTTGTCGTTCACGTCGGCCTTCTCGGCCGCCTTGACGTCGACCGAGACCGACTCGTCACGGACCTGGACGGGCCGCAGCTGCCCGCCCATGGTGAACATGACGGTGCGCAGGCCCCGCTCGTCGGCGTCGGACACCGACTGGAGGCCGATCAGCAGCCGCTTGCCCGGCTCGAGGTCGATCTCGTGCTCGTCGCCCACGCCGACGCCGTGCAGGAACTCGCGCGTGCCGAGGACCCCCAGGTCGGAGTAGGCCTCACGAGAGCGTTCGAACGTCTCGGTCGGCCCGGGGAAGAGGAGCCGGTTGAGGGTGCGTCGGGGGTCGGTGCGCAGGGCGGCACGGTCGTCGTCGCTGAGCTCGGTCACCCGCGGCTTGGGTGCGCGGCCCTCGAGGGCCTTGGTGCGGAACGGCTCGGGCCACCCGCCGGGTGGGTCGCCGAGCTCACCAGAGAGGAAGCCGATGACCGAGTCGGGGATGTCGTATGCCGTCGGGTTGGCCTCGAAGTCGTCGGGGTCGGCCTTGGCGCCGACGAGGGCGAGGGCGAGGTCGCCGACCACCTTGCTGCTCGGTGTCACCTTGACGATGTTGCCGAGGATGCGGTTGGCCGCGGCATACATGTCCTCGATCGCCTCGAAGTGGTCGCCGAGGCCGAGCGCGATCGCCTGCTGGCGCAGGTTGGACAGCTGCCCGCCGGGGATCTCGTGGGTGTAGACCCGTCCGGTGGGAGCGGGCAGGCCCGACTCGAAGGGCGCGTAGAGGGCCCGCACCGCCTCCCAGTAGGGCTCGAGGTCGTTGACGGCTCCGAGGTCGAGGCCGGTCGCGCGGTCGGTGCCGTCGGTCGCGGCCACGAGGCTCGACATCGACGGCTGGCTGGTGGTGCCGGACAGGGCGGCATTGGCCGTGTCGACGGCGTCGACCCCCGCGTCGATGGCGGCGAGCAGCGTGCCGAGCTGACCGCCCGCGGTGTCGTGGGTGTGCAGGTGGACCGGCTGGTCGAACCGCTCCCGCAGCGCCGTGACCAAGGTGCGCGCGGCGGGGGAGCGCAGCAGTCCGGCCATGTCCTTGATGGCGATGACGTGGGCGCCGGCGTCGACGATCTGCTCGGCGAGCCGTAGGTAGTAGTCGAGGGTGTAGAGCTTCTCGTCGGGGCTGGTGAGGTCGCCGGTGTAGCAGAGCGCGACCTCGGCGACGGCCGTGCCGGTGGCGCGGACGGCGTCGATGGCCGGGCGCATCTGGTCGATGTCGTTGAGGGCGTCGAAGATGCGGAAGACGTCGACGCCGGTGGCGGCGGCCTCGGTGACGAAGGCGTCCGTGACCTCCGTGGGGTAGGGGGTGTAGCCGACGGTGTTGCGGCCACGCAGCAGCATCTGGATCGGCAGGTTCGGCATCGCCTCGCGCAGCCGGGCGAGCCGGTCCCAGGGGTCCTCGGAGAGGAAGCGCAGCGCCACGTCGTAGGTTGCGCCACCCCAGGCCTCGACCGAGAGGAGCTGCGGTGTCATGCGCGCGACGTACGGCGCGACGGCGAGCACGTCGCGGGTGCGCACGCGGGTCGCGAGCAGCGACTGGTGGGCGTCGCGGAAGGTCGTGTCGGTGACCCCGACCGCGGTCTGCTCGCGCAGCTCGCGGGCGAAGGCCTCCGGGCCGAGCCGCAGCAGGCGGTCACGGGCGCCGGGAGGGGGTGGGGTCGACAGGTCGACAGCCGGGAGCTTGGCGCGCGGCGAGAGGGTGGTGCGGGCGGGGCCGTGCGGCTGGTTGACCGTGACGTCGGCGAGGTAGGTGAGCAGCTTGGTGCCGCGGTCGGCAGGGGTGCGCGCCGTGCGCAGGTAGGGGCGTTCGTCGATGAACGCGGTGCTGAGCCGCCCGGCCTGGAAGTCGGGCTCCTCGAGCAGCGCCTGCAGGAACGGGATGTTCGTGGAGACGCCGCGGATGCGGAACTCGGCGAGGGCCCGGCGGGCGCGGCGGACGGCGGTGGGGAAGTCGCGTCCGCGGCAGGTGAGCTTGACCAGCATCGAGTCGAAGTGGGCGCCGATCTCGGCACCGACGAAGACGGTGCCGCCGTCCAGACGCACCCCCGCGCCGCCGGCCGACCGGTAGGTCGTGACGCGCCCGGTGTCGGGGCGGAACTCGTTGGCGGGGTCCTCGGTGGTGATGCGGCACTGCAGCGCTGCCCCACGGATCCGCAGGTCCTCCTGGCGCAGCCCGAGGTCCTCGAGGGTTTCACCGCTGGCGATCCGCAGCTGGCTGGAGACGAGGTCGACGTCGGTGATCTCCTCGGTGACCGTGTGCTCGACCTGGATGCGCGGGTTCATCTCGATGAAGACGTAGCGCCCGTCGGGGGCGAGCAGGAACTCCACGGTGCCCGCGTTGACGTAGCCGATCTCGCGGGCGAACGCGACGGCGTGGGCGCACATGGCCTCGCGAAGCTCGGGGTCGAGGTTCGGGGCCGGTGCGATCTCGACGACTTTCTGGTGGCGCCGCTGCACCGAGCAGTCGCGCTCGAACAGGTGGATCACGCCGCCGTCGTCGCCCTCGCCGGTGCCGTCGCTGAGCACCTGCACCTCGATGTGCCGCGGGCTGACCACGGCCTCCTCGAGGAAGACCGTCGGGTCGCCGAAGGCCGACTCGGCCTCGCGCATGCAGGCCTCGATCGACTCGCGCAGGTTCTCCGGGTGCTCGACCCGGCGCATGCCGCGCCCGCCGCCTCCGGCGACGGCCTTGACGAAGACGGGGAAGCCGATCTCCTCGGCAGCGGCGACGAGCGCGTCGACGTCGGTGCTCGGCTCCGCGCCCTTGAGGGTGGGTAGACCGGCGCGGCGGGCGGCGGCGATGGCGCGCGCCTTGTTGCCGGTCAGGTGCAGCACGTCGGCGGGTGGGCCCACGAAGGTGATGCCCGCGTCGGCGCAGGCCTGGGCCAGGTCCGGGTTCTCCGACAGGAAGCCGTAGCCCGGGTAGACGGCGTCCGCCCCGGCCTCCCGGGCGACCCGCACGATCTCCTGTGGGTCGAGGTAGGCCCGGACCGGGTGGCCCTCCTCGCCGATCTGGTAGGCCTCGTCGGCCTTGAGGACGTGCTCGGACTTGCGGTCCTCGTAGGGGAAGACCGCGACCGTCTTGGCCCCGAGCTCGGTGGCGGCGCGGAAGGCGCGGACGGCGATCTCACCACGGTTGGCGACCAGGACCTTGCTGAACACGGGACCTCCAGGGCGTGGCCGCGGTGGCGGCCGGTGGGGGACGGGCAGCGTCCCCGCCAGCGTAGTGAGATCCCGATGGTTGAGACACCGCGCCCGTCATCCGGACACACTCATGTCCCGCAACATGCCGTGGCCGAGCCCCGGCCACGGCATGTTGCGGGACATGAAGTGGGGGCTCGCGACGAGGTCGGCGGGGTCAGTTCGCCGCGGTGAAGCGGACGCGTCGGTGCGCCGGCTGCTCGAGCTCGTCGACGAGGGCGACGGCGTAGTCCTCGGCGCTGATGCGGTCGCCGGCCGGGGTGTCCAGGCTCGTGCGGTAGGTGCCGGTGCGCTCGCCCGGTGCGATCTCGGGTGCGGGGGACAGGAAGGTCCAGTCGACCGACTCGGGCGCGGCCCGGAATGCATCGAGTGCCGCGGCGCCAGTGCGCGCCTCGGGCAGGTATGCCGCGGGGAAGCCCTCGGTGTCGAGCAGGCGGGTGCCGTCGGGCGTGAGCAGCGAACCCGCGCCGCCGACGAAGGCGACCCGGGTCGAACCGACCTGGTCGATGAGGGTCTGCACGGCGTCGAGCCAGTCCTGGTGCGATCCGCCGGTGCGGCTGGGGCCGGTGGCCGAGACGACCACGTCGTGGTCGGCAGCCGCAGCCTTGACGCTGGCACCGTCGGCGAGGTCACCGGTGGCGGGGGTGACGCCTTCCGGCACCGGTCCGCCGCTGCGGGTGTAGCCCGTGACCTCGTGGCCGCGGGACAGGGCCTCGCGGGCGATGCGCGAACCGATCATGCCGCTGGCGCCGAACAGGGCGATCTTCATGGGGAGTCTCCTCGGGAGTTGCGTGGGTGGGGTCGGGATGACGCCGCCGACAGTAACCAGTGGTTACTGAGTACTTCAACGTGCTATAAGTACCTGATGGTTACCAAGCAGTCCGCGCCCGAGCCGGCGTGGGCAGGGGACATGGCGCGTGGCGACGCCTTCGACCCCGAGTGCCCCACCCGCGTCGTGCTCGACCGGCTGGGCGACAAGTGGACGGTGCTCGTGATCGGCGCCCTCGCCGACGGGCCGCTGCGGTTCACCGAGCTGCGGGCGCGCATCGGTGCCGTGGCGCCGAAGGTGCTCACCCAGACCCTGCGGGCCCTCGAGCGGGACGGCCTGCTCACCCGCACCGTGCACGCTCAGGTGCCGCCACGGGTCGACTACGAGATCACGCCGCTCGGCCGCTCGCTCAGCGCCCCGCTCGCGGTCCTGACCGACTGGGCCGAGGAGCACGTCGGCCAGATCATGGCCTCCCGCGAGGAGTACGTCCCCGAGAAGTGAGGCCGACCACGGGAGGCGAGCACGCGGCATACGAAATGATTGGGGGCCTGTCCGCGTTGGACGGTAGGCTTGAACCAACAACTGAACAGCGTGTGGGTGAGCCCCCTGTCTCGACAGGACCATGGGGGTGATCGGTTTCGACATTGGTCGGTTTTCCAGGGGAAGCGGGTCGAGGATGCACGGTCATCTCGTCAACGCTCCGTGCAAAACAACAGGTGCCAACTCCAAGCGCACCGACTTCGCCCTCGCCGCCTGAGCGAGCCTCGAAGTCCGTCAGCCTGAGCTAGTTCTCGACTCAGTGCCTGGCGTCAGCTAGGGAACTTGCTGCGTCGCCCTTGTCGGGGGGTGACGCGGGACTCCAATCCGACTGGGCCTGTCAGGGAACGTGCTCGTGCGAGCCCTGGGGCCGAGAAACTCCACAGCGAGCTGCACCCGGAGAAGCCCTGGTTTCCCGTCAGTGGACGCGGGTTCGATTCCCGCCACCTCCACCACTCATGGCGCTCGCCCACACGACACACGCAGGCCCGGCCACCGCACACGTGGCCGGGCCTGCGGCCTGTCCGCCGGCCGCGTCCGACGGCTGCGCGTCTCGTGGGGGAGACTGTCGCGCATGCTGCGCGAGGAGACGCCCGACGAGGAACGGATCGGCACACGTGACCTCGCCCACTGGGAGACGCGCCTCGGGCGCTGGCTCGCCGGCACCGTGCAGCGGTATGCCGCGCGGCTGGGTGCCGTGGACGCCGCCACCTGGGTGCTCGTCGTCATCGCGGCGGTGGGTCTGGCGGTCGTGGCCGGCATCACGGCCGTCGCCGAGGACGTCTACGAGAGCGTGGTCGAGCGCAACGGCCTCGAGCGCATCGACCAGCCGGTGCTCGACCAGGCCGTCGCGTGGCGCTCGCCGACGCTCGACACCGCGGTCACGGCATACACCGACCTCGGGGGACCGATCGGGATGCCGGTCATCGCGGTCATCGCCGTCATTCTCATGGTGGTCTTCTGGCGGTCACGAACCCCGGTGGTGCTCATGGTGATTGCGGCTGTGGGCTCCCTGGCCATGACGGTCGTCGGCAAGGACCTCGTCGGGCGTGCGCGACCGCCGCGCTCGCTCGCGGTGCCACCGTTCGAGAGCTCGCCGTCGTTTCCCAGCGGGCACACCCTCAACGCCACGGTGATCGTCGGGGTGATCGTCTACCTGCTGCTGACCAGGCTGCACCGGGCGTGGGCGCGGGTCGCCGTCCTCGTCGTCGGCATCGTCGTGGTGCTGACCATGGGTCTGAGCCGGGTGTTCCTCGGCCACCACTGGCTGTCCGACGTGGTCATGGGCTGGCTGCTGGGGCTGGCCTGGCTCGCGGTCATCATCACCGCGCACCGGCTCTACCTCACCGTGCGCAGGAACCGGGCCGTCACTCAGAGCGAGGCAGCGGGCAGGTCCGCCACCCAGTGATCGCCCTCCTCGCGGAAACCGAGGCGCCGGTAGTAGGGGTTGAGCATGCCCGGGGGTGTCTTGATCTGCCGGAACCCCTTGCCCCGGAACAGGCCGCTGCTGCGGTAGACGAACTCACCGGGGGAGAAGTCGCGGAACCGCGGGGTCACGTAGTCGAGCTCGACCTGCGCCACGCCGTTGCCGGCGTCACGGACCACGACGACGCCGACCGTCTCGTTGCCGCGCTCGACGAGGTAGGCGCTGCGGCCCGGCCCGAGATCCTCGGCAGGGTCGAAGTGCGGGAAGTACTTGGCGATGTCGGCGGCCTGCACCTTGAGGAAGTGGCTCAGGTAGGCCTCGTCCGCGCCGACCGGGATCACCTCGTAGACGCTGGAGTCACCGCGCTCGCGGATCAGGCGGGTGATCATCCAGATGTTGATCGAGCCGGTGACAAGGTTCATCGCGACCATCGGCCAGACGTGCACCAGCGCGTTGAAGACGGTGAGGGTCAGGCTCGCGGTGAGGTTGAGCAGCCGGAAGCGCAGCACGCGTTGCTGGAGCAGCGAGAAGACCAGCAGGGCCGAGCCTGCCCAGCCCAGCAGCTGGATGGACCACGAGTTCATGCCGACAGTGTGGCGTAGCGCAGGTCCGTGGACGTTGCGGACGCCGAACGTCCCGGACCGGTCGTAGGGTGCCGATCATGGCGACCACCAAGGGGAGGCGGGGCACCAAGGGTGAGCCCGCGGCATACACGACGCGTCTGCTCGACCCCGACACCTGGGACGACTTCGCAGCGCTCGTCGAGGCCAACAACGGGGTCTGGGGCGGGTGCTGGTGCATCGGCTTCCACCCCGACGGGTTCACCGGCAGCCGCGAGGGCAACCGGGACGCCAAGCGCGCCCACGTCGACCGGGGCACCGTCCACCAGGTGCTCGTCTACGACGGCGAGGAGTGCGTCGGCTGGTGCCAGTTCGGGCCACCCGCCGAGGTCGCCAGGATCAAGAACGAGAAGGCCTACGCCAAGGACCTCGTCGACCTGCCCGACTGGCGGATCGGCTGCATCTTCACCGGCAGCGGACACCGCAAGAAGGGCGTCGCGCGCGCGGCGGTCGAGGCGGTCCTGGCCGAGATCTCCAGCGCGGGCGGTGGCCTCGTCGAGGCGTACCCCGAGCAGGTGGAGGACCGCAAACCACAACAGGGCGCCTACCTCCACACCGGGCCGGAGACCCTGTTTGCCGACCTGGGATTCACCCGCGACCGGCAGATCGCCAAGTGGCGCTGGGTGATGCGGCTGCGGCTGCCCTGATGACCCGGCTCAGCTCTCGGTCGGCGCGTCCTGCGACTGCTGCTCGGCCACCTGCTTGCGCACGTCGTCCATGTCCAGGGCCTGCACCTGGTCGATGACCTGGGTCAGCGCCTGTGCCGGCAGTGCGCCCGGCTGGGCGAAGACGAGGATGCCGTCACGGAAGGCCATCAGCGTCGGGATCGAGGTGATGTTGGCGGCGGCGGCCAGGGCCTGCTCGGCCTCGGTGTCGACCTTGCCGAAGACGATGTCGGGGTGCTCCTCCGACGCGGACTCGAAGACGGGCCCGAACCGCTTGCACGGCCCGCACCACTCGGCCCAGAAGTCCACCAGGACGGTGCCGCCCTCGAGGACGGTCTTCTCGAAGTTGTCGGCGGTCAGCGCAACGCTCGCCATGTCAGCTCAGCTCCCATCGGACCGCGACGGTCGCGGTCACCGTGTGTTCCCCTGCCTCGACGGACATGTCTGCCGCGCCGGACGCGAACGCCATCCTGGCGAACCTCGGCTGGGGTCCACCCGCCTCAACGTCCCACAGCTCGACAACCTTCCCCAGCTCACGGCCGGCCAGCGCGGCATACTGCTCCGCCTTGGTGCGGGCGTCCGCGAACGCGGCTTCGCGCGCGGTGGCGAGCAACGGCTCGGGGTCGGCGACGTCGAGACCGATGCTGTCGATCGTGAGGGCGTTGCCGGCGGCGCCGGCGAAGGCCTCGATGAGGGCGCCGACGCGGTCCCGGTCGCGGATGGTCGCCGACAGCGACTGGTATGCCGTGTAACCCGCCACCGCGGTGCCGTCCTTGTCGTAGCGCGGCTGGACCCCGGTGCTCGTGGTGCGCAGGTCGCGGTCGGCAACCCCGTGGTCGCGGGCAGCCTGGGCGAGCGCAGCGGCCCGTTGTCCCGCGTCGGCGAGCGCGCCGGACACGTCGTCGGCGTCGCAGCGCACACCGGCCTGGACCCGGACGACGTCGGGCACTCCGGCGGCGCGGCCGCGGCCGCTGGTCTCGAGGTGGTCGGTCATGACGGCAGCCTATGGTGGACCCGATGGGCACCGAACAGATCAGGGCGTACTGGGACGACTTCGCCGCCGAGTACGACAGCTATCCGGACCATGGCCTGCTCGACTCCGACGTGCGGGCCGCCTGGAAGGACCTGGTGCGCACGTGGCTGCCGACGCGGCCCAGCGTCGTTGGCGACCTCGCCTGCGGCACGGGCACGATGAGCGCGCTCATCGCCGAGCTGGGCCACCAGGTGCGTGGCGTCGACCTCTCCGGTGAGATGCTCGAGCGGGCGCGGGCCAAGACCGCGCCGTTCGGGGCAGCCGTCACGATCGAGCAGGGCGACGCGGGCGACCCGGGGTGGGAGCCCGGCAGTCTCGACGTCGTCTTCGCCCGGCACATCCTGTGGACGCTGCCGGATCCCCAGGCCGCCATCAAGCGGTGGGCCGACCTGCTGCGTCCCGGTGGTCGGATGGTGCTGATCGAGGGCCGGTGGGGCCTGGAGTCTGCCGGTGACAAGCCCGACCTGCCCTGGAGTGCCGGTGTCCCGTCGGAGGAGCTGGCCGAGGTCGCGCGCGACCTGGTGGGCGAGCCGACGGTCGTGCAGCTGTCCGACTCGGTCTACTGGGGCAAGGAGATCGAGCACGAGCGCTATCTCCTGGTCGCCGACCTGGCCTGAGCCGACCGGCGCGCGACCCGCGGTGGACACCATTCGGCATACGGAGCAGTAATGGGAAGAATGCGCTCATGACCGCGCTGCCGTCCGTCTCGAACTCCATCACCGTCCGGCTCACGCTCCCGGCCCGCGCCACCGCGGTCTCCGAGCTCACCGGAGTCATCGAGGAGAACGGTGGCCTGGTCACCGGACTCGACGTCACGGCGTCGGGGGCCGACAAGCTGCGCGTCGACGTCACGGCCGCTGCCCGCGACAGCGTGCACGCCGACGAGCTGGTCGAGGCGATGCGCGGTGTCCACGGCGTCGAGATCGGCAAGGTCTCCGACCGCACCTTCCTCGTCCACCTCGGCGGCAAGCTCAAGATCGAGTCGAAGGTGCCGATCCGCAACCGCGACGACCTGTCGCTCATCTACACCCCGGGCGTCGCCCGCGTCTGCATGGCCATCGCCGAAAACCCTGACGACGCAAGGCGACTCACCATCAAGCGCAACACCGTCGCGGTCGTCACCGACGGCACCGCGGTCCTCGGCCTCGGCAACATCGGCCCGCTCGGCGCGCTCCCGGTCATGGAGGGCAAGGCGGCGCTGTTCAAGCGGTTCGCCGACATCGACGCGTTCCCGATCTGCCTCGACACCCAGGACACCGAGGAGATCATCCGCACCGTCAAGGCCATCGCGCCCGTCTTCGCCGGCATCAACCTCGAGGACATTTCGGCGCCGCGCGCGTTCGAGATCGAGGAGCGGCTGCGCGAGGCGCTCGACATCCCCGTCTTCCACGACGACCAGCACGGCACCGCGATCGTCACCCTGGCCGCGCTGCGCAACGCGCTGCGGGTGGTCGGCAAGGAGCTCGAGGACTCCCGCGTGGTGCTGTCCGGGGCCGGGGCCGCCGGCACCGCCATCCTCAAGCTCCTGCTCAAGGCCGGCGCACGCGACGTGGTGGTGGCCGACGCGCTCGGCGTCGTGCACCCCGACCGCGACGACATCGCCAGCGGCAGCTTCCCGGCGCTCGCGTGGTCGGCCGAGCACTCCAACCCGCGCCGCGTCAGCGGCACCCTCAAGGACGCGGTCAAGGACGCCGACGTCTTCATCGGGGTCTCGGCGCCGAACATCCTCACCGGCGACGACATCGCCACCATGGCGCCGGACTCCATCGTCTTCGCCATGGCCAACCCCGAGCCCGAGGTCGACCCGATCGCCGCCGCCCAGCACGCCGCCGTCGTGGCGACCGGCCGGTCCGACTTCGCCAACCAGATCAACAACGTGCTCGTCTTCCCCGGTGTCTTCCGAGGCCTGCTCGACGCCGCGTCGACCTCGATCGACGAGGACGTCATGCTCGCCGCCGCGAAGGCGCTCGCCGAGGTCGTCCACCCCGACGAGCTCAACCCGGCCTACATCATCCCGAGCGTCTTCCACCCGGATGTCTCCAAGGTCGTCGCCGCGGCGGTCAAGGCCGCGGTGCTCGGCACGACGGTCGAGGAGGCCGAGAGTCTGCCGTCGATCGACGCCGAAGACGCCCAGTTCATTGGCTGACCGTCCGGTGGCAGACGCCGCCACGGGCACTCGGACCGCCCGTGCGGTCCCGTCCACGCGAGCCCACCGCAGCGCCCTGGTCGTCTTCGCGGTGCTCGTCGTCGTCCAGCTGCTCGCGCTCTACTGGCCGCGCGTGAGCGTCCAGGGCCCGGTGACCTGGACCGACAAGGTCGTCCACCTCCTGCTGTTCCTCGTGCCCACGGTGAGCGGACTGCTCGCCGGCATCCGGCCGGCATACCTCGTCACCGCCATGGCGGTGCACGCCCCGGTGAGCGAGCTGGTGCAGCACTTCCTCCTGCCGAACCGCTCGGGCGACCCGTGGGACGCAGTGCTCGACCTCACAGGAGTTGTCGTCGCGGTGGCCGCCTTCGTGGTCTGGCGGGCGCGTCGGCGCTGGTAGACTGGACGGGCTCAGTTCGGCGGCGCTGGCAGCGCCAACGGGTGGCGAAGCAGCCACCAGATGTCCCCGATCCCGACTGACGCCCACCGGATGACGACCGTCGATCCGGTCCAGCGGGCCCACAGCGGCCTGAGGCTCGTCTTTCCCGGTTGCCCTCGCCAGGTGGCTCGAGACGTGTCTACTCGAGTCACCTGAAGTGAGTTGAATACCTGTGTCCAAGAACCTGCGTTCCGGCGCGCCCAAGAAGGCGCGATGGACTGCTTCCCAGAAGGCTGCCGCGAAGAAGGGCCCCAAGAAGGCGCACCGCGGCCAGTCCGTGTCCGCTGCCAAGAACGGCCCCTCCAAGGGCGCCGCTGCCAAGGGTGCCAAGGGGTATGCCGGCAAGGCGCCGCGCGAGGAGCGCTCACCTCGGTGGCGTGACCGCGACAACGCGCGGACCGAGCGTCCTCGCGACGAGCGTCCCCGCGACCAGCGTGGCGCGCGTCGCGACGAGCGCCCGACCCGCCGCGACGACCGCGGCTTCGAGCGTCGTGACGAGCGTGGCTTCGAGCGTCGTGACGACCGCGGCTTCGACCGTCGTGACAACCGCTATGACCGCCGTGACGACCGCGGCCAGGACCGCCGGTACGACCGGCGCGACGACCGGCGCGACGACCGCTTCGCGCGCCGCGACGACCGCGGCGACGGCGCCCGCCAGGAGCACTGGGAGCGCAGCGAGCGCGCCCGCCGCACCGACCGCGCCGGCCACACCCAGCGCCCCGTGCGCCGGTTCGACCGCGACGAGCGCCGGTTCGACCGCGAGGAGCGCCGGTTCGAGCGGGGCGAGCGCCCCGCCCGCCGGTTCGACCGCGACGACCGCGCACCCCGCGGCTTCGACCGTGACGAGCGCACCCCCCGGTTCGAGGACCAGACCGACCCCGAGGCGCAGCGCCTGGAGGCCGACACCTGGGTGAAGGCCACCCGCAAGAGCGTCGACGGCCCGGTGACCGTGGCCGAGGACAACGGCTTCGCCGCCCTCGGCCTGCCCGAGCGCATCGTCGAGCGGCTGGCTCGTGACGGCATCACCGAACCGTTCCCGATCCAGGCTGCCACCATCCCGGACGCCCTGGCCGGGCGGGACGTGCTCGGCCGCGGCCAGACCGGCTCCGGCAAGACGCTCGCCTTCGGCCTGCCGATGCTGGCCCGCCTCGCCGACGGCACCAAGGCCCAGCCGCGCCACCCGCGTGCACTCGTCCTCGTGCCGACGCGCGAGCTCGCCATGCAGGTGTCCGACGCGCTCGAGCCGCTCGTGCACGTCCTCGGCCTGCGCCACAAGCTGGTCGCAGGCGGCCTGTCGTACACCACCCAGATCGCCGCCCTCAACCGTGGCGTCGAGGTGCTCATCGCGACGCCGGGCCGGCTCAAGGACCTGCTCGAGCGCGAGGCAGTCGACCTGTCGTCGGTCGAGATCGCGGTGCTCGACGAGGCCGACCACATGGCCGATATGGGCTTCATGCCCGAGGTCACGGCGATCCTCGACCGGATGCCTGCCGGGGGTCAGCGGCTGCTGTTCTCCGCCACCTTGGACAAGGGCATCGACGAGCTCGTCGACCGCTACCTCGCCGACCCGGTGACCCACTCGACCGACGAGGCCAAGGCCTCGGTCACGACGATGGACCACCACATCCTGCTCATCGAGCCGGTGCACAAGAAGGTCATCACCGCCGAGATCGCCAACCGCTCGGGCCGCACCGTCGTGTTCGTGCGCACCAAGCTCGGCGCCGACCGCGTGGCCCAGCAGCTGCGCGATGCCGGTGTCTACGCGGCAGCGCTGCACGGCGGCCTCGGCCAGGGCGCGCGCAACCGCGTCCTCGGCGCGTTCCGCGACGGCAGCCTGCCGGTCCTCGTCGCCACGGACGTCGCTGCGCGCGGCATCCACGTCGACGACGTCTCGGTCGTCCTGCAGGTCGACCCGCCGGCCGACCACAAGGACTACCTGCACCGCTCGGGCCGCACCGCCCGCGCGGGTGACCAGGGCACCGTCGTGACGCTCGCCCTGCCCCACCAGCGCAAGACGATGGAGCGGATGGCGCGCGAGGCCGGCGTCGACGCGGTGCCGACCAAGGCCGCCCCGGGCGACGCGGTCCTGGCGGCCACGGGCGCAACCCCGCCGAGCGGCATACCGGTCCCGGAGGACAAGGTCCGACGACTCCTCGAGGGTGACAAGCGTGGTCGCCGCGGCGGCCCCCGCCCCGGCGGACGCGGTGGGTATGGCGGACGCGGTCGTGACGGCGGCCGGCAGGGCGGCGGTCCCCGTGGCCGCGCTCCGCGGTCCCCGCGAGCCTGACCTCACCCGTTCAGCCACAGCCCCGGTTCCCACCGAACCGGGGCTGCGGCCTTGTGGGCACAATGGAATCGTGGAGTCGATGGATCTTTCCGGCAGCCTGCTCGTCGCCACGCCCCAGATCAGCGAGGGCGTGTTCGCGCGCAGTGTCGTGATGCTTCTCCACCACGATGCCGAGGGTGCTCAGGGGGTCGTGCTCAACCGGCCGCTCGGCGCCCGCGTCGACGCGGTGCTGCCCGACTGGCAGCCCCACGTGACGTCGCCGTCGGTGCTCTTCGAGGGCGGCCCGGTCGGGCTCGACAGCGCCCTCGGCATCGTCACCGTGCCGGGTGAGGCCGAGCCGATGGGGGTCAAGCGGCTCTTCGGTGGGGTCGCCCTCGTCGACCTCGACACCCCGCCCGAGCTCGTCATCCCCGAGGTGGCGGGCCTGCGGATCTTCGCCGGGTATGCCGGGTGGTCACCGGGGCAGCTCGAGGAGGAGGTGAGCACGGGGTCGTGGTACGTCGTGGAGTCCGAAGGCCGTGACGCCTTCGACGACGACCCCGAGACGATGTGGGTGCGGGTGCTGCGCCGCCAACGCGACCACCTCGCGTTCGTGTCGACGTTCCCGCCCGACCCCGAGATGAACTGACCGGACCCGGCTCCTTCCGTGACCGACTCACCTGCCGGAGACGGCACCTCCCGCTGGCTCGCGCTGCAACCGCCGCTCTGGGTGCCCTTCGTGTGGTGGGCGTCCCTGCTCGCGACGATCGTCGCCAGCATGGTCGGCGACCCCGGTGGAGCCTGCACGGTCGCCGAGCCGTGCGAGCCGGACCTGCTCTTCCCGCTCGTGGTGGCGCTCGCCGCGTTCTCTGCCGTGGCCCTGTGGTGGCTGCCGGTGTCCGCGCTGCTGGCCGGGGCGGCCTTCGGCCTGGTCAGTGCCTATGGTGACCCGAGCGTGCCCGGTCGGTATGCCGGTGCGCTGGCCGCGTTGGTGGCCCTGGGCCTGGCCGGGCTGCTCGCCTCGCTGCGGTCACGGCAGGCGGCGGTCGCGGTCGAGGCATTTCCCACCGGCACCGCGCAGGTGCTCGACCCCCGGGGTGTGCGACGAGTGGTTCGTGCCGGAGGCGGCTGGCGGTCCTGGTTGCCCCGAGTGCTGGGCGTGGTGGGGTTGCTGACGGTGGTGCTGTCGTGCGCGCTGTACCTGCGGGGAACCGCCGCCGAGCAGGAGCACCTGCACCGGGCCTACCGTGCCGTCGGCGTGGTCGAGACCGGTTCGGACGACGACTACCGGCAGGTGGTGCGCATCCAGGACGGTGCGCTGGCGGGCCGGCAGGTGCGTGTGGCCACCGAGGTCGAGCTGGACCGCGGCTCGCGGTGGCCAGTGCTCGTCGACCCCGACGACCCGGGGTGGGCCAGGCTCGTGGGCAACCCGGCCGACCTCACGTACTGGTTCGGGTGGGGCCTGCTCGGGCTGCTGACCCTCGGCTGGTCGCTCGGCCGGGAGGTCAGGCGCCTCGCAGTCTCACCCGGGAGGATCTCCCGAGCCGGTCCGGTCACCGGCCCGCTCCTCGTGGCACACCGACGTGGCGCTGAGGTGGTGCTGGCCCACGAGCGGCCGTCGCGTCCGCTGGCATTGGCGCCGGTCGACGATGCCGCACCCAGCCGACAGCGTCCCTTCGCCCCTGCAGTGGTGCACGGTCGGCTGGCAGACGGGTCCTGGGTCGCGGTGCTCACCGAGGGCGGGGCGTTGCGCGTGATCGGGCCCGTGACGGGCTGGGTCCGCTGGCGGAGCCAGGCCGGCGAAAGCTCGACCAGCCGCGATCACGACGCCACGGCTCCCTCGCGGGACCACGATGGCGACCGCAGGCGCGACCGCCGCCGCGATGCCGTGGCCCCGCGGTGGGGCGGGCGCTGGGACCAGGCTCGCGAACTCGGCTCCGTGCTCCTCGCCGTCGGCATGGTCATCCTCGGCGGCGGGCTCGTGTGGTTCGGGCTGAGCGAGACCGGTCCGAGCTGGCAAGCGGCCCAAGGCAGGGGAGAGCCGGGGACGGTTGTCGTCATGTCGCAGTCCTGCGGCAAGGGCGGCTGCGACCACTATGGCGACTGGACCAGCGACGACGGGCGGCGCCGGCTCACCGACGTCAACATCGTCGGCGACGGCGGGGACGTCGGAACCCGGCTGCGCGCCTACGCCGAGAGCGACGACCCGACCACTGATGCCGTCTACGCGCCCGGGTGGAGCGGGCTGGTGGGGTCGCTGTTCATGACAGCGATGGGCCTCGGGGTCGGGGGTGCGGGCGCCGGCCGGCTCGCCGCCCCCTGGTTCCTGCATCGGCAGACACCCGGGCGACACGCCCGCGACCGGTGACCACGCGGCATACCGGACGTCGAGGGGTCATGGCGCGCTGAAGGCGCCGCGACCCGTTCAGCGCGCCGTGACCCCTCGACTGGCGCCGACGGCGAGGGGAACTCGCCGAGGTTCACATCCCGCAACATGCCGTGAAACTTCAGGCGCGACGGCATGTTGCGGGACATGAGCGGGCGGGGCACGCGGGGTGAGGCGGTCGCGGGGGTGAGCACGCGGCATACACTCGGGGGATGAGCGAGCCCCAGATCCCGCTGGACGACCCGCTGGCCCCCCAGGCTGAGCCGCAGCGCCAGACCAGCACCGCCGTGCTCGAGCGCGAGCAGGTCGAGGAGCAGGTGCAGGAGCCGGGCGACCACGAGCGGTTCTCGCACTACGTGCGCAAGGAGAAGATCCTGGAGAGCGCGCTGTCCGGTGAGCCCGTGGTCGCGCTGTGCGGCAAGGTCTGGGTGCCCGGGCGCGACCCGAAGAAGTTCCCCGTCTGCCCGACCTGCAAGGAAATCTACGAAGGGCTGCGGGCGCCGCAGGACGGCGAGGAGTAGGTCGGCTGCCACGCTGGCGCGACGCTGACCAACCCAACCGTTTCCGGAGGACTTCTTTACCGCGAGTAGAGGAACCGCAGTCGCATTCCTGCAGGTCAGCGACCTAGCGTTGCGCGGGTGCCACGGTCGACCCCGACCGTCGGCCCTCGCGAAAGGATGCTCATGAAGCTTCGTCCCCGACTCGCCCTGTCGGCCCTGGCCCTGACCGGCCTCGCCGTGGCCCTCGGCAGCTCGACGGCCCAGGCCCAGCCCCTCGCGGCCGCCACCGGCGCTGCCGCGACGTGTGTCACCAACGACGACGCCACCAACGCCGCCCGTGCGGCCAAGGGTGGCAACCGCACCGACCCGCACCAGTTCACCGACGCCCAGACCAAGGCGATGGAGGCGGCGTTTGCCAAGGCAGCCAAGGCCAAGGGCCTCAGCCAGGACTCGCAGGGTCGCCTCGTCACCAAGGACGGTCGCCTCGCCAAGCGGACGGTGGCCACGTCGATCCCCGTCTACTGGCACGTCATCACCAACGGCACCGCGGGCAAGCTCACGACCACCCAGATCAACAGCCAGCTGAGCGTGCTCAACAATGCCTACGCCTCGGCAGGGTTCTCGTTCACCCTGGCCGGCACCGAGACCACCACGAACAGTGACTGGTTCAGCATCGCGATGCCGCAGAACGGCAGCGAGCCGAGTGACGCCAAGGCGATGAAGACCGCACTGCACAAGGGCAGCACCAACGCGCTCAACATGTACTCGACGACGTTCAGCGACGGCACCCTCGGCTACGCGCAGTTCCCGGGCGGCAACCTCACCCTCGACGGCGTCGTGCTCGACTACCGCTCGCTGCCCGGTGGCACCCTGTCGCCGTACAACGAGGGTGACACCGGCACGCACGAGGTCGGCCACTGGATGGGGCTGTACCACACCTTCCAGGGCGGCTGCGCCGCTCCCGGTGACTACGTGTCCGACACCCCGGCCGAGGCTTCTCCGGCCTTCGGCTGCCCGACCGGCCGCGACACCTGCACCGCCAGCGGCCTGGACCCGATCAAGAACTTCATGGACTACACCGACGACTCGTGCATGAACACCTTCAGCGCCGGCCAGATCACCCGCATGCAGAACCAGTGGGCGACCTATCGCGGCTGACCTGCGCGTGAGCCGCGCGGCGACCTGCGCGGCGACCTCCGCGGCGACCTGCGCGGCAACGGCGTGACCCCGACCCACGGTCGCGCCCTAGCACACCACCGAGGCCCCGGCTCGTATGCCGGGGCCTCGGCATGTCATTGCGGCGCAACGGTTATCGTGGCTCGCCTATGAGTACGTCGGCCGCCGAGCACCTGTCACCAGCGTTCCCGGAGCGGGCGGCCTGGGGGACGGCGTCGAAGCTGCGCGCCTGGCAGCAGGCCGCCCTCACGGCATACCTGCGGGCGACGCCACGAGACTTCCTCGCGGTCGCGACGCCCGGCGCGGGGAAGACCACCTATGCGCTGCGGCTCGCCACCGAGCTGCTCGGCCGCGGGACCATCTCCGCAGTCACCATCGTCGCGCCCACCGAGCACCTCAAGGTGCAGTGGGCCGAGGCGGCGGCGCGGGTCGGCATCCACATCGACCCCAAGTTCTCCAACTCCTCGGCGCGCCACTCCAGCGAGTACGACGGTGTCGCGCTGACCTATGCCCAGGTCGCGAGCCGACCGGCGCTGCACCGCACCCGCACCGAGACCGCGCCGACCCTGGTGATCCTCGACGAGATCCACCACGGCGGCGACAACAAGTCGTGGGGTGATGCCATCCGTGAGGCGTTCGAGCCTGCGACACGACGACTCGCGCTGACAGGCACACCCTTTCGCTCCGACACCTCGCCGATCCCGTTCGTCACGTACGCCGAGGGCGTGGACGGCATCCGTCGGTCGGCTGCCGACTACACCTACGGGTATGCCGAGGCGTTGCGTGACGGGGTCGTGCGGCCGGTGCTGTTCATGGCCTACGGCGGGGCCATGCGCTGGCGGACGCGCGCAGGCGACGAGGTGGCCGCGCGGTTGGGGGAGCCGCTCACCAAGGACGCGACCGCGCAGGCGTGGCGAACTGCGTTGGACCCCAAGGGAGAATGGATCCCGGCGGTGCTGGCGGCGGCTGACAAGCGGCTGACCGAGGTGCGCCGCGGAGTGCCCGACGCGGGGGCGCTCGTCATCGCGTCCAACCAGACATCGGCGCGCGCCTACGCGCGCATCCTCGAGTCGATCACGGGGGAGAAACCGACGCTGGTGCTGTCGGACGACGCCGGCTCGTCGGCGCGGATCGAGGAGTATGCCGCGTCGCAGTCACGCTGGATGGTCGCCGTGCGCATGGTGTCCGAGGGCGTCGACGTGCCGCGGCTGTGCGTCGGTGTCTATGCCACGTCGACGTCGACGCCGCTGTTCTTCGCGCAGGCCGTGGGGCGGTTCGTGCGGGCGCGGCGGCGCGGTGAGACGGCGTCGGTGTTCCTGCCGTCGGTGCCGGTGATCCTCGAACACGCCGCCCGGCTGGAGGAGGAGCGTGACCACGCCCTCGACCGGGTGACGCCCGCCGACCAGGAAGCGTCGATGTGGGCGGAGGAGGACGCGCTGGTCGCGGCCGCCAACCGCACCGCCAGCACGCCGGACGTCGACCAGCCGGCGTTCGAGGCGCTGGAGTCCGACGCCGAGTTCGACCACGTGCTGTTCGATGCCAAGCAGTTCGGGCTGGGCGCGGCGGTCGGGTCCGAGGACGAGCAGGAGTACCTCGGGCTGCCGGGGCTGCTCGAGCCGGACCAGGTCGCGACGCTGCTGCACGAGCGGCAGACGGCCCAGAGCAGCCGCCGGCCCAAGGCGGCAGCGGCGCCGGTGTCGGCGCACCGGGCGCTGGCTGCCCAGCGCAAGGAGCTCAACAAGCTCGTCGCGGCCTACGCCCGCAAGCAGTCGGTGCCGCACGGCGTGGTGCACAACGACCTGCGGCGGGCGTGCGGCGGGCCGGCGCTGGACGCGGCGACGTCCGAGCAGGTGGCCGCGCGGATCGGCAAGATCCGCGACTGGCTCGTCGGCCGCCGCTGATCCCGGGGTCGCCTGCAATGTGAACCCCTATGGGGCGCTCAGGTTGCGGTGAGGAGGGGGAGGGTGCGCAGCGGGATGCGGGTGGCCAGCGAGATCGCGGTGCTGGCGCGCACCACGTGTGTGTCGTCGACGACGGCGTCGATCACCCGCTGCAGGTCGGCGTTGTCGCGGGCGACGACGTGGACGAACAGGTCACCGGAGCCGGTGATGGTGTGCGCCTCGAGCACCTCGGGGATGCGCGAGAGATGCTCCACGACCGGGGTGTGGCCGCGCCCCTGGCGGATCTCGAGCGTGCAGAACGCCGACACCGGGTAGCCCATCGCAGCCGGGTCGAGCTGCGGCGCCCACGACCGGATCACTCCGCGGGCCACCAGCCGGTCGAGCCGCGCCTGCACGGTGCCGCGTGCCACGGCCAGCTCGCGCGAGGCACCGAGGACGCCGATCTGCGGCTGCTCGGTGAACAGCGCCACGATCCGTCGGTCCAGGTCGTCGAGCGCGTCGGGCACAGGCATGGGCACATTGTCCACTGAAACCGCACCCAAGGCGACCATTGTGCACATGCTGTGCACCGCGGCGGCATACCGTTGCACACCCAGGCGCCCACACGGCACGCTGCGCACCATGACCGACACCCTGGACCTGACCCCACAGGAGCGCGAGGCCGACCTCGACATCGAGCAGCTCAAGCAGCTCGTCGGCCTCGTCGAGTACGACGAGACCAAGGACCCGTTCCCCGTAACCGGCTGGGACGCCATCGTCTTCGTCGTCGGCAACGCCACGCAGGCCGCGCACTACTACCAGTCCGCGTGGGGCATGGAGCTCGTCGCCTACGCCGGCCCGGAGAACGGCCAACGCGACCACAAGTCGTTCGTCCTCAAGTCGGGCTCGATCCGGTTCGTCCTCAACGGCGCCGTCAGCCCCGACAGCCCACTCATCGAGCACCACGCGAAGCACGGTGACGGCGTCGTCGACATCTCGCTCGAGGTGCCCGACGTCGACAAGTGCGTCGCCCAGGCCAAGGCCGCCGGCGCCCGCGTCGTCCGCGAGCCCGAGAACCTCACCGACGAGTTCGGCACCATCCGCATCGCCTCCATCGGCACCTACGGCGAGACCGTGCACACCCTCGTCCAGCGGGTCGTCGACGGGCAGACGTATGCCGGCCCGTACCTTCCCGGGTACGTCGCCAAGTCCTCGACCTACGAGAAGCGCGACGGTGCGCCGAAGCGTCTCTTCCAGGCGCTCGACCACATCGTCGGCAACGTCGAGCTCGGCAAGATGGACGAGTGGGTCGCGTTCTACAACCGGGTCATGGGCTTCGTGAACATGGCCGAGTTCATCGGCGACGACATCGCCACCGACTACTCCGCGCTCATGTCCAAGGTCGTCGCCAACGGCAACCACCGCGTGAAGTTCCCACTCAACGAGCCGGCCATCGCGAAGAAGAAGTCGCAGATCGACGAGTACCTCGAGTTCTACAACGGTCCGGGCGCCCAGCACCTCGCACTCGCGACCGGCGACATCCTGCGCACCGTGGATGAGCTGCGCGCCAACGGGATCGAGTTCCTCGACACCCCGGACTCCTACTACGAGGACCCCGAGCTGCGCGCCCGCATCGGCGAGGTGCGCGTGCCGATCGCGGAGCTCCAGTCCCGCAAGATCCTCGTCGACCGCGACGAGGACGGCTACCTGCTGCAGATCTTCACCAAGCCGCTCGGCGACCGTCCCACGGTGTTCTTCGAGATCATCGAGCGCCACGGGTCGCTCGGCTTCGGCAAGGGCAACTTCAAGGCGCTGTTCGAGGCGATCGAACGCGAGCAGGACGCGCGCGGAAACCTCTGAGCTTTCCGAAAACCACAGGGCCGCAACGCGTTTCGCATTCCCTGAGCAACAAGCAGAGGCGGGTATGCCGCGTGGGTGACCACGCGGCATACCCGCCTCTCTCAGTCGGCGAGGACCTTGTCGAGCAGAAGTGCGAGCTGGGCGCGCTCTGGGCGGGAGAGACGCGCAGTCAGGGTGGAACGCTTGGCGACTGACGTCGCCAGACGGGCGCGAAGCCTGCGGCCGTCCCTGGTGAGCCGAAGGAGGCGGGTGCGTCGGTCCGGGCCCGGGATGCGTTCGATGGTGCCGGCTCGCTCCAGCCGGTCGGCCAGACCGGTGACGTTGGAAGGGTCGCAGCGCAAGTGCTCTGCGATGGCGGACATGGGCTGGGGGTCCTCGAGGAGGAGCACGGTGCGAGCCTGTTGGGCGGTGAGGCCGTGGCTGGCGGACACGTCGGCGAATGTCTGTCGCGCGAGGTCGGCCACCGCGAAGATGCGCCCGCTGAGCTCACGGCTCTCGGCCAGCTCCGTGTCCGTGGGTTTGTCCTGGGCCATGTGGCCAGGATACTGGGTCGCCTCAATGGTTGACATATTCAAGTGTCTCAACGCATGGTTGAGTTACTTGAAGTAGTCAAGCATTGGAGGGTGCCATGTCCGACCAGCGCGTCCGACTCGGCGAGGAGGAGCTGGCCTTCTTGCGCGGCGGTGGCCCCAGGGCGCTGGCACGCATCGCGACGGTGGACGAACGAGGCCGGCCACACGTCGTGCCCGGGGGCTGGGCGTGGGACGACGACGCAGGCGAGCTCGTGCTCGGAGGTCGTGACGTGCCGACCACCCGGCGGGCACGGCACGTGCGCGCCAACGGTCAGGTCGCGGTCACGATCGACGGTGTGGACACCGCGGGCGGTTGGGCGCCGTGGGCCCTGCTGCTGCGTGGCCGGGCACGGGTCGACGAGGCGCGCGGTGAGATCCGGTTGCGCCCGGACAGGGTCACGTCGTGGGGTCTGGGCTCGGTGTTGACCCGTCGCGGGCCTGTCGCCTAGTGCCGAGGCGGGCGTTGCGGCGGCCGTAGACGAAGTAGACGAGGAACCCGAGCAGCATCCAGACGGCGAAGCGCCACCACGTCTCCAGCGACAGGTTCGTCATGAGGTAGAGGCAGGCCAGTGCCGACAGGATCGGGATGACGGGGGAGAGGGGCACCCGGAAGGGGCGCTTCATGTCCGGCTTGGTGCGGCGCAGGATCGGCACGGCGATCGAGACCACGACGAAGGCGAAGAGCGTGCCGATGCTGACCAGGTTGGCGAGCTCGTCGAGGGGGATCAGTGCGGCCAGGACCATGACGAAAAGCGCTGTGCCGATGGTGATCCGGTACGGCGTGCCCCACCGCGGGTGGACCTTCGCGACAGCCGGCGGGAGCAGCCGGTCGCGGCCCATGGAGAAGCCGATGCGGCCCATCGCGACGATGTCGACGAGGATCACCGAGGTCAGTCCTGCGACGGCAGCGACCGAGATGAGGTTGGCGGCCCAGTGCGCACCGACCGACTCGAAGGCGCTGGCGATCGGGGCGCCCTCGTTGATCTGGCGGTAGTCGACCATCCCGGTGAGGACGAGGGAGACGCCGATGTAGAGGACGGTGCAGATGCCCAGGGTGCCGAGCAGGCCGAGTGGCAGGTCGCGACTGGGCTTGCGCGTCTCCTCACCGAGGTTGGCGACGGCCTCGAAGCCGGTGTAGGAGAAGAAGACCACGGCCGCGGCGGTGAGCACGCCGGCCATGCCGAAGGCCGACGGCTCGATGCCGAACAGCACCTGGCTGAGCGGCTGGCTGAGCCCCGACTCGGACTCGGCGGGCTGCGACGGGGGGATGAACGGCGTGAGGTGGGTGGACCGCACGAAGGTCGCCCCGAGGACGATGACGAACGCGCAGATGGCGACCTTGATGACGACCAGGGTGTTCGTCACGCGGGCGCTCTCGCGGATGCCGACGACGGCGACGATGCCCAGGACGAGCACGATGGCCACGGCGCCGACGTTGACCGGCGCCTCCTCACCGAAGAGCGTCGTCGGCAGGTCGAAGAGCTCCTGGAGGTAGCCCGACCAGCCGCGCGCGACCACGGCGGCGCCGAGGGCGAACTCGAGGATGAGGTCCCAGCCGATGATCCAGGCGAAGATCTCGCCGATCGTCGCGTAGGCGTAGGTGTACGCGCTTCCCGCGGTGGGGACGGCGGAGGCGAGCTCGGCGTAGCAGAGTGCTGCCAGCAGGCTGACGACACCGGCGATGGCGAAGGACAGCACGACCCCTGGCCCGGCGTGGTTCTTTGCCTCGATGCCGGTGAGGGTGAAGATGCCGGTGCCGATGACGATCCCGATGCCGAAGCCCATCAGGTCCTTGGCGCCGAGGCGGCGACTGAGGTGGCGTCCATCGCCCTCGCTGCCGGCGTCACCCTGCTGGGCGAGGACGTCCTCGACGGGCTTGGTCCGCAGGACGGAGTCGTTGCTGCTCATGGGAAAGCACCCTACGAGCGGGTGACCCGTGACGCTCGGCAGAGCCAGTGCGTGAGAGGCTTGGCCCATGGAGACGCCCACCAGCCCGGGCTGGTACGACGACCCCGAGGACGCCGAGCAGCTGCGCTACTTCGACGGCATCGTGTGGACCGCGCACAAGCAGCCGCGCACGACCCGGCGCGCACAGCCGGTCGCGGAGCCCACCGGGCAGGAGCAGAGGGGGCAGGGGCAGACCGGGCAGGCGAGCCACCAGGCCAGCACGCAGGCGAACCCGCAGTTCCCCGGGACACCGACCTCGAGCGCGTGGAACTCTCCGGCTCACCCGCAGCAGCAGTGGGGCCAGCAGCCCGGCCAGGGCGCCCCGCCGGGGTGGCAGCAGCCCGGGCAGGGGCAGCAGTGGGGCCAGCAGTGGAGTGGTCCCGCGACGCCCGACGGCCGGCCCCTCGCGAGCTACGGGCAGCGAGCCGGTGCGTTCATCATCGACTGGATCCTGCAGCTGCTACTCGGGCTGGTCTTCGGCGGCTACTTCCTGTGGCAGGCGATGGCCGACTACATGCGCGGGGCCCTGGACATGGCCAACCAGGTGGAGGCCGGCACCCAGCCCGACATCCAGGGTCTCATCGAGCGGGTCGACGCCGGTGCGCTCATGGTCTACAGCATCATCGGTATCGGCGTCTTCTTCCTCTACCAGTGGTACTTCCTCAAGCGCAGCGGCCAGACGCCCGGCAAGGCGGTCTGCAACATCAGCGTGCGCGAGCTGGCCCGGCCGGGTGTCCCCTCCAGCGCGGCGGTGCTGCGGCGGGTCGGCTTCGCGGTGGCCTTGTTCGTGCTGCAGGCGTTGCCGTTGCTGGGCCTGTTCGGCTTCGTCGGGCGCATCCTCGACCTGCTCTGGCCGGCTTGGGACCAGCAGCGACAGGCGTTGCACGACAAGGCCGCCGGCACCGTGGTGGTCGTCGGAAAGCAGCGTCGCGACTGACCTGCGCCCTCACGGGGCAGGCGTCACCGTCCCGGTCACCTCGCCGAGCCCGATGCGCTCACCGTCGGCGCCGGGCGCCCAGGCGCGCAGGACGAGCGTGTCGCCGTCCTCGATGAACGACCGGCTGCTGCCGTCGTCGAGCGTGAGCGGCTCCGTGCCGTTCCAGCTGAGCTCCAGAAAGCTGCCGCGCGAGGCCGGGTCGGCGCCCGAGATCGTGCCTGACCCGAAGAGGTCGCCACTGCGGATCGATGCCCCGTTGACCGTGAGGTGCGCGAGCATCTGCGCCGGTGACCAGTACATGTCGCGGTACTCCGGCCGCGACACCACGGTGCCGTTCCAGACCACCTCATAGTGGATGTCGAGCCCGTATGCCGCGTCGCCGCCGTCCGCGGCGGCCTGGTCTGCGCGCAGGTAGGGCAGCGGCTCGGGATCCTGTCCGGGAAGCGAAACCCGCGCTGCCGCAAGGGCATCCGTGGTCACGACCCACGGTGAGATCGACGTGGCGAATGACTTGCCGAGGAACGGCCCGAGCGGCACGTACTCCCAGGCCTGGATGTCGCGGGCACTCCAGTCGTTGAGCAGGACGACGCCGAAGAGGTGGTCATCGGCTGCCTGGCGCACCGAGACGGGTGCACCGATCTGCGACGAGCCGCCGACGACGAACCCGAGCTCGGCCTCGATGTCGAGCTTGATGCTCGGTCCGAACGTGGGCTCCGCGTCGGTGGGGGCCTTGCGCTGGCCGCTGGGGCGCACCACCTCGGTGCCCGACACGACAACGGTGCCGGATCGTCCGTGGTAGCCGATCGGCAGGTGCTTCCAGTTCGGCGTCAGCGGCTCGGAGTCCGGTCGGAAGATGCGGCCGATGTTGCTGGCGTGGTGCTCACTGGCGTAGAAGTCGACGTAGTCGGCGACCTCAATCGGCAGGTGCATGGTCGCGTCGGCCAAAGGCACCAGATGCGGACGAGTTCGCTTCTCGTGCACCGGGTTCGAGAGCACCTCGGTGAGCCACTCGCGGGCGGTGGTCCATGCCGGGCGACCCAGCTGCAGGAAGGCGTTGAGGCTCGGCTGCTCCCACGCGGCGGTCAGGTCGGGTCCGTCCCCGACGCCCACCTCGTCACGCCCGATCCGGGTCACCTCGCTCACGTCGAGCACGTGGTCGCCGATGCGCACTCCCACGCGAGGAGAAGCGCCCGGTGTCGAGAAGACGCCGTACGGCAGGTTGGACAGTCCGAACTCGGAGTCGGCGGGCACTTCCACCCAGGTCGTCATGCGGGTCCTTCCAGCAGGCCGAGCGCGGCCAGCTCGTTGATGGGGTCAGTCACGCCACAGCACCCGTAGGCGGTGAAGAAGGCGCGGACGATGGAGGCGTCGGCAGCACTCATACGCGTGACGTGCTCGACCAGAACCGCCGGATCGCGTTCTGCCAGAAGGGGAACGAGCTCGTCGACGTCATCGCCGTTGAGTGCCCAGCGCACGGCAACCAGCACGTTGAGTATGCCGTGCTGCTCCTCGCCGTCGTAGGTGCCGCGCACCGCGTGGTGCAGTCCGCCGGTCAGCTTGAAACCGAGGTCATGGTCGATGCTGGTGCGGAAGAAGGTGGCGAGCTCCTGCTCGTCGGGCCACGGCCAGCTCGCAGTCGCGCCGGTGCGGAACTTGGCCTGCACCGCCACGGTGTCGTTGGCCTCGGCTGCGATGTCGGCGATGGCGGTTGCCTGTGCCGCACCACGCGGCACCTCCAACGAGACCGGGTCGCGGTCCCAGGACAAGTCGCGCCACCCCTCGAACCAGCCCAGTTCGACCCCGACGACGATCCCCCCGGACGACTCGCGCAGGGTCGCCGCCGCACCGCGAACCTCCTCCGCCGGCACATCGGGCCGGCCGACGACGGAGATCTGGACGGGGTCCCCACCGTCATCGGTGAGGTGCACGAACTCGGCCGCGTCGGAAGCCGGCACGAGCAACGGACCCACGCACGCGGCATACCAGGCCCTGCGGTGCTCCCGATGGGCGGTGAGCGCCCCCCACAACGGCGCGTTCCCGGGTGGGAAGACGGCTGCGTCGTCGATGAGGCGCGCGAAGAGGGCGGGCTCGGCCGGACGGTCGGCGAGGGATGGCCTGGACGTCATGCCGCCGACGTTACTAGCGCCGCGACGTGCCATGCTCGGAGCAGCAACCCTCGGGCGACGAGAGAGAGCGAGTGATGGCGCACTACCAGGCGATGGGCAGCATCCCGCCCAAGCGGCACACCCAGCACCGGCGACCGGCCGGACGCGGCAAGACCGGTGAGCTCTACTACGAGGAGCTGATGGGGGAGGAGGGCTTCTCCTCCGACTCCTCGCTGCTCTACCACCGCAACATCCCGTCGACGATCGCCGGCGCGCGCGAGTGGACCATCGGCGACCTGGCTACCACCCCGAACCACCCGCTCAAGCCTCGACACCTGAAGCTGCACGACCTCTTCGAGGCCAAGGACGTCAAGAACACCGACGTCGTGACCGGTCGGCGGCTCGTGCTCGGCAACGGCGACGTGCGCATCTCCTACGTCGTCGCGGGCGCGCCGAGTCCTTGGTACCGCAACGGAATTGGCGACGAGGTCGTCTACGTCGAGCGCGGGAGGGCGCGCGTCGAGACCGTCTTCGGCGCCTTCGACGTCGCCGAGGGCGACTACCTCGTCATCCCGCGCGCGACGACCCACCGCTGGATCCCCAAGCGCTCCACCAAGGACCCGCTGCGCGCCTACTGCATCGAGGGCAACAGCCACATCGCGCCGCCGAAGCGGTACCTGTCGAAGTACGGCCAGTTCCTCGAGCACGCGCCCTACTGCGAGCGCGACCTGAGGCCGCCGACCGGCCCGCTGCTGGCGGAGGACGTCGGCGAGAAGGCCACCGACGCGAGCGAGGTCTACATCAAGCACCGCGGCAACGGGCCGTCGGGCATCGTCGGCACGATCCACGAGCTGCCGTTCCACCCCCTCGACGTCGTCGGCTGGGACGGCTGCCTCTACCCCTACGCGTTCAACGTGCGCGACTACGAGCCGATCACGGGACGAGTGCACCAGCCGCCGCCGGTCCACCAGGTCTTCGAGGGCTGGAACTTCGTCATCTGCAACTTCGTGCCGCGCAAGGTCGACTACCACCCCCTTTCGATCCCCGTGCCCTACTACCACTCCAACGTCGACAGCGACGAGATCATGTTCTACGTCGACGGTGACTACGAGGCACGCAAGGGCTCCGGCATCGGCAAGGGCTCGATCTCGGTGCACCCGGGCGGGCACGCCCACGGGCCACAGCCGGGAGCGTCCGAGGCGTCGATCGGGGTCGAGTACTTCGACGAGCTCGCCGTCATGGTCGACACCTTCCGCCCGTTGGAGCTCGGCGAGGGTGGGCGGGCGGTCGACGACGGCCGGTATGCCGCGAGCTGGCTGAAGGGGTCGGGCGCGGCGGACGGGTCGGACTACTCGATCGGCTGAGCTTGCCGGGGGTGGCGCCGCCGGCGCCGTCGTTGGGGGGTGCCTCCGCGGGCGCCGTCGTTGGGGCGTCGATGGACCGCCGTGGGTGCTGGGCGGTCACAGGGGCCGGCGACCCCCTATCCGGGGGCCCGGTCCCGTGGTTAGGCTGGATGTTCGCCCTCGTCGTCGTGGACGAGGCCGCACTCGCGCCTGAACCACCCCTGGAGGTCTCATGTCCAGCCCCCGTGCCACCGCTGCCGTTGCCGCGCTGAGCGAGGTCGAGCGGTCGCGCCGTCAGATGCTGGGCATGGCCGTCGTGGGCGGCGCCGGGCTGGCGTTCCTGGCCCACCCCGGCACGGCTGAGGCGGCTCCCGAGGGTGCCGGCGCCCCCGCCCATCGCCCGGGGCGGTTCCGGCTCACCGTGATGGGCACGACCGACACCCACGGCAACACGCTGAACTGGGACTACTTCAAGGACGCCGAGTACGACGACGCGGCGCACAACGACATCGGCCTGGCCAAGATCGCCACCCTCGTCAAGGGTGTACGCGCCGAGACCAAGGGCGCCCCGACGCTGCTCCTGGACGCGGGCGACACCATCCAGGGCACGCCCCTGGCCTACTACTACGCCAAGATCGACCCCATCACGGGCGACTCGGTGCACCCCATGGCCAAGGCCATGAACGCCCTCGGCTACGACGCGGCCGCCCTCGGCAACCACGAGTACAACTACGGGCTCGACACGCTGCGCGCGTTCGAGGCGCAGTGCAACTTCCCACTGCTGTCGGCCAACTCGGTCGACTGGAACACCGGTGCGCCCATCTTCAAGCCCTACGTCATCAGGTCGTTCAAGGCCCGCGGCGGGCGCGACGTCAAGGTCGGCATCCTCGGCCTCGTCACCCCCGGTGTGGCGATCTGGGACAAGGCCAACGTCGAGGGGCAGGTCAAGTTCCCCGGGATCGTCGAGCAGGCCAAGGTGATGGTGCCGAGGCTCAAGGCGGCCGGGTGCGACCTGGTCATCGTGTCGTGCCACTCCGGCGCCACCCCCGGGTCGTCGTACGGTGACGCGCTGCCCTTCCCGGAGAACGCGTCCACCCAGCTGGCCGAGCAGGTCGCCGACGTCGACGCGGTGCTGGTCGGGCACGCCCACGTGGAGATCCCGCAGCGGTTCGTCGCCAGCAAGGTCACCCCGGGCAAGCAGGTCCTGCTGAGCGAGCCGCTCAAGTGGGGCATGCGCCTGTCGGTCATGGAGTTCGAGCTCGAGCAGCACAAGGGCAGGTGGCACCTGGCGACCAGCCGCTCGACCCTCCTCAACGCCAACACCGTCGCCGAGGACAAGGAGGTCGCGGGCCTCGTGGCGCAGGACCACGCGGTGGTGCGCACCTACGTGAACTCGGTCATCGGCACCTGCACGATCGCGATGTCGGCGGCCACAGCTCGGTTCGAGGACACGGCTGCGCTCGACTTCATCAACCACGTGCAGGGCCAGGCGGTCAAGGACGCCCTCGTGGGCACGGCCGACGAGTCGTTGCCGGTCCTGTCGATCGCGGCACCGTTCAACCGGGACGCCGCGATCCCCGCGGGTGATGTGACCGTCCGCGACGTCGCGGGGCTGTACATCTACGACAACACCCTGCTGGGCATCCGGTTCACCGGCCAGCAGGTCAAGGACTACCTCGAGTTCTCCGCGGCCTACTTCAAGCAGGTCAACGGCACCGGTCCCTACAGCCCCGACCAGGTGACCAACGCGCCCACGGCCACCGCCCCGGATGGCACGCCGGACTACAACTACGACGTGATGGGCGGGCTCGACGCCTCCCTGGCCTACGACATCGACATCGCCAAGCCGGTCGGGCAGCGGATCACCAACCTCACCTACGACGGTCAGCCCCTCGACCTTGCCGGGCAGTTCGTCATCGCCATCAACAACTACCGGCAGAGCGGCGGCGGCAACTTCCCCGGCGTCAAGACGGCCCCGGTCCTGTGGAACGCCCAGATCGAGATCCGCCAGCTGCTCATCGACTGGACGACGGAGAACGGCGTCATCGACCCGACGACCTTCACGACCTACGACTGGAAGCTCGTGTCGAACGGTCAGCCGGTCGTCGTGGAGGGTGCCGCCGAGGGTGGTCGTCACTGACCCGGTTGCTCGTCGTCGGCGCCAGCGGCGCCGTCGGAGCGGTGCTGGCCGAGGTCGGCGTCGCCCACGGTGACGATGTCCACGGCACCCACCTGCACGGAGTCGTGCCCGCACCAGTGCAGGCACACCGCCTCGACGTGCGGGAGGGGTATGCCGTCCAGGAGCTCATCGGTCGGCTTCGCCCCGACGTCGTGGTCACGACGGCATACCGGCAGGACGACTGGTCGACGACCGCAGCCGGGCCCGCGCACGTGGCCCTGGCCTGTGCGAGCGTCGGTGCGCGGCTGGTCCACGTCTCGAGCGACGTGGTGTTCGACGGGAGCAGCCCGACGGTCGCCGAGGACGCGACGCCGCACCCGGTGAGCGACTACGGACGCGCCAAGTTGGCTGCCGAGCAGGCGGTCACCGAGCTGGTGCCGGAGGGTGCAGTCGTCCGCACCTCGCTCGTGCTCGGGTCCTCTGCCGGGCGGCCTTCGCCGATGGAGCGGCTCGTGCACGACCTGGCCAGCGGCGAGGGTGACGGGGTGTTGTTCACCGACGATGTCCGCTGCCCCGTCCACGTGCATGACCTCGCCGAGGCGCTGCACGAGATCGCGCACGACGGGATGTCCGGCGTGTTGCACTGCGCGGGTCCGGACGCCGTGAGCCGACACGAGATCGGCCTGCTGGTCGCGGCACGGGACGGCCTCGACCCCGCCTTGCTGCGGCCCGGGTCGCGGGCCGCGAGCGGGGTGCCCGGTCCCCTCGACGTGCGCCTCGACAGCAGCCGCACGAGGGCGCAGCTGACGACGAGGCTGCGCGGGGCGCGGGAGTTCCTGGCGTCCTAGGCGGGTGACGAGGTCCCGTCGACCGTGACACCGGCCTCGGTCAGCGCAGCGATCGCAGCCTCGGTCGTGTCGGGGGCGACGCCCGCGGTCAGGTCGAGCAGCACCGTCGTGGTGAAGCCCTCCTCGGCGGCGTCGAGGGCAGTGGCTCGCACGCAGTGGTCGGTGGCGATGCCGACGACGTCGACCTCCTCGATGGCGCGCTCACGCAGCCAGTCGGCTAGAGGGATGCGTCGGTCGCCTTCGACGGTGAAGCCCTCGAACCCGCTGTAGGCCGCCTCGTGCAGGCCCTTGCGGAAGATCGCCTCGACCTGCTCGAACGCAGCCTCGGCGTGCGGGTGGAAGAGCGCGCCGTCGGTGCCGACCCTGCAGTGGACCGGCCAGGTGTCCCTGAAGTCGGGGTCAGCCGACCAGTGGTCGCCGGGGTCCTCGTGCCAGTCCGCGGTGGCGACGATCGCGGCATACCCTCGCGTGTTCTCCTCGACGTGCGCGCTGATGCGGCGGGCGACCTCGGCGCCGCCCGCGACGGCGAGTGAGCCGCCCTCGCAGAAGTCGTTCTGCACGTCGACGATGACCAGTGCCCGGGGTGCGGTGATCATGGCTCCACGCTACGGCGGGTCACTGGAAGGCGTCGAGCCGCTCGATGGCGTCGCGCAGCGGGTCGAGTCCGTCCACCACCTCGGCGAAGCTGGTGGACAGCGGTGACAGACCGATGCGTATGCCGTCCGGCTCGCGGTAGTCGGGGATGACGCCTTCGTCCCACAGGGTTTGGTTGACTGCGCGAAAACCGTTGCGCCGCAACGTGACATGCCCACCACGAAGCGCGGGGTCGCGCGGGCTTGCGACCTCCACGCCGAGGTCGGCGAGCTCCTCGTCGACATAGCGGATGACGAAGTCGGTGAGCTTGACGGACTTGTCGCGGATGGCGTCGATGCCTGCCTCCTCGACGAGGTCGAGACTCGCCTGCAGCGGCACCATCGCCAGGATCGGGGGAGTACCAGAGATGAACGCGCGGATGCCGTCGGCGGGTTCGTAGCCCGGGCCCATCGTGAAGGCGTCCTTGCGGCCGAGCCAGCCTTGGATCGGCTGGCGGAGTATGCCGTGGTGCCGGCTCGCGACGTAGCCCCAGGCGGGCGAACCGGGGCCGCCATTGAGGTACTTGTACGAACAGCCGACGGCGAGGTCCGCGCCCCAGTCGTCGAGGTGGGCCGGCACGGAGCCGCCGGTGTGGCACAGGTCCCACAGCACGAGGCCGCCGGCATCGTGGACCGCCGCGGAGATGGCGGCTGCGTCGGCGATGAAGCCCGAGCGGTAGGCCACGTGGCTGAAGACGGCGAGTGCGGTCTGCGGGCCGACGACCTCGCGCACCTGCTCGACCGTCACGCCTGCGCGCTCATCGGCCTCGATCCAACGCAGCGTCAGGCCCCGCTCGGCGGCGATGCCTTCGAGGATGTAGCGGTCGGTGGGGAAGTTGTCGGTGTCGAGGACGATCTCGGTGCGCCCTTGGTCGGCCTGGTGGTCGACGGCCGCGCGGCACAGCTTGTAGAGCAGCACCGTGGTCGAGTCGCCGACGAAGGTCTGGCCGGGCCCGGCGCCGAGGCAGGCTCGACCGAGCCGGTCGCCGAGGGCGAGGGGCAGGTCGAGCCACTGCTCGTCCCACGACCGGATGAGCCGGTCGCCCCACGGTCCGTGCACGAACTCGGTCATGCGTTGCGGCACGTCCGCCACGGGTCGGCCCAGCGAGTTGCCGTCGAAGTAGGCGACGAGGTCGCCGCCCTCCGGAGTGAGGAACCGGTCGGGGTAGTCGGCGAGCGGGTCGGCGGCGTCGAGCTCGGCAGCCTCGGCGGCGAAGTCGGTCATGTTGCGGATCCTATTCCCGCGCGGTTCGAGGTAATCCGCCACCGGACTCAGGCCGCCGATTACCTCGAACCGGTGACGCGTGAGCTGTAACGCTGACGGACCGGCCGGACATGCAGGGGGTGACAGACTGCCGCCGTGGAGGGGGACCGGATGGGTTCGCCGGAGGAGCGTTTCTCCGAGCTGTTCGAGAGCACGCACGTTGCCCTGCTCGGGTATGCCGTGCGGCGCGTCGCCGACCCGGCCGACGCCGCCGACGTGGTCGCCGAGACGTACTTGGTGGCCTGGCGCCGTCTGGAGGACGTTCCGGTGGGGGCGGAGGCCAGGCCGTGGCTCTTCGGTGTGGCTCGCAGGGTCCTCGCGAACCACTACCGGGGCGAGCGTCGGCGCTCAGCCTTGGCCGACCGGCTGCGCGACTCGCTGCAGCAGCAGGTCCACCCGGCGCCAGACCCCGACTCCAGTCTGGTCGAGGCGCTCGACCGGCTGCCCGACGACGACCGCGAGCTCTTGCGGCTGCTCGCCTGGGAGGAGCTGGCGCGCGAGGAGATCGCCGTCGTCATGGGTCTCTCGCGTGCGACCGTGCGGGTGCGGCTGCATCGGGCCCGGGCGCGGTTGCGCGAGGCGATGCGGGCTGTCGAGGACGAACCGGGCCGCGGCTCGGCTCCTGACGACAAGATGGAAGCCGTTGGTATGCAACGGATTACCGCATCCGGACATGTCTCTGGCAGATGGGCACCTGCCCGTCGCGGCACCGAGGAGATCTCATGAACGACCTGCGAGGCGACGAGTTGATGACCGCCCTCAAGGCGGCACGGCCAATCGACGACGCGACGATCGCCACGGTGACCGACCGACACGCGCTGAGCGCGCTGCGAGAGGGGATCACCATGACCGACCGGACCACACCAGCAACCACCAAGGCGCCGCGGAGGGGCCGGCGCCTCGGTCGGAGAGGGCTCATCGCCGCAGCGCTCGGCGTCGCCCTCGTCGGCGGCGGGGCGGCCTACGCGGCATACCAGCAGTGGTATGTCGGCGGTGGTGGCGACGGACTGACGTGCATGACGACGTGGCAGGACCCGAACGGGACCACCGAGCAGCTGGACTCCACCGGCGGGCCGCCGTTGACCGGTGACCCGGTCGCGGACTGCCAGCGTTACCAACAGCTGTCCGGGCGTCCCGAGATCGCCGACCCGGTCGCGTTCACGCGGGGCGGCTACATCTACGTCGTGCCCCGCGGCCAGGTCCCCGCCGACGGCCGGCCGCTGGTGGCGTCCGCCGCCGACACCGCAGCAGCGATGCGGCTCGACGCCGCACTCGGGGACTGGGTGGACGGCGGCAGCAGCCGCTGCTTCACCAGGGAGACCGCGGTTCCGTACATGCAGTCGGAGATCGCACGGCTCGGACTGGACGGGTGGACGACGAAGGTGATGCCCGACAACCGGCCGTACGAAGAAGGGCCGTGCGGGTTCTTCGACACCGACCCCGTGTCCAAGACCGCCATGTTCCTGCCCGACCGCACGACCGACCCGAACAGCCGGCGGCCCGACCGCGATGTCGCGGGCTTCGTCTACGACGTCCGTGACGCCCTCCGGTCCGGCATCACCGACCGCTGCGTGTCAGCCAAGGAGGCCGAGGCCGTCGTGACGAAGGCCCTCGGGTCGCAGCACCACTGGCCGACGACGGTGGTGCGGACCGATGCCAAGTGCGCCAGCGTCGACCTGGTCGTGGGCGGCAGCATGCAGGTCTGGATCTACGGACGCTGACCCACGGTTCGAGGTATTCGGCTACCGCAGGGGGCGCCGAATACCTCGAACCGGGTTGGGGCCGCGGGAGCTCAGTCCTCGTAGATCGTGGGGATGGCGGGTTCGCCGCGTTGGAGCCGACGGGCCGCCGCGGGCAGCTCGGCTCGAGACTCGGTATGCCGGGTGCGCGCCTTCTCCAGCGACAGCGCCTCCGGGTCGACCACCTCACCGGCCCGCACCAGCGGCACCAGCAGCGACCGGTCGTCGCCGTCGTCGACCGGCGGCTCGCCGATGCCGATGACCTCAGCCTCGGCGACACCGCGGGCGTTGCGCCGTCGCAGGGCATACTTGCGTCCGCCCACCGACTGCTTGTCCTTGCTCTTCTTCTCGACCCCGACCAGCTCGCCGGACGCGTCCTCGCGCGCCACCAGCTTGTAGACCATCCCGGCGGTGGGCGCGCCCGACCCCGTCACCAGGGACGTCCCCACGCCGTAGAGGTCGACGGGGGCGGCGGCGAGCGCCGCGATGGCGTACTCGTCGAGGTCGGAGGTCACGACGATCTTGGTCTTCGTGGCGCCGAGGCGGTCGAGCTGCTCGCGCACCTCCCGCGCCTGCACCAGCAGGTCGCCGGAGTCGATGCGCACGGCCCCCAGCTCGGCCCCCGCCAGCTCGACCGCGGTCGCGACCGCAGCCGGCACGTCGTAGGTGTCGACGAGCAGCGTCGTGCCCTTGCCGAGCGTCTCGATCTGTGCCGCGAACGCCGCGCGCTCGTCGTCGTGCAGCAGGGTGAAGGCATGCGCCGCCGTGCCAGCCGTCGGCACGCCCCAGCGCCGGCCCGCCTCGAGGTTCGAGGTCGTGCCGAAACCCGCGATGTATGCCGCCCGCGCGGCTGCGACGGCCGCCTCCTCGTGGGTGCGGCGGGACCCCATCTCGATGCACGGCCGGTCGCCGGCGGCCGACGTCATCCGCGACGCCGCCGACGCAATTGCGCTGTCGTGGTTGAGAATTGACAGCACCAGCGTCTCCAGCACGACACCGTGAGCGAAGTCGGACTCGACCACGAGCACCGGCGAGCCGGGAAAGAAAGCCTCGCCCTCGGCATACCCCCAGATGTCGCCCTCGAAGCGATAGCCGGCGAGGAACGACAACGTCTCCTCGTCGACGACTCCGCGCAGCGCCTCGAGCTCCGGCTCGCCGAACCGGAACGCCTCGATGGCCTCGAGGAGCCGCCCCGTCCCGGCGACCACGCCGTAGCGCCGACCCTCGGGCAGGCGGCGGGCGAACACCTCGAAGACGCACCGGCGCGAGGCGGCCCCGCTGCGCAGGGCGGCCTCGACCATCGTCAGCTCGTAGTGGTCGGTGAGCAGTGCGGTGCTGGGTGTGAGGGCAGGCACGCAGGCAGCCTATGGTGGAGCCGTGTCCATCGCCCCCACCGAGCAGGAGACGGTGTCGCCGGACGAGGTGACCGAGGCGGACACCCCGTGGATCACTCTCGTCTGGAACGACCCCGTCAACCTCATGTCCTACGTGACGTTCGTCTTCCAGAGCTACTTCGGCTACCCCAAGTCCAAGGCCGAGAAGCTGATGATGGACGTGCACGTCAAGGGTCGCGCGGTCGTCTCGAACGGCAGCCGCGAGCAGATGGAGACCGACACCGAGGCACTCCAGGGCTATGGCCTGTGGGCCACCTTCCAGAAGGACGACTGAGTGGCGCGCGGGTTCAAGCGACGTGACGGCCGGTATGCCGCGAAGCTCGATGCCGTCGAACGTGGCCTCGTCGTGGGGCTGATGGAGCAGGTGCACGAGCTGGTCGCGCCGGCCGACCCCGAGCCCACGCCGGACGGCGGCGACGAGTTCGACCGGATCGTCGCCGGGCTCGGCGGGATCGGGCAGGGGGTGTCCCTGTCGGCGGACGACCAGGTGCCCGAGCTGTCGGGCGACGTGCCGGCGCCGCGCGACCCGGCCCTCGACCGGCTGCTGCCGACCGCGAACCGGCAGGACGAGCAGATGGCAGCCGAGTTCCGCCGGCTCACCGAGGACGGGCTGCGCTCGCGCAAGGCCGCCAACCTGGCCACTGCCATCGCCGCGCTGTCCGCGCCGGCCGGCGGCAAGGACGACAAGGTCAGCCTCGACCAGGAGCAGGCACTGGCGGTGCTCATCTCGCTCACCGATGTGCGGCTGGTGCTGGGTGAGCGGCTCGGGCTCAAGCACGACGACGACGTCGAGCTGCTCGAGGAGCAGGCGAGCAGCCTCCCCGACGACGACCCGGCGGTGTATGCGCTCGCGGTCTACGACTTCCTCACCTGGCTCCAGGAGACCCTCGCCCACGCCCTGCGCCCCTGACCGGGCTGCGGCCGCGGGGCTGCGGCAGTTGAGCTTTCGGGCTGGTGGCCGAAAGTTGCGGCCGGCCGTCGCGGCCAGCATCGAGGTTTCGGGTTGGTGGCCGAAAGTTGCGCGGCGCCCGCGCGGGGCCGCCGGGTGTGACGCACCAGACGGGGCGCGGATGCTGGCGCCAGGAGGTATGCCGCCTAGCCTTGGGGCGTGGTTGACGCACCGATCGGGATCTTCGACTCGGGCTACGGGGGCCTGACCGTGGCTCGTGCCGTGCTCGACCAGCTGCCGCACGAGTCGGTCGCCTACTTCGGCGACACCGCCCGTGCTCCTTACGGCCCGCGTCCCATCGCCCAGACCCGCGAGTTCGCGCTCGAGTGCCTCGACCGGCTCGTCGACCACGGGGTCAAGGCTCTGGTCATCGCCTGCAACACCGCCAGCGCCGCCGTCCTCCACGACGCCCGCGAGCGCTACGACGTGCCCGTCGTCGAGGTGATCCGCCCCGCCGTCCGTCGCGCCGCGGCCGCCACTCGCAACGGTCGCGTCGGCGTCATCTCGACCAAGGGCACTCACCAGTCCGGCGCCTACGTCGACGCGTTCGCCGCCGCGCCGCAGCTCGACGTCACCAGCGTGCCGTGCCCGCGGTTCGTCGAGCTCGTCGAGGCAGGTGTGACCAGCGGGCCCGAGGTCATCGCGACCGCCCGTGACTATCTCACGCCGCTGGTCGAGCACGACGTTGACACCCTCGTCCTCGGCTGCACTCACTACCCGCTGCTGACTGGCGCCATCTCCTACGTCATGGGCGACCTCGTCACCCTCGTGTCCAGTGCCGACGAGACGGCCAAGGACGTCTACCGCGTGCTCGCCGACCGCGACGCCCTGCGGCCGACCCACCTGCCGCCGCCCAGCCACGGATTCACCACCACCGGCGACGCCGAGGAGTTCCGCGCGCTCGCTCGTCGGTTCCTCGGGCCCGAGGTGGGCGACGTCTACGGCAACTCGACCGTGCGGCATACGAAGGTCGTCGTGGGCGGGCACCCCGACGCCACGGCCGCAGGGGAGGTCGCGTGAAGCTCACCGTCATCGGCTGCTCAGGGTCATTCGCGGGCCCGGACTCGCCCGCGTCCTCCTACCTCGTGCAGGCCGAGCAGGACGGCCGCACGTGGTCGATCGTGCTCGACCTCGGCAACGGCGCCCTCGGGCCGCTCCAGCGCCACCTCGACCTCGCCGACCTCGACGCCGTCTTCATCAGCCACCTGCACCCCGACCACTGCGTCGACGTGTGCGGCCTCTACGTCACCCGCAAGTACCGTCCCGGCGGCCCCGTCGAAGGGCAGCTTCCGATCCACGCGCCGCGCGACGCCGAGCAGCGGTTCGCCCTCATGTACCACGGGCTCGAGCACGGCACGATGACGAACGAGTTCCGCTTCCACGAGCTCGCTGACGTCCAGGTGAGGCAGGTCGGTCCTTTCGCCGTCACGGCATACCGTGTCAACCACCCCGTCGAGGCTTACGGCTTCCGCGTCGAGGCCGACGGCGCGGTCCTCGCCTACACCGGTGACACCGACACCTGCCCCAACCTGCGTGCGTTGATGACCGGCGCCGACCTCGCGCTCGCCGACAGCGCGTTCGTCGACGGGCGCGACGACACGACCGGCATCCACCTCTCGGGGAGCCGGGCGGCGCAGGCCGCGGTCGAAGCCGGGGGAGTGCAGCGGTTGATGCTCACGCACATCCCCGCGTGGAACGACCCCGAGGTATGCCGTGCGCAGGCTGCCGCGGTCTGGTCCGGTCCGCTGGACGTCGCCGTGGCGGGCCAGACCTACGCGGTCTGACGCGTCGTCAGCCCCGGTCGATGAGGGCGCCAAGGCCGTCGAGGGTGCGCGCCAGGCCGAACTTCCACGCCCGCTCGGGCGACCAGGCGGTGCCCTGAGCCTCGCCCGCCGCGGCGCCGATGCGCACGGCCCGCGGGTAGGTCTGCGGGTCGAACGCGCGGGCCAGGACGGGTGCGTTGGCGGCCCACCACTGCTCGTCGGAGTCGTCTGCGTCTGCCGTCGCGCGGGCAGCCTGGCGGGTGGCGAGCGCGTGCGCCTGGACGAACCCGAGCAGGTGGGCGAGGGCGGCGTCGGTGGTGACGTCGTCGAGTCCGGTGTCGTCGAAGGCGGCGAGCTCGTGCTCGTACTTCGCCATGACGCCGGGCCCGAGCGGTGGCCGGTTGAGGGCGGCGGCGTCGACGAGCCACGGGTGTTCGGCCAGCAGGTCGCGGTTGGCCTCGGCGACGCGGGTGAGGCGGGTGCGCCAGCCCGTGCCGCGTCGCCAGCGTGGACGTGGCATGCGCAGGTATGCCGTGTCGACGAGGAGGTCGACCAGCTCCGCCTTGCCGGGGACGTAGGTGTAGAGGGCCATGGGGGACAGGCCGATTCGCTTCGCGAGCGCTCGCATGCTCAACGCGTCGAGGCCGTCGGTGTCGGCGAGGTCCATGGCGGCGTCGACGACCTGGTCGACGGTGTGGGTGCGGCCTGGCCCGCGTTGCCCGCTCCGTGCCGAGGCGTCAGGTCCGGCGTCTGCCGGGTCGGCGGGGCGGTTGCGCCAGAGCAGGGCCATGGCGCGGCTGGGGTCGGGACCCGGCTTGTCCGGCATGGGAACAATCCTCGCATCCGCCGCGTTGGACACCTTTACCGTACACCGTACGGAGTTAGTGTCGTACGCAGCCACAGGAGAATCCGCATGCAGATCACCGAGTCCGCCATCTCGCTCAACGTCGCCGACGTGGAGGCTTCGTCGAGCTTCGCGCAGAGGTACCTGGGCTTCGAGGTGGCGATGGCCGCCGAAGGGTTCGTGTCGCTCAGCCACCCGGACGCCGGCTTGAACCTGATCTACCTCGCCACCGGCCTGCCGACGTTCAAGCCCGCGTCGGCAGCCGGGCCCGCCGACGGCCTGCTGGTCGTGTTCACCGTCGAGGACGTCGACATCGAGTACGAGAAGCTCGTCGACGGCGGCGCGACCGTCGTGACCCCGATCGAGACCGAGCCGTGGGGCGAGCGGTACGCCCAGTTCTCCGACCCGAACGGCGTGATCTACCAATTCGTCTCGTGGGTCCCGCCGACCGACCCGCAGTACGCCTCGTAGGCACATATGGTGGGTGCATGGGTCGGCAACCGGTGGTGCCCCTCGCTCCGAACGTGTGGCGGATCCCGCTGATGCGCGACTTCGTCAACGGCTTCATGTTCCGTGACGACGACGGGCAGGTCACCCTGGTCGACATGGGCGTGAAGAAGTCCGGCCCCAAGGTGATCGCGGCGCTGGAGACCATCGGCGCCGCCCCGTCGGACGTCACCAGACTCCTGCTCACGCACGCACACCCTGACCACGCGGGCGGCGCGGCGCACGTCGCCCGCGTGACCGGGCGCGACTTCGCGCTGCACGAGGACGACGCCGGGTATGCCGCCGCGGGGCAGGGTCCGCCGCGCGACCACAGCTTGCGCCTGGGTCGCCTGATGGAGCGGCTCAGCCCGTCGAAGTTCGAGGCGGTGGCCGTCGGCGAGACCTTCACCGACGGCCAGGTCGTGCCCGTGGCCGGCGGCCTCCGAGTGGTCCACACGCCCGGGCACACACCCGGCCACGCGGCATACCTGCACCTGGCCACAGGCGTGCTCATCACCGGTGACTCGATCTTCAACGTGCGCCAGCTCCGGTGGCCGGCCAAGGCGTTCTGCACGGACTTCCGGCTCAACGAGCAGACGGCGCAGCGGCTGGTCGAGCTCGACTACACGACCGCCGCGTTCACGCACGGCACCGAACTGCGGGTCAACCCGCGCGAGCACATCCGTCGCTTCCTGACCCGGCAGGGCGTCATCTGAGCCGCTGGCAGGATGACGCCCATGACCATCGCGATTCCCGCACCGCTGCGTCCGGGCGACCGCATCGGCGTGACCGCACCGTCAGCGGGTGTGAGTGGGATCGAGGCGGAGCGGATCGACTTCTGCGTCCAGTGGCTGCGTGACCGCGGCCACGACGTCGTCGTGGGCGAGGCCATGGACGGGACGGGCGTCACGTCGGCGCCCGCGAAGGTGCGCGCGGCCGAGCTGACGGCGATGCTCTGCGACCCCGACATCCGCTGCGTCGTGCCGCCCTGGGGCGGGGAGACCGCGATCGACCTCGTCGACCTGCTCGACTGGGACGCGCTGAGCCGGGCGGACCCGACGTGGCTCGTGGGCTACTCCGACCTGTCCACCGTCCTGCTCCCCATCACGACCCGGCTCGGCTGGGCCACGCTGCACGGTGACAACCTCGCGGACACCCCCTACGAGGTCCCCGACGGTCTGGCGAGCTGGCTGGAGGTCGTGTCCGGGGTGGACGTCGTGCGCCAGCGGGACTCTGGCTTGGTCGCCGACTGGTGGCGGTTCGAGGAGGATCCGCAGGCCACGGCGTGGAAGCGCGTCGGTGAGGGGAGGTGGAGCCTGCACGGCACAGACTCCCTGCACGTCACCGGGCGACTCATCGGTGGATGTGTCGAGACGATGTGCAACCTGGCCGGCACGCCGTACGGCGACGTACCCGGCTTCGGTCGTGACCTCGCCGACGATGGGCTCATCGTCTACGTCGAGGCGGCCAGCGACGACGCTGCCTCCATCTGCCGCAACCTGCACGGGCTGCGGTTGGCCGGTTGGTTCGAGCGCGCCAAGGCAGTGCTCGTCGGGCGCACCAACGCACCGGACACCCCGAAGCTGACGCAGCGCGAGGCCGTGCTCGACGCGCTGGGGCGGCTCGACCTGCCGATCGTGTTCGACCTCGAGATCGGGCACGTGCCACCGCACCTGCCGCTGGTCAACGGTGCCCTCGCGACGGTCACCGTCGACGGCGACACCCGTGAGATCGTGCAGCGGCTGGGCTGACCGGGCTACGCGCCCGCGAGGCGCTCGCGGAGCCAGTCGAGGTCCTCGATCTGGCCCTCGAGGCCGCCGCGGGTCTCGATCACGACGGGAGCGTCGGCGGCGCGCACCGCGGCGACGAGCTCGTCGGACGGGATGAGCCCCTGGCCGAGGTTGGTGTGCCGGTCGGCACCGGAGTCGAACTCGTCGCGACTGTCGTTGCAGTGCACGAGGTCGATGCGGCCGGTGATGGCGCGGATCTGCTCGGGCGCGGTCGCGAGCGGAATGCCACCTGCCCACGCGTGACAGGTGTCGAGGCAGAACCCGACGTTCTCGGCGCCCGACGCGGCCTGGATCGCCTCCCACGTGCGCGCGATGCGTTCGAGCGTGCGGGCCATCGCGTTGTCGCCACCGGCCGTGTTCTCGAGGAAGACGGGCACCTTGAGGTCGGTCGCCTCGATCGCCTTGCGCCAGTTGTCGAACCCCTTGTCGACGTCGGCCGCGTTCTCGACGTGACCGCCGTGGACGATGAGCCCCTTGGCGCCGATCTCGGCCGCCGCATCGACGAACTGCTGCAACAGCTTTCGGCTCGGGATGCGGATCCGGTTGTTCGTCGACGCAACGTTGATGAGGTAGGGCGCGTGGACGTACAGGTCGACGTCCGCCGCCTCGGCGGCCTCCTCCAGCGCAGCCGGCCCCGCGGCATACTCCACGACCGGTCCCTTGTAGCTCTGCGGGTTGCCGAGGAAGAACTGGCTGAGCCCCGCGCCGCGCGCCTGCGCCTCGCCGACGGGGTCGGCGGAGTCGACGTGGGCACCGAGGCGGGGGAGGGTGGCTGCCATGGGTCCACCCTAGGACGCACGACCGACGGGGTATGCCGCGTGGCTGGCGAAGCGCCCCGGCTAGCCTTGGCGCCGTGACTGAGACGACCCGCCACGACGGCCGCACCCCTGACCAGACCCGCGAGGTGCGGATCACCCGCAACTGGCTCGACCACGCCGAGGGGAGCGTGCTCGTGGAGTTCGGGCGCACCCGGGTGCTGTGCGCGGCATCGTTCACCGAGGGTGTGCCGCGCTGGCTCAAGGGGAAGGGGACGGGCTGGGTCACGGCGGAGTACGAGATGCTGCCGCGGTCGACCAACACCCGCTCGGACCGCGAGTCGCGCAAGGGCAAGGTCGGCGGCCGCACCCACGAGATCAGCCGCCTGATCGGCCGCTCACTTCGGGCCATCATCGACACGAAGGCGTTGGGGGAGAACACGATCGTGCTCGACTGCGACGTGCTCCAGGCCGACGGTGGTACGCGCACCGCATCGATCACGGGTGCCTACGTGGCGCTCGTCGACGCCATCGAGGACGCGCGGGCCAAGGGCCTGATCGCGAAGGCAGCCGAGCCGCTGACCGGCTCGGTCGCCGCGGTGTCGGTCGGCATCGTCGAGGGGCAGCCGGTGATCGACCTGGACTACCCCGAGGACTCGAACGCCGAGACCGACATGAACGTCGTCATGACCGGTGACGGGCGGTTCGTCGAGGTGCAGGGCACCGCGGAGAACGGCGCGTTTGACCGGGCGATGCTCGACGCGCTGCTCGACAAGGCGACTGCAGGGTGTGCCGCGTTGACCCAGGCGCAGCAGGCCGCGCTGGCCGAGACCCCACGGGAGCGCTCGCTGTGAGCGACGCCCGCCGGGTCGTCCTCGCGACCCGCAACGACCACAAGGTCGTCGAGCTGCGCGAGATCCTCGGTGATGTGTGCGCCGAGCTGGGACTCGAGATCGTCGGTGCCTCGCAGTGGCCGGATGCTCCGGACGTGGTCGAGGACGAGGTGACCTTCGAGGGCAACGCAAGGCTCAAGGCGGAGGCGCTCGCGCGGCATACGGGACTGCCTGCGTTGGCCGATGACTCGGGGCTTGCGGTGGACGTCCTTGGGGGCGCTCCCGGGATCTTCTCCGCGCGCTGGTCCGGCAAGCACGGTGACGACCGCGCCAACCTCGACCTGCTGCTCGCCCAGCTGGGGGACGTCAAGGACGAGCACCGGGCGGCCGGGTTCGTGTGCGCCGCGGTGCTGGCCCTGCCCGATGGCACGGTGCGCTCGGCCGAGGGCCACTTCCGGGGCACCCTCGCGCGCGAGCCGCGTGGGGAGAACGGGTTCGGCTACGACCCGATCCTCGTCGTCGAGGGCGACACCCGCACGGCCGCCGAGCTCACTCCGGCCGAGAAGAACGCGATCTCCCACCGCGGCAAAGCGTTCCGCGCCATGGAGCCGCACCTGCGCGAGCTGCTGGGCTGACAGACACTGTCGCGGGGCGGAGCGTCATGGAGGTGAGCCGGTGACTGGGTCACTGCTGCACTGGACGCAACACCCGCAAGCTTGGCGTCGGTGACCACTGGGTCACTGCTGCACTGGACGCAGCAGTGACCCAGCAGTTGCGACGGGTCACCTAGACTCGCCAGCGCGCGCAAGTGGTGGAACAGGTAGACACGCAGGATTTAGGTTTCTGTGCCCTCGGGTGTGCGGGTTCGAGTCCCGCCTTGCGCACCAGTTGAGATGATCACGCCATGGTCGAGCTCTCCTACGCGGTGCAGACGCAGGTCTCGCGCGCGGACGGCGAGCTGTTGTGGCCGGTCTACAACGAGGTGTTCTGTGATCAGCCGTCTGTCGGCGAGTGGCTCGACGAGACCTGGGACCGCCATTCGGGTCGGGACGGCTTCCGGCTGGTGACAGCTGCGGTCGACGAGAGAGTGGTCGGCTTCGGGTGGGGGTATCTCGGCGAACGTGGCCAGTGGTGGACCGACCGCATCAGCGAGACCCTGGCGCAGCCCGTCGTGGATGCCTGGGTGGGTGGGCACTTCGAGATCGTCAGTCTCGGCGTCGTCCCGGCGGCGCGCCGCCACGGGGTGGGCCGCCGGCTGCTGCACCACCTCCAGGAGGCCGCTCCGAGCGACCGCCTCCTGCTGCAGACGGCAGACGACGAGGACGACCCGGCCCGCCGACTGTACGAATCCGAGGGATGGGGAGTGCTCGGGCCCGGCGCCTCCGACGGCACGGTCGTCATGGGTTGGCGGCGGGCAGAAGCCCCGGAGCGGCGTGGGAGCCGGACGCGCGGGTAGCGTCGATGCCGTGGACGACGACGAGCTCACCTACCCGCCGCCGCTCGAGGTGGCGTCGTGGCGCCGTGAGGTGCATGCGCTGTATGCCGCGGTGCGCGCCGAGCGCGACCCGTCCGCCTCGCACGCGCTGTGGGTCGCCGGTCGGACGGAGCTCTTCGACCACCACCCCGCGAGCCCCAGGCGACCGGGCCAGCAGCTCCGCCACGCGGCATACGACCCGGCCTTTCGCTTCACCGCCTCCATCGAGCCGGCCGAGCTCGAGCCGTGGCAGTTCCAGTCGGGCACCGACGGCGCGGTGCCGTTCAGCGGCATCGGCCGGGTGACCCTCGGCGACCTCGGCACGGTGGCGGTGTGGTGGCTCGACTCCTACGGCGGTGGCGTGTTCCTGCCGCTGCGCGACGGCACGGCCGGGCGTGAGACCTACGGCGCCGGCCGCTACGTCCTCGACACCGTCAAGGGCAGTGACCTCGGCCGCGACGGCGACGCCTGGGTGGTCGACCTCAACTTCACCTACAACCCGTCGTGCGTCTACGACTACCGCTGGGTCTGCCCGCTCGCGCCGCCCGCCAACCGGATCGAGGCGCCGGTCCCGGTGGGTGAGCTGCTGCCGGAGGGTTACGACGGATGAACCCGTTGCTGCGTGAGCTCCTGCCCGTCCTGGGCCTCGAGGAGGGGTATGCCGCGTCGCACCTCGACCTCCCGGCCGGCGGTCACCTGCCGGCCGCCTTGCCGGTGGCCACCTTGGCTGCGGGATCCGTTGCGGCTGCTGGACTTGCGGGTGCCGCACTGACGGGCGCGGCTCGGGTGCACGTCGACCCCCGGCAGGTCGCAGTCTCCTTCCGAGGAGACCAGGTCCTCACGGTCGACGGTGAGCCGCAGCAGGGGTTCGCACCGCTGTCAGGGTTCTTCCGCGCGGCCGACGGGTGGGTGCGGACGCATGCCAACTACCCGCACCACCGGGCGCGGCTTCTGCGCGCGCTCGGGTTGTCCGAGGGCGCCACTCGCGAGGACGCCGCCGCTGCCATCGCGTCCCGCCCGGCGCAGGAGGTGGAGGACGTCGTCACCGCCGACCGGGGCATCGCCGTCAGGGTGCGGGGTCTAGCAGAGTGGATGGGCGGCGAGCAGGCGGCGGCCGTTGACCAGCACCCGCTGCTGGCCGTCGAAAGGGTGGACGCCGCTGGCGGTTCGGAACCCCTTGCCCTGCAACGCCGCCCACGCATCCTCGACCTCACTCGCGTCATCGCTGGCCCGGTGACGACGAGAACTCTCGCCTTTCTGGGCGCCGACGTCCTGCGCGTCGACAACCCGCACCTGCCCGAGCTCGAACCGCAACACCTCGACACCGACTCCGGCAAGCGCACGACCGTCGTCGACCTCACCGACCCGCATGCGCGCCACCAGGTCCACGAGCTGCTCGCCGAAGCCGACGTCGTGGTGACTGGCTACCGACCGGGTGCCCTCGCGGCATACCACCTCGACGCGGAAACGGTTGCAGCGCAACACCCGCACGTCATCCATGCCAGCCTGTCGGCGTGGACGACGAGTGGCCCGTGGGGGAGCCGGCGCGGCTTCGACTCGATCGTCCAGGCCGCCACGGGCATCGCCATGATCGAGTCACCCGACGGCGAGACACCCGGCGCCCTGCCGGCCCAGGCCCTCGACCACGCGACCGGCTACCTGCTTGCGGCTGGCATCGCGACCGCCCTGCGCCGTCGTGCCGAGGAGGGTGGCACGTGGCGCGTCAGCGCCCACCTCGCCCGCACCGCCCACTGGCTGCTGCGCAGCGACGCCCTCGACGCGCCGGGCGGACGCGTCGACGACGTCGAGCCGTGGACGTGGACCGCCGACACCGAGTCTGGCCGGCTGCGACTGGCTCGTCCGGCCTTCCAGATCGACGACGGACCCCGCGAGTTCGCTTGGGCGGGAAGGCGTTTCGGCGCCGACCAGCCCGCGTGGCAGTAGCCGGTCAGCCCTCAGGCCGACGGCACCGAGCGAGGATCGAACCCGAACGGCAGCTCCAACCGGTGCGCCTTCATCAACGCCTCGTCGGTCAGCACGTCCCGCGTCGACCCGTCCGCCACCACCACGCCGTCGGACAGCACCACCGATCGTGGGCACAGCTCGAGTGCGTAAGGCAGGTCGTGCGTCACCATCAGCACCGTGACGTCGAGGGAACGCAGGATGTCGGCCAGCTCGCGCCGCGAGGCCGGGTCGAGGTTCGACGACGGCTCGTCGAGCACGAGGATCTCGGGCTCCATCGCCAGCACCGTGGCCACCGCCACCCGGCGCCGCTGCCCGAACGACAGGTGGTGCGGCGGACGGTCGATGTACTCGAGCATCCCCACCTGGTCCAGCGCCCGCGTCACCCGGGCCTCGAGCTCGGCCCCGCGCAGGCCGAGGTTGGCGGGCCCGAACTCGACGTCCTGACGCACCGACGGCATGAACAGCTGGTCGTCCGGGTCCTGGAAGACGACCCCCACCCGACGCCGCACCTCGAGCAGGTTGTCCTTCTCCACGGGCATCCCGGAGACCGCCACCGACCCGGCTCCCGCGAGCAGGATTCCGTTGAGGTGCAACACGAGCGTGGTCTTGCCTGCGCCGTTGGGACCGAGCAGCGCCACCCGCTCGCCGCGATGCACGTGCATGTTCACGCCGTAGAGGGCCTGGTGCCCGTCGGGGTACGCGTAGGCCAGCCCGCGGACGTCGAGGACCGGGGTCGTCACAGGAGCACCCCTGCCGCGAGGACGAGCGCAGCTGTGACGGGGAGCAGCGCCGCCAACCGCCAGTCGGCGGCCGTCGCGTGCAGCTGGCGGGTCACCGGCATACGACCCTGGTAGCCGCGCGACAACATCGCCAGGTGCACCCGCTCGCCCCGTTCGTAGGACTTGATGAACAGCGCCCCCGCGCTCGACGCCAGCACGGGCCACGCCGACACGGAGCGAGCGGTGAAGCCGCGCGACTCCCGCGCCACCTTCATGCGGCGCAGGTCATCGGTGACGACCTCGAGGTAGCGCACCATGAACCCCATGATCTCCACCAGCTGTCGCGGCAGCCGCAGCCGCTCCAGCCCAGCCACGAGGTCCCGCGGCTCGGTCGTCGTCGCGAGCGTCAGCGCGGCCACCACGCCGATCGTCGCCTTGGCCAGCAGCCCGAAGGCCCCCACCAGCCCGTGCTCCGACACCGAGAACGGGCCCACCTCGACCCGCGGCCCTCGAGCGACGAACGGCATGAGCAGCGCGAAGACCACGAACGGCACCTCGACCACCATCCGCTTCACGAAGTAGCCGACGGGCACCCGAGTGGCGCCCGCCGCGGCAAGCACCAGCACGGCATACCCGGCAAAGGCCCAGAACCACCGGTTGGGGGTCGCGACGACGACGACCACGAACGCGAGGACGGCGACGAGCTTCACGTGCGCCGGGAGCCGGTGCACGACACTGTGCCCGTGGTAGTGCAGCCCGTGCCCGTGGCCTGCGCCCACGTCAGTCCCGGCTCTTGCGGCGTGCCAGCAGGCGGAACAGGAGGAAGGCGACGAGCGCGACGGCAAGGACGCCGATAATGCCGGCCAGGCCTCCGGAGAGACGAGCGTTCTCGATGCCGGCGACGCCGTAGTCGGCGAAGGGCGACCCGCTCGTGGCGTGCTCGCCCGCCGTGTCGGCGAACCCCTGCTTCTCGGCGACCGACTCGAGACCGTCAGGGCTCGAGGACGCGTAGAACGACACGATGCCCGCAAGGACGAGCGAGACGAGTATGCCGGTGAGCACGAGTGCCCGGGTCGACACCCGTCGGCGTGGGGTCGCCGCCCGGTCGGTGCGCTCGGTGGTGTCGGTGGAGCCGGTCATGCGGTCTGCTCCTCGCGGATCGTCAGGGTGCGTTCGGGGATGAGTGGACGGGCGCCGTAGACCAGGTCGGGGCGGGTGGCGATGATCGCCGAGACGGCGAGGGCGGTGATCACGGCCTCGCCGATGCCGATGACGAGGTGCACGCCGACCATGGCCCCGACGAGGGTGCCAACGGGGATGTCGACGGCCCCGCCAACCGCGAACAACAGGGCGAACGTGCCGGCCGTCGCGGGCACGGACAGGAACGCGGCGACGGCGGCCGCGACCGGCACCGACGAGAGCCGCTTGGGCAGGACGCGGCGGGCGAGCGTGAACACGCCCCAACCCACCCAGACGCCCACCAGGGCCATGAGCGAGACGTTGGTGCCCAGCGCGGTGAGCCCGCCGTCAGCCATGAGCGTCCCCTGGACGAGCAGGACCACCGTGATCGCGAGGGTCGCGGTCCACGGCCCCACCAGCACGGCCGCCAGTGCGCCGCCGAGGAGGTGGCCGGAGGTGCCGGCTCCGATGGGGAAGTTGAGCATCTGGGCGGCGAAGACGAACAGGGCGACGAGGCCGGCCAGGGGCGCGGTGCGGTCGTCGAGCTCACGCCGGGCGCCACGCAGGGCGAGGCCGACACCGCCCACGGCCACGACTGCTGTCGCGACCGACGTCGGTGCGTCGAGGAATCCGTCGGGGACGTGCACGCGGCGCTCCTGGGATAGGTTGGAGGTCGATCTATCGGGGCTCGAGCCCCACGCTATTGCAAATGGGTTGCAACAACTACCCCGGGTTCGCGAACCCCGGAGCGCGAGGAGCGAGGCGAGCGTGGCTGACCGGCTGACCAAGGGCGACAAGGCCCCTGACTTCACGCTGTCGGACGACCGGGGCGGCACGGTGACGCTGTCGGACCTGCGCGGGCGCAAGGTGATCGTCTACTTCTACCCGGCCGCGATGACCCCCGGCTGCACCAAGCAGGCCTGCGACTTCAGCGACAACATCGCCACCCTCCACGGTGAGGGCTACGAGGTGCTCGGCATCTCGCCGGACAAGCCCGAGAAGCTCGCCAAGTTCCGCGAGCGTGACGGCCTCGGCATCACCCTGCTGTCCGACCCGGACAAGAACGTCATGAACGAGTACGGCGCCTTCGGCGAGAAGAGGCTCTACGGCAAGACCGTGGAAGGCGTCATCCGCAGCACCATCGTCGTCGACGAGGACGGCACCGTCTCCGATGCCTGGTACAACGTCAAGGCCACCGGCCACGTCGCCAAGCTGCGACGCGACCTCGGCCTGGATGGGAAGGTCTGACCATGAGCGACACCACCACCCCCAAGCCCCAGCAGAACGGCAGCACGCCCGACAAGGCCGAGCCGGCCAAGTCGGTCGCGGAGCTGCAGGCGGAGATCGACGCCGCGCGGGCTCGCCTCGCCGGCACGGTCGACGAGCTGCACGTGCGCACCGCGCCCAAGGAGATCGTGCGCCGCGAGGTCGAGAGCGCCAAGACGAAGTTCACCGAGGCGACCCGCACCCCCACGGGCGACCTGCGCACCGAGCGCATCGCCGCCCTGGCTGCCGCAGCCGTCACGCTGATCGGCCTCGGGGCGCTGCGCCGCCGACGTGGCTGAGGGGCGCCTACCGGTCCGGATGCTGCACGACCGGGTGCTGGTCTCGCTCGAGGGCGAGGGCGGCGAACGCCGGTCCGGCGGCGGCATCGTCATCCCGGCCACCGCGAGCGTGGGCCGTCGTCTCGCCTGGGGCACCGTGGTCGCAGTCGGCCACAACGTGCGCCAGGTCGAGATCGACGACCGCGTGCTGTTCGACCCCGAGGAGCGTGCCGAGGTCGAGGTGCAGGCCAAGGACTACGTCGTGCTGCGTGAGCGCGACATCCACGCCGTGGCCGCCGCTCGCGTGAGCGACGGCCAGACCGGCCTCTACCTCTAGCTCGCGCGTGGCCGGCCCGCGACGGGCAGCCCTGCCTCGCGCCACGCCCGGAACCCACCCACGACGTCGCTCGCGCGCCGAACTCCCAGGCGCACCAACGCATCTGCGGCCAGCGACGACGTGTAGCCCTCCTGGCACAGCACCAGCACGCGGGCGTCGAAACCCGCCACCGGGAGCCGGGCGTCGTGCCGCGGGTCGAACCGCCACTCCAGGACGTTGCGCTCCACGACGAGCGGGGTCAGGTGGGCGGCGACCTCACCCTCGGCGGCCCGTTGGGCGGCCGGACGGATGTCGACGAGGACCGCGCGCTGGTGCAGTACCTCTTGGTATGCCGCGCGCACGCTCACCCGGCGCAGCCGGCTCCGGGCGTCGGCGAGCTGGTGGTCGATGCCGTCGTAGTGGGGGGCGCTGAACAACCTCGTCTCCCAGAGCGGGTCGTGGGTGCCCGCCGGTGTTGACGCGGCGGGTGCGAGGGCGGTCACCACTGCACCCCGGCCCGCTCGACGCTGGTCTCGCGCAGACCGCCGTCGACGAGTGCGTAACGCGTCATGCCGCGCAGTGCGGGTGAGTAGACGTGCACGGACAGGGCGGGGCGGTCACCGAGGTTGGCGACGTTGTGGATGTGCCGCGGGCCGAACGAACGCCCCTCGTCCTCCCACAGGTGGCGGTCGTGGACCTCCCCACCGGAAAAGGTCTGCTCCAGCAGCTCGCCGGTGACGGTGAGGAACGCGCCCTCGGACCGCAGGTGGTCGTGCCACCCGGTCCGCGAGCCGACAGGCCAGCCGATGACCCAGATCTCGAGGTGGTCGGTGGCGTCGAGGCGGTGCCAGGTGCGCTCGGTCGCGGCCAGGTCGACGAGCCGCGGCAGCTCAGGGTCGGTGGCGAAGAGGCGCGCGGTGCGCAACAGCTGCTGGCGGGTGAAGCGGTTGACTCCGGGGGTGCCGGTGGTGACGGCGGTCATGAGTTGTCTCCTGTGCAGGTCGGTGATGGCTGGTGGTCGTGGAATGCATTGCTGTGCAACACATTCGGCGACACATCGAGCCCTGCAGGAGGCACAGGTCGAGATGGATGCGGCGGTATGCCGTGTGGCTGGGTGCCGGTGTGGCCATGAGTTCGTCTCCGGGTCTGGTCCTCGACCCCTGGGCGGGGAGGACGTGGCTGCTGCGGGCTGTCAGGCGCAGTGGCAGCAACACCGCATGGTGCAGCGGCACATGGCACCCATGTGCGCGCAGACCCGTGCGATGGACGAAGACATGCCAGTAGTGCAGCACGGACGCCAGGGGCGCGTCCACGGGCAGCGGTCCCCGTCTCGCGGACCGGACGCACCGCTAGGTTGGGTGCCGTGCCGCCGACCGATGCCGACCGCCGCCTGCGGATCGCAGTGGCCGGCATGTGGATCGAGTCGTCCACCTTCTCGCCCCACCGCGCGGGGGCGCGTGATTTCCGTGTCGTCGCCGGCCAGGAGCTCCTCGACCGGTATGCCGTCACGCGCGAGACCGCGCCCGACGTCGACTGGGTGGGCGTGCACTTCGCGCGCTCGATCCCGGGTGGGGCGGTGCTGGCTGAGGTCTACGCCGACCACCGCGCGCGGATCTGCTCCGGGCTGCGGGCCGTCCTCGACGACGGACCACTCAACGGGATCCTGCTCGACATCCACGGGGCCATGTCGGTGGACGGCCTCGACGACGCGGAGGCCGATCTGGTGCGGGCGATCCGCCACGTGGTCGGACCCGGCGTCATGATCTCTGCCGCCCTGGACCTGCACGGCAACGTCTCCTGCGAGCTGGCCGAGCTGGTCGACCTGCTCACCTGTTTCCGGATGGCTCCGCACGAGGACGCCGACGAGACGCGGGACCGTGCCGGTCGCAACCTGGTGGACGTGCTGCGCTCTGGCGTGGCGCCGGTCCGCGCCCGGGTTGCCGTGCCGATTCTGCTGCCGGGGGAGAGGACGAGCACGAGGGTCGAGCCCGCGCGGAGCCTCTATGCGCGGGTGCCCGAGGTCGCTGCCCGCGACGGCGTGCTCGACGCAGCGATCTGGGTGGGGTACGCGTGGGCGGATGAGCCCCGGTGCCACGCGGTCGTGATGGTGCAGGGCACGGACCCCTCGGCGTGCACGACAGGTGCCGAGGAGCTGGCCCGAGGGCTGTGGCGGATCCGCGACGAGTTCGAGTTCGTCGGGCCGACGGCCACCCTCGACGAGGCGGTGGACCTGGCCCTCGTGAGTGACGCCCGGCCCCACGTCATCTCCGACTCCGGCGACAACCCCGGTGCCGGCGGCACCGGCGACGTCACGTGGGCGCTGAGGCGGCTGCTCGCCCGCCCGGAGCTCACCAGCGATGGCGGTCCCACCACCCTTGTCGCCTCGGTCTTCGACACCGAAGCATTGAGAGCGCTGCGGCACAAAGAGATTGGCGACGTGGTCGACCTGGAGGTCGGTGCGCGCACGACACCCTCGCCCGCCCCGCCGGCGCGACTGCGCGGCATACTCCACGCGTTGCACGAAGGCGATCCGGACGCGGGCGGCATCGCCGTCGTGCGCGTCGGGGGACTGCACGCGATCGTCACCGAGCACCGCAAGGCCTTCCACGACGTCGCCGGCTTCACGACGATCGGGCTCGACCCGGTGGCGGCCGACATCGTCGTCACGAAGATCGGCTACCTCGAGCCAACGCTGCACGACCTCGCCCGCGGCTGGACCCTCGCACTCACTCCTGGTGGCGTCGACCAGGACCTCGAACGCCTGGGGCACAAGCAGATCCGACGCCCCATGCATCCGTTCGACGCCGAGACCCGCGTCGGTGGGGGATGGGATCCGGACCTGTCGGCGGAGCTGTTCAGCGGTCCGGCCCGCCCTCGGGAGACCGGCCGATGAGCCGGCCGCAGCTCGAGCTCGCAGTGCAGGACGCTGCCGGGGTCAGGGTCGCGGTGGACCTGGGGGTCGACCGGGTGGAGCTGTGCTCGGCCCTCGCGCTCGGTGGGGTGACGCCGTCGATCGCCATGGTCGAGGCCGCCGTGGCAGCCGCGGCAGGCGCGGTCGGGGTCCACGTCCTCGTGCGACCGAGGCCGGGTGGGTTCCGGTACACCGAGGACGAGCTCGCCGTGACTTACGCTGATGTGGACCGTGCGCTGGCGGCCGGCGCGGCGGGGGTCGTCGTCGGGGCCCAGACGGCCGCGGGGCGGCTGGACGGCGACTTCGTCGCGGAGGTGGTGGGCCGGTCTGGTGCGCGCGACGTGACGGTGCACCGGGTGGTCGATGTGTGTGCGGATCCCGTTGCGGCCGTTGAGATTGCGCAGGCATCAGGTGCAACCCGCGTGCTTACCTCCGGTGGTGCGGTCACGGCGCCCCAAGGGACCGTGGTCCTGCGCCGCATGGTCGAGGCGGCCGGCAAGGGTGTCCAGGTGATGGCGGGCGGCGGCATCGGTCCGGACACGGTCGAGCAGGTGCTCGGCACCGGTGTGGCGGCAGTGCACTTCTCGGCGCGGCGCGCGGTGTCGACACACGGCATACCGCTGGGCGCCCAGGACGACGGCACGCACGACGTCACCGACCCGGACCTGGCCGCGGCAGTCGTTGCCCGGGTCAGAGGAACATCTGCCAGCCGCGCCCGATGACGCCCTTGGACGTGAACCCGGCGCGGCCGTTGCCCTGGTACAGCCGCATGGCGCCCTCCGCGTCGACCGAGAGGATGTCGGGCCGGTGGTCGCCGGTGAAGTCCGTCATGAAGACGGCGCGGGCGCCACCCCAGCCGGAGCCGATCTTACGGCCCGCGGCAGAGAACCCGCCCTTGCCGTTGCCGGTGTAGAGCCACAGGGTGCCGTCGGTGCGGACGCCGACGAGGTCGGACTTCCAGTCACCGTTCTGGTCACCGGCCGCGAAGACGTGGCGGAAGTTCTGCCAGCCCGCGCCGACCTTCACCCGGGGCTGGAACATCGCGTTGTCGAGGCGGTACTTGTAGAGGTAGAGCCCGCCGGCGTCGTCGATGCCCATCACGTCGGCCAGGCCGTCGCCGGTCCAGTCGCCGGGGGTGAAGACGGAGCGGTACATCCCCCAGCCGGCACCTCGCTGGACCGTGTAGCTGATGGTGCCGTTCTGGCTACCGCTCTCGGCCAGAGTGCCGTCGTAGTGGACGGACCACAGGTCCGGGGCTTGGCCTTCCTCGAGCGGCCCCTGGGTGGGCAGCACGATGCGCTGCTGCCCCCAGCCGCGGCCGATGACCCGGCCTGCCCCGCTGAAGCCACCCTTGCCGTTGCCGTTGTAGACGATTACCTCGCCGGTGCTCGCCTTCACGCCGAGGACGTCCATGCGGCCGTCCTTGTTGTAGTCGCCGGGGGCGAGCAGGCGTGGGCCGCGGGGACGCGGCAGGGCGGTGCGGCTCACTGGTGCGCTGAGGCCGACGCCGTTGTCCGCCCGGACGCTGAACGTGTACGACGTCAGGTTGCTGAGCCCGGTGAAGGTGACGGACCCGCTGGTCCTGCTGGAGGTGAGCACCTTGCCGGACGGGCTGGCAGTCACCACGACCCGAGTGACGGGAGCGCCACCGTTGTCGCCGTAGGCCTCCCAGGTGACCGTGGCCGACCGGTCGCCGGGCACCGCGCGGACGTAACCGACGGGCTCCGGCTTGTCCGCGAGGACGACGGTGCGGCGCATCGACAGCGTGTGGCTGGTGGGTCCGGCGGGCGAGGACGAGACGACCGTGCCGTCTGCCTTGTAGACGGCGTGGTTGCCCCGGGCATCCTCCACCGCGACCGACTCGAGCGCATAGCTGCCGCGGGCGCCGACCTGCGTGTCTGTGCCGGCGGTCCCGGTGAGGGTCCCCGTCAGGGGCAGGCCGGACTGCGCCAGGGTGAAGGAGCGCCACTGCCCGTTGATGCCGGTGAACTTGGCCGAGACGGTGAGCGGACCGGTCAGCTCCCTGGTCGCGTAGGGCAGCGACACCCGACCGGCCGGCGCGACCGGGCTGGTCGGGTTGCCCACCGAGGTGAGTACGGGCGGGGTGAAGTCGGCCGGGGAGCCGCTGACGGTGAAGTCGAGGGCGCTCAGGTCGAACGTGTGGGGTCTGGGGATGGACGAGCTTCCCGTCACGCTTCCGTCGCGGGAGTACGTGGTGGTGAGTCCGAACCGGTCGCGGACGACGACACTCGTGGCCCGGTGTGCGCCGTTCGCCCAGGTGGGTTCGACGGCGCGCGTGAGGGTGCCGGTCTTCGGCAGGTCGCGCTGGGTCGCCGCGAACGTGAGCTGCTGGGCTGCCGACGCGGCTTCGTACCGGACGGTGACGGAGTAGAGCTCGCTCTCGTCACTCGCGGAGTAGGCGACCTCGATTGGTTCGCCGACCGTGACGGCGGCCGGGGTGGCTCGCGAGACCGACACGAGCGTGGGGGTCGTGGTGTCGGGCGTGTAGTCGGCTGTCGTGAAGGACGCGGGCAGGAAGGGCACCGCGTGTGTTGCCGGCCCCGAGGCGCCGCCGGCGTAACTGATGGTGCCGGACGCGGTCCAGGTGGCGCTGCGCCCGAGGGCGTCGGACAGGGTGACGGTCTTGATCGGGAACGACCTGTTCCGGCTGCCCGGGGGCATCGACACGTCGATGGTCCCGCTCGCGGGGACCGTCGCCGCAGCGGGTGTCTCGAACCGGTAGGTGACCGGCCAAGCGTCGTACTCGACCACCACCTTGGTGAGCGGCTCGCTCGACGCGGCGTCATAGGCGAATGCCGCCGTCTCCCCGGGGTGAACGGTCCTCGGGCTGATCGAGATGGCGTTCAGCACAGGCCCGGTTGTGTCAGCGGCAGCGGCCGGCCCGGCCCCTGCCGCAGTCCCGAACAGGCCCGCCACGACTGCCGTGGCAGCGAGCCACGCCGTCGACCGGTGACGCCAGCGTGCAGTGGTCCCAGCCACATGTCCCCCTCGTGCGTGCGGAATGTCAGGCGGATCGTACGGCCCAGGTGGCCCGCCGGGGGAGAGATGCGACCAAATCCGATCCAAACGGACGAGGCGCGCCCCAGGACGACGAAACCCCCGGTGCCGGTGCACAGGGGGCTTGCGTGACTCGCCAGAGGAGGTGGTGCGCCATCAGGGACTCGAACCCCGAACCCGCTGATTAAGAGTCAGCTGCTCTGCCAATTGAGCTAATGGCGCGCGAGGAGAGACAGTAGCAGCCGCCTGCCGCCGGAGTGAAATCGGCTGACCTGCGGCGTCATTCGCGGCCGCGGCGCCGGGTCAGGGCGATGACCGCGGTGCCTGCCGCGAGGGCGAGAGCGGCCACCGCGACGGCCAGGCCGACCCGGCTCGTGCGCCCGCTGTCGGTGGCCTGGTCGTCCGAAGGCTCGGCGGCGACGGCGGGGGTCGTCGTGGGGGCGGTCGACGGGGTGCCGGATGTGGTGGAACCCGTCGACGAGGGCGTGGCGGTCGTGGCCGTCGCCGCCGCGACCGTGAACCCGAGCTTGTCCGACACCGGGTGCCCGTCCTTGCTGACGACGCGGAACGACACGGCATACGAGCCGTTGGGTATGCCGGTCGCGAGTGTCTGCGTCACGACGCCGCCCTCGACGCTTGCCTTGCCCTTGCTGACGGACCCGCCCGGGCCGGTGACCGTGACGGTGGCGAAGCTGGCGCTCAGGGGTTCGTTGAAGGTGAGCACCACGCGCGCCGGTGCGGCGGTGAGCTTGGCGCCGTCCTTGGGGTCGCTGGACTTCAGTGCGGTGTGCGCGTCGGCCGCGGTGGCCATGATGACCGTGCTCAGCACGCCCAGCAGGAGCCCGATGACGGCGACCCACACGCTGATCCGGACGACGCGCTGGTGGTTCTTGCCCTGGAGGAACACCCCGCCATCCTGACGCACCGCCCACGCGGCGGCCGCCCCGGGATGCCAGCCGCGCGGCATACCGCGCCTCTGGCAGCCCCCAGTGAGCTCGCCACGATGCCCGGCACGACGAAGGCCCCGACCGGAGTCGGGGCCTTCGCACCTTGGGGTGAGTGACGGGACTTGAACCCGCGACCCTCGCGACCACAACGCGATGCTCTACCAGCTGAGCTACACCCACCATGCGCAGCGGCCGGGCAGTGCCGGCCGCGAAGCGACGACCATCGTACCGGGTCCGCAGGGGTGCTCGTGACCACCCTCCCGCGGCCCTCAGTCGCCGGTGATCTCGTACTTCGCCGCGATCTTCTTCGCCGTGTCGGAGTCCGGCCCGGGCGGTGGCACGAAGGCCGCCTCCCGGTAGTAGCGCAGCTCGGCGATCGACTCACGGATGTCGGCGAGGGCGCGGTGGCCGCCGTGCTTCTTGGGGGCGTTGAAGTAGATGCGCGGGTACCACCGCCGCGACAGCTCCTTGATCGAGGAGACGTCGATGATGCGGTAGTGCAGCCACTCCTCGAGCTCGGGCATGTCACGCGCGAGGAAGCCGCGGTCGGTCGCCACCGTGTTGCCCCCGAGCGGGGCCTTGCGCGGCTCGGGCACCCACTCGCGCACGTAGCTGAGCACCTGCTCCTGCGCGTCCGCCATCGTTGTGCCGGCGGCCAGCTCCTCGAGCAGCCCCGACGTCGTGTGCATCGTGCGGACGAACTGGTCCATCTGCTCCAGCGCCTCGGCGGGCGGGGCGATGACGAGGTCCACGCCGTCACCGAGCTGGTTGAGCTCGAAGTCGGTCACCAGCGCCGCCACCTCGATGAGCGCGTCGTGCTCGAGGGACAGGCCGGTCATCTCGCAGTCGATCCAGACGATGCGGTCGTTGACGGAACGTTCGGTGGGGCTCTGGCTCACCGGTCCACCCTAGGCCCCCTGCCGGACGGGTGGGGAGCGCTTTCACTGCACTAGCCTTCGGCTCATGACATGGGGACACGACCAGCGGTATGCCGTGCCCGCGCCCGTGCCCGCGCCGGTGCCCGCGCAGCCGGGTCGGCACCGCGCGAGCAGCCGCGCGGCCGTGCGCCGGTGGCTGCTGGCGGGGGTCATCGTCGTCGGGTTCCTCCTGGCGGCAGTGGTCCTGGCGGTCTACTACGGGGCGACCCTCGGTCCTGTCACCACCCTGCTCGCGGTGCTGCTGGCCGCGATCCCGCTCGGCATCGTCATCCCGACGTTCCTGTGGCTCGACCGGTTCGAGGCCGAGCCCACGAAGTACCTCGTCGTCGCCTTCCTCTGGGGTGCGCTCGTGGCTGCTCTCGTGTCGGGAATCTTCAACACTGGGGCCAACATCGCGTTCCAGGCGGCGACCGGCCGCACCGACGACGCGCTGCTCGCGACGGCGATCTTCTCGGCGCCCGTCGTCGAGGAGGCCTCCAAGGGTCTTCTGATCCTGCTCGTGTGGTGGATCCGCAAGCGCGAGTTCGACGGCATCATCGACGGCATGGTGTATGCCGGGCTGGTCGCCGCCGGGTTCGCCTTCACCGAGAACATCCAGTACCTCGGGATGGCGTATGCCGACGGGGGAGACCAGGCGCTGACCGGCACCTTCATCGCGCGGGGCCTCTTCACCCCGTTCGCCCACCCGATGTTCACCGTCCTCACCGGCATCGGTGTCGGCATCGCGGCGACGGCACGCAGCCGGGCGGTCAAGGTGCTGGCACCCATCGGCGGGTACGTCCTGGCGGTGCTGGCCCACGCGCTGTGGAACCTCGCGGCGGTGACAGGCGGCTCCGGGATGGTGGCGGTCTACCTGCTCGTCGAGCTCCCGATCTTCCTCGCCTTCGTGGGGCTGGTGGTGTGGGCGCGGCGGCGCGAGGGGCGGCTCATCGGCCACTACCTGAGCCAGTACGCCGACGCCGGGTGGCTCGCCCCCGGCGAGGTGCAGATGCTCGCCACGATGGGTGGTCGACGCGCGGCCCGCGTGTGGGCCAAGTCGGTCGGCGGTGGCCCGGCGGTGGGGGCGATGCGCTCCTTCCAGGACAACGCGAGCGAGCTGGCGCTGCTACGGGCGCGAATGCAGCACAGTGCGGCGGATGCCACGGCACTGCAGACCGAGCGTGACCTGCTCGACGGCCTGACGGCCGCCCGCCAGGGGTTCATGGGCCAGCCCGCCCGTCTGGGCTAGCGTGCCGGTCGTGCGCACCACCGACCTCGCCTCGTCCATCGGTCCCGAGCTGATCGCGCTGCGGCGTGAGCTGCACCAGATCCCCGAGCTGGGGCTCGAGCTGCCCAGGACCCAGCAGACGGTGCTCGACGCCCTCGCCGGCCTGGACCTCGAGGTCACCGTGGGCCTCGGGCTGTCGTCGGTGGTGGCGATCCTGCGCGGCCGGGGCGGGTCGCGATCAGGCACCGACCGGCCGGTCGTCCTGCTGCGCGGTGACATGGACGGGCTGCCGGTGACCGAGGAGGTGCGGGTCGACTACGTGTCGCAGCAGCCCGGGCAGATGCACGCCTGCGGCCACGACCTGCACGTCGCCGGTCTGGTGGGGGCGGCGCGGATCCTGCACGAGCTGCGCGACGAGCTCGAGGGTGACGTCGTCTTCATGTTCCAGCCGGCGGAGGAGGGACCCGGCGGTGCGAAGCCGATGCTGGACGAGGGACTGCTCGAGGCGGCGGGGCGACGGGTCGACGCGGCATACGCCCTGCACGTCTATTCCTCCGAGCACCCGCGCGGCACCTGGTTCGGCCGGCCCGGGCCGCTGATGGCGGCCGCCGACGAGGTGGTGGTGCGGGTCGTCGGCGAGGGTGGCCACGGGTCGGCGCCGTCGCGGGCCAAGGACCCGATCCCGGTGGCGTGCGAGATCGTGCTGGCCCTGCAGACGCTGGTGACGCGCGGGTTCTCCGTGTTCGACCCGGTGGTCATCACGGTCGGGAAGTTCGTCGGCGGCACCAAGGACAACATCATCCCCGACGACGCGGTCCTCGAGGCGACAGTGCGCAGCCTCTCGCCGGAGAGCCGGGCGAAGGTCAGCCAGCGGATCGAGCAGCTGGCGGTGGGGATCGCCGAGGGTCACGGACTGCGGGCGGACGTGACGCACCTGCCGGGCTACCCCGTGACGATGAACGACGAGTCGGAGTACGCCTTCGCCAGGGAGACGATCGAGGACCTGTTCGGTGCGGATCGCTATGTGCACCAACGTGATCCGGAGATGGGGTCGGAGGACTTCTCGTTCGTGGGTGAGCTGGTGCCGAGCGCCTACGTCAACCTCAGTGCCTGCCCGGTGGACGACTACGAGAACGCGCCGGACAACCACTCGCCGCGTGCGGCCTTCGACGACTCGGTGGTGCCTGACGGTGCGGCGCTGCTGGCCGAGCTGGCCCTGCGGCGGTGTGCGCAGCTGGCCGAGAGCGACGCCTAGACTTCTGGTCGCCAGCCCCCGTAGCTCAGCTGGATAGAGCAAGAGCCTTCTAATCTCTAGGTCGCAGGTTCGAGTCCTGCCGGGGGCGCCCAACTCACGGCTTGCGGGATGCCGGGGGCGCGGCATACTGCGCTTCTGGCATCCCGGAGGATCATCCGCCGAGCGGGACCTGCGCCATCACCTCGTAACGCGGGCGTCGACCGCGTGCCTCGCCCAGGTGCGACGCGACGAGGGTGACCTGGTCCGCGGTCCAGGACGGCCCGGCATACGCGTCGAGGATGCGCAGCCAGCGAGTCGCCTCGAAGGCGCGTCGCGACCGGGCCACGGTGAGGTGTGGGCGGAACGGTCCGCCCTGGGGTCCGGCGCCTTCGTGGCTGGCGGTGAGCCGCACGGTCCGTGCGAGTGAGGTGAGCGACTCGGCGGCGGGGTCGTCGCGCACGTCGACGCCGCCCCAGATCACCTTGGCCTCGGCGGCGTTCGGGAAGGCACCGCCGCCGATGACGCGCAGGTCGAGCGGTCGGCGGTCCGTCAGGGACCCGACGAGTGCGTCGGCCAGCGGCTCGACCAGGTGCTCGGCCACGTCGGGCATGAACGCGAGCGTCAGGTGGAACTGCTCGGTGTCCGTCCACCTCAGGTCCGTGCCGGCATCGCGGCGCGGCGCCAGGAACTCGTCGAGGTGCTCGACGGCGGCATCCGGCGGGTAGAGCGCGGCAAAGAGTCGCATCCCCGCATTCTGGCGTGCGCGCTGGCCTAGATTGGCCACGCAGGTCGTGACCTTCGCCGGGAGAGGGGGCAGGTATGCCGCGGTGGCGCCCGTCGTGGTCGGATGCGCGGACGTGGTTCGTCAGCGTGCGGCTGCTCGAGGCCGCGGCGGTGGGGATCGTGGCCTCGGGAGCGGTGGCGATGTACACCCGCTGGGACTCGGTGGACCAACCCGGGATGACGATGCCCGACGGCTCTCCCATCGCTTTCACCTTCTGGGACCGGGTGGCGATCACGGCCGGGTCGATCTGGCTGGGCCCCGAGATCGGCGGCGGGATGCTCATGGCCGCTGCGCTCGTGGTGGTCGGTGTCGCCATCCTGCATCGAGTGCGCGGTGTCCAGAACGCTCGGCTCCTACGCTGGGAGCTGCTGGGGGTCGGTGCCCTGCAGGTGCTCGCGTCGCTGGTCACCGTGTTCATGTGGGTCGTGGCGGGACTGGTGAAGGACCCGTACCACCAGGCCAACCAGGACCCGAACGTCGTCACCTCCGACTCCGGAGCCCCTGACGTGCTCGTGGTGGCGCTCGGAAACCTCGGTGTGCCGGTGGCGTCCGTGCTCGTCGGTGTCGTCGCCGGGCTGTGGTGGCTGCGGCTGCCGAGCTTCGACGACGACCACCCCGCGGCGGACAGTGAGCCGGCGGCCTTGGCCGATGACCCGCCCGGTGACGCCGCCAGCGAAGGACGGGTCGGGCGGCGGGCCGGCTGGCGGCCACGCCCGGCGCCGGAGGCAGGTGACGACGACCTCAGCCTGGACGGGGTCGAGCAGATCGAACCGGTCGAGCGGCTCAGTCCACGCGACGGCGACCGTCCCGGGGACGGCGGCAGCAGCAGCGGGTACGAGGACTACTTCCGCCGTTTCTGACCGGACCCCTCACCCGACCGCTGACCAGACACCCTGACCGGACCCCCAGACCGGACCGCCAGATCGGACACGCGACGGACACGCGACGGACCGCCCCGGTGTGGTCGTGTCGGCCGTTCGGGTCGATTTGGGGCAGTTCCCATGCTCCTCGCCGGTCTGTCGGCGCGGCTGCGTCGCGGTGCGCCTACTAGGCTTTGCGACGTGCTCTCCCACGACGACGCCGAACGCATGGTGGGCGCCGTCTCGACCCTCCGTGAGCGGGTCGACGAGGCCCAGCTGACCCTCGACCTGCCCGGGGTGGAGTCCGCTCGCACGACCCGCGACGCGCTCCTCCACCAGCTCGACGACTACGTGCTGCCGCGCCTGCGTTCACTCGACGCGCCGCTGCTGGCCGTGGTCGGCGGGTCCACCGGTGCCGGCAAGTCCACGCTGGTGAACTCGATCGTCGACGCCGAGGTCTCCCAGTCCGGTGTCCTGCGCCCCACCACCACCATCCCCGTCCTGGTCCACCACCCGGACGACGAGAAGTGGTTCCTCGACGACCGCATCCTGCCGGGCCTGAGCCGCACCCGCGGCGCCCGCGCCACCGACGAGGGGGAGTCCGGGTCGACCACCCTGCGCCTCATCACCTCACGGTCGCTGCCGCCGGGGATGGCGCTGCTGGACGCACCGGACATCGACTCGGTGGTCAGCGCCAACCGGGCGCTGGCCGGCCAGCTGCTCGCGGCAGCCGACCTGTGGCTGTTCGTCACCACGGCGGCGCGGTATGCCGACGCCGTCCCGTGGGACCTGCTGCGCCAGGCGTCGGACCGCGGCACCGCCATCGCGATCGTGCTCGACCGGGTGCCGCCGGAGGCCATGGCCGACATCCGCAGTCACCTCGCCTCGATGCTGCGCGAGCAGGGCCTCGCGACCGCGCCGATCTTCGGGATCCCCGAGGCCGAGCTCAACCCCGAGGGGCGCCTGCCCGAGAACGACGTGGCACGCCTGCGTTCCTGGTTGACCGCGCTCGCCAGCGACGCCCGCGCCCGTGCCGTGATCGTGCGGCAGACGCTCGAGGGCGCGCTCGCCTCACTCGACGACCGCACCACCGTGGTCGTCGACGCGGCAGCGGCCCAGGCCGACGCGGTGACCGAGCTGGGCGACGCAGCCCACACGGCATACGAGGACGCCCTCGAGGACGTCGAGCAGGGGGTGAGCGACGGCACCCTGCTGCGCGGTGAGGTCCTCGCGCGCTGGCAGGAGTTCGTCGGCACCGGCGAGTTCTTCAAGCAGGTGGAGTCCACCGTCTCGCGGGTGCGCGACCGCATCACGGCTGCCATCAAGGGGCAGCCCGCGCCGTCGGGCGACCTCGGCGAGGCGCTGCAGTCGGGAGTGGCCGCACTCATCACCGCGCAGGCGCAGGGCGCGGCTGCGACGACGGTCCGGCGCTGGCGCCAGCTGCCCGGTGGCGACGCCCTCGTGGCGGCGCACCCCGACCTGGCCAAGCCGAGTGCCGACCTGCCGCAGCGGATCGAACGCATGGTGCGTGACTGGCAGGGCGAGGTGCTCGACCTGGTGCGCAACGAGGGCAAGGACCGCCGCACGACTGCACGTGTTGCGGCCTACGGCCTCAACGGAATTGGCGTGATCCTCATGCTTGTGGCATTCGCGCACACCGGTGGTCTCGTGGGCGCCGAGGTCGGCATCGCCGGCGGGACGGCGGTGCTCGCGCAGAAGGTGCTCGAGGCGATCTTCGGCGACCAGGCGGTGCGCGAGATGGCCCGCAAGGCGCGGCTCGCGCTCATCACCCACGTGCAGACCCTGTATGCCGAGGAGCAGGCGCGCTACGACGAGGCGCTCGCGGGCGTGAACGTGACGAAGGACCGGGCCGAGCGCCTGGCGGATGCCGCGGCAGCGGTGAAGGCGGTGCGATGAGCCCCCTGTTGATGGGCGGAGCCAAGGTCAAGGCGATCTCGGCGAACGAGCTGGCCGACAAGGCAGGGGCGCTCCAGCAGGCCCTGGACTCCGGCGGGGCCGAGCTCGACCCCGCGCGTCTGGCCGCGGCCGAGACGCTGGTGACCAAGGTCGACGAGCGCACGTCCAAGGCCGGCAACCACACGGTCGTCGCCCTGGCCGGCGCCACCGGGTCCGGCAAGTCCAGCCTCTTCAACGCGCTCGTGGGGGAGCCCGTCGCCACCGTTGGCGCACGACGCCCTACCACCTCGAAACCTGTTGCTGCAGTGTGGGGTTCGGAGGATGCCGGCGAGCTTCTCGACTGGCTGCAGGTGCCCCAGCGGCACCACGTCGAGGCCGGAGGCGGCGCTCGTCGCGGGGCGGGTGACTCGGCCCCCAACCTCGACGGCCTCGTGCTGCTCGACCTGCCCGACTTCGACTCCCGCGTCGTTGAGCACCGCCAGGAGTCCGAGCGGGTGCTCGAGCTCGTCGACGTCTTCGTCTGGGTGACGGACCCGCAGAAGTATGCCGACGCCAGGCTCCACCACGACTTCCTGCGCGCCCTGGCCACCCACGACGCCGTGACGGTGGTGGTGCTCAACCAGGCCGACCGGCTGCGCGGCGACGCGCTGACCCAGGTACGCCAGGACCTCAGCCGGCTCGCCGAAGCCGACGGCATCGGCAAGGTCCAGGTGGTCGCGACGTCGGCGACGAGCGGAGACGGTGTCGACGAGCTGCGGCACCGGCTGGCCACCGCGGTCGCCGCGCAGAACGCCGCCCGGCACCGCCTGGCCGCGGACATCCGTTCCACCGCCGGCAAGCTGCGCGCCGACGTCGGTGACAAGGAGGCGTCGGTCAAGGACAAGGACAAGGATCTGGTTGAGGCGCTCGGTCGCGCGGCCGGCATACCCGTCGTCGTCGCCGCGGTCGAGCGCGACTACCGCAACCAGGCGTGGGGGCGCACCGGGTGGCCGTTCACCCGGTGGGTGCGCGCGCTGCGGCCCGACCCGCTCAAACGCCTGCGGTTGAACGCGACTGACGAGACCGACCAGAAGCTGGCAGTCACCGCCGGCGACGTGCGCACCGTCCTCGGCCGGTCGTCGCTGCCGCCGCCGAGCCCGGCTGCGCGCTCGGCCGTCGAGCTGGCCACGCGCCGCGTCGGCGACGAGGCCTCGGCCGGGCTGCCGGTGCGCTGGTCCCAGGCCGTCTCCGACGCCGCCACGCCGCCGGGACCCGACCTCGCCGACGCCCTCGACCAGGCCGTCGTGTCGACCTCCCTGCGCATGCGCCCACCGGTGTGGTGGCGGGTGCTGGGACTGCTGCAGCTGCTGCTGGCTGTCGTCACGGTGCTGGGCCTGCTGTGGCTCGTGCTGCTCGCGGTCATGGGCTGGCTCCAGCTGCCGCAGATCGAGACGCCGAAGCTGTGGGGCCTGCCGTGGCCGTTCCTCATGTTCGTCGGTGGGTTGGTGCTGGGGCTCGTGCTCGCCGGTCTCGCGCGGTGGTTCGCCCGCGTGGGTGCGCGCCGACGGGGCGCCTCAGTGCGCAAGCGGCTCACCGACGCGGTGGCGCAGGTGGCGCGCGAGCGCATCCTCGCACCCGTGCAGGCCGTCCTCGATCGGCACCGGGCCACGCGGGAGGCGTTGGACCGCGCAGCCTCCTAACCCGGACTGTCCACAGGCGGGGTCAGCCCGGCGCGTTGTCCACAGGGGTATGCCGCGGGGCTGGTCGGGCGTCGGACGGTCACCGCACGCTGGGCTCACCTATTCGGACAACAGACAGGTGAGCCCATGAACGAGACGCACGTGACCATTGCCGGCCGGCTGGTGGCCGACCCCATGGTCCGCAACACCGGCAGCGGCCAGCCGTTCACGACCTTCCGCGTCGCCTCGACGGTGCGTCGGTGGAACGCCAAGACCAACGAGTTCGAGGACGCGAACACCAACTTCGTGAACGTGACCGCCTGGCGCTCGCTCGGCGCCAACATCGCCGGCTCGCTGCACCGCGGCGACCCCGTCGTCGTGACAGGCCGGCTCAAGGTGGCCCAGTGGACCCGCAAGCTCGGCGAGCACGAGGTCGGAGTCACCTCGGTCGACATCGACGCCAACGCGGTGGGGCACGACCTCACCTGGGGCACGACGAGGTACACCAAGGTGAGCCGGGCCAGCTTCTCCACCGGTGACGACCGCATGGACGACCCCGCGGTGCAGGAGGCGCGAGCCGAGCTGGAGGGCTACGGGCCCGAGCCCGGCGACAACGGCGCCTACGACGTGGTCGACCCGGTGACGGGGGAGCTGCACCGGTTCGGTGGTGCCGGCGGCGACGGCAACGCCGACAACGACGACTCGAGCGAGTCGGCCCGGGAGAACGAGCCGGCGGAGGTGACGCCCCTGCGCGCCGGGGTGTGAGGGGGTGTGAGCAGCGTCTGAGCAGGGCGTGTGCCCGCTCGGGCGTGGGCCCGACGCGGATTCGGGCGTGGGGGCAGCGGCCGATAGCCTTGTCCCCATGCCCGAGTTCATCTACGTCATGTCGAAGGCCCGCAAGGCCCACGGCGACAAGGTCATCCTCGATGACGTCACCATCTCGTTCTATCCCGGCGCCAAGATCGGCGTCGTCGGCCCCAACGGTGCGGGCAAGTCGACGGTCCTGAAGATCATGGCCGGCCTCGACCAGCCGTCCAACGGTGAGGCCCGGCTGACGCCCGGCTACTCGGTCGGCATCCTCATGCAGGAGCCCGAGCTCGACGACTCCAAGACGGTCCTGGAGAACGTCGCCGAGGGCGCCGGCGAGATCAAGGCCAAGCTCGACCGGTACAACGAGATCTCCGCCGAGATGGCCGAGCCGGACGCCGACTTCGACGCCCTGATGGAGGAGATGGGCAAGCTCCAGGAGGCGATCGACGCTGCTGACGCGTGGGACCTCGACTCCCAGCTGGAGCAGGCGATGGACGCACTGCGCTGTCCGCCTGGTGACGCGGACGTCAAGGTGCTCTCCGGTGGCGAGCGCCGCCGCGTGGCCCTGTGCAAGCTGCTGCTCCAGAAGCCCGACCTGCTGTTGCTCGACGAGCCCACCAACCACCTCGACGCCGAGTCGGTGCTGTGGCTGGAGCAGCACCTCGCGAGCTACCCCGGCGCCGTCGTCGCCGTCACGCACGACCGCTACTTCATGGACAACGTCGCGGGCTGGATCCTCGAGCTCGACCGCGGCCGCGCCTACCCCTACGAGGGCAACTACTCGACCTACCTCGAGAAGAAGGCCGCTCGTCTGGAGGTCCAGGGCAAGAAGGATGCCAAGCTCGCCAAGCGCCTCGCCGACGAGCTGCAGTGGGTGCGGTCCAACGCCAAGGCCCGCCAGACCAAGTCCAAGGCGCGTCTGGCCCGCTACGAGGAGATGGCGGCCGAGGCCGAGCGCACCCGCAAGCTCGACTTCGAGGAGATCCAGATCCCGCCGGGTCCACGCCTGGGCAGCAAGGTCATCGAGGTCAAGAACCTGCGCAAGGGCTTCGGCGAGCGCGTCCTCATCGACAACCTCACCTTCACGTTGCCCCGCAACGGGATCGTCGGCGTGATCGGCCCGAACGGTGTGGGCAAGACGACCCTGTTCAAGACCATCGTCGGGCTCGAGCAGGCCGACGACGGCACGGTCGACGTGGGGGAGACCGTGAAGATCTCCTACGTCGACCAGAGCCGCGGCGGCCTCGACGGCGACAAGAACCTCTGGGAGGTCGTGTCCGGCGGGCACGACTACATCAACGTCGGCCAGGTCGAGATCCCTTCGCGGGCCTACGTGTCGCAGTTCGGGTTCAAGGGCCCGGACCAGCAGAAGAAGGCTGCTGTCCTCTCCGGTGGTGAGCGCAACCGACTCAACCTCGCGCTCACCCTCAAGGAGGGCGGCAACCTGCTCCTGCTCGACGAGCCGACCAACGACCTCGACGTCGAGACCCTCGGCTCCCTCGAGAACGCGTTGCTCGACTTCCCGGGCTGTGCCGTGGTCATCAGCCACGACCGGTGGTTCCTCGACCGCGTGGCGACCCACATCCTCGCCTACGAGGGCGACGAGGAGAACCCCGCCAAGTGGTACTGGTTCGAGGGCAACTTCGAGGCCTACGAGGCCAACAAGATCGAGCGCCTCGGTGCCGAAGCGGCCCGCCCCCACCGCGTCACCTACCGCAAGCTCACGCGCGACTGAGGCCATGTCCGCGTTGACGATTCGTCCCGCCGGCCCCGGCCGGTGGGACGACGTCGTCGACCTGTTCGGCACCCGCGGCGCCCCCTCGTGGTGCTGGTGCCAGTTCTTCCTGACCACCGGTGAGGGCTACTTCCAGAACTCCGAGCCCAACCGGGAGGCGCTGCGCGCCCAGCTGGCCTCCCGGGCCAAGGGCCGCTCGCGCGGCCTGGTGGCGTATGCCGGGGACGAACCGGTGGGGTGGGTCCAGCTCGGGCCGCGCACGGCATACCCTCGCATCACCACCAACCGCGGGCGAGCCGCGCTCGCCGACGAGACCGGCGACGACCTCGCGGACGGCGACGTCTGGTCGGTGACCTGCTTCGTCGTCCGGGTGGGACAACGCCGCAAGGGCGTCGCGCGGGCGATGCTCGCGGCAGCGGTCGACTTCGCGCGTGAGCAGGGCGCCGCTGCCCTCGAGGGGCACCCTGTGGACGTGACGGCACGCAGGGACGGCAAGGCGCCGGGCTCCGACCTCTACCACGGCGTCGCGAGCACCTTCGCGGCAGCCGGGTTCACCGAGGTCGGGAGGACGGGGCCGAGCCGACCAGTCATGCGAAAGACGTTGTGAAATAACGAAATTTGTGCGCACGATGCCGTCATGCGCCTAGGACTCCAAGTCTCCTACTTCTCCTGGCCGGATGCGCCGGCCTCCATCGGCCCGACGTTCGGACGGATCGCCCGCAACGCCGAGGATGCCGGCCTGTCGTCACTGTGGGTGATGGACCACTTCTTCCAGATCGCGATGATCGGGCCGCCGGACTTGGACATGCTCGAGGGCTACACGGCACTGGCGTTCGCCGCCGGGCAGACCAGCCGAATAGAGCTCGGCACCCTCGTGACGGGCGTGACCTACCGGCACCCCGGGCTGCTTGCCAAGACCGTCACGGGTCTCGACGTGCTGTCCGGCGGGCGGGCGTGGCTGGGGATCGGTGCCGCCTGGAACGAGGAGGAGCACCGCGGCCTCGGCGTGCCCTACCCGTCGACGAAGGAGCGCTTCGAGCGGCTCGAGGAGACGCTGCAGATCTGCCTGCAGATGTGGGCCGGTGACGAGAGCCCGTATGCCGGGCGGCACTACCAGCTCGAACGTCCCCTCAACGTGCCGCAGAGCCTGCGCCGACCGCACCCGCCGATCCTCATCGGCGGTGGTGGGGAGAGGAAGACGCTGCGGCTGGTCGCGGAGTACGCCGATGCGTGCAACCTGTTCGACACCGGACTCGGGCCCGAGGGGATGCCGCGCAAGCTCGACGTCCTGCGGGCGCACTGCGAGGCGGTCGGGCGCCACTACGCCTCGATCGAGAAGACGTGTCTCGCGCGGGTGAACCTCGGGTCGCACGGCGGGACGGCGCCATCGGGTGAGCCGTTCGCGTCGGTCGACGAGACGGTCGAGCGGTTCGGGCGGCTGTCCGAGGCCGGGATCGACACGGTCATCATGGGCATGGCCAACGACGCCGACGACGCGGCATACCCACTCGTCGCCGAGGTGGTCCGCCAGGTCGAGCCGCTGCGCGCACCCGGCCGCTGACGCCGGCGGCCGGGTGCGTCAGGCGCCTACGAGGCGCAGGCCGAGCTCTCCGTATGCCGCGCCGATGGCGTCGGGGGTGCGCCGGATCTCCGGGTCATACCAGCGGGCGACGTCGATCGCCATGGACATGAGGGCGAGGGTGGTGTCGGCGACGTCGCCGACGACGAAGCTGCCGCCCGCGACCCCGCGGGTGACGACGTCGCGGGCGACCGCGTCGATCTCCTTGCGCAGCCGCAGCACCTCGTCACGGTGCTCGGGGCTGAGGTTGCCGAACTCGTACTGCACGATCCGGCCGACCCGGTAGTGCTCGGCGTGCCAGCGCGAGAACGTCGTCATGATCGCGCGGAGCTGGTCGGCGGGGGAGTCATGGTCGGCGACCGCGCTGCGCAGCAGGTCCAAGGCAGCGAGGTGCCCGGCCAGGGAGAGCTGGTAGAGCAGCTCTTCCTTGGTCTTGAAGTGCACGTAGACGCCGGCAGGTGACAGGCCCGCGCGGGCTGCGATGTCGCGCGTGGTGGTGGCGTGGAAGCCGCGGTCGGCGAAGGCCTCGGCGGCGGCCTCGAGCAGCCGGCCCTGGGTGTCGCTCGTGCCGGCCGGCGCGGGGCCCCCCGCGGCGCTGGTGGTGGGCGCGGTCGCCGAAGAGGTCTGCGCGGCACTGGACATGGTTGACAGCATGCCTCAGCCGTCGGAGACTAAGCAAGCGCTTAGTCACTGCCGATGGCGCCTCGGGTCGCACGGCCGTCACGCCGCTGGACCCGCGCCAGAACCCGCAAGGAGAGTCATGCCCCGCAACCTCTACGGTCCCGACCACGAGTCGTTTCGCAGCTCGGTCCAGGAGTTCGTCGAGCGCACGCTCCGGCCGCGTGCCGAGCAGATGCTCGAGGTGAAGTCGATCGACCGGGACATCTGGAAGGAAGCCGGCAAGCAGGGGCTCTTCGGTCTCGACATCCCGGAGGAGTTCGGAGGAGCGGGAGCGGAGGACTACCGGTTCAACGCGATCGCCGCCGAGGTCATCGCCGGGTTCAACTTCGCCGTGTCGAGCTGCTTCGGCATCCACTCCGACGTCTGCCCGCCCTACATCGTCGACCTCGGCACCGAGGAGCAGAAGCAGCGCTGGCTGCCCGGCATGGCCAACGGTGACCTCATCGCCGCGATCGCGATGACCGAGCCCAGCGGTGGCTCGGACCTGGCGGCCCTCAAGACGACCGCGGTGAAGGCCGACGACGACTCCGGCGACTGGATCCTCAATGGTTCCAAGACTTTCATCACCAACGGCTACCAGGCCGATCTCGTGATCGTGGCGGCCCGCACCGACCCGTCCAAGGGTGCCAAGGGCATCACGCTGTTCATGGTCGAGGCCGGCATGGAGGGCTTCAACCGTGGTCGCAAGCTCGACAAGGTGGGCCAGGAGGAGTCTGACACCGCCGAGCTGTTCTTCGAGGACGTCCGCGTGCCCGACGCCAACCGGCTCGGTGAGGAGGGCATGGGCTTCATCGCGATGATGCAGCGTCTGCCGCAGGAGCGGATCGGTGCGGCGGTGGCCAACACCGCGCACGCGTTCCAGATCCTGCGCGAGACGATCGAGTACACCAAGGAGCGCAAGGCGTTCGGGCAGCCGATCGGCTCGTTCCAGCACAACAAGTTCAAGATCGCCGAGCTGCAGACCCGTCTCGAGGTCACCCAGGCCTACGTCGACGACTGCGTCGCCGCGCACGCCGAGGGCAAGCTCACGCCCGTCGACGCGGCCAAGGCCAAGTGGTTCTCGGCCCAGACCCAGAACGACGTCCTCGACGAGTGCGTCCAGCTCTACGGCGGCTACGGCTTCATGAACGAGTACCGCGTGGCCCGCGCCTGGCGTGACGCCCGCGTGTCGAAGATCTGGGCCGGCTCCAACGAGATCATGAAGGAGCTCATCGGCCGGGACCTGGGTCTCTGACGTGGGGGTCCACGACGGGAAGGTCGCCATCGTCACCGGTGCCTCCCGCGGCATCGGCCTGGGCATCGCCGAGAAGCTGGTGGCCGAAGGCGCCCGCGTCGTCATCACGGCGCGCAAGCCCGAGGCGCTCGCGGAGGCGGTCGAGAAGCTCGGCGGTGAGTCGAAAGCCGTTGCGGTTGCTGGCAATGCGGCTGACGAAGCTCACCAGGACGAGGTCATCAGCACCGCCAAGGAGCGTTTCGGTGGACTCGACCTGCTGGTCAACAACACCGGCATCAACCCGGTCTACGGACCGCTGCTCGACGCCCCGGCGGAGGCAGTGCGCAAGATCTTCGACACCAACGTCGTCGCGGCATTCAGCTGGGTGAAGAAGGCGATGGCTGCCGGTCTCGGCGCCGACGGCAGCACCGGGGCCGTCGTCAACGTCGCCTCGATCGCCGGCCTCGGTGCGACCGGCACGATCGGTTGGTACGGCGTCTCCAAGGCGGCGCTGATCCACCTCACCACCGAGCTCGGCTTCCAGCTCGCGCCCGCGGTGCGGGTCAACGCGGTCGCGCCCGCCATCGTCAAGACCCAGTTCGCCGAAGCGCTCTACGAGGGGCGCGAGGACAAGGTCTCCGCGGCATACCCCATGAAGCGTCTGGGGGCGCCGGAGGACATCGCCGGGGCCGTGTCGTTCCTGCTGTCCGACGACGCCGGCTGGATCACCGGCCAGACCCTCGTCGTCGACGGTGGCGTCACGCTCGGCGGGGCGATGTGACCCTGGACCTCACGGGTCGCGGCGTCGTCGTCACCGGCGCGGCGCGGGGGATCGGGGCGGCCTACGCCCGGGCGTTCGCGACGGCCGGTGCGCGGGTGGTGTTGAACGACCTCGACGCGCAGGCGCTCGACGCGACCGCCGCCGAGATCGGTGCCCTGGCCGTCCCGGGCGACGCGTCGAGCGAGGACGGCGTCGAGGCGCTTGTCACCGCCGCGCGCGACCACCTGGGCGAGGTCGACGTCTTCTGTGCCAACGCCGGTGTCGCCCGTGGCGGGACCGAGGCCGTCGACGAGAAGGCGTGGGACGTGTCGTGGAACGTCAACGTGATGGCCCACGTGCGCGCCGCCCGGCTCCTCGTGCCGGGCTGGGTCGAGCGGGGGAGGGGGACGTTCGTCGCCACCGTGAGTGCGGCGGGCCTGCTGTCCATCCCGGGAGCCGCGCCGTATGCCGTGACGAAGCACGCCGCGTTGGCGTTTGCCGAGTGGTTGTCAATGACCTACGCAGACAAGGGGATTCGCGTCCACGCGGTGTGTCCGCAAGGTGTGAAGACCGACATGCTGTGGAACAGCGGCGCCGCTGGGCGGGCCCTCATGGAGCCGTCGGCCGTGACTCCAGAGCAGGTCGCCGAGAACCTGCTCGATGCCATGGAACAGGACCGCTTCCTCGTGCTCCCGCACCCCGAGGTCGCGCAGATGTATGCCGGCCGGGCGGCAGACCCCGACCGTTGGCTCGCCGGGATGCGCCGCATGGCCGCAGGCCTGCCCAGCGTGACCATGGGCACCGACTGAGCCACGCAGCATACCCCGTCAGTCCAGCGGACCGCCGGCGACGTAGATGACCTGACCGGAGACGAACCCGGCCTCCTCGCTGGCGAGGAACGCGATCGTCGCAGCGATGTCCTCGGGCTGACCCACGCGGGCGACGGGGATCTGGGCGGCGGAGTGCTTGATGAAGTCCTCGAACGACACCCCGATCCGCTCGGCAGTCGCGGCGGTCATGTCCGTCTGGATGAAGCCCGGCGCAACGGCATTCGCGGTGACACCGAACTTGCCGAGCTCGATCGCGAGGGTCTTGGTGAACCCCTGCATCCCCGCCTTGGCCGCCGAGTAGTTCGCCTGACCGCGGTTGCCCTGGGCGGACGACGAGGAGAGGTTGATGATGCGGCCGTACTTCTCCTGCGTCATGAAGCCCTGCGCCGCCTTGGTCATGAGGAAGGCGCCGCGCAGGTGCACGCCCAGGACGGCGTCCCAGTCGTCCTCGGTCATCTTGAAGATGAGGTTGTCGCGGATGATGCCGGCGTTGTTGACCAGGATGACCGGCGCGCCGAGCTCGTCGGCGACGCGCTTGACCGCGGCCTCGACCTGGTCGCCCTTGCTCACGTCGACGCCGACGCCGATGGCCTTGCCACCGGCGGCGACGATGTCGTCGACCGTGCCCTGGCAGGCCGCCTCATCCAGGTCGAGCACCGCCACCGCGTTGCCGTCAGCAGCGAGTCGGCGGGCGGTGGCGGCGCCGATGCCGCGGGCGGCTCCGGTGACGATGGCGACGTGGGTGTTGGGCATGGGGGTCCTCCGGGGCTGCGTGGGAGCGGTTGACGTGCAGGGTGCGTATGCCGTGTCGCCACCTTACTGAGCAAGCGCTTAGTGCGGGGAGGGTGGGCGAGCGTGAAGCCGCGCACACCGGGCGGTTAGGGTCGGTGCGTGCGGGAGTGAGCCCGTGCGATCACCTCACGGCCCATCGCGGGCCACCCCGACACCCGAAGGCGGCAGATGGAGACCTGGCCCGGCAAGGCATACCCCCTGGGGGCCACCTACGACGGCACCGGAGTCAACTTCGCCGTCTTCTCCGAGGTCGCCACGCGGGTGGAGCTCTGCCTCGTGGACGACGACGGCAGCGAGCGTCGGGTCGACCTGCCCGAGGTCGACGGGTTCGTCTGGCACGGCTACCTCCCCGGCGTGCAGCCCGGCCAGCGCTACGGCTACCGCGTGCACGGGCCGTACGACCCGAAGAACGGCCACCGGTGCAACCCCCACAAGCTGCTGCTCGACCCCTACGCCAAGGCGATCGACGGGATGGCCGACGGCAACCAGGCGCTGTTCTCCTACGACTTCGCGGACCCGAGCGAGGACCCCAGCAAGGCCAACATCGAGGACAGCCTGGGCCACACGATGTACTCCGTGGTCATCAACCCGTTCTTCGACTGGGGTCAGGACCGTGCGCCCGGTCACGAGTACCACGACACGGTGATCTACGAGGCGCACGTCAAGGGCCTCACCGAGCTCCACCCCGACATCCCCGAGGAGATCCGGGGCACCTACGCCGGCATCGCGCACCCCGTGACGATCCAGCACCTCAAGGACCTCGGTGTCACCGCCATCGAGCTCATGCCGGTGCACCAGTTCGTGGACGACTTCACGCTGCGCGAGCGCGGCCTGCACAACTACTGGGGCTACAACACGATCGGGTTCCTCGCCCCGCACAACGGCTACGCGGCATACGGCACACGCGGCGAGCAGGTCGCGGAGTTCAAGGGCATGGTCAAGGCCCTGCACGCGGCCGGCATCGAGGTCATCCTCGACGTCGTCTACAACCACACCGCCGAGGGCAACCACCTCGGTCCGACCCTGGCCTTCCGGGGCATCGACAACGCCGCCTACTACCGGCTCGTCGACGACGACAAGTCGCACTACTACGACACGACCGGCACCGGGAACAGCCTGCTCATGCGCAGCCCGCACGTGCTGCAGCTCATCATGGACTCGCTGCGCTACTGGGTGCTCGAGATGCACGTCGACGGTTTCCGGTTCGACCTCGCGGCCACGTTGGCGCGGCAGTTCCACGAGGTCGACAAGCTGTCGGCGTTCTTCGACCTGGTGCAGCAGGACCCTGTGGTGAGCCAGGTCAAGCTGATCGCCGAGCCGTGGGACGTGGGGGACGGTGGCTACCAGGTCGGCAACTTCCCGCCGCTGTGGACCGAGTGGAACGGCAAGTACCGCGACACCGTGCGCGACTTCTGGCGCGGCCAGCCGGCGACGCTGGGCGAGTTCGCGTCGCGGATCACGGGGTCGAGCGACCTCTACCAGGAGGACGGCCGCAAGCCGATCGCGTCGATCAACTTCGCCACCGCGCACGACGGCTTCACGCTGCGAGACCTGGTGTCCTACAACGAGAAGCACAACGAGGCCAACGGCGAGAACAACCAGGACGGCGAGAGCCACAACCGCTCGTGGAACTGTGGCGTCGAGGGTCCCACCGACGACCCCGAGATCAACACGCTCCGGCGGCGGCAGCAGCGCAACATCCTCACCACTGTGCTGCTCTCGCAAGGGGTGCCGATGTTGCTGCACGGTGACGAGCTGGGCCGCACCCAGCAGGGCAACAACAACACCTACTGCCAGGACAACGAGATCAGCTGGGTCGACTGGGAGCTCGACGACTCCGAGCGCGACCTGCTGGCCTTCACCCAGCGACTTGTGCACCTGCGCAGCGAGCACCCTGTCTTCCGGCGACGCCGGTTCTTCGCGGGATCAGCCGACCACGGTGGCGAGAGCGAGGTCGGGGACATCGCCTGGTTCGAGCCGGGCGGCTCCCACATGGACGAGGCGGCCTGGGCCAACGGCTATGCGCGGGCGGTCATGGTTTTCCTCAACGGTCAGACCATCCCCGAGCCGGACACGCGTGGGCAGAAGATCGTCGACGACCACTTCCTCGTGCTATTCAACGGCTCCGACGGCGACATCGAGTTCACCATCCCCACGGCCGACTACGGCGACAGCTGGGTCGTCGAGATCGACACAGCCGTCGACGCCGTCGCCGAGCCGGGCCAGCAGGCTCCCACGGCCTACGAGCCCGGCGCCAAGGTGACGGCCATCGGGCGCAGCGTCGTCGTGCTGAGGTGCGCGCGGTCATGAGTCAGTTCCCGGCGACCACCGCGGGGGCGTCGCACCGACCCGGGCCCGGCCGCGCGGTCCCGACCGCGACGTACCGGCTCCAGGTCCAGCCGGCGTTCACCTTCGGCCAAGCCGCAGATCAGACGGAATACCTTGCAGCACTGGGCGTTTCGCACGCCTACCTGTCACCCGTCCTGCAGCCCGAGCCCGGCTCGACGCACGGCTACGACGTCGTGGACCACGGCCGCCTCAACGAGGAAGCCGGTGGCGGCACAGGATTCGAGGAGCTGGGCCGCGCCCTTGCGGAGCAGGGGCTCGGGCTCGTCGTCGACATCGTGCCCAACCACGTGGCGACGCCCACCCCGGCGTGGCTCAACCAGCCGTGGTGGTCGCTGCTGCGCGACGGTCGCGAGTCGGCGTATGCCGCGTGGTTCGACGTGGACTGGGCGGCCGAGGACGACCGCGTCCTGGTGCCGGTGCTCGGTGCCTCCCTGGACGAAGCAGTTGCCAAGAGCGAGATCACTGTGGCGCGTGACGGCGGTCCGGGCAGCGACGAGTGGGTCGTGCGCTACTACGACCACGCCTTCCCCGTGCGCGAGGGCACCGAAGACCTCGATCTGCCGGAACTCCTTGTGGCACAGCACTATCGGCTCGTCGACTGGCGCGAGGGCGGGGCCCGGCTCAACTACCGGCGCTTCTTCGACGTGACCACGCTCGCGGCGGTCCGGGTGGAGGATCCCGACGTCTTCGACGCGACGCACCGCCTCCTCCTTGATGCCTTCGAGTCCGGGGTCATCGACGGCTTCCGGATCGACCACCCGGACGGGCTGGCCGATCCGGCGGCGTACCTGGCCCGGCTCGCGAACGCCACAGGTGACGCCTGGGTCGTGGCCGAGAAGATCCTCGAGGGGCACGAGGACCTGCCCGACTACTGGCGCTGTGCCGGGACGACCGGCTACGACGCGCTGCTGCGGGTGCAGCAGGTGTTCCATGACCCCGACGGCGAGGCAGAGCTCACCGCGACCGCGACACGGTTCGTGGGGGAGCCTCAGGACATCGACGACCTGGTCGTCGCGGCCAAGCGCCAGGTCGTGTCCGAGGTCCAGGCCGCCGAGGTCAACCGGCTGATGCGCCTGGTCGTGCGGATCCTGCCCCATGGCGACCACGAGTCGCTGCGTCGCGCGTTGGGCGGCCTGCTCGTCGCCATGGACCGCTACCGCGCCTACCTCGGGGGCGCGGTGCCCAACGCAGCCGAGGGGCTGCGGGTGCTCGACGAGGCGGCGCAACGCGCGAGAGCCCTTGTCGCAGAGGCAGACCTGCCCAGCTTGGACGTCATGGCGGAGCTGGCTCGCGGCGGTAGTCCAGCCGGGGCCGACGACGGCTCGTCGGCGGCCGTGGAGGAGTTCGTCCGCCGCTTCCAGCAGACCACCGGGCCGGTGATGGCCAAGGGCATCGAGGACACCGCCTTCTACCGCTACGTGCGGCTCACCGGCCTCAACGAGGTCGGTGGCGACCCTGGACGAATCGGCTCGTCCGTCAACGGCTTCCACGAGTATGCCGCGCAGCGTCACCGCACGTGGCCGCTCACCATGACCACCTTGTCGACCCATGACACCAAGCGGTCCGAAGATGTCCGTGCGCGTCTTGCCGTGCTGTCCGAGCTGCCGGACGAGTGGGCCCGGTGGGTGGCAACCGCGCACGAGCTGTCCGCGGCGCATCGGTCACCGCGGCTCGACCCGGCGACGGAGTACTTCCTCTGGCAGACGGTGGTCGGCGCGTGGCCCATCACGGCAGAGCGTCTGAAGGCCTACGCCACCAAGGCGATTCGCGAGGCCAAGCTGCACACCACGTGGAGCGAGCCGGACGCGGCATACGAGGAAGCGGTGCTGGCGGTCGTCGACGCCCTGGTGACGGACCCCGCCATCGGACGCCACGTCGAGGACTGGCTGGCGCGCACGGCGCAGGCCACGCGGGCCAGCACCCTCGGCCAGAAGCTGGTGCAGCTGACGATGCCCGGCGTGCCGGACGTCTACCAGGGCACCGAGCTGGTCGACCTGTCCCTCGTCGACCCCGACAATCGGCGCCTGGTCGACTACGGCGAGCGGTCGAAGCGGCTCGCGCGGCTCGACCGGGGTGAGACCCCACGCGACCTCGACGACGAGAAGCTGCGCGTCACCAGCGCCGCCCTGCGACTGCGTCGCGACGAGGCGTCCTCGTTCGTGGGCCCGGATTCGGTCTACGAACCCCTGGAGGCAGACAGCCCGCATGCCCTCGCGTTCGCGCGTGGCGATGCCGACGGACCAAAGGTCGTCACCGTGGCCACCAGGTTCGCCGCGCGGCTCGCGACGCAGGGCGGCTGGGGTGAGGCGACACTGGCTCTCCCGCCGGGCGAGTGGGTGGACGCCCTGACCGGGCGGCCGGTGTCGGCCGACGCTGCCGGCCGCGCCGCACTTGGTCGTGTCCTCGGTGAGCTTCCGGTGGCGCTGCTGGTGGCGCATGGCACCCTTGGCGGCGATGACCACTCCTGAGCCCACCGACGCGCCCATGCCGGCCGAGTCACCACAGCCCGAGTCACCACAGCCCGAGTCACCACAGCCCGAGCCACCACAGCCCGACTCCGGTCCGGAGCTGACTCTGTGGGCGCCCGACCGGTCCTCCGTCCGGGTCGACTGGTCGCGGGCCGGCGGCGATGGTGTCGAGACGACCCAAGGTGTCGGCGACATGCAACCCAAGGGTGACGGCTGGTGGCGCTGGCAGGCCCCGGACCTCGCCCCTGACGACCGGCTGGACTACGCCTTCCGGCTCGACGGTGGACCCGCGCTGCCCGACCCACGCTCGGCCTGGCAGCCACACGGGGTCGACGGGCGCAGCCGGTGGTTCGATGCCGCGGCATACTCCTGGCACGACGCGACGTGGGCCGGTCCCCAGCAGGGTGAGGGCGTGCTCGGCGCGGTCTTCTACGAGCTGCACGTCGGCACGTTCACGCCCGAGGGCACGCTCGACGCCGCCCAGCGCCGCCTCGGGCACCTCGTCGAGCTGGGGGTCGATGTCGTCGAGCTCATGCCGGTGGCGAGCTTCGCGGGACGGTGGAACTGGGGCTACGACGGCGTCGGGCCCTGGTCGGTCCACGACACCTATGAGGGGCCGGCGGCGCTGCAGCGCTTCGTCGACGCCTGCCACCAGGTCGGACTCGGCGTGTGCCTCGACGTCGTCTACAACCACCTCGGACCCGCCGGGAACTACCTGCCGCGGTTCGGGCCCTACTTCAGCGACCGGCACCCGACGCCGTGGGGGCCGGGGCTCAACCTCGACGGCGAGGGCAGCTTTCACGTGCGCCGCTGGATCGTCGACAGCGCGCTGCGCTGGTTCGCCGACTTCCACGTGGACGCGCTGCGCCTCGACGCGGTGCACGAGCTGCACGACGACTCCGACCAGCACGTGCTGGCCCAGCTGTCCGACGAGGTGGCGGCGCTGTCCGCACGGCTCGGGCGTCCGCTGGCCCTGATCGCCGAGAGCGACCTCAACCAGCCGTCGATGGTCACGCCCACGGCAGCGGGCGGCCTCGGCATGGACGCGCAGTGGGACGACGACGTGCACCACGCGCTGCACGTGACGTTGACCGGAGAGACCCAGGGCTACTACCGCGACTTCGCGGGAGACAGCAGGGCGATGCCGGACGGCGGACCGCTTGCCGTCCTCGCCAAGGTGCTGACCGGGGCATTCCTGCACGACGGGTCGTGGTCGAGTTTTCGCGGCGCGGCCTGGGGTGCTCCCGTGGACCGGGCGCACACGGACGGCCGCCGATTCCTCGGCTACCTGCAGAACCACGACCAGGTGGGCAACCGTGCGGTGGGTGACCGCATCAGCGCCTCGATCCCGTTGGCACGACAGGCCGCCGGCGCCACCCTCTATCTCACGTCCGCCTTCACGCCCATGGTGTTCATGGGGGAGGAGTGGGGTGCGAGCACGCCGTTCCAGTTCTTCACCGACTTCGAGGACCCGGCGCTGGGCAAGGCGGTCACCGAGGGGCGACGGTCCGAGTTCGCCGACCACGGGTGGGACGCGCAGGACGTGCCCGACCCGCAGGACGAGCAGACGATGCGCCGCTCACAGCTCGACTGGGCCGAACCCCACGAGGGGGAGCACGCGCGGCTCCTGACCTACTACCGCGACCTGATCGCGTTGCGGCGCAAGGAGTTCGAGCTCAGCGACGGTCGACTGGACCTCGTGGACGTCCAGTTCGACGACAAGGACGGGTGGCTGGTGATGCGCCGCGGGTCCGTCGCGACAGTGGTCAACCTGACGCAGTCGCGCTGGACCGTCCCGCTCGACGAAACCCCGAGCGAGGTGCTGCTCGCCTGGGACCCCGAACAGACGAAGATCCGGCCGAACGGCCTGCACCTGCCACCGGGGACCGCCGCCGTCGTCCGCATCGAACGGACCTAACCTGCCGAGCGCCTGGCGTGGGTCGCCAGCGGCTGGTCAGGACTGCTTGACGCGGACCATGCCCTCCTGGGCCACCGTGGCCACGAGCGTGCCGTCCTGGGCGAACATGCGCCCGATGCCGAGCCCGCGCCCACCGGAGGCCGAGGGCGACTCCTCGTCGTAGAGGATCCACTCGTCGGCGCGCACCGGGCGGTGGAACCACATGGCGTGGTCCAGGCTCGCCGGCCGCAGCCGTGGGTCGGTCCACGCGAGCCCGTGCTTGCGCAGCACCGGCTCCAGCAGCGTGTAGTCCGAGGCGTAGGCCAGCACGGCCGCGTGGATGAGTGGGTCGTCGGGCAGCGGGCCGGCAGCCCGCATCCACACCTGCTGCTCGGCGACCTTCTCGCCCCCGGGCGCGATGAACAGGTTGCCCTGGACGTGGCGGAGCTCGATCGGGCGACGCACCAGGTGCTTGGCGCCTGGGTGGTCGATTCCGCCGAACTGGTCTGCGAGAGAAGGGAACTTCTCCGGTGCGCCGACGTCGGGAATCGGCTCCTGGTGGTCGAGCCCACCGGCGTCCTCCTGGAAGGAGGTGATCATCGACAGGATCGGCACGCCGCCCTGGAGTGCGTGCACACGTCGCGTCGAGAACGAGTTGCCGTCACGCATCCGCTCAACCGCGAACTGGATCGGCTTGGTGTCGTCGCCGGGCCGCATGAAGTATCCGTGCAGGGAGTGGATGTGCCGCGGTCCGTCGCCGTCGTCGACGTCTGCGACCGTGCGACCGGCGGCGATCACGCACTGCGCGAGCACCTGGCCGCCGTACACGCGCCCGTGCGGCATCTTCTGGCTGCGCCCCTCGAAGACGGTTGCGCCCGACTCACCGAGGTCACTGGTGCCGCTGCCGACACCCTCGACGGTGATGCGGGCGCTGCCGAGCTCCTTCAGGTCGAGGATGTCCAGCAGGTCGGCCATGGGATCCATGTCGGTCACGACGACGACCCTAGGCCACCAGCGGCGGGCGTGTGCCACGGGTGCTGCGCCTCGTCGTCGCCTCGTCCCACGCCGCCGCCAGGCGTTGCACCGCATCCGTCACCCGCTCTCCCGGCAGCCCGGTGAACGGCAGTCGGATGAACCGCTCGAACGCCCCTTCCGACCCGAACTGCGGTCCGGCAGCAAGGACGAGCCCGCGCCGGTCGGCCGCCACACACAGCGCGGTGGACAACGCCTCGGGCAGCTCGACCCACAGGCTCAGGCCGCCCTCGGGCACACGAAAACCCCACTGCGGCAACCGGTTTCGCAACTCGGCGACGAAGGCATCACGGTTGGCAACGATCAGCTCGCGTCGGTGGGCGAGCACCTCGTCGCGGTGTTCGAGCAGGTGCAGCAGGGCGAGCTGTTCCAGGACAGGTGCCCCAAGGTCGAGGGTCAACCGTGCCGCGAGCAGGGATGCGACGAGGTCGCGCGGGGCGCGCAGCCAGCCGACGCGCAGGCCGCCCCAGAACGACTTGCTCGCACCGCCGACCGTCACCGTCCGCCCATGGAAGGCGCCGAATGGCCGCGGGGCCACGTGCATCTCGTCGTGGGCGAGGTCGACCATCGTCTCGTCGACGATGGCCACGGTGTGGCCGCCCGCGAGTGCCGCCCCGAGCCGCGCGCGCTGCTCGTCCGGCATGAGGGCGCCGGTCGGGTTGTGGAAGTCGGGCACGAGGTATGCCGCTCGCGGCGCTGTCTGTCGCAGCGTCGCCTCCGCGATCGGCAGGTCCCACCCGGCCGGGGTGACCGACAGCGGCACGGTCCGGGCGCCCGCCCGGCGCAGCGCCTCGATGGCGTTGGGGTAGGTCGGGTTCTCGACCAGGACGCGGTCGCCGGTCCCGAGCAGGGCGCGGGTCGCGACGGCCACGCCGGCGAGGGCGCCGCTGGTGATCATGACCTGGTCGGGGGTCGTCGTCAGGCCACGTGCCGTGTATCGCGCCGCCACGGCCTCGCGCAGCGCCGGCAGGCCGAGCGGGTGGTACCCGGTCCCGCCCAGGTGGTGGGGCAGCGCCGTCACGGCCGCTTCGTACGCTGCGATCGTGCCGACGGGCGCAGGCATCGCCGCGCAGGTCAGGTCGATGACGTCCTCGGCGTCGACATCCTGGCCGGGCCGCAGGGCCGAGCCCGCCACCCGGGTGCGCGACCCGGCGTCGTCACGCGGGAGCGTCGTCACGCTGCCCGAGCCACGTCGCGACTCTAGGTAGCCGCTGTCGCGCAACGCGGCATACGCACTCGACACCGTCGTGCGGCTCACGCCGAGCGCGGCAGACAGGTCCCGCTCGCTCGGCAGGCGGGTGCCGATCGGCAGCCGCCCGTCGGCGACGAGCAGCCGCAACGCGTCGGCGAGGCCGCGGTAGGCGGGCGTGGTGTCGAGCGCGCTGCCGAGCAGCGGGACCAGACGGTGGGCTGAGACGACGCGAGGTGGCATGCAGGCCACTTTTGCATGATTGGCCATGGAGCAACAGGCCAATCAACGGCCACTGTGGACCACATGACTCGCACGCCCCTGGCCGCCATGACGCCCCTCCAGCAGCTTCGGGCCGGCCGCACCGCGCGACGCCTCGTCCAGCTGGCCGTGGGCCTCACCCTCTACGGCGTCTCGATGGGCATGATGGTGCGCTCCGGGCTGGGGCTCGACCCGTGGGACGTCTTCCACTACGGCGTGGCCCAGCACCTGCCCCTCAGCTTCGGCACGATCGTCATCATCGTCGGCGCCCTCGTGCTGCTCGCGTGGATTCCGCTGCGGCAGTGGCCGGGGCTCGGGACCATCGCCAACGTCTTCGTCATCGGGCTGGCGACCGACGGCACCCTGGCGCTGCTGGAGCGGCCCGACCCCATCGTCGCGCGAATCGCCCTGCTCGTGGGTGGCGTGGTCCTCAACGGTCTCGCCGGCGCCCTCTACATCGGCAGCCAGTTCGGCCCCGGCCCCCGCGACGGGCTGATGACCGGGCTGGTGCGCCGCAGCGGCCGCAGCATCCGTCTGGTGCGCACGACCATAGAGGTGGTGGTGCTCGCCGTCGGGTGGCTGCTCGGCGGAGTCGTGGGTGTGGGCACGGTGCTGTATGCCGTGTCGATCGGGCCGTTGGTGCACGCGTTCCTGCCGCTGTTCACCGTGGCGCTGCCCGGCCAGCCGGCCACCGCGCCGGTGACCGACGCCGGCGAGGAGGAGACGGTCAGATCCAGCTGCGGCGCTTGAAGACCAGGTAGAGCGTCACGCTGACGCCCAGCATGAGCAGCACGGCGAACGGGTAGCCGAACCGCCACGCCAGTTCGGGCATCGACTCGAAGTTCATGCCGTAGACCGTGCCGACGAGGGTGGGGGCGAACAGGATCGCCGCCCAGGCCGAGATCTTCTTGACCTCCTCGTTCTGGGCGTTGCTCGTCTCGCTGAGCGTCTTCATCTCCTCGTTCTGCTTCTGCGCGACGAGGGTGGCGTTGACAGTGAGGATGTCGCGCAGCAGGTGGCGGAACCCGTCGACCTGCTCGATGACCTGGGTGAGGTGGTCCTCGACGTCGCGCAGGTAGCGCTGGAGCTCCTCGTCGGTGCCGTACTTCTCGAACCCGGCGGAGAGCGCGTCGATCACGGCCGTCAGCGGCCGCGTCGCCCGCTCGAACTCGATCACCTCCCGCGACAGCTCGTAGATGCGCCGTGACACCGCGGGGTCTCCGCTGAAGACCTCGGTCTCGATCTCGTCGATGTCGTTCTCGAGCCCGGCGACGACGGGCGCGTAGCCGTCGACGACGCGGTCGAGGATCGCGTAGAGGATCGCCTCGGTGCCCAGCTTCAGCAGGTCGGGGTTGCTCTCGAGCCGCCGCCGAACGGCCGACAGGTCGGGAGACTCGCTGTGCCGCAACGTGATCACGAAGTTCGGGCCCACGAAGAGGTGCAGCTCGCCGAACTCGACCTCCTCGACGTCATCGAGGTACCGGGCGGCGCGCAGCACGACGAACAGCGTCTTGTCGTACCGCTCGAGCTTGGGTCGCTGGTGGGCGACGATGGCGTCCTCGACGGCGAGCTCGTGCAGGTCGAACTCGTCGGCGAGGGAGGCGAGCTCGTCGTTGGTCGGCCGGTAGAGACCGATCCAGGCGAGGGCGTCCGGGGTGTTCTCCAGCTCGCGGTAGGTCTCGGCGAGCGAGGTGGGTGAGCTGGTGCGGTCACCATCGACGTAGAGGGCGCTGTCGACGATGCTGGGCCGCTTCGTGGTCGGCTCGGGCGCGGTGGGGCGCTCGCTCAGGCCGTCGATGCGAGGTGCCGGGCGGCGGTTGACCTTACCGGCGAGGCGACGGATCGGGCGCAGGGGCGTGGGGATGCGGTCGGACACGGCGGGGCTCCGTTCGGGTGCTGCAGGGACGCGTGGCGGGACTGTCAGAGCCGTGACTCACGGCGACCACCTCCCACGTGTCCGGTGCAGCTGCGGTGCACACCCCAAAGCTTCCAGCGCGTATGCCGGGTGCTCCCGGCGCGCACGCGCCGCGCCTTCGCGCGGGTCGAGGGTACCGCGCCGGGACCAGCCGGGTACCAGGGCGTCCGACTGGCGGGGGTTACGCCTCGGAGGGGGGTGCGACGGGGGCCGTGACCACCCGCCGCACCAGGTCGGCCCAGCCGGCGATCGATCGCTCGACGGGGTAGTCGACCAGGGTTGCGGGGTCGTCGAGCGCGACGTTGTCCAGCGGGGCGAGCAGGGCCGCGGCGAGGTAACCGACGTCGCCGCCCACGCCGAGGCTGCGCAGCAGGAAGGCGATGTGCTGGGCGCTGAACGTCGCCACTCCTGCTGCACGTCGACCGGCTCGGCCGGCGGCCGCGATCAGCTGCGCCGCCTCGAGGTTGTACCGCAGCCGACCCTCGCCGAAGGCGAGCAACCGGTCGAGGGGAGCCGCACCCGGCCCGAGGGGCGGGGGACCACTGAGGACGCTGGTCTGGAACTCGCGCTCGCGGAAGTCGAGCAGGGCTGCCATCAACCCGGCTCGGCTCTCGAACCGGCGAAAGACGGTGCCCTTGCCGACGCCGGCCGCGGCGGCGACGGCGTCCATGGTCACCGCGTCGACGCCGCACTGCTCGACCATGGCTCGGGCCGCTTCGAGCAGCGCTTCGCGGTTGCGAGCCGCGTCCCGGCGTTCGGGCGCGGGCCCGGACAGCAGCGGCAGCGGGCGCTCGGTCACGGCTCCACCCTAGGGGGCGGGAATTAACCGGACCGTGGTCCGGTTAGGCTCGTGCGGAAGTACACCCCACCACCTGAAAGGCTTCCCCATGCCCGAGCAGACCACCCGTGTCGTCGTCCTCCTCGGCTCGCTGCGCGCCGACTCCATGAACCGCGGGCTCGCCGAGCTCGTGGCGAAGCGCGCGCCCGAGGGCGTCGAGGTCGAGATCGCCGAGGGTCTCGGCGACGTGCCCTTCTACAACGAGGACGTCGACGCGGCCGGGGCCCCGGCAACCGCCCAGGCCCTGCGCGACCTCGTGTCGGGCGCCGACCGGGTCCTCGCCGTCACGCCGGAGTACAACGGCACCATGCCGGCCGTGCTCAACAACGCCATCGACTGGCTGTCGCGGCCCTACGGCCAGGGTGCCCTCACCGGCAAGCCCTTCGCCGCGGTCGGTGTCACGCCGACCCCGTACGGAGGCCAGTGGGCGCACGACCACGCCCGCCGCTCCGCCACGATCGCGGGCGCCGTCGTCCCGGAGGAGATCGCGTTCAGCCAGACCTCCATCGACGTGGACGTGCTCACCGACGAGCAGGTCGTCGCGCGCCTCCTCGGCGCGGTCGAGGCGCTCGTGGCCACCCAGCCGGCGACCACCGCAGCCTGAGTCCGGTCCGGCAGGGGTCAGGCCTCCAGGGCGAGGACGAACGGCAGCACGGCCGGCGCACCGGCCCGGCGCAGCTCGCGGGCGGCAACCGTCAGGGTCCACCGGGACGAGGCGACGTCGTCGACGAGCAGCACCGGGCCGGTCAGTCGGGCCACCGCTTCCTGCTGGTCCGGGGTGAGGACGAAGCGCTCCCACACCCCGGCCAGCCGGAACGCACTGTTGCCCCCGGCCTCACCCACCGGGCCGCCGTCGACGGGCTCCAGCGAACCCAGCCACTCCAGCCGGCCCATCTGCGCGAGCCCGGCGCCAAAGGACTCGACCAGCTGCGGGCGCCGGCGCGACGGCACCGCCACGACGGCCACCGGCCGTTGTGACCAGCCCCAGTCGCGCAGCACCGGCACGCAGGCGCGCAGCAACGACTCGTCTGCCGGGGCGTCATCGGCCCGCAGCCGGTCGCGCAAAGCCTGGCCCCAGCCGAGGTCGGTGAGCCGCGCGAGCGCATACCCGGGCGACATGCCCTCGTCGGCGGGGATCTTCCCCTTGACCGGCACCCCGAGCCGGTCCATGCCGGTCGGCCACTGGGCTCGCGGCTCGAGCTCCACGCCGGCTCGCTCCAACCGCCCGCGTGCCGTCGTCACGGCCACGTCCGGCACGTCCGTCGGGAACCACGGCCCCGCGCAGCTGTCGCAGCGTCCGCACGGCGCCGCGGTCTCGTCGTCGAGCGACTCCTGGAGGAACGCCATCCGGCACTCACCGGTGCGTTCGTAGCCGAGCATCAGCTCCTGCTCGCGCACCCGGGCCTGCGTCACCCGCCCGTAGCGTTCCGCGTCGTACGTCCACGGCTCACCGGTCGAGGTCCACCCGCCGGGCACCCGCTGCACGGCCCCGTCGACGTCGAGGACCTTGAGCAACAGGTCGAGACGGGTGCGCCGGATGTCGACGATCGACTCCAGGGCCACCGTCGACAACGGCTTGCCGCTTTCGGCGAGCGCGCGCAGCACGGCATCCGCCTGCTCCTGGCGCGGCATCGACGCCGAGGCGAAGTAGGACCAGATGTCCTTGTCCTCCGGCCCCGGCAGCAACAGCACGTCGGCCCGCTCGGTCGCGCGCCCCGCACGGCCCACCTGCTGGTAGTAGGCCACCGGCGACGACGGCGCACCCAGGTGCAGCACGAACCCCAGGTCGGGTTTGTCGAAGCCCATCCCCAGCGCCGAGGTGGCCACCAGTGCCTTGACCTCGTTGTCGCGCAGCATGCGCTCGAGCTCTTCGCGGTCGGCCGGGTCGGTGCGTCCGGTGTAGGCGCGCACGGCATACCCCGCCTCGCGCAGGGCGGCCGCGACGTCCTCGGCGCCCGACACGGTCAGGGCGTAGACGATGCCCGAGCCCGGTAGCTCGCCCAGATGGGCGATGAGCCACGCCAGCCGCTGCTCCGGGGACGTCAGCGGCAGCACGCCCAGCCGCAGCGAGTCGCGCGCGAGCCCGCCGCGCAGGGTCAGCACCTCGTGACCACCGGCCCCGAGCTGCTCCACGACGTCAGTGACGACCCGGGCGTTGGCGGTCGCCGTCGTGGCGAGCACGGGGGTGTCGGCGGGCAGGGTGGTCAGCAGGTCGCGGATGCGCCGGTAGTCGGGCCGGAAGTCGTGCCCCCAGTCGGAGACGCAGTGCGCCTCGTCGACGACGAGCAGCCCGCACCGCCGGGCGAGGTCGGGCAGCTGCTCGTCGCGAAAGCGTGGGTTGTTGAGCCGCTCCGGGCTGACGAGCAGCACGTCCACCTCGTCGGCCGCCAGTGCCGCCGACACCCGCCCCCACTCGTCGGCGTTGGCGGAGTTCATCGTCACCGCGTGGATGCCGGCGCGCTCGGCGGCCGCGACCTGGTCGCGCATCAGCGCCAGCAGGGGCGACACGATCACCGTCGGCCCCGCGCCCTCGGCGCGGCGCAGCGCCGTCGACACGAAGTAGACCGCCGACTTGCCCCACCCCGTGCGCTGCACCACCAGCGCCCGCTGGCGTGCCCCGACGATTGCCTCGACCGCCTCGAACTGGCCCTCGCGGAAGTCGGCGTCGTCGCGTCCGACGAGGCGCCGCAGCACGGTCGTGGCCTGCGTGCGCAGGTCGCTGGCGGTCGTCGTCTCCATGGTTGACACCGTATGCCGCGCGCCCGACAGCCCTGCCACACTGTCCACATGCCCGAGTCCGTTGCCACCGAGGCGCCATCCCGCTACCGCGTCGACGTGCCACTGCGGTGGAGCGACATGGACGCCTACGGCCACGTCAACAACGTGCAGTTCCTCCGGCTGCTCGAGGACGCCCGCGTCATCGGCTTCGAGCAGTGGTTCGGCCAGGACCGCTCGGTGCTGTCCGAGGGAATCCTGGTGGCACGACACGAGATCGAGTACGTCGCGCCGCTGCTGTTCCGCATCGCTCCGATCGTCGTCGAGATGTGGGCGACCCGCTTGGGGGGAGCCGGCTTCGACCTGGCCTACGAGGTGCGCGACTCCGCCGACCCCGACTCGACGGTCTACGCCCGCGCCGAGACCACCCTCGTCCTCTACGACTTCGAGGCGTCCAAGCCGCGACGGATGGACGCCTCGTTGCGCGACGTGCTGGACCAGCACTCCGGTGAGCCCGTGCCCTTCCGGTGGCGTCGCCGCTGATGGAGCTGCGTTTCCCCGACCCGCAGGGCCTCGCCGACCTGGCCGCCTTCGTACGCCGCGCCAAGCAGGCCGATGACGACGGCGCCATCCGGCTGCAGGCGTCCGGTGCGACCTTGGCTGCCTACGTCGCGGTCCTGTCCGGCAGTGGCCTCCTGGGCGAGGGCACCGTCCTCGGCCTGCGCGCGATGGCGCTCGCGGCGCCGGCCGACCTCGACGTGACCGTTCCGCTGGCCGCCGTCCTCGACCGAGTCGCCCGGGACGCGGGCGACTCCCTGTCCGTGCCACCCACGACGGTCGGTATGCCGTGGGCTGCCCTCTCGCCGCCGCGTGGGGGTTGGGAGCGGGTCGGGTCGATGGACAGTGAAGAGCTGAATGCCGTTGCCCGCCAAGGGATCTCAGAGATCGCCCAGGGTGCTCCTGCAGACGCGGGCGGTCACGCGGTGACCGCGCTGCGTCGGCAGGTGTGGGGACGGCCAACCCCCACGACACCGCCGGTGCCCGCGGGCGGCGCGTTCGCGGCATACGTGCTCGGCTTCTCGCTGCCGGGCAGCGAGGTGACGGTGTGGGCGCACGGCCGGTGGACCCGGCTGTCGACGCCGCACGGTCACGTCCTGATCCGCTGACCCGCGAGGATCCCGAGGGCGGCGACGCCCGCGAGCCCCAGCCAGCTGCCGACGAAGACAGGCACGTCGCGACCCGCCTCGGTGTGCAGGGCGGCGAAGACCGCGCCCGCGGCGGCGACACCGACGACCGAGCCCAGCACGTCCGAGAGCTGGAGTGAGGACGACGTGGCGCCGTGCTCGGACGCGGGAGTCAGCGACAGTGCCAGCACCGAGATGCTCGCGGTGCCGAGCCCAATGCCGATGCCGCACAGCACGAGTGCGGGAGCGATGAGGTAGGGCCACCAACCGAAGTGGGTGATGGCGACGACGGCCAGCAGGCCCGCGCACAGGCAGCCGGCGCCGACCGAGACGAGGTGGGCCCGTCGGCCCGCGAACCGGTCACGGCCCTGGATCCACGAGCCCGCCGACCAGCCCAGCGACCCGACCGCGAGGACGGCTCCGGCGGCACCGAGAGACAGGCCGCGCTCGTTGACGAGCATGAGCGGGATGTAGGTGATGGTGCCGAAGAACGAGCAGGTGAACAGGAACCGCGCGAGCATCACCGACGGCAGGCCGCGCCGCATGACCCACGTGCCGGCGGGTAGCAGCGCCGGCGCCGCGACGGCCAGACCGGCGAGGCCGACGAGGGCGACCGCCGTCTTGGTCGACCACGTCGGCTCGAACTCGTGGGTGCCCCACTGGAGGGCGCCCGCCGCCAGGGCGATTGCGAGACCGAACCATGCTGCCCGGCGGTGCGCGCGGTGGTCGCGCCCCGACGCCTCGACCCCGGCGTCGGCTCCGCTGATCTGGCCGCGGCGCGCGACGATCGCGGCCATGGCGACGACCACCGGCACGACGACGAGCCAGAAGACCCAGCGCCACGACCACGTCGTCGTCACCCACGCGGCGATGGGCGGACCGATGAGCGACGGCAGCACCCAGGCCGCACTGATGACGCTGAAAACCTTGGGGCGCAACGACTCCGGGTACGCGCGCCCGATCACGACATAGCCCGCCACGATGATGAGGCCCGCTCCGAGGCCGGCGACCCCGCGCCCCAGGAGGAAGGGCCCGAATGACCCCGCCGACCCGCACAGGCCGCACCCGACCGCGAAGAGCACCTGCCCGGCATACAACGACGGCAAGGCGCCGGACCGGTCACACCAGACACCGGCGAGGACGATGCCGAGCAGCTGCGCGGTGAGCATCACCGAGAACGCCAGGCCGTAGGACCGCACGGCGTCGAGCTCACGCGCGGCCTCCGGCATCGCCGTCGACACGGCCATGCCCTCGAAGGCGATCACCGTGATGAGCGCGACGAGGGCCAAGGACAACAGCAGGTGCTCCGAGCCGAAGACCCCGCCGCGGGTGTTGCTCGGCGTCGCGGTGGTCGTGTCGGGGCGGGTCACCGCCCCACGCTAACGCGGGGTGTGCGGCACCAGCGGGCGGCCCCGCGCGGCCAGCACCTCGGCAAGGGTGTCGATGCGGTCGGAGACGATGCCATCGACACCGAGGTCGAAGAGCCGGTTCATCTCGGTTGCGTCGTCGATGGTCCAGACGTGGACGTGCTTGCCGAGGGCGTGGGCCCGGTCGACGAACTGTCTCGTCACGAGGTCGACGCGGCGCCCGCCGACGACGGCACCGGTCGGCACCTGCACGGCTGCGGCGGGGGAGCGGAGCATGCCCACCAAGCGCTGCGGGGTCAGGCGGAGCAGCCCCACCTCGGACGGACCGGCCGAGGTGGCCAGCCGAGGTCCGACGAGTCGTCGCACCGCGCGCAGGCGCTTGGTCGAGAACGACGCGACGCAGACGCGCTCGACCGCGTCGTGCTCGCGCAGCACCCGGGCCAGGGGCTCGATCGCGCCGGGCGCCTTGACGTCGATGTTGAGCCGGACGTCGGGGAACTCCTCGAGCAGATCCGACAGCAGCGGCACGGGCTCGGAGCCGTTGATCCGGGCGCGCCGGACGTCGGAGAGGCTCAGGTCGGCGATGCGACCGGTGCCGTCGGTGACGCGGTCGAGGCGCAGGTCGTGGAAGGCCAGCAGGTGGCCGTCGGCCGTGCCGTGGACGTCGGTCTCGAGGTAGCGGTACCCCATCTGCACCGCCGCGCGGAAGGCCGCCATGGTGTTCTCGAGCCCGAGGTTGGCCTCGAGCTTGGCCCCGCCGCGGTGGGCGAGCCCGATGGGCGTCGGGGCGTCGAAGTAGGGGAAGTCGGCGGCGCGCACCCGGCCAGTCTGCCCGGTGTCAGTGCCGAGAACGCAAAACGGGGGTTGCGTGCATGAAACGGGCGACAATGTCCCCCGTTTCATGTGAGCAACCCCCGTTTCGCCGGGGCCGCCGCGTCAGGCCAGGCGCGCCCAGACGGTCGTGTCGGTCGGCACCCGGCCGTCGTCGGTCAGCTCACCGGAGGCGACCAGCACCTCGGCGCCGTCGGGCAGGGCGACCGCGTCAGCACCGAGGTTGGCGACGACGAGCGTCTCCTCACCCTGACCGGTGTTGACGAGTGCGACGACATCGTCGCCGAAGCCGTCGACCTCCTGGAGCCCGCCGGTGCCGAGCTGGCGCTCGTGCCGCAACCGCAGCAACGTCCGGTAGAGCTCGAGGGTCGAGCCCTCGACGCCCACCTGCTGGTCGACGGCATACTCGCCGTAGACCTCCGGCTGGGGCAGCCACGTCTCGGTGCCGGGTCCGAACCCGAACGACGGCGCGTCCTTCTCCCACGGGATCGGCACGCGGCAGCCGTCGCGGCCGATCTCCTTGCCCTGGGTGCGGATGAACGTCGGGTCCTGGCGGAACTCCGCCGGCATGTCGGTCGAGTCCGGCAGGCCGAGCTCCTCACCCTGGTAGAGGTAGGCGCCGCCGGGCAGGGCGAGCATGAGCGTCGTCGCCGCCCGCGCCCGCTTGAGCCCCAGCTCGCGGTCGGGCTGGGGGTCGTCCGGGCCGATGCCGTTGGGGCGGCGCTCGCCGACGGGCAGGCCGAGGCGCGAGGCGTGCCGGACGACGTCGTGGTTGGACAGCACCCACGTCGAGGGCGCACCGACCGAGTCGGCCGCCTCGAGAGATGAGCGGATCACCGCGCGCAGCTCCGGCGCAGTCCACTGGGCCTGGAGGAAGTCGAAGTTGAACGCCTGGTGCATCTCGTCGGGGCGCACGTAGCGGACCGCGCGCTCCTGCGGACGCACCCACGCCTCGGCGCACAGGATGCGGTCGGGCTGGCCGTAGCTGTCGAGCACCTTGCGCCAGGCGCGGTAGACCTCGTGGACACCGTCCTGGTCCCACATCGGCGGGCGCGGGGAGCCCTCCTTGATCTCGCCGTCGAGGATGTGCAGCTCGGCGTCGTAGTCCGGCAGGCCCGGCTCCTTGACGAGCCCGTGGGCCACGTCGACGCGGAAGCCGTCGATGCCGCGGTCGAGCCAGAAGCGCAGGATGGCCTCGAACTCGGCGCGCACCTCCTCGTTGTCCCAGTTGAGGTCGGGCTGCTTGGTGTCGAAGAGGTGGAGGTACCACTGCCCGGGCGTGCCGTCGGCCTCGGTGACGCGGGTCCAGCCGGGGCCGCCGAAGACGGAGTTCCAGTCGTTCGGCGGCTCACTGCCGTCCGCGCCCTTGCCGTCACGGAACATGTAGCGGTCCCGCTCGGGCGAGCCCGGGCCCGCGGCCAGCGCCGCCTGGAACCACTCGTGCTCGTCCGAGGTGTGGTTGGGCACGAGGTCGACGATCACCTTGAGGCCGAGCTCGTGGATCTTGGCGACCATCGCGTCGGCATCCGCGAGGCTGCCGAAGAGGTCGTCGATGTTGCGGTAGTCCGCGACGTCGTAGCCGGCATCGGCCTGCGGCGAGGTGTAGAAGGGCGAGAACCACACGGCGTCGACGCCGAGCGCCTTGAGGTGGTCGAGCCGGGCCGTGATGCCGGGCAGGTCGCCGATGCCGTCCCCGGACGCGTCGGCCCACGAGCGCGGGTAGATCTGGTAGATCACCGCGTGGCGCCACCAGGCGGCGTCGGCGGAGTCGGCGGGGTGGATGAGCTGGGTGGTGAGCGGAGCAGTCACGAGCACCCATCGTTCCCCATGACGGTGTCTGGGCGAAACCCGGATGTCACCGTCTTGGTGGATGGACCTTGGCCGTTGCGGTGATGGCGGCGTCGACGACGGTCTCGAGCACCTGGGCCTGGGTGAAACCTCCGAGCCACAGGGAGGGCGCGTCGGACCGGTGCATGCTGGCGAGACCGTGGAGGGCTGTCGAGAGCGCGGCTGCCCCACGACTGACCGGTATGCCGCGTGGGGCCGTGTCGTCACACGTGAGGGTGAGGCTCGTGGTGAGCAGCTCGAGGGCGCGGCGGGCCGCGGGGGAGGCGGTGGTGCTGCGCGTCATGAGCGAGTAGCGCAGCGGGTGCCGCTGGGCGAAGGCGACGTAGGCCTGGCAGCCGCGCAGCAGCCGGGTGCGCGGGGTGCGCGCAGCGGTGGCTGAGGCCACGATCTCGTCGAGCAGCTGTTCCCAGCTGCGGTCCATCGCAGCGGCCAGTAGGGCGTCGCGGTCGGGGAAGTGCGGGTAGATCGAGGGAGCTGCCACTCCGGCGGCTCTGGCCATGGCGCGCAACGAGATTCGCGACTCGTCCTGCGACTCGTCGACGAGGGCGATGGTCGCGTCGACGAGGTGGTCCCGTAGCGCCGGACCGACGCCGCGGGGCGCGGAGGCGACGTTCGTGCGGGTGGTTGACCGCGGCATACCCGGGAGCCTAACATCTGTTGCCTAACAACTGTTAGGCAACAACGCGAGGACGTGTGATGAACCACCTGCTGCGGCTGCTCTGGCTCCGGCTGGCCGTGTCACGGCGCAGCCGGCTCGAGGTCACCGACGTGTGCGTCACACCCATGCGGGTGCGGCTCAGCGACCTCGACGTGCTGCGGCACATGAACAACGGCGTCTACCTCTCGCTCATGGACCTGGGCCGCGTGGACTTCATGCTGCGCAGTGGGATGGCGCCGCTCATCACCAGGGCCGGGATCTACCCGGTGGTGGTGCAGCAGACCATCACCTACCGCAAGTCCCTCGAGCTCGGGCAGCGCTACGACCTCGAGACCCGCATCGCCGGCTACGACGACAACACCGCCGTCATGGAGCAGCGGTTCGTCGTCGGCGGCGAGATCTACGCGCGGGCCTGGGTGCGGGCGCGGTTCCTGCGGCGCAGGGGCGGGGGAGTCGGCACCGACGAGCTGCGCGAGCTGCTCGGTGTGGACGGTGAGCCGGCGGGTCAGTTGCCGACGTGGTTCGACGAGTGGGCGCAGGGCAGCCGCCTCCCGTCGGCCAAGGCTGCCGCGCCCAGCACCTGGGCCTGAGCAAGCCCCCCCTTTGAGGGGCCATTCCAGCTCACGAAACCCTCGTGGCAGGTCAGGTCAATGTGCTACGAGGTGCTACATTGGGTCGCATGAAGACGGTCACCCAGCGTGAGCTGCGCAACGACAACGCGCGGGTGATGCGGGAGGTTGAGCAGGGAGAGACCTACACGGTCACCCGCCGCGGAGTGCCCGTGGCTCGGCTGGGGCCGATCACGGACGACTCGGACCTGCGTCTCGTGAGGCCCGCCAAGGGGCGTCTCGACCCGGCGAGGCTGAAACGCGTGGTCAGTGACCTACCCACCGCCGACGTGGTCCACGACCTCCGGGGTGATCGGTGAGGCGGTGGTACCTCGACACCTCCGCCGCGATGAAGCTCCTCGTCGCGGAGGCGGAGACGGAACCGCTGTCGACCTGGATCACGGGTGCGCAGCGGCAGCTCGTGGCGTGCTACCTGCTCGAGAGCGAGGTGCGCCGGGCCGTCCAGCGCTATCCCGACCTGGGTCAGGTCGACGCTGTGGCACTGCTTGACGGTGTCGACCTCTACGAGGTGCCGCCGTCACTGTTTCGCGAGGCCGGGCTGCTGCCCGGCGAGCACCTGCGGGCGTTGGATGCGATCCACGTGGCCGCTGCGGTGCGGTTGGGTGTCGATGGCGTGGTGACCTACGACCACCGGATGGCCGCGGGGGTCCGAGCCGTTGGCCTTCCCGTGGTCAGCCCCAGTTCCTTGGGCTGACTCAGTTCCAGGGCTGCCGGGCTACTCGTCCTCGAGGGAGTTGACCAGGGAGTGCGCCGCCCGCTCGAGGTAGTCGCGCAGGATGAGGTCGTCGGCCGGCGCGAGGCCGAGGGTGTCGACCGCCGCCATCATGTGGTGCAGCCACCGATCCCGTTGTGCCGGAGTGACTTTGAACGGGTGGTGCCGCATCCGCAGCCGCGGGTGGCCCCGCTCCTGCGAGTACGTCGTCGGCCCGCCCCAGTACTGCTCGAGGAACATCCGCAGCCGCACCTCAGCCGGGCCGAGGTCCTCCTCGGGGTAGAGCGCCCGCAGCGCGGGGTCGCCCGCCACACCGACGTAGAACTCGTGCACCAGCTTGACGAACGTCTCGTGCCCGCCGACCTGGTCGTAGAAGCTCTGGCCGCCACCCGGCATACTCACGGCTTTGTCCCTCCCGGGGCGCCCGCCCCGCTCGCGCCACTCGACCCGCTCGCGCCGGGCATCGGCCCGAACGGGCTGACCACCGGCGCCTTGATCCCGTGCTCGTCGAACGCCGCCTTGACCCGCTCGCGGATCTCGCGCGAGACGCCGTACTGCTGCTCGGGTGCGGTCTTGGCCAGCACCCGGATCGTCACCACGTTGCCGGTCATCGACTCGACACCCATCACCTGCGGCTCCTCGAGCAGCTTGTCCTGCCACTGCGGCTCCTCGTCGATGGTGTGCACCACCTCGCGGATGAGCGGGATGACCTTCTCGAGGTTCTCGCTGTAGGCGACCGGGATGTCGACGATCGCGGTCGACCAGCCCTGGCTCTTGTTGCCGATCCGGATGATCTCGCCGTTGCGGATGTACCAGACCACACCCTGGGCGTCTCGCAGCCGCGTCACCCGCAGCGTGACCTCCTCGACCGTGCCCGTCGCCTCACCGGTGTCGATGATGTCGCCGACGCCGTACTGGTCCTCGAGGATCATGAAGACGCCGGACAGGAAGTCCTTGACCAGGCTCTGCGCGCCAAAGCCCAGGGCCACACCGCCGACGCCGGCCGACGCCAGCAGCGGCGCCAGCGGGATGTTGAGGATCGCCATGATCGTGAGGATCGTGATGAGGGCGATGACCACGGTCGTGATGCTGCGCAGCAGCGAGGCCATGGTGAGCGTGCGCTGCCGGTGACGCTCGTGGAGTATGCCGGCTGCTTGCGCGAACGCGCGTCGCGCCCGACCGGGCTCCTCGGCCCGTCGGGCGTCGGCCTTGGCCAGCGTGACCTTGACCATGCGGCTGATGAGCCGCAGCAGCACGACCCGCAACACGAACGCCACCAGCAGGGTGATGACGATCTTGAGGGGCACTCCGTTGAACCAGTCCCAGACCTTGTCCGGGCTCAGGTCGGCGAGCACGCTGGTGAGCCGGTCAGGCATCGGCGTCCCGGGCCTGGGCCCGCAGGGCGCGCGCCACCGGGTCGCGGTTCTCCACGACGAGGCGGCGCAGTGCGGCGGGAGCCTCGGTGTGCGTGTCGAGCCACTGCTGGGTGGCGTCGAGCAGTCGCTGGTCGGCGAGGGCCATGGGGTAGAAGCCGGTCACGATGATCTCCGTGATCGCGTGAGATCCCTTGTCCTGCACCGAGTCCAGCATCGAGTGGTACTTCTCGACGTAGGGCTCCAGGAGCGAGTCGTCCAGTGCTGCACCGAACCCTGCGGCCACGGCCTGGAGCACCGAGTTGGGCAGTCCGTCCTCCTCGACACCGGCCCGCCACGCGTCGGCCTTCGCCTGCGCGGTGGGCATCGCTGCCTTGGCCTGCGCCGCGCGCTCACGACCGGTGGCCGTGTTGTCGCGCCGGTGCTCGGCATCGACCTCGGCGACCGTGGCCGCACCGACGCGGGCGAGCGCGATCAGCAGGGTCCACCGCAGCTCGGTGTCGACCGCGAGGCCGTCGAGCGACTGCGAGCCCTCGAGCAGACCATGCAGCCAGCTGGCGTGGTCGCCGCCCGGCTGCACCGCGGCATACGTCGTCAGCAGCTGGAACTGCGCATCACTGGCCGGCTCGGCCGCCTCGACGAGTGCGCGCAGCCGTTCGGTCGCCGACGCGACCGCCTCGGTGCGGTGATCAGGCGCGACGTAGAGCTCCAGGGTGGTGCGCAGCTGGGCCAGGACGGTGCGCAGCATCGTCGAGTTGTCCTCACCCGGCAAGGACGCGAGCACCAGGTCGACGAAGTCGCGCGGGCGCATCTCGGCGTCGCGCGTCATGTCCCAGGCGGCACCGAGCACGAGCGCGCGGGGGAGGCTGTCGACGAATCCGCGTGGGTGGTCCAGAGCCGTTGCGAGAGAACGCTGGTCGAGCCGGATCTTCGCGTAGGCGAGGTCGTCGTCGTTGACGAGCGGGAGGTCGGGCGCGGGCCGGCCGATGAGCTGCGGCAGGTCGGTGGTGGGCCCGTCGACGTCGAGCTCGAACCGGTCGGTGCGCACGAGGCGGTCCTGACCGTCGACGTCCTGCACGTCGTAGAGCCCGACCGCCAGCCGGTGGGGGCGCAGCGTGGGGTAGTCCTCGGCGTGCGTCTGCTCGATCACGGCGGAGGACACGAGGCCCTGGTCGTCGGTCTCGATGACCGGGCGCAGGGTGTTGACCCCGGCGGTCTCGAGCCACAGCTTGGACCAGGTGCCGAGGTCGCGGCCGGAGGTCTGCTCGAGCTCGGACAGCAGGTCGCCGAGGGTGGTGTTGCCCCAGGCGTGCTTACGGAAGTAGGCGCGCAGGCCGTCACGGAACGCTTCCCGGCCGACGTAGGCGACGAGCTGCTTGAGCACCGAGGCGCCCTTGGCGTAGGTGATGCCGTCGAAGTTGACCTCGACGTCCTGCAGGTCGCGGATCGGGGCGACGATCGGGTGGGTCGACGACAGCTGGTCCTGCCGGTAGGCCCAGGCCTTCTCGGAGATGCCGAAGGTCGTCCACGCGTCGGCCCACTGGGTGGCCTCGGCCTGACAGGTCGAGGAGGACCACTCGGCGAACGACTCGTTGAGCCACAGGTCGTTCCACCACTTCATCGTCACGAGGTTGCCGAACCACATGTGCGCCAGCTCGTGCAGCAGCGTCAGCGCGCGCCGCTCGACGAGTGCCTCGGTGACCTTGGCCCGGAAGATGTAGACCTCGTTGATGGTGACCGCACCGGCGTTCTCCATCGCACCCATGTTGTACTCGGGCGTGAAGAGCTGGTCGTACTTCTCGAACGGGTACTCGCTGTCGAACTCCTCCTCGAAGAACGCGAATCCCCGCTTGGTGCAGTCGAACACGTTGTCCGCATCGAGGTGCTCCAGCATCGACCTGCGGCAGAAGATCCCCAGCGGCACGACGCCCTTGCGCGTCTGCACCTCGTCGCGCACGACGGCATACGGGCCGGCGACGAGTGCGGTGATGTAGCACGACATGGTCGGCGTCGGCGCGAACTCCCAGCGGGCGACGCCGTCACGCACCGGCATCGGGTCGGGCGTCGGTGAGTTGGACACGACCTGCCAGTGGTCGGGCGCGGTCACCGTGAACGAGAAGGTCGCCTTGAGGTCGGGCTGCTCGAACACGGCGAACATGCGCCGCGCGTCCGCGACCTCGAACTGCGAGTAGAGGTAGACCTCGTCGTCGACGGGGTCGACGAACCGGTGCAGTCCCTCACCGGTGTTCATGTATGCCGCGGTGGCGTCGACGGTGAGCGTGTTGCGCTCCGCGGTGGTCGGGAGGGTGATGCGCCCGTCGGCGAAGTGCGCGGCCGGGTCGAGCGACTCACCGTTGAGGGTGATCGCCTCGACCGAGGGGGCGATGAGGTCGACGAACGTCGCCTCACCGGGGCGCGCGCTGTCGAACGTCACCGTCGTGGTGCTGCGGAAGGTCGTGTCCGAGGTGGTGAGGTCCAGGGCGACGTCGTAGTGGTCGACGGTCACGAGGCCCGCGCGGGTGGTGGCCTCGTCGCGCGTCAGGTTGGTGCCGGGCAAGGGGGTGCTCCTGCTCGTGTGAAGGGGGTGCCTGGTGGGCGGGGATCGGCGTCCATCCTCGCATGCAAGGATGGGCCCGTGAGCGAGCAGTCAGGTGGCCCCCGCACCAGCGCCGAGATGTGGTTCGACCCCCTGTGCCCCTGGGCGTGGATGACGTCCCGGTGGCTGATGGAGGTCGAGCAGGTCCGCCCCGTCGACGTCACCTGGTCGGTGATGAGCCTGTCGGTCCTCAACGAGGGCCGTGACCTGCCCGAGGACTACCGCGACATGATGGACCGAGGCTGGGGGCCGGTGCGCGTCATCATCGCCGCGGCCCGCGACCACGGCCCGGAGTTCGTCAAGCCGCTCTACGACGCCATGGGCACGCGGATCCATCTCGGCGGCGAGAAGGACTACGCCAAGGTCATCGAGCCGGCGTTGCAGGAGGTGGGTCTGCCGCTGGAGCTCGCGCGGTACGCCGACTCCGACGAGGTCGACGACCTGCTGCGGGCCAGCCACGAGCGCGCGATCGACCTGGTCGGTGACGACGTGGGCACACCCGTCGTGGCGGTCGAGGGCATCGCCTTCTTCGGTCCGGTCGTGACCCCCGCGCCCAAGGGCGAGGCCGCCGGGAAGCTCTGGGACGGCTGCCTGCTCGTCGCGGGCACACCGGGCTTCTACGAGCTCAAGCGCACCCGCACCCAGGGTCCGATCTTCGACGAGGAAGACTGAGATGCGCGTCCACATCGGCGGCGACCACGCGGCATACGAGCTGCTCGGCGAGCTGGTCACGTTCCTCGAGGCGGAGGGGCACGAGGTGACCAACCACGGGCCGCACGACTACGACGCCGAGGACGACTACCCGGTCTTCGTGCTGCGCGCGGCGCAGGCGGTGGCGGCCGACCCGGAGTCGCTCGGTGTCGTGCTCGGGGGCTCCGGCAACGGCGAACAGATGGCCGCCAACAAGGTGCCCGGCATCCGGGCCGCCCTCGCCTACGACGCGGAGCTCGCGCAGCTCGCGCGGGAGCACAACAACGCCCAGGTCGTCTCGATCGGGGCGCGGTTCACCGCGCCCGAGCTGGCCAAGGAGATCGTGCGCACCTTCCTCGCGACGCCGTTCTCGCAGGCGCCACGCCACGCCCGCCGGATCGCGATGGTCGAGGCGTTCGAGACCGACGGCACCCTGCCCGACCTGCCCTGATTCTGCGGGAATTGCCGCGCGAGGACCTGCGGCACCACTAGGCTGACGCCGGGTTGGAGTGGGGCCGGCCCGCCGCTACACAGCGGGCACCTGGCGGGCCCGCCTTGCCGAAGGACCGTGTTTTCCGTGGACGTCGACAAGACGGTGCTCGTACGCAGCTCCGCCATGTCCGGCTTGAGCCGTGTGCGTGGCAGGTATGCCCGCTGGGGCAGTGTGCAGACGTTCCTGCTCGTCCTGGCCGCCGCCGGGCTGCTGTGCTGGGCGACGTTGCTGTGGTCGTCGGTGTCGTTCTCGACCTACCTGCTGCTCGGCGTCGTGGCCGGGCTGTTCCTGCCGCCTCGCCTGCTCGTCGTCGCCGACGTCGCGGTGCTGGCCACAGCGGCGGTGACCATGGCGAACCGGCTGGACACGCAGGGCTCCGTGGCGACGCTGTGGGTGGCCTACGGGATCCTGGTCGTGACGATGGGCCTGATGTTCTGGGTCGCCGCCTCCCGCGCGCGGCTCGGGGTCCAGGGCAACCTCGGTGAGACCATGCTGGTCGACCTGCGCGACCGGCTGCGCACCCAGGGTGAGCTGCCGGACCTGCCCCAGGACTGGGGCGCCGAGCAGGCCGTCATGTCGGCCTACGGCGACTCGTTCTCCGGTGACTTCCTCGTCACCTCGCGCACCGGCGACCGGCTCGAGCTCGCGCTGGTCGACGTCTCCGGCAAGGGCATCGGAGCCGGCACCCGGTCGCTGCTGCTGTCCGGTGCCTTCGGGGGGCTGCTCGGTTCCATGCCGGTCGCCGACTTCCTCCCGGCCGCGAACTCCTACCTGCTGCGCCAGGCGTGGGACGAGGGGTTCGCCACCGCCGCCCACGCGATGATCAACCTCACGACGGGGGAGTTCAGCGTCGGGTCGGCCGGGCACCCGCCGGCGGTCCGGTTCAACGCCGGCTCGGGTCGGTGGGAGGTGCTCGAGGTCGAGGAGGGCCCCGTGCTGGGTGTCGCCGACGGGGTGGCGTTCCCACGGATCCGCGGGCGCCTCGGACGCGGGGATGCGTTGCTGCTCTACACCGACGGTGTCATCGAGGTCCGCAACCGTGACCTGCGCGACGGCATCGACCGGATGCTCGGCACGGCCGAGCGCGAGATCACCCGTGGCTTCGTCGGCATGGCCGCGAAGATGTGTGCCGCCGCGCGCGCCGGTGAGACCGACGACCGTGCCGCCGTCCTGGTCTGGCGTCGCTGAAGCACGGCGGCGCTGAGCCGGCGGGTCCGTGCGCGGGGACCCGTGCTTAGGTGGGGTCATGCCACTGACGATCGGGTACAAGGCGTCCGCGGAGCAGTTCGGTCCGCGTGACCTCGTCGACTACGCGGTGCTGGCCGAGGAGCTGGGGCTCGACAGCGTCTGGACCTCGGACCACTTCCTGCCGTGGCGCCACCAGGGCGGACACGCACCGTTCGCCCTGTCGTGGATGACGGCGGTGGGGGAGCACACGAACCGGGTCAAGATCGGCACGAGCGTCCTGACGCCGACCTTCCGGTACAACCCGGCCGTCGTCGCGCAGGCGTTCGCCACCAACGCCCTGCTCACCGGGGGGCGCGTCATCCTCGGGGCCGGCACCGGCGAGGCCCTCAACGAGGTCGCCGTGTCGGGGCGGGAGTGGCCGGACTTCAAGGAGCGGTTCGCGCGGCTGCGCGAGTCGGTTCGGCTGATCCGCAAGCTGTGGACCGAGGACTCGGTCGACTTCGAGGGTGACTACTACACGTTGGTGGGAGCCAACATCTACGACCGCCCTGACGAGCCGGTGCCGGTCTACATCGCGGCCGGCGGGCCCCAGGTCGCCAAGTATGCCGGCCGCATGGGCGACGGGGTCATCTGCACCTCGGGCAAGGGCATGGAGCTCTACACGGACAAGCTCATGCCGGCCGTGGTCGAGGGCGAGGAGGCGCGGGGCCGCGCGCCCGGCTCGGTGGACCGGATGATCGAGGTCAAGCTGTCCTACGACCGCGACCCGCAGGCCGCTTTGGAGAACACGCGCTTCTGGGCGCCGCTGTCGCTGACGCCGGAGCAGAAGCACAGCGTCGACTCGGCCGAGGAGATGGAGGCGCTCGCCGACGAGCTGCCCATCGAGCAGGTCGCCAAGCGGTGGATCGTCGCCTCCGACCCGGACGAAGCCGTCGCGCAAATCAAGCAGTACGTCGACGCCGGGCTCAACCACCTCGTGTTCCACGGGCCGGGGGCCGACCAGCGCAGGTTCCTCGAGCAGTTCTCGGCGGACCTACTGCCACGACTGCGCGACCTCGAGCCGGTCCAGCCAGCCTCGTCCTCGTCGTCCCAGCCGTAGTCGTCCCAGCCGCAGTCGGCCGAGCCGCAGTCGTCCTAGCCGCTGTCGTCTAGACCGGCAGGCCCTGGTTGCGGGCCTTGGCGCGCCGACTGATGTCGGCACACTCGACACACACCGAGTCGGGGATGACGCCCAGCCGCATCAAGAGGCCGAACACCTGGCAACCCACGCACAACCCGAACACCGCCTCCAGCGCCGGGAAGACCACCATCACCAGGCCGATCACCACGACCGGGACGGTCGCGCCGAGCAGCCAGAGCACGGTCGCGGCGAGGGTCAGCACGGCGCCGATCGCCGCAGCGAAGCGTTTCGGGGGACCTGCGGTGTACCTCGCCGCAGTCCCGACCCGCGGCCGCACGAACCGCCCGACGAGCCGGGCCACCGGGCTGGCCGACGGCCCCCACCCGGTCCGGAGGACGAAGTCCACGGCCAACACGGCATACAGCCACCACTGCTGGGTCACGAGGGCGACGACGCCCACGACGAGGACGACCGCGGCGATGAGCCGCACGGTGACGTCGTCGACGATGGAGGGGAACCGCGAGATGCGCATGATCTGATTATGGATCACATAACGTGAGATTAAGTAGTGAGGTCCATCGCACGGATGCGGCGAGGGCTGTCGACACGACGAAGGGCACCCTGCCTCGAGGCGGGTGCCCTTCGCGGTGGGCGCGACGTCAGTTGATGTCGTCGTCCTGGCCGTCGAGGCCGTCGAGCGCGTCCTTACCGCGCTGCTGGCCCTGGTCGATCTGGTCGGCGTACTTGCCGCCGGTCTTCTCGTCGGCGAAGTCGCCAGCCTTGTCGACGCCGTCGCCGATCTTGTCCCCCTGGCTGTCGACGGCGTCCGTCGCCTTGTCCTTCATGTTGTCGAACATGCTCATTGAAGAAGCGTCCTCTCCTCTGAAGGTGCACGGGCCGGACGGCCCGCCGCCGCCCACAGTAGGGGCAGGTTCGGCGACCGTCGAGCGCTGAATGTCATGGTTTGTCGTACCTTCACATTCGCGCGCCCGGACGCGGGCACCGGCATCGAGCACCTGCGAGCCGCCCCCTACGCTGGGGGCCGTGAGAGCGGCAGGGGTGAACGACAGCGGGCACGTGCGCAGCTTCGCCGCCCGCCGCGGCCGGGTGTCGCCGCTGACCCGCGAGCGGATCGCGGAGTACTTCCCGCGGCACGAGATCCCCTCCGGGCCACTCACGCCGATGCAGGCGTTCGGCCGGGAGGCGCCGGCCGTGCTCGAGATCGGCTGCGGACACGGTGCCGCCGCGCTCGCGTACGCCGAGGAGCACCCGGACCACGACCTGCTCGCCGTCGACGTCTTCACCCCCGCGCTTGCCCGGATGCTCGCGGCAGCCGACCGGCGCGGTGTCACGAACCTGTGGCTGCACCAGGGCGATGCCGTCGCGCTGTTGCGTGACCGTGTCGCGCCCTCGACCTTCGCTGCCGTCCACCTGTTCTTCCCGGACCCGTGGCCCAAGGCGAAGCACGCCAAGCGCCGGTTCGTCTCGGCCTACACCCTCGACCTGGTGGCGTCGCGGCTGGTGCCGGGTGGGCACCTCCTCATCGCCACCGACCACGCCCTGTATGCCGCGCACGCCCGTGACGTGCTCGCGGCGCACCCCCGCTTCGTGGTCACCGAGGGGGAGCGGCCGCCGTGGCGACCGACCGACGGGTTCGAGGCCAAGGGGCTTGCTGCGGGCCGCGCCATCACCGAGTTCCGCGCCACCCTCGTCGACTAGCGACTCGTTGCCGGCCACGCGGCATACGGGCGCCCAAACGGTGCTCCGTGCCGAGCCAACGGCAACGGGTGCGGGCGTGAGTTCGCTGGAGGGTCAGGCGATCTGGGGCACGGCGGCGAGGAGCTTCTTGGTGTAGTCGTGCTGCGGGTCGAGCAGCACCTGCTCGACCGTGCCCTCTTCGACGATGGCACCGCGGTACATCACGAGGACCCGGTCGGCGATGTTCCACGCGAGCCCGAGGTCGTGGGTGATGACGAGCGCACCGAGACCGAGCCGTCGCTTGAGCCGCAGCATCAGGGCGAGGATCTCGCCGCGCACCGACGCGTCCAACGAGGCGACGGGTTCGTCGGCGACGAGGAACCTCGGCTCCAGCGCCAGCGCCCCGGCGATGACCACGCGCTGGCGCTGGCCGCCGGACAGCTCGTGGGGGAGGGCGGTGGTGAACTGCGACGCGGGCCGCAGCTCCGCCTGGTCGAGCGCGCGCTCGACGCGCTCCCGCTCGTCGCCGGGCAGCCGGTGGATGCGGATGCCTTCGGCGACGGCCTCGTAGATGCTGTGCCGCGGGTTGAGCGCACTGCTCGGGTCCTGCAGCACGAGCTGCACACTGCGCCGGAACGGCCGCAGCTCCTTGGGCGACGCGGCCAGTGGCGCCCCGTCGAAGAGCACCCGCCCGGTGTCTGCGCGGTGCAGCCCGAGGAGGGTGCGGGCCAGCGTGGTCTTTCCCGACCCGGACTGTCCGACGAGGGCGACGATCTCACCGGTGCGGCACTGCAGCGAGACGTCGTCGACAGCCGTGACGCTCCCGGCCCTCGTGTGGAACTGCACGCTCACGTTGTCGGCGGCCAGGATGGGCGCCTCACGCGAATCGGCCTGCGGCGCAACGGGTATGCCGCCCTCCGCCGGCTCAGTGGCCGGGTGCGCCTCCTCGATGACGCGAGTGGCTGGTCGCAGCCGCGAGGTCGGGTCGCCGATCGTCGGGAAGGCCCGTGCGAGCGTGGCGGTGTAGTCGTGGGTGGGACTGGTGACCACCTCGTGGCTCGGGCCCTCCTCGACCACGACTCCGTCGCGCATGACCGCGATCCGGTCGCATGTCGAGGCGAGGACGGACAGGTCGTGGCTGATGAACAGCAGGGCGATCCCGCGCTCGGCGACGAGCTTGCGCAGGATGCGCAGCACCTGGTCCTGCACGATGACGTCGAGCGCCGTCGTCGGCTCGTCCGCGATGACCAGGTCGGGGTCGCACGCCAGGGCCATGGCGATCATGACGCGCTGCCGCTGGCCACCGGAGAGCTCGTGGGGGTAGGAGGTCTCCTTGGACCGGTCGAGGTCGACCTGCGCCAGGAGGTCACGCATTCGCTGCTCGCGCGCCTTCTCGGTGGCGTAGTCATCCTTCACGTGCAGCTCGAGTGCCTCGACAATCTGCTCCCCGACCCGACGGACCGGGTTGAGCGAGTGCATGGCGCCCTGGAAGACGATGGCGGCCTCGCTCCAGCGCAGCGCGCGCAGCTTGCCCCACGAGAGGTCCTGCACGTCATGGCCACCCACGCTGACCCGGCCGGCCAGGGTGGCCGAGCGCGGAAGCAGCCGCAGCACCGCCATGGCCAGCGTCGACTTGCCCGACCCGGATTCCCCTGCCACGCCGAGGGATCCGCCGGCGGGGACGGTGAGTGAGACGCCCCTGACCGCCTCGACCGGGTCGCGGCCCGGCGGGTGGTAGGTGATCGTGACGTCGTCGAAGACGAGCTCTGCCATCAGCGGCCTCGCAGGGTGGGGTTGATGACGGACTCGAGCGCGCGACCCACGAGGGTGAAGCACAGCACCACCACGACGATGGCCAGGCCGGGCGGCAGGACGAACCACCAGAAACCGCCGGTGGCGGCGCCGGAGTCGAGGGCCACCTTGAGCATCGAGCCCCAGGACGGCTTGGTCGTGTCGCCGAGCCCGAGGAAGGACAGGGTCGACTCGGCGATGATGGCCGAGCCCACGGTCAGGGTCGTGTTGGCCAGCACCAGGGGCAGGACGGCCGGCAGGACGTGCCGACCGATGATGGTGCGGTGGCCGGCCCCGAGCGCCCACGCCCGTTCGATGTAGGGGCGTGACTCGATGGTCAGGGTCTGCGAGCGGACCAGCCGGGCCGTGCTGGCCCACGAGGTCACGCCGATGGCCAGGATGATCGTCCACACCCCGCGCGCGAGGACTGCCGACAGCACGATGGCCAGCACCAGCGAGGGCAGCACGAGGAAGAAGTCGACGACCCGCATGAGCACGGCCGCGCCCCAGCCGCGGTAGTGGCCGACCGCCATGCCGACGACGGTGCCGATCACCATGGACAGCAGGGTCGCGACGACGCCGACGAGCAGGGAGACGCGCGCACCCCACAGGAGCGTGACCAGGACCGAACGACCGGACGGGTCGGTGCCCAGCGGCAGCGACCACGTCGGTGGGTGGTTGATGGGGTTGTCGATCTGCGTGACGTCGAGCAGCCTCGCGGGGGCGAGGACGGGCGCGAGGATCGCCAGCAGCACGATGACGAGGAGTACGACGAGGCCGACGAGTCCGCTTCTGCTGGAACGGAACTCGCGCCACACCCGGGCGGCTGCCGCCCGACGCCGGGCGCTCGTGGCGCTGGACGAACTTCGTGGGGTGCTTCTCATGCGGCACGCACCCGCGGGTCGAGGAAGCGGTAGAGGAGGTCGGCTGCGAGGTTCATCAGGATGACGAGGCTGGAGAAGACGACGAACGTGCCCTGGAGGAGGGGCAGGTCGGGGCCGGACAACGCGGCATACGTGAGGTAACCCAGGCCCGGCCACGAGAAGATGGCCTCCACGGTCACGGCGCCCGCGATGAGCCCGCCCAGGTGGAGGAAGACCAGGGTGACCGTCGGCAGCAACGCGTTCGGCACGGCGTGGCGCCTCCGCACGAGGTCTTCGCGCAGTCCTTTGGCGCGTGCGGTCGTGAGGTAGTCGGCGTGCATCTCCTCGAGCAGGGAGGCGCGCATGACGAGGAGGTACTGGGCGTAGGTGACCGCCACGAGCGTGACGACGGGCATGATCATGTGGCGAATCACGTCCCACACCAACGGAATTCCCGTCGCGGTCGTGCCGGCGGTCTTGAGCCCACCGGTCGGCAGCCAGTGCAGCATGCCGCCGAAGACGAGCAGCAGGATCAGGCCGAGCCAGAACGTCGGCACCGACCACAGCACGAGCGCGCTGCCGGTGTTGAGCCGGTCGAACCAGCTGCCCCGCCGCCACGCGGCCCGCTGCCCGATCCACAGCCCGAGTGCGATCGCGATGGCAGCCGAGACGCCGGTGAGCAGCAGCGTGGCCCCCAGGTGCTCGGCGATGAGGTCGGAGACGGGGCGCCGGTAGACGTAGGACTCGCCGAAGTCGAGCCGCGGCAGGTTCTTGAGGTAGATCCAGAACTGCGTGTGCAACGGCTGGTCGAGGCCGAACTGGCGCTTGAGCGTCTCGAGCTGTTCGGGCGACATGATCCGCCCGCGGGTCATCGAGCGGGTGGGGTCCCCGGGCAGGATGCGGAACGCGAAGAACCCGAGGACCACCACCATCGCGAGGCTGAACGCCGCCCCGCCGGCCTTGCGACCGGCATACCGCCAGAACGACGACCCGCCACGCACGTCCCGATCGGCGTCGGCGGCCTCGACGTCCTGCTCGAGGAGTGCGCTGGTCACTCGCGGTCGTCAGCGGTCGAGCCGCGTCGCCGCGCGAGCCACGCGCCACCGCCGAGAGCTGCCAGCAACGCCACGGCGATACCCACCCAGCTGCCCGCACTCAGGCCGCCACCGGAGTCGCTGCTCGCGTTCTCGCCGTCAGCACCGACGGGTGCCGCCTTGAGCAGGGCGTAGTAGCCCGACTGGCCGTTGAGGACACCGCCGTCCTCGGGCATCTTCGTCAGTCCGGTGAACTTGTCGGAGCGGTAGGCCTCGAGGTTCTCGGGGTACCAGAAGTCGATCGACGGCGCGGCGTCGTAGTGGATCGCCTGCATCTGCTTGACGATCTCCTGGCGCTTGGCAGGGTCCAGCTCGGCGTGCTGCTGGGCGTAGAGCTTGTCGAACTCCGGGTCGCACCAGTAGTCCATGGACGTCGAGCCCTCACCGTTGGTCTTGGTGGGCAGGGCGTCACAGGTGTTGATGCCGAGCTGGTAGTCCGGGTCGGCGCCGAGGCTCCACGCGGTGAAGTACATGTCGTACTTGCCGGCCGTGGTGTCGGCGGAGATGGTGTCGCCGTCGGTGGGCTTGACGGTCACGCCGATGCCGACCGCCTTGAGCCACGGGACGATGAAGTCGGCGCGGGACTGGTCGACCGAGTCGGAGTTGTCGACGAAGAGGCGCAGGTTGATCGGCTTGCCGCTCTTGTCGAGGCGGATGCCGTCGGGGCCCTTCTTGTAGCCGGCCGCGTCGAGCTTGGCGTTGGCGGCTGCGGGGTCGTACTTCGCGAGCTTGGACTCGTCCTTCCACTGCCACTGCGGGTAGACCGACGGGATGAACGAGGTCGCCAGGGTGCCGTGGCCCTGGAAGGTCTTGTCGAGCAGCTCGGGGATGTTGATCGCCTGCCGGATCGCCTGACGAACTGCCTTGTCCTGCAACACCGGGTTGCCGTCGCCGACCTTCTTGCCGTCACGGGTCCTGGCGCCCGGGTTGAGGCTGAGGCCCACGAACCGGCGCCCCTTGCCGGCGTTGGTCGTGATGCCCTCGGCGTTCTTGAGCGAGTCGAACTGCGGCACCGTCAGCGTCGGCTGGCCGACCATGTCGACCTCACCAGCCTTGAGCGCCTGCACGGCGGCGTCGGTGTTCTTGTAGATCACGTAGGTGATCCCGTCGAGCTTCGGCTTGCCCTGCCAGAAGTTGGGGTTTGCCTTGAGGACGACCGACTGGCTCGGCGTGAACTTCTCCAGCACGAACGGGCCGGAGCCGACGACGTTGGTGTCGTTGGCGTACTTCACCTTGTCGTCGATCTTCTCCCAGACGTGCTTGGGAACCACGGGGATCTCGAGCCCGGGGTTGGACGCCTGCGGCTCCTTCATCGTGATGACGAGGGTCTGCGGGTCGGGCGCCTCCACCTTCGCGAAGTTGCTGACGAGCGAGCCGTTGGCCGTGCCCATGTCGGGGTCGGTCATCATCTGCTGGTAGGTCCACAACGGGTCGGCCGAGGTGATCGGCTGGCCGTCGGACCACTTCATGCCGTCGCGGATCGTGAACGTCCAGGTCTTGGCGTCCTCGCTCGTCTCCCACTTCGTCGCGAGGCCCTCGGTGGGGGAGCCGTCCTTGACGCTGTACTGCACGAGGTTCTCGTAGACGAGCCGGTTGAGGCCCGTCGGCAGCAGGTAGATGGACACGAACGGGTTGAAGGTGTCGATCGTGCTGCTCGCCGCCGCCTTGAAGATGGCGGGGGACTTCGCCGCGTCGGCGGAGGTGGCCGGGGCGGCGACAGCCAGGGCGCCCGCGAGGGCACCCACGCTCAGGGTCGCGACCAGGTTTCGGATGGCTCGCACGGTGGGTCAGCGCCTCTCGTCAGCGGGATTCCAGCGGGTCGGGAAGTTGGCGACCAAACAACCACCGCAGCAGAGGCATGTCAATGGGTTGCGGCGCGACGCGCCAGCGCGGTGGAAAGTTACGGTTTGGTGTCGGCCCGGGCAAGCGCGCAGGTATGCCGCGTCCTCGCCGCCCGCGACGCCGTCGCGGTGGGTGCCGGGTGGGTCCGGGTGGGTGGCAGCCGTGTCGGCTACGTGGTCGCGCTCGGGCTCGTGGTGGCGCCGGCGATGCGGTCGCGTCGAGATCTGCCGGACCGGTCGGAATGCACCCGACCGGGGGACCATCAGGTGCACTACTGCCGGATCTGCCACGGATGCCCGCCGATCGGCCACCATGGAGCCATGCGACGTGGTCCGGTGCGGGGCGCGCTGATCGGCTTGGCGGTCGGTGCTCTGCTTGTGGTGCTGATCGTCGTGTTGCCCGCCGCCCTTCAAGGCGACTTCTACGAGATCACCGACCCGCTCGTGGTCATGGGGATCCCGCTGCTCGTGCTCGGAGCCGCCGTGGGAGCTGTTGTCGGTGGGCGGCTCCGCTCCGACAGGTGACCACTCACGAAGTCCACACTCGCGGGATGCCAAGGGCGCGGCATACTGCGCCTCTGGCAGCCCGCAACGCTGACAGCGCTGGGTCGGGGTAGCCGGAGCCGCCGTCGCGACCGGGCTTCTTCGTCGCCCGTGCGCTCCGGCTCCCTGCATCCGGCTTCCCCGACCAACGGCCTGCGCAAGCTTGGCCGTTGGTCGGGGTAGCCGGATTTGAACCGGCGGCCTTCCGCTCCCAAAGCGGACGCGCTACCAACCTGCGCCATACCCCGTCGCTCGCGAGTCGATTTCAGCCCTGGCGAGCGCGGGCATTAGGCTAACGCCTCGGTTCCAGCGCCCGTCGCTGGGTCCGCGCGGGTGTAGCTCAATGGTAGAGCCCCAGTCTTCCAAACTGGCTACGCGAGTTCGATTCTCGTCACCCGCTCAGATGCGAGGAGCCCCGGCGCGAAGCGCCCCTCGCGACGGCTCTCGTCACCCGCTCACACGACTCCGCCCCTGGCGGGCAGGCTCAACCGGTCCAGGTCTCGAGGTCGGCTCGTTGGCGCAGGAGCTCCGGGGGCGAGTCATAGCGGCGGATGAGCAGGTCGATGGCCTTCAGCGTCCGTCGGCGCCCCTCGTCGTCGATGTGTGCGGTCAAACGCAGAAGCGTGAAGCCGGCGCCGATCGTGATGGTGGCGGCGTCCACCTGCCGGCCGGGCACAGGGATTCCCGGCCGTTCAGGGTTGTCGAGCTCGGAGACGACGTCCGAGAGTCCGCTCTCCTCGATCAGGTCAGCAACCGTGGTGGTCGGGTCGAGTTCGTCGCGACGGTCCGCCCACTCCAGCACGAGGTCGAATCCCTCGTCGGTGCCAAAGGGCGCGAACTCCCCGGCTGGGTCGTTGTAGACGGGGTCGGTGAAGTGAGCCGCAAAAGCCGGTGCGGCCTCGGGTAGGTCCTCGGTATCCATCCCGTCCTCCGTTGCCGAACTCGCTGGACGCCCACCGGGCGATGCCGGGGACTCGCCCGCACAGCCGCCAAGCGCGATTGCTGCGACCAGCGCGACGATGGTCCATCTCCTCTGCACTGCTGCAGTGTGCTCCATCCATGATGGGTCGGGGTGCTAAATCGCAAACCCCGGCTATGCCCGTTCATGGGGGTGCTGGGGCGCTTCCCAGTCGCGGCGGAGCAGGCCGTAGACCCACGAGTCCGAGACCTCGCCGTTCACGATGCAGTCCTCACGCAGCGTTCCCTCCCGCTGGAAGCCGCACTTCTCGAGTACTCGCGCCGACGCGACGTTGCGGGTGTCGGTCTCGGACTGGACGCGGTTGAGGTCGAGCGTGTCGTATGCCCACCCGAGCAGGCCCTGCGCCGCCTCGGTCGCAAACCCTTGGCCCCACGCCGGTTTCGCGAACACGTAGCCCAGGTTGGCGCTGCGGTACCCCGGGTCCCAGTCGCCCAGCACGATCCACCCGATGAACGACCCGTCGCAGGCCAGCTCCACCGCCAGCCGGGCGCCCGTGCCCTTGTCGGCCATGGTCCGGCACGCGGTGATGAACCGTTGCGCCCGCGCCGGTTCCGACCACGGCGGCGCATCCCAGTAACGCAGCACCTCGGCGTCACTCATCAGCGCGAACAGCGCCCCGGCGTCACCGTCCTCGAACGGCCGCAACCGCAGTCGCGAGGTGGTCACGGTCGGCGCGGGAAGCGGCATACCGACCATCGTGCCGACCACGGCCGGCACGCTCACCTCATTTCATGTCCCGCAACATGCCGTCGATCGCCAATCTGCACGGCATGTTGCGGGACATGAATGGGACATGGGTGGGAGGAAGAGACTCAGCTGCTCTTGCCGCCGCCTGCCCGGAACTGCTGCCAGGCATCGCTCATGCGCGCCGCCTGCCCGGCGGTGAACATGTTCATGCACGAGTCCTGCGTGTAGTCCATGAAGTTGTGGATCGGGTCGAGCCCGGGAGCCGCACACGTGTCGGCGCCGATCGGGCAGTCGAACTGCGGCCCCGCTTCGGCCGGGGTGTCCGCAACCCAGTCGCCGCGGGCCGAGCAGGCACCGGCGAAGGTGTGCTCGAGCATCATCCAGTGGCCGACCTCGTGGGTGAGGGTGTCGCCCTCGGCGTACTTGCCGGCGGTCCCACCGGGCATCGACTCATCGAGCATGACGACGCCGTCGATGTAGTCGCGCCCGTTGTTGTAGCCCTTGGGGAAGTAGGCCCAGCCGAGCAGCCCGCCGCCGATGTTTCCGGCGTAGACGTTGAGGGTGCGTGCGTCGCCGGTGTAGAGCGCCTTCTTCATGTCGCGCTCGTTCTTGCCCGGCTCGACGGTGTACCACGTGGGGTTCACGGTCCAGGTCGTGTCTGTGAGCTCGAACCGGAACGGCGTGTTCGCCGCGTCCGCGGCCGTCGCGCCCGAGTAGGAGTCGTTGAGCACCTTCATCTGGGCGGCGATCATGCCCTCCCAGCGGGCCTTCTCGGCGGCCGTGAACTCGTCCGCGCCGATCATGTGGAACACCACCGGGATCGTGACCGAGCCGGCGGGCAACGTGGGCAGGTCGCGTAGGACGCCGTAGGCGTTGGCCTCGTTCTTGGGGTAGAGCGCAGGCTCCTTGGCCGTTGCGCCCTCGGCCGCCCGGGCGCCGGAGGAGCCGGTCCCGGAGTCGGCGCAGGCCGCGACCGCAGGTGACGGTGCGGGCGCGGCGGAGGCGGTGGTGACCGCGGCGGTGCCGGTGCCGGCGAGGAGGAGTGCTGCCGCCGAGGTGAGTACCCCGAGGCGCAGCGTCGTGCGAACGCGCATGCTGTTCCCTTCCATGGCGCCCCGACGTCGGTGGCGGGGCCTCCCCGCGAACCTATCGCCGCAGGCCGCGCGGCGAAACCGTCACAACCCGTACTCCTCCAGCAGCCGCAGGTAGATCTCGCTCATCGTGGGGTACGACGGCACCGCGTGCCACAGCCGCGTGAGCGGCACCTCGCCGACGATCGCGACCGTCGCTGCGTGCACCAGCTCGGCGACGTCCTGCCCGACGAACGTCGCCCCCACGAGGACCCCGCGCGACTCGTCCACGACGAACCTCGCCTGCCCCTGGTACCCCTCGGCCTGCAGCCCGGAACCAGCGGCCGAGTCCATGGGCACGTCAACCACACGAGTGCGTATGCCGCGTGCCTCCGCCTCGTCGGCGGTCAGTCCCGCGCCGGCCACCTCGGGGTCGGTGAAGACCACCTGCGGTGCACCGAGGTCAGTGGCAAAGGGGACGGTCTTGTCAGGGTCGGGTTCGCGGCCGGTGGCCACTGCTCCGATGAGATCGCCGGCGGCGCGCGCTTGGTACTTGCCCATGTGGGTGAGGAGCGACAAACCGTTGGCGTCACCCACGGCATACAGCCAGTCGCCGTCCACCCCACGAACCCGCATCCGCTCGTCAACCGCAAGGTAGCCCGCGTCATTCGACTGTGCCCCAACCGAATCCAGCCCGAGCCGGTCACTCACCGGACGGCGTCCCACTGCCACCAGCAGCTCGTCGCCCACGATCGTGTCACCGGACTCGAGCGTCACCGTCACCTCACCCGACACCCCGGCGCGCGACACCGACACAGCCTTCGTGCCGAGCCGGACGTCGACGCCGTCGCGTTCCAACGCCTCGCGGACCGCCGTGGCCGCGAACTCCTCCAGCCGCCCGAGCAACCGGTCGGCCTGCTCGAGCACGGTCACCGTCGAGCCCAGCGCGGCATACACCTGCGCCAGCTCGCAGGCCACGACACCGCCGCCGAGCACGACGAGCCGCTCCGGCACCCGCCGTGACGTCGTGGCCTCCCGGTTGGTCCACGGTTTCGCGTCGCGCAGCCCCGGCAGGTCGGGCACAGCCGGGTCGGTGCCCGTCGCCACGACGACCGCGTGCCGCGCCCGCAGCCGGGTCGCCCCGTCGACCTCGACCAGCCGCTCGCCGACGACCTTCGCCTCGCCGCGCACCAGGTCGATGCCCACGTGCTCGAGCCAGCCGACCTGGCCGCTGTCGTCGAGCTCGTCGCTCGTCCCGACCCGGTTGACCCACTCGTCGCGCCGGGCCAGCACACCAGCCGGATCCACTTGTGCCCCAACGGATCCCTGCACGCGCTGGGATGCGCGGGTCGCATGGATCGGCCGCAGCAGCGCCTTGCTGGGGGAGCAGGCGTAGAAGCTGCACTCGCCACCGACGAGGTGCTTCTCCACGATGGCGACGCTCAGCCCCGCCTTGTGCGCCCGGTCGGCCGCGTTCTCACCCACCGGGCCCGCACCGATCACGATGACGTCGTACTCGCGCTCGCTCACGACAGCAGCGCCCCTCCCTGCCCCGCAGGGCGGCCGTGGAGGGTGTCAAAGAGGTGGGAGCGACCGCCGTCCCGGTCGAGCCGCTGCTCGACCTTCCTGATCACGCGCTCGCTGGGCCAGACGTGCCAGGCGAGCAGGGCCAACGCCAGCACCGTCCCGATGACGACGGTCATGATCGTCTGCGGCTCCACGACGAACGCGACCACGAGACCGACGACCGCCACGGCCTCGCTCAGTGCGAGCCGCGTGAACATCGAGGACTGGAAGGCCGTGCGCCCGGCGATCGCCGCCTCGGCGGCTGGCGTGCCCGGGGCGATCGGCGCGACGGTGTAGCCGAACGCGTTGCTCAGCAGGAACGACACGACCGCCAGAGCGCCGAGCGCCCACGCCACCCAGGTCGGCGGATAACCGGACGTGGGCAGGACACCGGCCATCACGGCGGTGATGACCACGAGCGCGGCCATCACCGAGCCGACGAGGATCTGGGTCGTGCGCAGGGGCGCCACGGCGGGTTGAGGGGTCGTCATGGGCCAACCCTAGGGACCGGGCGGCCGCCGACGGTCGAGTTCGGTCGGGCGCGCCGGGGCGGCTACCATGGCTGACCGGGCTTTTCCTCGTGTATGCCGCGTGCCTGCGTGCCGCGCGACGAGGAGCCTTCCAGCCCGACCAGATCCCACGACCACCGGAGTAACCCGAAGTGAAGAGCGCCGTCGAGACCCTCAACCCGACCCGGGTCAAGCTGACCGTCGAGGTCCCGTTCGAGGAGCTCAAGCCGAGCCTCGACGCGGCATACGCGACGATCGGCAGCCAGATCCAGGTGCCGGGCTTCCGCAAGGGCAAGGTCCCCAGCCGCATCATCGACCAGCGGGTCGGCCGCGGCGCCGTGCTCCAGGAGGCCGTCAACGAGGCGCTCCCGCAGTTCTACGGCCAGGCCGTCGAGGAGAACAACGTCCGCCCGATCGGCCAGCCCGACGTCGACGTCACCGAGGTGCCGGCCGAGGACGGCCAGGAGCTCAAGTTCACCGTCGAGGTCGACGTGCGCCCCGAGGTGCAGCTGCCCGAGGACTGGAGCGGCATCACCGTCGAGGTCGACGAGGCCAAGGCGTCGCCGGAGGATGTCGAGGAGCGGCTCGTCTCGCTGCAGGAGCGGTTCGGCACCCTCAAGGGCGTCGAGCGCCCGGTCGAGGACGGCGACTTCGTCTCGATCGACCTCAAGGCCACCATCGGCGACGACGAGATCGACTCGGTGACCGGCATCTCCTACGAGGTCGGCTCCAAGAACATGCTCGACGGCCTCGACGACGCGCTCGTCGGCATGAGCGCCGGGGACACCAAGGACTTCACCGCCCCGCTCGCCGGTGGCGACCGCGAGGGTGAGGACGCCGACGTGACCGTGACCGTGCAGTCGGTCAAGGTGCGCGAGCTGCCGGCCCTCGACGACGACTTCGCCCAGCTGGCTTCGGAGTTCGACACCCTCGCCGAGCTGCGCGAGGACCTCACCAAGCAGGCCGAGCGCGCCAAGAAGTTCGAGCAGGGTGTCCAGGCCCGCGACAAGGTGCTCGACCACCTGCTGGAGACCATCGACATCCCCGTCCCCGACGGCGTCGTCGAGGCCGAGGTGCACAACCACCTCGAGGGTGAGAACCGGCTCGAGGACGACGAGCACCGTGCCGAGGTCGACACCAACACCCGGCAGGCGCTCAAGGCGCAGTTCCTCCTCGACGCCATCGCCGAGCGCGAGGACGTCAAGGTCGAGCAGCCCGAGCTGATCGAGTACCTCATGATGTCGGCCCAGCAGTACGGCATGGACCCGAACCAGTTCGCCCAGGCCATCGACCAGCAGGGTCAGGTGCCGGCGATGGTCGCGGAGGTCGCCCGCCGCAAGGCGCTCGCGTCGGTGCTCGAGAAGGCCAAGGTGGTCGACACCGCCGGTGCCGAGATCGACCTCAACGAGCTCACGCCGACCGACATGGTGTCCGAGCTCGCCGACGACGACGCCGCCGTGGCGGACGCGCCCGAGGGCGACGAGGCTGCCGCCGAGGAGGGCGCGGACCGCGCCTGAGCAACGCCAGCAGAACGCAAACGTATGCCGTGCGCCCGATCGGGGCGCACGGCATACGTCATTGGTGTGATGGTGGCCGGCGGGCCCCGCCGGACCATGAGCGCATGGACAGCGCAGGGTTCCACAAGCTGCGGATGGCGGCCCAGGAGGCCGGCCGACCCGCCGAGACCTGGTACGCGCGGCGGGTCCAGCGCGCCCTGGAGGGGGCCTTCGAGCGCAGCGGGCTGTTCGCCGACGTCGAGCTCGGGCGCACCGACGACCTCGACCGGATGGTGATCGGCGTGTGTCGCTGCGCCGACGGGGTGCTGCCCTGGGAGGCGGGCGCGGGTGTCGAGCAGCTGTGGCGCACCGCGGTGCTCGACGCCTGTTGGGAGTCGCACGCGGTGTCCTGCACCGACAGCATCATGGAGTTCGAGGGGGCGGTCACCTTCGACGAGGCGGGGCACTACGTCACCGTGAACATCGTGGCCGAGCCGCCGACCGTGCGCGAGCTGCAGGACGTCGCGCACGCCCCGCGCGTCGAACCGGTCGCGGGCGAGCAGCCGGCACCCGTCAGCTGAGCGGTGGCGCCGTGGTGCTGCCCAGGCGCACCGTGGTGGGGTGCACCGCATCGGCCGGTGTCTCACCCTCGAGCAGGGTGCGCACCATCTCACCCAGGGCGCGGCCCTTCGCCTCGCCCTGCTGGTCCACGGTCGTCAGCGAGCCGGCGAACCACGGCAGCTCGACCCCGTCGAAGCCGGTCACGCTCACGTCGCCGGGCACGCTGAGTCCGAGGTCCTCGGCGGCGCGGACCACGCCCAGGGCCAACAGGTCGGACTGCGCGACGACGGCCGTCGGTCGCTGACCGGCGGGCAGCTCCAGCAACGGTCGCACCGCCAGGGCCGCCTGCTCGACGTCCGGCATCGACGTCTGGACCAGTGGCGGGCGGCCGCCGTCGGGCTGGTCCCCGAAGACGTCGAGGAAGCCGCGGGCCCGGTCCCTGGTGTCGACGAAGAGTCCGGCAGCGAGGTCGGACTCCTCGACGGGGCCGGTGGGGGAGTCGGGGCCGAGCGGCATGAGCACGTGGGCGACCCTGCGGTGGCCGAGCTCGTGCAGGTGCCGGCTGACCGCCGCGCTGGCGCCGCGGTTGTCGAGGCCGAGCTGGGTGACGCGGGGGTCGGCGGGCGACCCGTCGCCGATCATCGGTATGCCGCGTGCGGCCAGGTGGTCCACGGCGGGGTTGGTGTCGGGTCCGCACAGGGAGAAGACGACGGCGTCGAGGGCGGCCGACTGCAGGTGGGTGATGGCACGTTCGGGCTCGCCGGCCTGCTGGGCGATGAGCAGGATGCCGGCCGGCACCTCGTCGAGCACCTGCGAGAGGCCGTCGAGGACGCTCACGGCGAACGGGTCGCGGAAGGCGTGCCCGAGCCGGCCCTCCACCACGACACCGACGACGCCCGACCGCCCGGCCCGCAGCTGCGACGCCAAGGGGTCAGGGCCGGCATACCCGAGCTTGTCGGCGGCGGCGCGCACCCGCGCGACCGTCTCGGCGGCGACCGGCCCCTTGCCGCTGAAGGCGAGCGAGGCCGTCGACGTGGAGACGCCGGCGGCGTCGGCGACGGCGCGCAGGGTGACCCGAGGTTGACGTGGGGCGGTCATGGGGGACAGACTATCGAATCGATTCGATCGAATCGATTCGACCACCTCGCGCCTGCTTGCGTCCGCGGTTCCGGTTGCCCACGCGACCAGAACCGCGGACGCAAGCAAGGCTCGGACCACATCGCACCCGAAAGCTCCTGCTCGTGACCCAGACCGTCGCCCCTGACCTCGCCCCCGTCCGCCGGGCCCGCCTCGCGGTGCTCGTGGTGTTCGCGCTCGCGGGCGTGGTGTTCAGCTCGTTCGCGGCGCGCATCCCGGACGCCAAGGCGGCCCTCGGGCTCACCGCCGGCCAGCTCGGGCTCACCCTATTCGCCGCGTCCTGCGGCTCGGTGCTCGCGCTGCCGTTCGCCGGCCGGGTCGCCGACCGCATCGGCGCCGCCCGCACGGTCGTCACCGGCATGGTCGTCGCGTCCCTCGGACTGGTCGGCGTCGGCGTGGCCGTCGACGTCTTCGAGTCGCGGCCGGTCATGGCTGTCGGCCTGTTCTTCCTCGGTCTGGGTGTCGGCCTCTGGGACGTCGCGATGAACCTCGAGGGCGCGGCGGTCGAGCGGGCCCTCGGCAAGACCGTGATGCCGCACTTCCACGCAGCCTTCTCCGGTGGCACGGTGCTGGCCGCCCTCGTCGGCTCGCTCATGTCATGGGCCTCGGTGCCTCTCGTCCCGCACTTCGTGGGCGCCGTCGTGGTGACCGCGGCCCTCGGCGCCTGGGGTGTGCGAGCCTTCCTGCCGCGCTCGGTCGAGCTCGAGACCGGTGACGAGGCGCTCGAGGAGTCCGGTGACACCGCAGGCCGCGAACGCGCCGCCAAGCCGCGCTCGGCCTGGCTCGAGCCGCGCACCCTCATGATCGGGCTGGTCGTGCTGGCGTCGGCGTTCACCGAGGGCACCGCCAACGACTGGATCTCGGTCGCCTTCGTCGAGGGTCACCACGTGCCCAACTGGGCCGGCGTGCTCGCGTTCGCCGTGTTCCTCAGCTTCATGACGCTGGGGCGGATCGTCGGCACCAGCCTGCTCGACCGGTACGGCCGCGTCCCCGTGCTGCGGGTGACGCTGGGCATGGCCGCCGTCGGCTCGATCATGGTCATCTTCGGCAACCCGGTCGTCGCCTACGTCGGCACCGCCGTGTGGGGTGTCGGGGCATCGCTCGGCTTCCCGGTGGGCATGAGCGCCTCGGCCGACGACCCCAAGCGAGCCGGTGCCCGGATGTCGGTCGTGGCCACCATCGGCTACACCGCGTTCATCGCCGGACCGCCGCTGCTGGGCTTCCTCGGTGATCACTTCACCATCCTGCGAGCCCTGCTCGTCGTGACCGGCATGGTCGCCCTGGCGATGCTCGTCATCCCCGCGACCCGCGAGCCCGCCGGCCAGCAGCCGGGCGCAGGGTCGAGCGACGTCGAGGCGCCCGGAGCGGACGCCGCGCGCACGCACTGAGCCGGCCACCCGGCATACCTCGTCCTGGGAGGGGAGGTATGCCGCGTGAGACGTCGACGTCTTGAGCCGTGTGCGCTCAGGGCGAACAGGACGGGGTTGGGGGAGTTAGCCGTGGGCGCCCCACGTTAGGGTCACTGACAGCACCACGAGTTCTAGTGATGGAGACACGAGTGAGCAGCGAGATCGTCGCGGGCGAGAACCCGCAGGGTGGCCTGGACGACCACATCTACAACCGTCTGCTCAAGGAGCGGATCATCTTCCTCGGCTCCGACGTGCGTGACGACAACGCCAACGCGATCGCCGCCCAGCTGTTGCTGCTGGCGGCCGAGGACCCCGAGAAGGACATCTGGCTGTACATCAACAGCCCCGGTGGGTCGATCTCCGCGGGCATGGCCATCTTCGACACGATGAAGTGGATCCCCAACGACGTCGCGACCGTCGCGATGGGCATGGCGGCCTCGATGGGCCAGTTCCTGCTCTCCGCCGGCACCAAGGGCAAGCGCTACGCGACCCCGCACGCGCGCGTGATGATGCACCAGCCCTCGGGGGGCATCGGCGGTACCGCCTCGGACATCAAGATCCAGGCCGAGCAGATGTTGTTCGTCAAGCAGCAGATGGCGCAGCTGATCGCCGAGCACACCGGCCAGAGCGTCGAGCAGATCGAGAAGGACTCCGACCGCGACCGCTGGTTCAGCGCGGAGGAGGCCAAGGAGTACGGCTTCGTCGACCACGTGTTCAGCAGCGCCTCGCAGGCGGGCGGCCGCGCCGGGTCCGACGACGACAACCCGGTCACCGGGGACAAGTGAGGAACTGACTTCATGAACGCCAACACCAACCCCGCCATGCACGGTGGGCTGCACGTGCCCGGGCCGTCGAGCCGGTACATCCTGCCGCAGTTCGAGGAGCGCACCTCCTACGGCATGAAGCGGCTCGACCCCTACACCAAGCTGTTCGAGGACCGCATCATCTTCCTCGGCGTGCAGGTCGACGACGCGTCCGCCGACGACGTGATCGCCCAGCTGATCGTGCTCGAGTCCCAGGACCCCGACCGCGACATCCTCATGTACATCAACAGCCCCGGCGGCTCGTTCACCGCGATGACCGCGATCTACGACACGATGCAGTACATCCGCCCCGACGTGCAGACGTTCGTCGTCGGCCAGGCAGCCTCGGCTGCCGCGGTGCTGCTGTCGGCAGGTGCGAAGGGCAAGCGGTTCGCACTGCCCAACAGCCGCATCCTCATCCACCAGCCGGCGCTCGCCGGTGGCGTGGGCGGCCAGGCGTCCGACCTGGAGATCCAGGCCAACGAGGTGCTGCGCATGCGCGAGTGGCTCGAGGAGACCTGGGCTTCGCACTCGGGCCGCACGGTCGAGCAGGTCCGCCAGGACATCGAGCGCGACAAGATCCTGTCCGCCGCCGAGGCCAAGGAGTACGGCCTCATCGACGAGGTCCTCCAGACCCGCAAGGCGTCCGCCGAGGACTGAGCAAGCCGCGAGGACCCGAGCGAGGGACGAGCGAGGCCCGCAGGGGCGGTTCGCTCAGGCCGAGCGAGGGGTCCGAGGACTGAGCAAGCCGCGAGGACCCGAGCGAGGGACGAGCGAGGCCCGCAGGGGCGGTTCGCTCAGGCCGAGCGAGGGGTCCGAGGACTGAGCAAGCCGCGAGGACCCGAGCGAGGGACGAGCGAGGCCCGCAGGGGCGGTTCGCTCAGGCCGAGCGAGGGGTCCGAGGACTGAGCAAGACACGCTTGGTATGCCGCCCACTCACGTGAGTGGGCGGCATACCTGTGTGTGGGGCCGGGCTGCCGCCGGTCCATTTGGTGACAACGGGATGGGGGAGCGGGACAGTGGACGCGTGCGTCCCAGCGTGATGAAGCGGTCGTTGGTCGTCGTGGTCACCCTGTTCGCGGCGCTGCTGGTGCTGCCCACCTCGAAGGCGTGGGCGTGCTCGTGCTCTGCGCTCACGGTGCCGGATGCGGTCTCGCGGGCGGACACGGTGGTCACCGCGGGCGTGGTGTCGGCCCACGGCGAGAGCACGTGGTCGGCCGAGGGAGCGGCGCGGTACGAGCTGGCGGTGCGGTCGGTCTACAAGGGATCGGCGACCACGACCACCTGGGTGGCGGACGACCCGCGGTCGTGCGGGCTCGTGATGGAACCCGGTCGGGAGTACGTCGTGTTCATCAACCAGCGGGACGGCCGCCTGGTCAGCAGTGACTGCGCCGGCAACACGCGGGCCGCCAGCGGGGCCGTCGCGCAGGTGGAGAAGCAGACGGGGCCACCGACCGCCGCGCCGGTGGGTGCCACCGGCGGGCCCGGTGAGAACACGTGGCTGTGGCCGGTGTTCGGCGGGATGGCCCTGGCGCTGCTGCTCGGCGCCGGTCTGGTGGTGGTGCTGCTGCGCGGACACGAACGACGCCGCGCCCCTCGTTGAACGCGTTCATGTCCCGCAACATGCGCTGAAAACTCGCGCGCGGCGGCATGTTGCGGGACATGAGGTGGGTCGGGGGCGCCCCGGGGCCGGGTTACCGGTCCTCGGGCTCCCCGGCGCCGACGAGGTCCTCCTCGGCTGCGGCCAGCTCGGCCTTGCGGCTGGCGCGCAGGCTGGTCAGCGTCACGATGACCAGGATGCCGACGATCACGCCCAGCGAGGCCAGGGTCGGCACGGTCGGCACCCAGGCCCAGATGCCGTGCGCCCAGTGCAGCACCAGCTTCACGCCGATGAAGCCCAGGATCGCGGCCAGCCCGAAGCCGAGGTGCACCAGCTTGGACAGCGCGCCCTCGAGCACGAAGTACAGCGCCCGCAGCCCCAGCAGCGCGAAGGCGTTGGTGGCGAACACGAGGTACGGGTCTCCGGTGATGCCGTAGACGGCGGGCACCGAGTCGACCGCGAAGACGATGTCGGTGCCGAGGATCGCGATCGTCACCAGCGCCAGGGGAGTGAGGGCCCGGCGGCCGGCCGAGCGCACCGTCATGGCCGTGCCCTGGTAGTCGTCGGTGACGGGCATGAACCGCCGGACCAGCCGCACCGAGCGCAGCTTGCTGGGGTCGACCTCGTGCTCGGCACCCTTGACGGCGTCACGCAGCAGCTTCACTCCGGTGGCCAGCAGGATCAGGCCGAACAGGAGGAACGTCCAGTCGAAGTTCGCCAGCATCTGCGCGCCGAGCGCGATGAAGATGCCACGCAGGACGAGCGCGCCGACCACGCCGATGAGCAGCACCCGCTGCTGCAGCTCCTTGGGCACCGCGAACGCCGCGAGCACCAGCATGAAGACGAACAGGTTGTCGACGGACAGCGACTTCTCGACGAGGTAGCCGGTGTAGTACTCGAGGCCGATCTGGCTGCCGTACTGGCTCCAGATGAAGACACCGAACGCCACCGGCAGGGCGATGTAGAACGCCGACCAGCCCAGCGCCTCACGCATCGACACGGCGTGCGGCTTGCGGGTCAGCAGGAAGTCGAGCAGCACCAGCGCCAGCACGGCGGCGATGCTGGCACCCCACAACACGGGAGTGCCGATCGACGAGACGGCGGCAGTCGATCCACCGGAGCCACCGGCAGCGAGCAGGGAAGAGAGCATCAAAAGTCCTCAGATCACGATGGGTCTGAGGTCTCCTTCACCGCCGACCGGCGGCGCCGACCCGGGAGCGCCGCGGAGCGCTCGTAATGACCGAGTCGAACTTGGGAAGTACTCCCCTCGTTGCCAATTCTACGAAACGCCGGCGGTGAGGTGCAAACCCGTCGTGACCACGCGGCATACCCGGCGTCTGTCGACGTAGAGCGTGGGCGCGTCGGTCGCCGCGGCTTCCGCCCTGAGCGGACAAGGGCTGACCCGGCCCCACCAACGGCGATTCAATGGTGAAAATGGAGTGGTCCGGCGGGTAGCGTCGGAGCAAGCCAGTTGCACCCCGGTGGAGAGGATCGTCGCGTGGCACGCATGGGAGAGAGCGGCGACCTGCTCAAGTGCTCGTTCTGTGGGAAGAGCCAGAAGCAGGTCAAGAAGCTCATCGCCGGCCCCGGCGTCTACATCTGCGACGAGTGCATCGACCTCTGCAACGAGATCATCGAGGAGGAGCTCGCCGAGTCCTCCGAGCTGGGGCTGGACGAGCTGCCCAAGCCGCGCGAGATCTTCGACTTCCTCCAGAACTACGTGGTCGGCCAGGACGTCGCCAAGAAGGCGCTCGCGGTCGCGGTCTACAACCACTACAAGCGGATCCAGGCCGGTGAGGCGGGCGGCACGGCCAAGAAGGACGTCGAGTCCGTCGACATCGCCAAGTCCAACATCCTGCTCATCGGCCCCACGGGCTGCGGCAAGACCTACCTCGCGCAGACCCTCGCCAAGATGCTCAACGTCCCGTTCGCCATCGCCGACGCGACCGCGCTGACCGAGGCCGGCTACGTCGGTGAGGACGTCGAGAACATCCTGCTCAAGCTGATCCAGGCCGCCGACTACGACGTCAAGAAGGCCGAGACCGGGATCATCTACATCGACGAGGTCGACAAGATCGCCCGCAAGTCCGAGAACCCCAGCATCACCCGCGACGTCTCCGGCGAGGGCGTGCAGCAGGCCCTGCTCAAGATCCTCGAGGGCACCACGGCCAGCGTCCCGCCGCAGGGTGGCCGCAAGCACCCGCACCAGGAGTTCATCCAGATCGACACGACGAACGTGCTGTTCATCGTGGGTGGTGCGTTCGCCGGGCTGGAGAAGCTCATCGAGTCGCGCAGCGGCAAGAAGGGCCTGGGCTTCGGCTCCGAGCTGCACACCCCCAAGGACCTCGCCGAGTCGATCGGCGACGTGATGCCCGAGGACCTCATGAAGTTCGGGCTCATCCCCGAGTTCATCGGCCGCCTGCCCGTGATCACCACGGTCAGCCCGCTCGACCAGTCCGCGCTCGTGACGATCCTGACCGAGCCGCGCAACGCGCTGGTCAAGCAGTACCAGAAGATGTTCGAGATCGACGGCGTCGAGCTCGAGTTCAGCGACGACGCCCTCGAGGCCATCGCCGACCAGGCGCTCACCCGCGGCACCGGTGCCCGCGGCCTGCGCGCGATCATGGAGGAGGTGCTCCTGCCGGTCATGTTCGACGTGCCGAGCGACGAGGGCATCGCCAAGGTCGTGGTCACCCGCGAGGTCGTGCTCGAGAACGTCCTGCCGACGATCGTGCGCCGCGACGAGGAGCCCAAGCGGGCGCGCAAGCGCTCCGCCTGAGCGTTCGGTCTCCTTCACCACCCGCGGGTATGCCGCGTGGTCACCGCGGTGCCCCGCGCCCGTCGGGTGACCTGCCCGGTCGAGGTAACACAGCGTCGAGGTAATCCAGCACCGAACCCTGGTCTCGTGTATTACCTCGAGACGATCGGGGGGATCGCTCAGGCGGGGTGGCGCTGTTCGCGCGAGGCCTGCCACACGGCGAGGGCGAGGAGCGCGGTGCCGGCCAGGGCGGCATACGTGAAGGTGCCCTGACCCGGCTCGCTGGTGCGCGACACCGCGAACGAGATCGCCCACACGGGGCAGCAGGCGGCCACGACGAGGGCGGTGCGTCGCACCCACCGCCGCACCGTCAGCGCCGGAAGGGGGGCCTGGGGCGGAAGAGCCGCCGCCAGGGAGGTGCTGAGGTGGACCACGAGCACGAGGACCGCCGTGGCGACCGTGGGGAGCCAGGCGCCCGTCGTGCGTGGGACGGGCACGGTGACCAGCCACTGCCCGGCCAGACCGAGGACCAGCACGAACGCCAGTCGCGACGAGGGGTGCAGGGCCACCCACACCGACAGCCCGACGAGGATCGCCGCCGCGATCCACAACGGTGACGGGGAGGCGGCCAGGGTGAGTGCGCAGGCGCCGACGGTCGCGGCCACGAGCAGGCCGCGCAGGACGGCTTGGGAGCGGGACAGCATCAGCGGCTCACCACCCGTGGGGCGCGGGCGCGGCGACCCAGGTCGCGCAGCACGAGGTCGAGGGTGCCGGGACCGATCCACGGGACGATGGGCACCCCGGACTCGCGGGCGCGGGTGAGCTCGCGCTCGCGTTCCATGAGCCGCAGCCGCCACCCCAGGGGCGCACCGCGAGGGTGGTCCTCCAGCGAGGTGAGCTCGGCGAGACGTTCGGGCGGCAGCTGCGCGGTCACGAACTCGGCTGGCAGCGTGTCGACGACGACTACGGACAGGCCGCGGCGGGACAGCGACACGGCGTGCGCGACGACCTCGGTCGCGACGGCAGGGGTGAGGATGATGACGAGGGTGCCGGCGCCGACGCGGTGGCGCAGCTGGGAGCGGAGCCGCTTCTCGTCGCTGATGGTGTTGTCGCCGGGTCGCACGCGGGCGAGGACGTCGAGCACGCGGCGCAGGTGGTTGTTGCCGGCTCGGGCGGTGAGCGGTGGCAGGTCCTTGGCGCCGAGGACGATGAGGCCGACGCGGTCACCGGTGCGCAGGTAGTGCTCGGCGATGGCGCCGGCAGCGCGGACCCCGTTGTCGAGGCTGGTGCCGGTGCGCCGGTCCTCGTCGGGGTCCGTGAGGCCGGTGTCCGCACCGAGGTCGTGCATGGCGTCGACGAGCAGGAGGATCTCGCTGTCCTGGTCGGCGTGCGTGGCGGTGACGTGCAGGGTGCCGGTGCGCACGGACACCGGCCAGTGCACCCGCCGCAACCGGTCGCCGAAGCGGAACGGGCGGATGTCGGCGAGTTCGCCACCGTCGCCGAGGTGGGTCGAGCGGCTGCGCCCGACCAGTCCGTCCGGGTGCGGCACGGCGGTGCGGGCCGTGAAGTGGTCGGGGAGGGGCACGGTGGTGACGGGCTCGGACCGGACCGGTTCGGGCTGCCAGGTGTAGGCGCCGAACGGCCCGGTGACCGCGGTGACCGCGGGCCCAAGGGTGCGCCGGCCCCAACGGGTGCTCTGGGCGAGGACGTCGAGGCGCGCCGTGGTGTCCGTGGGCGAGAGCGCGGCAGCCACGGCGCGGCTGGTCGGGGTCGTGCGCACGAAAGGCGTGCGCAGCATGCTCACCCCGACCTCCTCCACACCCGGGCCCTGCTCGACCGTCGTGGTCCACGCGGTGGTCTGGCCCTCGCGCAGCACGGTGTGCCGCACCCAGGCGTTGACGACGGGGGCGCGGTCGGGCCGCACGGCCAGGGCCCAGACGGCGACCACCAGCAGGGGCGCGGCCAGCGCCACGGCGTCGGGTCGGCGCAGCAGCAGGCCGACCACCAGGAGCAGCAGCCCGATGAGGGTCGCGCGCACCTGGGCGGGGGTCGGCCGCCAGCTCGCGGTGAGACGTGAGCCGGCCGGCGGCGGCTGCGCCGGGGTCGGCGTGGACTCGGACTCCTCGCTCGTCCGGGGCGCCGGGCCCTCGCTCACGGCCGCTCGAACCCGGTGCGCTGGCCTCCGACCGTGGCGGACGGGGTCGGCACCGAGGCGAGCAGGGAGTCGATGACGCTCGCGGCGGACACGTCGTTCATCCACAGCTCGGGTCGTACCGTGACGCGGTGGTCGAGGGCGGCGTGGGCGACGGCCTTGACGTCCTCGGGGGTGACGTAGTCGCGACCGCGCACCACGGCATACGCCCGCGCGGTGAGCAGCAGCGCGAGCGAGCCACGGGGGGAGGAGCCCATGAGCAGGCTCTGGTGGTTGCGGGTGGCGGCGACGAGCTTGACGCAGTACTGGCCGACGCCCTCGTCGACCGTCACCTGCTCGACCGCGGCCTGCATCGCCAGCAGTCCCTCGGCGTCGGTGACCTGGGCGACCGACTGCTCCTCCTGCCGGCGGTCCATGCGCCGCTGCAGCACCTCCCACTCCTCGTTGGCTGACGGGTAGCCGAAGGAGACACGCAGGAGGAAGCGGTCGAGCTGGGCCTCGGGAAGGGGGTAAGTCCCTTCGTACTCAACAGGATTCGCGGTCGCAAGCACGTGGAACGGCTTGGGCAGCGGGAAGGTCTCGCCCTCGACGGTGGCCTGTCCCTCCTGCATCGCCTCGAGCAGCGCGGACTGCGTCTTCGGGGGCGTGCGGTTGATCTCGTCGGCCAGCAGCAACCCGGTGAACAGCGGCCCCTTGCGGAACGTGAACTCGTGGGTGCGCTGGTCGTAGAGGAACGACCCGGTCAGGTCGCTCGGCAACAGGTCGGGCGTGAACTGCGCCCGCGCGAAGTCGAGTCCAAGGGCCTGCGCGAACGACCGCGCGGCCAGCGTCTTGCCCAGACCCGGGAAGTCCTCCATGAGCACGTGCCCACCGGCGAGGATGCCCGCCAGGACCAGCTCGAGGCTGTGGCGCTTGCCGACCACGGCCCGCTCGACCTCGGCAAGGATCGCGTTGGCACGTTCGGAGACGCCGTTCAGGGCCAGGGTGTCGTTCACTAGAGCTCCTCCAAGGTGGTGAGGTACCCGGCGACGCGGGCGTGGTCGACGCGGGTGGTCGGGGGATTGGTGAGGTATGCCGTGAGGTCGGGTCCCAGCGCCGCCTTCGCCTGGGCGACGTGGTCGGCGTCGCCGTCGAGGACGATGCCGTGCCGGCTGCGCAGGCGGTCCTCGGCGAGGGTGCGGAGCTGGTCGTGCAGCTCGGTCTGGGCGACTGCGTCACCGGCCACCGCGGCGTCCACGCGGGCGGCCAGCCGTGACACGCGAGGGTCAGCCCCGCGCGCCGGCTTGGTGTCCGTGAACGCGTTGGCCCAGTCGGTGCCGTGGTGGTTCTGCCACAGCCACTGGGTGACGGCGGCGAGCGTGGCGAGGATTGCGAAGCAGGCGAGCAGGGTCCCGACGTTGAGCGCCCCGGGGACGAGGGTCACGACCGCGCCGATGAGGACCGCGACTGCGAGGGCGAGGATGAGCTGGCTGGTCGGCGCGAGGGCACGAATGCGGGCGATCACCGTGCGCCTCCGGACGTCGATCCGCCGGCCCCGGCACGCGCGGGACGGGCCGCCTTCGGCGCCTCGGCGCGGGCGAGGTCCGCCGTGACCTGCCGCAGCGCCGCACGGGCCTCGTCGCGCATCTGCTCACCCACCTCGTGCCGCGAGAACCGGGCCTCGCGGTAGAGGGCGGCGAGCCGGTCGAGCGCGCCCGCGTCCACGGCATACGAACGCATCACAGCGGTCACGATCTCGGCGGGGGTGCGGGCCTCGTTGCGGTTGACTCCCGCTGAGGCGATGGCGTCCTCGAGCGAGACCCAGGCGGCGATGACGCCGTTGCTCGGGGTGCCGCGGGCGAGCAGCTCCTCGCTCTCCTGCGCGGCGGCGCGCAGGCGCTCGGGGGTGAGCTCGCTGCCGGCGCCTTCCTCGGTCGGGTCGACCCGGTGCCGGGCGAGCGTGTCGCGGATCGAGCGCACGACGGCGACGAGCACGAACACCACCACAGCCACGAGCACGATGGTGAGCACCCAGCCGACGATCTGGGTCATGACGTCATTGACCTCGGAGCTGCCCGGCCGCGACTGCGTCTTGGCGCCAGCCGTCGGATCCTTGGGGCCGTAGTCCTCTCCGGGTGCGCTGGACTCCTTGCCGGTGATGCTCTGGGCGGCGAAGATCCCGACCGGTCCGGCCGCCGACACCCACGCGGCCAGCAGCAGCGTGGCCGCCGTCGTCGCCCCCAAGGTCCACCCGCGCCTCGTCACGGTCCCCGACCTTAGGGATCGGCGCAGGTCGGCGGTAGTCCCTTGCGGTCGACGCCGCCGGTTCGTTACCAATTCACGCAAGTGCTGGGCACGAGGGCGATGAGTTTTGGTGGCGGCGCCGGTCGGTAGGGGTGTGCGAGGCTGACCTGAGTTCGCACGGACACGCCGGGACCACGCGAGGAGACCCATGACCGAGGTACGCGAGACGGAGCTGCGCGACACGGAGCTGCGAGGGCCGGAGACGCGCGAACGGCGCACCGAGGACTTCCCGGAGCTCACCGACACCTACCGGCGCGAGCTCACCGCGCACTGCTACCGGATGACGGGGTCCATCCACGACGCCGAGGACCTCGTGCAGGAGACCTACATCCGGGCGTGGCGGGCGTATGCAGCGTTCGAGGGCCGTTCGTCGGTGCGCACCTGGCTCTACCGCATCGCCACCAACGTCTGCCTCACGTCGCTGGAGGGCAAGGACCGCCGGCCATTGCCGACCGGGCTGGGCGCCCCGGCGAGCGAGCCCGGTGAGCAGGTCGTGGCGTCGAACGAGATCTCGTGGCTCGAGCCCGCGCCCGACCCGCTCGTCGGCACCGACGAGTCCGACCCGGCCGCGATCGTCGCGGAGCGTGACACGATCCGGCTGGCCTTCGTGGCGGCACTGCAGCACCTGCCGGCCCGCCAGCGGGCGGTGCTGATCCTGCGCGACGTGCTGCGGTGGCGCGCCGCCGAGGTGGCCGAGGCGCTCGACACGACGGAGGCGGCGGTCAACTCCGCGCTGCAGCGGGCGCACGCGCAGATCGCCAAGGCACACGTCACCGCCGACACCGTCGAGGACGACCTGGCCGAGGACCGGCGCGAGCTGCTCGACCGCTACGTCCAGGCGTTCTGGGCCAAGGACATCAACGCCATCGTCAGCATGCTCAAGGCCGACGCGATCTGGGAGATGCCCCCCTTCACCGGCTGGTACTCGGGTGCCGAGGCGATCGGCCGGCTCATCGACTCCCAGTGCCCGGGCGGCGTGCACGACATGCCGATGGTCGCGACGACCGCGAACGGGCAGCCGGCGTTCGGTCTCTACATGCGCCAGGACGACGGCACGTTCACGCCGTTCCACCTGCAGGTGCTGACGATCGAGGGCGGCAAGGTCAGCCACGTGGCGGCCTTCTTCGACGAGAAGCTGTTCGAGAAGTTCGGTCTGCCGGCGCGGCTGCCGGCGGACCACCCCGTCAGCTTCGGGTGAGTGCCGTGATGTCCATGGCGACCGGTCCGGTGCGACCCCCGGGAGCCGTCGAGCTCCTCGAACGCGCCATCGCCTACACCGGTGCCGAGCTGGTCGAGGTGCGCGACGAGCACCTCGACCGGTCCACACCGTGCGCGCAGTGGGACCTGCTCGCCCTCCTGCGGCACATGGACGACTCCCTCGACGCGCTCGCGGTTGCCGCGTCGGCCCCGGCCCTGTCGCTCGTGCCGTCCCCGTCGGCACTGGAGGGGATGGCCCTGGTCGACCGGATCCGCTGGCGCGCGTGCACGTTGCTCGGGCACTGGCACCCCGAGCCGGTCGGTTCGGTCGGGCTGGGTGCCTTGGCGCTGCCCCGCGAGCTGCTCGGGGCCGTCGGGGCGCTGGAGATCACCCTCCACGGCTGGGACGTCTCGCAGGCCACCGGCTCGCGGCGACCCATCCCACCCGCGCTCGCGATGGACCTGTGGCCGGTCGCCCGCGACCACGTCACCGACCTCGACCGGCCGGTGCGGTTCGGGCCCGAGGTGAATGTGCCCGACACGGCTTCGCCCCAGACCCGCCTGCTCGCCCACACCGGCCGCCGCTGACCGCTGAGCGTCAGCCGCCCCTGGATGCTGCGAAGACTGCGGAAAGTGCGTGGTGGACTGGTGACGTCGCGGCGGGTGAGGATGTGGCCATGACCTCGGGCTACCGGTTGCGGCAGGGCGACATCGGACCGGTGCAGCAGAGCCCGGTCACCTGCGGGTCGGCCTGCCTGACCGTCGCCCGCATGCTCGTGAACCCCGAGTTCGCCCGGTGGATCACCACGGGGGAGGGGCCGCGCGCCGACGCGCCACCCGGCCGCGACGAGCAGGCGCGGTTCGCGGCATACGAACGCGTCGTCATGCGTCGCACGAACGGGCTGCTGGGAGCTGGGAGGCGACTCAACGTCCCGTGGCCGCACGCCCTCGGCACGCCGCCATGGGGCGCCAGCAAGGAGCTGGAGTTCGGTGCGTCCCGGCGCGGCACGCAGTACCACCAGCACGTGCTGCGCCCCCTCGACCGCGGGCGGCTCCGCGCCGCGCACGCACGGCTCGTCGACGTCGTCGCCGAGGGCGAGCCGGCGTTGCTCTACATCGGCAACAGCGTCCTGCCGCGGCACGTCACGCTCGTCCTGCCGGGCGACGGCGACCGCATCCTCGACGTCTACGACCCCGCCACGGGTGAGGTGACGCTGCTCGACGAAAACCGTTTCGCCGCAAGGAAACTCGGCATCGCGGGCTGGGACGTCCCGTGGGTCGCGGTTCAACCCACGGGAGCCCGCACCGTTCAGGCCTTCGGCTTCTCCACCGGGATCAGCTCGGCGTCGCGCGCAACCGGGGTCTCGGCCTCGGCGTAGTCGATCGTGCCGGTGATGCGTCCCGCAGCGCGCAGGTCGTCCTCGGCGACCCGCACGAGGTCGGCCCAACCGGCGGGACCGGCCAGCGTCACCTTCGCGACCTCGGCGCGCATGCCGACCTTGGCCTCGGACTTGGTCTTGCGCACGCCGGCCAGCGCCTCGCCGACCGCGCCGAGCAGCGCCGGGTCGCCGCCTTCACCAGCAGCCACCTCGGCGCGCGTCGGCCAGGTCGCGTGGTGCACCGAGCCGTCGTGCGACCAGGACCAGACCTCCTCGGTGGCGTAGGGCAGGATCGGCGCGAACAGCCGCAGCAGCACGTCGAGCGCGATCCGCAGCGCCGCCCGAGCCGAGGCGGCACCTTCCTCATCCCGGCTGCCGTAGGCGCGGTCCTTGACGAGCTCGAGGTAGTCGTCGCAGAACGCCCAGAAGAACGTCTCGGTCAGCTCGAGCGAGCGGGTGTAGTCCCACGCCTCGAAACCCGCGGTCGCCGCGTCGACGACCTCGCCCAGGCGGGCGAGCATGGCCTTGTCGAGTGGGTCGGTCACCGCGGCGGCGAGGTCGCCGTCCACCTCACCACTGAGCTGATTGGCTTCGGCTCCGCCAAAAGAAAGCGCGAACTTGCTGGCGTTGAGGATCTTGATCGCGAGCCGTCGCCCGACCTTCATCTGACCGGTGTCGTATGCCGCGTCGGCGCCCAGGCGACCGCTGGCCGCCCAGTAGCGCACCGCGTCGGTGGAGTGCTCCTTGACGACGTCTTCTGGCGTGACGACGTTGCCCTTGGACTTGCTCATCTTCTTGCGGTCGGGGTCGAGGATCCAGCCGCTGATGGCGGCGTTGGTCCACGGCACCGAGTCGAACTCGAAGTGGGCGCGGACGACCGTGGCGAACAGCCAGGTGCGGATGATGTCGTGACCCTGCGGGCGGACGTCCATCGGGAAGACGAGGTCGAACAGCGCCTTGTCGTCGCGCCAGCGCCCCGCGATCTGCGGGGTGAGCGACGACGTGGCCCACGTGTCCATGATGTCGGGGTCGCCGGTGAACCCGCCCGGCTGGTCGCGCTGCGACTCGTCATAACCGTCGGGCGCCTGCGCGCGCGGGTCGATGGGCAGCTGGTCCTCGGTCGGCACCAGCGGCTTGTCCCACACGGGGTCGCCGGAGTCGTCGACGGGGTACCAGACGGGGATCGGGACGCCGAAGAAGCGCTGCCGCGAGATGAGCCAGTCGCCGTTGAGCCCGGCCACCCAGTTCTCGTAGCGGCTGCGCATGAACGCCGGGTGGAAGTCGATCTCGCGGCCCCGGGCGCGCAGCTCCTCGTTGAGCTCGGCGTCGCGGCCGCCGTTGCGGATGTACCACTGGCGCGACGTGACGATCTCGAGCGGCTTCTCACCCCGCTCGTAGAAGTTGGCCTTGCGCTGGGTCGGCACCGGCTCGCCGTCGAGGTCACCGGACTCGCGCAGCGCGGCCACAACCGCCTCGCGCGCCGAGAAGGTCGTCTTGCCCGCCAGCCCGTCGGCAAACAGCGCCGCACCCGGACCGCCCGCGATCCACTCCGGCGTCTCGGCCTGGATGCGACCGGACCGCGTGATGACCGACCGAGTCGGCAGCTGCAGCTCACGCCACCAGATGACGTCGGTGAGGTCACCGAAGGTGCAGCACATCGCGATGCCCGCGCCCTTGTCCTGCTCGACCAACCGGTGCGGCAGCACCGGCACCTCGACCCCGAAGAGCGGTGAGGTGACCGTGGTGCCGAACAACGCGGCATACCGCTCGTCGTCGGGGTTGGCCACGAGCGCGACGCACGCCGGGATCAGCTCGGGGCGCGTGGTCTCGATGAAGACCGGCTCACCGTCCGGGCGGTGGAACGCGACCCGGTGGAACGCACCCGGGTAGTCCTTGGCCTCGAGCTCGGCCTGCGCGACGGCGGTCTGGAAGGTGACGTCCCACAGGCCCGGCGCCTCTGCCTGGTAGGCCTCGCCGCGGGCGAGGTTGCGCAGGAAAGCCTGCTGCGCCGTCGCGCGCGAGTGGTCGTCGATCGTGCGGTAGCTGATGTCCCAGTCAAGGCTGAAGCCCATGCGCCGGAACAGGCTCTCGAACGCCTTCTCGTCCTCGACCGTCAGCTCGTCGCACAGGTCGATGAAGTTCTGGCGCGAGATCGGCGCGGCGTCAGCGGCCTTGAGGCTCTTGGCATCCCCGCGGTGCGGCGGCTCGAACCCGGGGTCGAACGGCAGCGACGCGTCACCGCGCACGCCGTAGTAGTTCTGCACCCGCTTCTCGGTCGGCAGGCCGTTGTCGTCCCAGCCGATCGGGTAGAAGACGTGGTGGCCGGTCATCCGCTTGTAGCGCGCCATGCAGTCGGTGTGGGTGTAGCTGAACACGTGACCCATGTGCAGGCTGCCGCTCGCGGTGGGCGGCGGGGTGTCGATCGAGAAGACCTTGTCGCGACCGGCCGCGGCCGCCGCCTCGCGGTCGAAGGTGTAGGTGCCCTGCTCGCGCCATACCTGCGCCCACTTGTCCTCGAGCCCGTCGATCGTCGGGCGGTCGGGGATGCGAGTGGCAGCAGGCGTGGACGGAGCGTCGGTCATGGGGGGAATCTTCCCATTGGCGGCGGCGGCGACTCCACTCGGTATGCCGCCGGGCAAGCGGGTGCCGGACTCGAGGGCGGGCCACAGCCGCAGCGCCTAGGGTGTGGGCATGGAGCCGGTCTACCAGGGCGTCATCGGCGTCGCGCGCACGCTGTTCGCCTTCCAGGGGTTGAAGATCCGCCTCCGCGGGCTCGACCACGTGCCACGCACCGGTGGCGCGGTGATGTGCATCAACCACACGGGCTACTTCGACTTCACGTATGCCGGGTTGGCCGGCGTCGAGGTGGGTCGCCTCGTGCGGTTCATGGCGAAGAAGTCGATCTGGACGAACCCGGTGGCCGGTCCGCTGATGAACGGCATGCACCACATCCCCGTCGACCGCGAGGCCGGTCAGGAGTCGTTCGAGCGGGCCCTGCGCGCGCTCAAGGACGGTGAGATCGTCGGCGTCTTCCCGGAGGCGACGATCAGCCGGTCGTTCGAGCTCAAGGAGTTCAAGACCGGCGCGGTGCGACTCGCCCAGCAGGCCGGGGTACCGGTGCTGCCGGTCACCATCTGGGGGTCGCAACGGGTCTGGACCAAGGGCCACCCGCGGCGGATGGGCCGGCACGGCATACCGCTGTCCATCACGGTCGGCGCACCCATCGAGGTGGCCGCGGCCGACGACCCCGCGGCCGTGACGGCGACCGTCAAGGCGGCGATGGCCGCGCAGCTCGAAGCCGACCAGGCGGCATACCCGGCCTGGCCGGACGCCGAGGCGCACCTCCTGCCGGCCCGGCTCGGCGGCAGCGCCCCCACGCTGGAGGAGGCCGACGCCCTCGACGCCGCTGACCGTGCGCGACGTCAGCGCGAGTCGCGGTCCTGACCCGAGGTTGCCCTCAGCCGCCGGTCAGACCGGGTGGCCGAGGTGGGCGAGGGCCTGCCGCAGCAGCACCCCGTGGCCACCGTCCATCTCGTCGAGCACGCTGGGCGCCAAGGCCTCCCGCGGCGTCAGCCAGGTGAGGTCGAGCGCGTCCTGCTGGGGGTGCGCGTCGCCGGCAATGGGGACGACGAAGGCCAGCGACACGGCGTGCTGGCGCGGGTCGTGGAACGGTGTGACGCCGGGGATCGGGAAGTACTCGGCCACCGTGAACGGCTGCGGGCTCGGGGGTACCTGCGGCAGCGCCATGGGCCCGAGGTCCTTCTCGATGTGACGCAGGATCGCATCGCGCACCCGCTCCTGGTAGAGCACCCGGCCGGAGACGAGCTCGCGGTTGATCTCACCGTCGGAGGCACGCAGCAGCAGGCCGACCGCGGTGACCGCGCCCCGGTCGTCGACGCGCACCGGGACGGCGTCGACGTAGAGGATCGGGAGTCGTTCGCGCGCCGCGTCGAGCTCCTCTCGCGACAGCCAGGCACCGGACGGTTCGACCTCGAGCGAGCTCACAGGGCGTCCTTGCGAATCATGCCCTGTTTCTACCAGCCCGCCACGCTTCGACTGCGGTCAGGACCAGTAGACGCGGCCGGGGTTGAGGATGCCGCGCGGGTCGAACAGCGCCTTGATGGCGCGCTGCCGCTCGATCATCGGGTCGCCGAGCTCGCGCGGCAGCCACGGCGCCTTGAGCGAGCCGACACCGTGCTCGCCGGTGATCGTGCCGCCCATGCCGAGTGCCGCGTCGACGATGAGCGTGAAGGCCGCGTGGGCGCGCTCGCGGCTCGCGGGATCGGTGGCGTCGAAGAAGATGCTCGGGTGCAGGTTGCCGTCGCCAGCGTGCCCGGCCATGACGATCTCGAGCCCGCGCTCGGCGGCAATGCGCTGCCCCTCGCGGATCAGGTCGACGAGTCGCCCGACCGGCACGCACACGTCCTCGAGGTAGCGCGGCCCCTTCGCCTCCAGGGCCGGGCTCAGCGCGCGCCGACCCGCCAGCAGCAGGTCGGCCTCGGCCGGGTCGTCGGCCACCGCGACGTCGACCGCGCCCGCGTCGGTGAGCAGGCCGGCATACCGCTGCACGTCCTCGCTCGTGTGCCCGGGCCGGTCGGACTGCACGAGCAGCACGGCCTCGCAGTCGTCGGGAAAGCCGTAGTCGGCCAGGGCCTGCACCGCCGCGATCGCGGCACGGTCGAGCAGCTCGACGAGGCTGGGCAGGTGGCGTTCGCGGCGCAGCGCGACGATGGCGGCGCTCGCGGCGTCGAGCGAGTCGAAGGTCGCGAGCACGGTGAGCGCCGGGTCGGGCGCCGGGATGAGCCGCGTGGTCACCTCGGTGACGACGCCGAGCGTGCCCTCCGACCCGACGAACAGGCCGGTGAGGTCGAGCCCGGCGACGCCCTTGGCGGTGCGGTGCCCGGTGCGGATCACCTCGCCGCCGGGCAGCACGACCTGGAGCGCACGCACGTAGTCGCCGGTCACGCCGTACTTCACGCAGCACAGCCCACCGGCGTTGGTGGCGACGTTGCCGCCGATCGTGCAGAACGCCGAGCTGGCCGGGTCGGGCGGGTAGAACATGCCCTCGGCGGCGACCGCGTCCTTGAGTGCCTTGTTGAGCACGCCCGGCCCCGCGACGGCATACCCCTCGAGCGGGTCGATCGTCGTGATCGAGTCCATGCCCTCGGTGTTGAGGACGACGCCGCCCTCGATCGCGACCGAGGCGCCGGTGAGGCTGCTGTGCGCGCCCTGCGGCACGACCGGCGTGCCCGTCGCGTCGGCCCAGCGCATCACCTCGACCACGTCGTCGAGGCTGCGCGCCCGCACGACCTCGAAGTGCTCCGGCGCCTGCGCCCCGACCGACTCGTCCGTCGCAAACCCAGCCTTGACGTCGGGGTCGCTGACGGTGGCGACGGCGAGGTCGGTGGGTGGTGGCGTCATCCCGCCAGCGTATGCCGCGTGCTCACCGGTTCGTCGAAGGTCACCTCGTCGTCGAACGCTGCCCGACGGCTGGCGCGGCGCAACGTGGCCAGGACGGCCTTGCCGGTGATGGAGATGAGGACGACGTTGGTGAGGGCGCGGCCGAGGTCCCACCACAGGCTGGTGGCGAGGGAGAACGTGGCGAAGCGGCGCAGGTTCTCCCACGCCGGCGCGCCCGCCACGAAGGACAGGTCGCCGCCGAGCCCCACCGAGAACGGCCAGAACGAGAAGTTGAGCAGCCACCCGTAGAGCAGCCCGGCAACGGCGCCGTACGCCGCGAGCATCGGCACCTCCCACCGGGCGGGCACGCGGGGGAGCAGCCCGGCGCCGAGACCGACCCAGGCGGCGCCGAGCATCTGGTAGGGCAGCCACGGGCCGACGCCGCCGGTGACCAGGGCCGACGCGAACAGCGTCGTCGAGCCGAGCACGAACCCGAACCCCGGACCGAACACCCGGCCGCCCAGGACCAGCAGGAAGAACACCGTCTCGAGCCCGGCGGTCCCGGCGCCGAGTGGTCGGAGCGCGGCGCCGACCGCGGACAGCACCCCGAGCATCGCGACGGCCTTGACGTCGAGTCCGCCCTCGCTGATCTCGAACAGCACCACCGCCATGAGCAGCGGGATGAGCAGCGCGAAGACGAGGGGGGCGTCGGCGTTCTGCCCGAGTCGGGCGTCGGGGGTGGCGAACAACGGCCACAGGAAGATCAGCAGCCCGGCGACCGACACGACGGCCAGGGCGATGGTCGAGCGCGGGCGCAGGGCGATGACGTTGCTCATCGCGCCTCCCCGGCGGGCTCGCGCGACCTCAGGGCTGCCACGACCTCCGCCACGGTCAGCAGCGGCGCGGGCGCGAGGACGGCGGCGACCTGCGGCGCGAACTCCGGCGACTCGGTCAGCACTTCGCGGGCGGCGCCGTCGGTGACGACGCGCCCCCGGGCGAGGACGACCACGCGGCCGGCCACGGTGGCGGCGAACTCCACGTCGTGGGTGGCGAGCGCGACCGCGTGGCCGGTGGCGGCGAGGTCGGCCAGCAGGGTCGCGAGGGCCTCCTTGCCGGGGTGGTCGAGGCCGCGGGTGGGCTCGTCCAGCAGCAGCACCGGCGGGGTGGTGGCCAGCTGGATCGCGAGGACGAGAGCGAGCTGCTGCCCCTCGGACAGGTCGCGGGGGTGTTGGTCGCCGGGTATGCCGGGTGCGAGCCGGTCGAGGAGCCCTCGCGTCGTGCCGGTGGCCGCCGCCGACTCGTGGTCGGACTGGGCGCACTCGGCGTCGACGGTGTCGAGGTAGAGCAGGTCGGGCGCGCTCTGCGGGACGAGTCCGACGAGGCGTCGGCGGGTGCGCGGCGTGGCGTCGGCGGGGTCGGTGTGACTGCCGTCGGGGGTGGTCACGAGGACCTCGCCACCGGTGCGTTTGCCGCTGCCGTGCAAGGCCCAGAGCAGCGAGGACTTGCCCGAGCCGTTGCGCCCCATGAGGGCGACGACCTCGCCGCCGGCCAGGCTCAGGTCGATGCCGCGGACGGCGTCCACCTCGCCGTGGCGGACGGTGACCCCGGTCGCCCGCAGTGCCGTGGTCGTCGGGTGTGCGCTCGTCGTCGAGGTGAGGCTGCCGGTCGGGCTGGCGCCTTGGTGCGTGCTGCCTGCCAGATCCGTTGGGGGAGTGGCAGTTTCGGGTGGAAGAGCGACAGTGGTGGCGAGCTCGTCTCGCAAGTCTGTGGCGGCGCGACGAGCCTCGCGCACGGTGAGGGGCAGCGGCTCCCAGCCCACGACCCGGCCGAGCTCGACCACCGGCGGCGCCAGGGCGAGGTCGGCGAAGGCCGAACGTGGCTCGCCTTGACGCACCGTGCCGTCGTCGGCGACGGCGAGCACGGTGTCGGCCAGCCCGGCCACGCGCTCGAGCCGGTGCTCCGACATGACCACGGTGAGCCCGAGGTCGTGGACCAGCCGGGTGACGGTGGCCAGCACGTCCTGGGCGCCCACCGGATCGAGGGCCGAGGTCGGCTCGTCGAGGACCAGCAGCCGCGGGCCGGCGGTGAGGACGGCGCCGATCGCGACCCGTTGCTGCTCGCCACCGGACAGGTCGCGCAGCGGGGCGTCGCGCAGCTCGGCGATCCCCATGAGGTCGAGCACCTCCTCGACCCGGCGGCGCATCGTCGCCGGGACGACCGCGAGCTGTTCCAGGGTGTAGGCCAGCTCCTCCTCGACCGTGTCCGTCACGAACCCGGCCAAGGGGTCCTGGGCGACCACCCCGACGACACCGGCCAGGTCGCGCGGACGGTGGGTTCGGGTGTCGAGCCCGGCGACCGTCACGCGCCCGGAGAGCCGTCCACCGGTGAAGTGGGGCACCCGGCCGGAGATCGCACCGAGCAGGGTCGACTTGCCCGACCCCGTCCGCCCGACGAGCAGGGCGAGCTCGCCCTCCTCGACCACGACGGAGGCCGAACGCAGTGCGGGACGCGGCGACGCGGCATACCGGATCGTCACGTCGTCGAGGACCACGACGGGGCTCACGCGGGCACCTCCCGACGCGGGAGCGGGGGGTCCGGTGCGAGGAACGCCGGCAGGGCGGCCACGAGGAGCCCTCCGACGGCAAGGAGCGGCAGGACAGGGAAGCCGAGCGGGTCGACCGGCAACACCAGCGCCATCGGGTCACGGTGCTGCTGGGCGAACATCGCGACGGCCGCAACCACGCCACTGGCGGCGACCAGCCACTCGGGCCCACCCCACCGGTCGCGGCGGTAGACCGTGCGCTGCACGCTGCGGCCACCCACCCACAGGCCGAGCCCGCACAGGGCCAGCCCGCCCACGAGCATCGGTGCGCCGATCGCCGCGGGGGCGGTGCCGTCGAGCAGGCCATAGGTGCCGACGGCTGCGCCGACCAGGCCCACGAGGGTCAGCGCACCGGTGACCCGGCGCGCAGCGGGCGCCTGCTCGACCCGGCGGCCGTAGCCGCGCGAGTCCATGGCCGAGGCGAGCAGTAGCGACCGGTCGAGGGTGTCCTGCAGGACCGGCAGCGCGACGCGGCCGACCGACCGCACACCGGTGCCGCCGTCACCGCGCAGCACGCGGGCGCGGCGCACGCGCTGCACGCTCTCGGCCAGCTGCGGCGCCACCGTCACCGCGATGACGACCGCCGTGCCGACCTCGTGCAACGCCCCCGGCAGGGCCCGCAGTAGCCGCTTGGGGTTGGCCAGCGCGTTGGCCGCGCCGATGCAGGCGATGATGCTGGCCAGCCGCAGCCCCTCCACTGCGGCGGCCAGCAAACCTTCGAGGTGGACCGGGCCGAGCAGCGTGATCCCGGGCAGGTCCACGCTCGGCAGGGTCCACAACCGGTGGGCGCCGAACTTGTAGCCCACCAGGACGTGCAGCACCACGCGGACGGCGACGATGAACACGCCGAGCCACAGGTACAGCCGGAACGCCCGCGCCCACGGCGAGCTGCCCCGTTTGGCGCTCACGACCAGCGCCGCGACCCCGATCCCCAGCCCGAGCAGCAACGGGTTCGTGGTGCGCGACACCGCGACAGCCAGGCCGATCGCCCAGACCCACCACGCCACCGGGTGGAGGTGACGGGGCAGTGGGGTGATGCGGCCGGCCATCGCGTGAGGTGTTGCCCGGGCTCAGTGCTGGGCGCGGCGTCGGCGCAGGGCGAGGTATGCCGCCGCGGCACCGATGAGCACGACGAGGCCGAGCCCCGCGAAGAAGCCGGCGTTGCTGCCCGAGCCGCTCTGCTGGGAGGTGGGCGACATGGCCTGGCCGGAGCCGTCGCCGCTGCCCTGGGTCGTGGCTCCGTCGGTCGACGTGCTGCTGGTGCCGCTCGTCGTCGTGGAGGACGTGGACGTCGTGGTCGTCGTGGACGACGAGGTCGACGTGGTCGACGACTTGGGAGCCACCGTGGTGGTCTTGCCGTTCGGCAGCACGGTGACCTTGGGTGCCGCGCCGCTGGACGACCCGGACCCCGCGCCGCGCGGGGCACCGGGGGTGGCGGCCGTGGAGCTGGGCTTGGGCTTGGGCGAGGCGGCCGTGCCCTTGGGGGCGGGCGGTGCCGGAGGCTTGGGCCGGTTCGAGGAGGTGCTCGGCTTTGGTGACGGCTTCGGGGCCGTAGCGGGTGGCGGCGCGATGTCAGGGCGAGCGCCGGCGCCGAACGCGAAGCCGATGGCGGTGCCAGGGGCGGGGTTGTACTGGGAGACCCCGACCGAACTGTACTGCCAGGACCCCCCACGGTTCGCGTGGTAGAAGGCCCAGTAGGCGCTGGCGGGGGGCATGCCGCGACCGCAGTTGTTCGACGGAACGCTGTTGATCTGGCAGACGACGGTGCCGGGGTACTGCGGTGGCGACGAGACCGATGCGACGCTCTTGAGGACGGCCATGGCACTGGCTGCGTCGCTGGCGCACGTGGAGGTCGCGTTCGAGCCGTAGTCGATGACGACGGTCACGCCCGTGCTACCCGAGCAGGCCGCCGCCTGGGCGGTCCCACCGGTGAGGGTGAGACCGCCGGCGACCAGTGCCGCAGTGGCGACGACGGTGGTGAGGAACCGGGGGAGCACCCGCATCAGGCGTGGGCTCCCTTGCGCCGGGCGATCACGAGGGCGACGACACCGGCGACGAGCAGCGCCAGTCCGAGCGCGGCCGCCTGGATGGCGTTGGCGCCGGTGAAGGCCAGGTCACCCGGGGTGGCCGAGGCCGCCTGGCCTGAGTCGTCCGACGGGTCGGTGACCGGCGCGGAGGTCTGGCTGTCGCTCGACTCGGTGCCGGTCGACGTGCTGCTCGTTGCCGGGCTGGTCGTGGTCGTGCTCGTGGTGGCGCACGTCAGGGCCGGCACCGCAGCCGTGGACTCGTCGGCGCTGACGTCGAGCAGCGACCCGCCGGCCAGGGCCAGTGCAGCCTGGGGAGTGGCCCGCAGGGTCCGGTCGTGGGCGTCGGTGTTGGTGGGGGTCTTCTTCAGCGTGGCGTAGTCGGCCTCGGTGAAGGCGATGCCGCCGCGCAGTGCCGTGGCGAACGAGCAGTCCATCTGCAGCGAGGCGATGAAGTCCTGGGCGAGGGCCAGCTCACTGGCGCGACCGCCGGCGGCGAACGCCTGCGCTGCGACACCGGCGGTGTTGGCGTTGTACTGGCCGTCCTGGTTGAGGAACCCGCCGTTCGCCGCCTGCTTGGTGACCAGGAAGTCGAGGGCGTCGCCCGCGGCAGTGTCCTCGCCCGCACCGACCAGCGCCTGCGCGGCGAACCCGGTCGCGTCGAGGTCGCTCACACAGGTGGCGGCGTTCGGGTCGCCACGAAAGCCCCCGTCGTCACACTGCTGGGCGAGCAGGAAGTCGACGGCCTCCTGCGGCACCTCGCCGGTGGCCCGGCCGAGCGCGATGATGTCGAGCGCCTGGCCGATCGTGTTCGAGTAGTCGCCGTAGGTCGAGTCGTCCTGGAACCGGCCGGTGTCAGCCATGAGGCCTTCCAGCCGCGCCACGAGGTCCTGCCCGACGTCGGTCGGGTCCCCGCCGTGGGCGACGATGCCGATGATCAGCTTGCCGAGCGGGCCGGCATACGACTCGCCTTCGGAGCCGACGTAGGCGTCGATGTTGCCGGCGAGGTAGTCGGCGGTCTGGTCGGCCTGGTCGACGCCGACCTTCGCCCCGTCGAGGGCGAGCAGGGCGTCGACGGTGTTGCCGCCGTCGTAGACGGTGCCACCGGGATAGTTGTAGTGGTCACCCAGCTTCGCGATGGTGCGCACGATGAACCCACCGGCATACCCTGCCTGTGCGGCGCTGTCGGCCGGGATGGCCGCCGCGCGCTTGGCGCTGGGGGCACCGAACGGGACCGACTTCCCGGACGCCTTCGTGGTGGCGCTCGCGGACGGAGCCTGCGTGGACGAAGCCTTCGTCGTGGGCGCCGACGTGGTGGACGGCGCAGTGCTGGGGGAGGTCGTGCCCGTCGTGGTCGACGGGTCGGTCGTCGTGGTGGCGCTGCCCGTGGCGCTCGTCGTCGGCGACGTCGTCCCGGTGGGTGCCGTGGTGGTCGGTGCCGTGGTGGTCGTCTGCGGCGGAGCCGTCGTCGTCGTGGTGACGGGGGTGGGCTCGGTCGTGCTGGCCAGGGCGCTGCCCGGGGCGAGCAGGGCCAACCCGACGGCCAGGGTGGCGACGACAGCGGGGCGAGCGCTGCGCAGGGTCGTGCGCGATGTGCGATGCATGGTGCCTCTTCAAACGAGCGGTGTCGCGACGGGCACCGGCCCCAGAAACGACGAACCCCCGGCGTCGCGTCATGCGACATCGGGGGCGGCTCGGACCTGGTCCGGGCTCCGCCCCGCGTACCTCGACGGAAATGGAGCCGCTCCGCACCCCAGGCAGTCCGGCTCGCCACCTCGCGGTGGCCTACGGTTGCGGGTCAGCGCCGGAATTGGACCGGCTTCCCCTGGCGTGCGTCGTGGGTGTCGCCCGGAGGCGACCGCGCCACCATAACACCGTGCGGGGCACCCCCGGTGCGCCGCTAGACTGGGATCACAGGCATTGACCCGGCCATCACCGGTGAGCCTTCGGAAGAACGGCGGGCGCCCACGCGGCATACGGGCTCCCGCTCACTAGACCCGAACGTCGGGGCCACGTCACGGCCTTGGGCAAGAGCGGCCGTATGCCGCGTGCGCACCTCGTGCGCGCGGGTGCGGCAAGCGAGGTGGTACCGCGGTGCCGCCGGGCGATCCCGGCGACGTCGTCCTCGTGGCAGGACTGCACGAGCGACGAAGGAACCACTGCGCATGGCCTACCCACGGGTCTCGAGTTCACCACTCCCCAGCGAGCACACCCCCGACGCCAGCACCGGCGCGCGCGGCGTGCCGGCCTCCCCGCGCTTCCCCGAGATCGAGGAGCGCATCCTCGCTTACTGGGAGAAGGACGACACCTTCCGTGCGTCGATCGAGCAGCGGCCAGAGGGCAAGGACGGCGACAACGAGTTCGTCTTCTACGACGGCCCGCCGTTCGCCAACGGCTTGCCGCACTACGGCCACCTGTTGACGGGGTACGTCAAGGACCTGATCCCGCGCTACCAGACGATGCGCGGGCGCCGGGTCGAGCGCCGGTTCGGGTGGGACACCCACGGTCTGCCCGCCGAGCTCGAGGCGATGGACCAGCTCGGCATCAAGACCAAGGACGAGATCCTCGAGCTCGGTATCGAGAACTTCAACGCCGCCTGCCGGTCGTCGGTGCTGAAGTACACCGACGAGTGGCGCGACTACGTCACCCGGCAGGCGCGCTGGGTCGACTTCGACCACGACTACAAGACGCTCAACCCCGACTACATGGAGTCGGTGATCTGGGCGTTCAAGTCGTTGTACGACAAGGGTTTGGTCTACGAGGGCTTCCGCGTGCTGCCCTACTGCTGGAACGACCAGACGCCGCTGTCGAACCACGAGCTGCGCATGGACGACGACGTCTACCAGGTGCGCCAGGACCCGGCCGTCACCGTCGGCTACCGGCTCACGGAGGCCGCCGACGGCACCGAGGACGACCTCACCGGCGTGCACGCCCTCATCTGGACGACGACCCCGTGGACGCTGCCGTCGAACCTGCTCGTCGTCATCGGCGAGGACATCGACTACGTCGTCGTCGAGTCCGACGCCACCGGGCGCACGGAGCGCTACCTCCTCGCGGAGGCGCGCCTCCCGGCATACGCCAAGGACCTCTTCGGCACCAACGACGAGGGTGAGTATGCCGCGCGGATCACCAAGCGGCTCAAGGGAAGTGAGCTGGTCGGTCGCCACTACGTGCCGCCGTTCAAGTACTTCCTCGGGCACGAGAACGCGCACCGCGTCGTCGCCGACGACTACGTCACCACCACCGACGGCACCGGGCTGGTCCACAACGCCGGCGCCTTCGGTGAGGAGGACAAGACCACGACCGACCGCGAGGACATCGCGCCCGTCGTGCCGGTGGGTGCGGACGGTGCCTTCACGCACCCGGTCGACGAGTACGCCGGGTTGCTGGTGTTCGACGCCAACCCCCTCATCATCGACGCGCTCAAGGCGCGGACGCGGGCGGACGCGGGCACCGCCACCGGCGACGTCGACGTGCAGTCGACCACCGAGGGCACGATCCTGCTGCGGCGCGAGACCTACGCCCACTCCTACCCGCACTGCTGGCGCTGCCGGCAGCCGCTGATCTACATGGCGGTGTCGAGCTGGTTCGTCGAGGTGACGAAGTTCAAGGAGCGCATGCTCGCGCTCAACGAGGAGATCGACTGGACGCCCGAGCACACCAAGCACGGGCAGTTCGGCAAGTGGCTCGAGAACGCGCGTGACTGGTCGATCACCCGCAACCGCTTCTGGGGCAGCCCGGTGCCGGTGTGGCGCTCGGACGACCCGGCCTACCCGCGGATCGACGTCTACGGCTCGTTCGAGGAGCTCGAGCGCGACTTCGGCCGGCTGCCACGCAACAGCAGTGGCGAGGTCGACCTGCACCGGCCGTTCATCGACGAGCTGACCCGGCCGAACCCCGATGACCCGAGCGGGAACTCGGTCATGCGGCGTGTGCCAGACGTGCTCGACGTGTGGTTCGACTCGGGGTCGATGAGCTACGCGCAGGTGCACTACCCGTTCGAGAACGCCGCGTGGTTCGAGCACCACTTCCCGGCGGACTTCATCGTCGAGTACATCGGGCAGACGCGCGGCTGGTTCTACACCCTGCACATCCTCGCGACCGCGTTGTTCGACCGGCCGGCGTTCAAGTCGGTGATCTGCCACGGCATCGTGCTCGGCTCGGACGGGCAGAAGATGAGCAAGTCGCTGCGCAACTACCCCGACGTGCGCGAGGTGTTCGACCGCGACGGCGCCGACGCGATGCGCTGGTTCCTCATGAGCAGCCCGATCCTGCGCGGCGGCAACCTCATCGTCACCGAGCAGGGCATCCGTGACGGCGTGCGCCAGGTGATCATCCCGCTGTGGAACACGTGGTACTTCTTCTCGTTGTACGCCAACGCATTTCGTGGCGGCGAGGGCTACACGGCGAAGTGGTCGACGGCGTCGACCGACCCGCTCGACCGCTACCTGCTGGCCAAGCTGCGCCAGTACGTCGAGACGATGACCGAGCAGCTGGACGCCTACGAGGTGGCCAGCGCGTGCGAGACCACGCGCGGGTTCATCGACGTGCTGACCAACTGGTACGTGCGGCGGTCGCGCGAACGCTTCTGGGACACCGGCGCCGATGGCTCTGGCACGGGTTCGGCAGAGCAGGCGTTCGACACGCTCTACACCGCCTTGGAAGTGGTGTCGCGGGTGACCGCGCCGTTGCTGCCGCTGCTCACCGAGGAGATCTGGCGCGGCCTCACGGGTGGCCGGTCGGTGCACCTCACGGACTGGCCCGACGCGACCGACCTGCCGTCGGACGAGGCACTCGTGGCCGGCATGGACCGCGCCCGCGAGATCTGCTCGGTGGCGTCGTCGCTGCGCAAGGCCGCCGGACTGCGGGTGCGTCTGCCCCTGGCTGACCTCACCATCGTCGTGCCGGATGCGTTGGCACTCAAGGACTTTGGCGCGATCATCGCCGATGAGGTCAACGTCCGCCAGGTCACCCTGCGCGACATCAGCGAGGCGAGCGAGGCCGACTTCGGCATCTCGCAGAAGCTCACCGTCAACGCCCGCGCCGCCGGTCCGCGGCTCGGCAAGGACGTCCAACAGGCCATCAAGGGCAGCAAGTCCGGCGACTGGTCAGTGGCCGGCGACGGCACGGTGACGGCCGGTGGTCTCGACCTGGTCGAGGGGGAGTACACCCTCGAGACGGTGGTGGACGACGCCGCGGGCGGTTCGAGCGCCACGGCGATGCTGCCCAGTGGCGGCTTCGTCGTCCTCGACACCGAGGTGACGCCGGAGCTGGCCCAGGAGGGCCTCGCGCGTGACCTGGTCCGGGCGGTGCAGCAGGCCCGACGCGACGCCGGGCTCGACGTCTCGGACCGGATCTCGCTCACCGTCACCGGGTCGGAGGCGGTGTGGCAGGCAACGGTGGCCCACCAGGGCCTCATCGTCGAGGAGACGCTCGCCGAGCAGTTCGGCTCGGCGCCACAGCTCGACGCCCTGCCGGCCCGTGACGATGTGACGGAGGCGACCGTGGGTGACAATGAACCGGTGCGGATCAAGGTGATGAAGCTCTGATGGCCGGCTCCGGACGCCCCGACGCGGCCCAGCGTGAGGCCGCCCGCAACCTCGAGCTGACCAAGCGGATGCGCGAGGTCGAGCAGGCGATCGATGCTCGAGCCCCCGAGAACGACGTCGAGCCGTCGCTCGACCAGATCCGTGCCGTGATGGAGCTGTTGGGTGACCCGCAGCGCACCTTCCCGGTCATCCACGTCACCGGCACCAACGGCAAGACGTCGACCAGTCGCATCATCGAGTCGATCCTGCTCGAGATGGGGCTGCGCACCGGCCGGTTCACGTCGCCGCACCTGCACTCGATGCGGGAGCGAATCGTGTTGTCCGGCAAGCCGATCAGCGAGGAGAAGTTCGTCGCGGCATACGACGACGTGATCCCGTTCGTCGAGATGGTGGACGCGCAGTCGGCCGAGCAAGGCGTCGCGCGGATGAACTACTTCCAGACTCTCGTGGCCGTCGCGTATGCCGCGTTCGCCGATGCCCCTGTCGACGTCGCCATCGTGGAGGTCGGCCTCGGCGGTGCGTGGGACGCCACCAACGTCGCCGACGGCCAGGTCGCCGTCGTGACGCCGGTGGACCTCGACCACATGCACCTGCTCGGCGACACCGTCGAGGAGATCGCGACCGAGAAGTCCGGGATCATCAAGGAGGGTGCGCTGGCCGTCAGCTCGGTGCAGCCCTACGAGGACGTGCTCGAGATCCTGCGCGAGCGCTCGGTCGAGGTCGGGGCCCGGCTGGCGGTCGAGGGGTTCGACTTCGGCATCCGCAGCAGCGAGCTCGCCGTCGGTGGGCAGCAGTTCTCGATGCAGGGCCTGGCCGGCGAGTACGACGAGCTGTTCCTGCCGCTGTTCGGCGCGCACCAGCTCCAGAACGCCGTGACCGCGGTGGCGGCCGTCGAGGCCTTCGTCGGTGGGGGAGAGCAGCGCCTCGACCCCGAGGTCGTGCGGGCCGGGCTTGCTTCGGCGAAGTCGCCGGGGCGCCTGGAGATCGTGCGCCGTTCGCCCACCGTGGTGGTCGACTCGGCGCACAACCCGTCCGGTGCGATGGCCCTGCGCCGCGCCGTCGAGGAGTCGTTCAACTTCACCCGCCTCGTCGGTGTGGTGGCCATCCTCAAGGACAAGAACGCCACCGAGATCCTCGAGATCCTCGAGCCGGTGCTCGACCACGTGGTCGTCTCACGGACGACATCGCCGCGCGCCACCCGACCGGCGGAGCTCGCCGAGATCGCCGCCGACATCTTCGGCCAGGACCGCGTCACCGTGGTCGAGGACCTGCCGGACGCCCTCGACGTCGCGGCCGGTCTCGCCGACGAGGGCGGCGTGGCCGGAGCGGTGCTCGCCACCGGCTCGGTCACCACCGCCGCCGAGGTGCGGATGCTGCTGGGCACCACCGAGGTCTGACCTTTGGCTTGAATCTTGATGGTTGGGCGGCACGAGTCGTCCGTGGACGCAAGATGCGCACATACCAAGGGCTCTATGACGAGTTCGCAGCCGCACTTCAGTTTCCCTCATACTTCGGTGAGAACGCCGCCGCCTTCGATGAGTGCATCGGTGATCTCGATGAATGGCTCTTGACCTCCGTGGGCTACGTGATCCTCATCGTGGAGCCCGAGCAGGTGCTGGCCGAGACGTCGGATGACGGGCTGGGGTTCCTGGTCGAATCGTTGGCCGACGCGCGGGAGAAGCTGGAACCCGCGGTCGAGGGGCAGGGTGACTGGAACCGGGGACCGTTGGGGTTCCACGTCGTCCTCCACACGGCCAAGGAGAAGGCCCATGAGGTCGAGCGCCGCTGGCGAGCCGCGCAGGACGTCGTCGACGAGGTCACCGTCGACGTGCCCGGCGCTCGATTCACGCCCTTGGTATGCCGCGGAGAACCGGTGCGCGTCAGTCGGCGATATCCGCCGTGGCCGGCTCGAGACCTTGGCCCAGGGGCGCCCACCGGAACCCCATCCGCACGATGCCGTGGTCGCCCGTGCCCCGGACTCGGTGGTCGGCCGACTCCGACTCGGCCGGGTCCTGGGCGCCTGGGTGTCCGTTGAGGTGGTCGTTGTCGATGGTCAGGCCGTCGAACAGCCACAGCCGCCGCCGACTGTTGTCGTAGAACTGCTCGCTGACGAGGATCTGGTCGAGCGAGCTGCGCTGGTCCTGGAAGATGTGCGTGTAGTAGACGTCGCGGGAGTCGCGGTATTCCTGCAGCGTCTGTCCGGTGTAGAGCGCGTTGTCGCCACCACCGACGCTGTCGCCGACCAGGTAGCGCGGCTGCTCGGTGAGCAGGTTGGCCGTGTCTGAGAGCTTGTCGTCGTTGAGGTCTCCGAGAACGATCACGGGCGTATCGGTGCGTTTCATGACCCCGGTCAGGAGGACTCGCAGCGCGGCTGCCTCGGACGTCCGGCGGATGGTGGCGAGCGCGTAGCCCAGCGCCGTCTGGTGGTCACCGTGCCGTGACTTGCGGTACCACTTCTCCGCGGAGATCTCGTGTGGCCGCTTGGACTTCAGATGCGCCACGAACACGTTGACATCGGGCGAACCACCGCGCAGTGCCACCCGGAACGTGAGGACCGGACGTGAGAACCCCTTGATCTTGACGGACACGTCCGGCGCCTGCGGGTCGTCCACGCCCGTCGACTCCAGGTGGACGTTCTCGGGAAACTTCTCGACCCAGTCCGGCTCGCTGTTGAGCAACCCCTTGCGCACCAACGCCGCACACACGATGCGCGATCCGTCCGCTGGGGCGGCCAGCACGTCGTACCTGCTCTTCATCCGCCCTTTCTCCAGCACGTCCTCCAGCGCCCCGGCATGCCACAGCTCCTGCAGCCCGACGATGTCGGCGTCCTGGTCGCGCAGGACGTCGGCAGTCCACCGCACCTTCGCGGCATACTCCTTGGCCGTCCACGGCTTCTGTCCCGGGTTCATCGGCTCACCCGGCAGCTGGAGGTTGTAGAGGTTGAACGTCGCAACGCTGAAGCGGTCGAGGTCTGCCATCGGTCCACATCAGCACAGGTGTGCCGCGGGTGCCACCGCCCGCGTCCAGAGGACAGTCACTGGCCGCGCAGTGTTCATCCCGCCGGCCCCGGCCGGTGCGAGCCGACCCCCGCAAGCTGGGCCGCGACCGGTGCGTCGCCTCCCCACGGCATACGCTGATGGCATGGGCAAGATCCTGATCATCATCCTTGTCGTCGCAGTCCTGTTCTGGCTGGTCACGAAGTTCCGCGACAGCAACCGCGGCGGCCGATGAACAACCTGCAGGGCATCGTCTTCTACGGCAGCCTCGGCAAGTTCACGTGGCGGATGCTCGCCACGGTGCTGGGCGCGCAGGGGATCGTGGTCTTCCTCGGTGCGCTCGTGGCGCGTGGCATCGGGCAGGCCCAGGACGACGAGAACGCCCAGGCGTGGCTGTGGGTCGGCGTCGGGCTCGCGGTGCTGTGCTTCCTCGCGGCCGGGCTGATGCGGCACCCGTGGGGGGTGACGCTGGGCTGGCTGATCCAGGTGGCGACCTTCGCCAGTGCCGTCGTGGTGCCGGCGATGCTGGCGGTCGGGTTCATCTTCCTGGTCCTCTGGGTCGGCTCGCTGGTCCTGTGCCACCGCGTCGAGCAGCAGGTGGCCGCGCGCGAACGGGGCACGTCCGCCGACCAGCCACCGGCTGGGTAGGGTGAGCGCCGTGACGACGCAGAAGGAACGCTCGCTGGTCCTGGTCAAGCCCGACGGGTTCGCCCGTGGTCTCACCGGGGAGGTGCTGCGTCGCATCGAGGCGAAGGGCTACACCCTCGTGGCACTCGCCGTCACGACCCCGACGCGCGAGAAGCTCGCCGAGCACTACGCCGAGCACGAAGGCAAACCGTTCTACGAGCCGCTCGTCGAGTTCATGTCCTCGGGCCCCGTCGCCGCCGCCGTCATCGAGGGCGAGGGCTGCATCCCCGGTTTCCGGTCGCTCGCCGGCGCCACCAACCCCACGGAGGCCGCGCCGGGCTCGATCCGCGGCGACCTCGGCCGCGACTGGGGCGAGAAGGTGCAGAAGAACATCGTCCACGGCTCCGACTCGCCGGAGTCGGCCGCCCGCGAGATCGGCATCTGGTTCCCCGAGCTCTGAGCCGCGCCATCGCGCTGGGCGCGAACCCCAACCGCGAGGTATGCCGCCTGCGCACGTGAGTCATCACCGCACCTCACCGACGGGTCGCTGCCGCGTCCTGCGCCGGACCAGTTGCGGTCGGCGCGCTGTATGCCGTCGCGGCGACATGCGGACCGGTGGGACAGTGGGGGAGGACGTGCAGGGCGGGGCGTGTCAGCCCTCGGCTCGTCGCCGGAAGCGGATGGTGACCCGACCGTCGGCATGTCGTTCGACGGTGTGTCCGGTGTCGGTCCGGTCGATCAAGTGGTGGTGTGATCCGCACAGAGGTATCGCCTCGTCGACCCGGGTGTTGCCACCGTCACGCCAGGCGATGAGGTGGTGGGTCTCGGTCCAGGCGAGTGGGCGGTGGCAACCGTCGGCCGCGCACTCGTCGTACAGCAGCGCCAGGGCGACCCGTTGGGCCTCGGAGTGAAGCCGTCGCTGGCGGCCGAGGTCGAGCGGTACAGACGCTCCACCCAGCACCGCCGGGATGATGCCCGCCTCGCAGGCGAGCCGCCGCGCGTGCCCGGCCGAGATGTCGTCGCCGACGTCGGTGCCCGCCACCCGCGCCGCCGCACCGGTGAGCGTCTCCAGACCCACCGTCACGAGCACCGTGGCTGCCGTCTTCGGGTGCAGATGGTCCGTCGGCACCCGCTGGAGCAGGTCTGCGAAGGCCAGCCCGCGCCGCTGTTGCCAGCTGAGCTCCTCGGCCCGCCAGGTGGCGTTGTCGTCCCCGGCGCCTACGAGCCGATCGCCGAGCTCGCCGCCGCCTGCCCCCGTAGTGCCTGATGCCCCCGTAGTGCCTGATGCCCCGTCTGCGACCGGGTCGGCTGGGCTGCCGGCCCCCTGCGTGCTTGCTGCCCCGCCTGCGGCCGGGCCTGCTGCGCTGCCGGACCCTGTGACTGTTGCCAGCCGGCTCGAGCGTCGGGGCGCCGTCATGGCGTCGATGATCTTCTTGAGGGCGGCGCCGGAGTACCAGGGCACGGTGAACTGGCCGGTCATCGTGCCGTCGTGGTTGTCCTTGATCCAGAATGCCGAGCGTTCCCGCGCCCGGGTCTCGGCCTCGGCGACGATCTGCTCCTCGTGGGCAGCGACGGCCGCGGCGTCCGCCTCGACGACCTCGAGCACCCGCCGGGCGGCCTTGCGCAGCTGTGCCGGGGTGCGATTCGCCGCGAGCCGCAGCAGCTCCCGTTCACACTTCGCGCGCTCGTCCTCCTTGACCGCGGCCGGCAGGCCGGCCAGGGCGTGCACGATGACTCGCGCATGGTCGGCCGAGATGTCTCCGGCGTCGAGCGCCATTCCGGTCGCGGTGCGGCCGGCCATGCGGGCGGTCCCCTCGGCAACCCTCTCGTCTCGGGCCCCCATCCCTGCGTCCGAGCCGCCTCGACCCGGTTCAGGAGTCTGACCGTCGGTGCCAACGAGCACCCGAGCCGGGTCGCCATCCCCGAGCGCACCAGCAACCAGGGCGTCGCTCGCCGCCACTGGCCGGTTGGCCCGTGTGTGCCTCGACACCCAGGAACCGGTATCGACAAACCCCATCTGTCCGGGCGCCCCCGCCCCCTCGGCACCAGCGATCGTCCGCAACCGCGCGGCGTCCACGCGCCGGCCGAGCCGCTCGACAGCCCCCAGCGTCTCGCGCCACTCGCGCTCCGACACCCCGGACCTGGACGCAGCCATCGCCGACAACCCCGCCAGTGCGTCGTCGACGGCCGCGTCCATCCGAGCCAGCGCACCGCGAACCACCTCCACGGGGGAGGGTGTCATCGCGGCAACGCTGCTCATGAAAGAACTCAACCATCGACCACTGACAGTGCTTGCTGCCCACTCTCTCGACGCACGAATGACACCGCGTCGAGCGCGCTGACCGACCTCAGGTCTCCAGGGCGTCGAGGTCGGCGATGACGACCTCGAGCAGGTCGGCCAGCTCGGCGCGCTGACGCCTGCCCAGCCCGGCCAGCACGTCCGACTCGACCACGTTGGCCTCGCGCACGGCCGACTCGAAGACGCCCCACCCCTGGTCGGTCAGCTCCACCAGCACCCGCGTGCGGTTGTCGGGGTCGGGGGAGCGGCGCAGGAGGCCGCGTTCGCTCATCTTGTCGAGCCGGTGCGTCATCGACGACGCGGCGACGTTGGTCGCGTCGGCCAGGCGGCTCGGCGTCACTGGTGCGCCGTCGGCGGTGGCGAGCTCGGCGATGACGGCCCACTCACCCTGGGAGAGGTCGAGGTCGACCAGCTGTCGCGCGTACCACTGGTCGAGCTTGCGGGCCAACGAGTTCACGGCGGTGATGACGCGCTGCACCGACTCGTCGCCCCCTGCGGCGACGTAGGTCGCGACGGCTTCCTGGTAGCGCTGCTGGGCGCTGCGTGGGCGTCGGCGACTCGTCGGCATACCGCGCATCTTCGCATGCTAATATTTCGATATCGAAATCTGCGTATTCGAAATATTCACTATCGAAGGAGGGTTGATCCCGTCATGCGCGCACGTCTCCTCATCCTCGCCTCGGCCGTAGCCATGCTCGGCTGGGGCACTGTGCTGCCCTACCAGTACGCCTACGCCGCCACCACGCGTGACTGGGGCTCCCTCGTCGCAGCCGGCGCCGCCAGCCTCTTCTCCGTCGGCGCCCTCCTGGCGGCCCCGGTCGGCGGGCGCCTCGCCGACCGCCTCGATCCCGTGCGCGTGGCGGTCGGCGCGAAGCTCGTGGCCGCCGCCGCCGCCCTCGCCCTCATCTGGGCGGGCACCCCGGCGACCTTCCTCGCCGCCATGCTCGTCTTCGGCGTCGGCATCACCGCCGCCAACCCGGCCCAGGCCGTCCTCGTCCTGCGTTGGGTCGGGGGCACCGACCGCCGCAAGGTCTTCGCATGGCAGTTCACCGGTCAGGCCCTCGGCATGGCTGTCGGGGCGTTCGTGGCCGGTTACCTGGTCGACCTCGACGTCACGACCGGCATGTGGCCGGCATTCGCGACCGCCGGCGCGGGCTTCGTCGTCTCGGCCGCGCTCATCGCCATCGCAGGTATGCCGCGGTGGGCCACCGCGACCGACCTCGCCGTCAGCGCCGACGACGCCGTGCTCGACCAGGCGGGCGCGAAGGTCGGCCCCCGCGAAGCCTTCCGCGCCATCTGGGCGATCCCGGCCCTGCGCTGGACCGCCCTCGTCACGGTCACCCTCGCGCTCGGGTTCTACGCCCAGTTCGAGTCGGGCCTGCCGGCCTATGCGCTCACGATGCTCCACGTCGAGGAGACCACGATCGGTCTGGCCGCAGCGGTCAACTGCGTCGTGATCATCGCCCTTCAGATGGTGGTCGTCAGGGTGACCAAGGGCGCCTCCGGCCCCGCGCTGCTCATGGTCGTCGGGAGCATCTGGGTCCTGTCCTGGCTGGTCCTCGCGACCGCATCGCACACCCCCGAGCTCGCGGCCGTCATCTTCGTGACCACCTACGGCCTGTTCGCCGTCGGCGAGACGATGTACGCGCCCGTCCTCAACCCGCTCACCGCAAGCCTCGCCCCGAGCGGGCTGGTCGGCACGACGCTCGGCATGTTCACCGCGCTGCAGACCGGCTTCTCGGCGGTCGGACCGCTCGTGGCCGGGGTCATCCTGGGTGCCGGGCTGGGTGATGCGTTCATCGCCATCCACGTGGGCATCAGCCTCATTGCCGTGTATGCCGCGTGGCGGCTGCGTGCCGCCGTACGCCGCCCGATGCCGGTCACCGAGGCGACCCGCGAGGACGCTGCGCTGGCCGCCTGAGCCGGCCGCCTGAGCCGGCCCAGCGGCATACCCGCGCGCGTCACTGCCCCGGCCTCCCCGCCGTTTCGACCGGGAGGAGTCGCCGTCACAGTCACACCAGTCACATCAGCCCCAGATCGACCGGCACGCGGGTGTGCCTCCACGGCCTGAGAGGCCTGCCGACCTAGCATCGCGGCGTGGGTGGCACGCGTGGATGGTGGTCGGTCGGGCGAGACCTCGCGATCGACCTCGGCACCGCGAACACCCTTGTCTACGAACGTGGTCGGGGCGTCGTGCTCGACGAGCCGTCGGTCGTCGCCGTGGAGGCGGGCACTGGCAAGCTGGTGGCCGCCGGCACCCGAGCCAAGGAGATGCTCGGGCGCACCCCGGGCACGGTGCGGGCGATCCGCCCGCTGCAGGACGGGGTCATCTCCGACGCCGACGTGACGGAGCGGATGCTTCGCTACTTCGTCGACCAGGTGCGCCCCTCCCGGCTCGTGCGGCCACGGATGGTCGTCTGCGTGCCCAGCGAGGTGACCGGGGTCGAACGCCGCGCGCTCGAGGACGCCGCCATCCGCTCGGGCGCCCGCCGCGTGTACGTCATCGAGGAGCCGATGGCGGCCGCGATCGGCGCCGACCTGCCCGTCAACGACACCGCCGCCTCGATGGTCGTCGACATCGGCGGCGGCACCACCGACGTCGCGGTCATCAGCCTCGGCGGCATCGTCACCTCACGGTCCCTGCGGGTCGGCGGAGACGAGATCGACGAGGCGATCATCGCCCACGTCAAGAGCGAGTACTCGCTGCTGCTGGGGGAGCGCAGTGCCGAGGACATCAAGGTCAGCGCCGGTTCGGCCTTCCCGCTGCGCGAGGAGGTCACCACCCGGGTGCGGGGCCGCGACCTGGTGACCGGGCTGCCGAAGACCGTGACGATCTCGAGCCAGGAAGTGCGCCGCGCGATCGAGGGGCCGCTGCTCCAGGTCGTCGACCTCGTGCGCGCCACCCTCGACGTCTGCCCGCCCGAGCTCGCGGGCGACGTCCTCGTGGGCGGCGTCACCCTGACCGGTGGTGGCGCGTTGCTGCCCGGCCTCGACGTGCGGCTGCGCCACGAGCTCGGGGTGCCGGTGCGGGTGGCCGACGACCCGCTGCGTGCCGTCGTGCGTGGGTCGGGGCGGTGCGTGGAGGAGTTCGCCACCCTCGAGCGCGTCCTCGTCGAGCAGAACCGCTACTGACCATGGCGTCCGCACGCGACTCCGGTCGCCGCCCAGGTCAGGTGCTCGTGGTCGCGGCGGTGGTGACGGCCGCGCTGGCCGGTCTCGACCTCGCGGGCGGACCCGGCCCGGGCACCCTGCGGGCCGCCGGGGCGAGCGTCTTCGGGCCGCTCGAGCGCGTCGCAGGCGGTGCGGCGGCCTCGTCGGCGGCCGAGGGCAGCCGAACGGTCGAGGCCTCGCTCGACCGCGACCGGCAGGCCGTCACCGAGGCCCGCGCCGCGCAGGTGGCCCAGCTGCTGGAGGCACCCGAGACCAGGGACCGGGCCTTCCTGCCCGCGCGGGTGGTGGCAGCGCGAGCCGGCACCGCGGCGGACCGGGTGACGATCGACGTGGGCTCCCGCGACGGCGTGACCGAGGGCCTGGCCGTGGTCGCCGCCGATGGGCTCGTCGGTCGGGTCACGGCCGTGGCCCCGTGGACCAGTGACGTGGTGCTCGTCGGCTCGCCCGACCTCGTGGCGGCTGTCCGGGTGGGGCGTGACGGCACGCTCGGGTCGGTCTCTGTCGGACCCTCCACCGACGCACCCGCGGGCCGGGCTGCGCTGTCGCTCGAGCTGGTCGAGCGGGGCAGGGCCGGCACGGGGGACCTCGTGACGACACTGGGTGGCACGGCTGCCGGGGCGCTGCCGGCCGGGCTGCGGGTGGGCACGGTGAGCGCCCTTGCCACACCGGCGGGCTCACTCACCGCGCGGGGCACGGTCAGGCCGAGCGTGGACCGGTCGACACTCGACGTCGTCGGTGTCCTGCTGCCCGTGCGTCGCACGACGCCGCGACCTGCCGTCACCGGCGGCGCCGGATGACCGCGGCCCCCCTCACCGGGCTGGCACGGTCGGCCCTGGTCGTCGTCGCGGCTGTGGTGGCCGTCCTGCTCGGCCACCGCACGACGCTCCCGCTGCCCGACCTCGTGCTGCCGCTCGTGGCCGCCGCGGCGCTGCTGGGAGGCCCGGTGCGCGGCGCGCTCTGGGGACTGGCAGCCGGGTGGGTGGTCGACGTCGTGCCGCCCGGGTCGCCGGTGCTCGGCACCAGCGCCCTCCTGTATGCCGCGTGCGGCCTCCTCGCCGGGGCCGGGCGTCGCGAGGGCGCGACCCCGTGGGGCTGGGTGGCGGTCGTCGGCGTCGGTGTGGCCGTCACGACGGGGGTGGGCCGACTCGCGCTGGGAGTCCTGGGCGGTGAACCGTTCGACCCGCTCGCGCGAGCCCAGGACCTTGCCCTCTCGGCCCTGTGGTGCGCGCTCACCGTGCCACTGCTGGTGGCAGGGGAGCAGTGGTGGCGCCGGAGGACCGCATGAGGTCGCTGCGCCGCCGGCCGCTGCGCCGTCGGCCGCTGCGCCGCCGACCGGTGCTGCGACTGCGCCCGACGCGTCCGCGTGGAGCCGCCACCCGCGACCGGCGGCCCCGCGACCACTCCACGGGAGTGTGGGCCTTCGGGCTGATGGCGCTCACGCTCGTCGGTGTCCTCGTCACGCGGCTGGGGCAGGTGCAGGTGCTCGACCACGCGGCATACCAGCAGCTGGCGCAGGAGGCGGACACACGCACGGTGGCCCAACCGGCGGTGCGCGGCCGGATCCTCGACAGTGCCGGAGAACCGTTGGTGGACAACACGACTCGCACCACGGTCACGATTTCGCGCACCCAGCTGCTCGACGCGCCCGACGGCGGCCGCACCATCGTCGGCCGCGTCGCGAGCGCGCTCGGGCTGAAGGCCGACCAGCTGTGGGGCCGCACCTTCCTGTGCGGCACGCAGGGTGCGCCACCGGCGCCGACCTGTTGGGGTGGATCGCCTTACGTGCCAGTGCCGCTCGCGATCGGCGTCGACCCGGCGAAGGCTCTGGGGCTGCTCGAGCGACCAGACCTCTACCCGGGCGTGGACGTCGTCGCCGAGCCGGTCCGCGACTTCCCGCAGGATGCGACGGTCAACGCGGCCCAGCTGCTCGGCTATCTCGGGCGACCCACCGCCGACGAGGTCACGAAGTCCAAGGGCCAGATCGGCGACCTCGACCTCGTTGGGCGCGGGGGCCTGGAGCAGCAGTACGACGCGCAGCTACGTGGCCGACCCGGCGAGACCACGGTCACCGTCGACCCGCGTGGCGCCGTGACGGGCGAGGTGGACCGGCGTGACCCGGTGCCCGGCAGCGATCTGGTGACGACCATCGACTCGCGCGTGCAGGGTGCGGCCGAGAAGGCACTCGCCACTGCCGTGCGCGACGCGCGTGCGCGCGGGCAGCAGGCCGACGGTGGGGCTGCGGTCCTGCTCGACGTGCGCACCGGTGGGGTGGTCGCCGCCGCGAGCTACCCCACCTACGACCCCGGCATCTGGACCGGCGGCGTCACCGCGGCGCAGCTGCAGCAGCTCACCGGCAAGGACTCCGGCAACCCGCTGGTGTCCCGCGTGACGGGCGCGACCTACCCACCGGCGTCCACCTTCAAGGCGATCAGCCTCCCCGCGGCGATCGGCGCGGGCAACCCGCTCGACAAGAAGTACGACTGCACCTCGAGCTACCGCATCGGCGACCGCTCGTTCGCCAACTTCGAGTCGCGGGCCTACGGTCCCATCACCCTCAAGCGGGCGATCGAGGTCTCGTGCGACACGATCTTCTACGACTTCGCCTACCGCTCGTGGCTCGCGCAGGGCGGTCTCGAGGCCGCCACCGACGCCAAGGACCCCTTCGTCGCCATGGCCAACGAGTTCGGGCTCGGCACCCGCACCGGCATCGACCTGCCGGGCGAGGTCGCCGGCCGGGTCCCGAGCCGAGACCAGAAGCTGCAGGCTTGGAAGGACACGCGGGCCGACACCTGCACCCGCGCCCGCACGGGCTACCCGGAGGTCGCGCGCACCGACCCCAGCCGCGCGGCATACCTCAAGGCGCTCGCCGTCGAGAACTGCCGCACCGGCTTCCAGTTCCGCGGCGGTGATGCCGCCAACCTCGCGATCGGCCAGGGCGACGTCGCCACGACACCGCTGCAGATGGCGCGGGCGTATGCCGCGATCGCCAACGGCGGGACCGTGTGGACGCCGCAGGTGGTGCGCGAGATCCGGTCCGTGGACGGCTCGGTCACGACGGTCGCACCCCAGGCTGCAGGAACGGTGACGATCCCGCCGAAGACGCTCGCCTACCTGCGTTCGGCGCTCCAGGGGGTCGTGACGGACGGTTCCGCTGAGGGCGCGTTCCGCGGCTTTCCGTTGCAGCAGTGGCCGATTGCCGGCAAGACGGGGACGGCTGAGTCGTTCGGCGCGGGCGACACGGCGTGGTTCCTCTCCTACGCCCCCGCCAACGCCCCGCGGTATGCCGTGGCGGTCGTCGTCGCGCACGGCGGGCTCGGTGGGTCGACGGCGGCCCCGGCGGCGCGAGCCATCCACGACGTGCTGCGCACCCTGCCCTGAGCCTTGGGTCGCCGCGCGCCGTCACGAGCGTTCGCCGAGGGCGCACGCCTCGGTGACCACGCGGCATACCTGAGTCGTTAGGCTGCCCACATGGCTGACTTCGATGTGGTGGTCCTCGGTGCTGGTCCCGGTGGGTACGTCGCGGCGATCCGCGCGGCCCAGCTCGGCAAGAAGGTCGGGATCGTCGAGAAGAAGTACTGGGGAGGGGTCTGCCTCAACGTCGGCTGCATCCCGTCCAAGGCGCTGCTGCGCAACGCCGAGCTCGCGCACGTCCTGACCCACGAGAAGGACAAGTTCGGCATCGAGGGCGACGCCACGATGACCTACGGCCCGGCGTGGAAGCGGTCGCGCTCGGTCAGCGAGGGCATCGTCAAGGGCGTCCACTTCCTCATGCGCAAGAACAAGATCGAGGAGATCCACGGCTGGGGCACGCTCACCGGCCCGAACTCGATGGACGTCGCGCTCAACGACGGCGGCAACCGCTCGATCACCTTCGACAACCTGATCCTCGACACCGGCGCGACCACCCGGCTCATCCCGGGCACCGAGCTGTCCGAGCGGGTCGTGACCTACGAAGAGCAGATCATGACCGACAACCTGCCCGAGTCGATCGTCATCGCCGGTTCCGGCGCGATCGGCGTCGAGTTCGCCTACGTCATGAAGAACTACGGTGTCGACGTCACCATCGTGGAGTTCCTCGACCGGATGGTGCCGACCGAGGACGCCGAGGTGTCCAAGGAGCTGCTCAAGCAGTACAAGAAGCTCGGCGTCAACGTCATGCTCTCGACCAAGGTCGAGTCGATCGACGACTCCGGCGACAAGGTCAAGGTCACCGTCTCGCCGGCGGCCGGTGGCGCCTCCCAGGTCATCGAGACCGACAAGGTGCTCCAGGCGATCGGGTTCGCGCCGCGGCTCGACGGCTACGGCCTGGAGTCGACCGGCGTCAAGACCACCGACCGCGGCGCCGTCGAGATCGACGAGTACTGCCGCACCAACGTCCCAAACATCTACGCCATCGGCGACGTCACCGCCAAGCTCATGCTCGCCCACGTCGCGGAGGCCCAGGGTGTCGTCGCCGCCGAGACCATCGCCGGTGCCGAGACGATGCCGGTCGAGTACGACTTCATCCCGCGGGCCACCTACTGCCAGCCGCAGATCGGCTCGTTCGGCTACACCGAGGAGCAGGCCAAGGAGCGCGGCTTCGACGTCAAGACGGCCAAGTTCCCCTTCACCGCCAACGGCAAAGCGATGGGGCTCGGCGAGACCGTCGGCTTCGTCAAGGTCGTCGCCGACGCGAAGCACAACGAGATCCTCGGCGCCCACATGATCGGCCCCGACGTCACCGAGCAGCTGCCCGTCCTGACGCTGGCGCAGAAGTGGGACCTCACCGCCGACGAGGTGTCGCGCAACGTCTTCGCCCACCCGACGCTGTCCGAGGCGGTCAAGGAGGCCGTCGAGGGCATCGCCGGCCACATGATCAACCTCTGAGTTCGCTTCCGTCCCGGGCGAGCGAGGAGAGCGGAGTATGCCGCGGGTGCGGCTCCCGATCGCGACCGAGCGTCTCGTGCTGCGCAGCCTTCGGCCGGGGGACGAGCAGGATGTGCTCGCCTACCGGTCGGTCCCCGAGGTCGTGCGGTACATCCCGGGCGAGCCGAAGACCCTGGAGCAGGTCGGCGACATGGTGGCGCACAGCGGGACGGCGGGGTTGCTCGACCTGAGGAAGTCGGTCATGACGTTGGCGGTCGAGCTCGACGGGCGCGTCGTCGGCGACGTGCTGCTCAACCTCGCCGGGCCCGATGGACCGGATGACAAGCAGGCCGAGATCGGCTGGGTGTTCTCACCGGAGGCCGCGGGGCAGGGCTACGCCACCGAGGCCGCGGCGGCCTTGGTGCGGGTGGCGTTCGGGACCTGGGGCTGCACCGCGTCTGGGCGCAGCTGGACGCCCGCAACGACGCCTCGGCCCGGCTCTGTGAACGGATCGGCATGGCGCGCGAGGCGCTGTTCGTCCAGGGCTCGTGGTTCAAGGACGAGTGGACCGACCTGGCCATCTACGCGATCCGCGCCGACCAGTGGTGCGCGAACGGCTCACCCACTGGGCCATCACCAGCCTGACGAGAGGAACGCCTGTGGCTCCAACCCCAACGCCCGTCCCCGCGAAGGTGCCGGCCGCCACCGAGCTGAGCGCCGCGGCATACGCCGACGTCGCCCGCGAGGCGATCGGCGCGGTCGCGACGTCCCAGGCCGAGGCGGTCGCGGCAGCCGCCGATCTCATGGCGAAATGCATTGGTGACGGGGGAGTGCTCCAGGCGTTCGGCACCGGGCACTCGGAGGCGTTCGCGATGGAGATCGCGGGGCGCGCGGGTGGGTTCATCCCCACCAACCGGCTCGCGCTGCGCGACGCGGTGGCGGCGGCCGAGGCGGCGCGGGCGGACACCGACCCCGACCAGTTCGCCGAGCTGGAGCGTGACCCCGCGTTCGCCGAGTTCATCTACGGGCTCGTGCCGGACCCACAGCCGCAGGACGTCTTCCTCATCGCGTCGAACTCGGGCGGCAACGGCAGCATCGTCGAGTTCGCCCGGCTGGTGAAGGAGAAGGGGCACCCGTTGGTCGCGGTCACGTCCCTCGCGCACACGACGAAGGTGACGTCGCGGCACCCGAGCGGGCTGCGGCTCTTCGAGGTGGCCGACATCGTGCTCGACAACGGTGCCCCCTATGGGGATGCGGTGCTGCCGTTGCCCGGTGGCGGAGCGGCTTGCGGTCTGTCGTCGATCACGGCCGCACTGCTGGCGCAGATGATGGTCGCCGAGACGCTCGTGCGGCTGCTCGCGGCGGGGCAGCGGCCGCCGGTCTACCTGTCGGCGAACATCCCCGAGGGCGACGCCCACAACAACGCGCTCGAGGCGCGGTATGCCGGCCGCCTCCGGCGAGGCCTGTGAGGTCACCTCGATGACGACACTCGTCCTCGGCATGGACGTCGGCGGCACGAGCAGCCGGGCGGTCGTGGCCGACCTGACCGGGCGGGTGGTCGGACGTGGGGTGAGTGGGGGCGGTAACCCCATCTCGCGGGGCATCGGGCCGGCGATGGCCGCGATCCGTTCCGCGATCGAGGAGGCGCTCCGCGGGGTTGACGGTGTCGCTGTCGACCGAAACTCGGTGCAGGGCAACGTGATCGGCGCGGCCGGCTTTGGCGCAGGAACGGCGCACGAGCCCTTGGCCCAGGTGTGGCGCGAGCTCGGTATGCCGGGTGAGCCAGTCGTGGCGGGTGACATCGAGGTGGCGTTCGCGTCGGGGACGGACGAGCTCGACGGCTCGGTGCTCATCGGTGGCACGGGGGCCGTGGCCGGAGCCATCGCGGGTGGCGAGACTGCCGGCGTGGCCGACGGTTTCGGGTGGTTGCTCGGTGACCACGGGTCCGGCTTCTGGGTCGGGCGAGAGGCGGTCCGGCGGGCGATCTCCCCGCGGGCCGACCTGACCGACCCGCTGTTCGAGCAGGTTGCGGTACGGCTCACGGGACGCAGCGAGGTCGACCGGCTGACGTTCATCGCCGCTGCCTATGCCCAGGAACCGGTGCGGCTCTCAGAGCTCGCCGGTGTCGTGGTGGCCGCGGCGGACGAGGGTTCAGCGGCCGCGCTGTCGGTGCTCGAGTCGGCGGCCGACGAGCTGGTGTCCACGCTCGCCCAGGTGCGCGAGGAGGGTGAGGCCACGGTGGTGGTGCTCGGTGGCGGGCTGCTCGGCTCCTCGCGGCTGCGGGACCTGGTGACAGACCGGATCGAGGGCCGGTGGCCGGGGTCTGCGGTCCGGCACACCGGCTCCGGGGTCGGGGGTGCGGCCTGGCTGGCGGCGCGCAGCCTCGGTCTGGACCTTCCTGCGGGCCTGCACGCCACCCTCACCGCGCCCGAACCCACCCGCTGACCCACCTGTTGCCGGGTGGTCGGCATGGTGGGGCGAATCCGGCTGCAGATGGCGAGTCACCGGCAACGACTGGGCAACTTTCGGGCGGGTGGCCGAAAGTTCGGCGGTTCGGCCCGTGGCAGGACCGAAGAATCGGGCGAGTGGCCGAAAGTTCCGGCCATGGACATCCCGGCGGTTGAGGGCTCGGTGCCGGGTTACGCGTCGAAGCCACTGCCGAGGATCTCGTCCTCGGTGCTCTCGTACGCCACGTGCTCGGTGCGCTCATCGACCAGCGCGATCAGTCGGTCGGAGCTCTTGAGGTCCCTGCCGTGCAGCAGGATCGCGTTCCCCGAGCGCAGGTGCACCACGCGCAGCCCCGCCGCCCGCGCGACGCCAACCACGTCGTCCCACGTGCCGGCGATGGTGTCGCCCTGCACCGTCTGCGACAGACCGTTCGGCCCGACCGTCACCGACAGGTCGCGGGGTGCGAAGGACATCAGCCTGCGCCCGAACCGCTGGCCCTCGGACAGCTCGGCGGGCGGATTCGGCAACCACTCGGTGCGGTCCTCCAGCCCGGCGATCGCGCCCTGCGGCCCGGGCGGTGCACCGAGCACGGCGGTCGGCAGCGCGGCCTGCGCCCAGCGCCGCACGTCCTCGGCGGTCACCTTCGCCAGCGCCGCGCGGGACTCCTCGCGGTCGAGCACGGGGTCACCGAACAGCTCGCGCGACCCGATCCCTTCCATCCAGTCGGCCGCAGCGCGGGGGTCCTCCAGGTATGCCGCGAAGCCGGCGCGGTGGTGCGCCATCTCCTCCGGTGTGGGCCCGTCCGCCGCGAGGGATGACAGGGCGTCCCAGAGTGCCTCGGCAATGGTGTCGGCGTTCTCCTCGGCGCCGTCGGTGAAGACCGCGACCAGTGAGTGTTCGTCGTCGACTCTCGCGGCGTCGAAGTCGATCTCGTAGGCGAGCCCGCGGCCGTGTCGTACGTCGTCGGTGACCCGGTCCACGAGGATGCGCGCCACTGATCCGGCCCACTCCTCCCGCGGCAGCAGGAACGACAACACGGCGTGGGGCGGCACCCGCAGGAGAGCTGGGGTGGGCAGCCCGGTCGGGACCGATGCCGACGGCTGCGGTCGCGGCCCCGACGGCAGAGGAAGTGCCAGCCCCTGCGGCGGCGCCCCGGTCAGCACGAGCACCGCGTTCTCGCGCACGAAGAAGGTGGCGGCGAAGTCACGCACCTGCTGGATCGACAGCTGGTCGGCCCCCGGCCCCTCGGCGCTCAGCAGGCCGACTCCGGTGTGGCCGTACCGCAGCCCCGCTGCCCAGCACAGCGCCGGGTGCGCCCCGTCGGCCTCCTCGGCGCGCAGGACTCCCTGTTCCTTGGCGAGCCGGTCCGCGGGCACGTCGGTGAGTGCACGGCATACCTGCTCGAGGAACTCGCCCACCTGCTCGGGGCGACCGGTGGCCACGAAGGTCGTGGTGTCGGCGGTGATGTGCGCGTTCCGGTCCAGGTGCGACTTGGGCAGGCTTCCCATGACGAGGTGCTCGAGCAGGTGCGACACCTGCAGTGTCCGGAACGTCTCGTCCCTGGTGCCGACGCGGAACATCAGCGCCCCTGTGAACGGCTCCGGCCCGTGCTCCCACCACGTCGTGACCCCGTCGATCTCAGTGCGCTCCACAGGCCCAGACTGTAGGGGAGGGCCAAGGGCGCCGGGGCACTTTGCCGATTAGGGCGGCATACCTGCCCGCTGGTAGCCTGAGCACTGCCGTAGACCGGCCGCGGATCCAGAGAGCCCAGGTGAACAAGCCCTGGTGCACCGCGCAACAACCCTGAGAAGGAGAGTGTCGCTCCATGTCCTTGGACGCCGACGTCAAGAACAAGATCATGACCGAGTACGCCACGCACGAGGGCGACACCGGCTCGCCGGAGGTGCAGATCGCCCTGCTCACGCAGCGCATCAAGGACCTCACCGAGCACTCGCGGCAGCACAAGCACGACCACCACAGCCGCCGCGGCCTCCTGCTCCTGGTTGGTCGTCGCCGCCGTCTCCTGCGTTACCTGGAGAGCGTCGACATCGAGCGTTACCGCTCGCTGATCAAGCGCCTCGGTCTGCGCCGATAAGCATCCGAATGGGGCGGTCCTCACCGTGAGGGCCGTCCCTTTCGCATGGATGAAGAACATCGCGGCACAACGATGATGCCCGCGATCGCCTGAGAGACAGAGCCTCTCAACAGAAGAGAAATGGAGGGCCCAATGGAGGGTCCAGAGATCACCTTCGCCGAAGCCGTCATCGACAACGGCAGCTTCGGCACCCGCAAGGTCCGGTTCGAGACCGGACGTCTGGCCAAGCAGGCCGGCGGCGCCGTTGCCGCCTACCTGGACGACGACACGATGTTGCTGTCCACCACCACCGCCGGGAAGCACCCGCGCGAGGGTTTCGACTTCTTCCCCCTGACCGTGGACGTCGAGGAGCGGATGTATGCCGCGGGCAAGATCCCCGGTTCGTTCTTCCGTCGTGAGGGCCGCCCGTCGACCGATGCGATCCTCACCTGCCGCCTGATCGACCGGCCGCTGCGCCCGTCGTTCGTCAAGGGTCTGCGCAACGAGGTCCAGGTCGTCATCACCGTCCTGGCGCTCAACCCCGACCACCAGTACGACGTGCTCGCCATCAACGCGGCGAGCGCCTCGACCCAGATCTCCGGTCTGCCGTTCTCCGGCCCGATCGGTGGCGTGCGCGTCAGCCTGATCGACGGCCAGTGGGTCGCGTTCCCGAACTTCAGCGACATCGAGCGCTCGACGTTCGACATGGTCGTCGCCGGCCGCATCGTGGGCGACGACGTCGCGATCATGATGGTCGAGGCCGAGTCGACCGAGGCCACCTGGGACCTCGTCAAGAACGAGGGCAAGCAGGCCCCGACCGAAGAGGTCGTCGCCGAGGGTCTCGAGGCCGCGAAGAAGTTCATCCGCGTGCTGTGCGAGGCACAGGCCGACCTGGCGTCCAAGGCCGCCAAGCCGGTCGAGGAGTTCCCCCTCTTCATCGACTACGAGCCCGACGCGTTCGCCGCGGTCGAGGCCGCCACGTCGGCCGACCTGGCGCAGGCGCTCACCATCGCCGACAAGCAGGAGCGCGAGGCCCGGATCGACGAGATCAAGGACGGCATGAAGGCCGCCCTCGCGTTCACCGAGGACGACCCCAAGGAGTTCACGGGTCGCGAAGGTGAGCTCTCCGCGGCATACCGCGCCCTGCAGAAGAAGCTCGTGCGTCAGCGCATCCTCAAGGACAAGGTCCGCATCGACGGACGTGGCCTCGCCGACATCCGCGCCCTCGGCGCCGAGGTCGAGGTGCTGCCGCGGGTGCACGGTTCGGCGCTGTTCGAGCGCGGCGAGACCCAGATCATGGGTGTCACCACGCTGAACATGCTCCGCATGGAGCAGCAGCTCGACACCCTGTCGCCGGTGACGCGCAAGCGCTACATGCACAACTACAACTTCCCGCCGTTCTCCACCGGTGAGACCGGTCGCGTGGGTTCGCCCAAGCGCCGCGAGATCGGCCACGGCGCGCTCGCCGAGCGGGCGCTCATGCCGGTGCTGCCGACGCGCGAGGAGTTCCCCTACGCGATCCGCCAGGTCTCCGAGGCGCTGGGCTCCAACGGCTCGACGTCGATGGGCTCGGTCTGCGCCTCGACCCTGTCGCTGCTCAACGCCGGTGTGCCGCTGCGCGCCCCGGTCGCCGGCATCGCGATGGGCCTCGTCTCCGACGAGGTCGACGGCAAGACGGAGTATGCCGCGCTGACCGACATCCTCGGCGCCGAGGACGCATTCGGTGACATGGACTTCAAGGTCGCCGGTACGAAGGACTTCGTGACGGCCATCCAGCTCGACACCAAGCTCGACGGCATCCCCGCCTCGGTGCTGGCCGGCGCGCTGACCCAGGCCCGCGAGGCTCGCCTGCACATCCTCGACGTGATGAACGAGGCCATCGACGTCCCCGACGAGATGAGCCCGTTCGCGCCGCGCGTCATCAGTGTCCAGGTGCCGGTGGACAAGATCGGCGAGGTCATCGGGCCCAAGGGCAAGATGATCAACCAGATCCAGGACGAGACCGGCGCCGACATCTCGATCGAGGACGACGGCACCGTCTACATCGGCGCCACCGACGGCCCGTCGGCCGAGGCGGCCCGCGCGATGGTCAACGCGATCGCGAACCCGCAGATGCCGGAGGTCGGGGAGCGCTTCCTCGGCACCGTCGTCAAGACGACCACCTTCGGTGCGTTCATCTCGCTGCTGCCCGGCAAGGACGGCCTGCTGCACATCTCCGAGGTGCGCAAGCTGGTCGGCGGCAAGCGGATCGACGCCGTCGAGGACGTCCTGGCCGTCGGCCAGAAGGTCCAGGTCGAGCTCAAGGAGATCGACCCGCGCGGCAAGCTCTCGCTCGCCGCGGTGCTGCCCGAGGGTGAGGGCGGCGACGCCCCCGCCGCGGACGCCGCACCGGCTGGCGACTCTGCCGGTGACTCGGCCGGTGACGCCGAGGCTGACCAGGCCGAGGGCGGCAACGGCCAGGGCGACCGCGAGGAGCGCGGTGAGCGTCGTGAGGGTGGTCGTTCGCGCAACCGCCGCCGTCGTGGCCGCGGTGACCGCAGCGATTCTGGCAACGACTCCGGCAACGGTGAGGGCGGCAAGTCCGACGCTCCCGCCGCAGAGGACAGCAACGCCTGACGAGTTGTCCACAGGCGCGGGCCGGCACACCACACGGTGTGCCGGCCCGTTGTTATGTTTGACGCGATTTCCTGTTGGTTGCCTTGATACAAGGGGGGAGCGCGTCATGAAGCTTGTGCTGTGGTTGGGTCGGATCGTGGGTGGGCTCCTGGTCCTCGCGGGTCTGGCGGCAGCGGTGTATGCCGGTCCGGACGATCTCGTTCCCCTGCCCCGTGCAGACGTGGGCCAGGGCGTGACGGCGGTGCGGTCGACCCCGGGGCTCCTGTCCTACCGGGACACCACCGTGCGCGTGAGCGCGACGAACGCGGCAGGGGAGGTGTTCGTCGGCGTGGCCAACCCGGTGGATGCCGCGAGCTACCTGGATGGGGTGAAGCGGCTCGACATCAGCGAGGTCACCGCACGAGGTGAGATCAGGGGCAAGACCGTCGACGGCAAACTCGCCGCCCCCGCCGTCTCGCCGCAGAAGGTCGACTTCTGGCTGGCCAAGGCCAGCGGAGCGGGGGAGCAGTCGGTGACCGTTCCCCTCCGCGGTGATGCCCTCAACCTCGTCGTGCTGCCGGTCGGCAAGGCCGGCGACCTCTCGTTGGGACTCGCGTGGCAGGTCGCCGGCATCTTCCGACTGGCACTGGTCGTGGCCGTGGTCGGTCTCGCCCTGCTGGTCGGATCGATGCTCCTGCGCCGCCGGGACAACACCCGGCGGAAGGTCGTCGCAGCCGGCGTGCCCACTGCGGGCGGGTCGCCGTCCGGGCTGGCGACCTCGGAGGCCGGACGCAGCACGCCGGTGGCGTTGCTCGGGTCGGCCGTCGCGGCGGCTCTGGTGCTCGCCGGGTGCGTCAGTCTGCCGCAGCAGGTTCCGGTCGACGACGTTGCACCCACGACCACGGGGTTCACGGCGCGAGATGCAGCCTCGGTGTTGAAGGACTACGACGCGCGCAGCAACGCAGCCATCAAGGCTGCCACGACGAAGTACGACACGAAGGCCTGGGCGAACGCCGACACCGGCGTCGCGCTGGCCGGGGACCAGTTCCAGACAGCGCTGGCCAAGGCACTCGCCACCCGAGAGAAGCCCGCCGTCATCACCCACACTCCCATGGCCGTGTACACCCCGTCGTTCGACCGCTACCCCGTGTGGTCCATGGTGGTCACGAAGGTCACGAACAGCCTGGACAGCAAGGACGAGGCGGCGAAGGCCAAGGCAGCGCGCCAGCTCTGTCTCATGGTGCGGGCGAGCCCGTCGTCACCCTGGCTGCTGGCCGGCGAGGTTGACCTGTCGAAACCGGCACCGCCCCGTGCTCTGGCAGCGGGAGCACCCAGTACCGCAACGGACGTCGATCGCCGGGCCGCCATGAAGCTCGTGGAGAACTTCCGCGATGCCGTGAGCCGAGGTGCCGCCCCGACATTCACTGTCGATGCGGGGGTTCGCGAGGTGCTGGACATCGCCAGTGGCAAGGGAGCCACCAAGGCTGCGCAGACCCAGCTGGACGTCAACCACCTGGATACCCGGATCGCCGACCAGACCGGCCCGGGCGGCTCGGTCCAGGTGGTCAAGGTGCACGGCGGGACCCTGGTCTTTGTGTCACAGGTCGGCAGGTACACCCAGATCGCCGACTCCGACACGGTCTTCTCCTGGGTCAAGGGGTACGCCGAGGTGCTCCAGGAGACCGGCCGCGACGGTTCGATCAGTGCCCCGACTGGCGTCATGGCGGCGTTCTTGGTCACGCCCAAGGGCGCTCAGGCGTTGGGTGGCGGCGTCACCTTCGCCGTCCCGGGTCAGCCTGTCACCTGGCCGAGGTAGCGCCACGGTTGCGTGCTTCCGGGGGTGCACCAATGCTGGGCGCATGGCTGATGAGCGCACGTTCGTGGTGGTTGGTGCCGGCTTGGCGGGTGGCAAGGCCGTAGAGGTGTTGCGGGACAAGGGTTTTGAGGGCCGCGTCGTCCTCATAGGCGCCGAACCGCACCTGCCGTACGAACGGCCGCCGTTGTCGAAGGACTACCTGAAGACGGGGGAGAAGCTCGACGACGCGTTCGTCCACGACGCGCAGTGGTATGCCGACCACGACGTCGAGGTGCGCACCGGCACCCGGGTGGAGTCGATCGACCGCGACGCGAAAGACGTTGTCCTGCAAGGTGGCGAGCGCATCCATTACGACCGCCTGCTGTTGGCGACCGGCAGCTCGCCACGCCACCTGGACCTGCCCGGGGCGGACCGTCCAGGGGTGCTGACACTGCGCACCATCGAGGACAGCGACCGCATCCGTGAGGCCCTGCAGCCGGGTCGCAAGGTCGTCTTCATCGGTGGCGGCTGGATCGGGCTCGAGGTGGCCTCCGCGGCCGCCGACGCAGGCGCCGACGTCACCGTGCTCGAGTCTCTCGACCTGCCCCTGGTCCGCGTGCTCGGCCCGCAGATCGCCCAGGTGTTCGCCGACCTGCACCGCGAGCATGGTGTCGACATCCGCACGGGCATGCAGGTGGAGGAGATCCTGGGCACCGAGGACGGCGTGAGCGGCGTCCGCTTGGCAGATGGCGAGACCGTCCCTGCGGACACGGTCATCGTGGGCGTGGGCGCCAGCCCCAATGTCGAGCTGGCCAAGTACGCCGGGCTCGAGGTCGACAACGGCGTCACCGCGGACGCCCGGGGGCGCACGAGCGACCCGGACATCTTCGCGGCGGGTGACGTCGCCAACGTCGAGAACCCCGTCGTGGGCCAGCGGGTGCGGGTGGAGCACTGGGCCAACGCGCTCAACCAGCCGCAGGTCGTCGTGGCCGGGATGCTCGAGCAGGACGGCCCCGAGCCGGAGCTGCCGTACTTCTTCACCGACCAGTACGACCTCGGGATGGAGTACTTCGGTCTGGCCGACCCCGGGGACGACGTCGTGGTCCGTGGCGACCTCAGCGGCCGCGAGTTCATCGCCTTCTGGCTCCACGACGGCCGCGTCGTCGCCGGGATGAACGTCAACGTCTGGGACGTCGGCGACCAGGTCAAGGCCCTGATCGCTTCGGACAAGGCGGTCGACGCCGAGCGCCTGGCCGACCCCGACGTACCGCTCGAAGATCTGACCTGACCTTTACCTTTACGTCGTCTCGCAGCCGTTCCGCATTCGTCCACGACGTGGTGTGATGCCTCTCTGCCCCCGGGCCGGTTCCCGGGCGGCCACACCAACAAGTACCGGTCGTGGAGGACTGCTGTGCGCGTACATCGCAAGCAATGGACAGGGGCGGTGGGCGCGGTAGCCCTGGCCGCCGGTGCCGTGACGATCACGGCAGCGAGCGCGCACGCAGCGCCCTCGCCGACGGCGCAGGTCGTCATCAACGAGGTCTACGGGGGCGGCGGCAACAGCGGCGCGCCCTACAACCGTGACTTCATCGAGCTCGTCAACAAGGGCACAAGTGCGGTCGACGTCAGCACCTGGTCGGTGCAGTACGCGTCCTCCAGCGGCACCAGCTGGAGCAACAAGACCAACCTCAGCGGCACGATCCCGGCTGGCGGCAAGCTCGTCGTGGGCGGTGCCTCGGGCGCCACAGGCGCGAGCTTCCCGGTCGACGTCAGCGGCGGCATCAACCTCAGCGGCACGAACGGCAAGGTGGCCCTGGTCAACACCCAGACGTCCCTGCCGGGCACCACGTGCACCACGAACTGCTCCGACCTGCCCCAGGTCGTCGACTTCGTCGGCTACGGCAGCGCCGACGACTGGGCCGGCTCGGCCGCCGCACCGACGGCCTCCAACACCACCTCCGTGTCGCGCAACGCCAGCAGCACCAACACCGCCGACAACGCCGCCGACTTCAAGGCCGGCGCGCCCACTCCCGGCACCGGAGGCGGTGGCACCCCGCCCGGCGAGCCCACCGAGAAGACCATCGCCGAGGTCCAGGGGACTGGCGATGCCTCCCCGCTCGTCGGCCAGACCGTCATCGTCAAGGGCGTCGTCACCGCGGCATACCCGACCGGCGGCTTCCACGGCTTCTTCCTGCAGACCCAGGGCACCGGCCCCGAGCCCAACCCCAGCGGCGCCTCCGACGGCGTCTTCGTCTTCCAGTCCGGTGGCAGCTCCAGCCCGCTCGACGAGGACGTCGTCATCGGCAACTACGTCGAGGTCACGGGCAAGGTCAGCGAATACGGCGGCCTCACCGAGATCACCGCAGCCGCTGCCGACATCACCGACGCCGGCACCGAGTTCAGCCCGGTGCAGCCCCTCGCCATCACCTGGCCCGGCACCGACTCCGCTCGCGAGTCGATCGAGGGCATGCTCATGCAGCCCACCGGCGCCTACACGGTCACCAACACCTACTCGACCAACCAGTACGGCGAGGTCGGCCTGGCCTTCGGCGACCGCCCCCTCATGCAGAACACCGAGGTCGCAAAACCCGGCACCCCGGAGGCCGACGCGGTCGTCGCCGACAACGCCCGGCGCAAGGTCACCCTCGACGACGGCGCCTCGAGCAACTTCACGGCGAGCAGCTACAGCGCCGGTGCCTGTGGCACCCGCCCGACGCCGTGCGTCCTCAACGGCGACCTCACGCCGGCATACGTCTCGAACGACAAGCCGGTCCGCGTCGGTGCCTCCGTCACCTTCACCAAGCCGGTCGTCGTCGACTACCGGTTCGACCTGTGGCGCTTCCAGCCGACCGAGCAGGTCGTCGGACCGGACAACGCGGCCTCGCCGGCGGTCTTCGAGAACACCCGGACGGCAGCGCCCGACGCTGCAGCCATCAACCAGCGCGGCACCGCCGACCTCAAGGTCGCGTCGTTCAACGTCCTGAACTACTTCACCGACCTCGGTGAGCAGGACCCGAACTGCCTCGCCTACTACGACCGCGACGACAACGGCGTCACGGTGCGCACCGGCTGCGGGCAGCGCGGTGCGTGGGACGCGGCAGACCTCAAGCGGCAGGAGGACAAGGAGGTCGCGGCGATCAACGCGATGGGCGCCGACGTCGTCGGCCTCATGGAGGTCGAGAACTCGGCGAAGTTCGGCAAGCCGCGCGACACCTCGCTCGCGAGCCTGGTCGGGGCGCTCAACGCCAAGGCCGGCGCGGGCACGTGGGCGTTCGTCCCGTCGTCCACCGAGCTGCCTCCGGTGGAGCAGCAGGACTTCATCACCTCCGGCATCATCTACAAGCCCGCCAACGTGATGCGCGTCGACGCCTCTCGTGCCCTCGGCACCCAGTCAGGGGAGACGCAGGCCTTCGGCAACGCGCGCGAGCCCATCGCCCAGGTGTTCAAGAAGAAGTACGGCAAGGGCGACAAGTTCCTCTTCGTCGTCAACCACTTCAAGTCCAAGGGCTCGGCCGGTCCGTTCCCCGGTGACGAGGACACGGGTGACGGCCAGGGCGCCTCGGTCACCAGCCGCATCCTGCAGGCGCAGGCGCTGCGCGACTGGGTGCCGACCGTCGTCGGGGACACCGGCACCAAGGCGGTCGTCATGGCGGGCGACTACAACTCCTACACCCAGGAGGACCCGCTGGACGTGCTCTACAAGGCGGGCTACACCGACGTCGGCAGCACGTTCGACCCGAACCGCTACTCGTACTCGTTCAGCGGCCTGTCCGGTTCGCTCGACCACATCCTCGTCAACGACGCCGCGCTGGCGATGTCGACGGGGGCGGCGCACTGGAACATCAACGCCGGCGAGTCGGTGGCCCTGCAGTACAGCCGCTACAACTACCACGCGACCAACTTCTACCGGCCGGACCCGTACGCCTCGTCCGACCACGACCCGGTCGTGCTGGGCCTCAAGGCGTTCGTGAAGTAGCCGCGTCCGCCACCCCTCGGCGGCCCCGTCCCCATCCGTTGGGGGCGGAGCCGCCCCGGTATGCCGCGTGGTTACGCTGGGCGCGTGGCGACGACGACGCGGGTGGCGGTGATCGGTGCGAACGGCCGGATGGGGTCGCAGGCGTGCCGGGCGATCGAGGCGGCCGAGGACCTGGAGCTGGTCGGCAGGTACGGTCGCGACGACGACCTCGCTGACCTCGGGGGAGCGCAGGTGGCGGTCGACCTCACGGTGCCCGACTCCTCGCCCGACGTCGTGGCGCACTGCGTCGACCGCGGCGTGAATGTCGTGGTCGGGACCACCGGCTGGGACGACGCGCGCCTCGAGGCGTTGCGTGGGCGACTCGCCGACCACCCCGACGTCGGTGTCCTCATCGCCCCCAACTTCGCCATCGGCGCCATCCTCATGATGCGCTTCGCCGCCGAGGCAGCCCGGTTCTACGAGTCCGTCGAGGTCATCGAGCTGCACCACCCCGCCAAGGTCGACGCACCCTCCGGCACAGCTGACCGCACCGCCCGGCTGGTCGGCGAGGCACGCCGCGAGGCCGGCCTCGCGGACGTTCCCGACGCCACCACGCACGACCCCGACGGTGCCCGCGGCGCACGAGTCGACGGCATACCCGTCCACTCGGTGCGGCTGCGCGGTCTCGTCGCCCACCAGGAGGTGCTGCTCGGCAACCCCGGCGAGATGTTGACCATCCGGCACGACTCCTTCGACCGCGAGTCGTTCATGCCGGGGGTACTCGCCGGCATCCGCGGGATCGCTGACCACCCGGGCCTCACCGTGGGGCTCGAGCACTATCTCGGGTTGGACTGAAGTGCGCGAAAAGCTCACTGCCACAGTCCTTCTCGTCATCCTCGCCTTCTACTCGGCGACCATCGGGTGGCGGGGGTTCGCGCTCATCGGTGACGGTCGGCTGGTGTCTGTGCTGCTCGGCATCGGGGTGGTGCTCATCCCGGTCGTGGCCCTGCTGGCCATGTGGCCGTTGTTCCGGATGGCCCGCGACGGCTCGCGGATGATGGCCGAGGTCAACGGCGGCGCCCCGGTGTCACCTGCCGTGGCAGCCGAGCTCGAGCAGGCTGAGGCGTGCCGCGTGGCCAAGGACCGCGGGGCCGAGCAGCGCCACTACCGGGCTGCCGTGCGCGCATGGCGCGCCGACCGGGGCGCGACGACCAACCGGACGTAGCGCGCGAGACGGCCACACGGCATACCGTGACCGCATGCACCGTTCGCGCATCGGAGTCATCCTGCTCGACCACGACCCGGCCACGTTCGAGGCCGGGGTTGCCTTCTGGGCCGGGGCCCAGGGCGTGCGGCCGATCCCAGACAAGGAGGGGCGCTACGTCTCGGTCGGTGAGGTGGGCAGCCTCGCCCTGGAGGTGCAGCGGCTCGACGAGGGCAGCTCGCGCATCCACGTCGACATCGAGACCGACGACGTCGAGGCCGAGGTGGCGCGGCTCGAGGGCCTGGGCGCCACCGTCGTCGCGCGACCCGACGGGTATGCCGTGATGGCGGACCCCGGTGGCGTCCCGTTCTGCGTGGTGCCGGTGCAGACCGGTGACAGCTTCGTCGAGGACGCGCGCGAGTGGGACTGAGCCTCAGCTCATGCCGGCGAGGCGCAACACCGCGGCGGTGACGGCGGCCAGCACCACCACGACGATGAACGGCGCCCGCAGGGCCAGGGCGACGAGCGCGACGCCGACTGCGGCCGCTCGTGCGTCGAGCACGAAGGCGCCGCCGGTGCCGGTGAACGTCTGGACTGCCACCAGCGCGGCGAGCAGGGCGATGGGCAGGGCCGAGGTGACGCGGGTGGTGCGCTCGCCGTCGAGCCAGCTGGCCGGGACGACGTAACCGAGGTACTTGAGGGCGAACGCGAGCAGGCTCGCAACCAGCACGGCGGTCCAGGTGCTCACGGCCGGGTCCCCTCCTCGCCGTCCCAGTGGTGCGGCGCGGCCGGGTCGCGGTGCGCCGTGCCCCAGAAGGCTGCGATGAGCGCCGCGAACGCGGCCACCAGGACTGGCACACCGGCGGGGGCGTGCGGTGCGACGACGACCGCGATCACCCCGGCCACACCGGCGATGGCGAACGCGTCGCGCGACTTCAGCCGCGGCCACAGCAGGCCGCAGAAGGCCGCGGCGGCCGCGGCGTCGAGGCCGTACGTGCGCGGGTCGCCCAGCTGGTCGCCGACGACGGCACCGAGCAGGGTCATGGCGTTCCAGCAGACGAAGACGCCCAGCCCCGTCGCCCAGAACCCCAACCGGCCCGCCCGCGCTTCGGGCTGGGCCACGCCGACCGCGGTCGACTCGTCGATCGTCAGCTGCGCTGCGAGCAGTCGACGCAGGCCCCGCACCTGGAGCAGCCGGGCGACCTGCAGCCCGTAGAGCCCGTTGCGGACACCGAGGAGGGTCGAGGTCGCGACTGCGGCGACCGCGCCGCTCGGCCCGCCCGCCATGATGCCGACAAAGGCGAACTGCGAGCCGCCGGAGAACAGCAGCAGGGACAGGGCCTGCGTCTGCCAGATGTCCAGCCCGGCCGCCACCGACAGGGCGCCGAAGCTGATGCCGTAGGCGCCGGTCGCGATCGCCACCGACGCCGCCTGCCGCAGCACCTGTCGGCGGCGTTGCGGCTCCAGGGCTGCGGCTGTCACGGGCTCGCCGCCGCAGGATCCTCTGCTGGGGTGATGTTCGCGAGCAACCGCACCTCGCGCGCGGTGTCGCCGCTCTCGGAGACGACCCGGTCGCGGTAGGCGCCATCGGGCGAAAGCCCTGACGCGGCAAGGAAAGCGCGCGTGTCGTCGTCGGTCGACAGCACCCACATCGACATGAGCTCGGCCCCGGCCCCACGCAACGTGTCGACGGCGGCGTTGAGCAGCCGCGAGCCGTGACCGGCGCGCCGAGCCTGCGGGTGCACCGCGATCGCCGTCAGCTCACCGGTCTCGGGTGAGGCGTCCGGGTCCTGGCTCGGCCCGATCGCCGCGAACCCCACGACCTGGTCACCGGCCAGCGCCACGAGCAACCGGTAAACGCCGTCCGGGGGAGCCGCCAGCGACCGCCGCCACACCGAGGCGAAGGCTTGGGGCTCGAACTGGTCGAGGACCTCCTGCGGCAGCACCGCGGCATACGCGTCGCGCCACACCGTCGCCTGGACCAGGCCGACCGCGGGGGTGTCGGTCTCGCGGGCGAGCCGCACGCTCGCGTCGGCGAGCGGGCCCTTGTCGTGGGAGTGGGCCAGGCCGTGCCCGCCTGCGTGGCCGTGCTGGTGCTCAGCCACGGGTGCTCCGTTCGTAGGTGACCCACGCGAACCCGTCCCGTTGGTCGCGCTCGGTCTCGGTCCACTGTGTCGGGTCGATCTCGGGGAACGTCACGTCACCGGCCGGCGACTGGTCGACCTCGGTGATCAACAGCCGCTGTGCCCACGGCATCGCCTCGCGGTAGACCTCACCACCGCCGCACACGAACACCTCGTCGGCAGGACCGGCCAGCCCCAGCGCGTCCGAGAGCGAGTGCGCCGTCTCGACGTCGGGGTGGTGCCAGTCCGCCTGCCGCGTCACGACGATCGTTCGGCGCCCGGGCAGCACGCGTCCGATCGAGTCGAACGTCTTGCGCCCCATCACCATCGGGTGCCCCATCGTCATGCGCTTGAAGAACTTGAAGTCCTCCGGCAGGTGCCACGGCATGTCGTTGTCGGCGCCGATGACGCCGTTGCGTCCGACGGCGGCGATGAGCGTCACGTTGGTCATGGACACCGAGGGTATGCCGCGTGGCTCGTTCGATGTCGGTGGGTTCGAGTGAGGTGGCGGTGTCGGTCAAGACTTGGCAAAGAATGATTGACGCACGTGCTGAGCCGCCGCTACCTTCGCCCATAAATTTAGACATAAAAGAAGCAGGGTTCCCGTGGAGGAGCTTCAATGATGAACCTCGCCCCGCCTTCCCGCCCGCGGCGTCTGCGGTCCTCGATTCCGCTTGCCGTGGTTATGGCGCTCATCTCGGCCGTGCTTGTTCCCCAGACGGCGCTGGCAGGCACTCTGAGCGGTGTGTTTCACGCGCCCTACGGGGCCGATGAGCTCTATGCGACGCAACCCACCGAGCGTGCTCCGCGCGATCCGATGGCGGGCGACGCGGTGGTCGTCAAAGCCACCACCTGGCCGATCTCCTCTGGTCAGACGGTGTGGATCACGTGGAAGAAGAACGGAGTCGACCAGACGCCGATCGGTGCGGGATACGACTACAACAGCGGCAACAACACCTATTGGAAGGCCAGCCTGGGCACCTTCGCCCGCGGCGACCGGGTGCAGTACTGGGTGAATGCTGACGTCGACGGAGGGGGTGCGCGTCAGGTCGGGCCGTTCAGCTTCACGACGACCTCGTGGAGTGGTACGGGCAACGTCACTGGGTTTACGAACAACGGCACCTCCGTAGACGTGTCGACGACGGACACCGGGTCCGGCACCTTCAGCCCCAAAATTCGGTTCGCCTTCCCGGGAGTGGATCGGTTCCACGTCCAAGTTGCTCCCCAGGGCGCAGGGTTGAACATCAGCGGAGGATCGTCGTACACCGTGACGGACAGCGCCTCCACGCTGACTGTGGCAACGTCGAAGCTGCAGGTGAAGATCCAGAAGACGCCGTACCGCGTGTCGGTTTACAAGGCTGACGGGACGACGCTGATCTCGCGGCAGTACGACCCGGCAGCGTTCCGCAACATCGGGTGGGCCAGCGACGGCTCCAGCACGGTCACCAAGATCGAGGACCATTGGCTCACACCCGCCGGTGAGCGGATCGAAGGCCTGGGGGAGAGGTACGACCAGACCAACCAGCGCGGCAACGATGTCCACAACTACGTCTACAACCAGTACCAGGATCAGGGACCGACCAAACGGACCTACCTTTCCGTGCCGTTCTTCACCAACTCGGCCGGGTACGGCATCTACGTCCCGAGTACGCGGTACTCGGTGTTCAACCTGGGAACGGCACGCACCGACATGGCCGGCTTCACCGTCGACACCAGCGGTGCCCCGGGTTCCACGATGGACTACTACTTCTTCACGGGGACACCGGCGGAGATCCTCGACGCGTACACCGCCACGGCCGGTCGGCCGAAGCTGCCGCCGAAGTGGGCGTTCGGGCTGTGGATGTCGGCCAACGAGTGGAACACCCAGGCCGAGGTCGAGGCCGAGCTCGCGAAAGTGAACAGCACCGGCATCCCGCACAGCGCCATGGTGCTCGAGCAGTGGAGTGACGAAGCGACCTTCTACCTCTGGCACGGCGCGACGTACACGCCCAAGCCGGGCGGCAGCGCCCTCACCTACGCCGACCTCACCTTCCCCGCAGGGGGCGCGTGGCGAGATCCCAAGGCGATGGTTGCGGCCGCGCACAACCAGGGCATCAAGGTGGTGCTGTGGCAGATACCGGTTCTGAAGGAGAACTTCGACACCAATCCCTCCACGGCACCGCAGCAGCACGTCAACGACCGCACGTATGCCGCGCAGCAGGGTTACCTCGTCGGTGACGGCTCGGGTGCCCCTTACCGAATCCCCTCCGGGCAGTGGTTCGGCGACAGCACGGTGCCGGACTTCACCAACGCAGCAGCGACGAACTGGTGGATGAGCAAGCGCGCCTACCTCTTCGACGACATCGGCATCGACGGGTTCAAGACCGACGGCAGCGAGTCGCTGTTCGGGCGCAACCTCACCGTCAGCGACGGCCGCAAGGGCGACGAGATGCACAACGCCTACCCGAACGAGTACACCCGCGCCTACTCCGGCTTCGTGTCGTCCAAGACCGCAGGCAAGGGCGTGCTGTTCAGCCGGGCCGGTACCTCCGGTGCCCAGCAGAACTCGATCTTCTGGGCCGGCGACCAGGCGTCGACGTTCTCGGCGTTCCAGCAGGCCGTGAAGGCCGGCATCTCGGCCGGACAGTCCGGGGTACCGTTCTGGGCGTGGGACATGGCCGGATTCACCGGCAGCTTCCCCACGAGTGAGCTGTACCTCCGCTCGGCGGCGCAGGCGACGTTCTCCCCGATCATGCAGTACCACTCGGAGAAGGCGAACCCCTCTACTTCTGAGGCGCGCACGCCGTGGAACGTCCAGGCTCGCACCGGCGACACGTCGGTCGTTCCCACGTTCGCCAAGTTCGCGAACACCCGGATGAACCTCGTCCCTTACCTCTACACCGAGGCGAAGAAGGCCGCCGACTCCGGGCTGCCGATGATGCAGGCCATGGGAATCGCCTACCCGGGCGATGCCACGGCTGGCGCGCAGGACCAGCAGTACATGTTCGGACGCCAGCTCCTCGTGGCTCCGATCACGACCCAAGGGGCCACGTCCAAGAACGTCTACCTCCCCGCAGGCGAGTGGTACGACTTCTGGAACGGTGGCCGGGCTACTGGCGCCGGCACGAAGACCTACAACGCGGGCACCGACACCATCCCGGTGTACGCCAAGGCCGGAGCCATCATTCCGCTCAACCTCAATGCCAACTACGAGCTTGGCGGAACGATCAGCAACGGCGTCACCGACTACACGAACCTGGTATTCCGCGTGTACCCATCTGCGACCACGTCCTACGACTACTACGACGACGCCGCAGGCGTGTCACGCACCGTGACCTCGACCGAGAACTGGGCCGGACACCAGGTCAGTCTCAGCGTTCCGGCGCTCACCACCAAGTCCACCCTCCAGGTGGCCAGTACGGCGCCGACTGGTGTGACCGTCGGCGGTGCGGCCCTCACGCGGTACTCCTCGATCAGCGCGCTGGCTGCGGCCACCACCGGGTGGTACTGGGACCCCGTTCAGCAGCTGACGCACGTCAAGCTCGCCAGCGCTACGGGTGCCCGCACAGTGGTCCTCAGCGGCGTCGACAAGGCCGGCTACGAGGCAGAGTTCGGGACCGCAGTGGGCACCAGCACCAACACCAACCACCCCGGCTACACCGGCACCGGTTTCGTCGACGGTTTCGAGACCGCGGGCGATGCCGTCTCCGTCGACGTCAACGCCGAGGCCACCGGCAACCACACCCTGAAGTTCAGGTACTCCAACGGTTCCGGTGCACCGGCCACGCGCGCTGTCGTCGTGGACGGCACCACGATCGGCACGCTGACGCTGCCTCCCACCACCGACTGGGGCACCTGGGGCACCGCGAGCATCACGACCAGCCTGACCAGCGGCAAGCACGCTGTGACGCTGTCATACGCGAACGGCAACAGCACCGGCATCAACTACGACAACCTGGTGGTGGCAAGGCCATGACGACGACTCAGCTCCCGGCCATCGGCCGGATGTCCCGGCATCCACACCGCGCACTCAGGCTCCGTCGCAGCGCAACCGTCCTCCTCGCCACGGTGGTCGCCACCGCCGGCATGGTGCTCGCGACCTCACCGGCCGCCCAAGCCGCCGTCCAGCGGGTCCAGTTCACCTCAGGCGGCAGCTACCTGGTCGTCGAGTTCCTCGACAATGACCTGGTCCATTTTGAGCTCGGCGCGGGCTCCGGTCCCGGCGCCGGGGCCGCCATCTACACGAGCCCACAGGTGTCCAAGAGTGACTACCCTGGCCCGACCAGCCTCACCCAGAGCGGTGGCACACTGACGACGCCCGGGTTGCAGGTCGTCGTCGACACCGCGACGCTGTGCGCCACGACGTACGACACGACCAGGTCGCCGTCGCTGCTGCTCAACACGACCTGCCCACGCAACCTGACGCAGGCGTGGAAGGGGCTGACGATCACCAAGTCCTCGATGCAGAACGCCTACGGCCTGGGGCAGCAGTTCCTCATGGGCGGCAGCGCTGACGGTGATTTGGTCGGCCGCACCCGGACACCCGGCGGAAACTACGGCAACGCCATGGTCTACGACACCGACAACGGACCCGTCGGCAACACCCAGATCCCGGTCCTCTTCGCTGTTGGAGCCAACTACGCCAACTACGGACTGTTCCTCGACCAGGTCTACAAGCAGCAGTGGGACCTCACCGGGGACCCCTGGACCGTCGACACCTTCGGCGACCAACTGCGCTGGTACGTCATGAGCGGGCCGGACCTGCCCGACCTGCGTTCGGACTACCTGGAGCTGACCGGCCGCCCCCCGGTTCCTCCGCAGAAGATGTTTGGCCTCTGGAACTCTGAGTTCGGCTACGACAACTGGGCCGAAGTGGACAGCACCCTCGCAAGCCTGCGAGCAGCAAAGTTCCCCGTCGACGGCGTCATGCTCGACGTCAACTGGTTCGGCGGTGTCACCGCCGGGTCGGACAACACCCGGATGGGCACCCTCTCCTGGGACGCCAGCAACTTCCCCAACCCGGTCTCGAAGATCGCCTCGTACAAGTCCACCGAAGGGATCGGGGTCATCCCGATCGAGGAGTCATACATCGGCAAAGGCCTGAACGAACACGCCGATCTGGCGAGCCGGGGATATCTCGTGCGCGCGGGGTGCTCGACCTGCGCACCGGTCTACCTCACCGGCAACGACTGGTGGGGTCGAGGCGGCATGATCGACTGGACTCAGCCGTCGGCCGGCGCGTACTGGCACACACTCAAGCGTCAGCCGCTGGTCAACGCCGGCGTGGGCGGGCACTGGCTCGATCTGGGCGAGCCCGAGATGTATGACGGGTCCGACTGGACAGTCGGGACGGTACCCGGCAAGAACGCCCATGCCGACTACCACAACCTGTACAACCTGCAGTGGGCCAGCAGCATCGCCAAGGGTTACGCGGATGCCGGCAGCACACAGCGACCCTTCATGCTCGCTCGTTCCGGCGCGGCCGGCATACAGCGCACCGGCACTGCGATGTGGTCGGGGGACATCGGCAGCAAGCTCACCGCCCTCGCCCAGCAGCAGAACGCCCAGATGCACATGTCGATGTCCGGCATCGACTACTACGGCTCCGACGTCGGCGGCTTCCGTCGGGAGATGCTCAACAGCGACCTAAACGAGCTCTACACCCAGTGGTTCGCCAACTCCGCCTGGTTCGACGTCCCGGTCCGACCGCACACGGAAAACCTCTGCAACTGCGCCAAGACGGCGCCCGACAAGATCGGCGACGTTCCCAGCAACCTCGCCAATCTGCGCCAGCGCTACGAGCTCACTCCGTACTACTACTCCCTCGCCCACCGGGCGAACACGTCCGGGGAGCCCCTCGTGCCGCCGCTGGTGTACTACTACCAGAACGACCCGAACGTTCGGGAAATGGGCCACGAGAAGCTCATCGGCCGAGACCTGCTGGTCGGAGTCGTAGCCGGAGCGGGCCAGCGCCAGCGCAACATGTATCTGCCCGCCGGCACCTGGTTCGACTACCGCACCAACAAGAAGACGGTGAGCACCGGCCAGTGGGTGAACGACGTGCCGCTGTGGGTGAACGGCGCTTTCCAGCTGCCCACGTACGCACGGGCCGGCGCGATCTTGCCCAAGATGTTCGTGGACGACAAGACGATGAATGCCGTGGGCAAGCGCACCGACGGCACGACCCGCCCCGAGCTCATCGCCCGGGTCTACTCCGACCCGGCGCCCAGCTCCTTCACCCTGGCCGAAGACGACGGCGCCACCACCGGATACAAGACCGGTGCCAAGCGCACCACCGTCCTCAGCCAGAGTCGTAGCGGCAACACCGCCACCGTCACGGTGGCCGCGTCCACCGGAACCTATCCGGGGGCGCCGGCCAGCCGCCCGAACGTCATCGAGCTCGTCACCGACACGCAAGCGTCAAGCGTCACCCTGAACGGGGCGGCCCTGACGCAGCACCCCACCAAGGCGGCCTTCGATGCGGCCTCGAGCGGCTGGTACAACGCCGGCGGCAACCTCGTGGTCGCCAAGTCGGCGTCGGTGTCGGTTACCTCCGCGAAGACGTTTGCCTTCACCGTCGGTCAGGCACCGGTCACGCAGACCTTCACCTGCACCAACGGGACCACGACCTCCGGTCAGTCCGTGTATGCCGTGGGCAGCGTTCCCCAGCTGGGATTGTGGTCGGTCGCCAGCGCCGTCAAGCTGAACCCGACGGCATACCCGACCTGGACCGGCACCATCGGGAACCTTCCGCCGAACACCGCTGTGGAGTGGAAGTGCATCAAGCGGCAGGAGGCGAACTACCCCGACACCGCCGACCAGTGGCAACCCGGGTCGAACACCACGTTCACGACTCCTGCCACCGGGGCCGGGTCAGGCACCAGCGGAGGCTTCTGACCAGAACCAGGGGCGGTGGAACACAGATCCTGGCCAACCGGCGCGAAACCCTTGACTCCGCTGCGACGCACCCTTAAGTTCCTCTTAAATTTAGTTCCGAACAAAGGGTGCGCCGCCGATGTCGCAGAAGGGTCAGATCGCTGCCAGGGGTGACCTGGTACGCGCCGCAACCCTGGGGCTGCTCGGGACCCGCGGCCCCAGCTCGCGGGCTGAGATCGCACGGTCCCTGGGGGTGAGTCCGGCGACGGTGACCCAGACGACCAAGGAGCTACTCGCGCGCGAGCTGGTCACCGAGCTCGACTCGGTGCCGAGCCAGGGCGGTCGGCCCGCGAGGCTCCTGGGTCTGGTCCGGTCCGCCGGCGGAGCGATCGGAGCCAAGGTCACGGCCGACCACGTCGCCCTGGTCTCGGTCGACCTCGACGGCACGGTGCGCTCTTCGGCCGAGGTGCCGTTCGACCCCGCTCACCCGGCCGCCCTGGACGCGCTCTGCGAGATCCTCCAGGGCGCGGTCGAGTCCCACGACGGGCACCTGCTCGGGGTCGGGGTCGGGCTCCCCGGCGCGGTCGACTCGCAAGCCTCCGGAGTCGTCGACGCGCCCACGCTGGGCTGGAGCCGGGCGCCCGTCGGTCAGCGACTGCGTGACGCCTTGGGTGTCCCGGTGCTGGTCGACAACGACGTCAACACGCTGGCTGCGGCCGAGAGCGTGTACGGCATCGGCCGCGAGCACGCCTCCTACCTGGTGATCACCATCGGGCGAGGCGTGGGCTGCGGCATCGTGACCAACGGTGCGGTGACCCGAGGGGCGCACGGAGGGGCCGGGGAGATCGGGCACATCCCCGTCAGTGACGACGGGCCTCGGTGCGGCTGCGGGAACGTCGGGTGCCTCGAGGCACACATCGGCGCGAGCGGCCTCCTGGAGTCTGCCCGAGCAGTCGGCGTGCTCGGCGAGGGCGACGACGTGGGCGACCTAGCCGCAGCCGCGCGCCGCGGTGACGAGCGCGCGCTGGAGGTGTACCGCCGCGCGGGACATCTGCTCGGGCGGGCACTCGCCGGTGTCGTGCACACGGTCGACCCCGAGCTGCTCGTGCTCATGGGCGAGGGCATGAGCGAGTGGAGCTTCTGGCAGGGCGGGTTCGAAGAGTCCTTCCGCCGCCAGCTCATGCCGGCCCGTCGCGGTATCCGGTGCGTGACGGAATCCTGGACCGAGACGCAGTGGGCTGTTGGCGCTGCCTGTCTGGTGCTGGCCTCGTCGTTCGACGCGAGCACGCCGGGCAGTCAGGGCGCGCTGGTCCGCGCGCGGCTGCAGGCCGTCGCCGGGGTCGGGGCGTCATGAGCGCCCGGAGCGGGTGGAAGAAGGCTGGCTGGGCGACGCTGTTCCTCGCGCCCAGTGCCGTGCCGCTCCTGCTCTTCACGGTGGCGCCGATGGTGTCGTCGATCTGGGTCAGCCTGCACCGGTGGAACCTCATCTCGCCGATGGAGTGGGTGGGCCTGGCCAACTACCGCGCACTGCTCACCGACCCCCAGACGCACAAGGTCTTCCTGAACACCCTGCTCTACTGCGCGGGTTACCTGCCGCTGGTGTTCGCCGGCGGCCTCGGGCTCGCGCTGGCGCTGAACCAGAAGCTCGCCGGGCGGTCATTCTTCCGGGCCGCGTACTTCCTGCCCGTGGTGACCTCGTGGGTCGTCGTGGCGCTGGTCTGGAAGTGGCTGCTCAACCCCACTAACGGTCTGGTCAACACGGTGCTCGGCGCGGTCGGGTTGCCCCAACCCGGGTGGTGGACAGACCCCCAGTGGGCGCTGCCGGCCGTCATCCTCTCCTCGGCGTGGAAGGACCTCGGCTTCGTCATGGTCATCATGCTGGCCGGGCTCCAGGCGATCCCCCAGGACGTCCTCGAGGCTGCGACCGCTGACGGCGCGAACGCCTGGCAACGGTTCTGGCGGATCACGCTCCCGCTGTTGTCGCCGTCGACGTTCTTTGTCGTAGTCATCTCGCTCATCAACGGGTTCCAGGTCTTCGACCAGGTCTTCGTGATGACCGGCGGCGGACCGTCGGGAGCCAGCCAGGTCGTCGTGGGTCAGGTGTACGACCTGACCTTCCGCTACGGCCGGGCCGGTGAGGCCAGCGCCCTCTCGTGGATCCTGTTCGCCGTCATCCTGCTCATCACCGCGGTGCAGATCCGCGGTCAGCGACGGTGGGTGCACTATGCCTGACCTGGACGTGCAGGTGACGTCGTCTCGGCCCCCTGTGAACTCCGCGCCGCGCGCGGCAGCAGGCGCGTCGTCGCCCGTCGCTGTCTCTGCAAGCCGACGGTCACGACTGCGGCCGCTCAGCGTGCTGAGGTATGCCGCGGTGGCGGCCGGCGCGGTCGTGATGCTGTTCCCGTTCCTCTGGACTGTGATCACCTCGATCACCCCCGAGGGCAGCCTCGCCGGCGGGCCGACGCTGCTCGTGAAGGACCCGACGCTCGCGGCATACCGGACCCTCCTCGACACGCTCCCGATGTGGCGCATCCTCGTGAACTCGCTGTGGATCGCCGTCGCCTCCACGCTGTTCCAGCTCATCACGGGCTCGATGGCCGCGTACGGGTTCGCCAGGATCCCGTTCAAGGGACGCAACATCGTCTTTGCGCTCTATCTCGCCACCCTCATGGTGCCGATGCAGGTTCTCGTGGTGCCGCTGTTCATCGAGATGAAGGCACTCAACCTGCAGGACACCTACATGGCGTTGCTCGCTCCGTCGATCGCGTCGGCGTTCGGGGTGTTCCTGCTGCGCCAGGCGGTCGAGTCGGTACCGCGCGAGCTCGACGAAGCGGCCACCATCGACGGGGCCGGTCACCTGCGCATCTTCACCACGATCATCCTTCCGCTGATCCGGCCCGCCCTGGCCACCGTCGCGGTGTTCGCGTTCATGGGCAGCTGGAACAGCTTCCTCTGGCCGCTGGTCGTGATCCGCTCGCCGGAGCTCATGACCCTTCCGCTGGGGCTCGCCACCCTGCACGGGCAGTTCACCACCGAGTGGGACGTCGTCATGGCCGGGTCGGTCTTCTCGATCCTGCCGATCGCGGTGGTCTACCTGCTCGCCCAACGCCACATCATCGCCGGCGTGGCCCACACCGGCATCAAGTAGCCCACCACAGCACCAGCACACCCGCACTCCAGTCCCGACCGGGCGCGATCCCGCGCACGGCAGGTCCCGAAAGGAACACCATGAAGATCACCGTCAGGCGCAGCGTGGCACCTGTCATCGCGGCCGGTCTGACCCTGGCGCTCGGCGCCTGCTCGCAGGGCTCGGCGACCAGGACCGACGCGGCTTCGTCAGGCGGGCCGACCACGGTCCGGTACATGAACTTCTCCGCCAACGGCGGACACGAGAAGGATCTCGAGGCGATCAAGACGGCCTTCGAGGCGGCGAACCCCGACATCAAGGTCCAGATCGAGACCACCCCTTACGACGACTACTTCACCAAGCTTCAGACGGCAGTCGCGGGCGGCACTGCGGCCGATGCGTTCGAGCTCAACTACGAGAACTTCGTGACCTACGCGGCGAACGGCTCGCTCGCCGAGCTCAAGAACGTCGACGCCGCCAAGTACAAGCCCTCGCTGCTCAAGGCGTTCTCCGCCGACGGCAAGCAGTACGGCCTGCCGGAGTCCTTCTCCAACGTCGTCCTCTTCTACAACAAGGACCTGTTCAAGGCCGCCGGCGTGGCCGAGCCCACGGCCGACTGGACCTGGAAGGACGAACAGGCCGCGGCTGCCAAGCTCACCGACAAGAGCAAGAAGGTCTGGGGCGACTATCAGCCCATCTCCTTCTTCGAGTTCTACAAGACGGTCGCCCAGGCCGGGGGCGAGTTCCTCAGCCCCGACAAGAAGTCGGCCACGTTCGACTCCGAGGCAGGCAAGGCAGCTGCCAACTTCCTCGTCTCCAAGGCGGGTAAGACCATGCCGACGGAGGCAGACGGCGCAGGCACCCCCGACTTCGACAGCAAGCTGTTTAAGAGCGGCAAGCTCGCCATGTGGCACAGCGGGATCTGGATGTTCTCGGGAATGGCCGACGCGAAGTTCGACTGGGACATCGCGGTCGAGCCCGGTGACAAGACCAAGGCGTCGGCGATGTTCACCAACGGCGCCGTCGTCTCGGCGAAGAGCAAGAACCAGGCCGCAGCCCAGAAGTGGATCACCTTCCTCACGTCCTCCAGCGAGATGGTGAAGAAGCGGCTCGAGACCAGCTGGGAGCTCCCGCCGGTCGCCGACGAGTCACAGCTCGCGACCTACCTCGACGCCGGCAAGCCGGCCAACCGCAAGGCTGTGTTCGACTCGCTCGACGCCACCGTGCTGCCTCCGGTGATCGAGCGTCAGCAGGAGATGCAGGACGCCGTCGACAAGGAGCTCACCGCTGCCGCGGCCGGGCGCAAGAGCGTCGACGCGGCCCTGGCCGACGCGCAGAAGGCAGTCAACGCGCTGCTCAAGTAGGGCACCTGCGCAGCCCCCCCGGGCCGTACAGGCTCGCCCCACGGGGCGCCGGGTCCGAAGCCCAGAGCTTCGGACCCGGCGCCTCCAGCCCGACCACCCCAACCCGACGACGGCGACCAACTCACGCATTGGACGACATGACCTTCCTCCACGAAGCCCAGGCGACCACCGCTGGGGACCACTCCGCCGACCGGTCCGCCGAGCAGCTGCTGGCCTTGGCCCGCCGCAGCCACGCGGTGATCACCGAGCACCAGCACGAAAGCGGTGCATACCCCGCCTCGCCGACCTTCTCGGCATACCGCGGGTATGCCTGGCTGCGCGACGGATCCTTTACAGCAGAAGGGATCTCACGATACGGCGATGTGGAGTCCGCCGACCGGTACCACGACTGGATGAACCGCGTCCTGGGGGCGCGGCGCGAACAGGTCGACGCGCTCATGACCGACGCCGCTGCCGGAGTAGACATCCCACTGGCACGCATGCTCCCCACCCGGTTCACCTTCGACGGCGCAGACGGGTCCGACCCCTGGTGGGACTTCCAGACCGACGGCTACGGCACCTGGCTGTGGTCGCTCGTCGCACACAGCCGGCGCCACGGAGGCGACCTGAAGCGCTGGCAGCCGGGGATCGAGGTCGCTGTCGACTTCCTGACGACCTTCTGGCAGCTGCCGTGCTACGACTGGTGGGAGGAGCACGTCGAGCACCAGCACGTCTCGACGCTCGGGGCCGTGGCCGGCGGACTGCGCGACATCGCCGGCGCCGGCGCCCTCGACGCGGACCGAGAAGGCCGCGCGTACGACGCCGCCGGCCAGGCTGCTGCCCTGGTGCTCGACCGGGGAGTCGCCGACGGTCACCTCGTCAAGTGGCTCGGTACCGACGCCGTCGACGGATCGCTGCCGGCCTGCGTCGTGCCCTTCCGCGTCGCCGAGCCCGGTAGTGACCTGGCCTCGGCGACCCTCGTGAAGGTCGCGGACGACCTCGACGTCGACGGCGGCGTGCACCGGTTCCGCGCGGACGTCTTCTACGGCGGCGGTCAGTGGCTGCTCCTGTCGGCCCTCCTGGGATGGAACCTCGCGGTGGCAGGCGACCGCGTCGCTGCGCGACGGCACCTCCAGTGGATCGCCCGTCACGCCACGGCCACGGGGGAGCTGCCCGAGCAGGTGCCCGACCATCTTCTCCATCCGGAGTCGCGCGAGGACTGGATCCGGCGCTGGGGCCCGGTGGCCACGCCCCTGCTCTGGTCCCACGGGATGTACCTCATCCTGGCCGACGAGCTCGGCCTGCTTGACGGGGAGGGCACATGACCAGCGCGGAGCTGGTGGTGCACCGGCCGTTCGGCATCGAGCACCCCTATGCGACCTCCCTGGACCAGCGGATCCCGGTCCAGCCACTCGAGGGCGAGACCGTTCTCGTGGGCGTCCAGGCGCTCTGCGACCTCGAGTCAGTGACGTGTGAGTGGCAGGACGCCGACGGCACCACCACGTCACTGCCGCTCCAGCCGCGCGTTGCCGACGCCGCCGATGCCGCTGCACTCGCGGGCGGCGAGGGGCACCTGGCTGCCGCCCAAGCCGCTTCCCTCGGTGGCGAGGGCGGATGGGCGGTCACCACACCGCCCCTCGAGGGCGCCGGGACGAGCCGCTACCGATTCCGTGCCACCTCCACGGAGGGCACGACACAGACGACCGACTGGTATGCCGTGGCGCCGGCCCGCTGGACCGCGGACCTCCCAGGGGGGCTGCGGGGGGTTCTCACCGGAGCGGACGCGCGACTCGTCGACGGGTCCGTCGAGTGGCTGGTCACCCAGGACGGCGTTCACCGCGTGCGCTTCGCTCTCGCTCTGGCCGAGGGCGACCACATCGTTGGTTTCGGCGAACGGTACGACTCGCTCGACCAGTCCGGCCGGCGCCTGGACGCGGTGGTGTTCGAGCAGTACAAGTCCCAAGGGGCGCACGGGCGGACCTACCTCCCGATGCCTTTCGCCCACGTGGTGCAGCGGGACGGTGACGGCTGGGGGTTCCATGTTCGGACCAGCCGCCGCTCGTGGTACGACGCCGGGTCCTCCTCCCCGGAGCATCTCGCCGTCGAGGTGGCCCTCGGCGGCAGCGCCGACGAAGCACTGGACGTCGGCCTCTTCGAGGGCACCCCGACCGCGGTGCTCGGTTCCTTCCTCGACGAGGTCGGTCGAGCCGAGGAGCTGCCGTCGTGGGTCTTCCGGCTCTGGGCGTCGGGGAACGAGTGGAACACCCAAGAGCTCGTGACCGCGCGCATGGACACCCATCGCGAGCTGGACATCCCCGTGGGGGTCGTCGTCATCGAGGCTTGGAGCGACGAGGAAGGCATCATGCTCTTCCGCGATGCCGCCTACGAGCCACGCCTCGACGGATCGCCTTTCTCCCTGCGCGATTTCACGTTCCCCGACGACGGCGCGTGGCCGGACCCCAAGGCCATGGTCGAACGACTGCACGACCGGGGCATCAAGGTGGTCCTGTGGCAGATCCCGCTCCTGAAGACGGCAGCCTCCGAGGCAGGCCTGCACGCACAGGTGCTCGCTGAAGGCGAGGCCATGGTCCGCGGCGGCCACGCCGTGCGCGAGGCCGATGGCACGGCATACCTCAACCGTGGCTGGTGGTTTCCCAAGTCCCTCATGCCCGACCTCTCGGTGCAGCGGACCCGCGACTGGTGGACGGCCAAACGCGAGTACCTCGTGCGGGACCTCGACATCGACGGGTTCAAGACCGACGGCGGAGAACACGCCTGGGGCCGGGACCTCGTGTATGCCGACGGCAGGCGCGGCGACGAAGGCAACAACCTGTACCCCGTGCATTACGCGCGTGCCTTCGGAGACCTGTTGCGTGCCCACGGCAAGGCGCCTATCACGTTCTCCCGCAGCGGTTTCACCGGTTCGCAGGCGCACGGGCTGTTCTGGGCCGGTGATGAGGACTCCACCTGGGAGGCCTTCCGCAACAGCATCACCGCGGGCCTGACGGCGGCGTCCTGCGGCATCGTCTACTGGGGTTGGGACCTGGCCGGCTTCTCCGGGCCGGTGCCGGACGCCGACCTCTACCTGCGCGCGACCGCGGCCTCGGCGTTCATGCCGGTCATGCAGTACCACTCCGAGTTCAACCATCACCAGCTGCCCCTGCGCGACCGGACCCCGTGGTACGTCGCCGAGGTCACCGGCAACGAACGGGTTGTGCCGGTGTTCCGGCGCTTCGCCCAGCTGCGCGAACGGCTCGTCGGTTACCTCGCCGACGCAGCCGCTGACACCATCCGCACCGACCGCCCCCTCATGCGTCCTCTGTTCTTCGACCACCCGGGGGACACCGAGATCTGGGTCCATCCGAGGCAGTGGATGCTCGGCGCCGACCTCCTGGTCAACCCGGTTACCGACGAGGCGACGCAGGCCTGGTCGACCTACCTGCCGGCCGGCGAGTGGGTTGACGTGTGGACCGGCGAGGCAGTGTCCGGGGGCCGTGTCGTCAAGCGGCCCGTTCCGATCGACGAAATCCCCGTGTACTGCCGGGCGCAGGCCTGGAGCAGGCTCGCACCGGTCTTCGAGGGCGCGAACTGAGCGACTCTGAGGCAAAGCCCTCTGGGCGCTGGAGCCTCAGACCGCGATGGGTGCCTTGATCGACGGGTGTGCCTCGTAGCCGATGAGCTCGAAGTCCTCGAGGTCGTAGTCGTCGATGGCGTCCTTGCGGGCGATCTTCATCGTCGGCAGGGGCAGCGGCTCGCGGGTGAGCTGGAGCCGCGCCTGCTCGAGGTGGTTGGAGTAGAGGTGGGCGTCACCGAGGGTGTGGACGAACTCGCCGGGCTCGAGGTCGGTGAGCTGGGCGACGACCATGGTGAGCAGGGCGTAGGACGCGATGTTGAACGGGACGCCGAGGAAGATGTCGGCCGAGCGCTGGTAGAGCTGGCAGGACAGCTTGCCGTCAGCGACGTAGAACTGGAACATCGTGTGGCACGGCGGCAGCGCCATGTCGTCGACGTCGGCGACGTTCCAGGCGCTGACGATGTGGCGGCGGCTGTCGGGGTTGGTGCGGATCGACTCGATGACCTTGGCGATCTGGTCGACGTGTCCGCCGTCGGGAGTCGGCCACGAGCGCCACTGGTAGCCGTAGACGGGGCCGAGGTCGCCGTTCTCGTCGGCCCACTCGTCCCAGATGGTGATGCCGCGCTCCTGGAGCCAGCGCACGTTGGAGTCGCCGCGCAGGAACCAGATCAGCTCGCCGATGATCGACTTGAGGTGCAGCTTCTTGGTGGTGAGGACCGGGAACCCCTCGGCGAGGTCGAACCGCATCTGGTAGCCGAACACCGAGCGCGTGCCGGTGCCCGTGCGGTCGGACTTCTGCGTGCCGGTGGTGAGGACGTGGTCGAGGAGGTCGAGGTACTGCTGCACGCCCCGAACGCTAACACCGGGCGGCGACCACGCCCGGAGGTGACGTGCAGGACCGCCACGCGTCGACGGCATACCGCCAAATCCGTGTCACGACACGACCGGCGACACGGGCACCCACCCGCAGCGCGCTAGCCTGCAGCTATGAGCACGACAAGCCCGTTCGGGCGCCTCCTCACCGCGATGGTCAGCCCGATGCGACCCGACGGCAGCATCGACCCCGAGGGCACCAGGCGCCTGGCCGAGCACCTCGTCGAGACCGGCCACGACGGCATCGTCGTCAACGGCACGACGGGGGAGTCCGCGACCCTGTCCGACGACGAGAGCATCGAGATGGTGCGCCTGGTCGCCGACGCCGTCGGTGACCGCGTCAAGGTCGTGGCAGGGGTCGGCTCCAACGCCACCGCCCACTCGGTCGAGATGACGCGCCGCGCGATCGACGCCGGCGCCACCGGGCTGCTGCTCGTCTCGCCCTACTACAACAAGCCAACCCAGGCCGGGCTCATCCAGCACGTGCGCGCCGTCGCCGAGGTGAGCGACCTGCCGGTGATGCTCTACGACATCCCCGGACGCACCGCGATCCCCTTCGACACGGCCACGCTGCTCGAGCTGGCGCAGCTGCCGACCGTCAAGGCGGTCAAGGACGCCAAGGGCGACGCCTGGGCCACGAGCCACGTCCTCGCCGACACCGACCTGCTCTACTTCTCCGGTGACGACGCCACGACTCTCCCGTGGCTCGCGCTGGGTGCCGTGGGCACCGTGAGCGTCGTGGGCCACGTCGCAGGCCGCGAGTATGCAGCGATGCTGGCCGCCGTGGACGCCGGTGACCTCGCGGGGGCGCGCGAGGTCCACACCCGCCTCATCCCCGCGGTCGACGCGATCATGAAGCCGTCGCAGGGCGCGATCATGGCCAAGGCCGCTCTCGTCGAGACCGGTGTGCTGGAGAACGCGACGGTGCGGCTGCCGCTCGTCGAGTCGCCGCCGGAGCACCTGAAGGCGCTGCGCGCCGGGCTGAAGGAGTCTGGTCTGCTGTGAGCCACCCCCACCCCGAGCTCAGCCTGCCCGGTCCGCTGCCCGAGGGCGGCGTGCGCATCGTCCCCCTCGGGGGCCTCGGCGAGGTCGGCCGCAACATGGCCGTCATCGAGTACGGCGGGCAGCTGCTCGTCATCGACTGCGGTGTGCTGTTCCCCGAGGACCACCAGCCCGGTGTCGACCTGATCCTGCCTGACTTCGAGTACCTCGAGAACCGGCTCGACGACATCCAGGCCGTCGTCCTCACCCACGGCCACGAGGACCACATCGGCGCCGTGCCCTACCTGCTCAAGCTCAAGCCCGACATCCCGCTGGTGGGCTCGATGCTGACCCTGGCGCTGGTCGAGGCCAAGCTCAAGGAGCACCGCATCAGCCCGTACACCTTCGGCGTGAAGGAAGGGATGCGGGAGAAGTTCGGTGTCTTCGACTGCGAGTTCGTCGCCGTCAACCACTCGATCCCCGACGCGCTCGCGGTCTTTGTGCGGACGCCCGGGGGGTCGATCCTGCACACCGGTGACTTCAAGATGGACCAGCTGCCGCTCGACGGGCGGCTCACCGACCTTCGCTCCTTCGCCCGGCTGGGCGAGGAGGGTGTCGACCTGTTCATGACCGACTCGACCAACGCCGAGGTGCCGGGCTTCACCACGCCCGAGCGCGACATCGCCCCGGCCATCGACAAGGTCTTCCGTGAGGCGCAGCGGCGCATCATCGTCGCCTGCTTCTCCTCCCACGTGCACCGGGTGCAGCAGGTGCTCGACGCGGCCGAGAAGGCCGGCCGCAAGGTGGCGTTCGTCGGGCGGTCCATGGTGCGCAACATGGGCATCGCCGCAGACCTCGGCTACCTCCACGTGCCTGACAACGTGCTCGTCGACATCAAGAAGCTCGGCGACCTGCCCGACGACAAGGTCGTCCTCATCAGCACCGGGTCGCAGGGTGAGCCGATGGCGGCACTGTCCCGCATGGCCAACCGCGACCACCGCATCGAGGTGGGCGAGGGCGACACCGTCCTCATGGCGTCGTCGCTCATTCCCGGCAACGAGAACGCCGTCTACCGCGTCATCAACGGGCTGATGCGGCTCGGCGCCAAGGTGGTGCACAAGGGCAACGCACGCGTCCACGTCAGCGGTCACGCCAGCGCCGGCGAGCTGCTCTACTGCTACAACATCGTCAAGCCCCGCAACGTGATGCCCGTTCACGGCGAGTGGCGCCACCTCGTGGCGAACGCCGAGCTCGCGCACCTGACGGGCATTCCCTGGGACCACATCGTCATCGCCGAGGACGGTGTCGTCGTCGACCTCATCGACGGCCGCGCCCGCATCGTCGGGGCGGTCCCGGCGGGTTACGTCTACGTCGATGGCTCCGCGGTGGGCGAGTTCGACGAGGGGCTGCTCAAGGACCGCCGCATCCTGCGCGACGAGGGCTTCATCTCGGTCATCGTCGTCATGGACGCGGCGACCGGGAAGGTCGCGGCCGGGCCGGAGATCACCGCGCGCGGCTTCGCCGAGGACGACGAGATCTTCAACCAGGTACGGCCCAAGATCGAGCAGGCGCTGGCCGAGGCGACCGGCAAGGGCATCACCGACTCCCACCAGCTCGAGCAGGTCGTGCGCCGCGCGATCGGCAGCTGGGTCGGTGGCAAGATCCGCCGTCGCCCGATGATCATCCCCGTCGTCATCCAGGCCTGAGCTGGGTCACCAGGGGCGGGCGACGTCCAGGGCGCGCGGGTCGTGCTCGGGTGCCCAGCCCTGCGGGCCGTGGACGTATGCCGCGCGCGGACCGTGTGCGGCCAGGTCCGCCACCGCGGCGATGAGGCGTTCGACGTGCTCGGCAGTCGTGGCCAGCCCGACACTGGCGCGGACCGCGGTCTGCGGCCCCGCGGCATACGGGTCGTCGAGCAACGCGTCGACGCACAGGTGCGCGCAGAACTTGCCGTCGCGCACGCCGATCCCGTGTTCCGCCGACAGCGCGGTCGACACGAGCGAGGAGTCGAGCCCGTCAACCGTGAAGGTCACCACCGCAACCCGCTCGTGGTCCGCCCCGAAGATCGAGTAGGTCTCCACGCCGTCGATCGCGCTGAGCCCCTCGCGCAGCCGGTCGCCCAGCTCGGTCTCGTGCCGCTCGATCGCAGATCCGTTGGTGCGCAACGCATTGCACGCGGCGGCCAGGGCAACCGCGCCGATCACGTTGGGGCTGCCGGCCTCGTGTCGAGCGGCCCCCACCTGCCACTCGACACTGCGCTCGGTGACCGCCTTGGTCGCACCGCCACCGGCCAGGTAGGGCGCGGCGGCGTCGAGCCAGTCAGCGCGGCCTGCGAGCACGCCGGCGCCGAAGGGTGCGTACAGCTTGTGCCCCGACAGCACCACATAGTCGACGCCCAGGTCGTCCAGGGACACCGGCCGGTGCGGTGCGTACTGCGCGGCGTCGAGCACCACGCGCGCGCCGGCCCGACGCGCAATGGCGGCGAGTCGGCGCACCGGCCAGACCTCCCCGGTCACGTTCGAGGCGCCGGCCAGGACGACGAGGCGGTGGCGGCTGCGCGTCTCCTTGAGTGCAGCCCGCAGCAGCGTCTCGGCGTCGGCGACGCTGCCGGGGACGGGCAGGCGATGGGTGCGGCGCGCCGGCCAGGGCAGCAACGCCGCGTGGTGCTCGGTCTCGAAGACGAAGACCTCGGTGTCCCGAGGCAGCGCGCGGGCCAGCAGGTTGAACGAGTCCGTGCTGTTGCGGGTGAACACCACCTCGTCTCCCTCGCGCGCCCCGACAAAGCTGCGCACCTCGGCCCGCGCCTGTTCGTACCACGCGGACGTCACCTTGCTGGCCCAGCCGTTGCCACGGTGCACCGAGGAGTAGGTGCGCAGTGCGGTGTCGACGGCGGCCTTGACGCTCACCAGGGCCGGCGTCGACGCAGCGTGGTCGAAGTTCGCGTAGTCGACGGCACCGGTCAGCGTGGGGACGAGCAGGTTCTCCGACACGACGGCGGGCACCGTAGTGACCTCACCGGTGCGCGGTGTCTGCGTGCGCTCGACGGCATGGTCGGGGACGGGGCGCAGGTGTCCGTGGGTGCGGGCGTGGGCGAGGGGTGCGGTATGCCGCGTGGCCGGCTTCGCGGCGCGGTGGGCGACGGGCGGCTGACTGCTGGCGATCGACATGGCGTCTGCTCCTGGAGGTCCGGTGGGACCCTCGGTGCCGTGCCCGCGAGTCCGCGCTTGCCGACTGCGGGTGCAGCCGACCCGGTCGTCACCCGGAGCACCCCACCGCGGAGGAGGGTTGCTGGCCAGCAAGCCGGGGCTTCGCGCTGGCACTCATGACCTGTGCAGGACAGTAGCGCCCGGGTCGCGCGGCCAGCCACTCGCCCGAGACGGCTTCCCGTCATCTGAGACGGGTGCGCGGGTCGCGAGGGGTCACGCCGCCGATGCGCCGGCGCCGACGAGTTCGAGCCCGCCGGCGCCGGCCCCGCCAGACGCTCGTCCACCGTCGCACCGGGGTGGGTCCGCGGCATACCCCGGTCGTCGGGTCCCGACCGAAAAGCAGACCTGAACGTCGCCCGTTCGGGGGAGCCGGCCGCACAGCAGAAATGACTCCCGTGGCGCGTGTGACGCGTGTTTCCCGTGTGGCGTTCGCGTAACCTGCGGATCATGGCGACACGTCCGTCCACCACCTCGCGTGCCTCGAGCAGTCGCGGCACCGCGACCCGACCCGCGAACCGCAAGGCCCCCGCGCCCCGCAGCGGCGCTGCCCGCGGCAAGCCGCGCGGTGGTGGCCTGCCGCTGCCGCTGCGCGCGGTCAAGGGCACCTGGATGGGTATGGCGCACGTGGCCGGGGGAGCGGTCCGCAAGGTCGGCACCAGCGCGCGCGAGCTCGAGCCGGAGCACCGTCGCGACGGCCTCGGCTTCCTGCTGATCGCCCTGTCGATCCTCGTCGCCGCCCGCGAGTGGTGGGGCATCCAGGGCGTCGTCGGTGACGTCATCCACGCCGTCGTCGCCGGCACCTTCGGCCGCGTCGGGTATGCCGTGCCCCTGGCCCTGCTCTTCCTCGGCGTCCGCCTCCTGCGGACGCCTCAGGAAGGTGCCGCGAACTCGCGCATCGGCATCGGCCTCGGTGCCGTCGCGTTCGCCGCAGCCGGTCTCGCCCACGTCGCGGCCGGCATACCCGAGCCACCCGGCGGCGCCGACGCAATGCGCGACGCGGGCGGCATCATCGGCTTCCTCGCCTCGAGCCCGCTCGAGGCGGCCGTGTCCGTCTACGGCACGGTGCCAATCCTGCTGATGCTCGGCTTCTTCGGCATCCTCGTCATGACCGCCACGCCGGTCCACCAGATCCCGCAGCGGCTCACCGAGCTGCGTGACCACCTGCTCCACCGCGGCGCGCCCGAGCCCGAGGTCGCGCCCGAGGAGCCGGCCAAGCCCAAGCGGCGTCGTCGCGCCCAGCCCGTCGACTCCGAGGAGCCGCTCGAGGGCGACGAGGCCTTCGAACAGGCCGCGGTCGTTGCTCCCGACGGCAAGCGGTTCCGGCCCGGCGAGAAGCGACCCACCCAGCCCGGTGTGCTGGCACCGTCGGCGACGACGGGAGCCGCAGGCGCACCGCCCGCTGCCGCGAGCGCCAAGCCCGGCCCCGTCGAGGCCAAGGTGCCGCTCGAGGCGCCGCCGACCACGCCGCTGCCGCAGCGGGTCGAGCAGCTCGCGCTCGCCGGTGACGTCACCTACACGCTGCCTGACAACGCTCTGCTCGAGCCGGGGTCACCGCACAAGACGCGCAGCGCCGCCAACGACCGCGTGGTCGAGTCGCTCACCCAGGTGCTCGACCAGTTCGACATCGACGCCCAGGTCACCGGCTTCACCCGCGGCCCGACCGTCACGCGCTACGAGGTCGAGCTCGGCCCCGGTGTCAAGGTCGAGCGCGTCACCGCGCTCTCCAAGAACATCGCGTATGCCGTCGCCTCGGCCGACGTGCGCATCCTCAGCCCGATCCCGGGCAAGTCCGCCATCGGCATCGAGATCCCGAACACCGACCGCGAGAAGGTGTCGCTCGGGGACGTGCTGCGCAGCCAGGCCGCGCGGGGCAACGAGCACCCGATGGTCATGGGTGTCGGCAAGGACGTCGAGGGCGGTTACGTCATCGCCAACCTCGCCAAGATGCCGCACCTGCTCGTCGCCGGTGCGACCGGCGCCGGTAAGTCGTCGTTCGTCAACTCGATGATCACCTCGATCCTCATGCGCTCGACGCCGGACGAGGTCCGCATGGTCCTCGTCGACCCGAAGCGGGTCGAGCTCACGGCATACGAGGGGATCCCGCACCTCATCACGCCGATCATCACCAACCCCAAGAAGGCCGCTGAGGCGCTGCAGTGGGTCGTGCGCGAGATGGACACGCGCTACGACGACCTCGCGCAGTTCGGGTTCAAGCACGTCGACGACTTCAACAAGGCGGTGCGCGCGGGCAAGGTCAAGCCGCTGCCCGGCTCCGAGCGCGTCATCCAGCCCTACCCCTACCTGCTCGTCATCGTCGACGAGCTGGCCGACCTGATGATGGTCGCCCCGCGCGACGTCGAGGAGTCGATCGTCCGCATCACCCAGCTCGCCCGCGCCGCCGGCATCCACCTGGTACTCGCCACGCAGCGGCCGTCGGTCGACGTCGTCACGGGTCTGATCAAGGCGAACGTGCCGTCGCGGATGGCGTTCGCCACCTCGTCGCTCGCCGACAGCCGCGTCGTGCTCGACCAGCCCGGTGCCGAGAAGCTCATCGGCCAGGGTGACGCGCTGTTCCTGCCGATGGGTGCGAGCAAGCCGATGCGCGTGCAGGGTGCCTGGGTCACCGAGTCCGAGATCCAACACGTCGTCAAGCACGTCACCGACCAGCTCAAGCCGAACTACCGCGAGGACGTCACCGTCGTCGCCGCCAAGAAGCAGATCGACGACGACATCGGTGACGACCTCGACCTGCTGCTCCAGGCCACCGAGCTCGTCGTGACCACGCAGTTCGGGTCGACCTCCATGCTCCAGCGCAAGCTGCGTGTCGGGTTCGCCAAGGCCGGCCGGCTCATGGACCTGCTCGAGTCACGCGGTGTCGTCGGGCCCTCCGAGGGCTCGAAGGCGCGGGACGTGCTGGTCAAGCCCGACGACCTGCCCACGACGCTCGCGCTGATGCGCGGTGAGGACGTGCCCGACGCGGAGCCCGTCTTCGACGGCCAGGCGCCTGCCACGCCGGCTACGCCCGGCGCGGGCGCCGACGGTGTCGAGCGCACCGACGAGGTGCCGGTCGGTCCCGGCCCGGGTCTGCAGCCCGGTCAGGTCGTGCTCGGCGAGGACCCGTATGCCGGCGACCCGGTCGCCGCGCAGTACGCGGGTGTGCCGGAGGAGCCCGAGTCGCAGGACGCCTGGGAGCTGACCGGTCGGGGCGACCGCGACTGAGCAGCCGCCTGGCCGGGATCCGACCACATCGCAAGAAGAGGGCCCTGCCGCGGAATGCGTGGCGGGGCCCTCGGTGTTGCTGGCTGGGTGACCGCTCCCACCACACTTCACGACGCTCCCGACCGAGACCCGATCACTGCCGACCGCGACCTCCCTGACCTCGACACCCAGGCACCCACTGACACGCTCGTCACCGACCAGGCAGCGACGCGTGAATCGGTCACTGGCGCAACGGTTTCCGCCACAGCAGCGCCCACCGGGGCGGCATACCTGAGGTTTGTCCTCGTCCTCGGCGCGCTCATCGCGATCGGGCCGCTCACCATCGACACCTACCTGCCTGCGCTGCCCTCGATCACGCGTGACCTCGCCGCGTCCGAGTCGGCCGTCCAGGCGACCCTGACCGGCATCCTGCTCGGCATGGGGCTCGGCCAGCTGCTCGTCGGCCCGCTCGCCGACGCGGTCGGTCGGCGCCGCCCGCTCATCGCGGGCCTGACCCTGCACATCGCGGCGTCGGTGTTCACGGCGTTCGCGCCGACGATCGAGCTGCTCACGGTGGGCCGGGTGCTGCAGGGGCTGGGCAACGCGGCCGTCGCCGTCGTGTCGATGGCGATGGTGCGCGACCTGTTCCAGGGGTCGGCTGCCGCGACCATGCTGTCGCGGCTCATGCTCGTCATGGGTCTCGCGCCCGTGCTCGCCCCGACGCTCGGGGGTGCGATCCTGCAGGCCACGTCGTGGCGCGGAGTGTTCCTGCTCATCGCCGGTGCCGGCGTCGTCCTGGTGACCATCGCCGCCCTCGCCCTGCCGGAGACGCTGCCGGTGGACCGTCGACGGCAGCTGTCGGTGCGCGAGGTGATCGGCACCTACCGCAGGCTGCTGGGCGACCGCACGTTCGTCGGGCTGATCCTCATCAGCGGGCTGATGTTCGCGACCCTGTTCGCCTACATCGGTGGCTCTTCGTTCGTGCTGCAGGACATCTACGGGCTGTCGGTCGCGCAGTTCGGGCTCGCGTTCGGGCTGAACTCGCTGGGCTTCCTCACCGGTTCGCAGCTCAACCCGGTGCTGCTCAAGCGGTTCGCGCCGCGCCAGCTGGTGCGCTTCGGCGTCTCGGTCGGCGCGACCGCCGCACTGGTGCTGCTCGCCGCTGCCGCGACCGGCATCGGCGGGCTGACCCTGATCCTCGTGCCCCTGTGGTTCCTGCTGTTCGCCTGCGGGCTCACCCTGCCCAACACGCCGGCACTCGCACTGACGCGCCACGGCGAGGCCGCCGGAACCGCGGCAGCGCTGCTGGGTGCCGCCCAGTTCGTCATCGGCGGCGCGGCGGCTCCGCTCATCGGGGCGATGGGCTCGAACTCGGCGGTGCCGATGGCGATCGTCATGGCGGGCACGGCCGTGCTGGCCGCCCTCGTCGCGACTGCCACGCTGCGGGTCAGGGTGCTGACCTGACCGGTCGGTCGCGGTGGTGCTGCAGCGCCGCCGCGGCCTGGTCGACGAGCAGGACCGCGACCCGGCGCTCCGCCACGGTGGGCCGGGCGACGCGGGTGGCGGCCGTGACGGCGAACCACCCCACGACCTGCCCTTCCGCCCCGACCGGCAGGACGACCTCCTGGTCGGTGGGCAGACCGGACCGGTCGACGGGCATGAGGTGCTCGCCCCGGGCGAGGGTGCCGTCCCGCTGGATCCGTGGCTGGGCCGGCAGCGCGGTCCCGGGCACGAAGACGCAACGGTCGGCGCGCAGCACCTCACGCACCCGGTCGGCAACCGATGACACCACGGTCTCGGCGGGCACGTCGTCGGCCACGGACTCTGCGGCCGCTGCGACGCCGTCGAGATAGCCGCGTTCGCGCCCGAGCAGGGCCCGTTGGCGCTGGCCGAACAGCGCCAGCTCGGTCACGGCGATGCCCACGAGCAACAGCAGGACCGCGACCTGGACGTCCTCCGCGCCGTCGATTCGGAAGCTGTCATAGGGCTCGGTCAGGAAGTAGTCGAACCACAGGGCGGACGACAGGGCCGCACCGACGCCTGCACTGCGCAACCCCGTGGCCGCCGCTGCCACGATCACGAGCACCAGGCCGACGGCGACGCTGGCGTCGGGCACGGGACGGCCGGAGGCTGCCACCGCGGCGCACACCAGGAACGGCACCGCGAGAGCAGTGGCGATGATGACCGACCTGCGGGCGAACACGATCTCGTCGAACGTCATACCTGCATGACGCGTCCGAATGAGGTTGCAGGTCAAGGACTTTGACGCGATCTGTATACCGTCCCTGTCGCCCTGAACGGGCATGGCGTCAAGAAGGCGTCAACGAGTGTCAGGGCGGCGTCAACGCGGCATACGGGCGGCTTGCGTCGTCCTTGACTGGCGACGTGATCGAAAACCTCGTTGCCGCCATCCTCGGCGTCGCCCTGCTGGGCTACCTCGTCTATGCGCTCCTGCGGCCGGAGAAGTTCTGATGTCCGACACCGTGGGCGGACTGCTGACCATTGCGCTGCTCGTCGCTCTCCTCGCGGCCGCATGGCACCCGCTCGGCGCCTGGATCGCGCGCGTCTTCAGCGACGGCCGGCACTGGCGCGTCGAGCGCCTCGTCTACCGCACCGTGCGTGTCGACCCGGACTCCGAACAGGGCTGGCGCGCGTACGCCACCAGCGTGGTCGCGTTCTCCGTCGTCGGACTGGTGCTGCTGTTCGCACTGGTCGTCGCGCAGACGCACCTGCCGCTGCGCCAGGGCTCGGCCGGCATGGGGGTGACGACCGCGCTGAACACCGCGATCTCGTTCGTCACCAACACCAACTGGCAGTCGTATGCCGGTGAGGCGGCAGTGACGCCGGTCGTCCAGACCCTGGGGCTGACGGTCCAGAACTTCGTGTCCGCGGCGGTCGGACTGGCCGTGGCAGTTGCCCTGATGCGGGCCATCGCCCGTCGCGGCGACGGCGTGATCGGCAACTTCTGGGTCGACCTGGTGCGGGGTGTCGTACGCATCCTGCTGCCGGTCGCCTTCGTCGGGGCCGTGCTGCTCCTGGCGGGGGGCGTCATCCAGAACCTCTCCGCCCCCACCACCGTCACCGGCATCTCCGGCGTCGAGCAGGTGATCCGAGGGGGCCTCGTCGCGTCACAGGAGGCGATCAAGGAGCTGGGCACGAACGGCGGTGGCTACTTCAACGCGAACTCGGCCCACCCCTTCGAGAACCCCAACCCGGCGACCAACGTGCTCGAGATCTTCCTGCTGCTGGTCATCCCGTTCGCCCTGACCCGCACCTTCGGCCTCCTGGTCGGGGACCGACGGCAGAGCTGGGCACTGGCTGGTTTCGCCGGCCTGCTCTGGGGCACCGGGGTCGCCCTGGTGACGTGGGCCGAAGTGTCGGCGGCATCAGCGGCCACAGGGTCGATGGAGGGCAAGGAGCAGCGTTTCGGGGTGTGGGCGTCGGCGTTGTTCGCGGCCTCCACGACCAGCACCTCGACTGGCGCCGTGAACTCGATGCACGAGAGCTACAGCCCGCTGGGCGGGGGAGTCCTGCTGGGCAACATGGTGCTCGGCGAGATCTCACCCGGCGGTGTGGGCTCCGGTCTCTACGGCATCGTCATCGTCGCGCTGCTGACGGTCTTCGTCGCCGGCCTGATGGTCGGCCGCACGCCGGAGTACCTCGGCAAGACCATCGGACGACGCGAAATGACTTGTGCCGCAACGTACATCCTCGTCATGCCGGTGCTGGTGCTCGCCTTCACCGCGTTGTCCCTCGCCCTGGACGGGCCCCGGTCGACGATGCTCGCGTCGGGACCCCACGGCCTCACGGAGGTGATGTACGCCTACGCGTCGGCGTCGAACAACAACGGCAGTGCCTTCGCCGGTCTGACCGCCGACAACCCCTGGTACAACCTCACCCTCGGGGCCTGCATGCTCGTCGGCCGGTTCCTGCCCATGCTGCTCGTCCTGCGGCTCGCGGGTCTGCTGGTCGAGCAGCACAGCCGCCCGGCCACGCCCGGCACCATGCCCACGCACACGCCGCTCTTCGTCGGCCTGCTCACCGGCATTGCCGTGGTCGTCGCCGGCCTCACCTTCTTCCCTGCACTCGCCCTCGGTCCCATCGCGGAGGCTCTGTCATGACCACCTCACTGCGCGGCGTGCTGCCGCAGGCATTCCTCAAGCTCGACCCCCGACACGTCGTGCGGGCCCCGGTCATCTTCGTCGTCTGGATCGGGTCGGCGCTCACCACCGTGCTCGCCGTCGTCCACCCGAGCGTGTTCGCGTGGGCCGTCGCCATCTGGCTGTGGGCCACCGTGGTCTTCGCCAACGCCGCCGAGGCGGTCGCCGAGGGGCGGGGCAAGGCGCAGGCCGCCAGCCTGCGGGCGACCAAGCGCGACACGACCGCCCGTCGGCTCGGTCCTGACGGCCGCGAGGAGCTCGTGCCGGGCAGCGAGCTGACGGTCGGTGACACTGTCGTCGTGACCGCTGGGGAGGTCATCCCGGGTGACGGCGAGATCATCGATGGCGTTGCCACCGTTGACGAGTCGGCCATCACCGGCGAGTCCGCACCCGTGGTCCGCGAGTCCGGCGGCGACCGCAGCGCGGTCACCGGGGGCACCACGGTGCTCTCCGACCGGATCGTCGTGCGGATCACGACCAGACCGGGGGAGAGCTTCATCGACCGGATGATCGCGTTGGTGGAGGGCGCGCAGCGGCAGAAGACGCCGAACGAGATCGCGCTCACCATCCTGCTGACCACCCTCACCATCGTCTTCCTGGTGACCGTCATGGCGATCCAGCCGTTCGCGGCATACTCCGGGCAGGCCCAGCCGGTCGTGGTCCTCGTCGCGCTGCTCGTCTGTCTCATCCCCACGACGATCGGTGCGCTGCTGTCGGCCATCGGCATCGCCGGGATGGACCGGCTCGTGCAGCGCAACGTCCTGGCCATGTCCGGTCGTGCCGTGGAGGCGGCCGGCGACGTCTCCACCCTGCTGCTCGACAAGACGGGCACCATCACCTTCGGCAACCGGCAGGCCACCGAGCTGGTGCCCGTCGGCTCGGTCACCGGCCGTGAGCTCGCCGAAGCGGCGCACCTCTCCTCGCTGGCCGACGCGACGCCCGAGGGCAAGTCGATCGTGACGCTCGCCCGGGAGAGGTATGCCGTGGGCGCCGGCACCAGTGCGGACGCGCCCGCTGCCGCGGGGGCCGAGTTCGTGGAGTTCAGCGCCACGACCCGCATGTCCGGCGTGGACCTGGCCGACGGCACGCGGGTGCGCAAGGGCGCCGCGTCGGCGGTGCAGACCTGGGTGCGTGAGGCCGGGTGTGACGTGCCGGCAGAGGTGGGTGAGCTGGTCGACGGGATCAGCCAGCGCGGTGGCACACCGCTGGTGGTGGCGCGTCAGGACGTGGGCGAAGACGTCCGGGTGCTCGGCGTCGTGCACCTCAAGGACGTCGTCAAACCGGGCATGCGTGAACGCTTCGATGTCATGCGTGCCATGGGGATTCGCACGGTGATGATCACCGGCGACAACAAGCTCACCGCCGCCTCGATCGCGGCGGAGGCGGGGGTCGACGACTTCCTCGCGGAGGCGACACCCGAGGACAAGATGCGCCTCATCAAGGCCGAGCAGGAGGGTGGTCGGCTCGTGGCCATGACCGGCGACGGCACCAACGACGCCCCGGCCCTCGCGCAGGCCGACGTCGGAGTCGCGATGAACTCGGGCACCTCGGCGGCCAAGGAGGCCGGCAACATGGTCGACCTCGACTCGGACCCGACCAAGCTCATCGAGGTCGTCGAGATCGGCAAGCAGCTGCTCATCACGCGGGGTGCCCTGACGACGTTCTCGATCGCCAACGACATCGCCAAGTACTTCGCGATCATCCCGGCGATGTTCGTGGGTCTGTTCCCCGGGCTGGATGCGTTGAACATCATGCGCCTCGCGTCGCCCGAGTCGGCGATGCTGTCGGCGGTCATCTTCAACGCCCTCGTCATCATCGCGCTGATCCCGTTGGCCCTCAGGGGAGTTCGCTACACGCCAGCCGGGGCCGCGGCACTGTTGCGGCGCAACCTGCTCGTCTACGGACTGGGTGGAGTCGTCGCCCCCTTCATCGGCATCAAGCTCATCGACCTGCTCGTCTCCCAACTCCCCGGATTGGCCTGAACCATGGCTTCGCGAAACACCTCTTCCACCGCACGCCAGCTGTTCGCCGCGCTCCGGATGATGCTGGTCCTCACTGTCCTGCTCGGGGTGGTCTACCCGGCAGCCGTCTGGGCAGTCGGCCGGGTCGGCTTCCACGACCAGGCCCAGGGCTCGCTGGTGCGCCGTGACGGCGTCGTCGTCGGGTCGAGCCTGCTGGGGCAGAGCTTCACGGGCCAGCGGTGGTTCACCGGACGTCCGTCGGCGAGCGACTACACCGGTGACACCAGTGGCGGCAGCAACCTGGCCGCCTCCTCAGCCGACCAGCAGGAAGCGGTGCGTGAGCGCGCCGACGCCTACGAGGCGGCATACGGGACGAACGCCCCCGCCGACGCCCTCACCGCATCGGGCAGCGGTCTGGACCCACACATCTCCGTGGCCAACGCCCGCGCCCAGGCGCCCAGCGTCGCGCGCGCCAACGGGCTGGCCGAAGCCGACGTCCTACGCCTCGTCGACGAGCACACGCAGGGGCGCACGCTCGGGTTCCTCGGCGAACCGCGGGTGACGGTGCTCGAGCTCAACCTCGCGTTGGAGAGAATGACCCGGTGACCAGGGGAGTGCTGCGGATCTATCTCGGCGCCGCACCGGGCGTCGGGAAGACCGTGGCGATGCTCTCGGAGGCCCAGCGTCGACGCGACCGGGGCACCGACGTGGTGGTCGGTGTCTGCGAAGACCATGGTCGGGCCTTCACCGCCGCGCTGCTGGCCGGTCTCGAGCAGGTGCCGCGACGGTCGGTGCAGCACCGGGGCGCGACCCTGACCGAGCTCGACGTCGACGCGGTGCTGCAGCGACGCCCCCAGGTCGTCCTCGTCGACGAGCTCGCCCACACCAACGCGCCCGGCAGCGCGCACGCCAAGCGCTGGGAGGACGTCGAGCAGCTGCTCGTGGCAGGGATCGACGTCATCTCGACCGTCAACATCCAGCACCTCGAGTCGCTCGGGGACGTGGTCGAGTCGATCACCGGCGTGCGCCAGCAGGAGACCGTGCCCGACGACGTCGTGCGCGGCGCCGACCAGATCGAGCTGGTCGACATGTCGCCCCAGGCGCTGCGGCGACGGCTCGCCCACGGCAACGTGTATGCCGCGGAGAAGGTCGACGCCGCGCTCGCCAACTACTTCCGCGAGGGCAACCTCACCGCGCTGCGCGAGCTGTCGCTGCTGTGGCTCGCCGACCGGGTGGAGGAGGGGCTGGGGCGCTACCGCGCCGACCAGGGCATCACCGAGCCGTGGCCGACTCGCGAGCGGGTGGTGGTTGCGCTGACCGGTGGCGCCGAAGGCCGGACGTTGCTGCGGCGGGCCGCGCAGATCGCCTCGCGCGGGGCGGGTGGGGAGCTGTTGGCCGTCTACGTCACACCGCCGGACGGGCTGGTCGATGCCCGGCTCGAGGAGCTGGCCGAGCTGCGGCAGCTGACGACCGAGCTGGGCGGCACCTTCCACACCGTCAAGGGCGACGACATCGCCTCAGCCCTGCTGGAGTTCGCCCGCGGGGTGTCGGCCCGGCAGATCGTCATCGGGGCCTCGCGGCGCAGACGCTGGCAGGAGGTCCTCTCGCCCGGGGTCGGGCAGAAGGTCGTCGAAGGCTCCGGCGACATCGACGTCCACCTGGTCACCCACGAGCTGACCCGGTCGGTGCGCGCGCCGCTGCGGTTCGGGCCCGAGCTGGGGCGACGGCGCACGGCATACGGCTGGCTCCTCGCCCTCGGGGGCACGCTCGCCCTCACCGTCCTGCTCCAGGTGACCCAGACCTGGCACGACCTGCCCATGGAGGTCCTGCTCTTCCTGCTCCTCACCGTCGGCACTGCGCTCGTCGGCGGGCTGTGGCCGGCCGTCGCGTGCGCGGTGCTGGCCAGCCTGGCGATCAACTGGTTCTTCACCCCTCCGGTGCACACGCTGACCGTGTCGGACCCGCAGAACCTCGTGGCGCTCGGGGTCTTCGTCCTCGTCGCCGTCGCCGTCGCCTCCGTGGTGCACGTCAGCGAGCGGCGCGCTGCCGCCGCCCGGCTGGCCGAACGTGAGACCGCGGCCCTGGCCGCATCGGCGGAGTCGTTGCTGGGGGAGCGGGACCAGCTCTCGGCTCTGTTGGGCCAGGCGGTGGCGTTCTTCGGCGTCGACGCGGCCGGGGTGGTGCAGCGGGAGTCGGTGCGCGAGCCCTGGACGGTGCTCGCCGCGACCGAGGGCTTCACCGTCGAGGCGGTGCGGGACGCCTCGGTGCGGGCACCGGTCGACGACGAGACGACCCTGGTCCTCATCGGCCGGGTGCTCTCCGCCGCGGACCGCCGACTGGTGTCGGCCTTCGCCGCGCGCGCCGCCGCCATCATCGGCCGGGAGGAGCTGCTGCGCCTCGCCGACGAGGGCCGGGCACTGGCCAAGGACAACCGCGCCCGCACCGCGTTGCTGGCGGCCGTGTCCCACGACCTGCGCACCCCATTGGCAAGCATCAAGGCCGCAGCCTCCAGCCTGCGCCAGCCCGACGTGACGTTCGCGCCGCAGGACCAGGCCGACCTGCTCGAGACGGTCGAGGAGTCGGCCGACCGGCTCACCGCCCTCGTGTCCAACCTGCTCGACATGTCGCGGCTGCAGAGCGGGGCGGTGGTGCCCCGCCTGTCCGTCGTGCCGCTCGGCGACGCGGTGGTGGACGTCGCCCGAGGCCTGCCCGGTGGCGACCGCGTGCGGGTCACCGTGGGGTCGGGGGAGCTGCTCGCCTCGGCCGACCCCGGTCTGCTCGAACGGGTGCTGGCAAACGTCCTGGAGAACGCGTTGCGTCATTCCGAGGCCGAGGTGCTCGTGCAGGGCGTCGCGTCCGCCGAACGGGTCGAGCTGCGGGTCGTCGACCGTGGCGTCGGGGTGCCGGGCGCTGCGAAGGACCAGATCTTCGCGCCGTTCCAGCGGTTCGGCGACGCGCCGCGCGGCAACGGCGTGGGCCTCGGGCTGGCCGTGGCGCGTGGCCTCGTCGAGGCGATGGGCGGGACGATCGCGGCGGAGGACACACCCGGTGGAGGACTGAGCGTGGTGCTGGAGCTGCAGCGGGCCACTGACAGGATGACGGCGTGAGCACCATCCTGGTCGTCGACGACGAACCCCACCTGGTGCGGACGCTCGCGATCAACCTGCGGGCACGGGACTACCCGGTCGTGACGGCCGCCGACGGTCGCACTGCCCTGCAGGCGGTCCACGAGGACGGTGTCGAGCTCGTCATCCTCGACCTCGGGCTGCCCGACCTCGACGGTGTCGAGGTGCTGCGCCGCATTCGGGCCGCCAGCGACATCCCGGTCATCGTCCTGTCGGCCCGCACCGACTCGGTCGACAAGGTCGAAGCGCTCGACCTCGGTGCTGACGACTACGTGACGAAGCCGTTCGCCATGGACGAGCTGCTCGCGCGGGTGCGAGTTGCCCTGCGCCGGGGCGACACCGGCACTGCCGCGGCGCCCGCGACTTTCGAGACGGCATACTTCCGGCTCGACTTCACTGAGCGACAGGCGACCGTCGACGGGAAGGCTGTGCGCCTCACGCCCACGGAGTGGGGCCTGCTCGAGGTGCTGGCCCAGCAGCCGGGTCACCTCGTGTCGCAGCGCGAGCTGCTGCGCCAGGTGTGGGGGCCGGGGTACGGCAGCGAGTCGAACTACCTGCGGGTCTACGCCAACCAGCTGCGCCGCAAGCTCGAACCCGACCCCGCGCACCCACGGCACCTGCTGACCGAACCGGGCCAGGGCTATCGCCTCGTCGGCGACGACTGACCAGGTCGCCGCGTCTGTCACTAGGGTCGGGGCCATGCGTGACATGTTCAACGCGATCAAGGGTCACCCGAGCGGGGTGCTCCTCGCAGCCCAGCTCATCGCCGTCCTCGCCTACCCCTTCGCGGGGGCCAACGCGGCCGGGCGGGCGCTGCTCGGCGTCTTCGGCGTCCTCGTGCTCATGGTGGCGGTGTATGCCGTGCGGGCCACGCCGGCGCTCACCTGGGTCGCGGTCGTGCTGGGTGTGCCCGTGGTGGCGCTCACGGTGGCCGAAGCGTTCCTTCCCGACAACTCGCAGGTGCGGCTCTGGTCCTCGCTGCTCCACGCCGCGTTCTACGGGTACACGGCCTACGGCCTGATCCGGTACCTCTTCGACGACTCGTGGGTGACCCGCGACGAGATCTTCGCGGTGGGCGCCAACTTCACGGTGGTGTCGTGGATGTTCGCCTACGTGTTCATGGCGGTGCAGATCGTCTGGCCGGGGTCGTTCGTGGCCTACCAGGGTGAGGGTGTGCGGTCGTTCCTGGAGCTGCTCTACCTGTCCTTCGCCAACCTCACGAGCGTCGGGCTGTCCGACGTGACCGCAGTGCTGCCCCACGCGCGTGCCGTCGTCATCATCGAACAGGTCGCCGGTGTCATGTACGTCGCGCTCATCATCGCCCGCGTCGTCGGCCTCACCATCACGCGCTGGCGCAACTAACGGCGTTTGGGGGCCTCTGCGTGCGCGGTTCCGCACGCCCAGGCCCCCCATCTCGGGTGGTGGAGGTCAGCCGTCGAGCTCGGCGATGGTCGCGAGGCTCGGGCCGCGCTGCTCCTGGAGGGCCTTGGCCCCGTCCTGGACGTCCTGCATGACCCGCAGCGTGTTGCCGTCGGTCAGCTTGGCCAGCTCCTCGTCGGACCAGCCGCGGTCGGCGAGGGCGGCCAGGAGCCGCGGGTAGCCGGTGACGTCCTCGAGCCCCACCGGAAGCTCGCCCACCCCGTCGTAGTCGCCACCGAGACCGACGTGGTCGACACCGGCAACCTCGCGGACGTGCTCGACGTGCTTGACCACGTCCTCGAGTGAAGCCTTCGGGGTGGGGTTGCGCTCCTTGTAGGCGTCGTAGAACGACGTGTACGGCTCGCCGTCCGACGGTGCCACGCCCTGCGCCTGCGCCGCCTCGTTGAGCTGCACGCGCCAGGCCGCGGCGTCAGGGTTCACGAAGGTCGGCACGAACGTCACCATGCACACGCCGTTGTTGTCCCGCAACGACTCCAGCACGTCGTCGGGGACGTTGCGCGGGCTGTCACAGACCGCCCGGGCGGAGGAGTGGCTGAAGATGACCGGCACCTCGCTGGCCCGCAAGGCGTCGCGCATGGTCGTCGGTGCCACGTGTGACAGGTCGACCATCATGCCGATGCGGTTCATCTCGCGGACCACCTCGACGCCGAACCGGGTGAGCCCGTCGTGGGCGGGCTCGTCGGTCGCCGAGTCGGCCCAGTCGGTGTTGGAGTTGTGCGTCAGGGTCAGGTAGCTGACCCCGAGCACCCCCAGCATCCGCAGCGTCGCCAGCGAGTTGTTGATCGAGTGGCCGCCCTCCGCGCCGAGCATCGACGCGATCCGGCCCGTCTTCCACGCCGCGCGCACGTCACTGGCCGTGCGCGCGAACGCCAGCTCGTCGGCATACCGGGCAATGAGCTGGTGACCGGCGTCGACCTGCTCCAACGTGGCGCTCACGGCGTCGTCACCCGCAAGGTCGGCCGGCACGAAGACGGACCAGAACTGCCCGCCGAGCCCGCCGCGGCGCATGCGCGGCAGGTCGGTGTGGGTCGGGGTGCCGCCGACGCCGACATCGAGCCGGTCAAAGTCGTAGCGGACCCGCTCGCGCGCCTCCCACAACAGGTCGTTGTGGCCGTCGATGACGGGGTGGTCGGCGAGCAGGGCGCCGATCCGGTCGGTGGGCGACGTGCTGGCCGGCTCGGTCGTGGAGGTCATGGAGCCACTCAACCACGGTGGCGGGAGCGGGCGTCAGGCACCAATAGACTGGCGGCCATGCCTTCCTCGCCCACGGCTCCGCGCAGTGTTGCCCTCGTGACCCTCGGCTGCACCCGCAACGAGGTCGACTCCGAGGAGCTCGCCGGCCGGCTCGCGGCCGAGGGGTGGTTGCTCGTCGACGACGCGGACGAGGCCGACGTCGCCGTGGTCAACACGTGTGGCTTCGTCGAACAGGCCAAGAAGGACTCGATCGACGTGCTGCTCGAGGCATCCGCCCGCAAGGGGGAGGGGCGCACCCAGGCCGTTGTCGCCGTGGGTTGCCTGGCCGAGCGCTACGGGTCGCAGCTCGCCGACGAGCTGCCCGAGGCTGACGCCGTGTTGGGTTTCGACTCGTATGCCGACATGTCGAGTCACCTGCGCGCCGTCCTCGACGGTCACGCGCCGGCGTCCCACACGCCTTCGGACCGGCGGCGGCTGCTGCCGCTGTCACCGGTCGAGCGGCAGTCCGGCGCCACGGGGGTCGCGCTCCCGGGCCACGGCGACCCAACCTCGCCCGAGCAGGGCGCCGATGACGATCACGACAGCCTCGACGGCAAGGCGCCCGCCTCTGGTCCCAGGGTGATCCGGGCCCGGCTCGACGGGCGGCCCTGGGCCCCGCTGAAGATCGCGAGCGGTTGCGACCGGCGGTGCGCGTTCTGCGCAATCCCCATGTTCCGTGGGGCTTTCGTGTCGCGGCGCCCCCACGAGATCGTGGCCGAGGCGCGGTGGCTGGGGGAGCGTGGCGTCAAGGAGCTGTTCCTCGTCTCGGAGAACTCCACGTCCTACGGCAAGGACCTCGGCGACCTCGCGCTGCTCGAGAAGCTGGTGCCCGAGCTGACCGCAGTGCCCGGCATCGAGCGGGTGCGGGTGTCCTACCTGCAGCCTGCGGAGATCCGGCCGGGCCTGCTCGAGGCGATGGCAACGGTCCCGGGTGTGGTGCCGTACTTCGACATCTCGTTCCAGCACGCTTCCGGGCCGCTGCTGCGCTCGATGCGCCGGTTCGGTGACCGGGAGTCGTTCCTCGCGCTGCTCGAGGACGTGCGCCGTCGCGCGCCGCAGGCCGGAATCCGCAGCAACGTCATCGTGGGCTTCCCGGGCGAGACAGAGGCCGACCTCGACGAGCTCGAGGATTTCCTCGTGGCGGCGCGACTGGACGTGGTCGGGGTGTTCGGCTACTCCGATGAGGACGGCACCGAGGCCGAGGGTTACGGCGACAAGCTGCCCGAGGACGTTGTGGCGCAACGCGTTTCGCGGTTCACCTCGCTGGTCGAGGAGCTCAACGTCCAGCGGGCCGAGGAGCGCCTCGGCGAGGTCGTCGAGGTGCTGGTCGAAGAGCTGCCGGACACAGCAGAGGGTGACGACGCGGCATACGTGGTCGGTCGGGCCGCCCACCAGGGACCCGACGTCGACGGCGTGACCCTCATCGACCCTGCCCTCGCACCCGGCGTCGCCGTGGGCGACCTCGTGCGCGCCACTGTCGTGGGCACCAACGGAATCGACCTCGTGGCCGAGCCGTGCTGAGCGAGTCCGCACCGCATCCCGACCCGGCCGCGACACCGGTCGCGACCCCGCCCCCCAGCCCGTGGAACGTGCCCAACGCCCTCACGGTCGCCCGCATCCTGTTGGTGCCGGTCTACGGCTGGCTGCTGCTCTTCGACGGCGGCGCGCACGTGGGGATGCGGTGGTGGGCGGCGGCCGTGCTGTGCATCGCGACCGCCACGGACCGCGTCGACGGTGACCTCGCGCGGCGCCGCGGGCTGATCACGAACTTCGGCAAGATCGCCGACCCCATCGCCGACAAGACGCTGATGGGCATGGCGTTCGTGGGGCTGTCGGTCCTCGGAGACCTGCCGTGGTGGGTGACCATCGTCGTGCTGGTGCGCGAGTGGGGCGTGACGGTGTTGCGGTTCTGGGTGATCCGGCACGGGGTCATGCCTGCGGGTCGCGGCGGCAAGGTGAAGACGACGCTGCAGTTCTTCGGTTTGTTGCTCTACACGTTGCCGCTGTGGTCGTTCGCGGGGGCTGATGCGTGGGAGCTGGTCGCGAAGATCGTGCTGGGGCTGGCCGTGCTCGTCACGGTGGTGACCGGCATCGACATCGTCGTGAAGGCGCTGCGCATGCGGCAGAACAGCGAGCGCACCGCCATGAAGCGGGCGCGGCGGGCGGCGCGGGGACGATGACCGGTGCTCTCGCCGTCGTCGATGCGCTGAAGTCGCGGGGCCTGACGATCGCGACCGCCGAGTCCCTGACCGGCGGACTGGTGTGCGCTGCGCTGACGTCGGTGCCCGGCGCGTCTGCGGTGGTGCGTGGGTCGGTGGTCGCCTACGCAACCGAGCTCAAGGCGTCGGTGCTCGGGGTCGACGAGGGGCTGCTCGCCCGCGGAGGCGCCGTCCAGGAGGACGTCGCCCGCCAGATGGTCGCCGGGGTATGCCGCGTGCTCGGCTCAGCGGTCGGCGTCGCCACGACGGGGGTGGCGGGGCCGGACCCGCAGGACGGCCAGCCGGTGGGGACGGTCTTCGTCGCGGCGTCGCTAGGGGAGGACGTCCTGGTGCGGCAGCTGGCCCTCGCGGGGGACCGCGATGCGATCCGTCGGGCCACCGTCGACGCGGCTCTCGGCTGCGTTCGCACCGTGCTCGGCTGACTGCTTCGAGTCTTCGGAAGATCTTCCTGGTTCCAGCCAGGACGATCTTCCGAAGACTCGCGGAAGATCCGGGCGTCGGTGCTGGTTACACCACCTGTGCGTCGTGTTTCCGCAATCCTGCGCGCGCGTCGTCGTACCCACGGGGTACCGTTGGAAGTGAACGACCGCGCTGTCACCATCGAAGGAGGCGTCCATGATCTTGCTCCGTCGTGAGCTGGGCGATGTCCTCCGCGAGGAGCGTCAGTCCCAGGGCCGCACCCTGCGCGAGGTGTCCGCCGCGGCGTCGGTGTCGTTGGGCTACCTCAGCGAGGTCGAGCGGGGCGAGAAGGAAGCCTCCTCCGAGCTGCTCGCCTCCATCTGCGGGGCGCTGAAGCTGCCCCTGTCCGAGGTGCTGAGCTCGGTCTCCGAGCGGGTCGCCGTGACCGAGGCGCTCACCGCGCCGGTCGCGCTGCCGCTGCCCAAGACCGACGACCTGTCCGCCTCCGCAGCCTGAGCTGCCCGCGGCGTCGCGCTTGTCTGACGTGCCTTCGAAGGACCCGCCCTCCGGGCTGGTGGACGGCGCCGTCCCGTATGCGGACCAGCCGGTCGTCGTGAACTACGACCCTGCCTGGGTCGACCTTTTCGAGCAGAACCGCGCCGTGATCGCTGGGGCGCTGGGCGAGACCGCACTCGCCGTCGAGCACGTCGGCTCGACCTCGGTGCCAGGCCTGCCGGCCAAGGCGGTGATCGACGTCCTGCTGCTCGTGCCCGACTCGGGTGACGAGACGGCATACCTGCCCGCCTTGGAGACGGCCGGCTATCGGCTGCGCGTGCGCGAACCCGACTGATTGGAGCACCGCGTCGTCTCGCGGAGGGTCAGCGATGGCGACACGCACAACGTCAACGTGCACGTCTTCACGCCCGGCGGTGCGGCCGATCCCGAGATCGCGCGGATGCGGATGTTCCGCGACTGGCTGCGCGCGCACCCCGAGGACCGTGACCGGTATGCCGCGGTCAAGCGTGAGCTGGCGACGCGCGAGTGGCGGTACGTGCAGGACTACGCCAACGCCAAGACCGAGGTGGTCGAGGACATCCTCGCCAAGGCCGGCGCCCCACCCGCGCCGTGAGCACGAGTTGAGTGCCTGAGACCGGTGTACTGGTCGGCGTCAGGCACTCAACTGCGGCGGTAGGGGGTGGCGCGGCCGCGGGAGGAGCCAAGGGGGTTCTGGCGGCGGCCGTCGTCCGTGGGGCCGAGGCCGCCCTGGCAGGTGGGGCAGTAGAACATCGTGCGCTCGCGCCCGGGTGGTCCGATCATCGCGACCCGGATGGCGTCGCCGCACCGACGGCACGGGCGCCCCGACCGGGCGTGGGCGAACGTCTCCTCGCCCTTGCGGCGGCTGCCGGTACTCGACTGGACCGGGTGCTCCTTGGCTGCGACGAGGAACCGGTGTGCCCGGGCGACCACCGATGCGACGACCTCGGGTGCCAGCGAGTCGGCCTCGGTCCAGGGGTGCAGCCTCTCGACGAACAGGGTCTCGGCGCACCACAGGGTGCCGATCCCGGCGAGGTTGCGCTGGTCGAGCAGGGCCGCACCGATGGGCGCGCTCGACCGGCGCAGGTTGGCGACCGCCGCCTCGGCCTCCCAGTCGGGGCCGAGCAGGTCGGGGCCGAGGTGGCCGACGAGGTCACCTTCGCGGTCGGTGGGCACCACGTCGAGGTTGCCGAGGCGCAGCCCGAGCGCGGTCCAGCGCGGGGCGCCGATGGCAGCACGCAGGTCGTCGCGCCGCAGCCAGCCGCCGACCGTGTCGGTCGCCTCGACGCGCCACTGGCCCTCCATCTTCAGGTGCGAGTGGACCGTGACCCGGTCGCCACCGTGTTCGAGCCGGTGGAGGATGTGCTTGCCCCGGCTGACGACTTCAAGCGTGGTCGCTCCACGCAGGTCCACCGTCGCGATCGAGGGAAACCTCAGGTCGCTGCGCGTGACCGTCTCGCCGGCGAGCGCACGGTTCAGTCGATCGGCAGTCCGCCAGACCGTGTCACCCTCTGGCATGACAGAAACGGTTCATGCCGACTTGTCGAGCAGCTGCGCAGCTCGTTGGTGGGAGATGCCCAAGGCGGCGCCGATGTCTCGCAGGGGCAGTCCTTGGTCGGCTAATGCTCGCGCAGCGGCGCGGGACTCCTTGGCAGCCGCAGAATTCGCCTCTGCGGCCGCTTCTCGCAGCCTCTTGGCCTCGCTGAGGTGGTGCGTGACGTCCTCGGGTAGCCGCAGCTCGATATTGATGGTGATGGTCTCCGGCTCGATGTCGAGCATGACCGCGACCAGGTCCCGCGCCATGGTGTCGATCTCGCGTAGGTGTCGGGCCTGGGTCCATCGATCGACCGCGGGCACGTGGATGAGCCAGAAGCGACCATCGCGCTCGACAACTGCCTCGTAGGTCTTCTTCATCGCCACCAGCCTCTTCCCAAGCGGGCTTCGCACTCTTTCCAGATCATCTCGGCTGCCCTGTTGCCGAACTCACTGTGACGCGCGATGGGGATCATGAGACCGTCCAGGCTCCAAACCTCGTGATTGGCGCCTTGCCTGAGGAGCACCCACTCGAACCCTTGGGAACGAGCTTCCCTGCTGATGCGCCTGAGCACCTCGCGACGTCTCACAATCGTAGTCCAGTGTGCGCTTGACGGCCTAGTCGAGATCGCACTAGACGGCGCTCACCGGCGCAGGCGCAGGCCGCGGGGGGTTGCGTGGAACCCGGCATTCGCGAGGGCTTGCACGAGCGGGTGCTCGGACCCGAGCAGCGCGCCACCGTCGGCCCTCTCCACGGTCAACCGCCCGAGGGCACCCTCGCGCACGGCCAGGGCGAGCGCGTCAGCCGCTGACTGGAGCAGGTCGGGCTCGTCGGTCCACGACAGGAGGGTCTTGCCGCCACGTTCGACATAGAGGACCAGCTCGCCGTCCACAAGGACGACCAGGGCGCCCGCCTTGCGCGCCGGCTGGTGTCCGCGCCTGCCGCTGACCGCGTCGGTGTCGTCGCCATCGTCCGGCGCAGCCGGCCGGTCGGGCCACGGCAGTGCGGCCCCGTACGCGTTGGCGGGGTCGGTCGCCGCCAGCACGAGCGCCGCCGGCGCCGCTGCACCAATGGCCCGTTCACTCTCGCCCGGCTGCCGCGCACCCGCGCGCAACCGGTCCACGGCACCCGTCGTTGTGAACTGTGAGGCGCCCAACGTCTCGACGAAGTAGCCACGCCGCACCCGCCCCGACTCCTCGGCAGCCGCCAGCACGCGGTAGACCCCGGCGAACCCACCAGGCACCTCCTCGGCCACGACGGACCCGCGGGTCACGACGCCATACCGGTCGAGCAGCACCTCCGCCGAGGCGTAGGCCCGCACGGTCGCGTCGGCCTCCACCTCGGGCAGCAGCGACCAGCGGCCGGCACCCGTGGGTGGCCCCGTCCGCGTGGGTGCCGGGGCGCGACCCAGCCCACGTCCGCCCGAGAGCGCGCCCAGCGAACCCCGCCGACCGGCATACCTCGCTGCCCTGGGTGAGGCGCTCGAGCGGCGGTGCGCGGTGCGCCCACCGGACAGCAGCGCCCGCACGGGCGCGAGCGTGTCACCCGACACCCGACCGGACCACACGAGCGACCACAGGTCGGTCAGCAGCTGCTCGTCGTCGGTCGTCCCGAGCGTGTCGGCGAGGGTGCGGAAGAAGAACGCGCCGCCGCCGGCGAGGGCGTCGAGGACCGCGGTCTCGCCCTCGGTGAGCTCGCGGTCATCGGGCGGGGCAAGCGTGAGGTATGCCGTGTCGGCCAGGTGGAGGGACACCCACCCGTCGTCGCCGGGCAATGAACCGTGGCCGCGCCAGAGCACCTCACCGGAGGACGTGAGCTCGTCGAGCAGGGCAGGGGAGTAGTCGACCACCCGGGCAGGCAGGACCAGTGTCTCGAGCGCGCTGGCGGGCAGCACCGCACCGGCGAGCTGCTCCACCGCGCGCAGCAGCCCCTCGCGACCACGCAGCCCACCGCCGACGCCCTGCCACGACGGCAGGAACCGGGCGAGCTCGACCGACGCGACCGGTTCGACCTCGGCACGCAGGGCGGCCAGTGATCGGCGCCGCAGCATCCGCAGCACCTCGGCGTCGCAGTAGTCCATGCCGTGGCGGCCACCACCGTTCTCGACCGGGAGCAGCTCGCCCTCGACGACGCGCCCGGCACCGACCAGCCGCCGCAGCGCGTCCTGCGCCACGGCGGGGCCGACGCCCCACCACTCGGCCACGCGGGCCACGGGGAAGGGCCCGTGGGTTCGCGCGAACCGGGCCACGAGGTCGCCCATCGGGTCGGGTACGGACTCGAGGAACGCCTGCGGCACCCCCACCGGAAGGGAGGCGCCCAACGCGTCACGCAACCGACCGGCATCCTCGATCGCCGCCCAGCGCTCGTTACCGGCCACCCGAACCCGGATGACCCGTCGAGCGCCTTCCAGGTCCACCAGCCAGGTGCCGATCTCCTTGTGGGACAAGCCTTCCCGCGAGCGCGCCTGGATGTCGGCGAGCGACAGCGGTCCGAGCACGCGCAGGAGGTCAGCGACGTCCTCGGCGTCCCGGGCAGCGCGCTCGGGCACCAGGCGTTGCAGCTCGGCCTCGGTGCGAGAGACCTGCTCTGGGTCGAGCAGGTCGCGCAGCGACAGGCCCTCTCCGCGACCGAGCAGCTCGGCCAGCAGGGACGGGTCGAGCGCCAGCGCCGCCGCCCGCTTCTCGGCCAGCGGCGAGTCGCCCTCGTAGAGGAACTGTGCGACGTACCCGAACATCAGGGACCGCGCGAACGGCGATGGCTGCCGCGACTCGACGTCGACCATCGTCACCTCGCGCGAGGCGACCGACCGCATGAGCCCTTCGAGGCCGGGCACGTCGAACACGTCCTGTACGCACTCGCGCACGGTCTCCAGCACGATCGGGAACGACGCGTACTGCGACGCGACCTCGAGCAGCTGCGCGGCCCGCTGCCGTTGCTGCCACAGCGGTTGACGCCGGTCGGGTCGTCGTCGCGGCAGCAGCAGCGCGCGCGACGCGCACTCGCGGAACCGCGCCGCGAACAGCGCCGACCCACCGATCTCGGCGGTGACGAGGTCGTGCACGTCGTCGGGGTCGAGCGTCACCAGCTCGAGCAGCTCGGCGCCCACCCCCCGGCCTTCCTCGAACTCCAGGTCGGGCAGCCGGAACACGATGCCGTCGTCGCCGTGCATCGCCTGCACGTCCACGCCGAAACGCTCGCGCATCCGCGCCGACACCGCGAGCGCCCACGGCGCGTGCACCTGCCCGCCGAACGGGCTGTGCAGCGCGACCCGCCAGTCGCCGATCTCGTCACGGAACCGCTCGACCACGATGGTGCGGTCGTCGGGGACGTGCCGGGTCGCTTCCTTCTGCTCGGCGAGGTAGGCCAGCAGGTTGTCGGTCGCCCACTCGTCAAGCCCAGCGGCCGAAACCCGTTCGCGCGCAGCGGAATCCGACAGCCCCACCACTTCGCGCACGAACGCTCCCACGGCCCGTCCCAGCTCGGCCGGCCGTCCCTGCTGGTCGCCCTTCCAGAACGGCAGCCGCCCGGGCAGCCCCGGCGCAGGCGTCACGAGCACGCGGTCGTGGGTGATGTCCTCGATCCGCCACGTCGACGTCCCCAGGGTGAAGACGTCACCCACGCGGGACTCGTAGACCATCTCCTCGTCGAGCTCGCCGACTCGTCGGCCGGCGCCCTCGGACGACGCCAGGAACACGGCATACAACCCGCGGTCGGGGATCGTGCCGCCCGAGGTGACGGCGAGGCGCTGGGCACCCGGCCGACCCGACAGGACACCGGTGACGCGGTCCCACACGATGCGCGGTCGCAGCTCGGCGAACTCGTCGCTCGGGTAACGCCCGGACAGCATGTCGAGTACCGACTCGAGGATCGAGCGCGGCAGCGAGGCAAAGGGAGTCGCCTTGCGTACCAACGCTTCCAGCTCGTCGACGGTCCAGTCGTCGAGCGCGCACATGGCCACGATCTGCTGCGCCAGCACGTCGACCGGGTTGGCGGGCACGCGCAGCGACTCGATGGCCCCCGAGCGCATGCGTTCGACGACGACGGCGGTCTGCACGAGGTCGCCGCGGAACTTCGGGAACAGCACCCCGCGCGACACCGCCCCCACCTGGTGCCCCGCGCGCCCCACGCGTTGCAACCCCGACGCCACCGACGGCGGTGACTCGACCTGCACGACGAGGTCGACGGCGCCCATGTCGATGCCGAGCTCGAGGCTGCTCGTCGCGACGACCGCGGGCAGCCGCCCGGCCTTGAGGTCCTCCTCGATGACCTGCCGGTGCTCCTTGCTCACCGACCCGTGGTGGGCGCGGGCGAGCACGGCTGGCGCCCCGGCGGAGGCTCCCGACTGCGCCATCAGCTGTGCGGGGGTGCGGGTCGCGTTGTCGCGGGTATGCCGCGTGGCCGCCTCGGGTACCTCGCCGTCGCCTCGACGGGCTGCCATGGTCTCGAGCCGGTCCTCCCAGATCTCGTTGAACCGGGCGGTGAGGCGTTCGGCGAGGCGGCGGGAGTTGGCGAAGACGAGCGTGGAGCGGTGGGAGGAGACGAGGTCCACGATGCGTTCCTCGACGTGCGGCCAGATCGAGGCACGCTTCTCGGCGCCCGAGGCCGGCCCGGACAGGTCCTCCTCGATCACCTCGCCGAGCTGGGACATGTCGGCGATGGGGACGACGACGTCGAGGTCCCACTCCTTGGTCGACTCCGGGCGCACGATCTCGACCGGGCGGCCGCCCGCGAGGTAGCGCGCCACCTCCTCGACCGGCTCGACGGTCGCGGAGAGCCCGATCCGTTGCGCCGGCTGGTCGAGCAGGGCATCCAACCGCTCCAGCGACAACGCCAGGTGGGCGCCTCGCTTGGTGCCGGCGACCGCGTGCACCTCGTCGAGGATCACCGTCTCGACCCCGGCGAGTGCCTCGCGCGCCTGGCTGGTGAGCATGAGGAACAGCGACTCCGGCGTCGTGATGAGGACGTCGGTGGGCGTGCGGGCGAAGGCGCGGCGCTCGTTCGCCGGGGTGTCGCCCGAGCGGACGGCGACGGTGATGTCCGGGGGAGTGAGGCCGAGCCGGGTGGCGGCGTGACCGATGCCGACGAGCGGCGAGCGCAGGTTGCGCTCGACGTCGACCGCCAGTGCCTTCATGGGCGAGACGTAGAGGACCCGGCAGCGCTTCAGCTTCTCGTCGGGCTTGGGCTCCGAGGCGAGTCGGTCGAGCGCCCAGAGGAACGCCGACAGGGTCTTGCCCGAGCCGGTGGGGGCCACGACGAGGGCGTGCTGACCCGAGCTGATCGCGTCCCACGCGCCCGCCTGCGCGGCCGTGGGCGCACTGAACGACCCGCGGAACCACTCGCGAGTGGCCGGGGAGAACCGGTCGAGAACGTCACCTGCCATGAGAAGGACAGCCTCTCACCTGCCACTGACAGTGGTCGGTGCGATGCTGGGTGGATGGCTGGGACCCGGGAGGTGCTGGAGGAGGAGCGTGTGCAGGCGCTGCGTCGCCTCAGCGCGCTCGATGACGAGTTCGACGACTTCGTGGAGGCCTCCCGCGACTCCAACGCCGACGACGAGCACGACCCCGAGGGAGCGACGATCGCGTTCGAGCGGTCCCAGGTCTCGGCGCTGACCCGTCAGGTGCGGACCCACCTCGCCGAGATCGACGCAGCCCTCGCGCGCCTCGACGACGGCACCTACGGCACCTGCCAGGTGTGCGGCCAGCCCATTGCACCGGGCCGGCTGGAGGCGCGTCCAGCGGCGACCACGTGCGTCGACTGCGCGTCGAGAGCCGACTGACCCGACGCTCCCGCGCGTCCGGGCGCCCACGGGCCGCACGACGTGCGTACACTGGTCTCGTCGCCCGGCCTCTCGGTGCGGGCGCTTCGCGACACGGGGACCGGGGTGTGGTCCCCAGCGCACGTCACGACGGTCGGTATGCCGCGTGGCCGGCGCCCGTGGTCGCGGCACCTCACGGGCTGACGCACCGTGCGTCAGCTGGGCGGCCCTCAGGCCGTGGCAACACTTCGAGGAGAAGGCTCCGCTTGGCACAGCAAGCATCGCGCCGTGGTGGCGCGCGTGGCGGCAACAACGCCACGCGTGACCGGCGACCCCGCGACAACGAGGGCATCATTCCCGTCCTGGCCAAGGCCGTTCGCCAGGTGGAGGCGGCCGCGCAACGCGGCGCCGTCCGCCCGAGCGGCCGCACGGCATACCAGGTCATCGCCCTCCTCGTGCGCGAGGAGCGCGCCCGGGTCAAGGCCGACGCGGCCATGCCCGAGACCGAGCGCACCAACATCCTCACCCGGCTCGACGGCATCGCGACGATCCTCGCCAAGACCGCCGTGCGCGACACCTCGCTGCTCGCGCTGCTCGCCGAGGACGCGCCCGTGTCGTCGTCGGCCAAGAACCTCAAGAACGACATGCTCCGGCAGGCCGGCATCGAGGTCGAGGATGAGCCGGAGCCCGAGCCGGTGGCGACGTCGACCACCACGTCGCGGCGCGTGGCCCCGCCCCAAGCGATCGCGCGGCAGCTGGCCAACCCGTTCCTGCCCCCGGACTACTCGGCGGTGCAACAGCTCAAGCGCCCCACGACGAACCGGCTCGGCGGCTGGGAGCTGCTCACCCCGTTGTTCCGCGCGTTCGAGTCCGGCGGCGACTCCACCTGCATGCCGCTGCCGGAGCCGACCGAGCTGCCCCACGGCATCCGCGGCATGGAGCTCATGCACCACCAGGCCCAGCTCGTGCAGTCGGCCGCGGACGGCCACCGGACCTTCCTGCTCGCGGACGAGCCCGGTCTGGGCAAGACCGCGCAGGCGCTGCTCGCGGCCGAGGCGGCGGACGCGTTCCCGCTGCTCGTGGCCGTCCCCAACGTGGTCAAGGCCAACTGGGCGCACGAGGCCGAGCTGTGGACGCCCAACCGCACCGCCACGGTCATCCACGGTGACGGCGAGACGATCGACGGGTTCGCCGACATCGTCATCGTCAACTACGAGATCCTCGACCGGCACGTCGGCTGGCTGGGCAACCACGGATTCAACGGGATGGTCGTCGACGAGGCCCACTTCATCAAGAACAAGTCGTCGCTGCGCTCGCAGCACGTGCTCGAGCTGTCCGAGCGGATCCGCGCTCGCCGGGCCAACCCGCTGCTCATGGCGCTCACCGGCACCCCGCTCATCAACGACATCGAGGACTTCAAGGCGATCTGGCAGTTCCTCGGCTGGATCGACGACAAGGGCCCACGGCCGGCGCTCAAGGCGGCGCTGGAGGAGAACGGGCTGACGCCCGCGGAGTCGGGTTTCTATGCCGCGGCGCGGCGTTCGGTGATCGACCTCGGCATCGTGCGGCGGCGCAAGATCGACGTGGCCGCGGACATCCCGGCCCGCCGGATCGCGGACCTTCCCGTCGAGCTGGATGACGAGGCGGGGCGCTCGATCCGGGCGGCCGAGGCCGACCTGGCGCGGCGGCTGGTGTCGCGCTACGAGGCGGCGCTGGCCGCTCGTTCGGTCGTCGTCGAGGGCGAGGGCATCGACCACGCGCTGGTGCGCCGGGTCGCCACTGCGGAGCGCGACAGCGCGGCCGAGAAGACCGGCGACAACGTCTTCACCATGATGCGCAAGATCGGCCAGGCCAAGGCCGAGCTCGCGGCCGACTACGCGGCGCAGCTGGCCCGCAACGTCGGCAAGGTCGTCTTCTTCGCCAAGCACATCGACGTCATGGACGTGGCCGAGGCGACGTTCGCCAAGCGCGGCTTGGGCTACGCCTCGATCCGCGGCGACCAGACCAAGAAGGCGCGCGAGGAGGCGATCGCGTCCTTCACGAACGACCCCGACGTGCAGGTGATCGTCTGCTCGCTGTCGGCCGCTGGCGTCGGGCTCAACCTCCAGGTCGCCTCGAACGTCGTGCTCTCCGAGCTGTCGTGGACCTCCGCCGAGCAGACCCAGGCCATCGACCGCGTGCACCGCATCGGCCAGACCGAACCCGTCACGGCTTGGCGCATCATCGCCGCGCAGACGCTCGACCCGAAGATCGCCGTCCTCATCGACGACAAGGCCGGTCTGGCCGCGCGGGCGCTCGACGGCTCCGACGAGGAGATCGGCTCGTCCGCCGACATCCAGCTCGAGGCGCTGATCGCCTTGCTGACCGAGGCATTGGAGCAGAAGGCAGCTGCCGCGCTTGCCGAGTGAGGGCAAGGCTTTTCACGAGGTATGCCGGGGGGTCGGCGAGGTGCGCACCTCGCCGCCCCCGCGGCATACCCGTTGGTGTCAGCGACCGGCGAGCGCCGCCACGACGGGCGCCATCATCTGCGCGAAGTCGGCGCCGATGACGACGTAGGAGGCGCCCAACTCCTCGCGCCTCGACTGGAGCAGGTCGATCGCGGCGGCCGGGTCGTCGGGAAGGTAGGCGAGGGAGTCGGACTCGCGCAGGGCCGCCGGGTCGGTCTCCTGCGCGGAGGCCATGAAGGCCGCAACGCCATCGCCGACGACGGAGACGTGCAGGGCGAGCTCGAGGTCGCGTGCCGCTCGCAGCTCGTGGGCGACCGAAGCCGCCTGCTTACGTGTCTGGCCCGGAGCCATGACGACAGTGACGGTGTCGGCGACCTCGGTGGCCAGGGCGCGAGCCCGCGGCCCGAGCACGGCCATGGTCACGGGGGTGTGGGTGTCCGGACCGTCCAGCTCGCGCAGCCTCGTGACCGTCTCGCGGATCTGGGCGAGCCGCACCGGTCCTGATGGGGCCGGCATGCCGTAGCTCGCGAGCTGGTCCTCGATGCCTGGGCGGCCGGTGCCGATGCCGAGCTCGAACCGGCCTTCGGTGAGCTGCGTCAGCGAGTGCGCCTCCCACGCGGTCTGCCAAGGCTCCCGGAACGGCGACGCGTAGACCCACGTGCCGACGCGCAGGTCGGTGAGGGTGGCCGCGACGGCAAGGGTGGGCGCCGGCGACGGCTGCCAGCCGGGTACGTCGGGCATCATCAGCGTGGAGTAGCCGAGGTCGGCTATGAGGCGCACGCGGTCACGCCACGACGCCATGTCGGTGAGCACGGGGCTGACGACGCCGAAGCGGAATGGTCTGGTCATGGCTGCCTGTCTCTCATGCGCTGTCCCTCATGCGACGGTGGACCCTCGGGCCCCGCGAAACTCATCGAACGATGATTCCTGGCGCCCGTCGTGTCGGTGGAGCGGCCTAGCCTGCTCGTCGTGCGACGTTTCGAGGAAGAGGACCTGACCGGCGCGGAGTTTCGGGAGTGCGACCTGAGCGCGGCGCGCCTGGTGGGTGTGGTCATGCAGGACGCCGAGATCGACGGGCTGGTCACCGGGCTGGTGGTCAACGGCGTCGAGGTGATGCCCTACGTCGAGGCCGAGCTGGACCGCCGGTACCCCGTGCGGGTGCTGCTGCGTTCGGAGGATCCGGCGGACCTGGGGGTGGCGTGGGGGAAGCTGCAGGGGGACTGGGCGGCAACCGTCGAGCGGGTGCGTTCGATGCCCGAGGGCAGCGAGTGGCAAGGCGTCGACGGGGAGTGGTCGATGCTCGAGACGCTGCGCCACCTGGTCTTCGTGCACGACTCGTGGTTCCGCCGGTGCGTGCTCGGCGTGACCGAGCCGTTCACGGCATACGGGCTCGGTCCGACGGACGTCATGGACCGCGAACCCGAGCTAGACCCGTCAGCCGAGCCGACACTCGACGTGGTGTTGGCGCTTCGCGCGCGACACGCTGCGCAGGTGGAGGAGTGGCTGGCCGGGGTGACCACGGAACAGCTCGCGCAGCCGGCGCCCGTGCCCGACGACGACAGGTGGCCGCCCTACGCCAGGGGGCGGACGGTGCGGCAGTGCCTGGGCACCGTCCTCAACGAGGAGCTCGAGCACCACCGGTTCTGCGTACGCGACCTGGACAAGCTCTCACGCCAGGACACCGCACACGAACGCACGTCCTGAGGACGCGAGTGGGGTAGGAACGAGTCATGCCCGAGTTCACCTGGCTCCCGGCCAACGAGGCGTCGGTCGACGACGTCGAAACGGTCTTCGCCAGCGGCGGTGCGCGCAAGTGCCGCTGCCAGGCGATGAAGGTGCCGGGGTGGATCTGGCGGGACACCACCCAGGGGCAGCGCGACACCGCCCTGCTCGAGCAGACCGCGTGCGGAACGGACGGCCCGACGTCGGGCCTGATCGGGTACGTCGACGGGGAGGCGGCCGGCTGGGTCGCGGTCGAGCCGCGCGAGAACTACCCACGGCTGTGGGCCCGCAAGCAGCCGTGGATGCGGATGGATCCCGAGCTGGAGGGCGTCTGGTCCGTGACGTGTTTCGTCGTGGGCAAGGACCACCGCAGGACCGGGCTGACGTACGAGCTCGCGGCGGCGACGGTCGAGTACGGCCAACGCGTCGGCGCTGCCGTGCTGGAGGGCTATCCGATGGAGCCGCCGCCCGGCAAGAAGGTCATCTGGGACGAGGCCTCCGTCGGCCTGCTCCAAGTCTTCCTCGAGGCCGGTTACGAGGTCGTGGCCGCACCCACCCTGCGACGGCGAGTGGTGCGACACCGGCTTGGCACGTCCGCCTGAGGGCGTGCCGGCTGAAGCCGCCCTCGGCCTGTCACTCGCGTGCGGATCCGTCCTCGGAGCCTGCGGCGCGCGCTGCACGACGACGTTTCCTGCGCTCACGACGGAAGGCGCCCCACGCTTCCTTCACCGCGGTGTATCCGCCGGCGGCGATGCCCGCCATGACTGCGACTCCCGCCGCCATGCCGAGCCACTGGCCTGCCGACTCGATGGGCTCGACCGTGATGTCGTCCTCGGCCGGGCCCGAGCGACGGACGGGGACGACGTCACCCACCTCGTAACCCTCGTTCGGGCAGTGGTTCACGCCGAACTCGGCGGGGAGGCCCTGCGGAGGGTCGTCCGAGCGGTAGGTCGTCCGCTCACCCGGCGTGTTCGGTGAGAGCGCCTTGGGGCCGCACCTTTCCTTCGTGCCGGACGGCTCGATCGAGACGACGGTCGCGAGCTCGGTCGGGTCGTCGCGGGTGCTGAAGTAGTCAAGGCCCATGAAGATGCCCATCACCACGAAGGCGCCGACGCCGAAGAGCAGCGCCGCACCCAGAGCCGCGGGTCCGACTCCGTCGTACGGGTTGCCCCCGTGCCTGTCTCCTCGCGTGCTCATGGGAGGGGGGCCCGCGACGGCAGCGTGACGGTCGCGACCAGGCCGCCGTCGTCTCGGGCGGTCAGGGTGAGGGTGCCGTGGTGGGCGCGCGTGATGGTCGAGACGATGGCGAGGCCGAGCCCCACGCCCGCGTGGTCGGTCCGAGTGCGTTCGGAGCCACGCTGGAACGGCTCGGTCAGCGTGCTGACGATCGCCGGTGACAGCACGGGACCGGTGTTCGCGACGGTCAGCGTCGCCTCCGCGGGCCCGTCGGCAGTCGTCACCCAGACCGTCCCGCTCTCCGCGACGTTGTGGACGATCGCGTTGTGCACCAGGTTCGTCGTGAGCTGCTGCAGCAGGGCCGGGGACCCGCTGGCGGGCGCGGCTGACCCCGATACCTCGAGGGTGATGCCGCGCGCTTCGGCAAGCGGCAGAAGGGTTTCCGTCGCTTCCTCGGCGAGCAAGGACAGGTCGACCGGTTCCGAGACGAACGCCTGCCGGTCGGCACGGCTGAGAAGGAGCAGTGCCTCGGTCAGGGCGATCGCCCGGTCGTTGACCACCCGCAGCCGCCCCAGCAGCTCGCGCTGGTCGGCGTCCGGATCGGCTCCGGCCACGTCGAGCATGGTCTGGGTCACGGCTAGGGGAGTGCGCAGCTCGTGAGAAGCGTTGGCAGCAAAGCGTTGCTGCTCCGCGACGTGCGCCTCGAGACGCGCCAGCATGTCGTCGAAGCTGTCGGCCAGCTCCCGGAACTCGTCGCTCGGCCCCTCCAGCTCGATGCGGTGCGAGAGCGATCCACGGGCGGCCAGTCGCGTGGCATCGGTGAGGCGCGTCAGGGGAGCGAGCATCCGGCCCGCGAGGAACCACCCACCCATCAGACCAAGGACCAGCAGCCCCAGCAACGCCTGACCGGCACGCGGCAGGAACGCCTCGATGACGTCGTTGCGGGTGGGGCCGTAACCGCCCATGCCGAGCGGGGTGTCCGTGGGCAGGTACCAGAGCAGGAACCGCCACACCACGAGCAGCAGCAACGCGCCTGCCACCATGAGGAACCCGGCATAGCTGAGCGTCAGCTTGAGGCGCACGCTCATCCCCGGTTGCCTATCCATCGGCGCCGTCCGTCCCTGCCGGGTATGCCGTGTCGATGCGGTAGCCGACGCCCGGCACCGTCGCGATGACCCAGGGCTCACCCAGCCGTTTGCGCAACGAGGACACCGTGATCCGCACCGCGTTGGTGAACGGGTCCGCGTTCTCGTCCCAGGCCCGTTCCAGGAGCTCCTCGGCGCTGATGACCCCTCCTTCAGCAGCAACAAGAGCCTCGAGGACGGCGAACTGCTTGCGCGTCAACGCCACATAACGCCCGTCACGAAACACCTCGCGCCGGAACGGGTCCACCCGCAACCCGGCGATCTCCCGCACCGGCGGTCGCGTCTGCCCACGCCGCCGGTCCAAGGCGCGCAGCCGCAGCACCAGCTCGCGCAGGTCGAACGGCTTGGTGAGGTAGTCGTCCGCACCCAGTTCGAAGCCAGATGCCTTGTCGTCCAACCGATCCGCGGCTGTCAGCATGAGGATCGGTATGCCGCTGCCGGACCCCACGATCCGCGCCGCCACCTCGTCGCCGGACGGACCGGGAATGTCGCGGTCGAGGACCGCGATGTCGTAGGCGTTGACGCTGAGCAGCTCCAGCGCCGTGTCACCGTCGCCCGCGGTGTCGGCGGCGATGGCCTCGAGGCGCAATCCATCGCGGATCGCCTCGGCCAGATAGGGCTCGTCCTCCACCACCAACACACGCATGACAAGACCTGAGCCTAGGAGGTCGCGCATATCGCGGACATATCCAAAACCGCATACGCCCTCGCAACGGCAATGTCCCTGAACTGGGCGCATGACCTACAGCGCACCCAGCCACACGGCATACCAACGCAGACGCTCGATCAGCGTCGCCGTCCTCGCCCTCGTCACGGTGGCCCTCCTGGCCGCGGCGGCCAACACACTCGGCCTCGGTGGCAGCCCCGAAGCCGGAACACCGGGCGCCTCCACGATCGACCCGTCCACCACCACCATCCGCGACGTCGCCACGACCACGCGGGCCAGTCACGGCGCACCCGGCAACCCCGGCGGCACCGGCGAGGAAGGCCAAGGGAGTCAAGGGGTGACGGTCTTCGACAGCAAGGCCCCCTCGGTGGCCAACCTCGACCCCGACCTGCGCGCCGCCCTCAAGCGGGCCGCCCTCGACGCCCGCGACGACGGCATCGTCTTCGACGTCAACAGCGGCTGGCGCTCCGCGGCATACCAGCGCACGCTCCTGGACGACGCCATCGAGAGGTACGGCTCCGAGGCGGAGGCGCGCAAGTGGGTGGCGACGCCCGAGACGTCCGAGCACGTGTCGGGCGACGCGGTCGATCTCGGCCCGTCGAAGGCGGCGAAGTGGCTGGGCAAGCACGGCGCCGGCTACGGCCTCTGCCAGATCTACCGCAACGAGCCGTGGCACTTCGAGCTGCGCCCGGACGCTGTCAACGCGGGGTGCCCGGCGATGTACGCCAACCCCACCCAGGACCCGAGGATGCGGCAATGACAGGCGGTTTCGTGCTCGACGCGCACAGCTGGACGGGCACCGTGACCGGTGTCGTGGCGCTCACCGTGGCTGCCTTTCCGCTGGCGCTGCTGGCGGTGTGCGCCCTCGCGGGCGCGCGCATCGGATGGGGCGTCGACCCGCGGTTGGCGTGGCGCCGGTCGTTCGCCGAGGTCGCGCTCGTCTACGGGACGGTGCCGGGGGTGTGGCTCACGATGCTGCCCGGCGGGCCGGCCGAGTATGCCGCGGTGAGTCTCGAGCCGTTGCGTGACCTTGCGACGATGTCGACCTTCCAGGTCGTCGGCAACCTGCTGCTGCTCGCACCGCTCGGCTTCTTCGCGCCGGTTCGGTTCGCGGGTCTGGCGACGCTGCCGCGTGTCGTTGTCCTGGCCGGTGGCGCGTCGACCCTGATCGAGGTCATGCAGCACGTCCTCGAGCTCGGCCGCGTCTCGTCCGTCGACGACATCCTGCTCAACACCGCCGGTGCCACGATTGCGGCGATCCTGGCCCGCCCGTGGTGGGCGCGAGGCCGTCGGCCGGTTCTGGAGTCCCGCCCTCTGGCTCCTCTCGCGCGCCGGTGACCCTCGCTGGAACCTCCGGGATGCCAGACGCGGGACAGGCTGCGCCCCTGGCAGCCCGTAAGCCGGGGACCCTTCCCAGTCCGGGTCAGCCGGCCTGGTGTTCGAACCAGGTGCCCGGCTGCCCGCCAACCGCGGATGGGTCGGCAGGTCCCACCGCGCGGAACCCGGCCTTGACCAGCACCCGTTGCGAGGCGGCGTTGGTGAGGCTCGTGGCCGCGCAGACCGTGTGAATCCCGAGCTCGGAGAACGCGATTCGGGTGACCTGCTTGACGGTCGCCGTCGCTACCCCGCGACCCGCGGCGCATTCGGCCATGCGGTATCCCAGCTCGGCCACGCCGTCATCGACGAACACGAGGTTGAACCGGCCGATCACCGAACCGTCTGGTTCGACCAGCACGAAGTAGGCGCCCTCACCGGCCTCCTGCTCCGCAACCCGGGCCGCATGGTGGTCGGCGAACTGCGCGAAGTAGCTGTCGCCCCGGTCGCCGACGAACCGGGTGAAGTAGCTGCGGTTGGCAAGCTCGAACGCCAGCACCGCGTCGGCATGGTCGGGACGCAGCCGCTCCAGCGAGGTCACGCGCCCACCTTGGCACACCGCTGGACTACCGACCGGTCACTCCTGGGTCAGGCGCACCGACACCCGACCGTCGGCCAACCGGACCTCCCACACGGGTTCGGGCACCGACGCCGGACCACGCTCGACCGCGCCGTCGCTCAGCCGGAACTGGCTGCCGTGCCACGGACACTCGATGCAGTCGGCGTCGGTCAGTGTGCCTTGGTCAAGCGGTCCACCCGCGTGGGTGCACACTGCCGACAGCGCGAGCACGCGTGGCCCCCGGCGCACCAGCATCACCGGCACACCTGCGGCCTCGACCCGCTTCGGCGTGCCCTCGGTGAGCTCGGTCTCGGCCGCCACGTCGGTCCACTCGTGCGGTCCCTCCTCGAAGGCGGTGTGGTTGACCCCCACCCCGCGCACCAGCGTGAGGTAGCCGCCCAGGTAGGCCGCGGCGCCCGTCGCCCCGAGCCCCACCGCACTGAGGACGGCGCCGGTCCCGTGACGTCCACGGCGCCGGGCCACCCACGACGCCACCTGCAGCAGGGTGCCGACCGAGTTCGCCAACCCGTGCACGAGCCCCACCCGCTGCTCGGGCCCGTAGCTGCTCGACCAGTCGGACGCGCCGGTCCACGCTGCCGGGACGGCTCCGAGGATCCCGACCCCGACGAGCTGGCGGGAGACATCCGCGCCCTTCTTCCCGCCGATCGCGTCGACGACGGTGGCCATGGCCCAGGCGCCGATCGGGACGTCGGTGAGTGCGGGGTGGAGCTGGTGCCCGAGCCAACTCCCGGACAGGGCGTTCTTGACGACGCGCGGCCCGGTCACCTTCTCGACCCAGGCCGCGAGCTTGCCTGCCACGGGATCGAGTGTCGACCAGCCCTCGATGTCCTTGATCACTGTCTGCATGCGGACCTCCTGCCTCTGGTCTACCGCCTCACCACGGGGCACGCATGCCGACCGCCGCGCTTAGGGTGGGGGAGTGCGGCTGAGCAAGTTCTGGGAACTGATGGACGGCGAGTTCGGGTCGGCGTATGCCGCGTCCCTCGCCGCGCGACACACGATCCACGCGCTCGACGACCGCACGGTCGACGAAGCGCTCGAGGCCGGGGTGCCGCCTCGTCAGGTCTGGCTGGCGCTGTGTGACGACATGAACGTGCCCGAGTCACGTCGGTTGGGCATCGACCCCAAGGCCGCCCCGTGACAGTGGTCGACAACCCGCTGGTCCTCGCGCCCATGGCGGGCGGCCCGAGCACCGTCGCGCTGGCGGCAGCGGTCGCGGACGCAGGAGTGTTCCCCTTTCTCGCCGGCGCCTACCTCACGCCCGAACGCCTCCGCGACGACATCGGCGAGCTCCGCACTGCGACACCAAACCGCTTTGGTGTCAACGTCTTTGCGCCGTCACCGAACCCTCCCAGCGCAGCCAGTGACGTGATGGCGTATGCCGCGTTGCTCGAGCCGTGGGCGGCTGCGGCCGGCGTGGGGCTGGGGGAGGCGCGATGGGACGACGACTCGTTCGCTGCCAAGGTCGACGTGCTGGTCGAGGCGGCGCCGGCCGTCGTCAGCTTTGCCTTCGCGTGGCCACCAGCCGACGTCGTGACCCGGCTCCAGCAGGCCGGGGTAGAGGTCTGGGTGACGCTCAACCAGCCCGACGAGGTCGACTGGGCGCGCGAGCTCGGCGTCGACGGCCTCGTGCTCCAGGGCTGGGAGGCGGGTGGTCACCGCGGCGGTCCGGTCGACACCGGCAACCAGCAGCTGCCGGTGCGCGAGCTCGTCGCAGCGGTTCGGCAGCGCACCGACCTGCCGGTCATCGCAGCCGGGGGAGTAGTCACAGGCGCCGAGGCGGCGGAAGTCCTTGCGGCTGGGGCGAGCTCGGTCGCACTCGGCACCGCCTTCATGGCCACCCCCGAGGCCGGAACCGCTGAGGTGCACCGGCACGAGCTGACCAACCACGAGCCCCCGGGCGGCGAACCCGGCCCGGACACCGTCGTCACCAGGTGCTTCACCGGCCGCAGTGCGCGAGCCCTGACCACGACGTGGACGGAACGTTTCAGCGATGCCGCCCCAGCGGCATACCCCCACGTCCACCACCTCACGGCGCCACTGCGCGCCCACGGCAAGGGCACGGGGGAGGCTGAGCTCGTGCACCTGTGGGCGGGCACGGGCCACGCCAGGGCCAGGGCGATGCCCGCAGCCGACCTCGCCCGCACCCTGCTGTCCGAGCTGGAGGAAGCGTCCGGCTGAGTCCTCGGCGAATAAGCAGGTGAGGGCTGTCGGTGAATGTCAGTAGCGTTGTGCGACGTGCCTGACACCGACGACATCCTGCTGACCGCACGGGGACTGACCAAGACCTTCGGGGAGTTCACCGCGGTCGACGGCATCGACTTCGCCGTCCGCAAGGGGGAGTGCTTCGGTTTCCTCGGGCCCAACGGCGCGGGCAAGTCCTCGACGATGCGCATGGTGGGGTGCGTGTCGCCGGTGACCGGGGGAGAGCTGCGGCTCTTCGGGCTCGACCCCGCCACCGACGGCCCGGCCATCCGCGCCCGTCTCGGCAACTGCCCCCAGCGCGACACCCTCGACGAGGAGCTCAGCGTCCAGGAGAACCTCTGGATCTACGGGCGCTACTTCGGCCTGTCGCGCAAGGAGGTCAAGGAGCGGGCGACCGAGCTGCTCGACTTCGCCCAGCTCACCGAGCGGGCCAAGGACAAGGTCGAGCCGCTGTCCGGCGGCATGAAGCGCCGCCTCACGATCGCGCGATCGCTCATCAACGCGCCCGAGATCCTGCTCCTCGACGAACCCACCACCGGCCTCGACCCGCAGGCGCGACATGTGTTGTGGGACAGGCTGTTTCGGCTCAAGCGGTCCGGTGTGACCCTGGTCCTGACGACCCACTACATGGACGAGGCCGAGCAGCTGTGCGACCGACTCGTCGTGATGGACCACGGGCGGATCGTTGCTGAGGGGTCGCCGCGTCAGCTGATCGACGACTACTCCACGCGTGAGGTCCTTGAGCTGCGGTTTGACGCCGAGGACCACGCGGCCTACGCCGACAAGATCGCCGGCATCGGTGAGCGGGTCGAGGTGCTGCCCGACCGCCTCCTCGTCTACGCCGACAACGGTGACGAGGCCTCGGCCCAGGTGCACGCCCGCGGTGTCGAGCCGCTGTCGTCGCTCGTGCGCCGCTCGACGCTCGAGGACGTCTTCCTCCACCTCACCGGCCGGACGCTGGTCGACTGATGGCGGCGGCACGAGCGGCGGCGGCACGATGAGCCAGGCGACCACACACCAGACGGCGCCCGCGGGGGCACGCTCGGCACACGGCACACGCCAACCCATGAACGGGCTCGAGCGCGTCCTCGCCGTGTTCGGCTACCACCTCGCGGTCTACCGGCGCACCTGGCGCGGCTCGGTGATCTCGCGGGTGCTCTCGCCCGTGCTGTTCCTGTTGTCGATGGGTGTCGGGCTCGGGGCCCTCGTCGACGACCGCGCCGGCGGCATCGACGGCACGCCCTACCTGCACTTCGTCGTCCCGGCGATCGTCGTCACGCAGACCATGTGGGTGGCGTGGGGCGAGTCGAGCTACCAGGTGCTCGGCTACATCAAGTGGAACATGAACTACCACGCCCAGCTCGCGACACCGCTGGGCGTTCGTGACGTGCTCGCCGGCCACTGGCTCGCCGTCGCGCTGCACCTGGTCATGTCGACGACGGTGTTCATGGTGATCGCGGCGCTCTTCGGCGGGTTCGACTCGTGGTGGGCGGTGGTGTGCCTGCCGATCGCCGTGCTGACCGGATTGGCTTTCGCCACACCGCTTTTCGCGTTCACCGCGACGCAGGAGGGCGACAACGGCTTCAACATCCTCTTCCGCTGGATCATCACGCCGCTGATGCTCTTCTCCGGCACGTTCTTCCCGGTCGACCAGCTGCCCGTGTGGATGCAGCCGGTCGCGTGGGTGACGCCGTTGTGGCACGGGGTCGAGGCCGCGCGGGCGGTGTCGGTGGGCGACGTGTCGTGGCTGCCGTTCGTGGGACATCTCGCGGTGCTCGTCCTGTATGCCGCGGGCGGCGCCTGGCTGGCGCAGCGCACCTTCGCGCGGAGGTTGCTGCCGTGAGCGCGCCTGTGGTGTCGAAGCCGCCGTTGGTGACGCGGGTGGCCCGGGCCTTGCCGATGCCGGCCGGCGCCGGTCTCGCGCGGATGCTCGTCGAACGCAACATCACGTCGTTCCGGCACGGGTGGATCGCGCTGGTGACGGGCTTCGCCGAGCCGGTGTTCTACCTCTTCTCCCTCGGCATCGGCATCGGTGCGCTGGTCAGGACGGTGACGACCGACTCGGGGATGGTCGTGACCTACCCGCAGTTCGTCGCGCCCGCCCTGCTGGCCGCCTCGGCGATGAACGGCGCGGTCATGGACTCGACGTTCAACATGTTCTTCAAGCTCAAGTACGCCAAGCTCTACGACGCGGTCCTGGCCACGCCGATGGGGCCACGAGACATCGCCGTGGGCGAGGTGTCGTGGTCGCTGATCCGCGGTGGCATGTACTCCGCGGCCTTCCTCGTCGTGGCACTCCTGGCCGGTGCGGTGAAGTCGTGGTGGGCGCTGCTCGCGCTGCCCGCGGCGATCTTCATCGGGTTCGCATTCGCGGCGGTCGGGATGTTCGCGACGACGTTCATGCGCTCGTGGGTCGACTTCGACTACATCACGCTCGCGATCCAGCCGATGTTCCTGTTCTCGGCCACGTTCTTCCCGCTGGCGACCTACCCCGAGGCGTTGCAGTGGCTCGTCCGGGCGACGCCGCTCTACCACGGTGTGGCGCTCGAGCGGGCGCTCATGCTCGGTGACGTGGGCTGGGGCGTGCTCGGGCACGTGGCCTACCTCGTCGTGCTCGGCGGGCTCGGCATCATCGGCACGGCCCGGCGGCTGGAGAAGCTGCTGCTGTCGTAGTCTGCACGCATGCCGGCACAGCCTGTCGTGGTGCACACCGCCTCGTTCGAGGAGCTCGACGGGCTCACGGCATACCGGTTGTGGGCGCTGCGCTCGCAGGTCTTCGTGGTCGAGCAGGACTGCCCCTACCTGGACCTCGACGGCCGTGACGCCGATCCCTCCGCGCGACACCTGTGGGTCGAGTCCGGTGGCGTGCCGGTGGCCGTGCTGCGCGCGGTCGACAGCGGGGACGACCGGGGCGACCTGCGGGTCGGGAGGGTGGCCACGGCCGAGTCGCACCGCGGTATGGGGCTGGCGGCGGCGCTCGTGCGGGCCGCCATCGAGCTGGCCGGGGAACGAGACGTCGTGCTCGACGCCCAGTCACACCTCGTCGACTGGTATGCCGCCTTCGGGTTCGCCCCGGACGGGCGCGGTTTCGTCGAGGACGGGATCCCGCACACCCCCATGCGGCGTCCGGGCCCCTGACGCGCGGGGTGCGCAGGATCGGTCACGCCGGATCACGGCGTGTCGCGCGCCACCTCCCACGTGTCGAACACGTGTTCGGTAGGTTCGTCCACAGGTGACAGGACGGCAGGCCTTCGTCCACAGGCTGCGAATCGGCCCCGGGACGACTGTCGGACCCGCCACCTAGCGTCTGACCCGACAACGCATTCAGGCAACAGCATCGGGTCGAAGGTAGGCGCGCCCGACACGAGCAGAAAGAAGGAAGCGTGGCGAAGATGGCTGCACCCACCAACCCCACCGGGGCACCCCTGGACAAGAAGGCGCAGGCGGTCGACACCGTCATGGGCCAGATCGAGAAGAACTTCGGCAAGGGCGCCGTGATGCGCCTGGGCGACGACGTGCGCCCGCCGATCGAGGTCATCCCCACCGGGTCGATCTCGCTGGACGTCGCGCTCGGCATCGGCGGTCTCCCGCGCGGCCGGGTCGTCGAGGTCTACGGGCCGGAGTCCTCCGGTAAGACCACGGTGGCGCTGCACGCGGTCGCCAACGCCCAGCGCAATGGCGGCATCGCCGCGTTCATCGACGCGGAGCACGCCCTTGACCCCGAGTACGCCAAGAAGCTCGGTGTCGACACCGACGCGCTCCTCGTGAGCCAGCCCGACACCGGTGAGCAGGCGCTCGAGATCGCCGACATGCTGATCCGCTCCGGGGCGCTCGACATCATCGTCATCGACTCGGTCGCCGCGCTCGTGCCGCGCGCCGAGATCGAGGGCGAGATGGGTGACAGCCACGTCGGTCTGCAGGCCCGCCTCATGTCGCAGGCGCTGCGCAAGATCACCGGTGCGCTCAACACCACGGGCACCACGGCCATCTTCATCAACCAGCTCCGCGAGAAGATCGGCGTCATGTTCGGCTCGCCCGAGACGACCACGGGCGGCAAGGCGCTGAAGTTCTACGCCTCGGTCCGCCTCGACGTCCGTCGCATCGAGACGCTCAAGGACGGCAGCGACCCGGTCGGCAACCGCACCCGCGTCAAGGTCGTCAAGAACAAGGTGTCCCCGCCGTTCAAGCAGGCCGAGTTCGACATCCTCTACGGCCAGGGCATCTCGCGCGAGGGTGGCCTGATCGACATGGGCGTCGAGCACGGCTTCGTCCGCAAGTCCGGCGCCTGGTACACCTACGACGGCGACCAGCTCGGGCAGGGCAAGGAGAACGCCCGCACCTTCCTCAAGGACAACCCCGACCTCGCCAACGAGATCGAGAAGAAGATCAAGGAGAAGCTCGGCATCGGCCCGCAGGTCGACAAGCCGGCCGAGTCGGTGCCCGAGGTGCCGGTCGAGTTCTGATCCCCTGAGGGACAGGCAGCATGACGGACAAGATCGACGAGGCCAGGGCTGCGCTCGAGGCAGCCCTGGCCTCGACGTCACCATCGGGTGGCACGTCATCGGATGGGCCGGCGTGGTTCGACGGGCCAGTGGCGCGCCCGGAGACACAACCGGGCACAGAGGCGAAGTCCGCGCCGAAAGGGCGTCGTCGTCCGCAGGCATGGCAGCCGATCCCGGGCGACCCCGAGAGCGACCCGCGCACCCGCGACGGCGAGCCCGATGCGGAGGATGTCGCCCGCCAGATCGTGCTGCGCCAGCTCGCGATGGCACCGCGCAGCCGCAAGCAGCTGCGCGACAAGCTGCGCCAGCGCAACTGTCCGGACGAGGTCGCCGAGCGCGTGCTCGACCGGATGGCCGACGTCGGGCTGGTCGACGACGAGGCGTATGCCGGGATGCTGGTGCGTTCCCAACAGGCCAGCCGTGGGCTCGCCAAACGAGCGCTGGCGCGCGAGCTGCGCACCAAGGGCGTCGACGACGAGACGGCGCGCGCCGCCCTCGACGACGTCAGCCCCGAGCACGAGCGAGCGCAGGCCGAACGGCTGGTCGCCAAGAAGCTGCGCACCATGCACGGCCTCGACGCGACGGTCCAGACCAGGCGCTTGGCAGGGATGCTGGCGCGCAAGGGCTACCCGGCCGACCTGTCGATGCAGGTCATCCGCGACGCCGTCCGTGAGGCACCCGAGCACCAGCGCGACTGAGCAGCCGCCGGCGTGGGTCCGCTGGCCGTGGTCCCGCAGACCCCGGCCACGTCGTACCCTCCGGCTGTGAGCGAAGGCGACCCGGCGGCATACGAGGCACGGCCCCTGCCGACCGCGCTGCGCCGGCTGCGCACGGTCGCCGGTGCGACCCGCACCCCGCGCCGCAACCGACACCTCGCCAACCTGCTCGCGTTCATCGCCGGCACGCTCAACTCGGTCGGGTTCGTGGCGGTGTCGGTATACACCTCGCACATGACCGGGCTGACGGCCTCTGTCGCCGACCACATCGTGCTCCGCTCGTGGGGTCTGGTCCGGATCGGCCTCATCGCGATCGCCGCCTTCGTGCTGGGCGCAGCCGCCTGCGCGGTCCTCTTCAACTGGGGACGTCGGCGGCACCACGAGGCGCGCTACGCCACCGTGCTCGTGGTCGAGGCCGTGCTGATCCTTGCCTTCGGCGCCCTGGCCGACCAGCTCACCTGGCGGCACCGCGACCTCGTGTCCGTCGCCGTGCTCTGCTTCACGATGGGCCTGCAGAACGCGATCATCACCAAGATCTCGGCCGCGCAGATCCGCACCACCCACGTCACCGGCATGGTCACCGACATCGGCATCGAGCTGGGCAAGCTGGCCTACCGCAGCCGCCTCGCCGGGCAGCCGCCCGTGACCGCCGACCTGCCCAAGCTCGGCATGCTCGCCGGTCTCGTGGCGCTGTTCTTCGTCGGCGGGATCGCGGGGGCGGCCGGCTACCTCGCGATGGGCTTCCCGGTGCTGGTGGCGCCGGCGCTCGTGCTGCTGGTCGTCGCCGCCCCACCTTTGGTGGCCGACGCCAGGTCGGCGTCCGCGCGCAGGGAGGCGCGGGGCGCCGCGAGCTGAACCGCGCGGCATACCGGGGCGTGCGGAGCACGTACCCTAGGTGCGCGATGAAGACCTATGACGTGCGCACCCACGGGTGCCAGATGAACGTGCACGACTCCGAGCGCCTCGCCGGGCTGCTCGAGACCGCCGGCTATGTCGACGTCAACGGGCTGCCCGCCCACGCGCGCCCCGAGGCGGCCGACGTCGTCGTCTTCAACACCTGCGCCGTCCGCGAGAACGCCGACAACAAGCTCTACGGCAACCTTGGCCAGCTGCGCCCGGTCAAGACCAGGAACCCCGACATGCAGATCGCGGTCGGTGGCTGCATGGCGCAGAAGGACCGCTCCACCATCGTGCAGAAGGCGCCGTGGGTCGACGTCGTCTTCGGCACCCACAACATCGGCAGCCTCCCCGCGTTGCTCGACCGGGCACGCCACAACAAGCGCGCCGAGGTCGAGATCCTCGAGAGCCTCGAGACGTTCCCGTCGACGCTGCCGACCCGACGCGACTCGGCCTACGCCGGCTGGGTGTCGATCTCGGTGGGGTGCAACAACACCTGCACGTTCTGCATCGTGCCGAGCCTGCGCGGCAAGGAGGCCGACCGGCGACCGGGCGAGATCCTCGCCGAGATCGAGGCGCTGGTCGCGCAGGGTGTCGTCGAGGTGACGCTGCTCGGTCAGAACGTCAACACCTACGGTGTCGAGTTCGGCGACCGGCTCGCGTTTGGCAAGCTGCTGCGCGCCTGCGGTGAGATCGACGGGCTCGAGCGGGTGCGGTTCACCAGCCCGCACCCGGCGGCGTTCACCGACGACGTGATCGCCGCGATGGCGCAGACCCCGAACGTCATGCCCAGCCTGCACATGCCGCTGCAGTCCGGATCCGACCAGGTCCTCAAGGCGATGCGCCGGTCCTACCGCAGCGCCAAGTTCCTCGGCATCCTGGACAAGGTGCGCGCGCAGATCCCTGACGCCGCCATCACGACCGACATCATCGTCGGCTTCCCGGGTGAGACCGACGCCGACTTCGAGGAGACGCTGCGGGTCGTGCGCGAGGCGCGGTTCTCCAGCGCCTTCACCTTTCAGTACTCCATCCGCCCCGGCACGCCCGCCGCGACGATGCCCGACCAGCTGCCCAAGGCGGTCGTGCAGGAGCGCTACGACCGGCTGATCGAGGTGCAGGAGGAGGTCTCCTGGGCCGAGAACCGGCGCATCGAGGGCCACGACGTCGAGGTGCTCGTCGCCACCGGCGAGGGCCGCAAGGACTCTGAGACGCGGCGGCTGTCCGGTCGGGCCCGCGACAACCGGCTGGTCCACTTCGCCGTGCCCGAGGGCGCCGAGCAGCCGCGCCCCGGCGACCTGGTCACCGTCGGCGTCACCTACGGTGCACCGCACCACCTGGTGGCCGACGCCGCCCTCAGTGGTGGCACGTATGCCGTGCGGCGCACCAAGGGGGGCGACGCGTGGGAGGCGCTGCAGGATGCGCCGGTTCCCGGCAAGCCGGCCGTGTCGTTGGGTATGCCGTCCCTCGGCAAGCCGTCGACCGCACCGACCGCGGCCCCGGCCTGCGGCGCCTGACCAACTGGTTGGCCGACAACACGCCGGGGGACACCGGCGAGTTGTCGGCCACTCGCCCGAGGTACGGGCTAGATCTGCTCGTCGGGACCCTGCTTCGGGGTCTCGTCGCCCTCGAAGAACGACCCGGACTCGTCGTGCGGTCCGGGTGCCCCGTGGGGGCCGGGCTCGACGTCGTCGCTGTAGTCGCCAGAGGCGTAGTCGGTGTCGTCGCGCAGGCCCAGCGGGTCGTCGACCGACGGCGCCTGGTGGTTCTCGTGTCCCTGTCCCTGGTCGCGCCGGCCGGCGCCGGTCTGCTCACTCATCCACCCACCATCACCGAGCGCGCGGCACACCGCAAGGCGGCGTGAACGCACCAGCCAGCGGATGAAAGACTGTGGCCCATGGCTGTTCGTCCCATCGTCATCACCGGTGAGCCGGTGCTCCACCGCCGAGCCGAGCCCGTCGAGGTCATCGACGACGAGATCCGTGAGCTCGTGACCGACATGTTCGAGACGATGGACGTGGCCAACGGCGTAGGCCTGGCCGCTCCGCAGATCGGGGTGCCCCTGCGCATCTTCACGTGGCAGATGGACAACAACGACGACGTGCCTGCCCGGGGCGTGATCATCAACCCCTATGTCGTCGCCTCGAAGCCCGTCGTCGGTGAGCCCGACCCGGCCGAGGAGTCGGAGGGCTGCCTGTCGGTGCCGGGGGAGTCGTTCCCGCTGCGCCGTGGCACCCAGGCCCACGTGACCGGTCTCGACCTGGAGGGCAACGAGCTCGAGTTCGACGCCACCGGCTGGTTCGCCCGCTGCATGCAGCACGAGTACGACCACCTCAACGGTTTCCTCTACGTCGACCGCCTCGGTGACCGGTGGAGCAAGAAAGCCCGCAAGACCATCAAGCGCAACGGCTGGGGCAAGCCCGGCCACACCTGGATGCCCGGCGTCGACGAGGACCCCTTCGGCCACGACGCCCCCGACGAGCACGACCTCTAGGTGAAGAGCGTCCTGGCGGTGGTCGGACCGACGGCCACGGGCAAGTCCGACCTCGGCATCGCCTTGGCCGAACGCCTCGGGGGAGAGGTCGTCAACGCCGATGCCAGCCAGCTCTACCGCGGCATGGACATCGGCACCGCCAAGGTCCCCGAGAGCCAGCGCCGCGGCATACCCCACCACCAGCTCGACGTCCTGGACGTGACCGACGAAGCCAGCGTCGCGGCATACCAGGGAGCAGCGCGGGACGACATCGCGGCGATCCGCGACCGACGCAACCACCCCGTCCTCGTCGGCGGGTCGGGGCTCTACGTCCGCGCCGCCCTCGACGTCCTCGACATCCCGCCCACCGACCCGCAGACCCGCGCGCGCCTGGAGGCGGAGGCCGACGAGCTGGGCACCGCAGTCATGTTCGATCGTCTCAAGGCCGCGGATCCTGTTGCGGCACAAGCGATCGAGGCCAACAACACGCGTCGGATCGTTCGCGCGCTGGAGGTCATCGAGATCACTGGCCGTCCCTTCTCGGCCACCATGCCCACCCGCGAGTACGTCACGGACACAGTGGTGGTGGGTCTGCGGCTGCCGCGCGAGCAGCTCGACCAACGCATCGAGGCCCGGGTTCGCCGGATGTGGGATGACGGGCTCGTGGAGGAAGTGCGCGGGCTCGATCGCCTGGGGCTCCGGCAGGGACGCACGGCCTCCAGGGCCCTCGGCTACGCGCAAGCGTTGGCCGAGCTCGACGGCACCATGACCACCGGGCAGGCGCAGGAGCAGACGATGACGATGACACGCCGGTTCGCCCGTCGCCAGGAGTCGTGGTTCAGCTCCGACCCGCGCATCCACTGGCTCGACGCCACCGCCCCCGACCTGCTCGAGCGGGCCCTGACCCGGGTGACCGCAGCCATCGGCGACAATGGTGCGCATGGCTGACCAGCTCACGTTCACCAAAGGGCACGGCACCGAGAACGACTTCGTCCTCGTGCCCGACCTCGAGGGCGTCCACGAGCTGACGGCCGAGCACGCCGCCCGGCTTGCCGACCGGCGCGCCGGCATCGGCGGCGACGGGGTGATCCGAGTCGTGCCCACCGCCATGAGCGCAGAGCCGGACGTGCTGGCCCAGGCATCCCAGGCGCGATGGTTCATGGACTACCGCAACGCCGACGGCAGCCTCGCCGAGATGTGCGGCAACGGCACGCGGGTGTTCGCGGCCTTCCTGCGCCGCGAGGGCCTGGAGACGGCGGACGAGTTCGCGATCGCGACCCGCGCCGGCACCAAGATCGTGCGCTTCGAGACGCCCGAGCTCATCGCGGTCAACCTCGGGCCGTGGCGGCTGGGCCAGCCACACATCGCGGAGGCCGAGGGCTTCGACGCCCTCGTGCACCTGCCCGGCCAGGAGCCGCTCTCAGCCCTCAGCCTCGACCTCGGCAACCCGCACACCGTCGTCGCGCTGCCCGAGCAGGTCGACCTCGACACCCTCGACCTGCACCTCGCCCCGATGGTCAACCCCGAGCCCGAGCACGGCACCAACGTCGAGCTGGTGCGCCCCCTCGGGGCCGGTCACATCCGGATGCGCGTGCACGAACGCGGGGTTGGCGAGACCCAGTCGTGTGGCACGGGCGCGGCCGCTGCGGCGCTGGCCACCCGGTTCTGGGCTGGCGACCAGGGGGACACCTGGACCGTCGACGTCCCCGGCGGGCGCCTGCGGGTGCGTGCGCTACCCGGCAACGAGGTCGAGCTGGCCGGGCCTGCACACCTCGTCGCGGACGGCACCACCACCCTCTGACCCGGCCTCGCTTCCCTGCGTCTGCGGGTGCGACGGGCCCCAGACGGGCCTACCGTCGACAGATGAGCCGAGTCCAGAGCCGCACCCTGCTCGCCGGGGCCGCCACCGCCGCCCTGGCCGTCGCGATCGCCGTCCCCGCCGCGTCCGCGGCCGCCCCGCCCGGTGACCGCACGGGTGGTGGTTCGAGCAGTGGGGCCAAGGGCCAGGCGAACGGCACACCGCACGGCAAACCGCACGGAAAGCCGCATGGCCAGCTGCCCAAGACACCCATGATGACTGGATACGGCGGTGCCGTCTCCTCGGTTGACCGTGACGCGAGCCAGGCTGGCATCGACGTCCTGCGCCGCGGCGGCAACGCCACCGATGCCGCCATCGCCACGGCAGCGATGCTCGGTGTCGTCGAGCCCTACACCTCTGGCATCGGCGGTGGCGGCTTCTTCGTCCACTACTCCGCCAGGACCGGGCAGGTTGAGACCATCGACGGCCGCGAGGCTGCGCCGATGTCCTTCACCGAGAACGCATTTCGCGAGAGTGACGGCTCGCCCATGGACTTCGACAAGGCCGTCAGCTCGGGACTGTCCGTCGGTGTCCCCGGCACCCCGGCGCAGTGGCAACGGGCCCTCGACCGGTTCGGCACGATGCGCCTGGGTGACCTGCTCAAGCCGGCCGAACGCCAGGCCCGCAAGGGCATCACGGTCGACCAGTCGTTCCACGACCTGACTGCGGAGAACGAGGAACGCTTCGCGATGTTCCCCGAGACGGCGAAGGTCTTCCTCGTCGACGGCAAGGCGCCGGCCGTGGGCAGCCGGTGGCGCAACCCCGACATCGCGCGCGCCTACCGCGAGATCCGCACGCACGGTGTCGAGTCGTTCTACACCGGGCGCCTCGGCAAGGCCGTCGTCGCCGAGGCGCGCAGCCCGCACACAGCGCCGGGCGTCTCCGTCCCGGCCGGGCAGATCACCCGGGCCGACCTCGCGGCATACCGGGCGCTCGACAAGGCGCCCACCCACGCGCAGTACCGCGGCCTCGACGTCTACGGCATGGCCGTGCCGAGCTCCGGCGGCATCGCCGTGGGCGAGATCCTCAACCTCCTCGAGGCCTACGACCAGCGCACCGGCCGGGACCTGTCGCAGGTGAGCGACGCGGAGTACCTGCACCGGTTCAGCGAGGCGTCGGCGACGGCCTTCGCCGACCGCAACCGCTGGGTCGGTGACGTGCCGGGCGTGCCCACGCGCGAGCTGCTCAGCCAGGGTTTCGCGAACGAGCGCGCCTGCCTCTTCGACGAGGCAGCTGCCCAGCCGCGACCCATCCCGTTCGGCTCACCCGACGGCTCGTATGCCGCGTGCGGAGCGGGCGACGACGTCACCCGGGCGACCCCGAACGGTGGCTCCACGACGAGCCTGTCCGTGGTCGACAAGTGGAACAACGTCGTGTCGTTCACGACGACGATCGAGCAGTACGGCGGCTCCGGGATCACCGTGCCCGGATACGGGTTCCTGCTCAACAACGAGCTGACTGACTTCAATTTCGCGCCGCTCGAGCCAGGCGTGCCCGACCCCAACCTGCCGGGCCCCGGCAAGCGTCCGCGCTCGTCGATGAGCCCCACGATCATCCTCGACGACGGCCGGCCGATGCTGTCGGTCGGCAGCCCGGGTGGTGCCACGATCATCACGACGGTCTCCCAGGTGATCACCGAGTACCTCGACCGCGACCGGAAGCTGGTCGACGCGATCGCCGCGCCGCGCCTGTCATCGCGCAACGGCTCGGCCGAGGACGCCGAGGCGGCGATCCTCAACGGGCCGCTCGGTGCAGCCTTGACCGCCCAGGGGCACGAGCTCAAGCTGAGCGAGGTCATCGGCAACGCTGTGGCCATCCGCATCCACGACGGTGGCCGGCTCGAGGCTGCAGCCGAGACGACCCGACGTGGCGGCGGGTCAGCCATGGTGGTGCAGCAGCGCCGCTAGATCCCTTGTGCGGCAACGCCTTCACGACGGACCTCGAGCACCCGAAAGCCCTTGTCGGTCGCGAACCGCGACACGGCATACTCCGGCGCCGGCAGCTCCTCGCCGAGCCAGCGTTGCAGCGAGTCCGAACCCAGGTTCTTCTGCACGACGAGATAGGCGACGCCGCCGGGCGCCAGCCGCGGCAGCCATGTACGCATCAGGTCGTGCAGCACCGCCTTCCCGACGCGAATGGGCGGGTTCGACCAGATGAGGTCGAAGGACACGTCGGCGGGTATGCCGTCCGGCCGGCTCACGTGCACGCCGTCCAGTCCCAGTGACCGGGCGTTGGTGCGGGCGAGGTCGAGCGCCCGTTCGTTCACGTCGACGGCATACACGGTCGCGTCCGGTGACGACAGGGCGAGGGTCAGGGCGATCGGCCCCCAGCCGCAGCCGAGATCGAGGAAGCTTCCCGTCGGTGGAGGCGCCGGCACCTCGCCCAGCAGCACCGCGGTGCCCTTGTCGAGCCCGTCGGGGCTGAAGATGCCGCCCGCCGTCCGGACGGTGACCGGTCGCCCGGCGAGCTCGAGGGACAGGCTGCGCTGCTCGGCGGCGCTTGCGGGCTCAGCGGTGAAGTAGTGGTCGCTCATCGGCGCCCACGCTAGTGGCTGCGGGGCGTTCCCCCAGCGTGCGCCCGCTCGTCACCCGGACTTCATCCACGGCCGTCCGCGCAGGAGCATCGTGGGGCGGCATGACGAGCACCCAGCCCACCCGCCGCCTTCTGCTCGCCGGAGCCCTCGGGAGCGCCGGCTCCCTCGCGCTCGGCGGCGTCGCCCGCGCCCAGGGCCAGCGGGCACCTGGCCTCGTGGTCGGCTCACGGCTGAGGATCCCGAGTGGCGTGCAGACCGGGGACGTCACCGCTCGCGAGGCGACCATCTGGTCCCGCTCCGACGGCCCGGGCCGGATGATGGTGCGGCTCAGCGGGCCCCGTGGTTACCGGCGCACCGTGGCGGGCCCGTGGGCCACCCCCGACACCGACCACACCGCGCGCGTCGACCTGCGTGGGCTCCCGTCGGGTGGCGAGTTCCGCTACACGGTCGAGTTCGAGGACGGCGACGGGCACCGCGGCGAGCGGGTGGCGGGGTCGTTCAGCACCGCGCCCGACGGCCGGGACGCGCAGAGCTTCGTCTGGACCGGTGACACCGCCGGTCAGGGGTGGGGCATCAACCCCGACCTCGGGGGCATGCAGGGGTATGCCGCGATGCTCGCGACACGTCCTGACTTCTTCCTGCACTCCGGCGACACCATCTACGCCGACGGCCCGATCTCGGCGCAGGTCACCGAGCCGGACGGGCAGGTGTGGCGCAACCTGGTCACCCCCGAGGTGGCCGTCGTCGCGCAGTCGCTGGAGGAGTACCGCGGCCGGCACCGCTACAACCTCATGGACGAGAACGTACGTGCCATGTATGCCGCCGTGCCCGTCGTGGCGCAGTGGGACGACCACGAGACCGTCAACAACTGGTACCCGGGGGAGATCCTCGACGACCCGCGGTACACCGAGCGCCGCGTCGACGTGCTGGCTGCGCGCGGACGACAGGCCTGGTCGGAGTACCAGCCGATCGCGGCCCGTCAGCTGGGGGAGTGGGGCGCCAGGCGGTCGCGCGGACCCGTGCGCATCTACCGCACGATCCACCGCGGCAAGCACCTCGACCTCTTCAGCCTCGACATGCGAACCTTCAAGAGCCCCAACACTTCCGGGCGTGAGACGTCCATGACGCCGATCCTGGGTGCCGAGCAGCGCAAGTGGCTCGTCAAGGAGCTGCGGCGTTCGAACGCGACCTGGAAGGTGATCGCCGCCGACCTGCCCCTCGGCATCATCGTCCCGGACGGGCCGGTCGCGCAGGAGAGCGTGTCGAACGCCGACCCCGGCGCGCCGCTCGGGCGGGAACTCGAGGTCGCCTGGGTGCTCCAGCAGATCAAGCGCCACCGCATCCGCAACGTCGTGTGGCTCACCGCAGACGTGCACTACTGCGCCGCCCACCACTACGACCCGTCCCGCGCGGCGTTCACCGACTTCGACCCGTTCTGGGAGTTCGTGGCCGGGCCGATCAACGCCGGGTCGTTCGGACCGAACCAGATGGACGCGACCTTCGGCCCCCCGCGTCGACTTCGCCAAGGCGGGTCGGGTCGCGAACCAGAGCCCCCGCGACGGCAAGAGCCAGTTTTTCGGTCACGTCGACATCGACCGCGACGGACGGTTCGCCGTGAGCCTGCGCGACGCGACCGGTGAGACCGTCTACTCCCGCACGCTGGAACCGGACCCTCGCCGCTGAGGTGAGCACCCGGCATACCCGCTGGTCAGCACCACCGCGTGGGGTCGCGCGGGCATAATCGACTCGTCATCCTCGTTCGTCCAATGAGACGATATGGAGAACATGACGAAGCACAACACCACCATCTTTGACACCAAGGCCACCGCCCTCGCCGCCGACGAGCAGTTCCGGCCGGGCGAGCAGGACGGGTACGACGGGGAGCAGTACGACCGCGAGGACCGCGCTGCGCTGCGCCGTGTCGCCGGTCTGTCCACCGAGCTCGAGGACATCACCGAGGTCGAGTACCGCCAGCTGCGGCTCGAGCGCGTCGTCCTCGCCGCCGTCTGGACCGAGGGCTCCCAGGAAGAGGCCGACAACTCGATGCGCGAGCTCGCGGCGCTGGCCGAAACCGCGGGTTCGACCGTGCTCGCCGGCGTCGTCCAGCGGCGCACCCACCCCGACACGAGCACCTACCTCGGCAAGGGCAAGGCGCATGAGCTGCGCGACATCGTGATCGCCGAGGGCGCGGACACGGTCATCGCCGACACCGAGCTGACCCCGTCGCAGCGGCGCGCGCTCGAGGATGTCGTCAAGGTGAAGGTCATCGACCGCACCGCGCTGATCCTCGACATCTTCGCTCAGCACGCGAAGTCCAAGGAGGGCAAGGCGCAGGTCGAGCTGGCCCAGATGCAGTACCTCTTGCCGCGGCTGCGTGGTTGGGGTGAGTCGATGTCCCGGCAGGCCGGTGGCCAGGTGGGCGCCGGGCAGGGCATGGGTTCGCGTGGTCCGGGTGAGACGAAGATCGAGCTCGACCGCCGCCGCATCAACCAGCGCATGGCCAAGTTGCGTCGCGAGATCAAGGACATGAAGACCGGTCGTGACACGCGCCGGCTGGCGCGCAAGGCGAATGCCGTGCCGAGCGTCGCGATCGCGGGCTACACCAACGCGGGCAAGTCCTCGCTGCTCAACCGGCTCACCGACGCCGGCGTGCTCGTGCAGAACCAGCTGTTCGCGACGCTCGACCCGACCGTGCGCCGGGCCGAGACCGAGGACGGCCGCGTCTATACCCTCGCCGACACGGTCGGGTTCGTGCGGCAGCTGCCGACCCAGCTGGTCGAGGCGTTCCGCTCGACACTGGAGGAGGTCGGTGACGCCGACCTGCTGCTGCACGTCGTCGACGGGTCGCACCCGGATCCCGAGGGCCAGATCAGCGCGGTGCGCGCCGTCCTCGCCGATGTGGACGCGGCCGACGTGAAGGAGATCATCGTCGTCAACAAGGCCGACGCCGCCGACCCCGAGGTGCTCGACCGGCTGCGCCGGCACGAGAAGCACTCGGTCATCGTGTCGGCTCGCACGGGCGAGGGGCTGGACGAGCTGCGTGCCCTCATCGCCGAGGAGCTGCCGCGGCCGACGATCGACGTCGACGTGCTGCTGCCCTATGACCGGGGCGACCTGGTCAGCCGGCTCCACGACGAGGCCGACGTCATCTCCAGCGAGCACACGCAGGACGGGACGCACGTCAAGGCGCGGGTGCACCCCGACCTCGCCGGCGAGCTCGCGGCATACGCCGCCTGAGTGCGGTCGGTCTGCCCGGGTGGGCAGAAGTTGGCCGGTTCTCGGTTCTGTGGTCGGTATGCCGGCCACAAAATGGAGAACCGGCAACTGGCTAAGACCGCGAGTCCGAGAGCCGGTAGACCGACACGTGCGAGCGTGACTCGGCGGTGAACGGCGAACGGTCCCAGCCGGCATACCTCGCCTCCAGCTCGAGTCCCGCGAGGCGACCCATGAGGTCGAGCTCGGACGGCCAGACGTAGCGGTGAGGGCTGATGCCGTGCCGGGCGTCGCGGCCGCGCCCGTAGTGGAAGTGGTGCGAGACGACCTGCTGGTCGACGGTGTCGTAGGTGTCGAGCCCGATGTATCCGTCAGAGGCTCCGAAGACGGCCGCGGGGGAGCCGGGCGGCAGTGAGCGCAGCTGCGGGACCCACAGCTCGATGACGAACCTGCCGCCCGGCGCTAGGTGGGCAGCCGCGTTGCGGAAGCACTCGACCTGCGCGTCCTGGGTGAGCAGGTTGGAGATGGTGTTGAAGACGAGGTAGGCGAGGGTGAAGTCGCCGTCGACCCGGGTGGTTGCCATGTCGCCGCGCGTGACGGGAATCGTTGCGGCGTCTGCCTTTTCGCGCAGCACGTCGATCATGGGCTGGGAGAGCTCGATGCCGGTAACGGGCACACCGGCCGCCACGAGCGGCACCGCCACCCGGCCCGTGCCGATCGCGAACTCCAGCGCAGCGCCGCCGCCTGCGAGGTCCGCGAGGAAGGCGACCGTCGGCTCGATCACCTCCGGCGCGAACATGCCCTCACCCGGTGTGTCGTACTGCGCCGCAGCGGTCGCATCCCAGACCTCGTCCTGCTCCATGCGCTCGACCCTCGCACACGAGTGAAGCTGGGCGCCAAGGGATTTGGGTCAGAGCTGGCGCATCGCGGTCGTCAGCACGACCGGTTCGCCGGCCTCGTCGGAGGCGTCGAGGTCGACGGTCGCCTCGAGGACCCAGTCGTGGTCGCCGTCGGGGTCGGCGAGCGTCTGGCGCGCGTGCCACAGGCGGTGGTCGGGCTGGCCCTCGTCGGGCTCGTTCAACCCGGGCGGCGGGCCGGTCGTTGCCTCGATCGTCAGCATCGCCGGCCCGCGCGCGGCGGCATCGGTGCCGATCGAGTCGTGCACCTCCCAATAGGCGCCGAGCGCCTCGTCCCAGGCCGCTTCGTCCATGAGGGTATGCCGCGGGGGCTCGGTGAGTGCCGCGCTCGCCTCGTCGAGCCGGGCGAGGTCGACGAACAGGTCGCGGCTGGCGAGGTCGACGCGACGGAACATCGTGTTGCGCACCATGACGCGAAATGCCTTCTCGTTGGCGGTGATCGGGCGGTGGGGTCGGGTGCCCCCGTGGGCGGCCATCGTCTCGAGGTCGGTCAGGCGGTCCTGCGCCTCGGGGTCGGTGAGGGCCTCCCACTCGTCGAGGAGCGAGGAGTCTGTCTGGCGGATCGTCTCGCCGAGCCACTCGAGGAGCTCGTCGAAGGTCTCGTTCCGGTACGACGCGGGCACGAGCTGACGCAGGGTCCGGTAGGCGTCGGAGAGGTAGCGCAGGACGGTGCCCTCGGACCGGGCGAGCTGGTAGGCCGAGACGAACTCGGTGAAGGTCATGGCGCGCTCGTACATCTCACGCACGACCGACTTGGGGGACAGGGCGCTCTCGCTGACCCACGGATGGCTGCGCCGGAAGATCTCGAACGTCGCCTCCAACAGCTCGTCGAGCGGCTTGGGCCAGGTGATCTCCTCGAGCCGCTCCATCCGCTCGTCGTACTCGATGCCGTCGGCCTTCATCTGGGCCACGGCCTCGCCGCGGGCCTTGAACTGCTGGGCGAGCAGCACCTGGAACGGGTCGTCGAGGATGGACTCGACCACCGAGACGACGTCGAGCGCGAACGTGGGGGACTCCGGGTCGAGGACCTCGAAGCTCGCCAAGGCCAGTGGCGACAACGGCTGGTTGAGGGCGAAGTCCTCGGACACGTCGGGGTTGAGGCGTACCCCGCGACCGTCGGTCTCGACCGGCGAAACCCGTTGCAGCACATCGGTGTCCAACAGACTTCGCCCGAGGGTGATCGCGCGTCGGGACAGTCGTGCCTGGCCACGCGGGGTCTCGTGGTTGTCGCGCAGGAGTCGCGACAACGCCTGCACGGGGTCGCCCGGCCGCTGCACGATGTTGAGGATCGTGCCGTGGTCGACCTTCATCCGCGAGACGAGGGGCTCGGGTTCGGCGCCGACCAGCTTGTCGTAGGTCTGCTCGGTCCACGAGACGGTGCCCTCGGGTGGCTTCTTGCGCTGCACCTTGCGCTGCTTCTTGGGGTCGTCGCCAGCCTTGGCGAGCGCCCGCGCGTTCTCGATGACGTGTTCCGGCGCCTGCACCACGACCGAGCCACTCGTGTCGTACCCCGCCCGCCCGGCTCGTCCCGCGATCTGGTGGAACTCCCTGGCCCGCAACACCCGCTGCCGGGACCCGTCGTACTTCACCAGCCCCGTGAACAGCACCGTCCGGATGGGCACGTTGATGCCCACGCCGAGGGTGTCGGTGCCGCAGATGACCTTGAGCAGGCCGTCCTGGGCGAGCTGCTCGACCAGCCGGCGATAGCGCGGCAGCATGCCCGCGTGGTGCACCCCGATCCCGGCGCGCACGAGCTGCGACAAGGTTTTGCCGAAACCGGCGGTGAAGCGAAAACCGCCTATCCGCGCGGCAATCGCCTCCTTGTCGACACCGAGTAACCGCTTCATGGCCAGCAGTGACCGCGCGTGTTCCAGGGCCGCGGCCTGGGTGAAGTGGACGACGTAGACGGGTGACTGGTGCGTCGTGACGAGCTCCTCGACGGTCTCGTCGAGCGGTGTCATCGCCCACGAGAACGACAGCGGCACCGGCCGCTCCGTGCCCGTCACCAGCGCCGTCTCACGCCCCGTTCGACGGGTCAGGTCGGTCGCGATCTCCGACACGTCCCCCAAGGTCGCCGACATCAGCAGGAACTGCGCCTGCGGCAGCTCGAGCAGCGGCACCTGCCAGGCCCACCCGCGGTCGGGCTCGGCGTAGTAGTGGAACTCGTCCATGATCACGAGCCCCACATCGGCGTCCCGCCCCTCGCGCAAGGCGATGTTGGCGAGGATCTCGGCCGTGCAGCAGATGATCGGGGCATCCGGGTTGACCGACGCGTCACCGGTCAGCATCCCGACCTCCGAGGCCCCGAACAGCTCGCACAGGTCGAAGAACTTCTCGCTGACCAGTGCCTTGATGGGCGCGGTGTAGAACGACACCCGGTCTGACGCCAGCGCGGCCAGGTGCGCGCCCGTGGCCACCAGCGACTTGCCCGAGCCGGTCGGCGTCGACAGCACGACGTTCTCACCGGCCAGCAGCGCGACGAGCGCCTCATCCTGGTGGGCGTAGAGCGGGAGCCCGCGTTCCTGCGACCACGCCGCGAACGCGGCATACACCTCGTCCGGGGCGGCGCCCACGGGCACGAGGTCGGCGAGCGGCGCGGTGGAGGACATCGCCGCCATCCTGTCAGGTGTCGTGGATACTCAGGACCGTGCCCGTGGTCATCCAACGCAGCCGGCTCAAGACGTCCCTGGCCCTGGCGGGAGTGGTCCTCTTCCTGGTAGCCGGGTGGTTCCTCATCCGTCAGAGGACCCGACCGGCGTGCTGATCGGCTGGGTCGGCATCGTCGTCTTCGGGTTGTTCGGTGTGGCTGGCGTGGCGATGATGCTCCGCCGCGGCCCCGGGTTCGTGGTCGACGACGAGGGCTTCACCGACGCCAGCTCGATGGTGGCCATGGGGCGCGTGCCCTGGTCGGACGTCGTCAACGTCTGGAAGTGGAAGGCGAGCACGACCACCAACATCGTCGTCACCGTTCGAGACCCCGAGGTGTACCTCACGCGCCTGCGCGGACCCGCCAAGTGGGCGGCCCACGCGAACCTGGGGATGGTCGGGTCACCGGTCGCCCTTGCCTCCACGGGCCTGCGCATCAGCAGAGGTGACCTGTTCGAGCTGCTCAGCTCGAGGCTTAGCGCGTACCAGGAGCGGCACCCCGTCGGGCCCGACGGCGACGTCGGAGGCCGCCGATAGCGTCGGCGACGTGACGTTCGAGACCACGACCCGCCGCCTCGTCCTGCGTCGTCCGACCGAGGCCGACCGCGACTTCCACGCCGCCGTGCACAGCGACCCGCAGCTCTACACCCATGCGCCGCACGTCATCGGCACACCGGAGACCAACAAGGTCTTCTTCGACGACATCCTCGGCCACTGGGAGGACCACGGATTCGGTTACTGGGTCGCCGAGGACAAGGACTCGGGTATGCCGCTGGGCTGGGTGGGCGTCAAGGGCGCCAGTGGCGAGCAAGGCGACTTCCTCAACCTCTACTACCGGTTCGTGTCCGAGGCGCACGGCAAGGGGCTGGCCAAGGAGGCGGGTCGGGCGGCCGTTGCGATGGCGACGGAGTGGGTTGCCGACCGGCCTGTGCGCGCGCTGGTGAAGGAGCACAACGTCGCTTCGGTGCGCACGGCTCTCGCGTCCGGACTCGCCCGCACGGACACGACGGTGACCTTGAGGGACGACCTGCCCGACGAGCCGCCATCGCTGTTGTTCGAGGCCCCGCGGGTGGGTCGGGTGGACGCCCTCGACGAGGCGACCCGGGAGGAGGTGCTCGACCTGTGGAGTCGGGTGACCGACGCCGGGGGAGCGGTCGGCTTCCTGCCCGGCGCGTCGCGGGAGGCGATCGCCACCGCGCTGGCGGCCCACGATGAGCAGATGGCCGCCGGTGACGCCTTCGCGGGTGCCCTGCGCGAGCCCGACGGCACGCTCGTCGGCTGGGGCTGGTGGGTGCGGGTGCCCAACCCTCTGCTCCACCACGGCCGCTGGCTCTACCGGCTCATGGTCGACCCCGACCGCCAGGGCCGCGGCTACGGCCTCGTCCTCATGGCCGGCCTGCACCGGCTCGCCCGTGAGGACGGCGTCGAGCTGCTGCAGCTGGGCGTGCGCAGCGGCTCGGGAGTGAGCGCGTTCTATGCCCAGAGCGGCTACGTCGAGGTCGGTCGCATCCCCTGCGCGATCCGGGTGGCCGACGGCGACGACCGCGACGACGTCACCATGGCACGTCGTGTCGACGGTATGCCGTTGCGTCCCCACGGAGGCGGCTGAGCGCGGGCGGCACACGCCTGGGGACGGCGGCCACGAGACGTCGGCCCCACGGCATACGCTGGCCCTCATGCCCACCCTCGACGAGCTCCTGCACGCCGCCGTCCAGGGAGTCGGGGGCGCCGAGCGTCCGGGGCAGGTCGAGATGGCGCACGCCGTCGCCGACGCCATCGACAAGGACGAGCACCTGCTCGTGCAGGCGGGCACGGGCACCGGCAAGTCGCTGGCCTACCTCGTGCCGGCGATCGTCCACGCCCAGGCCAGCGACAAGCCCGCCGTCATCGCCACCGCCACGCTCGCGCTCCAGGCGCAGATCGTCGACCGCGACATGCCGCGCCTCGCCGACGCGCTGGAGCCGGTGCTGGGTCGCCGCCCGACCTATGGGCTGGTGAAGGGACGCCGCAACTACCTGTGCGCGCACAAGCTCGAGGGCGGCTTTCCCGACGACGAGGACGGCCTGTTCGGTGTCGAGCAGGCGGGGGAGGCCGGCCGGGCGCAGTCGCGGCTCGGTCAGGAGGTCGTGCGGCTGCGGCAGTGGGCTGAGATAACCGAGTCCGGCGACCGCGACGAGCTCGTACCGGGCGTGAGCGAGCGCGCCTGGCGGCAGGTGTCGGTCAGCGCCCACGAGTGCATGGGCAGCAAGTGCCCCCTGGTCTCCGAGTGCTTCGTCGAGAAGTCGCGTGAGGCCGCCAAGGAGTGCGACGTCATCGTCACCAACCACTCGTTCATGGCAATCGACAGCTTCGAGGGCCGGCAGATGCTGCCCGAGCACGACCTGCTCGTCGTCGACGAGGGCCACGAGCTGGTCGACCGCGTCACCTCGACCATCACCGACGAGATCACGGCGAATGCCGTCGAGGCCGCGGCCAAGCGGGCCTCGCGGCTGGCCGAGTCCACCGAGGCCGTCGACGACGCAGCCGCCTTCCTGCGCGGCGTACTGGACGAGCTGCCCGAGGGGCGGCTCACCGGCATACCCGACTCGCTCGGCCTCGCCCTCGCAAGGGTGCGTGACACGACGCGGCAGGTGCAGTCCGAGCTCAAGCCCGAGAAGGGCACCGAACCCGACGGCGCCCGCAAGGTCGCGCAGGCGGCCATCGACGAGGTCTTCGAGAACTCGTCCCGCGTGCTCGAGCAGCGCGAGCTCGACGTCGTCTGGGTCAACCGTGACCAGCGGCGAGGTTCGGTGCTGCGCGTCGCACCCATGAGTGTCGCAATGTTGTTGCGAGACAAGGTGTTCGGCGATCGCACCGTGGTCCTGACCAGCGCCACCCTCGAGCTCGGCGGCACGTTCGACGCCGTCGCCGGCACCATGGGCCTGCGCGGTGAGGGCTCACCCGACTGGCGCGGGCTCGACGTCGGCAGCCCGTTCGACTACCCGCAGCAGGCGATCGCCTACGTCGCCCAGCACCTGCCACCGCCCGGCCGCGACGGCCTGTCCGAGGCGGCGATGGACGAGATCGAGTCGCTCGTGCGGGCCGCCGGCGGGCGCACGCTGGGCCTGTTCTCCTCGATGCGCGCGGCGCAGGCTGCGACCGAGGCGATGCGGGAGCGGTTCGACGGCGACATCGGCTTCCTGTGCCAGGGCGAGGACCAGATCACCACGCTGGTGCGCCAGTTCGCACGCGACCCGCAGACCTGTCTGTTCGGCACGCTCACGCTGTGGCAGGGCGTCGACGTGCCGGGGTCGTCGTGCCAGCTGGTGATCATCGACCGCATCCCGTTCCCGCGCCCCGACGACCCGCTGGCCTCGGCGCGGTCGCAGGCGATTGCACGCATGGGCGGCAACGGGTTCATGGCTGTGTCGGCCACCCACGCCGCGTTGCGGCTCGCCCAGGGAGCCGGGCGGCTCATCCGCCGGTCCGACGACCGGGGCGTGGTCGCCTTCCTCGACTCGCGGATGATGACGGCGAGGTATGCCGGGTTCCTCCAGCGTTCGCTGCCCCCCTTCTGGCCGACGACTGACCGCGACCGGGTCCTGGCCGCCCTGAAGCGGCTCGACGAGATCGCCCCACCGCCGGTCGAGGTCGCGGACCCGGCCCTGCGTGGAGTGACCGGAGCGGTGGTCGGCACCTCGATGGGCCGGGTGGGCGAGGACTCGGCCGAGCACCCGCGCGCGGCGGACGAGCGGCCGGTTGCGCAGGCCCCACCGGTGGCCGAGTCGTCCCGCACGGCCGTGACCGAGGGCGAGGGGTGGACCGAGGAGGCCGACGAGGAGCTGCGCGAGGGCGTGGCCCTGGGGTTGTCGGTCGCGGAGATCGCCGACCACGTCGACCGCCCGGCGGACGTCGTCGCCGCCCGGCTCAAGGGCCTGGGGCTCGAGGCGGGCGGCGCCGCGACGCTCTCGTTCGACTGAACGACGCGGACGCCGGGGGCGCGTCGTCACTGACCCGCAGCGTCGTCACTCACGCGCAGCGTCGTCATTCACGCGCAGCGTCGTCACTCACGGGCAGCGTCACCTCGAAGCGGGCGCCTCGCCCCACCCCGTCACTGGCGGCGGTGAGGGTGCCACCGTGCGCGGTGACGATGGCCTGGCTGATGGTCAGCCCGATGCCGCTGCCGCCATGGTCACGGTCGCGGGCGGTGTCGCCGCGGTAGAACCGCTCGAACACGTGGCTCAGCTGGTGCGCGTCGATGCCCTCGCCGGTGTCGGTGACCGAGATGACGACGCGCTCGTCGTCCCGGCGCCCCGCCGCCACCGTCACCCGGCCACCGGGCGGGGTGTGGCGCAGCGCGTTCCCGAGCAGGTTGGCGAGCACCTGCGCGATCCTCTGACGGTCCACCCGGACCAGGTCGGCGGGCCCGGCGTCCACCTCGAGCAGCAGATCGACTCCCTTGCGGGAGAACGAGTCCCGCGCTGGAGTGACGGCCGACTCGGCCAGCACGGCGACGGGCACGTCCTCGAGGTCGAACTGGAGCTGGCCCTCCTCGGCCCGCGACACGTCACCCACGTCCTCCACCAGTCGCACGAGCCGACTGGTCTGTTCGCGCAGCACCCGGGCGGTTTCCTCGTCCCACGCCACCACGCCGTCCTCCAGGCCCTCGAGGTAGCCGTCGAGGGTCGCGACCGGCGTGCGCAGCTCGTGGGCGAGGTCCGACAGCAGCCGGCGACGGGTGTCCTCGACGTGGTCGAGCCGGTCGGCCATCTCGTTGAAGGCGGTGGCGACCTGGTCGAACTCGGAGCCGATGCGCGGGGCCGCCACGTGCACGTGCCGCCCGCGAGCCACCGTGTCGGACGCCTTGGCGAGCTCGCTCAGTGGTCGCTGGATTCGGCTGGTGAGGTAGAGACTCACGACGAAGGCCGTGACGAGCGCGATGGTGAGCGCGACTCCGAGCGCGATGAGGCTGGCCGACGCGAACGCCGCCTCGACGTGCTTCAGCTCGGTGGGCGGGCCGCTGTGTCCTCCCTGCTGCAGGTGCTCGTGGAACAGGGGAGGGCCGACCAGCGTCGCCACCGCCCATGCGGTCCCGAGCCCCACGACGAGGACCAGGGTCTGGGTGACGAGCAGACGCGTCACCAGCCCGCGGCTGGACAGCCAGCGCAGGGGTGAGCTCACTGTCCTTCGCCCATGCGGTAGCCGACGCCGCGCACGGTGCGCACGTAGCGCGCGTTGGACGGGTCGTCGCCGAGCTTGCGTCGCAGGTGGCCGATGTGGACGTCGACGAGGCGTTCGTCCCCGCGCCACGACTCGCCCCACACCTCCGCGATGAGCTGTCCCCGGCTGAAGGCCAGCCGGGGCCGCGCCGACAGCACCGCCAGCAGGTCGAACTCGGTCGGGGTGAGCTCCACCGGACGTCCCCCGACCCAGACCTCGCGCCCGCCCGGGTCGACCCGGAGGTCGCCGAACTCGCGGACCGGCTCGTCCGCCGTGGACCGCGTGAGCGCGCTGGTGCGCGGCCGACGCATCAGGGCCTGGATCCGGGCCACCAGCTCACGCGGGCTGAACGGCTTGGTCACGTAGTCGTCCGCGCCGACGGACAGCCCGATCAGCTTGTCGATCTCGTCCGTGCGCGCGGTGAGCATGAGGATGTAGCAGTCGGAGAAGGTTCGCAGCGCCCGGCACACCTCGATGCCGTCCAGCCCGGGCAGTCCCAGGTCCAGCACCACCACGTCGGGCTCGGTCCGCCGGGCCAGCGTCACCGCCTCCAGCCCGTCGTGGCAGATCTGTGCGGTCATGCCGGCCGAACGCACGTAACCACCGACGAGGCTGGCGAGCGCGCGTTCGTCGTCGACGACGAGGACGTGGGCGGCGACGGAGGCGGCGACTGGCGCGGACGGCATACGAGCCATTGTCCCTGCGCCTGGTGGTGACGTGGCCAGCCGTGGCCGGGGCGGGCGATCTTCACACGATCTTCATGGTTCCTCAGTGGGATTCGCAACAGGCGACAGGACCCTGTCACCAGTGCTGGAGCCGAGCCCCGCGGTGGCTCCATCACCTGTGCCCCCCCACCCGAGGAACCGATGGCTTCGTCAAGCAAGAAGGCCGCTCGTGAGCGCGTCGAGGAACTCCGCAAGGAACAGCGCCGCAAGGAGCGTCGGCGGACCGTTGCGATCTACGGGTCCATGGTGGCTGCGCTGCTCGTGATCGCCGGGGTGGTGACGTTCGCGATCGTCCGCGACGTGCAGGGGCGTCCCACGCTCGATGCCGTGAAGTCCTACAAGGTCTCCCAGGGGCACGTCACCACGCCCGTGTCCTACGAGGTCGCGCCGCCGGCGGGCGGCGAGCACGACCCGGTGTGGCTCAACTGCGGGACGTACACCGAGCCCGTGCGCAACGAGAACGCCGTGCACTCGATGGAGCACGGCGCGGTCTGGGTGACCTACAAGAGCGACCTGCCCAAGGCCGACGTGGAGAAGCTGACCGCGGCCATGCCCGACACGTATGCCGTGTTGTCGCCCGTCGCCGACCTCAAGGCGCCCGTGGTCGCCTCGGCCTGGGGCAAGCAGGTCGAGCTGTCCGGTGCGAGTGACCCCAGGCTCGAGGCGTTCATCAAGGAGTACCGGCTCGGCCCGCAGACCCCTGAGCCGGGCGCGGCCTGCACCGGCGGCACCGACGGGAAGACCGGCGGCACGCCGATGGACGCGCCCCAGTGACCGCTGCCGCCAAGGTTGCGGCGGCCCTCGTCGCGGTCGCGGCACTGCTCGTCGCCGGGTTGGCAGGGTGGCTGCTCGCCGGCCGTGACGTGCCGAGCGGGGGCAGCGCGGAGGCCGGCTTCGCCCGGGACATGCAGGTGCACCACGCCCAGGCCGTCGAGATGGCGTTCATCATCCGCGACAAGACCGACGACCCGACGCTGCGGGCCGTGGCCTACGACATCGCCACGAGCCAGCAGCAGCAGATCGGCCAGATGTATGCCTGGCTCGTCCAATGGGGTCTGCCGCAGACCGGTTCGCAGGAACCGATGGCGTGGATGAACGGCCACGACCTGTCGGGTATGTCCTCGCACGGCTCGACCACGACGGCGAGCGGCGCACCGTCGGGATCGCCCAGCTCGTCCGGCGTGCCGGCCACGACCGGTGACGCGTCATCCGACCCGATGACCCGGATGGGCATGGCGACCCCGAAGGAGCTTGCCGCCCTGCGCGCCGCCACCGGCGTCGAGGCCGAGCGGCAGTTCCTGACCCTGATGATCCGCCACCACCAGGGCGGCATCCAGATGGCGAAGGCCGTGCTGGCCAAGACCAACCGGGTCGAGGTGCGCACGCTGGCCCAGGCCATCGTCACCGCCCAGGGTGCCGAGATCACCCAGATGCAGCAGCTGCTCGATGCTCGTGCGTCCTAGCCGCGCCCTCGTCGCCACCGCGGTGCTGGTGCCCGCGGCGCTGGGCACCCTGTTGCTGCTCCTCACCGCCGGGCCACCGCCCACGGGCGAGCTGGTCGACCCGGGACCGGTGACGCGGTGGGGGCTTCCGCCCGCGCGGGCCGTGCGTGACGTCGTGGCTGCCCTGACGGTGGGCTTCTTCGTGGTCGCTGCCTGCATACTCCCGGGCCGTGCCCGCACGACCGCCGCGCGCGCGGGTGCGGTCGCGGGCACGGCTTGGGTCGCAACGGGCCTGGTCGTCCTCGTGCTCACCCTGTCCGACATCGCCGGTGTGCCGTCGTCGCAGCTCGGGTCGGCCGTGCTGCTGGACTTCGTCACGGGCTTCGACATCGGCCGGGCAATGGTCGTCAGCATGGTCCTCACGGCCGCCGCGGTGGTGGCGGCCCGGGTTGGCGGCGATGGGTGGGCGGCCGTCCTGGCCGTCCTCGCGCTGGCCCCGCTGGCGCTCACGGGGCACGCGGCTGGGTCGGCCAACCACGAGCTCGGCGTCAACAGCCAGTTCGGCCACCTCGTGGGGGTCAGCGTCTGGATGGGCGGGCTCGTGGCCATGGTCGTGCTCGCTCGGGCGCTGGGCGACGACCTGGCCGTGGCTGCCTCCCGGTGGTCCAAGGTCGCGCTCGCGGCCTACCTCCTCGTCGCCGTCTCCGGTCTCGGTGCGAGCCTGGCCCGGCTCGGCTCGTGGTCCGCCCTCGGCAGCACCTACGGCGTGCTCCTGTTGGTGAAGATCGCGCTCTTCCTCCTGCTCGGCGTCGCAGGCTGGTGGCATCGGCGGCGTGTCTTGGCTCGCGCGGGAAAGTCGTTGCAGCGCAAGGTGTTCCTGCGGTTGGCGGGCGCCGAGGTGGTCGTCATGGCAGTGGCGGTCGGGTTCGCGACCGCGCTGTCACGCACGCCCCCACCCATCGGCACCGACCCCGACGAGTCCACGGCTGAGGCGCTGCTGGGCGAGGCGATGCCACCGGCGCTCGGTGTGGACCTGCACTGGCTGACGCAGTGGCGCGTCGACAGCCTGTGGGTGCCCGTCGCGGTCGTGGCCGTGGCGGTGTATGCCGTGGGCGTGCGTCGCCTGCGGCAGCGCGGCGACCGCTGGCCGGTGGGCCGCACGGTGGCCTGGGTCCTCGGCTGGGTCGCGATGGTGGTAGCGACGAGCGCGAGCCCCGGCGTCTACTCCCGGGTGCTGTTCAGCATGCACATGGTGCAGCACATGACGATTGCGCTGCTCGTGCCTTCGCTGCTGGTGTTCGGCGCGCCCGTAACGCTGGCGATGCGGGCCCTGCGGGCGCGACGGGACGGCACACGCGGACCCCGGGAGTGGCTGCTTGCCGTCGTGCACTCGCGGGTGCTGGCGTTCCTCGGCAACCCGATGGTGGCGGCGGGGCTGTTCGTCGCGTCGATGGGGGTCTTCTACTACAGCCCGTTGTTCGAGCTGGCGCTGCGGACCCACTCCGGTCACGTCCTGATGACCATCCACTTCCTGCTGTCCGGCTACCTGCTGGCGTCCGCGGTCGTCGGGGTCGACCCCGGGCCCAAACGCCCGCCGTACCCGTTCCGGCTGGTGCTCATCACGGCCACGTTCGGCTTCCATGCGCTGTTCGCGGTGTCGCTGATGGCGAGCACGCAGGTGCTGGCCTGGGACTGGTTCTCGGTGCTGCCCCGCGTGACGGAGAAGTCGCTCAAGGCCGACCAGGACCTCGGGGCCCAGCTGGGGTGGGCGCTCGGCGACTACCCGGTGGCGATCCTCGCGGCCGCCATGGCGATCGGCTGGATCCGGTCCGACTCACGCGAGGCGAGGCGATACGACCGCAAGGCGGCACGCGACGGCGACGCCGACCTCGCGGCATACAACGAGCACCTCCAGCGGCTCGGCGAGCAGACCCGGCGAGCCGGCGACACGCGGTCCACGAAGGTTTGATGAAGGCGCTTTGCCTGCGGCACACTCGTGGAGAACATCTGAGCATGCAATCAGATGACAAGGGCGAGGAGAGCTGATGGGTGCGGGACACGGCCACGGCGCAGCGACCGGGCAGGGGAGCGCGGCGCACCGCTGGCGCCTGAAGGTCTCCTTCGGGCTGGTCTTCCTGTTCTTCTTCGTCGAGCTCGTCGTCGGCATCTGGTCGAACTCGCTCGCGCTGATCAGCGACGCCGGCCACATGGCTGCCGACGTGACCACCCTGGGCGCCGCGCTCGTGGCGACCCGGATCGCGAGCCGGCCGGACAGCTCCGGCATGCGCACCTTCGGCTCCTACCGGGCCGAGATCTTCGCGTCCGGGTTCGCCGTGCTCGTCATGCTGGGTGTGTCCGTCTACATCGTCGTCGAGGCCATCAAGCGCATCGGTGAGCCGGTCGAGCTGGCGACCGGACCGGTGCTCCTCGTCGGCGCACTCGGCCTGGTGGTCAACCTCATCGCGATCGCGCTGCTGCGCTCGGGCTCCAAGGACAGCCTCAACGTCAAGGGCGCCTACCTCGAGGTGATCGCCGACACCGTCGGTTCGGTCGGCGTCATCGTCTCCGGACTGCTGGTCATGTGGACGTCAAATGCGTTCTGGGACACCGTGATCGCGCTCGCCATCGGACTCTTCGTCGCCGTCCGCGCGGTCATGCTCGGCCGCGAGGTGCTGGCGGTCCTCGGGCAGCACGCGCCGTCCGGCGCCAAGCCCGACGACGTGGCCGAGGTGCTCGGGAGTGTCCGTGGCGTCTCCTCGGTGCACGACCTGCACGTGTGGACGCTGACATCTGGCATGAACGTCGCCACCGCCCACCTCGCCATCGCCCCGGGCACGGACCACGCAAAGGTGCTCGACGAGGCGCAGGCCGTGATGCGCAAGGAGTTCGGCGTCGAGCACGCGACCTTCCAGGTCGAGGACGAGGAGCGCAAGGGGTGCCAGGAGATCTCCTGGTAGCAGCGCGCCGAGCGGGGCGTGGCAGGGTGGGGACGTGTCGAGCCGGTGGTCGCGTTGGTGGTCACGCCCGTCGACGCCGTCCCTGACCGGACCGGAGTGCGCGCCGGCAGTGCACCGGTATGCCGCGGACGCGGGTTTCGCGCTGACGTCCGGGCAGCAGGCGGCGCTGACAGCCTTGTCCCGCCCGGAGTCACGGGGGACCTACCTCTTCGGTGAGGTCGGTCGGGGCAAGACGTGGCTCGCCGACGCCTGGGTCCGCGCCCTGGGGGAGCGAGCCACGGTGCGGCGGCTGCACGCCGTCGAGTTCTTCCAGGGGCTCAACCGTGGGCCGGTCGGCCACGTCGACGAAACCATTGACGCCCTGGTCCACGGCGCCGACCTGGTGCTCCTCGACGAGTTCCATCTGCACGACCCCGGCGATGCCATGCTCGCCCAGCGCGTGCTGAACCGCTTGTGGCCCACCGGAGTTCGCCTCTTGCTGACGTCGAACTACGCGCCCGAGCAGCTGTTGTCGAACCCGAGCTTCCACCACCTCTTCGAGCCGTCGATCACTGCGATCCGGGAGCGGCTCGACGTCGTCGAGGTGGGTGGTGACCTGGACCTGCGCACGCTGTCCGCCGGCGCCGCGACCGGCTTTGCGGCCGGCACCTGGACGGTCGGGCAGGTGGAGTCCGACGGCAAGGCGGACGCGACCGATGCGGCGGACCCGACGAACCGCGCAGACTCAGCGGTGGAGTTCACGTTCGCCGAGCTCTGCTCGTCGTCGCGCTCCGCGTCCGACCTGCTCGACTTGGCGCGCCGGCACGAGACCTGGCGGCTGGTCGATGTGCCCAGGCTGCGTGACACCGATCCCCAGTCCCGCCAACGGTTTGCCGACCTCATCGACGTGCTGGTCGACCTAGACCGCCAACTGGACGTGCGCAGCGGCCACTCCCGCGAGGAGGTGCTGGACGTCGCCGACGCTGAGGGCGAGGTGCCCCGCGACCTGGCCCGGACCCGCAGTCGCCTCGGCCTGCTTCGCGTGTCGGGTCCCCGTGGCAGGCTGTGCGCGTGACCGTGACCGCGTCCCGCAGTGTGCCACCCATCGTCCTCATCACCGGGCCCGAGGGTGTCCTTGCCGAGCGAGCGCTCGACTCGACCCTCGAGGAGCTCAAGGCGCAGACGCCGGACCTCGAGGTCGTGCGGTTGCCCGCCGCGACCTACGAGGCCGGGTCGTTGGGGGTCCACGCCAGCCCGTCGCTGTTCGGCGGCGAGAAGTGCCTCGTCGTGGAGGACCTCGACGAGGCGCCGGACGAGCTCCAGCAGGACCTCCTCTCCTTCCTGGCCGCTCCCGAGCCCGACGTCACGCTGGTCGTCACCCACAAGTCGGGGCAGCGCGGCAAGAAGGTGCTCGACACCCTCAAGAAGGCCAAGGCCCGTGTCCTCGAGGCGCCGGCCATCAAGAGCGACCGCGACAAGAGCGACTTCGCCATGCACGAGTTCCGCCGGGCCGGCCGCAAGGCCACGCCGGACGCGATCCGTGCCCTGATCGAGGCGGTCGGCAAGGACGTGCGCGAGCTCGCGGCAGCCTGCAGCCAGCTCGTCTCCGACACGACCGGCGTCATCGACGACCAGGTCGTGCTCCGCTACCACGGTGGCAAGGTCGAGGCGACCGGCTTCCGCGTGGCCGATGCCGCGGTCGCCGGGGACGCCGGGGAGGCCCTGCGACTGCTGCGGCATGCCATCGCGACCGGGGTCGACCCGGTGCCGATCGTCGCCGTGCTCGCCCAGCAGCTGCGCCAGCTCGTCAAGGTCGGCGCGGCCGGCCGCGGCCGCTCGGCCGACCTCGCCCGCGAGCTCGGAATGGCTCCGTGGCAGGTCGACAAGGCGCGGCGCAGCCTGTCCGGCTGGGGGCCGGAGGGGCTCGCTGAGTCGATCCAGGCAGTCGCGCTCGCCGACTTCGAGGTCAAAGGTGGCGGGCGCGACCCGGTGTATGCCGTGGAGCGCGCCATCCTCACGATCACCCGTGCCCGCACGGGCAGGTGAGCCGGTCGCCCGCGGTGAGCGGGCGGCATACCTCGTCGTTTTGGGGGAGGGGCGCGGTCGCTGGTAGATTTGCCCCTCGCGTGCGCGCCTAGGTCGTGCGCGCACGAAGCACGACCCAGAGCCGCTCAACCACAGGTGCCCCACGCCTGGTCCCGAGTGGCTTCTGCCGCCCTCTAACGGCAACCATTCGACCAACCAGAAAGAACCACCCGTGGCAAACATCAAGTCCCAGCTCAAGCGGATCAAGACCAACCGCGTGGCGACCGAGCGCAACAAGGCCGTCAAGAGCGAGCTCAAGACCTGGATCCGCAAGTTCCGCGAGGCCGCCGACGCCGGCGACGCCACCGCGGCGCAGGAGGCCCTCAAGACCGCGAGCGCCAAGCTCGACAAGGCCGTGAGCAAGGGCGTCATCCACGCCAACCAGGCCGCCAACAAGAAGTCGGCGATGGCCAAGAAGGCTGCCTCTCTCTGAGGCGCCCGCTGCGCCAAGCCGCGAGGGCCGGTCACCGTGATGGTGACCGGCCCTCGCGCGTGTGCGGTGGTATGCCGCGGGCCCGCCGAGGGGATCAGCCCAGGGCGAGGGCCTTGACCCGGGTCAGGTCACCGTTGAAGTAGTCCTGGTCGATCGGGCTGTCGGTGTACTGCCAGAACGTGTAGTAGCCCCAGCCGCTGGGGAGGGTGCCCGCCGTGCTCGCGTAGCGCGCGATCCACAGTGGGTTGGTGGCGCTGAACTGGCTCGTGTTGCCGGTGCAGGTGGTCCACCAGTTCGTCGTCGTGTAGATGACGGCGTCGCGGCCGGTGCGGTACTTGTAGCGGTTGAGGAATGACGCGATCCAGCTGCGCATGGACGACTGCGACAGGCCGTAACATGTTGCGCCGTAAGGGTTGTACTCGATGTCGAGCACGCCGGGCAGGGTCTTGCCGTCGCGCGACCAGCCGCCGCCGTGGTTGACGAAGTAGTCGGCCTGGGTGGCCCCGCTCGAGCTGTTGGGCAGCGCGAAGTGGTAGGCGCCGCGGATCATGCCGACGTTGTAGGAGCCGTTGTACTGCTGGGCGAAGTAGTCGTTGGTGTAGCCGGTGCCTTCGGTGGCCTTGACGTAGGCGAACTTCTTGCCCTGTCCCCACCAGTACGACCAGTTGACGTTGCCCTGCCAGCCCGAGACGTCGATGCCGGGCGTCTGCGCGGCGGTCGCGAGGCTGGTCCGCGCGCCCGGAGCGGTGACGGTGGGGGCGGCCTTGGGTGAGCTGCCGGTCCGCTGCTGCGACCACCCCATGCTCGCCTGGCCGGGCTGGGTGATGCCGGCCTCGCGTGCCGCGGCGGTGGGGGTGGGGCCGGTCCCGGCGGCCGGAGCCGGATCGGGGGCGGCGGTCGCGGTGGTGGCCGGGACGGCCAAGGCGAGTGCCGCGAGAGCAGCGGCTGAGGTGAGCAGTGCGCGCAGGCCCCGCCGTGCTGGGTGTCGGGTGGTCATGAGGTTGCCTTTCGTTGCTGGTCCGGCCACACGCGACGCTACGAAGCGCAGGCCAGCGGTGGGTCAGGCGGACGTGAAAGGTTCCCCAAGAACGGGGCAAATGTGGGCAAAGAGATGGTTCCGGAGGTCGTCGGGCGCTGTCTGGCGTCAGCGGTGTGTTCGGACGGCCTCGGCGACGAGCTCGAAGGTGGCCTGCTCCAGCACGGCTCCCTCGCGGCGCACGGCGGTCGCGTCGACCCGCAGGATCCGGTCGACGCGCACCTCGCTCGGACGACCACGGGAGTCCCACGCGCCGGAGCCGATGTCGACCCAGTAGCGGCCGCGCCGTGCCTCGTCGTCCTTGTCGCGGTCGTGGTCCTTGCTCGTCAGCATGAGGGCGAGCAGCCACGGACGGTCGTGACCGACCACCAGCACGGGGCGGTCCTTGCCGCGGGTGAAGTCCTCCTCGAACGGCACCCAGGTCCACACGATCTCGCCCGGGTCGGGGAGGCCGTCGGGACTCGGCGCATAGGTCAGCTCTGGGGTGCCCGTGAAGTCTCCCGGGTATGCCGCGCGCGACGTCTCGGTGGGCGGCTCGGCGTCGCGGCCCCGCTGGGGTTGGTCGCGGGCCGGTCGGCCCTGCCGTCCGCGGGCGCTGCCACCTGCGCCGGTCAGGGCTCGCCGGATCCGATCAGTCCATCTGCGCACGCCAGCACGTTATCGGGTGCCGGCGGGGCAGCCGGTCCCTCAGCTCTGCGCAGTGCCGGCGAGCTCCCAGCCACGCCGGTGGGCGAGCCACACCAGGAAGGTCCGCGCCATCTGTCGCTGGTGGGCGCGGAGAACCTCCAGCGTGCCCGCCCAGGTCGGATGTCCGGCGTGCTCGGCCATGTACCCGATGATCACCGCGAGGAACGAGTCCACCGCATCAGCGGGTACGCCGTCGAGCAGCGGCGACCGCGCAACATACGAGTCCGCGTCGAGACCCTGATGGGCCATCAGCGGCAGCAGCCCCACGAAGTCGACCCAGGCGGGCCCCTGCGCCGTCCAGTTCCAGTCCACGATCCGCACCCGACCGCCGGCCTCGACGAGCATGTTGTCGGGCCGCAGGTCCGAGTGCACGAGCCGGTCGCCGACGAGGAGGTCGGCAGCCGAATGTCCCAGTGCCGCAAGGTCGTTGGCCTGTCCTCGTGACGGCCGAGGTATGCCGCGTGGCCAGTCCCGGGCCCCGCTCGCCAGCTCGTCCAGACAGGTCAGGCTGACCGCGTCGGCGCCGACCGTCTCGGCGAACGACTCGTCGGTCACCCCGGTGACGGCGTCGGTCGGCAGCGCCGCCAGCTCGAGGCAGGCCCGGTGCGCGGCCTCGGCCTCGGCCTGCGTCCACGGCATACCCGGGACGTGCCCGTCGATCGCCTCGAGGACCACGACCTCCCAGTCGTCGGCGGCACCGGCGCCCACGACGCGCGGGGCCGTGACCCGCCCGTCGAGCACGCGCAGGATGCGCACCTCGCGCGGAATCGCCTCCAGCGCAAAGGGCGCCTCGGGTCCGGCGGCCTTGGCGAAGACCTGGCGACCGTCGCGCAGACCCAGCAACCCGGCATACGCACCCGTGAATCCCGACGTCACGGACGGTGACGGCTCCACGATCGGCGCGCCCGCTGACTCGGCCAGCGCGGCCTTCACCACGGGCGGCAGGTCGGCGAACTGGGGTCGCCGTGACGTCACGCGGTAGTCGACGTCAGGTGCGACGTCCTCGAAATCGCTTGTCACAAGCGGTGTTTCGGCCGCCACAGCAGCCGTCCCGGCCGGCGACGGTCACGCAACGCGAACATGCGCCACGCCAGCACCGGGTGCGACGACAGCCCGTTGACCCACCACACGAAGAAGCCCTTCTCCGAGGTCGCCCGGTCGGCGAGCGCGTTCACGTCGACCGTCCGGTTGAGGTACTTGCCCGCCGCCAGCGTCGCCATCGCCCCCGCGCTGCCCTGCGGCACGTAGGCGTACCCGAAGTTGTCGGCCGTGTACTCCTGGCTGCGCGACAGGGTCGAGCCGAGGAACGGGATCCACGACGCACCGCTGATGCCGAGCAGTCGCCAGTAGCTGGTGTGCCCGGCCGCGATGTGCCCGACCTCGTGTCCGATGATGAACCGCAGAGCCTCGGGTTCCCTTGCGGCGCCACCGATCTCGAACAGGTCGCTGTAGACGAAGATGAACTTGCGGAACCCGTGCCCGGACGCCGCCGCGTTGATGACACCGTTGCCCAGCACCACATAGGCCTTGGGCAGCTTGGGCAGCCCGTAGAACGCCGCCGCATCGACCAGCATCCGGTGGGCCTCGGGGTACTGGGTCTCGGTGATCTGCACCCCGTTCAGCCGCATCCGGGCGTACAGCTGCCCACGCGCGAAGTAGATGAGCACCGGCGCCACGAGGAAGAACACGGCATACGGGTCCGGCTCGCGCCGCTCGATGATGGCCGACACGACCTCGTAACCCGCGATCGACCAGACGAGGAACGACGCGAGGATCACGAGGACGAGGCAGAGGTTCTCGAGCGGGTGACGCACGTGGGTGCGCACCGACTTGCGGTAGCCGGGCGGGAAGGTGGCGACGCCGGTCGAGGTGGCGCCGTTCTGGCCGGGCGGTGGCGCCTGGTAGGTGGATTCGGACATCATCCCCTCGCTCAGTGGTGGTCGGGTCAGATCGTATGGGGCGAACCTGACCGTTTCGGGAATGCCCCGTGCGTGCCGTCCGGTTGCACCCTCCGTGGCCGACGCGACGACGATGCACCCTGCCCCGAGCGACCCCGTGGGCGCCCGCGTCCGCCCGACGCACACCGGCCTCGCGCTCCTCGCGCTGGCGGTCGGCGGTTTCGCGATCGGCACCACCGAGTTCGTGACGATGGGCCTGCTGCCGGAGGTGGCGCGCGGCGTCGACATCGACATCCCCACCGCCGGCCACGTCGTCTCCGCGTATGCCGCTGGCGTCGTCGTGGGCGCGCCCGTCCTGGCGACCCTGGGCTCGCGACTGCCGCGAAAGACGTTGCTGCTGTGGCTCATGGCGGGCTTCGCCGTTGCCAACGCGCTGTCGGCGGTCGCCGGTTCCTACGGGTTCCTCATGGCCGCGCGGTTCCTCTCCGGCCTGCCGCACGGCGCCTACTTCGGCGTCGGCTCGCTCGTCGCCGCATCGCTCGTGCCGGCGCACCGGCGCACCTGGGCGGTGTCGATGATGATCGCCGGCCTGACAGTGGCGAACATCGTGGGCGTCCCCGTGACGACGCGGCTCGGCCAGGAGTTCGGGTGGGAGTGGCCGTATGCCGCGGTGAGCGTGATCGCGCTCGTCACCCTCGCAGCCGTGTGGCGCTGGGTGCCGTGGTGCCCGCCGGACGGGGGGATGTCGATGCGCTCGGAGCTGTCGGCGTTGCGCCGTCCGCAGGTGTGGTTCGCCCTCGCGATCGGCACGGTGGGGTTCGGCGGGATGTTCGCGACCTTCTCCTACATCTCGCCGACGATGACCGAGCTCGGCGGCTTCTCCAGCGGGACGATCCCGCTGATCCTGGCCCTCTACGGGGTGGGCATGACCGTGGGGGCGATGCTCGCCGGGCCGGTGTCGCGGATGGGGCTGCTGCGCGGTATCACCGTGACGCTGGGGCTGATCGCCGTGCTGCTGCTCCTGTTCGGTCCCGCCGTCGCGGGCGCCCAGTGGCTGGCGCTCGTCGCCGTCTTCCTGCTCGGTCTGCTGCCGAGCGTGCTCGTGCCGATGCTCCAGACGCGGCTCATGGACGTCGCCCAGGAGGGGCAGTCGCTCGCAGCCGCACTCAACCACTCGACCCTCAACCTCGCCAACGCGCTCGGTGCCTGGCTGGGTTCGGTGGTGCTGGCCGCCGGGCTCGGGTACGAATGGCCGTCGCGCATCGGCGCGATCCTCGCGGTGCTCGGGGTCGGCATCGCCCTCGCCTCGGCGACCCTGCAGCGAGCGGGGCGTCCACGGCATACCTGACGGCATGGGAGGATGGACCGATTCCGTCCGCCGACGTCCCCCAGAGGTTTGAAGCACCCGTGTCTCCCCGTGCCCGCACCGCGCTGCAGCCTGCCGCGACGCCGCCGGAGCTGATCCGGAACTTCTGCATCATCGCCCACATCGACCACGGCAAGTCGACGCTGGCCGACCGCATGCTCCAGCTCACCGGCGTGGTCGACGACCGCGCGATGCGGGCGCAGTACCTCGACCGGATGGACATCGAGCGCGAGCGCGGCATCACGATCAAGAGCCAGGCCGTGCGCATGCCCTGGGAGCTGGAGGGAACCACCTACGCGCTCAACATGATCGACACCCCCGGGCACGTCGACTTCACCTACGAGGTGTCTCGGTCGCTGGCCGCCTGCGAGGGCGCGATCCTGCTCGTCGACGCCGCGCAGGGCATCGAGGCGCAGACCCTGGCGAACCTCTACCTCGCCATGGAGAACGACCTCACGATCATCCCGGTGCTCAACAAGATCGACCTGCCGGCCGCGCAGCCGGAGAAGTATGCCGAGGAGCTGGCCGGGCTGATCGGCGTCGAGCCGGAGGCGTGCCTGCGGGTGTCGGGCAAGACCGGTGCCGGGGTCGAGCCGCTGCTTGACGAGATCGTGAAGCAGTTCCCCGCACCGGAGGGTGACGCGGACGCCCCCGCCCGCGCGATGATCTTCGACTCGGTCTACGACACCTACCGCGGCGTCGTCACCTACGTGCGTGTCGTCGACGGGCATCTGAGCCCGCGCGAGCGCATCCAGATGATGTCGACGAAGGCGACCCACGAGCTGCTCGAGATCGGGGTGATCTCGCCAGAGCCGTTGCCCTCCAAGGGACTTGGCGTGGGTGAGGTGGGCTATCTCATCACCGGCGTGAAGGACGTGCGCCAGTCGCGGGTCGGTGACACGGTCACCAACCAGGCCAAGCCGGCGGCCGACGCGCTCGGTGGCTACCGCGACCCCAAGCCGATGGTGTTCTCGGGCCTCTACCCGATCGACGGCTCGGACTACCCCGACCTGCGTGACGCCCTCGACAAGCTCAAGCTCAACGACGCCGCGCTGGTCTACGAGCCGGAGACCTCGGCGGCGCTGGGCTTCGGGTTCCGCTGCGGCTTCCTCGGCCTGCTCCACCTCGAGATCGTGCGCGAGCGGCTCGAGCGTGAGTTCGGCCTCGACCTCATCTCGACCCAGCCCAACGTCGTCTACGACGTGACGATGGAGGACGGCACGCAGGTCCGCGTGACCAACCCGAGCGAGTTCCCCTACGGCAAGGTCAGCGAGGTCCGCGAGCCGGTCGTGCGCGCGACGATCCTCGCCCCGAGCGAGTTCATCGGCGCGATCATGGAGCTGTGCCAGTCCAAGCGGGGCACGCTGCGCGGCATGGACTACCTGTCCGAGGACCGCGTCGAGATGCGCTACACGCTGCCGCTCGCCGAGATCGTGTTCGACTTCTTCGACCAGCTGAAGTCGCGCACCCGCGGCTATGCCTCGCTCGACTACGAGCCCGACGGCGACCAGGTGGCCGACCTGGTCAAGGTCGACATCCTGCTCCAGGGGGAGACGGTCGACGCGTTCTCCGCGATCGTCCACAAGGACAAGGCGTACCCCTACGGCGTGATGATGGCCGGCAAGCTCAAGGACCTCATCCCGCGACAGCAGTTCGAGGTGCCGATCCAGGCAGCCATCGGGTCGCGCATCATCGCTCGCGAGAACATCCGCGCCATGCGCAAGGACGTCCTCGCCAAGTGCTATGGCGGTGACATCAGCCGCAAGCGCAAGCTGCTCGAGAAGCAGAAGGCCGGCAAGAAGCGGATGAAGAACATCGGCACGGTCGAGGTCCCGCCGGAGGCCTTCATCGCCGCGTTGACGTCCGATGCGGGCGCCAGCAGCGACAAGCCCAAGAAGTAGGCAGCGACACGACGCAACACCCCCGCTACTCGGCAAACGGTGGCCCAATAACCCGAGGTTTGCCGCGCAACGGGGGGTTTGCGGGTTACCGGTGGGTAATATCGCCGGCATGGTCGACACCTACGCGCTCTGGCGCCGCGTCACGGCATACCCCCAGGGCAAGCGGATCTTCTCGCTCGTCTTCGAGCAGGCGGCGCCCTACTTCCGCACCGCCCGGCCGCGCTTCGTCGAGCTCGGTCCGAACCGCGCGGTCCTCACGATCAGGAAGCGCCGCCGCGTCCAGAACCACATCGGCACGGTGCACGTCATCGCCATCTGCAACGGTCTCGAGGCCGCCATGGGCGCGCTCGCCGAGGCGACCATCCCGCGGCACCGCCGGTGGATCCCCAAGGGCATGGAGGTCGACTACACGGCCAAGGCGACGAGCGACATCACCTGTGTCGCCGAGACCGACCCGGCCGACTGGGAGCGCACTGGCGACGTCGAGATCCCGGTGCGGGTCAAGGGGATTCGCGCCGACGGCACGCCGGTGGTGCAGGGCACGATCCGGCTCTGGGTGACCGACAAACCCGCCTGATCAGACCGGACCTCAGGCCGGGACGGTGGACTCCTCGACATCGCCGAGGTCGAGTGGCTCGGTCGGTTCGGCAGACGCCACCATGGCCTCGGCCAACGACCACAGCCGGAGTATGCCGCGGGGCCACACCTCCTCGGCGGTCGCCTCGAGCTCCGGCCGGGTCCACCACCGGTGGTCGGTCATCGTGAGCTGCTCGACCTCGGTGTGCCCGCTGACGTCGACCTCGAAGGCCGGCACCCGGACGAACCAGAACACCTCGTCCTGGGTCGTCACGACGTCGCTGTAGCCGTGGACGACCGTGCGCGTGGCCAGCGGCCCGACGAGGTCCGCCTCGCTCACCACCACGCCGGTCTCCTCGGCGAGCTCGCGCACCGCTGCCGACCTGTCGCTCTCGTCCTGCTCGACCCCGCCGCCCGGCGTGATCCACCAGTGCGGGACGGGTGAGAAGCCGAGGTCGCTGTCGCGAAAGAGCAGCAGCCGGTCGCCATCGTCGACGAGCAGCACCCGCATCGCCCTACGCCGGATCCGCGGTCGGTCTGCCGGGTCTGCCGGCACGGCCCCGGTCGCCGCGGTCATGCGCGCAGCCGGGCCCGCAGCCGCGCGACGTCGGCGCCGGACCAGCCGTTCTCGAGCAGCCACCCCTCGGCCCCGCCGTGCTGCTCGCGCAGCACGGTGAGGATGCGCGCCATGGTCTCCGGCCGGGGCACGTGGTGGCTCATCGGCTGGTCGCGCAGCACGTCGGCGTAGGCCGGCCGCTCCATGAGGCGGGCGACGACGGCCTCGATGCGCTCGCCGGTGCGGACGTAGTCGGCCACGACGTCGTCGTCGGAGACGCCGGCCACCGACAGGGCCATGCCGACCACGGTGCCGGTGCGGTCCTTGCCGGCGGCGCAGTGCACGATCGTCGCACCGTGTGCGTCGGCGATGACGCCGAGCGCGCCGAGCACCGAGTCCGGCCGGTCCGCGAGGTAGCCGAGGTAGTGGCTCGCCCAGAAGTCGTCGTCACGCCTGACCGGGGCGGGGCGCTTGCCCTTGGCCGACTTGGACCAGGGCAGGACGAGTGCGTCCGCCGCGTCGACCTCGACCTGGTCGTCGCGGAACATCGAGTGCCGGTGGTGGGTCGCGAGGTCGCGCACCTGCAGCGGCCCCGGTCCCTCGATCTGCACCTCCACGTTGCTGCGCAGGTCGACGATGTCCGTGACCCCGACCTGCTCGACCAGCCGATCGATGTCGGCGTCGCTGAGGTCCTGGAGGTTGTCCGAGCGCAGGAGGCGCCCGGTGGCGACCCTGCCGCCGTCGGTGGTGGGCAGGCCGCCGACGTCGCGCATGTTGGCGACGCCGTCGAGGTCGATCCATCCGGTCGTGCTCACCCTTGGACCTTATGCCGCTCAGGTGTCCACGACGTGACCGGCACCCTGCGTCTCGGCGGCCGTGGCGACGGCGTCGGCCACGACGAGGTCGGCGAGACCGTTGCCGAGGTTCTGGCACACGACGCGTCCTGCCGGACGCCGACCGGTGAGGAGCCTCCCGGTAGAGCCGCTGGCGCTCGGGTAGTCGGGTCCGAGCGACCCGGAGTCCCTCAGCGCCTCGAACTGCTCGGGGTGGTCGGCGACGAGCGTGGCCGTGCGCGCGACGGCGGGCCCGACGCAGGAGCTGTAGTCGAGGGGGAGCAGGAGCGCGTCGTCACGCACCCAGGCCGGGTCGAGGTGCAGGCCGGGTGCACCGATCGCCAGGGCGGTGACGACCACGCGAGCCGCGCCGGCGGCAGCGGCGCGGGTCGGCGCACGAGTGAGTCGCGTGGCCGGGACCGCCTCAGCCGCCCACGACTCGAGCTCGTCGAGGGCCTGCGGTCGGCGGGCCCAGACCGTGACGTCCTGGTGGCCCAGCGCGTCGAGCACCCGCAGGTGTGCGCGCACCTGGACGCCGGCGCCCAGGATGGTGACTGGCTCGCCACGGTCGGCCAGGGCCGCGACACAGGCGCCGGTCACAGCGGCCGTCCGCAGCGCGGTGAGGGCGCCCGCGGGCATCACGGCACGCGGCATACCGGTCACTGCGTCGTTGACCACGACGAGCCCGGACGCCGTCGGCAGGTCACGCTCGACGTTGGCGGGCACGATGCTGATCCACTTGCACCCCAACAGGTTTCGTTCGGGGTATGCCGCGGGCATGGCATTCGCGAACGCGCCGGCTCCGGCTCGCTCACCGAGTCGGACGGTGGGCTTCGCAGGCACCTGCGCCGCCCCGTCGGCGACCGCGACGAGGGCCGCACGCGCCAGCTCGACCGCTTGGGCAGGGGAGGGGAGCAGTCGCTCGACGTCGGCCTCGGTGAGCACGCGCATGGCTCGACCCTACGGTCGGGCTGGTCACCCGGGCACAAAGGTGAGGGCCTCGGAAAGTATGAGTTTCCGAGGCCCTCGACAACCAGAACCGAAGTCCTGATCGACGCTCTCACCGAGGTGAGTGCGTATGGATATTTCTAGTGGGCCGCCCGAGGGTGTGCAAGGGGTGGAACGAACTTTTTCCGAACTTTTCGGGTCTTTGCGGCGTGTCCTGCTCGACACGCCGGAGAACGCACCCTCAGGGCCGGGTGAGGCGCGCCCGGCCGGTGCCGGACAATGGTGCCCATGCCCAGCGCCCTGCCCGACGGCGACCCCGCACCGCCCGACGGCCGGCTCCCCGGGGCCGCACTGGCGACGTTGAGCGACCACCCGTTCGGGGTCTACCTGCACGTGCCGTTCTGCTCCGTGCGCTGCGGCTACTGCGACTTCAACACCTACACGCTGCCCGAGCTGGGTGCCGACGGGGCGAGCATCGACACCTTCGCCGACGCGGCGCTGCGCGAGCTGGCGTTCGCCGACGGCGTCCTGCGGGCGGACGGCGCCACGCCTCCTGCGGTCGACACCGTCTTCGTCGGCGGCGGCACGCCCACCATGCTCGCCGCGGCCGACCTCGCTCGGCTGCTGGTCGGCATACGTGACACCTGGGGGCTGGCGCCCGGCGCGGAGGTGACGACCGAGGCCAACCCGGACTCGGTCACGCCCGACGGCCTGCAGCTGCTCGCGGATGCGGGGTTCACGAGGGTCTCCATCGGCATGCAGTCGGCCGTGCCCCATGTCCTGCGCACCCTCGAGCGCACCCACGACCCTGACAACGTCGCCAAGGCGGTGGCCGCGGCCCGGGACGCCGGGCTGCAGGTCAGCCTGGACCTCATCTACGGCACGCCGGGGGAGTCCCTTGACGACTGGCGCACGAGCCTCGAGGCGGTGAAATCCCTTGAGCCAGACCATGTCTCGGCCTACGCGCTCGTGGTCGAGGACGGCACCAAGCTGGCCGCCCAGGTGCGGCGCGGGGTGGTCCCGGCGCCAGAGGACGACGACGAGGCCGCCAAGTACGAACTCGCCGACGAGGTGCTCACCGCCGCGGGCTACGACTGGTACGAGGTCAGCAACTGGGCGCGACGCGAGGACGCGCGGTGCCGACACAACGAGGGCTACTGGGACGGCGGCAACTGGTGGGGCATCGGCCCGGGGGCGCACAGCCACGTGGGCGGCGTCCGGTGGTGGAACGTCAAGCACCCCAACGCGTATGCCGGCCGGCTGGCTGCCGGGTCGAGCCCGGCCCAGGGGCGGGAGACGTTGACCGACGAGCAGCGCCACGACGAGCGGGTGCTGCTCGGGTCGCGTCTCGTGGGTGGCCTGCCCATCGACGAGCTGGGCCCGGATGGGCGCGAGGCCGTGGCGGGTCTCATCGCCGACGGGCTCATCGAGGGAGCCGCGGCGCTGCGTCGCCAACGCGTGGTGCTCACGCGGCAGGGGCGCCTGCTCGCCGACACCGTCGTCCGGCGCCTGCTCGGCCTGCGCTGAGCGAGGTCACCAGCGGCGGAAGCCGCCCTCGGTGCTGATGACCTGACCGACGACCCATCGCCCCTCGTCGCTGACCAGCCAGCCGATCAGCCGGGCCGGGTCGTCGGGGTCGCCGAACCGCCCCTGGGGGAAGTGCGCGCGGATGTCGTCGAGCCGGTCGGCCCGGTCGGTGGTCTCGGGGTCGAGGTAGCCGGTGTTGACCGGGCCGGGGTTCACGGTGTTGAGCAGGATGCCGTGCTCGACGAGGTCGTCGGCGACCGACGCGGTGACGCCCGCGAGAGCCGCCTTCGACGCGGCATACGCGATCTCGTCACGCATCGGGCCCAGCTGCTGACCCGACGTCATCCACACGACGCGCCCACCGACCCGCCCGTCGTGCTGTGCGGCGAAGGCCCGAGTCGCCAGGATCGTGGCCCGCGTGTTGACGCGCCAGTGACCGTCGAGCATGGCCGTGGTCTGGTCCGCGAGCGGTCCGTCGCCGCCGCTGCGGGCGTGGTTGCAGACGAGGATGTCGAGGTGCCCCAACGCGTTTCGCGCATCGGCAATGAGCTGATCGGCGGCGTCGTCGTCGGCGAGGTCGAGGCTGCCGTGGGCCAGTCGCGCGCCCTCGGTGAGGCGCGTCGATAGCTCGGCCATCACCTCCTCGGGCGACTCGCTGCCCCACGGCTGGTCGGCGTCGTGGGGCGAAAAGTGCTGGCACCACAGGCTCGCCCCCATGGACGCGAGCCTGGCGGCGATGGCGAACCCGATCCCACGGCGCCGGCTCACACCGGTGACGACAGCGGTGCGGCCGGCGAGCGGGAGATCGGTCACTTGACGAAGTCGATGGTGAACGGCGGCTTGAACCACTCGCCGTTGTTGGCCCTCATTGCGCCGATGACGTGGATCACGACGGCGCCGACGACGATCAGCGGGTAGGTGATGAAGCCGACCAGGACGATCATCAGCAAACCCGAGATGATCAGGCCGATGAGGGCGGTCAGCTGCACGTTCAGCGCGTTGGCCGCGTGCGAACGGACGAACGGACCGCGGTCCTTCACGACGACGTAGAGGATCACCGAGGCGATGAAGCCGATCGTCCCGGCGCTCACCACCATCGCGATGGCGGGAATGACGTGCGCCAGCGTGGCCCAGGTCTTCTCCTCCTGCTGCGACATCGGCTGTGGCCCGGCGTACTGGGCCTGCTGGGGCTGCTGGTAGGGCTGGCCGGACGGCTGCCCCTGCGGCGGCTGGTTTGGCTGCTGGGGCTGCTGCGGCTGCTGCGGTTGGTCGGTCATGGGTTCCTCCCCGTGGTGGTGTACCCAGTCAAACGCATGAGCGCCGCGGGAATGCCCGGTTTCGGGGTGTGGACGGCGCGGTTCAGGGACGGGTCAGGGCCGACCCTGACCCGGTGGCCCCGCGCCTCAGTGACCCGGCTCGGTCACGAAGTCGATGAGCTCCTCGACGCTGGCCAGCAGCGACGGCTCGAGGTCGGCATAGGTGTGGACCGTGCCGAGGATCTGCTTCCAGGCCCGCGCAATGTCCGCCTGCGAGTCGTGAGGCAGGCCGAGCGCCGCGCAGATGCCGTGCTTCCACGACTGGCCCCGCGGGATGACGGGCCACGCCGACAGGCCCAGCCGCTCGGGTCGCACGCTCTGCCACACGTCGACGTACGGGTGCCCGAGTATCCGCACGTGCGCGGCATACGGCTGCACCCGACTGGCCGACTCGACGACGCGAGACTCCTTCGTGCCCGGCACGAGGTGGTCGACGAGCACGCCCATGCGGCGCCCCGGGCCGGGGGAGAAGTTGCGGATGACCGCCTCGAGGTCGTCGACGCCGTCGAGCATCTCGACCACGACGCCCTCGATGCGCAGGTCGTCGCCCCACACCTTCTCGACGAGCTCGGCGTCGTGCCGCCCCTCGACGAAGATCCGCGACCCGCTCGCGATCCGAGCCTTGGCGCCCGCCACCGCCCGCGAGCCGGACGCGGTCCGGCTGGCGGCCTGGCGTGCCTGCGCGAGCTTGGCGTTGGCGCTCGCCTTCGGCGGGGTCAGGACGACCGGCGCGCCGTCGACGAGGAACCCCGGTCCCAGCGGGAAGCCACGGGTGCGGCCGTGCCGGTCCTCCAGGTGGACCACGTGCATGCCGCCGGCCTTCTCGACCCGCACCACGGCGCCGACCCAGCCGGTCTCGACCTCCTCGACCACAAGGCCCGGCTCGGCCGCGACCTCGGTCGAGCGACCACGCGGCGGCACGCGCCAGTCGCCGGCGAGCACGTCGGATCCATAGCGGTCAGGCACCGACGCAGGGTATGCCGTGGGCGAACACGGACGCCGACGCCGCGCCGGGATGCGGTGATCGGGCCGGGAACGACCTAGACTTGGCACTCGTAGACAGTGAGTGCCAGCGATCGGGAAGGAGCACGCGATGAGCGAGGAACGTCGCCTCAGGGTGCTCCGCGCGATCGTCCAGGACTACGTCGAGACCTCTGAACCGGTCGGCTCCAAGGCCCTGCTCGAGCGCCACCAGCTCGGTGTCTCGGCCGCCACCGTGCGCAACGACATGGCAGCGCTGGAGGAGGACGGCCTGATCGCCGCCCCGCACACCAGCGCCGGCCGGGTCCCGACCGACGCCGGCTACCGGCTCTTCGTCGACCGGCTGAGCGCGGTCAAGCCGATGTCGCAGGCCGAGCGGGCCGCCATCGCGCGCTTCCTCGAGGGCGCCGTCGATCTCGACGACGTTGTCGACCGCACGGTCCGGCTGCTCGCGCAGCTGACCCGGCAGGTCGCGGTGGTGCAGTACCCCAGCCTCACCCGCTCCACGGTCCGCCACGTCGAGCTGGTGCCGCTCGGGCCGCACCGTCTGATGGTGGTCCTCATCGTCAACACCGGACGGGTCGAGCAGCGGGTCATCGAGACCTCGAGTGACCTGTCGACGGCCGAGGGTGAGGCCACGCTGACGACCCTGCGCACCAAGGTCAACCAGCGCGCGGCGGGGGAGCGGCTGGTCGACGCGGCCCGGTCCCTGGCCACCCTCACCGAGGAGTTCGCTCCCGACCAGGGCGACCTCGTGCGCGCGGTCGTCGGCTCGCTCGAGGACGCCCTCGTCGAGGAGCGCGAGGAGCGCGTCGTGCTGTCGGGCACCGCAAACCTCGCCCGCTCCGGCACCGACTTCCCGCTCACCATCGGGCCGGTGCTCGAGGCGCTCGAACAGCACGTCGTGCTGCTCAAGCTGCTCGGCACCGCCCGGGAGACCACCGAGCCGATCGCGGTGCGCATCGGCCACGAGAACCCGCACGCCGGTCTGCAGGCCACCTCGGTGGTCTCGACGGAGTACGGCACCGGGTCGGACCTCGTCGCCGGTCTCGGCGTCCTCGGCCCGACCCGCATGGACTACCCGACCACCATGGCCTCGGTGCGCGCCGTGGCCACGTACGTCTCGCGCATCCTGGCCCCATGACATACCCCATGACATACCGGCACCCGCGGATGCGTTGACCCACCAGCAGTGAATCAGCAGCAGTGACAAGGACACCGTTGAACGACTACTACCAGGACCTCGGCGTCTCCCGGGACGCCACCGCCGAGGACATCAAGCGGGCCTACCGCCGCAAGGCGCGCTCGCTGCACCCCGACGTCAACCAGTCGCCGGAGGCCGAGGAGCAGTTCAAGCGCGTCTCGCAGGCCTACGACGTCCTGTCCGACGCCGAGAAGCGTCGCTCCTATGACATGGGCGCCGACCCGTATGCCGCCGGCGCGGCCGGCTTCGGTCAGGGCTTCTCGTTCAGCGACATCATGGACGCCTTCTTCGGTGCGGGTGCCGGCGCGGCCCAGCACGGTCCGCGCTCGCGGCAGCGTCGCGGCCAGGACGCGTTGGTGCGGCTCGAGCTCGACCTCGGCGACACCGTGTTCGGCACCGAGAAGGACCTCACCATCGAGACGGCCGTGCTGTGCGGCACCTGCCACGGTGACGGCGCGCAGCCGGGCACGTCGCGCCGCACGTGCGACGTCTGCGGTGGCCGCGGCGAGGTCCAGCAGGTGCAGCGCAGTTTCCTGGGCCAGGTCATGACAACGCGGCCGTGCATGACGTGCCAGGGCTACGGCGAGGTCCTCGTCAGCCCGTGCTTCGAGTGCTCCGGCGATGGACGTGTCCGGACGCGGCGCACCCTCACCATCAAGGTGCCGGCTGGCGTGGACACGGGCACGCGCATCCAGCTGAGCGGCGAGGGCGAGGTCGGTCCCGGCGGCGGGCCGCAGGGCGACCTCTACGTCGAGGTCGACGTGCGCCCCCACCACACCTTCCAGCGGCGCGGCGACGACCTGCACTGCACGGTCGAGGTGCCCATGACCGCAGCCGCTCTCGGCACGACGCTCAAGCTCGACAGCTTCGACGGCATCAACGAGGTCGAGCTGCGGCCCGGCACCCAGGCCGGCGACACCATGACGCTGCGTGGCCTGGGCGTCACGCACCTGCGTCACGGCGGACGCGGTGACCTGGTCGTCCACACCAACGTGATGACCCCGACCAAGCTCGACGCCCAGCAGGAGGAGCTCCTGCGCCAGCTCGCCACGGTGCGCGGCGAGGAGCGGCCCGAGGGCCGGCTCGCCCCCGCCAACCAGGGCATCTTCGGCAAGCTCAAGGACGCCTTCAAGGCCGGCCGGGCAGGAGCCTGACCGCGATGGCAGGTGAGGGCATGACGGCACGGGCGCTCGCGGCATACACGCGCTCCCGCACGCTCGTCGTGCTCTCGCTCGCCGTCCTGCTCGCCGCCCCGACGCTGGGTGGCTCGCAGCCGACCCTGCTCGGCGGGGTGGCGGTCGTCCTTGTCGGTGCGCTGGCCCTGGCGACCGCGTCACGTCCCGTGCCGGTCCCCGTCCTGGTGCGTATGCCGGGTGGTCGCCCCGACGCGCAGGCGCCCACCCCCCACTGGCGCCACCTGCCGGTTGCGCGGCGGCCGATCCGGCCGCGAGCTCCTGGGACGCGCTGAGCACCTCAGCGCACCCAATTCCCTTTGACCGCCCGGGTTTCCGGGCAGAGGAGCTCCACCATGGACACCTTGTTGACCCCCATCACCCATGCCCTCGCGAGCGTGCTCGCGGGCGCACACTCCCTGGCGACCGACCTCGGCCTCGCCTCCGGTTCGGCGACGGCATGGTTGCTGGCCATCGCCGCCGTCGTCGTCACCGCCCGAAGCCTGATGTTGCCGCTGGTCGTGCGCGGTGTGCGCGACAGCCACGCCCGCGCCAAGGCCCGGCCGCAGCTGGTCGCACTCCGACGCCGGTACGACGGCAAACGCGACCTCGAGAGCCTGCAGCGGATGCGGGCCGAGCAGCGGGAGGTGCACGCCGAGCACGGCGTCTCCGCCTGGGGTGTCGCACCCGTGCTGCTGCAGCTGCCGCTGCTGTTCGCCCTCTACCGCGTCATCTCCGACGTCACCGCCGGGCAGGGCGTCGGCGCCCTCGATGCGGGGCTCGTCGCGTCGGCGACGTCGGCCTCGGTGCTCGGCCTGCACCTGTCGAGCCGGCTCGGGTCGGCCTTCGCCGACTCGCCGTCAGCGGGGCTGGTGCTCCTCGCCGTCGTGGTCCTGTCGGCGCTGCTGTCGTTCGCGACCCAGCGGTGGTTCACGCTGCCGATGATGGACCCGACCGGCCAGCCCGAGCTGATGGTGCAGGTGCAGCAGTGGATGCCCCTGGCCGGTGCGGTGGGTGTCCTCGTCAGCGCTGCGTTCGTGCCGGCCGGGCTCGTCGTCTACTGGTGCCTGTCGAACCTGTGGACCTTCGTGCAGCAGGGGCTGGTCTGGCGGTTCGCGCGCACACCGGGCAGCCCCGCGGCACTGCGTCGCACCGGCACGACCGCGCCTGCCTAGGCTGTCCCGCGTGACCCTGCCGCTCTTCCTCGTCGACCCGGCGACGGTGCGTGACGCCGCCGCCGGGTCGACCGTGGTGCTCGACGGACCCGAGGGGCGTCATGCCGCCACGGTGCGCCGGATCGGCGCGGGGGAGCAGGTGATGCTCGGCGACGGCCTCGGCCGCCGCGTCACGTGCACGGTCCAGTCCGCGTCGAAGGACTCGCTCGACCTGGTGGTCACGGCGGTCGACGTCGAACCCGAGCCCACACCGAGGTTCGTGCTCGTGCAGGCGCTCGCCAAGGGCGACCGCGACGACCAGGCCATCGAGGCGGCCACCGAGTACGGCGTCGACGAGGTGGTGCCGTGGCAGGCGGCCCGCTCGATCGTCCAGTGGCGCGGGGAACGTGGCGAGAAGGCGCGACGCAAGTGGGAGTCAACGGTCCTGGCCGCGAGCAAGCAGTCGCGCCGGGCGCGCGTGCCGGTGGTCGGCCAGCTCGTCACCACGAAGGCTCTCGCCGCGCTCGTCGGCGGCGCCGCGGCGGCATACGTGCTGCACGAGGATGCCACGAAGACCCTTGCGTCACAGACGGTTCCGACCGACGGTGACGTCCTCGTCGTCGTCGGCCCGGAAGGCGGAATCTCGCCCGAGGAGGTCGCTGCCCTAGAAGGGGCTGGTGCCCTCACGGTGCGGCTCGGTGACACGGTGCTGCGGTCGTCGAGCGCCGGACCGGCCGCGCTGGCCGTGCTCAGCGCCGCCAGCCGGTGGCGCTGAGCGCCCGGGCCATCACTCCACCGTGAAGCTGCGGGTGGCTTCCGCCGCGACGCTGCCGTCCTTGGCGCTCGCCTCGAACACCCGGATCGTGTAGCTGCCCGCAGGCAGCCTGCCCAGGTCGATCGTGTACTCGCCCTGCGAAGGGGCGCCGACCGTGGCGGTCGTGAAGCCGTCCTTGACCTTGGCGCCGCCGCGTTGCAGCTCCCAGCTGACCGTTGCCTCGAACACGATCGCGAGGCCCTTGACCGTCACGGGTTTGGCGGCTGGGAGCACCTGGTCGCGGCCGGGTGAGGTGACCCAGATCGGCGCGAGGTCCTCGTAGAGGCGGTCCGACGGCGGCCGGGTGAACGGCGTGTCGGTGGCGATCGACCCGAACAGCCGCGCTCCCTCGCCCTGCACCGTGATGCGCACGGGCAGGTTGCCGTCCTGGATGGCTGCCTGCGCCGTCCAGACCAGCTCCTGAACCGCGAGCCGGCGGATCTCCGCAGTCGCCGCGGCGGCCGGATTGCCGGCGTTACCGAGGTCGACCGTGATGGACTTGCCGGGGACGTGCGTGACCCCGAGCACGGACTGGCCGGACCACGGCTGGAGGTAGCCGTCGGTGTTGGAGAACCGTTGCGCCTGAACGGCTTGCGTGAGCGCAGCCTTGGCGACATCGGGAGCCGACGAGGCCGCGGGGAGGTCCTCCGTGAGGAACTCGCGGAAGAGCTTGTAGGTCGGCTTCCCGTCACCGACGGGGCCCACGAAGTAGACCGGCAGCAGCGTCGACCGGCTGGGCCCTGCCGTCGAGCTGGTGGCCGCCGAGGTGGGGGACGTGGGCTGGTCGGTGGCGGTGGGTGTCGTGGAAGGGGTCGCGGTGGTCGGAGCCGGCGTCACCGCGGTGCTGGTGCCGGCGGGAGGCGACACGGTGGGCTGGTCGTCCTGGCCGGTCCACCAGATGCCGCCGATGATCGCGGCCACCGCGGCTGCGGCAGCGACGGGCAGGAGCCAGCGACGGGTGCCGTGACCACCGGTGACGGTGAGCGGTCCGGCCTCGTTCGCCTCGTGCAGGATCGCGTCGAGCCGCTCGCGCGGGTGCACCCGGTTGGCGTCCTGCGCCAAGGACGTGCGCAGCTCGCGTTCGAGCCGGTCGAACTCACCGGGCTCGAAACCCGGGTCGAGGAACCCGGGCTCGTTCGGGCGGTCCCTGTTGCTCATGAGGGCTTCTCCATCCGGTCGCGCAGCGAGGCGAGGCCGCGGTGGGCGTGGGCCTTGACCGCACCGGCCGAGATGCCGAGCGCGTCGGCGATCTGGGCCTCGCTGAGGTCGAGGTAGTAGCGCATCGTCAGGACTTCCTTCTGGCGCTGGGGGAGCCGCCCCAGCGCAGCGATCATCGTGTTGCTGGTCTCGGTGGCGAGAGCGTGGTCCTCGGCGCTGGCGGCATCGCGCCGGCCGGGGATGTCGCCCGCACCCTGCTCGCGGGCGACGTAGCGCTGTTCGACGCCGCGGTGGCGCAGCGCCGACCGCGCCCCGTTGACGACGGCACGACGCAGGTATGCCGCGGCGCTCGCCTGGTCGCGCAGCGACCCCCACCGGCGGTGGACGGCGATGAAGGCGTCCTGGACGACCTCCTCGGCGACGAGGTCGTCCCGCACCAGCAGCCAGGCCAGCCGGACCAACCCGGCCCAGTGCGCGGCATACAGCTCGCGCACGCCCTCGTCGGCGCCGACGGAGGCGGCTCCGGAGGGTTCGCGTTCGGCCACGCCCAACGTTCTCACGCACCATGGACGCGCAGCCCTGCCTGTCGGTTGACGCGCCGTTAGTGTGTTTCTCATGGCGAGTGACGAGCGGGCGTTCGACCCGGACTGCATCTTCTGCAAGATCGTGGCGGGGGAGATCCCCGCCGAGATCGTGCGCCAGGACGACGCGACCGTGGCGTTCCGTGACCTCGACGCCCAGGCGCCGGTGCACGTGCTCGTGATCCCACGCCACCACGTGCCGAACGTCGGCGCGCTCGCGGCCGACCGACCCGAGGACGCGGTGGCAGTGCTCGACGCGGTGCGTGAGGTGGCGGCCCAGGAGGGCATCGACGAGGGCGGCTACCGGTCGGTGTTCAACACCGGGCCGGACGCGCACCAGACGGTGTTCCACGCCCACGTCCACGTGCTCGGCGGCCGCACAATGACGTGGCCTCCCGGCTGACCGGCCCCGTAGACTGGCGCAACCATGTCAGACGCTGATCATCAGTCCGTGCCGGACGGCGCCCCCGAGGGCAGCCTTCCGGCGCCCACGCACACCGTCGTCATCCCGCCCCAGGTGCAGATGGTCACGCTCCTCGGGCCGCGCGACGAGCTGCTGCGCACCATGGAGCGGGCCTTCCCCCAGCTCGAGATCCACGTGCGCGGCAACGAGTTCCACCTCTCCGGTCCGAGCGCCGACGTCGCGCTCGCCGAGCGCACCATCGACGAGCTGCTCGCGGTGATCGAGGGCGGCCAGCCGCTCAACCGCGACGCCGTCGAGCGCTCGATCCAGATGCTGCGCGCGCAGACCGTCGAGCGCCCGGCCGACGTGCTCACGATGAACATCGTCAGCAACCGTGGCCGCACGATCCGGCCCAAGACGCTGAACCAGAAGCACTACGTCGACGCCATCGACACCAACACCATCGTGTTCGGCATCGGACCGGCCGGCACCGGCAAGACCTACCTCGCCATGGCCAAGGCCGTCGCGGCGCTGCAGGCCAAGCAGGTCAACCGGATCATCCTCACTCGGCCGGCGGTCGAGGCGGGGGAGCGGCTGGGCTTCCTGCCGGGATCGCTCAACGACAAGATCGACCCCTACCTCCGCCCGCTCTACGACGCCCTCCACGACATGGTCGACCCCGAGTCGATCCCACGGCTGATGGCTGCCGGGACCATCGAGGTCGCGCCACTGGCCTATATGCGCGGCAGGTCGCTTAACGACTCGTTCATCATCCTGGACGAGGCGCAGAACACCTCGCCGGAGCAGATGAAGATGTTCCTCACGCGGCTCGGGTTCGGCTCGAAGATGGTCGTCACCGGTGACGTGACCCAGGTCGACCTGCCCGACGGGCAGCGGTCGGGCCTGCAGGTCGTGCGCGACATCCTCGGCGACGTCGAGGACATCCACTTCTCGCTGCTGACGGCCCAGGACGTCGTGCGGCACCGGTTGGTCGGGCAGATCGTGGACGCCTACGACCACTACGACGAGGGGCTGCGCAACCGCGCCGAGCGCCGTCGCGAGGCGCGCACCGAGAACCGGCGCGAGGGTCACCGAGAGGGACAGGAGAACCGTGAGCGTCGACGTTCTCAATGAGACCGACTACCGGCTCGACGAGCTCGAGCTGGTGGCGCTCGCGAAGTACGTCATGACCGAGATGCGGGTGCACCCCGGCGCCGACCTCGTGCTGCGGCTCGTCGACGAGGACGCGATGGAGGTCCTCCACGTGCAGTGGATGGACCTGCCCGGCCCGACCGACGTCATGAGCTTCCCCATGGACGAGCTGCGGCCGGGGCGGGAGGGCGAGGAGCCGGAGGAGGGTGTGCTGGGCGACATCGTGCTCTGCCCCTCGGTGGCGGCCAAGCAGGCCAAGGAGGCCGGTCACGCGACCGAGGAGGAGCTGCTGCTCCTCACGACGCACGGCATCCTGCACCTGCTCGGCTACGACCACGCCGAGCCCGACGAGGAGCGCGAGATGTTCGAGCTGCAGCGCCAGCTGCTGCTGACCTTCCTCGCCGGCCGCGGCCGGCCGAGCGCCTGAGGCGCGTGGCATGACCGGAATCGTCATCACCGCGCTGCTCAGCATCGCCCTGGCCTTTGTGCTGTCCGCTGCCGAGGCCGCCATCTTCCGCATGTCCCGCGTCCGCGCGCACGAGCTCGTCGAGGAGGGACGCGCCGGCTCCAAGGCGCTCGCGCGCATCGTCGGTGACTCCGCGGCATACCTCTCGGTGACTGCGTTCCTGCGCATCGTCGCCGAGTCGACCACGGCCGTGCTCATCACCCTCGGCACCATCGACCTGGTCGACGGGTTCTGGCGGCGCCTGTTCATCGCCATCGGCGTCATGGCGCTGGTGTCGTTCGTCATCGTCGGTGTCTCGCCGCGGACCCTGGGGCGGCAGCACTCCGACAGCGTGGCCCTGCTGACGTCACCGCTGATCGTGTTGCTGCGCACCATCCTCGGGCCGGTGGCCCGGGTGCTGGTGCTGCTCGGCAACGCCGTGACGCCGGGGCGGGGCTACCGGGACGGGCCGTTCCAGAGCGAGTCCGAGCTGCGTGACCTCGTGGATCTCGCCGGTGAGAGCGCGCTCATCGAGGCGGACGAGCGCGAGATGATCCACTCGGTCTTCGAGCTCGGTGACACCGTGGTGCGCGAGGTCATGGTGCCGCGCACCGACATGGTGACGATCGACGGCACGAAGTCGCTGCGGTCGGCCATGTCGCTCTTCCTGCGCAGCGGCTTCTCGCGGATGCCGGTCGTCGGCGACGGGTCCGACGACATCCTCGGGCTGCTCTACTTCAAGGACGTCGCGCGCCGGGTCAACGCCGACCCCGAGGCCGTGGGGCTGCCGGTGACCGCACAGATGCGCCCCGTCCACTACGTGCCGGAGAGCAAGCCGATCGACGACCTGCTGCGCGAGATGCAGAGGGACCAGACGCATTTCGCCGTGGTGGTCGACGAGTACGGCGGCACGGCCGGACTCGTCACGATCGAGGACATCCTCGAGGAGATCGTCGGTGAGATCGCCGACGAGTACGACCGCGAGGCACCTGGCGTCGAGGACCTCGGCGACGGCCGAATGCGCGTGCCGGCGACGATGGACATCGACGACCTGGCCGACCTGTTCCACGTCGAGATCGACGAGGACGAGGTCGACACGGTCGGTGGTCTCATCGGCAAGACGATCGGCAGGGTGCCGATCGTGGGGTCGACCTGCGAGGTGTCGGGCGTGCGGCTGACGGCCGAGCGGATGGCCGGACGCCGACACCGCATTGCGTCGGTCATCGTCGAAAGGGTTGAGCCGCAAGGGGATTCGCCCGCAGAGCAAGGGGACTCGAACGTGGACGTGGTGCGTGAAGAGGTGTCTTCGTGACGGAGTATGCCGCCGGCTTCGCCTGCCTCGTCGGCCGCCCGAACGCCGGGAAGTCGACGCTGACGAACGCCCTCGTGGGCCAGAAGGTCGCGATCACCTCGTCCAAGCCGCAGACCACCCGGCACACGATCCGCGGAATCGTCACGACCGACGACTACCAGCTGGTGCTCGTCGACACGCCGGGACTGCACAAGCCGAGAACCCTTCTGGGAGAACGGCTCAACGACCAGGTGCGTGAGACGCTGCTCGAGGTCGACGTCATCGGCTTCTGCCTCCCGGCAGACCAGAAGATCGGCCCCGGCGACACCTTCATCGCCAAGGAGCTGACGGAGGTCCAGCGCGCCAAGAAGCGCCCGGTGGTGGCCATCGCCACCAAGATCGACCTCGTCGACAAGGAGCGGCTCGCCGAGCACCTCATGGCGATCGACCGGCTGGGGGAGTGGGACGCGATCGTGCCCTGCTCGGCCGCTGACGGACGCCAGGTCGACGACGTGGCCCGTGTGCTGGCGTCCTACCTGCCGCCGTCACCGGGCCCGCTCTACCCGGATGGGGTCCTGACCGACGAGCCCGAGGCCGTCATGATCGCCGAGCTCGTGCGGGAGGCTGCGCTGGAGGGTGTGCGTGACGAGCTGCCCCACTCCCTGGCCGTCGTGGTCGAGGAGATGGTCCCCCGGGATGGGCGGCCGACCGACAACCCGCTGCTCGACGTGCGGGTCAACCTGTTCGTGGAGCGGTCGTCGCAGAAGGCCATCATCATCGGCCGCGGCGGCTCCCGCCTGCGCGAGGTGGGCACCAACGCGCGCCGCGGCATCGAGGCCCTCTTGGGCCAGCGGGTCTTCCTCGACCTGCACGTCAAGATCGCCAAGGACTGGCAGCGCGACCCGAAACAGCTGCAACGGCTGGGTTTCTGACCGCACGGCCGGGTGCGCCCGCGGATGTGGCCAGCATCACGGCATACCAAAGTCGTTGCACCGCAACGCAACCCAATCGTTACCGCCCATACCACATCTCGTGTGGATTTGTATTTCCTACTTTCGGTAGGCAGTGTGGAGTGTTGGCCGCTGAGCCACCACACGCACTGTGAATACGTAACCGACGAGAACGACGGAGGAAGGGAAGCGTTCGCACCGCGCTCCCCGACACGACGTGGACGACACGACACTGACCAAGACCGGTCCCACCGGTCCGGCAGAGGCCACTGGCGAGCGCCAGGCCATCGAGCCCCTGCACCCCGCCCTCGACCCGGTCGTCGAGGAGACCCTCAACGAGGAGCCCCAACGGCTCGACAAGGTCGTCTTCGGCGTCACCGCCGTCATCGCGATCGGGTTCGTGCTGTGGGGGTTCCTCTCGACCGACACCCTGAGCACCGCTTCGGGCGATGCCCTCGGCTGGGTCGTGCACAACATGGGCTGGCTCTTCGCGCTCGTCGCGTCCGGCTTCGTCCTCTTCGTGATCTGGCTGGCCGCCGGCAAGTACGGCAACATCCCGCTGGGCCGCGACGACGAGGAGCCGGAGTTCCGGACCGTGTCGTGGATCGCGATGATGTTCAGTGCCGGCATGGGCATCGGCCTAATGTTCTACGGCGTCTCCGAGCCGCTGTCGCACTTCGTGACGCCGCCCCCCGGCACCGGTGAGCCCGGCAACCCCGAGGCCGTCCAGACCGCGATGGCCACGACGCTGTTCCACTGGACCCTGCACCCGTGGGCCATCTACGCCGTCGTCGGACTGGCCGTCGCCTACGGCGTGTTCCGCAAGGGCCGCTCGCTGCTGATCAGCTCGGCGTTCGCGCCGCTGCTCGGTGAGAAGCGAGCGAACGGCCCGGCGGGCAGGGTCATCGACATCCTGGCCATCTTCGCGACCCTCTTCGGCTCGGCTGCGTCCCTCGGCCTGGGTGCGCTGCAGATCGGCTCCGGCCTGGAGATCGTCGGCGGCATCGGCAAGGTCGGCAACGGCGTGCTGGTTGCGATCATCACCGTGCTGACGGTGTGCTTCATCCTGTCGGCCGTCTCCGGCGTCGCCAAGGGCATCCAGTGGCTGTCGAACATCAACATGGTGCTGGCGATCGTCCTGGCCGTTTTCGTCTTCGTCGTCGGCCCGACGGTCTTCATCCTCGACCTGGTGCCGACCGCGGTGGGTTCCTACTTCCAGGACCTGGCGATGATGTCCGCGCGCACCGACGCCGCCGGTGGCGACGCGATGCAGGAGTGGCTGTCCGGCTGGACGATCTTCTACTGGGCGTGGTGGGTCAGCTGGACCCCCTTCGTCGGCATGTTCATCGCCCGCATCTCGCGGGGTCGCACGATCCGCCAGTTCGTGACCGGCGTGCTGCTCGTGCCGAGCGTCGTGTCGCTCGTGTGGTTCGCCATCTTCGGCGGCGCCGGCATCAACATGCAGCGCGGCGGCACGGACATCGCCGGCGAGGGCTCCGCCGAGGGCTCGCTCTTCGCGATGCTCAGCCACCTGCCCCTGTCGACGATCACCTCGATCATCGTCATGGTGCTCGTCGCGATCTTCTTCGTCAGCGGTGCCGACGCGGCCTCGATCGTCATGGGCACGCTGTCCGAGCGAGGCACCCTCTCGCCGCGTCGCCCTACGGTCATCTTCTGGGGTGCAGCGACCGGTGCCGTGGCCGCCGTCATGCTGCTGGTCGGTGGAGATGACGCCCTGACCGGCCTGCAGAACCTCACGATCGTGGCAGCACTGCCCTTCGTGCTCGTCATGGTCGGGCTCGCAGTGGCCCTCGTGAAGGACCTCAGCACCGACCCCCTCATCGTGCGCCGTGCCTACGCCCGCGCCGCCGTCGAGCAGGCGGTGGTCAGCGGCGTGACCGACCACGGTGACGACTTCACCCTCGTCTACGAGGAGACCGCCCCCGGCGAGGGCGTTGGTGAGCTGGTGGCAATCACCCCGACCACGTCCGAGAACGGCGACAGCACTCCGGACGGTGCGTCCAACGGCACGTCGCGTGGCGAGTCGAACGGCACGCCGGACGGCTATGTCGCAGCCGCCCGCCATCAGGACTGACCCCCGTCCCACGCACTCGGCCCACCGGACCCGCACAATGGTCCGGTGGGCCGAGTCATGGTCGTGGTCAAGGCGGTCGCCGCGGTGCTGCTGGCTGCCGTCGTGACGGCCTGCACGGCCGATGGCGCGGGTGATGGCACGGGTGGAGGCGCGGGTCGCAGCGCCGGGTCGGATGCGTCCGCGCGCCTGCTCGCCGCCGCCGAGACGGGTGACGTCGAAGTTGCCAGGAGCGCGCTGGACGAGGGTGCCGACATCGAGGCGCGGGACGGCCGCCGCCGCACAGCCCTGCTGCTCGCGGTCACCGGCGACCACCTCGACATGGCGCGGTTGCTGGTCGACCGCGGCGCCGACCCCGACGCCGTCGACGCCCAGCAGGACACACCGTGGCTGGTCACCGGCGTGACCGGCAGCGTGGCCATGGTCGAGGTGCTCCTGCCCGCCGACCCGGACCTCACGCTCGTCAACCGGTACGGCGGGACGTCCCTCATCCCGGCCAGCGAGCGCGGGCACGTCGACTACGTGCGGCGGGTCGTGCAGACCGGCATCGACGTCAACCACGTCAACAACCTCGGCTGGACCGCACTGCTGGAGGCCGTCATCCTCGGCGACGGCGGGCCCGCGCACCAGGAAATCGTGCGCATCCTGCTCGATGCCGGGGCCGACCCCGCGATCGCCGACAAGGACGGCGTGACCGCGCTCGAACACGCCCGCACCAAGGGTTTTCGCGAGATCGCGACCATCCTGCAGGGTCGCCCGAGGTGAGCACTTCCTGACGTCGCCGACCACGCGGCATACCCACATCGTGGGCCACCTCCGAGGAAGGCGGGCGACGCGACCTATCCTTGGTGCATGCGAGTTGGAGTTTTCGGCGCCACCGGTCAGGTCGGTTCGGTCATGCGGACCCTGCTCGACGAGCGGGGTTTCCCCGTCGACGAGATCCGCTACTTCGCATCTGCGCGGTCGGCTGGCACGACGCTGCCGTGGAAGGGTGAGGAGGTCACGGTCGAGGACACCGAGACGGCCGACTTCTCCGGGCTCGACGTCGCGTTGTTCTCCAACGGTGGCTCGGCCTCCAAGGAATGGGCGCCGCGTGTGGCCGCCGCGGGCGCGACGGTCGTCGACAACTCCTCGGCCTGGCGCAACGACCCCGAGGTGCCGCTGGTCGTCAGCGAGGTCAACGCCGACGACCTCGACACGATCCCCAAGGGCATCGTCGCCAACCCGAACTGCACCACGATGGCCGCGATGCCGGTGCTCAAGCCGCTGCACGACGCAGCGGGTCTCGTGCGGCTGAATGTCGCGTCGTACCAAGCAGTTTCGGGCTCGGGCGGCAAGGGTGTCGCCGAGCTCGACACGCAGCTGAGGGGTGGGTATGCCGCGGGCGACCCGCGCGGGCTGGCCCTCGACGGGCGTGCGGTCGCCGTCCCCGAACCGAACGTGTATGCCGTGCCTGTCGGCTTCAACGTCGTGCCGCTCGCCGGCTCGCTCGTCGACGACGGGTCGCTGGAGACCGACGAGGAGCAGAAGCTGCGCAACGAGTCGCGCAAGATCCTGCACATCCCCGAGCTGCGCGTCTCCGGCACCTGCGTGCGCGTCCCGGTCTTCACGGGGCACTCGCTCGCGATTCACGCAGAGTTCGACCGTGACATCTCGCCCGAGGACGCACTGGCGTTGCTGGGCAAGGCCCCTGGCGTTGTCGTCGCCGACGTGCCCAACCCGCTCGACGCCACGGGCCGCGACGAGGTCTTCGTCGGTCGCGTGCGCGCCGACCAGGCCGCGCCCGAGGGCAAGGGGCTGGTGCTCTTCGTCGTGGGCGACAACCTGCGCAAGGGTGCAGCGCTCAACGCCGTGCAGATCGCCGAGGAGCTCCTCAAGCGCCGCTGAGGTGCGTTTGGCTCTCGCGGTCAGCCCAACAGCGCCGCGATGTCCACGGTGAGGACCACCGCGTCGAACGTCAGTGCCGCCTCGCCGTCCTCGAACCGGCCCGTTTGCCGGTAGGTGTCCCCGTCCAGCCGGAAGGTGTCAACGCGGTCCTGGTGCTGGCGTGACGGTGCCGGGGTCATCACGAGGGCGCCGTCGATGTACTCGCCACGGATGCTTTCCTCGAGCGAGGCGTACTCGTCCCAGGACATCTCGATGCCCACTGGGGTGCCCGCGGTGGCCGACATCCGCTCACCTCCCTGGTTGGCAGCATGGCCCGCTCCGTCCAGTGTCGCCGATTTCCCCCGGGATCGGCACCACTGTCGCGCGAGCCACCGACATCGGTGCAGAGAGGGAACCTCAGAGTTGGGTGGCCCAGTGGCGCCAGGTCTGGGTGACGACCATGCCGACGCGTTCGTACAGGCCCAGCGCGCCGGTGCGGGAGTCGGTCGACAGCTCGCTGGTCGTGCCGCCGTGGGCTCGGCCGCGCGCGAACGCGTCGACGAGGAGCGCGCGGGCGAGTCCGCGAGCGCGCTGGTCTCGGCGCACCGCAAGCTGGTCCACGTATGCCGTGTGGCCGGCGACGATGGTGAAGGCGACTCCCACAGGGATGCCTGTCGGGTCTACGGCGAACCGCAGCTGCCACGGCTCGAAGCCCGGCCGCAGGACGATGTTGCTCGTCCAGTCCTCGAACGCCGTCGGGTCGCGGTCCGGCCACTCGTTGAAGGCGTCCTCGATCAGCTGGTATGCCGTGCGCTCGTCGCCGGCGACGAACTCACGCAGGGCATAGCCCTCAGGCAGCGGCTGCGCCTCGATCGGCTGGTGGGCCGGCACCTGAAGCACCCACGAGGTCCACATCGGGTGGTAGCCGCGGTCGCGCAGGAACCGCTCCGGCGAGCTGTCGGCGGGTGCCGTCTGCCCGACGAGGCGTGACCCCCGGGCGCGGGCACAGTCCTCGATCCACCCGGCCAACCAGGTGCCGAGGCCGCGCCCGCGGTGGTCCGGGTGCACCGCCGCCTCGGCGCGACGCCCCTTGAACACGTCGGCCGATGCGGCGAGGGTCTGCTTGCCGTCCGCCTCGGTGCGGAAGATGCCGATGCTCTCGGCTGCCAGGTCGAAGCTCGGCCGGGCCCAGGCGCCCTGGATGTCCTCGACCTCGATCGCCGGCTCTCCCGCATCGACCTTCTCGGCCGCCTCGACCAGCTCGAAGACCGCCTGTGCGTCGCCTCGGACGTGCGGTCGCGCGGCATACCCGGCAGGAAGGCTCATGCCGCTCATGGTGACGGGCGCACCCATCGCTGCGCACCTGAATTGCTAGTCGGCGAAGGACCACCCGCGCGCCTCGAGCTCGGCGCTCAACAGCCCGACGGCCACCGGGCCGACGCCGTGCATACCAGCCAGACCGGCCTCGGTCAGCACGCGCACCTGCTCGAGCGTCCAGATGCCCTGCGCCCGCAGCGCGCGGGTGGCGGGCGCGCCGATGCGGGGGAGCGGTGTGCCCTCCGGAGCCGCCTCGCGGTCGGTGCGCGGCGTGCCGGCCTCCGCGTCGATGACGGCGGCGCCACGGGGTGAGATGCGGTAGCCGATGTCGAGCGACTCGGTCAGCCCGAGCTCCTTGAGCTTGCGCACGTCCTTCTTGAAGTCCAGGGTCTCGCGGCCCAGCTCGGCGGCGAGGTCGGGCGCACGGACGGTGGGCCGCCGGTCGATGATCGCCAGGGTCACGCGGGTCCACGGCCCGACCTTGGAGGCGGCGTCGAGCCGGTCGAGCCGTGCCCGGATGGTCGCGATCTCGTCGGTGTCGGGGACCGTGGCGCGTAGGACCGAGCGCGGGTCGGCGCCGACGTAGCGCAGCTCCACGCGCCAGGTCGGTTTGTCTGCCTTCGCCTCGAGCATGCGGCGCAGCTCCTTGAGCGAGGCGGCGCCCGCCCGCTGGGCCTCGGCGGCGGTGATCCGGGACGCAGCGACCTGCTCGACGCTCGTCACCTCGAGCTGCCCGACCCGGGTGCGCAGCTGGGTGCCGACGACGACGCGGGGCCGGTCCCAGCGGCGGAACGCCAGGTCGACGTCCCCCGCCCTGATCGCCGCGAGCGTGTCCGGCCGGATCATCATGGGACGCAACCTACCGAGTCGAGTGCCTGAGACCGACCCATGGGGAGTGCTCCGGCACTCGGCTCGGGAGTCCAGATAGTGGTGACGATGGACGTATGCCGGCCACGCGGCATACCCTCGACGCGTGCGTCACTCGCGCCTCCTCCTTCGCCGCCGCGGCGGGGCCTGACCGATCAGCCGCCCCTCGTCGCGGAGTTCGCGTTGCCGGCTGAGCCTCCACCACGGAGACACCCCCGCGAATCGTTAGGCGAGAGAACATGATCCACCCGCAACAGCCGTCGGGTATGCCGGTCGCGAAGTACCAGCCGTTCCAGGACCAGATCGTCGTGGACCTGCCCGACCGCACTTGGCCGGACAAGGTCATCACCACGGCGCCGCGGTGGTGCGCGGTCGACCTGCGTGACGGCAACCAGGCCCTCATCGACCCCATGAGCCCGGACCGCAAGAAGCGGATGTTCGAGCTGCTCGTGCGGATGGGCTACAAGGAGATCGAGGTCGGTTTCCCGTCGGCGAGCCAGACCGACTTCGACTTCGTGCGCATGCTCATCGAGGACGACATGATCCCGGACGACGTGACGATCCAGGTGCTCACGCAGAGCCGCGACCACCTGGTCGAGCGCACCTTCGACGCGATCCGCGGCGCCAAGCAGGCCATCGTCCACTTCTACAACTCGACCTCGGTGCTGCAGCGGCGCGTGGTGTTCGGCCTCGACCAGGACGGCATCGTCGACATCGCGCTGCAGGCGGCCAGGCTGTGCAAGAAGCTCGAGGAGACCGTCCCCGACACGACCGTCTACTACGAGTACAGCCCGGAGTCCTACACCGGCACCGAGCTCGAGTTCGCCGCGCGCATCTGCAACGAGGTGGCCGACGTCATCGACCCGACGCCGGACCACAAGATGATCATCAACCTGCCCGCGACCGTGGAGATGGCGACGCCCAACGTCTACGCCGACTCGATCGAGTGGATGGTGCGCCACCTCGAGCGGCGTGACTCGATCGTCGTGAGCCTGCACCCGCACAACGACCGCGGTGAGGGTGTGGCGGCGGCCGAGCTGGGCTACCTCGCAGGAGCCGACCGCATCGAGGGGTGCCTGTTCGGCAACGGCGAGCGCACCGGCAACGTCGACCTCGTCACCCTCGGCATGAACCTGTTCAGCCAGGGCATCGACCCCGAGATCGACTTCTCCGACATCGACGAGATCCGTCGCACTGTCGAGCACTGCAACCAGCTGCCCGTACCCGAGCGGCACCCGTGGGGCGGCGACCTCGTCTTCACGGCCTTCTCCGGCTCCCACCAGGACGCCATCAAGAAGGGGTTCGAGGACATGGACCGACAGGTCCGTGAGTCCGGCAAGACCATCAACGAGCTGGTGTGGGGCGTGCCCTACCTGCCGATCGACCCGCACGACGTGGGCCGCTCCTACGAGGCTGTCGTGCGCGTCAACAGCCAGTCCGGCAAGGGCGGTGTCGCCTACCTGCTCAAGAAGGAGCACGGGATCGACCTGCCGCGCCGCCTGCAGATCGAGTTCAGCGGGGTCGTGCAGACCAAGACCGACAGCGAGGGCGGCGAGGTCTCGGCCGACCAGCTGTGGAGCGCGTTCGTCGACGAGTACCTGCCGGCCAAGGACGGCGAGGTCAACGCGTGGGGACGGTTCACGCCGGTCAGCCACTCGCTCATCACCGAGGACGGCGGCACCGACCGCATCAGCGCGACCATGCTCGACCGGGGCCGGGAGGTCACGGTCGAGGGCTCAGGCAACGGTCCCATCGCCGCCTTCATCGACGCCCTGTCGACGCTCGGCATCGACGTGCGCGTCCTCGACTACGCCGAGCACGCGCTGTCCTCCGGCGAGGGTGCCAAGGCCGCGGCGTACGTCGAGTGCGCCGTCGGTGACCGCGTCCTGTGGGGTGTCGGCCTGCACTCCTCGATCGTCAAGGCGTCGCTCACCGCGGTCCTGTCCGCGGTCAACCGCGCCGAGCGCGACCGGCCGACCGAGTGAGGTGAGGTATGCCGCGGGCCCAGCCCCGCGGCATACCTCACGCGTGCGCGTCAGCGGACGCCGCGGGGACGGAACTGGATCGAGATGCGTGGTCCGACGGGCTCGCTGGTCTTGGGGATCGCGTGGTCCCAGGTGCGCTGGCACGAGCCGCCCATGACGACGAGGTCGCCATGGCCCAGCGAGAACCCGATCGACTCGCCGCCACCGCGTGGGCGCAGCTTGAGGGTGCGGGCCGACCCGACGGACAGGATCGCGACCATGGTGTCGAGGTCCTTCGCGCGGCCGATGCGGTCGCCGTGCCAGGCCACCGAGTCGCGGCCGTCGCGGTAGAGGCACATGCCGGCGGTGACGAACCGCTCGCCGAGCTCCGCGGCATACCTGCGGCTCAGCTGTTCGCGCGCCTCGACGAGCACGGGGTGGGGAAGCGCCTCGCCCTCCTCGTAGAACTTGAGGAGCCGGGGGACGTCGACGACGCGTTCGTACATCTCGCGGCGCTCGGCCTTCCACGGCACGTCGCGGTGAAGCAGGTCGAAGAGCCGGTCGGCGCCGCCGAGCCAGCCGGGCCGGTAGTCGACCCACGCGCCGCGGGTGAGGGTGGTGCGGGTCAGACCCGAGCCGAGGTCGTGCAGGACGACGTCGTCACCGGTGTCGAGGAGCGAGGCCTGCCATGCCGTTGCCGTCATGGTGACAGCCTACGCCTTGTTCGAACGAATGTGCTAGGGCGTTGCCGAGTGGCCCGTGAGGCGGTCCAGCTCGGCCGTCAGCTCGAGACGCAGGTCGTCGTGCTGCGGGCCGAGCAGGGTCTCCGGCGCCGGGTCGCTCCAGCGTTCGCCGGGGTGCAGCCACACGGGCTTGGGCGCGAGCTCGCCCTCCCAGTCGTAGCGCGGCCACACGTGCGCGTGAGGCGGTCGATGCCCGGCGTGTCCGAGATGAGGACGCTGTAGCCGGGGATGAACTGCACGTCACCGATGCACGCGAACCCGGCGGACAGGCGGCGCAGCACCGACGGGTTCTCGCCACGCAGTGCGGCGCCGACCCGGTCACGGGTCCAGTCGAGGGGATCGGCGGTCATGGGCCGTGACGATAACGTCGCCGCATGACAAGGGGCGCAAGGCCGGACCGCGGCGACCGGCAGGCACGCAACCTCGCCCGCGGCATACTCGCCGGAGCGCTCGCCATCGCGGTCGTCGTCGCCATCGTGGTGGTCGCCACCCAGCTGGGCTGACCGCCGGACGAGCTCAGACGGACCAGGCCTCGAGACGCATCGGCGCGTCCCAGAACATCCACTCGTACCGCGACGCCGTCGTGAACGCCTCGTGCATGCGCGCCACCACGGCGGGTGAGGACTCGGCGGCGACCCGGTCGGCGATCTCGCGTGCACGCGCGGTCGACGCGGCGAAGTCCGGGTCGCCATAGGTGGCGATCCAGTCGCCGAACGGGTGCGCGCCTGTGTCGCCGACGCGCTCGCGCATCCGGCGCCCGACGTCGTCGTAGATCCAGAAGCACGGCAGGATTCCCGCGACGAGCGCGGGATAGCAGCCGCCACCGACCAGAGACCAGAGGTATGCCGTGTAGGCCCGGCAGGTGGGCGACGCGACGGCGCCGGCGAGGTCGTCGACGTGAGCGGCGTGCAGCTCACGCTCGACGACGACGGTGGTGCGCGCCGACTGGGCCCAGAAGATGAGGTCGTCGGGATCGGTCGACTGGCTGGCGGCGGCCGCGAGCACGCGTCCGTAGTCGGCGAGGTAGAGCGCGTCCTGGGCGAGGTAGTGGCGGAAGACCTCTCGGTCGAGCGAGCCGTCGGCGAGCTGATGGAGGAACGGCAGCTCGTCGATGGCCACCCGGACGTCGGTGGTGGCCGACCACGCGTCGGCGGAGAAGGTCATCGGGTGCTCCAGAGCTCGTGGAAGTGGTGGACGGGGCCCGGCCCGTGGCCGATGTCGAGGTCGCGACCGGCCTCGAGGGCGCCGGTGAGCCAGTGCTTGGCATCGCGCACGGCCGGCAGCCAGCCGTCGCGCTGGGGGAGCAGGGCGGCGATGGCCGACGACAGCGAGCAGCCCGTGCCATGGGTGTTGGGGGTGTCGATGTGCGGCTCGGTCAGGTCGGTGAGCTGGACCGCGCCGCTTGTGCCGTCCGCCCAGACGTCCACCGCCTGGTCGCCCGTCGCGTGCCCGCCCTTCAGGAGTACGCGTTGGGCACCCATGGCGACGAGTTCTGTTGCCTGCGAACGCATCTCGTCCACCGAGGTGGACAGGTCGGCGTCGAGCAGGACGGCTGCCTCGTGGACGTTGGGCGTGATGGCACCGGCCAGTGGGATGAGGCGGCGCATCGCCTCAACCGCGTCGTCGTCGAGCAGCCGCGAGCCACTCGTCGACACCATGACCGGGTCGAGCACGACGGGGCAGCCGAGCACGTCGCCGACGAGCCGCGCGACCTCCTCGACGATCCCGGCCGTGGCCAGCATGCCGATCTTCACCGCGTCGACCCGCACGTCGTCGACCAGGGTCGTGACCTGCTCGCGCACGAACTCCGGCGGCACGACGTGCACCCCGGTGACGCCTCGCGTGCTCTGGGCGGTGAGGGCCGTCATCGCCGCGCAGCCGTAGGCGCCGAGCGCGCTGAAGGTCTTGAGGTCGGCCTGGATGCCGGCGCCGCCGGAAGGGTCGCTGCCGGCGATGGTGAGGACGACAGGTGGCCGGGTCATACCGGTGCCTCCCAGGCGCCGCGCAGCTGCGTGGCTGCGGCCTCGGGGTCCTGCGTGCCGCAGATGGCGCTGATGACAGCGATGCCCGCCGCGCCCGTGCCCACGAGCCGGTGGACCAGGGGTGGGTGGATGCCGCCGATGAGCACGCACGGCCACGGACTGGTCGACGCGATCTCGAAGGCCGTGCGCACACCGCCGGGCGGTGCGTGGTCCGGTTTGCTCGGCGTCTCCCAGACCGGACCCACCCCGAGGTAGTCGATCGCGTCACCCATCGGGCGCGCGGCCTCCACCATCTGCGGCGTCTGCACGGACAGGCCGAGGAGGGCATCGGGTCCGATCGTGGCTCGCGCTGCGGCCACGTCGCCGTCGCCCTGACCCAGGTGGGCGCCAGGGGCGCCGATCGGTGCGACCAGGTGCGGTCGGTCGTTGACGATGAGCGGTATGCCGTGTGGCGCAAGGGATCTCACGAGTCGCCGTCCGAGGTCGACGAGGTCGTCGTCCGACGCCGCCGGGTCGCGCAGCTGAACGCACGTGACCCCGCCGCGCACCGCGGCCTCGACCGTCGTGACCACCCCGGCCGGGCCGCCACACAGGGCAGTGTCGGTGACGAGGTAGAGGGTGAGGTCCAGCGGAGGTCGCACGGGTGATCTCACGAGACGCGCACGCGGGAGGCGAGCTGGTCAGGAGTCAGGAGCTCGAGAGCATCGAGCAGACGCACGGCGAAGCTGCCCGGACCCTCCGCACGGGCAGCGGCCTCGTCGGCGGCCACCGTGAGGTGGGCCGTCGCGGCACCCGCGGCGAGCAGCGGGTCGTCCGTGCATGCGGCATACGCGGCCATGAGGGCGCCGAGCGCGCACCCCACGCCGGTCACCTTGGTCAGCCACGCGTGGCCGTTGGAGAGGCGGACGAGCCGGTCGGCGTCGAGGAGGTGGTCGACCTCGCCGCTGATGGCGACGACCCGGACGCGGTCGGTGAGGCCGCGGGCCGCGTCCACCGCGGCCTCGGGCGCGTCGGTGCTGTCGACACCGCGTCCACCGGCGCCACCGACGAGGGCGAGCACCTCGCTGGGGTTGCCGCGCACCACCGTCGGGCCAAGCGCGACGAGCTCGTGGGCCAGGTCGGTGCGCCACGCGAGCCCGCCCGCGGCCACCGGGTCCAGGACCCACGGTGTGCCCGCATCGTTGGCGGCGGCCACCGCGACTCGCATGGCCCCGACCGTGTCGTCCTGGGGCGTGCCCAGGTTGACCAGCACCCCGCTCGCGACCCGCGCGAAGTCGCCCGCCTCGTAGGGGTTGTCGACCATGGCGGGGGCGGCACCAGCGGCGAGCAGCACGTTGGCGGTCCAGTTCTGCACGACCGTGTTGGTGATGCACTGCACGAGCGGGGTGGCGCTGCGCAGCGCCTCGAGCGTGGTGGCCAGCTGGTCGGCGGTGACGGTGGTGTCGGCCGAACTGGGTGTGGTCGATGGCGTCATCGGTGACGTCCCTTCGCTAGTTCTAGCTAGATCAGGTTCGACGGGTGTGATCTCAGCCGTGCGTCGCACGGCACCCCGCGTCAGTTCCGACCCTACGGCACGGCATACGGGCAAACGAGCCCGGTCTTGCGACAATGGACCGGTGCCCCTCTACCGCGACGAAGGCATCGTCCTGCGCACCCAGAAGCTGGGTGAGGCGGACCGCATCGTCACGCTCCTGACCAGGGGGCTCGGCAAGGTGCGCGTCGTCGGCAAGGGCGTGCGCCGCACCAAGAGCCGGTTCGGGGCCAGGCTCGAGCCCGGCATGCACGTGGATGTCCAGTGCTACGAGGGGCGTTCGCTCGACACGGTGACCCAGGCCGAGTGCCTCGACGCGTGGGGCCACACCCTGGCCCGCGACTACACGACGTGGACCGCTGCCACCGCGATGCTCGAGATCGCCGACCGCCTCACCGAGGAGCGCGAGGTGACCGTGCAGCAGTACCTCCTGCTCGCCGGCGCCCTGCGCTCGATGTCCGACGGGGTGCACGACGCGGGGCTCGTCCTCGACGCCTACCTGCTGCGCGCGCTCGCCATCGCCGGGTGGGCGCCCAGCTTCCACGACTGTGCCCGGTGTGGCGCGCCGGGGCCGCACCGGGCGTTCAACCTCGCCTCGGGCGGCACCGTCTGCCCCGTATGCCGTCCGCCCGGCTCGGCCGCGCCGGCGCCGGAGACGCTCGGCCTGCTGGCGGCGTTGCTCGCCGGGGACTGGGTCATCGCCGACGCCTCCGACCCGCGCCACCGCCGCGAGGCGAGTGGGCTGGCGACGGCGTTCCTCCAGTGGCACCTCGAGCGCGGCATCCGCTCGCTGCGCCTCGTCGACCGCACCGGCTGACGAGCCCGGTCAGCCCGCTCGCACCGCGCGCAGGACGTCCTCGCGCCCGCACGCGCGGGCGAACGCCGCGATCCGGCGACGGATCTCCCGGCCGAGCAGCCAGGTGCCGACCGGATGCCCCACGAGTCGCAGCCACGCAGGACGCACCGAGAACGTGTACTTCCAGGTCGCGAGCGTGCCCGGCTGACCGTCGCGTTCCTGCGTCCGGAACCGCCACCCACCGCCGAACTGGTCGAAGAACCACGGGCCCTCCACCATGGTCATCCCGACGTTGGTGGGTGGCTGGTACGACACGTACTCGCTCGTCATGGCCGGCCCGAGCCGGGCGAACGTCCGCGTCCGCACTCCCTTCGCCGGAGCGGTGGCACCGTGGAGGAAGTACTGCCGCCGGATGAAGGGGTCCCAGCTGAGCCGGAGGTCACCGGTGGTCTGCGACACGGCGAACGCGACGTCCGGCGGTACCGGCACCCACACCTGTTCGCTGACCTGCGGCATCCAGCGAGCCTAGCCGGGTGCCCTTCGCCCGCCCCGCCCACGACGCGACACAATGGCGCGCGTGAGAGGTGACCACGTGGCATACGCCAAGCCCTTTGCGCACCCCAGCGGGGCACGCCCCCCGGCGATCCCGCGCGAGCTGGTGCCGGACCACGTCGCCATGGTGATGGACGGCAACGGACGCTGGGCCAACCAGCGCGGCCTGCCGCGCACCAAGGGGCACGAGGCCGGGGAGGCGGCGCTGCTCGACGTCGTCGCGGGCGCCATCGAGATGGGCGTGGGTCACCTGTCGGCATACGCCTTCTCGACCGAGAACTGGAAGCGGTCGCCGGAGGAGGTGCGCTTCCTCATGGGGTTCAACCGCGACGTGATCCGGCGCCGGCGCGACCAGCTGCACGAGTGGGGCGTGCGGATGCGCTGGGTCGGACGGCGGCCACGCCTCTGGGGCTCGGTCATCAAGGAGCTCGAGGTCGCCCAGGAGCTCACGCAGGACAACACCGGGCTGACGCTGTACTTCTGCGTCAACTACGGGGGGCGCGCCGAGATCGGTGACGCCGTGCAGCGCATCGCCGAGCAGGTGCAGCGCGGCAAGCTCAAGCCCGGCTCGATCGACGAGCGCACCATCGCCCGCTACCTGCCCGAGCCGGACATGCCTGACGTCGACCTCTTCGTCCGCAGCTCGGGGGAGCAGCGCACGAGCAACTTCCTGCTGTGGCAGAGCGCCTACGCCGAGATGGTCTTCCAGGACACGTTGTGGCCGGACTACTCGCGCCTCGACCTGTGGCGGGCGATCGAGACGTATGCCGCCCGCGACCGTCGCTACGGCGGGGCGGTCGACGCGCCGGGGTCGCCGTCGGCGTAACTGGGCCCGTGCCGTCGCGTCGGCGTCAAAACGCGCAATCCGATTCGTCACTTTCTCGACCATTCGCCCCGCCTGCTCCTACGGTGCCGACAGAGCAACGGTGCTCGCCTCATCCCCCCTTGGAGGTAGGTCGTGGGACGCACGCACACAGGTGTGCTGGCAGTCGGGCTCTCGGGAGCCCTCCTCATCTCGGCGATGGCAACCGGGGCGGCCGCCGCTCCCGTGCCGCGCGCTGTGCCGGGCGGTGGTGCACAGGCTGCGGCCAGCGTCGACCCGCTCGCGGTCTCCGTCCCGGATGGGGCGCTGACGATCACTGACGGCACCCTGACGGTTCGCACGCACCCGGACTTCCCCCAGGTGGTGGACTACCGCCTCGGCGGCAGGCAGCTCGCCGGGCGCTACGGCGGGGCGCTCACCTCGATCACCGTCGACGGCGTAGCCCAGCCCGTCTCGGTCGGGACGCCGACGACGTCCGCCGACTCGGTGAGCTACCCGGTCACGTTCGACAACCTCCCGGGTGCCTCGCTCACCGCCGTCATCTCGGTCAAGGACGGCGCCGTGACCTATGCGCTGACCAAGATCACCGACCCGCAGCGTCGCCTGAACCGCATCGCCATCCCCGACCTCGACCTGGTGTCGGTCAGCGCAGCGGACCCGAAGTCGCAGATCATGGCGACCACGCTCAGCGTCGACCGCGGTAAGCCGGGCGACAAGCTCATCACCGTGGCCGGTGCCGAGGAACAGTCCGGCAAGGACTGGATGGTCACGGCCAACGACTCCGGGCTGGCGGCGGGCTTCGAGACCAACGCGATCGGTGACAACACCACGAGCGGAATCGGCGCGAACGCCAACCGCTTCGCGCACCGCGTCCACACCGTCGACGGGGTGCGCGTCGGCAGCGTCGCCGCCGCCGAGTGGACCTACCGCGGACAGGCCATCGCGACCTACGACGACGGCTCGGGCATCGGCGTCGACCCGGACCCGCGGATCACCGTCAAGATCACCGGCGACGCCAACACCGACGGCGCGGTCAGCTGGCAGGACGGCGCCATCGCGACCCGCGACATCCTCACGCCCTTCATCGGGCAGGACGACGTCAAGAACTACGTCATCCCCCGCATCCCGTTCAACATCGTGTCGCAGGCGACCCACCCGTTCCTGCGCACCCTCGACGACACCAAGCGCATCTCCCTGGCCACCGACAACCTCGGCCAGCAGGCCCTGCTCAAGGGCTACCAGGCCGAGGGGCACGACTCGGCCCAGGGTGACTACGGCGACAACTACAACCAGCGCGCCGGTGGCCTGAAGGACCTCAAGACCCTCGTCAGCGAGGGCAAGAACTGGAACGCGACCTTCGGCGTCCACGTCAACGCGACCGAGTCCTACTCGGAGGCGAACGCGTTCAGCGACGAGCTGCTGTACATGCCGCCGCGCAAGGCCTGGGGCTGGATGAACCAGGCGTACTACATGAACAACCAGAAGGACCTCGCCACCGGCAACGTCTTCGAGCGTCTCGCCGAGCTGCGCAAGGACTTCCCGGCCGACTCGAACCTCAACTGGCTCTACTGGGACGTCTACTACCCGCGCGGCTGGGAGGGGAACCGGTTCGCGAACGAGGTGCTGAAGCAGGGCTGGCGGGTCAGCTCGGAGTGGTCCTACTCGCTACCGCAGGCCAACACGTGGTCGCATTGGGCCAACGACGAGAACTACGGCGGCAGCACCAACAAGGGCATCAACTCCCAGCTCGCGCGGTTCGTCCAGAACTCCTACCGCGACACGTGGAACCCCGAGCCCAAGCTCGGCAACCCCAACGCCGTCGAGTTCGAGGGCTGGACCGGCCACAACGACTACAACGCGTTCATCAAGAACGTGTGGGAGCGCAACCTGCCCACCAAGTTCCTCCAGCGTTCGGACATCATGCGCTGGGAGGACAAGCGCATCACGTTCGAGAACGGCACCGTCGTCACCTCGCCGCTGGAGAGCATCGACGGCCGCACCGTGCCCACCAACCGCACCATCACCTACGACGGTGCGACGGTCTACGACCAGGGCAGCTACCTGCTGCCGTGGAAGGACGGCGGCAAGGACCGCCTCTACTACTGGAACCCCGGTGGCGCCGCAGCCACCTGGGAGCTGACCGACGCCTGGCAGGGCCAGCGGTCCCTCGCCCTCTACAAGCTCACCGACACCGGTCGCGTCAAGGTCGCCGACGTCCCCGTCAGCGGCGGCAGGGTGAACCTCCCCGCCACAGCCGGGGGCACGGCATACGTGCTCTATCCGGCGTCCGCCGTCCCGGCGGCCAAGGCCCCGAACTGGGGACAGGGCAGCGGAATCGAGGACCCCGGCTTCTTCTCCGAGACCCTGGACGCCTACAAGACCTCGGGCAGTGTGTCGGTCGTCAAGAACGACCGCGGCAACCCGCAGGCCGTGCTGGGCGCGAAGGCGTCCTCCATCGGGCAGCAGCTGCGGCTGCCGGCCGGCACCTACAGCCTCTGGGCGTGGGTGGAGGTCGAGCCGGGCAAGACCCGCACGGTCTCCGTCCAGGCGACGGGCGACGCCCGTGCGGTCGGCTACCAGCAGGGCACCAAGGGCCGGGTGGCCACGACGATCACCTCGTCGTCCGCCCGCAACTCCACCGCCTCCGATGAGCTCCTCGGCACGTACTTCCAGCGGGTGCCGGTGAAGTTCAGCACCCGTGGTGGGCCGGTCAACCTGTCCATCCGCGCCGAGGCCGGTGCCGCCAAGGTGCGGGTCGACGACCTGCGGGTCGTGCCGTGGCAGGTGCCCGCGAAGACCGGTGCCGTGGCCGACACGGTGATGTTCGAGGACTTCGAGGACGTCGACACCGGTTACTGGCCGTTCGTCACGGGCACCGCCAACGCTGGTGGTGACGCGCGCACCCAGCTGGCCAAGCGGCACGAGCCCTACTCGCAGTCGGGCTGGTACGGCCTCACCTCCAACAGCGCCACCACCGCCACCGAGGGCCAGAAGTACCTCGACAACGCCCTCGACGGCGACTGGTCGCTGATGTCCAACCAGGAGAACGGCGGACTGATCCTGCGCACCACCGCGGCGTCGCTGCCGACGCAGGTCGGGCACAGCTACCGCATGACCTTCGACTACCAGGCCGCCTACGACGGCGACTACTCCGTGGTCCTGGGCAGGGACACCCCGAACGGTGCCGCCTGGAAGGAGAACATCGAGCGCACCGTCCCGCTGGCGCAGGCCCGCGGCAAGGGCTGGCGCCTCGGCGACCAGGTGGGCAGTGGCACCAAGGAGTTCAGCCTCGAGTTCTCCACCCTCGACGCGACACCGACGTTCGTCGGCATCACCAAGTCGGGTGGCAACATCCAGGGCAACCTCGTGATCGACAACGTCCGGCTGGTCGACCTCGGTGCCCGGCCGGTCGCGTCGATCGATGTGACGGCGGCCGACAGCTCGCCGCAGGGCTACATCGCCCTCGACGTGACCACCAAGGTCACCGTGCCCCGCGGCACCGCCACCAGGATCACCCACGCCCTGACCGGCCCGGCAGGGTGGAAGATCACTCGGTTGGGTGGCACCGACCAGAGCCAGGGCAAGAAGGGGCGACCCTCGACGGTCACCTGGCGGGTGCTGGTCCCCGAGGGCGCGCCTGCCGGTGAGCTGACCTTCGACGCCACTTGGAGGCTTCGCGGCCAGACCGGGTCGGGCAGTGCGACCTACCGGTTCGACCCGGCCAACCGCCCGCTCGCCAACCCCATCGGCGGCAGTGACCTGCGCGTCTCCGGCTTCTCCTCGCAACAGGCACAGGGTGAGCCGGAGGGCAGCGGGGTGGCCACCGCGGCCGTCGACGGCGACGTGACGACCTACTGGCACACCCAGTGGGACCCCACCGAGGCGCAGTACCCGCACGACATCACGCTCCAGGTCGCCAAGGCTGGCGTCGCCAGCTGCCAGCTGAGCGAGTTCGAGTACACCGCCCGCCAGGACGCCGCCAACGGCCGGATCAAGGGCTACCAGGTGTTCGTGTCGACCGACGGCCGGAACTGGGGAAACCCAGTCGCCACAGGCGATTTCGCCGACGTCCTCACGCCGCAGGTCGTGCGCTTCCCGGCCAAGAGCGGCACGTACGTCAAGCTCGTCGGCACGTCGTCGATGAACGGCGCGGCGTTCGGCGGCGCGGCCGAGCTGCGGCTGGGAGGAGTCTGCAGCTGAGGGCCGCGCTCATCCCGGGCCGGGCCGCGCACCACGCGGTCCGGTCCGGGACGGCGGCACGACGTGCAGCTCGACGCCGGCACTGCGGAACTGTTCGAGCTCCCGATCGGGGCAACCCGAGTCGGTGACGAGCACGTCGATCTCGGCGAGGTCGGCCATCCGCGCCCGGGTGACGCGCCCGGTCTTGGACGAGTCGACGACCGCGATGACGCGGGCCGCGCGCTCGATCAGGGTGTGGTTGATCCGCGCCTCCGTCTCGTCGTGCGTGGTGAGGCCGCCGTGGGCGCTGATGCCGTCCGCGCCGACCACGGCCGTGTCGATGTCGACGGTGCGCAGCGTGGCCTCGGCGAGCTGGCCCACGAGCTCGAGGGAGTTGCTGCGCAGCATGCCGCCGCCGATGAGCACCCGGGCCCGGCCGTGCTCGGCCGCGCGCAGGCCGATGCTGAGCGAGTTGGTGATGATCGTGAGGTCCGTGCGGGACGCCAGTGCGTGCACCACCTCACCGGTCGTGGTGCCTCCGGTGAGCCCGACGGTATGCCGTCCGGCCGGCACGAGCGTGGCGGCGACTCCCGCGATGCGGGCCTTGGTGTCACGGTTGCGGGCGTCGCGCAGCGCGACCGGCACCTCGAGGTCGCCGTGGACCGCCCGGACCGCGCCGTGGGTGCGCTCCACCAGCCCTTGCGCGGCGAGCAGCGCGACGTCACGGCGGATGGTGGCCTCGGACGCGTTGAGCGAGGTGGCCAGGCTCGACAGGGGCAGGTGACCGCGCTCGTCGAGGATCTCGAGGAGCGCCACGATCCTGTTCGTCCGCTTCCGGGACGGCACGCCGAAACCACTCACGACCCTGATCCTGCCGCGAACCCGCCGATGCTGCCGCAGGGGTCGAGGCTTGCTCGGCGCCCTCTGCCTGCGGGGGCTACTTCGCCCTGGAGCAGTCGGCGCAGGTGCCGACGATCTCGATCGTGTGCTCGACGTCCGAAAAGCCATGTGCGGCACTGACTTTCGTTGCCCATGTCTCCACCGCTGGGCCCTCGATCTCGACCGCCTTGCCGCACACGCGGCATACGAGGTGGTGGTGGTGCCCGGTCGAGCAGGCGCGGTAGACGGCCTCGCCCTCCTCGGTGCGCACGACGTCGATCTCGCCGTCGGCGGCCATCGACTGGAGGTTGCGGTAGACCGTCGCCAGACCGACCGAGTCGCCGCCCTCGCGCAGGCGCGCGTGCAGCTCCTGGGCCGACTGGAACTCCGCGCTCTGGGACAGGGCTGCGGCAACGGCCGCCCGCTGACGGGTGGGGCGCCGGGAGGTGGTGGTCATGCCCGCGTTCCTTCCTTCTCGTGCTCGTCCCAGTGGCCCTCGTGCGCGGCGTGCCGGTGGCCGTCGTGGACGTAGTCGACGTGGTCGCCGTGGGGGACCGCCGGGTGACCGCACGACGGACCGTGCTCGTGCTCGTGGCGTTCGGCGCGCCGGTGCTGGTGCGCTCGTGCCCGGGCGACACCACCGGTCGCGACGGCCACGACCACGAACGCGGCGATCGCGAGCAGCACGATGGTGCCCCCCGACGGGGTCTCGGCGTAGTAGGACGCGACCACCCCGCCGACGCTCGCGAGCACCCCGACCAGCACCGCCCAGCGCACCGACGCGCGGAACGACCGGCCGAGCAGCTGGGCCGTCGCGTTGGGGATGATCATCAGCGCCGAGATGAGCAGCAGGCCGACGACGCGCATCGAGACCACGACGGTCACGGCGGTGAGGATGGCCAGGGTGATGTTGAGCCCCGTGACGGGCAGCCCGGACGCGCGGGCGTACTCCTCGTCGTTGGCCACCGCGAACAGCCACGGTCGCAGCAGCGACGTCACGAGCAGCACGACGACGGCCAGCGCCGCGAACACCCACAGGTCACGCTGGTCGGCCGTGGTGATGGCACCGAACAGGTATGCAGTGAGGCTGGCTGGTGAGCTGGCCGGCGACTTGGCGATGAGGACGACGCCGGCGGCGATGCCGCCGTAGAACATCACGGCCAGGGCGATGTCGCCGCTCGTGCGGCCGCGACCGCGGATCACCTCGATCGCGATGGCGGCGGCGACGGCAGCCACGAGCGCGGTGAAGACCGGCGCCGACCCCGTGAGGACGCCCACCGCGACACCGGCGAGGGCGACGTGACCCATGCCGTCACCGATGAGCGAGAGCCGGCGCTGCACGAGGAAGACACCCACGAGGGGAGCGGCGATGCCGACGAGCAGCGCCGCGACGAGGGCCTGGCGCATGAAGTCCAGGGCGAGGATCTCGCTCATGTGATGGTCCTCCGTCGCGGGTCGAGCGGCCCGGCGCCGGGTGCGCCGGGCAGGGGCTGCTGGCCGGGGTCGGGGTGGTGCTCCGGGTCGAGCTCGTCGTCGTGGTGGTGCCCGTGGTGGTGGTCGGCCCGCGTGTGGTCCTCGCCGGAGTGGAACTCCTCGGGCGTGCCGTCAAAGGCGATGCGGCCGGCCCGCACCACGACGATGCGGGTGACGACGTCCTCGAGGGCCTCGAGCTCGTGGGTGACGATCAGCATCGTCGTGCCTCGGGCGGCGAGCTTGGCCAGGACCTGCGCGAGGACCTCCTGGTTGGCCGTGTCGACGCCTGCGGTGGGCTCGTCCATGAGCAGCACGTCGGGCTCGGACGCCAGCGCGCGGGCGATGAGGACACGGCGCTGCTGACCGCCCGAAAGGGTGGCCACGTCGGTGCCGGCGCGATCGGCGAGCCCGACGACCTCCAGCTCACGATCGACGATCGCGATGTCGGTTGCCTTGTGCCAGAACGGTTTCCACCATTTGTGCCGAGTCAGTCGGCCGACCGCGACGATCTCGCGGACCGTGGCGCGCACGGACGCCGACAGCGTGTGTCGTTGCGGCACGTAGCCGATGCGCCAGTGCTGGTCGAACTTGTCCGCCGGCTCGCCGAAGAGCCGCACGGTGCCGCCGAGCCGCTCGGTCAGCCCGAGCAGCCCGCGCACGAGGGTCGACTTGCCGGAGCCGTTGGGGCCCAGGACGGCGACGACCTCACCCGGCTCCACGACGAGGGTGACGCCCGAGAGGACGCGCCGGTCGGCATACCCGAAGGACGCGTTCTCGAGCTGGATCACGGGCGCGCCGCCCTGGGAGCCGTTCATGTGCATTCCTGTCCGGTGCGCAGGGTGGCGAGGTTGGACCGCATCACCGAGGGGTAGTCGTCGCCGGCCGACTCGCTGGTGATGCCTTCGAGCGGGTCGAGCACGGCGACGCGGGTGCCCGTCTCGCGGGCGATGGTGCGGGCGACGTCGGGGGAGACGAGCACCTCGGAGTAGATGGTGGTGACGCCGGTCTCGCGGACGTGCGTGACGATGCGCGCGAGGCTGGCGGGGTCGGGCTCGGACTCCGGGTCCAGGCCGGTGATCGACTCCTGGTGCAGGTCGTAGCGCTCCGCGAGGTAGCCGAAGGCGGCGTGGGAGGTGACGAGGTCGCGGTTGGCGCAGGTCGCGAGGCCGCTGCGGAACTCGCCGTCGAGGGTCGTCATGGCGGCTCGGAAGCGCTGCGCGCCTGCCGTGTATGCCGCGGCGCCGGCCGGGTCCTTGGCGCTCAGCTCGCGGGCGATGGCGTCGCCGACGTCGGCGTAGCGGACGGGGTCGAGCCAGAAGTGCGGGTCGCGGGGGCCGTGGTCGTGTCCGGTGTGGTCCTCGTCCTCGTGCCCGCGCGCGAGGTCCTGCGGCTCCTCGGGGGACTCGTGCTCATCGCTCGCGGTGAGGTCGAGGTGAGCCGCCGGGGCGACGTCGAAGGAGTGGCCCCTGGCCTCCCGCTCGACCGCCTGGTCCACGGCGGGCTGGAACCCACTCAGGTAGACGACGAGGTCGGACAGGGCGACCCGGCCGACCTGGCGTGGCGAGAGTTCGAGGTCGTGCGGCTCGGCGCCCGGCTTGGTGAGGTTCGAGACGTCGACGCGGTCGCCCCCGATCTGGGCGACGGCGTACTGGAGCGGGTAGAACCCGGCCACCACCTCGAGCCGCCCGTCCTTCCCGGCGTCACCCGCCGGCCCCCCGGTGGCGCCGCAGCCGGAGACCACGGCGACGGCGAGGGCCACGGCAGCCAGGCCGGGGAGACGGGGTGACATGACAATGATTCTCAAATGAAATGAGAACCATTGTCAAATGTCTGTCAGCGGGGGAACGCCTGCGTCAGGGTGATGGCAACTGCGATAAGCACGACCGTGATCCGGCCCATGCGGGCTCCCATGTCCAGGGCTGGCCAGCCGAGGTAGAGGGTCCAGGCAAGGAACAGCACGACCGGGACCAGCAGCAGCCAGCCCGGCGCGGGGAGCAGGATCCCGCCGACCATGAGCGCGAGCACGATGAGGAAAGGCACGGCGCGCGGCATCCCGTTGAGGGCCTTCACGACGGGGAGGCTGGCGGACTCGATGCGTTCGCGGGTCGTCACCCGGGAAGCGTACGGGGCGGGGCGCTCGCCGCGGGGTGGGGGCGGGCCTTCGGAATAGCCGTGGAGAGGCAGTGGTTAACTCGATGAACCATCAAGTGTTCAACAACAATCGGCGAAAGAAGCATTGCCATGGCCACCGCCACCCGCCCGCTCGTCACCCTCGTCGTCGGCAGCACCCGCCCGATCCGCGTGGGCGACCAGATCGGCCAGGCCCTCGCGCCCGTCATCGCCGAGGAGGCGGACGCCCGTGTCGAGGTCGTCGACCTGCGCGACCTCGCCCTGCCGCTGCTCGACGAGCCGCGGATGCCCGCCCTCGGCGACTACGCCCATGACCACACCAAGGGCTGGGCCAGCACCATCGAGGCCAGCGATGCCGTCGTCATCGTTTCGCCCCAGTACAACGGTGGTTACCCGGCCGGGCTCAAGAACGCCATCGACTTCCTCTACTCGGAGTGGAAGGAGCGCCCGGTCCTCATCGTCACCTACGGCGGCCGCGGCGGCGGCATGTCCGGCGCCCAGCTGCGGCACGTGCTCGAGTTCATCGGCGCGGCGGTCCTGCCCGAGAACGTCGAGATCACCCTCTCCGGCGACTTCTACGGTGAGGACGGGCGGCTCACCAACGCGGCCGACGCCGTCGCGGACGCCCTGCCGGCCCTGCGTGAGGCAGCCCGCGACCTCGGTGCCCGGGCGCGCCAGGAGGAGCGGGTCACCGCCTGAGGCGCGGGGCGCGGGCGCGGGCGGCGCCCACCAGACGTATGCCGGGTGGCCGGCCCATGGGAGCGGGCCGCCACCCGGCATACCCATGTCTGGCCCGGGCCACGCACGCCAGTAACCTTGCCCGCATGGCTGCACCGTCCACGATCGACACCGTCGTCTCCCTCTGCAAGCGCCGGGGCTTCGTCTTCCCCAGCGGCGAGATCTACGGCGGCACGAGGTCGGCGTGGGACTACGGCCCCCTCGGCGTCGAGCTCAAGGAGAACATCAAGCGGCAGTGGTGGCGCAACATGGTCACCGGCCGCGACGACGTCGTGGGCCTCGACTCCTCGATCATCCTGCCCCGCCAGGTGTGGGTGGCCTCCGGTCACGTCGGCGAGTTCACCGACCCGCTGATCGAGTGCCAGTCGTGCCACAAGCGGTTCCGCATGGACCACCTCCAGGAGGCCTACGCGGACAAGAAGAACAAGGGCAAGACCGCCGGGGTGCTCGTCGACCCCGACGACGTGCCGCTGGGCGAGCTGGTCTGCCCCAACTGCGGCACCCGCGGCGCGTGGACCGAGCCGCGCGAGTTCAACATGATGCTCAAGACCTACCTCGGCGTCATCGAGGACGAGTCCGGCCTGCACTACCTGCGGCCCGAGACCGCGCAGGGCATCTTCGTCAACTTCCTCAACGTGATGGGGGCCGCCCGGCGCAAGCCGCCGTTCGGCATCGCGCAGGTCGGCAAGAGCTTCCGCAACGAGATCACGCCGGGCAACTTCATCTTCCGCACCCGCGAGTTCGAGCAGATGGAGATGGAGTTCTTCGTCAAGCCGGGCGAGGACGAGAAGTGGCACGAGTACTGGCTGGAGGAGCGGACCAAGTGGTACACCGACCTCGGCATCAACCCGGACAACCTGCGTCTCCACGAGCACCCGGCCGAGAAGCTGTCGCACTACTCCAAGCGGACCGTCGACATCGAGTACCGGTTCAACTTCGCCGGCTCGGAGTGGGGCGAGCTCGAGGGCATCGCCAACCGCACCGACTTCGACCTCACGACGCACAGCAAGCACTCCGGCACCGACCTGGTGTTCTTCGACCAGGCCAGCGGTGAGCGCTACACGCCCTATGTCATCGAGCCCGCGGCCGGTCTGTCGCGCTCGCTCATGACCTTCCTCGTCGACGCCTACTCCGAGGACGAGGCCCCGAACACCAAGGGCGGTGTCGACAAGCGGGTCGTGCTGCGGCTGGACAAGCGCCTCGCGCCGGTCAAGGCCGCGGTGCTGCCGCTGTCGCGCAACGCCGACCTGTCACCCAAGGCCCGCGACCTCGCCGCGACGCTGCGCAAGAACTGGAACATCGACTTCGACGACGCCGGCGCGATCGGCCGCCGCTACCGCCGCCAGGACGAGATCGGCACGCCGTTCTGCATCACGGTCGACTTCGACACCCTCGAGGACCAGGCCGTGACGATCCGCGAACGCGACACCATGAGCCAGGAGCGGATCAGCCTCGACAAGGTGCAGGAGTACCTCGGCGCGCGACTTCTCGGCTGCTGACGCCGCGCTGACGCCAACCTTTCGCACCCTCCCGCGCGTTCAGGGGGAGAATCGGTGCGGAAGGGGCGGCGATGCGACGCGAGGTCGACGAGGACTTCACCCGCTACGTGCGGGCACGCCAGCACACGCTGTTGCGGGCGGCATACCTCGTCTGTGGTGACGCCCACCTGGCCGAGGACCTGCTGCAGGGGGCGTTCGCCAAGCTGGCCATGCGCTGGGAGCGGCTGCGCGCCGACAACCCCGACGCCTACGTGCGGCGGATCCTCTACCACGACGCCATCTCCTCGTGGCGGCGCACGCGACGCGAGCACGTGCTGGAGGTGCTGCCCGAGACCGAGCCGTGGCGGGTGGAGGAGTCGGCGGCCGTCGCCGAGCGGCTCGACCTCGAACGCGCGCTCGCGACCCTGACGCCCAAGCAACGGGCGGTCGTGGTGCTGCGCTACTTCGAGGACCGCAGCGAACGTGACACCGCCGAGGTGCTCGGCGTCTCCGTCGGCACCGTCAAGAGCCAGACCCACGCAGCGTTGGCGCGGCTGCGCGAGTCGATCCCGGACCTCGCGCCCAGCCTCACCGGAGGTGAGCAGCCATGACCGACCGTGACCTGACCGGCCTGCTCGAGCGGGCCAGCGCCGACCTGCCCGAGGTGGACTTCGCGAGTGACGCGTGGGCGGATGCGTATGCCGCGCAGTCGCGTCGGCGTCGCCGACTCACCACCGGGGTGGGCGCCGTTGCCGCGGCTGCGCTCGCGGTGGGGGCGGTGCAGGTCTGGGGGACCGACGGGAGTGCGAACCGCACCCCGACGCCCGCCGTCACGGCCACGACGCCACCGGTGACGGGCACTCTCGCCGACGGCACGGCATACGCCGAACTCCCTTTGGAGGGAAAGGAATCCGAGCTTCCCTGGCTCGATGTCGGACTGCCGCGAGTCATCGACCCGAAGGCACCGGTCATCAAGTTCGCCGCGGTCACGGTGCCCTTGTCGTCGGCCGCCGGCGTCTACCTGCGCCCGGTCGGCAGGAACTACCAGCCCGTCGTGGTCGCCCCCGAGGGCAAGCAGTTCCTGGCCGAGTCCGTGACGCTGGTGCCGACCCGCGACAACGGGGGCAACGAGCTGGTGCCCCTGGGTGCCAAGAGCGTCGGCGGCCGGTGGGCGGCCTTCCCTCAACCCGGGAAGGTCGTGCTGCTCGACCTGTTCACCGGTGAGTCACGATCGGTTGCGGTGCCCCCGACCTACGTGGAGTCCGTGGGGTGGAGTCCGTCGAACGACCACGTGGTCGTGCGCGGGGCGAACCGCCGGGTGTGGACGCTCGATCCGTGGAAGCCCGGTGCGAAGGCCGTCGAGGTCGATGACACGACGCCGACCGGCATGAGCCGGCTGTGGGTCAGCTCGGACACCGGTTCCCTGGGTGTGGCTCGGTACGAGCTGGGGTCTGGCCGTCCGCTCGGCCAACGCAGCATCACCACACCGGTGGACGCACTCGACGGCATACCCGTCGGGTCGGCGACGTGGGTGGCGTCAGGGGCGTTCCTCGACCAGAGCCTCACGTCCGAGGTGATCCGGCGCGGGAATGGTCCGATCTACCAGGGCGTCGTCGCGGTGCGGCCAGACCAAGGCAAGGCGAAGCTGCTGCTCGCGCCGGAGAACCCGGACGGGCAGGAGGGCCGCTACAAGGGCTGCTGCACCCCCCTGGCCTGGTGGAGCGCCTCCACCGTGCTGCTCCAGACGAACGGCTCGCACGGGTCGTGGATCCTCGCGTGGAACGTCGACACCGGCGAGGTGTCCAGGGTGACCCGGATCGCCTATGACCCGAAGACCGACGCCGCACCACCGCAGCTCGCGCTCAACATGGGCTGGCGCTACTGAGCGGCGCCAGCCGATGTCGAGCACCGTGGTCAGCCGGTGTGGTGGACCTCCTGCAGGCCGTAGACCGGGGTGTCGATGCCCTCGTAGCGGGCCTTGAGCTGGAGTGCGAGGTAGAGCGAGTAGTGGCGCGACTGGTGCAGGTTGCCGCCGTGCATCCAGAGGTTCGCCACCTGCGTCGGCTTCCACATGTTGCGCTGCTCGCCCTCCCACGGACCGGGGTCCTTGGTGGTGTCCGAGCCCAGGCCCCAGCACTTGCCGAGCCGGTCGGCCGTCTCCTGGTCGACGAGGTCGGCCACCCACCCGTTCATCGAGTTGTAGCCGGTGGCGAAGACGACCACGTCGGCGGGCAGCTCGGTGCCGTCGGCGAGCACCACAGCGTCCTGCGTGAGGTGGTCGACCTGGCCGTGGACCAGCTTCACGTCACCGTTCGCGACGAGGTCCGCGGCGCCGACGTCGATGTAGTAGCCCGAGCCGCGGCGCAGGTACTTCATGAACAGGCCGGAGCCGTCGTCACCCCAGTCGTGCCAGAACCCGGCCGCCTCGAGCCGCTCGTAGAAGTCCTTGTCGACCTCGGCCATCTTCTCGTAGGCCGGGATCTGGAACGTGTGCAGGATCCGGTAGGGGAGCGAGGCGAAGATGAGGTCGGCCTTCTCCGTCGTCACCCCGGCTGCCAGCGCCCGCTCGGAGTAGAGGTCGCCCAGGCCGTACTCCATGAGGCTGGCGCTCTTGACGATGTGGGTCGACGACCGCTGCACCATCGTCACGTCGGCACCGTGCTCCCACAGGGCTCCGCAGATGTCGAAGCTGGAGTTGTTGCTGCCGATGACCACGGCTTTCCTGCCGGCATACCGGTCCGGGCCCGGGTGCTGGGAGGAGTGGTGCACGTCGCCCTTGAAGATGTCAGTCCCGGGCACCTCGGGGACCCGCGGCTTGCCCGACATGCCCGTGGCGAAGACCAGCTGGGTGGGCGTGAGCGTGAGCCGCTCGCCGTCGCGGTCGACCTCGACGGACCACTTCTGGTCGGCTTCCGACCACCGCGCCGACAGGGCGCGCGTCTTGGACCAGTACGGCACCTCCATCACCTTGACGTAGCTCTCGAGCCAGTCGCCGATCTTGTCCTTGGGCGCGAACACCGGCCAGTTGTCGGGGAACTTCAGGTAGGGCAGGTGGTCGTACCAGACGGGGTCGTGCAGGCACAGGGACTTGTAGCGACCGCGCCACTGGTCGCCGGGCCGCTCGTGCGCGTCGACGACGAGCGACGGCACGCCGAGCTGGCGCAACCGGGCACCCATCGCGATGCCGCCCTGGCCGCCGCCGATGACGAGGACGTACGGCTGCTCGGTGGTGCCGAGTGCGCTCGCCTCCTCCTCGCGCTTCTCCTTCCACGTGCGGCGGTCCTTGTCGATGCCGTGCTCGGCACCCATGGGCCGCTTCGTGCCGCGCGGCTCCTCGTGCCCCTTGAGCTCCTGCAAGGTGGTCAGCAGCGTCCAGGCCCGGTCCTCGCCGTCCTCCTCGACCAGCCGGAGCAGCCCACCGCCGCGACCGACCGCCGTGTCGAAGGACAGCCACGCCGTGACGACACCATCGTCCTGCGTGGGCTGCTCTGTCGTCGAGAACCCTTGCGCCGCAGTGCGTTTCGCCGTCTCCGTCACGAGGTCGGCGACCTGGTCACGACCCTCGACGGTCTTGAGGTTCCACGTGAAGGCGACGAGGTCGCGCCAGTAGCTGTCGGTCGCGAACAGTGCGGCCACACCCTGCCCGTCGCCCGCCGCCAGGGCCGTCTCGAACTTCGTCAGCCAGGCATCGACACGCGCGGCCGGGTCCGTGCCGGTGGCCGTCGCGTCAGTGACGGTGGGGTATGCCGCCTGGTCGGCTGCGCGGTCGGGCTCGACCGTCTCTCGGGCTGGGGCCTGGGTCATGTGCGCCTCCACGTCGTTGTGGTTGTCGTTGTGGTCGTCGGTGTGGTTGTCGGTGATCGGGATCGCGGCCGCTGGCTGGACCGGATCGCCATGGCTAGGCTGATCTGAACTGATCACACACCGAGGTGTGCCTCGGCGACAGGGTTGCAACACGTTGCAGCCACGCTGTTCGCCCGGTCGGCAACGCCTCAGGAGGCCGTCATGACGACCGCGGACCACGAGGCGCACCGCACCCGTGACCGCGTGCTGTCGGGCCGCACGCGGTCTGCGGTGAGCTCGCCGGCCGCGACGCCGCGACGCGAGATCGCCGCCTCGTGGCGGCGGGTCGCCGCGACCGGGCTCGACCCCGGCGCGGGCGCCGCGATTCTCCCGCTCGTCGAGGCTGACCTCGAGCGCCGACGGGAGGAGAGCGGCCTGCGCGACCTGATTCCCAGGCTCACCACCTCCCTCGCCTCGGTCATCGACGCCGGGCAGCTCGTCGTCGTGGCCGACCCGCAGGGGCGGGTGCTGTGGCGGCTCGGCGGTCACGGAGTGCGGCGGCTCGCCGACCACCTCGGTTTCGTCGACGGCTCGGCGTGGACCGAGGCCAACGTCGGCACCAACGCCATCGGGACCGCCCTGGTGCTCGGCCAGGGCGTGCAGGTGCGGGGTGCGGAGCACTTCGTCGAGTCGCACACCCGGTGGGGCTGCGCGGCCGCGCCGCTCACCGACCCGTGGACCGGCCGCGTGGTCGGAGTGCTCGACGTGAGCGGCCCGTCAGCCGGCCTGCACCCGGCCGAGCTGGCCCTCGTCGAGCTCACCTCCCGGCTCACCTCGATGGAGCTGCTGGAGCGCCGCCGGGCCGAGCTGGACCGGCTCCGGGCGAGTGCCGCACCGTTGCTGTCGCGCGTCGAGGGGGACGCCATCGCAGTCGACCGGTACGGCCGGCTCGCCGCCTTCGTCGGGAGTCGAGCCCCCGAGCGGGTGGCGCTCCCCGACGAGATGTCGGCCGGCAGCGTGTGGCTGCCGACGGTGGGGCCGGCCACGGCCGAACCGCTCGGCGACGGCTGGCTCCTTCGGCTCGGCGCGGCCACCGACGAGGTGGCGTCCACCCTCGTGCTGGACCTCGTGGGTGACCCGAGCGTGCGCGTCCGCGGCGCCTCCGGCGAGTGGTCCCGTCAGCTGTCCACGCGGCATACCGAGATCCTCCTGTCCCTCGTTGAGGCGGGTGCCCAGGGACGCACCGCGGCCCAGCTCGCCGTGGACCTCTTCGACTCGCCCGACCCGACGGTGACGGTGCGTGCAGAGATGTCGCGACTGCGCAAGGTGCTCGGCAGCGTCCTGCTGTCCGGCCCCTACCGGTTGGCGCCGGGCGCCGCCACGGTGCTGCGGCTGCCCGACGACCCCCGCAACCTGCTGCCGCGCAGCAGCGCCCCTGTCGTGCAACGCCGCCGGATGCGGCGCTGAGCCTGCACGCTGAACCCCCTGAGGTACGCACAGGGTGCACTGACAGACGTCATGGGGGAGTCGTGACGGTCGTGTGACGCCGATGGCCCCGCCCGATCACACAGTGGTGGCATGACATCAACGACCCAGACGCAGACCCGCCCGCCTGCGCCGGTCCGGGGGACCACCACCATCCCTGCGGTCGAGCTGGCCGGGCTGACCAAGAACTTTGGCACCGTGCGTGCCGTGCGGGGGATCGACCTCACGGTCCGACCCGGGGAGATCGTCGCCTTCCTCGGCCCGAACGGGGCGGGCAAGACCACGACGATCGACATGATGCTGGGGCTGTCCCAGCCGGACAGCGGCACCGCTCGCGTCTACGGCATGGACCCGCAGACCGCGGTCCGACACGGCCTCATCTCGGCAGTCATGCAGACCGGTGGGCTGCTGCGGGACCTCACGGTGCGCGAGACGCTGGAGCTGACCGCCAGCCTGTTCAGCGACACCAAGCCGATCGGCGAGGTGATGACCCGCGCCGGGATCGCCGACATCGGCGACCGCCGCGTCGGCAAGTGCTCCGGCGGCCAGCAGCAGCGGCTGCGGTTCGCCATGGCCCTGCTGCCCGACCCGGAGCTGCTCGTCCTCGACGAGCCCACCACCGGCATGGACGTGACCGGCCGTCGTGACTTCTGGCAGGCCATCCGGCAGGACGCGGAACAAGGACGTACCGTCCTCTTCGCCACGCACTACCTCGAGGAGGCCGACGCGTACGCCGACCGCATCGTCCTGGTCGCGCACGGCCAGGTTGTCGCCGACGGCACCGCCAGTGAGGTCAAGGCCATCGTCTCGGGGCGTACCGTGCGCGCGACCTTGCCCGATGCGGATCTGGTTGCGTTGCAGGCACTTCCGGGCGTCGAGTCGGTGGAGGTGCGCGGTGACTCGGTGATCGTCGCCTCACGTGACAGCGACTCCGTCGCGCGCCACCTCCTGACCCACACGGCCGCCCGCGACCTTGAGATCACCTCTCGCGGACTCGAGGACGCCTTCATCTCCCTCACCGCCGACCCCGACTCCGAAGGAGCCCAGTCATGACGACCGCCGTGCCTGACGCCGTGACCAATGTCGTTGTCCCGCAACGGAACGTGCCGCCGATGGGCGGTCTCAACCCGACCCTCCTGAAGCTCGAGGTCCGCAGGATGCTGCGCAACCGGCGCACCCTGGTCTTCTCGGTCGTGATGCCGGTGATGTTCTACGTCATCTTCGGCACGGGGAAGTCGTACTCGAACGAGAACGCCGGTCACGGCAACGTCGCCGCGCTCATCATGGTCAGCATGGCGCTCTACGGGGCCATGCTCTCCACCACCGGCGGCGGCGCCATGGTCGCCGTCGAACGCAGCCAGGGCTGGAGCCGGCAGCTGCGCCTCACCCCACTCACGCCCGCGGCATACATCGTGGTGAAGGTCCTGTGCGCCATGCTGCTCGGCGCCGTCTCGATCGCGGTCACGTATGCCGCGGGGAGCCTCACCGGTGCCCACATGGAGACGTCCGCGTGGGTCGGCACGGCGCTGATCGCCTGGGTGGGTTCGCTGGTCTTCGCGGCCTTCGGGGTGTTCATGGGTTACCTGCTGCCGAGCGAGAACGTCATGCAGATCATCGGGCCGGGGCTGGCGCTGTTCGCCTTCCTCGGCGGGCTGTTCATGCCGCTGGACCAGATGGGCGACACGTTCCGGACGATCGCCACGTTCACCCCGATGTACGGCCTGAGCCAGCTCGCGCACTGGCCCCTGACCGGTGAGGCCCCAGGCGTCGCTGCGGTGGTGAATGTCGTGGTCTGGCTGGGGGTCTTCGCGGGAGGCGCGGCGTGGCGGTTCCGACGCGACACGGCACGGGTCTGACCGAGTCGGTGCTGCGCTCACTCACGGACCCCTTCTCTGAGAGGCTGGGGACCGTGAGTGAGCGCAACCCACGCCCGGACGACGACCGGCCGTGGAGCAGCCGGTTGGCGGGGTTCCTGTTCGCGGGGATCTGGCTGGTGTTCCTGTCCGATGCGTTCAGCGCGGCCTGGCGTCAGCGGCAGGACCTGCGGGCCGACGGCGGTCTCGTCGTCCTCACCCTGTTCGTGATCCTCTACCTCGTCCACTTCGGCCACCTGCGGTCGGCGTTCTGGGGCGCGGGTGGGCCGACGGCGACGTACCGGTGGTTCATCAGCCGCACGGGGCTGCTGTCGTGGCTGGGGTTGTTCCTCCTCGCCATGCTGGCGCCGGTCACGGTCGGCCAGGAGGGCGCTGCCACGTGGGTCTTCCTCGCCGTCTCCGGGCTCTGGACCTTCCGGCTGCGCGTGGGGATCGCCATCGGCGTCGTGCTGGTCGCGATCTACGAGTTCCTCACCTTCCACGTCGATGGCTGGGACCACAACGTCAGCATCAGCATGTCGATCGTCCTGGCGATGGCTGCCGTCACCGGCGGCATGCTGGCGTCCCAGCGACAGCGGGCCCTTGCAGAGGCGCGGGAGGACAACGCGCGACTCGCGATCCAGGAGGAACGCAACCGGATGGCCCGGGACGTGCACGACATCCTCGGCCACAGCCTCACCGTCATCACCGTGAAGGCAGAGCTCGCCTCGCGGCTGCTCGAGGTCAGTCCCGACCGGGCACGGGCCGAGGTCGACGACCTCGAGCGGCTCGCGCGGGACGCCCTCGCCGACGTGCGCCAGGCGGTGGCCGGCTTCCGTGACATGTCGCTGCCCGGCGAGCTCGCCCGGGCACGAACGTCCCTGGCTGCCGCAGGGATCGAGGCGCAGCTGCCCAACGCCACCGACGCCGTGCCGACCGAGCTGCGCGAGGTGTGCGCCTGGGCCCTGCGCGAGGGCGTCACCAACGTGATCCGGCACAGCGCCGCCAGCACGTGCACCGTGACCCTGACCGAACGCGGCATCACCGTGGCCGATGACGGGCTCGGGCCGGACAGCAGCGCCGCCCCGCCCGGGACGGGGCTGCTCGGGCTCGAGGAGCGGGCGCTGGCGGTGGGCGCCACCTTGCGCACCCGCCGGCTGCAACCGCACGGCTTCGAGCTCTCGGTCCTGACGAGCGACCCCGGCGCGCGACCCGCGCCTCAGCGAGACGACAAGGTGGAGGCATGACGATCCGGCTGCTCCTGGCCGACGACCAGGCCCTGGTGCGCGGCGCCCTGGCGACCCTGCTCGACCTCGAGCCCGACATGGAGGTGGTGTCCGAGGTCGGGACCGGCGACGAGGTCGTCGCGGCGGCCCAGGCCAGCAACCCCGACGTCGCCCTGCTCGACGTCGAGATGCCCGGCATGGACGGCATCGCCGCCACGGCCGCGCTGCACGACGCCATGCCTCGGGTGCGGGTGCTCATCGTGACGACCTTCGGGAGGCCCGGTTTCCTGCGCCGCGCGCTGCAGGCGGGCGCGAGCGGGTTCGTCGTCAAGGACACCCCGGCCCGGCAGCTGGCCGAGGCGGTGCGGCGCGTGCACTCCGGGCTGCGCGTGGTCGACCCGGCGCTCGCGGCCGACTCGCTGGCCGGGGGAGAGTCGCCCCTGACCGCGCGCGAGACCGAGGTGCTGGTGGCTGCCCGTGGTGGTGGGTCGGTCGCCGACATCGCCCGTCAGGTCTCACTGTCCGAGGGCACGGTTCGCAACCACCTGTCGTCGGCCATCGGCAAGACCATGGCGCGCAACCGTGCGGATGCCGTCCGCATCGCCGACGAGTTCGGCTGGCTCTGAGTGGTTATGCCTTCGTGTGACTGGCGCGTGGTGGAGCTCGGTTGACGTCTCGCGCGTCGCCGGCGAGGTTGTCGGGAAGCCGCAGCGACATCGCCGTGGCAGCATTGATAGACGCCAATCCCTTTGTGCTGCAACGAAATTGGTGTGGACAAAAGGTTGCGTCGTGATTCGTACAACTGTACGATGTGGGTATGACAGCGATATCCACATCGACGGCACCTGTGCAGCGGGCTCACGACCTGCTGCGGGAGCTCGCCACCGTGGATGGCGCGGACCTCGAGGACGGTGCGCGCATCGACCTGATCACCGTTCTGGAACATCTCAAGGGTGCCGTGGCGGCGGCGCAGGCCAGAGTGACGGTGGCGTTCGCGGACTCCCAGCTCGCCGCGACTGCGGACGGAACTCTGCGCCAGCGGGCGCAGGCGCGTCGCTCGGTGCAGGCCCAGGTCGCCCTCGCTCGACGGGTCTCGCCCTCACTGGGTGACCGGTACGTCGGCGCCGCCCGCGCGCTCGTGGGCGAGATGCCTGCCACCATGACCCGCCTCACCGAAGGCACCATCGGCGAGCAGGCCGCGGTCGAGCTCGTCGCTGCCACCGCCGGCACCACCGTGGAGGTGCGTCGTGAAGCCGACCGGCGCCTCGCCGGACCCGGGGGACCCGCAGCGCAGGTCGGCCCACGCCGCCTCGGGCAGCTTGGCCGGGCCGTGGTGGCCGAGCTCGACGCCGCTGGTGTCGTGGCAAGGAACGAGCGCGCCGTGGCGTCCCGGCGCGTCACCTGCCGACCTGCCCCGGACGGGATGGCCTACCTCACCGTCCTGGGACCGATGCACGAGACCGTCGGGGCGTATGCCGCGTTGAAGAAGCACGCCGCGACTGTCATGGCCGGGCGTGACCCCGCCGGTGAGCTGCCCGTGGGGCGGCACGGCGGCGCCGTCATGGCCGACACCGCATTGCGCCAGCTGTCCGGCCGCGAACTCGGTCAGGTGCAGCCCGTCGCGGTCCAGCTCGTCATGACCGACCGCGCCCTGACCGGCATCGGCAGCCCGGACCGGTCCGTCATGGAGCCTGCCCGCATGGTCGGCCACGCACCGGTCCCGGCCCCCACAGCCAGAGCTTGGCTGCGCACGCACCAGGCCAGGCGCGATGAGGCCAGGCGCGATGAGGCCAGGCGCAATGAGGCCAGGCGCAACAACGACAGCCATGACAACGACAGCCCCAGGACTCTCCGATGGGCAGTTCCTGCCAGCCAACAGCCGGACCTGTCGACCCCGGCGACCCCGGCGAATGTGTCGACCCGAGCGCCGGACGATCGTGACTGGGGCACGGTGCGCGAGCAGGCCCACGTGTGGGTCCGCCGCGCCTTCACCGAACCCTCCGGTCGCGACCTGGTCGCGCTCGAGTCAAAAGCGGCCCTGTTCCCACCTGCCCTGGTCGACTACCTCGTCCTGCGCGACGACGTCTGCGCCACGCCCTGGTGCGGGGCGCCCATCGCCCACGCCGACCACATCACTGCCCGCCACGCCGGCGGCAGCTCCACCGCCGCCAACGGCCAAGGGCTGTGCGCCCACTGCAACCTGACCAAGGAAGCGCCCGGCTGGCACCACGAGGTCACCGCCACCGGACTCCACCACCCGGGCGAGGGGCCCCACGCGGTCCGGATCACGCCCACAGGGCACACCTACCACTCCGGCGCGCCACCCCTGCTCGGCCGCAACTGGCAACCACCACCCCACGACACGGAACGACGGCCTGGCTACGGCCCGGACCTGTGCGACCCCGAGACCGGCGCACCCCTGGACGCCGACTGGGCCGAGATCGCCCGCATCCAGTACGACCTCTTCGGCCCCCACGGCACCGCAGCATGAGGTTCAGCCCTTGGAGACGGGGCGGTCGGGGTCCGTGATCCAGTCGCTCCATGAGCCGACGTAGAGCGCTGCGTCGATGCCCGCTTCGTGCAGAGCAAGCACCTCGTGGGCCGCAGTGACTCCCGACCCGCAGTAGACCCCGACCGTTGACCCGGCACGAACTCCCTTGCGCGAGAACAGTTTCCGCAGCTCATCGGCCGCCAAGAACGTGCCGTCGGTGCCCGCGTTGTCGGTCGTGGGCGCGTTGACCGCGCCGGGGATGTGGCCAGCCACCGGGTCGATGGGCTCTGTCTCGCCGCGGAAACGTTCGGGCGCGCGGGCGTCGAGGAGTATGCCGTCGCGAGCCATCGCCGCGGCCCCGTCGGCGTCGAGGAGCGCACCTGCGCAGTCGTCGACCACCGCCTCGAACGTCCCGCCACCGGGCGGCGTGTCGTCGGTCGTGACGGCACCTCCTCCCGCCCGCCAGGCGGCGAGCCCGCCATCGAGCACCCGAACGTCCGCCAGCCCGAAGTGGCGCAGCACCCACCAGGCCCGCGCCGCGGCATACGACGGCCCCTGGTCGTAGACGACAACTCGTGACTCGGTATCGGCGCCGCACCGCCTCATCGCCTCCTGCACCGCGTGGGCCGTCGGGAGGGGGTGCCGCCCGCCCGGTCCGGGTGGCCCGGCGAGCTCGGCATCGAGGTCGACGTGGTGGGCGCCGGGCAGGTGCGCCGCGGCGTAGAGGTCGCGACCGTCCGGCCCTGCGCTGCTGGTGAGGTTCCACTGGACGTCGACGACGACGAGGCCGTCGAGCCCCTCCGCGACGAGGTCCTGGGCGGTGACGAGGGCGCTCATGCCGGCCAGTCAACACCCATCGGCACCGCGCGCGACTCGACGTAGCGTGGGCAGCGTGCCCACCGCCCGCCTCGTCCTCGTCCACGGCACCCGGCTGAGCCGCACCCAGTGGGCGCCCTACGACGGGCTCTTCCCACGGTTCGAGGTTCGCGCGCCCGACCTGCCGGGGCACGGTGCCCGCACGGGTGACCGGTTCACCACCGAGGCAGCGGTCGAGGCCATCACCGCGGCGGTCGACGAGGGTCCAGCCGGTCTGCCCACGGTCGTGGCCGGGCACTCGCTCGGTGGTTACATGGCGATGGCGTACGCCGCCCAGCACCCCGAGCGCCTCGCCGGCCTCGTGACGATCGGGGCGGCGGCGGTCCCCGCCGGACCCGGCGCCGCGGCATACCGCCTCCTCGGTCGAGCCCTCGAACGCTCCGGCGACGAGCGAGCCGGCGCCTTCGCCAACCGCGTCATCGCCCGCCTCACCTCCGAGCAGACGCTCGCCATGGTCACCGCGGGTGGCACCACCTACGCGGCGACCCGCGATGCCTGGGCGGCCGTGATGGCGGGCGGTCGCCCCGAGCTTCTCGCCCGGGTGAGGTGCCCCGTGCTCGTGCTGGGCGGGCAGCTCGACCAGCTCGCGGTCCAGAGCAGGAGGTATGCCGCGGCGGCACCTCGCGGACGCCGCGTCATCGTGCCGCGTGCCACCCACTTCCTGCCGCTCACCCATGTCGACGTGGTGACCCGAATCCTGAGCGACTTCGTGGACGAGGTGGCGTCCTGAGATACTGGCGCCGCCATGACGACGACCGCTCCCGCCAGCACCACCCCGATGCTGCCGCCGCTGCAGATCGGCCGGCACACCATCGAGTCGCCGGTCGTGCTGGCGCCGATGGCGGGCATCACCAACCGGGCGTTCCGCAAGCTGTGCCGCGAGTACGGCACCGAGGGGCTCGCGGCCGGGGGCGCCAGCGGGGCAACCTCGCTGTACGTCAGCGAGATGATCACCTCGCGAGCGCTCGTCGAGCGGACACCGGAGTCGATGCGTCTGATCGAGCACGACCCGCAGGAGAACCCCCGCTCGATCCAGCTCTACGGCGTCGACCCGGCCACCGTCGCCGCGGCCGTGCGGATGCTCGTCACCGAGGACCGCGCCGACCACATCGACCTCAACTTCGGCTGCCCCGTCCCCAAGGTCACCCGCAAGGGTGGCGGGGCGGCGCTGCCCTGGAAACGTGACCTCTTCGAGGCCATCGTCACCGGTGCCGTCCGCGAGGCGAGCCCGTATGCCGTGCCCGTCACCGTGAAGATGCGTGTCGGCATCGACGCCGACCACGTGACCTATCTCGAGGCCGGTCTGATCGCCGAGCGCGCCGGGGTGGCGGCCGTGGCGTTGCACGGGCGCACCGCCTCGCAGGCCTACTCGGGCCAGGCGGACTGGACGGCTATCGCACGCCTCAAGGAGACCGTGCGGTCGATCCCGGTGCTCGGCAACGGCGACATCTGGTCGGCCGATGACGCGGTGCGCATGGTCCGTGAGACGGGTTGCGACGGCGTCGTCGTCGGGCGTGGCTGCCTGGGACGGCCGTGGCTGTTCACCGACCTCGCCGCCGCCTTCGCCGGGAGCCAGGTGCGAGTGCAGCCGACCCTCGGTGAGGTGACCGCCACGCTGCGCCGGCACGCGGCATACCTCGTCGACTTCTACGGCGACGAGTTCAAGGCCTGCCGCGACATCCGCAAGCACATCGCCTGGTATCTCAAGGGTTTTCCCGCCGGGTCGACAGTGCGCAACCAGCTCGCGCTCGTCGACTCGCTGACCGCCCTCGACGCCCTCATCGCGACGATGGACCCGTCTGCTCCGTGGCCCGGCGACGCCGCCGAGGGCCAGCGCGGACGGGCCGGCTCGCCGCGGGTCGTGGCACTCCCGGACGGGTGGCTGCGCAGCCGCGAGCTGAGTGAGGACCATCGGCGTGCGGTCGCCGAGGCCGAGCTGTCCGTGAGCGGCGGCTGAGCGGTGAGCCTCCTGCGCGGTGACTTTGCCGCAAGCCCGCGCACCCTCGTCGACATCTTTCGCGCAACGGTCCAGGCGGCCGGTGACGACCCGGCCCTCGACAACGGGGCCGAGGTCCTCACCTACGACGAGTTCGCCGAGGCCGCAGAGGAGCTGGCGGCACGGCTCGCCGCCGGTGGGGTGGGCCCGGGCGACAAGGTCGGCGTGCGGATCCGCTCGGGGACGGTCGAGCTCTACGTCGCGGTCATGGGGGTGCTGCTCGCCGGTGCCGCCTACGTGCCCGTCGACGCCGACGACCCGCAGGAGCGCGCCGACCTCGTCTTCGTCGAGTCCGGTGCAGTGGCGGTCGTCCGCGACGGGTTGGTCGTCGACCGGGTCGACACCTCGTCGACACAGGGGGCCACGGTCGTGACCGAGCCGGACGTCGCCGACGACGCCTGGGTCATCTTCACCTCCGGCTCAACGGGCAAGCCCAAGGGCGTGGCCGTGACGCATCGGTCGGCCGCGGCGTTCGTCGATGCCGAGGCGCGAATGTTCCTGCAGGACAAGCCGATCGGGCCCGGCGACCGCGTGATGGCCGGGCTTTCTGTGGGGTTCGACGCCTCGTGCGAGGAGATGTGGCTGGCGTGGCGTCATGGCGCGTGCCTCGTCCCCGCACCGCGGTCGCTGGTGCGCAGCGGCATGGACCTCGGCCCGTGGCTGGTGGCCAACGACGTCACCGTGGTCTCGACCGTCCCCACGCTCGTCAGCCTCTGGCCGACCGATGCCCTCGACCGGGTTCGCCTCCTCATCCTCGGTGGGGAGGCCTGCCCACCCGAGATCGGTGCGCGGCTCGCGCGTCCCGAGCGTGAGGTCTGGAACACCTATGGCCCGACCGAGGCCACCGTCGTCGCGTGCGGTGCCCAGGTGGGGCGCGACGGCCCGGTGCGCATCGGTCTGCCCCTCGACGGCTGGGACCTGGCCGTGGTCGACGCGCAGGGGATGCCGGTCGGGGAGGGCGAGCCCGGTGAGCTGATCATCGGCGGCGTGGGGCTGGCCCGCTACCTCGACCCGGTCAAGGACGCCGAGAAGTACGCGCCGATGCCGACCCTGGGCTGGGACCGCGCCTACCGCAGCGGTGACCTCGTCCGCAACGACAGCGAGGGCCTCGTCTTCCTCGGCCGCGCCGACGACCAGGTCAAGGTGGGGGGCCGCCGGATCGAGCTGGGCGAGATCGACAGCGCACTGCTGGCGCTGCCGGGGGTGTCAGGAGCGGCTGCGGCAGTCCGCACCACCGGCTCGGGCAACAAGGTCATCGTCGGCTACCTGGCCGTCGACGGGCCGTTCGACCAGGCGGCTGCCGTCGAGCACCTGCGCGAGACCATGCCCGCGGCGATGGTGCCGAGGCTGGCCGTCGTCGACTCACTGCCCACCCGCACCTCCGGCAAGATCGACCGCGACGCCCTGCCCTGGCCGCTGGCCTCCAGCACCTCGGGCAGGGCGCGGTTCGGTGGCACCGCCGGCTGGCTGCAGGAGCTCTGGCAGGACATCCTGGGTGCCGACGTCAGCTCGGCCAAGGACGACTTCTTCGACCTCGGCGGCCGCAGCGTGACGGCGGCCCAGCTGGTGTCACGGTTGCGCGAGCGGCACCCCGACGTGACCGTCGCCGACGTCTACGAGACACCCACGGTGCAGGCCCTCGCCGATGCGCTCGACGCCATGGGGTCGCGGGTCGCCGAGAGCAACAGCAAGGTGCGCCCCGTGCCGCGCAAGACCCAGGTGGCGCAGAGCCTCTTCGGCATCCCGCTGCGCACCCTGACCGGCCTGCGCTGGCTGACGTGGGTGGGCGCGGCCAACAACGTCGCCGCCGCGCTGCTCGGGCTGGGCTTCCTGCCTCGCCTGTCGTGGTGGTGGGTGGCCCTCGGCTGGGTGCTCCTCGTCTCGCCCTGGGGGCGCATGCTCCTCACTGCGGCCTCGGCCCGCATCCTGCTGCGCCACCTGGAGCCGGGCTCCTACCCGCGAGGCGGCAGGATGCACCTGCGGCTGTGGATGGCCGAGCGGGTGGCCGACGAGCTGGGCGCGGCAAACCTCAGCGGGGCCCCTCTGATGCGTTGGTACGCAAGGCTTCTGGGTGCCGACATCGGTCGCGACGTCGACCTGCACTCGATCCCGCCGGTCACTGGTCTGCTGCGTCTCAGCGACGGCTGCTCGGTCGAGCCGGAGGTCGACCTCACCGGTCACTGGGTCGACGGCGACCGCCTCGTCGTCGGCCGCATCGATCTCGGCAAGGGTGCTCGCGTCGGCGCGCGGAGCACCTTGCTGCCCGGTGCGCACGTCCACCGCGGCGCCGAGGTCGCGGCCGGGTCGGCCGTCTTCGGCGATGTGCCCAAGGGGGAGTCGTGGTCGGGCGCCCCGGCGACGAAGGTCGGCACCGCGCGCGGGCCGTGGGACGAGGAGGCGCCACCGCGCCGGCCCCGCTGGATGCTCGCGTATGCCGCGTCGGCGGCACTCATCTCCGTCCTCCCACTCGTGGCGGGTGTCGTCGGCATCGGTGCCGGGACGGCATACCTGGGCGGTGCGCGTGACGGGAGCGACCTGCTCACGCGCGCCCTCGTCTGGTTCGTTCCCGGCGTGGTGATCGCCCACCTGACCCTCGCCGTCCTCATCGGGGTCCTCGTCCGGCTCCTCGGTCTCGGGCTCACCGCCGGGGTTCACCCCGTCCAGAGTCGCCAGGCCTGGCAGGCGTGGACGACGATCCGCGCGCTGGACGAGGCCCGCACCTGGCTCTTCCCGCTCTACTCCAGCGCCCTCACCCCGGCGTGGCTGAGACTGCTCGGGGCGCGGGTGGGCAAGGAGGTCGAGGCCTCGACCGTGCTGCTCATCCCCGGCCTGACATCGGTCGCCGACGGCGCGTTCCTCGCCGACGACACCCTGCTCGGCGGGTACGAGCTGGGGGGTGGCTGGCTGCGCGTCGACGCGGTCAAGGTCGGGAAGCGGGCGTTCGTCGGCAACTCGGGCATGGCGGCTCCCGGCCGCAAGGTGCCCCGAGGAAGCCTCGTCGCGGTCCTGTCTGCTGCACCGCGACGGCGCGAGGCCAGGCGTGGCACCTCCTGGCTGGGCTCGCCGCCGACCCTGCTGCGACGTGAGGGTGGCGGTGGCGACGAGTCGCGCACCTATGCGCCGCCGCGCAGCCTGCGGGTTGCGCGGGGGGCGGTCGAGCTGTGCCGCATCGTGCCGGTGCTGCTGGGTGCGGCCCTGCAGCTCGGGGTCGTGGTGGTGCTGGAGTATGCCGCGGCGCAGGTCGGGTGGTGGTTCGCGGCGCTCGTGGGCGGCGTGGTGCTCATGGTCGCCGGTGCGGTCGCGGTGGGCCTCACGACTGCGGCCAAGTGGCTGCTCGTCGGCCGGCTGCGGGTGTCCGACCACCCGCTGTGGAGCTCGTTCGTGTGGCGCAACGAGCTCGCCGACACCTTCGTCGAGGTGATCGCCGCGCCGTGGTTTGCGCGCGCCGCGCCCGGCACGTGGGCCCTCAACGTATGGTTGCGCGCCATGGGTGCCGAGATCGGGAAGGGCGTGTGGTGCGAGACGTACTGGCTGCCCGAGGCCGACCTCATCCGGCTCGGTGACGGCGCCACGGTCAACCAGGGCTGCGTCGTGCAGACCCACCTGTTCCACGACCGGCTGCTCAGCATGGACCGCGTGACGCTGCGCTCGGGGGCGACGCTCGGTCCCAACAGCGTCGTCCTGCCGGCTGCGACGATCGGGCGGCACGCGACCGTCGGGCCGGTGTCGCTGGTGATGCGCGGCGAGGCCGTGCCCGACCGCACCCGGTGGATCGGCAACCCGATCGGCCCGTGGCCGGACGGGGGAGCGGACAGCCGCTCGTGACCACCGCCGACACCGCCGTGGTCGCCGACGACTACGCGCCGGACCGTGGCGACCTGCGTTTCGGGGTCGATCGCTACGAGCTCGAGCTGCGCTACCGCGTCGCCGGCAACCGGCTCGACGCAGTCGCAACCTTGTTGTGCCACAACGAAACTGAGCAGCCACTGGCTGAGGTCGTCCTCGACCTGCACGACCTGCGTGTCTCCAAGGTCGCGGTCGACGGCGCCTCGCCGCGTCGTTACACGCACCGCGGCGGACGGCTCGTGATCCGTCCCCGCACGGCCGTGGCGCCGGGCGCGGAGTTCGAGGTGGTGGTCCGGTATGCCGGTCAGCCGGGCCCGGTGCGCAGCGTCGAGGGCGAGCTGGGCTGGGAGGAGCTCGAGGACGGCGTGATCGTCGCTTCCCAGCCCGATGGCGCGTCGTCGTGGTTCCCGTGCAACGACCGGCCGTCGGACAAGGCGTCCTACCGGATCAGCGTCACGACGACGAACGGCTACACCGTGCTGTGCAATGGGATCCTGCTGGCGCACCGCCCGGGCGCGAGCTCGACCACCTGGGTCTACGAGCAGGCCGAGCCGATGGCGACCTACCTCGCCACGGTGCAGATCGGACGGTATGCCGTCGAGACTCTCGCCGACGCGCCGGTGCCCGTGCGGGCGGCATACCCACCGGCGCGCAGCGCACAGGTGAGACGCGCCCTGGCGCGTCAGGGCGACATGCTGCGCGAGTTCACGCGACTCTTCGGGCCCTATCCCTTCAGCGCGTATGCCGTCGTCGTCACCGACGATTCGCTCGAGATCCCGCTCGAGGCACAGTCAGTGTCGATCTTCGGGTCCAACCTGTGCCGCACCGACTGGGGTGCGCAGCGGCTGGTGGCGCACGAGCTGGCGCACCAATGGTTCGGCAACAGCCTCACCGCCACCCACTGGCGTGACATCTGGTTGCACGAGGGGTTCGCCTGCTACGCCGAGTGGCTGTGGTCGGAGGCGTCGGGCGGTCGGACCGCCCAGATGCACGCGCGTGAGCAGTGGACCCGCCTGTCCCGGTTGCCGCAGGACGTCCTGCTGGGCGACCCCGGCCGGGCAGACATGTTCGACGACCGTGTCTACAAGCGGGGAGCGTTGCTGCTGCACGCGATTCGGCTCACGGTGGGTGAAGCCACGTTCGTGGCGATCCTGCGCACCTGGACCGCGCGGTTCGCCCACTCAGGCGTCACCACGGCCGACTTCGTGGCGGTCGCCAACGAGGTCAGTGGACGCGACCTGGACACGCTCTTCGACGACTGGCTCCGCGACTACGCGTTGCCGGCGCTGCCCGAGCCGCGCCGGTCACCTCGGCGCTGAGGGCACCTCCACCAGACAGACGGCGGCCACCAGGTCGTGGCTCCTCAGGTCGTCAATGGTCAGGTCGTCGATGGTCAGGTCGTCGATGGTCAGGTCGCGGACCTCGGCTCGCGGCAGGCCTCCGGGTGTGTTCACCGGTCGGCGGGTGGGGGAGTCGTCACCGCACAGGCTGACGTCTTCGGGCCGCACCTGCAGGCCGGAGCCCCAGGCCTTGAGCAGTGCCTCCTTGCGCACCCAGGTCCGCAGCAGGGAGGTGGGATCCGTGCCGTGGCCGTCGCGGATCTCCTTGGGGGACAGCACGACTCGTGCCGCGTCGGCCAGGCGGTTCGCGTCCTCGAGTCGCTCCACGTCGACTCCGCAGGGTCGGTCGGCCACCGCCGCGAGGACGACGCCGGGAGCATGTGCCAGGGAGAGGTGTAGCCGCGGTGTGCCGGCCTGCGGGCGACCGTGCTGCTCGGACCCGCAGCGCGGGCAGCGCGTCGTGATCGCGACCGTGCCGACGGGCTGACCCGAGAGCTCGGCGACCAGCTCGTGCAGCAGCACGCGCCCCGTGGCATGGGCGGCTCGGCGTTCAGGGGCCGAGATCGAGGACAGGCGCCGGCGGTCGGCCGCCGACAGCAGGGCAGAGGCCTCGTGGGCTGCCCGGGGCGCCGCCAACCTCACGACGAACGGCTGGTCCACGCCCGCAGCGTAGCCGCGGCTGAGCAGCGTGTCCGCCACGGCGTGGACCAGCGTTGTTGGTCCGGACTGCTCAGCTGGCGCCGCCGTGGGACAGCGACTCGAGCAGGGCGTTGTTGAAGGCCGGGATGTCGTCCGGCTTGCGGCTGGTGATGAGGTTGCCGTCCTGCACGACCTCCTCGTCGACCCACTCGGCGCCGGCGTTGCGCAGGTCGGTCTGCAGGCTTGGCCACGACGTCAGGGTCTTGCCCTGGACGACGTCAGCCTCGATGAGGGTCCAGGGGGCGTGGCAGATCGCCGCGACCGTCTTGCCGGAGGCGAGGAAGTCGCGGACGAACGCCACAGCGTCCTTGTCGGTGCGCAGGGCGTCGGGGTTGGCCACGCCACCGGGCAGGACGAGCGCGTCGTAGTCGTCGACGGTGGCGTCCCTGACCGCCTTGTCGACCGTGCGCTTCTCCGCCTTGTCCAGGTGGTCGAAGGTCTGCACCTCGCCCGTCTCGACGCTCAGCAGCTCCGGCGTCGCGCCGGCCTGTTCGACGGCGGCCCACGGCTCGGTCAGCTCGACCCGCTCGATGCCCTCGTTCGCGACGAGGAACGCCACCTTCTTCTGGTTCAGATCGCTCATGGTTCAACCCTGCGAAAGGCTGCTCGCACTCGCAATCCGAGCACGGTGTGGTCCCGCTCACCGGGCGGGACTTCACCTCCGGCGGTCATCCGGTGGCCATCGCCTCGCTGAGTCGTCGCACCGCCTCCGGGGCCCGTCGGGCCGTGATGTGCCGGAAGCCCAGCGCCAGCCCCTGCACCGGGTCCTGCTGGACGAACCGCGGCGACAGCGGCTCGACCCCGACGCCCCGCTCGGCCGCGGCGGCGACCACCTGCAGGTCCGACCGGGACTGGTCCACCAGTCGGGCGCAGACGTGCAACCCTGCGACGGAGGGGAGCACCTCGACCAGCCCCGCGGCATGCGTGTCCAACGCGGTGAGCAGCGCCTCGCGGCGTTCGCCGTAGACCTTCGTGGCCTTGCGGGTGTGGGCTGCGAGCAGGCCCTCGGACATGAACCGTTCCATGGCGCCCTGGGTGACCGCGTCGCCCTGCCAGTCGGTGAGCAGCTTTGCCTCGTGGAGCGCCGGCTGCAGCGACTGGGGTGCGACGAGGTAGCCGATCCGCAGCATCGGTATCAGCACCTTGGAGAACGACCCGACATAGACGACACGGCCGTCCCGGTCGAGGCTCTGCAGCGGTGCGAGCGGGCGCCCGTCGAACCGGAACTCGCTGTCGTAGTCATCCTCGACGATGACGGCGTCGTGACGAGCAGCCCACTCCAGCAACGCAATTCGTCGCCGCAGCGACATGACGGCGCCGGTGGGGAACTGGTGCGATGGCGTGACGTAGACGAGCCGGGCGCCACGGGGGATGGCGTCGACGACGATGCCCTCGTCGTCGACGGGCACCCCTGCGACCTTGGCGCCGTGCGAGGTGAAGAGTCGCACGGCGGCGGTGTATCCGGGGTCCTCGACCGCCGCCACGTCGCCGGGGGACAGCATCACGCGAGCGACCACGTCGAGGCCCTGCTGCGCCCCGTTGGTGAGGAGCACGTCGTCACCGCTGGCGACCACCGACCGGGACACCCCGAGGTGTCTGGCGATCTGCGCCTGGAGCCCCGGGTGCCCCTTGCCGTCGTAAGCCGGCTCGGCCTGCAGGGACGGGCGCAAGGTCGCCGAGACCAGACGCCGCCACACCGGCAGCGGGAAGAGCGTGGTGTCGGGACCCCCGACGGACAGGTCGAGCTCGAGCGGCGGCGAGTCCGGCACCGGCGCGGGCAACGACTGCCAGATGGGGCGCGGGCGCACGTCACCGCCGGGGGCGGTGCGCGGCCGGGCCGGCCGCACGTCCGCGCTGACGAAGGTGCCGGCGCCCACGCGCGACTCCAGATAGCCCTCGGCAACGAGCCGGTCGTATGCCGTCGCGACCGTGCCGCGCGCGACGCCCAGCTCGCGCGCGAACACGCGGGTCGGGGGCAGCCGCTCGCCGGCCGGGAGGCGTCCGCTGGCGATGCCGTCGAGCAGGTGTTGGTAGATCTGGGTGGCGCGGTCGCCGGGACCGTCGAGCCGCAGCAGCAGGTCCATGCGCCCACCCTAGATTGGCCCAACCGACTTGCCCAGGAGTGGCCCTTCTTCCCAGGCCAATGACAGTCGACGGTGGAGCCATGACCCAGGAGAGCGGCACCGCCTGCGTTACCGGCGCACCGACCAGCACCCCGACCGGCACCCCGACGAGCACCCCAACTGGCACCAGCACGACCACCGGCTCGCTGACCATCGCGCAGGGGAGCGCGTTGGCGGTCAGCGCCGTGCTCGGGACCGGCGTCATCACCCTGCCCGCGATCGCTGCCGGGATCGCCGGACCTGCCTCGCTCGTCGCGTGGCTCGCGCTCGTGGTGCTGTCGGTCCCGCTCGCCAGCACCTTTGCCGCCATGGGTGCGCGGTTCCCCGACGGGGGTGGTGTCTCGACCTATGTGGGGCGTGCGTTCGGTCGGCGGGCCTCGGCTGCGGTCGGGTGGTGCTTCTTCTTCGCGGTGCCGGTGGGTGCTCCGCCGGCGTCGCTCATGGCCGGCGGCTACGTCGCCGACGCCGTGGGTGGTGGGCACCGCAGCGCCGTGGCGGTGGCGGTGTGCCTGATCGTCGGTGTCGCCCTCCTCAACGCGGCCGGGCTGCGGCTGTCGGGTCGGGTGCAGCTGGTCCTGACCGGCATGCTGGCCGCGCTCATGGTGGTCACGGTGGTCGCCGCGCTGCCGCACGCCCGGCTCGGCAACCTCACGCCGTTCGCGCCGCACGGCTGGTCGGCAGTGGGGCCGGCCGCGGCACTGCTCGTCTGGGGGTTCGCCGGGTGGGAGGCCGTGGCCTCGCTCGCCGGTGACTACCGCCGGCCGGGCCGCGACGTGCCGAGGGCGACCGGTGTCGCCCTCGTCGTGGTCGGTGCCCTCTACCTGGCGCTCGCCGCCACCAGCCTGCTCGTGCTCGGCGCCGCGACGGGCGACAGCCAGGCACCTCTGTCCGACCTGCTCGCGGCCGGCGTGGGTGGACAGGTGCGCGCCGTCACCGCCGCCGTGGCCGTGTTGCTCACCTTCGGTGCCATGAACGCCTACTACGCCGGTGGCTCCCGGCTGGGTGCCGCGCTCGCACGTGAAGGGGCGCTCCCGGCATACCTGGCCCGAGGCAGCGGACCCGGGCAGGTGCCCCGGCGCGCGCTGGCCCTCATCGCCCTGGAGTCCCTCGCGGGGCTGGTGGTCAGCGAGGTGTTCGACCTGGGCCTCACGCCGCTGATGCTGCTGGCGACCGGCTGCTTCACCCTCGTCTACGTCCTCGGCACGGGAGCGGCGGTCCGCCTGCTGCCTCGCGGCACCCGTACCTGGTGGACCGCTGTCGTCGCGCTCACCTCGGTGCTCGTCCTGCTCGCCATGAACGGCTGGCACGTGCTGTGGGCGCTCGGGGTCGCTGTCGCCGCGGTGGGCTACGTTTCCTACCGTGAGCACGCGAGGGCAGGTCGGAACGCCCGGCGGGACACCTGAACGCCCGGCGCTCTTCTTCGCCGGTCCCGAGGAGTTCCGCGTCTGGCTCGAGACCAACCACGAGACCCAGACCGAGCTGTGTATGGGCCTGCGCAAGAAGCACGTCCCCGATCGCGGGCTCACGTGGGCGCAGGCGGTGCGCGAGGCACTGTGCTTCGGCTGGATCGACTCGGTCGCCCAACGCATCGACGAGGACGCCGTGCGCCAGCGCTGGACGCCGCGCAAGCCGGGCAGCAACTGGTCGACGATCAACATCAAGGCGGTCGAGGAGCTCACCGCGGCGGGGCGCATGCACCCAGCCGGCCTCGCCGCGTTCGCGTTGCGGCGCGAGGACCGGTCGGGCGTCTACGCCTACGAGAACCGCGACCGCGAGCTGCCGCCGGAGTATGCCGCGGTGCTGGCTGCCGATGCCGCGGCCAGTGCGTTCTGGGCCGAGGCGACCCCGAGCTACCGCAAGCTCGCGACCAGCTGGGTGCTCACTGCCAAGCAGGAGGCCACCCGGGACAAGCGCCTTGCGCAGCTGGTCGCCGACAGCGCCGCGGGTCGCCTGATCCCCTCGCAGCGCTACGGCGACCAGCCGAAGTGGGTGCAGCGCGCAGCCGCCGCAGCGAGAGCGGCCGGGACGACGGCATAGGCTCGGCTCCGTGGGCTACACGCAGGTCGACCGGGAGCGCTGGGTGCGTGAGGACCCCGTCACCAAGCGTGCCGACCGGGACGACTTCGCCCGCGACCGCGCCCGCCTGCTCCACAGCGCCTCGCTGCGCCGCCTGTCCGCCAAGACGCAGGTGGTCCAGCCCGGCGACGACGACTTCGTCCGCAACCGGCTCACCCACAGCCTCGAGGTCGCCCAGATCGGTCGGGAGTTCGGCGCGGCCCTCGGCTGCAACGCCGACGTCGTCGACACCGCGTGCCTCGCGCACGACCTCGGCCACCCGCCCTTCGGGCACAACGGCGAGCAGGCGCTCGACGCCGTGGCGGCCGACATCGGCGGCTTCGAGGGCAACGCCCAGACACTGCGCCTCCTCACCCGCCTCGAGCCCAAACGGATCCATCCCGACGGCCGCCCTGCCGGCCTCAACCTCACCCGCGCCAGCCTCGACGCAGCCACCAAGTACCCGTGGCCGCGTGGCGAAGGTCCTTGGCCCACAACGAAGTTCGGCGTTTACACCGACGACCTCCCCGTCTTCGAGTGGTTCCGCGCCGGACGTCCCGACGGTGAGCGCTGCATCGAGGCGGACGTCATGGACTGGTCCGACGACGTCGCGTACTCCGTCCACGACGTCGAGGACGCCATCGCCTCGGGCCGGCTCGACGTGCGTCGGCTGCGCGACACGACGGACGTCGACTCGGTCCTTGCCGTGGCGACCGGGGTGTATGCCGCGGACCTGGGTGCCGATGCGATGGGGGCTGCGCTGGGACGCGTCCTTGCCACCGGACTGGTGCCCGCGGCATACGACGGCTCTCGAGGTGACCGGGCCGCGCTCAAGGACATGACCTCCCAGCTCATCGGACGCTTCGTCCGGGCCGTCGAGCTGGCGACGATGGAGCGCCACGGGCCGGGGCCGCTCACGCGCTACGACGCACCACTGGTCGTGCCTGACCAGACGCGGGCCGAGTGCGCGGTGCTCAAGGCCGTCGCCGCCCACTTCGTCATGAACGCCCAGGAACGCATCGACGTCATGGCCGCGCAGCGCGAGGTGGTCCGCGACCTCGTCCAGGGTTACCTCGACGACCCGGTCACCCGACTCGACCCCGACCTGCTGGCCGACTGGAAGGCCGCCGACTCCGATGCGACCGCGCTGCGGGTCGTCGTCGACCAGGTCGCTTCGCTCACCGACGTGCGCGCCCTCCACCTGCACGAGGCCTGGTCCTGACACGCAGAACCGGTTTCGTCGAAACGCTTGCCAGTGGAGCCGTCCCCGTGCGCCAATACTCCTACGCGCTGCATCGAGCGAGGGGAGGCGCCATGAGCACGGTCAACGAGGTCCCGAAGGTCGTCGGATACCCGCGTGCCGAGGGGGCGCCGGTCGCTGACATCGTGTCGCGCACGCCGCCGTCCGCGCCGTCGACGCGCCGCCTGTGGTGGCTGCTCGGCGGGATCCTGCCCCCGCTGGTGCCGTTCGCGGTGTGGGCGAGCGTCACCTACTGGCGTATGCCGCGCAGCCAGACCCGCTGGATCGTCCTCTCCGCGGTCGTGCTGACGCTGGAGATCGCCAACTTTGTCGGCTTCATGATCTACGGCTACGGCCGCCACTACCTCGTGCCACCGGTGCCCGGCTACCTCTGACGGACCCTGCGCCTAGACTCGCCCTCGAACAGGAGGGCCAGTGGCGGGTCGCATCAAGGCCGACGACATCGCGCTCGTCAAGGAGCGCACGTCGATCGAGGACGTCGTGCGCGAGCACGTCACGCTGCGCCCGGCCGGCCCCGGTTCCATGAAGGGCCTGTGCCCGTTCCACGACGAGAAGACGCCGTCGTTCAACATCCGCCCGGCCGTGGGCGCCTGGCACTGCTTCGGGTGCGGGGAGGGCGGCGACGTCATCTCGTTCGTGCAGAAGGTCGAGCACCTCACCTTCACCGAGTCGGTCGAGCGCCTCGCCGCCAAGCTCGGCATGGAGCTGCACTACGAGGAGGGTGGTTCGCCACGGGACCGCGGGCCCTCGCTCGGGCAGCGCTCCCGGCTCGTCGAGGCCCACCGCGTGGCCCAGGAGTTCTATCTCGAGCGGCTGCTCGACACGTCCTCTGGTGAGGCGCGGGTGGGGCGCGACTTCCTGCGCGGTCGCGGGTTCGACGGCGAGGCGGCCAAGCACTTCGGCGTCGGGTTCGCACCGCGCGGTGGCGAGGAGCTCACCCGGCACCTGCGGGCCAAGGGGTTCACCGACGACGAGCTCGTCGCCGGCGGCCTGAGCGGGCGGGGGAGCCGCGGGCTCTATGACCGGTTCCGAGGCCGGTTGATGTGGCCGATCCGCGACATCACGGGCGACACCGTGGGTTTCGGTGCGCGCCGGCTGTTCGACGACGACCGGATCGCCGCCAAGTACCTCAACACCTCCGAGACCGCGATCTACAAGAAGTCGACGGTTCTGTACGGCCTCGACCTCGCCAAGAAGTCGATCGCGGGGGAGCGCAAGGCGGTCATCGTCGAGGGCTACACCGACGTCATGGCCTGCCACCTCGCCGGCGTCGAGGGTGCGGTCGCGACGTGTGGCACGGCGTTCGGCACCGACCACATCAAGGTGCTGCGCCGCATCCTGCGCGACGAGGCCGACCTCGCCCCGGCCAAGGTCGTCTTCACCTTCGACGGCGACGCCGCCGGCCAGAAGGCCGCGATGAAGGCGTTCGGTGACGACCAGCGCTGGGCCTCCCAGTCGTTCGTGGCCGTGGCCGACGGCGGCATGGACCCGTGCGACCTGCGCATGGCCAGCGGCGACGACGCCGTGCGCCACCTCATCGACGACGCCGTGCCGATGTTCGAGTTCGCGGTGCGCACCACGATCGCCCGCTATGACATGGCCACCGCCGAGGGGCGCGTCCAGGCCATGCGCGCTGCCGCCCCCATCGTCAACAGCATCCGCGACAGCTCGATGCGCCCGGAGTACATCCGCACCGTCGCCGGGTGGATCGGGGTCGAGGTCGAGCAGGTGCGCGCCGAGGTCGCCCGCGCCGGTCGCATGGCCGCGCGCGACGCCGAGAAGGGCGCGCGGGACGCGCAGACGGCGGGGGGCCAGGCGCGCCCCGACGCCGACGTCGTCCCCGAACCCTCCGAGCAGGAGGCGCGCGCGGCCCTGCCGACGCCCGACCTGCGCGACCCGGTCGTCTTCGTCGAGCGCCAGCTGCTCCAGACCCTGCTTCAGTACCCCGGCAGCTTCGAGCCCGTCGACGTCGACACGATCGAGCCCGAGGCGTTCACCGCGCCCGCCCACCGTGCGGTCTTCGACGGTGTCCGCGGCGCGGGTGGTCCCCAGTCGGGGTTGTCGGCCAAGGCGTGGGCCGACCGGGTCACCGAGGCGTCGCCGCTGTCGGTGCACGGCCTCGTCGCCGAGCTCGCCGTCGCCCCGCTGCCCACCCGCATGGACAAGTCCACCGGACTGCCCGAACGCCGTTACGTCTCAGCCCTGCTCACCCGAGTCCAGGAGGTCTCCCTGACCCGCCAGATCGCCGACGCCATGTCGGCCATGCGTCGGATGGCCGCCGACCAGCACAGCGACGCCACGCAGGCGCGTGAGCTGAGCGGCCGGCTCCAGGACCTCCAGCGCGAGCTGGCCCAGCTGCGCGACCAGGCCTCGTGATGGCACTGTTCAGCAAGCGCCAGCCGTCGTTGCCCGACGCTGCCCGGTCGGCCGCCGGGCTTGCCAAGGGTGAGAAGGTGCTCGCCTGGGCGACCGAGGAGCCCACCGGCGTGGTCGTCATCGCCACGAGATTCGGCCTGTATGCCGTGTCGCCGGCTGGGGAGCGCGTGCTCGCCAAGCCGTGGCACGAGGTCGATGCGGGGTCGTGGAACCCCGAGACGGGTCAGCTCTCCGTCACCTGGGTCGACCGGTCCCGGCCGAGCCAGTGGACGCTGGGTGAGACCTCGCTGCTGCCCGAGACCCTGCGCGAGCGGGTCCAGGCCAGTGTCGTGCTGGCCCAGCAGGTCGACCTCGGACCGCGGCGTCGGGGGCGCGCCGTGATCCGTCAGGGCCTCGCCACCGGCGACCTGCTCGAGCAGGTCCTGCGTGGTCGCGGTGCCCGGCCCGACGACGAGGAGCTGACGCGGGCGCTCGGCGACGCGGCGGCATACCTGCGTGAACAGGTGGGGCGCTAACCCAGCGCGGGGAGCAGGTCACGCACCTCGGCTGGCGCCCGCTCGGCGCTCTCCCGCCCGACTCCGACGAGCACGGCTTCGGTGTCCGACCAGTCAGCCGGCAACGGCTGGCCGACGATCGCCTCGACCGTCCGCCGGGCCAGCGTCAGCCCGGCCGCCGGGGGCGCCACGGGGGAGTCGAGGTCGAGCTGGTGGATGACGTCCTCGACGGTCCAGATGGCGAGGAAGTCGCCGGCGGTGAAGACGCAGTCCTGCCACAGGTAGTGGCCCTCGGTGAGGTTGTGCACGCCCCGGTCGACCATCGCGGCCACGTCGCGCAGCTGCTCCACCGCCGACGCCGGACGCAGGTAGGCCGAGGCCCGGCGACGCTGCGACATCAAGGTGGCCACCGGGTCGTCGTCGCCGTACTGCTCGGTGAACACGGCCCAGTAGCTCGCGGCGTCGACGGTGGTGGGGCGGTCGGCCCGCGACACGAGCCCGCCGAGCATCTCGGCCCACCCGTTGATGACGTGGACGACCACGTCAAGGCGTGACCAGCCGTGGCACCGCGAGGCGCCCAGCAGGTCGTACTCCGAGAGCGCAACCGTGGCCTCCACGAACCGGTTGACGCTGTCGCGCGCGGTGTCCCTGACCGTTTCCAGCTCGACCGTGAGTGGCATGGCGGCCACGCTACGCCACTGGCCCGACAGCCCCACCGGGCCGTTTTCAGAACCGGCCGCTTCCTTTGCTATGGTTGCGCAGCGCCGACGGCGGAACCGCCGAAGGACATTCCCCCGTAGCTCAATTGGCAGAGCATTCGACTGTTAATCGAAGGGTTGTTGGTTCGAGTCCAACCGGGGGAGCAGACGACGAAGGCCGGGTCCGATCGGACCCGGCCTTCGTCGTCTCGTGCGTTGTTGCCGGTATGCCGCGTGCCTGGCTGACGCCTACTGGTTGCGGGCGTCGGTCTGGACGACGTCGTCGCCCGCGGCCGTCGACTCCTGGGCGACCGTGGTCGTGACGCCGCCGGGGGTGGCGACCACGGCACGCCCACGCCGGGACAGTCGGTGCTGGACGAGCGTCGCGAGCTTGGTCAGCGCGTAGTTCATGAGGATGAACAGGATCGCGCAGACGATGTAGGCCGGGACGGTGTTGGAGAACGCCGACCCGAGCGTCTTGGACCACGTGAGCAGCTCGGGGTAGGTCACCTGGTAGCCCAGCGCGGAGTCCTTGAGGATGACGACGAACTGGCCGATGAGGGCCGGCAGCATCGCGGTCAGCGCTTGCGGCAGCTGGATCGAGCGCAGCACCTGGCTGGGGGTGAGCCCGATCGACAGCCCTGCCTCACCCTGGCCCTTGGGGAGCGCGAAGACACCGGAGCGCACCAGCTCGGCTATGACCGACCCGTTGTAGAGCGTCAGCCCGGTGACGACCGCCGCGAGCGGCGCGGTCTCGGAGGAGAAGAGGTCGGTGCGGGTGTAGATGCCGAAGTAGGCGAAGATCATCATGAGCAGCACCGGCACGGCGCGGAAGAACTCGACGACGACGCCACACAGCCACCGGATCGGCGCGATCTGCGAAAGCCGTCCGATGCCGAAGACGAGGCCGAACACCCCGGCAAACACGATCGAGATCGCCGCTGCCTTGAGCGTGCCCCACAAGCCCTTGAGCAGGTAGTCGCGCCACACCGACCGGTCGGTGACGAACGGCTCCCACATCGAGGGCTGCAGCTGGTTGGCGGTGTACATCTTGCGCAGCACCAGCGCGAGGATCGCGACGAGCAGCACGATGCCGACCACCGTGAGCAGCGCGTGCCGCCGTCGGGCGCGCGGCCCCGGGGCGTCGAAGAGGACCGAGGCGCTCATCGCTTCACCGCCAGGCGACGCGACAGGCTCGTGAACCCGACTCCGAGCGGCAGCGTGAGGATGACGAACCCGAGCGCGAAGATCGCGAAGATGGCAAAGGAGCCACCTTCTGCCTCGATCATCCCCTGCATGAGGCTCGCCGCCTCGGCCGAGACGATGACGGCCGCCACCGTGGTGTTCTTGATCAGCGCGATGAGCACGGACCCGAGCGGTGCGATCGACCCACGGAAGGCCTGCGGCAGGATCACCTCGCGCATCGTCTGCCCGAAGGTCAGCCCGACCGACCGGGCAGCCTCGGCCTGACCTGCCGGCACGGTGTTGACGCCGGAGCGGATCGCCTCGCAGACGAACGCGCCGTGGTAGACGGCGATCACCACGATGGCCCACCGGATGGCGTTCTGGGTGATGTCGGGCGAGAGCGAGACCCCCAGGATGTAGGTGATGCCGAGCACGCTCATCACCATCAGCAGGGTGAGGGGAGTGTTCCGGAAGATGTTGACGTAGCTCGTGCCGATGAACCGCATGACGGCGACGGGCGACACGCGCATCACCGCGGCGACCGTGCCGAGCACAAGGGCACCGAGGGCGCCGAAGAACGACAGCTTGATGGTCCACCAGAACGCTCCGAGGATGTCGGAGCCGTACGTGCTCAGGATGTCACCCATGCAGGTCACCTTCCGTTGCAGGAGAAGGGAATTGACGCGGAGGTATGCCGCCCGCTCGGGCGAGCGGGCGGCATACCCAGGCGTGGTTCAGACTCAGGAGCAGGTGTCGAACTTGGGCGGGTTGAGCGCCTTGTCGACCTTGAAGCCAGCCGGCCCCAGGTTGTCGTCGACCGCCTTCTGCCAGTCACCGGAGTCGATCATCTTCTGCAGGGCGTCGTCGATCTTCTTGCAGAGCTCGGTGTCGCCCTTCTTGATGCCGACGCCGTAGCGCTCCTCGGAGAACGGGGCGCCGACGACCTTGAGCTTGCCCTTGTACTGGTCCTGCGCGGCATACCCGGCGAGGATCGTGTTGTCGGTCGTCAGCGCGTCGACACCCTTGGCTACGAGGGCCGCGACGCACTCGGAGTAGGTACCGAACTCCTGCAGCTGCACGCCCGGCACCTCCTTCTTGACGTTCTCCGCCGAGGTGGAGCCGGTCACCGAGCACAGCTTCTTGCCGGTCAGCGAGTCGGGGCCGGTGATCGAGCTGTCGTCGGCGCGCACCAGCAGGTCCTGGCCGGCGATGAAGTACGGCCCGGCGAAGGACACGGTGGCCTTGCGCTTGTCGGTGATGGAGTAGGTCGCGAGGATCATGTTGACCTGGCCCGTCGAGATGAGCGTCTCGCGCTGGGCCGACGGGGCCTGCACCCACTGGATGTCGCCCTCGTCGTGACCGAGCTCCTTGGCGACGTACTTGGCGACGTCGACGTCGAAGCCGGTGTAGTCGTTGCCCTCCTTGAGGCCGAGGCCGGGCTGGTCGAACTTGATGCCGATCTTGAACTTGTCACCGCCCCCGCCACCGCTGGAGCCGGCGCCGCCGTCGTTCGCGCTGTCGCCGCACGCGGCCAGGCTGAGGGCGAGCACCGATGCGGCGGCGAACGCGCCGATCTGGCGAATCTTCATCTGTTTCCTCCTGTGGTGGGTGGGATGTCGAAGCTGTGGGCCGGGGTGGACCGGCTCAGTGGGTGAGGATCTTGCCGAGGAAGTCCTTGGCGCGATCGGACTTCGGCGCCGTGAAGAAGGTCTCCGGCTCGGCCTCCTCGACGATCTGGCCGTCGGCCATGAAGACGACCCGGTTGGCGGCCTTGCGGGCGAAGCCCATCTCGTGGGTGACGACGACCATGGTCATGCCCTCCCTGGCCAGGCCGACCATGACGTCGAGGACCTCGTTGATCATCTCGGGGTCGAGCGCCGAGGTCGGCTCGTCGAACAGCATGACCTTGGGGTCCATGGCCAACGACCTGGCGATGGCGACGCGCTGCTGCTGGCCACCGGAGAGCTGGGCGGGGTACTTGCTCGCCTGCTGGGCGACCCCGACCCGCTCGAGCAGCTCCATCGCACGCTTCTCGGCGTCCTTCTTGCCCTGGCCCCGCACCTTGATCGGGCCGAGCGTGACGTTGTCGAGGATCGTCTTGTGGGCGAAGAGGTTGAACGACTGGAACACCATGCCGACGTCGGCCCGCAGCTGAGCGAGCTCCTTGCCCTCCTGGGGCAGCGGCTTGCCGTCGATGGTGATCGTGCCGGTCTCGAACGTCTCGAGCCGGTTGATGGTGCGGCACAGCGTCGACTTGCCCGACCCGGACGGGCCGATGACGACGACGACCTCGCCCTTGCCGATCTGGAGGTTGATGTCCTGCAGGACGTGCAGGTCGCCGAAGTGCTTGTTGACGTCCTGGAGGACGACGAGGGGCTCCGTCATGGAGGGAAACCTACCGCCCGCGTGCCACCACGGGGGACCACCCACCACTTCCGTCACCCAACGGCAACGTGGTGCACCAGGCCTGCGCCGCCTCGAAAGCACCTGTAGTTGGCTTACCTGCAGTTGCACCGCGATGAAATCGTTGCCGTGAGCATGCCTCCGGTTGACCTTCGCTCGGGTATCCTCGAAGAGGTTGTGTGGGCGGGCACCCCCGTCATCCGTCCACACAGCTCCGCTGGGGGCCGGTTAACCAGACCCTTGGCCAGGGTGGTCGTGCACGGCCACCGCGGTGCCCCCGCCGTTTCCCTTAGGCGGGGGCACTGCCATGCTGGGGCCCACTTCGGGGCAGTAGCTCAGTCGGTCAGAGCAGCGGACTCATAATCCGTCGGTCGTCGGTTCAAGCCCGACCTGCCCCACCACTGTTTCAGCAGGTCAGCGGCCTGCAGTCGTGTCCTCGACATGGTTCCTCCCCTTGGCCTGCTACAGATTTGCTAACAGCGCTCACGCGACACCTCCGACGGCGTCCCACCATGAGTGGTCCAGGCGGACGTCCGAGCAGATCTGCGCTCCCAATCCGCCAGCAACTGACAGCAGTCGGAACCGGACAACCGTGGCGCTGTCGTTGTGCACGGATCAGTGGCGACCGATCCCGCGGGCGATGGCCTCGAGGGCCTTGACCTTGCGCCGGCGCATGCCCTTGTCGTCGGTGTTGCTGGGGTAGGAGCCGGTGGCGTTCCGAAGCGTCTCGACCGAGAGCGCGTAGGACTCCGCATACGCATGGTCCCCGAGCGCGTCACTGTAGGAGAAGTGGATCGTGAAGTCGTTCGGGAGTGGCTCGTAACACATGTCGCCTTGGAAGGTCTGGTAGATGTTGGCCAGTTCCATGCCTGGCGCGATCGTCGGTATCTCGTGGGCATACCGCCGCTGGAGGAATGGGGTGGACTGCTCGTCTGCATCGGTGCCCTCAAGCTTGGGCAATGGCGGATCGAACGTCACCCGGACACGCGTTGCCGCGGTAGGTCCGTAGTTCTTGATGACGAGTTCACTGACCCCATTCGTCAGGACGTCAGGCCGAAGGAATGCGCCCATCATGGGTCTCGTGCGGTCGCGACTGTCCTTGCGGAGAGCGAGCAGCGTGACGATCGCGACAACCGCGGCAGCGACGGTCGCGAGGGCGCCGACTGCGGACCAGAAGGCGCTGAGTTGCTCGGGGGAGTAGGTCGCCATCAGCCGAGTCCGCTCTGGCGGGAGACGACGGCGGCAACGACGTCGACCATGATGTCCCGGGAGACCGACCCCACGGCGCCGGCCGCACGCCGTAGCACGGTCTTCTCCTCGGGGTCGTCGGTGGTGTTCTCGGCCTTGCGCAGGGCGTCAACCAGTGCGTCGACGCCTTCTCCCGAGGGCCAGAGGCCAACTGCACGGCGGCCTCGTTCCGTGATGCCGTTGACGAGGAAGTCGGTCCGTCCGCCCAGGGAGTCCAACGGCTTGCCTGTCAGGTACGTGGGGACCAGCCCGTCCAGCGCGAGCAGCACCTCGTCAGTCCCGAGGTCTAGGGACTTGCTGAGCTGTCGTGCCATGACATGGCGCTCACCCTCGTTGATGAGCTTCGCGGTTGCGACCAGCACCGGAAAGTCCCGGCTGGCCCACACGTCGTCGAGCTTATCGGTCATGGCTGCTGGCCCCTTCGGTTGCTGGTGATCAAAGCCTAGGAGGGCAGGCTGACAGGGGTCGGCTGCGGCGGCGTGACCATCCCGACGACGGCAGGGCAGGAGTGGGCCGCCCGTCACGGGCTCTCGATGAGATCGGCCCCAGCGGGTGTGAGGTGTCCGCGATGCCGGAGGCGTGGTGGTGGTCGGTCGAGCTCGAGGTGGAGGCGCTGGCGGTGTGTCGCCGATGCTCGGTGCAGCGCGAGTGCCTGGACTATGCGCTGGCGGCCGATGAGCAGGCCGGCTTCTGGGGTGCCGCCACCGCGGACACTCGCGCCAGCCTGCGCCGGAGGGCGTCATGAAGTGGCCGCAGGACGGTCCCGGGCCGCCTTGGACGGGCTGCTCATCCGCCACGGTGGCGGTCACGCCGTCGGCGGCGGAGTGCGTCCCCGACATCGTGACCGAGTTGATGGAGGCCCTCGCCGGGGATGCCGCTTCCGATACCGGAAGCGGCAGCGGGGCGCCTCAGGATCAGCCGCCACGAGACCGGATGAGGTCGCCACCCCGCGCCCACTGCTGAGCACGAACCGGCACGGACGCCGACGGGGCCGGATCTGGTGGGACCGACTCATAATCCGTCGGTCGTCGGTTCAAGCCCGACCTGCCCCACCACGGCCGTGTGACTGGTGGGAATGCTGGTGCGATCGAGGCTGATGGTGCACAATGTGTCCCATCGCGCCCCGCTCGCGGCGGCGTGAGACAACTCCAGAGCCAAACAACTGAAGAGCCAGACCCGGCACACCGCCGAGCGCACCTTCGAGACAGGCCGTTGGGGAAGACGTCCCTCGAACCGAAGGAGGCCCGGATGTCTGTCGCGATGCCGCGTGTCATGACTCGCGGGGTGGTGTTCATCCACTCCACCCCCACTGCGCTGTGCCCGCACATCACCTGGGCGCTCGAGGCAGCCCTGGAGACCCGGGTCTCGATCGAGTGGACGGCCCAGCCTGCCGGTGCCGCACTGGTCCGCGCGGAGTTCCCGTGGAGCGGTGTGCAGGGCACCGGCGCCAAGCTCGCCTCGGCCCTGCGGGGCTGGGACGGCCTGCGCTACGAGATCACCGAGGAGCCGAGTGCCGGCGCCGACGGTTCGCGCTGGTCGCACACCCCGAGCCTGGGCATCCACCACACCTGGACCTCCGCCAGCGGCGACGCGATCGTCAACGAGGACCGGGTGCGCGAGGTGCTGCGGCTCGCCCAGGGTTCACCGGAGGCCATGACAGAGATGCTGCACGAGCTGCTCGGCAGCGACTGGGACGACGAGCTCGAGCCGTTCCGGTATGCCGGCGACGGGGCCCCCGTGCGCTGGCTCCACAAGGTGGGGTGAGGGACCGGGCGCTTGCGCCCCCGGCCCTGACCTGCACGATTGCCGTGGTCGCGGGCACCAGCGCTACCCTTCGTGCGCTGGCCCACCCCGAGAGGAACCGCGTGCGACCGCGTCACCTTGTCACCGCTGCAGTGCTCGTGATCGGCGTGCCCGCGCTGCTGTGGTACCTGTGGCTGAGCATCCGGGCCGACCTGACCACGACGACCGCGCTCGCGGTCGCCTTCCTGTGGCTGCTGGCCGCCGCGGCCGTGCTGACCTTCGCCGCGTTCACCCACGAGGCCGGCAAGCACCGCGAGTTCGGCCACGAGCAGGGCAGCTGGAAGCCGCTGCCGTCGTTGCTGCTGCTGTGGATCGGCGGGTTCACGGCCTTCGTCGTCTTCCCGTTCATGCTCTCCGGCGCGGGTGGCACCAGCATCGGCTGAGGCCACCCGCCACGCCGGCGTCAGACGCTGCTGAAGACGACAGCCACGTTGTGACCACCGAAGCCGAACGAGTTGTTCAGCGCGGCGATGTCGCCCTCGGGCAGCTTGCGGTGCTCACCGCGCACCACATCCAGATCGATGGCCTCGTCGAGGTCGTCGATGTTGATCGTGGCCGGCGCGACCCGGTGGTGCACGGCCAGGATGGTGAGGATGCCCTCGAGCGCCCCGGCCGCCCCGAGGAGGTGACCGGTCATCGACTTGGTGGCGCTCACCGGCATACCGTCGGCATCCGCGCCGAAGGCGCGCCGGATCGCGTTGGACTCCGCGACGTCACCCACCGGCGTCGACGTGGCGTGCGCGTTGATGTGCACGATGTCCTTGGGCGTCAGGCCGGCGGTCTCGACCGCCTCCAGCATGGCGCGCGACGCGCCGGCGCCCTCCGGCTCGGGGGCGGTGATGTGGTGGCTGTCCGAGGACATGCCCACGCCCTTCAGCTCGGCATAGATCGTGGCCCCACGGGCCTTGGCCGCCTCGTACTCCTCCAGCACGATCACGGCCGCGCCCTCGCCGAGGACGAAGCCGTCGCGGCCGGTGTCGTAGGGGCGTGAAGCCGCGGCGGGGTCGTCGTTGCGGGTCGACAGCGCCTGCATGGCGGCGAACCCGGCGATCGGCAGCGGGTGCACGGCCGCCTCGGTGCCACCGGCGACCGCGATGTCGGCGCGACCCTCACGGATCATGTCCGCGGCATACGCCATCGCCTCCAGGCCCGACGCGCACGCCGACACCGGCGTGTGTGCCCCGGCCCGCGCGCCCACGTCGAGCGACACCGCCGCAGACGACGTGTTGGGCATCAGCATGGGCACCGACAGGGGGAAGACCCGGCGAGGACCCTTCTCCCGCAACACATCCCACGCATCGAGCAGCGTCCACACGCCACCGATGCCGGTGCCGATGCAGGCCGCCAACCGCAGCGGGTCCACCTCGGGCGCACCCGCGTCGGCCCAGGCCTCACGCGCCGCGATGAGGGAGTACTGCGCCGACGGGTCGTTGCGGCGCACCTCCACCTTGGTCAGCACCTCGGGCGGCTGGGTGGCGATCTGCGCGGCGAAGTGCACCGGCAGCTCGTACTTCTCGACCCAGTCGAACTCCATCGTGCGGGCGCCGGAGCGCCCGGCCAGGACCGCGTCCCAGGTCTCGGTGGCCGTGCCGCCGACGGGAGTGGTCGCACCGATGCCGGTGACGACGACGCGTCGCTGTGCGCTCATGGGTGGGGTGCTCCTTCGTGTCATCAGTGGGTGGGTGGCGGCCACGGGCTCACCACGACGGTATGCCGCGTGGCCGCCACCCTGGTCAGGCTCGCGCCTGCGTCATTCCTGGCGCTGCGTCATTCCTGGTGCTGCGTCATTCCTGGTTCTGCGTCATTCCTGGTGCTGCGTCATTCCTGGTTCTTGGAGATGAAGCTGACGGCGTCGCCGACGGTCTTGAGGTTCTTGACCTCGTCGTCGGGGATGCGCACGCCGAACTTCTCCTCGGCGTTGACCACGATGGTCATCATCGACAGCGAGTCGATGTCGAGGTCGTCGGTGAACGACTTCTCCAGCTGCACCGACTCGGTGTCGAGGCCGGTCTCCTCGTTGACGATCTCGGCGAGGCCTTCGAGGATCTCCTGGTCGCTCTGTGCCATGGGTCAGGCTCCTTCGTTGTTCCGTGTGAATCGGTTGGGTGGCCCGGTTCACCCGCGGGCCTCTCGGGAGTCTGGTCAGGGCAGGACGACGACCTGCGCGGCATACACCAGACCGGCGCCGAAGCCGATCTGCAGCGCGAGGCCACCGTGTGCCACTTCACCCTCGCGCAACATGCGCTCGGTGGCCAGCGGGATCGAGGCGGCCGAGGTGTTCGCGGTCTGGGCGATGTCGCGCGCGACGGGGATGTCGGCCGGCAGCTTGAGCTGCTTGATCATCGCGTCGATGATCCGCATGTTGGCCTGGTGGGGGATGAACGCGTCGAGGTCCTCGGCCCGCACCCCGGCGGCGTCGAGCGCCTTCTGGGCGACCGGGGCCATGCCCCACACGGCCCAGCGGAACACCGACTGGCCGGCCATGCCGATGGCCGGGCTGCCGATGCCACCGGACTCCTTGAGCTCGACCCAGGAGTCGCGCTGGCTGATCGTGCGCCACTGCGAGCCGTCCGAACCCCACACCGTCGGGCCGATGGCCGGGGTGTCCGACGGACCGACGATCGCCGCACCGGCGCCGTCACCGAAGATGAACGCGCTCCCGCGGTCGGTCGGGTCGGTGAAGTCCGACAGCTTCTCGACGCCGACGACCAGCACGTGCTGGGCACTCCCACCGCGGACCATGTCGCTGGCCACGCTGATGCCGTGGCAGTAGCCGGCGCACGCGGCACCGATGTCGAACGCGGCACCGCGGATGCCGAGCCGGTCCGCAAGCATCGGCGCGGCGGCAGGCGTCTGGTAAGGGTGCGTGACCGTGGCGACGACCACCGCGTCCACCTGGGCGGCCTCGAGACCGGCGGCCTGCAGCGCCTCCCGGCTCGCGGCCTCTGCCATGTCGACGACCGACTCGTCCTTGGCGGCGAACCGGCGCTCCTTGATGCCCGAGCGTTCCTGGATCCACTCGTCGCTGGAGTCGATCGCCTCGACGATCTCGGAGTTGGGCACGACCCGCTCGGGGCGGTAGCCCCCGACCCCCATGATGCGCGAGAAGGCGGCTCCGGTCGGCGCCGAGATCGTCCCGGTGCCCTTGATGGTCGGTGGTGTCATGTCAGGCTTCCTGCTCTCGCGACGAGTGCTCACGGATCAGCGTGCGAGCCGCCTCGAGGTCGTCGGGCGTCTTCACCGCCAAGGTGGCCACTCCGGGCATCGCGCGCTTGGCGAGACCCACGAGGGTGCCGGCCGGGGGGAGCTCGATCAGCGCGGTGACGCCGAGGTCGAGCATCGTCTGCATGCACTGGTCCCAGCGGACCGGGTTGCTCACCTGGGTGACGAGCCGGGTGAGGGTGTCGGCGCCACCGGAGACGGCGGCGCCGTCGGCGTTGGACAGCAGCGTCACGCCGGGGTCGCTCACCTCGAAGTCGGCGGTCAGCGTCCGCAGTGCCTCCACCGCAGGTGCCATGTGCTCGGTGTGGAAGGCGCCCGCCACCTTGAGCGGGATGACCCGGGCCTTGGCCGGCGGGTCGGCGGCCAGGGCGGCGAGCTGCTCGAGCGTGCCGGCGGCGACGGTCTGGCCGGCGCCGTTGGCGTTGGCCGCAGTCAGCCCGTGGCGGGCCAGGGCCTCGGCCACCTCGTCGGCATCGCCGCCGAGAACCGCGCTCATGCCGGTGGGGGTCACGGCCGACGCCTCGGCCATGCCCTTGCCGCGCTCGCGCACGAACGTCATCGCCTCGTCGTCGGACAGGACCCCGGCGAAGGCGGCCGCGGTGATCTCACCGACCGAGTGCCCGGCCGTCAGGTCCGCGCCGCCGGCTGCGGCACCGTTGGGGAACAGCACCGACGTCGCCGCCAGGCCGGCACCGACGATGAGGGGCTGGGCGACCGCGGTGTCCTTGATGGTGTCGGCGTCCGACGTCGTGCCGTGGGCGACGAGGTCGATGCCGGCGACCTGCGACAGCGACTCCAGCCGGGTGCGGAACTCGGGGAGCTCCAGCCAGGGCGCGAGGAAGCCGGGGGTCTGGGAGCCCTGTCCAGGGCAGACGATGGCGAGCACGTGACCAGCCTCGCCGGTCGGGGGTGGGGGAGGCGTCACCGTTCGGCACGAACTTGGGAGGGCGCCTTTGTGGGAAACCTCCAAAACCCGCACGGTATGCCGTGGTGTCGTCACTCGGGTGTGGCGCGCCTCACGACCCCGCTGGGACGGCTGAGCCGACCCAGCCCCAGCGCGATGCGGACGGTGTGCGCGTCGTGGGCGTCGGTGAGCTGGTAGCCCGTCACCTCCGCGATCCGCCCGAGCCGGTAGCGAACCGTGTTGGGGTGCACGAACAGCTCTCGAGCCGTGCCCTCGAGCCCGCCGCCCGCCTCGAGGTAGGCCGACGCGGTCTCCAGCAGGCCGCTGCCGGCCGTCGACAACGGGTGCCAGATGCGGTCCAGCAGCAGTGCCCGAGCGGGAGCGTCGCCGACGAGCACCCGCTCGGCCAGCAGGTCGTCGGCGGCCACCGGGCGGGGTGCGGCCGGCCAGGCCTGGGCGCAGCTCTGGCCGGCCAGTGCTGCCCGGGCCGAGCGGCCGGCGGCGAACAGGTGGGGGACCGTCGGGCCGACGACGAGGGGCCCGTCACCGAAGTGGTCGTCCACCGATCGAGCCGCGCTCATCGGGTCGTCGACGTTGCCGAGGATGCACACGAGCCGTCGCCCCTGGACCGCAGCCAGGGTGTCGACCCCGATGCGTTCGGCAGCACGGCGCAGGCCGTCGACCACGCCTGCGGGACTGCCGTGGGGTGTGCTGCCGGCGACGACGGCGACCCGGGTCGTGGACCCCCACCCCAGTGCCGCCGCCCGGGACTGCATCGAGTCGTCCGCCTCGCCACGCAGCACCGCGTCGACCACGAGCCCCTCGAGCCGGGCGTCCCAGGCGCCGCGGGCTTCGGCCGCCTGGGCATAGACCTCGGCGGCGGCGAACGCGATCTCGCGCGAGTAGCGCAGCACGGCCTCGCGTAGCGCCTGCTCCTCGCCCGGTTGGGCCAGAGCCGTCGCATCCTGCTCGACGACGTCGACGACCGAGCGGACCAGGTCGAGGGTCTGCCGCAACGTGATCGACCGAGTCAGCTCGCGCGGCGCCGTGCCGAACACATCGGCCGTCACCGGGGTCTGGTCGCCGCCGTCGCGCAGCCAGGCGATGAACGCGGCAATGCCCGCCTGGGCCACCAACCCCACCCATGACCGGTCCTCGGCGGACAGCGCCCGATACCACTCGTGCCCGGTCTCCATCCGCCGCGTCGCACCCGACGACAGCTCGCCCGCGGCGGCCTCGACCCGGCGCAGCGAGGCGCGGGACAGGTCGAGGTGGGCAGCCGGCATACGCGGAGTCTATTTGTATGCCGCCCACAACAGTCCGCGGCCGCCACCGAGGCTTCGCCAGGCCTTCACCCCGGTGCCACCGGCACGTCGCCCGCGGCACCCGGCGGCCTTCCTAGCGTCGCGGCCATGAAGCGAACCCTGTCCCTGCTCATCGCAGGAGCTGCCATGACCACGCTCGCGCTCCAGGCCCCGGCGACCGCCGCACCGGTCGCCGAGCGCGCGCCCTCCGCGGCGAAGGCCAAGGCGTCCCCCAAGACCACCACCCCCCTCGTCATCGGGCACCGCGGGGCCTCCGGCTACCGGCCGGAGCACACCCTCGCCTCCTACGAGCTCGCCGCCAGGATGGGCGCCGACTTCATCGAGCCCGACCTCGTCTCGACCAAGGACGGCGTCCTCGTCGCCCGGCACGAGAACGAGATCGGCGGCACCACCGACGTCGCCGACCACCCGGAGTTCGCCAGCCGGAAGACCACCAAGGTGGTCGACGGTGCGCGCCTGACCGGTTGGTTCACCGAGGACTTCACGCTCGCCGAGCTGCGCACGCTGCGCGCCAAGGAGCGGCTGCCGCAGGTGCGCCAGGAGAACACGATGTACGACGGGCTGTGGCAGGTGCCGACCTTCGCCGAGGTCCTCGCCCTGCGCGCGCGCCTCAGCAAGGAGCTCGGCCGCACGATCGGCGTCTACCCCGAGACCAAGCACCCGACCTACTTCCGCTCGATCGGGCTGCCGCTGGAGGACCCGCTCGTCGCCCAGCTGCGGGGGGCCGGGCTCGACAAGGCCAAGGCACCCGTCTTCATCCAGTCGTTCGAGCTGACCAACCTCATCGACCTGCGCACCGACTACCGCGTCAAGGCGCCGCTGGTGTTCCTCACCTCCGCCTCCGGCGCGCCCTACGACCTCAAGTCGACCGGTGACCCGCGCACCTACAAGGACCTCACCTCGGCAGCCGGGCTGCGCTCGATCTCCTTGTGGATCAACGGAATCGGGCCGGACAAGAACCAGGTCATCCCACGCCGCGCCGATGGCACGCTCGGCACCCCCACCAGTCTCGTCAGGGACGCCCACGCGGCCGGGCTGAAGGTCCACCCCTACACCTTCCGCAACGAGAACCAGTTCCTGCCGGTGGACTACCGCGTCGGCGCCGACCCGACGGCCTACGGCCGCGCCATCGACGAGCAGGTGGAGTTCCTCAAGACCGGCATCGACGGCCTCTTCACCGACAACACCGACACCGGCGTCATCGCCCGCAAGGAGTTCCTCGGCCGCGACTGAGTGACCGACCACCGGGCCGCGCCGTTACGGTGACACCCGTGACGGCGCGGCAGGTGGTGGTGGCGGCGGGGCTCGTGGCAGCTCTGCTTGCGGGGTGTTCCGGCGGCGGTGAGCAGGCCGGCAGTGAGCAGGCCGGCGGTGAGCAGGCCACCTCCGGGACGGCCAGCGACGCGCTCGTCATCTCGCACCGCGGTGCCTCCGGCTACCGGCCCGAGCACACCGCGGCCGCCTACGAGCTGGCCGTGACCATGGGCGCCGACTACCTGGAGCCCGACCTGGTCATGACTCGCGACAAGGTCCTGGTCGACCGGCACGAGCCGGAGATCTCGCAGACGACCGACGTCGCGAGCCGGCCGGAGCTGGCATCCCTGCGCCGCACCAGGACCATCGACGGCAAGGCCACCACCGGCTGGTTCGTCGAGGACCTGACCCTGGCCCAGCTGCGCACCCTGCGCGCCAAGGAACGCATCCCGGACGTCCGACCCGGCAACACGGCATACGACGGCCGTTATCCGGTGCTGACCTTCGACGAGGTGCTGGACCTGCGCGACCGGCTCGCCCGCGAGAGCGGACGCACCATCGGCGTCATCCCCGAGCTCAAGCACCCCACCTATCTGCGCAGTCTTGGCTTCGAGCCGGAGCGCGCGCTGCTCGAGGCGCTGGGTCGTCACCGCCTGACGGCAGCGGACGCCCCGGTGTGGGTGCAGTCGTTCGAGCCGACGTCGTTGCAGCGGTTGCGCGAGGCCGGGTACCGCGGGCGCTCGGTGCTGCTGGTCCAGGCGGGGGGTGCGCCCTACGACCTCGCCTCGACGGGGGACCGGCGCGACTACGCCGACCTGGTGTCGACGGCCGGGCTGGCCGACGTCAAGAAGTACGCGAACGGCGTTGCGCCCGAGAAGGACCTGGTGATCCCGCGGACCGGGACGGGGGCCCTGGGCCGGCCGACCGACCTCGTCACCCGGGCGCATGCCGCCGGGCTGGAGGTCATGGTCTGGACCTTCCGGGCGGAGAACACGTTCCTGCCCGCGCCCGAGCGAGTCGGCACCGACCCCGACGCGAAGGGCGACCTGGCCGGCGAGGTCGAGGCCTACCTGCGCGCGGGGGTGGACGCCGTCTTCTGCGACCAGCCCGACCTGTGCGTCGAGGCGAGGTCCGCCGTCGCCCGGGGCGGGTGACGGCGGCCCTCGCAGGACCTGTCGCGCGTGGGCAGGGGAGCGGTCAGCTCTCCCCGCCGGCGTTGCCGGACGTGCCGGCGGTGACGTCGAGCAGGCGGTAGCGCTGCGCGGCCTCGCGGGCGACGGAGGCGTCGACCTCACCCCGCTCCACCAGCATCTGCAGGGCCCGCACCGCGACCGACGGGCCGTCGATGTGGAAGAACCGCCGCGCAGCCGGACGGGTGTCCGAGAAGCCGAACCCGTCCGCCCCGAGTGAGGCGAAGTCGTTCGGCACCCACTGCGCGATCTGGTCCTGCACCTGGCGCATGTAGTCCGACACCGCCACCACGGGGCCACGCGTGCCCTGCAGCTTCTCGGTGACGAACGGGGTGCGGGCCTCGCCGTCGGGGTGGAGGAAGCGCTGCTCGTCGGCGGCCATCGCGTCGCGGCGCAGCTCGCTCCACGACGTCACGGACCACACGTCGGCGACGACGCCCCAGTCGTTGCGCAACAGCTCCTGGGCCTCCAGGGCCCACGGCACACCGACGCCGGAGGCGAGCAGCTGCACCCGCGGCGCGTCCGGGCCGAGCCCGTCCTCGATGCCGGGGGCGAAGAGGTACATGCCCTTGAGGATGCCCTCGCGGTCGACGTTCTCCGGCTCGGCCGGCTGCACCATCGGCTCGTTGTAGACGGTCAGGTAGTAGATGAGGTTCTCGTTCTCACCACTGTCCTGGCCGTACATGCGGCGCAGGCCCTCCTCCATGATGTGCGCGATCTCGTAGGCGAACGCCGGGTCGTAGGACACGACGGCCGGGTTGGTCGCGGCGAGCAGCTGGCTGTGCCCGTCGGCGTGCTGCAGGCCCTCACCGGTGAGGGTGGTCCGGCCAGCGGTGGCGCCGATGAGGAACCCGCGGGTCATCTGGTCGGCGGCCGCCCAGATCGAGTCGCCCGTGCGCTGGAACCCGAACATCGAGTAGAAGACGTAGACCGGGATCATCGGCTCGCCGTGCGTCGCGTACGACGTGCCCGCGGCGGTGAACGCTGCGAGGGAGCCGGCCTCGTTGATACCGAGGTGCAGGATCTGCCCCTGCTCGGACTCCTTGTAGGCGAGCATCAGCTCGGCGTCGACCGAGGTGTAGCGCTGGCCGTGCGGGTTGTAGATCTTGATCGTCGGGAAGAACGAGTCCATGCCGAACGTGCGCGCCTCGTCCGGGATGATCGGCACGACCCGCTTGCCGAACTCCTTGTCGCGCATGAGCTCCTTGAGCAGCCGGACGAACGCCATCGTGGTGGCGACCTCCTGCTTGCCGGTGCCCTTCTTCACGACGTCGTAGGCCTTGTGGTCGGGCAGCTTGAGCGGGGCGTGCTCGACCTTGCGGATCGGCAGCCCGCCACCGAGCTTCTCGCGGCGCTCGCGCAGGTACTTGATGGCCGGGTCGTCCGGGCCGGGGTTGTAGTACGGCGGCAGGTACGGGTCCTTCTCCAGCTCCTCGTCGGAGATCGGGAGCTTCAGCCCGTCGCGCAGACCCTTGAGGTCGTCGAGGGTCAGCTTCTTCATCTGGTGCGTCGCGTTGCGCCCGGCGAAGTGGGTGCCGAGGCCATAACCCTTGATGGTCTTGGCGAGGATGACCGTCGGCTGGCCGGTGTGGTTCATCGCTGCCTGGTATGCCGCGAAGACCTTGCGGTAGTCGTGGCCGCCTCGCTTGAGCTGCCACCAGATGTCCTCGTCGGACCAGTCCTTGACCATGTCGCGCGTGCGCGGGTCGCGGCCGAAGAAGTGGTCGCGGACGTACTTGCCGTCGTTGGCGCGGAAGGTCTGGTAGTCGCCATCGCTCGTGGAGTTCATGAGGTGGACGAGGGCGCCGTCGCGGTCGGCGGCGAGCAGCGGGTCCCACCCGCGGCCCCACACGACCTTGATGACGTTCCAGCCGGCGCCGCGGAAGAACGCCTCGAGCTCCTGGATGATCTTGCCGTTGCCGCGCACGGGGCCGTCGAGCCGCTGCAGGTTGGCGTTGATGACGAACGTGAGGTTGTCGAGCTCCTCGTTGGCCGCGAGCTGCAGCAGGCCGCGCGACTCCGGCTCGTCCATCTCGCCGTCACCGAGGAACGCCCAGACGTGCTGCTGGCTGGTGTCCTTGATGCCGCGGTTGTGGAGGTACTTGTTGAACTGCGCCTGGTAGATCGCGTTCATCGGGCCGATGCCCATCGACACCGTCGGGAACTGCCAGAACTCCGGCATGAGCCGCGGGTGCGGGTAGGACGGCAGGCCGACCGGCTGGCCACCGACGAGGTGGCTCTTCTCCTGCCGGAACCCGTCCATCTGGTCCTCGGTGAGGCGGCCCTCGAGGAACGCGCGGGCGTACATGCCGGGGGAGGCGTGGCCCTGGAAGAACACCTGGTCGCCGCCACCCGGGTGGTCGACGCCGCGCCAGAAGTGGTTGAACCCGACCTCGTAGAGGGTCGCAGCCGAGGCATAGGTGGAGATGTGGCCACCGACGCCGACACCCGGGCGCTGGGCGCGGTGGACCATGACCGCGGCGTTCCAGCGCAGGTAGGCGCGGTAGCGGCGCTCGACCTCCTCGTCACCGGGGAACCACGGCTCCTGCTCCGGCGCGATGGTGTTGATGTAGTCGGTCGCCGTCAGCGACGGCACGCCGACCTGCTGCTCGCGGGCGCGCTCGAGCAGCTTGAGCATCACGTAGCGGGCCCGGTTGCGGCCGCCGGCCTCGATGACACCGTCGAGCGACTCGAGCCACTCCTGGGTCTCGTCCGGGTCGATGTCCGGGAGCTGGCTGGGGATGCCGTTGAGAATGGGTCCGGCTTCCTCGCGTGCGGCCACGGTCGTGGGTCCTTTCTCGCGCTTGGGTCGCGGGGTTGCCTGCGACCTCTTCCATCTTCCACCCCCGCGAGGCGTGGGTCACAACCGGCGGTGGCTACTGGCCAGTATGCGAAGCGAGCCCCAGTCGCTGCCCACCGGCATACACCGTCATCCGGGGGTCACGGGTGAAGCCCACGAGCGTCAGCCCCGAGGTGCGCGCGAGCTCGACCGCGAGCGACGACGGCGCGGACACGGCGACCAACGCAGGGATGCCGGCCATCACGGCCTTCTGCACCAGCTCGAAGCTCGCCCGTCCACTGACGACCAGGACGTGACCGGACAGCGGCAGCAGCCCTTCGCGCCCGGCCCACCCGATGACCTTGTCGACGGCGTTGTGCCGGCCGACGTCCTCGCGCACCACCAGTGGTTCGCCGTCGGCGGTGAAGATGCCCGCTGCGTGCAACCCACCGGTCTTGTCGAACACCTTCTGCTGCTCGCGCAGCCGTCCCGGCAGGCCGACCACGACCTCCGGTGAGAGGCGCACGGAGTCGTCGGCGACGGCATACGGGCCCGTTGCGGTGATGGCGTCGACGCTCGTCTTGCCGCACACCCCACACGCGCTGGTCTGGTAGCCGCTGCGGGCGGTGCGGTCGAGGTCGGGCACGACACCGGGGGTGAGTGTCACGTCGACGACGTTGTAGGTGGGAGAACCGGATTCGTCCTCGTCGAGGCAGTGCATGAGCTGGGCGACGTCGGTCGGCTTGGTCACCACCGCCTCGGTGAGCAGGTTGCCGAGGGTGAGGTCGAAGTCGTCGCCGGGGGTGCGCATGGTGACCGTGATGGTCTGCCCGCCGACTCGGATCTCAAGCGGCTCCTCGACCGCGAGCGTGTCTGGCCGCCGCGTCTCGCGGACCGTGCCGTCGACGACCTCCACACGCGTGCTCGGCACCCGCTGCGTCACTCGTCCCATGCTTCGAGGGTATGCCGCGTGGTCGCCGTGGGCGCGCGCGGCCGGGTCCCGCGGCGGGGATAGGTTGGGGGAGTGACCGACCCGCTGGACCCGTCAGCCACCGCGCCCGCCGTTGCGACGGGTCCCGTCGCGCCGAGCACACCCGACGTCACGCTGTTCGGTGACGGTGGACTCGACTGGCGCCCCGTGTCGCCGAAGCTGGCGACCGCCCGCTTCGTCGTGCTGGGCTCCGTCGCCGTGCTGCCACTCCTCGGGTCGCTCGCGCTCGCCGTGTTCGTGAGCCCGTGGCTCTGGGTCGCAGTCGCGTTCGTCGTGGTCGTCGTGGGCTGGGTCGCGTGGGTGATCGGCCGGCAGGTGCCGATGATCAGCTGGGCCGAGACGGCCGAGGAGCTCGTGATCCGCAAGGGCCGGCTGTTCCGCACCGTCGTGAGCGTGCCCTACGGCCGGTTGCAGTTCGTCGACGTCCAGTCCGGCCCGCTGGCGCGGAAGTTCGGCATGGCCACCGTCGAGCTGCACACGGCATCGCCGGAGAGCGGCGGGCAGATCCCGGGGCTGCCGACAGAGGTGGCCGAGCAGCTGCGCGAGCGGCTGGCAGCGCGGGGTGAGTCGCAGCGGGCGGGCCTGTGACCGAGACGCCAGAGCCGCCCGCGCCGCGAGATCCGGCTGCGCCGCACGACGACGCTCAGCCCGACAAGCCGTGGCAGCGGCTGCACCCGTTGTCTCCGTTGCTGCGCGGCGGCATCGCGTTCGTCGCCGTGCTGGCCTACCTGCTGTCCCAGCAGCTCGACACGATCTTCGGTGCCGACCGGGAGGACCCGACCTTCGGGCACCTGTGGTGGGCGGTGCTGGCCGTCGTGGCGGTCCTGCTGCTCATCGTCGCCGGGGCGTGGGTGTCGTGGCGCTTCTCCCGCTTCCGCCTGACCCCGACGCTCATCGAGCTGCGCACCGGGTTCGTCTTCCGCCAGCACCGGCAGGTGCGGTTCGACCGCATCCAGGCCGTCGACATCGGACGCCCTTTGCTGGCAAGGCTTTTCGGTCTCTCCGAAGTTGTCGTGCAGTCAGCCGGCGGCAAGGACTCCAACCTCAAGCTGTCCTACCTCACCGACGCGGCGGCCCAGCGGATGCGTGAGGAGCTCATCGAGCTCGCCCGCCACAGCGACGAGGAGGTGCCGCACCGGCGCGCGGCCAGCGACGCGGCATACCCGGGCTCGGCGCAGCCGACCGTGCTGACCCAGCCGTCCGACGAGCACGCGACCCAGGTGCTCGCGGTCCCCAACTCACGCATCGTGCAGTCGATCCTTTACAGCGGGCCTGCACTGACGTTCCTCCTCGCGGCGCCTGCCCTGGTCGTCTCCCTCGTCCTCGGAGCCCCCGGCATGGTCGCCTGGCTCGGCCCGATGGCGCTCGCGATCGGCGGAGGACTGCTCAAGCGGCTCACGAAGGAGGCGAACTTCCAGCTCCTCCACGAGGGCGACCGGCTGCGAATCCGCCACGGCCTCACCGACATCCGCACGACGACAGTGCCGTTGCACCGCATCCAGGCGATCGAGGTGAGCCAGTCGCTGCCGTGGCGGTTCCCGGGGTGGTGGCGCATCCAGGTCAACGTCGCGGGCGTGGGCGGCAGCGATGACGACGACACGGAGAACGTGCTGCTGCCCGTGGGTCGCATGGACGAGGCGCTGCGGGTGCTGACATTGGTCCGGCCGGACCTGCCGGACGAGGCGGCCGTGGCGGCGATGACGGGGGAGGGCCCCTACGGCGGCTTCGTGACCGCGAGCGAACGCGCCAAGCCGCTCGACCCGCTCAGCTGGCGACGGCGCGGGTATGCCGTCCTGCCGGACGAGGTCGTGACCCGCCGGGGAGTGCTGTGGCGCTCGGTGCAGGTCGTCCCGCACGCGCGGATCCAGTCCGTCACCGTGTCGCAGGGGCCGTGGGAGCGCCGCCGGGGCGTGGCCTCGGTCAAGCTGGTGTCCACACCGGGTCCGGTCGGCCCCGCGGTCGAGCACCTCGACGTGGAGGAGGCGCTGCGCCTCGTCGACGAGCAGGTGGTGCGCTCCAGCGAGGCCCGTCGTCTCGCCGCCAGACCGGCCTGAGCAGGGGATTCTTCGGCGACTCGGTTGAAAATCCCGCCGAGGCGCGATGGACTGTCCCGCAAGCGGACCACGTGAGGGACGGAGAAGGGTGTGAGCACGCCAGCGCAGTCGGCGCTGCAGGCGTCGGTGAGCCGACTGGGCCTCACCGAGGGCCAGGTGGTGCAGGAGTTCGGCTACGACAGCGACGTGGACGACGACTTCCGGTTCGCCCTGGAGGACCTCGTCGGCTCCGAGCTGGAGGACGAGGACTACGGCGATGTCGCCGACGGCGTCCTCATCTGGTGGCGGGACGACGACGGTGACCTCGTGGACGCGGTCGTCGACGGACTGACCAACCTCGCGGAGGGCGGGTCGATCGTGGTCCTGACCCCCAAGTCCGGGCGCCCCGGGCACGTCGACGCCAGTGACATCGAGGAGGCGGCCACCACGGCGGGCCTGCACACCTCCGGCGCCGTCAACGCCTGCGAGGACTGGACCGCGACCCGGCTGGTCGCTCCCAAGTCGGCGCGACGCTGACCGCACTGCCACACTGACCGGCATGACCTCGCCCACCTCGCCGACCCCGCAGACTTCGCCCCTCGCCGTCGGCGACACCGCCCCGGACTTTACCCTCAAGGACCAGAACGGCCAGGACACCTCGCTCGCGCAGTTCCGCGGCGACAAGAACGTCGTGCTCGTCTTCTACCCGTTCGCGTTCTCCGGCATCTGCACCGGCGAGCTGTGCGAGATCCGCGACAACCTCGGCGCGTTCGTCGACGACGACGTCCAGGTGCTCGCGATCTCGTGCGACCACATGTTCAGCCAGCGGGCGTGGGCCGACAAGGAGGGCTACTTCTTCCCGCTGCTGTCCGACTTCTGGCCGCACGGCGAGGTGTCCAGGGCCTTCGGTGTCTTCCACGAGGGCGCCGGAGCGCCCACCCGCGGCACCTTCCTGATCGACCGCGACGGTGTCATCCGCTGGTCGCTCGTCAACGAGATCGGGCAGGCGCGCGACTTCTCCGGCTACCACGAGGCGCTGGCCGCCCTGCGCTGAGCCGTCCACTACGCTCGGGCACCGGGGCCTGTAGCTCAGTTGGTAGAGCGCCACGTTTACACCGTGGATGTCGTCGGTTCGAGCCCGGCCGGGCCCACGTGCGACAGCTGAATCTCGGTGACGTGGTCCGCGCCCTCGACGGGCTCTACCCGCCTGACACGGCACAGTCGTGGGACCGGGTCGGGCTGGTCACGGGCGACCCCAGCCAGCCGGTGACCCGCATCCACTTCGCGGTCGACCCCACGATGGCGGTCGTGGAGGAGGCGCGCGCCCTCGGCGCGGACCTCCTGGTGACCCACCACCCGCTGCTGCTGCGCGGCATACACGGGGTCGCCACGACGACGGCCAAGGGGGCGACCGTCACCTCGCTCATCGTCGGAGACGTCGCGCTCTACGTCGCCCACACCAACGCCGACGTCGCCGACCCGGGCGTCAACGACGCGCTCGCGGCCGCCTGCGGGCTCACCGACGTGCGCCCGCTCGCCGAGGTCGAGGGCCAGCCCCTCGGCCGGCTCGGGCGGCTGCCGTCACCCATGACCCTGGCTGAGTTCACCCAGGCCCTGTATGCCGCGTTGCCGGCTGCCGCGGGCGGCCTGCGGGTCGCCGGGCCGCCGGACGCGACCGTGGAGACCGTGGCGCTCATGGGCGGCGCGGGGGACGACATGTTCGACCACGTCCGCGCGTCCGGGGCCGACGTCTACGTCACCGCCGACCTGCGCCACCACCCGGTGCTCGAGGCGCGCGAGGAGGCCCGCGGCGGCACGCCCTACCTCGTCGACGCCGGTCACTGGGCGACCGAGTCGCTGTGGCTGGAGGGTGCGGCGCAGCGGGTGGTCGACGCCCTTGCTGGGCAGGGCCACGACGCCTCTACAGTGGACACCCACATCAGCACACTGCGCACCGACCCGTGGGACTTCGTGGTCGGTGCCGAGCCCGCGCCGAGCGCTCCCGGAGGTACGTCCTGAACGCCGACCCGTCCCGTCAGCTGCGACTGCTCGACCTGCAGGCGATCGACACGAGGCTCGACCAGCTGGCCCACGCCCGCAAGACGCTCCCGGAGCACGCGCAGGTCGCCGAGCTGCAGACCAAGGCCGACGGCGTCGACGGGCTGCTGGTGCGGGCGCGCACCGAGCTCGGTGACGTCCAGCGTGAGGTGGCCAAGGCCGAGGCCGACGTCCAGCTCGTCCGTGACCGCGCCGCCCGCGACCAGGCCCGGCTCGACTCCGGCACCGGCTCGGCCAAGGACCTCACCGCGCTGCAGCACGAGCTCACCTCGCTCGCGCGCCGCCAGTCCGAGCTCGAGGACGTCGAGCTCGAGGTGATGGAGCGGGCCGAGGAGGCCGAGTCCGCTGCCACCCAGCTCGAGGCGCAGCAGACCGAGATCCGGCGCCAGCTCACGGCTGCCACCGCCGCCCGGGACACCGCCCTGGCCAAGCTGGCCCAGGAGGAGGAGCAGGTCGCCGCCCCACGGTCCGGCACGGCAGCACAGGTGGGTGAGGACCTCGTCGCGCTCTACGAGAAGATCCGCGGGAGCAGCGGCGGTCTCGGCGCCGCCGCGATCCGCCAACGACGGTGTGGCGGCTGCCAGCTCGAGCTCAACGCGGTCGACGTGGCGCGCATCAAGGCGGCCCCGGCCGACGAGGTGCTGCGCTGCGAGGAGTGCCGTCGCATCCAGGTCCGCACCGACGAGTCAGGCCTGTAGCCCGCATGGGGCGAGCGCTCGTCGTCGAGGCCGACGGCGGTTCGCGTGGCAACCCCGGCGTCGCCGGCTGGGGTGCCCTGGTGCGCGACGCCGCGACCAGGGCGGTGCTGTGGGAGGGTGCGGCGCCCCTGGGCAAGGCGTCGAACAACGTCGCCGAGTACTCCGGGCTGATCGCCGGGCTCGGGGCTGCCCGGCGCATCGACCCGGGCGCTGACGTCGAGGTGCGGATGGACTCCAAGCTGGTCGTCGAGCAGATGTCCGGCCGGTGGAAGATCAAGCACGAGGACATGCGCCGTCTCGCCCTCGAGGCCCGTGACGTGGCTGCGGACCTGGGCGACGCCGGGGGCTCGGTGACCTACACGTGGATACCTCGCGAGCAGAACAAGGCGGCCGACGCCCTCTCCAACGACGGCATGGACGGCCGCACGATCGACCGGATGGTCGGCGCCGACGAGGCCGTGGAGGAGGTCGTCGACCCCGCGCCGGCGACCGCGCCCCCGCCCGGTGGCCGTGGTGCGGTGACCCGGGTCGTGCTGGTCCGGCACGGCGTCACCGACTTCACCGACGAGGGCAGACTCGACGGCCGGGGTGGCTCTGACCCCTCGCTCAACGAGACCGGCCGCAGGCAGGCCGCCGCTGCCGGCCGGGCCCTGGGGCATCTCCTAGGTGGGGCTCCGGCCCGCGTCGTCACGTCGTCACTGGCCCGCGCGGTCGAGACGGGCGCGGTGGTCGCCGACGCGATCGGCGCGACACCCGAGGTCGACCGTGACTGGGACGAGCAGGACTTCGGTGACTGGGACGGCGCCTCCGTCCACGACCTGGCGCGCGACGCGGAGGGCGACCTGCGCGCCCTGCGGGACGACCCGGCATACGCCCGCCCCGGCGGGGAGACCCATGACCAGCTGGCCGCGCGGGTCCTGGCGGCCTACGCCCGGGTGGTGGAGGCCGGCGGCACCACCGTCGTGGTCTGCCACCGCAAGCCGATCATGGTGGTGCTGGCCGAGGTGCTCGGCATCCCGCACGACAAGGTCTGGCGGCTCGCGGCCGCTCCCGGCTCGCTCACCGCGCTGGAGGTCTGGGAGGACGGCACCGTCTCGGTGGCGTTCACCAACCGCACCTGAGGTGTCCACTGCGTGACCCGAGCGTCTCGCCATGTGGCCGTGCGTCCTAGTCTTGAGTCATGACCTACGCGGGAGACGTGACACCGCAGGACGCGTATGCCGCGCTCGCGGCCGACGAGGACGCCGTCCTCGTCGACGTGCGGACGACGGCCGAGTGGAGCTACGTCGGACTGCCCGACCTCGGCAGCATCGGCAAGCGCGTCGTGTGCGTGGAGTGGCAACGCTTCCCCGACGGCGCCGTCAACGGCGACTTCGTCGACCAGCTCCAGGACGTGGGGCTCCCCGACGGCGCACCCATCTACTTCCTGTGCCGCTCGGGCGTGCGGTCGGTCGCGGCCGCGGAGGCGGCCACCGCGGCCGGTCTCGGCCCGGCATACAACGTCCTCGACGGGTTCGAGGGCCCGCACGACGACCAGGGGCACCGGTCCGTGGCCGGCTGGAAGAACAGCGACCTCCCGTGGCGCCAAGGCTGAGTGAGGCGATCCCATGAGCGCAGAGTCCTTGTCCAGCAAGGGATTTCGGCCAGACACCATCGCCGTACGCGGCGGCCTCGAGCGCAGCAACTTCGACGAGACGGCCGAGGCGCTGTTCCTGACCTCGGGCTTCGTCTACGACAGCGCCGAGCAGGCCGAGGCGGCGTTCAAGGACGAGGTCGAGCACTTCATCTACAGCCGGTACGGCAACCCCACGGTGACGATGTTCGAGCGCCGGCTGGCCGAGCTCGAGGGTGCACCGGCCTGCTTCGCCACCGCATCGGGCATGTCGGCCGTCTTCGTGGCGCTCGCGGCCCTGCTCGGCCAGGGCGACCGGGTCGTCGCCTCCCGCGGACTGTTCGGCTCGTGCTTCGTCATCCTCGACGAGATCCTGCCGCGGTGGGGTGTGGAGACGGTGTTCGTCGACGGGCCCGACCTCGACCAGTGGCGCGAGGCCCTGTCCCAGCCGACTCAGGCGGTGTTCTTCGAGACGCCGAGCAACCCCATGCAGGAGCTCGTCGACATGCGGGCCGTGTGCGACCTCGCCCACGCGGCCGGCGCCCAGGTCGTCGTCGACAACGTGTTCGGCACGCCGGTGTTCTCCAAGCCGTTCGAGCACGGCGCCGACGTCGTCGTCTACTCGGCGACCAAGCACATCGACGGCCAGGGCCGGACCCTCGGCGGGGCGGTGCTCGGGTCGGCCGACTTCATCGACGGCCCGGTCAAGAACCTCATGCGGCACACCGGACCCTCCATGTCGCCGTTCAACGCGTGGGTGCTCGTCAAGGGCCTCGAGACGCTGGCGCTGCGCGTGCGCGCCCAGGCGGCCACCGCGCTCACGGTTGCCCGCGCGCTGGAGGGGCACCCCAAGGTCACCACGGTTCTCTACCCGTGGCTCGACTCGCACCCACAGCACGAACTGGCGCAGCGGCAGATGCTCGGCGGCGGCACGGTCGTCACCTTCGAGCTCGACGGCGGCAAGGCCGAGGCGTTCGACTTCGTCAACGCCCTGCAGATCGTCGACATCAGCAACAACCTCGGTGACGCGAAGTCGATGGTCACCCACCCGGCCACCACGACCCACCGGCGGCTCACGCCGGAGGCGCGCGCCGCGGTCGGCATCACCGACGGCACGGTGCGCATCTCGGTCGGCCTCGAGGACGCCGACGACCTCGTCGCCGACCTGCAGCAAGCGCTCGAGCGGCTTTGAGCGACCGGCGCGATTAGGCTCTCGCGCCATGAGCGAGCACGACGGCGGCACCCCCACGGAGCGCGACCTGGCGCACCACATGGTGCGGATGCACGGGCGAAACCCGCGCGAGCACGGCCGGTCGGCCAGCCCGCTCGAGCTGTTCTTCGACCTGGTCTTCGTCATCGCCATCAGCACGGCGTCGGCGCAGCTCGCGCACGCGCTCGCCGAGGGCCACATCGGCAGCGGGGTGCTGGCGTTCGCGTTCTGCCTCTTCGCCATCATGTGGGCCTGGGTCAACTTCAGCTGGTTCGCCTCCGCCTTCGACACCGACGACTGGCTCTACCGCCTCACGACCATGCTCCAGATGGTCGGCGTGCTGATCCTGGCCATGGGCATCGCGCCGATCTTCACCTCGATCGAGGAAGGCGGACACCTCGACAACCGCGTCCTCGTCGGCGGCTACGTCGTCATGCGGGTCGCCATGATCTTCCAGTGGCTGCGCGTGGCCAAGCAGGACCCCGAGCACCGCGACTGCGCCCTCACCTACGTCAAGTTCATCGCTGCCGCCCAGGTCGGCTGGGTGCTGCTCATCTTCCCCGACATGTCGCTGGGCCTGACCCTCGCGTGCATGCTGCCGCTCTACGCCCTGGAGTTCCTCGGTCCCGTGTTCGCCGAGCGCAAAGGCGAGGGCACCCCGTGGCACCCGCACCACATCGCCGAGCGCTACGGGCTCATCGTCATCATCGCCCTGGGTGAGTGCCTCATCGGCACCATCGCCGCCCTCCAGGTGGTCGTCGAGGAGCAGGGCTGGTCGTGGGAGGTCGCGGCCGTCGGCCTGGCCGGGGTCGGCATCGCGTTCACCCTGTGGTGGATCTACTTCGCCGTCCCCATGGGGGAGGGCCTGCACGCCAACCGCAGCCGGGCGTTCGTGTTCGGCTACGGGCACATCGTCATCGTCGCCGCGGTGGCCGCCATCGGCGCCGGCCTGCACGTCTGCGCCTACTACCTCGAGCACAAGTCGACGCTGTCGTCGACGGGCACGCTGCTCACGGTGATCGTCCCCATGCTGGTCTTCTGGGGCATGCTCATCGCGATCTACACCGCGGTCATCGCCCGCGACCAGCTGCACGTGCGTGAGACGGTCATCTTCGTCGCGATCCTCGCCGTGGCGGTCGTCCTCGCCCAGGTCCACGTGGCGCTCACGATCTGCCTCCTGGTCGCGGCGTGTGCGCTCGTGCCCACCATCGTGACGGACGAACGGCTCGGGGTCAGGGAGCGCGAGCAGGCCCTGCGCGACATCGAGTCCTGAGCCACCCGCTGGCGCTTCTCAGGCGGTGAGGGCCAGGGCTGCGATGGACAGCCCGCCCGCGGCCAGAGCGCACACGAGGCCTTGCCACGCAAGGGTTTTCACCTCGATGCGTATGCCGCGTGCGCGGCACCGTTGTGCCCACAACAGGGTGGCCAGCGAAGCCCAGGGAGTCACGAGCGGGCCGACGTTGACCCCCACGAGCAACGCCATGAGGCGCTGCGGTGCGTCGGCCGTCACCGACTCCAGCGCGGCATACGCAGGCAGGTTGTTGACGATGTTGGCCCCCACGGCGCCGATTGCGCCGACCTGGGCGAGCGCCCACGGTGAGGTGCCCGACCCGGCGACGCCGGCGAGCACGTCACGCAGGCCGTGGGTCAGGGCGACGTCGATGACGACGAAGAGCACGGTCACGCCCACGGCCATCCGCCACGGAACCGCGATGTGCGGCAACAGCCCCGGCGACCGCAGCCCCACCGCCACGAGCAGCAGGACCGCCGCCACGACTGAGACCCAGGCAGGGGACAGGCCGACCGCGAAGAGCGGGCCGACGGCGAGGCAGACGGCCCCGGCGATGCGCAGCAGCACCGGGTCGTGCGGCTCGGCCGGCGCCTCGGTCGTGTAGCGGCCGTGCAGCTGGCGCCGGTGCAGCAGGTAGAGCACGACGACGGTGCCGACCACGGCCGCGGCTGCCGGTGCAGCCGCCAGCCGGACGTAGTCGCCATGGGACTGCCCGAGCGCCGAGAAGTGGTGCAGTGACAGGAGGTTCGTGAGGTTGGAGACCGGCAGCAGCAGCGAGGCCGTGTTGGCGAGCCACAGCGTCGTCATCGCAAAGGGCACGGGGGAGACGCCGAGCTGGGCTGCGATGGCCAGGCCGACAGGGGTGAGCAGCACGGCCGTGGTGTCGAGCGACAGGAACACCGTGCACACCACGGCGAGGGCCACGAAGAGCAGCCACAGCACGATCGTGCGGTGCCGGCCCGCTCGCGCGGTCCAGTGACCTGCGACGTCGAAAACCCCTGCGGCGTCAGCGATCTCGGCCACGACCGTGATCGCGACGAAGAAGACGAGGACAGGGCCGATGCGCCCGACCAGGTCGGCGAGGTCGGTCGTCACGTCGCGCCCGTCATCGCGCGGTTGCCTCGAGCACCCACGGCCGACCGGCGCGGGCGGGCTGGGTGAGCTGCACCTCGAACCGGTCGGCGAGCAGGTCCGGCAGGGCCGTCGGGCGCCGCGGGTCCTTGCCCACCTCGCACAGGGCCCGTGCCACCAGGCCCCGGGTGTGCTTGGCCATGTGCGTGGCCCCAGGCACCATGACCTGCACCCAGCGGGTGGCGACGTCACCGCTGGGAGTCCACGCCGCGGCATACGTGCTCGACCGGCAGTCGACGACCAGCCCACGCCCCGCCGCCTCGGGGAGCACGCGGTCGAGCTCGGGCTTCCACGCGCTGGCCAGGGGCCCGACCGACGGGAGGTTGACACCCATCGAGAGGCGGTAGGGCGCGATGGCGTCGGTCGGCCGGACGGCGCCGTAGAGCGCCGAGACGACGACCAGCCACCGGTTGGCGCGTCGACGGGCGGCGGTGTCGAGGGTCGCGTAGGACAGGGCGTCGTAGAGGACCCCCGAGTAGACCCGGGAGGCCGCCAGTGACGGCGCCGTGTGCAGCGCGAGGTTGCGCGCGATCTCCTCGGTGAGGTTGGCGCTGACGCCGAGCGCCGCGGCGGCGTCGGGTCGGGCGCTGACCTGGGCGAGGGCGTCCGCGACCCGCTGCCGGGTCGGTGCCAGCTCGGGGAACGACAGGCGTTCGTGGTCGACCGCCCGCCCGCGGCTCCGGCCGGTTTTGGACTCCGACGGCGGCAGCAGGATCAGCACGCCGAGATCCTAGGTGGACGCCGACCTGCGCCGCTCAGCGGTCTCGGCTGGATAGGTTGGCGGTATGCCGTTGCGGAAGATCAGCGTCCAGCCCACCCCTGCGTCGTCACCGGTCCTGCCGGGCACCCAGGTGCCGATCAGCGCCGAGCTCAAGGCGCGCTTCGACGCCATCCGGGCCGAGCTCGACGTGCCCACCGAGTTCCCGCCGGAGGTGCTGGCCGAGGCGGAAGAGGCCGCCAAGGCGCCGCGGCTGCCCGAACGCGACGAGACGTCGATCCCGTTCCTCACCATCGACCCGGAGGGGTCGATGGACCTCGACCAGGCGCTGCACATCGAGCGCGACGGCGAGGGCTACCGCGTGCGCTACGCCATCGCCGACGTGCCCGCGTTCGTACAGGCCGGGGGAGCCGTCGACGCCGAGACGCGCAAGCGGGGCCAGACGATCTACGCCCCCGACGGGCGGACCCCGCTGCACCCACCGGTGCTCAGCGAGGGCGCGGCCAGCCTGCTGGCCGGCGAGGTGCGCCCCGCGTTCGTGTGGGACATGCGTCTGTCCGCCGACGGTGAGGGCTACGACAAGCAGGTCTACCGGGCACGGGTGAAGAGCACCGACCGGCTCGACTACGTCGGCGTGCAGAAGGCCATTGACCAAGCGGACGCCGGCGGCCCCGGCGCCGACGAGCGGCTCATGCTGCTCAAGGAGGTGGGCATCAAGCGGATCGAGTTCGAGCGCCGCCGCGGTGGCGCGAGCCTGCCGATGCCCGAGCAGGAGGTCAACCAGGACGACCAGGGGCAGTACCGCCTCGGCTTCCGCCCGCCGCTGGAGGTCGAGGACTGGAACGCCCAGATCTCCCTCATGACCGGCATGGCCGCCGCCGAGATGATGATCGAGGCCAAGGTGGGCATTCTGCGCACGATGCCCGCGCCGGACCCGAACGCCGTCGGCCGGTTCCGCGCCGCCAGCAGGGCACTCGGCGTCGAGTGGCAGAAGGGCACGCCCTACGGCGAGTTCCTGCGCACCCTGGACCGCACCAACCCCAAGCACCTCGCCCTGATCCACGAGGCGACGTCGCTGTTCCGCGGCGCGGGCTACACGCCTATGGACGGCGAGGTGCCGGCCGAGCGCGAGCACGCTGCCGTGGCCTACCCCTATGCCCATGTGACCGCGCCGCTGCGCCGGCTGGTCGACCGGTTCGGGCTCGCCATCTGCGCCGCCCTGTCGGCCAAGGAGGAGGTGCCCGCCTGGGCTCGCGAAGCGCTGCCGTCGCTGCCGGAGATCATGGCCAGCAGTGACAAGGTCGCCAGTGGAGTCGAGCGCGCCTGCGCCGACGCGGTCGAGGCGGCCGCCCTGAGCAGCCGGGTCGGCGAGGAGTTTCGCGCGATGGTCGTCGACCAGCGGGACCGCGACAAGGACGGCGGCAAGGTCCTCATCCAGATCGACGACCCGGCGGTCCTGGCCAATGCCACCGGCAGGGCCGAGCTCGGCACGTGGGTCACGGTCAAGCTGGTCGAGGCGACGGTGTCCACCGGGGTCGTGCGCTTCGAGGTCGTGGGACCGGCTGCATGAGCCAGGCGCCGGGCGCGCTGATGCGGGCCGAGATCGAGGAGCAGCCCGAGGCGCTCCAGCGCCTGCTCGACGCGCGGGCCGACATCGCGGCCCTCGCCGAGGAGGTGCGCCGCCGCGACATCCGGTTCGTCCTGCTCGCCGCCCGTGGCAGCAGCGACCACGCCGCGCTCTACGCGAAGTACCTCATCGAGACCGTCCTCGGGCTGCCGTGCGGACTGGCGTCGATGTCGAGCATCACGGCATACCGCCCCGGACAGTCGTATGCCGGGGTGCTGTGGGTCGCGGTCAGCCAGTCCGGCGGCTCGCCCGACCTGCGCGAGGCGACGCGGGTGGCGCGCGACTCCGGCGCACTCACGCTCGCGGTGACCAACGACCCGGCCTCGCCGCTCGCGGCCGAGACCGAGCTGCACCTCGACATCCGCGCGGGGCTGGAGCGGTCGGTCGCGGCGACCAAGACCTATACGGGCGAGCTGCTCGCCCTGTGGCTGTTCGTCGACGCGCTCGCCGGGCGCGACGGGTCCGCGGTCGCGGGGGTGCCCGCCGCCGTGGCGCGCGCAGTCCGCGACAGCGACGTCTCGGACGTCGTGAGCCGCTACCGGTTCGCCGAGCGACTCGTCACGGTCGGTCGCGGCTTCTCCTACCCGACGGCCCGCGAGGGCGCGCTCAAGCTGATGGAGACGTGTCACCTGGCGGCGTCGGCGTTCTCCGGCGCCGACCTGCTCCACGGACCGGTCGCCCACGTCGACCGCGCCACCCCCGTCATGGTCATCGGGTCCGGGGGAGCCGGCAGTGACCTGCTGCGCCCGGTCGTGGACGCCCTCGTCGAGCGCGGTGCCGACGTCACCCTCGTGCGTGGCTCGGCTGACGACCTGCCCGGGTACGCCGTGCCGGTCCCCGACGTGCCGGAGGAGCTCACGCCGTTGGTCCAGATCGTGCCGCTGCAGCTCATCGCCCTCGAGCTCGCGCTCTCCAAGGGCCTCGACCCCGACCGGCCGAGCGGGCTGTCCAAGGTGACGCGGACGCTCTGAGGCGCTCCGCGGCATACCTGCCCTATCCTTGTCCGCGGATGAGTCGGTCAGGCGGTCGCGTCGGTGAGCAATCACCGCCGAGGAACGTCCGGGCTCCGAAGGGCACGGTGGTGGCCAACAGCCACCCGGGGTGACCCGCGGGACAGTGCCACAGAGAACAGACCGCCGTGCGACCTCGGTCGCGCGGCAAGGGTGAAACGGTGGTGTAAGAGACCACCAGCGGCCTGGGTGACCAGGCCGGCTAGGTAAACCCCACCCGGAGCAAGTCCAGACAGTGTGCGTTCGAGGGCGGCCCGCCCGAGCACACGGGTAGGACGCTGGAGGCAGTCGGCAACGGCTGTCGTAGATGGATGACCGTCGCCGCGTCACTGGTAACGGTGGCGCGGAACAGAACCCGGCGTATCGACCGACTCATCCACCTCGGGCGTGCTGTGCTGCGAAAGAGGGTGCTCTGACCTGCATGTTTTCCGAAAGTCATCGCGGATCATGAGGGATCAAGCGGCTTCATTTGGCACGGCCCGGAGACGGCCCCGTGAGCACGAGCGGCCCGCCACGGCCTGGGTTGAGACGGCCCGGGGACGGCCCGAGCTTCACCCCATCCCTGGCGGGGTCTCGTAGGTGTCGGCCCGCCAGGTGTGGAGTCGCTGGAGTCCGTCGAACCGCTTCACGGGCAGGATGCGGTAGGAGATGCCCTCGATGGTGGCGATGCAGCCGCGGCCGTCGAACTGCCACCCGTCGGCCATGTATGCCTCGATGGCGACGTCGACGTCGATGGCCGGATCGAGCATGAAGGTGCGGTAGATCGGGCGCGGCTGGGTCATGCCGGTGACCGTAGGGGTCGGCACCGACTGTCCACACCCCCACCCCTCGCCCGTCGTTGTCCACAGGTGCTCCCCTCGCCCCTGCCGCCCGGCCCCGGCTACTCCGTAGCGTGCTGTTCGCGGCCGAGCTCACCCGTGGCGGGAAGGGAGCCGCACGGCCTGCCCCGTTCGGGTATCGGCGGGGTGGGTCGGGACGCACGAAAGCCGCCCCACCCACCTCGTGAGAGGCGAGTGGGGCGGCTCGTGGCCCTGCCGTGGGAAAGTCGGCAGGGAGAGGGTCAGGCCGTGCGCGTGATCCGGTCCCAGGCGTCGAGGACCGCGCCGATGGCGAGCAGGGTCACGGCGACGGCCGCGCCTATGCCGAGGGCGGCGAGCACGCGGGCGTCGGTGGGCACGGTCAGCGCCAGCCTCGGAACACCCGGTCCAGCGCCCACCAAATGCCACCGAATGCGCCGAGCGCGGCTGCTCCGGCCGCGATGAGCCCGACGGCCCAGCCGGGCATCAGTCGACCCACTCGATGCGGGTTGCGCCGCCGTGACCGTGAATGGCCTCGACGTCCTCGATGCTCGGCCAGACGACCGTCGACTGTCGCTCGCCACGCCAGCGGATGACGCACACCCCGTCGGGGAACACGACGCCGTCGGCCACGGTCCCGGTGCCGCTCACGCCGGACACGTCGACGTCGCGCGCGAGCTGGAAGCGGCGCATCAGCCCGTGCCGTCCTCGTAGCCGTCCGACCCATAGGTGGCGGAGCGCTTGGAGTCGCCGGAGTAGGTCTGCGGCTCCGCGGGGATGACGTCGACGGGGGCGCCCTGCGGGATGCCGGTGGTCTCGGTGGCTGCGGGTCCGGCCTCGATGGGTGCGTCCGGTGTCGACTGGGCCGCGGCCACGGCGGCGTTGGGGGTGACAGCCTCCCCGACCGCAGGCGAGCCGGTGGCGGCGCTCGACGCGATGGTGGTGAGCGCGGACACGAGCGCGGCCATGCCTGCAACGGACAGGCGCGAGCCCCAGTCAGTGCTGAGCAGGTCCGTGCCGTCGGCCGCGAGCAACGCGGCGAGGGTCTGCGCGAAGGTCTTGACGGCGCGCACGAGGGTGTCGCGCCAGAAGTCGGCGGTGAGCATGTCAGCCCTCCTTGGGGGTGACGGTGACGTCGCCGGTGATGATGACGTTGTCGGCGTTGGCCGCGTCGACGCCGGCCTTGACCGCGGCGGCGATCTGCGCGGGCGTGAGCTGCTTGGCGGCGATGGCCTTGGTGAGGGCGAGGTTCGCGGCAGCGTCACGGGCGGCTGCCGCGGCAAGTTGCTTGGCCTGGTACGCCGTCTTGTTGGCGCTGTCGATCATGGCGCCGACCTGAACTTTCTTGCCGGTGAGGCTGTTGGTCATGAGGTCGGTGAGTTGCATGTCGTCCTCCTCGGACTGTTGGTTGGGTCCGGCCTTGAGCCGTGCGGCGACGTCGCCGCGCAGGCGGGTGATGGAGTAGGGGACGCCGGAGCGGCCGTTGCCGGCGCCGAGGTCCCACTTGCCCTCGAGTGAGGTCGTGTTGTGCAGGCCGAGCTCGGCGGTGGTGGCGCCGAGCATGTCCAGCACGGCGGCCGAGGACAGGATGACGGCGTCGTACTGGGCCTGCGGCATGGTCTGGGTGCCGTTGGTCTGGACCTCGTTGCCGACGAGCTGAGCGTTGCCGTCGCCTGCGGGGATGCGTCCGAGGGCTCGCATGCGGCCGGCATGGTTGGCGCGGCCCGCGGCTACGACGGTGGTGACGCCGTCGTAGCCGGTGCTGATCTGGCACAGGGGGCCGGGCAGGTCGGAGCGGCCGTTGGTGACGATGCCGAGCGCACCGGCCGGGTTGGTGGCCGAGCTGGTCGAGCCGGTGTGGTGGACCAGCAGGCCCTTGGGGTTGAATCCCCCGGACGACGGGGGGCGTCCACGGGTTTCCCAGCCGGTGACGACCCGGTACCTGACGCCCCACTTCCGAAACGCGACGAGGATGCCGGTGATGGGGTGCTGGCCGGGCCCGACGAGTCCGGCGATGCCGACGGGCGCGTCAGGGTCGAGGTCCTCGCACGGGTCGTAGTCGTCGACGTCGTCCGGCAGGTCGGCCGGGTCCAGCTCCTCGAAAGGCGTCTCGGACATGGGCTCACTCCTTGGGGGTGGTGTGGTGTATGAGGACGTCAGGGCGGGGCGCGGCCGGGAACGTCGCGGCAGGCGACGGTGACCGAGCCGTCATCGGCGACGGTGAAGCCGGTCATGGCCTCGCCCTCCGGGCAGGTGTACGTGCCGGGCTTGGCAGTGCCGTCCTGGCCGTCCTGTCCGTCGTCCCCCTTGGCCCCGACGACCTGCCCGACGTCCTTGGTGGTGCCGTCGGTGTAGGCGAGGATCAGGTGGCCGTCGACGATGCCGGTTCGGGCCGGGTCGAGCCCGAGACCCGCCGCCCCGGTGTCGCCCTTGTCGCCCTTCGCCCCGTTGACTCCGTCCGTGCCGTCGGTGCCGTTGGTCCCGTCCTTGCCGGGTTGCGCGGGAGGCAGCGCCGCCACCTGTCGCTGCACGGTGGCCGTGATGGTCGGCAGCACGTCCGCCACCGTGACCGAGGTGCCGTCCTTGGGCTTGGGCACGCGCGCCGCGGCGGTGGCGGCGATGCGGTTGAGTTGGGCCTCGTCGAGCGTGGGCCGGTAGCCGGAGACCACCTGATACGCCAGGGCCCGCACCTGCTGCTCGGTCAGGCTCGCGTCCGGTGCCGGGGCGGCGGTCGTGGGTGCAGGTGGGACCGGGACGGTGGGCTTCCCGGCGGCCTTGAGGGACTGGTTGGCCTTGTCGAGCGCCGACTGCTGAGCCTTGAGGGTGTCGTCCTGTGTCGCGTTGGTTTGCCGCAGTGCGGCGCGCTCGTCCTTGGCGGCGTCGAGCCGACCGGACAGGTCCCCGAAAGCGACCACACCTGCGACGAGCGCAGCAGCAAGGGCGACGGCCACGACCCAGGCGAGGATGCGCAGGGCGCGATCGGACGGGACGGGCAGCTGGTTGGGCAGGTTCATCTCATCCACCCCCGGCGGATCGGGCCATGAAGTTACTGACTGCGACCGCCCCGACGATCAGCATCAGCACGAGCTGGATGCCGACGGCGAACATGGCTTGCTTCCACCTGTCGGCGTTCTGTTTGCGGTCGGCTTTGATCTCGGCGATGTCGTCACGGACGTCCTTGACGTCGGCCTGAATCTCGCGGCGCAGACCCTCGTGGCGGGCTTCGTAGAGGTCCTTGCGGACGTACCCCTGTTCAACCTTGGCGGTCAGGTCGCGGATGGCTGAGACGGCGTCCTCGAGACGGCGGACCAGTTCGGCCGGGGTGGGGTCGGTCACGTCGCCTCCCTGCGGGGGTTGTTAGGTGGGCGGCGAGTCACCCCTCTGGTGCCAGGGGTTCGCGAGGTAGGAGGCGGTCGCCTCATCGGCCACCCGTTCCCCGGCGTCGACGCGACGCAGGTGCGCGTTGCATCGTTGGCAGAGGAGGCCGCGCACGGCCCCGAAGCCGAGCGTGTGATCGTGGTCGATCCAGAGCTTGCGCGGGACGGTGCCGCAGATTTCGCATTCCCCGCCACCTCGGCGGGCGCGCAAGGCGTCGTACTGCTCGCAGGTCATTCGGTATGCGACGTGCTGGCAGGAGTGGTCGGGGAGCGGGTCGCGCCAGTAGGTGGACACGTAAAGCGTTAGGGCGTCGCGGACGACCTCGCTGACGGTGGTGTCGTTGGCGGCGGCCAATGCCTTGACTTCGTCCCACAGGTCGTCGGCGACTCGGAAGGTCCGTATGGGCGTCTTGGGCTGGTTGGGCATGGGCCGAGTCTAGTCAGGTGTATGACACCAACTTGACAGGTGGCTAGGTGTAATACACCCTAGGTGTATGACACCTAGGGGGATCATCTACAACGCCGTCGCGCTGACTCTCGTCCTAGCCGCACTGCTGGCATGGGGCGGGCGCGAGGCGGCGTTCGCGACGGACTGCACCGCGCAGTGGTGCCAGAACGGCCGGGACAACGCCGCGGTCCACGCCGATGTCAAGGCGCTGCTGATGGACCAGGTCACCGCGCTCGGCTGTGACACCGACAAGCGCCTGTCGCCACGGGTCGCGGTCGTGAACGCTCCGGAGCGGCCAGGGCAGCCTCCGGTGTTCGACAAGGGCGTAGTCCGGGTGGTGCCGTTCGACGCCGCATGGGAGGCCGCGACGGCGGGCGAGGTGTACGTCCTCGGGTGGTGCGGCTGATGTGGCGCCGGCTGGTGGACTGGCTGCTCGGGTGCGCGCCCCGGCAGGTTGCACGCAGGGCGAAGCGCACGCACCACTGGACGAAGTAGGTCAGGGCAGGGTCAGCGGTTCCGGTTCGGCTACGGCGTTGATGAGCTGCTGCTGCTCCCACGCGCGGGTCGTGTCTGCGACGATCTGCACGAGGGTGTTGCGCAGGAGCGGGATGAAGGGTTCGTCGTCGGGCCAGCCGTAGACGGCGCGGTACGCCGCGGCGATCCGATCTTCCACGTCGGCGGGGATGCTGATGGTGATGTCGGCCACGGGGGCTCCTATTCGGCGGCGAAGAAGGTGAGGGCGACGGAGCCGTTGAAGGCGGCGCCGGTGCTGGCGAGGAAGCAGCGCACCTGGAAGGAGGTGGTGTTGGCTGAGCCGGTGATGGAGATGAACAGCAGCGGTGAGGACCCCGTCGATCCCGCCTGCACGGCGTAGTAGGTGCTGGGCGTGACGCCGAGGCCGTGGGGGATGGTGATGATGCCGGTGGTGCCGCCGACGGTGGAGGCGGTGTAGGTCTGCGGGGGTCCCCACACGAAGCGTTTGCTGGTGCCGCCGGGGACAACCGGGACTGCTGTCATGGCGCCGCCGACAGCCTTGATCTGCAGGTCCGCGGTCGGCGTGAACTGGGTGCGGACGATCTCGGCGCCGTTCTCCCATAGCACCTCGGCAAGGCCTGCGGCGTTGCCGATGTCGTATAGGTAGCGCCGGTGCTCGTAGTAGTTCGATCCGGAGATCGCCTTCTTGGCTATCGATAGGCGCCTACCTGCGGTGTCGGTAGTGCTCCCGATGAGTGCGCCAAGCATTGTGGCCGAGTTGATGTTGGCGTTGACCCTGCCTGCGCTGTCGCCCACGAGGCCGCCGAGAGTGAAGGAGCCGTCGCCGTTGATGACGATGGTCGACCCGTCGGAGGACAGGATGCGCGCCGGGGTCGACGCGGGGAAGTTCGACGCGGCCGGGGGCGGTGACGTGGCCGCCCCGGCGGGCAGGGTGATGTTGCTCGAGGTGTAGTTGCGCTGCCCGTCCGGCAGGGTCGCGATCCGCTCCATGCTGGTTCGCGCCGGGTCGGTTGACCCCCGCCCGATGTAGAGGCGCGCTGCGACGGCGTCGTCGTCGGTGTTCGGGATGGGGCGGGCCGGGATGGGCGGCACGGTCACGTTCAGGCGCGCGCGCTTCTTCATCGTAAAGGACTTGCGGGGTCCCTGCGCCGTCTCGTGCGTGCCGGTGCCGCCCGTGTTGGAGTCCCACCACGTCGCCGACGCCCACCAGTTCGAGGACTCCGTCGTCCACTTCGTCTGGGTGTAGTAGTACATCTTCGCCCCGGCGGCGTCGAGGGTGGCGAACCGGGTGCCGTCCCACGCGAGGCCTTGCGTGCCGGCGGAGGCGAGGGGGAAGTCGTCGCTGGGAGTGCGAGTTCCGTTGGCGTCGAAGGCGAGAGCGGTGGTACCCCCGACGGGGACGACGAGGTATCGGGTGGCACCGAAGTCGGCGCTGCCGATGAAGAACCCGGCGAGGTCCTTGGCGAGCGTGTGCGTCGTGACGACGTTGGCGCCGACCTGCGCCCCGGTGTCCGGGTTGTACCTGCGCCACAGGACCACGTTGCCGCCGCCGGTGAGGGCGACGACGATGTTGGTGCCGTCGTTGCTGATGTGGGGCTGTCGGTCGCCGGAGTAGCGGGGGTACTCCCACTTGGCGACGCGGGCGCCTGCGGTGTTGTAGCCCTCGACGTACCAGGTGGTGACGAAGTTGGAATCGGTGATGGAGCCGAGGACGTAGAGGACGTTGTTCAGGACGGTGCAGCCCCCGCCCACGCCGCTTAGGTCGGTCCTCACGGTGGTCGGCAGCGCGGAACCTGCACCGTTGTCGTCGTAGGCGGTGACGGTGGCCTGACCGCCGTAGACCTGCTGGATCGTGACCCACTTGCCCTGCCAGCGGGCAAGGCCGTAGCGGTAGGGGTTGAAGTTTTCGAACTCGCCCGTCGCACCGCACGGGTAGTTCTCCCAGTCAATCGTCACCGACGGCGAACCAGACGGCGCCGTCGTGCCCGTTGCGAGATAGACCGTCGCGCCCTTGGAGATCTCGTTGTTCAGACCGCGGATCGCGAGCTGATCCACCACCGTCAGCGACGACGCAACAAGGTCAGCCGTGATCGACGCCGGCACGCCCGGATCCGTGGGGAAGCTGACGATGATCGTGCCGTCGCCGTCGATCACGCGAATGCCGTCCGGGTCAGCCTCCCACCGCCGCCCAGACTCCGCAGAGGCGATCTTCGTGACCAGAGCGATCACGGCCGAGAACAGGTCGGCCGTGATCGTGCCCGCCTCGATGTACTGGCCGTTCAGCTTCCCGACGGTCGCCTTCGCCAGGTCGATCGAGGCAAGCACCTGGTGGCCGAGCTCGACCGGCACCCACGCCCCGTCACCGGCGCCGCGCCACTGCGCGATGACAGCGTCGTTCTCGTCGAACATGAACCAGGTGTCGCCCGGCTGGTTCGGCGCGTCTCCCGGCTCGAGCGCGGAGAAGGTGACGGTATTCTTGCCGTTCGCAGACTCCAAGGCCTGCTGCGCCACACCGGCGGCCTCCATGCCTGCGACCAGACCGGCCGCGACGTCGATGTCGTCGCCGTCAGGGGTGGCGATCGACGCCGACGGCAGCTGCGGCACACCCTCGAGGGCCTTGAGGCGGCGTGCGAAGTCGTCGAGGTCGCGCGCCAGACGGGCAATGGCCGGGTCGCTCACGCCGCCTCCTTGTCCGCACGGATCACGGTGCAGGTCACGTCATCGGACTCGTCCGGGCGGCGCGACGTCGCCAGCACCCGCACCCACAGGTCCAGGTCGCCACCCCACCCGGTGCCTGCGCCGAGGAGTCGGACCTCGTCACCCAGCGACGGGACCGCGTCGCGGCGAACCACGACCTGGGTGACGTCGTCAGTGCCGGCACGCAACGCCACCTGCCGGGCAGCGGTGGCCTGCGCGCGACCGGTGGAGGTGGCGGCCTTGTCGGGGTACACCACGACCCGGGACAGGCGGGTCTCCGCGGACCGCAGTGCCGTCGCGGCGATCATCTTGCGACCCTCGCCGGAGCCAAGGACGAGGACCTCGTCGGCGTACTCCTCACCGTCCCACTCGATCTGTGGGACCACGGTGACGTTCTCACCGACCGTCCACCGCATGTCCAGCCGGCGGCGGCCGATGCGCTGATGCCCCAACCGCAGCCGGTGACTGATCGTGTCCCCGGACCACGCGTGCTCCTCGACCCAGTCGAACGGGGCCGCGCGGGCCAGACGCACAGCTTCTGCTTCGAGGTCGCTGGTCTTGTACCAGGCCAGGTTGTAGGGGCCGGTCTCGAAGTCCTCACCACCGTCAGAGGTCGTGCCCGGGGGTTGCCCGATCCTGATGCCGGACTTGGCCTGGTCGATGACCAGGCCAAGGTTGCCGCGGGGGTGGCCCTGCACGTGCGCCCAGATCATGCGCAGCATGTCCAACGGGTCCACGCCCACGCCTTCACCGGCGCCCGACCCGTAGTCGCCCAGGAACGGGCGGTCCTTGAGGTAGCCGGTGAACCCGGCGCACGACAGCTCGAGGTTCGGGCCGTTCATCGTCAGGTCGGTGACGATGCCGGCGCCGTCGATGACCCCGTCGACCTCGGCGTACACGCACGTCGACCACGGCACGAACAGCGGGTCGCCGGTGCTGGTCTGCAGGCGCGCAACCTCGGGGGTGATGGTGGCGTTGATGCTGTTGGTGCCGGTGAGTACCTTGCTGATCTCGGCCCCGGACAGGGGCAGGTCGGGCATGAGGAAGTCCTCGGTGCCGTCACCGCGCAGCCGGGTCGCGAAGTAGCGCCACGCCACGGTTCAGTCCGAGCTCGGGACTTCGAGGAACTCGACGTCCCACAGCACGGTGGAGTACTGGTCGGTGCGGAAGTCGCCCTGCCCGCTGTTCTTGGCCGCCTGCAGCTTGAGCGTCTGGTTGGTTCCTCGCATGCTCGCCGGGACCGCGAGAGTGTCGGACGTGAGCAGCATCTGCTTGGTCGATGACGCGATGTCGAAGCCCGTCTGCTGCGACGTCAGCGACCCGAGTGCGAAGCGGACACCACCTGCGGTGGCTGCCGACGTGGCCGGGTTGACCCCTCCGAGCATGCCCACGACCTTGACCTGCGTGGCCCACGCAGGGACCTTCAAGTCGCGGTTCGCCTGCGGGGTCCAGTCCGTGTACGAGGTCGAGGAGCACACGGACTGGGCCGTGGGTTGGGTGTTGTACAGGTCACGCTGACGGCGGGGCCGGATGAGGGTGCGCAGGTCGGTGATCATGGCCGCGGTGATGGCGCCGTTGTTCGCCGGCTGCACGATCCGGGCCAGCGGCACGAACGGGTACGTCGTCGGGATCGACGGGACCAGCACGGCTCGGCAGTACTTCGCCGTCAGCGGGTCGGCCGGCACCTGCCCCGCGAACTGCGGGTCGTCGATGCGGATGCCGAGGATGTCGGTGCGCCCTGACGCTGACCCGGTCGCTGCGACAGGCACGTCCTCGTTGGCGTCGTTGTACACGGCGTACGACTCACCGGCCGCTCCGGGAAACCGGTTCTCCATCGCACCCCCGCCGGGCATGATGACCACGCCGGGGCCGGTGGGGGAGCGAGGTACTACCCGCAGGTCCGTGGGCAGGATGATGCCGGTCGCGCTCGACGTCGCCGCGTAGGCGATGCGGCGCGCCATGGCGGCAGGGACCCTACCGCCGTCCACGGCCCAAGCAGGAAGCAACGTCACGTCGAAACTCCAATCACAGCAGCAGGATTCGTCACAGCCCGTGCCAGGCGGGACGCCACGACAGGGTGCAGGTCGCGGTGTTGGTGGGGTCGATCCCGCCGAAGGTGAACTCGCCCTTCCCGGGTCGCATCCGCGCCTGCAGCAGCCGGGTGCGCGGCGACAGGGCGCCAGCCAGGTTCGCGCCGTCGTTGCGGGTCACGGTCAACGCCCACGGGTGCGTCAGGACGGTCACGTACTGGTCGTACGCCAACGTCAGGTCCGGCAGCTCGACCCGCCACCCGGGGCCAGCCGCCCACGGGGCACTGATCGGGCCGGTGAACTGCAGCCGGAACGGTGTGGTGGCGTCGCCGCCGACGTCATCGATGACGCCCTGGCGCTGACCGCCTGCAAGGGTGTCGATGGGCCACTGGTCGGGCAGGACCCAGCCGCCGCTGGTGTCGGTGACCAGTCGCACCGTGACCGAGCGTTGTGCCTCGTCGTAGTGCAGGTGGTCCACGCACTGGAAGTCCGCGGTGATGCGGGCCTTGCCCTTGTTCGTCATCAGGTCCGGGGTGGGGCCGGAGTAGCGGCGGGGCCGCCCGTACACGCGCCGGACCCGGCCGCCGGTGTGGTACGTCAGTGGCAACGCGACACCGGTCTGGTCGCGCCCGGAACGCCACGCCGTCGCCAGCCTCGACGCGTGCGCCAGAGCGGAGGTCGCGTCGGGCGCATCGGTGTTGATGTCGAACGCCCACGTTGGGCCGCCGAGGGTGTCGCGGCCGAAGAGGACGCCGTCGCCGACAGGGTTGGGTTTGTCCTGGTCGCGGACCTCGGCCGAGCCGGTGTCGAGCCCGAGCACGCCGAGTGGGATCTCGTCGCGGTATCCGGAGAACCCGACACCGGCGAGCTCGAAGTAGCCGTCGCGGTATGCCTCGATGGGTTCGATGTCGATGGGCATGGTCAGTTCGCTCCGTAGGCGCCGGCGTTGCGTTGGGAGCGGCGCGCGAATGACAGGGCGCCGGCTACGTCTCCGGCGGCGTCGTACTTGACGCCGTTGAGGATGTAGGTGTCGCCGCCGGTGGCTCGGCCGCCGCTGGGTCCGGGTGCGCCTTGGACCATGAGGGGCTTCAGGAGGGTGGCGAGGTTGACTGCGGGCTGCCCCTGCAGTGAGGCGAGCAGCTGCGCCGAGCGGGCGTCCAGCGAAGCGCTGGTGGCGAACGACGACTGCAGACTCCTGGCCTTCGACACCGACCCAACCGCTTGTGCCGCCAGGGTTTCCGCCTCTGGGCCGCCCTGCTCGAGCAGCTGCAGCGCGAGGGTGCGGAAGCCCATCCGGTTGAGCTTCTCGATGTTGTCCAAGAACGTCTTTGTCACCCTGTTCGTAGACCCGGCGGCCTTGATGGTGCGGTCGATCAACGGTGCCCGGTCAGCCCGGTACTCGGCTTCCACCCGCGCCGTCGCCTTCACCGCATCGGCGGACGCCTTGCGGGCGGCGGTGACCTTGCCCTCCGCTGCGGCGACCTTGCCCAGCAGGAGCCGCTGCCGGTCGAGCAGGTCGTTCACCCGCCGTGCCGCCGCCGCACGAGACGCCGACGTCCCGCCACGAGTCGCCTTGCGGGCCGCGGCCAGGTCACGGGCGGCCTTGCGCTGCTGCGCCTGCAGCGAGCGCAGCGCGTTGATCGCCGCCGTCACCGCGGTCGCCCGGGATGAGCGAGTCTTGCGGGAGTCGGTCACGTCCTGCCAGTCAGTGACGTCACGGATCAGGTCGAAGATGCCAGCAAAGTCGACCTCGCCGCCGTCGGCGAAACCCGCCGCGTCCCCGACCGCGCCACCCTTGGCGAACTTCAGCGCACCAGACCGCACAAGCCCGCGCGCCCGGTACATCGCGGCCTGACCGCCAGCCGCATCGACCTCGGCCGCGGTCCACACGTGCTCGCCGTTGGAGAGCTTCGCGTCGATCGAGTCCGACGTTCCGGTGCCGGGACCGTAGATCGCGCCACCCGTCGCAGCACCCTTGACCTGGCCGCCGCGGATGGATGCGCCCGCGCCCGAACCCATCTGGCGGTTCACGACGTTCACGTACACGGTCTTGCCCGTGATGCGGTTGATCGTGCGGATCAGCTCGTTGGCCTTGGCGATGCCCTGATCGGCGCCCGTCACGGTCAGGCGGGCCGTCGTCGACCCAGGGATATCGAGCAGCCTGCGCATCACCGTCGCAGCCTGATCCGCCGCGATCGTCGCGCCCGGCGTGGCCACGTTCCCGTTGGTCTGCTTCGGCACGGTGAACAGGGAGGACTTGACCCGCTCGGTCTCCTGCCACGCCTGCACCGCCCCCGGCGCGAGCACCTTCGGGGCCGTCTCCTTTGGCACGGTGAACAGGGACGACTTCAGCTGCTCGGTCTCACGCCACGCCTGCACCGCGCCCGGAGCCAATACCTGCGGCTCGGTGGACTTCGGCAGCTCCGTCAGGGACGACTTCAAGTTGGCCGAGTCGGTGAGCGCCTGCTCCATCCCGGGCGTCGACACCATGGCGCTGACGTCGTCGGGGATCAGCCCAAGCTGGTTGGCCAGGGCCTCAGCCTTCGGGGCGGCCATGCCCATGGCCTCGGCTGCCTGGATGAACTGCTCGCGGCCACGGGACACGATCCCGGCAACGGTTTGCGCGGACTCGCCGGCCTCGAGGGCCTTGGCCGCGTAGTTCGTGGTGGCCGACGCGATCGCGTCCAGCGCCGCCTGGTTGTCGCGGCCGGCCTGCGTGCCGATCTTGAGGTTGCGGCCGTTCTTCTCCACGGCCTCAGCGGCGGCGTCGACCGCGGCCTCGAAGTCGCGCGCCGACCCGCGCTGACCAAGCATCGCCGAGCCGAGCTCTTCGATGGCCGAAGCTGCCTCGCTGATCTTCTCCGCAGCGGCCTCCGCGGACCCGCCAGCCGCATCGAGCCCGGTGGCCAGCCCCTTCGACCCGTCCGTCGCCTGAACGGCAGCATTCGCGCCAGCGGCCAGCGCCTCCGAGTAGCCGGGCAGCTTCGCCTTCAGCTCATCGACGCTGACGCCGTTCTTTGCGGCCATGTCGGCCAGCTGCCCGAAGACGTCAGCGGCCTTCTCCGGGTTGCCGTTCGACACCAGGCCGGCCAGTGCGCTGTCGATCTGCTGCAGCGCGTCGAGGGACGTCTGCACCTCGGACCGGTTTCCGAACCCAAGGGCTGCCGTCACCGACCCGAGAGAGTCGTTGGCCTTCTCGAGGAATGAGGGGTCGAATGCGATGCGTAGCGCGTCGCCGACAGACCGCACCGGCGAGTCCGACATGCCAGAGATCTTTGCGTTCTGCGCCAGCCGGTCGTTGAAGCCGGCGAACGCGTCGTCGGCGGTCAGGATGTCGTTGGTGAGCTTCTCCACCCCGTAGGCGGCGTTGTCGCCGTCGAGGATGCGGGAGGCAGCCACGGCCACACCAACCGCGGCGAGGCCCTTCGCGAGGCCCTTCGTGGCGGTGGTGGCCGCGTTGACGCCCTTGGCCGCCCGGGGGCCCTTGGTGGAGATCCTGTCGAGGGATTCCGACAGCTCCACACCGGCGCGGACGAGCTTGATGGTGCCGCCGACGGCCAGGAGAGACGCACCGCCGAAACCGGCGACCCCAACAGCCGCCTGCTGCACCCCGGGTGGCAGGTCGGCGATGAACCCGGCCAGGTCCGCGAAGGCGCCCGCCACATCGGCCACGGCCGGCGCGAGCACCGACCCAAGGTCGATCGCCGCATCTCGGGCGGTGTTCTGCGCGATCTTCAGCTGCGACGCCGTGGTGGCGTACCGCTTGGCCGCCTCGTCCTGCAGGGCCGTGTTCGACTCCCACGCCTGCGCGCCCTGGTCGAGGGACTCGGTCAACAGGTCCCCGGCACCGGCCATCTTGAGCAGCGCCGAGGACACCCGGACGTCGGACTGGCCGAGCTCGTCGAGGGTGGTGAAGACGTCCCCGCCAGTGTCCTTGATGCGGCCCAGCCCGGTCGTGAAGGCGGCCATGGCCCGGGCCGGGGACTCCTCGAAGGCCTTCGCGAAGTCGGAGGCGGACATGCCGGCCACGCGGGCGAACCCGTCCAGGTCGTCCGACCCGGTCTTGACCGCCTTCGACATGTCCATCAGGACGTTCGACACGGCCGTGCCGCCAGCCTCAGCCTCGACGCCCACGGACGCGAGGGCGTTGCTGATGCCGAGCAGGTCGGACTCGGACATGCCGACGACCTTCGCGGCGCCGGCGATGCGGGAGGCCATGCTGACGATGTCGCGCTCGGTCGAGGCGCCGTTGTTGCCCAGCTGCACCAGGGCGGACCCGAACCGTTCGACGCCTTGGGCGCCGTCGCGGTCCATGGTGCCCATGACGTTGCTGATCTGCGCGATCGCGGTCGCGGCCTCGTCGGCGGTCAGGTTCGTGGACTCGCCGAGCCCGATCATGGTCTTGGTGAAGCCGAGGATGTCGGCCCGCTTCACACCGAGCTGGCCGGCTGCCTCAGCAACGCCGGCGATCTCGGACTGTGTCGCCGGGAGCTCGCGCGCCAGACCGCGAAGGCCTTGCTCGATCTGCGCCATCTGCGCCGGGGTGCCGTCGACGGTCTTGGTGACCCCGGCCCAGGCGGACTCCCAGTCGATGCTGGCCTTCGTTGCCAGCCCGAGCCCTGCGGCGACTGCGGCGCCGCCGACGGTGGCGGCGTTGCCGACGCGGTCCCAGTCGGACGCGTTCTGCGTCATCGACTTCCCGAGCCGCCCCATGGCGGTGTCGGCGCGCTTCGCAGCGTCCTCGGCGGCCTTGCCGGTGCGACGGGCGGCGGCCTCACCTTCGGCCATGCCCGCCTTGAAGTTGCCGATCTCAGCCCGGAGGCGAACGACTACGGACCGATCGGCCACCGCTGCACCTCCGATCGGCGTACTGTGCGGGCATGAGCGATGGGAAGACCACGGGGGGCGAACGGCGCGACAGGTCCAAGAGCGCCCGGGACTGGTTGGTGCTGATTGCGATTGGGCTGCTCGTGTGGGCCATTGGCGGCGCCATGGACTCGGGCATCGCTGCACTGGGGATGCTGATGGTGATCGTGTGCGCCTTTGGCCTGCTGTGGCGGCTGCTAAAGGGCCGCTAATCGCCGCGGCGCACGGCCAGCTCCTGCTCGGTGAAGCGACGCACCCGGATCAGCGCACCCGGCTCGGGTTTGTCGCCGTCCTCACGCCGCCGCTCGAGCGCGGCACCGGCGTAACAGACCGTTTCGTCGTCGACGACGACCCACTCGCCGTCCGTCATCGGGTCGTGCGACTCCGGCGCCCACTGCCCGCATCCGCACCGGCACATCAGGGCGTCGTGCCGGCGCCGCGCCAACGACAGCAGAAGCGACGTCTCACCGAACTCGTCCCATGGCAGGTCGAGGAACCGCACGGGTGAGACCTTGAGGTCGAACGCCTCCCTCAGCGCTTCGAGGAGCGGCGCGCCTTGCGGTTCGTGGAGCGCCGCTGCGAGAAATCCACGTCGAGGACCTTGGCCCGCTCCGCCAGGGCCTCGTTGGTGAAGCCCATGGTGACGATGAGCTTGTTCAGCTCGCCCTCGTTCGCCTCGTACAGGCGGTGCAGGTCCTCATACGTGGTGTTCGCCGGGGTCACGATCTGGGCGGCCAGCTGGTGCAGCACGGCGGTCATGCTGTGCTGCGGGTCGGCGTCCGCGAAGTCCTTCTCCTCGGTGCCGAGGTTCAGGTCGAGCTTGGCGGCCAGGTCGGTGCGGAACTTCTTGACCCACTCGCTGGACCGCTTCTCCACCTCGAACCAGACGCCCTCCTTGAAGGCGGCCTTGGTCTGCTCGAACTCGTCGATGAGCTGGTCGACCTCGGGGCCGTCGGGAAGGGCTTCGATGCGGTCAGCCAGGTACTCCATGCGGGCGACGAGCTGCGCCTGCGGGTACAGGCGCACGCCACGGCGGGTGGGGTGGACTCCGGCGAGGAAGTCGGCCCACTGGAAGTCTTGCGGGGTGATGGTGGGGCTGGTGTCGACGCTGGTGTTGAGTGACTCGGGTGTTTCGGCGTTCTCGGGGACGCCTCCGGCGAGGATCTCGTCGGGCTGGGTGTCGTTGCTGCTCACGGGGATTGGCTCCTTCACGGGGTCACGGGGTCACGGGGGAAGGTGGTGCACCCCTCCGACCCGCCCCGTGTGCCGGGCCGGAGGGGCAGCGGGTGTCAGGCGCCGGACGCGATCTCCTTGTTGAGCCACGCGTCCTGCACGCCGAGCGGGACGACACGCTTGATGTAGCCGCCACGGTCGCCCGGCTTCTGCGGGTTGTCGGTGATGACCTCGTACAGGTCGTACGGGTCACCCGCGACGAAGTCCTCGGTGTGCTTCTTGCCCTCGGACTCCAGCAGCCACAGACGGGTGCCCTTGTCCTTGAGCGCCTCCCACGCGACGTCGTTCGCCGGGTCCGCCAGGCCAGCGGGGGTGAGCTCACGGAAGGGGGTGACGGAGCCCTCGTAGTTGCTGGCGCCGTAGGCGACGGCGTTGCCCTCGGCACACAGCTTGGTGTCCGGGATGGTGTCCGACCCGGTCGGGGAGAGCCGGTAGTCGGACTTGAGGATGCGGCACTCGAGCCGCACACCGGCGTTGGCCTCGGTGGCCGTGACGGCCTCGGGGTTGGCGGGCTTGGTGGTGAGGGCGACCAGACGGGTCCGGCCGTCGGCAAGAGTCAGCATGTCAGCTCTTCTCCTTGGACTTGTCCCCGGCGGCCGGGGTCTTCGGGGTGGGGTTCTCCGACGCCTTCTGCGTCGGGGTCTTGCGCAGGCCCTTGCCGAGCACCGGGTGCCCGAGCCAGTGCTCCGGCACCTCGTGCTTCTCACCAGTGGCGGTGGAGTAGGCCGTGACCTTGGCGGGGTCGGGCATGACGAATCAGCCCCTCTCAGTTCGGGTTTCGCGGGATCGGGCGGGGTCAGTGCCGGTTGGTCTGGAGGCGGTACTGCAGGACGGTGAACCAGCGCGACGGGGACACGTCGCGGTCCTCACGGATCGGGGCAGGCTGGGCGAACTCGTCCTCGACCAGGACCCCGACCTGCACCCCGGCCACCATCAGGGGCTTGCCGGTGAGGCGGTCACGAACCCGGGTGACGGCGCGGCGCGCCCGTTCCGGGTCACCGCCGGCGCACGTGATCGGTAGCGGCAGGTCAAGGAAGTCCGGTGTGTCGCAGACGGTTTCGGCGTGCAGGTTCCCCGGCTGGGTGTGAACGGTGGCGTACGGGTGTGCGCGACCGTCGGGGTCCATGACGGCTTTCGGTGCGCCGTCGAACACGTCGAGGCGGTTGCTGGTCGTGTTGCCCTGCTCGAGCATGGCCTTCACGGCTTCGATCAGGACGTCGAGTGCGACCGTCACTGGATCACCTCGGCACCGAGTGCCTCCATGGCTGCGATGAACAGAGGCGCGTTCCGGTCGAACGCGGGACCCATGTACGGCTGCGGCGCCATGCGGGACGTGCCGTCCTCGACGTACGCGCCGTAGCTGGCGGTGGGGCCGACCTCGCCTTCGGTGGCGGCGGCGCTGATGGTGGTCCGGTAGCCGATGCTGTTGCGCAGGGTGCCGGTGTCGACGGGGGCGGCGATCTGGGCGTCGCGCTTGATGTCGGCCGTCGCCTTCTGCACCACGGTCCGCGACTGCTTGAGCGCTGCGACTGGTGCCGCGGCAAGATCGTCGGCGAGGTCGTCGAGCTGGCTGACGTCGGCGCTCACGGCTGCTGCTCCGGTTCGGCGACGTCGGCCTGGTTGTCGGTGCACACCAGGTCGCGGGTGAACCGCTCAGACCCCATCTGCACGTCCACCACCCACAGGTTGTCCCCGACCATCTGCGCGTCGTTGACCGCCACCGTGACGTGGGTGCGCATCCCGGAGGTGACCTTGTCCGCGCCGGCCTTCCGCGCGTCCAGCTGCACCAGGTACGGGCGGCCCACCACGGCCTGACCGGCAAGGTCGTGAACCTCCGCCTGCGTGAGCGCCTGAATGCGTGCCGGCCCGGCATACTCCTGCGACCACGAGGCGATGGTGGAGTCGGTGTCCGGGTCGTACGCCGTGTCGCCGCGGGTGCCGATGGTGACCTCAGCGTTCATGCCGCCGGCTGCGACGGGCTGGTGATGCGCGCTCCACCCGGTGGGGATGACCTTTGTGCCGGGGAACGGCATCACAGGCCCCACACCTGGTCCGCGAACGGGTGCGGCGTCGCCTCAGGGCGTCGACGCGCCGGGGCGATGGTGTCGACGACGTCGAAGATGTCGGCCGCGTCCTCGCCGGCGACCTGGTCACGCAGCCGCCGAGCTTGCGCCCGCAGCTCGGCGGCGACCGCGGGCCCGTCGGTGGCCAGGTCCTGGGTGCGGATCTTCTTGCTGACCAACGTCTCCGAGGTGGCGATCGCGTCGAGCGCGTCCGCCGCCGCCAACCGCACGTCCTGACCGTTCATGGTCAGGTATCCGGCGATCACGTTGTCGGGCAGCAGCTGGTTGTTCTCGTCGACGTCAGCGATGAGGAGCCGCACCTGCCCGGCCGGGCTGTCGAAGTCGATGGCCAACGCCAGTCACCTCCACTCGGTCAGGGGTTGGTGGGTGGCCTCGCCCGGCGCAGGACGCGCTGCTGCAGGACCCGAAAGGACCCCGGCGGTGGGAGGTCCCAAGCGGCCTTCACCCGAACGACGCATGAACCACGCACCAGAGCCGGGGAGGGTGTTGACACCTGGCGAGGCACCCACCCAACCGGCCCGGGCAGTGAGGGTTGCCCGGGCCGGAGTGAAGGTGTCCCAACAGGGTCAGGACTTGGCCGCGACCGCCTTCACGATCGCGGCGCGCAGGTCGGCCTTGTTGGTGAAGGCCTTCGCGTCGTCGGCGCTGATGCCGGCGTGCTCGACGGCGTAGGCCTCGAGCACGTCACGGTTCTCCGACTCGGCCGGCACCTTCGCGGCCCCGTCGTTACCGCCGCTCTCGTTCGACCTCTGGCTCTTGTCCTCGGTCTTGGCCGGGGACGACGCGCGACCGCCGCCCTTGACCTTGTGGCCGGGCGGGACCAGGTCCGTGCCCTTCCACGACTTCGGCACCTGACCCACGACCTCGTCGGTGACCTCGTCGACGAGGTCGGTGAAGTCGCTGTCCTTGTACGTCTTCACGATGTTCTCCTTCCCGCTCAGGCGGCGATGCCGTCGGAGGCGTACGTGAACGTCGGGTCACCCGTCGCGGCGCCCACGATGTGACGCACCCGGAAGTGGATCGTGTCGTCGTCGAACGAACCCTCGTTCGCCGCGATCGCGCCACCACCGATGCGGGTGCCCTGGTCCGCCTTCTGACGCAGGTCCGGGGTCTCGAAGCCAGTGAGGAACGCCATCCAGAACGCCGGCCGGACAGCCGACGTCACCGGGATGAGGAACCACGCCGTACCCGGCAGCGACGGCATCACGTTGAGCGTGACGAGCCCCTTGAACGGGTTCGACTCGATCGTCGTCACACCGTCCGGGCTGGTGCGGCGGATCTCGGCCGTGTTCAGGACACGGTTCGCCTGCGACCGCAGCTGCGGGCCCACGACGAGCTGCATCGCCGGGGCGACGATGAGCCGCCCCGAGGCGTCCCGCTTGGTCGCGGTCACCTGCGTGTACGCGGCGTCGAGGTTGTCCGGGGTGAGGGCACCGGTGCCGATGTTGGCGTTCGTCGGGTTGAAGAACCCCGTGTTCGGTGCGCCGGTGAACTCGTTCGCGAGCAGCGACATCGCCGCGTCGTTCTCCGTGCGACGGCACACCTCCGCCCACTGGCCAGGAACCTCCTGCAACTCCCCGATCTCGTCGTTGATGCGCGCCTCGAGGGTGTACCCGTAGCGCTCACCGAACTTCTCGACCCGGATCTGCTGGTCGACACGGTCCAGGCCCTTGGCCACCGGGTACGGCGTGTGCTCGGGCACCTTCGGCAGCCGGTAGCTGGTCCCGACGAGGGTCCGCAGCGTCTTGGGCTTGAAGTTGCGGACCGTGGTGCGCTTCGCGAACGTGGTCCACGTCGGCTCGGCCTTCTGGTAGGCCTGCACCATCTCCACGTCCATGACCTGCCCGACGGAGTCGCGGAACAGGTCGCTGGTGGTGATGGCCTCGTTCACCATCAGGGTGGCGGACTTGTCGCCGGCCCACGCGGCGTCGAGGAGCTTGCGCGCCTCCAACGCCGCGGTGCGGCGCCGCTCGCTGTTGCGGACGGCGGCGCGGCGGGCCGCGGGGGACTCGCCGGCCAGGTCGCCGTCGGCCGAAAGGCCGAACGCGTCGACCATGAACTGGGATGCCTTCATCTCAGGTCTCTCCGATCTCAGATCTGGGCCTTGACCTGGACGACGGCCTCGCCGACGCCTGCAGCCTTGGACAGGTAGGTGTTGTCCGGTCCGGGCACGGACTGCCCGAACAGGGTGTTGCCGCTCGCCGTGGTGGTGAGCGTGAATGGGCCGGCCCCGGTCAGGTAGATCGGGGTGCCGGGGCCGCCGATGGCGCCGTCGACGTCGAGGAGGTACCCGCCGTCGACGTTCACCGCGGCGTACCCGTTGGCGTGGCCGACGCCGCCGGTGGGCAGCGGCTTCGTGGTGGAGTCGGCGCGGTCGGTGGCGGCGACCCCGACGAGGTCACCGACCTTGACCGGGTCGCCGGACTTGGTGCCGGCCGGGACGGGCAGGCTTCGCGCGGGCTGCTGGTTGGCCCAGACCTGGTTCTTCATCTCAGGCCTCCTTCGACGTGTAGTTGAACGCGGTGTCGAAGTCGTCGACGGTGGCGCCGCCGCCGGACTCCTTGGTGGGGCCGAAGCCGGTGACACGGCCCATGCCGAGCGACTCCTGCAGCTCAGCCAGGTCGGCCTGCTCCTCGGTCACGGTGGCCTCGGTGATGCTGACGAGCTCGTCGGCGTTGGCGGCGCCGTTGTCGTCGAGGCGGACCTGCTTGAGGACGGACTCGACGATGCGGGCCTGCCGGCGGGCGGGGAGCCCGGACTCGGCGACCTTCTTGGTGACGGCGGGTCGCGCGTTCTCGCGCGCCTTGTGGATGGCGAGCTCACGCTCGGCCGTGGTGGCGCGCTCGTTGGCCTGGTCGCGCTCGGACTCGAGCGCCTGGACCCGGCCGGCGGCCTCGGTGAGTCGGCCGTGCTCGGCCTCGTCCACCTGGATGGTTCCCATGGTGTCCTCCGTGGGGTTGGGGTTGGGTCGTCCGGCCGGTGCCGGGACGTTCTTGTTGCCGCCGGACTCGGCGGCGGGGGCCACGGGCACGTACTCGGTGCGGGGCCGCACCTCCACGGGGGAGCCCGACAGCACGGCGTGGCCGTCGTCGTCGAGCTCGTAGGTGTCCTGCCACGTGCCGGACTCGTCCGGGGTTTCGACGGTGAACCACACGGTGGTCTCGTCGAAGTCACGCACCCACACCCACGTCTTCTCCGCGCCGTACTCCTCGAGCAGCGCCTGGTAGAGCGCCTCACGGGTGTCGTTCGCGGTGGCCTCGGAGACGCCGTGGGCGACGGCGCGCTCGATCACCCGCTCGGGGCGGGCGGACTCCAGGACCTGCAGGATCGATCCGCCGCGGCCGGCCTTGGTGACGAAGTCGACGGAGTCGGCCTCGATGAGCTGGGTGACGATGCGGCCCTTGCGGCCTTCGGCCTCACCGATGGTGGTGTCGGACCAGCCGCGGATGCTGACGCCGATGGCCTTGGCGAACTGCTCGTCGGTGAGGGCGTCGACGAACGGGCCGAACACTTGCGCTTCGGCGACGAGGGTGCCGCCGTCGACGTCGGGGTCCCAGGTGGCGTCCTCGACGAGGACGGCGGCCAGGTCGCGCAGGGACCGTTCGGGGCGGTCGTACTCCTCGGACTCGGTGGGGTGGTCGAGGAACATCTGGGTGCCGGCGGGGAAGACCTTGGCGGTGGCGGCGTTCTCGAGGACCTTGTCGGAGTAGTAACCACTCGAGCCCCACCCCGGGGTAATCAGGCCGATCTTGAGGCGGCCGGACTTGGCGTCGGTGGCCTCGCGGACGGTGAGGGCGCGGGACTCGGTGACGGCCTGCTTGGGCATGGTGCGACCTCCTAGGCCGTGGGACGATGCGGGGATGATTCAGGTCGAGAACATCGGTGGCGAAGAACCAGCGAACCCGCTGCTCGAGCACTTCACGCTCACGCCCGGCGCGGGCTACGTCTGCAAGGCCTGCGGAGCATCCGTGCACTACTCGGATGACGCGGTCAAACACCGCGACTGGCACACGGACCTGGAACAGCGCCTTGTCGAACGCTGACCCGGACGACTGCCCCGAGCACGTGTGGGTCATGACCGGCATGACCACCGCCGCGGACGGCACACACATCGAGTACCGGTGCTCACGGTGCGGGGCGACGTCCCTTGAGGGTCCGGCGGAGTTACGCGGCGAGGTCGGCTGAGCGCTTCGCGGCGGCCGCCCGCTTCTTGTTGACGTCCTGCGGCACGGGGTCGAGGTGCCAGGGGTTCACGCAGTTCCGGACTCGACACAGGTGGTCGAGTTCGAGTCCCTCGGGGATGTCGGCGACGTGGTGACGGTATGACCAGCGGTGCGCAGACGGTGTGGGCAGGTCCGAGGCCATGACGCCGTAGCCGTCACGCGTGAGCAGGCCTATCCACAGCCAGCAGGCACCCATGTGGGCGGCGTGCTCGGGAGCGACGCCCTCGGTCAAGTAGGACTCGAAACGGGCGACGTGGTCGCCGACGATCCGACTGGTGACGAGGGGGCTTCCGTGACGCTGAAAGCGACGGTAGTGCTTCTCGCACAGGCCGTGACCCCCGTTGCCCTCCGTGGTGCAATCGGCAACGACACAGGGTCCGGGGGTCCTACGAGTGCTGATGTTCGGGTCGCCGTGTGCCTGCCAGCGCTGGTAGTGCTTCACGCACCAACTCCGCGCGATGGCCACGCGGTCACAGCCATCAATGCTGCACGGTCTTTTGCTGGGGCGCTCAGGAATGAGGTTCGGGTCTCCGGACTTGCGCCACCGCGCGTAGTGCATCGGGCACATGCCGCGTGACTTGTGGGGCTTGCTGCAGCCCTCGATTTCACAGGTACGCTCTGCCACGTCGACTCCTAACCAGTCGGCCACGCCCCGGGGGTGTTAGCGCACCCGCCGGGGTCCCTCAATTCTATTACGCCGCAGTCGTTTTCGTGAGGTCCTTGACCGACGTTGGCGCCCATGAATCGCGCCATCCCGGGGTGGTTCGCTTCTTCGTCAAGTCGTCCCAGCTGACCTTGCCGGACCTCAGCAGGTCGAGGCGCGCCTTCCCCATGATGGCGACTTGGTCTTCGTCGGGCAGGCGGTCGAACCATGCCTTGGAGTCCGGGAGGATCGACGCCGGCTCCTCGAGGTCGAACCCGAGGTCCTTCCAGCTCTTCGAGACGGGAAGTCGAGCACATCTTCCTTGCTGGTGGTCGTATGGACCAGGCTCGTCGACTGGGTGCATGGTGCCGTGCTTCGCCAGGCAGGAGGGACACGTCCGACTGTCCAGGGCGGCGACCCACTGCCACCCCTGGAGCACCTCGGCGTTGGCCTTGTCCTGCACCCAGCCCGCTTCCCGATGAGCCGAAAGCATCTCGGTGCGGGCGATGACCAGGGCGCGGTTGCGGCCGCCGTTGAAGGCGTCCTCGACCCGGTTCAGCATCAGCTTCGCCGCCTCGATCGGGTTGTCCCCGACCGCGATCCCACGGATCAGGACAGACTTCATGGCCTGCTCCGCCTGCGGCGACAACGGCACCGACAGGGCGGTGACCTGCTGGGTGGTGCGCTTGACGATGGCGTCGAGGGCGGCGTCGTCGACCCGGTCGAACGTCGTGATCACCTCAGCCGCCGACCCGGCCTGCGCCGGGTACTGCGAGGCCGTGATCCGGTTCGACCACTCCACCGCGTCCGCCGTCATGGCCGGCAGGGCCTGGGTGACCTGCACGGGCAGGTCCGCGGCGAGGTCCATCAGGGCCGCCCGGGTGGTGGCCATCGCGCGCTGTGCCCGGCGGGCCCTGGTGACCTGCCTGCGTGACGGCCAACGGCCGTCCTTGGAGGCTGCCACGAGGTCCTGTAGGGCTTCGTCCCACTCCTGCGCGAGCTCGTTCCACGCGGCACCCCAGGCGCGGATGACCGCGGCCGCGGTGGCATCGACAGGGGCGAGCATGGCAACACGCATGCCGTCGAGCAGGCGCAGGGTGGTGCGGTTGACGGCCATCGTTCAGGCCGCCGGCTGGTCCCCGCCAGCCACCGCGTCCTGCTGCGCCCTGGCGGCGGCGGCGTCGTCGGGGTAGATGAAGTTCCCGTCGTCGTCGGTGAGCTGGTCGAGGACCTCGTCGACGTTGTCCACGTCCAACGCCATGAGCAGCAGCCGCGCGACCGTGAGCGGCGGCAGCTTGCCCGTGCCGTCCGCGATGTTGACCGCGTCGACCAACGTCTTCAGGTCGACCTTGTCCAGCGCCGGCCAGTCCACGTCGATCGACGCCGCCTGACCGCCACGCAGCTCGAACACCTCACGCCCCGTCACCTGGTCCACGCGGCGCGTCCCGGCCAGCGGGCCCTGCGGGGCCTTGACCGCCTGGTCGATGACGTACCCGAGGATGGTGCGGATGCGGGCGGTGTGCAGCGCCCTGCGCGTCCCGGCCATCAGGTACGTCGGCTGGTCCAACGTCTCCGCTGTCGCCCGCGCACCGGTGACGCCGGGGTCGCCGAGGAGCATCGTGACCGGCACGCCGAGCGCGGCCGCGACCATGGCGGCCAGGGGGCGGCCGGAGTCGGAGTCGATGGTGGCGCCGGATTTCCCGACCGCCTCAAGCTTCTGCCCCTCACCGGTGATCGCGGTCTGACCCACCTGACCGTCCGGTGTGGCCGGTGCGGCGCCGATGCGTTCCCGCACCTGCGCGGCGCCACGCTTGGTCTTGGCCGTGATCTGGTACGCGAACCGCGACATGGCCTTCATGTAGCGTGCCCAGTCCTCGAGGAACTCCTTGTACCCGCGCGCCCACGGCAGCGCGGCATACACGTCGGGCACGCCCCACTTGGACCCGTCGGGCCGGTTCACGCACGTGTGCAGGACCGGCTTGTCCCACTCCACGGGCTTCCCGTCGATCGTCGACGGCCGCAACCTGGGCCAGTACCCGACCGCCGGGTAGAACACGGTTCGGGTCTCCTCGCGCGTGCGGGTGCCGGCGTATCCCTGCTCGACGACGGTGCGGGTGTAGGTGCGCTTGTAGAACCACGGGTCGGTCGCGTCGTCAGGGTTGGCGATGACGTCGTCGACCTCACGGTCGGGGATGACCCGCACCTGCACCCGCCCCGACAGCGGTGACGTCACGAGGACCTCGAACGCCTGCCCCTGGGTGGCGAGCCGCTGCTCGAGCTCTTCGCGGGCCTGCGCGGAGGTGAACGTGGCCTGGTTTGACGGGTCGTCCATGAACGCCTGCACGACGGCGTTGACGTCCTGCTGGGCGTCGTCCTCTTGCGTGGCTTGGATGGTGACGCCAAGGCCCCACACGTACGCGGTGCGCAACTGTATGCCGCGGCTGATGAGGGGGTCGGCGATGGCCATGATCTGCGCGAGTCGTGAGGTCTTGCGGAGTTGCTCGCGGGTGATGACCTGCCCCGTGAGTTCGCCGAGCCTGTACCAGCCGCTGTCTTCGGCGGCGAGCTGTGCGTCGGCGAGAGACTCCTCGAGGATTTCGACGAGGTGCTCGAGCTGGGCGACCTCAGCCGTGGACACTTCGATTGTGGGGGTGGTGGGGACGAGCGTCACGGGTCACCCCTCCGCAAGATCAGTAGTTCGAAACCCAGGCGAGGGGTTCGTCGTCGAGCTCGTCCAACAGGTCGTCCGCGTCGTGCACGTCCCCGTCGAGCATCGGCACCAGCAGCAGCCGGTGCACCGCCTGCGACGTCATGTCGACGGTGTCGTCGTGGGCGCCGTTGGGGAAGTCACGTGCTTCCTCAGTCAGGTCGGTGACCCACGCGGTCCCTTCAACGGCCAGCGGGTCCGGCAGGTGCACGTTCCCCGCCTCGACGAAGGGGCTGATCGCGGCCGCGCGCGCGTACTTCGACCCCTCCGGCTCCACCGCGATCAGACCACCAACCTTGGCACGCAACGCGTTCAGGATCGCAGGCCCGTTGGCTTTGTCCTCGACGAGCTTCGCGACCGCCTGCGGCCACCTGGCCGTCAGGTCCAGCATGGCCTGGCACGACTCGGAGAAACCCATGCGGCCGCGGACCATGTCGAGGAGGAACACGTCGACGCCGCGGCGCAACCACACGCCGCCGACGACGAAGTCGCTGGACTTGGTGTCCTTGAAGGTGAAGTCCCACGACTGCACGAGCTCGACGTCGGGGTTGCGGCCGGCGTCGGGCACGATGCGGGCGCCGTCGTCGCGGACGATCCACAGCGGGTGGTCGTAGCGGGCCCACCCGTCGGCGGGGAACAGGTTCCCGGTGTCCGGTGTGGGGCGGCCCTGGTACAGCGACGCCCACGTGCGGGACCCGGCGGTGCGCTTCCGCTTCTCCCACTGCTCGGTGGTGCGGCCACGCGCCGACACCATGAACTCGCCCGGGCGCCGGCCGAGGGGGTCGGTTTCGCCCTTGTCGGGGTTGTGGTCGGCTTGGGCGGGGATGTTCAGCAGCTCCCAGCCTTCGTCTTGGGCGAGGAGTCGGCCGGCGAGGTCGTCGTGGTGCCACCGGGTCAGGATCAGGACCACCGGTGCGCCGGGTGCGAGACGTGCGCTGGCGGCGTCGGTCCACCAGTCCCAGACGTTGTCGCGGTAGACCTTGGAGTCGGCCTCTTTCCGGTCCTTGATGGGGTCGTCGATGATGAGCAGGTCCGCGGGCCGGCCGGTGACGCCGGCGCCGACACCCACGGACAGGACGCCACCTTCGTGGCCGTCGATGGTCCATTCGTGCACGGCTCCGTTGTCGGGTGCGATCCGCAGCCCGAGCTGGGGGTGGGTGGTGATGCGGTTGCGGATGGCGCGGCCGTTGCGGTTGGCGAGGGACTGCCCGTAGGAGGCGGCGACGACGCGCAGGTCGGGGTTCTCGGTGAGGAGCCAGGTGGGGAAGTCGCCGGCGACGCGGACGGACTTCCCTTCTTGGGGGGCCATGGTGATGATGAGGCGGGAGTCGGGGGTGCGGGCGGTGCGGACGAGGGCGTCGTCGATGAGCTGCAGCGCCGGGGTTTGCACGGTGCGCGGGTTGAGCTCGGCCGCGAGGGCGCCCGGGGTGGGCCACCGGTTCGCGGGTGGTTCGAACTGGCGGGCTGCGTGTTCCCAAAGGTCGAGGGTCATGGGGCATCACCTCGAGCCGGGTCAGGTCTGGCCACAGTAAGGCGAGGCTGATCAGGCCCTGCGCTCTCCCGTTCCTCCGTCGAGGCGATCGGGCAGCACCCAGCGCTGCGGTTCCGCTGGGCCGAGGAGTGCCCGCCGCTCGTCGTCCAAGGCTGTGCTGCGCATGGCGGTTGAGTGACCAGCTGGCGCGGCGGCGGGGGAATGGGGAAGCCCCGGACCAACACGGCCGGGGCTTCGAGGCTGACCGGCTGGGGGCGCACTACACCCCTTGCCGTGTCACGGGCATAGGTTCGCACGCCTGTCGTTCGCAAGTCAACTACCCCATGAGACACGCCCGTCACACGCGTCACGACGCCCGGTCGCGCGCCTTCTCCCGGGCCAGCAGTGCGGCGAGCACCTGCGTCCGGTCGTACAGCGCGTGACCCTGGGTGGAGTAGCCGTGGGTGGCGACCAGGCCGCGGCGCGCCCACTGGCGCACGCTGGCCGGCTGGTAGCGCATCCCGAGCTGGTCGCCGATCTCGGCCACTAGCTGTTCGGCGGTGAGGAGTGGTGAAGGGCCGGCGATGCGTTCGCGCCACTCTTCAATTGAGCCTTCCAGCCCGCACCGACAGGTGATCGGCGCTTGCCGGTCGGCCTCCCAGGGTGCGTTGTCGGGGACGATCCAGGTCCACTCGGCGTACCGCTTCGGGTCGGTCGTCGGTTGTGGGACGTGCAGGGGTCGGCGGTGCCAGGTGGGTGCCTTCACGCGGATGCGGCTGCCGCAGACGGGGCACTCGCCGATGCAGATGCGGTCGCCCTTGGGTGGCCAGGCGACACGGGAGACGGCGCGGGCAACCTTGTCGAGCTCGGCGACGAAGGTCTGTCCGTAGTCGTGGCCGGGTTCGGCCCATGAGGTGATGCGATCGGCCTCGCGGTGGAGTAGGTCGGTCATGGCGAGGACGTCGCTGCAGTCGATGGTTTGCGTCGTGACGAGCCGCATGGTGCCGCTCTCGTCGGGCTCGAGCGTCTGCAGGATGGTGGGCCATTCGTCGAGGGCAGCGTGGACCCAGAACGCTAGGACGAGTGGGGTGTCGAGGCGGGCGTCGGGTGGGAGCTGCTCGTCAGCTTCATCCTCGGTCGCCGGCCGGGGGGTGTTGCGGGTGCTTCCGCCACTGGTGACGTCGATGGGGTCGAGGACGTGGCGCCAGCCCTTGCGGATGGTGTCGAGGTGTTTGCGCGCCTCGTCGGCGAGCGTGTCGACCCCCGCCTCGTCGGTGATGTCGGCGATGGGTTCGCGTCGGCGGCTCAACGGGTCTCCTCGGTGGTGGCGAATTGGGCCGCCCAGGTGGGGATGTACCCGCCGGCGGGGGGGATGGAGTCGACGGGGATGGTGCGAGGGGCATGCCGGGCCCAGGTGCCGCCCTCGATGTGGCGGCGCCCGTTCTCGTCGACGACATACTCGACAACGTGGGCCACAAGCCCACCGTCGGGTGACTCGAGCCGCACGACGAGGCCGTCACCAGTGGCGGGGATCAGCTTGCTGTCGAGGCCGTGGCGTTCGCACCAGCGGGTGAGCTTGTCGGTGGCGGCCTGGGTGGGGTTGTACGGCTGCTGGATCGTCCATGCGAGCGTCGGGTCGAGGGGGTTCTCGACGATCACGTTGTCCTCGATGAGCGGGGACGTGGTCATCAGCGCACACCTCGCTTCCAGGCCTTGACCGCCCGGCCGTAGGCGCGTCGCGCAGCCCGGTACTCGCGTGCGGTCAGGCCGCTGAAGGTGCGCGGGTACGGCGCCCGGGGTGGCGGAGTCTGCCCGGCCAGCTGGTAGCCGACCCGGCCGAGGGTTTGAGCGGCGTCCCACATGGACCGCTGGAACGGAGCCTGGTCGATGCGGAACCGGATGGTGACGTCGGGTGTGGTGGCCATCAGCGGGTCTCCTCGATCTGGGCCTTGACGCGACCGACTGCCGCGTCAAGGGCTTGGAGTGCGGCCTGGTGGTCGTGCAGGTCGAACGACACCTCGAGGGACACAGCCGGCATGACGTACCGCATCGGGACACCGAACTGGGCGTCTTCGATGGGCTGGGCGAGGTCGTCCTTGACGGTGATGCGGGGCCGGTAGGTGGGCATCATGGGTTTCCTCCTGCGATGAGGCGCAACGCAGCCGGCACCACGGTCGGCACCAGCTCTTGCTGGGTGGGGGTCAGGTTCAGCTGATCGAGGACCTGCCGGATCGCCTGCGCCACCAGCGCGCCCTGGTTCTCGGCCAACCTGACGCGGCGTTCTTCGACGCCGGCCTTGAGGGCGGCGGTGGCGTAGTCGGCGAGCTTGTCCTGGGCTTGCACGAGCATTGCGTACGCGATGTGGGGTTTGGCTTCACTGGTGGTATCGGTGCCGGGGAACTCGCCGGAGTCCTTGCGCACTTCAATGGTGCGGCCCCAGGTGAGGTCGTTCTCGTCGAGGTTGGCGACTTTGGTGCGCCAGTAGTTGACGATCGCGGCCTGGTACTGGACGAGCTGCACGATCGCTTCGGCGGGGTGGATTTCGGTGACGGGGATGCCGAGGAAGATGAGTTCGCGTTCGGCTCGTCGTTGGGCTGCGACGGCTTGGGCTTGGGGTGATGCGCCGCCGTGGAGTTTGCAGCGGGTGGTGCCGTCGAGGGGTGGCTTTTTGCAGGTGCCGCCGTTGCGGGTGCGGGCTCCGCAGGTGGGGCCGGGGGTGCCGCGGGTGGTCATGGGGTTGCCTCCTGGTTGGTGGTGCGCCACGGCGAGACGAGGCGGGTGGCCGGCTCCCAGCCCGTGATGTACCTGACCTTGGCGTGCGCGTCGGCCGCGAGGCGGCCGTCGCGTGGCGTCCAGTCGCGCTCGCCCCAGACGGGCCAGGTGGAGTGCTTCTCCGTCAGTTCAAGCTCGCGGGCGAGCGTCTCCCACGCGATGACGGCGAGGTGGTGGTCGTGATCGTCCGGCTCCATCCAGTAGGGGCCGCAAGCGCACCGGACATGCAGGAAGGGTTTTTGGCGCAGGCTGCGGTGCTTGCCGAGCTCGGCCGCGATCGCGTCGAGCAGGCCGGGTGGGGGCTGGATCGGGTCAGTCATCGGGTCCTCGGCCTCTCAGGTCCGGACTCGCCGGCGTCGTGGTGTGCGGTGCCGCACGGGATCTGCTCGAACTCCTGCGGAGTGACTGCCACGCGCAGGTGCCCGATGTTGGTGGTGTCGTTCCACAGCCACCATTCGCGGTCGCCGCCGACGCCGCGCAGGGCTTTCACTGCTTCGCGTTCGGCGACGTTCGGGGCGTTGACGAGTTCGTAGCGCCTGGACCAGACACTCACGCTGACGTGCCACACGGGCATGCCGTGGTTGAGGCGCATTCAACGGTCCACCGCCAAGATGGTGCGCACGAGCAGGCCGGTGGCGTGCTTGCGGTCGCGGGTGAACGGGGCGAGGGCTCTGGGGTCGTTGTCGGCCCGGTCGAGCGGGTTGGTGATCGCCAGCTCTTGGCGCGCGTCGCGGCCCATCACTGCCCGCCTTCCCGCTCCGCAGCAGCGCGGGCGGCGGCGCGGTCTCGCTCGGGTGGGCTCGCTCATGTCGTCTCCTTTCGCGCCTGTGGCGCTGTGTCGATGTGGTCCTCGATGTCAGCGAGGCGGGGACGGTCGGCGCTCATCGCAGATCACCCTTCCAAACGTGCACCCACTGGTTGAGGTGCAGATCGAATCGACCTGCGTTGTGGCACCGACGGCAGTGGGCGACCGCCCGGTCCTTGGCGAACACGGGATCGAACCAGCCGCAGACCTTCCGCTGCTTCACGACTCCACCGCCTCGGGTCCGGCACCGTCCGGGCGGGCGGCGTCCTTGACCAGCAGGTGCGGCGCGTTGTGGAACTCCGACGCGGCTGGTCCTTCAACACGGCGCAACCTGCCGTGCTTGCAGTTCGGGCAACACGGCTCATCGGAGGCGCGGCACTCGGCGGTCGGCATCATGCACAGCAGGCACGCACCGTTGCCGTTGAGGAACGCCGTGAAGTCCTCGACCGCTTGGCGGTCCTCGATGGGCAGGTCTTCGAGTCGCATCAGCCCTCACCCCGCTCGCCCGTCTCGGGGCCGTCCACGGGGCGGCAACGTGGACACTCGACCGTCTCAGCACGCCTCGGGATGCACACGAACAGGCGGCAGTTGGGGCACTGGTAGCCGGTCTGGTCGTCAACCCACACGAGTCCGGCTCTCACAGGTCGCTCCCGTCGTAATAGCCAAGCGACACGGCCTGCTCAACCGTGACCATCTGGCCACACTCGGCGCAGGTCCCCCAGCGCTCCCCGTCACCTGTCGGGGCTGCCGTGTCTTGGGGCTCCTGCCGGGAGGCGGTGAGAGCGCGGCGGAGGTGCCCGGTCAATCGCTGCAATGGCTCAACCTCAGCCTTGGTAGCGCCCATGGTCAGGTCGGTCTCGACCCCTTTCACCCACGAGTCGAGAGTGGCCTTCACGTCCGCGATGACCCCGGACGGGCGGGCAACCTCGGCCTCCAACTCGGCGATGCGTCCCCGGTCAGCCTCACGCTCGGCATCCGCGAGGGTGATCGCTCGGGAGACGCGCGTCGCGACCGGATGCTCGGAGCGTGGCCCGATCGCCTCCGCCCACTTCGCCACCCTCTCGGGCGCGGGAGGAGTGGCGCGAACGTCCGGGGCGGTCATCGGACACGCTTCCCGTCGACCTTGGCCTTCGTGCCCTCCGGCACCAGCACCTTGACGCCGATGTCGTCCTCGTCGTCACGCGACGCGAACTCGGCCCACCACCAGTTGCCGGGGTTGCCGGTGACATACACCTTCCACCCGTCGGGGTGGCGTTCGCCGCAGAACTCCGCGAGCAGGCTCATCTTCGTGCCGTCAGGCGCTTTCAGCTTGATCATCGAGCAGCCGGCGTCGAAGTCCAGACCGGCCTCGCCGTAGATGGCGCCGTCGAACTCGATGAGGTCGTCGGAGGCGCCGTAGATGCTGACCTCCGCGCCGCCTTGCTGGTCGTTGCTGGGGTGGGTCATGGGGTGCTCGCTTTCATGGGATCGGTGGTTGGTGGTTCCTGGCGTTGGGGATCGGTGGGTGGGATCGGTCGCACCGGTTCCGATCCCCGTAGGGGTAGGGGATCGGGAACCAGTGCTGCGACTGACCCCCAAGGGGATCGGTCCAGGGATCGGTGAGGGATCGGTCATCGGCTGGCCTCGAACGCGGTGACGAGGTGGTGCAGGGTGGATCCGCGGGGGCCTTCTTCGACCCGGACGAAGCCCTCCCTGACGAGGGCGTCGACGGCGTCGGCGATGGACTCGTTGTTGCCCTTGACGCCGCGCTTGATGTCGTTGAGCGAGCTCGATCCGGGGGTGGCCAGGAGGAAGGTCGAGACGCGCTCCATGAGTGTGGTGGGCCGGAAGTGGCCGTCTGCGTCGACGCTGGCGGTGGGGTGGTCGAGCCAGGCGAACGTCTGCCCGGGTTGGGTGTCGTCGAGGTGGAACTCGGCGATGGTGTGGCCGTCGGGGCCTACGTCGCCGTGCTTGTCCTTGTCGAGGACGACCTTGATGACGCCGTGCTCGCCCTTGCCGCCGGAGCGGACCTTGAGGGCTTTCATCGCGGTGCCGGTGATGGATGCGAGCTTGTGCTGGCCGCCGATGGCGTAGCGGCCGCGGGTCTCGGAGTCTTTGGTGACGTGGTCGATCTGCAGGACTGCGGGGCCTTTGTCGGCGATGCGGCGGGGGAGCTTGATGACGTACGCGGCGACGTCGTCGTTGTCGTTGATGGACCAGCCGTGCATGCTCATGGCTTCGGTGACGCCGTCGATGACGACGACGGTGCAGTCGGCGACGGCCTGGTCGAGGTGTGTGGTGCCGGCTGCGTCGAGGGCGGCGTCTGGTCGGATGTAGCGCCACCTGGTGGGGTCGCGGAGGGTGTCGGGGTCGGCTCCGATCTGCAGGAGTCGGGTGGCCACGGATTGGGCGCGGTCTTCGAAGTCGATGAAGGCGGCGTTGTTGCCGTTCTCGAGCTCTTGGACGATGGCGAGCAGGGCGACCCAGGTTTTGAGGCTGCCGGGTTCGCCGCTGATGGAGTGGACGGCGTAGGGGTAGAGCAGGTGCTTGCCGTCGCGGCGTTGCAGGCAGGTGGCGACGGGTGCGGACAGGTCGCCGTCGAGGACTGCAGCGAAGTCGACGGGCGCCCAGGTGTTGGCGGGTCCGGCCTGGTCGACGCCGGGGACGCGGGTTTGGATGGCGTCGAGTTCGGCGTGTGAGGCCGCGAGGATGTCTTCGAGGTCGCCGTCGGTGGGCATGGCGAGGATGCGCTGTGCGGCGGCGGTGAGGCGGTCGCGGGCGGCGTGGCGGGCGACGAGGTCGGCGTAGTAGCCGGCGTCGATGACGGCGAGGCCTTCGTATTCGAGCTGGGCGAGTTCGGCGTGGCCGCCGATGCGGGCCAGCTGGTTGCCGAGGTGGTCGGCGACGGTGAGGGTGTCGACGGGTTGGGCTCGGGAGTAGAGGTGGACGATGGCGTCGAAGATCTGCTCGTAGCGGGCGTCGTGGAAGTCGCGGCCTTGGAGGGTTTGGGTGGCTTGGTCGCGGGCTTCGGGGTCGCGGAGCATGGCGCCGAGGAGGGCGCGTTCGGCGAGGTCCCGGGGAGTGCGTTGGGGTGCGGGGTGGTTGTCCTCGGGTGCTGGTGCTTCGAGTTGGGGTGGTTCGGGGTGTCGGTGGTCGTCGATGTGGACGACGTCGTGGCGGCGGTGCTGGTCGGTCACAGGAGCACCCCTTGAGCGGCCGCGGCGGCCACCATGCCAGAGCCTGGGAAGAGGTCGTGGAGCTCGTCGACGTCTGGGTCGTATCCGAGTGCGTCGAGGACCCAGCGTGTCCAGGAGGCTGGTTTCGCGCCGGCGAAGCTGGCGTTGGGTGGGGCGGCGACGAGCAGGTCGGACATCTGCCGGCCTGCGGCGCGCAGGCGGCGGCCGTGGGGGATGTACACGAGGACGAGCTCGCAGGAACTCGCGAGACGGGAGCCGTTGGGCATGCTGTTGGGCTTGTGCCAGACCATATGTCGGGTGCCGGGGGGCAGGGGGTGGTACCAGTCGGCGCCGTCGAGGGTGGTGGCGAGGGCCCAGCCATCGAACTCGGCGTGGAGGCGCTCGATCAGGGCGCGGTGCGCTTCGGGCGTGTCCCAGTACGCGGCGTCGGGGTGGAAGTCGGCGACGTTGCCGCTCGAGCGGGGGCTGGGGCCTTGGTCGCCGTACCAACGCCGTGCCCGTGACCGGATGACGCGACGGAGGGCGCCGCCGGCGGCATCGGGTCGGTCGTACACGCGGGGCGGGTAGGGCGGGTCGGCGATTGCTAGCTTCATGCGGCACCGCCGTCGGCTGGCTGGTAGCGGGTGCAGGCGGGCCACCATGCGCGCATGTCGGGGCCGTCGTGGTGGACGTCGGCGCGCACGTTGGTTTGGTCGCACTTGAGGAAGCGGGAGTTGCCGGCGTGCTTGACGTATAGGTGGGTGCAGTCGCCGCAGCGGGGCCCCGGGCCGCCGCGGTCGCGGGATGCTGCGGGGTGCAGGGGGAGGCGGGTGCCGGGGTTGATGCCCTGGTCGGTGATGAGCGCCTTGTTGCGGAGGGTGGCGCGCGCGTCCTTCCCGAGTCCGTCGAGCTCGTCGGCGGTGGGGAGGGTGGGCACCTCGTATGGGGTGGTGTCGAAGAGTTGTGGGTCGCTCACCGGGTCCCTTCCGGTCGTGGGCCTGTGTGCCCGCGCATGGCGCCTATGGCGGGTCGTTGGTGCTGCTGCTTGATGCCCTGGCGTCGGGGGCGTGGGGGGTGCCGGCACGCGGGGTCAAGGCGCGGGCCGGCACGGCTCAGGTGGTGGACCAGACCTGGCGGCCGGTGTCGGCGCCGACCTTGGCGACGACCTGGTCGAACGCGTCGCGCAGGACGTCCTTCGGCCGGGTGAGCCGGTAGCCGAGGAGGAGTGACCCGTTGGCGATGCGGTACCGGAACCGGGCCTGCACCTTGTAGGTGTCGCCGCGCTCGAACGGTTGCAGGGCGATCTGGAACGTGTCGGGAATCGCGATGGACCCCTTCTTGCCTGCGGTGGCAGTGGTGTTCTCGGCGTAGGTGAGCTGGGTCTCGCCGGACTTGAGGCGCTGGGAGGAGTCGAAGTCGACCTTGGTGGTGGCCTGGAAGGTCTGGGCGAGCTCGAGCATGTCGGCGCCGGACGGGTCGACGAAGTTCGGCAGGTGGTCCTCAATGAACTCGGCGAACTCGAGCTGGGGTGACAGCTTGCCGTCGCGTTCGGTCCACTGCTTCCAGTCGTCGGTGCGTTGCAGGGCCAGGGTGATGATGTGGTCCTGGTGGCCGGCTTCCTTGCCTGCGCCCTGGTGGGCGTTGACGACGGCCCGGATCTGGGAGGCGGAGTCGAGGGCCCAGACCTCGGTCTGGTCGATGCCGTGCTTGGCGAGGGCGGACACGAACGAAGGGATGTCGGTGACGGTGTAGAGGCCGTGCTTGCGTGCGGGGACGCGCTGCTCGTCCTCGAGGAGCTGGTCGCGGATGTCGACGAGCTTGCCGTCGCGGTGGTTGAAGTAGATGCCGTGCTCGAGCTGCTGGGCTCCGACGGCTTCCTGGGCGACGTCAATGACGTCGCGGGCTTCGGTGTTCTCAGACATGGGTCAGTTGGCCTCTCGGTCGTAGGTGGTCGGGTCGGTGATCTCGCCGTCGGCGTCGACGCCGGGCGGTGGTGGGACCTCGCGCAGCGAGTCGAAGGAGGGCTGGTCGGGGTCGTCGCGTTGGAGGTTGCCGTCCTTGCCGACGAACCACATGCCGGAGGGGCGGTCGTGTTCGGGGAGCTTGAGGGCGATCTTGTCGCTGACGATGACGACGCGGTCGTCCTTCTTCATGGGTTCGACGGTGACGGTGAGGGTGACGGCGCCTTTCTTGCCGGTGTCTTTGACGCGGGCGACGAGGGTGTGGAGGGCGTCGCCGAGTTCGTCGTGGGTGCGGCCGCGGCCGTGTTCGCGCAGGAAGTCTGCGAAGGGTCGGACGGTTGGTCGGTCGGTCATGGGCGGTTCTCCTTGGTGTGGTTGGGGTTTCGGCTGTGCTCGAGCAGGTAGTCCTCGACGAGGTGGCGGCCGGGTATGCCGCGGTCGGCGACGGGTCGGCCGGTGCGGCGGGCCCAGGCGCGGACGTCCTGGGTGGTGGCGCCGTTGGCGGCCATGAGGTCCTTGAGGTCGCGCGCGTTGTCGCGGCCGACACGGCCGAGCTGGGCCTGCCCGCTGGTGCGGACGGTGATGTCGTGGTCGCGCAGGATCCGCCCGACGGTGGTCTGGCCGATGCCGAGGCGGCGGCCAACCTCTTTGCCGGTCAGGCCGGACAGGTACAGGTCGATCGCGGCTTGCGCGGTTTGGGCGCTGATCTGGTTGCGGCCGCCGCTGTTGGTGTGGCGGTCGTCGCGCAGGATGACGCCGGCGCTGATGAGGCGGCGGCGAACCGTGGCGGTGGCGCACCCGAGCTGGTCGGCAACCTGGGGGATGCTGGCGCCGGCCGCGTAGGCCTTGACGATGGCGTCGGTGTCGATGTGCTGGCTGCGGGCCAGTGCGGCGGCGGTGCGGCCGTTGACGGGGGTGACGCCACGGCGCTCGAGGTGGCTGGTGATGGTGCGGACGGACACCTGGTGGTGGCGGGCGATCTGGGTCACGGTCATGCCCGCCTGCGCCTGCTCGACGGCCTGGTCGACGTCGAAGGCGGGTCGGGGCCCGCGGGGCTGCGCGGGCAGGTCGAATCCGGCGGCGACCAGGTGGCGGCGCACGGTTTGCCTGGTCCAGCCAACGGTCTCGGCGATGGTCTCCACGGACTGGCCGAGACGGTGCAGCTCGAGGACCTGCCGGAGGCGGACCTTGGAGACGGGCTCAGGCCCCGGTCGCCCGGGCGCCGAGGCCGGGCGTGCCGCGCGGGGCCTGGCCGGCTCGGGCTTCCGGCTGGTCTTGCGCACGAGCACCTGTGGCTCGGTCTCGATGAGGACGCCGAGGCGCTTGAGTCGGGCGACGGCGTCAGGGTCGACTGCGGGGCCTTGCCGGATCGGGGAGACGTGGACATGGGCGCGTTCGAGCTGGGCGATGGCGTCACCGCCGGAGCGGCGTGTGGTCAGTGGGACGTGCCGGTCGACAAGGGTGCCGCCGGTGCCGGTCTGGCCGTAGCTCTTCATGCCCACGCTGCCTCGGCCAGGTCGCGGCGGATCTCGGCGCGAAGGTCGTCGTCGTCGTACTCGTTGGCGAGGGCGTCGGCGGCACGCTCGTCGAGGCCGCAGTTCTGACATATGTGCCCTGCGTCGTGGTGCTCGTGGCAGCGGCGGCAGCGGGCAACGTCAATACGGTCAGTCGCGTTCTGGCCCGGCTTGTATCGCCCGGACATGAGGCGCGGCGGCTCGGAGGCGGCGTGCTGGTGCGCGGTCGGTGGACGTGCGGACACAAGGCGCTCAGCTTCCTCGGTGGCTCGGGCGCGCTCGGCCATGAGGAGCATCTGGAACTCGTCGTGGTGTGCGCGCAGGAGGGCCTGGGTGGCGCGGCGTCGGGCGCGCTGGTCGATGAGGCGGGCTGCGGTCGGCTTGGCGTACCCCATCACGCCACCGCCTGGGCTGGTCGGGTGAGTCGGTCGAGGGCGGCTGTGTGCGCCTTGGGGAGATCGACGAGGGGCTGGCCGAGGACGTGGTGGCCGAGGGCGCGCAGCCACCAGGCGTCGACCTGGTTGTCGTCGCGGCAGTCGATGCCGGCCCGCTGGAACAGGGCCATGCGCATGTCGGGTTTGGTGGCGTTGCCCTTGCCGGTGGCGTACTTCTTCAGCGTGGCCGGGGGCACGTCGAGCACGGTGTGGTGGGCGAGGTGCAGCTCGTGGATGAGTAGCCACCACAGGCCGTTTCGGTCGAGGGTGCCGCCTTGGCGTGACTGCCCGAGGGACGGCGCTTCGATGACGACGAGGTCGACCGGGTCGTCGCGCAGGGGTAGGGCGTCGGCGATGATGTCGAGAAGGCGGTCGTGGCGGTCGGTGAGAGTGTCGCCGTGGGGTTTGCTGGTGATGGTGGACAGGTCGCCGTCGACGCTGGCCATGCCGGTGCCGGTGAGGCTGGGGTCGATGCCGATGACGTTCACGGTTCGACCGCCTCGACCTCGACGGGCCGCTGGACCAGGTCGGCCGGGACGTCGATGACGGCCTCGGGGGCGAACGGTTCCCACGCCACGTTCGGCAGCCGCAGCTGCACCTTCACGACGACGCACCCGGGCTCGACGAACTCCGGCTTCTTCTGCGTCGACCTCATGACCTTCGCGTCGTAGGGGTAGCGGTCACGGCTGATCTGCAGGTAGGCAGTGGCTGTCCGGAGGTTGTTGCTCATGCGGCGTGGTCCTCTCTGGGTTGGGGCAGCGCCTTGGGGTCCCAGCTGGTGGGCAAGGGCTGCACGGGGAAGGCGCGGGACACGACGACGGCCGGGTCCTTCTTGCGCAGGTACGCCTCGAGGGACGCGGCCTGATCGGCCTTCCACACGACCTGGTCGAGGTGCAGCTGCATCGCATCGCCCTGGATGCCCGGGTACTTGGTCGCGAGCTTCCACGCGAGCCGGCCCGCGGCGAGGGCGTCAGCGGCCGCACCGTGCGCGTCCTCGCCCAGCGGTATGCCGTAGTGGGCGGCGACGTCGACGAGCTTTCGTGAGCCCTTCCGGTAGGTGTCGGCCCACTTGTCGATAACGAAGCAGTCGATGACCGGCGCCAGGTTGGCCAGCAGGTTTCCGAACTCGGTGTGGCCGTGGCGGTAGCACTCGCGCTGCAGAATCGTGATGTCGAAGACGACGTTGAAGCCGACGAGCGGCATCCGGGAGTCGCGGGAGCAGGACAGGATGTGCCCGGCGATCTCGTGGATCGCGGTGGCAGGCGGGCGGCCGTTGGCCTGGGCGTGCTCGGTGGTGATGCCGTGGATGTCGCTGGCGCCCTTGGGGATTGGGATGCCCGGGTTGATCAGCCACTCGCGGGTGAGGGTCTTGTGGCCGGCGCCGACTTCGTGGAGGGCGAAGGTGACGATGCGGTCGTGGTCGACGGAGACGCCGCTGGTCTCTGCGTCTGCCAACAAGAGGCGACCCTCGTGCCACGACCTCATGCCACGGCCCCCTTGAACTGGCCGAGCTCGTTCCGCTCTCGCTGCTCGTACCCGTACCTGCGGCGGTTCTTGGCCTGCGTTGAGCCATCAGCCCAGCGGCAGTTGCCCGGCTCGTAACCTCGGTCGTTGTCGACTCGGTCGAGAGTCCAGGCGGCGCGACCCCCGGGCGTCCTCCCCTCCGGGCGCGGGCCCATGTCGGACACGAAGGCCCAGAAGTCGTTGCGCCAGCGGTCGCAGACCGTGATGCCGCGGCCGCCGTAATCGGCCCAGCGAAGGTGTGTCGGCCTGGTGCAACGAGCGACCATGTCGCAGTAGATGAGGTAGAGCGGGTGCTTGGTCTTGCCGCCGCGCCAGTTCGAGTTTCGAGCGCTCGTTCGGGCCGACTGCGAGCAGGTGCGCGAACAGTAGATCCGGCCACTCCACGAGGCGGCATACTGCGCCCCGCATGCGGGACAGGTCTTCGTCATGACGCGCTCCGCAGGTAGGCCTCGGTCTCGGCGACGAGCTGTGCGGCGTCCTGGTCGAACGGCAGGTCCGACCCGTCGGTGGGGTGGGGCCGCACCGGCACCCCGGGCAGGGGGCTGGGGGGTGCCGGTGCGGGGTTCAGGGGTGCCTCGTCGATGGGTCCGGTGAGGGTGAGGTACCAGATGAAGACCGCGACGACGGCGGCGACGATGAGGACGGCGGCCATGTCAGTGCTTCCGGTCGTCGTTGTCGTGGCGGCGCAGCATCCACGCGTACCAGGTGAAGATGCCGCCGAGGGCGAGGATGACGACGGCGACGGCGACGGTGCCGCTGACGCCGGTGCCGGTCAGGGCGAGCCGGTCAGCGGACGCGGCGGTCGAAGACGGCTCGCTCGTCTGGGGTGAGGTCGTCGAGGGCGCGGGCTGCTCGACGCCTGTCGTCGAGGGCGCCTCGGATGCGGAGGAAGGACTGGTTGACCGCCGGGTCGGCAGACCTCCGAGCGTCGAGGTAGACGTCGACGGAGGCGCCGTCTGCGAGGGCGCCGTAGAGGTCGAGGAGCTGCTCGACGGTGACGTCGTCGTCGGGCTGCTCGTCGCGTTCGTGGTTGACGGCTGCCCGGTAGTCGGGGTCGTCGTGGCGGGCGGCGACGTGGCAGTAGTAGTCGTCGGACTCGTGGTGGTGCCAGTGCTCGGCTCGCTCGTGACAGGAGGGGTGGTAGGCGTCGTGGACGGTGTCGCGGCGCTCGAAGTAGGCGACCCGGTCGGGCTTGTCGAGGATGGGGTCGTCGGCCATGTCGTGGTCTCACTCTCGGTGGGCGTGGAAGTCGTTGAGGTGGAAGGCGATCCGGGGCACGTCCACACCCCGCCCGTGTTGACGGCATACACGTCGGTGCGGCCGTCGGAACGGGTGTGCTTGCCCGCGCCGGTGGCCTCGTCGATGTGCGAGGACGCCTTGTCGGGGGCTATGAGGTTCCAGCCCGAGCCGGTCTCGCCCTTGCCTTCGACGGGGTGGCAGGTCCACGGGTCGGGGCTGTCGCCCTGGTGGTTACCGGCGAACGCCGCCGTGGCGCCCACCAGGCCGAGCGACCCGGCCAGCAGCAGTGCGACAGGGACGGCACGCGGGATCGTCAGGGTGCGCATTACGCCACCGCCGGCGCGTCGACGTCGCCGCGGCGCAGGGCCGCAAGGAACTCGGTGATCTGGACCGTGTCGGCGTCAGCGACGGGCACGGCCGCGAACTGCTCGAAGGCCCGCTCGAGCTGCGTCTGCGTCCACCCGTTCTGACCGGCGACCGTGACCACGTTCATCCACGCCGCATTCACGTCAGCGACCGGCGTCTCGTCAGGAATCTCCTGCGCGTCGACGGGCTGGTCGAGTGGCGCCAGCTGAGCGGCACGGTCCTTCATCGCAGCCTTGAGGTCATCAGTCAGGTCGCCCGCCTCACCGGCCTTGCGCCAGATGACGTTCAGCTCCTCGGTCGACCCGGCGTCGGCGATCCCAGCCAAGTAGTCGACGGCCGGCGCGGAGCCGATCTGGCGTGATTCGGTTGCGGCCGAACCGATCTGGAATGTCCGCTCGGCCTGAGGCCCAAGCAGCGCACCGGTGGTGACGCCACGGAGTTCGACGACCGGCACGGGGAAGTGCTTGGTCTCGCCACCGGCAACGCGGGTGCGCTGCTCGATGCGGACCCGGATCGGGACCAGTGCCGAGTCGCCCACGGCACCCCGGATGAAGTCGACTACGCCAGCGATCTCGTCGGCTGCGTAGTAGGACCCAGTCTCGATGCGGTACGAGCCGAGCCCGGGAAGCTCAGGCAGGAGCACCTTAAGCCGCGACTTGGTGTCACACACCCGGCCCTTCGGCTGCTCGTGCCACTGCTCGCCGAACTCGGCCAGACACAGGCAGGGGGATCCGGAGAACGACTCGGTCTCGCCGTTGCAGCGGCGGACGCAACCTCCCTTGTTCCACTGCTCGTAGGCCTGGGACAGCGGATCGCCTGACGGGAGGATCGCGTCAATGCTGGTGGCCTTGGTGATGACGCGCCACTGCTTGCCGCCGTTGCCCATGGGCTGCCAGTGCTCGACCTCGCCTCCCCATAGCTGGGCGGCCGCCTCGGCCTTGGTCCGGTCGGGGCTGGTGAAGATCCAGGTGTCAGAGCGGGTGGGGCGGGTCTTGCCGTTGCTGGACTGAACGGTCAGGCCTAGCCGGAGACGGCCGGCCTCGGCGAGCTGGCGCTGGCGGTTCAGGATTCGAGTCATGGTCATGCGACCTTTCGATTACGGGCCTTGTGCTCGGCGGCGCGACGGATGGCGCAGGCGCGGCAGTGTCGGTTGCCCTGCTTGTTGATGTAGGTGTTGTCGGGCGTGAACGGATGCCCGTGAACGCAGTGGGTCTTGCCTGCGTTGACTGCGGTGGGACCGATGCCGCGAAGGACATTCGCGGTCTGCGTGACCGGCTCGAGGTGGTCGGGGTTCACGCAGTGCCTCACCCGGCACAGGTGGTCGAGCTGCAGTCCGTCAGGGATGGGGCCGACCAACTGCTCGTAGAAGAGTCGGTGGGCAGCCTTCGTTGCGACGCGACGCCCGTTCTCGAACAGGGGGAACATTCCGTAGCCCTCGTTCGACACGGTGCCGATCCACAGCCAGCAGAATCCGGTGACCTCGGTGCGCCGCATCAGTTTGTCCAGCAACGAATCTGGCATTACGCAGCCGCCTTCCGGGTGCGCTTCGGCTTGTACTTCCCGGCTGGTGTGATCGGCCGGTACTCGCCGCGGGTGACGTCGTTCCCGACGCCATGCATCCACTTCGCCAGGGCGAGGCATCCCTTGAAAGCTGCCCACTCGGGCTCGCCAGTGGGCAGCGGGATGAGCTCGTAGGTGTTGCGCCGCAGGTTCAACACCGCGGCCCCGTGGACGCCGGGCATCTTCACGATGGAGTCGTCCGGCATCCATGCCTCGGTCATGTGACGCAGGGCGGTCAACTGCAGGGCGTACTCGCCATAGACGCTCGTCGCTGGCCGGGTGAGGCTGGTCTTGATGTCGATCAAGATCCGACCTCGGTCATTGACGTCTCGCACGACCTTCACGGGCATGCCGGGGATGAAGCCGTCGACCGGGAGGCTGGCGATCAGGTCAAGCGTTCCGGCTACGCCAAGGCCAGGGTTCGCGCACGTCAGTTCGGTGGCTTCGATGTCGCGTTCGATGTCGATGTCGAAGTCGGTCAGGAACCGCTCGTACTGCTTCACGAACGCGTGCGCCTGGTCGTCGCCGTCCTCCTCGGGGAGGGTGGTGCCGAGGACGTGGGCTTCGGCGAGGGCGTGGACGCGGGAGCCGAAGTCGGCGGCCTTGTCGCGAGCGACGGTGACCTGGCGGGAGATCTCCTTGCGGAGCTCTTCGCGATCCTGCGTGCGGGACCGGAACACCAGCGATGGCAGGTTGTCCATGGCGTACTCGGCGGCGATCTTCGCGGCCCACGGGACGAGGGCGGGCTTGGCGCAGCCGACGGACAGGGCGTTGGTGACGCTGATGAGCTGCTCGCCGGTGACGGGGTGTGAGTAGTACCTTCCGAGGCTTGTAGCTTCCGCCCGACGCGGCGTGGTCATGATGCACGCTCCTTGTTGGCCGCCTGCATCTCCGGCGTCGCCCAACGACAGTTCTCGGGCGCATATGGCCCGTCGTTGTCCATGCGGTCGATAGACCAGTAGCGGCGGTATCCATCTGGAGTCGCCGGTCGTTCGCCCATGTCGGCTAGGAAGTTGGCGAACCCGCCAGGTCCGCGCCACCGGTCGCACACGGTGATGCCGCGGCCGCCGTAATGCTGGAAGGTGGAGAAGCTTGGGTTGATACAGCGCTGGATCATGCTGCGCCAGACGCCGTAGAGCGGGTGCTGCGCACCGCGGGACGCGTGGCCGTGAGTGGTGTTCCGCCGTGCGGTGACTTCACCCTGAAGGCATCCGCAGGAGCGAGTCTTGCCGCTACGAAGAGCCGATCCGCTGACGACAGATACGACGCCGCACTCGCACTGGCATAGCCACTGAACGTGCCGGGTACCGCCATGGGGAGAGACGTACGGCTCGCCCTCGGAGAGGACGGTGAGTCGCCCGAACGTTCGGCCAGTCAAGCCCTTGAACGACGTACGTCGAACTGACTCGGCGCGACGGCATCCACAAGACGTCGTGTGGCCACTGCGAAGGTCTTGGCCGCGGATGACGCGGATCGACCCGCAGTCACAGGTGCAGGACCACGCGATCATCCGACGGCCACTGGTGGTGAACTGATCTTCGGCACGGGTCACAACGGTCAGCCGGCCATACCGATCTCCGGGAGCGGTCCTGGGGCTGGTCACGCGGACCACCTGGCCGTCCAGTAGGCCTCGGCGTCGTCGCTCAGGCAGGTGTCGGAGCACCACACGTCGGCGTTGCGGCCGAGCCATGCGACCTGGCCGGGGTCGCGGACGGGGGTGCCGACGATGAGCTGGTCGCAGCGGGCGCAGACGAGGCCGGCGAGTTCGTCGCGTGCGGCCTGCTGGTCCTTGAGGTCGCGGATGACGGCCCAGGCGTCGTGGGCGACGACGAGGACCTCGTGGTCGGTCCACCCGTTGTTGAGCTGCTCGAGGGCTTCGTCGATGGCGGGGCGGGTGCGGGCGATGATCTGCGCGGTGAGGTCGAGGGTCATGACGCACTCCTGGACAGGAGGGTGAGCCGCTCGGCGGGCGTGGCCTGACCGTTGGCACCGGGGTGCTGGCTGGCGTAGCGCACAAACACGTAGGCGTCGTTGACGTTGGTGATGACGCCGTCCTCGCCCTCAGACGAGGATCCGCCCCGGTAGACGACACCAGAGCCGATGTGCTGGCGTGCTTCGTCGAGGGTCATGACGCCTCACCGCCGTCGGTGGCCAGACCCGCGCCGGTGGCAACCGCCGACGCGAGAGCGAGGGTGGCGTGGACCTGCGCGCGGGCAATGAGGTACTCGGCCCATCCGCCCAGTTCGGCGCCGTTGGCCCGGGCGATGTCCTGCTCGGCCTGCTCGAAGTGCTGCTGCCCGTTCACAGCCGGCCTCCCGCGGAAGCGTTGGCGAGGGAGCGGGCGGCGTCGTCGTCGACGCACAGCCCGTCGTAGACGGCGTAGTTCTCGCCACCACACGCGCCCTCGCACCGGGCGGGTTCCTCCATGGCGTCGAACAGGTCACCGGCGAGCTGCTCCGCCTGGTCGGGGCCGAGGGTGAGCTTGAGCGCCGAGGTCATTTCGAGGCGCTGCAGGATGACCTGCCGGGTCTTGGCGTGGTCCCACGTGCCCGGCTTGGTGTTGGCGAGCAGGGTCATGAGGTGGCCGTTGCCGCGCAACGCCAACGCGATGTCGGACAGGAGCCCGGCGGCGATGGGGGACAGGTCGAGCTCGACGGTGTACGAGTCGCCGTCGATGACCTTGGTGGCGACGGGGCGGTGGGCGTCGATGCGGTTGTGGCTCATGCCGGCACCGCCTCGTGGTCGGTGCTGTCGCAGTCGGCGGGCAGCTCGTCGAGCGGGCCGAACAGGGTGACCTTGGGTCCCTGGAAGCCGACGCTGCCGTCGCACGACTGGTACGGGCCGCTGGGGGAGACCCGCGCCTCTGGCTGGGTGGCCGTGAACAGGCCGCGTGCGGAGTGGAACTCGCGGGTGGTGTCGACGTGGAGCATGAAGCTCAGGGAGCCGTCGCCGTGGGCGAAGGTGGTGACGCAGGTGGGGTTGATGTCTGCGCGGACGAGCTCGGTCGTGAGGGCGTTGATCGCGTTGCGAATTGCGATGGCGGTGCTGGTGTTGCTGGTCCCCTCCATGGGACACTTCCTTTCGGTTCGTTGGGCCGGGTGCTTCTTGTCGGGAGTCCCGGCCCTTCGGCTTGTGTGGGGTCAGGCGGTGGCGTCGAGCGCCGGGTGGCTGCGCTGGTGTTCTGCGAGTCGCTCGAGTTCGCGACCAAGTCGCTCGGCCCTCTCGAGCTGCTCGCGGAGGTTCTTCACCGCCGCTCTGTTGCGCTCGAGCTTCCGGAGCGTCAGGTCGAGTGCGTCCTGAGCGATCTGGCGCTGGTCGCGACGCGGCTTGTCGCTCATGCCGCCCTCCGCGCGTCGAGCCACCTGTTGAGGCGGGCGGTGTCGTAGCGCCAGCGCGGGGTGCGGTCGGTGCCGACGTTGATCGCGAAGGCGTCGTACTCGCCGCGGCGGGTGTGTCGGCGCACGGTCACGAGCGACTCACCGAGGACCTGCGCGAGCTGGTGCGCCGTGATGAGGCGGGGGAGTGCGGTGCTCATGCCGCACGCCCTGCTCGCTTTGTCCGCGCAGACTGTCCGGCAGCACCGGACACGCGGGTCAAAAAAAGATCGTCGACGCCCACCCCGAGAAACTTCGCGATGCGCAGGGCCGGCTCGGGTTCGAGGGTGGTGACCTCGCCGCGCATGAGGCGCCCGAGGTAGGAGTGGGTCTTCCAGCCTGCAGCCTTGGCCAGGTCGCGCTGGGAGACGTTCTGGATGACCATCAGCTTGGCCAGCTGCTTCCGGTCCTTGAGTTGCATCCAGACCTCCGTGGGAGCGAGTCGTTGAGTGGCCACTGTACCTCCGTTCCATTCATAGTGTCCAGTAGTACGGGACAAGAATGCTGCCCTTGGTGCCCACCTGTCAAGCGATTCCACTGATGTAGTTCCGCAGATGGGGGCTGACCTGCGGCTTTGCGCGTACGGTCTGGCTGTACGGTTATGCCCACTAGAGACGTTCTCTGTGGGTCTGGCCGGTGCCCAGCGGGGTGGCGGCGGGGGTCCTGGGGTCGTCACGCTGATCGGCATGACAGACACGAGAGGCAGGCCAGCCGGTGGGAGCCGCCCTGTGGCGCCTGGTCGAGAAGTTCCAGGACGAGCAGACGTTCCGCCCATCCGTGCGCGCCATCGCCAAGCAGGCCGGCATACCCCCGTCAACCCTGGCGAACTGGAAGCACATCACCGAGCTGCCGAACGTCGAGCACCTGCAGGCGTTCGCCCGGGTCAGCCACTACACGACGAGCCAACTGCTGCAGGCAGCGCTCGAGGACTACCTGGCCGGTGGCGGTGATGGAGCCCCCACCAACCTCGTCGTGCTCCCCAAACGCGAGCACGACGCCCTCACGAGAGCGGCCCGACGCGGCACCATCGAACGGTCCGAGGCGGACGACCAGCCGAACGGTTGACCCCCTGTCGGTAGGGTCTCGTAGGTTCCACCGCGATGTCGAACTATCACCCATGGCGGGCACTGCGGGGGCTCGCCGACTGGACGCTCGTGATCGCGGCCCTTCCGCCCGGCCTGCTCGGCCTGACCGACCACGCTTCACGCACGATTCTGCTGGCCGAGGGCCAGACGCAGCGTCAGCGCAGGTGCACGATCGCTCACGAGATCGCCCACGTGGAGCGCGGCCCAATCCCGCGCGAGCACACGGTGCGCGAGGAGCGGGAGGTCGACCAGTTGACGGCTCGCCGCCTCATCCCGTTCGAACGGCTGATGGATGCGTGCCGTTGGGCCCGGAACCTGCACGAACTGGCTGACGAGCTCTGGGTGGACGAAGAGACTGTGACGACACGCTTGGCGCACCTGCACCCGAGCGAACGACTGAAGCTGAGAGAGGTACTTCATGACCGGCAGGACTAGGACGATCGTGCTGGCGGCCGTGGCTGCGCTCGTCGCGATCGGGACCGTGGTCGGCATCGCCGCGGCACAGCCGAGTGCGCAAGAGCGCGCAGCCAAGAAGAGCGCCGAGGCCAAGGCCAGCCGTGACCGCGTCGCCGAGCTCACCAAGGAGCTCGCGCCGAAGGTCCGCTACTACGTGATTGGCAGCGCCAACACCGCGAGCATCACCCTGCAGACGCCGTCAGGATCGCGGACTGAGGACATCGACGTGCCGCTCACGTCGAAGGCGGGCACGCCCTACCTCGAGTTCACCTTCACCTCGGGAGCATTCGTCTACCTGTCGGCCCAGAACAAGGACTCCTCCGGCGACGTCACGTGCCGCATCACCAACGACAGCTCCGAGGTGATCGCCGAGAACACGGCATCCGGCCCGTTCGCGATCGCGACCTGCACGGGGAAGGCGCGATGACCGACCTCGACCGGGCGATCCTCGCGCTCGAACGCAGGTTCGCGAACGCCCCCGCTGACGGACGCAAGGAGCATGCCGCGCACGTCGAGCTGGGCCTGACCCCGACGCGGTACCACCAGCTGCTCAACCGGCTCCTCGACGACCGCGCTGCACTCGAGGCGGAGCCGGTGCTGGTAAACCGGCTCCGCCGCCTGCGGGCGTCCCGTCAGCGGAGCCGGACCGCGCGCAGGGCGGGAGTCTGACCCGTGGGGCACGTCGTCGACCGGTGGACTGTCCCCGGGCCGCACGGGCGCCGCGTCAAGGGCCCCCGGTACGGGATGGGAAGGCGCTGGCGCGCGCGCTGGGTGGAGCCCGGCGGCGCTGAACGGTCGAAGTCGTTCACGACGAAGGACGCCGCTGAGGCGCACCTGGCGAAGGTCGACGTCGACATCAGGAACCACGCCTACGTCCGTGACACCGCGACCACGTTCGAGAGTTACGCGCGGCAGTGGCTGGCCGAGCAGCTGCACCAGCGGGCGTCGACCGCTGCGCAGGCGCGAGCGAAGCTCGAACGGCACGCGTTCCCGGTGATCGGGCACATGCCGTTGTCGCGGGTGCAGCGCGGGGACGTGCAGCGGGTGGTGTCGCAGGCGACGAGCCTGGGGCCGGACGCGCGGCGGATCCTGTATGTGTACGTGAGGGCGGTGTTCGCGGCCGCGGTCGAGGACCGGCTGGTCGCAGTCTCGCCGTGCCGGAAGATCAACCTGCCGGAGCAGGTGAAGAGGCGCGTGACGCCGCTGACGGTGCAGCAGGCGCAGCGGCTGGCCGAGGCGATGACGCCTCACCTGGTGGGGGCCGTGTGGTTCTGTGCCGGGACGGGCGTGCGGCCGGGGGAGATGCGAGGGCTCACCGTGGACCGACTGGATGGGGACCTGGTGACGATCGACCGGCAGCTGGCCGATGGGTCGACCGCGCGACGGCCGAAGTTCGGGCCGCTCAAGACCGACGAGTCGCCCCGGACGATCCGGCTGGCGCCGGTGACGCACAAGGCCCTGCTGGAGCACCTCGAGAAGTTCCCGCCCGGCCCGTCTGGGCTGGTGTTCACGTCGGCGCGTGGTGGGGCGTTGGCACGGTCCACGATCCAGTCAGCATGGGCGACTGCGACCGCCAGCATGGGGCTGGGGCAGCGGTCGGGTTGGCACGACCTGCGGCACCATCATGCGTCGCTGCTGATCGCGGCGGGGTGCTCGCCCCGGGCGGTGGCCGAGCGGCTGGGGCACGCGGACCCGTCGGAGACGCTGCGGACCTACTCGCACCTGTGGCCTTCGGACGAGGCACGGATGCTGGCCGCGGTGGAGGACGCCTACCCGGCGCCAGCCTGAGCTGGCACGGCCCTCAGACGGCCCTGCGGCTGCATCTGTGCTGGTCAGGGCGTTGTGGGTGGGAACCCGGCGTATCGACCGACTCATCCACCCGTCTCAGGCGGTCAGCAGGCCGATGCCGAGCGAGGTCAGGCCGGCGGCCAGCAGCAGGGCCCCGGCGAAGACCAGGACGATGAGCCGGTTGGGGGAGGTGCGACCCGCGCCCATCGAGGAGAAGAAGAACCCGCCCGGCATCAGCAGCGCGGCGACCGGCACGCCCGAGCGCGAGAGCCAGTCCCACAGCCCGGTCTGGGTCGTGGCGTCGGCGAGCAGCTGGCAGACCAGCCCGAGGACCAGCAGCGTCCCGGCGTGGGCGTGACCGGCCCGCGCGAACTTCTCCTGGAACGGCGTCACCTCCGCCTTCCCGCGGACGATCTTGAGCAGGTAGAGGCCACCGGTCTCGACCGTGACCAGCGACAGCAGCAGGATTCCCGCGAGGATGCGGGACTCGTCGGACAGCATCGGGACCACCTCGGCTATTTGGAGAGTTGACTCACCAATACTGGATAGTTGGCTCTCCAAATGTCAAGATGTCCGTATGTGGTTGTCCGAGCTCGCGAGCCGCGGCGGCGTCCCCGTCGCCACCGCCAAGTACTACCTGCGTGAGGGGCTCGTCCCACCAGGTGAGGCAGTGGGGGCCACGCGCGCCCGGTACGACCAGTCCCACGTCGACCGGCTGCGGCTGGTGCGGGCGCTGGTCGACGTCGCGGGCCTGACGCTGGACCAGGTGCGCGAGGTGATCGCGGCGATGGCCGGTGAGAAGACCGCGTCGGCCGCGATCGGTGCGGCGCACTACCGGCTCTCCCCGACGCCGGCCCGCGAGCCCAGTGCCGAGTCGCTGAGCCGGGTGCGGGCCCTCGTCGCCGACCGTGGCTGGCGCATCGACGACGAGTCGCCACACCTGGTCTTCGTCGCGTCCGCGCTCGACGCGATGGCCGGCGCGGGCCAGCCGCTCGCCGAGGAGGGGCTCGAGGTGTATGCCGCGTCGGCCGGTGACGTCGCCCGGGTCGACCTCGATGCGATGCTTGCCGCGGCGGGCGCAGGGGGCGAGGACGCGGCGACGTATGCCGTGCTGGGCACCCTGCTCACCGAGCCGGTCCTGGTCGGACTGCGCCGGATGGCCCAGGAGCACATGGCGCGGTCGCGACTGGACTGACTGGCCCAGGAACGTGTCGAGGCCACCTCGGAGGGGTGACCGGACCCCATCGGGCGGCCACCCGGCATACGGTGGGGCCATGCGGATCACCCATCTCGGACACGCCAGCCTGCTCGTCGAGGTCGCCGACCAGCGGATCCTCATCGACCCTGGGGTCTGGTCGGACGCGGCCTTCGAGCAACGCGACCTCGACGCCGTCCTCGTGACCCACCAGCACCCGGACCACGTCGACGAGGACCGGCTGCCGGCCCTGCTGCAAGCCAACTCCAACGCCTGCCTGGTCACCGACCCGGACACGGCAGAGCTCGCGGAGAAGCTCGGGGTCTACGCCACGTCGCTCGCCGATGGGGAGTCCCTCGAGATCGGTCCGGTGACCGTCCAGGGCGTCGGTGAGCTGCACGCGCTCATCCACGACGACGTCCCGCGCGTGCGCAACACCGGCATGCGCCTGACCGCCGAGGGGGAGCCGACGCTGTTCCACACCGGTGACGCGGTCGACGCCGAGCCCGGGGATGTCGACATCGTCTCGTTCGCGCTCAGCGCCCCGTGGGCCGCGAGCCGCGACATGACCGGTCTGCTGCGGCGGCTGGCGCCGCCGGTGGCGATCCCGGTGCACGATGCGCTGCTCAGCGCCACCGGCCGGGAGCTCTACCTCACCCAGGCGCGCAACTTCGGCAGCAAGGACACCGAGATCCGCGACCTGGCCGACGGCCGCCCGCAGGAGTTCACGGCCGGCTGACCTTCCCGGCATACGGGACGCGATTTGGTCAGTTAGGTAAGCCTCACCTACTCTCGGCCCATGGCAAAGGGCAAGAGCGGCACGAAGGCCACCAAGGCCAAGAAGAAGTGCTGCAAGGACAAGCCGCGGTGTGCGAAGTGCCCGGTCGTCCTCATGCGCCTGGAGCGGATGGGCTACGCCGAGCGTGAGGGCAAGAACTCGCGCGAGTACGAGGTGGCCAAGAACGTCCCGAAGAAGGTCATGCTCGTCGCCCGGCAGAGGTAGCGTCTCACCCATGCCGACGGTCGACCCCGCCCTGTCGTTGCGCGGGCTGACCAAACGGTTCGGTGACACGGTCGCCGTCGACCAGCTCGACCTCGACGTCCCTCGCGGCTCCTTCTACGGCCTGGTCGGTCCCAACGGCGCCGGCAAGACCACGACCCTGTCGATGGCCACCGGTCTGCTGCGCCCGGACTCCGGGACCGCTGCCGTCCTCGGGGTCGACGTCTGGCGCGACCCCGTGGCTGCGAAGGCGCGAATCGGGTTGCTACCAGACGGTTTACGGCTCTTCGACCGTCTCACCGGTGAGCAGCTCGTGACGTATGCCGGTCTGTTGCGCGGCATGGACCGTGCCCTCGTCGCGGACCGGACCGCCGAGCTGCTGGCGACTCTCGGCCTCACCGAGGCGCGTCACAAGCTCGTGATCGACTACTCGGCCGGCATGACCAAGAAGGTCACCCTCGCGTGCGCGCTCATCCACGGGCCGCGGCTGCTGGTCCTCGATGAGCCGTTCGAAGCCGTCGACCCGGTGTCGGCCCGCACCATCCGCGGCATCCTGCACGGCTTCGTCGAGGCCGGCGGCACCGTCGTGCTCTCCAGCCACGTCATGGACCTCGTCGAGCGCATCTGCACCGATGTCGCGGTCATCGCCGCCGGCCGGGTGCGCGCGGCCGGCCCGGTCGAGCAGGTGCGCGGGGCGGGCAGCCTCGAGGACCGGTTCCTCGACCTCGTGGGCGCTCCCGCCGACGTGGAGGGGCTGGCGTGGTTGCGCACCTCCTGCGACTGAAGCTGCTGCTCCTGCAGAACTCCCTGCGCCGCGGTGCCGCCGTGATCGTGGGCATGGTCATCGGGGTGCTCTACGGCGGCAGCCTGGTGCTCGCCGTCCTCGTCGGGCTCGGCACCCTGCGGGTGACCGGCAGCCCGGAGCAGGTCCGGCTCGCTGTCGTGGCCGGGGGAGCCACCCTCACCATCGCCTGGACCGTGCTGCCGCTGTTCTTCTTCGGCGCCGACCCGACCCTCGACCCCAGCCGGTTCGCCACGTTCGCCGTGCCCGAGCGCGCGCTGGCCGCGGGGCTGCTCCTCAGCGGGTTCGTCGGACTGCCCGGGCTGGCGACCCTGCTCCTCGGGCTCGGCCTCTTCGTCGCCGGCACCCTCACGGTCGCGTCCACGGTGGTGGGCCTCGTCGCAATTCCGTTGGGGCTGCTGGGCTGCGTGCTGCTGAGCCGGATCGTCACCGCCGTGTCGTCGGCGGTGCTGAGCAGTCGAAGGGGGCGCGACGTCGCGGGGTTCGGGGCGCTCGCCCTTCTGGTCGTCGCGGGGCCCGGTCTCGTCTTCGTCAGCGGGGGTGGGCTGACGCCACGCCTGATCACCCAGGTGGTCGACGCGGCCGCCTGGACCCCCCTCGGCTGGGCCTGGAGCGCGCCCGTGCAGGTCGCAGCCGGCGCGTGGGCCGCCGGGCTCGGCTCGCTCGCGCTCGCCGCGGTCTGGGTGCTGGCGTTGTTCCTGGTGTGGGAGCGCGTCCTCGCGTCGGTGCTGCGCAACCCGCGAACGTCGGCCGCCGAGTCCGGCAGCGCACGGGGCCCGGGTCTCTTCGCCCGGCTCCCCGCCACGCCCATGGGTGCGATCGCCGCGCGCGCGGGCACCTACTGGCTCCGCGACCCTCGGCTCAACGTGCCGGCCCTCACCACGATGTTGCTGCCCGCCGGTCTCCTCATCCCCGGCATCGGGCAGCACTCGGCGCTCGCGCTCGCAGCCATGCCCGTGGCGGCCGGCTACCTGCTGGGCTGGGGGCAGCACAACGACGTCGGCTACGACTCCACGGCGTTCTGGATGCACGTCGCCAGCGGCGTCGACGGCGTCAGCGACCGGCTCGGTCGGCTGTTCCCGTCGGTCGTGATGGCGGCGGTCGCAGTGCCTGTCTACTCACTGCTCGGGCCGTTGCTCGGCTCGCCGTGGGGTCTGCTCCCGGCGAGTCTCGGGGTCGCAGTCGCGTTCTGCCTCAACGGGTTTGCGGTCGCTTGTGTCGCCAGTGCGGTCAAGCAGTATGCCGTCCCGGCACCCGGTGAGAACCCGTTCACGAGCCGACCGGGGTCTGCCGGCGTCACGTTGGGGGTGCAGGCCGTGTGCGGGGCGGCGGTGGTGGCACTCACGATGCCCGCTCTCGTGCTCGGTGGGCTCGCGTGGTTCGGCCAGTCCTGGGCCGCCTGGGCGGCACTGGTGGTCGGTCCGGCCCTGGGAGCGGTGGTCCTGACAGTGGGTGTGCGCGTCGGCGCCGACCTGTTCGCCCGCCGCCAGGCCATCCTGCTGCAGGACCTCGTGGCGATGCGCTGACGCGGATGCGCCGCGGCCGCGGCCTACTTGTTCGCGGCGAGGTGGGCCGCCCCGATGATGCCGGCCTTGTTCTCGAGCTTGGCGGGGACGATCGGCGTGCGGATCTCGAGCAGGGGCAGGAACTGCTCGTGGTCCTTGGACACACCGCCGCCGACGACGAACAGGTCGGGCCACAGGAGGTTCTCCAACGCGCTGTAGTAGCGCTGGAGCCGCTTGGCCCACTCGGGGTAGGACAGCTCTTCCTTGTCCTTGACGGAGGAGGCGGCCCGGGTCTCGGCGTCGTGGCCGTCGAGCTCGATGTGGCCGAGCTCGGAGTTGGGCACGAGCTCGCCGTTGTAGATGAGGGCCGAGCCGATGCCCGTGCCGAGGGTGGTCATGATGACCAGCCCCTTCTGACCCTTGGCCGCGCCGTAGTGGATCTCGGCCACCCCGGCGGCGTCGGCGTCGTTGACCAGGACGATGTCGTGGCCGAGCTTGGCCTCGAAGATCTTCTCGCCCTCGGCGTCGATCCACGACTTGTCGATGTTGGCTGCGGTGCGGACCACCCCGTGGGTGACGACGCTCGGCATGGTGACGCCGATGGGGGAGTCACCGCGGACCTCCTCGAAGGCGTCGCAGATCTGGTCGATCACGGCGGCGACCGCGTCGGGCGTCGAGGGAACCGGGGTGTCGATCCGCATCCGCTTCGCGGCGAAGGCGCCCTCCTTGAGGTCGACGGGAGCGCCCTTGATGCCGCTGCCGCCCACGTCGATGCCGAGGGGAAGTCCGTGCTTGGCCATGATGTGCGCCTCCTGGTGCGTCAGGGCAGGGTGAGGATCTCGTTGCCGTCGTTGGTGATCAGGATCGTGTGCTCGAACTGTGCCGACCTGCGCCGGTCCTTGGTGACCACGGTCCAGCCGTCGTCCCACAGCTCCCAGTCGGGGCCGCCGAGGTTGAGCATCGGCTCGATGGTGAACGTCATGCCGGGCTCGATGATGGTGTCGTATGCCGGGGCGGCGTCGTAGTGGGGTATCACCAGCCCGCTGTGGAAGGCCCGGCCGATGCCGTGCCCCGTGTAGTCCCGGACCACGCCGTAGCCGAAGCGTCGCGCGTAGCTCTCGATGACGCGGCCGATGACGTTGATGGCCCGGCCGGGCTGGGCGGCCTTGATGCCGCGCATCATCGCCTCCTCGGTGCGTTCGACGAGCAGCCGGGACTCCTCATCGACGTCGCCGCACAGGTAGGTCGCGTCCGTGTCGCCGTGGACTCCACCGATGTAGGCGGTGATGTCGATGTTGACGATGTCGCCGTCCTCCAGCACCCGGCTGTCGGGGATGCCGTGGCAGACCACCTCGTTGACGCTGGTGCACAGCGACTTCGGGAAGCCGCGGTAGCCGAGCGTGGACGGGTAGGCCCCGTGGTCGAGCAGGAACTCGTGGCCGACGCGGTCGACCTCGTCGGTGGTGACACCGGGCGCGATGACGGCGGCTGCGGCGGCCATGGCTTGAGCCGCAAGGCGACCCGCGACCCGCATCTTCTCGATGGTCTCGGCGTCCTTGACGTCGCTGGCATCGAGGTCGCGGCGCGGGGCGGGCCGGTCGACGTACTCGGGACGTTCGATCGAGGCCGGCACGGGACGACGCGGCGACACCTCCCCGGGTGCGACGCTTGCGTAGGTCAGCGGCATACGGTGGAGTCTAGAGAGATCACCACTTCCGTCGAGTTGGAGGGCAACCCCGCCATGGCTTTCTGGTTCAACGTCAACACTGGTCAGGTCGAGTCGGACGACAACAAGAGCCAGGGCGCCGACCTCATGGGGCCCTACGACACGCAGGCCGAGGCGGCCAACGCGCTGCAGAGCGCCCGCGAGCGCACCGAGCAGTGGGACGCCGAGGACCGGGAGTGGGAAGAGGGACGCTCCAACGACTGACTCGCTCAGTCGTTGAGCCGGTGCACGGCCACGACGTAGCCGTCGCCGTCGCGGTAGGGCGCCTTGTCCCACGTGGAGTAGTGCCGCAGCACGGAGAGCCCGGCGATGGTGCACGCCGCGTCGTACTCGGCCAGGGTCGTCGCGGGTACGCCGTCGGGCAGGTGGGCGGCGTCGAGGCCGAACCCGGAGACGACGAGCGCGCTCGGCTGCAGGTGTGCGGCGATGCGCTTCATGACGGCCACGAGCGTGCCGGGGGCGACCAGCGGCACGACGTTGCCGGCGAGCAGCGCGAGCTCGAACGCCTGCCCGCGCAGCTCGAGGCGGGAGAGGTCCTGGCGCACCCAGCGGGTGTGGGGGTCCCGTTGCTGGGCGACCGCGATCATGTCGGCGTCGGAGTCGACGCCGATGGCGTGGTAGCCGATCGTGGTGAGCTGGGTGGCGACCCGGCCGGTGCCGCAGCCGGCGTCGAGCACGCGGACCGGTGGTGGGCTGGGTGGCAGGAGTGCCTCGACGAACGCGGCTTCGCCGTGGATGTCGACACCGCGCGCGGCGAGGTCGTCGAAACGCTGCTGGTATGCCGTGGCGGCGGCGAGGCCACCGCTCACCTCCGACCACCGGGTGCGTGGCTCTGGGGGCAGCGTCTCACTCATGGTTGCCAGCCTAGATTCGGTTGTGGCGGAACGGAACCCGCTCAGTCGGCGAAGCTCTGCTCGGCGGCGGGGAACGTGCCGGAGGCGACGTCCGCGGCATACGCCTTGGCAGCGTCGCCGAGGGTGCCGCGCAGGTCGGCGTACTTCTTGACGAAGCGCGGCGCCTTTCCGCCACGCAGCCCCGCCATGTCCTGCCAGACGAGGACCTGCGCGTCGCACTCCGGGCCGGCGCCGATGCCGATGGTGGGGATGGACAGCACCTCGGTGACGCGAGCGGCCAGGGGAGCGGGCACCATCTCCATCACGACGGCGAAGCACCCGGCGCGCTCGAGGGCGAGGGCGTCCTCGACGAGCCGGTCGGCCTTGTCGCCGCGTCCCTGCACGCGGTAGCCGCCGAGGACGTGCTCGCTCTGCGGGGTGAAGCCGATGTGGCCCATGACGGGGATGCCGGCGCGGACGAGCAGCTCGACCTCGGGCACCATCGCTGCTCCGCCCTCGAGCTTGACGGCGTGCGCCATGCCTTCCTTCATGAAGCGGGTGGCGGTGGCGAGCGCCTGCTGCGGGCTGGCCTGGTAGGAGCCGAAGGGCAGGTCGGCGACGACCATCGCGTGCTTGGCCGCTGAGGTCACGGCGCGCACGAGCGGGACGAGGTGGTCGACGGTGACGGGCACCGTGGTCTCGAAGCCGAAGACGTTGTTGCCGGCCGAGTCACCCACGAGCAGGACGGGGATGCCGGCCTCATCGAAGATCTCCGCGGCATACATGTCGTATGCCGTGAGCATCGCCCACTTCTCGCCCCTGTCCTTCATCGCCTGCAGGTGCGGGATGCGGATGCGCCGCTGGGGCGCCGCCTGGGCCCCGGTGCCGTAGGGCGCGGTGGTCTCGGAAGCGGGGGGCGTCGTCGGCTCTGAGGACATGCCGGCAATCCTAGAGGCCACCCGGTTGGGTGCCATGTGCAACCAAACGCACGCAACGCGTCGTAGTCGCCACCGTGACGTCGACCGATCGGTCGGGAATTTACGAACTCCTTACCCGAGCAGGCCTTGGTGACCCCTTACCTGCGTGTTTGGCTCGCCCTTGGTGTGCCGAGCCCCGGCCGCCACGGTGAGAACAAACTGGAGGATTCGTGAAGAGACGTCATGTGAGCGTTCTCTCGGGCGTGGCCGTCGCGGCCGTCGCCATGAGCCTGGCCTCGGGCCCCGCGCAGGCACAGTCCGCGCCGGCCCCCGCCAAGGAGCCCGGACACAAGAACCGGTCCGACAACCTGCCCAACCCGCTGGCCGAGCGTCAGGCCGCGCTGCAGCAGGAGGCCGTCGCCAAGCTCGTCAAGGGCGAGGCGAAGGTCACCCAGCGTGGCAAGAGCCGGGTCATCGAGATGAAGGGCAAGGGCGGCAAGAGCAAGTACGCCTGGTACCCCGTCGAGCGCGAGGAGTCGATCTTCACGATCCTCACCGACTTCGGCACCCAGACCAAGGAGCCGCAGGGTGGCACCCCGGGTCCGGTGCACAACAACATCCCGCAGCCCGACCGCAAGTGGGACGGCAACAGCACCGACGACAACTCGACGTACTGGGCGAGCGACTTCAACCGTCAGCACTACCAGGACATGATGTTCGGCAGCGGCAACTCGTTCAAGGACTTCTACCAGAAGCAGTCGAACGGCAAGTTCCTCGCCAAGGGCGACGTCTCCGACTGGGTCAAGGTGCCGTACAACGAGGCGCGCTACGGCCACAACCCGGCCACCGACGAGGACGGCAACGTCATCGACGGCACCAGCGAGGCCGAGGGCTACTGGAACTACATCAAGGACACCGCGACCGCCTGGTACAACGACCAGAAGGCCAAGGGCAAGACCGACGCCGAGATCAAGACCTACCTGGCGCAGTTCGACAAGGTCGACCGTTACGACTACGACCAGGACGGCGACTACAACGAGCCCGACGGCTACATCGACCACTTCCAGGCGATCCACGCCGGTGAGGGCGAGGAGGCCGGTGGCGGCAAGGAAGGCGAGGACGCCATCTGGTCGCACCGCTGGTACGCCTTCTCCACCAACGCCGGGCGCACCGGCCCGGAGCAGAACAAGCTCGGCGGCGTGCCCCTCGGCGACTCCGGCATCTGGATCGGTGACTACACCACCGAGCCGGAGAACGGTGGCCTCGGTGTCTTCACCCACGAGTTCGGCCACGACCTCGGTCTGCCGGACTACTACGACACGACCAAGGGTGGCGACAACGGCACCGGTTTCTGGACGCTGATGTCGGGTGGTTCCTGGCTCAACGACGGCACCGACTCCATCGGCACCGAGCCCGGCTACATGGGCCCCCGTGAGAAGCTCCAGCTCGGCTGGCTCGACTACACGGTCGCCACCAAGTCGGGTCGCTACAACCTCGGCCCGGCCGACCGCGCGGCGACCGACAAGACGCAGGCCATCGTGGTGCCGCTCAAGGACAAGCAGGTCACGACGAGCTACAACAAGCCGCACTCGGGCACCAACGAGTGGTGGAGTGGCACCGACGACAGCCTGACGGCGACGCTCACCCGCACGGTGGACCTCACCGGCAAGACCAGCGCGTCGATGTCGGCATGGGCCTGGTACGGAGCCGAGAAGGACTACGACTACTGGTACGTCGAGGCCTCCAAGGACGGCGGCAGCACGTGGTCCGAGCTGGCGAAGTACACCGGCGACGTCAAGTCGTGGAACCAGCTGACCTGGGACCTCTCGGCCTACGCCGGCGCGCCGGTGCAGGTGCGCTTCCGCTACGCCAGTGACGGTGGTGTCAACCACGAGGGCCTGTTCCTCGACGACTTCGCCGTCACCGCTGATGGCGCCAGCGTCTTCACCGACGACGTCGAGAGCGGCGACAACGGCTGGGCGGCCCGCGAGTTCACCCGCATGACCGGCACCACCTCGCAGGCCTACCCGAACTACTACATCCTCGAGAACCGCGTGTACTCCGGGTACGACAAGTACCTGCGGTCCGGCCCGTACAACTTCGGTTGGGCCGAGACCAAGCCCGACTGGGTGGAGCGGTTCCCGTACCAGAACGGCATGCTCGTGTGGTACGTCGACGAGTCGCAGAAGGACAACAACACCAACCCGGTCGGTGGACACCCCGGCAGCGGCCAGTCGCTGCCCGTGGACGCCCGTCCGACCCCGGTGCGGTTCTACGACGGCACGCTGCTGGGCAACCGGCGCCAGCCGTTCGATGCGACCTTCGGTCGGGAGAAGACCGACGCGGTGACCTTCCACAAGGACGGCATCGCGACGGTCGTGCCGAAGCAGGCGGCGATCCCGACCTTCGACGACGCCTACCCGACGAAGTACTGGACGGCCGACAACCCGAAGAACTCGGTGAAGGTCGCCGGGTCGGGCATGAAGGCCACCGTCGTCAAGTCGAAGGGCATGCTGGGCGAGAAGATGGTCATCGACATCACTGCCCCCACGCGGTGACGACCTGACCTGTCCTGACTGACCAAGGACGCACGAGGGCCCCGGAGCAATGACGCTCCGGGGCCCTTGTGGTGTCCGGGCGGCTACTTACTTCGGAGCCACCTGGACGTTGAGGTGGCCACCGTTGCCCTTGCCCTTGACCGTCACCGTGGTGCCGGTCTTCGGGACGTCGACGCTGTACCAGCCCGGCTGGTAACGGCCTGCGTGCGAGCCCGTGCAGGCGTCCGCGTCGCAGTTGTACCACCAGGTCTTGGTGTCGTCGAAGGTCGGGACGGCGGGCTTGGACGCGATGGTCGCGGGCACGCCTTCCTTGTGCAGGGTGATCGCGTCGGTCGGCTCGGTCCCGAAGGTCGAGTCGTAGGACAGGATCCGGTTGCGCATCAGCGTGCCGTCCTTCCAGTGGCTGAACTGGGGGTGCGCGTCCACCGGGAGGATGAGGCCCTTGCCCGGGTGGTCACCGACGTTGTTGTCGGTCTGCGAGGTGTCCCAGTAGCTGATGAGCAGGCCGTTCTGGTACGGGTAGCTCTCGACCCAGTCCGGCCGGTTCGTGCCGAGGAAGCCGAAGTTGTACGCCGTGCGCAACGAGGTGTCGTACCCGTCGTACTGACGGTTCTCCAAAACGTAGGCGTTGAAGAACTTCTGGTCCTCGGTGCCCGTGGTCTTGACGAAGCCGTCCAGCTTCCACGCGTCGTCGGCCACCGGTGTGCCGTCGACCGCGACCGCGTCGACCATGAAGCCGTTCTCGACGGCGGCAGGGTCGGTCTGGTAGCGGAACCGGACCTGGGTGGTCCCGGCCGGCAGGGTGGCCGTCAGGTCCACCCAGGCGCCAGCGGTCGACCCGGTGATCCCGGTGCCGGAGTCGTTGAGGCCACTCTGGTTGTGGCCCGCGTGACCCGGCCGGTCGGAGCGGTTGGTCAGAACTGGAGTCCACGTCGTGCCGTTGGTCGAGGCCTCGAGGAACGCGTAGTCCCAGTCCTGCTCGATGTCGTACCGCACCTTCGCGGTGAGGGCCGTGCCGCTGACCGAGGCGGTCATCGAGGTGTTGAGGTCGTTGCCCCTGGTCGACCAGAAGAACGAGTCACCCTCGGCCGGTGGGCCGAGCTCGAGCGGGATCACCTTGTCCGGCAGCGTCACGAAGACCGCCTGCGGCGACTTCGTCGCGGGCACGTTCGGGCCGAGCTTGTGGTTGGACTTCTCACCGGCCCGCGCCACCTCGTAGAACGGTCCCTTGTCTCCTTGGGCGTTCAGCCAGCCCAACTGGAACAGCTCCCAGACGCCCATGTCGGTCGGGTTGTCGCCGATGCCGTCGGGACCGCCGTCGCCGATGTTGGCGCCGGAGGACATGAGGGTCCAGAACGCGGTGTTGTTCTCCGCGCCACCTTCGTTGCCGGAGGTGTCGTAGAGGTCCGGCAGCCCGAGGTCGTGCGCGTACTCGTGCGCGAACACACCGAGGCCGCCGTTCTCGGGCTGGACGGTGTAGTCGCCGACCCACACGCCGGTCGGGTTGTTCGGCACCAGCGGGCTGGAGACGAAGCCGGCGTTGCTGCCGACGTTGACACCCACCTGGCCGCCCGGTCCGCCGGCCTGCAGGTTGGCGTACCACCGGTGGCTCCAGATGGCGTCCGTGCCCTGGTTCGGGTCACCCGCGGCCTCGTCGCCGCCGGCGTGCACGACCTGGAAGTGGTCGATGAACCCGTCCGGCTCGTTGAAGTTGCCGTCCCCGTCCACGTCGTACCGGTCCTGCTGGTCGAACGTCTTGAGGTAGGCCGTGATCTGGGCCATCGTCTGGCCGCTCTTGAGCTGGTTGTCGACCCACATGGCGAGTGCGTCACGCACCAGCGCCTTGCTCGAGGGGCAGGTGATGGAGCCGCAGTAGTTGCGGCCGTAGAGCGCCTCGTTGAACGGCACCTTGACCCACTCGGTCACCGTGCCGTCGATCGAGTACCGGCCCGAGGACTGGGTCTCGTAGTACTTCTTCATCCGGTTGAAGTACATGTCCTGGTAGTGCGCCCGGTCGTAGTTGGGCTGCCACAGGGTCGAGTTGTCGATCGACCGGTCCGGCTCCGGGATCTCGTTGCGCAGGGGCCCGGTCACGTCCGTGGTGCTGCCGTCCGGCGGCGGTCCCTGGAAGCGCGGATCGGGGTACTGGTTGTCACCGAACTCGACGAGGACCACGAAGATCTTGTCGGTTCCCTCGTTCTCGAGGTTGACGTACTGCCCCTTGCCGACCTTGACGGTCTTGCCCTGGGCGGCCTTGTCTCCCTTGAGCTTTCGCTCGAGGGCGACCTTCTTCTGGGCTTCCTTCTTCTGGGCGATTTTCAAGGGGTGGGCCGGGTTGTCGGACCCGCCCTTGACCTTGCCCTTGACCGGCGGCCGGTCGGTCGGTGGGGCCGCTCCAGCCGTGCCCGTGGTGGCGACGAACGCGCCGACCACGAGGGAGCTCGCGGCGATCAGGCTGTAGGCCCGGCGCCGTCGGGTGCGCACTGCTTGTCTCATGAACCGTCCTCGTCTCGTGAACTTCCTCCAGGTTCGACTCGGTCGGCCGCGAGTCAGGTGCGGCTGACCGGGACAGGTTGAGTCAAAACCGCTGGTCAGGCGGTGTCTCCACCCAGAGCACCCATCGTTACCGAGTTGTGACCTGGGTGGCTGGCCCTAGGCTGCGCGCGTGAACGCAGCGCGCCCCACCTACGACGACGTCGTCATCGGTGCCGGACACAACGGCCTGGTGGCCGCGGCATACCTCGCCCGGGCCGGGCGCCGGGTCCTCGTCCTGGAGGCCGCCGACCACGTCGGCGGCGCCGCCATCTCGGCGCAGGCATTCCCTGGAGTCGACGCCCGCCTGTCGCGGTACTCCTACCTCGTCTCCCTCCTGCCGAGGCAGGTCATCGCCGACCTGGACCTCGACGTGCGGCTCGTGCGCCGCCGCTACTCCTCCTTCACGCCGGTGCCGGGCGACCCCACACGCGGCCTCCTCGTCGACACCGGCAACGAGTCCGCGACCGCGTCCTCCTTCACGGGCCTCACCGGGGGACCGCGCGAGTATGCCGCGTGGCAGCGCTTCTACGGGCGCGTCCAGTCTGCGGCGGAGAAGGTCTTTCCCACGGTGCTCGAGCCGTTGCGCTCGGCCGAGTCGATGCGCGGGCTCGTCGGCGACGACGCCCTCTGGGACGACCTCGTGCGCCAGCCGCTCGGTGCGGTGCTGCGCCGCGAGTTCGCCGACGACACGGTGCGTGGCGTCGTGGCCACGGACGCGCTCATCGGCACCTTCGCCGACCTCGACGAGGACTCGCTGCGCCAGAACGTCTGCTTCCTCTACCACCTCATCGGCGGGGGCACGGGGGACTGGGACGTGCCGATCGGCGGCATGGGTGCGGTGACCGACGGCCTCGCCCGTGCCGCGACTGCCGCAGGAGCCGAGATCCACACGGGCACAAGGGTTCTCACCGTCGCCCCCGACGGTCAGGTCGAGTGGGAGGGCGGCTCGGCCACGGCGGAGGTCGTGCACGCGGCCTGCGCCCCCGCGGTGCTCAACCAGCTGCTGGCTGCGGCGGGCGCCGACCCGGTCGACACCGAGGAGCAGCCCGAGGGCGCGCAGCTCAAGGTCAACATGCTGCTGTCCCGGCTGCCGCGGCTGCGCGACGAGTCGGTCGACCCGGTCGCCGCCTTCTCCGGCACCTTCCACGTCAACGAGGGCTTCGACCAGCTGCAGCGAGCCCACGCCGAGGCCGCCGACGGACGGGTGCCGCAGGTGCCGCCGTGCGAGATCTACTGCCACTCCCTCGCCGACCAGAGCATCCTCGGACCCGATCTCGTCGCGTCGGGCGCCCAGACCCTCACGTTGTTCGGCCTGCACCTGCCCGCCCGGCTCTTCACCGGCACACCCGAGGAGCAGGCCCAGGTCAAGGACCTCGCCCTCGCCCGCACCCTCGAGTCGCTGAACTCCGTTCTGGCAGAACCGATCCAGGACGTCCTGCTGCGTGACGGCGACGGCGCCTACTGCCTCGAGGCACGCACCCCGGTCGAGCTCGAGGCCGACCTCGGCCTGCCCGGCGGCAACATCTTCCACCGGTCGCTGCAGTGGCCCTGGGCCGAGCGCGCGGACGAGGTCGGCACCTGGGGCGTCGAGACGCGGCACGAGAAGGTGCGGCTCGCGGGCGCCGGCGCGCGGCGCGGAGGCGGCGTCAGCGGCATACCCGGTCACAACGCGGCGGCGTCCGTGCTCGCCGGCTGACCCGCGCGCCATTAACACCGGGGAAACACGACTGGGGCAGGATCGACACATGGATCGTCAGCAAGAGTTCGTCCTGCGCACCATCGAGGAGCGCGACATCCGGTTCGTGCGGCTGTGGTTCACCGACGTGCTCGGCACCCTCAAGTCCGTGGCGGTGGCGCCGGCCGAGCTCGAGGGCGCCTTTGCCGAGGGCATCGGTTTCGACGGTTCGGCGATCGAGGGGTTCGCCCGCGTCTACGAGGCCGACATGCTGGCCAAGCCCGACCCGTCGACGTTCCAGGTGCTGCCGTGGCGCGGCGACAACCCCGGCACCGCCCGCATGTTTTGCGACATCACCCTGCCCGACGGGTCGCCGAGCTTCGCCGACCCGCGGCACGTGCTCCAGCGCGCGCTCGGCAAGGCCTCCGACCTGGGGTTCACCTTCTACACCCACCCCGAGATCGAGTTCTACCTCCTCAAGCAGGGCTTCGCGCCGGGCGACAGCCCCACCCCGGTGGACCAGGCCGGCTACTTCGACCACGTGCCGCACGGCACCGGCCACGACTTCCGGCGGGCCGCGATCACGATGCTCGAGTCGATGGGCATCTCGGTCGAGTTCAGCCACCACGAGGGCGGCCCGGGGCAGAACGAGATCGACCTGCGCTACGCCGACGCGCTCTCGACCGCCGACAACATCATGACCTTCCGCACGGTCATCAAGGAAGTCGCGCTCGAGCAGGGCATCTTCGCCTCGTTCATGCCGAAACCCTTTGCGCAGCACCCCGGTTCGGGCATGCACACCCACCTGTCGCTCTTCGACGGCGACAGCAACGCCTTCCACGAGCCCGGGGCGCCGTACCAGCTGTCCAAGGTGGGGCGGCAGTTCATCGCCGGCCTGCTGCGCCACGGCGCCGAGATCACCGCCGTGACCAACCAGTGGGTCAACTCCTACAAGCGGCTGTGGGGTGGCGGGGAGGCGCCGGCCTACCTCACCTGGGGGCACAACAACCGGTCGGCGATGGTCCGGGTGCCGATGTACAAGCCGCTCAAGGGGCAGAGCAGCCGGGTCGAGGTCCGCACCGTCGACGCCGCCTGCAACCCCTACCTCGCGTTCGCGCTCATCCTCGCCGCCGGGCTCAAGGGCATCGAGGAGGACTACGAGCTGCCACCGGAGACCGAGGACGACGTGTGGGGCCTCACCTCGGCCGAGCGGCAGGCGATGGGCATCGAGCCGCTGCCGAGCTCGCTGCACGAGGCGATCCGGGTCATGGAGCGCAGCGACCTCGTCGCCGAGACCCTCGGCGAGCACGTCTTCGACTTCTTCCTGCGCAACAAGCGTGCCGAGTGGGACGACTACCGCGGCGAAATCACCCGGTTCGAGCTGGAGCGCTACCTCCCCGGCCTGTAGCGGCTGGTGCCACACTCGCTGCGTAGGGTTGGGCCGTGAGCTCAGCCCGACCCGCGTCACCGCATGCCACCTTGGCGCGACTCGGGTTCGCCGACCCGCCGCGGGCCGCCCAGCTGCTCGCTGACCGGGCACTGGCCGGACTGGTCGACCCGCTCGACGACGTCTTCAGCGACGGCCTGCCGGACGCCCTCGGGGCCGTGGCCGACCCTGACCTGGCACTGCTGTCCCTGGTGCGGCTCATGGAGTCGCTGCGCGCGACCGAACCCAGCCGTCGCGACCTCGAGCAGGGCAGTGGCACGCAGGTACGCGGGCTCCTCGCCGCCCTGCGGCACCCCGGCGCCGAACGCGACCGCCTGCTCGCCGTCCTCGGCTCCTCGACCGCGCTCGCCGACCACCTCGTCGCCCACCCCGAGCACTGGCGCAGCGTCACCGAGGCCCGGCCCCTCACCGTCGCCGAACGTGTCGTCGAGCTGACCGACGCGGTGCGCGACCCCCGCGACCCCGGCGAGCACACGGCATACGACGCCCTGCGCATCGGCTATCGACGCCAGCTGCTCGGCATCGCCGCCATCGACCTCACCGGCGGTGACCCGGTCGAGACGCTGCCCGACACGGCGGCCGCGCTGGCCGACCTCGCCGAGGCGGCGCTCGAGGCCGCCCTCGTCATCGCCCGCGACGAGGTGGGTGGACAGGCCGACCTGTGCGACTTCGCGGTGATCGGCATGGGCAAGACCGGAGGACGGGAGCTCAACTACGTCAGCGACGTCGACGTCATCTTCGTGGCCGAGCCCCGCGAGGGGGTCGACGAGGCCGAGGCGGTCGCCGCCGGGTCGGCCCTCGCGACCCACCTGATGCGGGCCTGCTCCACCTCGACCGGACAGGGCACGCTGTGGCCGGTCGACGCGGCGCTGCGCCCCGAGGGCAAGAACGGACCGCTCGTGCGCACGGTGGAGTCGCACCGCGCCTACTACGAGCGGTGGGCCAAGACGTGGGAGTTCCAGGCGCTGCTCAAGGCCCGGCCCGTCGCGGGTGACCGTGGGCTGGGGCAGCGATACCTCGACGCCGTGCAGCCCCTGGTGTGGCAGGCGGCCTCGCGCGACAACTTCGTCGAGGACGTCCAGGCGATGCGGCGGCGCGTCGAGCAGCACGTGCCCCCGGCCGAAGCCGACCGTCAGCTCAAGCTCGGCCCGGGCGGGCTGCGCGACGTGGAGTTCAGCGTGCAGCTGCTCCAGCTCGTCCACGGACGCGCCGACGAGTCGCTGCGGTCCGGGACCACGCTGGAGGCGCTCGACGCGCTCGCCCGCGGGGGCTACGTCGGGCGTGAGGACGCCGCCACGCTCGACGCGAGCTACCGGCTGCTGCGCACCCTCGAGCACCGCATCCAGCTCTTCCGGCTGCGTCGCACCCACCTGATGCCCACCGGTGAGTCCGACCTGCGCCGCCTCGGTCGCGCGCTCGGTCACCGGTCCGACGCCGCCAAGGCCGTGACCAGCCAGTGGCAGCAACAGGCCCGCGAGGTGAGGCGCATCCACGAACGCCTCTTCTACCGGCCCCTGCTCGCGGCTGTGGCCCGGCTGAGCTCGTCGGAAGCGCGCCTCGCGCCCGATGCGGCGCGAGATCGGTTGGCAGCACTGGGTTTTCGCGACCCTGCGGGAGCGATCAAGCACCTCGAGGCGCTGACGACGGGAGTCAGCCGGCGCGCCGCGATCCAGCGCACCCTGCTGCCGGTGATGCTCGGCTGGTTCGCCGACGAGGCCGACCCCGACGGGGGCTTGCTCGCCTTCCGCAAGGTGAGCGAGGAGCTCGGCTCCACCCACTGGTACCTGCGGCTGCTGCGGGACGAGGGGTCGGCCGCGGAGCGGCTCGCGCACGTGCTCGCGAGGAGCCGGTATGCCGCGGACCTCCTCGTGGGTGCGCCCGAGTCGGTCGCGATGCTGGGGGAGTCCGGCGGACTGGTGCCGACCCGGCGCGACGACCTGCACCGGCGGATGACCGCAGCGGCCAAGCGGCAGGACGACCCGGAGAAGGCGGTGCGCAGCGCGCGGGCGATCCGGCGGCAGGAGCTGTTCCGCATCGCGGTGGCCGACCTCGGTGGCGACCTCGACCTCGAGGGCGTGGGCACAGCCCTGTCCGAGCTGTCCGAGGCACTCGTCGAGACGGCGCTGGGCGTCGCCATCAGGGCCGTCGAGACGACGCTCGGGCGGCCCCTGGCCACCCGGATGCTCGTCGTCGGCATGGGACGGCTCGGCGGGGGAGAGTCCGGCTACGGGTCGGACGCCGACGTCCTCTTCGTCCACGACCCCGTGCCCGGCGGAGCGGACGGCCAGGCCCAGGACGACGCCACGGCCGTGGTCGTCCAGCTCGGGCGGCTCCTGGCCGCAGCCGGCCCCGACCCCAAGCTCGGGCTCGACGCCGACCTGCGACCGGAGGGCAAGAACGGCCCATTGGTACGCAGCCTCGCCAGCTACCGCAGCTACTACGAACGCTGGTCGCTCACCTGGGAGTCACAGGCCCTGTTGCGGGCGCGCCCCATCGCGGGTGACGCCGACCTGGCCGCCGCGTTCACCGAGCTGATCGACCCGCTGCGCTGGCCCGACGACGGCCTGGACCAGCGCCAGGTCCGCGAGATCCGCACCCTCAAGGCCCGGATGGAGGCCGAGCGGCTGCCCCGCGGCGCCGACCCCAAGAGCCACTTCAAGCTCGGTCGTGGCGGCCTGTCGGACGTCGAGTGGACGGTGCAGCTGATCCAGATGCAGCACGCCCACGCCGACCCGTCGCTGCGCACCACGAGCACCCTCGGCGCGCTGGCGGCCGCCGAGGCCGCAGGTCACCTGAGCCGGCCCGACGCCGCGGCCCTGCGGGAGTCCTGGAGCCTCGCGTCGCGGCTGCGCAACGCGGCGGTGCTCTACCGCGGGCGACCCGTGGACAGCGTCCCGTCGGACCTGCGGATGGCCGACGGCGTGAGCCGGATCCTCGGTGGGGAGCCCGGCTCGGGCGCCGATCTGGCCGAGCACTACCGCCGGGTCGCGAGGCACGCGCGCACGGTCACCGAGTTCAACTTTTACGGCAGGGCCTAGCGGGGTAGCGTCCCCCCATGGCCAGCAGGGACAGTAACTCTGTGCCCTCGTACGCCGAGGTGCTGCGGACACCGGCATACCTGCAGGTCTTCCTGGCGGCGACGTTCTCCACCTGGGGTGACTACATCGCCCGGGTCGCGGCGGCCGCGATCGTCTTCAGCTGGACGGGGTCCGCGGTCGCGACGGCGGCGACCTTCGCCGTGTCGCTGATCCCGACCATCCTCGGACGCGGTCTCCTCGGTCCCCTGTGCGACCGGTTTCCCGCCAAGGCCACCATGGTCGTCACGCACTTCGTCCGGGCCGTCATCGTCGGCCTGCTGATCCTGACCGTGGCCACCACCAGGTCTGTGGCGCTGGTGCTGGTGCTGGTCTTCCTGCTCGAGTTCGTCGGCGGACCAGCCATCACCGCGTCGCAGATGATCCTCACCGAGGTCTTTGCCCACGACCGACGGCTCTACGCCAAGGGGCTCGGGCTGGGCATCCTCGCCGGGCAGATCAACCAGGCCATCGGGCTGGCGGTGGGTGGCGTGATCGTGAGCTCGCTCGGCCACCTGCCGACCCTCGCGCTCGATGCCGCCGCGTTCGTCATCGGTGCCCTGCTGCTGATGACGGTGCGGCTGCGCCCCGTACCACCCGTCGCCAGCTCGAACTTCTTCCGCGACCTGGCCGGTGGGTGGCGTCAGATCCAGGGCGACCGGGTCCTCACCCGACTGCTCCTGCTGTCGCTGACGGCCACGTTGGCCATCTCGGCGCCCGAGGCCGTCGCGCTGCCCTACGCCGACGCCGCCACCCACAACGAGTCGTCGAGCTGGGGCGGACTGCTGATGGCCGCGCCCATCCTCGGCACGGTCCTCGGTCTCGTCCTCATCGGCCGGCTCCCGGCCGAGCGGCAGTCGGCCAACATCATGCGTCTGGCATTGCTGATGCCCCTGCCGCTGCTGGTGACGATCTTCCAGCCGCCGCTGTGGGTCGTGTGGCTCGCGTGGTTCGCGTGCGGTGCGTTGCAGGCCTTCATGCTGCCGTTGCAGGCGGCGTTCACGCTGCTCGTGCCCACGGCCCTGCGCGGGCGCGTCTTCGGGCTCGCCGGCGCGGTGTCGGTCGGGGTGAGTGGCGTCAGCTTCCTGCTGGCCGGCTGGATCTCCGAGCACACCTCACCGGCCGCTTCGGTCGGCATCTGCGCCGTGGTCACCCTCGGCATCCTCATCCTCCTGGCGGCCCGCTGGCCCAAGGACGAGGTGGCCGGCAGCATCGAGGCCACCTTCGCCGAACCCGAGATCCGCAGCGAGACCGAGAACCAGACCCAGACCCAGGCGCAGACCCAGCCCGGGACGGAGCCAAATCCGCAGCCGCAGCCGCAGACCCGGGCCTCCGTGCCGCCGGTCAACCGGGAGCGCACTTCCGGAGGCTGAGACCGGCGTCGGCCGCTGCGGCGGGCGACCTAGAATCGGGCACCATGATGTCCACGATCGACCTGCGGGGACGCCGGCCCGGCGCCCGCGAGCTGCGCCAGCTCCTGCCGCGTGCGGAGTTCGACGTTGCGGCGGCTGTCGAGACCGTCCGCCCGATCTGTGCCGACGTCCAGCATCGCGGCGCCCCCGCCCTCTACGACCTGGGGGAGCGTCTCGACGGCGTCCGCCCCCCGACGCTGCGCGTGCCCACCGCCCTACTTCAGGCTGCGCTCGACCAGCTCGACCCGCAGGTACGAGCCGCCCTGGACGAGGCGATCGCGCGCGCCCGCCTCGTCCACGAGCGCCAGCTCCCCAACAGCGAGTCGGTGCCCGTCACCGAGGGCGGGCACGTCACCAACAGCTGGGTCCCGGTCGACCGCGTCGGCCTCTACGTGCCCGGTGGTCGCGCGGTCTACCCCTCCAGCGTCGTCATGAACGTCGTCCCCGCGCAGGTCGCCGGTGTCGGCTCGCTCGCGGTCGCCAGCCCGCCGCAGCGGGAGAACACCGGTGAGTTCGCCGGATACCCGCACCCCACCGTGCTCGCCGCGTGCGCCCTCCTCGGGGTGGACGAGGTGTATGCCGTGGGCGGCGCCCAGGCGGTCGCGGCCTTCGCGTACGGGTTCGCCGACGAGACCGACGTGGTCGACGGGTCGCCGGTCGAGTGCGCCCCCGTCAGCCTCGTCACCGGTCCCGGCAACATCTACGTCGCCGCCGCCAAGCGCCACCTCAAGGGGCTCATCGGCATCGACGCCGAAGCCGGGCCCACCGAGATCATGGTCCTGGCCGACGACACCGCCGACCCGGTCCACGTCGCTGCCGACCTCATCTCCCAGGCCGAGCACGACCCGCAGGCTGCCTCGGTGCTCGTCACCGCCAGCACCGCGCTGGCCGACGCCGTCGCCGCCGAGCTGGCGCGTCGCGTCGCCGCCACCAAGCACTCCGAGCGAGTGACGCAGGCCCTGTCCGGTCGCCAGTCCGGCGTCGTCCTCGTTGACGACCTCGACGCCGGCTTCGACGTCGTCAACGCCTACGGCGCCGAGCACCTCGAGCTCCAGGTCGACAACGCGGCGCCGCTCGCGTCGCAGCGGGTCCGCAACGCCGGAGCCGTCTTCGTGGGCGCGTACGCACCGGTGAGCCTCGGGGACTACCTCGCCGGGTCCAACCACGTCCTGCCGACCGGCGGGTGTGCGTGCCACAGCAGTGGTCTGTCGGTGCACTCGTTCCTGCGGTCGATGCAGGTCATCGACTACGGCCCCGCCGCGCTGCGCGAGGTCGCCGACCAGGTCGTCGCGCTCGCCCAGGCCGAGGACCTGCCCGCCCACGGCGAAGCGGTCCGCGCCCGCTTCGACGCCTGACGATGGATGTCGCCTTGACCGAACCGGCCGACCTCCAGTCGCTGCTGCGCGCCGACCTGCGGGGCGGCACGCCCTACGGCGCACCCCAGCTCGACGTGCCCGTCCGGCTCAACACCAACGAGAACTCCTACGACGTACCCACAGAGGTCGTCGAGGAGATCGGGCGCGCGGTGACCGCCGCTGCTCCCCACCTCAACCGCTACCCCGACCGGGAGTTCACCGACCTGCGCACTGCCCTCGCGGCATACCTCGCCACCACCTCGGGTGTCGACGTGACGCCCGGACAGGTCTGGGCCGGCAACGGGTCCAACGAGGTGCTCCAGCACCTCGTCCTCGCCTTCGGCGGACCGGACCGCACCGCGCTCGGGTTCACGCCGGCCTACTCGATGCACCCCATCATCAGCCGCTCCGTGGGCACCACGTGGGTCGACGGGCTGCGCGGGCAGGGCGGGCAGGCGTTCGACCTCACCGTCGACAGTGCCGTCGCCCAGGTGCACGAGCACGAGCCGAACCTCGTCTTCCTCTGCTCACCGAACAACCCCACCGGCACCGCGCTCGACCTCGACGTCGTGGAGGCGGTGTATGCCGCGGCCCCCCGGGCCGTGGTCGTGGTGGACGAGGCGTATGCCGAGTTCGCCCGACCGGGGACCCCGAGCGCGCTGACCCTGCTCGAGGGGCGGCCGCGGCTCGTCGTCACCCGCACCATGAGCAAGGCGTTCGCTTTCGCCGGTGGACGCCTCGGTTACCTCGCGGCCGACGCCGAGCTGGCCGACGCGCTGCGGCTCGTGCGCCTGCCCTACCACCTGTCGGCGCCCACGCAGGCGATCGCGCTCGCGGCACTGCGCCATGCCGACCTCATGCTCGCGACCGTCGAGGCGATCAAGACCCAGCGCGACCGCATGGTCACCGAGCTGGCGGCGATGGGTCTCGACCCGGTGCCGAGCGACGCCAACTTCGTCCTGTTCGGCGGCCTCGCCGACGCGGGCGCGACGTGGCGGGCGCTGCTCGAGCGGGGTGTGCTGGTGAGGGACGTCGGCATTCCCCACTATCTTCGTGTCACGGCCGGGACCCCGGCCGAGACGGATGCGTTCCTCGGTGCCATGGCCGAGGTCGTGGGCAAGGACAGGAGCGAGCGGTGACCGCAGCGGACCGCACGGCGGCCCTGAGCAGGACGACGTCGGAGTCGAGCGTCGAGCTCGAGCTCAACCTCGACGGCACCGGCCAGTCCGACATCGACACGGGGGTGCGGTTCTACGACCACATGCTCGCCTCGCTCGCGAAGCACTCGCTCATCGACCTGCGGGTCAAGGCCACCGGTGACGTCGACGTCGACGCGCACCACACGGTCGAGGACGTCGCGATCGTGCTCGGCGACGCACTGCGCGAGGCGCTCGGCGACAAGAGCGGAATCGCCCGGTTCGGTGACGCGACCGTGCCGCTGGACGAGGCGCTCGCCCAGGCTGTCGTCGACGTGGCCGGCCGCCCCTATGTCGTGCACACCGGCGAGCCCGACGGCCAGCAGTACGTCCTCATCGGTGGCCACTTCACCGGGTCCATGACCCGGCACGTCTGGGAGTCGCTGGCCGGCCGGGCGGGCATCGCCCTGCACGTGCGCGTGCTGTCCGGACGCGACCCGCACCACATCGTCGAGGCGCAGTTCAAGGCCGTGGCGCGTGCCCTGCGCGCCGCCGTGGCACGCGACGAGCGAGTCGTCGGGGTGCCCAGCGCGAAGGGCAGCCTCTCCACGTGAACGAGCGGTGGCAGCCGGCGCAGTCGCGCGGGCTGCTCCTGGTGCCCGGCGAGCCCGCGCCCGCGCAGGCCTGGGTCCGCACCGGGCTCGTCGCCTGCCAGGTCGTCGACCGCGGGCGTTGGACGGCACTGGTCCCCGTCGAGGACCGCTCGCGCGCCCAAGAGCCTTACGACGACGCCGCGACGGTGCTCGTCTCGCGGCCCCTGCCGCGCAAGCTGCGCCCGGCCCTGGGGGTGCTGCACGTCGACCACCGCGCCGCCGTGGTCGTGCAGCCCGCCGGGATGCGGCACCAACCGCGCTGGCTGGTGTGGGAGCCCGGTGCAGGTCACGTGCGCACGCCCGGCCTCGACCTCGCGACCCCGGACGACCTCGCCGAGACGGCCGGCCGACCCGGTGCGGCGCGCGACGTGGCGCAGGTCGTCACCGACCGGTCCGGCGACGCCGTGCGCCTGCTCACCGACCTGCTGACCGTGCTGGGCCTTCCCGGCGCCGACCTGCTCGGCCGGCACACCGGGCTGCGCGGTCAGGTCGTGGCGCCCACCGCCCAGGCCGTCGAGCGGTTCGACGTCCGGATGGCCGAGATCGCCCGGCACCACCGCGAGCTGGAGGACAACACGTGAGCCGAGCCAACCCGCGGGTGGTCGTCCTCGACTACGGCAGTGGCAACGTGCACTCGGCCGTGCGCGCGCTCGAGCACGTCGGTGCGCAGGTGCAGCTGACCGCGGACCGCACGCTGGCCCAGGACGCGGACGGCCTGTTCGTGCCCGGCGTCGGCAACTTCCACGCCTGCATGCGTGGGCTCCGGGCGGCCGACGGCCCACGCATCATCGAGACCCGGCTGGCCGGCGGACGCCCGGTGCTCGGTGTCTGCGTCGGCATGCAGGTCATGTTCGACGGCTCCGACGAGCCGAGCGACGCACCGGTCGACGGGCTGGGCGAGTGGCCGGGCCAAGTCGCGCGCCTGGCCGCGGACGTCGTCCCCCACATGGGCTGGTCACCGCTGGAGGTGGCCGAGGGGTCGCGGCTGTTCGCCGGCGTCGAGGGGGAGCGCTTCTACTTCGTGCACTCGTATGCCGCGCCGCGGTGGACGCTCGAGGCCACCGGGCCCTTTGAGGTCGTCGCGCCGTTGGTGACGTGGGCGGAGCACGGCGACCGTTTCGTCGCGGCCGTCGAGAACGGGCCGCTCGCCGCCACCCAGTTCCACCCCGAGAAGTCCGGCGAGGCCGGCCTCACCCTCCTCGAGAACTGGGTGCGGTCACTGTGACGAGCGCCCGCCACACCTCGATCTCCGCAACGGAAGGACACCCGATGACCGACCAGCCGAGGCTGGAGCTGCTCCCCGCCGTCGACGTGCAGGACGGCCGCGCCGTCCAGCTGGTGCAGGGCGTCGCCGGCAGCGGCGGCGAGTTCGGCGACCCGTGGGAGGCCGCGCTGGCCTGGCAGGAGCAGGGCGCGCAGTGGCTGCACCTCGTCGACCTCGACGCGGCATTCGGCCGGGGCTCCAACCGTGAGCTGCTCGCCTCCATCGTCGGGCGCCTCGACCTCCAGGTGGAGATGAGCGGCGGCATCCGCGACGCCGAGTCGCTCGAGGCCGCACTCGCGACCGGCTGCCGACGGGTCAACCTCGGCACCGCCGCCCTGGAGGACCCCGACTGGACCGCGTCCGCCATCGCCGAGCACGGCGACCGGGTGGCGGTCGGGCTCGACGTGCGCGGTACGACGCTGGCCGCGCGCGGCTGGACCCAGGAGGGCGGCGACCTCTGGGAGACCCTGGAGCGGCTGGACCGCGAGGGCTGCGAGCGCTACGTCGTCACCGACGTCAACAAGGACGGCATGCTCAAGGGGCCCAACCTCGACCTGCTGCGCGACGTCTGCGCCCGCACCGACCGCCCGGTCGTGGCGTCCGGTGGTGTCTCGACGCTGGAGGACATCGCGGCGATCCGTGGCCTGGTGCCCGATGGCGTCGAGGGTGCGATCGTCGGCTCGGCGCTCTACCGCGGGGCGTTCACGCTGCCGCAGGCGCTCGACGTGGCAGGCCGGCCGTGACCGGCGGTCACGACTCGGCCGGCATCCCCTTCGGGGGCCGTGAGCTGACCGGCACCGGCTTCGACGGTGACACCGGCTCCGCCGATGCGGCGCTCGAGGCGGCCCTCTCCGACCCGGCCGACGAGCGCGCGCTCATGACAGCCGTCGCGGCGGCACGGTTCATCGTGCCCATCGTCGCCGAGCCGGCCGAGGTCGACGACAGCGGCGAGCTCGCCGTCGAGAAGCAGACCGACATGGCCGCGGTCACCCTCGTCGCACCTGACGGCACGCGCGCGCTGCCCGTGTTCACCTCGGTCGCGGCGCTGGCCACCTGGGACCCGGCAGCCCGTCCCGTGCCGGTCACCGCCGCGCGGGCCGCGCAGGCGGCCGTGTCCGAGCGCTGCGACGTCATGGTGGTCGACGTGGCCGGTCCCCGCACGGTCGCGCTGCGGCCGAGCATGGTGTGGGCGCTGGCGCAGCAACGCGACTGGCTGCCCGCCCACGAGGACGTCGTCGTCGAGCGCGCGGTCGAGTCGGCCACACGCGAACGCGAGGAGGTCGCGGCATACGCCATCGAGGGCGGGGCCCCGGGCGAAGGCGTGCTGCGAGTCGTCCTCGAGCTGCGCCCCGGGCTCACGTCCGAGCAGGTGCAGGAGGTCGCGACCTCGGTGGGCGAGCGGCTCGCCACCGACGGCGAGGTCCGCGCTCGCATCGACGGGCTGGCGTTCTCGATCCGCTGACGCGGGTCAGCCGTGTGGCGGCGCCAGCTCGGTCACCGTCACGACCGCCGACACCGGCAGCGGCGCATAGAGATGGGGAAAGACCTCGCCGGTCTCGGGGTTGCCGACCTCGCGGACGGGCGGCGCGGGCAGCAGATCCTCGTCGATCTCCAACAGCAGCAACGGTTTCGTGACGTCGGCGTAGAAACGACGGCGGACCGCGGGCCACTGCTGCGCGGTCGAGCAGTGGATGAAACCCTCCTCGGCCAGGGTGCGCCCACGGGTCGACTGGTCGTAGCTGCCGGACTGCTGGGCCGCGGCCCAGTGGGGCGACTCGGCGAGGTGATAGATCGTCACGAGCGCAGGGTATGCCGGGTGGTCGCCGGGGCGTCCGGGGCACCGTCCCGGTGTCAGGGGTGAAACCCGGATGACTGGTGTCGGTGCGCAGTGCCACAGTGGGTGGGTGCTGTCCCGCTACCGCCGCGTCCTCGCGATCCCCGCCGTCCGTCGGGCTCTGGTGCTCGGGCTGCTGGTGCGGATGCCGATCTTCGCCGGTGGTGTCGTCATCACCCTGCACGTCGTGAGCCACCTCGGCCGGTCCTATGGTGCCGCCGGCCTCGTGTCGGCGGCCGCGACCATCGCCATCGCGATCAGCGGCCCGTGGCGCGGGCGGCTGCTCGACCGGATGGGTCTGCGGCGCGTGGTCGTGCCGTCGATCGTCGTCGCCGCGGTGTGCTGGTCGATCGCGCCGTTCGTGCCGTACTGGTGGCTGCTCGGGCTCGCGGCGCTGGCCGGGCTGTTCGTCATCCCGTCGTTCTCGATCATCCGGCAGGCGATCATCGCCGCGGTCCCCGAGGACGACCGGCGCACCGCCATCTCGCTGGACTCGGTGGCCGTCGAGCTGTCGTTCATGATCGGCCCTGCGGCGGGGGTGTGGGCCGCGACGGTGTGGTCCACCGACTGGGTCCTGTTCACCATCGAGATGCTCGGCGTCGCCGCCGGCATACTCCTGTGGGTCGTCGACCCCGCCCTGCACGAGGCGCCCGACGAGACGGCGGACGCCACCGAGGTGCCCGCTGCCGAGGTGCCTCGGTCGGCGTGGTTCCGGCCAGGCCTCGTCGTGGTGCTGCTCGGCGCGGCGGCCACGACCTTCGTCCTCGGCGGCACCGACATCGGTGTCGTGGCGGCGCTGCGCGACTTCGACGCCCAGCCCTCGATCGGGTTGGTGCTCGCGGTCTGGGGCTTCGGGTCCCTGCTGGGCGGGCTCGTCTACGGCGGCCTGCACCGGTCGGTCAACGCCTTCTGGCTGCTCGCCGGTCTCGGCCTGGTGACGTTGCCGATGGCGTTCGCGGTCAACCCACTCACCCTGGCGCTGCTGGCGTTCGTGGCCGGACTGTTCTGCGCCCCGACCATCACCGCGACGATCGACCAGGTCAGCCGGATGGTCCCGGCCAGCGCCCGCGGCGAGGCCATGGGCTGGCACGGGTCGTCGATGACCGCGGGCATGGCCGTCGGCGCGCCGGCCGCCGGGTTCGCCATCGACCACCAGGGCTGGCCGGCGGGGTTCGTGGCGGTGGCCCTGGCCGGTCTCGTGGTGGCGCTGGTGGGCGCGCTCGGCACCTCGACCCGGGCGCGCACCCGTCGCGCGCGGGCCGCGGACACGGGTGCGCAGACGGATGCGCCGCAAGCCGTGGTCGGTGGATAGCCTCCCGCCGTGCACACCAACGAGTTCGGGCAGCCGGTCGGCCGACCCGTCGCCGGCTGGACGCCGCGCCCGCCGTTCGCACCCGTCGTCCTCACGGGCCGGACCTGCCGGCTGGAGCCGGCCGGTCCGCAGCACACTGACCGTCTGCACCAGGCGCTCGACGTCGACAGCGACCCGGTCATCTGGGCCTACTACCCGCAGGGTCCGTATGCCGACCCCGCGGCGTTGGGTGCGTGGGTGGCCGACCTCGACCGGTCACCCACGAGCGCACCGTTCGCCATCCTCGACCCCGACGGTCGCGCGCTCGGCATCGCGAGCTACCTGCGGATCGACCCTCCCAACGGGTCGATCGAGGTCGGCGGCATCGTCATGTCGTCGGCCCTGCAGCGCACCACGGCGTCGACCGAGGCGATGTACCTCATGATGCGCCACGTCTTCGATGACCTCGGCTACCGCCGCTACGAGTGGAAGTGCGACTCGACGAACGCCCCGTCGCGTCGTGCCGCCGGCCGCCTCGGCTTCAGCTACGAGGGCACCTTCCGCAACGCCGTCGTCTACCGCGGCCGCAACCGCGACACCGACTGGTACTCCATCACCGACGACGAGTGGCCGGCGATCCGCGCCGAGCTGGAGCGCTGGCTCGACCCCCGCAACTTCGACGCCGACGGCACCCAGCGCACGCGTCTGGACACCGCCGCCGCGCTGGGTGGTCCACGCCCCGTCTCACCCCAGGACGTCTCAGCCCAGGACCGCTGAACGGGCTCCGCCACCTGCCGGAGGCGCCGGACGCCGCATCCCGGGATCGTCAGGGGTGGAGGTGGGTCGTGTCATTCATCGAGCCGGCGAGAGCAGTGCCCAAGGACCCCGCGGTGGAGCAGCTGTATGCCGCGGAGCGCCAGTCGTGGGGGTACCTGCCCAACTATGCGGAGCTGTTCAGCCACGAGCCGGCGGTCATGGCCGCGTGGCGCCAGCTGGTGGGGTCGATCCGGGGCTCCATGGACCGGCGCCGCTTCGAGCTGGTCACGCTGGCCGCGGCCCAGGCGCGCGGCTCGAGCTACTGCTCGCTGGCCCACGGCAAGTTCCTCGCCGACCTCTTCCACACCCCGGACGAGGTCGCAGGGCTCGCCGGTGCCGATCGGCCCGACCCGGCCGACGAGCTCGACCTGGCGCTGATGGAGTACGCCCGCCACGTCGCCCTCGACCCCGCGAGCGTGACCCGGGCGGAGGTCGACCGGCTGCGCACCCTCGGGCTGGGCGACCGCGACATCTTCCTCGTCGCCGCGGCAGTCGCTGCGCGGTGCTTCTTCGCCACGCTCCTGGACGGCCTCGGCGCCGAGCCGGACGCCGAGCTGGGCGCCCTGCCCGAGCCGATGCGCTCGGCCCTGACCGTCGGGCGCCCGATCGCCGGGCAGGCTCAGACGACCGAGCCGGTGAGCTTCTCGCCCGGTCCCTGACCGGGCGGGTCGGGCACGACCGACGCCTCACGGAAGGCCAGCTGCAGCGACTTCAGGCCGTCGCGCAGGGGAGCGGCGTGCTGGCTGCCCAGGTCGGGGGCGGATGCGGTGACCAGACCGGCCAGGGCGGTGATCAGCCGCCGGGCCTCGTCGAGGTCGAGGTGGTCCTGCGCGTCCGGCCCCTCGGCCAGCCCGCACTTGACGGCCGCGGCCGACATGAGGTGGATGGCGGCGGTCGTGATGACCTCGACGGCGGGCACCTCGGCGATGTCTCGCGCGGCGGATGCTGCCTCGTCCGAGGGCAGGGGATTGGGTGATTGCGTGCTCACACTGCTACCCTTTCAGATCGACCGGCCGCGCCCTCGGGTGCGGTGTGCAAGTGAAGCAGCACCTGCTTCCACCCGCGTCGACCGCCAGCTCCACAGGTCGCCGGGTTCGGTGAGGAAACGCAATGGTGAGTATGCCGCGGGGTCAGCCACGCGGCATACCGGCAGCACGCGACCCTCACGACGGATCAGGTGAGGCTTCCCACGCAACGGCGACGGGGAGCCTTTTCTCGTTGCTGCGGCCACTGACCAGTTCGCCAGCACAAGGAGACACACCATCAGCGAGCCTCGCATCAACGACCGCATCCGAGTCCCGGAAGTGCGGTTGGTTGGCCCCAACGGAGAGCAGGTCGGCATCGTCCGCGTCGAGGACGCGCTGCGACTGGCTGCCGAGGCTGACCTCGACCTCGTCGAGGTGGCCCCGATGGCCAAGCCTCCGGTCGCCAAGCTCATGGACTTCGGCAAGTTCAAGTACGAAGCCGCCATGAAGGCGCGGGAAGCACGCAAGAACCAGGTCAACACGGTCATCAAGGAGATCAAGCTCCGCCCCAAGATCGACCCGCACGACTACGGCACCAAGAAGGGCCACGTCGAGCGGTTCCTCAAGGGCGGTGACAAGGTCAAGGTGACGATCATGTTCCGCGGCCGCGAGCAGTCCCGCCCCGAGCTGGGCTTCCGGCTGCTGCAGCGCCTCGCCGAGGACGTCATCGAGCTCGGCACCGTCGAGTCGGCCCCCAAGCAGGACGGCCGCAACATGATCATGGTGCTGGCCCCGACGAAGAAGAAGTCCGAGGCCAAGGCCGAGCAGCGCCGCGCGCGCAACACCGGCGACAAGGCGGCCGAGGGCGCAGCCCCCGCCGAGCAGCCCGCCGAGGACAGCGCCGGCTGACCGGACGCAGCACCCAGCACGACACCAGCACCACCACCCACGACGGCCCGCCGTCAGACACGAAGGAGATCGGCAGCCATGCCGAAGAACAAGACGCACTCGGGCGCCAAGAAGCGCTTCCGGATCACCGGCAAGGGCAAGGTCATGCGCGAGCAGACCAATGGTCGCCACCTGCTCGAGCACAAGTCCTCGAAGTACATGCGCTCGATCGCGAACGACGTCGAGGTCGCCAAGGCGGACGCCAAGAAGGTCAAGAAGCTCCTCGGCCGCTGAGCCGAGCCCACCCACCAGCAGCACCGGGCTCAGCACAGCAGCAGCCTCCGGTCGTACAACCAAGCAAGGAGAACTCACGTGGCACGCGTGAAGCGGGCGGTCAACGCCCAGAAGAAGCGCCGGGTCGTCCTCGAGCGCGCCAGCGGCTACCGCGGGCAGCGCTCGCGCCTCTACCGCAAGGCCAAGGAGCAGGTCACCCACTCCCTCGGCTACAGCTACCGGGACCGTCGCGCCAAGAAGGGTGACTTCCGTCGCCTGTGGATCCAGCGCATCAACGCCGGCGCCCGCGCCAACGGCATGACCTACAACCGGTTCATCCAGGGCCTCAAGGCCGCGGAGATCGAGGTCGACCGTCGCATGCTCGCCGAGCTCGCCGTCAACGACGAGGCCGCCTTCGCCGCGCTCGTCGAGGTCGCCAAGGCCAACGTGCCGGCGACCGCCGACGCCAGCGCCTGAGCGCAGACCATTCCACGAACGCCGGGTCTCCCGTGCTGACCAACCCCCGAGCTGATCGGGTGCGTGCGGTCGCCGGGTTGGCCCGGCGTTCGTCGCGTCAGAAGGCGGGCCGCTTCCTCGTCGAAGGCCCGCAGGGTGTCCGCGAGGCGGTGCGGTGGCGCCCGGACCTCGTCGTCGACGTCTACGTCACCTCCGAGGCCGCCCACAGGTATGCCGCCGACATCGTCGAACCCGCTACTGCCGCAGGGCTTTTCGTCCACGAGGTGAGTGACGAGGTGCTCGCCGCCATGTGCGACGCCGACGCGCCGCAGGGCATTGCCGCGGTATGCCGCGTGCCCGAGTCGTCGTTGGACGCCGTCCTCGCGGACGGGCCGCGCCTGTTGGTGCTGCTCACCAACGTGCGCGACCCCGGCAACGCCGGCACCGTCATCCGCGGCGCCGACGCCACCGGGGCGGCGGCGGTGCTGGTCTCCGAGGCGTCCGTCGACGTGTTCTCTCCCAAGGTCGTCCGCTCGACCGTGGGCTCGGTGTTCCACCTGCCCGTCGTGACCGGCCTCGACACCGAGACGACCATCGCGCGGCTGCGCGCGGACGGCATCCGGGTCATCGCCGCCGACGGGGCTGGCGAGCAGCTGCTCGGTGCCGTCGACCTCACGCCGCCGCACGCCTGGGTGATGGGCAACGAGGCGTGGGGGTTGCCGCAGGAGACCCGCGCGCTGTGTGACGAGGTCGTGCGCGTGCCCATCTGGGGCAAGGCGGAGTCGCTCAACCTGGCGATGGCCGCGACGGTCTGTCTCTACGCGTCGGCCGGAGCCCAGAACCGTTAGGGTCCGTGGCATGGACTACCGGCCGGAGGACGTGCTCGACGAGCGGGCTGCCCGGGTGGCCGCGGAGCTCATCCCCGACGGGTTCATCTCCGCCGACGCAAGCGCGCGGATCATCTTCGTGAACCGCCGGGCAGCCGACCTGGTGGGTCGCCCGGCCGCTGAGCTCGAGGGAATGGACGTGCGCGAGGCGGTCGACCTCCTGGACGGCGACGGCTCGTCGTGGTGGCAGACGACCAACCCCTGGGGTGGGCTGGCGACGCGCACCGGGCACCGGGAGCGCCTGCTCATGATGCGGCACAACAGCCGCGAGGTGCTGGTGACCGCCAAGTACCTGCGTCCGGGCCGCGGCGAGCCGGTCAACCGGGTGACCGTCCTCATGCGTGACGGCATGCACCGGCGCCGCGTCGAGGCCGAGAACGCCGCCGTCATCTCCACCGTGGCCCACGAGCTGCGCTCGCCCCTGACCTCGGTCAAGGGCTTCACGGCGACGCTGCTCAAGCGGTGGGAACGGTTCTCCGACGAGCAGAAGCGACTGATGCTCGAGACCATCGAGGCCGACGCCGACCGCGTCACCCGGCTCATCACCGAGCTGCTCGACGTCTCGCGGATCGACGCGGGACGGCTGCAGATCCGTCCGTTGCCGGTCGACATCGAGCTGGTCTTCCAGCGTCACGTCGACCGCGCCGTGGCGAGCGGCCTGGAGCCCGAGCGGTTCCGCATCGAGGTCGCCGACGACCTGCCCGAGGTGTGGGCCGACCCCGACCGGCTCGACCAGATCCTCTCCAACCTGATCGAGAACTCCATCCGCCACGGCGACGGCACCGTCACGGTGGCGGCCCGACCCGCGTCGGCGGACTCCGTGGCGGCGATGGCTGCCAAGGGACGCGGCGACGATGGGGTCGAGCTGCTCATCAGTGACGAGGGTCGCGGCATACCCGACGAGCAGCGGGGACTGGTGTTCACGCGGTTCTGGCACGGGTCCGGGCGCGGCAGCACGGGCCTTGGTCTCTACGTCGTCAAGGGCCTCGTCGAGGCCCACGGCGGCCAGGTCGTCGCCGAGTCCGCGCCCGGCGGGGGCGCACAGTTCCGTCTCAGCCTGCCCAGCCAACCGCCGGACTACCTCGCGTAGGGGCTACGCTGATCGCCATGAGCCCACGCCAGCTGCGATTTACCGCGCCTTCGGACGCGGCCGTCGCGCTGCGCTGAGGGCGACCACCCGGCATACCACTGCCGCTGCGCTGGCCACCCACTCCGCGTCCGGAGGCATCCCACTGCCCCCATAGACTTGCGCGCGCCGCGCACCGACCCGAAGTGGAACGAGATGTCTGGACCCAACACGCAGTACGACCCGGTGGAGGTCGCCGCCCTCGACCCCGAGGCGATCGACTCGGCGGTGACCGAGGCGCTGGCCGCGGTCGCCGCCGCCACGTCCCTCGACGACCTGAAGGCGGCGCGGCTCGCCCACCAGGGGGAGAAGAGCCCGCTGGCCCTCGCCAACCGTGAAATCGGGGCGCTGCCGCCGAGCGCCAAGGCCGAGGCCGGCAAGCGGGTCGGTCAGGCACGCGGCCGCGTCGGCCAGGCGCTCAAGGAACGGCAGGCGCAGCTCGAGGCCGAGCGCGACGAGCGCATCCTCGTCGAGGAGGCACTCGACGTGACGGTGCGGGTGCCGCGGCGCCCCCTGGGTGCGCGCCACCCGATCAGCCTGGTCACCGAGCGGGTCGAGGACATCTTCGTCTCGATGGGCTGGGAGATCGCCGAGGGACCCGAGCTCGAGGCCGAGTGGCTCAACTTCGACGCGCTCAACATCGCCGCCGACCACCCCGCCCGCCAGGAGCAGGACACGTTCTTCGTCGAGCCGGCCGGGTCCGGGCTCGTCCTGCGCACGCACACCTCGCCGGTGCAGGTGCGGACCATGCTCGAGCACGAACCGCCCATCTACGTGCTGTGCCCGGGCAAGGTGTTCCGCACCGACGACCTCGACGCCACCCACACGCCGGTGTTCCACCAGTTCGAGGGGCTCGTCGTCGACGAGGGCATCACCATGGCCCACCTCAAGGGCACCCTCGACGCGTTCGTGCAGCGGTTGTTCGGTGACGGCATCGAGACGCGGCTGCGACCCAACTACTTCCCGTTCACCGAGCCGAGTGCCGAGATCGACTGCCGTTGCTGGGTGTGCGGCGGCTCCGGGGTGCTCGACGGCCAGCCCTGCCGCACCTGCGGTGGCACCGGCTGGATCGAGCTCGGCGGCTCCGGCATGGTCAACCAGCGGGTGCTGCGCGCGGCCGGCGTCGACACCGACCGCTACAGCGGCTTCGCGTTCGGGCTCGGCATCGAGCGCTCACTCATGTTGCGGCACAACGTCGGCGACATGCACGACATCGTCGAGGGAGACGTCCGCTTCTCCCAGCAGTTCGGAATGGAGATCTGATGTACGCGCCCGTGTCCTGGCTGCGCGAGCTCACCGACGTGCCCGCCGACGCGACCGGTGCCGACGTCGCCGCGACCCTCGTGCGCGTCGGTCTCGAGGAGGAGGGCCTGCACGGCGGTGACATCCAGGGGCCGCTGGTTGTCGGACGTGTCCTCACCGTGGAGCCCGAGCCGCAGAAGAACGGCAAGACCATCAACTGGTGCACGGTCGACGTCGGCCAGCACGGCCAGATGCTCACCGAGGGCAAGCCGCAGGAGATCGTCTGCGGCGCCCACAACTTCGGGCCTGGTGACCTCGTCGTCGTCGTGCTGCCGGGCGGTGTGCTGCCCGGCGGGTTCGAGATCTCCGCCCGCAAGACCTACGGCCACGTGTCCAACGGCATGATCTGCTCGGCCATGGAGCTCGGACTCGGCGAGGACCACAGCGGCATCATCGTGCTCGGCGAGTTGCTCGGACCTGAGGCGGCCGCCGACCTCAAGCCCGGTGACGACGCGATCGAGCTGCTGGGGCTGGCCGACGAGGTCGTCGAGGTCAACGTCACCCCGGACCGCGGCTACTGCTTCTCGATGCGGGGCATCGCGCGCGAGTACGCCCTGTCGTCCGGAGCGGCCTACCGCGACCCGGCCGACCCGGCGGCGCTTCCCGTGGACGCGCCGGGCGAGGGCGGGTATGCCGTGCACCTCACCGACCAGGCGCCGATCGACGGGCGCGACGGGTGCGACCGCTACATCGCGCGGGTGGTCCGTGGCGTCGACGCCACGGCAACGAGCCCACAGTGGATGCAAAAGCGTCTGACCCAGGTGGGGATGCGGCCGATCTCGCTGGCTGTCGACGTCACCAACTACGTGATGATGCTGCTCGGGCAGCCGCTGCACGCCTTCGACCTCGACACCCTGTCGGGTTCGGTCGGCACGCGGCGGGCGCGGGCGGGGGAGAAGCTCACGACCCTCGACGACGTCGAGCGCTCGCTCGACCCCGAGGACCTGCTCATCGTCGACGGCGCCGACACCCCGCTGGCCATTGCCGGCGTCATGGGTGGCGCGACGTCCGAGGTCGGCGAGAGCACGACGAACGTGCTGATCGAGGCGGCCCACTTCGACCAGGTCTCGGTCGCCCGGTCCGCCCGTCGGCACCGCCTCAGCACCGAGGCGTCGCGCCGGTTCGAGCGCGGCGTCGACCCCGACGTCACGGCCGCGGCCGCGCAGCTCGCCGTCGACCTGCTCGTGGAGCACGGCGGCGGCACGGCCGACCCGGCATACACCGACGTCGACCACCGGCCCGCGCGTCGGGCATTCGACTTCGACGTCACGCTGCCGACGCGCTACGTCGGGCTCGACTACCCGCGCGAGGAGGTGCTGGCGACGCTGCGCGCCATCGGCTGTGAGGTGGACGAGGGCGACGGCGACGTGGTCTCGGTGCTGCCCGCGTCGTGGCGCCCGGACCTCACCGATGGTCCCGAGCTGGTCGAGGAGGTCGCGCGGGTGCGCGGCTACGACCAGATCCCGTCGGTGCTGCCGCAGCCCAAGTCCGCCGGTCGCGGGCTCACCCACGGGCAGCGCATTCGCCGTGTCGTGGCGACAACCCTTGCGCAGCAAGGGCTTTCGGAGGTCCTGAGCTACCCGTTCGTGGGTGCGGGGCTCTTCGACAAGCTGGGCTACGCAGCCGATGACCCCCGCCGCGGGGTCGTCACGCTGTCGAACCCGTTGTCGGACGAGGCGCCCCTGATGCGCACGTCGGTGCTCGACACGTTGCTGGAGACGTTGCGCCGCAACGTCTCTCGCGGACAGCGTGACGTTGCCGTCTTCGAGGTGGGTCTGGTGACCGACGGCTCGGGCGAGTCGCGCACGGCGCCGGTGCCCAGCGTCGACGGACGGCCCGACGACGCCACCCTCGAGGCGTTGTATGCCGCGGTGCCGCCGCAGCCGAGGCACGTCGCCTACGCGGCGGCTGGCGACGTCGAGCGAGGTGGCCCCTGGGGTCCGGCCCGCTCGGCCGACACCGGTGACGCCGTCGCGTGGGCGCTGACGGTGGGCCGTGCGGTCGGCCTCGACCTCCAGGTGGCCCCGGCCGAGCGCGCGCCGTGGCACCCGGGGCGTTGTGCCGTCATCACCCTCGCCGACGGCACGGTCGTGGGGTACGCCGGTGAGCTGCACCCCAAGGTCGTCGCCGCACTCGAGCTGCCTGCGCGCACCGTCGCCGGGGAGCTCGACGTCGACGTCCTCGTGGCTGCCACCGGCACGCCTGTCGACGCGGTGGCGCTGTCGACCTACCCGGTGGCGCATACCGATGTGGCCCTCGTCGTCGACGAGGCGGTCACGGCTGCCGAGGTCGAGGGCGCCCTGCGGTCCGGGGCCGGAGGCGACCTCGAGAGTGTGGTGCTCTTCGACACCTACCGGGGTGACCAGGTCGGCGAGGGCCGCAAGTCCCTGGCCTACCGGCTCACCTTCCGTGCGAACGACCGCACCCTCACGACCGACGAGGTCAGCGCGCTGCGCGACCGGGCCGTGGCCGAGGCCGCGAGCCGCACCGGTGCGGTGCAGCGATGACCCAGCGCGTCGCCGTGGTGACCGGTGCCTCTCGGGGCATCGGTCGCCACCTTGCGGATGCCCTCGAGGGCGCCGGGTATGCCGTGGAGCGCGGCTCGACCTCGGTCGCGCCGGTCACCGACCCGCGTGCCGTCCAGGCCTGGGTTGACGACATCGTCGCCAGGCGGGGCCGGATCGACCTGCTCGTCAACAACGCCGGGGTGATCGACGCGGAGGTGTCGCTGGCCGACAGTGATCCCGAGCAGTGGTGGCGGACGGTCGAGGTCAACGTTCGGGGTCCGTACCTCACGACCCGGTTCGCCTGGCCGCACCTCGTCGCCGCGGGTGGGGGTCGCATCGTCAACATCAACTCCGGTGCGGCGTACCGCAATGCGCGGCTAGCCACGGCATACAACGTCAGCAAGGGGGCGCTGGCGCGCCTCACTGCCGCCACGGGACTTGACCCGGACAGCCCGGTGCGTTCCTTCGACCTGGCACCGGGTGTGGTGCGGACCGACATGACCGAGGCGATGGAGGCCCACGCCGACCGCACCGAGTGGACCGACCCCGCCGACGTGGCAGAGCTCCTGCTCGCCCTGGCGTCGGGGCGGCTCGACGCCTGGTCGGGACGCATGGTCCGGGTGGGAGTCGACACGCCGGAGTCGCTGGTGGAGCGGGCCGCACAGGGCCTGGACGACGCCGACCGCACGCTCGGACTGGTGCGCTGGGGAGACGACGACCCGCTCAGCTGACCGACGGCTGCTCCATCCGTGCATGTTCATGCGCGAACCGGTATGCTCATGCACATGGTGCGGGCAGCAGTGGCGGGTGCGAGCGGGTACGCCGGTGGGGAGATCCTCCGGCTGCTCCTCGGTCACCCCGAGGTCGAGATCGGTGCGGTCACTGCCGCCAGCAGCGCCGGGCAGGCGTTGGGGACGATCCACCCGAACCTGGCACCCCTGGCTGACCGGGTCATCGAGGACACCACCGTCGAGACCCTCGCTGGTCACGACGTCGTCTTCCTCGCGCTCCCGCACGGCCACTCGGCCGCCCTGGCCGGGCAGCTGCCCGACGACGTCGTCGTCATCGACTGCGGCGCCGACTTCCGGTTGCAGGACGAGGCCGCGTGGGATGCCTTCTACGACACCCCGTATGCCGGGTCGTGGGCCTACGGCATGCCGGAGCTCGCGGTGGGCGCGACCGGCAAGCAGCGCGACGCCTTGCAGGGGACGCGCCGCATAGCCGTCCCCGGGTGCTACCCGACGGCGGCCACCCTCGCGCTCGCGCCCGGATACGCCCACCACCTGCTCGCCGAGCACGACGTCGTCATCGTCGCCGCATCGGGCACGTCCGGGGCCGGCAAGTCGCTCAAGCCGCACCTGCTCGGCAGCGAGGTCATGGGGGCCATGTCGCCGTACGGCGTCGGTGGCGTGCACCGGCACACCCCGGAGATCGAGCAGAACCTGCGTGGCATCGCCGACGACGACGTGCGCATCTCGTTCACGCCCACGCTGGCACCCATGCCGCGCGGCATACTCGCCACCTGCACGGCACCCACGTGGGACGCGTTCACTCCGGCCGAGGTCCGCGAGGCCTGGGTCGACACCTACGCAGACGAGCCGTTCGTGCACGTGCTGCCAGAGGGGCAGTGGCCCTCCACGGGCAGCGTCCTCGGCAGCAACAGCGTGCAGCTCCAGGTGACCTTGGACGAGCGCGTCGGCCGGGTCGTCGCGGTGGCCGCCGTCGACAACCTCACCAAGGGCACCGCCGGCGCTGCCGTGCAGTGCCTGAACCTCGCCCTCGACCTCCCGGAGACCACTGGGCTCCCCATCGCCGGAGTCGCACCATGAGCCTTCCCCTGCACCTGATGCGTCACGCCGAGGAGGTCGCCTTCGTGCGCCTGGACGCGGGCGCCGAGCCCGAGTTCGACTGGCGCACCGGCCCGCTCGCGTCGATCACCTACACCGACAGCGAGACCAGCGTCGTCTGTGCGTATGCCGCCGTGCCCGACGGCGCGACCGTCGAGGGACCACTCACCGCCTTCGAGATCGCCGGTCCGCTCGACTTCGCCACGGTCGGTGTGCTCGCCGGACTGCTGGATCCCCTTGCGGCACAAGGGATCAGCATCCTGGCGATGTCGACCTACGACACCGACTGGATCCTCGTCGAGTCCCAGCACGCCGACGAGGCGATGGCCATCTGGAAGCGCGACGGCAACACCGCTGCGCCCGCCCGGCTCTCCGGAGGCGCCTCGTGAGCGTCACGACCCCCCAGGGCTTTCGGGCCGCGGGCGTCACGGCCGGCCTCAAGGCCAGCGGCGCTCCCGACGTGGCCCTCGTCGTCAACGACGGCCCCGACCACCACGCGGCCGCGGTCTTCACCAGCAACCGGGTCGAGGCGGCTCCCGTGACGTGGTCGCGGCAGGCCGTCAGCGACCGGCGCGCCGACGTCGTGGTGCTCAACTCCGGTGGGGCCAACGCCTGCACCGGTGCCCAGGGCTTCGCCGACACCCATGCGACGGCCGAGCACGTGGCCGAGGTGCTCGGGGTGTCGGCCGGTGACGTCGTCGTCTGCTCCACCGGCCTCATCGGCGAGCTCCTGCCCATGGACAAGCTGCTGCCCGGCGTGGACGCCGCAGCCGCCGCCCTCAGCGTGGGCGGGGGCGAGCAGGCCGCCATCGCCATCAAGACCACGGACACGGTCCACAAGCAGGCCGTGGTCACCCGCGACGGGTGGTCGGTCGGCGGCATGGCCAAGGGTGCGGGCATGCTCGCCCCGGCCCTCGCGACGATGCTCGTGGTCCTCACGACCGACGCGGTCGTCGACCCGTCCCAGCTCGACGGCGTCCTTCGGGCCGCCACCGCCACGACCTTCGACCGGATCGACTCTGACGGCTGCCAGTCGACCAACGACACGGTGGTCCTCCTGGCCTCCGGCGCCTCCGGGGTGCAGCCGGACCTCGCCGACCTCGTTGCCGCGGTCACGGAGGTCTGCGACTCCCTGGCTCGACAGCTCATCGGCGATGCCGAGGGAGCCAGCCATGACATCGCCATCGAGGTCGTGGGCGCGGCCAGCGTGGCCGACGCCCTGGAGGTGGGCCGGGCGGTGGCCCGCAACAACCTCTTCAAGGCCGCTGTTTTCGGCAACGACCCGAACTGGGGGCGTGTCCTCGCCGCAGTCGGCACCACGCAGGCGCAGTTCGACCCGTTGCAGCTCGATGTCGCCATCAACGGGGTGCAGGTGTGCCGCGCAGGTGGCGTCGGCGAGGACCGCTCGTTGGTCGACCTGACCCCACGTGAGGTCCGCATTGTCGTCGACCTGCATGCCGGACGGCATACCGCGACGATCTGGACCAACGACCTCACCCACGACTACGTCCACGAGAACTCGGCCTACTCCACATGACCCCCGACGCAACCGGCACACCCACCGCCACCTCGACCAACACCGTTCGCGGCCACATCGGCAAGGCCGCGCTGCGGGTCGCGCAGGGCAAGGCACAGACCCTCGTCGAGGCGCTGCCCTGGCTGGAGCAGTTCCGCGGCGCGCTCGTCGTCGTCAAGTACGGCGGCAACGCCATGACCGACGACGCCCTCAAGGCCGCCTTCGCCCAGGACGTCGCGTTCCTGCGGTATGCCGGGCTGCGTCCGGTCGTCGTCCACGGTGGTGGTCCCCAGATCGCGTCGATGCTCGACCGGCTCGGGTTGGAGAGTGAGTTCCGGGGTGGCCTGCGGGTCACGCCCCCCGAGGTGATGGACGTCGTGCGGATGGTGCTGACCGGCCAGGTGGGGCGGGAGCTCGTCGGCCTGCTCAACCAGCACGGGCCGGTCGCGGTCGGCCTGTCGGGGGAGGACGCCGGGCTGTTCGGCGCGCGGCGGCGCGGCACGGTCGTGGACGGCGAAGACGTCGACCTCGGTCTCGTCGGTGACGTCGTCACGGTGAATCCCGGTGCGGTGCAAGACATTCTCGACGCGGGACGCATCCCGGTGGTCTCCACGGTCGCGCCTGACCTCGACACCGACGGACAGGTCCTCAACATCAACGCGGACACGGCGGCCGCCGCCCTCGCGGTCGCGTTGAAGGCGCACAAGCTCGTCATGCTCACCGATGTCGAGGGGGTGTATGCCGCGTGGCCGGACCGCGACTCCCTGCTCTCCTCCCTCACGGTGTCGGGGGCGCGGGACCTGCTCACCCGGGTCGACTCCGGCATGATCCCCAAGCTCGAGGCCTGCATCCGCGCGGTCGAGGAGGGCGTGCCGCAGGCGCACGTCGTCGACGGCCGGCAGCCGCACTCGATCCTCCTCGAGGTGTTCACCTCCGAGGGCATCGGCACGATGATCCTCCCGGACAGCGAGGCGTCATGAGCACCAACCCCACGTCGTCCAACAGCCAGCTGCTCGACCGGTATGCCGCGTCGCTGGTGGGCGTGTTCGGCCGCCCGCCGTTGGTGCTGAGCCACGGCGACGGCGCCTACGTCTGGGACGTCGACGGCAGGCGCTACCTCGACCTCGTGGGCGGTATCGCCGTCAACGCGCTCGGTCACGGTCATCCCGCGCTCGTGGCCGCCGTGAGCAAGCAGGCGGGCGAGGCGATCCACGTCTCCAACCTGTTCACCTCGGTGCCGCAGATCGAGCTGGCCGAACGCATCCTCGAGGTCGCGGGTGCCCCGGACGGCAGTGGAGTGTTCTTCGCCAACTCCGGCGCGGAGGCGATCGAGGCAGCCATCAAGCTGTCCCGCCGCACCGGCCGCTCCGGCATCGTCGCCGCCGAAGGCGCCTTCCACGGCCGGACCACGGGGGCGTTGGCGCTCACCCACAAGGTCGCCTACCGCGAGCCGTTCGAGCCGCTCATCCCGGGCGTCACACACGTCCCCTACGGCGACGAGGAGGCTCTGCGGGCTGCCGTGTCGACCGAGACCGCTGCTGTCTTCCTCGAGCCCGTCCAGGGCGAGGCGGGCGTCCTGCCCGCCGACCCGGCATACCTGCGTCTGGCCCGCGAGCTCACGTCAGCCCACGGCGCGCTCCTCGTCCTCGACGAGATCCAGACCGGCGTGGGGCGCACCGGCTCGTGGTTCGCCTTCCAGCAGGCCGGTGTCGTGCCCGACGCCATCACCCTGGCCAAGGGCCTTGGTGGGGGAGTGCCGATCGGGGCGCTCGTGACGTTCGGCCCCGAGGTGACCGGCCTGCTCACCGCGGGTCAGCACGGCTCGACCTTCGGCGGCAACCCCCTCGCCTGCGCCGCTGGTCTGGCGGTGCTCGAGACGATCGAGGCCGAGGGCTTGCTCGAGCACGCCCGCGAGGTGGGCAACGACCTCGAGCGCCAGGTGCTGGCGCTCGACCACCCGCTCGTGGACGGTGTCCGAGGCACCGGCCTGCTGCGTGCCATCACGCTCACCCAGCCGGTGTCGGGTGCGGTCGCCGACGCAGCCCGCGACGGAGGCTTCATCGTCAACCCCGTTGCGCCACAGGCGATCCGGCTCGCCCCGCCGCTGGTCATCACGCGGGACCAGGTCGACGAGTTCGTCACCGCACTGCCCGCCTTCCTCGACGCCGCCACCCGCAAGGAGTCCACCGAATGAGCGTCCGCCACTTCCTGCGTGACGACGACCTGACCGCCGAGGAACAGGCGGAGGTGCTGCGGCGTGCGGCAGCGCTCAAGGGCGCGCCGTTCTCCGACCGCAGCCTCGACGGCCCGCGGATGGTGTCCGTCATCTTCGACAAGCCCACCCTGCGCACGCAGGTGTCCTTCGCAGGCGCCATCACCGGCCTCGGCGGCTACCCCATGATCGTCGACGGCAACCTCGCCCAGATCGGCACCCGCGAGTCCATCGCCGACACCGCTCGCGTCATCGGGCGCCAGGCCGCCGCGGTCGTATGGCGGACGCACGGGCAGGACCGGATCGAGGAGATGGCCGAGTTCGCCGGTGTGCCGGTCGTCAACGCCCTCACCGACGACTTCCACCCGTGCCAGATCCTCGCCGACCTGCTGACGATCAGCGAGCACAAGGGAGAGCTGGCCGGCCTCACCGTCGCCTACGTCGGCGACGGCGCCAACAACATGGCCCACTCCTACCTGCTCGGCTGCGCCCTCGCCGGCATGCACATCCGCATCGGCACCTCGGAGTCACACCTTCCCAGCGACGACATCCGTTCGCAGGCAGAGGATCTCGCCGCCCAGCAGGGTGGCTCTGTCGCCGTGGTGCACGACGCCACGGAGGCCGTCAGGGGCGCCGACGTCGTCATCACCGACACCTGGGTGTCGATGGGCATGGAGGACCAGAAGGGTGAAAGGCAAGGCGCCGCAAGCCCGTTCGCGCCCTTCGCCGTCACCGAGTCGCTCATGGCGCAGGCCGCCGATGACGCGATCTTCCTGCACTGCCTGCCCGCCTACCGTGGCTTCGAGGTCGAGGCCGCGGTCATCGACGGTCCGCAGTCGGTCGTCTGGGACGAGGCCGAGAACCGCCTGCACGCGCAGAAGGCACTGCTGTCGTTCCTCCTCGAAGCGTCCGAAACGCAATGAGCATCGCCGCCACCCGCACCGCGCGTCAGCAGCGAATCGTCGAGATCCTGACCCGCACCGAGGTGCGCTCCCAGCCCGAACTGCTCGACCTGCTCGCCCGCGACGGGATCGCGGTCACCCAGGCAACGCTGTCGCGCGACCTCGTCGAGGTGGGCGCGGTCAAGGTCCGCTCGGGACGCACGCTCGTGTATGCCGTACCGGGGGAGGGCGGTGACCGCACCGCCCGTCCCGCCCAGGCGACCGAGGAGGTCACCGCACGGCTGCGCCGGGTCTGCGCCGAGCTGCTCGTGACGGCGGAACCGTCACACAACCTCGTGGTCCTGCGCACGCCACCCGGGGCCGCTAACTTCCTCGCCTCGGCCATCGACCACGCCGATGTCGAGGGGCTGCTCGGCACCATCGCCGGCGACGACACGATCATGGTCATCACCACCGGCGCACCCGCTTCGAAGCGGATCGCCGCACACCTGCTCGCCCTGGCGGGCACCAGCACCGAGGAGCAGCAGTGACGCAGGGCGACAGCACCGACTCCGGCCGGGTCAGCCTCTGGGGCGGGCGGTTCGCCGGCGGGCCGGCGGACGCCCTCGCCGCCCTCTCCAAGTCGACCCACTTCGACTGGCGGCTCGCGGCATACGACATCGCCGGCTCGCGGGCGCACGCCCGTGTCCTGCACGGCGCCGGACTGCTCGACGACGCCAGGCTCGAGGCGATGCTCGGGGCGCTGGGGCAGCTTGCCGCCGACGTGGAGTCGGGCGAGTTCACCCCCGCGGACGACGACGAGGACGTGCACACCGCCCTCGAACGTGGGCTCATCGAGCGAGCCGGGGCGGACGTGGGCGGTCGGCTCCGGGCCGGACGGTCCCGCAACGACCAGGTCGCCACGCTGTTCCGGATGTACCTGCGCGACCACGCCCGTTCGGTGGCGGCACTGGTGCTGGACGTCGTCGACGCCATCGTGCTCCAGGCGCAGCAGCACCCGGAGGTCGCGATGCCGGGGCGCACGCACCTCCAGCACGCCCAACCGGTGCTGCTCGCACACCACCTGCAAGCCCATGCCTGGGCGCTGCTGCGTGACGTGCAGCGGTTGCAGGACTGGGACGCGCGTGCGGCCGTTTCCCCCTACGGCTCCGGAGCGTTGGCCGGCTCGTCCCTGGGGCTCGACCCGGAGGCGGTCGCGGCCGACCTGGGCTTCGATGCGGCGGTGGAGAACTCCATCGACGGCACCGCCTCGCGCGACTTCGTGGCCGAGTTCGCTTTCGTCGCAGCCATGACCGCGGTGGACATCTCCCGGTTCGCCGAGGAGGTGGTCCTGTGGGCGACCAAGGAGTTCGGGTTCGTCACGCTCGACGACGCCTACTCGACCGGGTCGAGCATCATGCCGCAGAAGAAGAACCCTGACGTCGCCGAGCTGGCCCGAGGCAAGGCCGGACGGCTCGTGGGCGACCTTGCCGGACTCCTGACGACGCTCAAGTCCCTTCCGCTGGCCTACAACCGCGACCTGCAGGAGGACAAGGAGCCGGTCTTCGACGCCGTCGACACCCTGGAGGTGCTCCTGCCTGCGTTCAGCGGCATGGTCGCGACGATGGTCTTCGACACCGATCGGCTGGAGTCCCTTGCGCCGCAAGGGTTCTCACTCGCCACCGACATCGCGGAGTGGCTGGTTCGCCAGGGTGTCCCGTTCCGGGTCGCGCACGAGGTCGCTGGCGCCTGCGTGCGTGCCTGCGAGGAGCGCGGGATCGAGCTGTGGGACCTCAGCGACGAGGACCTCGCCGCCATCTCGCCCCACCTGACTGCCGGTGTACGCAGCGTGCTCACCGTGGAGGGGTCGCTCGCCTCGCGCGATGCCAAGGGAGGTACGGCTCCCGCCCGCGTCGGTGAGCAGCGGCAGCGGCTGGTCGAGGCCGCCACGGCGGCCCGCGCCTGGGCCAGCGAACCCCTCAAGGTGCGCTGACGGCATACCGGATGCACCCAGAAGACCCAGGTTCCTTGCAGGACATCGCGCCGATCGTTCGCTAGGTTCGCTCTCGTGGGTCACTGTCGACCCACACCGGCGTTCGAAGGGATGACGGAATGGGCGTCAGCGACGACCTCACCACGGCTGCCGGCCACGTGGCCGGACTCCGACGGGCGGTGACCGCGCTCTCCAAGGAGCTCGGCAACACCATCGACATCCAACGGCTGCGAGACGACGTCGTGCGCCTGGCCGACGACGTCGACCTCGTCGCCCGCGCCGCCGGCGTGGGGTCCCAGGACCGCGCAGGTGGACCGGGAGAGATCGTCTTCATCCCGGACGAGGACTACGACCCCGCGATGTGGGCCGACACCGAGGACGAGGGCGTCGGACCGGCCAGGGGCCAGTGACGTGGCCACGGACCTGAGCGGGGGCGTCGACGCCCCGGGACGCGCACAGATCCCGGCGCGCACGCTCCGTGTCGACCGTTGGTGGCTGCAGCCGCTCGTGACGTTCATCTGCTTCACCGCGTGGCTGCTCTACGGGCTCATCAGGGCCTCGATGCAGAAGGACTACTTCGTCGCCGACTACGGCTACCTCACGCCGTTCGCCTCGCCGTGCCTGTCGACGTCGTGCGAACCCGGCTCGACCCACTTCGGCACACCGTTCGGGCAGTGGCCGCCGCTCATCCCGTTCGCGGTGCTGACGCTGCCGTTCCTGCTGCTCTTCCGGCTGACCTGCTACTACTACCGCAAGGCCTACTACCGCTCGTTCTGGCTGTCACCGCCGGCGTGCGCGGTGGCCGAACCGCACAAGAAGTACACCGGTGAGACGCGGTTCCCGCTGGTCCTGCAGAACCTGCACCGCTACTTCTTCTACGCCGCCGTCATCGTCAGCCTGATCAACACCTACGACGTGTTCCACGCGTTCAAGGGCAAGGACGGCGGGTTCGGCATCGGGCTCGGCAGCCTCATCCTGCTGGCCAACGTGGTCCTGCTGTGGTGCTACACCCTCGGGTGCCACTCGTGTCGCAACCTCATCGGCGGGCGGCTCAACCACTTCTCGAGGCATCCCTTGCGCTACAAGGCCTGGGGCTGGGTGAGCAAGCTGAACGCCAAGCACATGCTCTTCGCCTGGGTGACGTTGGGCAGCCTCGTCGTCACCGACGCGTACATCGCCTTGGTGGCGTCCGGAACCATCTCCGACCTGCGCATCATCAACTGAGGAGCCTGGAGCCAGTGACCGAGTCGACGGAGCCAACCGAGCTCGAGACCCACGACTTCGACGTCCTCGTCATCGGGGCGGGTGGGGCTGGGCTCCGGGCGGCGATCGAGGCACGCGAACAGGGCCTGCGCACCGGGGTGATCTGCAAGAGCCTCTTCGGCAAGGCGCACACCGTCATGGCCGAGGGTGGCATCGCCGCGTCCATGGGCAACGCCAACCCGAAGGACAACTGGGAGGTGCACTTCCGCGACACCATGCGCGGTGGCAAGTTCCTCAACAACCCGCGGATGGCCGAGCTCCACGCGAAGGAGGCGCCGCAGCGCGTCTGGGAGCTGGAGACGTACGGCGCCCTGTTCGACCGCACCGACGAGGGCAAGATCAGCCAGCGCAACTTCGGTGGTCACGAGTACCCCCGCCTCGCGCACGTCGGTGACCGCACCGGTCTCGAGCTGATCCGGACCCTCCAGCAGAAGGTCGTCAGCCTGCAGCAGCAGGACAAGCGCGAGACCGGTGACTACTTCACCAAGCTCGAGGTCTTCGCCGAGACGACCGTGACCGACCTGCTCAAGGACGAGACGGGACGTATCGCTGGAGCCCTGGCCTACGACCGCGAGTACGGGAAGTTCCGCGTCTACCGGGCCCCGGCCGTGGTCCTCGCCACCGGTGGCATCGGGAAGGCCTTCAAGGTCACCAGCAACTCGTGGGAGTACACCGGTGACGGTGCGGCCCTGGCGCTGCGTTCGGGTGCGGCACTCATCAACATGGAGTTCATCCAGTTCCACCCGACCGGCATGGTGTGGCCGCCGTCGGTCAAGGGGATCCTCGTGACCGAGTCGGTGCGCGGTGACGGGGGAGTGCTGCGCAACTCCGAGGGCAAGCGGTTCATGTTCGACTACGTGCCCGACGTGTTCCGGTCGCAGTACGCCGACACCGAGGAGGAGGCGGACCGCTGGTACAAGGACCCGGAGAACAACAAGCGACCGCCCGAGCTGCTGCCCCGTGACGAGGTCGCGCGCGCGATCAACAACGAGGTGAAGGAGGGGCGCGGCTCGCCCCACGGCGGCGTCTTCCTCGACGTCTCCAGCCGGCTGCCGGCCGACGAGATCATCCGGCGGCTGCCGTCGATGCACCACCAGTTCAAGGAGCTCGCGGACGTCGACATCACCGCCGAGCCGATGGAGGTCGGCCCGACCTGCCACTACGTCATGGGCGGCATCGAGGTCGACCCCGACACGGCCGCGACCAGCGTCCCCGGGCTCTTCGCCGCGGGAGAGGTGGCCGGTGGCATGCACGGTTCCAACCGGCTCGGCGGCAACAGCCTGTCCGACCTGCTCGTCTTCGGCCGCCGGGCGGGCACAGGTGCGGTGGAATACGTTGCGGGGCTTGGGAACTCACGTCCAGCCGTCAACGACGCCGACGTCCAGCGCGCGGTCGACTGGTCCCTCGCCCTCTTCGAGGAGCGCGAGCACCCGGAGAACCCCTACGACCTGCACCACGCCCTGCAGGACCAGATGAACGACCTCGTGGGCATCATCCGGCGCGAAGCCGAGGTGCGCGAGGCGCTCACCGTCCTCGACGATCTGGACGAGCGGGCCAAACGCGTTGTGGTGCAAGGAAACCGACACTTCAACCCCGGGTGGCACCTCGCCATGGACCTGCGCAACATGTTGCTCGTGTGCCGTTGCGTCGCCCTGGCCGCGCTGGAGCGCACCGAGTCCCGCGGGGGTCACACCCGCGAGGACCACCCGGCGATGGACCCGCAGTGGCGCAAGGTCAACCTCGTCGAGACGTTGGACCGGGACGGCCACGTCGAGCTCAAGCGCCAACCCGTGCCAGAGATCCGCCAGGACCTGCTCGACCTGTTCGAGCGCAGCGAGCTGGCCAAGTACCTCACCGAGGAAGAGCTCCAACGACGCGCAGGAGACGAGTCATGAGCTACCAAGGCAGCTTTCGGGTGTGGCGCGGCGACGACGAGAGCGGCGGCCTCGTCGACTACCGGGTCGAGGTGAACGAGGGTGAGGTCGTCCTCGACATCATCCACCGGCTGCAGGCCACCCAGGCGCCTGACCTCGCGGTCCGCTGGAACTGCAAGGCGGGCAAGTGCGGGTCCTGCTCGGCGGAGATCAACGGCAAGCCGAGGCTGCTGTGCATGACCCGCATGAGCACCTTCACCGAGGACGAGACGATCACGGTCACGCCGCTGCGCACGTTCCCGGTTGAGAAGGACCTCGTCACCGACGTGAGCTTCAACTACGAGAAGGCGCGTGAGATCCCGGCCTTCGCCCCGCCCGAGGGGGTGGCACCCGGCGACTACCGGATGTCGCAGTGGGACGTCGAGCGCAGCCAGGAGTTCCGCAAGTGCATCGAGTGCTTCCTGTGCCAGGACGTGTGCCACGTGGTGCGCGACCACGAGGACAACAAGCAGCACTTCGCCGGTCCGCGCTTCCTCATGCGCATCACCGAGCTCGACATGCACCCGCTCGATGCCGCTGACCGGCGCGAGGCCGCGCGCACCGAGCACGGCATCGGCTGGTGCAACATCACCAAGTGCTGCTCCGAGGTCTGCCCCGAGCACATCAAGATCACCGACAACGCGCTGATCCCCCTGAAGGAGCGTGTGGCCGACCGCTACTACGATCCGATCGTGTGGCTGGGCAACAAGATCCGTCGTCGTTCTACCTAGGCGAACTTCTGGGGCGTGACTTCTTCGCGCAGGACGTGCTGGACGTCGCGCCTGCACTGTTGGGCGCGACGATCACCCACGACGGGGTCACGGTGCGGCTCACGGAGGTTGAGGCGTATGCCGGGGAGTCCGATCCCGGTTCGCACGCCTTTCGTGGCCCGACCCCGCGGACGCAGGTCATGTTCGGGCCGGCCGGCCATCTGTACGTGTACTTCAGCTACGGGATGCACTGGTGCGCTAATGCCGTCACGGGCCCTGAGGGGGAGGCGAGTGCGGTGCTGCTGCGGGCCGGTGAGGTCGTCCAGGGCCACGACGTCGTTACGTTGCGCCGCAACGGAATTCGTGAGCGTGACTGGGCGCGCGGTCCCGCCCGCCTGACGAAAACCCTTGCGTTGACAGGGGATTGGACCGGTGCCGACATCGCCGGTGGGGGAGCAGTCACCTTCCATGCCCCGGCCGAGCACGTGTCAGCGTCCCGAATCCGCACCGGCCCGCGCGTCGGCGTGAGCGGCCCCGGCGGCGATGCCACGGCATACCCCTGGCGCTTCTGGCTCGAGGACGAACCCACGGTCAGCGTCTACCGCCCGGGGCGACCCGTCAGCGATCGCTGAGGACCCAGTCGAGGCTGCGGCGCATGACCGCGCCGAGCTCGTGCCCCTTCGGCGTGTAGTAGAGCACCCCGCCGACCGCCTGTTGCAGGGCGAACGCGCGACCTCGCAACCACGCCGCGTCCGTGGCGCCCGTCGCCTCCCGGAACACCTGGCGGGCCCGGGGCGAGAGGATCGCCCACGCGGGCACGAGGTCGAGGGCGGCATCGCCGATCCCGGCACCGCCCCAGTCGATCACGGCGGTCAGCCGCCCGTGACCGACGAGCACGTTGCCCGGGATCAGGTCACCGTGGACGAACCGGTCGGGCACGACCTCGTCCTCCGCGGCCTCCGCCGACTCGGCAGCGGAGCGGCGTACGGCCGCCACGTCCAGGAGCGCGGGGGCGTCCCACCGGTCGTCGGTGAGCCAGTCCTCGAGGTCGTCCAACAGCGGCAGGAGGGGACCGCCGCGCATGCCGGGCACGCGGCTCGGGACGTCGACGCCGGTCACCTTGGCGAGCGCCCGGGACAGGCTCGCCAGGTCGTGGGCCAGCTCGTCCCCGTGCGGGTCGACCAGGTCGGCGCGCCTCGTCCACGCATCCTCGCCGTCGAGCCAGGTCAGCACCGCCCACTCGTGCGGGAAGTGCCGGCTCGGCGTGCCGGCATGCACCACGCGCGGCACCGCGACGGGAAGCTGGCCGGCCACTGCCGGAAGGAGGCGCAGCTCCGTGGCCAGGCTTCGCGCGGCCGAGGTCGTCCGAGGAAGCCGCACCAGCAGTGGCGCGGCGCCGGGAGGGTCGATCCGCCAGACCGCGTTGTCGCTGCCCGTCGTCAGGAGCTGGCGCGGCAGGAGGTCTGCCCACTGCGGGCACTGCTCGGCCAGCAGCGCGCGAACGACGTCCCGCGACGTGTCGGCCTCGTCGTCATGGATGCGTCCACTCACCATGGCATCCCACCGAGGGCTGGTCGCCCTGTCCACCGAATTGTCTCCGCCACGTGAACGCTCTCTCACTCGACGACGGTGATAGGGCAGGCTGTGCACGGGCCGCGACCACGCGGCATACCCACGACGAAGGAGCACCACGACCGTGAGCAACGTTCTCGACGAGCTGCAGTGGCGGGGGCTGGTGGCGCAGACCACCGACGAGTCCGCGCTGCGCAAGGCACTCGACGACGGACCGATCACGGCCTATTGCGGGTTCGACCCGACGGCCCCGTCCCTGCACTTCGGCAACCTCGTGCAGCTCATCGTGCTGCGCCACCTGCAGCGCGCCGGGCACCGGGTCATCGCCCTCGTGGGCGGCTCGACCGGCCTCATCGGGGACCCGCGACCGACGGCGGAACGGGTGCTCAAGACCAAGGAGCAGACGGCGCAGTGGGTGGCCAACATCCGCCGCCAGGTCGAGCCGTTCCTCGCGACCGACGGTGACAACCCGGCGGTCTTCGTTGACAACCTCGACTGGACGCAGGGGCTGTCCGCGCTGGACTTCCTGCGCGACGTGGGTAAGCACTTCCGCGTCAACCAGATGGTCAAGAAGGACGCGATCGCGGCGCGGCTGGGCTCCGACGAGGGCATTTCCTACACCGAGTTCAGCTACCAGCTGCTGCAGGGCCTGGACTACCTCGAGCTGTTCCGCCAGTACGGCTGCACGCTGCAGACCGGCGGCAACGACCAGTGGGGCAACCTCACCGCAGGATCCGACCTGATCCACCGGGTCGAGGGGGAGTCGGTGCACCTGCTCACGACCCCACTGCTCACCGACAGCTCGGGGGAGAAGTTCGGGAAGAGCGCCGGCAACGCCATCTGGCTCTCACCCGACATGACGAGCCCGTACGCCTTCTACCAGTACTGGATCAACGTGGAGGACGCCTCGGTCGTCACCCTGCTCAAGGTCTTCACCGACCGGTCGCAGGACGAGGTCGCCGCGCTCGAGGTTTCGCTCGCGGACAAGCCCTTCCTGCGCGAGGCGCAGAAGGCACTCGCTGCGGACGTGACGACCCTGGTCCACGGGCCCGAGGCGACGGCGGCCGTCCAGGCGGCCTCGGAGGCGTTGTTCGGCAAGGGTGACGTGACGGGGCTCGACGAACGGACCTTGCTCGATGCGACCGCCGAGCTCCCGGGTGGTGACGTCGGCGAGGGGACGTCGGTGACCGACGCCCTCGTGGCTGTCGGGCTCGTGGAGTCACGCAACGCCGCCCGCCGGGCGATCGGCGAGGGCGGGGCATCGCTCAACAACGTCAAGCTCACCGACCCCGAGCAGGTCCTGTCGTCCGAGGACTTCCTCCACGGGAAGGTCGCGCTGCTGCGCCGCGGCCGCAAGTCGCTGGCCGCGGCTCGCCGGGGGAGCTGAGCCGCGGGGACTGAGCCGGCGACGGTATGCCGCGCAGTGTCCTTCGCGGGCCGGCGCACCAGATCCGCTGGAAAGGGGCCGCGTAGGCCGCTGACCAGCGGATTTGTGTTTCGCGGGGAGGTCCGTCTAATGTTCTCGACGTCAGCCCGACAGGGAGGAACGGACACCACCGCACAGGGGTCACCCAGTGCGAAGCAGGCCGGTCCCGGAGGTTGACTCCTCTCGAACATCAGCACAACCTTCGATGTGGCGCAGATCACCCATGCGGTGGTCGACGAAGTATCGGATAGATGCTAGAGTGGATCTCCCGCCGCAGCGCCCCGGGTTCGCCCAGGGCCCGCACGACGCCCGACAGGGTGGTCAGGGCCGGTACGAATCGGTGCTACGGTAGGACACCTCGCAGAGAGCCAAGCGCGGCAAACCAGCGCTTCCGACAGGAAGCGGCAGGATTTGACGCCCAAGAGCGAAGCGAGTAAGTTAGAAGGGTTGCCCCAGACGCTGACCGAAAGGTCAGCAGATGGTGCGCGTCCGAACCTTGAGAACTCAACAGCGTGTCAAAAATCGATGCCAATAACCTCGTCTCGAGGTGGTGGCTGACCCGGCCGAAGGCCGGCGACGCGATCACGTCGAACGAAAATCCTTTGATTGACAACGATCATCTAGCAATTGCTAGTTGTTCGAGACTCAGTCAGTGAAACAACCCTTCAAGGGTAAACGGTTTCGTGACTACTGGTCACGAGCTGAACATCAATGGAGAGTTTGATCCTGGCTCAGGACGAACGCTGGCGGCGTGCTTAACACATGCAAGTCGAACGGTGACCTCGAGAGCTTGCTCTTGAGTGATCAGTGGCGAACGGGTGAGTAACACGTGAGTAACCTGCCCCAGACTCTGGAATAACCCCGGGAAACCGGAGCTAATACCGGATACGAAGTAGAGCTGCATGGCTACTACTTGGAAAGTTTTTCGGTCTGGGATGGACTCGCGGCCTATCAGCTTGTTGGTGAGGTAATGGCTCACCAAGGCGACGACGGGTAGCCGGCCTGAGAGGGCGACCGGCCACACTGGGACTGAGACACGGCCCAGACTCCTACGGGAGGCAGCAGTGGGGAATATTGCACAATGGGCGAAAGCCTGATGCAGCGACGCCGCGTGAGGGATGACGGCCTTCGGGTTGTAAACCTCTTTCAGCAGGGAAGAAGCGAAAGTGACGGTACCTGCAGAAGAAGCACCGGCTAACTACGTGCCAGCAGCCGCGGTAATACGTAGGGTGCGAGCGTTGTCCGGAATTATTGGGCGTAAAGAGCTTGTAGGCGGTTTGTCGCGTCTGCTGTGAAAATCCGGGGCTCAACCCCGGACTTGCAGTGGGTACGGGCAGACTAGAGTGTGGTAGGGGAGACTGGAATTCCTGGTGTAGCGGTGAAATGCGCAGATATCAGGAGGAACACCGATGGCGAAGGCAGGTCTCTGGGCCACTACTGACGCTGAGAAGCGAAAGCATGGGGAGCGAACAGGATTAGATACCCTGGTAGTCCATGCCGTAAACGTTGGGAACTAGGTGTGGGTCTCATTCCACGAGATCCGTGCCGCAGCTAACGCATTAAGTTCCCCGCCTGGGGAGTACGGCCGCAAGGCTAAAACTCAAAGGAATTGACGGGGGCCCGCACAAGCGGCGGAGCATGCGGATTAATTCGATGCAACGCGAAGAACCTTACCAAGGCTTGACATATACCGGAAACATCTAGAGATAGATGCCCCGCAAGGTCGGTATACAGGTGGTGCATGGTTGTCGTCAGCTCGTGTCGTGAGATGTTGGGTTAAGTCCCGCAACGAGCGCAACCCTCGTTCTATGTTGCCAGCACGTAATGGTGGGGACTCATAGGAGACTGCCGGGGTCAACTCGGAGGAAGGTGGGGATGACGTCAAATCATCATGCCCCTTATGTCTTGGGCTTCACGCATGCTACAATGGCCGGTACAAAGGGCTGCGAAACCGCGAGGTGGAGCGAATCCCAAAAAACCGGTCTCAGTTCGGATTGGGGTCTGCAACTCGACCCCATGAAGTCGGAGTCGCTAGTAATCGCAGATCAGCAACGCTGCGGTGAATACGTTCCCGGGCCTTGTACACACCGCCCGTCAAGTCACGAAAGTCGGTAACACCCGAAGCCGGTGGCCCAACTCTTTGAGAGGGAGCCGTCGAAGGTGGGACTGGCGATTGGGACTAAGTCGTAACAAGGTAGCCGTACCGGAAGGTGCGGCTGGATCACCTCCTTTCTAAGGAGCACTGGTCGCGCAAGCGATCCAGAGCCTGGTCTGAGTGCGAATGTCACTCAGCAGGTGCTCAAGGGTGGAACATCGATTATTTGGCGCTGACACCAGCCCGCTCGCAAGTACAAGTCTTCGGACAGTGGAACGCAGCGGACCTGGGGCCGGCGCCTGACACGTTGTTGGGTCCTGAAGGCTCGGGCGAAAGCTCGATCTTCAGGCCGTGCGAAACGGCCCAGGACCTTCACTCCGGACGAACCACCGCGCTGTGTTGTTGAACAGCACGAGCGGTAGGCGCCGGCACGAGTGGAGGGCCGCCCGTATTTTGAGAACTACACAGTGGACGCGAGCATCTTTGTGGCTCAAGTTTATAAGGGCACACGGTGGATGCCTTGGCACCAGGAACCGAAGAAGGACGTAGGAATCTGCGATAAGCCTCGGGGAGTCGATAACCAGACTGTGATCCGAGGATTTCCGAATGGGGAAACCCGGCTGGAGGCAAGTCCAGTCACTCTCACCTGAACACATAGGGTGAGTAGAGGGAACGTGGGGAAGTGAAACATCTCAGTACCCACAGGAAGAGAAAGCAACCGCGATTCCGTGAGTAGTGGCGAGCGAAAGCGGAAGAGGCTAAACCTTATCTGTGTGATAGCTGTCAGGCGTTGCAGGTAAGGGGTCGTGGGACTTCTCAGTTGGTTCTGACAGACCAACATGGAGTCAAAAATTTGCGTCATAGTCGAAGGGCATTGAAAGGCCCGGCACAGAGGGTGCTACCCCCGTAGACGAAATGGCGCGAACTCCAGAGAACCATCCCAAGTAGCACGGGGCCCGAGAAATCCCGTGTGAATCTGGCGGGACCACCCGCTAAGCCTAAATATTCCCTGGTGACCGATAGCGGACAAGTACCGTGAGGGAAAGGTGAAAAGTACCCCGGGAGGGGAGTGAAATAGATCCTGAAACCGTGTGCCTACAATCCGTCGGAGCCTCCTTGTGGGGTGACGGCGTGCCTTTTGAAGAATGAGCCTGCGAGTTAGTGCTCAGTGGCGAGGTTAACCCGTGTGGGGAAGCCGTAGCGAAAGCGAGTCCGAATAGGGCGATTTAGTCGCTGGGTCTAGACCCGAAGCGGAGTGATCTACCCATGGCCAGGTTGAAGCGACGGTAAGACGTCGTGGAGGACCGAACCCACTTAGGTTGAAAACTGAGGGGATGAGCTGTGGGTAGGGGTGAAAGGCCAATCAAACTCCGTGATAGCTGGTTCTCCCCGAAATGCATTTAGGTGCAGCGTCACGTGTTTCTTACCGGAGGTAGAGCTACTGGATAGCCGATGGGCCTCACCAGGTTACTGACGTTAGCCAAACTCCGAATGCCGGTAAGTGAGAGCGTGGCAGTGAGACTGCGGGGGATAAGCTCCGTAGTCGAGAGGGAAACAGCCCAGACCACCAGCTAAGGTCCCTAAGCGTGTGCTAAGTGGGAAAGGATGTGGAGTTGCATTGACAACCAGGAGGTTGGCTTAGAAGCAGCCACCCTTTAAAGAGTGCGTAATAGCTCACTGGTCAAGTGATTCCGCGCCGACAATGTAGCGGGGCTCAAGCACACCACCGAAGCTGTGGCATTGACACATTGCCCGGCCGTGACATCTGCGGATCCACGGTCCAAGCGTGTTGATGGGTAGGGGAGCGTCGTGTGGCCAGGGAAGCGGCGGAGTGATCCAGCCGTGGAGGCCACACGAGTGAGAATGCAGGCATGAGTAGCGAATGACGGGCGAGAAACCCGTCCGCCGAATAACCAAGGGTTCCAGGGTCAAGCTAATCTGCCCTGGGTAAGTCGGGACCTAAGGCGAGGCCGACAGGCGTAGTCGATGGACATCCGGTTGATATTCCGGAACCGGCGAAGAACCGCCCATGACGAACCTAGTGATGCTAAGCGCCTGAAGCTCGTAGACGTCTTCGGACTGACATGAGTGGAGCGCGCGACCCGATCTAGTAGTAGTCAAGCAATGGAGAGACGCAGGAAGGTAGCCTCCGCGTGGCGATGGTTGTCCACGTCCAAGGGTGTAGGGAGTGAGGTAGGCAAATCCGCCTCACACATATCCTGAGACCTGATAGTGACCGCGAATGCGGGAAGCAGGGTGATCCTATGCTGCCAAGAAAATCTTCTAGCGAGGTTCTAGCCGCCCGTACCCCAAACCGACTCAGGTGGTTAGGTAGAGAATACCAAGGCGATCGAGTGAATCGTGGTTAAGGAATTCGGCAAAATACCCCCGTAACTTCGGGAGAAGGGGGGCCCAGAGGGTGAAGGGACTTGCTCCCTAGCCTGAACGGCCGCAGAGACCAGGGAGAAGCGACTGTTTACTAAAAACACAGGTCCGTGCGAAGTCGCAAGACGATGTATACGGACTGACGCCTGCCCGGTGCTGGAAGGTTAAGAGGACGGGTTAGATCCTTCGGGGTCGAAGCTCAGAATTTAAGCCCCAGTAAACGGCGGTGGTAACTATAACCATCCTAAGGTAGCGAAATTCCTTGTCGGGTAAGTTCCGACCTGCACGAATGGCGTAACGACTTCTCCACTGTCTCAACCACGAACTCGGCGAAATTGCACTACGAGTAAAGATGCTCGTTACGCGCAGCAGGACGGAAAGACCCCGGGACCTTTACTACAGCTTGGTATTGGTGTTCGGTACGGCTTGTGTAGGATAGGTGGGAGACTTTGAAGCCGGCACGCCAGTGTCGGTGGAGTCAACGTTGAAATACCACTCTGGTCGTTCTGGATATCTAACCTCGGTCCGTGATCCGGATCAGGGACAGTGCCTGGTGGGTAGTTTAACTGGGGCGGTTGCCTCCTAAAAGGTAACGGAGGCGCCCAAAGGTTCCCTCAGCCTGGTTGGCAATCAGGTTTTGAGTGTAAGTGCACAAGGGAGCTTGACTGTGAGACAGGCATGTCGAGCAGGGACGAAAGTCGGGACTAGTGATCCGGCGGTGGCTTGTGGAAGCGCCGTCGCTCAACGGATAAAAGGTACCCCGGGGATAACAGGCTGATCTTGCCCAAGAGTCCATATCGACGGCATGGTTTGGCACCTCGATGTCGGCTCGTCGCATCCTGGGGCTGGAGTAGGTCCCAAGGGTTGGGCTGTTCGCCCATTAAAGCGGTACGCGAGCTGGGTTTAGAACGTCGTGAGACAGTTCGGTCCCTATCCGCTGTGCGCGTAGGAAACTTGAGAAGGGCTATCCCTAGTACGAGAGGACCGGGATGGACGAACCTCTGGTGTGTCAGTTGTTCTGCCAAGAGCACGGCTGATTAGCTACGTTCGGAAGTGATAACCGCTGAAAGCATCTAAGCGGGAAGCACGCTTCAAGATGAGGTTTCCATGGGCTTCGTGCCCGAGAGGCTCCCAGCTAGACTACTGGGTTGATAGGCCAGATGTGGAAGTGCAGTAATGCATGTAGCTGACTGGTACTAATAAGCCGACAACTTGACATCACAAAGATGCTACGCGTCCACTGTGTGGTTCCCGAGATACGGTCGGGAACCCGATTGAAATCTCCATAGAGTTTCGGCTGTCATAGCGAGGGGGAAACGCCCGGCTCCATTCCGAACCCGGAAGCTAAGCCCCTCAGCGCCGATGGTACTGCACTGGTGACGGTGTGGGAGAGTAGGACGCAGCCGGACATACTTTCAAAAGGGCCATCCCATGCGGGATGGCCCTTTTGCTTTGTCCCCATCTGTTTTGTCGCCCGGGACGGTCCGTAGACTGCCCGGGTCACCACAGCGCAGCGCAAGGAGTGTTTCGTGGCTGAGAACCAGTCCAGAGGTCGAGGCGGTCAGGGAGGTTCGGGTCCGCGTCGACCCAGCAGCAACGGGCGTGGTGGCCAAGGGGCTGGCCGCGGCCGGCCGGGTGGAAGTGCTGGCGGCCCAGGTGGTCGTGGTGGTCGCCCCGGCGCAGGCCCCGGTGCACGAGCTGGTGGCGCCGGCGCGCGTGGGGACCGGGACCGGACCCCGGGCACCTTTGACAACAGCGAACGGCGTGGTGGCTCGCGGCTGGCACCGAAGAAGCCGAAGCTGCCCGAGCCCCGCATCGCCGAGGGAGTGACCGGCAAGGAGCTCGACCGCTCGGTCCACCAGCAGCTGCGGACCCTCAGCAAGGAGAACGCCGAGGGCGTCGCCCAGCACCTGGTCATGGTCGCCGCCCTGCTGGAGGCAGAGGACCTCGAGGGCGCGGAAGCGCACGCCGAGACGGCGGTGCGCCGCGCTGGTCGCGTACCCGCGGCACGCGAGGCACTGGGCATGGTGGCGTACCGCAAGGGCGACTGGGCGCGGGCGCTCAGTGAGTTCCGAACGGTGCGCAGGCTGAGCGGGTCGTCGCACCTGCTGCCGTTGATGGTGGATGCCGAGCGTGGGCTCGGTCGCCCGGAGCGGGCGCTCGAGCTCGCCATGTCACCGGAGGCCAAGACCCTGACGACGCCGGAGCGCGTCGAGCTGGCCATCGTGGTCTCCGGGATCCGTCGCGACCTGGGCCAGCTCGATGCCTCCCTGCAGAGCCTGGAGATCCCGCAGCTGCGGGGTTCCTCGCGCAAGGAATGGTCTGCCCGCCTTTCGTATGCGTACGCAGAGGCCCTGCTGGCGCTCGGCAGGCGCGAGGAGGCCCGCGACTGGTTCGCCAAGGCCGTCGCGGCTGACGAGGAGCTCGAGACCGACGCAGCCGACCGGTTGGCCGAGCTCGATGGTGTGGTCCTCACCGACATCCTCGAGGGGGAGGCGGAGGACGACCGGTGAGTGCGCTCGTCGACGCGTATGCCGGTGTGGTGTGCGACCTGGATGGCGTGGTCTACCGCGGGCCCGCCGCCGTGGACCACGCCGTGTCCGCCCTGTCGAGCGTGCCGGCACGGGTGGTCTACGCCACGAACAACGCCTCGCGTCCGCCGCAGGAGGTCGCAGCGCACCTGACCGAGCTGGGGTTGTCGGTCACCGGAAGCGATGTCGTCACCAGCTCGCAGGCCGGGGCAGGTGAGCTGGTCAAGCTGCTTCCCGCCGGGGCGACCGTTCTTGGGGTGGGTGGGCCAGGTGTCCGAGAAGCGCTGCAACACAGCGGTTTTCGCGTCCTGACTCCTCATGACACCCGAGATGACCCGACGACTCGTGTGGCCGGAGTCCTGCAGGGGTACGGTGCCTCGGTATCGGCCTCCGACCTCGCGGAGGCGGCATACGCCATCACCGCGGGGGCAGCGTGGGTGGCCACCAACACGGACCGGACGCTGCCCACCCATCGGGGGACCGCGCCCGGCAATGGCAGCCTCGTGTCGGCCGTGCGGATGGCGGTCACCCGTGACCCACTGGTCGCAGGGAAACCGCAGGCGCCCCTGTACCGCCTGTGTGCCGAGCGACTGGGCTTGGAGGCTGACAAGGTGCTCGCCGTGGGCGATCGGCTGGACACGGACATCGCCGGCGCGGTGACCACGGGCATGGACTCCGTGCTGGTCCTCACCGGTGTCGACTCGGTCACCTCGACGGCCGTTGCCCCGGCGTCGATGCGCCCGACGTTCGTCGCCACGGATCTGCGGGCCCTGATGGAGCCATACGTGGGCGTCGAGACCGACTACTCCTGGTGGACCTGCGGCCAGGACCGGCGCCGGCTCGTCGATGGCCGGTGGGAGGTCGCGTCGGCGGGGGCGCCCATCGAGGCTGCCCGAGCCGGGCTCGCCTGCCTGCACGAAGGACTCGACCACGGCGAGCTGACCACCGACGAGGCTCGTGCGCTCGCGCGCCAGCTCGACGTGTGGCAGTAGCGTGGGACGCGACGGGCGACCAGCGCCCCCCAAGGAGGTCGTGATGGCGTTCGAGTCGGTACGCAGCTACCTGCAGCTCGCGAGTGGGCTGGGTGAGATGACCAGGGCCAGGGCCATGGAGGCGGCGCAGGGCATCTTGTCGTTGCCGGGGGCCGACGAGGTCACCCGTCGCGCGGTGCAGGCCTCAGCCCTGGCCGACCAGCTCCTCGAAGCGGCCCGCAGCAACCGCGACAGTCTCGTCGCGCTGGTGCAGGGCGAGGTCGAGACGGCGATCGCTCGGGCCGACGTGGCGCGCGTGGCTGACCTCGAGGCGGCCCGTGCTGCCCTTGCCGCCGTGGCGCAGGAGGTGGCCGAGCTGCGGGCCACGGTGCTCGCCACTGGTGCTGCCGCGGTGTCGACGGCCGCCCGCGGGGGACGCCCGCGCCCCTCGTCAGGTGCGGTGACCACGCGTATGCCGCTGACGGACCCCGCCATGACGAGCAACGGCGGCCTCGATGCGGGCACTACAGCGCCGCCGCGCACACGGGCGACCACGAAGGCCACGGCGAAGACCGCGACGACGAAGGCGACTGCGAAGAAGTCGACTGCGAAGAAGAGCACGACACGCAAGGCCGCCGCGAAGAAGGCCGCGGCCACGTCGACTGCGAAGAAGGCCGCGGCCACGTCGACTGCGAAGAAGAGCACGACACGCAAGGCCGCCGCGAAGAAGGCCGCGGCCACGTCGACTGCGAAGAAGGCCGCGGCCACGTCGACTGCGAAGAAGAGCGCGGCGAAGAAGGCCGCTGCGGCTAAGAAGACGACGGCTAAGAAGACGACTGCGAAGAAGAGCGCTGCGAAGAAGAGTACGGCCAGGAAGAGTACGGCTAAGAAGAGCGCTGCGAAGAGGGCGAGCCAGTGACCGAGCAGTACCCCGGACAGCAGGACGAGCACGACTCCGTGAAGGACGACGGCGGGTTCGACGCGGCAGTCGAGACCACCCCGGACCCGCAGCGCGAGCCGGCACCGGAGACCGGCGACATCGTGATCGACTCGGCGCTGCGTGACCTCCAGGCTGCGCCCGCCGGCGACCTCGACGCGCAGATCGCCGCGGGGCAGCAGGTGCACCGCACCCTCCAGGCGCGACTGTCCGACCTCGGCGGCGAGTGAGCGAGACCACGCGGCTCGATGTCGAGCTGGTCCGTCGCGGCCTGGCGCGGTCGCGCGGTCACGCGCGTGAGCTGATCGAGGCGGGCGACGTCAGCGTCGACGGCGTGGCAGCCACCAAGGCATCGGCCCCGACAAGCGGCGGACAGAGTCTGCACGTGCGCGAGAAGGGGCCGCGCTGGGTCAGCCGCGCGGCATACAAGCTGGTGGAGGCGATCGAGGTGTTCGAGCCCCGTGGACTCACCGTCCGCGGGCGGCGTGCCCTCGACGTGGGCGCGTCCACGGGCGGGTTCACCCAGGTGCTGCTGCACCACGGCGCCGCCCAGGTGACCGCGCTCGACGTCGGCCACGACCAGCTGGCGCGGGAGGTGGCGCAGGACCCTCGGGTGACCGAGCGGTCCGGCACCACGGTGCGCGGTCTTCGCCCGGACGACATCGGTGGCCGGGTGGAGCTGCTCGTCGCTGACCTGAGCTTCATCTCACTGACCCTCGTGCTGGAGACGTTCCGTGGCCTCGTGACCGACGACGCCGACCTGGTGGTGCTGGTCAAGCCGCAGTTCGAGGTGGGCCGCACCCGGCTGGGCAAGAACGGCATCGTGCGCGCCCAGGGCGACCGGGCGTGGGCCGTGACCGAGGTCGCGAGGGCCGCGCTGGCCGCCGGACTGCACCCGCGCGGTGTCGTCGCCAGCCCGGTGGTGGGCACGGAGGGGAACGCGGAGTACCTGTTGTGGCTGACCCCTCGTGCCAGCGCAGCCATGGGATGGGAGGCTCTGGTGAGGGCGGCCGACGAGGTCACCCTCGCCACCCAGCCGAAGGAAGTCCCGTGAGCCCAGCCGAGCACCGCCGGGTCCTGCTCGTCGCACACCCGCGCAGGCCCGAGGCGGCCCAGGTCGCCATCGGTGTGGTGGACCAGCTGCGCGCGGCCGGCATCGAGGTCGTCATGGCCCGCGACGAGGCGCAGGCGCTCGGGCTCGAGGGCCACGCGGGTGTGAGCATCGCCGGCTCCGACCACCCGGCGCAGGGGTGTGAGCTCGTCTGCGTCCTCGGGGGAGACGGCACGATCCTGCGCGGTGCCGAGCTGTCACGGGGCAGCGACGTGCCCCTGCTGGGGGTCAACCTCGGACACGTCGGGTTCCTCGCCGAGGCCGAACGTGAGGACATCTCGGCCACGGTGGAGCACATCGTGAGCCGCAGCTACACAGTCGAGGAGCGGATGACTCTCGAGGTCACCGCCCACGTCAACGGCGACCCGGTCTACTCCAGCTGGGCCCTCAACGAGGTCACCGTCGAGAAGGCGAACCGGGAGCGGATGATCGAGGTGGTGGTCGAGATCGACGGTCGGCCGCTCACGACGTGGGGTTGTGACGGCGTCGTCGTCGCCACCCCGACCGGCTCGACGGCATACGCGTTCTCGGCGGGCGGACCGGTCGTCTGGCCGGACGTCGAGGCCCTGCTCATGGTGCCGATCAGCGCGCACGCGCTGTTCGCCCGTCCCCTCGTCGTCGGGCCGAGCTCGCACCTCGCCCTCGAGGTGGTGCCGGACACCCTCGGCAGCGGTGCCCTGTGGTGCGACGGCCGGCGGGCGGTCGACCTGCCACCCGGCGCACGCATCGAGGTGGTGCGCTCAGGGACGCCGGTACGCCTGGCCCGGCTGAGCACCAGCCCCTTCACCGACCGCCTGGTCGCGAAGTTCGACCTCAACATCCACGGCTGGCGCGGGCAGGCGCGCCGTGAGGGACGGCCCGTCGGTCGCCCGTGAGAGGCTGACCCCCGTGCTCCAGGAACTGCGGATCAGCCGGCTCGGCGTCATCGACGACGCCGTGCTCGACCTGCACCCGGGGCTCAACGTCGTCACCGGTGAGACCGGCGCCGGCAAGACCATGGTGGTGACCGGGCTGGGTCTGTTGCTCGGTGCTCGCGGTGACGCCGGCCTCGTGCGTGAGGGAGCCAGGTCAGCCGTCGTCGAGGGCCTGGTGGCGGTGCCCGCCGACCATGCGGCCGCCGAACGCGCGGCGGAGGCCGGCGCCGATGTCAGCGACGGGCTCGTGCTCGTGCGGTCGGTGAGCGCCGAGGGCCGGTCCCGCGCGCACGTCGGGGGACGCTCCGCCCCGGTGGGTGTGCTCGGTGAGATCGGTGAGCACCTCGTGGCCGTCCACGGGCAGTCCGACCAGTGGCGGTTGCGCCGGGGTGACCAGCACCGGGTGGTGCTGGACCAGTTCGCGGGCGAGGCCGTCGCAGGCGCGCTCGCGGCATACACCGACGTCTTCGACCGGCACGAGTCCGCGGTGCGTGAGCTCACCGACCTGACCGAGCAGGCGCGTGAGCGGGCGCGCGAGATCGAGGTGCTCCAGCACGGGCTCGAGCAGCTCGAGCAGCTCGACCCCCAGCCGGGGGAGGACGCCGAGCTGCGGGTCGAGGACGAACGCCTCAGCCACGCCGAAGGCCTGCGGGCCGCGTCGGCCGCCGCTCTCGTGCACCTCGCCGGGGACGAGGAGTATGCCGCGGAGCCGGCCCCCGACGTGATGGGCGCCATCGCGGCCGCGCGACAGGCGCTGGCGTCGGAGGTCGACCACGACCCGGCACTGCGCGAGCTGGAGCGGCGGATCGCCGAAGTGGGGTACCTGGTCTCGGACCTGGCCGGCGACCTCAGCAGCTACGTCGGGGACGTCGAGGTCGACCCTGCCCGTCTTGCGCACGTGCAGCAGCGGCGTGCCGACCTGGCGGCCCTGTGCCGCAAGTACGGAGACACCATCGACGACGTGCTGGAGTGGGGGCGGGCGGGAGCGGCCCGGCTCGAGACGTTGCTCGGGTCCGACACCCGCATCGAGGAGCTCACGACCGAGGTCGAGCGCCTCGACGCGAAGCGACAGCAGCTGGCCGGTGAGCTGACCGCCGCCCGCACCGCGGCCGCCGCCGACCTGGCCGGCCGGGTGACCACCGAGCTGTCCCACCTGGCCATGGGCAAGGCCCGGGTCGAGGTGGCGGTCAGCCCGCGCGCGACCGGACTGGCGAGGCATGGCGGCGACGACGTGGAGATCCTGCTCGCCGCCAACCCCGGCAGCCCCGCGCGCACCGTCGCCAAGGCGGCCTCGGGTGGTGAGCTCTCCCGCGTCATGCTGGCACTCGAGGTCGTCACCGGCGCCGCCGGTGGGGCCGACGTGCCGACCTTCGTCTTCGATGAGGTGGATGCAGGCGTGGGTGGCTCCGCCGCGCTCGACGTCGGCGCCCGGCTGGCCGCCCTCGCCCAGCACGCCCAGGTCGTCGTCGTGACGCACCTGCCGCAGGTCGCGGCCTACGCCGACCGCCACCACGTCGTCCACAAGGCCGACGACGGGCACATCACCAGCAGCGGGGTGCGCGCCGTCGACGGTGACGACCGCCTGCGCGAGCTGGCTCGGATGATGGCCGGCGCCGACACCGAGACTGCACTCGACCACGCCCGCGAGCTGGTCGAGCAGACCACCAGGCGGCGCAGCGCGGGTCACCCAGCGCGGTGATGCACGGGGCGCGGGTGCCCTCGTGGGAGGATTGACGACAATGCCCTTGAAGATCCCACGTCAGCGCGCCCGCGAGCCGGAGTCCTCCGGTGTCAGCGGGATCGTCCGCGTCGACGCGCGCACCAAGAACCTCACCAAGCGCCTGCGCCCCGGCGAGATCGCGGTCATCGACCACCAGGACATCGACAAGGTGAGCGCCGAGGCGCTGTTGGCCTGCCGCCCGGCCGCGGTCGTCAACGCGGCCCCCTCGATCAGTGGGCGTTACCCGAACCTCGGACCGGAGATCCTGGTCGAGGCTGGGATCCCGCTCATCGACAACGTCGGCCGCGACGTGATGCACGACCTGCACGAGGGCCAGCAGGTGCGCATCACCGGCGACGAGGTCTGGCGGGGCGAGGAGGTCGTGGCCACGGGGCAGGCGTTCGACGCCGAGCTCGTGCACTCCTCGATGGAGGAGGCCCGCGCGGGACTCGCGGTCCAGCTCGAGGCGTTCGCCGCCAACACGATGGAGTACCTGCGACGGGAGCGCGAGCTGCTCCTCGACGGTGTGGGCGTCCCGGACATCACCACCCAGCTGGACGGCCGCCACGCCCTCATCGTGGTGCGCGGCTACCACTACAAGGAAGACCTCAAGACGCTGCGCAGCTACATCCGCGAGTACCGGCCGGTGCTCATCGGGGTGGACGGCGGCGCGGACGCACTCATCGAGGAGGGCCTGCGGCCCGACCTCATCGTCGGCGACATGGACTCGGTGTCCGACGCCGCGCTGCGCTCGGGGGCCGAGATCGTGGTCCATGCCTACCGTGACGGCAACGCACCCGGACTCGAGCGGGTGCGACGCCTCGGCGTCGAGCCGGTCGTCTTTCCCGCGACCGGCACCAGCGAGGACGTCGCCATGCTGCTGGCCGACGACAAGGGGGCCACGCTCATCGTCGCCGTCGGCACCCACGCCACCCTGGTCGAGTTCCTCGACAAGGGCCGCAGCGGCATGGCCAGCACCTTCCTCACGAGGCTGCGCGTGGGCGGCAAGCTGGTCGATGCCAAGGGCGTGAGCCGGCTCTACCGGTCGCGAATCTCCAACCTCACCCTCGTCTTCATGCTGCTGGTCGGGCTCAGCGCGCTGTTCGCGGCGCTCTGGTCGACGACCGGCGGTCGAGCATTCCTCCAGGTCCTCGGGGCACGGTGGGATGACCTCTGGTCCTTCGTCGTAGGAATTGTCACGTGATCGACTTCCGCTACCACCTCGTCTCCATCGTCTCGATCTTCCTCGCGCTAGCTGTCGGGATCGTGCTCGGTGCCGGCCCCCTCAAGGAGGACCTCGGCAACACGCTGACGTCCGAGGTGAAGAACCTGCGCACCGACAAGGCGGCGTTGCGCACCGAGCTCGACCAGGCCGACAAGGCCGCCACCGCCCGAGACGAGTTCACGGCCGCGAGCAACCGCACCCTGCTGCCGGGACGGCTCGCCGACACCACGATCAGCGTCGTCGTCCTGCCCGGCGCCGACCAGGACTCGGTCAAGGCCACCACCGACGCGCTCGTGCTCGCGGGCGGCAAGATCGGCTCGACGATCACCGTGCAGGACAAGTGGATCGACCCCGACCAGGCGACCTTCCGGTCCACTCTGGGCCAGCAGCTCGCGGGTCAGGTGGGGGTGCCGGTCGACCAGGGCGGCGCCGACGTCCTGGGCCAGGTGCTCGCACGATCGGTGCTCACCAAGGCCGGTGCCAACAGCAACGGTGCCGAGGCGGCGCTCGGCACGATGCGCACCGGCGACCTCATCAAGTTCTCCGACGGGGTGGTCCCGTCCTCGGTCGCGGTGGTCGTCGCCGGCCCGGTCGGGGGCACCAACGAGCAGACGCGCACCACCCAGGCTGAGGCGCTCAGCGCGCTCGCGGGCGCACTCGACCAGGCCGGTGCCGGCGCGGTCCTGGTGTCCGACAGCGGACCTGCCGCCGCGAGCACGACCTCGGTGGTCACCACCGCTCGCGCCGACGAGGAGCTCAGCAAGAACCTGTCCACCGTCGACGACGTCGACCTGCCCATGGGCCAGGCCAGCGTGGTGTTCGGCCTGCTCGAGCAGGAGGCCGGCAAGGCCGGTCAGTACGGGTTGGACCCCGACGCCACGGCTGCCTTCCCGCAGCTGGCCACCAAGTAGGCCCGGTGCGGGCGCTCATCGCAGGCGCGGTCGCGGGCGGACTGGCGTCGGCGGCATACCGCTGGTTGCGCACGGACGTGCCCGGCGGCGCGAGCCGGTGGGAGCGCACCAACCATGCCGGTCGACCGGTGACGTTGCTCGAGGGACCGGCGTATGCCGCGGCGGCGGCGACGGCGGCCGCCCTCACCGGCGCAGGCGCCGCGCCGGTCGTCGCGACCCTGGGGTCGGCGGCCCTGGGCGCCCTCGACGACCTCGGCGGCGATGCGTCCAGCAAGGGACTCAAGGGGCACCTGGGTGCGCTGGCCCGCGGGGAGGTCACCACGGGGGCCGTCAAGGTGGTGGGGCTGGGCGTGACCGGGCTCGTCGCAGCAGCGCTCGCCGACCGGGGGCGCGACGACCGCACCGCACTGGACACCCTCGTCGCAGGGGCCGTCGTCGCGGGCTCAGCGAACCTGCTCAACCTGCTCGACCTGCGACCGGGCCGCGCGCTCAAGGCCACGATCGCGCTCGGGACCGGGACGGTGGCACCCCCGTCGGCGGCAGCAGCCGGAGCCGCGGTGGGAGCCGCAGCCGGTCTCCTGCGCCCGGACCTCGCGGGTGAGGCGATGCTCGGAGACACCGGCGCCAACGCCGCCGGCGCGCTGCTCGGCACCGCGCTGGTCCAGCGCACGGGGCGCCGCGGCCGCTGGGCTGCACTGGCGCTGTTGACGGGGCTGACCCTGGCGTCGGAGAAGGTGTCGTTCACCGCGGTGATCGAGTCGACGCCGGTGCTGCGCGAGGTGGACGCGTGGGGTCGCCGGTGACGGCACGCTCGATCGGGACCGGCGTGGCCCGCGCCGCCCTCGTCATCGCGGTCGCGACCCTCCTCAGCCGGGTCGCCGGGTTCGCCCGCACCCTCGTCTTCTCCACGTCGGTCGGCGCCACCGAGGTCGGCGACGTCTACCAGACGGTCAACACGCTGCCTAACGTCGTCTACGAGATCGCGGCCGGTGGCGTGCTGGCCGCCGTGGCCGTCCCGCTCGTGGCGCGGCAGCTGGCGCTGGGTCGTGACCGGGAGGCCGACCAGACGGCCTCGGCACTGCTCAGCTGGGCCGTGGTGGTGCTGGCGCCCCTCAGCGTCATCGTCGCCCTCGTCGCACCCTGGGCGAGCCGTGCCCTCCTGTCGTCACGGGCCAGCGACGCCAGCGTCCTGCTGGGACAGGAGATGCTCGTGCTGTTCGCACCCCAAGTGCTGCTCTACGGCATCGGGATCGTCCTGTCCGGTGTGCTCCAGGCCCGGCACCGGTTCCTCGCAGCGGCCATCGCGCCGCTGCTGTCGAGCATCGTGGTCATCGCGGCATACCTCGCCTATCGACAGGTGGCGGGCACGGGGGCGACGCCGGCCACGATCGGCCCGGACGCACTCTGGGTGCTGGCCGGTGGCACCACGCTCGGCGTCGTCGTGCTGAGCCTGCCGCTGCTCGTGCCCGTGTGGCGGGCGGGGGTGCGGCTGCGGCCGACGCTGAGATTTCCCGACGGCACCGCCGGGCGGGCCCGCTCGCTCGCGGGCAGCGGGTTGGTGGCGCTCGTGGCGCAACAGGTCGCCGTCTTCGTCACCCTGTGGGTGACGCACCACAAGACCTCGGCCGTCGGGACGGTGAACGTCTACCAGTACGTCCAGGCCGTCTACCTGCTGCCGTATGCCGTGCTGGCCGTGCCGATCGCGACGTCCGCCTTCCCGACGCTGGCGCACACGACGACCGTCGAGGACGCAGCCGGCGCGGCAGACGCCGGTGCGGCCGGACTGCTGCCCGGCACCGGCGCTCGCGAGACTCTGGCGCGCAGCCTGCGCGGGATCATCCTGTTCGTCGCCGCGGCCGCAGCCGTCCTCATGGCGGTGTCCAAGCCGGTGGGGGAGTTCTTCCAGGCGATCGACCCGGCCGGGGACCGGTCCGCCGCGTTGGCCGCGCTGCCGGGGGCGCTGGCCGCCTACGCGCCGGGCGTCGTCGGTTTCGGCGTCGCGGCGCTGCTGACGCGCGCGCTCTACGTGCGGGGCAGGCCGCTGTATGCCGCGTTGGCGGTGGCCGCTGGGTGGGCGGTCGCCGCGCTGCTGCCGGTGTTCGCCCTGTCGAGCGGCTCGACGGCGGGCGCGACGCTCGGTGTCCTGGGTGTCGCGTCCTCGCTGGGGATGACCCTGTCCGCGCTGCTGCTGGCATGGCTCGTGCGGCGGGCCTGGGGACCGGAGGCACTCGCGGGCAGCGGGCGCACGCTCGGGGCTGCCGTCGTCGGGGTTGCCGTCGGCCTGGTGGTGGGCGACACCGTGCTGCGCCGGCTCGACTCCGGGGGTGGGGCGAGCGGTGCCGTCCTCGACGGGGTGGTGGTCGCCGTGGCCGTGGCGCTGGTCTACCTCGGGGTGATGATGCTGGCCGACCGCGGTGCGATGAAGGCGTTGCGTGAGCGCGGCAGGGCCCGGCGGCGGGGGGACGGGGCGTGAGGGTGGTCATGGTGCTCGGGAGGAGCACGGGAGGCATCGGGACTCACGTGGCCGAGCTCACGGCCGGGCTGCGGGCGCTGGGGGACCGGGTCGAGGTCGTGACCGACGCGGTGACGGCCGAGCGCTTCGGGATGCGCGAGGCGAGGCGGTGGTGGCCCGGGCGTGCTGCCGGTCTGGTCGGGTCGGTGCGCCGTGTCTGGTGGCTGCGTGGGTTGGCGAAGGAGTCGGACGTCGTGCACGCCCACGGTCACCAGGCCGGGTTGGTGTCGGCTGTGGCGATGCTGGGCCTGTCGACACCACTCGTGGTGAGCCAGCACAACGCGGTGCTTGCGGGCGGCCTGAAGGGGCGCGTGTTGGGACTGGCGCAGCGGTTTGTCGCGCGGCGCGCGATGCTGGTGACGGGAGCGAGCTCGGACCTCGTCGACGAGGCCGAACGGCTCGGGGCCGGGGAGGCGCGGTTGGCGCCGGTTCCGTCGCCGCGGGTGGCCGAGCTGCTGGCGGGAGAGCCGCTCGACGAGTCGGCGCGTCGCGCTGCGGCGCGGGAGCTGTTGCGCGACAACGGGATCGAGGTGGAGCCCGGGACGCCGATGGTGCTGACGATCGCGCGGATCGCCCCGCAGAAGGACCTCGACACCTTCATGGACACGATGGCCGTCCTGCGGGTGCCCGCTGTCGGCGTCGTCATCGGTGGAGGGGATGAGGACCTGCGCGCGAGCTTTGCTGCCCGGGTCGCCGAGGATCGGCTGCCGGTCCACTTCGTGGGTGCGCAGGACGACCCGGAACGGTGGCTGCGGGCGGCCGACGTATTCGTGCTGACCTCGACCTGGGAGGCACGGGCGCTGGTGGTCCAGGAGGCGATGGCGGCCGGGGTGCCGGTCGTCGCCACCGCGACAGGTGGGCTGCCCGACCTCGTGGAGGGTGTCGGTGCCCTCGTCCCGGTGGGTGCGGCGGCGGCGGCGAGCCGCGCGGTCGAGACCTACCTCAGGGACGCGGCCACGCGGCATACCGCTGTCGTGAAGGGGCGGGAACGGGCCAAAGACTGGGACGATGACGAAGCCACGGCGCGTCGTTGGCAGGAGTGGTATCGAGCGCTGCCCGGGATGACGTAGGCTTGAACCCCGTGGTGGAGCAGACGAAACACATCTTCGTGACCGGAGGCGTCGCCTCTTCGCTCGGCAAGGGGCTCACCGCCTCGAGCCTCGGACATCTGCTCCGCGCCCGTGGTCTGCGGGTGACGATGCAAAAGCTCGACCCGTACCTCAACGTCGACCCGGGGACGATGAACCCGTTCCAGCACGGTGAGGTCTTCGTCACCGAGGACGGCGCCGAGACCGACCTCGACATCGGGCACTACGAGCGGTTCCTCGACAGCAACCTCGTCGGCAAGTCCAACGTCACCACCGGCCAGGTCTACAGCGACGTCATCGCCAAGGAGCGCCGCGGCGAGTACCTCGGCGACACGGTCCAGGTCATCCCGCACATCACCAACGAGATCAAGGCGCGGATGCGCGCCCAGGCGGCCGGCTCGCCCGGAGTCGCGGCGGCCGACGCACCGGACATCATCATCACCGAGATCGGCGGCACCGTGGGCGACATCGAGTCGCTGCCGTTCCTCGAGGCGGCGCGGCAGGTGCGTCACGACGTCGGCCGCGACAACGTCTTCTTCCTGCACGTCTCGCTCGTGCCCTACCTCGCCCCGAGCGGGGAGCTCAAGACCAAGCCGACGCAGCACTCGGTGGCCGCGTTGCGCCAGGTCGGCATCCAGCCCGACGGGATCGTGCTGCGCGCCGACCGGGAGATCCCCGAGGGCATCAAGCGCAAGATCTCGCTCATGTGCGACGTCGACACCGAGGCGTGTGCGGCCGCGGTCGACGCGCCGTCGATCTACGACATCCCCAAGGTGCTGCACAAGGAGGCGCTCGACGCCTACGTCATCCGCCGGCTCGGGCTGCCGTTCCGTGACGTCGACTGGCACGACTGGGACGAGCTGCTGCGGCGGGTGCACAGCCCCGAGCACGAGGTCGAGGTCGCGCTCGTCGGCAAGTACATCGACCTGCCCGACGCCTACCTCTCGGTGAGCGAGGCGCTGCGCGCGGGCGGGTTCGACCAGGACGCCAAGGTGCGGATCCGCTGGGTCGCCAGCGACGACTGCCAGACCGACGCCGGGGCCCAGAAGGCGCTCGGCGGGGTCGACGCGGTGCTGATCCCGGGCGGGTTCGGCGTGCGCGGCATCGAGGGCAAGGTCGGCGCGCTGAAGTGGGCGCGTGAGCACCAGGTGCCGACGCTCGGCATCTGCCTGGGCCTGCAGTGCATGGTGATCGAGTACGGCCGGCACGTCGCCGGGATCGAGGGCGCGAGCTCGACCGAGTTCGACCCGGAGACGTCCGCGCCGGTCATCGCGACCATGGAGGAGCAGAAGGCGTTCGTCGACGGAGCCGGCAACCTCGGCGGCACGATGCGCCTCGGCGCCCAGGAGGCCAAGCTCGTCGAGGGCTCGATCGCGGCCGAGGTCTACGGCGCGACCACGGTGTCGGAGCGGCACCGGCACCGCTACGAGGTCAACAACGAGTACCTGCCGCAGCTGACCGAGGCCGGGCTCGTCGTGAGCGGAACGCACCCCGAGTGGGGGCTCGTCGAGTTCGTCGAGCTGCCGCGGGACGTGCACCCCTACTACGTGGCCACGCAGGCGCACCCCGAGTTCAAGTCGCGCCCGCACCGCGCGCACCCGCTCTTCGCCGGGCTGATCGGTGCGGCGATCGACCAGCAGCGGGCGGCGCGTCTGGTCGAGGTCGAGCGGCCGCGGGTCGCCGCCGACGTGACGGCCTGAGGCGCCGATGAGTGAGCCGCTCGCCGACCGGTTCGAAGGTCGGCCGGTCGTGTCGTCCGAGGTGGCGTTCGACGGGATCGTCTGGGACGTCGTGCGCGACCGGGTCGAGCTCGGGGATGCCGGGGAGGTCACGCGGGAGTACGTGCGGCACACCGGCGCGGTCGCCGTTCTGGCGCTCGACGAAGAGGGGCGCGCGTGCCTGATCCAGCAGTACCGGCACCCCGTGCGGGCGTTCGAGTGGGAGATCCCGGCCGGGCTGCTCGACGTCGACGGGGAGTCGCCCTGGCTGGCCGCCGCGCGCGAGCTGCACGAGGAGGCTGACCTGCGGGCCTCGACCTGGAACGTGCTGGCCGACTACGCGAGCTCGCCCGGTGGGCTCGACGAGCAGCTGCGCATCTACCTGGCGCGGGACGTCGCGCCGGTGCCGGAGGCTGAGCGTCACACGCGCGACGGCGAGGAGCTCGGTATGCCGGTGCGCTGGGTGCCGCTGGAAGAGGTGCGTGACGCGGTCCTCGCCGGCCGCGTGCACAACGCGACGCTGGTCATCGCGACGCTCGCCGCGCTCGCCGCCCGCGAGCTCGACTGGGCCACCCTGCGGACGGCGGACGCCCCCTGGCCGGCCCACCCGGCATACCGGGGGGACTCGGCGTAACGTTCCCGGCATGTATCTCGAGAACCTCGTCTTTGACGCAGTCGACCCACAGCGCCTCGGACGGTTCTGGGAGGCGGCTCTGGGGAGCAGCACGCTGACCGATGAGCCGGAGATCTACGAGACCCGGCTGTCGGTACCGGACGGCCCGGTGCTGGACCTGTGCTTCGGCCGGGTCGACGCTGCACCGAGCGAGCCGCTGCGGCTGCACCTCGACCTGCGTGGTGGGGCCGAGCAGGAGGCGGTGGCGCAGCGGCTGCGCGAGCTGGGGGCAAGCGACCTCGACATCGGTCAGGGCGACGTGCCGTGGGCCGTGCTGGCCGATCCAGAGGGAAATCCCTTCTGCGTCATGGAGTCTCGCGACGCCTACAGCGACACCGGGCCGATCGCGGCGATCCCGGTCGACAGCGCCGACCCGGCGCGGGACGGGGATTTCTGGCGGTGGCTCACGGGGTGGGTGGAGGCTCCGGGTGTGGCGCCGGTGACGTTGCGACACCCGTCCGGGAGGGGGCTCTTGCTCGAGTTCTGTCCGGAGCCGGCACCGGTCGGCGGGGCGAAGAACCGGCTGCACCTCGACGTGCGGCTCGAGTCCGATGACGACCCCGAGGCCGTGTTTGGCGGGGTGGTCGAGCGCGGCGGCGGGGAGTTCGAACACGAATGGGGCGACCTCCCGTGGCGGGTGTGTGTCGACCCGTCGGGCAACCAGTTCTGCCTGTTGCCTGCAAGGTCATGACGTGACGAATCCCGGTGTGCCACAACGTGACTGCCCGTGTGGCTCGGGGCGAGCGTTTGCCGTCTGCTGCGAACCGCTGCACGAGGGTGCGCGAGCTGCCGTCTCCGCGGTCGAGCTCATGCGCTCCAGGTATGCCGCGTACGTCGTGGGCGACGACGGCTACCTCGCGCGCACCTGGCACCCGCGTACGAGGCCCGCGTCGATCGACGCGCCGAAGGGACCGACGTGGAAGGGTCTGTCGGTTGTGTCGACAGCCGACGGTCGCGAGGGCGACCGGGTGGGCGAGGTCGAGTTCGAGGCGACCTACGACGGGGGAGTCCTGCACGAACGCAGCCGGTTCGTGCGACGCGCTGGCCGGTGGGTCTACGTTGACGGCGAGGTCAGCGACTGACTGCGCCTGAACGGTTGGGCTGCAACGAAATTCGCTGTGGAGATGGCTTGTGCTGTGTCGGCGGGCGGGTGTACTATTCGAACAGACGTCGGAATACTGGTTCGGACGTCAGGGGGTCTGGCTAGGGGTTTCGGATGGGGCGGTACGCAGGTCTGGTGGAGCAGTTGGAGGCTGCCACCAAGACTCTGCGCGCGGCATACGACGAGGCCACGGGCGCGCCGGAGGGGGCGACGGCGAGTGAGCTGTCGGGCCTGTTGACGGCGGTCGCGCAGGCCGAGCGAGCGGCGGCTGCAGCGGGTGTGGTTCTGACCGCTCAGGTCGCTCGGCGGGAGGCGGTCTGGCGCGAAGAGCTGCAGTCGCCGGACAACCCGGACGGCACGGCCGAACTGGTGCACGCGCTGGGGTGGGCCGACGAGTTCGCCAGCACGGATCTCGCTGTGCTGCTGGGGGTTTCGACCCGCTCGGCGGACGGGCGCCTGTCGCGGTCGCTGGACCTGGCGACGCGGATGCCGTGACTGCTCCACCGGGTGGCCGAGGGACGGATCGAGCTCGGGCAGGCGCGCTCCGCGGTGCTCGAGCTGGTCGACGTCCCGACCGTCGAGCTGTGCCGCGAGGTTGACGACTGGGTCGACGCACGGATGAACCACGCCGACCCGACGCGGTTGGCGCAGCTCACGCGGTATGCCGTCTCGCGGGTGTGCCCGGCTGCGGTGCGCAAGGAGGTGGCCAGGAACGTCGGCGACCGGACGTTCACGGTGTGCCCGGGGCCGGCGGGTATGAGCGAGGTCTACGCCTCCATTCCCTCGGACCGGGCTGCTGCACTGTGGGACGCGGCGGACGACCTCGCCAAGACCTACCTGGCGCAGGACCCGTCGCTGAACATCGACCAGGCACGCGCGGACGCGTTCGTCGATCTCGCCCTGGGTGGGGTCGACGTGCAGGTGCGGCTCAACATCGGGGTGCCGGTGGTGCCGAGCCCGTTCACCGAGCTCGGTGACACGACGCCGAACCAGGCCATCGCGGCGGCGATGGACGACGATGGGGACGGTCAGGCGTATGACGCCCACACCGCAAACCCCGTCTTCCCGTTCGAGCTGACCGAGGAGGCCGCGATCGAGGGGGACGCACGACGTGACGTCGACCGCGACCCGTTCTACGCCCGTCATCACGAGCCCGACGAGCGTTCCGGCGACGGCGGCGACGTCTTCGAGGCGCAGCGGTCGTGGGGATGGATGGGCGCCGACTGCGCGCTGTCGGGCGTATGGGTGCCCCGTGTCGGCCACATCCCGGCGGACGTGGTCACCCGGCTCGCATCACTACCGAGCACCTCGTCCGACCTGTCGTTCCTCGATGCCGGGTCCGGGACGCTCCTGGGCACCGTGGCGGACGCGTACAAGCCGACCAGGGCCATGCGGCACTTCGTGCAGGTCCGAGACGGCACCTGCAGGATGTTCGGCTGCAACCGTCCTGCCGAGACAGCCGACCTCGACCACGCCGTCCCCTACCCCGGTGGTGCGACGACCCCGACCAACCTCGGCGGGCTCTGCCGACGGCATCACCGGGCCAAGCAGCGCCGCAGCTGGCAGTACGAACTCAGTCCTGACGGCGTCGCGACGTGGACCTCACCTGATGGCACGGTTCGCAAGACCTACCCGGTCCATCGGATTCCCGAGCCCGATCCTGACCCGCCGCCGCCGTCGGTCGAGGTCGAGCCGCCGCCGTTCTGAGGTTGGGTTCTGAGGTTGACGTCGCCTGGGTGGCCGTCAGCGGTGGTTGCGGTTGTCGATGCGCACGTCCGTGATGACCACCGGCTGCGCGGGCGGGCCGTCACCGTCCGGGTCGGCGATCCCGGCCGCCACGATCGCGTCGAGCACGTCGAACCCGCTGACCTGATGGCCGAGGACCGTGTAGTTGGGGCTGATGTTGGCGAACGAGTGGACGATGAACCACTCGCTGCCGTTGGTGCCCGGCCCCTGGTTGCCCATCGCGATCGTGCCGCGCGGGTAGGTCTCGGTGCCGTCGACCTCGTCGGGGAACTTGTACCCGGGACCGCCGACCTCCTGCCGGATCAGGTCACCGCACTGCAGCACCCCGAGCCGCGCCGTGTCGGTCAGCCGGAAGCACTGACTGTCGTCGTAGAAGTCAGCCTTGGCCAGGTGCACGAGGTTGGCGACCGCGCAGGGTGCGGTGTCGCGCACCAGGTCGAACACCATCGGCCCGTAGTTGGTCTCGATGGTCGCTCGCACCGTGCCGCCAGCCTTGGCCTGCTTGCTCGGCAACCGCACCGGGCGGGCGGACGGGTTCTCCGGCGTCGGCGTGAACTCGCAGGTCACGGTGCCGCCCCCGCGACCCGGGTTCGAGCCGCCGCCCTGGGCGGCCGTGGCGGTCGTCGCAGCGAACGGCGCAGCGATGGCCATTGCGGACAGGAGCGTGACAACTCGGGCGATTCGCATGGCCCGACACTCCCACCGAGGCTCGCTGCTGTCCTGTCGAAACGGCGGCAACCGCGATAGGAAGAGCGCATGCCATCGGTCCGGACCTTCGCGTGGGGCGGAAACCGTGACGGCAAACCGGTAGGCACGGCGATCCTGCTCCCGGGCCGCGGCTACACAGCGCAGCTGCCCGTCCTGCACTACCCGGCCACGGTCCTCGCCAGCCTTGGCTGGCACGTCCAGGCCGTCGCGTGGCAGGCCGATGACCTCGACGTCGGCGATGCACCCGCGTTTGCGGCGGGAGCCGCCGAGCTCTGCCTTGAGGCGGCACCCAGTGATCGCGTGCGGGCCGCCAGGGCTCCTCGTCGGCGGCACGGCGGACGAGGGCGCATGGGACTCAAGTGCAGCGCGCGCCACCGGGCTGACCGTGCTCGAGCTGGCCGGGCTCGACCACTCACTCGAGGACCCGGCCGACTGGCGCCGCGGTCCCGAGGCCATGCTCACCGTGGGTGCCGCCGTCGAGGACTTCGCTCGCGGGCTCTGACACAAACCGATTCGTATGCCGTGTGGGCGCCTCCGTAGGATGACCCGGGTGCCGCGCCACGCGGCATACCGAACCAACCACCACACCAAAGGATCACCCGTGCTCCGCACCCACGAGGCCGGCACCCTGCGTGCCGCCGACACCGGCCAGAACGTCACCCTCAGCGGCTGGGTGGCGAAGCGGCGCGATCACGGTGGGGTGGCGTTCATCGACCTGCGCGATGCGAGCGGGGTCGTGCAGGTGGTGGCCCGCGACGAGGTGCTGACCGGTGCCGCGCACGACCTGCGCAGCGAGTTCGTCGTCAAGGTGACCGGCGAGGTCGTCGCCCGCAGCGCGGGCAACGTCAACCCCGAGCTGCCGACCGGTGAGATCGAGGTCGTCGCGTCCGAGATCGAGGTGCTGAGCACCAGTGCACCGCTGCCGTTCCAGATCGACGAGCGCGTGACCGTCGGCGAGGAGGCCCGCCTCAAGCACCGCTACCTCGACCTGCGCCGCCCGGGCGCGCATTCGGCTGGGGCGGGAATTCGCTTGCGCTCCAAGGTTTCTGCCGCCGCGCGGCGGGTGCTGGAGGCACGCGACTTCGTCGAGATCGAGACGCCGACGCTGACCCGGTCGACGCCCGAGGGCGCGCGCGACTTCCTCGTGCCCGCGCGGCTCGCCCCGGGCTCCTGGTACGCCCTGCCGCAGAGCCCGCAGCTGTTCAAGCAGCTGCTCATGGTCGCCGGGATGGAGCGGTACTACCAGATCGCGCGCTGCTACCGCGACGAGGACTTCCGTGCCGACCGGCAGCCCGAGTTCACCCAGCTCGACATCGAGATGAGCTTTGTCGAGCAGGACGACGTGCTCGAGCTCGGCGAGGCCATCGTCAAGGAGATCTGGCAGCTCATCGGGGTCGACCTCACGACACCCTTCGAGCGGATGACGTATGCCGACGCGATGCGCCGCTTCGGCACCGACAAGCCGGACCTGCGCTTCGGCCAGGAGCTCGTCGAGTGCACCGACTACTTCAAGGACACGCCGTTCCGGGTGTTCCAGAGCGAGTACGTCGGCGCCGTCGTCATGCCCGGCGGTGCGAGCCAGCCGCGCAAGCAGCTCGACGCCTGGCAGGACTGGGCGAAGAGCCGCGGCGCGAAGGGGCTCGCCTACGTGCTCGTGCAGGAGGACGGCGAGCTGGGCGGACCGGTCGCCAAGAACCTGTCCGACACCGAGCGCGACGGGCTGGCCGCCCACGTCGGCGCCAAGCCGGGCGACTGCATCTTCTTCGGCGCCGGCGCGACCAAGTCGACCCGCGCCCTCCTCGGGGCCGCCCGCCTCGAGATCGGCAAGCGCGTCGGGCTCATCGACGAGGACGCCTGGTCGTTCCTGTGGGTGCTGGACGCGCCGCTGTTCGAGCCGTCGTCCGAGGCGGTGGCCGCCGGTGACGTCGCCGTTGGCGCGGGTGCGTGGACCGCGGTGCACCACGCGTTCACCTCGCCGAAGAAGGAGTTCGAGGACACCTTCGACACCGACCCCGGCCCGGCGCTCGCCTATGCCTACGACATGGTGTGCAACGGCAACGAGATCGGCGGTGGCTCGATCCGTATCCACCGCCGTGACGTGCAGGCGCGGGTCTTCAAGGTCATGGGCCTGACGGAGGACGAGGCGCAGGAGAAGTTCGGCTTCCTCCTCGACGCGTTCCAGTACGGCGCCCCGCCGCACGGCGGCATCGCGTTCGGCTGGGACCGCATCGTCATGCTGCTCGGCGGCTACGACTCGATCCGCGACGTCATCGCCTTCCCCAAGTCCGGCGGCGGCTACGACCCGCTCACCGACGCGCCCGCGCCGATCACGCCGGAGCAGCGCAAGGAGGCCGGCGTCGACGCCAAGCCGGCCGCCAAGGCCAAGGACGCCGACGGCATACCCGAGCTGGCACCTGACACCGACGCGCAGTGAGGGCGGGCACTGAACCGGCCACACACCGTCCCCGTTGCGCTCGACCGGCTGCGGGCGGTGCTCGCATGATCCGCGCGATGCTCTGGGACGCCGACGGCGTGCTGCAGCACAGCCCGGCCGGGTGGCGCGAGGTCCTCGACGACGCCGGCGGCGAGGGTTTCGCGGAGGCGGTGTTCCAGTCGGAACTGCCTGCGCTGCGCGGCGAGGAGCCGCTGCGGACCGCCCTCGAGCGGGTCCTGCGCGAGTGGCCCCACCGCGCCGACCTCGACGCCGACACCCTGCTCGAGCTGTGGGAGCGGGCCGTCGTCGACGAGGACGCGATGGCCGTGGTGCAGGAGGTGCGCGACCGGGGCGTCACCTGCGTGCTCGCCACCAACCAGCAGGACCACCGCCGGGCGTGGATGCGCGACGTGCTCGGCCACGACGAGCGGTTCGACCGGGTCTACTACTCCAGCGAGATGGGCGTCATGAAGCCCGACCCTGCTTACTTCCACCACATCGTCGACGACCTGGGCCTGGCACCGCACGAGGCCGGTTTCGTCGACGACAGCCTCGCCAACATCGAGGCCGCGACGAAGGCAGGACTGGCCGCCGTGCACCACGACCCAGAAAGTGGTGCGGCGGCGCTGCGCCGTGAGGTCGAAGGGCTGCTGGACTCGACTCGCAACTAGGCGAAAAGGTGGTCCATCGTGTCCACCGTGACCCGCGGAGCCGACGATGACCGCGGCGCAGGTGCGGCGCCGGACGAACGCGCGTCCGCGGCATACCTCGTCGTCATCAACGCCACCGCCTCCGGTGACAGGAACCGGCTCGGCTTGGTGAGCACGTGCCTGGCGTTGAAGCTCGTCGGGTGGGTGGGCAGCCGCGCGGGCACGTGGACGTGCAGGTGGTCGCGGGCGCGGGTGAGCGCGACGTAGAACAGGCGCTGCTCCTCGGCCAGCCCGGCCTCGCTGGTGAGGGCCATGTCGGACGGCAGCGCCCCGTCGCAGGCACGCAGCAGGTGGACGACGTCCCACTCCAGGCCTTTGGCCGAGTGGATGGTGCTGAGGATGAGGTAGTCCTCGTCGAGGTACGGCTTCTTCGCCCAGTCGGCGGACACCGACGCCGGGTCGATGGTCTGCTCGGCGACGAACGAGCGCAGGTCGGGCTGGCGGGCGGCGGCCTCGGCCAGCCGGTCGACGTCGACGACCCGACGGGACCAGTCGGCGTAGTGCTGCCGGACCAGCGGCTGCACCGCCCCGTGGCACGCCTCGACCACGTCGGTCACTCGGTCTGCCTGCTCGGCGTCGGCCAGCGCCCGCAGCGTCGCCTCCAGCCGGGTGCGGGCGTTATTCGGCGCAGCCGCAACGGCGGTGTCCAGTGCGTCGGTCACGCCGCCGGCGAGCATCGGCGCGATGGCGCGGGCGGTCGCCTTGCCGATCGACCGGTGCCGGGTGAGGAGGCGGTACCACGCGACCTCGTCGGCCGGGTTGGTCGCGACGCGGAACGCGGCCAGCAGGTCGCGCACGTGTGCCGTCTCGAGGTAGCCGATGCCGCCGTACTTCACGAACGGGATGTCACGCACCCGCAGCTCGATCTCGAGCTGGGCCGAGTGGGTGCCGGTGCGCATCAGGACTGCCTGCTCGCGCAGTGGGACGCCCTCGGTCTGCGCGGCGAGTACCGCCTCGGCGACACCGCGCGCCTCGTCGTCGGCGTTCTCGCAGTGGTGCAGCTGCGGCCGGCCGCGCCCGACGTCACGGTCGGCGCGCAGCCGCAGCTCCAGCTCGCCCGGGCGCGCGACGTTGGCCAGGTCGAGGATCTCCTGGGTGGAGCGGAAGTTGCGTTCGAGCCGCACCATCGTCGAGGTCGGCAGCGACCGGGCCAGGTCGAACAGGTGCCCGGCGCTGGCGCCCCGGAAGCCGTAGATCGCCTGCGCGTCATCGCCCACCACAGTCAGGCCGGTGCCGTCGGGTCGCAGACCGCGCACGATGTCGACCTGGATCTGGTTGACGTCCTGGTACTCGTCGACGAGCACCCAGTCCCACCGCGCCCGCAGCCGCGCACCCACCTCAGGGTCGGCGAGCAGAGCCCGCCAGTAGAGGAGGAGGTCGTCGAAGTCGAGCAGCCCGCGCTCACGCTTGCGCGCGGCATACGCCCGCAACAACGCGTTGATCGCGTCGGCGTGCTCGAGCGCCCACGGGAACTGCTCGGCCATCACCTCACGCGTCGGCACCCCGGTGTTGACCGCGCGCGAGCCGATGTCGGCCAGCGTCATGGTGGTTGGAAGGCGGTGCTCGGTGCCGACCAGCCCGTGCCCGGCCCGCATGAGGTCGAGCAGGTCGATGACGTCGTCGGAGTCGAGGACGCTGAACTCCTCGAGCCCGAGGTGGTGGGTGTGCTCGGCGACGATGCGGTGCGCCACGGCATGGAACGTGCCGCTCCACACTCGGCCGGCAGCGCTCGGGTCGCCGCACTGCGCAGCCGCCCGTTCGGTCATGGCGGCGGCCGCGCGGCGCGTGAAGGTGAGCAGCAGCACGCGCTCGGGCGCGACCCCGGCCTCGAGGAGCCGGGCCACGCGGGCCGTCAGCACCCGGGTCTTGCCCGTGCCCGCGCCCGCGGCGATGACAAGCGGGTCGGCCCCGTGCTCGACAGTTGTGCGCTGTGCGTCGTCGAGGCCGACCTGCCACTCGCCATCGTTCATGTGTTCGATCGTAGGTCATCGAACACATGAACGGGCGGCTCACCGCGCCAGGAACTCCAGGACCACCCGGTTGAACTCCTCGGGGTGGCTGGTGTTGAGGCCGTGCGGCCCCTGCTCGATGACGTGCAGCGTGCTGTCCTGCACCATCTCGTCGGTCAGCTTGCCGGACACCTCGACCGGGACGATCGCGTCGGAGTCGCCGTGGATCACCAGCGTCGGCACCGAGTCCTGGCGCAGGTCGTCACGGAAGTCCGTCAGCCACGACTGGATGCAGGCGACCGCCGCGTGCAGGTCGGCCTGGGCGGCCATGTCCTTGGCCTGCTGGCGCTGCTCCTCGGTGACCTTGAGCTCGCCGTCGGCCGAGAAGAAGTTCTTCGTGAACTCCTCGAAGAAGGCCTCGCGGTCCTTGCGCAGGTCCTCCTGCATGCCCTCGGCGGTCTCCTGGTCGAGCCCGCCCTCCGGGTGCTCGTCGCTCTTGAGGAGGAAAGGCGGAATGGCGCCGGCGAAGACCACGCTGTGCAGCCGGTCGACGCCGTAGCTGCCGATGTAGCGCGCCACCTCGCCGCCACCCATCGAGAACCCGATGAGCGTCGCGTCGCGCAGGTCGAGCTCGCGCATGAGCAGGTCGAGGTCGCTGGTGAGGGCGTCGTAGTCGAACTGTGCGTCCTCGCCGACGCCGGCGGACTTGCCGAACCCGCGCCGGTCGTACGTCACGACCCGGTAGCCGGCGTCGTTGAGCGCCGACACCTGGTCCGCCCAGGACTGTCCGGACAGGGGCCAGCCGTGGATGAGGACGACCGGGCGGCCGTCGCCACCGTGGTCCTCGTAGTAGATCTCGATCTCGCCATTGGGCAGCACAGGCATCGGGAAGTCCTTCCAGTCAGGTCCAAGGGGCCACGGCGAACTACGTACCCAATCTAGGCATGCGCGCTCGGAGGCTGCACGCCCAGCGGACGGCTTGCGCGAGCCGGGCCACCAAGGGGTTTGTCGAAAAGCGAACCTGGGTTGTCGATATCGACAACCCAGGTTCGCATTGCGCGAGACCCCGACAGGCGCTTCGGCCTAGCGCTGTTCCAGTCGCCGGCTCGACCACTCGTGCACGTCGCCGTACCCGAGCCCGAGGTAGACCCGCCGCGCGACGTCGTTGTCGGCATACATCCCGAGGGTGCAGACGCCGTCCTCGCGGACGCCGAGACGCGTGAGGTATGCCGTGACGGCCAGTCCCAGCCCCGTCCCACGGTGGGTGGGGTGCACCGAGATGCCTTCCAGCAGTGGGTGTCCCGCGATATCGGGCTGCATCACGCCGCACGCGACCAGCCGCCCGGCGTCGTCCCGGGCGCCGCACCAGACCTGACCCGGGTGCTCGAACGGTCGGGCGTCGGTGTGCGGGTTGACCTCGGCCAGCAGCTCACGGATCTCGGGCTCGTGGGACTCGTCGAGTGGCACGAGCCGTGACTCCCCGGCCACCACCGGCGGCTCGGTCGTCGCGGCCATCCAGTCCCACTCGGTGGCCCGGCCCACGCGCCAGCCGACCGCATCCGCGAGTGCCGCGTCGACGGCCCGCGCCGCGCTGCGCGCCACCGTGACGTTCACCGGCGGCTCGGGCAGCAACCCGTCGGACACGACCCATGCGACGAGCGCCCCCGCGTCCCGCGGTGCGCCCATGACGAGCAGTCCGGCCCCGCGCAACCGTGTGCGTCGGGGGAGTGCCACGGCGCCACCGAGCCGGTATGCCGTGCCCTCGCCGAGGTCGCCCAGCCCGAGCCGGATGAAGGCGCTGTCGCCGACGACGTCGAGCGCCTCGTCGAGGCTGCCCAACTCACGCACGTCCGCCGGCCTGGGCATGCTGCCGCTCACTCGGTGATCCCGAACCGCGCGTGCAACGCCTTGAGCCGCTTGGGCGCCCACCAGTTCCAGTCGCCGAGCAGCGTCATCGTGGCGGGCACGAGCAGCATCCGCACGAGGGTCGCGTCGAGCGCCACCGCGACGGCCAGTCCGACCCCGGTCTCCTTGATGATCAACAGCTTCCCGGCCACGAAGCCGGAGAACACGATGACCACCAACAGCGCTGCCGAAGTGATGATCCGGCCCGACCGCTGCAGCCCGACCACCACCGCGTCGTCGTTGGAGTACCCCTGCTCGTGCAGCTCCACGATGCGCGACAGCAGGAACACCTCGTAGTCCATCGACAGCCCGAACCCGAAGGCCAGCACCAGCAACGGGATCGTCGACTCGACCGCCCCCACCGAGTCGAACCCCAGCAGCCCCTCGAGGTGTCCCTGCTGGAAGACCAGCACCAGCACCCCGAGCGACGCACCCAGCGACACGACGTTGAGCAGCAACGCCTTCACCGGGATCACGACTGACCCGGTCATGAGGAACAGCAGCACCAGCGTCGCCAGCGCCACCAACGCAAACGCATAGGGCGCCCGCTCGACCATCGAGTCGGTGAAGTCGCGCAACCCGCTGGCCTGTCCCACCACCCAGGTCGGGAAGTCCGGCCGGTCCTCGCGCAGCTCACCCACAAGAGCCCGCGCCGGGTCGCCGAGCGCGCCGCCGGGCACGTCGAGCGACACGACCGAGTACCCGTCACGCATCGCCTCGACCCCACGCACACTGGCGCCCGCGGGCAGGGCCAGCTCCGCGGCATACGACTGCGCTTGCGCCACAGACGCTTTCGCGACGACGGTGACGTCCGCGCCACCCAGCTGCGGGTAGTCGCGGTCGAGACTTTCGAAGAACTGCCGTGACGGGTTGCTCGTCGGCAGCAGCTCCTCACCCGAGGAGGTGAGCCGCAGGTCGAGCGCGGGCAGCGCCAGCGCCACGAGCATTGCCAGCGACCCGATAATGATGGGGATCGGTCGGCGGTGCACCCACTGCGCCAGCCGCGAGAAGACGCCGTGCTCGGGCGCCACCTCGGTGCCGCGGCGCAACAGCCGCCGCGCACCGAGCACGCACAGCGCCGGGATCAGCGTGAGCGCCACGACCATCGCGATCAGCACGACCGACAGCCCGGCCGCGCCGATGGCCTTCATGATCTCGGCCTCGAAGACAATGAGCCCACCGAGCGAGATCGCCACCGTGAGACCCGAGAACACGATGGTGCGCCCGGCCGAGTCCACGGTGCGCGCCGTCGCCTCCGCGACCATCGACGCCGGGATGTCGCGCGCCGGCATGCCCTGTGCCCGCGCCCTCAGCTCCTCACGGAACCGGCTCACCATGAGCAGCCCGTAGTCGATGCACAGCCCCAGCCCGAGGACCGTGACGACGTTGACGGCGGTGGTGTCGAGGTCGATGAGGTAGGAGAACCCCAGCAGCGAGGCGAGCGCGCCGGCGATCGAGGCGATGGCCCCGACGATGGGCATGCCGGCCGCGACGAACCCGCCGAAGACCACGATCATCACGAGGAAGCTCACCGGCAGCGCTATGCCCTCGCCAGTGCGCAGGTCGACCTCGAGCTGGTCGGTGATCGCGGAGATGAGGTCGGAGAGCCCGCCGGCGGTGACGCGGGCTCCCGGGTCTGCGGCAGTGAGCGGGGCGTATGCCGCTCGCACCCGTTGCTCGACGGCCTCCTGCTCGGCGCGGTCGGGGTCGCCGGCGAGGGTCACCACGCTCGCGAAGCCATCCTTGCCGGGCACCGGAGGCGTCACCTCCGCGACACCGGGAACCGCCTTGACCGACGCGAGGACCCGCGACACGGCCGGGTCCTTGGCGTCGACCCCGTCGACGCGGACCGTGTAGGTCTTCAGCGCCGACTCGCCGTGCTCGACGATGAGGTCGCGGCCCTGGAGGTTCTCGCCCGCGACGCTGGGCTCGCCCGTGGTGAGCCGGTCGAACAGCCGGTCGTTGCCGAAGGCGCCGAGCGCGGTCGCGAAGCCGAGCCCGATCAGCACCACCCAGGTGAGGACCACCGTCTTGGGTCGGCGGGCGAGCGCACGCCCCAGCCGGGACAGGAGTGAGGCCGCGTCGGTCACGCGGGATAGCCTGCCAGTCGTGGGAAGTGCGGCCGGAGATGACCTGTTCGCGGCAGCGAACGATCAGCGCAGTGGCGCCACTCGCGACCCCGGCGACGGTATGCCGTCGGGAGCCTCCCTGCCGCCGCTCGCCGTGCGCATGCGACCGCGGTCGCTGGACGAGGTCCGCGGCCAGGGCGACGTCCTGCGTCCCGGCAGTCCGCTGCGCCGGCTCATCGAGGGCTCGGGTGGGTCGGCCGGTCCGCTGTCGGCGATCATCTGGGGTCCGCCCGGCACCGGCAAGACCACGCTGGCGCACCTCGTGGCGAACGCTGCTGAGCGCCGGTTCGTCGAGCTCTCCGCCGTCACCGCCGGCGTCAAGGACGTCCGCCAGGTCATGGACCAGGCGCTGCGCGACCGTGACATGTACGACCGCCAGACCGTGCTGTTCCTCGACGAGATCCACCGGTTCACCAAGGCCCAGCAGGACGCCCTGCTGCCCGGCGTCGAGAACCGACAGGTCATCCTCGTCGCCGCCACCACCGAGAACCCTTCGTTCTCGGTCATCGCGCCGCTGCTGTCCCGCTCGATGCTCATCACTCTCGGTCCGCTCACCGACGAGGAGGTCGCCGACGTCCTCGACTCGGCGGTGACCGACCCGCGTGGCCTCGACGCGGCATACACCCTCAGTGACGAGGCCAAGGAGCACCTCGTGCGCATCGCCGGGGGAGACGCGCGCCGCGCGCTCACCTCGCTCGAGGCGGCCGCGGGGGTGGCGCAGGACGAGGTGGCGCCGGGGTCGAGCGACGAGGGGCCGGTCACGATCACGCTCGCCCACGCGGAGCAGGCGGTGGCGCACGCGGCGGTGCGTTACGACCGCACGGGTGACCAGCACTACGACGTGGCGTCGGCGTTCATCAAGTCGATGCGCGGGTCCGACGTCGACGCCGCGCTGCACTACCTCGCGCGGCAGTTGGAGGCGGGGGAGGACCCACGGTTCATCGCCCGCCGCATCGTCATCGCCGCCAGCGAGGACGTCGGCATGGGTGACCCGACAGCGCTGCAGACGGCCGTCGCCGCCATGCACGCGGTCGCCCAGATCGGCATGCCGGAGGCGCGGATCATCCTGGCCCAGGCGGTCGTGCACAACGCGCTCGCACCCAAGAGCAACGCGGCCTACGTCGGCATCAACGAGGCCATCGCCGACGTGCGCGCGGGCAAGGGCGGGCTCGTGCCACCGCACCTGCGCGGCAGCGGGTATGCCGGCGCGACCCGGCTCGGGCACGGCAAGGGCTATGTCTACGCGCACGACCAGGAGGACGCCGTGGCGCGGCAGGACTACCTGCCCGAGGACCTCCAGGGGAAGACCGACTACTACCGCCCCACCGACCGCGGCTTCGAGGCCCGGCTCAAGGAGCGCTGGGACTGGCTCAAGGGCCGCATCAGGGGTGGATAGGCCCGCGCTGGCACGACCGCCATGCAGGTAGGGTGCTCGGCATGGATTCAGTGAGTCTGGGTGACATCGCGGGCATGATCGCCGCGCTGGCCTTCGCGTTCCTCGTCTTCCGGCTGGGCGCGGTGATCGGCAAGGCCGGCAAGATCCTCGACGAGACGCGGGTCAGCCTGCGCACGACGACCGACAACGTGCAGCCCACGCTCACCAAGCTCACCGACACGGTCAGCCTCACCAACGACCAGCTCGCCAAGGTCGACGGCATCACCACCAACGTCGGCGCGATGACGACCAACGCCAGTGCCCTCACCTCCCTCTTCGCAGCCACCCTCGGCAGCCCGGTCGTCAAGGTCGCCGCGTTCACCTACGGCGTCCGCACCGCGCTCGCGGGCGGTGGCGCCCGCTCCGCTGGCGGCCGGCGCCGCCGCAGGGGCTGATCGGCCGTGCGACGTCTGTTCTGGACCGCGCTGGGCGCGGCTGCCGGTGTGTATGCCGTGCGCCGCGTCACCAAGGCCGCGGAGGCCTACACCCCGGCCGGCATGGCGAACGGCCTGTCCTCCCTCGGCGACGGCCTGCGCGAGCTCGCCGACGCCGTCCGCGAGGGCATGGACGAGCGTGAGGCGGAGCTGAAGCTCGCCCTCGGCATCGACACCGAGACCGCGCAGGAGGGTGCCCGGCTCGACGCCGAGGCCGCCCGGGCCCTGCTCGACGACCCCACCGGTCGGCGAGCTCGCTAGGGGCGCCGGCGCGCACGCGCACGGCCCCCGCCCCGGCATACCCTTTAGCTCACCTCGACCAGACTGGAAAGACTCATGGAAACCGCCGAGATCAGGCGCCGCTGGCTGTCCTTCTTCGAGCGCAAGGGACACAGCGTCGTCCCGTCCGCTCCGCTCATCTACGACGACCCGAACCTGTTGTTCGTCAACGCCGGCATGGTGCCGTTCAAGCCCTACTTCCTCGGGCAGCAGACGCCACCGTGGGACCGCGCCACGTCGGTGCAGAAGTGCGTGCGCACCGGTGACATCGAGGAGGTCGGCAAGACCTCCCGGCACGGCACGTTCTTCCAGATGAACGGCAACTTCAGCTTCGGCGACTACTTCAAGAAGGAAGCCATCGAGCTGGCGTGGGAGCTGCTCACCACCTCGCAGGACGAGGGCGGCTACGGCCTGGACCCCGACCGCATCTGGGCCACGGTCTACGAGGACGACGACGAGGCGGCGCAGCTGTGGGAGAAGTACACCGGCGTCCCGCCTGAGCGCATCGTGCGCCGCGGCAAGGCCGACAACTACTGGCACATGGGCGTCGCCGGTCCGGGTGGACCGTGCAGCGAGATCTTCTACGACCGCGGACCGGAGTACGGCCGCGACGGCGGGCCCGAGGTCGACGAGGACCGGTTCATGGAGATCTGGAACCTCGTCTTCATGCAGTACGACCTGTCCGAGGTGCGGACCAAGGTCGACTTCGACGTGTCCGGGCCGCTGCCCAAGCAGAACATCGACACCGGCATGGGCCTGGAGCGGATCGCCTCGATCCTGCAGGGCGTCGACAACATGTACGAGATCGACGAGGTCTACCCGGTGCTCGAGCGGGCAGCCGAGCTGACCGGCAAGAAGTACGGCGCGAACTCCGCGCACGACGCGGAGCACAGCCACCCCGACGACGTGCGGCTGCGCGTGGTCGCCGACCACGTGCGCTCCAGCCTCATGCTCATCGGCGACGGCGTGACGCCCGGCAACGAGGGGCGCGGTTACGTGCTGCGCCGCATGCTGCGTCGCGCGGTGCGCTCGATGCGGCTGCTGGGCTACGACGAGCCGAGCCTGCCGCTGCTGCTGCCGGTCTCGATGGAGCGGATGAGCCAGTCCTACCCCGAGCTGCGCACCGGTTTCGACCGGATCAGCCAGATCGCGTATGCCGAGGAGGAGGCCTTCCGGCGCACGCTCGCCTCGGGCACGACGATCCTCGACACCGCGGTGAACCGCACCAAGCAGTCCGGCGGCACGACGCTCGCGGGCGACCAGGCGTTCGCGCTGCACGACACCTACGGCTTCCCGATCGACCTGACCCTGGAGATGGCGGCCGAGCAGGGCCTGGAGGTCGACCGCGAGGGCTTCACCCGGCTCATGCAGGAGCAACGCGACCGCGCGAAGGCGGACGCGAAGGCCAAGAAGGGCGGCCACGCGAACACCGAGGTCTGGAAGGACCTGCGGGCGCTCGGCGCGACCGACTGGCAGGCATACTCCGAGCTGACCACCGAGTCGAAGGTCGTCGGTCTCGTCGTCGACGGCCAGCGGGTCGAGGAGCTCGAGCCGGGCCAGCGCGGCCAGGTCGTGCTCGACCGCAGCCCGTTCTACGCCGAGTCCGGTGGGCAGGTCGCCGACGAGGGCATCATCACCGGCGACGGCGTGCACCTCAAGGTCGTCGACGTGCAGCGCCCGGTCAAGGGCCTCGTCGTGCACACGGTCGAGGCGCTCACCGGGCCGGTCCGCACCGGCCTGGAGGTCAGCGCGGAGGTCGACCCCGAGTGGCGCATCTCCGCCTGCCAGGCGCACTCCGGCACCCACGTGGTGCACGCCGCGCTGCGCCAGGTGCTCGGCCCGTCGGCGCTGCAGTCCGGCTCGTACAACAAGCCCGGTTACCTGCGGCTCGACTTCGCGTGGAACCAGGCCCTGTCACAGGCGACCCGCAGCGAGATCGAGGAGGTCGCCAACCTCGCGGTCCGCCAGGACCTGCCGGTGTCGGCGCAGTACATGACGCTGCCGCAGGCGCGCGACTTCGGTGCGCTCGCGCTCTTCGGTGAGACCTACGACGAGCAGGTGCGCGTCATCGAGATCGGCGGCCCCTGGTCGCGCGAGCTGTGCGGTGGCACGCACGTCGGCCACTCCAGCCAGATCGGCGCACTCACCGTCACCGGTGAGTCGTCCGTCGGGTCCGGCGTGCGCCGACTCGAGGCATTCGTCGGCATGGACGCGCTGCGCTACCTCGCCACCGAGCGGGCACTGGTCGCCGAGCTCACCGACATCGTCAAGGTGCAGCCGGGCGAGCTCAAGGAGCGCGTCTCCCAGCTCGTGACCCGGCTGCGCGACGCCGAGCGCGAGATCGAGCGCATGCACCGCGAGCAGGTGCAGGCCCAGACCGGCAAGCTGGTCGAGTACGCCCGGGACCTCGACGGCGTCCGGGTCCTCACCCACGACGCCGGCGAGGGAGCCACCGCCGACGACCTGCGCACCATGGCGCTGGACCTGCGCGGCCGACTCGGCGACAGCGCGCCAGCCGTCGTGGCGCTCACCGCCGTCGGCAACGGCCGCCCGGTCGTCGTGGTCGCCACCAACGGACCCGCCCGCGACCGTGGCATCAAGGCCGGCGCCCTCGTGCGCTCCGCGGCCCAGACCCTCGGTGGCGGTGGCGGCGGCAAGGACGACCTGGCCCAGGGCGGCGGCACCGACCCGTCCCAGACCGGCGCCGCGCTCGGCGCGGTCGACGCGGCGGTCCGCGCCGCGACCGCGGGGTGAGTCGGCCCGGCCGGCGCATCGGCGTCGACGTCGGCAGCGTGCGGGTCGGGGTCGCCGTGAGCGACCCCGACGCGCTGCTGGCCACCCCCGTGCGCACGGTGGCCCGCGACGAGGCCGAGCCCGACCGCGACCTGGCGGAAGTGGTCGCGCTCGTCGCCGAGCACGAGGCCACGCTCGTCGTCGTGGGCCTGCCGCGGACACTCGCCGGGGCCGAAGGTCCCGCCGCTGCGGCCGCGCGCACGTATGCTGGGCGGCTGGCAGGGCGCGTCGCCCCGGTGCCCGTCCGTCTCGTCGACGAGCGGCTCACCACGGTCGATGCGCACCGCTCGCTCCGCGAGAGCGGTGTCGACGGCCGTGCACAGCGTGCGGTGGTCGACCAGGCTGCAGCAGTCCTCATCCTGCAGTCCGCTCTCGATGCGGAGCGCAGCTCCGGGCGACCGCCCGGTGAGCTGGTGAGGACCGACGGGCGCAAGCCCCGCACGAAGGACAGGCGCCGATGACCGAGCCCCACCTGGAGCAGTCGATCTTCGGGGGGACCCAGGACGAGCCAGAGCGCGCGACGTCGCGCTCGCGCTCCGATGTGCACCGCCGGCGCCCGCCACGGCGCCGCGGGCGGCGGATCATCGCCCTCGTCATCGCGCTGGGCATCGTCGGGGGAGCCGCGCTCGCGGCATACCTCGTCCTCAAGCCCATGGTGGCGGGGATGTTCGAGAGCAACGACTATCCCGGCCCCGGCACCGGCGAGGTCCAGGTCGCCGTCAAGGACGGTGACCTGCCGCCGGCCATGGGCAAGGCGCTCGTGGCCGCGGACGTGGTCAAGTCGACCAAGGCGTTCTCCGATGCGGCGCGAGCCAACCCCAAGACCAACGGCATCCAGCCGGGCACCTACACGTTCCGCAAGCAGATGAAGGCCGCGGAAGCGGTCGCCATCCTCGTCGACCCGGGCAACCGGTCGGCCGTGCCCCGGGTCACGATCCGCGAAGGCCTGTGGAAGAACGAGATCTTCGCCGCGCTCTCCAAGGCGACCGGCGTGCCGGTCGCGCAGTACCAGGCGGCGGCGAAGAACACCGCGGCGCTCGGGCTCCCGGACTACGCCAAGGGCAACCTCGAGGGGTGGCTGTTCCCGTCCACCTACGAGTTCGCCGAGAAGTCGACGGCGACCCAGCAGCTGAAGCAGATGGTCGCGATGACCCTGGCCGAGCTCGACAAGGCGGGCGTGCCCGAGGGCGACCGCGAGCGGGTCATGACGGTCGCGTCGATCGTCGAGGGCGAGGTCAGCGGCGACGCCGACCGGGGCAAGGTCGCGCGCGTCATCGAGAACCGGCTCGCCGACCCCAGCGGTCCCACGATCGGGCGGCTGCAGATGGACTCCACGGTCCACTACGCGGTGCAGAAGCGCGGCAAGGCCGGCACGAGCGACGCCGACCGAGCCAGCAAGAGCCCCTACAACACCTACCAGCGTGCGGGCCTGCCGCCCGGGCCGATCAACAGCCCCGGCGCTGCGTCGATCGAGGCGGCCGCCAACCCCACGCCCGGTCCGTGGTTCTACTTCGTGACGGTCAACCCCGACACCGGCGAGACGAAGTTCGCCACGACCTCGGCCGAGCACGAGCGCAACCGGCAGGAGTTCCAGGCCTGGTGCCGCGACCACGCCGACCGGTGCTGAACGCCGCCGTCCTCGGGCAGCCGATCGCCCACTCGTTGTCACCGGTGCTCCATGACGCCGGTTACCGTGCCCTCGGGCTGCAGGACTGGCGGTATGCCGCGCACGAGCTGGGTGCGGCGGAGCTCCCCGGGTGGGTGGCCGGGTTGGACGAGACCTGGCGCGGGCTGTCGCTGACCATGCCGCTCAAGGAGGTCGCGTTCGAGGTCGCCACGACGGTGAGCGACACCGCCCGGCAGACCGGGGCCATCAACACCCTCGTGCGCCGCGCCGATCTCGGCTGGGACGCCCACAACACCGACGTGCCCGGGCTCGTCGAGTCGCTGCGCCACATCGACCATGGCGGACGTGCGACGGTCCTCGGGTCGGGAGCCACCGCGCGCTCGGCGCTGGCGGCGCTGCGCGAGCTCGGCGTCGAGTCGGTGCGGCTCGCCGTGCGAAGCCAGGTGCGTCCGGAAACCGTTGCGCTTGCTGCGGATCTGGGCCTGACCGTCGAAGTCCTCCCGCTCGAGGAGTGGGCACTGACACCGGTGCGTCTCTACGTCTCGACGCTGCCACCGCAGGCCAGCGCGTCGACCGGCGCGTCCCTGGGCGAGACCGGGTCACGCTTCAACGGCGCCACCCTGCTCGACGTCGTGTATGCCGGGTGGCCGACTCCGCTGGCGCGCGACGCCGCCGCTGTGGGCATGACCACGATCGGCGGGCTCGACATGCTCGTGCACCAAGCTGCCGAGCAGTTCCGTCTCTTCACCGGCGAGCCGGCCCCCGTGGATGCGATGTTCGCCGCCGGCCGAGAGGCGTTGGCGTCGTGATCGGCTGGGCGCCCCACGACGCCACACCCTGGTGGGTCGTCCTCCTGTTCGCGCTCGCCGGGGCCGCGGTCGGCCTGCCGACGGCCCGCGAGCTCGCCACGACCGGCTACCGCACCGACTTCGACGAGGTGGGACCACGCACCCCGCGCTGGTCGTGGCTCCCGGCCGTGCTCGGTCTGCTCTGGGGCTGGCTGGCGTGGCGCATCGGCGACCTCGCCGGCTGGGCCGCGCTCCCGGCATACCTGCTCTTTGCCTGGATCGCGGTGGTGCTCATAGGGATTGACGCCGACGTGCACCGGCTGCCGGACGGCATCGTGCTGCCGGCCTACCCGGCGCTGCTCGCGCTGGTTGCCGTGGCGACCGCCGGGCTGGGGGACTGGGGTGCGTTGTGGCGGACGCTCGCCTGCCTGGCCGGCATGTATGCCGTGTACTTCGTCCTGCACCTGGTGTCACCTGGATCGCTCGGCTTCGGTGACGTGAAGCTGTCGGGGCTCATCGGCCTGGTCATCGGCTGGCTCGGGGTGCTGCCGGTGTTCGTCGCGACGTTCGCCGGTTTCCTCGTGGGCGGCGTCATGGCCGTGGTGCTGCTCGTGGGCAGGCGGGCGGGACTGAAGTCCCACATCGCCTTCGGGCCGGCCATGCTGGTCGGCGCGTTCATCGCGATCGCGGTCGAGTACCAGGTGGTCTAGCGAGGCTGGACACCCGGACACCGGCTGCGGCGCCCGTGGGAGGATCGGGCCATGCTCCGCTGGTTGACCGCAGGTGAGTCGCACGGCCCCGCCCTCCTCGCCACGATCGAGGGACTGCCGGCGGGTGTCGAGGTCACGACCAAGGACGTCGCGCAGGCCCTGGCCCGGCGCCGGCTGGGCTACGGTCGCGGGGCCCGGATGAAGTTCGAGCAGGACGAGGTCGAGTTCCTCGGCGGCGTGCGGCACGGCGCGACCATGGGGTCGCCCGTGGCAATCCGGATCGGCAACACCGAGTGGCCCAAGTGGCAGACCGTCATGGCCGCCGACCCGGTGACAGACGAGGCGTATGCCGCGGCGAACGACGTGAACGCCGAGAAGGAGGTCGCCCGCAACCGGCCCCTGACCCGGCCGCGGCCCGGCCACGCCGACCTCGTGGGCATGCAGAAGTACGGCTTCGACGACGCCCGCCCGGTGCTCGAGCGCGCCTCGGCCCGCGAGACGGCCGCACGCGTCGCGCTCGGCGAGGTCGCGGCGAGGTTGCTCCAGCAGGCCTACGGCATCCGGCTCGTGTCGCACACCGTCGCGATGGGTGGCGCGGGAGTCGCCGACGACGCACCCCTGCCGACGCCTGAGGACGTGGAGGCGATCGACGCCAACCCCGTGCGCACCCTCGACGAGGTCGGGTCCGCCGCGATGGTGGCCGAGGTGGATGCGGCCAAGAAGGACGGCGACACCTTGGGCGGCGTCGTCGAGGTCATCGCCTACGGCCTGCCGCCGGGCCTTGGGTCACACGTCCACTGGGACCGCCGGCTCGACGCGAGACTGGCTGCCGCCCTCATGGGCATCCAGGCGATCAAGGGTGTCGAGGTCGGCGACGGCTTCCGCACCGCCACGCGTCGCGGGTCGGCGGCCCACGACGAGATGGAACGCGACGACGACGGCACCATCCGCCGCCGCACCGGCCGCGCCGGAGGCACCGAGGGTGGCATGTCCACCGGCGACGTGCTGCGGGTGCGGGCCGCGATGAAACCGATCTCCACCGTCCCGCGCGCCCTCGACACCATCGACACGACCGGAGCCGACGCCGCCAAGGCCATCCACCAGCGCTCCGACGTGGCCGCAGTCCCGGCCGCCGGTGTCGTCGCCGAGGCCATGGTGGCTCTGGTGCTCGCCGAGGCCTGCCTCGAGAAGTTCGGGGGCGACTCGGTGGCCGAGACGGCACGCAACCACGCGGCATACCTCGCCTCGATCCCGGAGGCCATGCGCACGTGGTGACCTCGTCCACCCGACCCCGCGCCGTCATCATCGGACCGCCCGGCGCCGGCAAGAGCACCATTGGGCGACGCGTCGCCCGTGCGCTCGGAACCGACTGGCACGACACGGATGCCGCGATCGAGGCAGCTGCCGGCAAGTCGATCTCCGACATCTTCGTCGACGAGGGCGAGCCGCACTTCCGCGCGCTGGAACGCGCGGAGGTGGCGCGGGCCCTCGACTCCTTCGACGGCGTCGTGTCGCTGGGTGGCGGCGCCCCGATGGACCCGCAGACGCAGGAGCTGCTGGCCGGCCACACCGTCGTCTTCCTCGACGTGACCATCGCCGACGCGGCGCGACGGGTCGGGTTCGAGGGCGGCAACCGGCCGCTCCTGCTGGCCAACCCGCGCGCGCAGTGGACCGCCATGATGAACCAACGCCGGCCCACCTACGCCCGGCTGGCGACGCACCGCATCGACACGGCCGGTCGCAAGCCCGCGCCCATCGTCGACGAGATCGTCACGCTGTTGGAAGGCCCCGACGTGAAGGACGAAAACCGTTGAGTGACAACGAAACCACGCGGATCAGTGTCGGTGGTGACTACGACGTGGTCATTGGCACCGGCCTGCTCGACGAGCTGCCGGCCATGCTCGGTGAAGGCGTCCAGCGAGTCCTGGTGGTCCACCCACACGCGCTGGCTGCCACCGGTGAAGGCGTGCGGGAGGCGTTGGCCGGCGCGGGTTTCGAGGCGTATGCCGCGGAGGTGCCGGACGCGGAGGAGGCCAAGACCGCGCAGGTGGCGGCCTTCCTCTGGGGGGTGCTGGGTCAGGCCGGTTTCACCCGCACCGATGCGGTGGTGTCCGTCGGTGGGGGAGCCACGACCGACCTCGCCGGCTTCGTCGCGGCGACGTGGCTGCGTGGGGTGAAGGTCGTGCACGTGCCGACGACGCTGCTCGGCATGGTCGACGCAGCTGTCGGCGGCAAGACCGCCATCAACACACTTGAGGGCAAGAACCTCGTGGGGGCGTTCCACCCGCCGGCCGGGGTGCTGTGCGACCTGGCAACCCTGGAGACGCTGCCGACCCATGACTTCGTCGCCGGGCTGGCCGAGGTCGTGAAGTGCGGGTTCATCGCCGACCCGGCGATCCTCGACATCGTCGAGGCAGACCCGCAGGGCGCCGCCTCGCCCACGGGTCCGCACGTGCGCGAGCTGATCGAGCGCGCGGTCGCCGTCAAGGCCGCCGTGGTCGCCGACGACCTCACCGAGCAGGGCCGGCGCGAGATCCTCAACTACGGCCACACGTTCGGGCACGCCGTCGAGCAGGTGGAGCGGTACCAGTTCCGCCACGGTGCCGCGGTGTCGATCGGCATGGTCTACGTGGCCGAGCTCGCCCGGCTCGCGGGCAAGCTCGACGACGCCGTGGTCGACCGGCACCGCTCCATCCTGGAGTCACTGGGCCTGCCGACGTCCTACCGCGGAGACAAGTGGACGCAGCTGCTCGACGCCATGAAGCGCGACAAGAAGTCGCGCGGCTCGATGCTGCGGTTCGTCGTCCTCGACGACGTGGGCAAGCCGACCCGGCTCGAGGGACCCGACCCGGCACTGGTGCAGGCGGCATACGCCGAGATCAGCCGCGACTGAAGGCGTCAGCAGCGGCCGGTGCCCCATGCGCGACAACCCAGGCGGATGGCGGTCGGGGTCCGCACCTCCACACGTTGGCCTGCGTTGACGAGGATCGGTCCGCTGTTGCCCCAGTACTGCCGCAGCCGTGTGGTCGACCCCTTGCCCGCGTGCAAGGTCAGGACCTCACCGGCGCGGACCACCGTGCCCCGCGGGAACTCGTAGGTGAAGCCGTTGGTGCTGACCACGGTCCACGAGAGGTCCACCTGGGCGACGCCCGAGGGCGCGATGCGGATGTACTCCCCGTTGACGTTCGCGGCGTCGGTGCCCTCGGCGTCGGCGCGGACCGAGATCGACAGGCGGCCGGCCCGCGCGTCCGAGCACCCGGTGAGGCACGGGTACATCGACCAGGCGCGCACGTCACCGTCGGGGTCGAAGAGGTAGGCGCCACCGCCATAGATGTTGCGGGTGAGGTCGACGTTGGAGAACTTCGGTCCGCTGTTGCCCCAGTAGAGCCGGGTCGCACTGTTGGTGCCCTTGCCGACCCGCAGGGTCAGGAGCCCACCTGCGGGTACGACACTGCCCTTGGGGAGCACGAAGGTGTCCTGCGCCGCCGTGCGGATCCACCAGCCGCCCACCGGCAGCGGCGTGGTGGAACTGTTGAGGACCCGGACGTACTCGGTGTTGGGGTTGGTCGACTCGTCGCCGTTGCCGTCGTAGTTGACCCACAGCCGCAACGGTGTCGACTGGCTGGGGCCCGGACGGCACAGGTCGCGGTCGAACAACCCGGCCCCACGCAGAGCCGCCTGCTGTGCCGCCGTCGCGTAGGCGCGCCACCGGGTGGTGTCACCCATCCCCGGCAGCGGAAGTGCCTGCCCCTGGCTCAGCATGGCCTGCTGCACGTCGACCCAGGTCGAACCGTTCCACGCATCGACATGACGCACCGGACGGCCCTGGCTGGCCAGGGCGACGCTGGTCGTGGACATCCGCAGCCGTCGCCCGGCCGTCAGTGACGTCATGGTGGCCGCCGCCTGCGCCGCGTGGCACTGACCGGTCTCCATGGCCTGGATGCCGGCGTTGCGCACGTGGGCGGGCGGGGTGCCGCCACCGTCACCCTCGACGGTGATGGCCTCGGTGTCGCCGTCGATGCCGTGGTCCAGCACTCCGTAGGCCGGCGACGTCGTCCAGACCTTCGAGCTGGCCGCGCCGTCGGCGGGTGCGCTGACGGCAGCGGTGCTGACGCAGAGGGTGGCGGCGACGACCAGGGCCGACCAGGTGACTCGGTGGTTTCGAGGACGGCGCACGACACACCCAGACGTGGAGGAGGGACGGGAACTTCATCGTGGCAGTGCGGTGGGTCACGGCCCTCGCATCCGGACAAAAGGGGGCCGAACGGTCGAGGGGACACAGCCACCCCACAGCCGACCCACAAGACCCCGATGGGCCGGGGAGCCACAGTGGTCGCATGAACGAGGACCACGACACCGACCACGGCACAGACCATTTCGGCAACCCCCACGACGACCGCCACGACCGCGGGCTCGAGTACGACGTCCGCACCCTGCTCGACCGGCGTCGGGTGCTCGGGGTGTTCGGTGCCCTGGGCGCAGGCGCCGCGCTCGCGGCCTGTGGCGCCAATGGCGCGGGTTCTGCAACCACGAGCTCGAGCTCGTCGGCAACCGCGACCACCGTCGACAGCGAGGTGCCCGACGAGACGGCTGGCCCCTACCCGGGCGACGGGTCGAACGGACCGGACGCCCTCGCGGAGTCGGGCGTCGTTCGCTCCGACATCACGAGCAGCTACGGCAGCTCCACGACCGAGGCCATGGGTGTGCCCCTCACCATCAACCTCACCGTCACCGACTCCGCTGGCGGGTATGCCGCGTTGGAGGGCGCCGCGGTGTACCTGTGGCACTGCGACATCAACGGCCAGTACTCGATGTACGGCCAGGGCGTCGAGGACGAGAACTACCTGCGCGGGGTGCAGCCGACGAACGCCAGCGGTACGGCGACCTTCACGAGCATCTTCCCGGCCGCCTACTCGGGACGGTGGCCCCACATCCACTTCGAGGTCTACCGGTCGGTGGAGGAGGCCACGAGCGACGGCCAGATCGTCAAGACCAGCCAGATCGCGCTGCCCGAGGCGGTGTGCAGGGAGGTCTACGCGACGAGTGGCTACGAGCAGAGCGTCAGCAACCTCGCCCAGACCTCACTCACCAGGGACATGGTGTTCGGCGACGACGGCGGCATCCACCAGCTCGCGACGGTGACCGGCGACCCGAGCAGCGGCTACGTCGCCAACCTCACCATCGGCGTCTGAGCGACCTGTCCGTCGGCCCCTTGGAGCGCGTGGAATGCTGACCGCATGAACACAGGAGGCGGCTCCCTGGTGGATCTCGTCCTGGCCGGGCTGACGGCACCCAGCACGGACGCGGAACGTGAGGCGTCGCGCAGACCGCCGTACCCGCTCCCTGCGGCTCTGCAGGGGATTCGCGACGCCTTGCTGAGGGAGTTGGAGTCCCGACTTCCCCCGGAGGGAGGTGACGGACCCCTGACCGTGACCAGGACGATGGCCCCGCCCCGCGACTACCGCAGCACTGTGCAGGATCTTCGGTTGCCTCACTTCGAGGTTGCGGATGCAGCGTGCGCGCTCGTGGCGGTGGGCGCACTCAGCGACGCGGATGTCGAAAAGCTGGTCGATGACCTGCCGGCTTCTTGTGGGATCCGTCGACAGCAGGTGTTCAACCATTCGTTGGACGGCGACATCACTGGCGCCCGCGAGGCAGCCGAGAAGATGGGTGAGAGCCGTTGGGTCGGGTACCAAGACATCGCTCGGGTTGCTGCTGATCGCGGTGATGCCGACCTGTTCTTCGCCCACTGGAAGGACTACGAAGCCGGTCGGCATCGTCAGAGCATGCCGGAACTGAAGGAACGACTCGTGTCCGCGGTCGCCCGTAGGGATGGATGGCAGGCGGGCCTGGCCCTCACCAAGGACAAGCGCATCGGCCCAAGCTTCGGGTACTGGGCCTTCGTCCCGTTCCTTGACGGTGGCGACGTCCCGGGGCTGTGGAACGTTCTCGTGGGCGACGCTCAGGGAGTCCTCCCGGAGTTGGAGGAGCTCAGCCTTCTGACCCGGTCCGTCGTTGCGGCCAGCGACCCGGATCCGATCACCGACCATCCAATGCTGGGAGCCGTCGTCGATCGCCTCATCGCCGTCGACCCGACGGTGGACAAGGCGACGATGCGCTGGCGCGACGGCCTCCTGTCTGAGCTGTGGCCCGGCATCGGAGAGAAGGCGACCCTGGACCGCGTGCGCAAGGCGGTTCGCGCGCCGAGCCTGCGTCGCGAGCTCACCAACCTCGCGCGGGACGTCCGCCCCAGGTCGGCAGCCCCGGTCGACACCTAGGGTGCGTTCGGCACCGAGGGTGCGATTCGGGAGAGGGTGCCGCCCACGGCTAGACTGTCGCGGATCCCAAAGCACCCTCCGGTGACGTCCGCGCGCGCCCAGCCACGCGGCATACCGGCTCTCGACCCGAAAGTGACTCACTCGTGGCATCGACCAACGACCTGAAGAACGGCCTCGTGCTCAACCTCGAGGGCCAGCTGTGGTCCGTCGTGGAGTTTCAGCACGTCAAGCCCGGCAAGGGCCCGGCGTTCGTCCGCACCAAGCTCAAGAACGTGCTCTCGGGCAAGGTCGTCGACAAGACCTTCAACGCCGGCGTCAAGGTCGAGACCGCGAACGTCGACCGCCGTGACATGCAGTACCTGTACAAGGACGGCACGGACTTCGTGTTCATGGACCCGCAGACCTACGACCAGATCCACGTGCCCGAGGCCACCGTCGGCAAGGCCGCGGACTACCTGCTCGAGAGCCAGAACGCCCAGGTCGCCAGCCACGACGGCACCGTCCTCTACGTCGAGCTGCCCGCCTCGGTCGTCCTCGAGATCACCTACACCGAGCCCGGCCTGCAGGGCGACCGCTCCACCGGCGGCACCAAGCCCGCGACGCTGGAGACCGGCGCGACCATCAACGTCCCGCTGTTCCTCGAGCAGGGCACCAAGGTCAAGGTCGACACCCGCGACGGTTCCTACCTCGGCCGCGTGAACTGACCGTTGGCTGCCCGATCCAAGGCGCGCAAGCGCGCAGTCGACCTCCTCTTCGAGGCCGAGCAGCGCGGCGTCAACGCGCGTGACCTGCTGGCTGAGCGGCTCGCCAAGCCGGTCACCGAGGCGCCGCTCAACCAGTACACCGCCGACCTCGTCGAGGGCGTCGTCGCGCACTGGACCGACATCAACGAGCTGCTGACGACGTACTCGCAGGGCTGGTCGCTGGAGCGGATGCCCAGTGTCGACCGGGCGATCCTGCGGCTCGGTGCGTTCGAGGTGCTGTATGCCGACGACGTGCCCGAGGGTGTCGCGGTCGCCGAGGCGGTCGAGCTCGCCAAGACGCTGTCGACCGACGAGAGCCCGAAGTTCGTCAACGGACTCCTCGGCCGGCTGATCGAGGTCAAGCCGACCCTGGCCTGAGCGCCGCGGTGGTGTGCGGCTGACGTTCGCGCAGTTCGGCACCGGTCGAGCACGTGGGGCCGCGCGACCGGTGCCAAAGTGCGCGATTGTCCCGCTGCTAGCATTGCTGTCACTTGACGTCGAAGGTGGCAGTGATGGGCACTCTGACGATTCGGCAGCTCGACGAGGAGACCCAGCACCGGTTGCAGGTGCGGGCCGCGCAGAACGGCCGCTCCATGGAGGCCGAGGTGCGGGCCATCCTCGAGGAGGCGGTCTCAGAGGAGTCGACGAGCGAGGGCCCGTCCCTGGGTGAGGTAATGGCTGAGTTCCGTCGCCGCACCGGTGGCGTCGAGCTCGACCTCCCGCGTCGCGACGATTTCGGCGATCGCCGGATCCCGGACTTCTCGTGATCGTCCTCGACACCAACCCGTGGGAGGCGTGACCACCCCAGCGTCTCGTATGCCGCGGTGCTCAGTAGGTGGGTCGGTTCGTCCGGCGGCCGGGGCGCGGGCTAGAGTGTCAGCGCACGACATCCTTTAACGACCTGTCCCGTGAGGCAGGGAAGGAGGTCCGGCGCTGATGCGTCATGACTCAGCAGTACCCGCGGTCGAGCCGACGGCTCCCGCGACCCCGGCGTCCGACGACGCCGCCGCCCGCACCGTGATGAGCGCCGCGGACGTCTCCCGGGTCCTCAAGCGGATCGCCCACGAGATCGTCGAGCACAATAAGGGCGCGCACGACCTTGTCCTGCTTGGCATTCCGACCCGTGGGGTCGCCCTGGCCCACCGCCTTGCCTCACTGGTCGAGCAGGTCGAGGGCCATCCGGTGCCGGTCGGCGCGCTCGACGTGACGATGCACCGCGACGACCTGCGCCGCCAGCCCACCCGCAGCCCGATGCACACCGACATCCCGCCGTGCGGCATCGACGACAAGGTCGTCGTGCTCGTCGACGACGTGCTCTACTCCGGCCGCACCGTCCGCGCCGCGCTCGACGCCCTCTCCGACCTCGGCCGGCCCCGCATCGTGCGGCTCGCCGTCCTGGTCGACCGCGGCCACCGCGAGCTGCCCATCCGTGCCGACCACGTCGGCAAGAACCTGCCCACATCGAGCAGCGAGAAGGTCCGCGTGCGCCTGACCGAACCCGACGGCGTCGACGACCAGGTGACCATCACCGGAGGTGAGTCCCGATGAGCCTGACGCTCGAGACGGCCGCCGCGACCACGCGGCATACCAAGCGACACCTGCTCTCGTCCGCGGATCTCGACCGCGACCAGATCCGGGCCATCCTCGACACCGCCGCCGAGATGCACACGGTGCAGAGCCGCGAGGTCAAGAAGCTGCCGACCCTGCGCGGACGCACCGTCGTCAACCTGTTCTTCGAGGACTCGACCCGCACGCGCAGCAGCTTCGAGATCGCGGGCAAGTGGCTGTCGGCCGACGTCATCAACGTCTCGGCCAAGGGGTCGTCGACCTCCAAGGGTGAGTCGCTGCGCGACACCGTGCTGACCATCGCGGCCATGGGCGTCGACGCCCTCGTGATCCGGCACAGCGCGAGCGGTGCAGCGCACCAGGTGGCCCAGTGGGTCGACGCACACGTCGTCAACGCAGGCGATGGCATGCACGAGCATCCGACGCAGGCCCTGCTCGACGCCTACTCCATGCAGCAGCGGCTCGGTGACCTCGACGGGCGCCACGTCGCCATCGTCGGCGACCTCACCCACTCGCGGGTCGTCCGCTCAAACCTCATCACGCTGCGCACCCTCGGCGCGAAGGTCACCCTCGTGGCGCCGCCGACGCTGATGCCGAGCGGCATCACGGCGTGGGCGCAGGGCGACGGGTTCGAGCTCAGCCACGACCTCGACGCAGTCCTGCAGACCGCCGACGCCGTGATGATGCTGCGGGTGCAGCGCGAGCGGATGAGCGGTGGCTTCTTCCCGACGGCCCGCGAGTACACCATCGGTTACGGCCTCACCCGCCCCCGGCTCGAGGCGCTGATCCGCGCCAACCCCGACGTCGTGATCTGTCACCCCGGCCCGATGAACCGCGGCCTCGAGATCGCCGCCGACGCCGCCGACGCCGCCCAGTCCTTGGTGCTCGACCAGGTGAGCGCCGGTGTGGCAGTAAGGATGTCGGTGCTCTACCACCTGTTGTCCGGCGAGGAGGTCGCGTCATGAGCACGCTGCTGGTGAAGGGCGCCGACCTGGCCGGAGCAGGACCAGCGGACCTGCTGCTGGCCGACGGCGTCATCCGCGAGGTCGGCTCAATCTCGAGTGCTCGGGGCGCCGACGTCCTCGATGCCGACGGGCTCGTGACGTTGCCGGGGCTGGTCGACCTGCACACCCACCTGCGCGAACCCGGCCGTGAGGACGCCGAGACGATCGAGTCCGGCTCGGCGGCTGCGGCGGTCGGGGGCTACACCGCCGTCCTCGCCATGGCCAACACGACGCCGGTGACGGACACGGCGGAGGCGGCGGAGCGGATCCTCGACCTGGGCCGCGCCGCGGGGCTGGTCGACGTGGTGCCGGTCGGTGCCGTGACCAAGGGGCTCGAGGGGGCCGAGCTCGCCGAGCTCGGTCTCATGCACCGCTCCCGCGCCGGGGTCAGCGTGTTCTCCGACGACGGCAAGTGCGTGCACGACGCCCGGGTGATGCGGCGGGCGCTGGAATACGTGCGTGCCTTCGGCGGCGTCGTGAGCCAGCACGCGCAGGACCCCCACCTCGCCGGGCCGCAGGCCTGCGCCCACGAGGGCGAGCTTTCCGGACGGCTCGGACTGCCGGGCTGGCCGGGTGTGGCCGAGGAGTCGATCGTCGCGCGCGACGTCATGCTGGCTCGCCACACCGGGTCGCGGGTCCACGTCGCCCACGTCTCCACCGCTGCGACCGTCGAGGTCGTGCGCTGGGCCAAGGCGCAGGGCATCGACGTCACCGCCGAGGTGACGCCCCACCACCTCGTCCTCACCACCGACCTGCTCACCGGCTACGACCCCGTCTACAAGGTCAACCCGCCCCTGCGCCCCCAGTCCGACGTCGACGCCCTGCGCGAGGCGCTGGCCGACGGCACCATCGACGCGGTCGCCACCGACCACGCGCCGCACGCCCGCCACGACAAGGAGCACGCCTTCGTCGATGCTGCGTTCGGGATGCTCGGCCTGGAGACGGCCCTGTCGGTGGTCTCCGACGTGATGGTGCGCGGCGGCGGCCTCGACTGGCCCGGCGTCGCGCGGGTCATGTCGACCAACCCGGCCCGCATCGCGGGGCTCGCGGACCACGGACGGGCGCTCGAGGTCGGCGCGCCTGCCAACCTCACGCTCGTCGACCCGACGGCCGAGGTCACCATTGACCGGAGCGCGTCGATGTCGTTGTCCCGCAACAACCCTTGGCACGGCCGCACCCTGCGTGGAGCGGTCCACGCCACGGTGTTGCGGGGTCGCGTCACCGCGCAGAAGGGAGCCCTCGCGTGACGCGCCTGCAAGCCGTGGGCGTCATGCTCGTCGCGTTGGGCCTCATCTACGCGCTGCTGTATGCCGCGTGGTTGCGCAAGCGTCGGCGGCACGCCTCCGCGGCCATCGCCGTCGAACGCCACCGCACCGAGGACGGCGCCACCGCGGCGCCCTCGCTGCACGACGAACGGCCCGCCACCATCGTGGCGGAAGGCACGTACGTGAGCACCACGACCGCCGAGAACCGCTTCGAACGGGTCACGGTCGGCGGTCTGGGCAACCGGTCCAGGGCGACCCTGACGATCACCCGCGGCGACGCCGAGCGTCTCGTGCGGATCGACCGTCAGGGGGAGTCGACCGTGACGATCCCGGCCTCCAGGCTGGTCTCGGCGCGCCGTGACAAGGGCATGGCCGGCAAGGTCGTCGGCGCCAAGCGCATCGTCGTCCTGCAGTGGCGCACGCAGGAGGGAGACCTCTACGAGACGGGCTTCCTACCCCGCTACAAGGCCGACGTCGACCGGATCGAGTCCGCGCTGTGGTGGCACAGCTCTGACGACCAGTCGACGCACGATGCGAAACCCACTGAGACAGAAGGAGAAACGGCGCCGTGAGCGTGGCTGCACAAGTTGAGGCCGACCTGGACCGGGAGCCGGCTGTCCTCGTGCTGGAGGACGGCCGCACGTTCGGCGGCACGGCATACGGGGCCGTCGGCACGACGGTCGGTGAGGCGGTGTTCTCGACCGGCATGACCGGCTACCAGGAGACGCTCACCGACCCGAGCTACCACCGCCAGGTGGTCGTCATGACGGCACCGCACGTCGGCAACACCGGGGTCAACACCGACGACAACGAGTCACAGCGCATCTGGGTGGCGGGCTACGTCGTGCGCGACCCCGCGCTGCGCCCGTCGAACTGGCGGTCCGAAGCGACCCTGGAGGACGATCTGCGCGAGTGGGAGGTCGTCGGCATCAGCGGTGTCGACACGCGGGCCCTGACGCGTCACCTGCGTGAGCGGGGAGCGATGCGGGTCGGGATCTTCAGCGGGGACAAGGCTTCTGCTCCCGTCGACCAGCTCGTCGCCGAGGTGCGGGCCGCACCGGCGATGACGGGGGCCGCCCTGGCCGAAGAGGTCTCCACGGCCGAGGCGTATGTCGTGCCGGCGGTGGGGGAGAAGCGGTTCACGGTCGCCGCCGTCGACCTCGGCATCAAGGCGATGACGCCGAACCTCATGGCGCAGCACGGCATCGAAGTGCACGTGCTGCCGGCCACCGCGACGCTCGACGACATCCGGACCGTCGGGGAGGGCGGGCCTGATGGCGTGTTCTTCTCCAACGGTCCCGGCGACCCGGCGACGGCCGACCGGGAGGTGGCGGTGCTCCAGGAGGTGCTGGGCGCGGGTATCCCGTTCTTCGGCATCTGCTTCGGCAACCAGCTCCTGGGACGCGCGCTCGGCTTCGGCACCTACAAGCTCAAGTACGGCCACCGCGGCATCAACCAGCCGGTGATGGACCGCACCACCCGCAAGGTGGAGGTGACGGCCCACAACCACGGGTTCGCCGTCGATGCGCCTCTGGAGGGGGAGACGCAGACCGACTTCGGTTCCGCCAGCGTGTCGCACGTGTGCCTCAACGACGACGTCGTCGAGGGGCTCGAGGTGCGGGGAGACGGAGGCGACCTCACGGCCTTCTCCGTCCAGTACCACCCGGAGGCGGCCGCAGGGCCGCACGACGCGGCATACCTCTTTGATCGGTTCATCGAGCTCATGAAGGCCAAGCAGGAGAAGGGATCTCGCGTCTGATGCCTAAGCGCGACGACATCAAGAGCGTCCTCGTGATCGGCTCCGGGCCGATCGTCATCGGGCAGGCGTGCGAGTTCGACTACTCGGGCACGCAGGCCTGCCGGGTGCTGCGCGAGGAGGGGATCCGGGTCGTCCTGGTCAACTCCAACCCGGCGACGATCATGACCGACCCCGAGTTCGCCGACGCGACCTATGTCGAGCCGATCACCCCCGAGGTGGTCGAGTCGATCATCGCCAAGGAGCGCCCGGATGCGGTCTTGGCGACCCTCGGCGGCCAGACCGCGCTCAACTGTGCAATCGCCCTCCACGAGGCCGGGGTGCTCGAGAAGTACGACTGCCCGCTCATCGGCGCCAACGTCGAGGCGATCCAGCTGGGTGAGGACCGCGAGAAGTTCAAGGGCGTCGTGGAGCGCGTGGGTGGGGAGTCGGCTCGCTCGGCCATCTGCCACACGATGGACGAATGCGTCGCTGCCGCACAGGATCTCGGCTACCCGGTCGTGGTGCGGCCGTCGTTCACCATGGGCGGACTCGGATCCGGGTTCGCCTACGACGAGGCCGACCTGCGCCGCATCGCCGGTGCGGGTCTGCAGTACTCACCGACGACCGAGGTGCTCCTGGAGGAGTCGATCCTCGGGTGGAAGGAGTACGAGCTCGAGGTCATGCGCGACCACGCCGACAACGTCGTGGTGGTCTGCTCGATCGAGAACCTCGACCCGATGGGTGTGCACACCGGCGACTCGATCACCGTGGCGCCTGCCCTGACGCTGACCGACCGCGAGTACCAGCGGCTGCGCGACATCGGCATCGCGGTCATCCGCGAGGTCGGGGTGGACACCGGCGGCTGCAACATCCAGTTCGCGGTCAACCCCGAGGACGGCCGCATCATCGTCATCGAGATGAACCCGCGCGTCTCGCGGTCGTCAGCCTTGGCGTCCAAGGCCACCGGGTTCCCGATCGCCAAGATCGCCGCGAAGATGGCGATCGGATACACCCTCGACGAGGTGCCGAACGACATCACCCAGGAGACGCCCGCCAGCTTCGAGCCGAGCCTCGACTACGTCGTGGTCAAGGTGCCGCGGTTCGCGTTCGAGAAGTTCCCGGCCGCTGACCCGACTCTGACCACGACGATGAAGTCCGTCGGCGAGGCGATGGCGATCGGTCGCAACTTCACCGAGGCCATGCAGAAGGCGCTGCGGTCCACCGAGCACAAGGGCAGCAGCTTCCACTGGGACGGACCGGCCCCGAGCGAGGAGCAGGCTCGCACCTACCTGCACACCGCCAAGACGCCCACCGACGGCCGCATCGTCACCGTGCAGCAGGCGATGCGCGGTGGCCTCTCGGTGGAGGAGGTGCACGACGAGACGGGCATCGACCCGTGGTTCCTCGACCAGATCGCGCTCATCAACGCCGTGGCCGACCGGGTCGCCTCCGCGACCGAGCTGACACCGCAGCTGCTGCGGGTGGCCAAGCGCCACGGCTTCAGCGACGCGCAGCTCGCCTCCCTGCGGGGTATGCCGGAGGCCGTCGTCCGCGGGGTGCGGCACGCCCTCGGGGTGCGCCCCGTCTACAAGACGGTCGACACGTGCGCGGCCGAGTTCGCCGCACGGACGCCCTACCACTACTCCTCCTACGACGAGGAGAACGAGGTCGAGCCGCGCGAGAACGCCGCGGTCATCATCCTCGGCAGCGGCCCCAACCGGATCGGTCAGGGCGTCGAGTTCGACTACTCCTGCGTCCACGCCAGCTTCGCCCTGCGCGACGCCGGCTACGACACGGTGATGGTCAACTGCAACCCCGAGACCGTGTCCACCGACTACGACACCAGCAGCCGCCTCTACTTCGAGCCGCTCACCCTCGAGGACGTCCTCGAGGTCGTCCACGCCGAGCAGCAGGCCGGTCCGGTCGCCGGAGTCATCGTCCAGCTGGGTGGCCAGACCCCGCTGGGTCTCGCGCAGGCGCTCAAGGACGCCGGCGTCCCCATCGTCGGCACGAGCCCGGAGGCGATCGACCTCGCCGAGGACCGCGGCGCCTTCGGGCGCGTGCTCGCGGAGGCGAACCTGCCCGCGCCACGGCACGGGACGGCATACAGCGCAGGCGAAGCCGTCGCGGTCGCACGCGAGATCGGCTATCCCGTCCTGGTGCGCCCCTCGTATGTCCTGGGTGGTCGCGGGATGGAGATCGTCTACGACGACGAGACGCTCTCGGCCTACGTGACGCGCGCGACCGTCGCGAGCCCCGAGCACCCGGTGCTGGTCGACCGGTTCCTCGACGACGCGATCGAGATCGACGTCGACGCGCTCTACGACGGCACGCAGATGTACCTCGGCGGGATCATGGAGCACATCGAGGAGGCCGGCATCCACTCCGGCGACTCGGCCTGCACGCTGCCACCGGTCACCCTCGGGGTGGCCGAGCTCGAGCGGGTACGGGAGGCGACGCTGCGGCTGGCCGAGGGCATCGGCGTCCGCGGGCTGATGAACGTGCAGTTCGCCCTCGCACAGGACGTCCTCTACGTACTCGAGGCCAACCCGCGCGCGTCGCGCACGGTGCCGTTCGTGGCCAAGGCGACCGGCGTGCCCGTGGCCAAGGCCGCGGCCCGGGTCATGCTCGGCGCCAGCATCAAGGAGCTGCGCGAGGAGGGCATGCTCCCGGCCACCGGTGACGGTGGCTCGATGCCGAGCCACGCGCCCGTCGCAGTGAAGGAGGCAGTGCTGCCGTTCAAGCGGTTCCGCACCCGCGACGGGCAGGTCGTCGACAGCCTGCTCGGGCCGGAGATGCGCTCGACCGGCGAGGTCATGGGCATCGACGAGGACTTCGGCACGGCGTTCGCCAAGGGCATGCTCGCGGCCGGCTCCGGTCTGCCGCGCGAGGGGCGGGTCTTCGTGTCGGTGGCCAACCGTGACAAGCGCGCGATGATCTTCCCGGTGAAGCGGCTGGCCGACCTCGGGTTCACCATCGTCGCCACTACTGGCACCGCGGATGTGTTGCGCCGCAACGGAATCAGCTCCGAGGTAGTCCACAAGGTGAGCGAGCGCGACGAGGGTGAGCAGTCCATCGTCGACCTCATCCTCGCCGGTGAGATCGCCATGGTCGTCAACACGCCGAGCGGCCCCAACGCACGTGCCGACGGCTACGCCATCCGGGCCGCGACGACGTCGATGGACAAGCCGATCGTCACCACCGTCCAGGAGCTCGCCGCGGCCGTCCAGGGCATCGAGGCGCAGCTGCAGGGCGAGTACACCGTCAAGCCGCTGCAGGCGCACGCCCGCGACCTGGACCTCTACGGGGCCCACTCGTGAGCGGCGTCGTGCAGGTGACCGGCGAGCTCATCGCGACCCGCCGGGCCGGCGCCTACCACCACCTCACCTTCGTCGCGCCCGGGCTGGCCGAGCACGCGAAGCCCGGCCAGTTCGTCGCCCTCGCCGTCGGGGGAGAGACGAGCTCGAACCTCCTGCGCCGCTGCTTCTCGATCCACAAGGTGAGCCCGTCCGGCACCTACGGCGGGACGGTCGACGTGGTCATCTCGCCGGTCGGACCGGGCACCGAGTGGCTGTCCGGTCTGCGCGCCCACGACGAGGTCGACATCGTCGGTCCGCTCGGTCGCGCGTTCCCGCTGCCGAAGGAGCCGGTGCCCTGCGTCCTCGTCGGCGGTGGCTACGGCAGCGCGCCGTTGTTCTGGCTCGCGCAGGCGCTGCGCGAGCGTGGCTGCCACGTCGAGCTCGTGCTCGGCGCAGCCACCGAGTCCAAGCTCTTCGGTGTGGTCGAGGCCCGCCGCCACGCCGACGGTGTCAGCGTCACCACTGACGACGGGTCCGCCGGCACACGCGGCTGGGTCTCGGACGTGCTGCCCGAGGTCATCACGCGCACGGGTGCCGCGGTGGTCTACGGCTGCGGCCCGATGGGGATGCTCAAGTCGGTCACCGACGTGGCCACCGCCCACGGTGCCGTCGCCCAGGTGGCGGTCGAGGAGTCGATGGCCTGCGGCGTCGGCGTCTGCATGACCTGTGTCATGCCGGTGACGGGCAACGACGGCGTCACCCGGATGGTCCGTTCCTGCGTCGAGGGCCCGGTCTTCCGGGGCGACCGCGTGCGGTGGGACGCCTTTGACGACGGGGTATGCCGCGTGCCCGCCGATGCGCTCGGCGCACCGAACGTGGGGGGCCACTGATGGCGAACGGGACTACCGTGGACATGTCCGTCGACCTGGCCGGAGCGAGTCTGCCCAGCCCGATGATGACTGCCTCCGGATGTGCCGCGAACGGGCGAGAGCTGGCGCGGTTCTTCGACATCCGCGAGCTCGGGGCCTTCGTCACCAAGTCGGTGATGGCCGACCCGCGCTCGGGTCGCGGCACTCCCCGGATGGCCGAGACGCCCTCCGGCATGCTCAACTCGATCGGCCTGCAGGGGCCAGGCATCACGGCATTCTGCGAGAAGGACCTGGCCTGGCTGCACCAGGCCGGCGCGCGCACCCTCGTGTCCATCGCCGGCAACACCAGCGGTGAGTTCGCCGACGTCGCGGCAACGCTGCGGCAGTCCGACGGCTTCGGTTCGGTCGTCGGCGTCGAGGTCAACATCTCGTGCCCCAACGTCGCCAACCGCGGGCTCGTCTTCGCCTGCGACCCCATGGCCTCGGCCAAGGTGGTGGCGCTCGTGCGCGAACAGCTGCCGCGCAACATCCCGATCTTCGCCAAGCTCACACCCGACGTGACCGACATCGTCAGCATCGCCCAGGCCGCGGTCAAGGCCGGGGCCGACGGACTCACCATGATCAACACGCTGCTGGGCATGGTGATCGACACCGACCGGCTGCGGCCGCAGGTGGCGGGGGTCACGGGTGGGCTGTCCGGCCCGGCGGTGCGACCGGTCGCGGTGCGCGCGGTGTGGCAGGTCAGGGCCGCCATGCGTGAAGGCCGGTTGCCGACCGTGCCGATCATCGGAGTCGGGGGAGTGCGCACCGGTCGTGACGCCCTCGAGCTCGTCGCGGCCGGCGCCAGCGCGGTGCAGGTTGGGACGGCGACGTTCAACGACCCGCAGGCTCCCGTGCGGGTCGGACGCGAGCTGCAGGACCTGTTGCAGGACAAGGGGTTCGACTGCCTGAAGGACGCGGTCGGCATCGCCCACGAGAGGATGGCCTGACATGAACGAACCGCACGACGTGACCTTCGGGCAGCGGTTGCGCGCCGCCATGGACCAGCACGGCCCGCTGTGCGCAGGCATCGACCCGCACCGCGCACTCGTCGAGTCGTGGGGCCTGGGCTACGACCTGGACGGCCTGCGGCAGTTCACCGAGACCTGCGTCGAGGCGTTCGCCGGCCAGGTCGCCGCGGTCAAACCCCAGAGCGCGTTCTTCGAGGTGTTCGGCTCGCGCGGGATCGCGGTGCTGGAGAACGCCGTTCGCACGCTCCAGGAGGCCGGGACGCAGGTCGTCGTCGACGCCAAGCGCGGTGACATCGGCAGCACCATGGCTGCGTATGCCGAGGCGTTCCTCGGCAAGGACGCCGTCGCCGCCGGCGACGCGGTGACGGTGAGTCCCTACCTCGGGTTCGAGTCGCTGCGACCCGCCCTCGACCTCGCGGCCCAGACCGGCCGCGGCGTCTTCGTGCTCGCGCTGACGTCGAACCCCGAGGGGCGCACGGTGCAGCACGCCCGGCTGCGGGACGTCAGCGTGGCCGAGTCGATGGTGACGAGCGCGGCCGCCGAGAACGCCGCCGCGATCGAACGCGGTGAGCTCGGCAGTGTCGGCCTCGTCGTCGGCGCCACCGTGGGCAGCGCTGTGCAGGAGCTCGGGCTGGACCTGGCCGCGATGGGCGGACCCCTGCTCGCCCCGGGGGTCGGTGCCCAGGGCGGCACCAGTGAGGACCTGCGCCAGGTGTTCGGCGACGCCCTGCCCAACGTCCTACCCGCCAGCTCGCGCGACGTGCTCTCGGCTGGCCCCGACGTCAGCGCCCTGCGTGACCGTGCGCGGTCGGTGAGCGAGACGATGGCCGCCCTGCTGCGCTGACCAACCGTCCTCACTGCTGCGGCGTCTGACAGCACACAGCACGGACAACGCGAGGGGGAGCGGTGCGCACAACAACGATTCGAGTGCCTGAGAACCACCCACGGGTCGGTCTCAGGCACGCACAGCTGGGCGCGGGGTTGGCGCTGGCGTGCGCCCTCCTGCTCGCGGGGTGCGGGAGCGAACCAGGTGGGACGGCCAGCTCCGCCACCTCGAACGCGAGCGTGCCCACCACCTCGACCACAGCCCCCACGACCACAGCCCCCACGACCACAGCCCCCACGACAGCGGGGCCCACGACAGCTGGGCCCACGACGTCATCGCCCCCGGCCAGCCCGGCGTGCACCGCGCCGATGACTGTCAGGTTCACCACGACCAGCCCGAAGGTCGCCGGCGCCTCGACCGTGCAGCGGGTGACGACCTCGGTCAAGGCCGCGTGTGCCACGGCGGTGGGCGTCTCCCGGCTGCAGGAGCTCGCGAACACCGCTGCGTCCGAGCGGTTCGACACGTGGCGGTCGAGCAACGAGGAGTCACAGGCGACGGGTGCGTCGGCACCGGGGGAGTTCACGCAGCGCGCCACGGTGCCCGTGAACGTGCCCGGGCTGACCGTGATCCGGTTTCAGGACCGGACCTCGCTCGGTGGTGCAGTCAGCGACTCGAGCGTCCGGGCGGTCGTCCTCGACAACACCACCGGCGAGGAGATCACCCTCGACGGCATGCTCGCCGAGATGCAGCAGGACGGCGGTCCGCGGTGGGACTTCGAGAAGGAGCTGCGCCGGGCCGCGCTGCGCAGCGGCAACCCGTTCGTCAACGAGACGTTGGTGCAGACGTTGACCCGCAAGGAGATCAGCGCGTGGCCGACCAAGGCGGGTCTGGCCGTGGCCGTGGACCAGCGCCGCGTCTTCGCCGGTGCGGCCGGGCTCGTGACCTTCACGGTGCCCTGGTCGGCCCTCGTCGGACCCAAGTCCGACATGTCCTTCATCCCCGACGGCTGGGGCCACTGACCGGCGGCCGGCAACGCCCGGTGCGGACCCGGCATACCGGGACCACGACGGGGTATGCCGTGTGGTGGACCACGAGGGAAAGGCAGGCATGCGCATGAGCGAGCCGATGAACCAGCCAGTGAACGAGGGCACCGAGGGTGAGGACCGCAACCTCGCCGAGATGGACGAGGCCGACTCGGCCTCGCACCACGACAGGCAACAGCTGATCCAGGAGGCGATCGACGAGGTGGTGGCCGGTGGCGCCGGTCGCGATGTCGCCACCGTGCGGGCCCAGCTCGTGGAGGCGCTGTCGCGGCGCGGCATCGGCGAGCAGCCGCCGCGATGGGTGGACACGGTCGCCGGGGCCGCCGCCGAGGGGCGCCGCTATGTCGAGGACACCAGCTCCGCACCCTGACGACCTGCGGTTTCGTGCCGACGGGCCTCGATGAGAATCCGGCGGCGGCGGTTGCTAGAGTCGATGGGGTCCAAGGGATGGCACCCGTGCAACCAGCGCGCCCGCAGAGGAGTTTCTACCGTGGCACTTCCTACCCTGACTCCGGAGCAGAGGGCCGCGGCCTTGGAAAAGGCCGCCGTCGCCCGTCGAGAACGGGCCGCGGTGAAGAACCGCCTCAAGTACGCCCAGGGTTCGCTGCGTGAGGTCATCGAGGACGGCAAGTCCAACGAGGTCGTCGGCAAGATGAAGGTCTCCGCGCTGCTCGAGTCGATGCCCGGCGTCGGCCGCGTCCGCGCCCGCCAGATCATGGCAGAGGTCGGCATCTCCGAGAGCCGGCGAGTCCGCGGCCTCGGCGCCAACCAGATCTCCGCGCTCCTCACCCGCTTCGACGAGGCGTGAGCCAGCCGGCTCACGCCGAGCAGGACCGGACCGACGGACCGCACCGGCTCGTCGTCCTCGCCGGCCCCACCGCTGTCGGCAAGGGCACGGTGTCGGCCTACATCCGCGAGCACTTCCCCGAGGTGTGGCTGAGCGTCTCGGCGACGACGCGTTCGCCGCGCCCCGGTGAGGTGGACGGTGTCCACTACCACTTCGTCTCGACCAGCGAGTTCGCGCGCATGGAGCGTGACGGCGAGCTGCTCGAGTCTGCCGTGGTCCACGGACGCAACCACTACGGCACGCCGCGCCGCCCCGTCGAGGAGGCGCTCGCCGCGCACCGCATGGCGCTGCTGGAGATCGACCTGCAGGGCGCGCGGCAGGTGCGGCAGAACATGCCGGAGGCGTTCTTCGTGTTCCTCGCGCCGCCCAGCTGGGAGGAGCTGGTGCGCCGGCTCGTCGGCCGCGGCACCGAGGACGAGGAGGAGCGCACCCGCCGGCTGGAGACCGCGAAGGTCGAGCTGGCCGCCGAGGCGGAGTTCGACGTGACGATCGTGAACGACGACGTTCGGCGTGCGGCAGAAGAACTCGTACACTTGATGCGAACCCACTGACAACTGATTGTGAGCACACCCGTGTCCGGAACCGTCGCGAACCCCATCGGCATCACCAACCCGCCGATCGACGACCTCCTCACCAAGGCCGACTCCAAGTACGCCCTGGTCATCTACTCGGCCAAGCGCGCCCGTCAGATCAACGCGTACTACAGCCAGCTGCAGGAGGGCCTGCTGGAGTACGTCGGCCCGCTCGTGGACAGCCAGGTGCACGAGAAGCCCATGTCGATCGCCCTGCGCGAGATCAACGAGGGCCTGGTCACCTCCGAGCCGATCGAGGCCTGAGACCCGGGAGGTCCCCGATGGCGCGGATCGTCCTGGGTGTCGGCGGCGGCATCGCGGCATACAAGGTCGCGTCCCTGCTGCGCCTCTTCACCGAGTCGGGGCACGACGTCACGGTCGTGCCCACCGAGTCCGCGCTGCACTTCGTCGGTGCCCCCACGTGGGAGGCGCTGTCCGGCAAGCCGGTGCAGACCGACGTGTGGACGTCGGTCCACGAGGTGCCGCACGTGCGCCTCGGCAAGGCCGCCGACCTCGTGGTGGTCGCGCCCGCCACGGCCGACCTGCTCGCGCGAGCCGCCCACGGCCTCGCGGGTGACCTGCTCACCAACGTGCTCCTCACCGCACGCTGTCCCACCGTGATGGCGCCGGCGATGCACACCGAGATGTGGGAGCACCCGGCGACGCAGGCCAACGTCGAGACGCTCACCGAGCGCGGCATACACGTCATCCCACCGGCCAGTGGGCGCCTCACCGGTGCCGACACCGGCCCCGGCCGGTTGCCCGAGCCGGAGGACCTGTATGCCGTGTGCGAGCGGCTGCTCGCCCACGGCACCTCCCAGCCGTCGGGCCCCGGTGACCTACCGCTGGCCGGTCGCCGCGTCGTGGTCTCGGCCGGTGGCACCCGCGAGCCGCTGGACCCGGTGCGGTTCCTCGGCAACCGCAGCTCGGGCAAGCAGGGCTACGCGCTCGCCGAGGTGGCCGCCGCCCGCGGCGCCGAGGTGGTGCTGGTTGCCGCCAACAGCTCGCTCCCGGCACCGACCGGTGTCAAGGTCGTGCCGGTGGAGACGGCCCTGGAGCTGGAGTCGGCGGTGACGGACGCGGCCCGCGACGCCGACGTGGTCGTGATGGCGGCCGCGGTGGCCGACTTCCGCCCCGCCACCTACGTCGACACCAAGATCAAGAAGACGCACGACGCCGGTGACCCCGAGGCCGCGCCCACCATCGAGCTCGTGCGCAACCCCGACATCCTCGCCGGCCTGGTGCGCGACCGCGGTGACGAGGCGAACCCGGTCATCGTGGGGTTCGCCGCCGAGACCGGTGACGCCCAGGGCTCGGTCCTCGACCACGGGCGCGACAAGCTGGCGCGCAAGGGCAGCGACCTGCTCGTGGTGAACGAGGTCGGAGCCGACAAGACCTTCGGCGCCGACGACAACACCGCCCACATCCTGCGCCAGGGCAGCAGCCACGTGGTCGAGGTGGGCCCGGCGTCCAAGCAGGCCGTGGCGGCCGCGGTGTGGGACGCCGTCCAGGAAATCCTGTGACCGCTCTGCCCGAGCCCGACGAGCGCACCCACCACTCGTCGCGGCGGCAGGACGACGTCGACGACCTCGCGTGGCCGACCTTCAGCCCGCAGGCCATGGCGCTGCTGGAGGATGCCGGAGAGGTCCTGCACCCGGCGCCCGGTGAGCTGCTGATCGACGCGGGGGAGCCGTACGACTTCTACTACGTGCGCCGTGGCGGTGTGATGCTGCTCGACCGCCGCGACGACCGGGTGGTCTTCCTCGTCGAGCCCGGCGACTTCGTGGGGGAGCTCGGCATGCTGATGGGCCAGCGTGCGTTCCTGCCCGGCATGGCCGTGGCCGACACCGAGGTGCTGCGGGTCCGGGTGCCCGAGCTGCAGCGGCTCATGGCCATCTCGGGCGAGCTGAGCGACGTGCTCCTGACGGCGTTCGACGCCCGCCGGCGCCTGCTCAAGCGGCTCGGCGAGGGCGGACTCGTCCTCGCGGGCGACGACGACGCAGACCTGCACCGGTTGCAGGACTTCGCCGAGCGCAACCAGCTGCCCTACCGCACCGTGCTGCGCACGGACGACCGGGCGTGGGCTGACCTGGCCCGCAGCACCGACCTTCCGGACACGGGGACCGCGGTCGTCACCGGCGAGCGCCGGGTCCTGACGGCGCCGTCGACCCGCGACCTCGCCACCGCGCTCGGCATCGACCTGTGGGGGCTGGGCGACGGCTCGCGGTGTGACCTCGTCGTCGTCGGGGCCGGACCCGCCGGGCTGGCGGCAGCCGTCTACGGCGCCTCCGAGGGCCTGTCGACAGTTGTCGTCGAGGACGTGGCCATCGGCGGACAGGCCGGCAGCTCGACGCGGATCGAGAACTACCTCGGCTTCCCGCGTGGCATCTCCGGGGCCGAGCTGGGGCGGGCCGCCATGCTCCAGGCGGTCAAGTTCGGGGCCAAGCTGGTGTCTCCGCGAACGGTCACCGCAATTCGCCAGGCTCCCGGCGGTCTGTTTCGCGTCACGCTCGACGACGAGACCGATGTCGAGGCGTGCGCCGTCATCGTGGCCAGCGGCGCGCGGTACCGCCGCCTGCCGGTCCCCGGCCTGGCCGACCTCGAGGGCCGGGGCGTCTACTACGCCGCGAGTGAGCTGGAGGCCACGGTCGTCGCCGACCGCACCGCCGTCGTGGTGGGCGGGGCCAACTCATCCGGGCAGGCCGCACTGTTCCTCGCCCAGCACGCGAGCCACGTCCACGTGCTCATCCGCCGGGACGACCTGACCGAGACGATGTCGGACTACCTGGCCCAGCGGCTGCTCAACCACGACCGCATCACGGTGCATCCCCGGTGCGAGCTCGCTGCGGTCGAGGGCCCCGCGCGGCTGACGCGGCTGACGTGGCGCGACCACGCGGGCGGCCGGGACGTGGACATCGACGCGGCGGGGCTGTTCCTCATGATCGGCGCCGAGCCGGGCACGGCCTGGCTGCGCGACACCGGTGTCGCGCTCGACGACCGCGGCTTCGTCGTGACGACCGACGGGTTCGCCACCACGATGCCCGGGCTGTTCGCCGTCGGCGACGTGCGCTCCGGGTCGGTCAAACGGGTGGCCTCCGCCGTCGGGGAGGGGTCGGTCGTGATCTCCGCGGTCCACGCGCACCTCGCAGGGCGCACCTCGCCCTGACGCGCCGCAGTGTGGGATGCCGTGCGGCTGACCCGCCCGTCGCGGATAGACTCGCCGGGTTCGCTCCCGCGCGTTCACGTCCCGTCCCTGAAGGAGTTGCTGAGTGTCTGCACGCCTGTTCACGTCCGAGTCCGTCACCGAGGGACACCCGGACAAGATCTGTGACCAGATCTCCGACTCGATCCTGGACGCCATGCTCGAGCAGGACCCCGGCAGCCGGGTGGCCGTCGAGACGATGGTGACCACCGGTCTCGTGCACGTCGCCGGTGAGGTGACCACCGAGGCCTACGTCGAGATCCCGAAGATCGTGCGCGACACCGTGCTCGGCATCGGCTACGACTCCTCCACCAAGGGCTTCGACGGAGCCTCGTGTGGTGTCGAGGTCTCGATCGGGCAGCAGAGCCCGGACATCGCCCAGGGCGTCGACACGGCATACGAGAACCGCACCGGTGGCGTCGACCCGCTCGACAAGCAGGGCGCCGGCGACCAGGGCCTCATGTTCGGGTACGCCTGCGACGACACGGCCGAGCTGATGCCGCTGCCGATCTTCCTCGCGCACCGGCTCTCCGAGCGGCTCACCGCCGTCCGCAAGAGCAACGAGGTGCCCTACCTGCGTCCCGACGGCAAGACCCAGGTCACCATCGGCTACGACGGCGACAAGGCGGTCAAGCTCGACACCGTGGTCCTGTCGACCCAGCACGCCGCCGACGTCTCGCTCGACGACCTGCTGACCCCCGACATCGAGCAGCACGTCATCAAGCCCGTCCTCGAGCAGCTCGCCGACGAGGGCACCGAGCTGGACACCACGGCATACCGCTCGCTCATCAACCCGACCGGACGCTTCGAGATCGGCGGACCCATGGGCGACGCCGGGCTCACCGGCCGCAAGATCATCGTCGACACCTATGGCGGCATGGCCCGTCACGGTGGTGGCGCGTTCTCCGGCAAGGACCCGTCGAAGGTCGACCGCTCGGCCGCCTACGCGATGCGCTGGGTCGCCAAGAACATCGTCGCCGCCGGGCTCGCCCGTCGGTGCGAGGTCCAGGTCGCCTACGCCATCGGCAAGGCGCAGCCGGTCGGCCTCTACGTCGAGACCTTCGGCACCGAGACCGAGCCGATCGAGAAGATCCAGGCCGCGATCACCTCGGTCTTCGACCTGCGTCCGGCGGCGATCGTCGACCAGCTCGACCTGCTGCGCCCCATCTACAAGCCGACCGCGGCCTACGGCCACTTCGGTCGCACCCACGTCGACGGCTACACCAACCCGTTCACGTGGGAGCGCACCGACCGCGTCGAGGAGCTGCAGAAGGCCGTCAAGGGATAGCCACCCCTGCCCCTGTCGCACGGCTCGCATAGGTTCGCCCCATGAGTGAGGGCGGTGGCGGTGAGCAGCTGGAGCTGATCCGCGCCACCCTGCCCAAAGCTCGTCGGGCGCGCGCGTCCGCCTCGTCCGCCGCTGCCGCCGCGTCGAGCGACCCGGTGGCGTCGGTGGTCGTCGACACCGGCCTGGCCCACCTGGACCGGCCGTTCGAGTACCTCGTGCCCGAGTCGATGGCCGACACGGCGGTGCCGGGGGCTCGGGTCAAGGTGCGCTTTGCGGGGCAGGACCTCGACGGGTTCGTCGTGGCGCGGTCGGCGACGGCTGAGCACGAGGGACGGCTGGCGCCGGTGCGCCGGGTCGTGTCGCCGGAGTCCGTGCTGACGCCGGAGGTGCTCGAGGCAGCGCAGCGGGTGGCCGCACGCTGCGCCGGCACGCTCGGCGACGTGCTGCGGCTGGCCGTCCCGCCGCGGCACGCCACGGCCGAGAAGGCGCTGTCGCTCGAGCCGCCCGTTGCCGACCCCCTGCCCACCGTCGAGGGGGCCGGGCCCGCGTGGAGCCGGTATGCCGCGGGGCCGGCCTACGTCTCGAGGCTCGCCGCGGGCGAGTCCCCGGCTGCCTCGTGGCTCGCGCTGCCTGCCGGGTCCCCGGACGAGGACTGGCCGCGGGCCCTGGCCGATGCGGCGGCGGCGACGCTGGCCGGGGGCCGCGGCAGCATCCTCGTGGTGCCGGACCACCGCGACGTGCGCCGGGTCGACGCGGCCCTGACCGAGGTCCTCGGCAAGGGTCGGCACGTGCGGCTCACCGCCGACCAGGGTCCGCAGGCGCGCTACACCGCGTGGCTGAAGGTGTTGCGCGGCCACGTGTCCGTGGTGGTGGGGACGCGCGCTGCGGTGTGGGCGCCGGTCAGGTCGCTCGGGCTCGTGGCCTGGTGGGACGACGGGGACGACCTGCTCGACGAGCCGCGGGCGCCCTACCCGCACGTGCGCGAGGTGCTGCTCACGCGGGCCGCGGTGGAGGGCGCCGCGGTGCTGAGCGGGGGTTTCACCCGGACGGCCGCCGTGCAGCGGCTGGTCGACTGTGCCGACCTGCGCACCGTCGGGGGGCGGGCACCCCGCGGTGCGGTGCCCCGGGTCGTCGTGGCCGGCGAGGGCAACGAGGTGGAGCGCGACGCCGCGGCCGCCAGCGCCCACCTGCCCTCGGTCGCCTGGCGCACCGCCAAGGAGGCACTGGAGCACGGGCCCGTGCTCGTCCAGGTGCCGAGGCGGGGCTACCTGCCCTCGCTGGCCTGTCAGACCTGTCGCACACCCGTGCGCTGCGCCCACTGCGGCGGCCCGGTGGCGCTGTCCGCGCGTGGGGCCGAGCCTGCCTGCCGGTGGTGCGGGCGCGGCGTGGGCCGGTTCGAGTGCCGTACCTGCGGCGGGCACGAGCTGCGTTCGTCGGTCGTCGGCGCACGGCGTACGGCCGAGGAGCTGGGCCGGGCCTTTCCCGGCACGCCGGTGCACACCTCGGGTGCGGGCGCGGTCCTGGAGACGGTGGGTTCAGGCTCGGCCCTGGTCATCGCCACCCCGGGTGCCGAACCCGTCGCCGACGGTGGGTATGCCGCGTGCCTCCTGCTCGACGCGTGGGCCTCCCTCGACCGGCCCACGTTGGACGCGGGGGAGGAGGCGCTGCGCCGCTGGCTCGGGGCAGCGGGGCTGGTGCGTCCCGGGTCTGCTGGCGGACGCGTCGTGCTCGCCGGTGCGCCGACGCACACGACCCTGCCGGTGGTCGAGGCCCTCGTCCGATGGGACCCGGCGTGGTTCGCCCAGCGCGAGCTCGCGGACCGGGCCGCCCTGCACCTGCCGCCGACGGTCGCCCTGGCCGCGGTGACGGGCGAGCGCAGGGTGGTGCAGGACGCGCTGCGGCTGGCCGACCTCGGTGCCGACGTGGAACGGCTCGGTCCGCTGCCCGTCGGCGAGGACCAGGCCCGGGTGCTCCTGCGCACCGATCTCGACGACTGGGACACCCTCGCCGCTGCGCTGGTCGACATGCGCGCCCGGCGCAGCGCCCGCAAGTCCGGGGGCGGGGTGCAGGTGCGGATGGATCCACCTGACCTCGCATCGTGATGTGGCTGCGGCACATGGCCGCCGACCACACATCCCCCTAGCGTGGCGCGCATGGCAACCACACGTGTCATCGCGAACGGCGTCGAGCAGGCCGTGCACACCTGGGGTCCGGTCGACGGCATCCCGCTGCTGCTGGTCCACGGCAACTGCTCGTCCGGCCTCTTCTGGGAGCCGTTCGTGCGCACCCAGCTCGGCGGCGACGACGGCCCGTGGCGGGTCGTGGCGCCGGACCTGCGCGGGTATGGCGAGTCCGAGACCGCGCCCGTGGACGGGACCCGCGGGCTGCGGGACTTCGCCGACGACGTGGCGGCGCTGCTCGACGCAGAGGGGCTGTTCCCTGCGGGCACGCGCCCGTGGGTCGGCGCGCACTCGATGGGTGGCGGCATCGTCATGCAGCTGGCGGTCGACCAGCCGGGGCGGGTCGCGGGCCTGCTCCTCGAGGCCCCCTTGTCTCCCTACGGTTTCGGTGGCACACGCGACACGGACGGGACCCCGACGACCGAGGACTTCGCGGGCACCGGTGCCGGCGCGGTGAACCCTGACTTCGTCGCGCGGCTGGCCGCCAAGGACCGGTCGGGGGAGGAGCCGACGGCTCCACGCACAGTGCTCCGCACGGCATACGTGAGTGACCCGTCAGTCCTTGGGGACGACGAGGAGGCCATGCTCGACACGGTGCTGTCGACGGCCACGGGCGAGGACAACTACCCGGGGGACGCGGGTGCCAGCCAGAACTGGCCGATGACCGGGCCGGGCACGCGTGGCGTCACCAATGCCATGTCTCCCAAGTACTTCGGCGTCGCGGAGGCGCTGGTCGGGTTGGAGCCGAAGCCGCCGGTCGAGTGGGTGCGCGGCGACGCGGACGTCATCGTGTCGGACACGTCGCTGTTCGACCTGGCCTACCTGGGCCAGCTCGGAGTCGTGCCCGGTTGGCCGGGTGCCGAGGAGTGCCCGCCCCAGCCGATGGTGGCCCAGACCCGGGCCGTCCTCGAGCGGTATGCCGCGGCGGGCGGTCCGTTCACCGAGACGGTGCTGGAAGGGTGCGGCCACTCACCGCACCTGGAGCGGCCGGCGGAGTTCCTCGCCGCGCTGGAACGCCTTGCGGCACAAGGCAACTCGCGATGACGGCATACATCACCGGAACGGTGCCCGTTCGCGGTGGAGAGCTGACGTACGGACAGTGGGGCGAGTCCGGTCCGCTCGTCCTGGCCATCCACGGCATCACGGCCAACCACCTGGCGTTCGCCCCGCTCGGTGAGCTGCTGGGTGCAGAGTTCCGCATCGTGGCGCCGGATCTGCGGGGCCGTGGGCGCAGCCGCGACCTGCCCGAGCCGTACGGCATGGCGTCGCACGCGCAGGACATGGTCGCTCTGCTGGAGGCTGTCGGTGGGCCGGCGCAGGTCGTGGTCGGGCACTCGATGGGTGGCTGGGTTGCGACGGCACTCGCGGCGAGCCGTCCCGACCTCGTGGGGCGCATCGTCCTCGTCGACGGCGGTGCACCGCTGCCGCTGCCGCCGGGCCTGGGTGACAACCCCTCCGACGACGACATCGCGGCCGTGGTCACGGCCACGGTCGGGCCGGCATACGAACGCCTGCGCCAGACCTTCCCCACGCGCGAGGCGTATCGCGACCTCTTCCGCTCCCACCCGGCGCTGCAGGACTGGACGCCCGAGATCGAGGCCTACGTCGACTACGACCTCGTGGGCGAGGCGCCCGACCTCCACTCCGCGTGCCGCATCGAGGCCGCGCTGGGTGACGCCCGCGACCTGTATGCCGTGTCGCCGTCACCAACCCCCACTGCCGTCCCGTCGGTGTTCCTCCAGGCCGAGCGGGGGATGCTCGACGACCCTGAGGGGATGTATGCCGTGGGCTACCCCGAGCAGCAACTGCCCGGCACTCCCGTCGAGGTCGTGCCCGGCGTCAACCACTACACGATCGTGCTCGGTGGGGCCGGGGCGCAGGCGGTGGCCGAGCACGTCTGCGCCGGTCGCGGAACGCACCAGGCCAAGGCCCGGCGGTCCGTCAGGCGCTGATCGCCCGGTCGTAGAGGTCGGCGAGCTCGTGGGCGGCGGCAGTCGGGTCGACGGTGCCGTTGACGATGGCCACCACCGTGGCATCGATGGATCCGCGAAGGGCCAGGGCCATGGCCCGGACGTCGAAGTCGCGGAGCTCACCGGCCGCCTGACCCGCCGTGAACCCCGCCTCCAGGAGCTCCAGGCCCTGACCGCCGTTCGGGTTGGCGAGGTTGCCGGCCAGCTCGACGGCGGCCCTCGCGTACGCCTCGTCTTCGGCGATGAACTCGAGGTTGCTGGTGATGTAGGCCGTGATCTTGGCGCGGATCGAGTCCTCGGCTGCGATGCGCGGACCCATGAACGCCGCTGCTCGCGCGAGGACGTGGGCGAAGGTCTCCTGCAGGAGCGCCTCGCGGGTCCCGTAGTGGTAGGAGATCAGCCGCGTGCTGCTCAGCTGTGCCTCGTCGACCACCTTGGCGAACGAGAGGCCGTGGACGCCTTCTCGGGCGAGCACGCGCACGGTCGCCTCGACGATCTGCTCACGGGTGTCGGTGCTCACGACTGCATCCTTGCGGCTCGTCGGCGGGATGGCCCGCCGCCTCCACGCGCGTCGTGCCCTTGACGGCATCTTACTCGGTCAGGTAAAACCTTACTCATGCGAGTAAACTCCGTTCTGAGCCCGGCCACCGACCGGATCCTGCGATCGGCCCGGGTCGTCTTCGGCGCCATCGCCCTGGTGTCCGCACTGACGGTGCTCGCGGCCTTCGTCCTCCAACGAGTCGACCCCGACCAGGTCAACTGGGTGGTCTGGCTGCGGGCCGCGGCCTACACGGTGGGCGGTGTCTGGCTGCTCACCCTCGTCCGCTCGGCGCGGCAGAGCGCGAGCCGAGCCGCGCTGCTGCGGCTGCGGGTGGTGTGTGTGCTGGCGCCGCTGGGCATCGCCGCTCTGGTCATCTCCCCGGACTCGGGCTACCCGATCTGGATGAAGGTCGAGCAGGCGTTCTTCGGGCTGATGCTGGCACCACTGGCCGTGGTGTTGCTGCGTTCGTCGGTGACTCGCGACTTTCGTCGCGCCCGTCAGGCGACCGCGGCCGCCTGAGCGGCCGCGCCTAGACTGGCGCGCGTGTCGATCCAGAACATCCGCCTCTTCGGCGACCCGGTGCTGCGGACTCCCGCGGAGCCGGTCGTCGACTTCGACCGCGAGCTGCGCCAGCTGGTCAAGGACCTCACCGAGACCATGATGGACGCGCCGGGGGCTGGTCTGGCAGCGCCACAGATCGGCGTCGGCCTGCGGGTGTTCACCTACTGGATCGACGGCGAGCTCGGTCACCTCGTCAACCCCGACCTCGACCTGTCCGAGGAGCTCCAGGAGGGTGAGGAGGGCTGCCTGTCGTTCCCGGGACTGCGGTTCGAGACGCCACGGGCGCTGCGGACGGTGGCCAAGGGCTTCAACCAGTTCGGCGAGCCGGTGCTCATCGAGGGGTCGGAGCTGATGGCGCGCTGCCTGCAGCACGAGACCGACCACCTCGACGGCATCCTGTTCATCGACCGCATGGACCCCGAGCAGCGCAAGGCCGCGATGAAGGCGATCCGCGAGGCCGACTGGGACGGCCAGGCGCCGCCGCAGGTCAAGGTCAGCCCGCACTCGACGTTCGGCCGGGCCCTGTGAGGCTGGTCTTCGCCGGCACGCCCGAGGCCGCCGTCCCGTCGCTCGAGGCGCTGGCGGCGTCCCCCCACGAGGTCGTGGCGGTCGTGACCCGCCCTGATGCGCGTGCCGGGCGGGGGCGCTCGTTGGTGGCCTCGCCGGTCAGGGCTCGGGCGCAGGAGCTGGGCATCGAGGTGCTCACCCCCGATCGGCCGCGCGACGAGGACTTCCTCGCCCGGTTGCGCGAGATCGCACCGGACGCGTGCCCGGTCGTCGCGTACGGCGCACTCATCCCGCAGGTCGCGCTCGACATCCCGACCCACGGCTGGGTCAACCTGCACTTCTCGCTCCTGCCGGCCTGGCGTGGGGCAGCCCCGGTGCAACGTGCCGTGATGGCCGGTGACGAGGTGACCGGCGCCTCCACCTTCCTCATCGAGGCGGGGCTGGACACCGGGCCCGTGTTCGGCCACATGACCGAGACGATCCGTCCGCGCGACACGGCTGGCGATTTGCTGGACCGGCTGTCGCGGGCCGGTGCAGGGCTGCTCGTGGCGACCATGGACGGCATCGCCGACGGGTCGCTCGTGCCGGTGCCCCAGCCCGCCGACGGTGTGTCGCTCGCGCCCAAGCTCGAGGTCGCCGACGCCGAGGTGCGCTGGGACGTGCCGGCGGTCGCGGTCGACCGACTCGTCCGCGGGTGCACGCCGGCGCCGGGCGCGTGGACCACCTTCCGCGGCGAACGCCTCAAGCTCGCGCCGCTCACGATCGACGCCGGGTATGCCGGTGGGCCGCTTGCCGCGGGCGAGCTCGCCGTGGGCAAGCGTGACGTCCACGTGGGCACCGCGAGCGGCGTCGTGCGGCTCGGCGACGTGCAGCCGCACGGCAAGAAGGTGATGGCTGCCGCCGACTGGGCGCGCGGCGTGCGGGTGGATGCGGGGGAGAGGTTCACCCGTGGCTGAGGGCCGAGGGCCACGCGAGCGGGGCCGGCGACCAGAGCGCTCACGGCAGAAGCCGAGCGAGCGCAGCCGTGGCTCCGACCCGCAGCGGCTCGCCGCCTACACCGTGATGCGCGCTGTCGCCGACGGGGCTTACGCCAACCTTGAGCTGCCGAAGGTGTTGCGGGACAGGCGAATCCACGGGCGCGACGCCGCGTTCACCACCGAGCTGGTCTACGGCGCGGTGCGGATGCACGGGTTCTACGACCCGGTGATCGCGGTGGCCGCCGACCGACCCATCGCCTCGATCGACCCGCGGGTGCTCGACACGCTGCGCCTCGGCGCCCACCAGCTGTTGGGCATGCGCGTGCCGACCCACGCCGCGGTGGCCGAGACCGTCGGTCTGGCCCGCAAGGTCAACGGCGCCGGCGCGGCCGGTTTCGTCAACGCGGTGCTGCGCCGCATCAGCGAGCGGACCCGCGAGGAGTGGTTGGCCGAGGTGGTGCCGTCCGGCGGCGACCCGGCGGCTCGGCTCGCCGTCGCGCAGTCGCACCCCGAATGGGTCGTCAAGGCGTTGCGTGCGGCGCTGCTCGGTCACGGCGCAGCCGCCGCGGACACGGTGGACGGCTCGCTCGAGTCGCTGCTGGAGTCCGACAACGCGCCGGCCAAGGTCGCCCTGGTGGCGCGCCCCGGGCTGGCGACCGTCGACGAGCTCGTCGCTGCCGGAGCGGAGCCCTCGGCGACGTCACGCGTGGGTGCGGTGCTGTCGAGTGGTGACCCTGGCGGCATACCTGCCGTGCGCGAACGACGGGCTGCCGTGCAGGACGAGGGGTCGCAGCTGCTCGCGCTCGCGCTGGCGGCCGTGCCCGTCGAGGACACGGCCGGAGAGCCCGAGAAGTGGCTCGACCTGTGCGCGGGACCCGGCGGCAAGGCTGGCTTGTTGGCCGCGCTCGCGTTGGAACAGGGCGCAGACCTCGTCGCCAACGAGGTGAGCCCGCACCGCACCGACCTGGTCCGCCAGACCCTCGCACCCGCCGTCGCGATGGCGGGTCAACTGGGGCGGAGCATCGAGGTGCGCACCGGGGACGGGCGCGAGGTGGGCGCGGACGAGCCCGGCCGTTACCAGCGCGTGCTCGTCGATGCTCCCTGCACCGGTCTCGGTGCGCTGCGCCGACGACCGGAGGCACGCTGGCGTCGCCAGCCGGGCGACCTCGCCGGGCTGGGTGCGCTGCAGCGCGACCTGCTCTCCTCCGCGGTCGACGCCACCGCGCCCGGGGGAGTCGTCGCCTACTCGACGTGCAGCCCGCACCTCGCGGAGACCCAGTTCGTGGTGTCGGACCTGCTGAAGAAGCGCGACGACGTCGAGGCGGTGCCGGTGCGCGAGTTCCTGCGGGACGCCCGAGGTGAGCCGATCGAGGTTCCCGGTGACCAGCCGTGGGTGCAGCTGTGGCCGCACCTGCACGGCACCGACGGGATGTTCCTGGCCCTGCTGCGCAAGAAGCGATGAGCGAGAACGAGATCCGGGCGATGGCCCCGGGTGACGCGGCGGTCGCCACCGCCGACGGCGCCGTGGTGGGGTTCGCGACCGCCGGCCCTGCGCGGCCGATCGAGGACCGCCCGGCGCCGGTGCGGCCGTTCGAGCTGTGGGCCCTCTACGTCGCCCGTGACGAGCTGGGCTCGGGACTCGGTCAGCGCCTGCTCGACGCCGTCCTGCCCGCCGATCGCCCGACCGAGCTGTGGGTCTTCGCAGACAACGCACGCGCCCGGGCGTTCTACGCCCGCAACGGCTTTCGTGACGACGGCACGGCATACCGCGACCGTCGTTTCCCTGACCTGCGTGAGGCTCGGATGGTGCGCGGAGCCGCGCCGATAGGGTGAGTCCCGTGCAGATCTCGCCGAGCATCCTGTCCGCGGACTTCGCCAACCTGCAGCACGAGCTGGACGTCATCGCCAACGCCGACTGGGCGCACATCGACGTCATGGACGCGCACTTCGTGCCGAACCTCACGATCGGGCTCCCCGTCGTGGAGCGGCTCGCGCAGGTGAGCCCCATCCCGCTCGACTGCCACCTCATGATCGACGACCCCGACCGCTGGGCGCCGCAGTACGCCGAGGCGGGCGGGTCGTCGGTGACCTTCCACGTCGAGGCGGCCAAGGACCCGCGCGCCATCGCGCGTGACCTGCGGGCCGCCGGCGCGCGAGCGGGCATGGCCATCAAGCCGAACACGCCGTTCGAGCCGTACGAGGACCTGCTCGACGACCTCGACATGATCCTCGTGATGACCGTCGAGCCCGGCTTCGGGGGCCAGACGTTCATGGCCGACCAGATGCCCAAGGTCACCCAGGTGCGCGAGGCCGTCCGGCGACGCGGTGGCGAGGTGTGGGTCCAGGTCGACGGCGGCGTCTCGGCCAAGACCATCGAGCAGTGTGCGGAGGCCGGAGCTGACGTCTTCGTCGCGGGGTCCGCCGTCTACGGTGCGCAGGATGCGGCCGCCGCGATCGACGAGCTGCGCCGCCTGGTCACCACGCACGGCCACTGAGGCCCTGCCGAGGGTCGCTGGTGATGACCGTCACGCGGACCGGCCGGGTTCGACCGCGACGACGTGGGGCATACTGACGGCGACGTGCTCCGGGGTCGGTGCAATTCCGAACCGGCGGTGACAGTCCGCGACCCGACCGCAGCCAGCGGCCGGTTGACTGGGTGGAACTCCCAGACCGACGGTGAAAGTCCGGATGGTAGGCAGCACGTGACAGGCAGAACCCTCTCGGGTCGCGACCTCGCCGCTGCGCGACGCGTCCCCGGAAGGCTCGACGCCCGTCGTCCCCGGAGCTCGACCGACAGGTCTGGAGCCACGAGGACGGAACGATGGGCACGAACACCGACACTGACACCCGGTGGATGCTGCGCGCCCTCGAGCTGGCCGCGCAGGGGCCCGAGGCCAACGCCAACCCACGCGTGGGCGCCGTCCTGGTCGCGGACGACGGCACCGTCGTCGCCGAGGGCTGGCACCGCGGTGCCGGCACACCCCACGCGGAGGCGCACGCCCTCGCGCGGGCGGGGTCACGCGCTGCCGGCACCACGGCATACGTCTCCCTCGAACCGTGCAACCACACCGGCCGCACGCGACCCTGCAGCGAGGCGTTGTATGCCGCGGGCGTGCGTCGCGTGGTGCACGGCCAGACCGACCCCAACCCGGCCGCCGCCGGGGGAGCCGGGTGGCTGCGCGAGCACGGGGTCGAAGTCACCGGCGGCGTGGAGGCCGAGGCAGCCGCCGCGCTCAACCGCACCTGGACGCACCTCATGCGCACCCACCGCCCCTGGGTGACGTGGAAGCTCGCCACGACCCTCGACGGGCGCTCGGCAGCCGCGGACGGGACCAGTCGCTGGATCACCGGTGAGTCCGCTCGGGCCGACGTGCACGAGCACCGCGCGCGGTGTGGGGCGATCCTCGTCGGCACCGGAACGGCGCTGGTCGACGACCCGCAGCTGACGGCTCGACGTCCCGACGGGTCGCTGTACGCGGCCCAGCCCATCCGCGTGGTCATGGGCATGCGCGACCTGCGGCCCGACGCACGCGTCCTCGACGACGCAGCCCCCACGTGGCACCTGCGCACCCGCAGCCCCAAGGAGGTGCTCGACGCCCTGGCCGGGGCCGAGGTGCACCATGTGTGGCTCGAGGGCGGCCCGACGGTGGCCGCGGCGTTCCTGGCCGACGGGCTCGTCGACGAGGTGGTCGCCTATGTCGCACCGGTCCTCCTTGGACGCGGGAGGCAGTCGGTGAGCGACCTGGGCGTCACGACCATCGCCGACGCACTCCGCCTCGCGCCCACCGACATCACGCCGATCGGCACCGATGTGCGGATCACGGCTTCGCTCAAGGAGATTGGTTGATGTTCACCGGAATCGTCGAAGAGCTCGGGAGGGTGGTCGCCATCGACCACGGTGCCGACTCCGCCCGCCTCACCGTGCACGGACCACTCGTCACCGTTGACGTCGCCCACGGGGCGTCGATCTCGGTCAACGGGGTCTGCCTGACTGTGGTCGACGAAGCCCCCGACGCGGCCGGCACATTCACCGTCGACGTGATGGGGGAGACCCTGGCCCGCACCAGCCTGGGGGCCCTGCGCCCCGGCGACGACGTCAACCTCGAACGCGCCATGGCGGCCAGCGCCCGGTTCGGCGGCCACGTCGTCCAAGGACACGTCGACGGCACAGCCACCGTCACGGGCCGGGCACCCGCGGACGGGTGGTTGCTCATGCGGTTCGCGTTGCCCGACACGGTCGCCCGCTACGTCGTCGAGAAGGGGTCGATCACCGTCGACGGCGTCAGCCTCACCGTCTCCGCCATCGGCACGGACTCCGGCGGCGACTGGTTCGAGGTGTCCCTCATCCCCACGACGCTCGAGCTGACCACGCTCGGGCGCAAACGTCCCGGCGACCTCGTCAACCTCGAGGTCGACGTCATCGCCAAGTACGTCGAGCGCCTGCTCAACACTCATCGCCCCACCGCCCACCCCCTCAACACCCAGGAGATCCACTCATGAACTGGCTGGAGCAGTTCTTCAACGCCGAGCTGCACCTCGGGTCGCACACCATCTTGTGGCGCGAGGTGGTCGGCAACCTCTTCGGCTTTGCGTCCGCCATCGGTGGGATGCGCCGCCGGGTCTGGGCGTGGCCGATCGGGATCATCGGCAACGTGCTGCTGTTCACGGTCTTCTTCGGCGTCGCGTTCAGCACGCCCCAACACGAGACGTTGTACGGCCAGGCGGGGCGGCAGGTCTTCTTCATCATCACGAGCATCTACGGCTGGTGGCGCTGGAACCAGGTGCGCAAGCTCAACGCGCACGGTGCCGACGCACCGGCCATCACGCCACGGTGGGCGACGATGAACGAGCGCCTCGCCTACCTGGGAGCCTGGGTCGCCGGGGTGCTGGTCTTCCAGTGGCTCTTCTCGGTCATCGGTGCCGGTTGGCCCGCACCGCGCTGGTACTACTGGTGCGACGCGTGGATCTTCGTCGGGTCGTTCATCGCCACCTACGCCATGGCCCGTGGTTGGAACGACTTCTGGCTGGCCTGGATCGCGGTCGACATCGTCGGTGTTCCCTTGTTGTGGCACTCCAAGTTCTACCCGTCGGCCATCCTGTATGCCGTCTACGGCGGCTTGGTCCTGTACGGGTTCTTCGTGTGGCTCAAGGCTTCTCGGACGGAAGCCCCCGACCGTGAACCCGAGGAGGTGGCCACCGCATGACCGGGCTGGCCACCGTCGCGGAGGCGCTCGAGGAGCTGTGCGCGGGTCGCCCGGTGCTCGTCGTGGACGACGCCGATCGCGAGAACGAGGGTGACGTCGTCCTGGCTGCGCAGACCCTCACGGACGAGTGGCTGGCCTGGGCGGTCCGGCGCAGCAGCGGCTACGTGTGCGTGCCCATGACCGGCGACCGCGCCGACGAGCTAGCCCTCCCGCTCATGGTGAGCGACAACCGGGACCCGCTCCGCACGGCATACACGGTCACCGTCGACGCGGCGCACGGCGTGACGACGGGGATCTCGGCGGCCGACCGCGCGCACACGATCCGTCTGCTCGCCGACCCCGGCGCGACGGCCGACTCGTTCGTCCGGCCTGGGCACGTGGTTCCGTTGCGCGCCAAGGCCGGTGGCGTCCTGGAGCGCCCCGGTCACACCGAGGCGGCGGTCGACCTGTGCCGGCTCGCCGGGCTCGCGCCCGTGGGTGCGATCGCCGAGCTCGTCCATGACGACGGCACCATGATGCGGCTGCCCGCCGTGCAGGACCTGGCGCGCGACCACGACCTGCGCGTGCTCACCATCGCCGACCTGGTCCGCTGGCGGCAACGGCACGACCGGGTCGAGCGCGTCGCGCAGACGGTGCTCCCCACCCGGCACGGGACCTTCGCGGCACATGGCTTTCGCGACGTCGTGACGGGACAGGAGCACGTCGCACTCGTGAGCCCGCGCGGCATCCCCTCGACGGCGCCGCTCGTGCGGTTGCACTCCGAGTGCCTCACCGGTGACGCGTTCGGGTCGTTGCGGTGTGACTGCGGGCCCCAGCTCGAACGATCGCTCGAACGGGTCGCGCAGGACGGTGGCGTGGTCGTCTACCTGCGCGGGCACGAAGGCCGCGGCGTGGGCCTGTTGGGCAAGTTGGAGGCATATTCGTTGCAGGACAAGGGATTCGACACCGTGGACGCCCAGACCGAGCTGGGGTTGCCCGTCGATGCGCGGGAGTATGCCGCCGCGGCGGCCATCCTGACCGCTCTGGGCATCGAGTCCGCCCGGTTGCTGACCAACAACCCGCGCAAGGTGGCGGCACTGCGTGAGCTCGGCGCCGGCGTGGTCGGTGTCGAGCGGCTCCAGGTCGTGAGCACCCCGCACAACCACTCCTACCTGCGCACCAAGCGCGACCGGATGGGGCACGACCTCGTGCTCGACGCCCGTGACGCCGCGGAGACCGCATGAGCGGCCACGGCGCACCGCACGTGACGGTCGACGGCACCGGGCTGCGGGTCGCCATCGTCGCCGCCTCGTGGCACACCGAGGTGATGGACGGACTCATCGCCGGCGCCCAGCGGGCCCTCGCCGAGAGCGGGGTCGAGAGGGCACCCCTTGTGCGGGTGCCGGGCACGGTCGAGCTGTCCGTCGCGTGCGCTCGTCTCGCGCCGGCATACGACGCACTTGTCGCACTGGGCGTCGTGATCCGGGGCGGCACACCGCACTTCGAGTACGTCTGCGGCGGCGTGACCCACGGCCTCACCGACGTCAGCACCCGCGCGGGCATCCCCATCGGGTTCGGCGTGCTGACGTGTGACAGCGACGAGCAGGCCCGTGACCGTGCCGGCCTGCCTGGCTCGCGCGAGGACAAGGGGCACGAGGCCGCGACGGCGGCCGTGGCCACCGCGGTCACGTTGGCGGAGCTGGCTCCCCGTACGCTTGGGGCGTGAAGACCTTCGACGAGCTGTACGCCGAGCTGGCCGACAAGGCGGTGACCCGACCCGACGGATCGGGCACCGTCCGCGCGCTGGACGCCGGCGTGCATGCCATCGGCAAGAAGATCGTCGAAGAGGCCGCCGAGGTGTGGATGGCCGCCGAGCACGAGGGCAAGGAGCGCACGGCCGAGGAGATCAGCCAGCTGTTGTACCACCTGCAGGTCCTCATGGTCGCCTCCGACATCACCCTCGACGACGTCTACGCACACCTCTAGGAAGAACCGCGTCATGTTGCGAATTGCCGTGCCCAACAAGGGATCCCTGTCCGAGCCGGCGGTGGAGATGCTGCGCGAGTCGGGCTACCGCGTGCGCCGCGACTCCAAGGAGCTCGTCGTCGCCGACACGGACAACGACGTCGAGTTCTTCTACCTTCGCCCGCGCGACATCGCGGTGTACGTCGGCTCCGGCACCGTCGACTGCGGCATCACCGGTCGAGACCTGCTGCTGGACTCGGGCAGCGCGGCGGTCGAGGTGATGACGCTCGGCTTCGGCGGTTCGACGTTCAGGTATGCCGGGAAGCCCGGCACCGGCGCGGACGTCAGCGACATCGCCGGTCACCGTGTGGCGACGAGCTATCCCGGGCTGGTGGAGAAGCACCTGGCCGAGCACGGGGTGAGCGCGCAGGTCGTGCGCCTGGACGGAGCCGTCGAGACCGCGATCACCCTCGGTGTCGCCGACGTCATCGCTGACGTGGTGGAGACCGGCACGACCCTGCGGCAGCAGGGGCTGGAGGTCTTCGGTGAGGCGATCCTGCGCAGCGAGGCAGTGCTCATCGCCCGCGCCGGCAGCGAGGAGGCTGCCGCTGTCGAGGTCCTGCGCCGCCGCCTGACGGGTGTGATCACCGCCCGCCACTACGTGATGCTCGACTACGACGTGCCGGCCGACCTCGTCGAGGCCGCGTGCGCCGTCGCGCCCGGACTGGAGTCGCCGACGGTGTCACCGCTGCAGAACCGGGACTGGGCGGCCGTGCGGGTCATGGTCCCGCGGGTGCGGACCAACGCGATCATGGACGAGCTCTACGACCTGGGCGCCCGGGCCATCCTCGTCACCGACATCGCGGCGTGCCGGCTCTGATGGACGACGCTGTCGCGTTCGCGCCGTTCCGACCCCGGCGCGGGAGAGCGGTCGCGCTCGTGGCGGCGGTCGTGGCGCTGGTGATCTTCGGTGCCATCGCCGTGCTGCTGCCCGGAGCCGACCGCGGTGGAAACTGGACCATCGGCGACCGGATCTTCTTTGCTGGCACCGGGATCGCGATCGCGTTCTTGCTGTGGCGGTATGCCAGCATCCGCGCGGTCCCGACCCGGACCACCCTGACGGTGCGCAACCTCTTGCTGACTCGCACGATCGCGTGGGACCAGATCGTCGACGTGAAGTTCGCCGGTGGTGACCCGTGGGTGACGATCGAGCTCGCCGACACCGACGAAGTTGCGGTCATGGCGATCCAGAAGGCGGACGCCGAGTTGGGGCGTGCCGAGGCAGCCAGGCTCGTCGCACTGGTGCAGGCACTGAGCCCGCCGGCGCCTGGTCCCGACGACCTGGCGCGGTGAGGCCGGCCCTCGCGGTCGTGCGGCCGCGGGACTGGGCAACCGCACTCGGCGGGCGAGCACGCGGCATACGAACGTAGGGTCGGGGTGTGAATGATGACGCCGACCGACACACGCAGGTCGAGGAGTACCTGACGCGGTACGCCGAGACACTCACGAGCTTTGACGCCGAGGCGGCTGCCGACCTGTGGGACATCCCGGGATGATCGTCGACGACCGGTTCTCGGGTGTGCTCAGCGACCGGGAGTCCATGACCCGGGGGCTGGAGCAGTCCTACCCCGTGTATCGCGCGCTCGGGCTGGCTTCCGTTGGCCACGAGTGCTTGAGCGTCCAGGACCTCACCGATGCGATCGTGCTCGTGCAGGTCCGCTGGATCTTCAAAGACGTGCAGGGGCAACAGCTCACGGACAGCACCGCGTACTACGTGCTGCGCCGCGGCGAGGCCGGGTTGCGTGCCTGCGTCTGCGTGCAGGTCGACGACGCCGAGAAGCTGCAGGCCCTCGCGGCCGCGCGTGGCGTCGACCTGAGCGCATTCATGCAGGGCTGACGGGCGCGGATTTGTCAGAACGGTGGTTCGTCGTAGACGGGCGCCGGTGGTGTGGGGTCGAGCTCGATGATGAGGTCGGGTGGTGGGGCGAGCTCGATGAGGCGTTCGTGGTAGAGCTCGAGCATGGTGGGGACGTCGTCGATCAGGTCGAGGGGCCGCAGGATGTGGCGGGGAGCGTGGTGCCACTCCACGAGGCGGCGAGGGGGTCGTCGCTGGTCGATGTCGTCTCGGTCGATGTTGTCTCGGTCGATGGCTGGTCTTACGGGCTCAGGGATCTGCGTGGTGAGGGTGGTGCGGTGCAGGTGGTCGACCGGGTTGGTGGTGGTGCGTTTGCCGGTGGGGTCGGTCCATTGCACGATGCCGCCGGCGAGGAGGAGGACGTGCCAGCTGTGGCGTTGTTTGATGCGGTGGTGTCGGCGGCACAGGCAGATGAGGTTGGCGGGGTCGGTGGCGCCGATGGGCCAGGGCACGACGTGGTCGAGGTCGCAGAACCGGGCGGCGACACTGCAGCCGGGGAAGCGGCAGTGTCCGTCGCGCAGGCGCACGAGGCGTTGCATGCGGGTGGGCATGGCGTAGGAGCGGACGCGGTCGGCGGCGTTCTTGGTGGTTTTGCCCGGTGGTCCGAGACCGGCGGGGATGACCCCTGAGGTGACGGCTCCGGTGCGCGGGTCGCACACCAGTGGGGTGGAGTCCTTGATGCGGGCGACGTCACCCAGGGTGGCCAGGTCGACCAGCACCGGTTGCGCCGACAGCCCACCGACCTCGGTCAGGTTCACCACCTTCGGCGGCACCGCGTCCTTCGCCGGCACCGCGTCCTTCGTTGGCACCGCGTCCTGGGCCGGCATCGTGTCTTTCGCCGACACCTCGGTGGCGGCCGTCCCGGTGTCGTCGGCCGTCCCGGTGTCGTCGGTCGTGCCGGTGATGGCAGCAGCCGCGGCACTGTCGGCGGCCGGCTCAACAACGGGCTGGCCCGAGGCGCTGCTCTCAGCGGGGCCAGTCTCGCCCGCGTCGCCACGGCTGCCGGGTCGCTCGGGCCGGTCGGGTCGCTCGGGCTGGTCGGTGGGGTTGGTGGGGGTATCGGGGATGGTGGCGTGCAGGAGCACGGTCACATCGGCTTGGGCCAGGACGAGCTGGGCGAGGGCGTCGGCGCGGGCCTGGTTCACGGTCAGGTCCTTGTCGTGCTGGCGGAGCTGGTGGGCCAGGGTCTCGATCGCGTGCCACATCGGCAGCGAGGACTCGACGGGCAGCTCGGCTTCCCAGTGGTCGGTGCCCTGGGTGGCCGGGGTCCGCACGACGCACCGGTTCTCCACTGCGTCGGCTGCTTCCTCGGCTGGGACCTGCGGTGCGACCCTGGCGATGAGCCGCCGCACCCGGGTCCGTAGCGGTCCGGCGGTCTCGTCCCACCCGCCCTTGGCATGCACGTGGTCCAGCAGCAGGTCCATGACCGTGGTCGCGGCCTCGTCGGGGCACGCGGACAGCTCACCCGTGACCACGCGGGCCCGCCACGCGTCCAGGTCGCCCGTGCTCATCGCGTGCACGAGATCTGGGGTGGTCGTGACCTGGTGCACCGCGTCAGCAACCCGGGACTCGGCTGCGGTCGTCGAGATGCCCATCCGGGTCGCGACCATCGCTCCGGCGTCCAAGGACTTGTGCCCCAGGCCGCGGTGCTGGAGCACCCACTGCCCGTGCCGGTCCAGGTGCTCATCATGGGCGGCGACGTGCGCGATCGCCCGCGTCTGCAAACCCGCAACGGTGTTGGTCAACCGCTGCGTCGCCTCGACCAGGTCCAGCAGCTCGTCACACGACCACGACCCCAAGTCGGCCCCGGAGCCCGCGTCGGACAGGTCGCGCACCATCTGCGTGACCTGCTCCAGAAGCTCCTTCGCGACCATGCCTCACTATATCGAACACGCGTTCGAATGGCAATACTCGTCCACAACCCGTTTCCTGGACCTGCACCAAGGTTTCCCAGGCGGGGTCGGAGCGGGGGTGCGACAGGCGGGGTGCGACAGTCGGGGTGCGACAGTCGGGGTGCGACAGCCGGGGTGCGACAGGCGGGGTCTGACAGCGGGGTCGCTGTTCGAGCCGCCGCGCCCGGTGCCTGCAACCATGGGACCCGTGTTCGCAACCACGCCGGAGCCGCCCTACACGGCCGTCATCTTCACGTCCCTTCGCACCGACGGCGACCACGGGTATGCGGCCATGTCGAAGCGCATGGAGCAGCTCGCATCGCAGCAGCCGGGCTACCTCGGCCTGGAGTCGGCTCGCGACGACGTGGGCCTCACGGTGTCGTACTGGGTCGACGAGGACGCCGCGGCTGCCTGGAAGCTGGTCGCCGAACACGCCATCGCTCAAGAGCGCGGGAGGTCCACGTGGTACCTCGACTACCAGGTGCGGGTTGCAACCGTCACGCGCTCGTACGGCCCGTCAGGTCCCCGCTGACAGCGAAGCGCCCACCGCCTGAGGTGCGAGGACACGCCCTCTGCGCCGTTGGTGACGCATGTGCGGCATGCGTCAGCGGCGGTCAGTGGACCTCGGGCAGGTTCGGCCGCAGCAGCGTCGAGAACGCCACCTGACCAATCATCAACAGTGTCAACGTCATCCACACCGCCGTGAACCCACCGGTCGCGTCACGCACGGCGCCCATCGCGGCCGGTCCCAGGGAGGCGATCGTGTAGCTGAACAGAAAGGCGAAGCCGGCGAGCCGAGCACTCGCCTGCGGAGTGCCGGCATAGTCGACCATCAGCACCATGCCGAGCGCGAACGACGCACCCTGACCGAATCCCAGCACGCCCGCCCACACCCACGGTGCCGCTCCAGGAGCCAGCCACAGCCCGGCCTGCCCGACGAGCCCGACCATCGAGGCCCCGATGAGCAGCAACCGGTGGTCGTGCACGTGGTCGGCGAGCACAGGACCGAGCAGCCCGGAAACCAGCTGCAACGCGGTGAAGACACTCAACAGATAACCCGCGTGCTCCGGGTCCCAACCACGCGCGGCATATGTCGGCGCGAGCCAGGCCAGCGAGGAGTAGAACTCGACCGACTGGATCGTGAGGTAACCCGCGATCAGCCACGCGGTGATCGACCCCCACGGCAGCCTCCCAGGGGCGACCACAGGGGCCTGCACTGCCCGAATTCGCTTCTCCCGCAACGACAACGGCAGCCAGCCCCCCACCCCGACCAGGGCCAACACGGACCACGACCCCAGCGACGCCTGCCACGAGCCCAGACCCTCCGCCAAGGGCACGGACAACGCCGACGAGGCCCCCGCGCCGGTCATCATCGCCAGCATGTAGATCCCGGTCACGAGGCCCGACCGGCCCGGTGGGAAGAGCTGCTTGACCAGGCCGGGCAGCAACGTCCCGCCCAGGGCGATGCCGACTCCGGCAACGAACGTCCCGGCATACAGCAGCCACACGTGCCCACCGCCGAACCGCGACAACAGCCCCAGCAGGACGCACCCGATCGCGACCTGGACGGCTCCAGCCGGTCCGACGCGCGCAGCGACCCGACCCGCCACGGGCGCAAAGACCCCCATGCACAGCACCGGCAATGTCGTCAGCGCACCGAGAGCAGCGTTCGACAGGCGCAGGTCCACACCGATCGCGTCGACGAGCGGCGGCACGCTGGCCATGACGGTGCGCAGGTTGACCGCGACGGCCACGAGGCCCACCGCCACGAGCCACGTCGGCGGGTGGTTGGCGCTGGCGCGGGAGGAGACCGACGTGGGTGCGGGGGTGGACATCGGGCCCATCCTCCCAGTGCGCTCAGTCGAGGTCGGACTCGCCCTCGGGCGGTGGTCGCCAGTCGAACGTCATGGCCTCCGGGATGTGGTCGCGCGCCTCGTCGGCCGTCATGCCCGTCAGCATCAGCAGGTCGACGACCATCGAGCGGATCTGCGCGCGGATCACCTCGGCCGACAGGCCGGTGGCGGGCTCGAGGACCGCGCTGAGCTCACCGACCTGGAACAGCCCCGCCCGTGCCCCAGTGGCCGAATGCCGCCTCGCCAGTTCGCGGGCGATGTCGTCAGTGCTCGCCGACAGTGAGCGGATGAGGGAGACGTATGCCGGTGGGACCGGCTCGTCACGCCACGTCGCCACCGCTGCCCGGCGGACCAGGACGCGCAGGTTGCGGATGGCGCGGTCGAGCGGTTCGAGCAGGTCCGCGATCGCCAGGACGGAGGGCAGGTGGCGACGCCGGAAGGGGGAGAGACGCACCACCGCCACGCCTTCGGAGGATGCGGACCGCAGCTCGTCGAGCATGGTCTCGGAGTCGCGGGCGCGCGTGAGCGTGGCGGTGGCGAGCTCGTCGTCGTGGTCGCGCAGCGCGCGCGCCGTGTCGGCGAGGATCTCGCTCATCTCACGCATCACCAGCGCAGCCTGCTGACGCGGCCGGCGGATCGGTGCCGCCGGCGCGACGAGGGTGAGCGCCAGGGCCACGGTCCCGCCGATCACCGCGTCGAACCAGCGGGTGAAGGCCTGCCCCGGGTCGGCGACGAGGGTGGTGACGATGGCGGACTGGACGCCGGCCTGGGTCGTCAGGAGCGGACCGGCGCCGAGCAGCGCGGCCAGGCTCATGGCGATCACCACCACGACCGTGATCTGCCACAGCCCGGAGCCGAAGAAGTGGACGAAGGCGTCGCCGATGAAGACGCCGACGGCCACCCCGATCATGACCTCGGCGACCCGCCGCAGCCGCTGCCCGTAGGACAGCCCGAGCGAGACGATCGCCGTCACCGGTGCGAAGAACGGCCGGTAGTGGTCGAGGACGTCGGCTGCCACCCACCACGCGAGGGCTGCGCCGACCCCGCACTGGACGACGAAGAAGAGTCGGCTCAGCATGCGTTCGGTGCGGGCGCGAGCCTCGCGCCTGGAGCGGTTCGCAGCCCTCGCCAGGCTCGCCCGCGCCAGGTCTGTCCGGGGTGTGTCGTCGGCGCTCATGACAACCGGTCGTCCGTCGTGTCGATGACCAGGTCGGCGCGCTCCCACGTGCGGTCGGCGTCGTAGAGGCGTCGTTCCTGGTCGGCCCACTGCTCCCAGAACGCCTCGTACCCCGGGTCGCGCGCCAGCCCGCGCGCCCGACGCACCGCCTCCTGCGCCTCGACCCAGACGAGCGCCGACGCGGCCGCCCCGCCCGGCAGGGCACCGGAGCCGCAACCCTCGAGCACGACGACGTCGGTCGGCGGCAGCTGCACCCACTCGGCGGCATACCGGTCCCGCGCCCAGTCCCACCGCTGGTAGCGCGCCGCCCGCCCCTCGCACAGCGGACGGACCACCCACTCGTTCGCACGGTGGGTGCCGGCCCGCAGGCCGTCCCAGCCGGGGTAGAGGTCGTCCATGTGGACGGTCGGTGCGGCGAGCTCGTCAGCGACCCGGCGTGCCAGCGTGGTCTTGCCGGAACCGCTCGGTCCGTCGATGGCGACGAGGTGGGTGCTGCCGCATCGGGGTGGGGTCGAGTCGACGAGTGCCACGATCTGGCGCACGTGCTCGAGGGTGCGGTCGCCGGCCATGCCGCCACCCTAGGCGGGGTGAGACACCGCAGCCATCGCCTGCACGGGCGCTGGGTAGCCTTGGCGGGTGAGCGTGGCGACCCGGGTCATTCCCTGCCTCGACGTCGATGCCGGCCGGGTGGTCAAAGGCGTCAACTTCGAGAACCTGCGTGACGCCGGCGACCCGGTCGAGCTGGCCCTGGCGTACGGGCAGCAGGGCGCGGACGAGCTGACCTTCCTCGACGTCACGGCCAGCAGCGGCAACCGCGAGACGACCTACGACGTGGTGACCCGCACGGCTGAACAGGTGTTCATCCCGCTCACCGTCGGCGGGGGCGTGCGCACCCCCGGTGACGTCGACCGGCTGCTGCGCGCGGGAGCTGACAAGGTCGGCGTCAACACCGCCGCCATCGCCCGGCCCGAGCTCATCACCGAGATCGCCGAACGGTTCGGCACCCAGGTGCTCGTGCTGTCCGCCGACGTGCGCCGCACCCGCCCCGGCGGCGCCGAGACACCGAGTGGGTTCGAGGTCACCACCCACGGGGGCCGCCAGGGCACCGGCATCGACGCCGTCGAGTGGTGCGTGCGCGCCGAGCGGCTGGGTGCGGGGGAGATCCTGCTCAACTCGATGGATGCGGACGGCACCAAGGACGGCTACGACCTCGACCTGATCCGGCTGGTCCGGCCCGAGCTGCACATCCCGCTCGTCGCGAGCGGCGGTGCCGGCAAGGTCGACGACTTCGCCCCGGCCGTGCAGGCCGGGGCGGACGCGGTCCTCGCCGCCAGCGTCTTCCACTTCGGCGACCTCACCGTCGGCGACGTGAAGGAGCAGCTGGCTCGCGACGGCATACCCGTGCGCTGAGATCCCTGTCAGGCCAAGCCGATTGGCGCGGCCCACAGGGCCTCGACCGCCTCCGCGCCGCCCGTCTCCTCGATCTGTGCGACCCGACGACGCCCGTATGCCGCGAGGAGCAGCTCTTCGGGTTCGCCCTCCAGGACGACGGTGCCGAGCTCGGTGGTGCCCTTCACCGTCGCCCGCTGGCCGCCGGGGGTTGCGAGGACCACCCCGACGGGTGCGCGGCGGAAGTAGACGCGCCCGAGGCGGGCGAGGTGGGTCCACAGGGCGTCACGCACCTCGGGGCTGAGGACCCGGCGGGGACCAGGCGTGCCGTCGCCACGCAGCACGTCCTCGTGGTGGACCACGAACTCGACGAGGTTGACCGCCTCGTCGACGGGGGCCAGCCGCGTCGGTGACCACACGGGCGGACCCGTGCGGACGTCCTCCACGAGCTCGGCCCACGGGCGCGCGGCATACCCACGCATGGCGTCCTCGAGTCGGCCAGCCAGGGGTGGCACCACGATGCCGGCGGCGAGATCGGGCCGCCGGTCACGGATGACGAGGTGGGCGGCCAGGTCCGCGGTGTCCCACGGGTCGCACAGGGTGGGTGCGTCCGGGCCGACCTCGACGAGGGTGGCGGCGAGGGCCTGACGCTCGGTGCGGGCCATGTCGGTGCCGAGTGGGAACATGCCGACCATGATGCCGGTTGGCCTCGTGAGAGGCTTGTCCGTCGCCCGCCCGTGACAGCACGCCCGCATCGCACCCACCAGCTCCCGGAGGTCACCTGTGTCCGTCGACGCCGCGCCGTCGTTGCGTCGTGCGTTGCGGATCGTGGGGGTGGGCATCCGGCGCCAGCCCCGCTGGTTCGCGTTCGCCGTCGCGGGCTCGACCGTCTACGGCGTGATGACCGTCCTCACCGCGTGGGCCATCGGCAAGGTGACCCGCGAGCAGGTGCAGCCCGCGGTGGAGGCCGGGCACGCGACGGCGGCGCAGCTCTGGACGATCTTCGGCTGGATCGCCGGCGTGGTGCTGCTCAACGTGGTCGGTGTGGTCATCCGCCGGGTCGCTGCGGGCTACACCATGTTCAACGTCGCGGCGCACTACCGGCGCGAGGTCACCCGGCAGTACCTCCGGCTGCCCCTGTCCTGGCACCACCGGCACCCCTCCGGGCAGCTGTTGTCCAACGCCAACGCCGACGTCGAGGCGACGTGGAACGTGTTCGCGCCGCTGCCGATGGCGATCGGGGTCATCGTGATGCTGATCGCCGGCATCGTGCAGATGGTGCTGGTCGACCCGCTCATGGCCGCGATCGGCCTCACCGTCTTCCCGTTGCTGTTCCTCGCCAACCTGGTGTTCCAGCGGGCCATGTCACCCCGCATCGCCCGCGCGCAGCAGCTGCGCGCCGAGGTGAGCGAGGTGGCGCACGAGTCGTTCGAGGCGGCTCTGGTGGTCAAGGCGATGGGACGCGAGGAGCAGGAGGCGCAACGCTTCGAGGAGGTCACGCGGCGGCTCCAGGCAGCCAACGTCGAGGTCGGGCGCACGCGCGGCACCTTCGACCCGGTCATCGAGGCGATCCCGACCCTGGGCACCCTGGCCGTGCTCGCCGTGGGCGCCTACCAGGTGTCCGTGGGTGCGCTGGAACCGGCGAGCGTCGTGCAGATCGCCTACCTCATCTCCGTGCTGGCCTTTCCGGTGCGCGCCCTCGGTTGGGTGCTCGGCGAGCTGCCCCGCACCGTCGTCGGGTGGGACCGCGTCGACGCCGTGCTCAAGGCGCGCGGTGCCCTGGAGTTCGGCGGCACCTCGCTCCCGGGCGAGGGTGCGGCCCACGGAGCGTTGGAGGCCGTCGACTACTCCTACGACGTCGTCGACGAGGACGGACGTGAGTCGCGGTTCCAAGCGATCCACGACGTCGACATCGACCTGCCTGCAGGGTCCACCGTCGCCCTCGTGGGTCCGACCGGGTCCGGCAAGACCACCCTCACCAACCTGTCGCTGCGCCTCGTCGACCCCGACGACGGCGTGGTCCGGGTCGACGACATCGACCTGCGCGAGGTGCGGCGCGGCGGCATACCCGACGTCGCGGCTCTGGTGCCCCAGCAGACCTTCATGTTCGACGACTCGGTGCGCGGCAACATCACCCTCGGCGGCGACTTCTCCGACGACGACGTGTGGGGCGCGTTGGCGACCGCACAGGCCACCGGCTTCGTGAGCGAGCTCGGCGCCGGGCTGGACACGCACGTGGGGGAGCGCGGGGCTTCCCTGTCGGGTGGCCAAAGGCAACGAATAGCGTTGGCACGAGCCATCATCCGCACGCCACGTCTGCTGGTCCTCGACGATGCCACCAGCGCGGTCGACCCCGCCGTGGAGCAGGCGATCCTGGCCGGGTTGCGCGAGACGAGCTCGGGCACGACCGTCCTCGTCGTCGCCTACCGCATGTCGACCATCACCCTCGCCGACGAGATCGTCTACGTCGAGGGCGGTCGGGTGCTCGACCACGGCAGCCACGACGAGCTGCTCGCGCGCTGCGAGGGCTACGCCCGGCTCGTCACGGCATACGCCCGCGAGGCCGCGGAACGCGCCGCCGTCGAGGCCGACGAGGAGGGCGTCACCGTATGAGCGCCACCATCGAGAAGACCTCTTCGCTCGGCACCATCGACACCCTCAAGCGCGGTCTTTCGCTCTCGCCCGAGCTGCGCCGCGGCATCTGGGTGACCCTGGCGCTGGCAGCCGTCACGACGGTCGGACGCATCGTCGTGCCCTTCGTCGTGCAGCAGACCACCGACCACGGGCTGCTCGGCGCGGGCGGTCCCGACCCGGGGCTGGTCCTGCGCTACGTCCTGCTGGCGCTGGTCGCCGTCGTCGTCACCGCGACGACCGCGTATGCCGTCAACGTGCGGCTGTTCCGAGCGTCCGAGGCGGGCCTGGCGACGTTGCGGCTCAAGGCTTTCCGGCACATCCACGACCTGTCGATGCTGACGCAGAACACCGAGCGTCGCGGGTCGATGGTGAGCCGCGTGACGTCCGACGTCGACACGATCAGCATGTTCGTCCAGTTCGGCGGCATCATCCTGATCCTGTCGCTTGGCCAGATCGTGGTCGCGACCGCGCTCATGGCGTTCTACAGCCCGTTGCTGACGGCCGTGGTGTGGCTGTGCTTCGTGCCGCTGCTGCTGGTGATCCGCCGGTTCCAGCGGATCGTGGGACGGGCCTACACCGCGGTGCGCGAGCGTGTCGGTGACCTCCTGGCCGCGGTGTCGGAGTCGGTCGTGGGCGCGGCGACCATCCGGGCCTACGGCGTGGAGAGCCGAACCGCGGAACGGATCGACGAGGCCATCGACGCGCACCGGCAGGCGGCCATCCGGGCCCAGGTGCGCTCGGTCGTGGCCTTCTCGTCCGGCCAGCTGGTGGCCGGGCTGACCCTGGCGGTGGTCCTGGTCGTCGGCACGATCCAGGCGGCCGGCGGTCACATGACCCTCGGTGAGCTGCTGGCGTTCCTGTTCCTCGTCAACCTGTTCACCCAGCCGGTGCAGCAGGCGACGGAGATCCTCAACGAGCTGCAGAACGCCGTCGCCGGGTGGCGGCGGGTCATCGGCATCGTCGACACCCCCGCCGACGTCGCCGACCCTGCGGATGACGGGGTGACGTTGCCGCGCGGCCCGATCAGCGTGACGTTCGAGGACGTCGGGTTTGCTTACCCCGGTGGGGAGCCCGTGCTCCACGACGTCGACCTGACGATCGAGCCGCGGTCCCGCATCGCGATCGTGGGGGAGACGGGTTCGGGCAAGTCCACCCTCGCCAAGCTGCTCACCCGGCTCATGGACCCGAGCGACGGCAGGGTGCTCATCGACGGCACCGACCTGCGCGACGTGCGCTTCTCCTCACTGCGCGAGCGGGTGGTGCTGGTCCCGCAGGAGGGGTTCCTCTTCGACGCGACCCTGCTCGAGAACATCCGGTTCGGTCGGCCCGACGCCACCGACGAGGACGTCGAGCTGGCCCTGACCGAGCTCGGCCTCGACCAGTGGCTCGAGGGGCTGCCGCAGGGGTTGCGCACCGAGGTCGGCCAGCGGGGTGAGTCGCTGTCGGCCGGGGAACGGCAGCTCGTCGCCCTCGCCCGCGCCTACCTCGCCGACCCCGACCTGCTCGTCCTCGACGAGGCCACCTCGGCCGTCGACCCCTCGACCGAGGTCCGGCTCCAGCGCGCACTCGAGGGGCTCACGCGCGGCCGCACCTCGATCGCCATCGCGCACCGCCTCTCCACGGCCGAGGCCGCCGACGAGGTGGTCGTGGTCGACCGTGGACGCATCGTCCAGCGCGGACCGCACCGCGAACTCGTGCGCCAGGAGGGCAGCGTGTATGCCGGGCTGCACGCGAGCTGGGCCGCGCAGCAACGCGGCTGACCCGGCGACACCTCACAGTTGCCGGGTGGTCCAGAGGGTGGTGCCGTGGTCCGGGCTGGCCTCGGTTCGTTGGGTCTCGGTTCGTTCGGTCTCGGTGAAGCCGAGCTTGGCCAGCACCCGCCGGGAGGCGGTGTTCCAGTCCCACACGGTGGCCCACAGTCGCTGGTGACCCGACGAGCGGGCCCAGGAGATGACCGCCTCGGCAGCCTCGGTGGCGTAACCGCGGCCCCATGACCTGCGCAGCAGCTCGAAGGCCAGCTCTGGCTCGCCGGCCGTCCCGCGGCCGCTGTCGACGAGCCCGCAGTAGCCGATGACGTCACCGTCGACTTTTCGCTCGACCGCCAGCAAGCCTGTCGTCGTCGGTGCTGGGTCGGTGCGGATCGCTTCCTCGAGGTCGGCCACCGTCGGGTGGCCGTCGGCGTCGAGGCGGCGATGGGGCGGCACCCTGGGGTCACGTTCGGTCCACAGCTGGCGCAGCACCACCGCGTCCTCGACTCGTTGCGGGCGCAGCACCAACCGCTCGGTCGCGAGCGCAACCCGCCCGTCCGGCATACCCATGGGGTCACCCTGTCACGGCGCCGCGACGCCACAACGCCCGTCGAGGAGTCGCGACGCGCTGAAGACCGAGCCGGTGGTCAGCGCGCCGCGACCCCTCGACCGTAGGCCGTCACGAACGGACGGTCCGTCGGGACGATCTCCTTGCCCAGCGGGGCCAGCGTGACCGGGATGACCTTGAGGTTCGCGATGGCCAGCGGGATGCCGATGATCGTCACGGCCTGGGCCAGGGCGGTCAGGACGTGGGCGATCACCAGCCAGATGCCCGCGACGACGATCCAGATGATGTTGCCGAGGAGCGACCCGACTCCGGCCGTCGGCTTGCTGACGACGGTGCGGCCGAACGGCCACAGCACGTATCCGGCGATGCGGAACGACGCGATGCCCCACGGGATCGTCACGATGAGGATGCAGCACACCACCCCCGCCAGGGCATAGCCCAGGGCGAGCCAGATCCCGCCGAACACCAGCCAGATGACGTTGAGCAGCAGCCTCAGCAGTCCCATGCCACCATCATGCCCGCACTCTGCCGGGCCGACTGGGCGACCGCGGTCAGCGCTCGACGACGTCTTCGTCGAGGACCGTGCGGTCGACGCGGCGGTGGAACCGCATTCCCGCCGCGCCGCCAGCGATGGCGCCGAGCAGGCTGATGACCGCGGCCAGCACGAGTGCCACGACACCGGCCGTCGTCAGCTGTGAGGTGCTCAGCGGCAGCCGCGGGTAGCTGTTCAGCTGTCCCAGCAGGTCGTACTCGTTGCCGGCGACGGCACCGACGACACCGATGACGACCGCCACGAGCAGGGCCCACAGCCACACGGCCAGGCCCTGCTTCGCCCCGTTGAACCGCGCCATCCGCCCGGCGACGTACCCGCCGCAGTAGTAGGCGACGAACACGATCACGGCGAGCGCGATGGCGCCGACGATGCCGACCGTCCCGGGCTGGTCGGTCGCCTGGTTGACGGCCTGCTCGGGGTCGGTGTTCGTCCCGAGCCCCACCGCGGTCCCGGCCGCAGCCAGCGCCGCCGTCAGGATCACGGCCATCCCGGTCGCGGTCAGCCACCCGAAGAACGCCGAGCCCATCTTGATCCCGCCGAACCGCTCCTCCTCGGCGTCGAGCCGGTGGGCGGGTGCGGCGTAGGCGCGTGAGTCCGCGGGTGTCACCAACCGCTCGTCGCGGGCGTCGCCGTCACGGACATCACCGCGCCGCGGGCGCCCGTCCTCGGCGTATGCCGCGTCGTCGCCCCGGTGGCGCCCGTCTCGCTGGGCGTCTCGCTGGTCGTCTCGCACACCGTCGTGCCGATCGTCCCTGTCAGTGCGCATGCCGTCGGCGCGGGTGCGGTCGTCGTAGCCGCGGCTGTCACGCGCGTCATCGCGGACCCCGGCACGCGTCCGGTCGTCCGTGACGCCGCGCTCGTCGTAGCCGCGCTCGTCGTAGTCGCGGTTGTCGTAGCCGCGCTCGTCACCGTCGTGGTCGTGGTTGCGTCGAAGGCTGGGCATGGTGTGCTCCTCACTCCTGGGCACGGCGCGGCGGGTCGATGTACCCGGCGCACCGTGCCTGCTGGTACCCGTGCGCAGCGTGCGCGAAACGGGCGTCGGGACTGTTGACGCGCCCACCGGATCCGCATGACGCGGGACCCGTAGGCTCTCGGGCATGGCGAGCGTGCGGACGGTTCAGGTGACCTTCGACTGTGCGGAACCCCGCAGGGTGGCGGAGTTCTGGAAGCAGGTCCTCGGCTACGTCGACCCGCCGGTCCCGTCGGGGTTCGACAGCTGGGACGACTTCGAGGCCTCGCTCCCGGCCGAGAGCCGGGGCTCGGCCTGGGCCTGCCAGGACCCGGACGGCGTCGGGCCGCGGCTGTTCTTCCAGCGCGTTCCCGAACCCAAGACCGTGAAGAACCGCGTGCACCTCGACGTCCGGGTCGGCACCGGCCTCACCGGCGAGGAGCGGGTGGCGGCACTGGAGGCCGAGGCCGACCGGCTCGAACCCCTGGGGGCCACACGGATCCGGCTGATGCTGGCCGACGAGGAGAACGAGTCGTGCCTGGTCATGCAGGACGTCGAGGGCAACGAGTTCTGCCTCGACTGAGCCTCCCCGTCCGCTTCATGTCCCGCAACATGCCGTCAAAAGTCAGATCCGACGGCATGTTGCGGGACATGAAGGCCAGGGTGGAGGGGGCGGCATGGTGACCACGCGGCATACGGACCGGACCCACCCGGCACAATGGGGCGGGTGACCTCGCCCGCCCCCCTCGACCCAGCCATCGCCGCGCGCCTCAAGCGCGACGACCATGGCCTCGTCGCCGCCATCGTGCAGCAGCACGACACCGGTGAGGTGCTGATGCTCGGCTGGATGGACGACGAGGCGTTGCGCCGCACCCTGACCGAGGGCCGGGTGACCTACTGGTCGCGCAGCCGCGGGGAGTACTGGCGCAAGGGCGACACCAGCGGCAACGTGCAGCACGTGAAGTCCGTGGTGCTCGACTGCGACGGCGACGCACTGCTCGTGCGCGTCGACCAGACCGGGCCCGCCTGCCACACCGGCACGCGCACCTGCTTCGACGGTCGAGACCTCGAGGCGGTCCCGTATGCCGGCCAGTGACGTCTCGCCCGACCTCACCCCGGGTGCCACCTGGCCCGACCTGCCGACCTTCGCCGAGCTCGCGCGCGACCGGCGGGTCATCCCCGTCGTGCGACGGCTGATGGCGGACGCGGAGACGCCCCTGTCGGTCTACCGCAAGCTCGCCCAGGACGCGCCCGGCACGTTCCTGCTCGAGTCGGCCGAGCACGGGGGAGTGTGGTCGCGGTACTCCATCATCGGCGCCGCCAGCCGGGCCACCCTCACCGAGCGCGACGGCCAGACGCACTGGGTCGGTGAGCCGCCGGTCGGGGTGCCGGGCAGCGGCGACCCCCTCGAGGCGCTGCGCGACACCGTGAACGTGCTGGCCACCGAGCCGGTGCCGGGCCTGCCGCCACTCACCGGCGGCATGGTCGGGGCGATCACCTATGACGCCGTGCGGCGCTGGGAGCGCGTCGACGACACCAACCCTGACGACCTCGGCCTGCCCGAGCTCGCCATGGTGCTGGCGACCGACCTCGCGGTCCTCGACCACACCGACGGGTCGCTGCTGCTGGTCGCCAACGCCATCAACTACGACGCGACGGACGAGCGGGTCGAGCAGGCCCACGCCGACGCGGTGGAGCGGCTGGACCGCATGACCCGTGAGCTCGCCGCGCCCGCGGACTCCACCGTCGCCACGGTCGACCAGGACGCCTTCGGCCGGGCCCGCGACGAGGTCACCAGCAACACCACACGCGACGCGTTCGAGCAGATGGTCGAGGACGCCAAGGAAGACATCCGTTCGGGTGAGGTGTTCCAAGTCGTTCTCTCGCAACGCTTTTCAGCGCCCTGCCCGGTGGACGCGCTCGACGTCTACCGCGCGCTCCGGTCGACCAACCCCAGCCCCTACATGTACCTGCTGCGCCTGCCCACGCCGGACGGGGACACCTTCGACGTGGTCGGTTCGTCGCCCGAGGCGCTGGTCAAGGTCACCGGTCGTCGGGCCATCACCCACCCCATCGCCGGGTCCCGGCCCCGGGGCAAGTCTCCGGAGGAGGACCTCATGCTGGAGGAGGACCTCATCGCCGACCCCAAGGAGCGTTCCGAACACGTCATGCTCGTCGACCTCGGCCGCAACGACCTGCAACGGGTCTGCGAGCCCGGCACCGTCGACGTCGTCGAGTTCATGAACGTCCGCCGCTACTCCCACGTCACCCACCTCGAGTCGACGGTGGTCGGCGACATCGCACCCGGCAACACGGCATACGACGTGCTGCGCGCGACGTTCCCCGCCGGCACCCTGTCCGGCGCACCCAAGCCGCGCGCCCTCCAGCTCATCGAGCACTACGAGACGAGCCGCCGCGGCGTCTACGGCGGGGTCGTCGGCTACCTCGACTTCCACGGAGACCTCGACATGGCCATCGCGATCCGCACCGCCGTCATCAAGGACGGCACCGCCCACGTGCAGGCGGGCGCCGGCATCGTCGCCGACTCGGTGCCCACGAACGAGTACGACGAGACGGTCAACAAGGCCGCCGCCGCCCTGCGCGCTGTCGCCACCGCGCGCGCCCTGCGCACCGTGAAGGAGGCCGACCAGTGAGCCGGCTGCGTCCCACCGGCAAGGCGTTCGTCGTCATCGTCGCGGTCCTCGCCGCGCTCGTCCTGATCGCGGGCGGCCGCCAGACCTGGGTCAGTGGCACCGTCAACGACCCGGTGCTCGGCGCGAGCCGCATCGCCGCGACCGGCACCGAGGTCGCGGCCGGCCTGGTCGGGGTGGCGCTGGTGGCCGCGGCGGCGGCCATCGCCAGCACCACCAGTGGTGCCCTCATGCGCCGCGTCGCGCTGGTCCTCCTCGCCCTGGCCGTCCTCGCGGAGGGGTATGCCGTGCTGCGCGTGCTGCGCGACCCCAGTGGCCTGCTCGGTGGGGTCGCCGCCAAGCAGGCGGGCCGCACCGGCACGGTCGAGACGCATGCCAGCGCCACCGTGTGGCCATGGCTGGGGCTCGCCGCCTGTGTGCTGCTGTTGCTGGCTGCGGTCGGCGGCCTGGCCGGCGCCTCGCGGTGGCAAGGGCTCGGCGCGCGCTACGAAACCGGCTCGACGACCACGGGGCCGCGCGGCCAGCGCGTGGGCTCGGACTGGGACCGGCTCGACGAGGGCGACGACCCGACGGTCGCCGAGGACACCGCGCCCGACCAGCCTGGGCCCGACCAACCTTCGTCCGGTGAGACCGTGCGCGACGACCCCGGCCGCACCTGACACAATGGCCCCAACGTCCCACCCACCACGAGCAGGAGCCGGCACGCCATGGCAGAGCACGACATCCACGAAGACCACGGGCACAGCGTCGCCGCCTGGACCGGTGTCGCCGTCATCCTGTTCGGCTCGCTGGTCATGTCGCTGGCCGTGATCTTCCCCAGCGTCTTCTGGTTCGTCGTGGGGGCGGTGATCTGTGTCATCGGTGCCGTGGCCTGGAAGCTGCTCAACATGGCCGGCTACGGCGCGGTGGCCCACGACGGCCCGGACGCCCCCGACACGGCCAGGCCCGAGGTCGGCGTCAAGTAGTCCATGAGCACCGTCCTCGAGCAGATCGTCGCGGGGGTGCGTGAGGACCTCGCTGTGCGTGAGTCCGCCGTGCCGTTCGACGTCATCAGCCAGCGCGCCGCCGCGGCGCCACCGGCGCTGGACGCCGAGGCCGCCCTCCGGCAGCCCGGCCTGTCACTCATCGCGGAGGTCAAGCGGTCCAGCCCCAGCAAGGGGGCCCTCGCCGACATCGCCGACCCCGCGTCCCTGGCGGGCGAGTATGCCGCGGGCGGCGCCACCGCGGTGAGCGTCCTGACCGAGCGGCGCCGCTTCAACGGTTCGCTCGACGACCTCGACGCCGTTCGTGCCGCTGTGCGGATTCCCTTGCTGCGCAAGGACTTCATGGTCACCGACTATCAGCTGCACGAGGCACGCGCCCACGGCGCCGACATCATCCTGCTCATCGTCGCCTCCCTCGAGCAGCCCACCCTGGAGCGGATGCACGCCCTGGCCCGCGAGCTCGGGATGACTCCGCTCGTCGAGGTGCACGACGAGGAGGAGACCCGTCGTGCGGTTGACGCCGGCGCCACCGTCATCGGCGTCAACGCCCGCAACCTCAAGACCCTCGACGTCGACCCGGACACCTTCGGTCGGCTCGCCCCTCTCGTGCCCGACGGCGTCGTCCTGGTGGCCGAGTCCGGGGTGTCCGGCCCCGACGACGCCGCCCGGTTCCACTCCGAGGGCGCCGACGCGGTCCTCGTCGGTGAGGCCCTGGTGCGGGGCGCGGACCCGCGCCGCGCGGCGCAGGACATCGTCAGCGTCGGCGCGGTGACCCATGGCTGACCTGACTCCCGAGCCGCTCGCCCGTCTAGGCCGGTTCGGAGACTTCGGCGGACGCTTCGTCCCCGAGGCGCTCATCCCGGCGCTCGAGGAGCTCGACGAGGCCCGGCACAAGGCGATGCTCGACCCCGAGTTCCTCGGTGAGCTCGAGCGGCTGCACCGCACCTACACGGGGCGCCCGAGCATCATCACCGAGGTGCCCCGCTTCGCCGAGCACGCCGGCGGCGCCCGCATCATCCTCAAGCGCGAGGACCTCAACCACACCGGCTCGCACAAGATCAACAACGTGCTCGCCCAGGCGCTGCTCACCAAGCGGATGGGCAAGACGCGGGTCATCGCCGAGACCGGCGCCGGCCAGCACGGCGTCGCCACGGCGACCGCGGCCGCGCTCATGGGGCTCGAGTGCGTCGTCTACATGGGCAAGGTCGACACCGAGCGGCAGGCCCTCAACGTCGCCCGCATGCGGATGCTGGGCGCCGAGGTCGTCGCGGTGCCCACGGGCAGCGGCACGCTCAAGGACGCCATCAACGACGCCCTGCGCGACTGGGTCGCCAACGTCGGGCACACCCACTACATCCTCGGCACGGTCACCGGGCCGCACCCGTTCCCGGAGATGGTGCGCGACTTCCACCGCATCATCGGCGTCGAGGCCCGCAGCCAGGTGCTCGACCTCACCGGTCGCCTGCCGGATGCCGTCATCGCCTGTGTCGGCGGTGGGTCCAACGCGATGGGCATCTTCCACCGGTTCATCGACGACGCCGACGTGCGGCTCATCGGGGTCGAGGCCGGGGGAGAGGGCATCGAGTCCGGTCGGCACGCCGCCCGGTTCGCCTCCGCGGACCCGGGTGTCCTGCACGGCACCTTCAGCTACCTCATGCAGGACGACGACGGGCAGACCCTGGAGACCCACTCGGTCTCCGCGGGGCTGGACTACCCGAGCGTCGGCCCCGAGCACTCCTACCTGCGTGACACGGGCCGCGCCGAGTACCGCTACGCCACCGACGACAAGGCGATGGAGGCGTTCCGCCTCCTGTGCCGCACCGAGGGAATCATCCCGGCGCTCGAGTCGTCCCACGCCCTCGCCGGTGCCATCGAGGTCGGTCGCGAGCTGGGGCCCGACGCACTGCTGCTGGTCAACCTGTCCGGCCGCGGCGACAAGGACATGCACACCGCCGCCGAGTGGTTCGGCCTCATCGAGGGAGAAGCGGTGCCCGAGGGGCAGGCCGACGAACCGCGCGCCAGCGGCGACGGAAGGAGCCAGCTGTGACGGCCGACGCCGACGTCACCACGGGACGGGGCGTCGAGTCGGTGTTCGCCCGCTGCCGCGAGGAGGGTCGCGCCGCCCTCGTCTGCTACCTGCCCGTGGGGTTCCCGTCCGTCGAGGGCTCGGTGCGCGCCATGGTGGCGATGGTCGAGGCCGGCGCCGACATCGTCGAGGTCGGCATCCCCTACTCCGACCCCGTCATGGACGGCCCGACCGTCGCGTATGCCGCGGACCAGGCCCTCCAGCGCGGGGTCCGCGTCCGTGACGTCTTCACCGCCACCCGCGCCGTCCGCGACGCGGGGGCACCGCCGCTGGTCATGACCTACTGGAACCTCGTGCTGCGCCACGGCACGCAGCAGTTCGCCCGTGACCTCGCCGAGGCGGGCGGGGCGGGGCTCATCACCCCGGACCTCATCCCTGACGAGGCCGCCGACTGGATCACGGCCAGCGACGAGAGCGGTCTCGACCGGGTCTTCCTGGTCGCACCGAGCTCCACCGACCAGCGGCTCGCGGCCGTGACGAGGCAGTGCCGCGGTTTCGTGTATGCCGTGTCGCACATGGGCGTGACCGGTGTCCGCGACTCGATGGGCGACGCCGCCCAGGTGGTCGTCGAGCGCACCAAGGCCGTCACCGACCTGCCCGTGTGCGTAGGCGTCGGGGTGTCGGGAGGCGCGCAGGCAGCCGAGATCGCGGCATACGCCGACGGGGTGATCGTGGGGTCCGCCCTCGTGCGGCGCCTCACCGAGGCGACCGACGAGGAGGCCGGCCTGGACTCGCTGCGCTCCCTGGTGTCCGAGCTCGCCGACGGCGTCCGCCAGGGCCGCTGAGACCGATGGGAACCATCCGGCGAGCCCGGACGCAGTACTCACTGGAGCACCGCGGCCCCGCCGGCGCAGCGGTGCCCACGACCCGATCCGCCGCCTGACGCAAAGGAACGAACACCGCATGAGCAAGGCCAACGCCGACCGCAAGGCGGCAGACCGCAGGGCCAAGATCGAGGCAGCCCGGGCCCAGGAGCGCCGGGGCACCACCACCAAGATCGTGGTGGCAGCCGTGGCCGTCCTCGTCATCATCGGTGGCGTCGTCGGCGCGATCGCCTTCGGCGGCAAGGACTCCGGCAACGACACGGCGAGCGGCGGTTCCAGCGCCGCCAAGGGCGGGAGCCTGCCCAAGGGCGTCAGTGCGATGGGTGCGGGACTCGTCGTCAACCCCGACGCCCCGGCGAGCGCGCCGACGCTCGACCTCTACGAGGACTTCCAGTGCCCGGTCTGCGGCCAGTTCGAGTCCATCTTCGGCATCCAGATCAAGGACATGGTCGAGGCGAACCAGGTCAAGCTCGTCGCCCACACGCTGACGTTCCTCGACAAGAACCTGCGCAACGACTCCTCGAACCGCGCCGCCAACGCCGCCGCCTGCGCTGCTGACGCGGACAAGTTCCTCCAGTACAAGACCGCCGTCTTCCAGGGCCAGCCCGCCCAGGAGGGCACGGGCTACACCGACGACCAGCTGAAGCAGTTCGCGAAGACCGCGGGCATCAGCGGTGCGGCCATGACGATCTGGGAGAAGTGCTACGACGACCGCACCTACAACGCCTACGTCGAGTCGGTGCAGGCCCAGTCGGAGAAGGACAAGGTGCAGGGCACCCCGACGATCCGGCTGAACGGCAAGGACGTCAACCTGCAGGGCCTGACCCAGCAGACCCTCGCCGACCAGGTCAAGGCCGCCACGAAGTGACATCAGATGCAGTGACCTCCTCGGCGCTGGGCCTCCCGGCCGTGATCCCGAGCCCCACGACCGGGGTGTGGCACCTGGGGCCGTTCCCCCTGCGTGCGTACGCCCTGTGCATTCTCGTGGGCATCGGGGTCGCGGTCTGGATCACGAGCCGGCGCCTGGCCGACCGCGGCTACCCCCCGGAGAAGGCGCTCGACATCTCGGCCTGGGCCGTCCCCTTCGGGATCGTGGGCGGGCGCATCTACCACGTCATCACCACGCCGGAGCCCTACTGGGGCGAGAACGGCAACCCGGTCCACGCGCTCTACATCTGGCAGGGCGGCCTCGGCATCTGGGGCGCCATCGCCCTGGGCGCCCTCGGTGCCTGGATCGGGGCCCGGCGCCAAGGCGTGTCGTTCCTGGACTTCGCCGACGCGGCGGTGCCTGGCGTGGCCGTGGCGCACGCGATCGGGCGCTGGGGCAACTGGTTCAACAACGAGCTCTACGGCCGGCCGACGGACCTGCCGTGGGGTCTGCAGATCCACTGCTGGGACGAGTCGCTCGGCAGGGCCGTCACCTGTGAGGGCACCAGCTCGACGGTGCAGGGCGTCTACCAGCCGACCTTTCTCTACGAGTCGATCTTCCTGCTGCTGCTGGCGCTGGTGCTGGTGCTGGTCGACCGACGCTTCCGGCTGCACCGCGGTCAGGTGCTCGGCCTCTACGTCGCCGGCTACCCGATCGGGCGCGTCGTCGTGGAGCGGATGCGCACGGACGACGCCGAGCTGATCCTCGGCCAGCGGCTCAACGTGTGGACCAGCATCGTCGTGTTCGTCCTGGGCCTGGCCATCATCTGGTGGTGTCGCCGCTACCCGCACACCCCCCGCAGCACACCCCGCGAGGAGAGCCGGCCACCCGCCGAGGAGACCGCGACGCCCGAGGCCAGGTCTCAGCATACGGAATGACTCGGCTCACATAGCGGAATGGGGAACCCGGGGGCTATCCTGCCTCCAGCCGTGGCCAAGGCCGTCCACGCGTGACCGGTGAGCCCCCTCCGCAGGGGGTTCACGACGCCCTGACCCCCAAGGACGGTGACCCTTCGTGTCCGTCGCGCGCTTCTCCGCCCAGCCCGAGAACACCGGGCTCTACCGCCGCGAGTTCGAGCACGACGCCTGTGGCGTCGCCCTCGTCGCCACGATGCGGGGCAGCGCCGGGCACGACATCGTCGACCACGCACTGACCGCGCTGCGCAACCTCGAGCACCGCGGCGCCACCGGTGCAGACCCCCTCGTCGGCGACGGAGCCGGCATCCTGACCCAGGTCCCCGACGCGTTCTTCCGCGCGGTCGTCGACTTCGACCTCCCGGTGGGAGGGGCGTATGCCGTGGGCACCGCCTTCCTGCCCCAGGGCGAGGCCGAGCGCGACGCCGTCGTCGCGAAGATCGAGGCGATCGCCGCCGAGGAGGGCCTCAAGGTCCTGGGCTGGCGCGACGTGCCCGTGTCGGCCGACCTCGTGGGCCAGGTCGCCCGTGACGTCATGCCGGTCTTCCGTCAGCTCTTCGTCAGCGCCGCCGTGGGTCGCATGGTCGGCCTGGGTCTGGACCGGCTGGCCTTCTGCCTGCGCAAGCGGGCCGAGCGCGAGACCGACGTCTACTTCCCGTCCCTGTCGTGTCGCACCATCGTCTACAAGGGCATGCTCACGACCGGACAGCTCGAGCCGTTCTTCCCCGACCTGTCCGACCGCCGGTTCGAGACCCAGCTGGCGCTGGTGCACTCCCGGTTCTCCACCAACACCTTCCCGGCCTGGCCGCTGGCGCACCCCTACCGGCTCATTGCCCACAACGGCGAGATCAACACCGTCAAGGGCAACCGCAACTGGATGCGTGCGCGGGAGAGCCAGCTGGTCTCCGACGTGATCCCCGGCGACCTCGAGCGGCTGTTCCCGATCTGCACTCCCGACGCCTCCGACTCGGCGACGTTCGACGAGGCGCTGGAGCTGCTGCACCTCGGCGGGCGCTCGCTGCCGCACGCCGTCCTGATGATGATCCCCGAGGCGTGGGAGAACCACGAGGAGATGGACCCCGCCCGGCGGGCGTTCTACGAGTTCCACTCCACCTTCATGGAGCCGTGGGACGGCCCGGCGTGTGTCACGTTCACCGACGGCTCGCTCATCGGTGCCGTCCTCGACCGCAACGGCCTGCGCCCCGGACGCTACTCCGTCACCGACGACGGGCTCGTCGTCCTCGCGTCGGAGTCGGGTGTCCTCGACCTCGACCCGAGCCGGGTGGTGCGCAAGGGCCGCCTGCAACCGGGGCGGATGTTCCTCGTCGACACCGAGCACGGCCGCATCATCTCCGACGACGAGGTGAAGTCCTCGCTCGCCGCCCAGCAGCCCTACGAGGAGTGGCTGCACGCCGGCCTGATCAACCTCGACGACCTGCCCGAGCGCGAGCACATCGTGCACACGGCCGCCTCGGTGGCGCGGCGCCAGCAGACCTTCGGCTACACCCAGGAGGAGCTCAAGATCCTCCTGACGCCGATGGCCCGGACCGGTGGCGAGGCGCTCGGGTCGATGGGCACCGACACCCCGATCGCCGTGCTCTCGGACCGGCCGCGGCTGGTGTTCGACTACTTCACCCAGCTCTTCGCGCAGGTGACCAACCCGCCGCTCGACGCGATCCGCGAGGAGCTCGTCACCTCCCTCGGCACCGTCATCGGGCCGGAGGGCAACGCGCTGACCGCGACGCCGGCGCACGCCCGCCAGGTGGTCCTGCCGTTCCCGGTCCTGGACAACGACGAGCTGGCCAAGATCGTCCACATCAACGCCGACGGCGACCTGCCCGGGTACGCCACGCACGTGGTCCGCGGCCTCTACGACGTCACCGGTGGAGCCGAGGCCATGGAGGCACGGCTCGAGGAGATCTTCGCCGAGGTCTCGGAGGCGATCGCGAACGGCAGCCGGTTCATCGTGCTGTCCGACCGCGACTCGGGTCGTGACCTGGCGCCGATCCCGTCGCTGCTGCTCACCTCGGCTGTGCACCACCACCTCATCCGGGAGAAGACCCGCACCCTCGTCGGTCTCGTCGTCGAGGCCGGTGACGTGCGCGAGGTGCACCACGTGGCCCTGCTCATCGGCTACGGCGCCGCGGCGGTCAACCCCTACCTGGCGATGGAGTCCGTCGAGGACCTCGTGCGCTCCGGCGCGATCGAGGGCGTGAGCGCCGAGCAGGCCGTGAAGAACCTCATCAAGGCGCTCGGCAAGGGTGTGCTCAAGGTGATGTCGAAGATGGGCATCTCCACCGTCGCGTCGTACCGCGGCGCCCAGGTGTTCGAGGCGCTCGGCCTCTCCCAGCATCTCGTCGACAAGTACTTCACCGGCACCGTGTCCCAGCTCGGCGGCGTCGGGCTCGACGTCATCGCCGCCGAGACGGCGGCGCGGCACGCTGCGGCATACCCTCCGGACGGAGTCCGGCTCCCGCACCGCAAGCTCGACGTCGGTGGGGAGTACCAGTGGCGCCGCGAAGGCCCGCCGCACCTCTTCGACCCCGACACCGTCTTCCGGCTGCAGCACTCGACGCGAGAGCGCCGCTACGACATCTTCAAGCAGTACACCCAGCGGGTCGACGAGCAGTCGCAGCGGCTGATGACGCTGCGTGGGCTGTTCGAGTTCACCGACCACGCCGACCGGCCGCCCGTGCCGATCGAGGAGGTCGAGCCGGTCAGCGAGATCGTGAAGCGGTTCAACACCGGCGCGATGTCGTACGGCTCGATCAGCAAGGAGGCGCACGAGACCCTCGCGGTCGCGATGAACCACCTCGGTGGGCGCTCCAACACCGGCGAGGGCGGTGAGGACGTCGACCGGCTCATGGACGACGAGCGTCGTTCGGTCATCAAGCAGGTCGCGTCCGGACGCTTCGGGGTCACGTCGCTCTACCTCACCAAGTCCGGCGACATCCAGATCAAGATGGCCCAGGGCGCCAAGCCCGGGGAGGGCGGTCAGCTGCCGGGTCACAAGGTCTACCCGTGGGTGGCCCGCACCCGGCACAGCACGCCCGGTGTCGGCCTCATCAGCCCGCCGCCGCACCACGACATCTACTCCATCGAGGACCTCGCCCAGCTGATCCACGACCTGAAGAACGCCAACCCCGAGGCGCGCATCCACGTCAAGCTCGTGGCCGAGGTCGGTGTCGGCACGGTCGCCGCCGGGGTGTCCAAGGCGCACTCCGACGTCGTGCTCATCTCGGGACACGACGGCGGCACAGGCGCCTCACCCCTCACCTCGCTCAAGCACGCGGGTGGGCCGTGGGAGATCGGGCTGGCCGAGACCCAGCAGACGCTGGTGCTCAACAGCCTGCGCGACCGCATCGTCGTGCAGTGCGACGGCCAGCTCAAGACCGGTCGTGACGTCGTCATCGCGGCGCTGCTCGGGGCGGAGGAGTTCGGGTTCGCCACGGCGCCGCTGGTGGTCAGCGGCTGCATCATGATGCGCGTCTGCCACCTCGACACCTGCCCGGTCGGCATCGCCACCCAGAACCCCGAGCTGCGGGCGCGGTTCTCCGGCAAGCCCGAGTTCGTCGAGACCTTCTTCGAGTACATCGCCGAGGAGGTGCGCGAGCACTTGGCTGCCCTGGGTTTCCGCAGCATCGACGAGGCCATCGGCCGGGTCGACGCGATCGACGCGACCAAGGCGGTCAACCACTGGAAGGCCGAGGGGCTCGACCTGTCGCCGATCTTCAGCGACGTGCAGGCGCCCGACGGCTCGGGCCGGCGCAACACCACCGGCCAGGACCACGGCCTGGAGAAGGCCCTCGACCACAGCCTCATCACCATCGCCCGCGAGGCCATCAACGACGGCACCGCGGTGACCGGCGAGGTGGCGGTGCGCAACGTCAACCGCACGGTCGGCACGTTGCTGGGCCACGAGGTCACCAAGGCGCACCCCGACGGGTTGCCCGACGGCACGATCGACCTCACGCTGACCGGCTCGGCCGGGCAGTCGTTCGGGGCGTTCCTGCCGCAGGGCATCACGCTGCGGTTGTTGGGTGACGCCAACGACTACGTCGGCAAGGGACTGTCCGGTGGGCGCATCGTCGTCCGACCCGACCGCGGTGCGCCGCTCCAGGCTGAGGCTAACGTGATCGCCGGCAACGTGATCGCCTACGGCGCGACCACCGGTGAGCTGTTCTTGCGCGGGATGGTCGGTGAGCGGTTCTGCGTCCGCAACTCCGGCGCCACCGCCGTCGTCGAGGGAGTCGGCGACCACGGCTGCGAGTACATGACGGGTGGGACCGTTCTCGTCCTCGGTCCGACCGGCCGCAACTTCGCGGCCGGCATGTCCGGGGGAGTGGCCTACGTCCTCGACCTCGACACCGAGCGCGTCAACCCAGAGCTCGTCGACGTGAGCGGGCTGCGCCCCGACGACGAGACCATCGTCCGCGAGCTGCTCCAGCGACACCTGGACTGGACCGAATCTGCTGTCGCAGCAAGGCTGCTCGAGGACTGGGAGAGCGCCAAGGCGCGTTTCACCCTCGTGCTGCCGCGTGACTACCAGCGCGTCCTGGACGTGCGCGCCGCCGCCGAGGCGGAAGGACTCGACGTCGACGGCTCCGAGGTCTGGGAGCGGATCATGGAGGCATCCCGTGGCTGACCCGCAAGGTTTCCTGAAGACGCGCGAGCGGGAGCTGCCCGCACGGCGGCCGGTGCCGGTCCGGATCAAGGACTGGAAAGAGGTCTACGAGGAGCAGGAGGCCGGCCAGCTCCAGCGGCAGGCCGGACGCTGCATGGACTGCGGAATCCCCTTCTGCCACAGCGGTTGTCCCCTGGGCAACCTCATCCCCGAGTGGAACGACCTGGTGTGGAAGGGCGACTGGCGCGAGGCCATCGAGCGGCTGCACGCGACCAACAACTTCCCCGAGTTCACCGGCCGCCTCTGCCCGGCACCGTGCGAGACGGCCTGCGTCCTCGGCATCAACCAGCCGGCCGTGACCATCAAGCAGGTCGAGGTCACGACCATCGACCGGGCCTTCGACAGCGGCTACGTGCTGCCCCAGGCCCCCGAGCGGCTGTCGGGCAAGACCGTCGCGGTCGTCGGTTCGGGTCCGGCGGGTCTCGCCGCCGCCCAGCAGCTCACCCGCGCGGGCCACACGGTCGCCGTCTACGAGCGTGCTGACAAGCCGGGCGGCCTGCTGCGCTACGGCATACCCGAGTTCAAGATGGAGAAGTCGGTCGTCGACCGCCGCATCGCCCAGATGGAGGCCGAGGGCACCCGCTTCCGCAGCGGTGTCGACGTCGGTGCCGACGTCACTGGGCAGCAGCTACGCGACCGTTACGACGCCGTGGTCCTGGCCGTCGGCGCCACCGTGCCGCGCGACCTGCCGGTTCCCGGGCGTGAGCTCGACGGCGTGCTGCAGGCGATGGACTACCTGCCGCCGGCCAACCGGGTCGCCCTCGGCGAGACCGTCGAGGGACAGGTCACCGCGGAGGGCAAGGACGTCATCGTCATCGGCGGTGGCGACACCGGCGCCGACTGCATCGGCACGGCACACCGGCAGGGTGCGAAGTCGGTGACCAGCCTGGAAATCATGCCCCAGCCGGGTGCGGACCGCGCCGCCCACCAGCCGTGGCCGACCTACCCGATGCTCTTCCGTGTCGCGTCCGCGCACGAGGAGGGTGGCGAGCGAGTGTATGCCGCGTCGACCAAGGAGGTCCTCGGCGAGGACGGCAAGGTCAGCGGCATACGCCTCGTCGACGTGACCTTCAAGGACGGCAGGTTCGAGGAGGTGGAGGGCACCGAACGAGTGCTGCCCGCCCAGCTGATCCTCCTGGCGATGGGCTTCCTCGGACCGCAGGGTCCGGGGGTCGTCGAGCAGCTCGGTGTCGAGCTCGACGAACGCTCGAACGTCAAGCGGGACAACGACTACATGTCCTCCGTGCCGGGCGTCTTCGTGGCCGGTGACGCGGGGCGTGGCCAGTCGCTGATCGTGTGGGCCATCGCCGAAGGACGGTCTGCCGCCGCGGGGGTCGACCGCTACCTCACGGGGTCGACGGCACTGCCGCGGCCGGTCAACCCGACCGACCGTCCACTCGTGGTCTGAGCGCCCTGTCCGGGGAGTGACCGCGGTCACGTTCGGCGCACCCGGGCCGATAGGGTCGAGGCATGCGTCGAGCCAAGATCGTGTGCACCCTCGGCCCCGCGGTTTCCACCCCTGAGAAGATCCGGGAGCTCGTCGACGCGGGCATGGATGTCGCCCGCCTCAACCTCTCCCACGGCGAGTACGCCGACCACGAGAAGATCTACCACGAGATCCGCAGGGCCAGCGACGAGAGCGGCCGTGCGGTCGGTGTCCTCGTCGACCTGCAGGGGCCCAAGATCCGCACCGGCCGCTTCGCCGAGGGGCCGGTCAAGCTCGCCACCGGTGACACGTTCACCATCACCACGCGCGACATCCAGGGCGACCAGGACGAGGTGGGCACGACCTACAAGGGGCTGCCGGGCGACGTCGAGGCCGGCGACGTGCTGCTCGTCGACGACGGCAAGGTGGCGCTGCAGGCCACCGACGTGAGCGACACCGACGTCGTCTGCAAGGTCACCGTCGGCGGCACCGTCTCCAACAACAAGGGCATCAACCTGCCTGGCGTCGCCGTCTCCGTCCCCGCCCTGTCCGAGAAGGACAAGGAGGACCTGCGCTGGGCGCTGCGCCTGCGCGCCGACATGATCGCGTTGTCGTTCGTGCGCTCGGCCAAGGACCTCGAGGACGTGTATGCCGTGATGGACGAGGTGGGCGTGCGCCTGCCGGTCATCGCGAAGATCGAGAAGCCCCAGGCGGTGGAGAACCTCGCCGAGATCATCGCCGCCTTCGACGGCGTCATGGTCGCCCGAGGCGACCTCGGGGTGGAGCTGCCGCTCGAGGACGTGCCGATCGTGCAGAAGGAAGCGATCGAGATCGCGCGCCGCCAGGCCAAGCCGGTCATCGTCGCCACGCAGGTGCTCGAGTCGATGATCGAGAACCCGCGCCCCACCCGCGCCGAGGCGTCCGACGCGGCGAACGCCGTCCTCGACGGCGCCGACGCGATCATGCTGTCCGGCGAGACCAGTGTCGGGGCCTACCCGATCCAGGCCGTCGAGACGATGGCCCGCATCATCGAGAGCACCGAGGAGCACGGTCTCGAGCGCATCCCGCCGCTCGGCACCCAGCCGCACACCATGGGCGGTGCGGTCTCCAAGGCAGCGGTCGAGATCGGCGACCTGCTCGGGGCCAAGTTCCTCATCGTCTTCACCCAGTCCGGTGACACCGCCCGCCGCATGTCACGCATCCGGCCGCGCATCCCCATGCTCGCCTTCACGCCAGAGCAGCACACCCGGTCCAAGCTGGCCGTGGCGTGGGGCATCGAGACCTACCTCGTCCCCATGGCCCGGCACACCGACCAGATGGCGCTGCAGGTCGACCGCTCCCTGCTGACCTCCGGCCGCGTCGAGGAGGGCGACATCGTCGTCATCGTCGCCGGGTCGCCTCCCGGGATCCCCGGCTCCACCAACGCCCTGCGGGTGCACAAGATGGGCGATGCCATCAACGGCGTCGCACCGGCATACCAGGACCTCACCGAGCTCTGAGGCTTTTAGGTGGCGCCACGCAGCCTTTGTATGCTGTCCGCGCCGCTGAACGCAGTTCGGCGCGCCGAAGTGGTGGAATGGCAGACACGGAGCACTCAAAATGCTCTGCTCGAAAGGGCGTGCGGGTTCAAGTCCCGCCTTCGGCACCAACGGGACATCAGGGGGACACATGCGCAGAGTAGGCGTGGGCGTGGCAACGGTCGTGGTCCTCGCCCTGACCGGGTGCACGGCCGACGCACCCGACATCCCCGACGTGACCACCTCGTCGACGACCGCAGCGCCCGAGGCGCGCTTCCCGCTCGCCATCCAGGACGTGTCGGCCAAGGACGGTCGCATCCAGACTCTCAACGTCCAGGAGGACGGTGTGGTCCTGGCCAACGGCAGCAAGCCCGGCGAGCAGATCGGCTGCCAGCTCGGTGCCGCGGACCTCGCCGTCCTCAAGGCTGCCGGTGTCCGGGTGAGCGATGACGACGGCAGCCAGACGTTCGACGGACCGCTGACCGTCACCTTCGAGGGTGTCCCGGTCGACGACCCGCGCCTCGCCGAGGCCAAGCCGGTCATCGCCGGCCTCGTGGCAGAGCTCGCCGGGTCCGAGAGCGCCCGCAAGCGCTGCACCTGACACGCAACGCCGACGAAACACGTGGTCCCTTAGGGTTGTCCTGTGAGCACCCAGGACACCACCCCCGAGCAGTCGGCCGACGCCGCGGCCCCCCAGACCAGCGACGCCGCCCTGCGCATCCTCGTCGCCGAGGACGAGGCGCTGATCCGCCTCGACCTGGCCGAGATGCTGACCGAGGCGGGCTACGAGGTCGTGGGCCAGGCGAGCAACGGCGAGCAGGCCGTCGAGCTCGCGACCGAGCTCACGCCGGACCTCGTGATCATGGACGTCAAGATGCCCGTCATGGACGGCATCACCGCCGCGGAGAAGATCGGCGAGGCGCGGATCTGCCCCGTCGTCATGCTGACCGCGTTCAGCGACACCGAGCTCGTCGAGCGCGCCCGTGACGCCGGCGTCATGGCCTACATCGTCAAGCCGTTCACGGCCAGCGACCTCGCCCCGGCCATCGACATCGCCCGGCACCGCTGGACCGAGGTCAAGGCGCTGGAGCAGGAGATCGCCGACTTGGGGGAGCGGCTCGAGACCCGCAAGGCCGTCGACCGCGCCAAGGGCATCCTGCAGAAGAAGCTCAAGCTCTCCGAGGCCGACGCCTTCCGCTGGATCCAGAAGACCGCCATGGACCGCCGGCTCGGCATGCGTGAGGTGGCAGACGCGGTCATCGCCGGCATGGACAAGTCCTGACGGGACCCGTCGCGATGACCGCAACGGTTCGCCGCGCCCAGCCGGGTGACGAGGCAGCCCTGCACGAGGTTGCCGCGGCCACCTTTGCCCTCGCCTGTCCGCCGCACATGACCCAGGAGCGGGTCGACCACTTCGTGGCGACGGTCCTGTCCGAGGGCAGCTTCGCGGCATACCTCGCGGACGACGACCGTGACCTCTTCCTCGCCGAGGAGGACGGCACACCCCTCGGCTACGCCATGCTCGTCGCGGGGGAGCCCACCGACGCCGACGTCGCCGCCGCGCTGACGCTGCGGCCCACGGCCGAGCTCTCCAAGATCTACGTGCTGCCCGGCCACCACGGCTCCGGTGCGAGCCACGCCCTCATGACCGCCGCGATCGAGGCCGCCACCGCGCGCGGTGCAGCCGGCGCGTGGCTCGGGGTCAACCAGCTCAACGAGCGGGCGCAGAAGTTCTACGGCAAGAGCGGCTTCACCAAGGTCGGCACCAAGCGCTTCCTCGTCGGCGACGCCTACGAGGACGACTACGTCTTCGAGCGGCCCCTGTGACCCCCAGCGCAGTCGGCGACATCGGGGGCATTCGCACGCAACCACAGCCGTCCGCGGACTCGATTTCGGGGTTCACTTCACGCCGGACAGTTGATGGTTCTAGAGTCCTTGCTCGGGTGCTCTGCGGAGTGTCCGGCGGTCGGGGGAGCCGTGCTGGCAGGAGCAGGTCCGACGACGTTGGAGGAAAGCCGTGAGCCGTCCCGCGATCACCGTGCGCCGCGTGGGTGCGGACGAGGAGCGATCGTTCACCGAGCTCTGGATGGCGTCCCGCGTCGAGACCGGCGCCAGCCCGGAGGTCGTGGCGCGGGCCGCGTCCGAGGGCAAGATCGCCGCCGCCCTCGACCGTGACGACGTGCGCGCCTACCTGGCCACCAGCGACGGGGAGCCGGTGGGCTTTGCGGTCGCCGCGACCAGCCCGTTCTCCTCGCTCACCGACGCCCCGTGCGTCACCATCGACCAGCTCTACGTGGCGCCGAAGCAGCGTCGGCACGGGGTCGCACGGCACCTGCTCGGGGCCGTGACCCTGTATGCCGACTCGCGCGGCTGCGAGCAGATCGGCACCAATGTGCCCGCGCAGCACCGGGATGCGAACCGATTCTTCGCCCGGCTGGGCTTCAGCTCGCAGGTGGTGCGGCGCATCACCACGGTCGCCGCGCTGCGGCGCCGGCTGGGTGCAGACGAGCCGCGCCACCACTCGCTCGAGGCGCTGCTGCACCGCCGCCGCTCGTTGCGTGCCAAGGCCAGCGGCGCGGCGGGGTCACGCCTCGCAGGCTGACCGGCATACCCAGGCGGGGTCTCAGGCGCCCGGTGCGGCGTCCCTGATCAGGCAGGTGAGCCGCGCGGTGCAGATGCGGCGGTCCTGGTCGTCGGTGACGACGATCTCGTAGGACGCGAGCGTGTTGCCCAAGGACAGGGCCGTGGCGGTGCCCGTGACGAAGCCGGACCGTGCCGCCCGGTGGTGGGTGGCGTTGATGTCGGTGCCGACCGCGATGCGGTGCGGGCCGGCGTGCAGGGCCGACCCGATCGAGCCCAGCGTCTCGGCGAGGACGACGGACGCGCCACCGTGCAACAGGCCGTAGGGCTGGGTGTTGCCCTCCACCGGCATCCGCGCGACCAGGCGCTCGGGGCTGGCCTCGAGCACCTCGATCTCCATGCGCTGCAGGAGCGAGTTGGGGTTCATCGCGGTGAGCGCGTCGAGGAAGGCCTGGGTGTCGCCGGGGCCGCTGGTGGGGGTGTTCGTCGTGTCGGTCACGCGCAATAGGCTGCCATGCGTGAGTCGCCTCCTGTTGCTTGACGGTCATTCGCTCGCCTACCGCGCCTTCTTCGCGTTGCCGGCGGAGAACTTCTCGACCTCGACGGGGCAGCACACCAACGCCGTCTACGGGTTCACCTCGATGCTCATCAACGTGCTGCGCGACGAGCAACCGACGCACGTCGCGGTGGCGTTCGACGTGTCGCGGCAGACGTTCCGCACGGAGGAGTACGCCGACTACAAGGCCGGCCGGTCGGCGACGCCCAGCGAGTTCAAGGGGCAGGTCTCGTTGCTGCACGAGGTCCTCGACGCCCTCAAGATCCGCTACGTCGAGGTCGACGGTTACGAGGCCGACGACGTCATCGCCACCATCACGACCCAGGCGCTCGCCGAGGGCATGGAGGTGCTGATCTGCTCCGGTGACCGCGACGCGTTCCAGCTGGTCACCGAGACGAGCACCGTGCTCTACCCGGTCAAGGGCGTGTCCGAGCTGGCGCGCATGTCGCCGGAGGCGGTCGAGGCCAAGTACGGCGTGTTGCCCGAGCGCTACTCCGACCTCGCCGCGCTCGTGGGTGAGTCCAGCGACAACCTGCCGGGCGTGCCTGGTGTCGGCCCCAAGACGGCGGCCAAGTGGCTCGGGCTCTACGGCGACCTCACCGGCGTCGTCGCCCATGTCGACGAGATCAAGGGCAAGGCTGGGCAGTCGCTGCGCGAGCACCTCGACGGGGTGCTGCGCAACCGGCGGCTCAACCAGCTGGTCCGCGACCTGCCGCTGCCCGTCGGTCTCGCCGACCTGGAGCGGGCGAACTGGGACCGCGAGCAGGTGCACCAGGTCTTCGACAGCCTCGAGTTCCGCGTGCTGCGAGACCGGCTGTTCGAGTACCTCGACGCTCCGCAGGAGGAGGCCGACCAGGGCTTCGAGCTCGAGGGGTCGGTGCTCTCACCTGAGGAGGTGGCCGGCTGGCTGGCCGAGTATGCCGCGCCGGGAGTGCGCGTCGGGGTGCACCTCGTGGGGCAGTGGGGTCGCGGCACCGGGGACACCACCGCCCTGGCGCTCGCCACCGACGGTGACGCGGCGGCATACCTCGACCTCACCACGCTCGACCCGGACGGCGAGGCGGCCGTGGGCGCCTGGCTGGCCGACCCGGAGCGCCCCAAGGTGCTGCACGAGGCCAAGGGGCCGATGCTGGCGCTCGCGGCGCGGGGCTGGACCCTCGAGGGTGTCGCCATCGACACGGCGCTGGCGGCCTACCTCGTGCGGCCCGACCAGCGGTCCTACGACCTGGCCGACCTCGTGCTGCGCCACCTCGGCCGTGAGCTGCGCGCGGAGAGCGACCAGGGCGGGCAGGGGCTGCTCGACTTCGGCGACGAGGACCTCGGTGACGCCCAGGACGCGATGGTGCGGGCGCGGGCCGTGCTCGACCTCGCCGGTGCGCTCGCCGAGCAGCTCGAGGCGACCGGTGGCACCTCGTTGCAGCAGGACGTCGAGCTGCCGCTCGAACGCGTCCTGGCTGGGATGGAGCGGGTCGGCATCGGCGCCGACACCGACCAGCTGACCTCCCTGGAGGCCGACTTCGCGGCGAAGGTGCGCGAGGCGCAGCAGGACGCCTACGACGCCATCGGTGGCGACCAGATCAACCTCGGCTCGCCCAAGCAGCTGCAGGTGGTGCTGTTCGAGACGCTCGGGCTGCCGAAGACGCGGCGCACGAAGACGGGGTACACGACCGACGCCGACGCGCTGACCGACCTGTTCGCCAAGACCGAGCACCCGTTCCTCGAGGCGCTGCTGCGGCACCGCGACGCCACCCGGCTGCGGGTGACGGTCGAGGGCCTGCTCAAGTCGGTGGCCGACGACGGGCGCATCCACACGACCTACCAGCAGACCATCGCGGCGACCGGGCGGCTGTCGTCCACCGACCCGAACCTGCAGAACATCCCGATCCGCACCGAGGCCGGCCGCCGGATCCGCGAGGTGTTCGTCGTGGGCGAGGGCTACGAGTCGCTCATGTCGGCCGACTACAGCCAGATCGAGATGCGGATCATGGCGCACCTGTCCGGCGACGAGGGGCTGATCGAGGCCTTCCGGACGGGGGAGGACCTGCACCGGTTCGTGGGGTCGCGGGTGTTCTCGGTGGAGCCGGCCGACGTCACGGCGGAGATGCGCTCGAAGGTCAAGGCGATGTCCTACGGCCTGGCCTACGGACTGTCGGCGTTCGGGCTGTCGAAGCAGCTGACGATCTCGACCGGCGAGGCGCAGGGGCTCATGGACGAGTACTTCGAGCGGTTCGGAGGGGTGAAGGACTACCTCACCGAGGTGGTGGCCGAGGCGCGCGGCACCGGCTACACCCAGACGATGCTGGGCCGTCGGCGCTACCTGCCCGACCTCACCTCCGACAACCGGCAGCGGCGCGAGATGGCCGAGCGGATGGCGCTCAACGCCCCCATCCAGGGCTCGGCCGCCGACATCATCAAGCTCGCCATGCTGCGGGTCGACCGGGCCCTCGGTGAGGCCGGGCTGAAGTCGCGGCAGCTGCTCCAGGTGCACGACGAGCTGGTGCTCGAGGTCGCGCCGGGCGAGCAGGACGCCGTGGAGGAGCTGGTGCGCCGCGAGATGGGCGAGGCGATCGACCTCGACGTGCCGCTCGACGTCTCCGTGGGTGTCGGGCGGTCCTGGCACGACGCCGCGCACTAGTTTCACCGTGTGACCCGCACCGGCCGACGCGACCTCACCGTCACGGGGCTGGTCGTGGTGGCGGTGACGGCGCTGCTGGTCGGTCGCTCGCTCGGTCGCGGCCTCTACCTGTACCGGGACTTCGTGACGGTTCCGGCGCCGGTGGTCGGCGCGGCCACCTGGGGCACTGCGGGGGACCCGCCGCGGTCCGCGCCGCTGGACGCCGTCGTGGTGGCCCTGTCGCCGGTGGTCCCGCCGGGGGTTCAGCAGCAGGTGATGCTCGTGTCCTGCCTGCTGCTGGCCGGTCTCGGCACGGGCCTGCTCGTGCGCTCGTGGGGACTCGGTGCGATGGTCCCCGCGGCGGTGCTCGCCATGTGGAACCCGTGGGTGGTGGAGCGCCTGTTGTTGGGCCAGCCGCCGACGTTGCTGGCCTACTCGATGACGCCTTGGGTGGTCCTGGCTGTGCGGTCGCGACTGGGTGGCAGGCGCGCCCTGCTCGCGCTCGCAGCGGCCGCTGTGCCTGCGGCGCTGACGCCCTGGGGTGGCGTGTCGGCCCTCGTGACCGCGCTCGTGACGGCCATGGCCACGCCGTGGCGGCGCGGGTGGTGGTGCCTCGGGGCGGCGGGGCTGGGAGTTGCCTGGTGCCTGCCGTGGCTCGTGCCGAGCTTCAGGTATGCCGTGGCCGCTGCCGATCGCGATGGCGCGAATGCCTTCGCGGTGCAAGCCGATTCGCCCCTCGGGGTGCTCGGCTCGGTCGCCACGCTGGGCGGCGTGTGGGGTGGAGGGGCCGTCCCGGCGTCCCGGTCGGGTGGGTGGTCGGTCGCGGCGGGGCTGGTCCTGCTGGCCCTGGCCGCCACGGGAGTGGTGGTGCTGCGCCGCTCGGGTCGTCGAGGGGCGGCGGGCTGGCTGGGGGCAGCGCTCATCGCACCCCCGCTGGCGGTCACCGTGCTCGCTACGGCTCCCGGTGTGGCGTTCATGCGGGTGGCTCAGGAGGTGCCGGGCCTCGCCCTGGCACGGGACACGCACCGCTGGATCGCGCCCACCGTGACGGCGACGGCGGTGCTCGTAGGGGTCACCTCAGCCACCCTTGCTCGCGTCCTGGCCGCACGCGGTCGGGTCGGTGCGGCGCCCGCCGTGGCCGTGGTGGCCGTCGCCTGCTCCGTCGTGGCGCTCACGGTCCCGGACGCACCCAAGGTCCTGCACGCGGCATACCAACCCGTGCGTATGCCGCCCGGCTGGGCGCACGCGGTCGCGTCGGCCGACCGAGCGGCCGGCGACAAGGCGGTCCTCGTGCTGCCGTGGTCGGCATTTCGGGCGGCCCGCACTCCTGCTGGCTACAACGCCGGCCGGCCCTTCCTGGACCCGCTCGAGCGAGCCCTGGTGCAGGAGGTGGTCCGGGCCGAGCAGCTCGTGGTCGTGCGTGACGGCCGAGAGGTCGTGGTCGACGACGACCCACCGGCCGCGGCTGCCCTGGCGGCAAACCCCACACCGGAGTCCCTGCGGGCGGCGGGCATCGGTGCGGTCGTCGTGTGGAAGGACGTGCGCGGACCGGACGTGCCCTCGGTCCTGGGGTCGCTCGAGCGGGTCTCGGACAGCGGGGCCTTCGAGGTCTGGCGGGTGACACGCCCGTGACGGGTTCGGCGAAGGATTGCGCACACCTGGCAACCAGCCGGTAACATCAGCGGCAATGTCCTTGGCCGGGAAGGTGCTGGATCCATGAAGTTCATCCGCCGCAGCGAGCGTGGCGAAGTCTCCGCTGCTGTCGTCCTCGTGCTGAGCGTCCTGCTGGGTGGCGGTGCTGCCGCCGCTGCGGTGGCGACCGTGGTCAGCACCCAGGGTCCGGGCGACTCCGCCGCAGTCCAGAGCGGCCCCAAGGACGTGCTCCCGCCGGAGCAGGTCATCAACTACGGCGGCTGACTCACACTCGCTGTGAACGGGCGTCGGTCATCGCGACCGGCGCCCTTCGTCGTGCCGTGTGCGTGAGGAGCTCACGCCAGTAGTCGGCGGTGCTCGCCCAGGTGAACTGCGCGGCATACTCCCTGGCTCGTGAGCCCAGGCCGTCACGGGCGACGGGGTCGGTGAGCAGACGCGAGACCGCGCGCGTCATGGCGTCGAGGTCGTCGACCAGCAGGCCCGTGGTGCCGTCGACGATCGACTCTGACAGCCCGCCCGCGTCGCGGTAGGCGACCGTCGGCACGCCATGGCTCGCGGCCTCGACGACGCACAGTCCCCACCCCTCCTTGACGCTTGGTGCGAGGGCGACCCACCCGGCGGCGAGCTCGGCATGCTTCGTCTCGTCGTCGACGAAACCGAGCAGCGCCACGTCGTCGGCAACTCCGGACTCGCGGGCGTGGTCGGCGATGCGGTCGTGCCACCAGCCCTGACCGATGACACGCAGCCGCAGGCCCGGGTGCGTCGACCGGAGCCGGGCGACGACGTCGATGGCGTGCTCGACCCGCTTGTGCGGCACGAGGCGGCCGAGCACGACCAGGGTTGGGTCGCTGGCGCGCGCCACCTCGACCGCCTTGGGGGTGTCGGTGCCGTTGTGGATCACCGCGATCCGGCCGGGGCCGACACCGAGCTGGGTCAGCTCGTCACGGGTGCGGGACGAGACGGTGGCGTACTGGTGACGGCGATAGACCCGAGGGGCGATGCGCGACTCGATGAACCAGCCGACCCGCGCCGCGACAGGGCCGAACACGACCGGCCACTGCTCGCGGTGCACGTGGTGGACCAGGACGACCACCGGCGTCCTGGTGGCGACGGGGGAGAAGAAGGGGATGCCGTTCTGGCTGTCGATGACGACGTCGTAGGCGCCGTGGCGTCGCTCGTCGCGGCGCAGGGCTCGCAGGGCCGCCGGGTAGACGGTGAGGCGCCCGCCGGCCCGGCGGTAGCGGACTCCGGCCTTCGTCTCGCTGGTGGGCGCGTTGCCGTGGGCGGCGCAGTAGATCGTGATGTCGTGACCGTGGGCCGCGAGCTGCGCGGCGATCGTCTCGATGTAGTGCTCGGCGCCCCCACCCTCGGGGTGGGTGAAGTCGCGCCAACTCAAGAATGCGAGGCGCACCCGGCTGCCCATCCTCACGATTTGATGGCCGATTCGGCCAAGTTGACTGGCGGGTAACCATACCCGCACTAGGGTTCTGCGGGTGGTCGAGTCGGGGAAGAAGACGCCGCCGCGCCCTCTGCCCCGGGGGTCGCTGCGACGCTCTGTCGAGCTGTTCCGCGCCTTTCTCGTCGAGCAGTCCGACCCGGACCGCTTCTACTCGACGCTGGCCGTCGACTCGGTGGCGGAGGTGCTGCGCTGGACGCCGTTGCGGGGTGCGAGCGTCGTCGACATCGGTGGCGGGCCGGGCTACTTCGCCGACGCCTTCGCGGCAGCCGGGGCCCGGTATGCCGGGATTGAACCGGACGTGGGCGAGCTCACCGCGCGGGGCGGTGTGGGTCACAACACCGTGCGCGGATCGGGGCTGGCGCTGCCGTTGCGCGACGGTGCCGTGGACATCGCCTACTCCAGCAACGTGCTCGAGCACGTGCCGTCGCCGGAGCTGATGGCGGACGAGATGTTGCGCGTGGTGCGACCGGGGGGAGTCGTCGTGCTGTCGTGGACGCCATGGCTTTCGCCGTGGGGCGGGCACGAGACGGCGCCGTGGCACTACCTGGGTGGTCGCCGGGCGGCGGACCGGTATGCCGCTCGGCATGGTCGGCGACCGAAGAACGACTTCGGCCGGTCGCTGTTCGCCTGCTCGATCGGCCGGATGATGCGCTGGCTGCGGCAGGCGCAGGCCGCTGGGGTGGTCGAGGTCGTCGAGGTGCTTCCGCGGTACCACCCGTGGTGGGCCAAGTGGGTCATCCGGGTGCCCGGCGTGCGCGAGGTGCTCAGCTGGAACGCCGTGCTGGTCCTGCGGCGGGTGACGTGACGACGGCGGGTGACCTGACGACGGCGGGCGACCTGAGGACACAGAGCCGTCCCGACGAGGGGGTCGTGGTCTGGCGGGTGCGCCTGCTCGCGGCGTCGCTGTTCATTGCGGCGCTCATGTTCCACCAGGCGCCCGGTCGGGTCGTCCCGGACACCAAGCTGGACCTGACCGCCAACCCCGGTGGCTTCCTGGACCGTGCGTTGTCGGTGTGGGACCCCCAGGGGCAGTTCGGGCAGCTCCAGAACCAGGCCTACGGCTACCTCTTCCCGGTGGGTCCCTTCCACTGGGCGCTCATCGAGGCGGGCGTTCCCGCCTGGGTGACGCAACGACTGTGGTGGAGCGTCGTCGCCGTCGTTGCCTTCCTCGGCTTGTGGCTCCTTTCCGGGGCCCTGGGCGTCGGTGGTCGGTGGTCGCGGTTCGCCGGCGCGCTCCTGTTTGCGTTGAGCCCGCGGATCGTGAGCGAGCTGGCCATCACCTCCGTGGAGGTGTGGCCCTATGCGATGGCGCCGTGGGTGTTGTTGCCGTTGGTCCTGCCCGGCAGACGGTCATGGTGGTGGCGGGTGAGTGCGTCGGCCCTGGCATTTGCCGTCGTGGGGGGTGTCAACGCGGTGGCCACGGGAGCAACCCTGGTGCTGCCCGCCCTGTGGCTGCTGACCAGGCAGTGGTCGGTGCGGCACCTGCTGCGGTCGACTGCGTGGCTCGGGGCCGTGGTCCTGGTTTCGTTGTGGTGGTTGGTTCCCCTGGTCCTGTTGGGGCGGTACAGCCCGCCGTTCCTCGACTGGATCGAGAACGCCCCGGTCACGACCGCCTTCGCGAGCCCGTGGGAGGCGCTGCGCGGTACCACGACGTGGTTGAGCTGGCTCTCGGTCGGCAACGGCCCCACCTGGCCGGCCGGTTGGGCCTACGTCACCCAGGCAGCCCTGGTCGTGGGGACGGCGGTGGCGGTGGCGTTGGGTCTGGGCGGGCTGGCGAGTCGGTCCTGTCCCGAGCGACGGTTCCTGCTGCTGTCCCTGGTCACCGGACTGGCCCTGGTCACGCTGGGCCACGTCGGCGCGGCCGATGGGTTCGGGGCGGCCGCGGTGCAGGACCTTCTGGACGGACCGCTCGCCCCGCTTCGCAACACCCACAAGTTCGAGCCCGTCGTGCGCGTGGCCCTCGTGCTGGGCACGTGCCACGCGATCTCGGTGCTGCGGGCACGGTCTGCGCGATGGGCCGCCCCCTCGTGGTTGGCCCCCGTACTGGTCGGATCACTGCTCGTCGCCCTCGTGTCTCCGGGGGTGCAGGGTGTCATGGCGCGTCCGGAGTCCTACCGGGCCATCCCGTCCTACTGGGCCGACACCGCGGCCTGGCTGGACGCCCAGGCAGGGCCGGGCAGTGTCCTCGTGCTGCCGGCCGCGAGCTTTGCCGACTTCACGTGGGGTTCGACGAAGGACGAGCCCCTGCAAGCGTTGATGCGTCGGCCCTTCGCGGTCCGGGACGCCGTCCCGTTGGGCTCCGCCGGCGCAACACGCCTGCTCGACGAGGTCGAGCGACGACTCGAGAGTGGGCAGGGATCACCCGAGCTGGTGAGGATGCTGCGTTCGGCAGGCGTGCGCTTCCTCGTCATGCGCAACGACCTGCGGCCCGACGTGGTCCGAAACGTCTCCCTCCAGGTGCACCAGGCACTCGCCGATGCGGGATTGGCCCGGGTCCGCACGTTCGGCCCGGTGGTCGACACGACACCGCCCGAGTCGGGCGAGGTGTTGGACTCCTCGACGCGGCTTCCGTACCCCAGTGTCGAGGTGTTCGACACGGGTGGACCGGCGGCGGCGGCCCAGGTCGACGCCACCGGTGTGGTGGGGGTGGCAGGAGGGCCCGAGGACATGGCGCGGGCCACCGAGGCTGTCGACGCAACCGCGGCGGTGTCGGCGGTGGACGCGAGCCGGGCCGGGTTCGAGCCGTCCCGCTGGGCAGCGACCGATGGCAACCGGCGGCGGGAGGTCTTCTTCGGCCGGGCCAGTGACAACACCTCGGCAACGTTGACACCAGGTGACCCGGGTCGCACCGGACGCTCGGTCATCGACTACGAGGTCGTCCCGCCCAGTGCGCAGTCGGTCCGTCGATGGGATGGCGACCTGCTCGACGTGCGATCGTCGTCCTCGGCTTCAGACGCCAACGCGAGCCTGCGTCTCGGTCCCGGCTCGAGCCCTGCGGCCGCGGTGGACGGTGACCAGTCCAGTGCCTGGGTCTCCGGTCGTTACGGCCGCGCGCGCGGGGAGTGGCTGGAGCTGTCCTTCCGCGCCCCGCGCAGCGTGGAGGGGTTGACCGTTCGGTTCTCCAGGCCCCCACAGGTGGGGGCGCTCCCGACTCGCGTCACGGTGACGACGGACGCGGGCTCCACGAGCAACGTCGTGTCCGGCACGACGAGGGCGCAGCAGCTCGCAGCACCGCCGACCCCGACGTCTCGGGTTCGCATCACCGTCACCGAGCTGGAGGCCGATGGTTCGGAGAACGGTGTGGCGATCAGCGAGGTTGCCGTCCCGGGGGTGGTGATGGGGTCCTCGATCGTGGTCCCCACGTCGGACCTGCCGGAGGGGGCGCGGGTGTCATACGTGCTGGGGGTGCCGGCCAGTGGCTCCGGGAGCTGTGTCCGCGTCACGGAGCGTCCGCTGTGCGCGCCCTCCCTGGGACGCACCTCGGAGGAGCCGGCAGGACTGCGCAGGGAGCTCGACGTGACCCGGTCGGGCACCTTTGAGCAGAGCGGGTCCGTCGTTGTCCGTCCCGGTCCGGAGGCCGATGCTCTCGTCGACGGGCTCATGCCCTACCGAGCGACGGCGACGAGTCGGGCGGTGCCGGACCTGGCAGGTCGGCCTGCAGCGGCCGTCGACGGCTCGTTGGGCACCGGCTGGGTGGCCGCCGCCGATGACTCCGCACCGGCCCTCACCATCACCCTGCCGAGAGCCGTCACCACCACCGGTGCCCAGTTCCAGGTGGACCAGTTCCTTGCCGCGTCACGCCCGCGGAAGGTGGTGGTATCGCTGGGAGGTGGTAGTCCTCGAACGCTCACGGTCGACGAGGAGGGCCGGGTCAGCTGGCCGGCCACTCGGGCCAAGAAGGTGACGGTGCGGTTCGTCGCCACGAACCAGACCAGGAGCGTCGATGCAGCCGGGTGGGTCACGGTCCTGCCCGTCGGGGTCTCCGAACTGGTCATTGACGGGGCGCCCAAGGCGTCACCGGCTCCCCGGACAGCGCAGACGGGTGCACCCTGTGGCTTCGGCCCGGCCCTCGTCGTGGACGGCGAGCGGTACGACACCCGCGTGGACGGGACCGTCGCAGACCTGGTCGACGGGCGGCCGCTGACCTGGCAGCCCTGCGGCAGCCGGCCCGTGTCGCTGGACGTGGGACGGCACCGGCTCGAGGCAGCCGCGACGGAGATCTTCACGCCGCGCTCGCTGGTGCTGAGGCCGACGGAGTCGTCGTCCACGTCGATGCGGGGACCTGGCACGAGTGGCTCGCTGACCCAGCAGTGGGCGTCGCCGACGCGCTTGCGCGTCTCGCTGGACGAGCGTGGCGAGACGTCCCTGATCGTCCTTCCGCAGAACTTCAACGCAGGATGGCGAGCCACCACCGAGTCGGGGGAGGTGCTCGCGCCCATCCGCGTCAACGGTTGGCAGCAGGGCTGGGTGGTTCCGGCCGGCACGAGCGGCCAGGTCAGCATGGTCTTCGCGACCCAACGCTGGTTCACCGCCGGGCTCGTGGCCGGTGCCATCGCGGTGGTGCTGGCCGCGGCGGGCATGGTCCTGACCCGACGGCGCGGGTCCTCGGTGCCTGAGCCGCCGACCGCGGCCCGGTGGGTGCTGGTGGCCACCCTGGCCTTGGTCGTGGCCGCGTTCGGCGCGGTCGGAGCGGCGTCCGTGGTCGTAGCTGTCGCGGTCGTCCTGGTGTGTCGCTCCCGCGCACCTGTCCCGCTCGCAACGGCCGGGTTCGTCCTTGTTGCCGGGGCGTGGGCGTTGTCGGGTCTGTGGCCCACCGAAGGTGCGGGTGTCACGTCGACCGTCGTTCAGCTCCTCGCCCTCACCGCGGTCTCCACCTCCGTGGCCGCCGGTTGGAGTGCGTGGGGAGGAACAGGGTCGCCACGCCTGGCGCGGCGCATCAGGGGTCGTTCGAGCCAGTAGAAGCTGGCCGTGGCCAGGGCCAGGCTCAGGGGCACCGTGAGTGCCATGAGGAGCCAGAACCGACCTCCGAACACCTCTTGCCCGGTGAGCCGTTCGACCACGATGAGGGCCACGAGGTGATAGCAGAAGACGCCGTAGCTGATGTCCCCGAGGTACTTGCCAACCCGTCCACCGAGAAGCGTCACGGCGCGTGGCTCGTCCCGGAGCCGCACGCCCAGGACGGCGGGGAGGACGACGAGCAGGCCGAACGCGGCATACAGGAGGTTCTTCGTAGCGGCCTGACCGGGCGTGGCGAGGGACAGGTCGTAGGGCCCGGCGAGGGGAGAGGTCGCCACGAGGTAGAGGCCGAGGGCGACCGACCAGACGGTCCACGGGTGCTGCGCCAGCTGGTCGAGGCGACCGGGCCCGTAGACGCCCGCTTCGCGCGCGACGTGCCAAAGGCTCAGGCACATCCCGACGCCGAACCAGCCCACATAGCCGGGGAGCCAGACCCCCCAGAGCCCGTGGTTCTGGGCTGCAGCGGTGGCCATCCAGGCCGCGCCCACCACTGGTGTGAGCGCGAGCAGCAGCAGACGGCGGGTGACCTCGGGACGGGTGGCCCTCAGGTGGTGGCGTTGGCGTCGGATGGCCAGCGCCCAGGCTGCCAGGGGGAGGACGACGTAGAAGGCTGCCTCTGTCGCCAGGCTCCACATCTGGGTCAGCGCCTGCGCTTCGTGCCCCGGCGAGTAGATCTGCACGAGCAGTGCATGACGCACGTAGTCACCGATGGCGGCTCGTTGGGTGGCCGGGGTGCCGACCCAGGCCAGGGCCACGGCGATCCACAGCGGCGGGAGGATCCGCACCACCCGGTGCCAGAAGTAGCGACGGGTGCCCGGGCGTGAGCCACCCGTCACCAGCGCCCACGCATGGGGTCGGTACAGGAGGAAGCCGGAGATCACGAAGAAGATGGCCACACCGCTGTCCATGCGCGACAGGACGCCGCGGAACGGACCGTTGAGGGAGTCTCCGCTCTGGAACCCGACGTGGGTGGTGAGGACCATGAGGGCACCCAGGGCGCGCAGCCCATCCAACCCACGGAAGCTTCGTCGAGAGCTCGATGCGCGGGCCGTCATGGCATGGGCTCCGGCACCCCGACGGTGATGTCCCCGACGCACACGTTGGTCCCCGGCTCGCTCGTGCTGAGCGTGATGTAGCGGACGTCGGCGACCCGTGATGCGCGCAGTGAGACCGTTCCCAGCCCTGCGGGCCAGGTGGCGGGACCGTTGACCAGTGGCACCGCGCCGGAGTCACCCACCGCGGTCGCGGTCACGGTTGCGCTCGGGTTGGCCAGGTAGCCGATCTTGACGTACCAGAACCCGCTCGGAACGGGCTGGGTCAGGGGCACCCTCACGGAGTCGGCTCCCGTCAGCAGGTAGCGGCAGTCGGATGCGTCGACGGACCGGCCCCACACGGCGAACCTCGACGCAACGATGGTTCCGTCACCGCGGACGACGAGTGGTTCGCTCGACGGGTCCTGGACCAAGACGTCGTCCGACACCAGCCTGGCGACACCGGCAACGCCCTGGTTCGCGCTCAGGGGCAGGATGGCGTCGGGCAGCTGGGTGTCCCACAGGTTCACCCGGCCGCGGTCCTCGATCGAGCGAATCAGGTTGCCGGCATACGCCTTGGACGGGTTGGCGGACCAGAGCTGGGCGAAGCCGTGGTTGCTCGCCGTCACGGCGGCCAGCCAGACCAGTGCCAGCCCGGATGCCACGACCCCGCCCAGCACCCGACGTCGAACAGGGCGCAGCAGGACGAGGCTGCCCGCGACGGCGAGCGTCAGCGGCACCACGGCATCGGACCAGTAGTGCAGTTGGCGCGTGACGAGGCTGCCGAAGAAGGCGAACCGCCCGTAGCCGACCACCGCAACCGTTGCGGCCGAGTACCCCGCGACGGCCGCCCACCACCACAGCGCCCGCCGGGCCCGCAGCACACAGAGAGCGACGAGCCAGGCGGTGACGGCTGCACCTGCAACGGACACCCACCAGGCTGGGTTGGACAACCCGAAGTAGGGGGGTGAGGAGGGGGCCCACGCAACCGGTCCGCCGACGACTGTCGCAACAACCGAGCTCCACAGGGACTCACCCCACAGCAGGAGCAGTCGGGCGGGGGATGGTGGGGACGAGGCTTCGGCCGGCCCGCCGCGCGTCAGGTAGATGGCGGCGAAAGCACACGCGGCCACGAGGCAGGCAAGGAGCCAACCCCAGCTCGCTCGCACACCCCGGTTGCCGGCGGGTCGTGGCCGAGACAGCAGCAGCGCGGCTCCGGTGAGGACGATGAGTCCCGACTTCTCCCAGAACAGCATCGAGGCGAAGAGCGCCCCAGCGGCTCCGACCAGGGACAGGGTCGTGCGTCGCTGCGACCAGTCAAGGGTGCAGTGCAGGAAGACAAGCCCCAGCACGTGCGCCGGAAGGTTGTTGACCGCACTCGACAGGGACATGAACGACGGCATCGACAAGGGCGACAGCGCGTAGAAGACCGTGCCGACCAAGGTGAGCGCGTCACGTCCGTGCAGCCGTTGCAGCAGGGCGGCCATGAGCATGACGGCAGCAGCCCACAGCACCCCGCGGACGACAACGGTGAAGTCGTAGTTCAGGGGCGCGGCCCACACGAACAGTGCGTACATCGCTCGGAGCCCGGGCGCCACGTGGTCGTTCACCGGCGTGAGGAGCGCCTCCATCCCGAACCCCCGAGCACCGACGACGAGGAAGTCGAGGTCGTCGGCATACCAGGATCCGCGGCGAGCCAGGAGCCCCAGCGCCGTGGCCGCGAGCGCGGCGACAGCGCCGGTGACGCCCCACAACCGTGCGTCCCCCGCGGCATACCAACGGCGCATCCCGACATCCCTCGAATAGGCAACTCGCGCAGGCTACTCGCTGGTACGCTCGCGCAGACTCATTTCAAGGGAGAGAGAGCCGGGGCATGCGCAAGGTGTTGGGTGGCGTCGCCATCCTGCTGGGAGTTCTGCTACTCGTCGTCGGGATCGTGGCCAAGCCGGTCCTCTACAAGAACCTGGCCACCGTGCCACTCGACCAGAAGTCGACATCGGTGTCGCAGGGCTCGGGGATGTCGGCCCTCTACGCCCATGTGGAGAACGGCACTGCCGTCTTCGACAAGCTCGAGGGGGTCGACCTGCGCAGCACCCGGCAGGTCCGCGGCATCCCCGGGAAGGTGCCCGCCGACAAGCGCGGCACCGAGGCCTTCTGGCAGACCACGGTGCAGTCGCAGGCGCTCATCGACGGCAAGTGGACGGACCTGAGCTTCAGCGACGAGGGCGTCTCCATGAACCGCAAGACCGGCGTGTCCACCAACTGCTGTGGTGACTTCAAGTCGGCCGGCGACCTGGAGGACCCGACCAAGCAGAACCCCATCACGCACGAGGGCCAGTTCTTCAAGTTCCCGTTCGACGTGCAGAAGAAGACGTACCAGTTCTGGGACGGTGACCTCGGGCGCGCTGAGCCGATCAACTTCGTCCGCGAGGAGAAGCTCCAGGGCACCACGACCTATGTGTTCCGACAGACGATCCCGAAGGCCGAGGTGACCGAGCGCGAGGTGCCCCGAGCTGTGTTCGGGGACAGCGCCGACGGGAACGTGACGGCGAAGGTCATGTACGGCAACGTCCGCACCCTCTGGGTCGAGCCGAACACCGGCGTCCTCATCAAGGGCCAGGAGGAGCAGGACAAGTCACTGGTGGCTGAGGGGTACCCGGAGCTCGCGACGACCAAGGGCACCATCGGCTACGACCCGGTCACGGTGAAGAAGAACGCCGAGGAGTGGGGCACCAAGGGGTCCCTGCTCGGGTTCGTCAACGGGATGCTGACCCCCCTCGGGATCGTCCTGGGCATCCTGCTCATGGCGCTCGGGCTCTTCCTGACCTTTGGTGCCACCGGTCGAGGACGGCGCGAGGCCCGCTGACCGGCACCGCCCGCAGCGAACGAAGGGACAGAGCCTGCAGGGGGTTGGCTCTGTCCCTTCGTCGTCTACCCGGGTGATCGGGTGCCCCCGCCGCCTGTGGGGCGGGGGCGGCCGCCCTGACCGTCTGGGAGGGGTGAGGGTTCCCAGGAGGTCGACGGGTGGGCGACACCATCGACGGTAGGAACCGAGCCGCCGCGGACCGAGACCAAAGGCGAACTCGAGGAGACATTTTGCGTACTGGTCCGAAGGTGCTTCAGTTCGTAAACTAGTTGGCATGGCCGCGGCTTTGCCCGTGCCGGCCGTGGCCCGAACTGTCATGGACACACGGGACACGGAGTACGCCCGGCACGCACTGAGCAAGCGATACGTCCCTTACGCATTGACGTTTCGCGACGATGCTCCGGCCTTCCACGCCCAGCACGCGACCCTCGAGTGCGACGGTCTCGCCGTCGACTGGATCACCTTCGGCAGCGCCGTGCACGTGTCCCCGGAAGAACCGTTGGGCCACGTCCACTGCTCCTTGGCCGCCGTCGAGGGTGCCGTCGAAGTCTCCAGCGAGGGGAGCAGCTGCGAGGTCGCCGGGACGAACTCGGTCATCCTCGACGACGAACGCAGGTTCGAGCTCGATGGCGTCGCAGACACGTTGAGCGTGCTGTTGCGCGTCGAGTCGCACCTCGTCCACCGGCATGCGCTCGACCTCCTCGGAGAGGCGACACCACGCACGACCTTCGAGCTCGCCGGACCGCCGGCCGCACGCGGCCGGGCCCGGTGGGAGCTCGCCGTCCGCTACGTCACGCACTCCCTGGCCAACCAACCACCTCCCGACGACCAGCTGCTGTGGCTCGACGAGCTGCACCGGTTCACGGTCCTCAACATGCTGCTCACCCACCCGAACTCGGCCATCCAGGGACCGGTGTCGAGCGCCACAGCCGGCAACGCGGCTGCTCGGTCAGCCGCCGAGTACCTGCGGGTGCACCTCGCCGAACCCATCCGCATCGCCGACGTCGCGGCCCTGTTCGGTGTCTCGACGCGAGCGCTGCAGCTGGCCTTTCGCCGCACCTACGACATGAGTCCTCGTGACTACCTGCGTGACCTCCGTCTCCAGCGGGCGCACCTCGACCTCGTGTCCGACGAGGCCGTCCCCATCGCCACCGTCGCCCACCGCTGGGGCTTCTCCTCACCATCGCGCTTCGCGCGGGCGTATGCCGCGCAGTTCGGTGAGCTGCCGTCCCTCACCAGGCGCCAGGGGTACGTCAACGGGCGGACGGCACGCCCGACATGACGGCCCCGAACTTTCACGTCCACAGCACGCTAGGGGCGCGGCGAGCACGGCTCCAGACCAAATGCGAAATGCGAAGGACGGAATGCGAAATCCGGCCCTTGTGGTCGCGACCGTCGCGGTTGACGCTGGAGCTGCTGCGACTTGGGGTTTCACACGTGAGTGGCGGTGACTGAACATGGACACCTCGTTCCGCAAAGGACTGGACACCACTGACATCGACGAGGCACGTGACGTCGTGGGCCGCGCCTATGTGCCCCACTCGATCTCCCCCCACGGCGACGGCCGCTCATTCCACGCGGTGCAGGAGACCGCCCACGTGGGTGGCATCTGGATCGACCGGCTCACGTACACCAGTGATGTCGACGTCGTCCCCGTGGCTCCGTTGGGGAGTCAGTACTGCATCATGCAGACGCTGCGCGGAGTGGTGACGGTGACGAGCGACGGGAGCTCGGTGGACCTGGTCGACGGACGGTCCGTGGTGCTGGACGAGAGCAGGCTCTTCTGGATGCGCTGGCACCCGGAGTCGCTCGTGTGCAACCTTCGCCTCGACGCCGGCTCGGTCCACCGGTTCATCCTCGACATCATCGTGGACACCGTTCCCAGCTCCACCTTTGAGCTGGTGGCGCCCGAGACCCGATCCGACCGGATTCGCTGGCAGTCCGTGGTGCGCATGCTCAACCAGCTGGCTGTGCTCGGCCCACCCGACCCGGCGGCATACCCGATCTGGTCCGCGGAAGTGGAGCGGTTCGCGGTGTCGGCCATGCTGACGACCCACAGCAACCACGTCATGGAGGCCGTGCGGCCGCAGGCGAACGCCGCAGCCAGTCAGGTCGCTGCGCGACAGGCGGCCGAGTACCTGCGGGCCAACTGTGCCGAACCCATTGTGCTGCAAGGGCTCGGACCGAAGTTCGGGGTCAGCACCCGGTCCATCCAGCTGGCGTTCCAGCAGCTGTACGACTGCAGCCCGCGGGAGTACCTCAGGGAGATGCGGCTCCAGTCGGCGCACCTCGACCTCATGTCCGACCCGGACGCGAAGATCACGGACATCGGCTTCCGGTGGGGCTTCTCCACCCCGGGCCGGTTCGCGCGGGAGTACCGCCGGAGGTTCGGCATCCTCCCGTCCGAGGTGGTGCGACAGACCACGCTCGAGGTGAAGGAGCAGTCACTCGACGTGGGGGGAAAGAGCTGACGAGCGGGTGAGCCACGGTGGTGGTCACTTTGCGAAATCCGCTGACAGGACACGAAATTCGGCCTCCCACCGAGGGCACGGAGTCGTCCTAACATACGCGTCGTGGACAACGCCTCACGAGTGAGCGCCGCGGCCAAGGTGCTCGACACGACCGACACCGAGTACGCCATACACGTGCTGGGTGGTCAGTACGTGAGCTATGGCATGGAGTTCCGCGACGGGACCCAGAGCTTCCACGCGACGCAGTCGACCTTGGAGTGCGGTGAGCTGGCCGTGGACTGGATCGGACACGGCAGTGCGGTCTACCTGACCCCGGAGGCGCCGCTTGGTGGGATCTACTGCTCGCTGCTGTCGCTGCGGGGCTGTGTGCGGTTCGGCAGCGAGGGGCAGTCCTTCGACGTCGAGGGCCCGACCTCCCTCGTGCTCGACAACCGGCGGCACTTCGACATGGACTGGGCGGAGGGAACCATGACCCTGTTCTTCCGCATCACCGCCAGCGCGGTGCGAAGGCACGTCGTCGACGTCCTGGGCGAGGCGGCCGGCCCCCTGACGTTCGACCTGACGGGACCGGCGAACCGCCGGGACCAGGCTCGGTGGACCGCCGCCATGGCGTTCCTGGTGCGGTCGATGGAGAACCCTCCGGAGCCGGAGGACCGACGGCTGTGGCTCGACGAGCTGGAACGCTTCGCCGTGACGAACATGCTTCTGACACATGCAAACTCGACGACGCGAGAGCGCATCGCCGATGACCGCGCCGCTGGCCTGGCCACCGCCCGCGCAGCGGCGGACTACCTGCGTGAGCACGCGGCCGAGCCGATCCGGATCGGTGCCCTCGCGTCCGTCCTGGGGGTGTCCCCGCGGGCGCTCCAGCGAGCCTTCGCCAAGGAGTACGGCGTTGCGCCGCGCACCTACCTGCGCGAAATACGGCTTCAGCTGGCCCACCTCGATCTGACCAGCGACCCAGATTCGGCCGTGTCCCGGGTCGCACACCGGTGGGGCTTCTCGTCACCCTCGCGGTTCGCTCGCGAGTACGCCAGGTTCTTCGGCACCCGTCCTTCCCTCGTCAACCGCGACGGCTACCTGGCACCCAGCTCGGGCCGTGGCCGCGTGCGTGGACCATCTGCGTGAACACCCCACGCGTGCACAGTGATTCGTGCCCGCTGGTCGCTTTGCGACACCGTGGTACGGGATGCGACAACAGGCCTTGAACCGGGCCCTCACGTCTCGCATCCTGCTGCTGTCGAACCGGGGGTGGGTGACCGGCCCGACAGCACGATGGTGGTGGTACACATGCACGTTCCATACCGAACCAGCGTCGACACGCACGACGTCGACGAGGCCAGGGAGGTCATCGCCCGCTCGTACACGGCCCACGCGATCGTTCCGCTGGACCGCGGCGAGAGCTTCCACGCCCTGCACAGAACAGCGTCGTTCGGTGGTGTCTCCTTCGACCGCCTTCGCTACGTGAGCGACATCGAGATCCGGCCGGAGGGGCCGCTGGCGACGCAGTACTGCGTCCTGCAGGTGCGGCGGGGCGTCGTCACGGTCAGGAACGACGGACAGACCCTCGACGTCGGGACGCGTGAGTCCGTCGTCTTCGACAGCGCGCGGCACTGCGACCTGAGGTGGCACCCAGGTGCGGAGGTGTGCACCGTCCGCGTGGACGCCAGAGCGATGCGCAGAGCCATGGTTGACGCGTTCGGCAGCGGCCACGATGCGACGCGCTTCGACGTGGCACTGCCGGGCACCCGAGCGGCGCAACACCGCTGGAACTCGGTGGTCCGCATGTTGCGGGAGCTGGCCCTCGCGTGCCCGGACGAGCCGGAGCCACACCCGCTGTGGTCCGCCGAGGTGGAGCGGTTCGTCGTCGTCGCGATGGTGGCCACGCACCCCGCCGCGTCCCCGAGCCAGGTGCACACCGGACCGGTGCGGGTCAGCGACGTGGTTGCGCGGAAGGTGGCCGACTACCTGCGCGAGCACCACGCGGAAGCCATCGGTCTGGAGGAGATGGGTCCTCGTTTCGGCGTCAGCGCGCGGGCGCTGCAGCTCGCCTTCCACCGCGTCTACGACTGCACGCCCCGGGCGTACCTGCGTGAGCTGCGGCTGCAGTCGGCTCACGACGACCTGCTGGCCGACCCGGACGCGTTGATCACTGACATTGGCTACCGGTGGGGCTTCTCCACCCCTGGCCGATTCGCGCGCGAGTACCAGAAGCGATTCGGCGTCCTGCCCTCCCAGCTCGAGCGGGGCAGGTCCGTGGGGCGTCGTCACACTGCGTGACCGGTCGATGCCGGGCACGCGTACCCCCGTACGCGCGCCCGGCAGCGACGACCTCAGCGCACCGCCGTACGCCTCGTCACGTACGCGACCGCCCCCACCGCGAGGAGCAACAGTCCCAGCCCGACCGGAACGGCGGGCTCCAGCCCGGTGTAGGCGAGGCCGGTAGGCCTCGGGCCGGCCGCGGGACTTCCGCCACCCCCGGGGTGGTGCGGGCCCGTCCCGGCAGGACACGTGAGCGTGAACCCGACCGTGTCCGAGCCGGGGTCCGCGGCGCCGGCGAGGACGGCTGCGTCGAGCTGCATGTCCGGTGCCGAGAAGTCGCCCACGGTTGCGGTGATGACGTGGTGACCGCAGTGAATGGTCCTCGTGACAGGCACACTCCAGGTGCCGTCTGCCCCAACGATGTCCGCGCCGAGGTGTTCTCCGTCGAGGGTGACCGACACCGGGAGCCCGGGCGCGTTGCTGGTCCCGCTCACGGCGGGTGGCGTGCTGCTGACGGTCGACCCGTCGACCGGCGACGTGATGTCCACCGTCGGCTCCTGGGTTGGGGGAGAAGTGGAGGCGTCCACCATGAACGAGGTCTCGTCGGTGGCGGTGTTGTTCGCCTCGTCGGTGGCACTGGCCACGGCCGTGTGCTCGCCATTGGACAGGGCTTCGGTCGGTGTGGACGTCCACGACCCGTCCGCACCCGTCTCCACCGACACTGGTGACCCGTTGTCCAGCGTCAGCATGATCGTTCCGTGGACGATGTCGCTGGTCCCGGAGATCGCCGGGGTCGGGTCGTTGGTGGTCGACCCGTCCGCGGGCTCCGTGATCGCCACGGTCGGGGCCGTGGTGTCGACGGTGAACGTCGAGGACGCCGTCGCCGTGTTCCCGGCTTCGTCGGATGCCGTTGCGGTCACGGTGTGGTCGCCATCGGTCAACGACGCTGCGGGGGTGTAGGACCAGGAACCGTCGGCGCCGGTGGCGACCGTGACCGGCGCCGCATCGTCGATGCTCAGCATGACCGTCCCGCTGCCCACGTCCGAGGTGCCGGTGATGTCTGGAGTGCTGTCGTTGGTCGTGGATCCGTTGGCCGGTGTCGTGATCGCCACCGACGGCGCGGCGGTGTCGACGGTGAACGTCGTCGAGTCGGAGGCCGTGTTGCCGGCTGCGTCGGTTGCCGTCGCCACAGCCGTGTGCGAGCCCTCGCCGAGCGCGGTGGTGGGTGTGTGGGACCACGACCCGTCGGTGCCGGTCGCCACGGAGACAGGAGCCTCGCCGTCGATGGCAAGGCTGATCGAGCCCGACGCCACGTCCGAGGTGCCGGTGATCGTCGGCGTCGCGTCGTTCGTTACCGACCCATCCGCCGGGGCCGTGATCGCCACCAACGGCGCCGTGGTGTCGACGGTGAACGTCCTCGAGTCGGAGGCCGCGTTGCCGGCTGCGTCGGTTGCCGTCGCCACAGCCGTGTGCGATCCGTCGGCCAGCGCGGTGGTCGGCGTGTGGGACCAGGACCCGTCGGTGCCGGTCGCCACCGAGACAGGAGTCCCGCCGTCGACGGCAAGGCTGATCGAGCCTGACACCACGTCGGAGGTGCCGGTGATCGTCGGCGTCGCGTCGTTCGTCACCGATCCATCCGCCGGAGCCGTGATCGCCACCAACGGGGCCGCAGTGTCGACCGTGAACGTCGTCGAGTCGGAGGCCGTGTTGCCGGCTGCGTCGGTCGCGGTCGCCACAGCCGTGTGCGATCCGTCGGCCAATGCGGTGGTCGGGGTGTGGGACCACGACCCGTCAGCGCCCGTGGGCACGGTCACCGGCGCGCCGCCGTCGACCGACAACGTGATCGAACCGGACAGCACGTCCGAGGTCCCGGACACAGCCGGGGTGGAGTCGGCAGTCGTCGACCCGTCGGCCGGTGTCGTGATCGCCACCGCTGGAGCCGTCGTGTCGACGGTGAACGTGGAGGAGTCGGACGCCGAGTTGCCGGCCGCGTCGGTGGCCCGGGCGACAACGGTGTGCGTGCCGTCCGCGAGCGCTGTGGTGGGTGTGTGGGACCAGGACCCGTCGGCGCCGGTGGGGACCGAGACAGGGGAGCCGCCGTCGATGGCAAGGGCGACGGAGCCCGACACCACGTCCGACGTGCCGGTGATGGCCGGCGTCGTGTCCGCGGTCGAGGACCCGTCGGCCGGGGCCGTGATCGCCACCGCTGGAGCCGTCGTGTCGACCGTGAAGGTCGCGCTGTCAGTAGCCGTGTTGCCCTGCGGATCAGTCGCCGTCGCCACGACCGTGTGTGAGCCCTCACCCAAGGCGGCCTCGGGCGTGTACGACCACGACCCGTCGGCACCTGTGGGCACCGGCACGGGGGCACCGCCGTCGACAGCCAGGCTGATCGACCCGGACACGATGTTCGACGTGCCCTGCATGTCGGGTGTGGCGTCGTTCGTGGCCGAGCCGTCGGCCGGTTGCGTGATGGCGACCGTCGGCAGCACGTCAACGGTGAACGTGGTCGAGTCAGTCGCCGTGTTGCCGGCCGCATCGGTGGCCGTGGCCACAGCCGTGTGCGTGGTCTCGGCCAACGGCGTCGTGGGTGTGTGGGACCACGACCCGTCCGCGGCGGTGGGGACGGTCACCGGAGCTCCGCCGTCGATGGCGAGGGCGATCGAGCCCGACAGCACCTCGGAGGTGCCGCTGATGGTCGGAGTCGCGTCCGGAACGGTGGATCCGTCAGCAGGGGAGACGATGTCGATGGCGGGGGCGGTGGTGTCGCACTCGACCCCGCCGGCGGGAGCCGTCGCCGAGACGGTGAGGGGCAGGATCCCGAGTGTCACCGTGCCTGTCCCGGCCAGGAGCGAGACCCGGGCCGTCAGGTAGTTCGTCGAGAACGTGCCGCCGGCGGCGACGATGTCCGCGTTGCTGGCCAGGTGCAGGGTCACCGATCCCACCAACGGCACCGACACGGTGAGGTCGGAACCCGCCGTGAGCGTGACGGTGCCGATGCCTGGTCCGGTCACCTGCACCGACGAACCGGTGAGGCTCGCGCTGCTCGAGGCTCCGCTGGTCGCGGTCGCGCTCAGCACCGGTTGCAGCGCGGACACGCTGACCGCCCCACCGAGGAGGGACAGGCCGGCCACGTTCCCCTGGGCGGTGCTGGTCACGCCGCGGGTGTCATGGGTGGGCGACTGCGCGGTGAGCGCGGTGGTGGTCGTCACCGAGGACACCCCGGTCTGCAGGACGTTGACGCCGAGGGCACCCACCGACGCACCCGTCGTCGTGGTCACGGCCCGCGAGATCGGCTGACCCGCGGGGACGCAGGCGTTCGCGCCCGCCCAGGCCGCGGAGTCCGTGTAGGTGAGCACGCCCGTGGACAGGACGCCCGGGAGGGTGACCGAGGCAAGCCCTCCGGAGCCGGTCGAGTCCGGCGGGGCGGTCTCGGTGTTGGACACCCGCGCCCCGATCGGGCCCAGCTGCAGACCGAGATTCGCGGAGGTCGCCTCCGCCGGTGTGGCCGGGTTGGTGCTGTCGACCGTGGCCGAGGAGTGCACCAGGTCGGTGGCCAGCAGGTTCGCGCCCGCGACCGTGCTGGCCGCGGTGAGGACGTTGCCGCTGGCCGCGGCGGTGTATGCCGCGGGCAGGGGAGCGGCGGAAGCGCTCGGCGTGGCGGCGAGTGCGCCGCCGACCAGTGCGGCGACCGCAGCGCCGGCCAGCCACCGCCGCGAGGACCGGCGACTCAGGCGGTTCAGGACTGTGTGAAGTTGCACCATGGACGTGACTCCTGGCTCAGGCACCCCACGTCTCTTATACGTCAAATGACGTAGTCGCGTCTGCCTTCCTGAGAAAAAACTGGAAGTTTCCTCAGCCGCGCAGGCAGACGAAGATGGCCGTGCCGGGAAACAGCTCACCGCGCAGCGGTGACCAGCCGCCCCACGTCTGCCGGTTCCGGTCCGGCCACTCGGGCTCGACGAGGTCGACCAGCACCAGCCCGGCAGCCACCAGCTCGCGCACCCGGTCACCGAGCGTCCGGTGGTGCTCGACGTAGGTCGCCTCACCGTCGCTGTCCGCCTCGACGTACGGCGTCCGGTCGAAGTACGACTGCCGCACGGTCAGCCCGTGCTCGCCCGGGTCGTCCGGGAACGCCCACCGGAACGGGTGGGTGGTCGAGAAGACGAACCGCCCTCCCGGGCGCAGGACCCGCGCCACCTCGCGCATCAGGGCGCCACTGTCAGCCACGAACGGCACGGCCCCGTATGCCGTGAAGACGACGTCGAAGACCGCCTCGCCGAACGGGAGGGCGACGGCGTCGCACTGCGCCAGGGGCACGGGGCGCGCCGGGGCAGTGACCGCGCCGTTGAGCCGTCGTGCCTCGCGGAGCATCCCGGCCGACAGGTCGGTGGCCACGACGGACCCGCCCTGACCGGCGACCCAGCGCGAGCACTGTGCCCCGCCGGCCCCGATCTCGAGCACCCGGCGACCGGCCACGTCACCCAGCAGTCCCAGCTCGGACTCGCGCCACCCCTCCGGACCCCACACGAAGTCGTCGTCACCCAGGAACCGGCCGTGCTCGGCGTAGTACTCGCCCGCCTCGGCGTCCCACCAGGACCGGTTCGCGACGGCGGTTTCCTCCGCCCCCGCCACCCGGCGGCTGACCTGCGCAAACTCGCTCACGCGGCATACCTCACGGTTTTGACCCCCAGCAGACGCGGTCGGTAAGGTGGACACGCACATTTGTGTGCGCGCGTTCCCGCGTGCCCACCAACGCACACCTTCTATTCAATCTGTCCACCATCGGAGTTCCTACTACATGACTGCCAGCACGGTCGAGAAGACCGCCCCTCAGGTTGCCATCAACGACATTGGCTCTGAGGAAGACCTCCTTGCCGCGATCGACGCGACCATCAAGGACTTCAACGACGGCGACATCGTCGAGGGTCGCATCGTCAAGGTCGACCGGGACGAGGTCCTGCTCGACATCGGCTACAAGACCGAGGGCGTCATCCCCTCGCGTGAGCTGTCCATCAAGCACGACGTCGACCCCAACGAGGTCGTCACCGTCGGCGACGAGGTCGAGGCCCTCGTCCTCCAGAAGGAGGACAAGGAAGGCCGCCTGATCCTGTCCAAGAAGCGCGCCCAGTACGAGCGCGCCTGGGGCACGATCGAGAAGATCAAGGAGGAGGACGGTGTCGTCACCGGCACCGTCATCGAGGTCGTCAAGGGTGGCCTCATCCTCGACATCGGCCTGCGCGGCTTCCTGCCCGCCTCGCTCGTGGAGATGCGTCGCGTCCGCGACCTCCAGCCCTACGTGGGCAAGGAGATCGAGGCCAAGATCATCGAGCTCGACAAGAACCGCAACAACGTGGTCCTGTCGCGCCGCGCCTGGCTCGAGCAGACCCAGTCCGAGGTCCGCACCACGTTCCTCAAGGAGCTCCAGAAGGGGCAGGTCCGCTCCGGCGTCGTGTCCTCGATCGTCAACTTCGGTGCGTTCGTGGACCTCGGCGGTGTCGACGGTCTCGTCCACGTCTCCGAGCTGTCCTGGAAGCACATCGACCACCCGTCCGAGGTCGTCGAGGTGGGCCAGGAGGTCACCGTCGAGGTGCTCGACGTCGACATGGACCGCGAGCGTGTCTCCCTGTCGCTCAAGGCGACGCAGGAGGACCCGTGGCAGCACTTCGCCCGGACCCACGCGATCGGTCAGGTCGTCCCGGGCAAGGTCACCAAGCTCGTCCCGTTCGGTGCGTTCGTCCGTGTCGACGACGGCATCGAGGGCCTGGTCCACATCTCCGAGCTGGCCGAGCGCCACGTGGAGCTGCCGGAGCAGGTCGTCCAGGTCGGCCAGGACATCTTCGTCAAGGTCATCGACATCGACCTCGAGCGTCGCCGGATCTCGCTGAGCCTCAAGCAGGCCAACGACGACAGCGCGCCCGTCGCCGAGTTCGACCCGACCCTCTACGGCATGGCCGCGGAGTACGACGAGCAGGGCAACTACAAGTACCCCGAGGGCTTCGACCCGGAGACCAACGAGTGGCTCGAGGGCTACGACGAGCAGCGCGAGAAGTGGGAGAAGCAGTACGCCGAGGCCCACGCTCGCTGGGAGGCGCACAAGGCGCAGATCGAGGAGGCCACCAAGGCCGACGCCGAGGCTGCGGCCAACGCCGGCACCGCCACCTCGTACTCGTCCGACTCGGGCTCGTCGTCCGACAGCGACGCGGGTGCCAGCCGCCCGGCCGCCCCGGCGGGCGAGGGCACCCTCGCCTCGGACGAGGCCCTCGCCGCGCTGCGCGAGAAGCTCACCGGCAACTGAGCCCACCGGCATACCGACGAGGTATGCCGCGGACTCACCGCCCCAGGCCCGGTTCCCCTTTCGAGGGGAGCCGGGCCTTCGGCTTGTGCCGGTCCTGCGTATGCCGTTCGCCTCGGCCCACGTCGCCAAGGCACGTCGGCGGCACGCGAGGTCGGCCACGGCCGTGTGAGGATGGTGCGCATGGCACGAACGATCGCGACCAACACCGACGTCGACCTCGACGGGCTGCTCGAGTTCGTCCGTCCGCGCCACCAGATGGTGCTGCTGACGCAACGTTCGGACGGGCGGCCCCAGGCGTCGCCGGTGACCGGAGGCGTGGACGACAGCGGCCGGGTCGTGATCTCGACCTACCCCGAGCGGGCCAAGACGACGAACGTGCGCCGCCAGCCGCAGGTGTCGGTCGTCGTGCTCTCCGACGACTTCGGTGGCGCCTGGGTGCAGGTCGACGGCGACGCCGAGGTGCTCGACGTGCCCGAGTCCGTCGAGCCGCTGGTCGAGTACTTCCGCAACATCTCCGGCGAGCACCCGGACTGGGACGAGTACCGGCAGGCCATGGTCGAGCAGGGAAAGTCCATCATCCGCATCACCCCGACCCGGTGGGGGCCGGTCGCCACCGGGGGCTTCCCCGCACGCCTCGCGGAGGGCTGACCAGGGCGCCGCTAGGGTGGCGGCATGTTGCGCGTCGGCCTCACCGGAGGCATCGGGTCAGGGAAGTCGACTGTCGCGCAACGCCTTTCCGAGCTCGGCGCGGTGGTGGTGGACGCGGACCAGCTCGCGCGCGAGGTCGTGGCCCCTGGCAGCGACGGGCTCGCTGCCGTGGCGACGCGGTTCGGCGACACCGTGCTGGCGGCTGACGGGTCGCTCGACCGGGCTGCACTCGGGGCGGTCGTGTTTGCCGACGCCGATGCCCGCCGCGACCTCGAGGGCATCACGCACCCCCTGATCGCCCGGCGAACCGCCGAGCTCGTGGCGGCGGCCCCCGACGACGCGGTCGTCGTGCACGACGTGCCCCTCCTGGTGGAGAAGCAGTACACGCCGCAGTACCACCTGGTGCTCGTCGTGGGTGCGCCTGAGGAGACGCGCCTCCAGCGGTTGGTGCGAACCCGCGGAATGAGCGAGGACGACGCCCGCGGGCGGATCTCGGCCCAGGCCACCGACGACGAGCGCCGTGCAGCCGCCGACGTGTGGCTCGACAACGAGGGGTCGGTCGGCGAGCTGCGCGCAGCCGTCGACGCGCTCTGGCGTGAGCGACTGGTGCCCTTCGAGGAGAACGTCCGTCACGGCATACGGGCCAAGCGACCAGAGGAGCTCGCGCTCGCCGAGCCCGACCCCACGTGGCCCGCGCAGGCGGCGCGCCTGCTCGACCGCATCAGCCTGGTCCTCGGTGACCTGGCAGTGACCGCTGACCACATCGGCAGCACCTCGGTGCCCGGTCTCATCGCCAAGGACGTCATCGACCTCCAGGTCGGCGTCCGGTCCCTGAGTGACGTCGATACGCCGGCTGTTGTGAAGGCGTTGCAGGACAAGGGGTTTCCGCGGGGCAAGGGCGAGCACCACGACAACTCCAAGGACGGCACCCACTGGCCCAAGGTGTTCTTCGGCTCCAGCGACCCGGGCCGGGTCACCCACCTGCACGTCCGCGAGGTCGGCGGTCCGGGGTGGCGGTGGGCGCTGCTCTTCCGCGACTGGATGCGCGCGGTGCCCGCGGCGCGCGAGCAGTATGCCGCACAGAAGCTGGCGCTGGCCGCCGCCGGGTTGACGACGTCCGAGTACGCCGACGCCAAGGAACCGTGGTTCGACGAGGTGAGCGAGCGCGCCGAGGCGTGGGCGGCCGCAACCGGATGGGAGCCCCAGCGTGGTTGACGAGCACGGCGGGCACGCCGAGGTCCGCAAGCCCGAAAGCGTCTACGGCGTGGGTGACGAGCCCGACCCGCGGTTCTCGCTGGCCAACGAGCGTACGGCTCTGGCGTGGATGCGCACGGCTCTGGCGTTGGTGGCCGGCGGAGTGGCGGTCGTGTCCGTGTCGGCCCTGCAGGGCCTGCCCCACTGGTCGGCGCTCGTCGGGGGAGCGGCGTGTCTCGGCGGGGCACTTCTCGCGGTGCGGGCCGTCACGTCGTGGGCTCGGGTCGAGCGCGCGTTGCGGCTGCGCGAACCCCTGCCGTCGCCACGGGCGCTGGTGTCGCTCGCCGGCGGCGTCATCGTCTTCGCCGTGGTCGCCGTCATGCTGGCCGTGCTCGAGCTGCTCAGCGGCGGCGGTTCGTGAGCTCGTTCCCGGACCGGGCCGGTCTCCAGCCCGAGCGGACCGCCCTGGCGTGGCAGCGAACGGCGTTGACCTCGTTGGTGATCCAGGTCGGGGGAGTGGTCCTGGCCTTCCGCATCGGCCAACCCGTCGTGGCCATCGTCGGTGCGGTCGTCGCCGGAGTCACCAGTGTCAACGTCCTCGGGGTGCGGCGCCGGTTCGACCAGCTGCGGGACGACGAGCGCGGCTACCCACCGCACGGCCCCATGGTCGACGTCGCCGTGGCGACCGGTGGTGCCGCCGTGGTGGGCGTCCTGCTCGCCATCACGGTTGCCGTGCGCTGACGGTCGGTCTCAGCCGTCGTGACGGGACCGTCGGCGTCGTGGCCGGCCGAGAGTCGTCTCGCGGGCCTCAAGGGTCCACGGGACGTTCACGTGCTCGGGCGGACCAGTCCGCCCGTCGATCCGCTCGACCAGCAGCCGTAGCGCCTCCCGGCTCAGCCACGTCAGGTCGGGGGCGATGGTGGTGATGGTGGGGTTCGAGTAGCGCGTCTCCTCGATGTTGTCGAAACCGACGACTGCGATGTCACGCGGAACCGACACCCCCGCCTCGGCACAGGCGCGCAGGGCACCGACAGCCATGAGGTCGTTGAAGCAGAAGACCGCGTCGGGACGCTCGGGCAGCGCGAGGAGCTGGCGCATGGCGATGCGTCCGTCCTCGCGCTCGAAGTTGGGCACCCGGATCACTAGGCTCGGGTCGAACGTCAGTCCTCCCTTGCGCAGGGCCTGTCGGTAGCCACGCAGGCGCGCGGAGGCCGTGCCGCGGATCGTCTCTCGACCGATGGCGGCGATGCGGGTCCTGCCGAGCGAGACCAGGTGCTCGGTTGCGGCCCGGCTCGCGGCGACTGAGTCGACGGCGATGTGGTCGTAGCCGGTGGGCACGGGGCGTTCGCCGAGCAGCACCATCGGCAGGTCGTCCGCGCGGTCTGCGATCTGCGCTGCGCCCAGGGCGAGAGGGGAGAAGATGACGCCGTCGATGACGTGGGACCGCATGCCTTCCAGCACGACGCGCTCTGCGTCCGCATCGCCACCGGTCACGTCGAGCAGGACGATGTACCCGAGTGCGGCCGCCTCCTGGGTCACGCGTGCGGCCAGCTCGGCGAAGTAGGGAGAGTCCATGGCCGGCACGGCCAGTGCGAGAAAGCCGGCCTTGCCGTGCTTGAGGTTCCGGGCAGAGAGGTTCGGGCGGTAGTGGAGCTGGGCCATGGCGGCCTCGACCTTGGCTCGGGTGCTCGGTTTGATGTGCGGGTAGTTGTTGAGCACGTTCGAGGCGGTCTTGACGGAGACGCCCGCCAGCTCTGCCACGTCACGCAGGCGTGCCGCCACCTGTGCCTCCCATTCCGCCGGACCGAGCCAACCGTACCGGTCGGACAGCGACCGCTCACAGAAAAGGCGGGGGTTCCTCTGGACACGGAATGTTAACCGTTGTAAAGATTGCGCATCCGAAGGTTAACCGTTGTAAATCCGGTGCGCCCGCGGGACGGACCCAGGTCAAGGAGGATCGGGATGGGCCAGGCAAGGGTGCGTATCGACCCTGCGTTCAGGGTGGGGCCGCTCAACCACCGCCTCTTCGGCTCGTTCGTGGAGCACATGGGTCGCTGCGTCTACACCGGCATCTACGAACCGGAGCACGCCACCGCCGACGAGCTCGGCTTCCGGGGTGATGTGGCCGACCTGGTGCGCGAGCTCGGCCCGACCATCGTCCGCTACCCCGGCGGGAACTTCGTCTCCAACTACCACTGGGAGGACGGGGTCGGACCCAAGCACGAGCGGCCGACGAAGCTGGACTTCGCCTGGCGTTCCGTGGAGACCAACCAGGTCGGCACCGACGACTTCGTCGACTGGTGCCGTGCAGTGGGTGTTGAGCCGATGCTGGCGGTCAACCTCGGCACCCGGGGCGTCACCGAGGCGATCGAGCTGCTGCAGTACTGCAACGGCGAGGTCGGCACGATGCTGCCGGACCAGCGCGCCAAGAACGGACACCCCGACCCGCATGACATCCGTGTCTGGTGCCTCGGCAACGAGATGGACGGCCCGTGGCAGATGGGCCACAAGACCGCCGAGGAGTATGCCCGGTTGGCCGAGGAGACCGCGCGTGCCATGCGGCGCTTCGACGACAACCTCGAGCTCGTGGTGTGCGGGTCCAGCAACCACGGCATGCCGACTTTCGGTACGTGGGAGCGCATCGTCCTCGAGCGCTGTTTCGACCTCGTCGACCACGTGTCCGCCCACGCCTACTACGAGCCCGTCGATGGCGACGTCGACTCGTTCCTCGCCTGCTCGGAGGACATGGACCGCTTCATCGACGACGTCGTCGCGACCGCCGACCACGTCGCGGCGGTCCGGCGCTCGAGCAAGCGCATCCAGGTGTCCTTCGACGAGTGGAACGTGTGGTTCCAGCAGCGGTTCGAAGGTGAGAAGAACCTGGAGATCAGGGAGGCGCCGGAGCTGATCGAGGACGTCTACGACGTCACGGATGCCGTCGTCGTCGGGAGCCTGCTGATCACCCTGATGCGGCACACGGACCGCGTGGCCATGGCCTGCCAGGCCCAGCTGGTCAACGTGATCGCGCCGATCGCCACCGAGTCCGGTGGGCCGGCGTGGCGGCAGACGATCTTTCACCCGTTCGCGCTCACGGCCCGGCATGCCCGCGGCACCGTCCTGCGGCCCGCGGTCCGAAGCGACACCGTGGACACCCCCGCTTTCGGACGCGTCGACCAGCTCCTCGTCACCGCAACCCTGGACGAGGACAACGGGGACCTCGTGGTGTTCGTCGTGAACCGGTCCCGCACCGAGGAGTGCGAGCTCACCCTCGACCTCGTCGGCCTCACCGGCGCCCCCGCTGGCGGCCACGCGGCATACCGGCTCATCGAGCACCTCGTGCTCCACGACGACGACCCCTCGGCTCGCAACACCCGTGACGAACCGGAGCGGGTCGTCCCACAACCCGGCAACGCCGACCTAGACGGCGCCACGTTGCGCGCCGTCCTTCCCCCCATCTCCTGGCACTGCATCCGTCTCACCGAAGGGAAATCCCGATGAACACCAGCACCCCGAGCCCCAGCATGACGCGACCAGAGGTCACGAGGCGAACCGTGCTCACCGGTGTCCTCGGCGCCGGTGCCGCGTTCGGCCTCTCGGCCTGTGGCGGCGGGTCGAGCAACGTCCCCGGGAGGTCTTCCTCAGCGGCCGGGGCGGGCGGAGCGACCGGGTACTCCGGCCCCAAGGTGACGCTCCAGTTCTGGAACGGGTTCACCGGCGGCGACGGACCGTACATGAAGCGCCTCGTCGACCAGTTCAACAGCGAGCACCCCAACATCGCCGTGACGATGAACACCATGCAGTGGGCCGATTACTACGCCAAGCTGCCCGCTGCCGTGACCGCCGGGAAGGGGCCGGAGATCGGCATCATGCACGTGGACTCGGTTGCCACCAACGCCGCGCGGCGCGTGATCCAGCCGCTCGACGACGTGGCCAAGGCACTCAAGCTGAACGAGAGCGACTTCGCGCCAGTGCCGTGGAAGGCCGGCATCTACCAGGACCAGCGCTACGCCATTCCGCTTGACGTCCACCCGCTGGGCTTCTTCTACAACAAGACAGTCATGGAGAAGGGTGGACTCGACCCCGAGAAGCCGCCGATGACCGCGGACGAGTACGCCAGTGCCTTGGACACGTTGAAGGGCAAAGGAATCCAAGGCCACTGGGCCAGTCCGTTCCCGTTCACCGGTGGGCTGTCGGTGCAGTCCCTCATCTACCAGTTCGGCGGCAGCCTGTTCAACGAGGACGGCACCGAGGTGCTGTGGGCCGACGAGCCGGGAGTCAAGGCGCTGAGCTGGTTCGCCGACCTGGTGAAGAACGGGCACTCGCCGGCCAAGATCGCCCAGGATGGAGACATCGTCGCGCTCCAGAACGGCAAGACCGCCTTCAACTGGAACGGGATCTGGACCATCAACACCCTGCGTGAGAAGACCGGTCTCGAGTGGGGTGTGGCGCCCCTGCCCGACATCGGCGGCACCAAGGCGGCATGGGCAGGCTCCCACCAGTTCGTGCTGCCGACGCTGAAGACACCCGACGAGAACAAGTCGACGGCGGCGCGCGTGTTCCTCAACTGGATCAGCACCAAGAGCCTGGAGTGGGCGAAGGGCGGCCAGGTGCCGGCCCGCAACAGCGTTCGCGAGTCCGCCGAGTTCAAGGCGCTCAAGGAGCAGGCGACCCTGGCCACGCAGATCGATGACCTGCACTTCCCCCCAGCCGTGGCCGGCATTGGCGACGCGATGCCCGAGTTCGACAAGGCGCTCAACCTGGCCGTCCTCGGCACCAAGGACCCGAAGGCTGCCCTGTCCGAGGCCGCCGGGAGGGCCACCAAGATCCTGGAGGCGAACAAGAAGAAGTACGGCTGAGCCATGGCCACGATCACCGCCAACGCCCCGGCGGCGGCGCCACCCACTGGTCGCCGCCGGGGGAGCCGCTCGCGCATCCACGGTTCACCCTGGACCGGCTACCTCTTCCTGGCGCCGTTCCTCGTCCTGTTCATCTCCTTCGTGGCGGTGCCCGCGGCCTTCGGGATCTGGATCTCGCTGCACGACTGGGACTTCCTCCTGCCGGGGAAGCCGTTCGTGGGGTTGCAGAACTACCGCGACCTCGTGGACAGCAGCTCGGTTCAGTTCGAGGCGTTCTGGAACAGCATGCGTGCGACCGCCATCTTCGTGGTCGCGAGCGTCCCGTTCCTCGTGGTCCTGCCGCTCCTCCTGGCGTTGCTGCTCAACCGCCGCTTCCCGGGGCGCACGTTCTTCCGGGCGATCTTCTTCGCTCCGTTCGTCCTCGGGGTCGCGGTCGTCGGCCTGATGTGGTCCTACCTCCTCGACCCGCAGTTCGGCCTGGTCAACGGGCTGCTGGGCGCGCTGGGGCTGCCTGACGACACTCCGTGGACAACCTCGCAGCCCTGGGCGTGGGTGTCCCTGCTGGGTGTCACGGTGTGGTGGACCATTGGCTTCAACGCGGTCATCTACCTCGCCGGCCTGGCCGACATCCCGGCGGAGCACTACGAGGCTGCGGACCTCGACGGCGCCAACGGCTGGCAACGGCTCCGCTTCATCACGCTGCCTGCTCTGCGCCCCGTCCTCGTCTTCGTCATCGTGACGACGATCCTGGCCAGCGCCAACATGTTCGGTCAGAGCTACATCATGACGGGCGGTGGGCCCGGTGACTCCACGCGAACGGCGATCATGGAGATTGCCGAACGAGGGCTCTCGCAGTACCGCATGGGTCAGGCGTCGGCCATGAGCTATGTGCTCGCCGTCTTCCTCTGCCTCGTGTCGCTGATCAACTTCTGGGCTCTGCGGGAGCGGAAGTGAAGCGCCGGAACGGGCCACTCTTCTGGCTGTCCATGGGGTTGCTCAGCGTCGTCTTCGTGGGCCCGCTTGCCCTCATCGCGTTGACCTCGGTCAAGTCGCAGGGGGAGTCCAGGACGGTGCCCCCGACCTGGCTCCCGAGCGAGCCGACACTGCGTGCCTACGACGTGCTGTTCTTCCAGGACTCGGCCAACCCGGTGCTGCGCTGGTTCGCGAACTCGATCGTCGCGGCGACGGCGCACTCAGTGCTGGTGCTCGTGGTGTGCTCGATGGCCGGCTACGCGCTGGCTCGACTGGAGTTCCCGTTCAAGCGAGTTGTGTTCGGGCTGATCATCGGCACCCTGTTCCTGCCGGGGTTCATCTTTCTCATGCCCAACTTCATCATCCTCGACCGGATCGGGTGGTTGGACCAGATCTGGGCCATCGTGGTCCCCGGCGCGGCGGGCGCCTTCGGCGTCTTCTTCATGCGGCAGTTCTTCCTCGGCCTGCCCAGGGAGCTCGAGGAGAGTGCGCAGCTTGACGGCGCGGGTCCGTTCCGGACCTTCCGCTCGATCGTTCTGCCCAACGCCAAACCGGCGCTGGTCACCCTCGGGGTGCTGAGCTTCCTGGCCAACTGGAACGACTTCATCTGGCCGATCTACGTGTTGTTCTCGCCCGAGCGCCTCACGTTGCCGGCTGGCCTCAGCCGGCTCCAAGGTGCCTACACGATCGACTACCCGGTCGTGATGGCTGGCGCCATGCTGGCCGCCGTTCCGGTGCTGGCGATCTACGTCTTCGTCCAGCGTTACGTCATCGAGGGCGTCGCCAGCAGTGGCGTCAAGGGCTGAACCCCCAGTCAGGAGAACCAGTGTCGCCGCTCCACCGTCCCAACGTCGCCTTCGCCGTTGCACTCGCGGGAGTGCTCGTCGTCACCGCCTGCCAGCAGTCCTCCCCGGGTGGCAGGTCGGGCTCGACGACGACCACCGAAGCGCAACCGGCGTCCGGTTTCACGAACCCGGTCTGGGGTTCGAACTTCCCCGACCCACAGATCGTGAAGGGCCCGGGCGGATATGTCGCCATGGCCACCAACGGCAACGGGATGAACGTCCAGACCCTGACCAGCGACGACCTGGTCGATTGGACGCAGGGTCAGGATGCGTTGCCGGAGCTGCCGGCGTGGACCTCGCCGGGCAAGGTCTGGGCTCCTGAGGCGGCGCGCATCGCTGACCGGTGGGTCATGTACTACACGACCAAGGCCCCCGACCCCGAGATCCAGTGCATCGGCGTCGCCGTGGCCGCGCAGCCCGAGGGGCCGTACCGCGACACCAGCGCTGGGCCGTTGGTGTGCGAGGAGGAGCAGGGCGGTTCGATCGACGCCTCACCGTTCGTCGCGAAGGACGGCAGGGCCTACCTCTACTGGAAGAACGACGGCAACGCGATCGGTGTCGACACGTGGATCTCGGTGCAACAGCTCGGCCCCGACGGCACCACGCTGGTCGGCCGGCCGCAGCGACTGCTCAAGCAGGACCAGCCCTGGGAGGGGCAGCTCGTCGAGGCGCCGAGCCTGTGGGAGCGCGACGGGGTCGTCCACCTCTTCTACTCCGCCAACGACTACGGGTCTGACCGGTATGCCGTGGGGCACGCGACCGCTCCATCGCCCCTGGGACCCTTCACCAAGGAGCCGGAACCAGTGCTCGTCAGTAGTGAGGTCGCGGCGGGACCGGGGCACAACTCCTTGGTGGAGAAGGACGGACGGCTCTGGATGGTCTACCACGCGTGGGCGCCGGATGCCGTCGGGTCCGAGGTGCCCGGGCGAACCATGTGGCTCAGCGAGGTGACCTTCGACGGCGCGAAGGTCAGGGTCCAGCCACCGACGACGAACGTCGACACCAGACCGTGACGTGCGGGTCGTCGCGAGCCTCACCGGCAATGCCGCGGCGTGGGCGTGGCTCTCAGTGGCGAGGCTCGTGGGGCACCAGGGGCAGGGCCGCGGCGGCGAACACGGCCGCGGAGGCGAACGTCACGGCATACCCCCGACTGGCGACGAGCGCGCCGGCGACGGGCGGCACACAGGCCGCGGCGAGGAACTGTCCGGTGTTCTGGATGCCGAGGGCGCGACCCGACCAGTAGGGGCCCGCGCGCTCGGCAACCGCCGTGAAGGCAAGGCCGTTGTCGGCGACGGTTGCCCCGGTCGCGACTACGAGCAGCGCCACGGCGAACGGGGAGCCGACCGCAGCCGCGGCACCCAACGCCAGCATGGTCACCACCACGGTGAGGGCGACCCATCGCAGCGGACGCATCCGGCTGCCCACCCGGTCCGAGAGCCAGCCGGCCCCGATCCGACCGAGGGCGCCCCCGACCTGAGCCACGGCGACGAGCGTGCCGGCGGCGCCGGGACTCCAGCCCCGCTCGGTGACGAGCCACGCGAGGGCATAGGTCCACACGAGGAACTGGGGCACAACCAGGAGCACCGACACCACGTGCACTCGAGCCAGGAACCGTTCTGCCACATAGGGATTCGCCGTGTGGCTGCTTGTGCGCTCCGGCCGGGGCGGGTCGATGACCAGGAGCGCGGTGGCGACCAGTGCGAGCGCGGCGACAACGGCCGGGATGACGAGGGCGACGCGCACTCCAGCACGGTCGGCGGTGACGGCGAGCGTCACCGCGGCAACACCCACACCGAGGGGCTGGGCCATCTGCCGGATGCCCATCGCCGTCCCGCGCCGGTGGGCCGGGAACCAGCCCACGACGACGCGTCCGCTCGCGGCGTTCGCCGACGAGGCACAGGCGCCGGCGAGGACGAGCCACACGAACCACCACGTGGGCGAGTCACCCAGCGCGGCCACGGCCCCCGCCACCGTGGTGCCCAGCAGCCCCGTGACGAGCGCGAACCGCTCACCGCGCCGGTCGACCACCACGCCCCACGCCACGAGGGTGAGCAGGACGCCGATCATGGGCGCCGCGGCCACGAGCCCCGCAAGTGGCAGCGAGAGGCCCTCGCGCCGGTGCAGCACCGGGATGAGGAAGGCCGGGCCGTGCACCACGACCGCCGACGCGGCCTGCGCGGTGGTGCTCACCGCGAGCATCAGCCATCGACGGGTGGTGCCCACCGCGGGCGTCGTGCCGGTCACCCGGCCAGTCAAGCCCGCACGAGTGGGGTATGCCGCGATGTCTCACCTCGTGGCAGGCGCCCGTGGGCGCGGTGTCGGTGGGGCGGCATACCGTAGGAGCATGCGTCCCACGACTGACCTGCAGCGCACGGTGGCCCCGTTCGAGGTCGTCTCCGAGTACTCGCCTGCCGGCGACCAGCCGACCGCCATCGCCGAGCTGACCAAGCGCATCAACGCGGGGGAGAAGGACACCGTCCTGCTGGGCGCCACGGGCACCGGCAAGTCCGCGACGACCGCCTGGCTGATCGAGCAGGTGCAGCGCCCCACGCTGGTCATGGCGCCGAACAAGACGCTCGCCGCCCAGCTCGCCAACGAGTTCCGCGAGCTGCTGCCCAACAACGCCGTCGAGTACTTCGTCAGCTACTACGACTACTACCAGCCCGAGGCGTACATCCCGCAGACGGACACCTACATCGAGAAGGACTCCTCGATCAACGACGAGGTCGAGCGGCTGCGGCACAGCGCCACGAACTCGCTGCTGACCCGGCGTGACGTCGTCGTGGTCGCCTCGGTGTCGTGCATCTACGGCCTGGGCACACCGCAGGAGTACGTCGACCGGATGGCGCGGCTCAAGGTCGGCGACGTCGTCGACCGTGACGAGCTGCTGCGCCGGTTCGTGCAGATGCAGTACACCCGCAACGACCTGGCGTTCACGCGCGGCACGTTCCGCGTCAGGGGCGACACGGTCGAGATCATCCCGGTCTACGAGGAGCTGGCGGTCCGGATCGAGTTCTTCGGCGACGAGATCGAGCGCATCTACACGCTCCACCCCGTCAGCGGCGAGGTGATCCACGAAGAGCAGGAGATGTACGTCTTCCCGGCCACCCACTACGTCGCCGGCCCCGAGCGGATGGAACGCGCGATCAAGGGCATCGAGCTCGAGCTCGCCGACCGGCTGTCCGAGCTGGAGAAGCAGAACAAGCTGCTCGAGGCGCAGCGCCTGCGGATGCGCACCACCTACGACATCGAGATGATGCGCCAGGTCGGGTCGTGCTCCGGCATCGAGAACTACTCCATGCACATCGACGGCCGTGCCCGCGGCACCGCGCCGAACACACTGCTCGACTACTTCCCCGAGGACTTCCTGCTCGTCATCGACGAGTCGCACGTGACGGTGCCGCAGATCGGCGCCATGTACGAGGGCGACATGTCGCGCAAGCGGATGCTCGTCGACCACGGCTTCCGGCTCCCGTCCGCCATGGACAACCGGCCGCTGAAGTGGGAGGAGTTCCTCGACCGCATCGGCCAGACCGTCTACCTGTCGGCGACGCCCGGCCCCTACGAGCTGGCGCAGAGCGACGGTGTCGTCGAGCAGATCATCCGACCCACGGGCCTCATCGACCCCGAGGTCGTGCTCAAGCCCACCAAGGGCCAGATCGACGACCTGCTCCACGAGATCGGCGAACGCACCAAGAAGAACGAGCGCGTCCTCGTCACCACCCTCACCAAGAAGATGGCCGAGGACCTCACCGACTACCTCCTCGACAAGGGGGTGCGGGTCCGCTACCTGCACAGCGAGGTCGACACCCTGCGACGGGTCGAGCTGCTGCGCGAGCTGCGGATGGGTGAGTACGACGTGCTCGTCGGCATCAACCTCCTGCGCGAGGGCCTCGACCTGCCCGAGGTGTCGCTGGTGAGCATCCTCGACGCCGACAAGGAGGGCTTCCTGCGGTCGGCCCGCTCGCTCATCCAGACCATCGGCCGCGCGGCCCGCAACGTGTCCGGCCAGGTGCACATGTATGCCGACGAGGTCACCCCCTCGATGCGCGAGGCCATCGACGAGACGCAGCGCCGGCGCGAGAAGCAGATCGCCTACAACAAGGAGGCGGGCGTCGACCCGCAGCCGCTGCGCAAGAAGATCGCCGACATCACCGACCTCATCCAGCGCGAGGACGCCGACACCGAGGCGCTCATCGGCTCCGGTCGCGCGCAGTCCCGCGGCAAGGGCGGGCAGCGCGGCGGACGCGGGACCGTGCAGGCCGACGCCGGGGTGGCCAGCGACCGGCTCCGCGAGATGCCGGCCAACGACCTCGCCAACCTCATCCAGGAGCTCTCGACCCAGATGCACCAGGCAGCGGCCGAGCTGCACTTCGAGCTGGCCGCCCGCCTGCGCGACGAGATCGGCGACCTCAAGAAGGAGCTGCGGCAGATGTCCGCAGCCACCCAGTGACCCCGAGTTGATCGACGACCCCGAGTTGATCGAAGCGGCAGCGCGTGTAGGGTTTCCTCGTTCATCGGAGGGGAGTATCCCCACGCGGTGTCCTCGTCATCACGGTCGGCAACTTCCGGCCCGGGGAACCGGTCCGCCAAGTCCTGGGCGGGAGAGACCTCCGGCCACCTCGTCGTGACCGGAGGACCACGTCTTGACCGCTCTCACCGCCACCACGGCCACCTCGATGGAGGTCGCGCCGTGGGTCTGGTACCTCACCATCGGCCTGATGGCCGCGGTGCTCCTGTTCGACGTCGTCATCATCGCCCGGCGGCCGCACGTGCCCTCCACCAAGGAGGTGTCGGTCGCGCTCATCGGCTACGTCGGCGCGGCCCTGCTGTTCGGGCTCGGTGTCTGGTACTTCACGTACGAGCAGGCCGGGGCCAAGTTCATGGCCGAGTACTACGCGGGCTGGCTGACCGAGTACTCGCTGTCGATCGACAACCTGTTCATCTTCCTGCTGATCATGGCGCGGTTCGGCGTCCCGGCGAAGCTGCAGCAGACGGCCCTGCTCATCGGCATCATCATCGCCATCGTGCTGCGCGGCATCTTCATCGCCGTCGGCGCGGCCGCGATCAACCGGTTCTCGTGGGTCTTCTACATCTTCGGCGCGTTCCTCGTCTACACCGCGATCCAGCTCGTCCGCGAGGGGCAGAGTGACGACGACGAGTACGAGGAGAACCGGTTCATGCGGTTCGTCGAACGCAGGTTCCCGGCGACGAACCAGTACCACGGGGCCAAGCTGTTCATCCGTGAGAACGGCAAGAAGCTCGCCACCCCGATGTTCATCGTCATCATGGCGCTCGGCACCACCGACCTGCTGTTCGCGCTCGACTCGATTCCCGCGATCTACGGCCTGACCCGCGAGCCCTACCTGGTGCTGACCGCGAACCTGTTCGCGCTCATGGGTCTGCGCCAGCTGTACTTCCTCATCGGTGGCCTGCTCAAGCGCCTCGTCTACCTCACGATCGGCTTGTCGGTCCTGCTGGCCTTCATCGGCGTGAAGCTGATCCTGCACGCCATGCACGAGAACGAGCTGCCGTTCATCAACGGTGGCGAGAAGATCTCCTGGGCCCCGGACATCCCGATCTGGCTGTCGCTGTCCGCCATTGTCGTGATCCTCGGCGTGACCACGATCGCCAGCCTCATCAAGTCGTCGCACGACGCGAAGCGGGTCGGCTCAGCCTCCTGACTCGGCCGGGTCACGCTGCTGGCCGGCGCCCATGACCAGGGCGCTGGCCAGCACGACCAGGCCCATGCCGACCAGCTGCGCGACGTGCAGGCGCTGACCGAGGACCAGCAGACCGGCCAGCGCCGCGGCGACGGGCTCGATGCTGAGCAGGATGCCGAACACCCGTGGGCTCAGGTGACGCAGTGCCGCGAGCTCGAGGGAGTAGGGGAGCACTGAGGAGAGCACGGCGATCCCGAGCCCCTTGGCGACGTCGCCGGGCTCCCACTGGGGCGCGGAGCCGAGCCCGAACGGGAGCACCAGGACGAGAGCCACCACCATGGCCAGCGCCAGCCCGTCCAGGCTGGCGAACTCCCGGCCGACCTGTCGGCTGGCGAGGATGTATGCCGCCCAGCAGGCGCCGGCGACCGCGGCCAGTCCCAGCCCGGTCCACTTCAGGTCCGCCACCGGGGTCTGCAGGGCCTCGGAGATGAGGACCACCCCGGCCGCGGCAGCCGCCACGGCGGCGAGGTCGCGCAGCCGGCGCGACAGCACCGTGGCGAGGGTGAGCGGACCCAGGAACTCGATGGTCACTGCGACCCCGATGGGCAGGTGTGCGAGGGAGGCGTAGAACGCGAGGTTCATGAGCCCGAGGGCTGCGCCGAAGGCGAGGACCATCAGCCAGGCCTGCCGGGACCGCCCGCGCAGCCGTGGGCGCGCCACCGCCACCAGGATCACGGTGGCGAACAGCAGCCGCAGCAGGACCGAGCCGCCGGCGCCGATGCGGGGGACCAGCGTGGCGGCCAGGGCGCCACCGAACTGGACCGACACGATGGCCGTCAGCACCAGCACCAGGGGCGGTACTCGTGGGCGGCTCGGGGTCACGTGCGGACTCTAGTGACCCGGCGGGTGCTCACCAGCCGCGGTCTCGCCACTCCTGCAGGTGCGGGCGCTCGGCACCCAGCGTGGTCGGCGCGCCGTGGCCCGGCCACACGACCGTGTCGTCGTCGAAGACGTCGAATACCCGGGTGCTGACGTCCTCGATGAGCGAGTCGAAGGACTGCCCGGGGTTCTTGGTGTTGCCGACACCTCCGGGGAACAGCGAGTCGCCGGTGAAGAGCTGCACCGGTCCGTCCGGGTCGCGGTAGGCCAGCGCGATGGACCCGGGGGTGTGGCCCCGGAGGTGGATCACCTCCAGCGGCACGTCACCGACGGTCACCACGTCGCCGTGGGCGAGCGCGCGGTCGGGAGGCAGCGGCATACCCTCGGCGTCGTCGGCCCCGCAGACGGTCACCGCCCCGGTCGCGGCGACCACGTCCGGGAGGGCGCGGTGGTGGTCCCAGTGCTGGTGGGTGGTGGCCACGGTCCGCAGCCGGCCACCCGCCGCGGTGACCAGGTCCAGGAGCCGTTCGGTTTCGGCGGCGGCGTCGATGAGGAGCAGGTCGCCGGTGGCCCGATCGCGCAGCAGGTAGGCGTTGTTGTCCATTTCTGAGACGGACACCCTCCACATGCTGAGAAGGTTCCAGTCGTTCGACGTGACCTGGGCAACGGAATCGGAGTCGTGAGGTGCACTCATACGCCCCATTCTGTCGTCAGGGCACGCAACCGAGCGATATCAGCGAAATCGCCTAGTCCCGATGAACTATTGCTGCTCGGGCATTCGACGTCCTACTTTTGTCCAGACGCGAAAAGCCTGACGGGGCCGCACAGGGGGTGCGGGCGGGCCTTCGCTGTTGTGTGAGGGAAGAGTTGAATAGATGTCTGCTGCAATTGACGACGTCCAGCGACGGGTTGCTGGACGTGAGATTGACACCGTTCGCGCGCTGCTGCACGACCTGCGACAGCCGTTGGCGGCCATCCTGCTGATGGCAGGGGCCGAAGGCGGCGACGACCGTCGCAAGCTCGACGTGATCGCCGGACAGGCCCAGTGGCTGTCCGACGTGGTCGAGACCAGCCTGAGCGAGGCCGCGACCGACGAGGTCGTGCCCACCGACGTGGAGCGCATCGTGCGCGAAGGCGTCGACCGGGCGGCCGCGACGACGGGCTGCCGCTTCACCGTCGACGTCGTCGGTGCACGGCGGGCCTGGGCCCGGCCCGTGGCGCTCAGCCGCGCCCTGGCCTGCGTGCTCGACAACGCGGTGCGCGCCGCCGGCGAGTCCGGCGCGGTCACCGTGACCGTCGTCGAGGACTCGACGGGGACCCATGTCCGCGTTGCCGACACCGGCCCCGGCTTCGGACGCATCGCGTCGCGAACCTCCTTGGGGCTCACCACGACCCGCGCGATGGTGGCGGCGTGCCAGGGCACGTTCGACATCCGTGACGGTCGCGATGGTGGCGCCGTGGCAGACATCTGCCTCGGCACCGTCGGCCTCGAGGCGGTGGCCTCGTGAAGATCGTCGTGTGTGACGACCACCTGCTCCTGCTGGAGGCGCTCGGTCTCGCGCTGGCCTCCAAGGGCCACGAGGTCGTGGCCCTCGCGAGCACGCCGGAGGAGGGTGTCGCGGCCGTGGCCGAGCACCACCCCGACGTGTGCCTGCTCGACGTGAACTTCCCCGGCGGGACGTCCATCACCGCGATCCACCAGATCCGTGAGGCGTCGCCGCAGACCAAGGTCGTGATGCTGTCGGCGGAAGCCGACCACGGCATCGTGGGGCGGTCCATCGCCGAGGGTGCGGCCGGCTACGTCGGCAAGGAGAAGCCGATCGTGGAGATCGTCGAGATGCTCGACCGCGCGGTGCGTGGTCAGCTCGCGGTCGAGCCCTCGCTGCTGCAGCGCGCCCTGCGCCCGCAGAAGTCGGCTGCCGAGGACCCGTTGTGGTCGCTGCAGTTCCTGACCGACCGCGAGTGGCAGGTGATGCGCTGCATCATGGACGGCCAGACCACCGAGGAGATGGCCACGACGCTGGGCGTCCAGCGCAGCACCGCCCGCACCCACGTGCAGAACCTGCTGACCAAGCTGGGCGTGCACTCGCGGCTGCAGGCGGCGGCGCTCATCTCGGCCCACGGCACGCCGGAGACGTGGCCGGCGCACCTGCGCTGACCGCCGTGGTGGTGCCGGGCATGGCGTCACCCCTTTGACGTAGTCATTTCTCCAGCGCCGGGCGGTGTCCGATTCGTCCTGCGCACGGGAAGGTGGCGCCATGCCCCCGCACATTCGCGTGGCCGTCGTTGACGACCACGAGGTGTTTCTCGACGCGCTCGCCCTGTGCCTGCGCGAGCAGCCGGACATCGACGTGGTCGCCACCGCGACCAGCGTCCGGACCGCACTTCGCGTCGTCGACGACACCGCCTTCGACGTCCTGCTGCTCGACCTCGACCTGGCCGGGGAGGACGGGTTGGTGGTGGCGCGCCAGGCGCTGGCCCGCAACGACCAGACCGGCGTCCTGGTGACGACCGGCTCCGATGGCGCCCAGCAGCGCATCGTCGAGGCCGTGCAGCTCGGCGTGCGCGGGTGGATGACCAAGACCGTCACCGCCGGTGAGCTGCTCGAGGCGCTACGCGGCGTCGCCCGCGGCGAGACGCACATCCCGGCCGAGCTGCTCACCGGTGTCCTCATGTCCCTGTCCCAGCGGCCGCACGCCGCGGCGGAGCACGTCGAGGGCATCGACGACCTGACCAGCCGTGAGCTGGAGGTGCTCGGATGCCTGGTCGACGGCATGAGCCGGGCCGCCATCGGCGAGCTGCTGCACGTGTCACCCAACACGGTGCGCACCCACGTCCAGAGCATCCTGCACAAGCTCAAGGTGCACTCGGCCCTGGCCGCCGTGGCCGTGGCCCGGCGTGCCGGCGTGACCGGCTCGGCGAGCCTGACCACCAACTCCGCCTGAGTCGCCGCGCCGGTCCGCGCTGGTCCGCGCTGGTCCGCGCCGGCGGGCCCGCCCGGCGTCAGGCGATGACGTCGCGCGTCTCCTCGCGCTCGGGCGTCCCGCTGTCGCCCGACGCGGAGCGGGTCGCCTGGGCCAGCGCATGGGCGGCACCGATGAACGCCAGGTGCGAGAAGGCCTGCGGGTAGTTGCCGACCATCCGCCTGCCCACCGGGTCGTACTCCTCGGAGATGAGGCCGACGTCGTTGAACAACGCCACCAACCGGTCCATCAGCTCGGTGGCCTTGTCGACCTGTCCGCTCGCGGCATACGCACTGACGAGCCACCACGAGCAGGCGAGGAACGGGTGCTCGGCGCCAGACAACCCGTCGACGCCCGTCTCGGTGCGGTAGCGCAGGAGGAGCCCGTCCTGCATGAGGTCCTCCTCGATGGCCGCGATGGTGCCGAGCACCATCGGGTCGTCACCGGGCAGGAAGCCCACGGACGGGATCACGAGCAGCGACGCGTCCACCTCGGTCGTCTCGTAGTGCTGGGTGAAGCTGTTCCGCTCGGTGTTGAAGCCCTTCTCCAGGATCTCGGCGCGCACCCGGTCACGCAGGTCCCGCCACTTCTCGACCGGCCCCTCCAGCCCGAAGTCCTCGACGCCCTTGACCGCCCGGTCGAAGGCCGCCCACACCATGACCCGCGAGTGGGTGAAGTGCCGCAGGGGTCCGCGGATCTCCCAGAGGCCGTTGTCGGGCTGGTCCCAGTGCCTGGCCAGGTCGTCGACGAGTGCCCGTTGCACGGCCCAGCCGCGGTAGGACACCTCCAGGCCCTGGCGGCGCGCGATGTCCATCGCCACCATCACCTCGCCGAGCACGTCGGACTGACGCTGGTCGACGGCGCCGTTGCCGATGCGCACGGGACGGGAGTCGGCGTAGCCCCGCAGGTGGTCGAGCGTGATCTCCGGCAGCCGCCGGGACCCGTTGATGGTGTACATGATCTGCAGGTCCTGCGGGTCACCGGCGACGGCGCGGATGAGCCAGTTGCGCCAGCCACGGGCCTCGTCGACGTAGCCGGACAGCAGCAACGCCTCGAGGGTCAGGGACGCGTCGCGCAGCCAGCAGTACCGGTAGTCCCAGTTGCGCTCGCCGCCGAAGTCCTCGGGCAGGCTCGTGGTCGGCGCGGCCACGATGCCGCCGTACCGGCTGTGCGTCATGGCCCGCAGGGTCAGCAGCGAGCGGGTCACGAGGTCGCGGTAGGGCCCGTCGTAGGTGCAGCCCTGCGTCCACGCGTTCTCGTAGCGGATGGTCTCCGCGATGCGGGAGTCGATGTCCAGCGGCGGCGGAACCGGCTCGTACGACGGTGACCAGGTCAGGGAGAACGTGAGGACCTCCCCGGCACCCACCTCGAACTCGTCGACGTGGTGCCCGTCCTCGGGGTGGGGGAGCCGGGTGCCGCGCAGCACCAGCATGTCCGGGCCGGCCACGGCCACGATGACGTCGCTGTCGACGCGGTGACCGGGGTCGTGCGACACCCACGGACGCACCTGCCCGTAGTCGAACCGCACCACCCACTCGTGCCTCATCCGCACCGTGCCGCGCAGGCCCCTGACGCTGCGGACGATGTCCGCGCGTCCGTCACCGGTCGGCATGACGTCGGTGACCACGACCACGCCGTCGTCGGTCTCGTGCGTCGTCTCGAGCACGAACGAGTTGTCGACGTAGCGCCTCGTGGTGCGGGCCGGACCGGCCGGTCCGAGCAGCCACCGACCGTTGTCGCGGGTGCCGAGCAGGGCGGCGAAGCACGCGGGGGAGTCGAAGTGCGGCAGGCACAGCCAGTCGATCGAGCCGGCCCTGCTCACCAGGGCCGCGGTCTCGGTGTCGCCGAGCAGGGCATAGTCCTCGATGGGGGTCGTCGTCTGGTCCGCCATGTCGGGAGCGTATGCCGCGTGGCGGGCCTCCCGCACGGAGGCGCGGCATGCGTTGTCGGTGCCGACACCTACGATGGAAACCGTGACTTCAGCCCTGCCCGCACGCCGCCCCATGCACGACCAGCTGATCGTCCGTGGTGCGCGCGAGCACAACCTCCGTGACATCTCCGTCGAGCTGCCCCGCGACTCGATGATCGTGTTCACCGGGCTCTCCGGGTCGGGCAAGTCGTCGCTGGCGTTCGACACGATCTTCGCCGAGGGGCAGCGGCGCTACGTCGAGTCCCTGTCGGCCTACGCGCGCCAGTTCCTCGGCCAGATGGACAAGCCCGATGTCGACTTCATCGAGGGGCTGTCGCCGGCGGTGTCGATCGACCAGAAGTCGACCAACCGCAACCCGCGCTCCACCGTCGGCACGATCACCGAGGTCTACGACTACCTGCGCCTGCTCTTCGCGCGGGCCGGTCGTCCGCACTGCCCCATCTGTGGCGCCCCCATCACCCGGCAGAGCCCGCAGCAGATCGTCGACCGGCTGCTGGAGCTGCCCGAACGCACCCGGTTCCAGGTGCTGGCCCCGGTCGTGCGGGCCCGCAAGGGCGAGTACGTCGACCTCTTCGCCGAGCTCCAGACCAAGGGCTTCTCACGGGCCCGGGTCGACGGCGAGGTGATCTCGCTGGCCGACCCGCCCAAGCTCGAGAAGCAGATCAAGCACACCATCGACGTGGTCGTCGACCGGCTCGTGGCCAAGGGCGACGACGCCGGCGCCAAGCGTCGGCTCACCGACTCGGTCGAGACCGCGCTGGGGCTGGCCGGTGGCGTCGTCGTCGTCGAGTTCGTCGACCGTGAGGCGGACGACCCGGAGCGCGAGCGGCGCTTCTCCGAGAAGATGGCCTGCCCCAACGACCACCCCATCACCATGGACGAGGTCGAGCCGCGCTCCTTCTCCTTCAACAGCCCGTTCGGCGCCTGTCCCACCTGCAGTGGCCTGGGCACCGAGCTCGAGGTGGACCCGGAGCTGCTCATCCCCGACGAGGACCTCACCCTGGCCGAGGGCGCCATCGCGCCGTGGGCGCAGGGCAGTGGGTCGGCGGAGTACTTCCAGCGGGTCATGACCGCGCTGTCCGACGACCTCAAGTTCTCCATGGACACCCCGTGGAAGGCGCTGCCCAAGCGCGCCAGGGAGGCGTTGCTGCACGGGCAGAACTACAAGGTCCACGTCCGCTACCGCAACCGGTACGGGCGCGAGCGGTCATACACGACCGGCTTCGAGGGCGTGGTGCCGTTCGTCAAGCGGCGACACGCCGAGACCGACTCCGAGTGGAGCCGGGAGCGGTACGAGGGCTACATGCGCGAGGTGCCGTGCCCGGCCTGCAACGGTGCCCGGCTCAAGCCGGAGTCGCTGGCCGTCCTCATCGGGGGCAAGTCGATCTCGGCGGTGTGTGCCCTCTCGATCGACGACACGGCCGCCTTCCTGCGCGACGTCGAGCTGACGCCGCGGGAGCGGCAGATCGCCGAACGCGTCATCAAGGAGATCGACGCCCGGCTCGGGTTCCTCCTCGACGTGGGTCTCGACTACCTCTCCCTCGACCGTCCCGCGGGGACCCTGTCCGGTGGAGAGGCACAACGCATCCGGCTCGCGACCCAGATCGGCTCCGGCCTCGTCGGCGTCCTCTACGTCCTCGACGAGCCGAGCATCGGTCTGCACCAGCGTGACAACCACCGGCTCATCGAGACGTTGACCCGGCTGCGCGACCTCGGCAACACCCTCATCGTCGTCGAGCACGACGAGGACACCATCGCCACGGCAGACTGGGTCGTCGACATCGGCCCCGGCGCGGGCGAGCACGGGGGAGAGGTCGTGTGGTCCGGCCCGGTCAAGGGCCTGCTCGAGCACGACGAGTCGATCACGGGCAAGTACCTCTCCGGCCGGCTCGACATCCCCACCCCGGAGGTCCGGCGCCCGCAGGAGACGGGTCGCGAGGTCACCGTCGTCGGTGCGCGCGAGCACAACCTGCAGGACGTCACGGTCTCGTTCCCGCTCGGCAACCTCGTGGCGGTCACGGGCGTGTCCGGGTCAGGCAAGTCGACGCTGGTCAACGACATCCTCTACAACGTCCTGGCCAACAAGCTCAACGGTGCCCGCCACGTCCCCGGCCGGCACAAGTCGGTGACCGGCCTGGCCAACCTCGACAAGGTCGTGCACGTCGACCAGAGCCCGATCGGCCGGACCCCGCGGTCCAACCCCGCCACCTACACGGGCGTGTTCGACAACATCCGCAAGCTGTTCGCGCAGACCACCGAGGCCAAGATCCGCGGCTACCAGCCCGGCCGGTTCTCGTTCAACGTCAAGGGCGGCCGCTGCGACGCCTGCTCGGGCGACGGCACCATCAAGATCGAGATGAACTTCCTGCCGGACGTCTACGTCCCGTGCGAGGTGTGCCACGGCGCGCGCTACAACCGCGAGACCCTCGAGGTGCACTTCAAGGGCAAGACCATCGCCGACGTCCTCGACATGCCGATCGAGGAGGCCGCCGAGTTCTTCGCCGCGGTGCCGGCCATCGCGCGGCACATGAAGACGCTCAACGACGTCGGCCTCGGCTACGTCCGCCTCGGCCAGCCGGCCCCCACCCTGTCCGGCGGTGAGGCCCAGCGCGTCAAGCTCGCCTCCGAGCTGCAGAAGCGCTCGACCGGACGCACCATCTACGTCCTCGACGAGCCCACGACGGGTCTGCACTTCGAGGACATCCGCAAGCTGCTGCTCGTCCTGCAGGGCCTGGTCGACAAGGGCAACACGGTCATCGTCATCGAGCACAACCTCGACGTCATCAAGAACGCCGACTGGATCGTCGACATGGGTCCCGAGGGCGGCAGCGGGGGCGGCCAGGTCATCGCCGAGGGCACACCGGAGGAGGTCGCCCGGGTTGCCGACAGCCACACCGGCCGGTTCCTGGGGCCGATCCTGCAGCGCAGTGCGCGCACGACCACGCGACCCACCGGCAAGGGCGCGACGAAGCGCACGGCCGCGGCCACGGCGACGACCAAGCGCACCGCCACCAAGGCGGCGACCAGGAAGACCGCGGCGAAGAAGACCGCCACGAAGAAGACCGCGACGAAGCGTTCGGCTCGCCAGGCCTGAGACGCGCGTGCGGGGTATGCCGGCCACCCGGCATACCCCGCACGTCTCGTGGGTGGAACGTGCCTAGACGTCGCCGCCGAGGTAGGCGGCCTTGACCGCCGGGTCGTTGGCGAGCTCCTCACCCGTGCCTTCCCGGATGATCTCGCCGGTCTCGAGGATGTAGGCGCGGTTGGCACGTTTGAGGGCCTGGGCCGCGTTCTGCTCCACGAGCAGCACCGTCGTGCCCTGCTTGTTGATCTCGGTGATGATGTCGAAGATCTGCTGGATCAGCTTCGGCGCCAGTCCCATCGACGGCTCGTCGAGCAGCAGCAGCTTGGGCGAGGCCATCAGCGCACGGCCGATCGCCAGCATCTGCTGCTCACCACCGGACATCGTGCCCGCCACCTGGGTGCGGCGTTCGGCGAGGCGGGGGAAGAGCCCGAAGACGCGGTCCAGGTCCTCCTTGACCGCCGGCGACTTGCGGTCCTTGCGCGCGTAGGCGCCCATGTCGAGGTTCTCGCTGACCGTCATGCCGACGAAGCAGCCACGACCCTCGGGGGACTGCGCGATGCCGAGGACCGGGCGCTCGTGGGCCGGCATCGTGGTGATGTCCTGCCCCTCGAAGCGGATCGTCCCCGTGCGGACCGGCCGCAGCCCGGACACGGTCTTCATCGTCGTCGTCTTGCCCGCACCGTTGGCGCCGATGAGGGTGACGACCTCGCCCTGGTCGACGGTGAACGACAGGTTGCGGATGGCCTCGATGCGCCCGTAGTTGACGCTGAGGTCCTCGACCTCAAGAAGCATTCTCATCCACTCCCAGGTAGGCGGCGATGACGGCCGGGTCGTTCTGGATCTCGGCGGGCGGGCCCTCGGCGATCTTCTTGCCGAACTCCAGCACCACGATCCGGTCGGTCACGCCCATGACGAGCTTCATGTCGTGCTCGATGAGGAGCACCGTGTAGCCCTGGTCGCGGATCGACTGGATCAGCTCCATGAGCTTGACCTTCTCGGCCGGGTTGAAGCCGGCGGCCGGTTCGTCGAGGCACAGCAGCTTCGGGTTCGTCGCGAGGGCGCGGGCGATCTCGAGCCGACGCTGGTCACCGTAGGGCAGGTTGCGCGCCAGCTCGTCGGCCCGCTTCTCCAGGCCCATGAACTTGAGCAGCTCGTAGGCGCGGTCCATGCCCTCGGACTCCTCGGCCTTGAACTTGGGCAACCGCAGCAGGGCGGTGCCCATGCCGGTGGTGTGGTGGGCGTCGGCGCCGACGAGGACGTTCTCGAGCGCGGTCATGTTGTGGAAGAGCCGGATGTTCTGGAACGTGCGCGCGATGCCCAGCTTGGTGATCTGGAACTTCTTGCGCTTGCCCAGCGGCTCGCCCATGAACCGCACGCCACCGGAGGTCGGCTGGTAGACGCCGGTCATGACGTTGAAGCAGGTCGTCTTGCCGGCGCCGTTGGGACCGATGAGGCCGAGGATCTCGCCGGTGTTGATGTGGAACGAGACCCCGTCGAGGGCGGTGACACCGCCGAAGCGCAGCGTCACGTCGTCGACCTCGAGCATCTTGCCCGGCGGGAGGTCCGCGACCTCCTCGACCGAGATGTCGACCGAGGTGTCGGGGGTGGCGTCCGCGTCGGGACGCAGGACCGTGTCGTCATCGACCCGCGTGCCCTTGTGCAGCTCGGGGTCGGGCGTCGTGGCGTCCGGTGTCGTGTCAGGCACGGGCCACTCCTTCCGCGTCGATGGTGTCTGGGGCCTGTTCGTCGGCATGCTTGGCACGCACGGTCCTTCGCGGTGGGAGCAGCCCCTGGGGACGGAAGATGGCGAGGGTCATCAGCAGGATCCCGAACATGAGGAACCGCGCGTCGGCGAGGTCCTCGCCCACGCCGGGGAGGGACCGCAGCTTCTCCGGCGCCCAGGTCAGCAGCGCCGCAGCCACGACGACACCCCACCGGTTGCCCTGACCGCCGACGACGACCATGGCGACGAACAGCACCGAGTAGAGGATGGTGAAGTTGTCAGGGTTGATGAACTGCTGCTTGGTGGCGAACAGCGCACCCGACAGGCCACCGACGGCGGCACCGGTGGCGAAGGCCAGCAGCTTGAACCGGAACGTCGGCACACCCATGAGCTCGGCGGCGTCCTCGTCCTCGCGGGTCGCCTCCCAGGCGCGGCCGACGCGCGAGTTCTGCATCCGCCAGTCGAGGAACAGCACGACGAGCACGAAGGTGAGAGCGAGCCAGTAGTAGGGCACCGAGTCGGTGACGCTGAACTTGAACGCGGTGCTCGTGTTGTCGAGGTTGATGGTGGAGACGAGACCGTTCCACTCCAGCTTCGGGATCGAGAACAGCTCGACGCTCGGCGGCGGCGGGATGTTCGAGATCCCTCGGCTGCCGTTGGTGAGGCCGTCGGCGTTGACGAGGATCAGCCGGACGATCTCACCGAAGCCGAGCGTCACGATCGCGAGGTAGTCACCCCGGACCCGCAGGGTCGGCCACCCGAGGATGAGACCGGACACCAGGGTGACGACCATGGCGAGCGGGATGCACAGCAGGAGCGGGAGCTTGGCGTGCTGCGAGCCCAGGACGCCCACGGTGTAGGCACCGATCGCGAAGAAGCCGATGTACCCGAGGTCGAGCAACCCGGCATACCCGATGACGATGTTGAGCCCGATCGCGACCAGCGCGTAGAGGGCGCACAGGAAGAGCACCGCACCGAAGTCCGACCCCGACGTGGTGAGAAACGGCGGGTTGATGATCGGCAGGAGGTAGACGAAGACGGTGAGCGCGATGGCGAACACGATCTTCGCCCAGCGGGGCAGCGCGCGGAACCGGTCCGCGACGCCGCCGAAGAAGCTGCGTACCTGGGTCATGCGCGTGCCTTTCCGAGGGACTCACCGAGCAGGCCGGTCGGGCGGAACAGCAGGATCACGACGAGGAGGGTGAACGCGACCACGTCGCGCCACTCACCGCCGAAGAGGGCCTGCCCGTAGTTCTCCGCGACACCGAGGATGAACCCGCCGAGCAGGGCGCCACGCACGTTGCCGATGCCGCCGAGGACGGCGGCGGTGAACGCCTTGACGCCGAGGAGGAAGCCGGAGTTGTACCGGACCTGGCCGACCTTGAGCAGGTACATCACGGCGGCGGCACCGGCCATGGCACCGCCGAGGACGAACGTCAGCCGGATGACCCGGTCACGGTTCACACCCATGAGCGCGGCCGCCTCGGGGTCCTGGGCGACCGCGCGGATGCCGCGGCCGAGCCGTGAACGGTTCACGAACTGGTCGAGGACGACCATCATCACGATGGCGGCACCGAGGACGATGAGGTCGATGTTCGAGACCTGGTAGTTGCCGATGTGGAAGAGCCGCACGACGTCGATCTTCAGCGGGAACGGCGAGGCCTCACGGGGGCGGCCGACGTAGTCCTGGAAGGCCGCCTCCTGCCCGAACCACTTGAACGGCTTGTCGCGCAGACCCATGGCCTCGGACAGGGCGAAGGACGCACCGATCGCGGAGATGAGCGCGATCAGGGGCGGTGAGTTGCGCTTGCGCAGGGGACGGTAGGCCACGCGCTCGAGCAGGAGCGCGACGAGCGCCGACACCGTCATGGCCGACAGGAACGCGATGAGCAGGAAGCCGGCGATGCCGACCCCGCTGGCGCTGCCGGCCCCGAGTGCCATGAGGACCCAGACGGCGGCGAACGCGCCGTACATGAAGACCTCGGAGTGGGCGAAGTTGATCAGCCGCAGCACGCCGTAGACCAGGGTGTAGCCGAGGGCGATGAGGGCGTAGATGGCGCCGTACGCCAGCCCGGTGATGGTGAGCTCCGGGAAGTGGTTGAACAGAAGGCTGAAGTCCATCGGACCTCCGTGTGAGAGGGGAACGCACGGCGTGGACGGGCAGGCCAGGCCGTTCCCGCATCCGGGTGGGAACACGCTAGCGGCCAGGACCCTGCTGGACGAGGGTCCTGGCCGCTAGGCGACTGCTACTTGATTTCCTGGTCGGGGACGATCTTGCCGTCCTGGACCTTGTAGGCCCAGACCGAGACCTCGGCCGGCTCACCCTTGTCGTCGAACTTGATCTTCTTGGTGACGCCCTGCTTGTCGTACGTCTTGATGAACTCGGTGACGTCCGCCCACTCGGTCTTGCCCGCGGCGATCGCGTCGAGGAAGACGTTGGCGGCGTCGTACGCCTCGGCCGAGTAGGTGGCCGGGTCGGTGTTGTAGGCCTTCTTGTACGCCTCGGCGAACTCCGGAGCCTTGTCCGGGGGCAGGCACGGGCAGGTGAGGATCGTGCCCTCGGAGGCCGCGCCGGCGCCCTTGATGTAGCCGTCGTCCTTGACGCCGTCAGCGGCGACGAAGGTGCCGGTGAAGCCACCGTCCTTGAGCTGCTTCACGAGCTTGCCGGCGTTGGAGTAGTAGCCGCCGTAGAAGAAGACGGTCGCGCCGGAGGCTTTGGCCTTGGTCACGGTCGCGGAGAAGTCGTCCTGCTTGCCGTCGGCCGCGGTCTGGTCCGTGCCGGCGACGAGCGAGCCGAGGTCCTTCTTGACGATGTCGGACAGGCCCTTGCCGTACTCGGAGGTGTCGTCGGAGACGAACACCTTCTGCGCCTTGAGGACGTCCTTGATGTACTTCGCCGCGGCCGGGCCCTGGGTGGCGTCGTTGCCGAGGACGCGGTGGAAGGTCTTCCAGCCGTTGTCGGCGAGCGCCGGGTTGGTGGCGGAGGCGGAGATCGTGTTGAGCCCGGCGCTGTCGAAGATCGGGTCGGCAGCCTTGGACTCACCGGAGAAGGCCGGGCCGACGATGCCGATGAGCTTCTTGTCGGTGACGGCCTTCTGGGCGAGGCCGGGCGCGATGGCCGGGTCACCCTGGGAGTCGAACGAGGTGAGCGTGACCTTGCAGTCTGCGTTCTTCTCGTTGTACTGGTTGACAGCGAGCTCGGCACCGTTCTTGATGTTGATGCCGAGGTTGGCGGCGTCACCGGTGAGTGCGCCGAAGAAGCCGATCTTGTAGTCGCAGGCCTTGCCGCCGCTGCCCGAGCCGGAGGCGTTGTCGCCACCGCTCGTGCCGCCGCAGGCACTCAGGGCGAGCGCGGCGGCCACCATCGGGACGCCGATCTTGAAGACAGAACGCAAGACTCCTCCTGAAGTCATGTGGTGCTCGCGGGCGGACCCGCGGACGCCCCGGGTTCGGGGTCTGCGAAGAATATGCCTCCTCCTGCGCGTGGGCGGCAGCGTCGACGACGTGCCGTGACCGTGTCGTTACCAAGGAGTGAGACGAGATGTGAACGACTCGGACGTCCCACGCGTATACGTCCATGACGGATCCCCCCGCGAAAGGTGAACCATGACCGCCGACAGCCAGCAGACCACCCCCGACGCCGTTCCCACCCGCCGGACCGTCCTGTGCACGGCCGGCCTCGCCGGCGCCGGCGTCATGGCCCTCGGCGCCTGTGGTGCCGCCGAGGACGCGGCCAACAGCGCGGTCTCGTCCGCCAGCGACGCCGCCTCCGGTGCGATCAAGGACGCCATCTCCGAGGCCACGATCCCCGAGGGCGGTGGCAAGGTGTTCGCCGACCAGAAGGTCGTGGTCACCCAGCCCACGGCAGGGGAGTTCAAGGCGTTCACCGCCGTGTGCACCCACCAGGGCTGCGTCGTCAGCGACGTCGCGGACGGCACCATCAACTGCGGTTGCCACGGCAGCAAGTTCGACATCACCACCGGCGCGGTCAAGGCCGGCCCGGCCAAGGAGCCCCTCCCGGAGAAGAAGGTCACCGTGGGGGCGGACGGCATCACCGTCAGCTGACGGGCTCCACGACGCAGGCGCGGTATGCCGCGGGCTCGCCCCGCGGCATACCGTCACCTCGTCTGCCCCGACCACCGCGCCTGTCATGACGTCAGGTGTGGTTCATAGAGTGGTGTCGTGGCTGACCCCGTGACCTATCGCCCCAAGCCGGGGGAGATCCCGGTCGACCCGGGTGTCTACCGGTTCCGCGACAAGAACGGGCGGGTCATCTACGTCGGCAAGGCCAAGTCGCTGCGACCGCGGCTGTCCTCCTACTTCCAGGACATCAGCGCGCTCCATCCGCGGACACGCACCATGGTCACCACCGCGGCCAGCGTCGAGTGGACCGTCGTCACGACCGAGGTCGAGGCACTCCAGCTCGAGTACTCGTGGATCAAGGAGTTCGACCCGCGGTTCAACGTCAAGTACCGCGACGACAAGTCCTACCCCTACCTCGCGGTGACGATGGGTGAGGAGTTCCCGCGGGCGCAGGTGATGCGCGGGGCCAAGCGCAAGGGGACCCGATACTTCGGGCCCTACGCGCACGCGTGGGCGATCCGCGAGACGCTCGACCTGCTGCTGCGGGTCTTCCCGATCCGCACCTGCTCCTCCGGGGTGTTCCGGCGCGCGAACCAGGTGGGGCGGCCGTGCCTGCTGGGCTACATCGACAAGTGCTCGGCGCCGTGCGTCGGACGGGTGACGCCGCAGGAGCACCGGCAGATCGCGGAGGACTTCTGCGACTTCATGGCCGGTGACACGACCCGGTTCGTCAAGCGGCTCGAGCGCGAGATGGCGGCCGCGTCGCAGTCGCTGGAGTTCGAGCAGGCGGCGCGGTTGCGGGACGACCTCGTCGCGCTCGGCAAGGCGCTGGAGAAGTCGGCCATCGTGCTGGGTGACGGCACCGACGCCGACGTGTTCGCCCTCGCCGAGGACGGGCTCGAGGTGGCCGTGCAGGTGTTCCACGTGCGCGGCGGCCGGGTCCGCGGGCAGCGCGGCTGGGTGGCCGAGATGGACGCCGAGTCGGTGCCCGAGGTGGTCGGGCACCTGTTGCAGCAGGTCTACGGCGGTGAGACCGGTGACGGGGTGCCGCGCGAGGTGCTGGTGCCCGTGCTGCCCGACGAGCCTGACGCAGTGGCCACCTGGCTGGGTTCGCTGCGCGGGTCGTCGGTGCAGCTGCGCGTGCCCCAGCGCGGCGACAAGCGCACCCTGCTGGAGACGGTGCACCGCAACGCCGAACAGTCGCTGAACCGGCACAAGCTCGCCCGCGCCGGTGACCTCACCGCCCGCAGCCAGGCCCTGCAGGAGCTGCAGGAGTCGCTCGACCTGGCGGACGCACCGCTGCGCATCGAGTGCTACGACATCAGCCACATCCAGGGGTCACAGGTCGTCGGGTCGATGGTGGTGTTCGAGGACGGCCTGGTGCGCAAGTCCGAGTACCGGCGGTTCGTCATCAAGGGCGAGCAGGTCGACGACACCGCCGCCATGGACGAGGTGCTGACCCGGCGCTTCCAGCGCTACCTCGAGGAGCGTGACCAGTCCTCGGACGTCGAGCTCGGACCCGACCCCGAGGCGGGACCGGAGCGGATCGACCCCGACACCGGGAAGCCGAAGAAGTTCGCCTACCCACCCAACCTCGTCGTCGTCGACGGCGGCCTGCCGCAGGTGAACGCGGCCCAGGCGGCGCTGGACCGCATGGGCATCGACGACATCGCCGTCGTCGGCCTCGCCAAGCGGCTCGAGGAGGTGTGGCTGCCGGGGCAGGACTACCCGGTGATCCTGCCCCGGACCAGCGAGGGGCTGTACCTCCTGCAGCGGGTCCGCGACGAGGCGCACCGGTTCGCCATCACCTTCCACCGCCAACGCCGCAGCAAGGCCATGACCGCGAGCGCACTCGACGGCATACCCGGTCTGGGCGAGGCGCGGCGCAAGGCGCTGCTGCGCCAGTTCGGCTCGGTCAAGAAGATCCGCGCCGCCACGGTCGAGGAGCTCCAGTCCGTGTCCGGCATCGGACCTGCGCTCGCGGCCTCGATTGCGGCAGAGTTGGCCACCGAGGCCGCACCCGCGCCAGCGGTGAACCTCATGACGGGCGAGATCCTCGACGACGAAGGGACGGGGTCGTGAACGGCGGGGACGACAGGGGTGCCGTCGACGCACCCAGGGACGCGCAGCTGGTCATCCTGACGGGGATGTCGGGCGCCGGTCGGTCGACGGCGGCGAACGTGCTCGAGGACTCCGGCTGGTACGTCATCGACAACCTGCCGCCACACCTCCTCGTGCCCCTGGTCGAGCTGGCCCGCACCGCGCCGAACCCGACCGAGCTGCCGCGGCTGGCCGCCGTCGTGGACGTGCGGGCGCGCGGGTTCTTCGCCCACCTCCAGACCGCGCTCGACGAGCTGCGTGCGGGCGGCTGGCGTCCGACGCTGGTGTTCCTCGACGCGACCGACGAGACCCTGGTGCGGCGGTTCGAGTCGGTGCGCCGCCCGCACCCGTTGCAGGGCGACGGTCGGCTGCTCGACGGCATCACCCGGGAGCGGGAGCTGCTCGCGGACCTGCGCTCGGACGCCGACGTCGTCATCGACACCTCCGGCCTCAACGTGCACCAGCTCGCCAAGAAGGTGCACCCGATCTTCAACGACACCGCCGGTCCGAAGGTGCGGATCGCGTTGATGTCGTTCGGTTTCAAGTACGGCGTGCCGCTCGATGCCGACTTCGTGCTGGACATGCGGTTCCTGCCCAACCCGTTCTGGATCCCCGAGCTGCGACCACTGACCGGGCGCGACGAGGAGGTCGCCGACTTCGTCCTGCGCCAGGAGGGCGCGTCGGAGTTCGTCGAGCGGGTCCAGGCCATGCTCGAACCGGTCATCGAGGGCTACCTGCGGGAGGGGCGGCGGTACGTCACCGTGGCCGTCGGCTGCACCGGCGGCAAGCACCGGTCGGTCGCCGTCGCCGAGGCGCTGCGCGCGAGGCTGGCCAGCGACGAGGTCGCCACGTTCGTCGTGCACCGCGACCTGGGGCAGGAATGAGGCCGGGGGCCAAGGGTGCCGGACCCGCAGTGGTGGCGCTCGGGGGCGGTCACGGCCTCGCGGCGTCGCTCGAGGCGCTCAAGCTGGTGACCGACGACATCACCGCGGTCGTGACGGTCGCCGACAACGGTGGGTCGTCGGGCCGGCTGCGTGAGGAGTTCGGGGTGCTCCCCCCGGGGGACCTGCGGATGGCCGTGTCGGCGCTGTGTGACGACACTGAATGGGGTCACATCTGGCGCGACGTGCTGCAGCACCGCTTCCAGGGCGACGGCCCACTGGCCGGCCACGCGCTCGGCAACCTGCTCATCACCACCCTGTGGGACCTGCACGAGGACCCCGTGACCGGGCTCGACCTCGTCGGGCGGCTCCTCAACGCCCGGGGGAGGGTGCTGCCCATGGCGGCGGTTCCCCTCGAGATCACCGCGCAGGTCGTGGGCCTGGACGAGGGTGACCCGGATGCGGTGACGACCGTCCGCGGACAGGTCGCGGTCGCGACGACGCGGGGCAAGGTGCGCAGCATCGCGCTCGAACCGGCCGACCCGCCCTCGGCCCCCGCGACCGTGGCCGCCGTCCGCGACGCCGACTGGGTGATCCTCGGGCCCGGGTCGTGGTTCACCTCGGTGATGCCACACCTCATGGTGCCCGGGCTGCGCGACGCGTTGCACGACACGTCCGCGCGCCGGGTGCTGACCCTCAACCTCGAGCACTCGGGGGAGACCGCGGGGTTCTCGGCCGCGACCCAGGTGGCGGTGCTGGCCGACCACGCGCCGCGACTGAGGCTCGACGTGGTCCTGGCCGACCCGTCGGCGGTCGACGACGAGGAGACCCTGCGGACGGCCGCGGCCCGGATGGGCGCCGAAGTCGTCCTGGTGCAGGTGGCGGGGCGGGGTTCGCCGGGACACCATGACTCCCTGCGGCTCGCGGCGGCGTATCGTGACGTCTTCGGGCCCGGGGGACAACGATGAGCGAAATGGCAGGATGAGCGGATGGCGATGACGGCGCGCGTCAAGGACGAGCTCAGCAGGCTCGACGTCACCAAGCCCTGTTGCCGCAAGTCCGAGGTCGCGGCCACCCTGCGGTTCGCCGGAGGTCTGCACATCGTCGGGGGGCGCATCGTCGTCGAGGCCGAGCTCGACACGGCGAACGCGGCCAGACGGCTGCGCAAGAGCATCGGCGACCTCTACGGGCACCCGTCCGAGGTCCTCGTGCTCGCCGCCGGCGGCCTGCGCAAGGGCAGCCGCTACGTCGTCCGCGTCGTGCAGGACGGTGAGGCACTCGCCCGGCAGACCGGCCTGATCGACTCACGCGGCCGACCCGTCCGCGGCCTGCCACCCAAGGTGGTCAGCGCCTCCGCCTGCGACGCCGAGGCGGCTTGGCGGGGTGCGTTCCTCGCCCACGGCTCGCTCACCGAGCCCGGCCGGTCCTCCGCGCTGGAGATCACCTGCCCCGGCCCGGAGGCCGCGCTCGCGCTCGTCGGCGCCGCCCGCCGACTGGGCATCCAGGCCAAGGCCCGCGAGGTGCGCGGTGTCGACCGTGTCGTGATCCGCGACGGTGACGCCATCGGCGCGATGCTGACCCGGCTCGGTGCGCACGAGGCCGTGCTCGCGTGGGAGGAGCGGCGGATGCGCCGCGAGGTCCGCGCGACGGCCAACCGGCTCGCCAACTTCGACGACGCCAACCTGCGCCGCTCGGCCCGGGCCGCGGTGGCCGCCGGGGCTCGCGTGCAGCGGGCGATGGAGATCCTCGGTGAGGAGATCCCCGACCACCTGCGCGAGGCCGGCCAGCTGCGGCTCGAGCACAAGCAGGCGTCGTTGGAGGAGCTGGGCCAGCTCGCCCAGCCGCCGATGACCAAGGACGCCGTGGCCGGCCGCATCCGGCGCCTGCTCGCGATGGCCGACAAGCGCGCCCAGGACCTCGGCATCCCCGGCACGGAGGCCAACCTCACGCCTGAGATGCTGGAGGCGTGAAGTCACCTCGCGGGGCCAGGGTCCGTTGATGAGCGCTCGCATCGCCGTCGTCGGCACGGGGTACGTCGGACTGTCCATGGCGGTGCTGCTCGCGCGGCACCACGACGTCGTCGCGCTCGACATCGACGAGGCCAGGGTCGAGCTGTTGCGGCAGGGCCGCAGCCCGATCCAGGACACCGAGATCGAGCGGTTCCTGGCCGAAGGCGGCCTGCGGCTGCAGGTCACGACCAACCCGGCGGAGGCCTACGACGGTGCGGACTTCGTCGTGGTCGCCACGCCGACGAACTACGACCCCGTCACCAACTACTTCGACACCACCAGCGTCGAGCAGGTCACCAAGGACGCCGTGGCCCGCGCGCCGGGCGCCACAATCGTCGTGAAGTCCACGGTGCCAGTCGGGTTCACCCGCGACCTGAGGGCTCAGGTCGGCTCGGACAACGTCGTGTTCAGCCCCGAGTTCCTCCGCGAGGGCAAGGCCCTCTGGGACAGCCTGCACCCGTCGCGCATCGTCGTGGGGGAGCGCACCGAGGCGGCTCAGCGGTTCGCGGACCTGCTGCGCGACGCCTCGGAGGAACCGGACGTGCCGGTCCTGCTCACCGACAGCACCGAGGCCGAGGCGATCAAGCTGTTCGCCAACACCTACCTCGCCATGCGCGTCGCGTTCTTCAACGAGCTCGACACCTTCGCGATCACCCACGGCCTCGACACCCGGCAGATCATCGACGGCGTCGGGCTCGACCCGCGCATCGGGCCGGGCTACAACAACCCGTCGTTCGGCTACGGCGGCTACTGCCTGCCCAAGGACACCAAGCAGCTGCTCGCCAACTACCGCGACGTGCCGCAGAGCCTCATCGAGGCCATCGTCAACGCCAACACCACCCGCAAGGACTTCATCGCCACCGACATCCTTGCTCGCAGGCCCAAGGTCGTCGGCATCCACCGGCTGATCATGAAGGCCGGCTCCGACAACTTCCGGGCCAGCAGCGTCCAGGGGATCATGAAGCGCATCAAGGCCAAGGGCGTCGACGTGGTCGTCTACGAGCCCGGTCTGGAGGGTGACTCGTTCTTCGGGTCACGCGTCATCCGCGACCTCGACGAGTTCACCACCGTGGCCGATGTCATCGTCGCCAACCGGATGGTGCCCGAGCTCGAGGGCGTCGCCGACAAGGTCTACACCCGCGACCTCTTCGGCGGCGACAGCTGAGCGAGGTGTGCCGGCGACGAGGGGCGGGAGTTACCGGCCCGTACACCGGACCGGGATGCCGTGGCGCACGTGCCAGCCGATAGGGTCGGTGCCGAGCACGCATGCCGCGACGACGCGGCATACCACCCCCTCCCGGAAGGGCCCTGAACCGTGACCGTTCGCGTTGGCATCAACGGCTTTGGCCGCATCGGCCGCAACTTCTACCGCGCCGCCCAGGCGTCCGGCGCCGACATCGAGGTGGTCGCCGTCAACGACCTCACCGACAACGCCACCCTGGCCCACCTGCTGAAGTACGACTCGATCCTCGGCCGGTTCCCCGGTGAGGTCACCTCGACCGACGAGGACATCACCGCCGACGGCAAGACGTTCAAGGCGTTCGCCGAGCGCGACCCCAACAACCTCAAGTGGGGCGACCTCGGGGTCGACGTGGTCGTGGAGTCCACCGGCATCTTCACCGACGCCGAGAAGGCCAAGGTGCACCTCGACAACGGCGCCAAGAAGGTCATCATCTCCGCCCCGGCGAAGAACGAGGACGTCACGATCGTCCTCGGCGTCAACGACGGCGACTACGACGCCGACGCGCACACGATCATCTCCAACGCGTCGTGCACGACCAACTGCCTCGGCCCGATGGCCAAGGTGCTGAACGACGAGTTCGGCATCGTCAAGGGCCTCATGACCACGATCCACGCCTACACCCAGGACCAGAACCTCCAGGACGGCCCGCACAAGGACCTGCGTCGGGCCCGCGCCGCGGCCCTGAACATCGTGCCGACCTCGACCGGTGCCGCCAAGGCCATCGGCCTGGTCCTGCCCGAGCTCAAGGGCAAGCTCGACGGGTACGCGCTGCGCGTGCCGACCCCGACCGGTTCCGCCACCGACCTCACCGTGGAGGTGGGCCGCGAGACCACGGTCGAGGAGGTCAACGCGGCGTTCAAGAAGGCCGCCGAGGGCCCGCTCAAGGGCATCCTCGTCTACACCGAGGACGAGATCGTCTCCAAGGACATCGAGACCGACCCCGCCTCGTGCATCTTCGACTCGGGCCTCACCAAGGTGATCGGCAACCAGGTCAAGGTCGTCGGCTGGTACGACAACGAGTGGGGCTACTCCAACCGCCTCGTCGACCTCGTCGGTCTCGTCGGCTCCAAGCTCTGAGCGGAGCCCCAGTGAAGTCGATCGCCGACCTCTTCCCGTCCGGCGACCTGCGCGGCAAGCGCGTGCTCGTCCGGTCCGACCTCAACGTGCCCCTGGAGTATGGCGAGGACGGCACGGCCACGATCACCGACGACGGGCGCATCCGCGCGTCCGTGCCGACGATCAAGGCGCTGTCCGATGCTGGCGCACGCGTCGTGGTGACGGCCCACCTCGGTCGCCCCAAGGGCGCGCCGGAGGACAAGTACTCGCTGCGTCCCGTCGCCGCGCGACTCGGTGAGCTGCTCGGCCGCGACGTCACCTTCGCCACCGACACGGTGGGGGAGAGCGCACGAGCGGCGGTCGACGGCGCGCAGGACGGTGACGTCGTGCTGCTCGAGAACCTGCGGTTCAACCCTGGTGAGACGAGCAAGGACGACGCCGAGCGGGCCGCCTTCGCCGGCGAGCTGGCGGCGCTGGCCGACGCCTACGTCTCCGACGGGTTCGGTGTCGTGCACCGCAAGCAGGCCTCGGTCTACGACGTGGCGCGGCTCCTGCCCGCCGCCGTCGGGGGCCTCGTCGAGACCGAGGTGGCGGTGCTGCGGCGCCTCACCGAGGACCCCGAGCGGCCGTATGCCGTGGTGCTCGGTGGTGCGAAGGTCTCCGACAAGCTCGCGGTGATCGACAACCTCATCCAGACCGCCGACCGGTTGCTCATCGGCGGCGGCATGGTCTTCACCTTCCTCGCCGCCCAGGACTACGAGGTGGGCAAGTCCCTCCTGGAGGCCGACCAGGTCGAGACGGTCAAGGGCTACCTCGAGCAGGCGCGCGAGCGTGGCGTCGAGATCGTCCTGCCGGTCGACATCGTGGCCGCCACCGAGTTCTCGGCGGACGCCGACCACGAGGTGGTGCCGGCCGGCGCCATCCCCGCCGACCGGATGGGTCTGGACATCGGCCCCGAGTCGGCTGTGCTCTTCGCCGAGAAGCTCGACGGGTGCCGCACGGTCTTCTGGAACGGCCCCATGGGTGCGTTCGAGATGGAGCCGTATGCCGCGGGCACGGCTGCCGTGGCCAAGGCCCTCGTCGAGCTCACCGAGAAGGGTGCGCTCACGGTGGTCGGCGGTGGCGACTCGGCCGCCGCGGTGCGCCAGCTCGGGTTCGAGGACGACCAGTTCGGCCACATCTCCACCGGTGGTGGCGCGAGCCTGGAGTACCTCGAGGGCAAGGAACTGCCCGGTCTGACCGTTCTCGACGAGGAGAAGTAGATGGCTGGCACGTCTGGTCGCACGCCGCTGATGGCGGGCAACTGGAAGATGAACCTCGACCACCTCCAGGCCACGCACCTCGTGCAGAAGCTCGACTGGACCCTGCGTGACGGCAAGCACGACTTCGGGGCGGTCGAGGTCGCGGTGCTGCCGCCGTTCACCGACATCCGTTCGGTGCAGACGCTCATCGACGGCGACCGGCTCGAGCTGAGGCACGGCGGCCAGACCCTGTCCGAGCACGACAGCGGCGCCTACACCGGGCAGGTGTCCGGCGCCTTCCTCGCCAAGCTGGGCTGCACCTACGTCATCGTCGGGCACAGCGAGTGCCGCGAGTACCTCCACGAGACCGACGAGGCCGTCAACGCCAAGCTCAAGGCGGCATACCGGCACTCGCTCACCCCGATCTTCTGCGTGGGCGAGGGGCTCGAGGTGCGGCAGGCCGGTGGCCAGGTCGAGTTCGTGCTCGCCCAGGTCGAGGCCGGCCTGGCCGGCCTCGCCGCAGAGCAGGCCAAGAGCATCGTCGTCGCCTACGAGCCGATCTGGGCGATCGGCACCGGTGAGGTCGCCACGCCCGAGGACGCGCAGGAGGTGTGCGCGGCCATCCGCACCAAGCTGGCCGATCTCTACTCCGGTGACCTCGCCGACGGCGTGCGCATCCTCTACGGGGGTTCGGTCAAGGCGAACAACGTCGCCGCGATCATGGCCCAGGAGGACGTCGACGGCGCCCTGGTCGGTGGCGCGTCGCTCGACCCGGTCGAGTTCGCCTCCATCTGCCGCTACCGCGACCACCTGGCGACCAGCTGACGAACGAGCAGGTATCCTGACCGTTGCTGCCGTCTGCGGTGGCACGAACCGACAAGCGACGACAGATGGGTGTTCCGTGGAAGCCGTGAAGATCGGCCTGCAGGTGCTGCTGGTCATCGGTGGACTGATCCTGACCCTGCTGATCCTGCTGCACAAGGGCAAGGGCGGCGGTCTGTCGGACATGTTCGGTGGTGGCATGTCCACGTCGCTGGGCTCGTCGTCGGTGGCCGAGCGCAACCTCGACCGGTTCACCATCGCCGTGGGCCTGGTCTGGTTCGCGTGCATCGTCGGGCTTGGCCTGATCGAGCGATTCTCCGCCTGAGGCGAAAGGAAACCCCGCAACGATGGCAGGTGGCAACGCAATCCGCGGCAGCCGTGTCGGCGCCGGTCCCATGGGTGAGGCCGAGCGTGGCGAGGCCGCCCCGCGCGTCTTCGTCTCCTACTGGTGCGCGAACGGGCACCAGACCCGGCCCAGCTTCGCCGAGGAGCCCGGTCTCTCCGTCCCCGAGACGTGGGACTGCCCACGCTGTGGCTTCCCCGCCGGTCAGGACGAGGCCAACCCGCCCGCCCCGCCGAAGGTCGAGCCCTACAAGACCCACCTGGCGTACGTGAAGGAACGTCGTTCCGACGCCGACGGCAAAGCCATCCTCGACGAGGCCCTCGCCACCCTGCGTGAGCGCAAGCTCATCCAGTAGCCCCGCGCACACGTCCACTCGAAGCGCCCATCGGTCCCGTGCCGGTGGGCACTTTGCGTGTGGGGGGCCGGTCTCGCGTCCCGGACACGGCGAAATGTGGTTACCGAGGGTAGGTTAGGCTTACCTTCGTGACTTGCTCCCGTCTCGTGACCCGTGCCCGACCCACGCGAGGGGTGGCGGTGGCTGCCGCCGCGGCCCTCCTGCTGTCCGCCTGTGGGGGTGGCGTGGACAGCGCCGCCGGCCGCGCCGGCCAGGAGACCCGCCGGGACAGCGGCGGGATGCGAACGGTCACGACGATGCTCGGCCCGGTGACCGTGCCGACCAAGCTCGACTCGGTCGTGGTCATCGAGGGCCGGCGCGACCTCGACATCGCGCTCTCGCTCGGTCTCCCGGTGACCGGGATCCCGGCCCTGCAGCCCGGGGAGATGGACCTCGAGGCGCCGTTGCCCGAGGAGCTCACCGCCGGGCTCGACGAGATCTTCCTGCGCGGCCAGGTCAACGTCGAGGCCATCGCGGCAGCCACCCCCGACCTCATCCTCAGCCGCTACTCCGACGTCGAGCCGATCCGGGCGGAGCTCGAGGCCATCGCCCCGGTGCTCGTGGTGGGGGACCAGGAAACCTCCACCTGGCAGGACGACCTGCGGCTGGTCGCGAAGGCGACCGGACGTGACGACCGCGCAACCGAGCTCATCGCGGCATACGACAAGCGGGTGGCCGCGCTCACGAAGACGTATGCCGACGTCATCGCCGCCAACACGTTCGCCCCCATGAACTACGACCTGGAGAGCGACGCCACCGACACCCGGGCCACCCGGTTGCTGTCGACGGTCATGCGCGACGTGGGGCTGCGCCCGTCGAAGGCGTGGGCCTCCGCCATGGCCGGGGACAAGGCGGAGTTCGGGCCCGAACAGCTGAAGACCGGCTACGGCGACGCCGACGGCCTGGTGGCCCTCGTGAGCGAGCCGAAGGCGTGGGCCGCGGTCCAGGCCAAGCCGCTCTACCGGCAGCTGCCCGCCGTCGCCGGCGGCAACGTGGTCCGGTCCGACCGTCGCACCCACGAAGGCGCCGCCCTCACGGCCGACCACGCCCTCGACGTCGTCGAGCGGCTGCTCAAGACCTTCTGAGCCCCGTGACGAGCATGACCGTGGCTGCATCGGCACCGGCTCCGGTGCGGTGGAAACCGTTGGTGCTCCTGGCGATTGGGGCGTGCGTCGCGTCGGTCGTCCTGAGCATGTTCGTGGGCGGCCTGGCGTTGGCCCCGGCCACCGTCTGGGAGGCGCTGCGCGGCACAGCAGGGGCGGAGGCCGAGGCAGTCGTCCTCGGGCAGCGCGTCCCGCGGACGCTCCTCGGGGTGCTGGGCGGTGCGGCGCTGGCGACCGCGGGCGCGGTGATCCAGGGCCACACCCGCAACCCCCTGGCAGACCCAGGCCTGCTGGGTGTCACTGCCGGGGCGAGCCTGGCGGTGGTCCTCGCGGTCTCACTCCTGGGGTTGACCACCCCGGCGGGGTACCTGTGGTTCGCGTTCGGTGGGGCCGCTGCGGGGTCGGTGCTGGTCACCGCCCTCGGCCTTGCCACCGGGCGTCGTCGCGACGGGTCGCCCGCCGCCCTCGTGCTCGCCGGTGCGGGCATCTCGGCGCTGCTCGGTGCGGTGACCGGGGTGATCCTCCTGCTGGACGTCACGACCCTGGACGTGTTCCGGTTCTGGACCGTCGGCTCGCTGACCGGCGGGCGTGGACCCGAGGTGATCGCGCCGGTGCTGCCGCTGCTGACGGTGGGACTGCTCATCGCGGTCGCCCACGCACCGGTGCTCAACACGCTGTCGCTCGGCGACGACGTCGCTCGTTCCCTGGGCAGCCGGCTGGTGTCTGCCCGGCTGGTCGGCCTGGCCGCGGTGACGCTTCTCGTGGGGTCGGCCACCGCCCTGGTCGGGTCGCTGGGCTTCATCGGGCTCATCGCGCCCCATGTGGTGCGGCGGTTCAGCGGCCCGGACCACCGCGTCCTGGTGCCGGTGTGCGCCCTCGTCGGTGCCACGCTCGTGGTGCTCGCCGACGTCGTGGGGCGGGTGGTCATCCGCCCGGCGGAGCTGCCGGTCGGCATCGTCCTCGCCGTTGTCGGCGGCCCGTTGTTCCTCCTCGTGGTGGTGCGGCTCCTGCGGGGTGCGCGATGAGCACTGTCAGCGGCCGCCGGGTCGTGCGCGTCGGCCCGGTGTCAACGCGGGTCGCGCCGCGCACCGTCGTCGTCGCCGTGCTGGGCGCCGTGGTTGCCGCCGTCCTGGCGGTGCTCGCCCTGGCGGCCGGTGACTACCCGGTCAGTCCGTCCGAGGTCGTCGCGGCTCTGCTCGGGGGTGGGGACCGCCGCACCCGACTCGTGGTGGTCGACCTCCGGCTGTCCCGAGTGGTGCTGGGGTTGCTGGCCGGGGCGATGCTCGGGCTGGCCGGCGCGATCGTGCAGACCACCACCCGCAACGGGCTGGCCAGCCCGGACCTGCTCGGCGTCACTGCCGGGGCAGGTGCGGGGGCCGTGGCGGTGCTCGTCGTCGGCGGCAGTGGTGTGCTGCTGCGCGCGTCCGCAGCAGCCCTGCTGGGTGGCCTGGCGGCTGCCGCCCTGGTCGCGGTCCTGCTGCGCCTCGCCGGCGGCACCGGCCTGCAGGTGCTGCTCGTGGGAGTGGGGGTGTCCGCGTTCTTCGGCGGGCTCACGAGCTGGTTGCTGATCATGGCGAGCATCGACGACCTCGCCCGCGCCAACGCTTGGCTCTCCGGCTCGCTCAACGAGCGCGGTGCCACCGAGGCGTCGGTCCTGGCGGTGACCCTGGCACTCACGGCCGTGGTGCTCGTGCCGCTGGCTTCGCGACTCCCGGCCCTCGAGCTCGGGCGCGACGTGGCGGCCGCGCTCGGTCACCGCCCGACGCGGGTCGAGGCCGGGCTGCTGCTCGCCGCGGTGGCGCTGACCTCCGCAACGGTGGCCATGGTCGGCCCGATCGGGTTCGTGGCGCTCGTCGCCCCGCACCTGGCCCGGCTGGCGAGCGGCGCGCCCCGCCCGCCGCTGGTCGCCTCGGCGCTCGTCGGTGCCGCGGTCGTGACGGCCAGCGACCTGGTGGCCCGGGTCGCGTTCGCGCCACTGCTGCTGCCAACCGGTGCGGTCACTGCCGCGGTGGGTGCTCCCTTCCTCATCTGGTTGCTCGTCCTCGCCCGAAAGGGGTACTCCTCGTGACCGCCTTCAACGTCGACACCGTGACGGTCCGGTTCGGTGAGCGCGTGGCGCTCGACTCCGTCAGCACCGCGGTGCCCAGCGCGAAGGTCACCGTGATCGTCGGACCCAACGGGTGTGGCAAGTCCACCCTGCTGCACAGCCTCGCCCGCCTGGTCGGTCCGGACGAGGGCCGGGTCCTGCTGGGCGACGAGGACGTCTCGGCCCTGGACCGGCGCGGCTTTGCCCGTCGGGTGGCCCTGCTGCCGCAGGGGCCACAGGCCCCGGACAACCTGAGCGTCATCGACCTCGTGTCGCGAGGGCGCGACCCCTATCGCCGATGGTTCGACCAGTGGTCGCGACCCGACGAGGACATCGTGACCGAGGCACTGCGCCGCACGGGCCTGGACCAGGTCGCGGACCGCCCGCTCGAGACGCTGTCCGGCGGGCAGCGGCAGCGGGCCTGGGTGGCCCTGGCCCTCGCCCAGCGCACCGACATCCTGCTGCTCGACGAGCCCACGACCTACCTCGACCTGGCGCACCAGCTCGACGTCCTCGACACGGTCACGCAGCTGCACCGTCGCGACGGCGTGACGGTGGTGATGGTCCTGCACGACCTCAGCCTCGCGGCCCGGTACGCCGACCACGTCATCGCCATGCGGGCGGGCCGGGTGGTGGAGTCGGGGCCGGTCGACGACGTCGTCACCCCGGGGATGCTGCGGGCGGTCTTCGACGTCGAGGCTCAGGTGCTGCCGGACCCGGACACCGGCCGGCCCCTGATCGTCCCCCGCGGTGGCGACCACACCTGGCGCGCCCGGGTCGGGGCAGCGGCCGCGAGCTGACCAGTCGAGCTGGGTCAGAGGTCTGCTGCGGCCGCCTCGTCGACGAACCAGATGGTCTCGTCGGAGCCGCGCACCTGGGCCGCGGACGACTGCTCGGGCGGCGCTCCTGCGACACCACGACCCACGGCCTCGGCCTTGTCGGCACCCGAGACGAGGAACCACACGCGGTCCGAGCGGTTGAGCGCCTCGAAGGTGAGGGACACGCGGTCCGGCGGCGGCTTGGGGGAGTCGTGCACGGCCACCGTGATGGCGTCGGAGGTCAGCTGGGCGGGGTGCCGGGGGAACAGAGACGCGACATGGCCGTCGGGCCCGACGCCGAGCAGCATCACGTCGAACGCACCCTGCCCGTGGTCGCGCACGGTCGTGGCGTATGCCGCGGCGCTGGCTTCGGCGTCGGCGCTGCGGTCGGGGCCCTCGACCCGGTGGACCTTCGCGGGGTCGAGGCCCAGCGAGGCGAGTCCGGCCTTGTCGTTCTGCACGTCGTTGCGGTCCGCGTCACCGGCGGGCAGGTAGCGCTCGTCACCCCACCAGACCCGGACCCTGGACCAGTCGACCGAGTCCTTCGCCGGTGAGGCGGCCACCGCCGCCCAGATGGCAGAGCCGAGCGAACCCCCGGTCAGGCCGAGATGTGCCTCGTCCTTGTCGGCCAGCACCTCGGCGAGGGTGGCGAGCAGACGCTCGCCCGCGGCATACGCCACCGCCTCCTTGTCGGCGCTCACGGCGACCTCGGGCTCGGTCATGACGTTCCTCCCTTGCGGGCCGGTGCCTTCCGCGCGGACTTCGTGGCGGCCTTGGCGGTCTTGCGTGCCGGCGGGCGACCCTTGTCGTCCTTGGCCTTGGCCAGCTTGCGGGCGGCGGCCTTCTTGACCGCCTTCTCGTCGGAGGCCTTCGGCGGCTGCGGTGCCTCGACCATCTGGGCACTGCCCGCCTTGGAGTTGGCCCGGGCGATCCGTCGCGACTCGCGCTCGGCCTCCTTGACCGATGGAGCCTCACCCTCACGGACGGCGTCGGTCGCGGTGACCGAGCGCGGACCGACACGGGCCAGGCCCTTGCGGATGGTCTCCTCGTAGATGTCGTCCGGGTCCAGCCGGCGCAGCTCGTCCGCGAGGCACTCGGCGGTGCCCCGGCGGGCCAGGGAGATGCGCCGCACCGGCTGCCCGGGCTGGGTCAGGGTCGCGATGCTGCCGTCGGGTCGGACCAGGTCGACCGGGCCGCTCGCGCGCTCCAGCCGCACGCTCACCATGCCCGTGCCGGCCCGGGTGCGTGCCCGCCGGACCGGACACCGCAACGTCTCGGCCAGCCAGGCCGCGAGCAGGTCCGTCGACGGTGAGTCCGAGGCGCCGGTGACCGTCGCCTCGAGGACCGGCTCGTAGGGCGGCTGGTCGAGTGCCGCAGCCAACAGGCCGCGCCACAACGTGATTCGCGTCCACGCCAGGTCGGTGTCGCCAGAGGCGTACGTGCGCGCCCGGGTCTTCAGGGCTCCACGCGGGTTCTTGGCGGTGGCAGCATCGGTGATGCGTCGCTGCGCCATCGACCCGATGGTGTCCTTGGCGACGTCGACCGGAGCCTCGGTGGGCCACCAGGCAACGACGGGGGAGTCGGGCAGCAGCAACGGAATCACCACTGCCGCACCGTGGTTCACCAGCTCGCCGTAGAGGCGAAGCACGACGACCTCGCTGGCGCCCGCGTCACCACCGACCCGGATCTGGGCGTCGATGCGTGACTGTCCCCGCTTGTTGCCGAGGACGACGGCGATGATGCGGCTCGGGTGCTGTCGCGATGCGTCGTTGGCGTCCTCGATGGCCTGCTCGGCGTCGGCCTCGTCGACGACGATGAGCAGCGTGAGGACGCGGCCCAGGGCCATCGCCCCGGTGTCCTGGCGCAGGGCGACGAGCTTCTTGCTGATGGCGACCGTGGTCGTGCTGGGCAGGTCGATGATCACAGTGCTGTCCTGGCTTTTCGGGTGTTCAAGCGGGGTCCCCGCGAAGTATCGAAGTGACGAAGGAGCGCAGAACTTCGTGGGGTGCTCACGGCATCCTCCACACTCGGCCGTCGCGGCGCATCATCTCGTCGGCGCTCTCGGGGCCCCAGCCGCCGGAGCGGTACGGCTCGACCCGGCCCTTCTGCTTGGACCAGTAGCGCTCGACCGGGTCGAGGATCTCCCAGGAGAGCTCGACCTCCTCGTGCCGGGGGAACAGTGGCGGGTCGCCGAGCAGCACGTCGAGAATGAGCCGTTCGTAGGCTTCGGGGCTGGACTCGGTGAACGAGCGGCCGTACCCGAAGTCCATCGTGACGTCACGCACCTCCATCTGTGCGCCGGGGACCTTGGCCCCGAAGCGCATGGTGATGCCCTCGTCGGGCTGCACCCGGATGACGATGGCGTTCTGCCCGAGCTCCTCGGTGGCGGTGTGCTCGAACGGCAGGTGCGGCGCCTTCTTGAACACGACGGCGATCTCGGTGACGCGCTTGCCGAGGCGCTTTCCGGTCCGCAGGTAGAACGGGACCCCGGCCCAGCGGCGCGAGTCGATCTCGAGCTTCATCGCGGCATACGTCTCGGTGTGCGACCCCTTGGCGACCCCGTCCTCCTCGAGGTAGCCGATGACGTGCTCGCCGCCCTGCCACCCCGCGGCATACTGCCCGCGCGCGGTGGACTTGCCGAGGTCACCCGGGTGACGCACGGCGGAGAGGACCTTCTCCTTCTCGGCGCGCAGGTGCTCGGCCGCGAACGACACCGGCTCCTCCATCGCGGTGAGCGCGAGGAGCTGGAGCAGGTGGTTCTGGATGACGTCGCGAGCGGCGCCGATGCCGTCGTAGTAGCCCGCGCGGCCGCCGATGCCGATGTCCTCGGCCATGGTGATCTGCACGTGGTCGACGTAGTTGGCGTTCCACACCGGCTCGAACATCTGGTTGGCGAAGCGCAGGGCCAACAGGTTCTGCACCGTCTCCTTGCCCAGGTAGTGGTCGATGCGGAAGACCGAGTCGGGCGGGAAGACGCTCTCGACGATCTCGTTGAGCTCGCGGGCCGACTTCAGGTCGTGCCCGAACGGCTTCTCGATGACGACCCGGCGCCACGAGTCACCTTCGGGCCGGCTGAGACCGGACCGCTCGAGCTGCTCGCAGACGACGGAGAACGAGCTGGGCGGGATCGACAGGTAGAAGGCCACGTTGCCGCCGGTGCCGCGCTCGGTCTCCAGCGACTTGACCGTCTCGGCGAGCAGGTCGAAGGCGTTGGGGTCGTCGAAGGTGCCCGGCACGAACCGGAAACCCTCGGCGAGGTTGCGCCAGACGCTCTCGCGAAAGGGAGTTCGCGCGTACTGCTTCACCGCGTCGTAGACGATCTTGCCGAAGTCCTGGTCGGCCCAGTCGCGGCGGGCGAAGCCGACCAGGGAGAACCCGGGCGGCAGCAGACCGCGGTTGGCGAGGTCGTAGATCGCGGGCAGCAGCTTCTTGCGCGCCAGGTCACCGGTGACGCCGAACAGGACCATGCAGGACGGTCCGGCGATGCGGGGGAGTCGTTTGTCCCGTGGGTCGCGCAGCGGGTTGCTCGCCTGCGTCACGCGGGTCGGACTCATGCGGGGTCCCCGCGAAGTATTCGGGGGAGCGAAGCGGGGGAGAAACTTCGTGGGGTGTTCATGTGGCTGCTTCCGCGGGTGCGAGGGCCTCGAGGGCGTCGCGCACCTGCGCCAGACCGGCGTCGTGGTCGGTGAGGTGCAGCTGCAGGACCGGGCGGTCGTGCTCGGCCAGCACCTGCGCGTCGCCTGCGGCCTGCGAGGCGATGAAGTCACCGAAGGTGAACTCCCGGCCCGGGATGGCGAGGTCCTCGTGCGGCTGGGTCGTCACCTGGAGGTAGACGCCGGTGGCGGGGCCGCCCTTGTGGAACTGCCCGGTGGAGTGCAGGAAGCGCGGCCCCCAGCCGAACGTCGTCGGACGACCGGTATGCCGTGCGACGACCGGGCGGGTCTGCGCGAGGTCGGCGTCGGCGAGCCGGTCGAGGTAGGCCATGATCGCGACGTACCCGGTCTTGGGGTCGAGCTGGGCCAGGAGCGCGTCGATGGCGTCCGGCACCGTCTTGGCGTCGCCGAGCCAGTCGCCACCCAGGGCGCGGATCTCGACCGCTCCGTCGGTGGCGGCCGGTGCGTCGGAGGCTCCGATTCCCTTGTCCAGCAACGCCCGTGCGGCCTTCTTGGCGCTCTCGACGTCGGGTTGGTCGAAGGGGTTGATGCCGAGCAGGCGGCCTGCCACCGCGGTGGCGACCTCCCACAGCAGGAACTGCGCACCGAGGGAGCCGGTGACGCCCACCGCGGCCTCGCCCGTGACGGTGTCGTCGTCACCGTCGTCAGCGTCGTCGGTGTCCGGCAGCAGGCTCACCCAGAGCTCGTCATCCGTCAGGTCGCCGGCCGGTGCACCGCCCACGACCACGGGCAGCAGTCCCGTGCCGTTCTTGCCGGTGCTCTCGGCGATGAGCTGCTCGGCCCAGTCACCGAAGCCGACCGCCGACGTGCCCGCGTCGATGAGCAACACCTTGTCCCGCAACGGGTTCGTGCCACCGAGGGCTGCACCCAGGCGCAGCCCGGGGTTGGCGTCGTCGTCGGCGCTGAGCACGTCGGAGACCGCCTCGGCGTCGTCGAGCAGGGCCTCGATGTCGGCGCCCGCCAGACCGGACGGCACGAGACCGAACGCGGTGAGCGCGGAGTAGCGCCCACCGACGTTGGGGTCGGCGTTGATGACGCGGTAGCCGTCCTTGCGGGACTCCTCGTCCAGCGGGCTGCCCGGGTCGGTCACGATGACGATGCGTGTGGTCGGGTCGATGCCCGCCTCGCTGAACGCGGCCTGGAAGGCGCGGCGCTGCGAGTCGGTCTCGACCGTCGACCCGGACTTGCTCGACACCACCACGACCGTGCGGTCGAGGTCGGTGATGGCGTCGCGCACCATGTCCGGCTGGGAGGAGTCGAGCACCACGAGCGGCACCCCGGCCGTGGCGCAGATGACCTCCGGCGCCAGGGACGACCCGCCCATGCCACACAGCACGACCCGGTCGACGCCCTCGGCCTTGAGCTGGTCGCGCAGCGCGGCGATCTCACCGAGCAGCGGCCGCGACGACCGGGGCAGCCCGACCCACGACAGCCGGATGGCCGACTCGGACTCGGCCTCGGGACCCCACAAGGTGGCGTCCTGGGCGAAGAGCTTGCCGGCGAACCCGGCCTCGACGAGCTCTGGGACCTTCGCCGCGATGGCGTCGGCAGCAGCTCCTGAGGCGACGACCCCCAGTGAGCTCACTTCTCGCCCTTGCCGTCGGCGTCGACGTCGGCGCGAGCGAGGTCGAGGTCCTTCTGCACCTCGTCGGCGAGCTCCGCCCAGGCCTGCTCGAACTTCTCCAGGCCCTCCTTCTCGAGCACCTCGGTGACGTCGGCGTAGGAGATGCCGAGCGCCTCCACCTGGTCGAGCACCTCGCCGGCTGCGGCGTAGCTGCCGGTGACCGTGTCACCGGTGATCTCGCCGTGGTCCGCCACGGCGTCGAGGGTCTTCTCGGGCATGGTGTTGACGGTGTTCGGGGCCACCAGCTCGGTGACGTAGAGGGTGTCCTTGTAGTCGGGGTTCTTCACACCGGTCGAGGCCCACAGCGGACGCTGGGCGTTGGCGCCGTCGTCGGCGAGGTTCTGCCAGCGCGGCGTGCCGAAGACCTCTTCGTACGCCTGGTAGGCGAGCTGGGCGTTGGCCACGCCGGCCTTGCCCTTGAGCTCCTGGGCCTCCTGCGCCTGGTCGCCCTTGACGGCGTCGAGCCGCTTGTCGATCTCGGTGTCGACGCGGGAGACGAAGAAGGACGCGACAGAGTAGATCTTCGACAGGTCCTTGCCGGCCTCACGAGCCTGCTCCAGACCGGTGAGGAAGGCGTTCATGACGCCGCGGTAGCGGTCGAGGGAGAAGATCAGGGTCACGTTGACGCTGATTCCCTCGGCCAGCACCTGGGAGATCGCGGGCAGGCCCTCGACCGTCGCCGGGATCTTGATGAACACGTTGGGCCGGTCGACGACCTCGGCCAGCTCCTTGGCCTGCTGCACCGTGCCCGCGGTGTCGTGGGCCAGGCGCGGGTCGACCTCGATCGACACGCGACCGTCGAGGCCGTCGGTGGCCTCGAAGACCGGCATCATGATGTCGCAGGCTGCGCGGACGTCGTCCGTCGTGAGCTTGCGGACGGTCTCCCACACGTCCTTGCCCTCGCGGGCGCACTGGCGCAGGTCCTCGTCGTAGCGGTCACCCTTGGCAAGGGCGGCCTGGAAGATCGAGGGGTTCGTCGTCACACCGACGACGCCCATCGTGTCGATCAGCTCCTGCAGGTTGCCGGTCTCGATGCGCTCGCGCGACAGGTCGTCGAGCCACACGGACACGCCCTGGTCGGCCAGGGCCTGGATGTTCTTGTTCTGGGCCACGAGGGTCACTTCCTCTTCGTGCTGGCCGCGGCCTTCGTCGCGGCGCTCTTCTTGGTGGTCGTGTCGGTCACGCCGCGTCGTGCCTCGGCGGCGCGGGGCCGGGTCTGGGTGACGGTCGCCGCTCGGCGGGCGCCGCCCTTGGCGTCCTTGATCGAGTCCTTGGCTGCCTTGACGACGGCCTCGGGCGTGATGCCGAACTCGCGGTAGAGCGTCTTGTAGTCGGCCGAAGCGCCGTAGTGCTCGAGGCTGATGCTGCGGCCGGCGTCACCGACGATGTCGTGCCACCCGAGCGACACGGCAGCCTCGACGCTGACGCGGGCGCGCACGTCCGGGGCCAGGACGCGGTTCTGGTATGCCGTGGTCTGGTCCTCGAACCACTCGCGGCACGGCATCGACACCACGCGGGTCTTCACGCCCTGCTTCTCCAGGGCCTCACGCGCGTCGAGCGCGATGGCGACCTCGGATCCGGTGGCGACGAGGATGACGTCGGGCTTGGCCTTGCCGGTCGGGCCCCCGTCGATGAGGACGTAGGCGCCCTTGGCGACGCCCGCGGTGCTGGCGTACTTCTTGCGGTCGATCACCGGCAGCGCCTGCCGGGTCAGGGCCAGGGCCGCGGTCCGGTCGTTGCGCAGGATGTGCCCCCACGCGGCCGAGGTCTCGTTGGCGTCGGCGGGGCGGACCACGTCGAGACCGGGGATGGCGCGCAGCGCGGCAAGGTGCTCGACCGGCTGGTGCGTCGGTCCGTCCTCGCCGAGGCCGATCGAGTCGTGGGTCCACACGTAGGTGACGGGCAGCTGCTGGATCGCCGCGAGCCGTACCGCGGGCCGCATGTAGTCGGAGAACACGAGGAACGTGCCGCCGTACGGGCGGGTCAGGCCCTCCAGCGCGATCCCGTTGAGGATCATGCCCATTCCGTTCTCACGGATGCCGAAGTGCAGGGTGCGCCCGTAGGGGCCGCCCTTCCACTCGCGGGTCTGCTTGCTCTTGGGGATGAAGGACGGCTCGCCCTCCATGGTGGTGTTGTTCGACTCGGCCAGGTCGGCCGACCCGCCCCAGAGCTCGGGCATCACGGGAGCCAGTGCGGTCAGCACCTTGCCGGAGGCCGCGCGGGTCGCCATGCCCTTCTCGGTGTCGGCGGGGAAGGTCGGCAGTGCGGCGTCGAGGTCGGCCGGCACCTCGCCCGCGACGACGCGGTCGAGGAGCTTGACCCGCTCGGGGTTGGCCTTGCGCCACGCGGCGAACCGCTTGTCCCACGCCTTGTGGGCGGCCTTGCCACGCGCCTTGACCTTGCGGGCGTGGGTGAGCACGGCACGGTCGACCTGGAAGGTCTTCTTCGGGTCGAAGCCGAGGACCTCCTTGGTGGCGGCGACCTCCTCCTCGCCGAGCGCGGAGCCGTGCGACTTGCCGGTGTCCTGCTTGGTGGGGGCGGGCCAGGCGATGATGGTGTGCAGCACGACCAGCGTCGGCTTCTTCGACTTCTTCGACTTCTCCAGGGCGGTGTAGAGCTCGTCGACGTTCTCGACGTACTCGGACCCGTCGCCGTTCTTGCGCCAGTCGACGTCGACGACGTCCCAGCCGTAGGCGCGGTAGCGCGCGGCCACGTCCTCGGAGAAGGAGATGTCGGTGTCGTCCTCGATCGAGATCTGGTTGGCGTCGTAGATCGCGGTGAGGTTGCCGAGCTCCTGGTGACCAGCGAGCGAGCTGGCCTCGGACGACACGCCCTCCATGAGGTCGCCGTCGGAGGCGATCACCCAGATGTGGTGGTCGAACGGGCTCTCGCCCGGCTTGGCGTCGGGGTCGAACAGACCACGCTGACGGCGCTGCGCCATGGCCATGCCGACCGCGGAGGCGAAACCGGAGCCCAGCGGGCCGGTGGTGATCTCCACGCCGGTCGTGTGGTGGACCTCGGGGTGTCCGGGGGTCAGGGACCCCCAGGTGCGCAGGGCCTTGAGGTCGGTCAGCTCGAGCCCGTAACCGGACAGGTAGAGCTGGATGTACTGCGTGAGGCTCGAGTGGCCGGCCGACAGGACGAACCGGTCACGTCCCAGCCAGGCCGGGTCGTTCGGGTCGTGCGCCATCACCTGCTGGAAGAGGAGGTATGCCGCGGGGGCGAGGCTCATGGCCGTGCCCGGGTGGCCGTTGCCGACCTTCTGCACGGCGTCGGCGGCGAGGACGCGGACGGTGTCGACCGCCCGCACGTCCAGGTCGTTCCAGCCTGCCTTTCGCGCGACCGGCTTCTTGAGCCCTGTCCTGCGCTGGGCCTTGGTCTGACGGGCTTTCGTGGGCACTGAGAGGTCTCCTCACGCTGGGTGCTCGGGTGACGTGCACGGATGGGAACGACGACACCACCGAGACTAGTCCCGGGCGTGATGCGCGTCGCATCCAGTACCGACGGTCGGGCGGGTGCGTGACGGGGCTAGACTGGCGGAGCCCCGTCGGGCTCGCCCACACACCTTGTGACCTCTGCCGAAGGACGCCGTGACCGCTCTCGATCCGACCGCCCGGACCTCCACGTCCCCGGCACCGGCGAAGCGGAGCAAGGCCGCGGCATACCTCGCGCTCACCAAGCCCCGCATCATCGAGCTGCTGCTCGTGACGACGGTGCCCGTGATGTTCTTGGCGCACAAGGGAATTCCGTCGCTGTGGCTCATTGTCGCGACGCTCGTCGGCGGCTCGCTCAGCGCCGGCGCGGCCAACACGTTCAACTGCGTCTACGACCGTGACATCGACGCCGAGATGCACCGCACGAGCAACCGCCCCATGGTGACCGGCGAGATCACTCCTCGCGAGGGTGTCGTCTTCGGGCTCGTGCTGACCGTCGTGTCGACGGTGTGGCTGGCTGTCTTCGTCAACGTCCTGTCCGCGGCCCTCAGCCTGGGTGCGATCGTCATGTATGCCGTGGGCTACACGATGCTGCTCAAGCGCCGCACGTCGCAGAACATCGTCTGGGGTGGGGCAGCCGGCTGCATGCCGGTGCTGATCGGCTGGTCGGCCGTGACGAACTCCGTGTCGTGGTCGGCCGTCGTGCTGTTCCTCGTCATCTTCTTCTGGACGCCGCCGCACTACTGGCCGCTGTCGATGCGGTTCAAGGAGGACTACGCGGCCGCAGGTGTCCCGATGGCCCCCGTCGTGCGCGACTTCGTCGTCGTCGCCCGCCAGGTCGTCGTCTACTCCTGGCTCATGGTGGCGGCGTCACTGGCGCTGGTGTGGGTCAACCCGATGGGGTGGCTCTACCTCGTGACCGCGGTGCTGTGCGGCGGGATGTTCGTCGCCGAGGCGCACCGCCTGCTCCGGGCGGCCAAGGCCGGCGCCGGACCGAGCGTCCTGAAGCCCATGCGGCTCTTCCACTTCTCGATCACCTACGTCGGCATCCTCTTCCTCGGCGTCGCGCTCGACCCGCTGCTCTACCTGCCCATCTTCTGAGGCAGCTCGCGCCCGCGGCGGAACGGCCCGACGAAGACCGACAGGCAGCCGACCGCGTTGAGTGCCGCCATCGCGAGGATCGTCTCGCGCACCCCGATGGCCTCGCCGAGCGCGCCCGCAACCAGTCCGGCGACCGGCATCGTGCCGAAGTTGAGCACCGACATCGTCGCCGTGGTGCGGCCGATCAGCGCGGCCGGTGTGTAGCGGACCCGGAACGACGCGCGCACGACGTTCGCACCGACGACGCCGACCCCGACGAGGAACGACCCCAGCGGCACGAGGGCCACGCCCACGCCGGGCTGCGCCAGGCCCACGAGGATGGCGGGTGGGCCGCCGAGCACCTGGAGCCAGCGCAGGGCACCGGCGTCGCCGAGCCAGCGGACGGTGCGGGTCGCGACGGTGGCGCCGAGCAACCCGCCGCAGGCCCCGATCGCGATGACTGTGCCGACGAACGACGGCTCGAGCCGCAGGTCGCGCACGAGGAACAGCACCATGAGCGCGCCGTACCCGGTGAGCGCGAAGTTGCCGAGCCCGCCCTGGATGGCGAAGAACCGCAGGAACCGGTCGCGCACGACGACGCGGACGCCCTCGCGCACCTGGCGCCCCATGGGTTCGCGCTCGGGCCGCTCGGGTGCGGGTCCGAGCTTGTCGGGACGCATGCGCCACAGGCAGACCCACGACACCAGGAACGACAGTGTGTCGACCACGACCGCGCCGGCCGCGGAGAACGCCTGCACCAGCAGGCCGCCGAGCCCGGGGCCGGCGATCTGCATCGCCGACTCGGTGCCGTAGATGCGCGAGTTGGCCGCCTCCAGGTCATCGCGGTGCACGACCCGTGGGACGAGCGCGGTGTATGCCGTGCGGAAGAAGACGGTGCAGCTGCCGAGGACCAGCGCGGTCACCATGAGATGGGGGAGGGTCAGCAGGTCCAGGGCCCAGGCGACGGGAACGGTGGCCACGGCGGCGGCGCCGACGAGGTCGGCGGTCATCATCACCCGGCGCGGGTCGCTGCGGTCGACGATGGCACCGACCGGCAGCCCCAGGACCAGCCACGGGAACCAGACGGCCCCGGCGAGCAAACCCATCGGGAACGGCCCGGCGTGGAACTGGGTGACGGCGATGAGCGGGAAGACGACGGTGGTCGTCATCGAGCCCAGGACGCTGACGCCCTCCCCGAACCAGAGCAGGTGGAAGTTCCGGTTGCGGGCCAGGGGAGTGGGCTGGGCAACCGGTGTGGTCGTGGTCGTCATGGCTGGGCCGGGAACCCTCGGGCGAAGACGTAGACGGCCTCGCGTTCCTGGCCGTCGTCGGGCAGGTCGCGCCTCGACCACTTGAGCAGGACGTCCACGACCTCCTCGGCCACCTCGCGCAGCTCGTCCGGGGTGAGCTGCAGCCAGTTCTGCGTCGCGAATGCCGCGTCGTCCCAGTCGGGCATGGTGTCGGCGTTCGCGTTCCAGGCCTGGACACGTTCGAACTGGCGCTGCAGCGCGAGCGACTCCGCGGCATACGCGGCGGTGACGGCGGCGGTGTCGTCGGCGAAGTCCGCGCGCGACCAGCGGGTGCCGGCGTCGACGAGCTTCCACCAGCGTTCGCGCTTGTCCTTGGCGAGGTCGGGTGCCTCCTCCACCAGCCCGGCCTCGGCGAGGACCTTGAGGTGGTGCGACGCGCTGCCGACCGCTTGGCCGGTGCGCCCCGCGAGGTGGGACGCGGTCGACGGGCCGTCGACCTTGAGCGCGTCCATCATCCGGGCCCGGAACGGGTTGGCCATGGCCGACAGGGCCTTGGCGTCGGTGACGGTGCGGATGCCCGTGCGGTCGTGCTTCTTGGCTGGCATGCGCACAAGAGTAGTTGCACAACCACAGTTGCACAAGAGAATTTGTGCAACTGTGCGGTGCCGAAGCGCTCAGACCCGGCGCAACGCCACCATCGCCCGCACCAGCGCGACCACGAGCAGGCTCGCCAGCAGCATGTGTCCGAGCACCACGACCCAGGGCAGCCCGGTGAAGTACTGCGTGTAGCCGACGGCTCCCTGCAGCAGGGTCACGCCGAGGACGCCCAGCCAGGCCCGCGCGGGCAGCGAGGTGGGAGCGGTGAGCCGGGCGGCCAGCCAGACGGCGACGACGAGCCCCACGAACAGCATGACCGCATCGGCGTGCAGCCAGGAGATGGTGCGCGGGTCGAAGCCGTACCGCGCAGGGGTCTCGGCGTCACCGGAGTGCGGCCCGCTGCCCGTGACGACAGTGCCCAGCGTCAGGACCACGGCGGCCACGACGCAGGTCACCAGACCCAGCCGGTGGACCAGTGGGTGCACGGCCAGGGGCGTCGGGCCGGCCGGCAGCTGCGACCGGTAGTAGGCCAAGGACGCCGCCCCCACGAGCACCATCGACACGAGGAAGTGGGCCGACACGATCAGTGGGTTGAGCCCGGTCAGCACGGTGATCCCGCCGATGACGGCCTGGGCCACGACGCCGGCAAGCACCACGACGGCCGGCACAACGAGGTCGCGAGGCGCCGACCCCCAGCCGCGCCACACGGCATACCACTGCTCTCGTTGCGGCCCGCTCCACCGCCACACCGCGTACAACGCCGCCAGGGCGACCCACCCGACGAGCCCGGTGAGGGTGCGGTTCCCGAACTCGATGTAGCGGTGGTACCCCTCGGCCTGGTGGGGCACGGGTGTGTAGGAGCCGGGCACGCACTGAGGCCAGGTGGGGCAGCCGAGCCCGCTGCCGGTGAGCCGGACGAGGCCGCCGGTCACGACGATGAGGACCTCGACGACGACGTTGAGCAGCAGCAGTCGCCTCATCCAGGTCACCGCCAAAGGGTACGGGTCAGGGGTTTCCCCGACGGCGCTGGGGGAGCGATGGGGGACGTTCCTCATGGTGGCGCGACAGCGGCGCTGGCTGACTGGTCCCATGACCGGGAGCGCGTGGCGGGTGGGTGTGGTCGTGGGGTATGCCGCGTTGCTGGCGGCGGCGGTCGCGACGGGTCGTCCGGCCTGGGTCGTCGTCGGGCTGGCACTGGCAACGGCGGTGACCGCCAGCGCGGTGGGCCGTCAGTCGTCCCAGCGGAACCAGCGGCGCGCGAGGAGGGCTGCCACGGCGCCCCACGCGGCGAGCACCGCCCACGCGCGCCAGTCGGCAGCCCCGTCCACCAGGGCGGCGCGCAGTGCGTCACCGAGCGCAGCCGAGGGCAGGAACCACACCGCCTTCGCCGCGATGACGACCCCGCCGAGCGCGAGCATCGCCACCCAGAGCAGGTTGGCCAGCGCGAGGACCCCCTCGGCGCGCACCGTGCCGCCGAGCAGGAGCGCCAGGGCGGCGAACGTCGCCGACCCGAGGACGAGGGACAGCAGAGCAGCGGGTATGCCGCGCAGGCTCGGCTCCCAGCCCAGCGCCAGGCCGACCGCCGCGACCACAGCGACCTGCAACGCGACGACCGACAGCACGGCGAGGGCCTTGGCCGCGAGCAGCCCGCCACGGCCGAGCGGGGTCGCGCCGAGCAGGCGCAGGACGCCGTAACGGCGGTCGAACGCGGTGGAGATCGCCTGGCCGGTGAAGGCGGAGGACAGCACGCAGAGCGCGAGAACCCCAGGCACGGCGGCGTCGACGCGACGGCCCGGGCCGAGGTCGAGGAACGTCGCGTGGACCAGCCCGACGAGGACGGCGACCGGCAGCACGAGGGCGACGAGGAGCTGCTCACCGTTGCGCAGCAAGGTGACCGTCTCGTGGCGCGCCTGCGCGAGAATGCGTTGCTGCGCGGGTGCGGCGTTGCTCACGGGGCTCACCGGCGGGCCTCCCGGGTGAGGCAGAAGTAGCGGTCCTCGAGGCTGGTGTCGCCGGCGACCTCGGCCGGGCTGCCGTCGGCGACCGTGCGTCCGGCAGCGACGATGACGACGCGGTCGGCGAGCCGCTCGGCCTCCTCGAAGGAGTGCGTCGTGAGGACCACGGCCGCGCCGTCGGTGGCGACCGAACGCACCAGGTCCCAGACATCGAGGCGTGCGTGGGGGTCGAGGCCGGCGCTGGGCTCGTCGAGGAAGACGACCTCGGGACGACCGACGAGGGCTGCGGCCAGCGCCACTCGCTGCCGCTGCCCGCCCGACAGGCGGCGCACCGACGTCCCGGCGAAACCGTCGATACCGAGGCGACCGGCGAGGTCCGCGACCGGCACCGGCGCGGCATACATCCGGGCGAGGTGGGTGAGCAGGCGCACCGGCTTCGCCGACGCGGGGAGCCCACCGTCCTGGAGCATCACGCCGACCCGGGCCCGGTGGTCCGGGCCCGCCCGCCACGGGTCGGTGCCGAGGACGCGCACAGTGCCACGGTCGGGGCGCCGCAACCCCTCACAGCACTCGACCATCGTCGTCTTGCCGGCGCCGTTGGGCCCGAGGACCGCGGTGACCTCACCGGCCGATGCGGCAAAGCTCGCACCGTCGAGGGCCGTGACGGGGCCATAGGTCTTGCCTACGGACTCGACGGACACGGCGGCTGGCACGGGCCGAGTCTAGGAACTGGGCGGATGCCGCATGTGGCAGGGGGCCTCAGACGCCGACCGTGAAGTCATCGCCCCAGCCACCGGGTTGGGCGGACCCAAGGAGAACACCATGAGCGTGCACGCAGACCCGTACACCGTTGCCGCCGAGGTCGCCTGGCGCCGCGAGTCGCTGGGCGCAGCGGGGCTGGCCGGGAACCGTCGTCCGACCCAGCTGTTCCGCCTGCTGCCGTGGGGTCGGCGTCCGCGCCACGCGCGCAAGGCCGCCACCCACGCGGCGCGGCACACGGCCCGTCCCGTCTGAGGCCCCGACGTCTCTGGGTGGCCGGGCGACACCCAGAGATAAGGCATAAGCCCCATGTGTGAGGGGGCCTTAGACGCACATCGTGGTGTCACCACGAACCGCACCGCACAGTCCGACCCGCAAGGAGAACCCCATGATCATCGCTGACCCGCTCTTCGTCGCCGCCGAGGTCGAGTGGCGCACCGAGTCCATGCTCGGTCACCGTCTCGGTGAGACGCCCGCCGAAGTCCCCGCCCGCCACCGCCGGTTCCGCGCCGCCGTGTCGCGCGCGTTCGCCGGCCAGCGTCACCTGCACCGCCACCACTCGTTCGGCCAGGCCTGACGACCACGGTGGTGCACACCACCGACGACGACACCAGGGCTTCGACCTCCACCACGAGGTCGGGGCCCTTTGTCGTGCCGCAGGAAATTGGTCCGGCGCTGTCCGCGCGCTCGGACATACTGTGCGACGTGGCGATGGAGACGGCAGCGGGCAACGCCTTCGTCGGGCGCGACGAGGAGGCGGGGCGGCTGCGACGTCTCGTCGGTCTCGAGGGCGGGGGTCACGGTTCGGTGCTGCTGTCCGGTGACGCGGGCATCGGCAAGACCAGGGTCCTGTCCGACCTCGTGGACCACGCGCGCGAGGAGGGGTGGCGGATCCTCGTCGGCCACTGCCTGGGCGAGGCCGGGCGCACCCTGCCCTACCTGCCGTTCAGCGAGATCGTGGCCCGCGTCGAGCAGTCCGACCCCGACCTGGCGGCCCAGCTCGTCAAGGACCACCCGCAGCTGGAGAACCTCACCCCGGGACGCCGCCGGGTCGGTGAGATCCGCGCCGGTCACGACGGCGACGGCTCCGACACCCTCGACCGCTCCGACCTCGTCGAGGCCGTCCACGCCGCCCTCGAGGACCTCTCGCGCCTCGGCCCGGTCCTCGTGGTCATCGAGGACGTGCACTGGGCCGACGAGTCGTCCCGCGACCTGCTCACCCTGCTGTTCACCCGTGGGTTCCGCGGGCCGGTGTCGATCGTCGCGTCCTACCGCAGCGACGACCTGCACCGGCGCCACCCGCTGCGTTCGACCCTCGCGCACTGGTCCCGCCTGCCGGACCTGCGCCGGCTCGACCTCGGGTCGCTCACCGACGACGCCGTCCGTCAGCTCGTCGACACGCTCCAGCCCGGCGCCCTGAGCCCAGAGGCGGTCGAGGCCGTCGTCGAGCGGGCCGAGGGCAATGCGTTCTTCACCGAGGAGCTCGTGGCCGCCAGCGCACTGGGGCACCACGGCGTCGCCGAGGACCTGTCCAGGCTGCTGCTCGTCCGGTTCGACCAGCTCGGGCCGAGCGGCCAGCGGGTCGTGCGGTTCGCCTCGGCTGCCGGGCGCACCGTCTCCCACGCCCTGCTCGAGGCTGTGGTCGACCTCGACTCGGCCGCCTTCGACGAAGGAGTCCGCGAGGCGGTCGAGCGCAACATCCTCGTCGCCACGGACAACGGGGGCTACGCCTTCCGGCACGCCCTGCTGGCCGAGACCGTCTACGACGACCTGCTTCCCGGTGAGCGGGTGCGCGCGCATGAGCGGTATGCCGCGGTGCTGGCCGAGCGCCGCGGGCTCGGCGCGTGGGCCGACCTCGCGCGCCATGCGGCCGCCGCCGGCGACCGCGAGACCGCGCTCGACGCGCACGTCAAGGCCGGTGACCTCGCCATGTCCGTCGGTGGTCCGCGCGAGGCGTTCGACCACTACGAGCGAGCCCTGGGTCTCATGTCGAGCGGTGACGAGCGCGCCGACGCCATCACCATCAAGGCCGCCGCCGCCTCGACCGCCGTCGGCGGGGCGGTCCGAGCGGTGTCGTTGCTGCGCGAGCGGCTGGAACGCCGCCCGGCCACCGCCCCCGTCCTCGGCAGGGTGGAGCTGCTCGCGGCACTCGCCACCACGGCGCGGGTGATCGACGGCCCCACCGACACCCTCGCCGCGACCAGGGAAGGGTTGTCCCTGCTCGAGGGCCTGCCCGACGACGACGCCGACCCGCGTCGACCCCAGGTGCGGGCCCGGCTCCTGGCGGCCCACGTGCAGGCGCTGGCCGACCGGGGCCGCGACGACCAGGCCACGACCGCCGCCGACCTCGCGGTCGAGGCAGCCCTGGCAGCCGACCTGCCCGAGGTGGCCGCCGAGGTTCGCGTGGTCAGGGCGCGCATCATCGAACGCGTCGTCGACCCAGACGCCTCCCGCGAGACCCTCGAGGAGCTCATCGCCCGGGAGACGTGGTCGGGCGACCCGGCCGCCATGAGGGCGCGGCACCACCTCGCGTCCCTGCACCACCGGTCGGGCCGACTCGAGGATGCCGTGCGCACCTATGGCGAGGGCGCTGCGCGGGCCCGCGAGTCCGGCCAGATGTGGGCGCCCTACGCCCTGGAGAACCGGCTCCTCGCCGGCCTCGCGGCATACGAGGCGGGTCTGTGGGACGAGAGCGCGCGGTTCCTCGACACGCGTCGTGACAACCCACCCCAGCCCGCGGCGTCGATGTTCGCCGGCGCCCGGCTGCTGCTGGCGGCCGCCCGCGGTGAGCAGGGCTGGGAGGACCCGCTCGCGCAGACGCGGCAGTGGTGGGACGTCGACGGTCTCGTCGCGGTGTTCGCCGGTGGCGCGGCCATCGACCTGCGCGGCAACGGTGGCGACGTGCACGCCGCGGTGGCGGCCTACGACGACGTGGTTTCGGTGCTCGCCACCGTGTGGCACCCCCGGTTCCAGGCCCAGCTGCGGTTCGCGGCGCTGCTGCTGGGCCAGCTCGCGTCGCACGTGCAGAAGGTGCCGACCGCCGAGCGGCCCACACTCGTGGCCAAGGGTGCGGCGGTGGCCGACGAGGCCGAGGCGGTGTGGGCGCTGCAGTCGCAGGAGGGACATACGGGTCCGGAGTCGCTGGCGTGGCTGGCCAGGATGCGTGCCGAGGCCCTGCGGCTGCGGTGGCTGGCCGGGCAGGAGGTGCCCTCCGAGCTGCTCGTCGAGGCCTGGCGCGCCGCGGTGGCGTCGTTCGACGACTACGGGCACCCGTACGAGACGGCCCGCTCGCGGGTGCGGCTCGGGACGGTGCTGCAAGCCATGGGCGACCGCGACGGCGCCCTGGAGGTGCGGGCCGCGCTGGAGGTCGCCCGCAGCCTCGGGGCCGAGCCGCTGCTTGCCGAGGTGCGCGCCAGCGGGGGAACGCGGCCACCGCGGCGCCCGGCCGACCGCGCGGGCGAAGAGCTCACGCCGCGCGAGCGCGAGATCCTGGCGTTGGTGGCACTCGGGCGCAGCAACCGCCAGATCGGGACGCAGCTGTTCATCAGCAACAAGACGGCCAGCGTCCACGTCTCCAACATCATCGCCAAGCTGGGGGTGACCAGCCGGGGTGAGGCGGTCGCCGTGGCCAGGGAGCGAGGACTGCTCGACTAGTGCTTAGGGTCACCTTGCTTTCGCAGCGTCGGGGGAATTACGTAACATCGATGTTGTGAATATCGCGGCGAGCCCCGAGACCCCTGTGGTCGCGGGCTCGACGACGCTCGAGTCCAGCACCCGCGAGCGGGTCCTGGCCGCCATCAGCGAGCGGGGTCCGATCACCGCCGCAACCCTCGCCGAGGACCTCGGCCTCACCGCACCTGCGGTGCGCCGCCACCTCGAGAACCTCGCCGACGCCGGCCTGATCGCCGAGCGCGAGCCGGCCACCACCAGCCGTGGACGGGGCCGCCCGGCCCGGTCCTACGTCATCAGCGACGCCGGCCACCAGGCCCTCGACTCCGACTACGACCACCTCGCCACCGAGGCGCTGCGCTTCCTGGCCGCTGAGGCCGGGGACGACGCGGTGCGCCGGTTCGCCGAGACCCGCGTGGCCGCCCTCGAGGAGCGGTATGCCGCGGAGCTCGCCACCGCGGGCGACGACCCGAGCGCCCGGGTGGACGCCCTCGTCGCGGCCCTGACCCGTGACGGTTTCGCCGCCTCGGCCCGCCCCGTGGGCGACCCCGCCGGGGGAAGCCGGCTCACCGGCATACAGCTGTGCCAGGGGCACTGCCCGGTCCAGCACGCAGCCCGGGAATTTCCAGCGTTCTGTGACGCTGAAACCGATGCGTTCTCGCGGCTGCTGGGCGTGCACGTCCAGCGGCTGGCGACGCTCGCGCACGGCGACCACGTCTGCACCACCTTCGTCCCGACACCGACCAAGCCTGAACTTCCGAAAGAAAGGTCTTCACGATGAGCACCATCGAGGAGCTGAACCCGGGTCTGAAGGACCTCGGGCGTTACGAGTACGGCTGGGCCGACAGCGACACCGCCGGCGCGTCCGCGCGGCGCGGGCTGAGCGACGAGGTCGTCCGCGACATCTCCGGTCGCAAGAACGAGCCGCAGTGGATGACCGACCTGCGGCTGAAGTCGTTGCGGCTGTTCGACAAGAAGCCCATGCCCAGCTGGGGCAGCGACCTGTCCGGCATCGACTTCCAGAACATCAAGTACTTCGTGAAGTCGACCGAGAAGCAGGCGACGACCTGGGACGAGCTGCCGGCCGACATCAAGAACACCTACGACAAGCTCGGCATCCCGGAGGCGGAGAAGCAGCGCCTCATCGCCGGTGTCGCCGCGCAGTACGAGTCGGAGGTCGTCTACCACCAGATCCGGGAGGACCTGGAGGAGAAGGGCGTCATCTTCGTCGACACCGACACCGGCCTGCGCGAGCACGAGGACCTGTTCCGCGAGTACTTCGCGAGCGTGATCCCCGCCGGTGACAACAAGTTCGCCGCGCTCAACACCGCAGTCTGGTCGGGCGGGTCGTTCATCTACGTGCCGCCGGGCGTCCACGTCGACATCCCGCTGCAGGCCTACTTCCGGATCAACACCGAGAACATGGGCCAGTTCGAGCGGACCCTGATCATCGCCGACGAGGGCTCATACGTGCACTACGTCGAGGGCTGCACCGCGCCGATCTACAAGTCCGACTCGCTGCACTCCGCGGTCGTCGAGATCGTCGTGAAGAAGAACGCCCGGGTGCGCTACACGACCATCCAGAACTGGTCCAACAACGTCTACAACCTCGTCACCAAGCGCGCGACCTGCGCCGAGGGCGCGACGATGGAGTGGATCGACGGCAACATCGGATCCAAGGTGACGATGAAGTACCCCGCCGTCTTCCTCCTCGGCGAGCACGCCAAGGGCGAGACCCTGTCGATCGCCTTCGCGGGCGAGGGCCAGCACCAGGACGCCGGCGCCAAGATGGTGCACGCCGCGCCGCACACCTCCTCGACCATCGTGTCGAAGTCGGTCGCCCGTGGCGGTGGCCGCACGTCCTACCGCGGGCTCGTGCAGGTCATGGACGGCGCGCACGGCTCCAAGTCGTCGGTCGTGTGTGACGCGCTGCTCGTCGACAACATCAGCCGCTCCGACACCTACCCCTACGTCGACATCCGCGAGGACGACGTGACGATGGGCCACGAGGCCACCGTCTCCAAGGTGTCCGAGGACCAGCTGTTCTACCTCATGTCCCGAGGCCTCACCGAGGAAGAGGCCATGGCGATGATCGTGCGCGGGTTCGTCGAGCCCATCGCGCGCGAGCTGCCCATGGAGTACGCCCTCGAGCTGAACCGCCTCATCGAGCTGCAGATGGAAGGAGCCGTGGGCTAAATGACCACCCCACGAAGTTCTTCCTCCACTCCGTTCCCCCAGATACTTCGCGAGGACCCCGTCAAATGAGCCTTCTGGCCAAGAAGCCCGACACCTCGGGTGCCCACGAGGACTCGGCGGCGGCGTTCGTCCCCGACCAGTCGCGTGCGGAGCGCAAGACCTCGTATGCCGTGGACGACTTCGCCGTGCCCGGTGGCCGGGAGGAGGACTGGCGGTTCACGCCGGTCGACCGGCTCTCCGGTCTCTTCCAGCCCGGCGACACCGAGGTCGACAAGCTGACGCTGACGGTCGACGGCCCCGACGTCGTCACGACCGAGCGGGTGGCGCCGGAGTCCGCGGGCGTGCTCGTCCCGGCCGACCGCGCGGCCGCCGTCGCGTGGGCGGGGGAGTCCAAGGCGACCCGCATCGCGATTCCCGCCGAGGCCGAGCTCGACCAGCCGGTGCGGGTGACCGTCGAGGCGCGTGACAAGGCGCGGCTCAACGGGCACATCGTCATCGACGCCGGGCACCACTCCAAGGCCACCGTGGTGCTGACGCACCGTGGTTCGGCGCAGTGCGGCGCGGTCGTCGAGGTCAAGGCCGGGGACGGCGCCGACCTCACCTTCGTCACCGTGCAGGAGTGGGACGACGACACGCTGCACGTCGCCCAGAACGACGTGCTCGTCGGCCGTGACGCCCGCGTCCGCCACATCGTCGTCACCCTCGGCGGCGAGGTCGTGCGCATCTCCACCAACGCCCGGTATGCCGGGCCGGGCGGTTCGTTCGAGGGTCTGGGTGTGTACTTCGCGGACGCCGGTCAGCACCAGGAGCACCGCCTCTTCGTCGACCACGAGGCGCCGCACTGCCACTCCAACGTCGAGTACAAGGGTGCGCTGCAGGGCGAGACCGCCCACACCGTCTGGGTGGGTGACGTCCTCATCCGGGCCGCGGCCGAGGGCACCGACACCTACGAGCTCAACCGCAACCTGGTCCTCACCGAGGGTGCGCGCGCCGACTCGGTGCCGAACCTCGAGATCGAGACCGGCGAGATCGTCGGCGCCGGTCACGCGTCGGCCACGGGTCGTTTCGACGACGAGCAGCTGTTCTACCTCCAGGCCCGCGGCATCCCCGAGGACGTCGCCCGCCGGCTCGTGGTGCGTGGCTTCTTCGCCGCCATCGTGGCCCGCATCGGTGTGCCCGAGGTCAGCGAGCACCTCATGGAGGTCATCGACGCCGAGCTCGAGGGCAACCGGTGACCGCCGAGGCCGCACCCGTCGACGGTGACGAGGACTTCGTCCGCGTCTGCCGGGTCGACGAGCTGCCTGAGTTCGGGGCGGCCGCCGCGGACGTCTACGGCCAGATCATGGCGATCGTCCGCACCAAGGACGGCGGGATCTACGCCCTCGACGACACCTGCAGCCACGCCAACGTCTCGCTGTCCGAGGGCGAGATCGAGGGCCACACGCTCGAGTGCTGGCTGCACGGCTCGCGCTTCGACATCCGCACCGGGGAGCCGTCCGGCCCGCCGGCGACCGTCCCGGTCAACGTCTACCCGGTCAAGGTCGAGGGCGACGACGTCTTCGTCGGCACGACCCCCCTGAGTTCCTGAACCGCCTGATCACCTGCGAAGGATTGCCACCACATGTCCACTCTTGAGATCCGCAACCTCCACGTCACCGTGGAGACCGAGAACGGCACCAAGGAGATCCTGCGCGGGGTCGACCTGACGGTGAAGTCCGGTGAGACCCACGCGATCATGGGGCCCAACGGTTCCGGCAAGTCGACCCTTGCCTATGCCATCGCCGGTCACCCGAAGTACACCGTGACGGAGGGCACCATCACCCTCGACGGCGAGGACGTCCTCGCCATGAGCGTCGACGAGCGCGCCCGCGCCGGGCTGTTCCTCGCGATGCAGTACCCCGTCGAGGTCCCGGGCGTCACGGTCAGCAACTTCCTGCGCACCGCCAAGACCGCCGTCGACGGCGATGCCCCCAAGCTGCGCACCTGGGTCAAGGACGTCAAGACCGCGATGGGCGACCTGCGGATGGACGACTCCTTCGCCGAGCGCAACGTCAACGAGGGCTTCTCCGGTGGTGAGAAGAAGCGCCACGAGATCCTCCAGCTCGAGCTGCTCAAGCCGAAGATCGCGGTCCTCGACGAGACCGACTCCGGGCTCGACGTCGACGCGCTGCGCATCGTCTCCGAGGGCGTCAACCGCGCCAAGGAGGGCACCGACCTGGGCGTCCTGCTGATCACGCACTACACGCGGATCCTGCGCTACATCAAGCCCGACTTCGTGCACGTCTTCGTCGACGGCAAGATCGTCGAGGAGGGCGGCTCCGAGCTCGCCGACCGGCTCGAGTCCGAGGGCTACGACCGCTTCCTCACCGCCAAGGCCTGAGCGGGCAGCCATGACCACGCCGTTCGACCAGCAGGAGCTGGCCCGCATCCGGGCCGGCTTCCCGATCCTCACGCGCACCGTGCGCGACGGGAAGCCGCTGGTCTACCTCGACTCGGGTGCGACGTCGCAGCGGTATGCCGGTGCCCTGACGACGATGCGCGCCTTCGACGAGCAGGTCAACGCGGCGGTGCACCGTGGCGCGCACCAGCTGAGCGAGGAGGCCACCGACGCCTACGAGGGGGCACGCGCCAAGGTGGCCGGTTTCGTCGGTGGCGCGGAGGACGAGGTCGTCTTCACCAAGAACGCCACCGAGTCGCTCAACCTCGTGGCCTACGCCTTCTCGAACTCCGTTGCGGGACAAGCGAAAGACCCGCGTCTGAGCCTCGGCGAGGGCGACGAGATCCTCATCACCGAGATGGAGCACCACGCCAACCTCGTGCCGTGGCAAGAGCTGGCTCGGCGCACCGGCGCCACCCTGCGCTGGATCGGCGTCACCGACGAGGGCCGGCTCGACCTGGCCGGCCAGCACGGTCCCGGCCTGGCCGACCTGCTGACCGAGCGCACCAAGGTGTTCGCCTTCACCCACGTGAGCAACGTGCTCGGCACGGTCAACCCGGTGCGTGAGCTCGCCGAGGCAGCTCGTGCCGTGGGTGCGCTCACCGTTCTCGACGCGTGCCAGTCCGCGCCGCACCTGCCGCTGCAGGTGGCGGACCTGGGGGTGGACTTCGCGGCCTTCTCGGGCCACAAGATGTACGGCCCCACCGGGGTCGGCGTCCTCTGGGGCCGTGGGGAGCTACTGGCGGCGATGCCGCCGTTCATCACCGGCGGCTCGATGATCGAGACCGTGCGGATGGAGGGCACGACGTATGCCGCGCCGCCGCAGCGTTTCGAGGCGGGCTCACCGAACGCCGCGCAGGCCGTCGGCCTCGGTGCCGCTGTCGACTGGCTGGGCGAGATCGGCCTCGACCGCGTCGCCGCCCACGAGCACGCGCTCACCGAGCAGCTGCTCGGCGGTCTCGCCGAGCGGCCGTGGGTGCGCGTCGTCGGGCCGACCGACACCGTGGACCGCGTCGGTGCGGTGGCCTTCGACGTCGAGGGCGTCCACGCCCACGACGTGGGCCAGGTGCTCGACGACCAGGGTGTCGCCGTCCGGGTGGGACACCACTGCGCGTGGCCGCTGCACCGCCGCTTCGGGGTGACCGCGACCACGCGAGCCAGCCTCGCGGCATACAACACGCCCCAAGAGGTCGACGCGATGCTGAGCGCCCTCGACAAGGTGCCCGACATCTTCGGGGTGGCGGTCTGATGGACCTCTACCAGGAGCTGATCCTCGAGCACTCCAAGCGCCCGCACCACGCGGGGCTGCGTGAGGACTTCGACGCCGAGGTGCACCACGTCAACCCGACCTGCGGCGACGAGGTGACCCTGCGGGTCCACGTCGACGGCGAGGGCGACGACGCGATGATCCGCGACGTGTCCTACGACGCGCTCGGCTGCTCGATCTCGATGGCGTCGACGAGCGTGCTCACCGACGAGGTCATCGGCCACACCGTCGGTGAGGCCTTGGCGACGCACGAGGCGATGCGCTCGATGCTGACGTCCAAGGGGGCCGACTCCGGCGACGAGGACGTCATCGGCGACGGTGTGGCGTTCGCGGGTGTCTCGAAGTACCCGGCACGGGTGAAGTGTGCTCTGCTGGGATGGATGGCGTTCACCGACGCGTTGCACCAGGCAGGCGTGACCAGCGTTTCGAAGGAAGAGGCAGCACGATGACCGAGACCAGCACCCAGCCCAACGTGGCCGATGTCGAGGAGGCCATGCGCGACGTGGTCGACCCCGAGCTCGGCATCAACGTCGTCGACCTCGGCCTCGTCTACGGCATCACCGTCGACCCGCAGAACCACGCGGTGCTCGACATGACCCTCACCTCCGCGGCCTGCCCGCTGACCGACGTCATCGAGGACCAGACGTCGCAGGCGCTCGAGGGGCTCGTCGCGAGCCACCGCATCAACTGGGTCTGGATGCCGCCGTGGGGTCCGGACAAGATCACCGAGGACGGCCGCGAGCAGCTGCGCGCCCTCGGCTTCAACATCTGAGCTGGCCGCTGTCGACGTGAGCCGGGTCGTCGAGGTCGCGCCCGAGCGCTTCGACGGCTGGCTGTCACGGTTTCGTGAGAACAACCCGGAGCCTGGCGACGGCGTCGTGGGTTCGCCTGCGCCGCAACGGATCTCGGGCATTGAGCGTTTCGACCACGCCCCGCTCGCCGTGGTGCTGGTGCGACGCGGCGGGTATGCCGTGGGGCTGGCCGACGCTGCGGGTCACCTGAGTGCGTCCAAGGTCGGCACGCGTCACGTGCAGTCACGCACCGCCGCCGGTGGCTGGTCGCAGCAGCGGTTCGCCCGGCGCCGCGGCAACCAGGCCGACGAGCTGGTGCGGGCCGTGACGGACCACGCGCACCGACTCCTGCCACGCGGCATACCTGGCGGTCTCGTCGTGGGTGGCGACAAGGCGCTGGTGCGCGCGGTGCTCGACGACCCGCGACTGGCCTTCCTGGGCGACCTGCCACGGCGTGAGCTCTACGACCTGCCCGACCCGAAGCGCGCCGTCCTCGACGACGCCGTCCGCCGCGGACGCGCCGTCCGGGTCACGGTCGAGGAGTGAGCCGGACCCGCTCGGCTGGCAGCGCGGCGGTTGCCGGACGAGCATGGCCGCATGGCCAAGTACACCGTCAACGACGAGGCTGTGGAGTTCCTGCGCGGCCTCATCGAGCGCAAGCAGTACGTCCTGGACAGCGACTGGGGCGACGTGCAACCCGACGCCGCGGCCCAGAACGCCTACCTCGAGAACCACTCGTGGGCCGACTACGGGCGCTGGCACCTGGGTCTGACCGTCGGCGCCAACGACGACACCAAGGCGCGCTATGCCTTCGTGGTCGGCGACTTCCGGCGGGTCCACCGGTCGGGGCTCATCGCCAGCGTCTACCGGGCCGCGGAGTGGCGGCACAAGAAGGTGGAGCTGGCGGCGCACGAGCTGCTGCAGCTGCTCGACGGGACCGCCGGCATCACCGACGACTGAGGGCTACTCGACGGTGTCGGGGGTGAAGGTGTCGCACTGGTTGAGGTCGCCGGAGTTGTAGCCCGTCGTGAACCACTTCTGCCGCGCCTCGGCCGACCCGTGGGTCCAGCTCTCCGGGCTGACCCGACCCTGGGTCTTCTGCTGGATGCGGTCGTCACCGACGGACGCCGCCGCGGACAGGGCGTCCTTGATGTCCTTGTCGGTGAGGGGCTTGAGCAGCTTGGTGCCGGCCGAGTCGGTCGTCTCCGTCGCGTTCTTGGCCCAGACTCCCGCGAGGCAGTCGGCCATCAGCTCGATCCGGACCCCGCCGCTGTTCGGGCCGGTGCGGCCGTCCTGTGCGCGGTCGAGGAGACCGAGGGTGTCCTCGATATGGTGGCCGTACTCGTGCGCGACGACGTACTCCTGGGCGAGCGGGCCGCCGCTGGAGCCGAACTGGGTCGTCAGGATCTGGAAGAAGCTGGCGTCGATGTAGACCTGCTTGTCGAGCGGGCAGTAGAAGGGCCCGACCTGATTGGAGGCCGTGCCGCAGGCCGACTGGGTGGAGCCGTTGTAGAGGATCGTCTTGGCAGGCGTGTACTCGCGCCCGTACCGAGGCAGCTCCTTGCTCCAGTAGTCGTTGACCGAGTTCACGGTCAGGATCACCCGGCAGGTGTCGTCGCGATTGGCGTCCGCGCCCGTCTTGCACTGGGAGAAGGCGTTGCCGTCCTGGGTGCCCGCCGGCTCGACCTGGCCCTGGTCGACCGAGCCGCCGCCCGTCCCGGGGTCCGTGGGCAGCTGGCCCGGGTTGATCCCGAAGATCAGCATGATGACCAGCAGGATGATGCCGCCGATGCCACCTCCGACCACCATGCCGCCGGGGGTGCCGCCGCCACCGCCGCCGGAGCCGACCTGGCTGGTGTCGATCCGGGCGTTGTCGTTGAAGCTCATCGGGCCTCCACGGTCGCTGGGCTGTGCATTCGGGTGTCGAACACGCTCGTTAGACTAGTGACAGCAGTCCAGCTTCGGCGCCATCGCAATCGTCTCGGTGCGTCCGTGTCCTGCACCTGAGCCAGCCAAGGAGCCTTTCGTGATCGCCGCAAGTGGAGTTGAGCTGCGTGCTGGGTCGCGCCTGCTGCTCGACGGGGCGACGTTCCGCATCGCCGCTGGTGACCGGGTCGGCCTGGTCGGGCGCAACGGCGCCGGCAAGACCACGCTGACCAAGGTGCTGGCGGGCCAGGGGCAGCCGGCCGCCGGGTCGGTCACCTCCAGCGGGGAGGTCGGTTACCTGCCGCAGGACCCCCGCACCGGCGACCTCGACGTCCTCGCCCGCGACCGCATCCTGTCCGCACGCGGCCTCGACCGGATCGTGCGCGACATGCGCGCGGCCGAGGGCGCCATGGCGTCGGCCGACGACGAGACCCGTGAGAAGGCCATGCGTCGTTACGCGCGGCTCGAGGGCGAGTTCACCACGCGCGGTGGGTATGCCGCGGAGTCCGAGGCTGCGTCGATCGCCAGCGCGCTGGGCCTGGACGAGCGGGTGCTGGGGCAGCCGCTCGCAACCCTGTCCGGTGGTCAGCGGCGGCGGGTGGAGCTGTCGCGAATCCTGTTCTCCGGTGCCGAGACCCTGCTGCTCGACGAGCCGACCAACCACCTCGACGCCGACTCGATCGCGTGGCTGCGCGACTACCTCAAGGGCTACGGCGGCGGACTGGTGGTCATCAGCCACGACGTCGAGCTGCTCGACGCGGTGGTCAACCGGGTGTTCCACCTCGACGCGAACCGGTCCGAGCTCGACCTCTACAACGTGGGCTGGAAGGCCTACCTGCAGCAGCGCGAGACCGACGAGCGGCGGCGCAAGCGCGAGTACGCCAACGCGACCAAGAAGGCCGCGGCGCTAATGGAGCAGGCCGAGAAGATGCGCGCCAAGGCGACCAAGGCCGTGGCGGCGCAGAACATGATCAAGCGCGCGGAGCGGATGCTGGCCGGCGTGGAGGGGGAGCGGGTCACCGACAAGGTGGCCAAGCTGCGCTTCCCCGACCCCTCACCGTCGGGCCGGACCCCCTTGCGCGCCAGCGGGTTGTCCCGGTCCTACGGGTCGCAGGAGGTCTTCACCGACGTCGACCTGGCCATCGACCGCGGCTCACGCGTCGTCGTGCTCGGGCTCAACGGTGCGGGGAAGACCACGCTCCTGCGGATGCTCGCCGGCGTGGACGAGCCGGACACCGGGCAGGTCGAGCCGGGCCACGGGCTCAAGATCGGCTACTACGCGCAGGAGCACGAGAACCTCGACGTCTCGCGCTCGGTGCTGGAGAACATGAAGTCGGCCGCGCCGGCCAGCTTCGGCGAGACCGAGGTGCGCAAGGTGCTGGGCTCGTTCCTCTTCAGCGGTGACGACGTCGACAAGCCCGCCGGGGTGCTCTCCGGTGGGGAGAAGACGCGGCTGTCGCTGGCGATGCTCGTGGTCTCCAGCGCCAACGTGCTGCTGCTCGACGAGCCGACCAACAACCTCGACCCGGCGTCGCGTGAGGAGATCCTCGGCGCCCTGCACACCTACAAGGGCGCCGTCGTCCTCGTCACCCACGACGAGGGCGCGGTCGACGCGCTCGAGCCCGAGCGGGTCCTGTTGCTGCCCGACGGCGTCGAGGACCTCTGGAACGCCGACTACCGCGACCTCATCGCCCTGGCCTGACAGCTCAGTCGATCGGGTAGCCGGTCACCGGCCCGTCGGTGTTGGGCTGCCAGCCGAGCGCCGGGGCAACGTGCGTGGCGAACGACTCCAGCACGTGCAGGTTGTAGTCGACGCCGAGCTGGTTGGGGATGGTCAGCATGAGCGTGTCAGCCGCCTCGATCGCGGAGTCGGCCTTGAGCTGCTCGATGAGCACGTCGGGCTCCGCGGCATAGCTCTTGCCGAACGTCGAGCGCATCCCGTCGATGATGCCGATCTGGTCGCCCTCCTCGCCGCCGCGCGGGCCGAAGTACGCACGGTCCACGTCGGTCATGAGCGGGAAGATGCTGCGCGACACCGAGACTCGCGGGCTTCCCGGGTGGCCGGCCTCCTTCCACGCGGCGCGGAACCGGTCGATCTGGTCACGCTGCAACCGGTGGAACTCGTCCCCGTTCGCCTCGGTGAGCAGGGTCGAGGACATGAGGTTGAGGCCGACCGTGCCGGCCCACTCGGCGCTGTCGCGGTTGCCCGAACCCCACCACACGTGCTGGCGCAGGGTGGGGGACTGCGGCTCGATCGGCACCCGTGCCGTCGTGTGGGTAGACATGTAGCCGTTGGGGTCGGCGTCAGCCATCGGCTCGCCGTCGATGGCGGCGAGGAACTTGGTGATCTTCTCGCGCGCGATGTCCGCGCCGCGCGGGTCCGTAGAGCCGGTGTAGCCGAACTCCTCGTAGCCGCGGATGACCGTCTCGGGTGACCCGCGGCTCACCCCGAGCGCGACCCGCCCGTCGGCGAGGAGGTCCAGCGCGGCCGCCTCCTCGGCGAGGTAGAGCGGGTTCTCGTAGCGCAGGTCGATGACGCCGGTGCCGACCTCGATCCGCTGCGTCTTCGCCGCGATCGCGGTCAGGAGCGGGATGGGGGCGGCGGCCTGCTGGGCGAAGTGGTGGACGCGGAAGTAAGCGCCGTTGACGCCGAGCTCGTCCGCGCCGACCCCGATGGCGACCGCCTGGGTGAGGGCGTCGCGCGCGTTCTGCGTGTGCGAGCCGCGGACCGCCCCGTAGTGGCCGAAGGAGAGGAAGCCGAAAGCCTTCATGCGCCGAGCCTGCCCCATCGCTGCAACCTGAACCACCCATGGGGCGCCCAGGTGGCAAGTCCCAGCGGTTTGGTGGGAGTTGCGGTCGAATAATGGACGGTTATGCAATCCATAACTCAGGCGGCAGAATGAGGGGGTGACCCAAGCCCCCGAGCGGACCACGCGGCATACCCGCCCCACGCGCACCCAGGCCACTGGCGCCTGGGCCGACGGTGACGCGACGCCCCTCAACCACAACGAGGAGTTCAAGGCGGCCGACGACGGCCTCAACGTGCGCACCCGGATCGAGGAGGTCTACGCCAAGGAGGGCTTCGCGAGCATCCCGGGCGACGACCTGCGCGGGCGGATGCGCTGGTGGGGGCTCTACACCCAGCGCAAGCCCGGCATCGACGGCGGCCAGACGGCCACGCTCGACCCGGCCGAGCTCGACGACGAGTACTTCATGCTGCGGGTGCGCTCGGACGGCGGTGCGCTGTCCGCCGAGCAGCTGCGCGCGATCGCCGGCATCTCCACCGAGTTCGCCCGCGACACCGCCGACGTCACCGACCGGCAGAACATCCAGCTGCACTGGATCCGCATCGAGGACGTGCCGGAGATCTGGTCGCGGCTCGAGGCGGTCGGGCTCACCACCGCAGAGGCCTGCGGCGACACCCCGCGCGTCATCCTCGGTTCACCGGTCGCCGGGATCGCCGCCGACGAGGTCGTCGACGGGACGCCGGCCGTGCGCGAGATCCTCGACCGCTACATCGGCAGCCCCGAGTTCTCGAACCTGCCGCGCAAGTTCAAGACCGCGGTCTCCGGCAGCCCCAGCCTCGATGTCGCCCACGAGGTCAACGACGTGTCGTTCGTCGGTGTCGTCCACCCCGAGCACGGGCCCGGGTTCGACGTGTGGGTCGGCGGCGGCCTGTCGACCAACCCGATGTTCGCCCAGCGGCTCGGCGCGTGGGTGCCGCTCGAGGAGGTGCCCGACGTCTGGAAGGGCGTCGTCTCGATCTTCCGTGACCACGGCTACCGGCGGCTGCGCAACCGCGCGCGGCTGAAGTTCCTCATGGCCGACTGGGGCGCCGAGAAGTTCCGGGAGGTCCTCGAGCAGGACTACCTCGGACGTCGCCTCGCCGACGGCCCAGCGCCGGTCGCCCCGAGCGACCAGCGCCGCGACCACGTCGGTGTGCACCCGCAGCAGGACGGCCGCTTCTGGGTCGGCGTCGCCCCCGTGGCGGGCCGGGTGAGCGGCACGACGTTGTATGCCGTCGCGGAGCTGGCTGCGCGCCACGGGTCCGGTCGGGTGCGGCTCACCCCGCACCAGAAGATCCTCGTCCTCGACGTGCCCCAGAGGGAGGTCGCCGCCCTCACCGAAGGCCTCGACGCCATCGGGCTGCCCGCGGCCCCGAGCGAGTGGCGCCGCGGCGTGCTGGCCTGCACCGGCATCGAGTTTTGCAAGCTCGCGCTGGTCGAGACCAAGGCCCGGGCCCGCACCGTCATCGCCGAGATGGAGCGGCGGCTGCCGGACTTCGACGTGCCGTTCAGCATCCACCTGAACGGCTGCCCCAACGCCTGCGCGCGCACCCAGGTCGCCGACGTCGGCCTCAAGGGCATGGTGAGCAAGGACGACGACGGCAACCTCGTCGAGGTCTTCCAGGTGCACCTGGGGGGCGGCCTCGGCACCCACCCCCAGCTCGCGCGCAAGACCCGTGCACTCAAGGTGCCGGCGCAGGAGCTGCCCGACTACATCGAGCGGCTCGCCACCCGGTTCCTCGAACAGCGCGACGGCAACGAGGCGTTCGCCACCTGGGCTCACCGTGCGGATGAGGACGACCTGCGATGAGCGACAGCCCCCGCGCGTCGACGCCCTACTACTGCCCGTTCTGCGCCGAGGAGGACCTCTGGCCGGTCGAGGAGCCGCGCAGCGCGTGGGAGTGCCGCGCCTGCGCCCGCGTCTTCACCGTCCAGCTGGCTCGCGTGGACACGGCTTCGATCCCCGGTCGCGTGGCCGAGGAAGCGTTGCTGGAGAAGGGATCCCAGTCATGACGACGACTGCCGACACGACGGTCGCCGAGGCAACGCGACGGTTCGCGGCGCTGGAAGCCAGCCACGCGGCATACGAGGACAAGGTCGAGCTCACCCGCGAGGTGCTGCGCTGGGCGCACGAGACCTATGGCGACCGGCTCACCGTCGCCTCCTCGATGGGTGACGAGGCGCTCGTGCACCTTGTCGGCACCACCCTCACCGATGCCGATGTGTTCTTCCTCGACACCGGCTACCACTTCGCCGAGACCCTGGGGACCCGCGATGCCTACCAGGCGATGCTGCCGCTGCAGATCCGCACGATCCTGCCGCTGCTCACCGTGGCCGAGCAGGACGCGAAGCACGGCGCCAAGCTGCACGACCGCGACCCCGATGCCTGCTGCGCGATGCGCAAGGTGGAGCCTCTGAACCGCGCGATCGAGGGGTATGCCGCGTGGGTCACCGGGATGCGTCGCGTCGACGCGCCGACGCGCACCGATATCGAGCTGGTCGGGTGGGACGAGCGGCGTGGGCTGGTGAAGCTGAATCCCCTTGCGGCATGGACTGATTCGGACATCGATCGGTATGTCGAGGAGAACGACGTGTTCCTCAACCCGCTCCGGCAGGAGGGGTACGCGTCGATCGGCTGTGCGCCGTGCACGCGGCCCGTGGCCGAGGGCGAGGACCCACGAGCCGGCCGGTGGGCCGGGAAGACCAAGACCGAATGCGGGTTGCACACATGACGACGACGGCACCGAGCCCCACCGCCACGGCGACGCAGGGGCCCCTGACCCTGGACCACCTCGACCACCTGGAGTCCGAGGCGATCCACATCTTCCGCGAGGTCGCGGGGGAGTTCGAGCGGCCGGTGATCCTCTTCTCCGGCGGCAAGGACTCCGTCGTGATGGTGCACCTGGCGCTCAAGGCGTTCGCCCCGGCGCGACTGCCCTTCGGGCTGCTGCACGTCGACACCGGGCACAACTTCCCCGAGGTGCTCGACTACCGCGACGCGACGGTGGAGCGGCTCGGGGTGCGGCTCACCGTCGCCAAGGTGCAGGACTACCTCGACGACGGCCGGCTGCGCGAGCGCCCCGACGGCACCCGCAACCCGCTCCAGACCGTGCCGCTGCTCGACGCGATCGAGGAGGGCAGGTTCGACGCCGTCTTCGGTGGCGGTCGGCGCGACGAGGAGAAGGCGCGTGCCAAGGAGCGGGTCTTCAGCCTGCGCGACGCCTTCGGCGCCTGGGACCCGCGGCGCCAGCGGCCCGAGCTGTGGGACCTCTACAACGGGCGGCACGCGCCGGGCGAGCACGTGCGGGTCTTCCCGCTGTCCAACTGGACCGAGCTCGACGTCTGGCGCTACATCGAGCGCGAGGGCATCGCGCTGCCGGAGATCTACTACGCGCACGAGCGTGAGGTGTTCCAGCGCGACGGCATGTGGCTGACCCCCGGTGAGTGGGGTGGCCCGAAGGAGTCGGAGTCGTTGCAGCGCAGGCTCGTTCGCTACCGGACGGTGGGTGACATGAGCTGCACCGGCGCCGTCGACTCGGACGCCGCCGACGTGGGCTCGGTGATCCTCGAGGTCGCGGCGTCGCGGCTCACCGAGCGCGGCGCGACCCGTGCCGACGACCGGCTCTCCGAGGCCGCCATGGAGGACCGCAAGAAGCAGGGATATTTCTGATGAGCACCACGAGTGCGCCACCGCGCCACGACCTGCTGCGGCTCGCCACCGCCGGATCCGTCGACGACGGCAAGTCGACCCTCGTCGGCCGGCTGCTCTACGACACCAAGTCGGTGCTGACCGACCAGCTCGACGCGGTCGAGCGGGTGAGTCGTGAACGCGGCCTCGACGCCACCGACCTCGCGCTGCTCACCGACGGCCTGCGCGCCGAGCGTGAGCAGGGCATCACCATCGACGTGGCCTACCGCTACTTCTCGACGGCGACTCGCTCCTACGTCCTGGCCGACACCCCCGGGCACGTGCAGTACACCCGCAACATGGTCACCGGCGCCTCGACTGCCGAGCTTGCCCTCATCCTCATCGACGCCCGGCACGGCGTCGTGGAGCAGACCCGGCGGCACCTCGCCGTCACGGGGCTGCTGGGTGTGCGCCACGTCGCGGTCGCAGTCAACAAGATGGACCTCGTCGACTGGTCTCAGGAGCGGTTCGACGACATCGTGGCCGAGTTCCGGCGCCACGCAACGCGATTCGGCATCACGGACGTCGTCGCCGTGCCCGTGTCGGCGCTCTTCGGCGACAACGTCGTCGACCGTTCCGACCGGGCCCCCTGGTATGCCGGGCCGACCCTGCTCGAGCACCTCGAGACGGTGCCCGTGGGGGAGGACCCCGCCGCCCAGCCGCTACGGCTCCCGGTGCAGTTCGTCATCCGGCCGCAGAGCGGGGACCACCGCGACTACCGCGGGTATGCCGGACGCCTCACCTCCGGAGTCGTGCGCCCCGGGGACGAGGTCGTCGTCCTGCCGTCCGGTCGCTCGACCCGTGTTGCGGGCATCGACCGGGCGCGGGCGGACGGTTCGCTGGCGGAGCTCGACGTGGCCTTCGCCCCCCAGTCGGTCACCCTGCGGCTCGAGGACGACGTCGACCTTTCCCGCGGTGACGTCATCGCAGCCGCCCATGACCCCGGCCTGTTGACCCGGTCACTGGCCGGCACCATCGCGGTGCTCTCGGAGCGGCCCGTGCGGCAGCGTGACCGGGTGCTCCTGCGGGTCGGCACCCGCACCGTCCGGGCCATCGTCGAGGACGTCGTCGACCAGCTCGACATCGAGACGATGGAGCACCGCACCGCACCGGAGGGCCTGGGGCTCAACGCGATCGGACGAGTGCGGATCCGCCTCGCCGAGGACGTCCCGGTCGACGACTACCGGCGACTACGTCGCACCGGTGCCTTCCTGCTCATCGACGAGGCCGACGGCTCGCCGCTTGCTGCGGGCATGGCCGATGCGCCGGACCGCGCCGTCGGAGAAGGCATCTGATGGGCGCCGACTACCCCCTGGCCCTCGACGTCGCCGGGCGCCGGGTCGTCGTCATCGGTGGAGGGCCGGTCGCGACGCGCCGAGTCGCCGGCCTGCGCGAGTCAGGGGCCGCGGTCGAGGTCATCGCGCCATGGGTCACCGAGGACATCGCCGAGCTGTCGGCGGCAGGCGAAATCGACTGGCACGAGCGGGATTTCGTCAGCGGTGACCTGCTCACACCCGAGCCGGCGTGGCTGGTCCAAACCGCGACCGGCGACCCATCCACCGATGACCAGGTGGCTCGCGAGGCCGAGGCCGCCCGCATCTGGTGCGTCCGCGCCGACGACGCCACCGCCTCGAGCGCGTGGACCCCTGCGGTCGCGCGCGGCACTGCCGGCACACCAGCCGAGGGCGTCACCGTCGCCGTGAACGCCGGGGGAGACCCGCGGCGAGCGGTCGCGGTGCGCGACGCCGTGCTCGCCGCCCTCGACAGCGGCATACTGCCCGTGCGTCGCACTCGTAGCGTCCGCGAGTTTGCCCGTGAGCGGGGCAAACTCGCAGACGCAGGCCAGCGCGCGGGCAACGGGGGCAACGGGCGCGGCGGCGGCGTGGGCGTGGGTTCGGTGGCGCTGGTCGGTGGCGGACCCGGGGCCGACGACCTCATCACGGTCCGCGGGCGGGCGCTGCTCGCGGCCGCCGACGTGGTCGTCACCGACCGGCTCGGCCCTCGCGGCCTGCTCGACACCCTCGGCGCCGACGTCGAGGTCGTCGACGTCGGCAAGACCCCCGGCAACCACCCGGTCACCCAGGACCGCATCAACGAGCTGCTCGTGCACCACGCCCAGCTCGGCAAGCGCGTCGTCCGGCTCAAGGGCGGCGACCCGTTCGTCCTGGGCCGCGGAGGCGAGGAGGCGCTGCACTGCGCCGCCCACGGCATACCCGTCGAGGTCGTCCCCGGGGTCACGTCCGCCGTGAGTGTCCCCGCCGCCGCTGGCATCCCGGTGACCCACCGCGGCATCACCGCGTCGTTCGTCGTCGCCTCGGCCCACGAGGGTCCCGAGCACGTCCTCGAGGCGGCCAAGGACGCAGCACCCGACGCCACCCTCGTGCTCCTGATGGGCGTCAGCCGGCTCGAGCAGACCGCCGCCGGTCTCGTGGCGGCCGGGCGGGCACCCAGCACCCCCGTCGCCCTCATCGAGAGTGGCTGGACCCCGCGGCAGCGCACCACGGTCACCACCCTCGAGCACGCGGCCCGGGACGCCGAAACCGCTGGGGTGCGTCCGCCCGCGATCGTCGTCGTCGGCGACGTCGTGCGCCTCCATGACGCGCTCGGCGACCTCGCCGGAGGTAGCCTCACCCCGTGACCGACCCCGACATCGTGCTGCTCGCGCACGGATCCCCGGACCCGCGGCACGCTCACGGCGTCGAGGCCCTCGCCGGGCACGTGCAGACGCTGGCGCCCACGCGCCGCATCCACACGGCATACCTCGACCACCACGCACCCACGCCGAGCGACACCGCCGCGGCGCTCAACGGGCACGCGGTCGTGGTTCCCGTCCTGCTCACCCCCGCCCACCACGCACGCGTCGACGTACCCGCCGCAGTCGCGACCATGGCCGCGGAGTCGCCCGGTGAGGTCGGGCTCGCGGCGCCACTGGGTCCACACCCGCGCCTGCTCGACGCGGCCGAGGAGCTGCTCGCGGCTGCCGACGTGCGGCCCGACGAGCGCACGGCCGTGCTGTTGTATGCCGCGGGGTCCAGTGACACCGAGGCCGTCGCCACCCTGACGACAGCCGTCCACGAGAACCCGCGCCACGGGTGGGGACAGTGGGACGTCGCCGCCCTGGACGGAGGGGCAACGCTCGAGCAGGTGCTGCGACGGCTGCCCGACGAGGTCGACCGCACGTTTGCCGTGTCGTTCATGGTCGCCGAAGGGGTGCTGCGCGACCGGATGGCGCAGGAGTGCGGGCGACAGGGCGTGACGATGGTGCCGGGTGCGCTGGCCCAGACCGAAGCGGTGGCCCAGCTGGTGCTCGAGCGCGCCGATAGCCTGCCCGCGTGACCGACACCGACGCGCAGACCCAGCCAGAGCAACCGCATCCGCACCTCGTCGTCACGCGTGACGGCCCGGTGCTGACGATCACGCTCGACAACCCGGGACGCCGCAACTCCCAGGTGCCGAGCCTGTGGGCGGCGTTGGCGCGGATCGCCGACGAGCTCGACCCGGCGGTGCGCGTGGTCGTCCTGCGGGGCAACGGGCCGTCCTTCTCGGCCGGTCTCGACCGGGGGATGCTCGCCCCCGGCGGCGTCGAGGGTGAACCCGAGCTGCTCGGCATCGCCGTCGACGGTCCGGAGGCGGCGGCGGAGGCGATCGAGGACTTCCAGCGCGGGTTCGCTGCGTGGGCGTCGGTGCCCGCGGTGGTGGTTGCCTCCGTCCAGGGGCACGCGATCGGGGCGGGCTTCCAACTCGCCCTGGCGGCCGACCTGCGGGTGGTCGCCGACGACGTGCAGTTCGCGATGCGCGAGACGTCGCTGGGCCTGGTGCCCGACCTCGGCGGCACGGGTCCGCTGGTGCAGGCTGTCGGGTATGCCGTCGCGCTGGAGCTGTGCGCCACGGGCCGGTTCCTGGGTGCGCAGGAGGCCGTGGCCAGGGGGCTGGCGAACGTCGCCGTTCCGTTGGCCGAGCTCGACGCCACGACGGCGGACCTCGTGGGGGCGCTGCTGGAGACGCCGGAGGCCGCGTTGCGCGAGCTGAAGCCCCTGCTGGCCAGCGCGGTCACGTCGGGCCGGGACGAGCAGCTGAGGGCCGAGCGGGAGGCGCAGGGACGTCTGCTGCACGGGCTGGTGCGTTCGCTGGGTCGCTGAGGCGACCACGCGGCATACCCGCGTCTGTCACACCCTCACGGCAGGGTGGGGAATGGACGACGCCCCGTGTGCTGTTTCCACGGGCAGTGAATGTCACAGAGGTGAGTAGATGAGCATGTCCGGCTGGACCGCGATGCGGTCCCTGACCCGCGACGACTCGGTCAAGGACACGAAGCTGAAGCCGGGTACGGCGCGGCGGGTGTTGCGCTACGCGCGCCCGTTCCGCCGCGAGATCGTGCTCTTCCTCGTGCTCGTGGTGGTCAGCGCGGCGCTCGTCGTCGCCACGCCACTCCTGCTCAAGAACCTCGTGGACCAGGGCATCATCCCGCGCGACCGCGGCGTGGTGATCAGGCTGGCGCTGCTGGTGGCGGCCCTGGCCGTCGCCGACGGGGTGCTCACGCTGGTGCAGCGGTGGTACTCCGCGCGCATCGGTGAGGGGCTGATCTACAACCTGCGCACCGAGGTCTTCGCGCACGTGCTGCGCCAGCCGATCGCGTTCTTCACACGGGCCCAGACCGGCGCCCTGGTGACCCGGCTCAACTCCGACGTCATCGGGGCCCAGCAGGCATTCACGTCCGTGCTCTCGAGCGTCGTCAGCAACGCGGTGTCGCTCGTGCTCATCGTGGGCACGATGGCCACCCTGTCGTGGCAGCTGACCCTGGCCTCGCTCGCCCTGGTTCCGTTCTTCCTGCTGCCCGCGCGCTGGATGGGGCGCCGGCTCGCCGGGCTCAGCCACGCCCAGATGGGCCTCAACGCCGACATGGGCACGCGGATGACCGAACGGTTCAACGTCGCCGGCGCCTTGCTCGTCAAGCTGTTCGGTGACCCCGCCCGTGAGGACGAGGAGTATGCCGAGCGCGCCGCGGGGGTGCGCGACATGGGCGTCAAGATCGCCCTCAACCGCAGCGTGTTCTTCGTGGCGCTCACCCTCGTGGCGTCGCTGGCCACGGCGATGGTCTACGGCTTTGGTGGGCTCATGGCCGTCGGTGGCACGCTGACCGTCGGCACGCTGCTGGCGCTCACCGCGTTGCTGGCCCGGCTCTACGGCCCCCTGACGGCGTTGTCGAACGTGCGCGTCGACATCATGACTGCGCTGGTGTCGTTCGAGCGGGTCTTCGAGGTGCTCGACCTGCCGCCGCTGGTGGCCGAGAAGACCGACGCCGTCGACCTGCCCGCCCGGCCGGTGCGGGTGGAGCTCGACTCGGTCGGGTTCGCCTACCCGTCTGCTGACGAGGTGTCGCTGGCGTCGCTGGAGAGCACCGCGACGGGGGACCGCAAGGGGTCCGGCGTCGTGCTGCGCGGCATCGACCTCACGGTCGAGCCGGGGCAGCTGGTCGCGCTCGTCGGGCCGAGCGGCGCCGGCAAGACGACGATCACCGGTCTCGTCGCGCGGCTCTACGACCCGACCAGCGGAGCGGTGCGCATCAACGGGGTCGACCTGCGCGACGCCACATTGTCGTCCGTGCACCGGACCGTCGGCGTGGTGAGCCAGGAGGCGCACCTGTTCCACGACACGATCCGGGCCAACCTCGCGTATGCCGCCCCGGAGGCCACCGAGGCGCAGATGTGGTCGGCGCTCGAGTCCGCCCAGGTCGCACCGCTGGTGCACGCCCTGCCCGCCGGTCTCGACACCGTGGTGGGTGACCGTGGGCACCGCCTCTCCGGTGGTGAGAAGCAACGGCTCGCGCTGGCTCGCCTGCTGCTCAAGTCACCCGGTCTCATCGTCCTCGACGAGGCCACTGCCCACCTCGACAGCGAGTCCGAGGCGGCCGTACAGCGGGCCCTCGACACCGCACTGGCCGAGCGCACGGCGTTGGTCATCGCACACCGCCTGTCCACCGTCCGCGGCGCAGACCAGATCCTCGTGGTCGACGAGGGCCGAATCGTCGAGCGCGGCACGCACGCGGAGCTGATGGCCAGGGGCGGCCTCTACCGGTCGCTCTACGAGACGCAGTTCGCGACCCAGCGGTCCGACGTCCCGGCGTAGCCGATCCCGAGACCGGCGAACACGTCACGACCCGCCGCGGTGACGACCACCCGTCTGGTGGCATCGGCGCGGCGCACCCAGCCGGCCTCGAAAGCCTTGGTGCACAAGGCGGCTCCCAGCGCGCCCGCCACGTGCGGACGCTGCTCCGTCCAGTCGGTGCACTCGCGCACGGCAACTCGCCTGACGGCATACACGTCGTCGAGGTCGATGCCGAGGTCACCCCACCAGGCCCGGCCACGACGGGGGACCGTGGGTGTGCCTGTGGTGGAGATCGCGCCGGCCGCGGCGGCCGCGTCGTGCAGGGCCACACCCAAGCTGCCGGCGAGGTGGTCGTAGCAGGTGCGCGCCTGCGCGAGCCGTCGGCGCTGCGACACCTGACGGTAGGAGCTGGCGGGAGCCACGCCGTCGGTCGCGCCGGCCGTCATCAGCTCGATCGTCTCCGCGACCCGGGCCGAGGCGAGCTCGACGTGGGTGCAGCGGCCTGCGCGGGTCACCACGACGACCCCGGCATCGCCGAGGCAGGCGACGTGGTCGCTGGCCGTGGGGGCGCCGACCCCGGCCACCTGCGCCAGCTCACCCACCTTCCAGCGGCGACCGTCGAGCAGCGCGACGGCCATGGCGGCCCGGGTCGGGTCACCCAGGGCGCGGCCGAAGCGGGCCAGGGCCGTTGCCTCCGTGCTCATGCCGGCACCTGTTCTCGGGTCTGCGCGCCCCGGCGTGGGCGTCGTCGGGTGAGCACCACACCGACGACGCACAGGACACCGCCCACGTACGCCGCCGACGGCGGGAGCTCGTCGAGGAACAGCCACCCCATCGCCGTCGCTATCACGGGCACGAGGAACGTCGTGAGGGCGAGGCTGCCGGCGTTGCTGCGGGCCAGGGCCCAACCCCAGGTCGAGAAGGCGATGGCCGTCGGGAAGACCCCGAGGTAGGCGACCAGCAGCAGCGTCTGCGGTGTCGCGGTGCGGACCGTCGAGACCAGGTCGCCCGTCCACGGCAGACAGACGACAGCGCCGATCACGCAGGCGAGGAAGGTGACCTCGAGTGTGGGCAGGCGCGACAGCAGCGGTTTCTGGGTGACCACCCCGGCGCCATAGGTGACCGCGGCGAGCACCGCGAGGGCGACACCGCCCAGGTCGCCGGTCGCGTGACCAGAGCTGCCGAGTCCGATGACCACGACGCCGGCGAAGCCGACGACCGCCCCCACCACCAGCCACCGAGTGAGGGGTTCGCCGAGGAACACGGCCGCGAGGAGGGCGACGATGATCGGCCCGATCTGCACGAGCATGGCCGCGGTGCCTGCGTCGATCCGCTGCTCGGCGGCGTTGAGCGCGATGTTGTAGACGCCGAACCACAGCACGCCGCAGGCCAGCAGCAGCGGCAGGTCACGCCGGGTCGGCCACCGCCGCGGACGCCGCCACACCATGACGCCCAGGACGAGGCTCGCCACGAGGAGCCGGCCGAGCGACAAGGCGCCGGGGGAGACCGAGCCACCCAGGTGGCGGATCGCCACGAACGCCGAGGCCCACAGAAACAGGGTGACCGCGATGGCGCCGAGGGTGAGCGTGCGTTCGCGCGAGTCCATGCCCCGACTCTAGGAGCCAGACTGTTCGGTGAAGAGCGAACAGTCGCCAACGTGCGCCGGAAACCTGCCAGTCTGCGCCGCGCCGCTACTCGTCCTCCTCGTCCCAGATGCGGACCTTCTTGGGTCGAGGGGCAGCATCGGGCGACTCCAGGTCCTCGAGGTGCTCGCGCCGGGCACCCCACACGACGAGGACGAACCCCGCCACCATGGCGAGCCACCACTGGAACGCGTACGCCTGATGGGGTCCCAGGTCGGTGTCCGGTGGCTCCAACCGGTCCGGGCGCGGCGGGCTCTGGCCGGTCGCGGTCCGCTCGACCTCCATGATCACGTAGCCACCCAACAACGACTCACCGAGCTGCGCCGACGCTTGCTGGACGTTGATGCTCGCCAGCTGGCCGGCCGGCATACGGCGCTCGAGGTTCTTCTCCGACGGGCGGACCCAACCCGTCATCGTCACCTCGCCGCTGGGGGCGGGCGTCACGGCGGGCAGCTCGTTGGCGGCCTCCGCATTGCGCACCCAGCCTCGGTCGACGAGCACCGTCATCCCGCCGTCGGTGCGGAACGGCACGAGGACCTCGTACCCGTAGATGCCGTCGTTGGGCCGGTTGCGCACCAGGAGGGTGTCGTCCGCGGCGTAGGTGCCGCGGGCGGTGACCCGGGTCCACTCCGTCGAGCGGGGCAGCGGCGAGGTCGTGAGGACGTCGGCCAGCGGCTGCGGCGCGGCGCGGTAGTGGGAGTTGATCCGGTCGGCGCGGGCACTCTTGTCCTCGTAGCGCCCCCACTGCCACTGACCGAGGAACCAGGCGGCCACCGCGAAGGCGGCTGCGACCGCCAAGGCGCCCAGCCATCGCCGCGATGTGAGCGTCCTCAGCACCGGATCACGGTACCCGGCTTAGGCTTGGGGTCATGACCGGCCTCCCGTTCCCCCGTGTGCGTGACCTGTCGCGCCCGCCTGCGGACGTGCCGGGTATGCCGGACCGCTTCGGGCGGTTCGCGCGTGACCTGCGCGTCTCGGTCACCGACCGGTGCAACCTGCGGTGCCGGTACTGCATGCCGGCGGAGGGTCTTCCCTGGCTCGCCAAGCCCGAGATGCTGAGCGACGACGAGCTCGTGCGGGTGGTCGGCGTGTTCGTCGGTCTGGGTGTCACGCAGATCCGGCTGACGGGTGGCGAGCCGTTGCTGCGCCGATCCCTGGTCGACGTGGTGCGACGCATCGCCGCGCTCGAGCCGCGACCTCGGATCGCCATGACCAGCAACGGAATCGGGCTCGACCGGCTCGCGCAGCCTCTCGCCGATGCCGGGCTCGACCGGGTCAACGTCAGTCTCGACACGATCGACCCCAAGGAGTTCGCGGACCTCACCCGGCGTGACCGGCTGCACGACGTGGAGGCGGGGCTGAAGGCGGCGGCGGCCGCCGGGCTGGCTCCCGTGAAGGTCAACGCGGTCGCGATGCGGGGCATCAACGACCACACGGTCGCGGACCTGCTCCAGTGGTGTCTCGACCGCGGGTACGAGCTGCGGTTCATCGAGCAGATGCCGCTGGACGCCCAGCACGGCTGGGACGCATCGACCATGATCGGTGCCGACGAGATCCGAGACCGCCTGTCCGAGCGGTTCCGGCTGACGCCCTTGCCGGCCGCGGACCGTGGGAGCGCGCCGGCGGAGCGGTTCCTCGTCGACGGGGGTCCGCAGACGGTCGGCATCATCGCCAGCGTCACGGCGCCGTTCTGCGCCGCGTGCGACCGCACGCGGCTCACTGCCGACGGCCAGGTGCGCAACTGTCTCTTCTCCCAGCGTGAGACCGACCTGCGTGGGCCGCTGCGGGACGGCGCCAGCGACGAGGAGCTGGCCGACCTCATCCGCGGCGAGATGTGGCGCAAGGCCAAGGGACACGGCATCGGCACCGCCGACTTCGTGCAACCAGAGCGGCCGATGTCCGCGATCGGCGGCTAACCGGCGTCGGCCGGGATGGCGTCGCTGGGGACCGTCTCCTGGAGGAAACCGCGCACCGACAGGAAGTCGCCGAGCGTCTCGCGATGGGTGTCGCAGGCGAGCCACACCTTGCGGCGGTCGGGTGTGTGCAGCTTTGGGTTGTTCCACAGCAGCGCCCACGTCGCGGCCTGCCGGCAGCCCTTGGCGCTGCAGACGAGTTCAGCGCTCACGTGGTTCGTCGTCCCCGGTGTCGCGGGTGCCGGGGAAGTCGGGGTGGTCCGGGCCGATCTGCCGGGGGACGTCGGTCGAGGGCATGACCGGCATCGAGCTCCCGGGGGCGCGCGGGCGGACCGCGTTGGCGAACACCACGGCGACGTAGGGGAGCAGGACGGCCGCGACCGCGAGACTGCCCCACACCCACCAGGGGGCACCGCTCGTGCCCGTGAACACCGCCCCGAGGAAGCACACGGTGCGCACGCCCATCGTCACGAGGTAGCGCTTGATCCGGTGCGCCTGCTCCTGCTCGAGCGACTCAGGGGCGGACGTCACCGACTGGACGGCGACGGGCTCGTCCTTGTGGCGGTGAACGTGGATCACCCACCAACCATAAGCCGGTCACCGATGCGGCGTACCCACAGGTAGTCGGTAGGGTCCCACTGACCGCACGGGAGCAGCTCTGGAGCAGCTCGGGAGCACGGAAGGCACGGTGGGACATCGATGGCAGGCCGCAAGATCCTCGTCACCGGGGGCAACCGCGGGATCGGGCTGAGCATCGCCCGCGCCCTCGTCGAAGCGGGCCACGACGTGGTCGTGACCAACCGCTCCGGTGAGGCCCCCGAGGGACTGCGGGCCGTCCAGTGCGAGCTCACCGACACCGCCAGTGTCGACCAGGCGTTCACCGCGGCCGAGGAGATCCTCGGCGGACCGGTCGAGGTGCTCGTGGCCAACGCCGGCATCACCAGGGACACCCTCCTCATGCGGATGAGCGACGAGGAGTTCGACAGCGTCATCGACACCAACCTCGCCGGCGCCTTCCGCTGTGCGCGGCGCGCCGTCAAGGGCATGATCCGCGCCCGGCACGGCCGGATCATCTTCATCTCCAGCGTCGTCGGTCTCTACGGTTCGCCGGGCCAGACCAACTACGCCTCCAGCAAGTCCGGCCTCGTCGGTCTCGCCCGGTCGATCAGCCGGGAGCTCGGCGGCCGCGGCATCACCGCCAACGTCGTCGCCCCCGGCTTCATCGAGACCGACATGACGGCCGAGCTGCCCGACGACCGCAAGCAGGCCTACCTCGCGACCATCCCGGCAGGTCGCTTCGGCCAGACCGAGGAGGTCGCCGCGACGGTGCGGTTCCTCGCCGGTGACGACGCGGCATACATCACCGGCGCCGTCATCCCGGTCGACGGCGGCCTCGGCATGGGCCACTGACCACACCACGACGACCCGCACCGACCACACGAAAGGCATCACATGCTGCTCGAGGGCAAGAAGCTCCTGGTGACCGGCGTCCTCATGGACTCCTCGATCGCCTTCCACGTCGCCAAGATCGCGCAGGAACAGGGCGCCGAGGTCGTGCTGACGTCGTTCGGCCGCACCTTCAAGATCACCCAGACCATCGCCAAGCGGCTGCCGACGACGCCGCCGGTGATCGAGCTCGACGTCACCGACCAGGAGCACCTCGACACCCTCGCCGAGCGCCTCGGTGAGCACGTGGACCGGCTCGACGGCGTCCTGCACTCCATCGGGTTCGCGCCGCAGGGCGCCTTCAACTTCATGGAGGGCACCTTCGAGGACGTCTCGACCGCGATGCACGCGTCGGCATACTCGCTCAAGTCGCTCGGTGCGGCAGCCCTGCCGCTCATGGGCGAGGGCGGCAGCATCGTCGGCCTCACCTTCGACGCACAGTTCGCGTGGCCTGTCTACGACTGGATGGGTGTGGCCAAGGCCGCCTTCGAGGCAACCAACCGCTACCTCGCACGGGACTTGGGCCCCAAGGGAATTCGCTGCAACCTGGTGTCGGCCGGCCCGATCCGCACGACCGCCGCGAAGTCCATCCCCGGTTTCGAGGCGTTCGAGAACTCGTGGGACACCAGGGCCCCGCTCGGCTGGGACGTCAACGACGCGGTGCCTGCCGCCAAGGCCTGCGCGGCGCTGCTGTCCGACTGGTTCCCGGCGACGACGGGCGAGATCGTCCACGTCGACGGCGGCTTCCACGCGATGGGGCAGTAGCCAGTAGCGTTTCGGCCCATGACGTCCGACTCCGCCGTGACCGTGACGGAGGTACGGGTCCTCGACGGACCCAACCTGTACTTCACCAAGCCCGCCATCAAGGTCACCCTCGAGCTGCCCGGTTACCTGGGTGCCGACGAGGCCGACCTCCTGTCATTGACGCGACGGCTCGGTATGCCGGGTGCTCGCCCGGGTGCCCCGGGCACCCAGGCGCGCCAGCGCTTCACCATGCGCCTGGTCGAGCGCGCCGTGCGGGCGACTGCGGCGGCAAGCGGCACGACTCGGTTGGGGGTGCGCGTGCGGCCGGGCTCCAGCCCCGAGCAGGTCGTCGCTGCCTTCGTCTGGCGTCGCCGCACGCGTGGGCGGGCCCTCGGCCACGCCCTCGGACCGGTGCTGCAGGCGTGGCTCGACGGCGCCGACGTGGTCGAGGAGCAGGGGCGCGAGGTCAGCCGCACCGAGCCGGGAGAGCGGGCGAGCGTGCTCAAGCCCCACGTGCCCGTCGCCTCGGTCACTGGCACGAACGGCAAGACCACCACGACCCGTCTGCTGGGCCACATCGGCATCACCGCCGGGCTGCGCACCGGGTGGTCCTCGACCGACGGCATCGTGGTGCAGGGCGAGCTCGTCGAGGACGGTGACTACTCGGGACCGGCCGGCGCACGAGGCGTGCTCTCCGCGCCGGGCATCGAGCTGGGCATCCTCGAGACCGCGCGCGGCGGGATGCTGCTGCGCGGCATGGGCGTCAGCCGCAACGACGTCAGCGTCGTCACCAACGTCTCGGCCGACCACCTGGGCATGCAGGGCATCGACACCGTCGACCAGCTCGCCGAGGTCAAGGCGATCATCACCAAGGTCACCAAGCCCACCGGCTGGGTCGTCCTGAACGGCGAGGACCCGCGCGTCTGGGCGATGCGCACGGCCATCAGGGCCAAGCCTTGGGTCTTCGCCCTCGACCCGGACGCGCCGGCGATCCGCCAGTCCCTCGACGTCGGGGGCCGCGCCATCACGGTCCTCGACGGCGACGTGACGGTGCTGCGGCCCGGCGCAGACCCCGACCGGCTCGTGAGCATCCTCGACGTGCCGGCCACCCTGTCGGGGCTGTCCGTGCACAACATCGCCAACGTCCTGGCCGGAGCGGCTGCGGCCCTCGGGCTGGGGCTGCCGCGCGAAGCGGTCGTCGAGGGGTTGCGCACGTTCGTGCCCGACGACCGGCTCAACCCGGGCCGGATGAACACGTACACGCTGCCGCGCGCGGACGGTGGCGCCGTCACCGTCATCGTCGACCTGGCCCACAACGAGGCCGGTCTCGAGGCGCTCATGGACGTCGCCCACGGGCTCAAGGAGCCGGGGGCGCAGGTGCACCTCGGGCTCGGCCTGGCCGGCGACCGCACCGACGAGCTGCTCGAGTCGATGGGTGAGATCGCAGGGCTGCGCGCCGACCGCGTCGTCGCGGCGCACAAGGAGCACTACCTGCGCGGGCGCACCATGGAGGAGCTCGAGAGCCACCTGCGCGCGGGTCTCTCCCGGGCCGGTGTCGCCGAGATCGACTCCTACGAGACCGAGCTCGACGGGCTCAAGGCTTTGGTGCCGGGGGCGAGCGACGGGGACGTCGTCGCGCTCATGTGCCACTCCGAGCGCGCCCAGGTCGCCGCGTGGCTGGCCGGGCAGGGAGCCACCGCCGACGGGCCGCAGGACATCCGGCGCAAGGTGGTCGCCGCCCGCGGTGAACACGAGCTGGAGCAGCAGATCGCCGAGCAGTGGGCTGCGCAGGACGACCAGAGCCGGATGGAGGTCATGGACCGCCTGCGCCGCGAGCGACCCGGGGACCCCCGGCTGACCTACGAGTACGCCTCCGCCCTCGACGCCGCAGGCTGCGAGTCGGAGGCCATCGACGCCTACCGCGAGGCCCTCGCGGCCGGTCTGCGAGAGCCGCACCGGCACCGCGCCCGCATCCAGCTGGCCTCGAGCCTGCGCGTCACGGGGCAGGCCGACACGGCATACGAGCTCCTGGGTGAGCTGGCCGACGAACGGCCGGGAAGCGTTGCAGTGCAAGCCTTTCGAGCGCTGGCAGCGGCCGACACCGGGCGCTCCGACAGCGCTGTGGCCGACCTCGTCGACCTCCTGCTGCAGCACGCAGGCGACGAGGACACGCAGAGCTACCGAGGCGCGCTGACGAGGTATGCCGCGCAGCTGCGGGAGCGCTGACGCCTCACCTCACATGGTCGCCGGCACCGTGTCCGCGGCCTCCTGGCTCTCCACCGCGGCCTCGTCGCCAGACGTCTGCGCCTCGGTCTGCATCTCCGCGGGGTCGAGGTCGGGGTCGCTGACGCCGTCGGAGCTGCGCGCGCCGGCCTGCGCCGACTTGGTCATCGTCTCCAGCTCGTGCAGCACCTCCGCGTGCTGGTCGACGCAGAGCACGACGACGTCACCGGGGTTGGCCCGGGCGATGCAGTGCCGCACCGCGTCGACCTCCTGCAGGACGATCTCGACCTGACGGCAGCGGACGTCGCCCTTGGCCATCTCCGCGCGGGCGCCTTCGGCGATGAGCTCGGCGGTGACACCCGGCTTGCGACCCCGGAGCCGGGCGTCCTCACGGATCACCATGACGTCGAAGTGGTGCGCCGCCACGGCGCCCAGCTCACGCATGTCGTCGTCGCGTCGGTCGCCCGCGGTCGACACCATGCCGATCCGGGAGATCTTGGCGAGGTCGGTCTGGGAGGCCTTCTGGTCGGAGTACCCGTCGACGAACTCGCCGAGCACACGCATGGCCGGCGCGTTGTGGCAGTAGTCGACGAAGACGTCGATGCCGCGCACGTTGACGAGGTTCATGCGGCCTGGGGAGAGGTAGTAGTTCGTCGTGAAGGTGCGCAGACCCTGTCGGATCTCGTGGAGCCCGGCGTCGGCGGCGAAGGCCGCCCCCGCCGCGGCCATCGCGTTGGCCACGTTGAACTTGGCCGTGCCGCCGAAGGTCGACGGGAGCAGGTGCGTCCACGCGAGCTGCATCGAGCGGCGGCCGTGCTTGATGACGATCATGTCGCCGCGGTCGGTCGGTTCGAGGACGACGGCACGACCGCCGCGCCGGCAGTGGTCGTCGATGAACTCGCGGACCCTGCTGCCCGGAGGCTGCAGCGAGAACCACACGATGCTGCCCGAGCACCGCCGCCGCATCTTGCGGACCAGGTCGTCGTCGGCGTTCAACACGGCAAAACCGTTGCGGGGCACCGCTTCCACGACGACGGCCTTGACGTCGGCGAGCTGTTCGAGCGTGTCGATGCCCTTCATCCCGAGGTGGTCGGGGGCGACGTTGGTGACGACCGCGACGTCGTTGCGGTCGTAGCCGAGCCCCTCGCGCAGGATGCCGCCGCGCGCGACCTCCATGACGGCGAAGTCGACGCGCGGGTTCTGCAGGACCATGCGTGCCGACCGGGGACCGGATGCGTCCGCCTTGTAGACCAGGCGCTCGTCGATGACGATGCCGTCGGTCGAGGTCATGCCGACCTTGCGCCCGATTCCCTTGAAGATGTGGGCGATCATGCGCGACGTGGTGGTCTTGCCGTTGGTGCCGGTGACCGCGACGATCGGCACCCGCGAGGGGGAGCCGGGGGGGAAGAGCAGGTCGACGACCGGCTTGGCGATGTACTGCGGCTCACCGATGGTCGGGTGGGTGTGCATGCGGAACCCGGGTGCGGCGTTGACCTCGCAGATGGCGCCGCCGGTCTCGCGCACGGGTGAGGCGATGTCGGGGCAGATGAAGTCGATGCCGGCGACGTCGAGCCCGATCATGCGGGCTGCCTCCTCGGCGATCTCGACGTTGTCCGGGTGTGCCTCGAACGTCCGGTCGACGGAGATGCCACCCGTGGACATGTTGCCGGTCAGTGCCAGCTTGACCATCTGGCCCTCGGGCGGGACGTCGTCCATGGCGTAGCCCTGTTCGCGCACCAGCTCGATCGCGGCGTCGTCCACCTTGATCCGGGTGAGGACCTTCTCGTGCCCGACACCGCGACGCGGGTCGGCGTTGGTGAGCTCGACGAGCTCGGCGACGGTGTGCTCACCGTCGCCGGTCACGTGGGCCGGCACGCGCTCGGCGATCGCCTGCATGCGCCCGCCCACGATGAGGCAGCGGTAGTCGCGACCGGTGATGAACGACTCGACGATGACGTATCCGCGACGTGACTCTGCCTCGGCGATGTCGAACGCCTGACGCACCTCGTCCTCGTCCTGCAGGTCCAGGCACACGCCACGACCGTGGTTGCCGTCGAGCGGCTTCACCACGACGGGGTAGCCGATCTGGCGGGCGGCGGTCACCGCGGCGTCTGCCGTGCGCACCGTCTCCTGCTTGGGCACGGGCAGTCCGGCCGACCCGAGGAGCCGGGTGGTCATGTCCTTGTCCGACGCGATGTCGACGGCCAGGGCGCCGGTCTTGGACGTCATGGTCGCGCGGATGCGCTGGGCGTGGACGCCCTGGCCGAGCTGCACCAGGGATGCGCTGTTGAGCCGGATGTAGGGGATGTCGCGGGAGATGGCCTCCTCGAGGATGGCGCCGGTGGACGGACCGAACGCGGTCCGCTGGGCCCGACGCAGGAACAGGTCGAGCTCCTCGGGGAAGTCGAAGCCCTCCTCGGCCTGCACCAGGTGGTTGACCAGGCGGACCGCGAGCTGCCCGGCCGCGAGCCCGACGGTCTCGTCGTTGTAGTCGTAGATGACGTTGTAGCGGCCCGGCTGGCCCTTGACCTCACGGGTCTTGCCACGACGCAGGTCGTGCCCGGCCTCCTGCTGCAGCTGCAGCGCGACGTGCTCGGCGACGTGGCCGAGCCAGGTGCCCTCGCGCATGCGCTCGAGGAAGCCGCCCTTCACCCCGCGCGAGCAGGTGTGGTTCTCCAGACCCGGCAACAGCTCGACCAGGCGGTCGGTGAAGCCCGGGAGGGTGTCCGTGGGGTAGCCCTCCAGCACGCCGAGGTCGACGACGAGGTGGATCGCCGGGTTGTAGGACCACACGTTGCCGCCGCGGTAGACGCGTGCCTCGGCGATGGTGAGCTCGGGGGCTGCGGGACCGGTCGGGGTGGGGCGGTCTGCCACGGGGGGTCTCCTGGAGGGGGATGCGGGGGACGTCAGGCCTTCGCCGTGGCCAGCGCCACGGCGGTGTCCGGGTGCTTCTCGACGAAGTCGACGAGCTTCACCTCGGCGAGGTCGAACGTACTGCCTGCGGGCAGGGAGTGCACCACTGCTCCGGAGACCATGAGCGGGGCACCCCTGCGGGCATCGGGAGCGTCGGACGTGGCCGCGCGGCAGTCGAGGACGAACACCGCTCCCGCACCGTGGACGGTGAAGAAGCGGGAGTCGCGCACCTCGATCGCGGTGTCCTCGTCGATGCCGATGCCGATGAGGCTGGGGGAGGCCGCGACCATCGACATCAGGCGGCCGTAGCGCGACCGCTGCGCGAAGTGCTGGTCGATGATGACGCCCTCGAGCAGCCCCAGGCCGGCACTGAGCTGGCTGTGCCGCTGCCGTGGCGTGATGCCCTCGTCGCCCATCGAGATCATGAACTGGCTCATGATCGAGGCTCCCGCCGAGGTGCCGCCGACGACGGCGCCGCGGGCGTGGGCGCGGTGCAGGGCGTCACCGAGGGGTGTGCCGGGGAAGCGCTGGCTGAGCTTGAGCTGGCTGCCACCGCTCATGAAGATGCCGGTGGCGTCGTCGAGCAGCTCGACGAGCGCCGGGTCCTCGGAGGCCGAGCGGTCGCGTGGGTTGACGATGGTGGGCTCGGGCGCGCCGAGCCGGGTGAAGACGTCGGTGTATGCCGCGGCGACCTCGTCGGGGAACGAGGACGCCGTGGGGATGACGACGATGCGTGCCTTGCGGCCACCGGCGAGGCGCACGAAGCGGCGCAACACGGTCGCCTTGCCGACGCGGTCCTCGGCGCCACCGATGATGAGCAGGGTCGGTCGGCCCTTCGCGCGTGCACCAGCCATTGGTTCAGCCTAGGAGTCAGGGGGTCGGCAGCGGCGGAGCGGGGGTCGGCGTGCCGTCGGCGGCGTCGGCCTCCTCGATCTCCTCGCGGGTGATGCCGAGCAGGTAGAGGACCGCGTCGAGGTAGGGCACCGTCACCGCAGTGTCGGCCTGTTCGCGCACGACGGGCTTGGCGTTGAAGGCGATCCCGAGTCCGGCGGTCTGCAGCATGTCGAGGTCGTTGGCCCCGTCACCGATCGCGACGGTGCGAGTCAGTGGCAGCCCCGCCTCGTCGGCGAACCGCCGCAATGCGCGGGCCTTGCCGGCGCGGTCGACGATCTCACCGAGGACCCTGCCGGTGAGCCTGCCGTCCGCGACCTCGAGCCGGTTGGCGTGGGCGTGGTCGATGCCGAGCTCGGCCGCGAGGTCCTCGACGATCTCGATGAAGCCACCGGACACGACGGCCACGGTGAAGCCGAGCCGTTTCATGGTGCGCACGAGGGTGCGGGCACCCGGTGTGAACCGCACCGCGCGGCGGGCGTCGTCGAGCACGCTCACCGGCAGCCCCTCGAGGGCGGCCACGCGCTCCCGGAGGCTCTCGGCGAAGTCGAGCTCACCACGCATGGCCGCCTCGGTGACGGCCGCCACCTCGGCCTCCCGGCCGGCATACCTGGCCAGCAGCTCGATGACCTCGTCCTGGATGAGGGTGGAGTCGACGTCCATGACGACGAGGCGGCGACCGCGGCGCGCAAGGCCGCCGGCGGCGACGGCGATGTCGATGCCGTGCACGCTTGACTCCAGGGCGAGCTCGGCCCGCAGCCGCTCGACGTCGGCGCCGGACACGTCGAACTCGACGGTGGTGATGGGGTAGCGAGCGAGCCGCCGGATGCGGTCGATGTTGGCTCCATGACTGGCGATTCGCGCCGTGACGGCTGCGACGCCACTGGCCCGCAGCGGCGTGCCGAGGACGACCACCGCAGCACGGCCACGCTTGTCGCGTCGGGTGTCCCCGGTGCCGGAACGCAGCTTCACCTTGAGCTCGAGGTCGCGGCCGACGGCGCTGAGCACGTCCTTGAGGCGGTCGTGTGCGTCGCCCGCGTCGAGGAGGATCGCGAGGGTCAGCTGGCCGCGGACGAGGACCTGCTCGAGGTCGAGCACCTCGGCGCCCACATCGGCGATCGCGTCGAAGAAGGTGCTCGTGACGCCGGGGCGGTCCTCGCCGCTGATGGTGACGAGGAGGGTATGCCGTTCGGCAGCCGGTCGTTCGGTGGTGCCGGGCTCGCTCACGGCGCCACGATATCGACGGTGGTCAGGATGCCTGTCGCGAGTCTCGCCATGCGACCAGGTCACGTAGCGGGCCGAGGTCGTAGTCGGGACCGCTGACGCCGATCGTGAAGAGACGCGTGCCGACCTCGTAGAGGGCCTCGGCACCCGCGGCATAGTCCTCGACGTCCTCGGGGAAGCGGCCGGGCCGCGGTGAGACACCGGCCGAGCGCTCGATCTCCTTGGGGTCGCGGCCGATCCGTTCGCACCACTGGTCCAGCACCTCGTGCTTGTGGGCGATCGTCTCGGCGTCACCGAAGCCGTGCCAGATGTCGGCCTGCTCGGCCACGATGCGCAGGGTCTTGCGTTCGCCGCCACCGCCGATGAGGACCGGGATGTCGCGGGTGGGAGGTGGGTTGAGCTCGGTCCAGCGCTTCTTGATGATCGGGAGGTCCCGGTCGAGGGCATCGAGGCGGCCACCCGCGGTGCCGAACTCGTAGCCGTAGGCGTCGTAGTCGCGCTCGAACCAGCCGGATCCGATGCCGAGGATGATCCGGCCCGGCTTGCCGTCCCGGGCGCTGATGTGGTCGACGGTGCGGGCCATGTCGGCGAGCAGGTTGGGGTTGCGGTAGCTGTTGCAGGTCACCAGCGCACCGATCTCGACCCGCTCGGTCGCCTCGGCCCACGCGGCGAGCATGGTCCAGCACTCGAAGTGCTTGCCGTCGGGGTCGCCGTTGAGCGGGAAGAAGTGGTCCCAGTTGAAGACGATGTCCGCACCGATCTCCTCGGCCTGCGCGCAGGCGCGGCGGATCGCGGCATACTCCGCGTGCTGGGGCTGGAGCTGGACCGCGATCCGGATCACGCGGGCACCTCCTGGCCCTTGGCGACCACGGTCAGCCCGGTCTCGGTGACGGTGAAGCCACGCGCCTTGTCGCGCTCGGGATCGCCACCGATGACGGTGTCGTCCGGCACCTTCACACCCTTGTCGATGATGGCGCGCGTGATGGTGCAGCCGCGGCCGACCTCGACCCCGTCGAGCAGCACGCTGTCGTCGATGGTGGTGCCGCTGTGGATGTGACAGCGCGGTGAGAGCACCGAGTTGGTGACGGTCGCACCGGAGATGACGACCCCGGGGGAGACGGCGGAGTTGTGCGCCTCACCGAACTTGCCGGCGGCGCCGTGGACGAGCTTGGCCGGCGGCTCGGGGCCGTAGTCGGTGTAGATGGGCCAGTCGTAGTTGTAGAGGTTGAAGACGGGGTGGACCGACACGAGGTCCATGTGCGCCTCCCAGTAGGAGTCGAGCGTCCCCACGTCGCGCCAGTACGCACGGTCCCGGTCCGTCGAGCCCGGGATGTCGTTGTCCTTGAAGTCGTAGACGTAGGCACTGCCCTCGTCGACGAAGGCGGGCACGATGTCGCCGCCCATGTCGTGCTTGCTGCCCTCGCGTTCGTTGTCGCGGGTGACCGCGTCGACGAGGACGTCGGCGTCGAAGACGTAGTTGCCCATCGAGGCCAGGACCTCATCGGGGTTGTCGGGCAGCCCCTTGGCGTCCTTGGGCTTCTCCTTGAACGCGCCGATCCGGCGCGGGTCGGCGTCGTCGACCTCGATGACACCGAACTGGTCGGCCAGGCCGATCGGCTGGCGGATCGCGGCGACCGTGACACCGGCCCCGGTCTCGATGTGCTGGGCGACCATCTGCGAGAAGTCCATGCGGTAGACGTGGTCGGCGCCGACCACGACGACGATGTCGGGCTTCTCGTCCTGGATCAGGTTGAGCGACTGGAAGATCGCGTTGGCCGACCCGAGGTACCAGTTCTTGTCGACGCGCTGCTGCGCAGGCACCGGCGCCACGTAGTTGCCGAGCATCGTGGACATGCGCCAGGTCGTGGTGACGTGCCGGTCGAGGCTGTGCGACTTGTACTGCGTCAGCACGACGACCTTGAGGTACCCCGAGTTCACGACGTTCGACAGGGCGAAGTCGATGAGCCGGTAGATCCCGCCGAACGGCACGGCCGGTTTGGCACGATCAGCGGTCAGCGGCATGAGGCGTTTGCCCTCACCACCCGCGAGCACGATCGCCAGCACCTTGGGTCCACCGGATCGGTACGCCATGGCTCGACCCTAGGGACTCCACGCCCTCGCGGCGACCCATGTCCGGCACTAATCTCGACCTTCGTGAGAGTGGACATCCTGACCAAGGAGTACCCGCCCAACATCTACGGGGGCGCGGGCGTCCACGTGAGCGAGCTGGTGCGCGCCCTGCGCAGCCGAGGCGACCTCGACGTGCGGGTGCACGCGTTCGGCGAGCCGGTGGCCGAGGAGGGCACGACGGGGTATGGCGACCTGCCGGACCTCGCGGACGCCAACGCCGCGATCAAGACGCTCGGCGTCGACCTGGCGATGGCCGGTGACTGTGTCGGCGCGGACCTCGTCCACTCGCACACGTGGTACGCGAACTTCGCGGGTCACCTGGCCTCGCTGCTCGGCGGTATGCCGCACGTCGTCACCGCGCACTCGTTGGAGCCGATGCGCCCGTGGAAGGCCGAGCAGCTGGGTGGCGGTTACCGCGTCTCGTCGTTTGCCGAACGCACGGCCTACGAGTCTGCTGACGCCGTCATCGCGGTCAGTGAGGGCATGCGTCAGGACGTCCTGCGCGCCTACCCCACGGTCGACCCGGACAAGGTGAAGGTGGTGCACAACGGCATCGACTCCCAGCTGTGGCAACGGCATCAGGATCCCGACACGGTGCGGCGACTCGGCGTCGACCCCGACGGCAAGTCGGTCATCTTCGTCGGTCGCATCACCCGTCAGAAGGGCCTGCCCTACCTGCTGCGGGCCGCCTCGTCGCTGCCGCCGGACGTGCAGCTGGTGCTGTGTGCCGGCTCGCCCGACACCCCGGAGATCATGGCCGAGGTGGAGGGCCTGATGCAGGAGCTGAAGGCCACCCGCGACGGCGTCGTGTGGATCCCCGAGATGCTGCCGCGCGCGGACGTCATCGCCCTGCTGTCCTCGGCGACCGTGTTCGCGTGCCCGTCGATCTACGAGCCCCTGGGCATCGTCAACCTCGAGGCGATGGCCTGCGAGCTGCCCGTTGTCGCCACTGCGACCGGTGGCATCCCCGAAGTGGTCGTCGACGGTGAGACCGGCTGGCTGGTGCCGATCGAGCAGCGGCAGGACGGCAGCGGCACACCCCTGCAGCCCGACCGGTTCGTGGCCGACCTCGCAGCGGCTCTGGGCGACGCCGTGAGCGATGTGCCGCGCGCCGACCGGATGGGTCTGGCGGGCCGCAAGCGTGCCGTGGAATCGTTCTCCTGGAACGCGATCGGTGAGCAGACCAACCAGGTCTACCTGGACGTCCTGCGCCGCCGGCAGCTCGCGTCGATGGACCAACGGACGCGGTGATCGAGGAGGAGCTCGCCGGCGGCAACATGGGTCCTGTCCACCGGCGCGGTGACACGGTGCTGCGCACGGCGGGGGAGTGGACACCCGCCGTGCACCGGTTGCTCCGGCACTGCCGTGACCGCGGGTTCACCGGCGCGCCTGAGCCGTTGGGGCTCACCGACGACGGCCGCGAGGTCCTGTCCTTCCTCGAAGGTGACGTCCCGGCATACCCGCTCCCGACGTGGGTCTGGAGCGACGAGGCCCTCGTGTCGAGCGCCGAGCTGCTGCGAGACTTCCACGCGGTCTCCGCCTCGGCCGACCAGACCGGCCCGTGGCGTTCCCCACGTCGCGAGCCCGCAGAAGTGTTGTGCCACAACGACTTTGCCCCCTACAACCTCGTCTACCGGGAGGGGCGGGCAGTCGGGGTCATCGACTTCGACTTCGCCTCGCCGGGGTCGCGCCTGTGGGACCTCGCCTACCTCGTCTACCGGCTGGCGCCCCTCACGACCGGGCCGACGGGTTCCGCGACGCCGAGCGACTGGCCCGGCTCGACCGGATCGTCGGGGAATACGGCGGCAGCTACTCGCGTGCCGAGGTGCTGGCGACGGTGGTGGCCCGGCTCCAGCACCTGGCCGAGTTCTCGGACCAGAAGGCCGTCGAGCTCGACAACCCCGAGCTGCGCGACCATGCCGCCCGCTACCGCGCTGACATGGACTTCATCAACGTTCTGCCGCAGAGCTGAGCTTGCGGACACCTTTGGTCGGAGGGCCCGGCTCAGGGCAGGTCCTCATCGGGTGGGACTTCGATGTCGGTCCATCGCAGTGGTCCGCCGGTCGGTGGGTGGTAGGCATGGTCGGGGACGGGCGGGTCGCCCGCCGGTGGTGGTGCGAGTTCGGGTGGTCGTGGTGGTCGGATGGGTAGGCCGTAGCGGTTGATGACGGTGAGCCCTGCGGGCCGGGTGGGGTCGCCGGTGATGGTGTAGTCGCTGCGGTCGATGGCGTCGTGGTGGACGGGGCACAGGCTGATCTGGTTGTCGAGGTCGGTGGGGCCGTTGTCGGCCCATGGCTTGAGGTGATGGATCTCGAGGTAGCGGGTGGCGGTGCAGCCGGGGAAGCGGCAGCCCCCGTCGCGGTCCTCGATGAGGCGCCGGGAGCGTTCGGGCAGGATGCGCATGGCGCGGCCGACGGACACGGGCGTGCCGCTTGTTTCCCAGATGGGTTGCAGAACACCGTCGGTGAGGAAGCGGTCGAGCAGGCGCTGCGGGATGGCGTGGCGGCCGTTGATCCAGGCGCCGCTGGTGTCCAGGTGGAGGTAGACGCGGTAGTGCGCGCGTCGGGAGGCGGACTCGATGGTGCTCAGGGAGCGGGCGGCGAGTTCTTCGATGGCGTCGGCGTAGGTCGGCAGGCCGCTGCCGCCGTCGTCGAGGAAAGCGGCAGTGTCCACCGGGTCGCTCGGCGTCCCGGGCCGGCCGTGGTCGGTGCTCCCGGTGGTGTCGTCGCGGCTGGTGCGACGCAGGAACAGGGCGTCCTTGGCTTCGCGGATGGCCTGCTCGACGAGGGCGCCGATTGTTGCGGGGGCGCTGTAGCGCAGTTGGAACCGGCCGTCGGTGTCGTAGCGCATCGACAGCTGCGGGCGGGCGCAGGCGCGCTTCTCGGCCAGTTCGGGCTCTGTCGGCTGCGGCACGAGCTTCAGCACTGGATCGGGTTCACCATCGCCGGCTGAGCCGGCGTGCTCTGTGGCCGCGGCGGGGAAGGCGTGCCGGGACACGATCCGTGACAGCTGCGGCACGGTGGCCTCCCGCGCGAGTGCGGTCATCGATGCTTGGTACTGCGTGGGCACTCGGCGGGCCAGGACAGCGGTCTGGTCCAGCGACAGCTCACCGGCCGTCAGCGCCGCCGCCGCGTCGGGCAGGTCGGTACGCCGTCGGGCGATCCGCACCACGTCCGCGGCATGCGCCGGCGAGAGGCCGGCCCGCACGACGAGGTAGTGCTGGGGTGAGGTGAACCCGCCGGCACCCCAGTGGTCGTCCTCGATCAGCTCGACAGCGATGTCGACGAGCTCAGCCTGCGCGCGGTTCAACCGGCCCGCGACAACTGCAGTCCGGTCCCACAGCTCCCGGTTGCGTACCGCGTGCGCATCCACCTGCGCTGCGGTGGGAAGGCTGGTCGACATACCTCCATCGTACGCCTGTTCGATAATGTCACACAACCTTATTTCGGCATGAAATCGGCTGCAGCACAACACAATTCGTGGCTCAGGCAGACGGCCATGAGACCTGCCAACCAGGCAGAAGTCGTGGCAGTCGCCGCGTCAGGCGGGACGCCAGCCGGCGATGACGGCGCAGGCCGCGTTGGTGGCGTCGGCGAGGGCGTGGTCGGCGGTGCGCTGGAGCCCGCGCAGCAGTGCGGTTCGGCGCCCCGACTCGCTCGCCGTCAGTGCGCCGTCGGGCGCGGCCAGCGCCACATCGGTGATCCGCCCGACCGTGCCCGCCAGCGCGATCACGCGGGCGGCGCGTCCGGGCAGCCCGGACGGCAGCCCCCACTGACCGCCCAGGGCGGCATCCGCCAGCTCGCGAGCGGCGCCGCCACCGAACGGCTGGCCGCCGGCGGCGTCGATCGCCTCGGTCGCGACGAGCAGCTGCTCGCGCAGGTGCCGTTCCAGCTGTGAGGCCTCGAGGGCCTCGACGCGGTGTCGTGGCACGGGGTCGGCGTCGTATGCCGCCCAGTCCACCCGAGTGCCCACGAGGTCACCCGAGCCGTACGTCGAGATCGCCGGCACGAGCATGCCCCCGATGCCCGGCACGTACACGCACTCGCCCGCGGCCGCAGCCGCACCGCGCGCCTCGGCGGAGGCACCCGGCATACCGGTGAGGTCGCCTGCCACGGGCAACGCGACGAGCAACGCCTGCTCACCGAACTCGTGCCACGTCGCCAACCGGCTCAGGTCGCCGGCCACGTGGTCGACGTCGGGCAGGGCCCGCACGATGGCGTCCTGCAGCGGGGACCTCGACGCCCACGCGTGGGTCACCCACAGCGAAACACGCACGCAGGCAGGTAGTTCGGGCACCCGGCAATGCTAGGCGTGCCCGCTCTGCCCGACTCGACCACGGCCGATAGGGTCGGGTGCCATGAGCGATGTCCTCGAGTTCGCCGGCGTCAGCGTCGTGCGGGGGAAGACGACCTTGCTCGACGACATCACCTGGGAGGTCGAGGAAGGCCAGCGCTGGGTGATCCTCGGCCCGAACGGTGCCGGCAAGACGACCCTCCTGCAGCTCGCCTCCGGGCGCATGCACCCGACGAGCGGTGTTGCCGGTGTCCTCGGCGAGGTGCTGGGCGCGGTCGACGTCTTCGAGCTGCGACCGCGGATCGGGCTGGCCTCGGCCGCCCTTGCCGAACGCATCCCGCGCGACGAGGCCGTGCACAACGTCGTCGTGACCGCGTCCTACGGAGTGGTCGGTCGGTGGCGTGAGGACTACGACACGCTCGACCACGTCCGTGCCGCGGAGCTCCTGCAGGCACTGGGGGCCGACCACCTCGCGGACCGCACCTTCGGCACCCTGTCCGAGGGGGAGCGCAAGCGGGTGCAGATCGCCCGTGCCCTCATGACCGACCCGGAGCTCATGCTGCTCGACGAGCCGGCCGCCGGGCTCGACCTCGGTGGTCGCGAGGACCTCGTGCGCCGGCTGGGCGAGCTGGCGGGCGACGTCGAGGCTCCGGCGCTGATCCTCGTGACCCACCACGTCGAGGAGATCCCGCCCAACTTCACCGACGTCCTGCTGCTGCGGGACGGCCGCGTCGTCGCCCAGGGCCCCGTGGAGATCACGCTCACCGAGGAGAACCTCTCCGCGACCTTCGGGATGCCGCTCGAGCTGGAGCAGCGCGGCGACCGGTGGACCGCGCGGCTGCGCCACGACGCGACTTCACAAACCCCTGCCCAACCCGTGCCCCCGACCCCCTAGAGTTACCGCTACGACCGGGTGCACCCGGGAGAAGGAGGGGCTGTGGACTGGTTGGCAGACAACCCGTGGCTGGCCTGGCTGGGGCTCGCGCTGATCCTCGCCGCCATCGAGGCGGCGACCGTGGACTTCGTGTTCATCATGCTCGCCGGCGGCGCTGCCGCGGCATCCATCGCGGCTGCGGCGGGGGCGTCGTTCCCGGTGCAGGTCGTGGTGGCCGTGGTCGTGTCGGTGCTGCTCCTGCTGGTGGTGCGACCGATCATCAAGCGGCGCTTCATGGATGCCGGGTCCAGCCATGGCATCGGCGCCCGAAGCCTGGTGGGGCGCACCGCCAAGGTGATCCAGACCGTGACCAGCAACGACGGGCGGGTCAAGCTCGCCGGTGAGACCTGGTCGGCGCGCACGTCCGAGGACGGCGCAGTGTGCCAACCCGGCCAGGAGGTCCGGGTTGTATCCATCGAGGGGGCCACCGTGATCGTCTCTGGCGTCACGGCGGGTCAGAAAGCTGAGTAGACCGTGGACTTCGGTGCAGGTTTCATCGTCCTGATCCTGCTGGTCGCGTTTGCGCTGGTCGTGCTGTTCCGCACGGTCCGCATCGTGCCGCAGCAGACCGCGCTGATCATCGAACGGCTGGGTCGCTACTCGCGCACCCTCGAGGGCGGCATCCACTTCCTCGTGCCGTTCGTCGACAAGGTGCGCGCGAACATCGACCTGCGCGAACAGGTCGTGTCGTTCCCGCCGCAGCCGGTGATCACCTCCGACAACCTCGTCGTCAACATCGACACGGTCATCTACTACTCGGTGATCGACGCCAAGTCGGCCGTCTACGAGATCGCCAACTTCATCCAGGGCATCGAGCAGCTCACCGTCACCACGCTGCGCAACGTCATCGGCTCGCTCGACCTCGAGCAGACGCTGACCAGCCGCGACCAGATCAACGCCCAGCTGCGTGGCGTCCTCGACGAGGCGACCGGCAAGTGGGGCATCCGCGTCAACCGCGTCGAGCTCAAGGCCATCGACCCGCCGATCTCGGTGCAGGAGTCGATGGAGAAGCAGATGAAGGCCGAGCGTGACCGCCGCGCCGCCATCCTCAACGCCGAGGGCGTCAAGCAGTCCAACATCCTCACGGCCGAGGGTGAGAAGCAGAGCCAGATCCTGCGCGCCGAGGGTTCGGCCCAGGCACGCATCCTCGAGGCCCAGGGCCAGGCCCGCGCCATCCAGCAGGTGTTCGACGCGATCCACCGCGGCAAGCCCACGCAGAAGCTGCTCGCCTACCAGTACCTCCAGGTCCTCCCGCAGATCGCCCGCGGTGACTCCAACAAGATGTGGATCATCCCGAGCGAGCTCACCGACGCACTGCGCGGCATCGGTGGCGCGCTGGGCAAGACCGAGCAGGGTGGGCCCGACGGGTCCGATGACGAGCAGTGGGTCGACCCGGGTGACCCGGCCGACGTCTTCCAGGAGACCGCGCTGGAGGACCCGGCTCAGGCTCTCGCCGAGGCTCGCGGCCAGGCCGGTCGCGCCAGCCAGGAGGCGACCGAGCACGCCCAGCCGGTGCAGCGGGTCCAGCCGCCCGTGCAGCCGCCGGCCGATGCGGTCCCGGAGTACCAGCCGGAGACGCCGATCGTCCCGCCCGCGCCGCCGGTCGAGGGCGCGCAGGGTCCCGAGGGCACGGAACCACCGCGCCCCTGACCCCAGCACACGCACGAGGTATGCCGCCCGCTCGCCGTGAGCGGGCGGCATACCGTCGTCTGGACTGGTTTCCGGCCGAAACGACGCGGTCGCTAGGGTGACCGGGTGTCCGTCGTCGAAGCCCTGGGGATCTTCCTGGCGGGCACGGCGGCCGGCACCATCAACACCGTCGTGGGGTCGGGCACGCTCATCACGTTCCCCACGTTGCTGTTCTTCGGTTTTCCGCCGCTGACGGCGAACATGTCGAACAACATCGGGCTCGTCGGCGGTGGCATCACCGGGTCGTGGGGCTACCGCAAGGAGCTGGTCGGCGCCGGTCCGGCGATCCGCCGGCTGGTGCCCATGTCGCTGCTCGGCGGCATCACGGGAGCCCTGCTCCTGCGCGTGCTGCCCGAGGACGCCTTCACCGCGATCGTGCCGGTGCTCATCGCCATCGGCGTCCTGCTGGTGGTCTTCGGACCGGCGCTGCAGCGGCGCGCGGCGGCCAGGCACGGCGAGAACGACGTGCACCCGGTCCACCGCGGCGGGCGAACGACGTTGCTGCTCATGGCTTCCGTCTACATCGCCGGGGTCTACGGCGGCTACTTCGGCGCAGCCCAGGGCGTGATCCTCATGGGCGTCCTGAGCGTCCTCAGCAGCGAGTCGCTGCAACGGCTCAACGGCTACAAGAACGTGCTGGCCCTCGTCGTCAACGCGGTGGCTGCGATCGTCTTCATCATCGTGGGGCACGACCTGATCGACTGGTGGGTCGTGGCGCTCATCGCGGTCGGGTCGTTGCTGGGCGGTGTCATCGGGTCGACCGTGGGTCGCCGCCTGCCCCCGCTGGTGCTGCGTGGCCTCATCGTCGTCATCGGCATCGTCGGCATCGTCAAGATCGTCTGGTTCAGCTGACGTGCCCCTCACCATCACCACTGCCGACGACGACCGGCTCGCTGACTACGTGCGGCTCACGGACGTTGCGCTGCGCCGGCGCACCGAGCCCGAGCGCGGCCTCTACATCGCCGAGTCCGAGAAGGTGATCAGGCGCGCCCTGGCCGCCGGGCACCGGCCGCGCAGCTACCTCATGGCCCGGCGCTGGCTCGACGACCTATCCGACCTCGTCACGGCGGCCGAGGCGGACGGCATACCCGTCTATGTCGGCGAGCACGACGTGATCGAGCAGCTCACCGGGTTCCACCTGCACCGAGGGGCCCTGGCGTCGATGCAGCGTCCGGTGCTGCCGGCCGTGGCCGAGCTGGTCGCCGATGCCCGGCGGGTGCTCGTGCTCGAGGACATCGTCGACCACACCAACGTGGGGGCGGTGTTCCGGTCGGCGGCGGCCCTCGGTGTCGATGCCGTGCTCGTGACGCCCAGATGTGCGGATCCGTTGTACCGCAGGTCGATCCGCGTCTCGATGGGCACCGTGTTCCAGGTGCCGTGGACGCGCATCGACCCGTGGCCCGGTGGCATCGCGGGCCTCCAGCAGACCGGGTTCACCGTCGCCACGCTCGCGCTGGCCGACGACGCGGTGTCGCTCGACGACTTGGCAGCCGACCCGCCGGAGCGGCTCGCGCTGGTGCTCGGCACCGAGGGCGACGGGCTGTCCCGGCACACGCTTTCCGCCGCCGACCTGACCGTCACGATCCCGATGGCCGGGGGAGTGGACTCCCTGAACGTGGCTGCGGCGGGCGCAGTGGCCGCGTGGGCCCTGCGCCCGCCGCAGCGGGATGGTTCCTGACCTACGAGCTCGGCCTACTTGACGCCTACTTGACCGAGTCGTTGTAGGTCTTGGCCTGCGTGGCGACCGAGGTCGCCGCGTCGGTCATGGCCTGCTTCGGGTCGGCACCGTTGAGTGCCTTCTCCAGCGCGTCCTCGGACGCCTTGCGCGACTGCGGCATCACACCGAGCAGGCAGCCCTGGGTGGCCGTCGTGAGCTCGGTGCCCTCGAGCTGCTTGACGGCGACGTCGAACAGCGGGTTGTTCTTGCGGTACTCCACGTCGACCGGCTCGTTGAGCGCGCCCTTGGAGTTGGGGAAGTAGCCCGTGCCCGTGTGCCACGTGGCCTGGCTCTTGGGGTCGACCAAGAACTTCACGAACTGCCAGGCCGCCTCCTTGTTGGCGTCCTCGTGGTTCACACCGTTGATCCACAGCGATGCACCACCGATGATCGGGCCACCGGTGTCGCCGGCCTTGACGTGCGGGTAGTTGACCGCGCCGAGCTCCCAGCCGCCCTGCTTGGCCGCCTCGCTGTAGCCGCCGAGCTGACCGGTCGACTCCAGGTTCATGGCGAGCTGACCGGACTTGAACGCCGCCTGGGCGGCCTTGGTGTCGCGGCCGGTGTTGGCGGCCAGACCGTCCTTGACCATCTTCTGCCACCACGTGGTCACCGCGATGTTGGTGTCCTGGGCGAAGTTGACCTCGCTCGCGCGACCGGTGCGCCCGTTGCCCTGGTTACAGTACTCCTGCCCGGAGCTGGCGATGAACTGCTCGAGCAGCCAGCCGTAGATGGCTGCGCCGAACCCGTAGTCCGCGGGACCACCGTTCTTCTTGGAGAGCTTCTCGGCGGCCGCGCGGATCTCGTCGAGGTTGGTCGGCGGCTTCTCCGGGTCGAGACCGGCCTTCTTGAAGAGCGACTTGTTGATGTACAGCAACGGCATCGAGGTGTTGAACGGCATCGAGTAGAGCTTCTTGTCGACGCTGTAGTAGCCGGTGATGTTGGGCTGCAGGTCCGAGACGTCCATCTTGTCGCGGTCGATGAAGTCCTGCATCGGCACCGCCTGCTTGGCGTCGATCATGAACTGGGTGCCGATGTCGTAGATCTGGATGACGTCCGGCGTCGACTTGCTCTGGATCGCGGCCTTGTACTTGGTGATCGCGTCGTCGTACTTGCCGGCATACGTGGGCTTGACCTCGATCTTGCCCTTGTTGGCGGCGTTGAACTCGTTCACGAGCTGCGTGAGCACCTCGGCGTTCTTGCCGTCCATCGCGTGCCAGAACGAGACGGTGGTGACGCCCTTGGCGTCCTTGAGCGCGTCGGCCTTGGGGGCTCCGGCGCCGTCGGACGACGAGCTGTCGCCACCGCCGCCGCAGGCGGCGAGGACGAGCGAGGTGGCCGCGATGGCGGCCGGCACGGCATACCGGAACCGGGATCGGCCGGTCCTCCTGGTGCGGGTCAACACGGTGGGACTCCTTCGTTCACTTGACGGCACCCGCGGTGAGCCCGCGGACGATGAAGCGCTGCCCGAAGATGACGAGCAACAGGGTGGGAAAGAGCGCGAGCATCACACCGGCGAGGACCATCCCGGGGCTGTCGCCGTCGGAGGTCTGCAGCTGGCTGATGCCGATCTGGATGGTCTGGTGGCGCGGGTCCTCGGTCGTCAGCAGCGGCCAGAAGTACATGTTCCACGCCGAGAGCGCCGACCAGATGCCGAGCGCGGCCAGCGACGGCCGGCTCAGGGGCACGAGGATCGAGACGAGGAACCGCAGGTGCCCGGCGCCGTCGACGCGGGCCGCGTCGCGCAGCTCGGTCGGGAAGGACAGGAACGACTGCCGCATGAGGAACGTGCCGAATCCCGTTGCCAGGAAGGGCAGGGTGAGACCGGCGATGGTGTCCTTGAGCCCGAGCTCGGAGATCAGCAGGTAGTTGGGAATGATGATCGACTCATAGGGGATCATCATCGTGGACAGGAAGACCGCGAACCAGAACCCGCGCCAGCGCAACGGCAGGAACACGAAGGCGTATGCCGCGAGGACGCTCGTGACGAGCTGGCCGATGGTGATGACGACGGTCTGCAGCACGCTGGTGAGGTACTGGTTGCCCAGCGGGATGATGCCCAGCGCGTTCGAGTAGTTCTCCGGGAAGACACCGTTCACCGGCCACAGCGCCGGCGGGAAGCTGTTGGTGTCACGCTCACCCATGAACGAGCCGACGAGCCCGTAGTAGACGGGGAACAGGACGATCACGAACATCACCGCAAGGGCGACGTAGGTCAGGGCGGTGCCGAGGCGGGACGAGGACCTCACCGGTAGAACACCTTCCGCTCGAGCACGCCGAACTGCAGCGCGGTGATGACCAGGACGATGATCAGCAGCACCATCGCCTGCGCCGACGCATACCCGTAGTTGGAGTTGTTGTTGGCGAAGGCCTGTTCGTAGATGGAGTAGACGAGGGTGGTGGTGCGTCCCTCCGGGCCACCCACGGTGAGGATCTTGATCTGGCCGAAGCTCTGCAGCGAGTGGATGGTGCCGACCACGACGAGGAAGAACAGCTGTGGCGTGATGAGGGGCATCACGATGGAGCGCTGGAGCCGCAGCCCCGATGCGCCGTCGAGCCTGGCCGCCTCGAGCACGTCGTCGGGCAGGGCGCCCAGACCGGCGGAGATGACGAGCAGGTTGTAGCCGATCTGCATCCACACGGTCGCCCCGGACACCGACCACAGCGCGAGGTCGGGGTTCGTCAGCCAGTTCACCTTGCCGACGCCGATGTAGGACAGCAGTCCGTTGAGCACGCCGCTGGCGGGGTTGAACAGCACCCCGAAGATGACCGACGCCGTCGCCACGGAGAACGCGAAGGGAAGCGCGAACGCGGTCCGGAAGAACTTGACCCCGCGGATCCGGCTCTGCAGCAACAGCGCCAGGAAGAGCGCAATGGCAATGCTCGGCAGCACCGTCAGGACGGTGAACGCGAAGGTGACCCAGAGGACCTGGAGGAACCCGTCGTCGGTGAACAGCCTGCTGTAGTTGACGAACCCGACGAACCCGCTGGGGTTGCCCAGGATGTCGGTGCCCTGCACCGACAGCAGCACGGACTTGACCAGCGGCCAGAAGATGAAGATCCCGAAGACGACCAGCGCCGGGAGCAGGTAGACGAACGCGAGCACGGAACCCTTGAGTCGGCTCCTCCCCGCGTCCGCAGTGGGGGCTACGGACATGCTGTGGACCATAGCCCCACCTTTGCCCCGGTAGGGGGTGAAAAGTTCCGTGTCGCGGCAGCTCAGCGGCTTTGTGACCCTCCGGTGACCAGCCGGTCGAGCAGGGCGCCGAGCTCGGTGGCAGGTTCGGCCGTGAGGCCGCCGTGCACCGGACCGGGTTGCACGACGGTGCTGCGGGGCGCACTCAACCAGCCGAACCGGCGGCCCAGGCTGCCCAGGGTGGGCAGCCCGCCACCGGTCTCCCCGCGGCACACCCGGCAGACGGTGTCGAGCGCGGCGCCCACGGCGTCGAGGTCGAGGTCAGGCGCGAAGGCGCGCAACCGCGGCTCATCGAGCCGCCAGTCGGCGTCGAGGAAGTCAGCCGACTGGCTGTAGAGGACGACGCCCACGTTGACGAACTCCTCGCGCTCGACGCGGGGCACGCAGCGCAGGACGACGTACTGGTAGGGGACGGTGCTCACCGCGCACCTCCCGGCAGCCAGGTCTGTGGCGTCTCGAGGCGGGCGAGGAGGTGCTCACGGTATGCCGCGCGGCTGGCTTCCGGGTCGTCGAGCCCGGGTGCCGGCTCGAGCCACTCGTCGGGGACCGCGTCGCTGACGGCGGTGAGGAGGTCGGGTGTGACCAGGGGAGCGAGGCGCTCGTGCGCGGCCCTGGGGTTGGACGCGACGTCGCGCAACACGTGGGTCGAGGCGTCGTAGGGCTGGGTTGCGAACCGCCCCGGGTTGGGGCCCTTGCCCGGCCACGAGTGGTGGAAGTAGAGGGCCGCTCCGTGGTCGATGAGCCACGGGCTGCCGTGCCACACAAGGAGATTGGGGTTGCTCCAGGTGCGGTCGACGTTGGCGGTGAAGGCGTCCAGCCACAGGATGTCGGCAGCGGTGTCGGGGTCCGGCGGGCGGCTGCCGTCGTAGCCGAACGAGCCGGGTAGGAAGTCGATGCCGAGGTTGCTGCCCAGGCTGGCGGTGAGCAGGTCCTGGACCTCCTCGTCCGCCTCGTACTTCGCGATCGGGGCCTGGAGGTCGATGACCGTCATGCGCGGCACCGCCAGCCCGAGCGCGCGCGCCAGCTCCCCGACCAGCACCTCGGCCACGAGGACCTTGAGACCCTGGCCGGCGCCGCGGAACTTCAGCACGTAGGTGCCGAGGTCGTCGGCCTCGACGATGCCGGGCAGCGAGCCACCCTCCTTGAGCGGGGTGACGTAGCGGGTCGCCGTGATGGACTCGAGCACGGCGCCAGCCTATTGGCCCGGGCGTGGGCGAACCGTCAGGCGTCGCCCACCGTCATCGCCTCGGCCTCCAGCTCCTCGGTCTCGACGGCGGAGTGCGCCTCGTCGAGCACCTCGTCAGTGGCGTTGACGAGCCCGCGTGCCGTGAGCAGGACGGCGATCGAGAGGACGACCGCGCCGGCCCCGACCCAGAACGGCAGGTGTACGGAGCGCTCACCGAGCTTGCCTGCGAGCCAGGGCGCGACGGCGCCGCCGCCGAACCGGACGAAGCTGTATGCCGCGGAGGCCACGCCCCGCTCGACCGGCGCCACCTTCATGACGGTCTCGGTGATGAGCGTGTTGTTCACGCCGAGGAAGCCACCGGCGAGGACGACACAGGTCGCGAGGACGGTCTTGCTGTCTGTGCCGACCGCCATGACGGCCAGGATGACCGCGAAGCCGAGCAGGGCGCCGACCATGCCGGGCAGGGTGCCGAACCGGCGCTGCAGCCGCGGGGCGACGACGACCGAGGTGAAGGCGAGCAACAGGCCCCAGCCGAAGAAGATCAGGCCCACCTCGTGCGCGCCGAGCGCGAGCGGGAACGGCGTGAAGGCGAGCAGCGTGAAGAAGCCGAAGTTGTAGAGCAGGGCCGTGATCCCGACGGTGAGCAGCCCGCGGTGCGACAACGCCTTGAAGGGTGCGGTGATGCTGGTGTGCTGGCCCGTCGGGGGAGTGGCGGGGAGGGTGGCGATGACCGCGACGAAGGCGATGACCATGAGGGCGGAGACACCGAAGAACGGGTAGCGCCACGAGTGCGCGCCCAGCCAGCCGCCGAGCAGCGGCCCGGTCGCGATACCCACTCCCAGTGCCGCTTCGTAGAGGACGATCGCCTGGCCGACAGAGCCGCGCGCGGCGTTCACGATGGTGGCCAACGCCGTGGCGATGAAGAGCGCGTTGCCGAGGCCCCACAGGGCGCGGAAGGCAACGATGCCGGTGACACCGTCCTGGGTCCCGGCCAGGCCCGCTCCGAGGATGATGATGAACAGACCGAGCAGCAGCGTGCGTTTGGCGCCGGCGCGGCTGGACACCCAACCCGTGCCCAGCATGGCAACGCCCATCACCGCCATGTAGCTCGTGAACAGCAGGGACACCTGCGAGGCGCTGGCGCCGAGGTCGTCGGCGATCGGCTTGAGGATGGGGTCGACGAGTCCGATGCCCATGAACGCGATGACGCAGGCAAAGGCGACGGACCAGACGGTCTTGGGTTGGCGCCACATACTGGGGTCAGGCTTCCTTTCGGTGCTGTGCTTGGGAATTCGGGACGGCGAGGCTGGCCCGGTCGAGGACTTCCTCGACGACGGCGACGGCCTCGTCGAGCCGGGCCCGCTCCCCGTCGTCGAGCGCGTCGATGACGGGGGCGAGCACGGCGGCACGGGCCCTGCGCGCGGCCGCGAGAGCAGCCCGGCCCTCGTCGGTCAGTGAGACGAGCGTCGCCCGGGCGTCGGTCGGGTCGGTTTCGCGACCTGCCCAGCCCTGCGCCTCGAGTCGCTGCACACCCGCGGTGATCGTCGGCTGCGAGCTGTGGTCGGCCTCGGCCAGGGCGCTGATGCGGGTCGGCTCGAGGTCGTCGATGAGGGAGAGCAGCCGCGCCTGGGCGACCGGCATGTCGAACGACGCGTGCCGCGACGCCCACCGGTTGAGCCGCGTGGTGGCCCGCAGGAGGTCGTTGGCCGGGTCTGTCCGGCGTGCGTTCTGGTTGCTCATCGCAACCAATATTACATAGATAAACTATGCGAAGCAACGTGGGCAGCGTGGCCTGGAATCGGGGGACCGGCCCCGTCAGCCCTTCAGCGACCGGACGGTGTCGATGGTGTCGGCCTCGGCGGCGGCCTTGTCGTCGCGGTAGCGCAGGACCCGGGCGAACCGCAGCGCCATGCCGCCGGGGTAGCGCGACGAGGACTGGATGCCGTCGAAGGCCACCTCGACGACCTGCTCGGGTCGCAGCTCGACGACCCAGCCGTCGGTGCCGTCGGTCGCGAGCTCGGTGAACCGCTGGGTCTGCCACGCGAGCATCTCGTCGGTCATTCCCTTGAACGTCTTGCCCAGCATCACGAAGCCGCCGGTCTCGGGGTCACGCGCACCCAGGTGGATGTTCGACAGGAGCCCTTGGCGTCGTCCACTGCCCCACTCGACTGCCAGCACCACGAGGTCGAGGGTGTGCCGCGGCTTGACCTTGACCCACCCGGCACCGCGTCGGCCCGCGGCATACGGGGTGTCGGTCGACTTGACCACGACGCCCTCGTGGCCGTCCGCGACGAGCCGGTCGAAGAACTCCTGCGCCTGCGTCAGTGAGTTCGCCCGGATGCGAGGCACCATCGTCTCCGCCGGCACGAGCGTTGCCAGCCGTTCGAACCGCCGGTCGGCCGGCTCGTCGAGGAGGTCCTCGTCGTCGACGTGGAGCAGGTCGAAGAAGTAGGTGCTCACCGGCACCTGCTCACGCAGCACCTCGGTGCTCGTGCGGCTCATCGTGCGAGCAGCGGTCTCCTGGAACGGTTTCGGCCGCCCCAAGGTGTCCAGGGCGATGGCTTCGCCGTCGAGCACGGCCCGCTCCACGGGCAGCGCCTGGACGACCTCGACCACCTCCGGCAGCCGGTCCGTGATGTCGTCGAGCGAGCGGGTGAACAGCCGCACCTCGTCACCGGACTTGTGCGCCTGCAGCCGGATGCCGTCGAGCTTGCCGTCGACGAACGCCTCGCCGGACGCGCCCGCAACCTGCTCCCACGCCGCCGACACATCCGGTGCCGACGCCGCGAGCATCGGCCGCAGGGGTCGCCCGACCTCGAGCCCGATCTCCTCCAGCGCCGGCACACCTCCGGACAGCGCCGCGACGGCGACCGGCGCGGCATACCCGGCGAGCATCGTCGCGCGCCGCACAGCCGCCTCGGGCACGTCGGCCGCCGCGGCGATCGCAGCCTGCATCACGCCGTCGAGCGCGCCCTGGCGCACCTGACCGGTGATGAGGTTGCGCAGGTACTCCTGCTCTTCGGCTGTGAGCCGCCCGAAGAGCCGGTCGACGAGCGCCTTGCGCGCCGCGGTCGACCCCGAGCCGGAGATCCCAGCCAGCTCCGTGAGAGCGGCGTCCACCTCGCTGACCGTGACGGTTGCGTCCGCGGAAGCCGTTGGGAGAGAACGAAGCCCGCGCCAGCTGACGCCGACCCGCCGCTGGGGGAGCGCCCCGGAGAGGTATGCCGCGACCGTCCCGGCCTCGGTGGCGTCCCCTTCGCCGGCCGTCCTCAGCGCGTCGGCCACGGCCGCCGTCTTGGCCAGCCGTGACCGGGTGGCGGTGGCCGCGCGCGACGCAGCAACGACGTCGGCGAAGAGCAAGCTCAGGCCTTCCCGAGGATCGTCTCGAGCTCTGCGTGCTCCATCCCGTGGGCCTCCGCGACCGGGCCGTTCGTGACTGCCCCGTCGAAGGTGTTGAGCCCCAACGCCAGTGCCGGGTCTGCGTCCAGCGCGGCGCGCCAGCCCTTGTCGGCCAGGGCCACGGCATACGGGATGGTGACGTTGGTCAGCGCATAGGTGCTGGTGTGCGGGACGGCGCCCGGCATGTTGGCGACGCAGTAGAACATCGAGTTGTGGACCTGGTAGGTCGGGTCGGCGTGGGTCGTTGGCCGGGAGTCCTCGAAGCACCCGCCCTGGTCGATCGCGATGTCGACGAGCACCGACCCCGGCTTCATCCGCGAGACCTGCTCGTTCGAGACGAGCTTGGGGGCCTTGGCGCCGGGCACGAGCACGGCGCCGATGACCAGGTCGGCGTCGCTGATCGCACGGTCGACCTCGTAGGCGTTGGACGCCACGGTCTGGCAGTGGCCCTGGTAGACGAAGTCGGCGTGCCGCAGCTTGGCGATGTCACGGTCGAGCAGCAGCACCTCGGCCTGCATGCCCAGGGCGATCGCCGCCGCGTTCATGCCGCTCACGCCTGCGCCGATGACGACGACCTTCGCGGCATACACCCCACTGACGCCACCCATGAGGACGCCGCGTCCGCCCTGCGCCCGCATCAGGGTGTGTGCGCCGACCTGAGGAGCGAGCCGGCCGGCGACCTCCGACATCGGTGCCAACAGGGGAAGCGTCCGGTCGGGGAGTTCCACTGTCTCGTAAGCGATTCCGGTCACCTTGCGCTTGGTCAGCTCCTCGGTGAGGGGCCGGTCCGCGGCCAGGTGCAGGTAGGTGAACAGGGTCTGCCCCTCGCGCATCCGGTCGTACTCCTCGGCCACCGGCTCCTTCACCTTGAGGATGAGGTCGCCCGTGGCCCAGACGTCGTCCGCGGTGTCGAGGATGCTCGCGCCCGCCGCCTTGTAGTCCTCGTCGAGGATGGAAGAGCCCACACCCGCGTCCTTCTGGACGAACACCTCGTGCCCGTGCACCACCAGCTCGTGCACTCCGGACGGCGTGATGGCCACCCGGAACTCGTTGTTCTTGACCTCACGCGGGATGCCGACCTTCATCGAAGACCTCCATGTTCGGGAGTGGTCTTCGCACCATAGGCCCTCGTCAGGGGGTGACGGACCCCGAGTGCAGCAAGGCGCCGATCAGCGCGTTGCGCCAGGGCAGCGGGGCCTGGTTCGGCATCCGGCACGAGGCGCTGCCGCAGCCACACACCCACAGCCACCCGTTGGCGCCACGCAGGACGCGGGGGTGGTGGGTGCGGTGCAGGGCCCTCGTGCTCACGTCTTCGACGGTATGCCGCGTGGCTCGGTCGGGTGCGCAGGACGCGCCGCGTGTGGGCCGACCTCGGGACCAGGTTGGGCCGAACGGACGAGGCCATTCAGATGTGGTGTCCGGAGGGGGAGCCGTCGCTCGCTCGTTCCTCACGAGCTCCTCCCAAGTCCGAGGGCGGAGGCCGAAATGAAGTTTGCCCCGACGAAAAAGCGTGTCGGGGCAAACTTCATTTGAGTGTCCGGAGGGGGAGCCGTCGCTCGCTCGTTCCTCACGAGCTCCTCCCAAGTCCGAGGGCGGACACCAATGCGAAGGGGCCCGACATGTCGGGCCCCTTCGCATTGGTGTCCGGAGGGGGACTTGAACCCCCACGCCCGATAAAGGGCACTAGCACCTCAAGCTAGCGCGTCTGCCATTCCGCCACCCGGACAAGGGTGTCGTGCAAGCACTTTGGGGAGCGCCTGCCGCGACCCGGAACGATAGCACCCAGCCCCACGGCATACCCAATCCGGTCCTAGGCTGGACGCATGACTGCAGCCGCCGACGTGACCCGGCCCGAGGACGAGGTGGTGCGCCTCTGCCGCGACCTCATCCGCATCGACTCCACGAACTTCGGTGACGGCAGCGGACCGGGGGAGAAGGAGGCGGCGGACTACGTGGTCGGGCAGCTGCGCGAGGTCGGGCTGGAGCCCACAGTCGTCGAGTCCGAGCCGGGCCGCACCAGCGTCGTCGTCCGGCTCAAGGGCGAGGACCGCAGCCGACCCGGCCTGTGCATCCACGGCCACCTCGACGTCGTGCCTGCCAACGCCGCCGACTGGCAGGTCGACCCGTTCTCGGCCGAGCTGCGCGACGGCTGCATCTGGGGTCGCGGCGCCGTCGACATGAAGGACATGGACGCGATGATCCTCGCCGTCGTCCGTGACCTCGCCCGTCGTGGCGCCAAGCCGCCGCGCGACCTGGTCGTGGCCTTCTTCGCCGACGAGGAGGCCGGCGGGGTCAAGGGCAGCCACTACGTCGTCGACCACCACCCCGAGCTCTTCGAGGGGGTCAGTGAGGCGGTCAGCGAGGTGGGCGGCTACAGCGTCACCGTGCCCACGAAGGGTGGCGAGGACACCCGGGCCTATCTCGTGCAGACCGCCGAGAAGGGCATTCTGTGGCTGCGGCTCGTGGCTCATGGTCGCGCCGGTCACGGTTCGGTGCCGAACCCCGAGAACGCCGTGGTCCGGCTGGCCGAGGCCATCAGCCGCATCGCGGCCCACAAGTGGCCGCGCGAGTACATCGCGCCGGTGCGTGAGCTGCTCGACGGCCTGTCGGACCTGACCGGCACGGGCTGGTCCGACGAGGACCTCGACGAGCTGCTCGACCACCTCGGCGGTGCGCAGGGCTTCGTGCGAGGAACGCTGCAGGACACCGCGAACTTCACGATGGCGGACGCCGGGTACAAGCACAACGTCATCCCGCAGAGTGCCTCAGCCTCGCTGGACTGCCGGTTCCTGCCGGGTCACGACGAGGACCTCCTCGCCACCGTGCGCGAGCTGGCGGGCGAGTTCGTCGAAGTGGAGGTGGTCCACCGCGACATCGCTCTCGACGCACCCTTCGAAGGGCCGCTCGTCGACGCCATGAAGGCGGCGCTGCTGGCCGAGGACCCCGGCGCCGAGGTGCTGCCCTACTGCCTGTCCGGTGGCACCGACAACAAGGCCCTGTCCACGCTCGGCATCACCGGCTACGGGTTTGCACCGCTGCAGCTGCCCGCCGACCTGGACTTCGCGCCGATGTTCCACGGCATCGACGAGCGCGTGCCGGTGAGGTCGCTGGAGTTCGGCACCAGGGTGCTGGCGCGGTTCGTCGCGACCTGCTGAACGGCCCGCTACCGGGTCGTAACTTACGGTCCGCGGGCTCGTTGACAGGGCACCCGCGCGCGCAAAGGAGCCCGTCATGACCCGTCGCCTGTCCGTTGCCACCCGTGCCGCCGCCGTGGTTGCGGTCGCTGGATCGTTCGTCGTCGCCGGGGCCGGTAGCGGCCACGCCGCAGACGACCCGGTGGGGGACCTGCTCGGTCAGGTCGGCACGGTCCTGCCGGTGCCCACCGGTGCGGTGCCCACGGACCTCCCGACAGGTGGGCTGCCCAGCGGGCTTCCCTCCGGCCTGCCCACGGGTCTGCCCGGCACGCCCGGCACCGGCACCCCCGGGGCCACCGGCTCCACGGCGACGGCTCCCGCCCAGAACCCGCGGGGCGCGGCCACCAGCGCCCCGAAGGGCTCCTCGGCGTCAGCGTCCACGCAGGCGGCGGCCCCCACCTCAGCCCCGGGCGCCACCGCGGCCGGGTCCTCGCCCGTCGGGTCGTTCTGCATCATCCCCAAGGCGGGCTCGCCCGCGTTCGAGGTCGCCGGGGACCTGCTGGGCCAGGACCTTGCCGGTCCGCTCATCGAGCAGTTCCCCCAGGCCGCCCAGCCATGCCCCGAGGGCGCCATCCCGGCCGGTGACTACCTCGGCGCCATCGACCTCGACGTCGACGGACTGCTGGGTGCCTGCGTGCGCATCACCAAGGAGGTCGCCCCGCTGCAGACCAGCCTCGTCGTCCTCGACACCGAGCTCATCAAGACCCTGACCGATGCCGGGCTGCCGCTGCAGCAGCTCGTCGTCCCGTGCCCGGCGGGCGCCGCGGCGTCGCCCTCGGCGCCCGGAGCCGGCAGCCCGCAGCAGCCGTCCGCGGCGACACCGGCGGTCCGACCCGCTTCAGCCCGGGCGAACTCCGCCACCCCCCAGCTCGCCTACACCGGCGCCGACATCCTGCCGCTGACCGCGGCCGGGCTCGCGCTGCTGGTCCTCGGCGGCATGTCGATGCGTGCGTCGACGGTCGTGGCCCGCCTCACCGGCGGTCAGCGCCGGCACTGAGCCGGCACTGAGCCGACACTGAGCCGGCCACGCGGCATACCGCCGGCCCTCCTGGACTCCCGGGCACTCCCCGCTGCGCACTCAGCCGGCGCGGCGGGGAGCCCGGATGACCCTGCGGCGCAACCACGTCCGCTGGATCCCGCCCAGGTAGATGCGCGTGCGGTGCAGCTCCCAGTGTCCGTACTCGGCAGCGTCCGAGAGGGTGCGCCGGATCTCGGCGCGGGTGTCCTTGCGCGTGAAGCTCAGCACGCGGTACTCGTACTCGACCATCACCCGCCATTGTGACCCAGAAACCGATAGCGTCCTCACATGACCGCTGACCCGCGTGGTGCGCTGGCCTCCCTCATGACCGCGTTCGAGCGCCACCTGGAGGCATCGGCGTCCAAGCGCGGCGAGGAGGACCCGACCGTCATCGCTGCCTACGACGACCTGGCCGACGCGTTCAGCGAGTACGACGACGCGCTGCTGCAGGCCTACGGCGAGATGACGCCGTTGGAGGTCTACGACGGCGACGACGAGGACGACGAGCTCGACGACCACTCCGACGAGGACGGCGACGCGAGCGTCTACTCCGGCCTCGACGACGGGGACTACGACGAGGATGACGACGACGAGGACGACCGCGCCCGGGTCTGAGCGCTAGGCCGACACCTCGTCGAGCGCGACGACCAGCTCGTGCGGCAGCTCGAGGGACTCGCTCGCCAACGACGTGCGCAGCTGCGCGGTCGTGCGCGCCCCGACGACCGGGCTCACGACACCGGGACGGTCACGCACCCAGGCGAGTGCCACCTCGGCCAGCGAGACGTCCAGGCCCTTGGCCGCGATGGCGAGCGCCTCCACCACCTGCGCGGCGTGGTCGTCGAGGTACCGCGCGGTGAAGCGGGGAAAGTCGCGCGAGGCCGCGCGTGAGTCGGCCGGTATGCCGTGTCGGTACTTCCCCGTGAGGACGCCGCGTCCCAGCGGGGACCAGGGCATGAGTCCGAAACCGAGTGACTGCGCCGCGGCGAGCAGGTCTGGCTCGGGGGTGCGGTTGACGAGGGAGTACTCGATCTCGTTGGCCACCAACGGAACTCGCGCCTGTTCGAGCAGTGACATGGCGCGAGCGACCTGCCAGCCACTGAAGTTCGAGACGCCGACGTAGCGAGCACGCCCGGTGCTCACCGCCCACTCCAGGGCCGACAACGTCTCGGCCAGCGGCACGTCGTCGGACCAGGTGTGGACGAGCCAGAGGTCGACGTGGTCGGTGCCGAGCCGCTCGAGCGAGGTGTCGAGCTGGTCGAGCAGGCTGTGACGCGAGGTGTCGACCACCCGCTGCCCGGAACGCCGCGAGATGCCGGACTTGGTGCAGATGACGAGCTCGTCGCGGGCGACGACGTCGTCGAGGAGGCGACCGATGATCTCCTCGGCCGCGCCGTCGGCATACCCGTGAGCGGTGTCGAGGAGGTTGCCGCCGGCATCGAGGAACGTGCGCACCTGCTCGCGCGCGCCCTCCTCGTCGGTCGTGCGCCCCCAGGACATGGTGCCCAGCGCGAGGCGGGACACGCGCAGGCCCGAGGTGCCCATCCGTCGCTGCCGCATGGTGGCCACGGTAGTGGCCGATGCCACAGCCGTTCGCGGCGCCTCGCCGCTAGCCTCACGCCCATGGATCTCGGTGTGAACCTCGGCTACTTCGGCATGGGCGTGGACGGCGACAACGTGGCGGTGGCCAAGGAGGCGGACCGCCTCGGGTATGCCGTGGCCTGGGCCGCGGAGGCCTACGGGTCGGACGTGCCGACTGTGCTCGCCTGGATCGGGGCGCAGACCCGGGACATCAACCTCGGCGCCGCCGTGATGCAGATCCCAGGTCGTACGCCGGCCATGACTGCGATGACCGCCGCGACCTTGGACACGTTGTCCGGTGGGCGTTTTCGTCTCGGGCTCGGGGTCAGCGGGCCCCAGGTCAGCGAGGGCTGGCACGGTGTGCCGTTCGGCAAGCCGCTGGCGCGGACGCGTGAGTACGTCGACATCGTCCGCATGGCGATGCGGCGCGACACCGTCGCCTACGAGGGGCGTCACTACACGCTGCCGCTGCCGGACGGGCCGGGGAAGCCGCTCAAGCTGACGGTCCGGCCCCCGCGCCCCGACATCCACATCTACCTTGCTGCGGTCGGACCCAAGAACCTCGAGCTCGCCGGCGAGATCGCCGACGGCTGGCACGCGATCTTCTTCTCACCCGAGCACTCCGGCGACCTCGTCGAGTCGGTACGGACCGGGCGACGGCGTGCCGGGAAGGGCACCACGACCGACCCCCTGGACGGGTTCGACATCGCCCCGTCGGTGCCGGTCGTCATCAGTGACGACGTCGAGGCAGCCGCTGACGCCGTCCGCCCGTACGCCGCGTTGTACATCGGCGGCATGGGCTCACGGGAGCAGAACTTCTACAACCGGCTCGCCGTCCGCATGGGCTTCGAGAAGGAGGCCGCGCAGATCCAGGACCTCTACCTCGCCAAGGCGCACCGGGACGCCGCCGCAGCCGTGCCGTTCGAGTTCATCGACTCCACGGCCCTCATCGGTCCGCCCGAGCGGATCAAGGACCGGCTCCAGCGGTATGCCGACGCGGGGGTGGGGACGCTGTCGGTGGCTCCGTTCGCGGGCGGTCTGGAGGACCGACTGCATGTCGTGCGAACGATGGCTGGGCTCATGGGGGAGACTGGGGCGGCCTGACCCGCTCCCCACGAGAGAAGAACAGTGCTCAGCTACCTGGATGCGATCATCCTCGGCATCGTCGAGGGCCTCACCGAGTTCCTGCCGGTGTCCTCCACCGGACACCTGACCATCGCCGAGAAGCTCCTCGGGCTCAAGGTCGACGACCCGGGCGTCACGGCATACACCGCGATCATCCAGCTGGGCGCCATCGTGGCGACCCTCATCTACTTCCGGCACGACATCGTCCGCCTCCTCGTCGCCTGGGTGCAGGGCCTCAAGGGCGGCCCGGCTCGAGAGGCGCACGACTACCAGCTGGCCTGGGCGGTCATCGTCGGCTCGATCCCGGTGGGGATCGTCGGCTTCCTGGCGCGCGACCTGATCAGCGGACCTCTGCGCAGCCTGTGGGTCGTGGCCGGGGCGCTGATCATCTGGAGCGGCGCCATGTGGTTGGCCGAGAGCCGCTACGCCATGCTCGAGCGCCACGACCAGACGCGAGGCGAGGGGGCCGTCACCCTGAAGGACGGGCTCTTCCTCGGGCTCGTCCAGTGCCTGTCGCTCATCCCGGGAGTCTCGCGCTCCGGCGCCACGATCTCGGCCGGCCTCTTCCGGGGGCTCGACCGCGTCACCGCGACCCGGCTGTCGTTCTTCATGGCCATCCCGGCGTTGACGGCGGCCGGGTTGTTCCAGGCGGTCGAGGAGACCAGCAACCTCGAGCTGCTCGGCGTCGGCCAGATGGCGGTCGGCATCGTCGTGTCGTTCGTCGTGGCGTACGCCTCGATCGCCTGGCTGCTCAAGTTCGTCGCGGGCCACAAGATCACGGCGTTCGTGTGGTACCGCGTCGCCCTCGGCATCGTCCTGATCGTCCTGCTCGGCACCGGCGCGATGTCGGCCACCTGAGCGAACGGCCCTTGCCGCGAGGGCTCAGAGCCAGCCGGACTTCTTGAACGCCCGATAAAGGCCCAGGCACGCCAGCACCATGACCGTCAGGATCATGAAGTAGCCGTAGTGCCACTTCAGCTCGGGCATGTTCTCGAAGTTCATGCCGTAGATCCCGGCGATCATCGTCGGCACGGCAGCGATCGCGACCCAGGCCGAGATCTTGCGCATGTCGTTGTTCTGCTGCACGGACACCTGGGCCAGGTGCGCGCTCAGGATGTCGGTGAGCAGCTTGTCGTAGCTGTCGACGTGGTCGGACACCCGCAGCAGGTGGTCCGCGAGGTCGCGGAACTGCAGCCGCATCTCCTTGTCCGGCAACGGAGACCGCGCCCGGTCATGCATCATCTTCAGCGGCACGACGAGGGGGTTGGTCGCGCGCCGGAACTCCAGGACCTCACGCTTGAGCCGGTAGATCGTGGTCGAGTTCGTGGCGCGTGACCCGGCGAACACGTCGGCCTCGATGTCGACGAGGTCCTTGGCGATCTCGCCGTCGACGTCCTCGTAGTTGTCGACGATGCTGTCCATCACGGCATGCACCACCGCGATCGGTCCGTGCTTGAGCTTGGCGGGGTCGTGCTCGAGGCGCTGTCGCACCCCCGCCAGCGGGTTGCCCTCACCACGCCGCACCGTGACGACGAACCGGTCGCCGAGGAACAGCATCAGCTCACCGGTCTCGATGTCGGACGTCTCGTCGATGTAGCGCAACGTCTTGAGCACCACGAACATCGAGCCGTCGTAGAGCTCGATCTTGGCGCGCTGGTTGCCCTTGATGGCGTCCTCGACAGCCAGGGGGTGCAGCTTGAGCTCGTCGTCGACCTCGTCGAACTCCGCCTGCGTCGGGTCCTTCAGCCCGATCCACAAGAAGGCGTGCGGGTCGTCGCCCGAGCGCAGGGCGTCGAGGGTGTCACTGAGGTCTCCGCACGGCTCCCGGTTGCCGTGCCGGTAGACGGCCTGGTCCACGATCACTGGGCTACTTCACCACGTCGCAGCCCCCGTCGCGAGGCGCCACCCGTACGCTGCCACCGTGTCCACCGTCCTGCTCGTCCGTCATGGTCACTCCACCGCCAACGCCGACGGCGTCCTGTCCGGGCGACTGCCCGGCATACACCTCTCCGAACGCGGCCGCGAGCAGGTGTGGCGCCTCGCCGACCGCTTCACCGGTGCGCCCGTGGTCCGGCTCGTGTCGAGCCCGCTTGAGCGGTGTGTCGAGACCGCGACCCCGCTCGCCCAGGCCGCCGGCGTCGCCGTCGAGACCGACGACGGGCTCCTCGAGTGCGGGTATGGCGCCTGGACCGGACGCAAGCTCTCCGAGCTCGCGAAGGAACCGCTGTGGTCGACCGTCCAGGACGACCCCGCCAGCGCGCGCTTCCCCGCCGACGAGAGGTATGCCGCGGAGAGCCTGCGCGAGATGGCCGACCGCGTGGTCGGCACCATCCGTCGCCTGGACGAGGAGGTGCGGCAGACCCACGGCGAGAACGCTGCGTGGGTCGCGGTCACCCATGGTGACCTGGTGAAGGCCGTCCTGGCCGACGCCACCGGGGCCGGGTTGGAGAAGTTCCAGCGGTACACGGCCGACCCGGCGTCGGTCTCGGCCGTTCGCTATGGCGGCCGGCACACGTTCCTGCTGGCGGCCAACGACCTCGCGCCGGACGTGGCCAGGTTCCGCGCGCCGGACCCCAAGCCCGACGACGCGGCCGACGCACCCTCGGGCGACGCCGCCGTCGGTGGGGGAGCCGGTTAGGCTCGTTGCATGCTCGTCGAGTTCGACCCACCGGACCGGTTCGTCGCCGGCACCGTCGGTCCGCCGGGACAACGCACTTTCTTCCTCCAGGCCAGCGCCGGCCCGCGGGTGACCAGCCTGTCACTGGAGAAGGAGCAGGTGTCGGTCCTCGCGGACCGCATCAACGACCTGCTCGACAGCTACGCCGGTGGGACTGGCGGTGACCATGCCGCCGCGGACGTCGTCGACAACGCCCCGCTGGACACGCCCATCGAGGACGACTTCCGGATCAACACCCTCAGCCTCGGCTGGGACGACGGTCGGCAGGTCATCGTCATCGAGTGCCTCGACCGTGACCCGGACGACCCGGAGGCCAGCGCCGACCCGTCGGTGCTGACGCAGGAGCCGCGGCAGGTGCGCGTGGTGCTGCCTCCGGCGACGGCACGCGCGTTCGCACGTCGGGCCCGCTCGGTCGTGTCGGCCGGTCGGCCTCCGTGCCCGTTCTGCGGCGGTCCGCTCGAGCCCGAGGGGCACATCTGCCCTCGTGCGAACGGGTACAAGCGCTGAACGAGTGGCCGGACGACCCCGGCGTCGTCACCGAGCTGCTGCGTGACGCGGACCTGCACGTCCTCGGCGCGCTCCGCGAAGCATCCAACCTCGCCCTGCTGGTCCGCCTGGGGGATGGCCAGGACGGCGACGGCCCGCTCGCCATCTACAAACCGATCTCAGGCGAGCGTCCGCTGTGGGACTTTCCTGACGGTTCGCTGGCCGGCCGCGAGGTGGCTGCGCGGCTGCTCAACGAGGCCGGTGGCTGGGACGTCGTGCCGGAGACGGTGCTGCGCGACGGACCGCAGGGCCCGGGGTCGGTGCAGCGCTGGGTCGGAGACCCCGAGGTGGCGCCCGACCATCCGGTGGACGTGGTCTCCGAGGGTGACGTGCCGGCGGGCTGGCGGCCGGTGCTGCGTGGCGAGGACCAGCTCGGGCGACCCGTCATCGTGGTGCACGAGGACTCACCCGCGGCGCGTTCCGTGGCGGTCTTCGACGCGGTGATCAACAACTCGGACCGCAAGGGCTCGCACCTCGTGCGCGTCGCCGAGGGGCGGTTGCGCGGCTTCGACCACGGGGTGAGCCTGCACGAGGAGGACAAGCTGCGCACGGTGCTGTGGGGCTTTGCTGGAGAACCCATCGCACCCGACGAGCTGGCGCGGGTGGAGCGGGTGCTGGCCGCAGTCACCGATGGCACGAGCCGGCTGCGGACGGACCTCGACGAGCTGCTCACACCCGCGGAGCTGGCCGCGCTGGAAGCCCGCTGCCGCACCCTCGCGGACTCCGCGGCATACCCGGTGCCGACGGGCGACTGGCCCTCGATCCCGTGGCCGCCCCTGTGACCCGCCCGGTCACCCCGCCCACGTAGGCTGCCACCCGTGATCTCCTGGCCCACGCCCTTCATCCCGTCGGTGCCGGGCACCGGTCGACCGGTCGAGCTGTTCGACACCGCCACGGGTCAGGTGCGCGCCCTCACTCCCGGCCCGGTCGCGCGAATGTACGTCTGCGGCATCACCCCGTACGACGCCACGCACATGGGGCACGCGGCCACCAACGTGACGTTCGACGTGCTCGGACGTGCGTTGCGCGATGCCGGGCACGACGTGGAGTACGTGCAGAACATCACCGACGTCGACGACCCGTTGCTGGAGCGGGCGCAGCGCGACGGCGTCGCGTGGGAAGACCTGGCTACCCAGGAGATCGCCCTCTTCCGCGAGGACATGACTGCGTTGGCGGTCATCCCGCCCGACCACTACGTCGGTGTCGTCGAGAGCGTGCCCGCGATCGGTGACGTCGTGCGCCGACTGCTCGAGCAGGGGGCCGCGTATGCCGTGTCGACACCTGAGTCGTCCGCGGGGGACGACGTCTACCTGGACATCCGCTCCGACAAGGGGTTCGGCTCGGTGTCGAACTGGGACCGTGACCAGATGCTCGAGGTGTTTCCGGAACGTGGGGGCGACCCGGACCGCGAGGGGAAGCGGGACGCGCTCGACCCGTTGCTGTGGCGGGCTGCGCGCGACGGTGAGCCGTCGTGGTCGGTCGAGGGTCTGCCGGACGGGCGGCCCGGCTGGCACGTCGAGTGCACCGCGATCGCGTTGGACCACCTGGGCATGGCGTTCGACGTGCAGGGCGGCGGCACCGACCTGATCTTCCCGCACCACGAGATGAGCGCCTCGCAGGCCGTGGTGGTGACCGACGAACGGCCGTTCGCGCGGTTTTACGCGCACCAGGCGATGGTCGGGCTCGACGGCGAGAAGATGAGCAAGTCCAGGGGCAACCTCGTGCTCGTGTCGAAGCTGCGCGCCGACGGGGTCGACCCGATGGCGATCCGGCTGGCGCTGCTGGACCAGCACTACCGCACGGAGTGGTCGTGGTCCGACGAGCTGCTGGAGCGTGCCGAGGCGCGGTTGGCGCGGTGGCGTTCGGCGCTGTCGGTGAACACGGCGCCGCCGGCCGACGAGGTCGTGGAGACGGTGCGCGAGCGGGTTGCCTCCGACCTCGACACCCCCGGCGCACTGGCCGCGGTCGACCGCTGGGCCGAGCAGACGCTGACCCGCGGCGGTGACGACGCCTCCGCTCCTGGTGTGCTCGCTCGAGCCCTCGACGCCATCCTCGGCGTTCGCGTCTGACGCTGTCCCTGAGTCGTGGGCCCAGGCAGTCGGGGGCCGTCCTCCGCTAGCTCAGGTCTCTAATCCAGATCGAGTGACAGCCGTTGACCCGAACGCGCCCGGCGACTCTTGCAGCGCCGCGAGCCGAACCGTTTTGACGCGCTCCAGTCGGCTTCACCGGAGCGGTGGATGACCAGTCCGGCAGGCCTTCGCCGGCCGCTGGCGTGCAGCCCGAATCAGCCCCACGCGCACGAGTTTTGGCGCTCCCGACTAGAACGGTGGTTCGTCGTAGACGGGCACCGGTGGTGTGGGGTCGAGCTCGATGATGAGGTCGGGTGGTGGGGCGAGCTCGATGAGGCGTTCGTGGTAGAGCTCGAGCATGGTGGGGACGTCGTCGGTCAGGTTGAGGGGTCGCAGGACGTGGCGGGGAGCGTGGTGCCACTCCACGAGGCGGCGAGGGGGGCGTCGCTGGTCGATGGCGTCTCGGTCGATGGCTGGTCTTACGGGCTCAGGGATCTGCGTGGTGAGGGTGGTGCGGTGCAGGTGGTCGACCGGGTTGGTGGTGGTGCGTTTGCCGGTGGGGTCGGTCCACTGCACGATGCCGCCCGCGAGGAGGACTGCTCGCCAGCCTTGGCGTTGCTTGATGCGGTGGTGGCGTCGGCACAGGCAGATGAGGTTGGCGGGGTCGGTGACCCCGATGGGCCAGGGTACGACGTGGTCGAGGTCGCAGAACCGGGCTGCAACGGTGCAGCCGGGGAAGCGGCAGCGTCCGTCGCGCAGGCGCACGAGGCGTTGCATGCGCGCGGGCATGGCGTAGGAGCGGACGCGGTCGGCGGCGTTCTTGGTGTTCTTGCCCGGTGGTCCGAGACCGGCGGGGATCATGCCGGACGTCACGGCCCCGGTGTTCGGGTCGCACATCAGTGGGGTGGAGTTCTTGAGGCGGGCGTTCTGGGCCAGGTTGCTCAGGTCGAGCAGCACCGGTTGCGACGACAGGCCGCCGATCTCGGTCAGCGACGCCACCCGCATCGGCACCGGCTCATCGGGTGAGGATGGTCCGCCATGTGGTGGGGGACTGGTCGAGTCGCCCGGTCCACTGGCCTCGGCGCCATCGGCGCCAGCGGCGTCGGCTCGGTTTCCGCCGGTGCGGTGAGCGACGCCGCTCTCGTTCTGTTCGGTCGCCGATGCGGCAAGGGCGGCTTGACCCTGCTGCTCCTGAGCGCCCATGGGTGGTGTCGGCTGGTCAGTTCCTGAGAACGTGCCCGTATCTGGTCCCGGTCCGGAGGTGGGCTGCACGGGCCGGTCGGTGGGGTTGGTGGGGGTGTCGGGGATGGTGGCGTGCAGGAGCACGGTGACGTCGGCCTGTTGCATGACGAGCTGGGCCAGGGCGTCGGCGCGGGCCTGGTTCACGGTCAGGCCCTTGTCGTGCTGGCGAAGCTGGTGGGCCAGGGTCTCGATCGCGTGCCACATCGGCAGCGACGACTCGATCGGGAGCTCGGCTTCCCAGTGGTCGGTGCCCTGGGTGGCCGGGGTCCGCACGACGCACCGGTTCTCCACCGCGTCGGCTGCTTCCTCGGCCGGGACCTGCGGTGCGACCCTGGCGATGAGCCGCCGCACCCTGGTCCGTAGCGGTCCGGCGGTCTCGTCCCAGCCACCCTTGGCATGCACGTGGTCCAGCAGCAGGTCCATGACCGTGGTCGCTGCCTCGTCGGGGCACGCGGACAGCTCACCCGTGACCACCCGGGCCCGCCACGCGTCCAGATCGCCCGTGCCCATCGCGTGCACGAGATCTGGGGTGGTCGTGACCTGGTGCACCGCGTCATCAACCCGCGACTCGCCCGCGGTCGTCGAGATGCCCATCCGGGTCGCGACCATGGCTCCGGCATCCAAGGACTTGTGCCCCAGGCCGCGGTGCTGGAGCACCCACTGCCCGTGCCGGTCCAGGTGCTCATCATGAGCGGCGACGTGCGCAACCGCCCGCGTCTGCAAACCCGCAACGGTGTTGGTCAACCGCTGCGTCGCCTCGACCAGGTCCAGCAGGTCCTCACCCGACCACGACCCCAAGTCGACCCCCGAGCCCGCGTCGGACAGGTCACGCACCATCTGCGTGACTTGCTCCAGAAGCTCCATCGCGACCATGCCTCACTATATCGAACACACGTTCGATGCACAAGGTTGTCCACAACGAATCCCGCTGTCCCGCAACAAAATATGGCAAGAGTTGGCGTTCCATGAGCCGGCACACAAGCCTGAGCGTCGTCGGAGAAGACGGCGACGCCAGACGCCCCCGTGACCGTCAGGGCAACACGCCACCCAACCCGGCCCCATGCCGTTGCGTCATGGCGTCGTTGAACCCGACCACAAGCCACGGTGCGCCGTACAGCCCACGCCGGCTCCGCCGCGTAGGCCAGGCAGCCCCGCGGCATGGGCCACGCGGCATACCGCTCAGGCGGTCGGGGGACCATCCTGGCCGCGCCGCCTCAGATAGCGCTCGAACTCGCGCGCGATCGCGTCACCCGTCGCCTCCGGCAGGTCGGCCGTGTCCTGCGCCTCCTCCAGAGACTGGACGTACTCGGCGACCTCCTCGTCGGTGTCGGCCAGCTCGTTGACCCCGCGTTCCCACGCCTTGGCGGCGTCACCGAGGTCGCCGTGGGGAATGGCGGCGTCGAGCAGCTCCTCGAGCCGGGAGATGAGCGCCAGCGTCGCCTTGGGCGATGGGGTGTGCCCGGCATAGTGCGGCACCGCGGCCCACGCCGAGATCGACTGCATGCCGCTCTGCGTCGCCGCGTCGGCGAGCACTCCGACGATCCCGGTCGGGCCCTCGTACCGGCTCGGCTCGAGGTCGAACCGGTGGATGACGTCGTCGTCCTCGGACGTCGCGGTCACCGGGATGGGCCGCGTGTGCGCCACATCGGCCATCAGCGCGCCGAGGGTGATGACGGTGCTGGCACCCACCTCCTGGGCGAACTCCATCAGCTCGATGGTGAACGCGCGCCAGCGGAACGACGGCTCGATGCCCTGGACGAGGATGACGTCACGGTCGAGGCCGGAGCTGGAGGCCACGAGGATGCGAGTGGTGCGCCAGTGAATCCGGCGGCGGCCGTCGTCGAGCACGACACGGGGCCGGTTCACCTGGAAGTCGTAGTAGTCCTCGGGGTCCAGGGCTGCGATGGGCTCGGCGTCCCACACGTCGATGAGGTGGTCGACGGCCGACGTGGCCGCCTCGCCCGCGTCGTTCCATCCCTCGAATGCCGCGATCACGACCGGGTTGTCCAGCTCTGGCACGTCCTCGAGCTCGATCACCATGCCTCCTCACGTATGCCGGTGGGGCACCGGCGGTTGTCAGCCTACGTTCCGTAGACTCCCCAGACGTGACCGACCTGCCCGCCGCCGTCCTCTGGGACATGGACGGCACCCTCGTCGACACCGAGCCCTACTGGATCACCGCTGAGCACGCGATCGTCGAGGAAGCCGGTGGTGTCTGGAACGAGGAGTACGCCCACCAGCTCGTCGGCAACGACCTCATGGTGTCGGCCGAGTTCATCCGCGACCACAGCCCGGTGCAGCTCACCCCGGTGCAGATCATCGAGGAGCTGCTGTCGCGGGTCATCGTGCAGGTCCGCGAGCACGTGCCGTGGCGGCCGGGGGCGCGCGAGCTGTTGTCGTCACTTCAGGAGGCGGGAGTGCCCAACGCACTCGTCACCATGTCGTGGCGGTCGTTGGCGGATGCTGTGGTGCAGGCCCTGCCGACGGGGACGTTCGCCGCGGTCATCACCGGCGACGAGGTCGAACACGGCAAGCCGCACCCGGAGCCCTACTTCGCGGCGGCGCGCTCCCTGGGTGTCGAGGCCGCGGACTGCGTCGCCATCGAGGACTCGCCGACCGGAGTGCGCTCGGCCGTCGCGGCCGGAGTGCCGACGATCGCGGTGCCGCACGTGGTGCCCGTGCCCATCACGGCGGGGGCAGTCCAGGTGCCCAGTCTGCGCGGCCTCACGCCGACCGACCTGGCTTCGCTGGCGCGCGACGTCGCGCGTCAGTCGTCGGCAGGGACGACCTGACCCGACACGCCGGGGTCGAGCGCGATCTGGGCCGCGTTGTCGGGCAGCGGCGGGGGAGTGCCACCCCACGCGGGGCAGAACTCGCGGTAGTCGCACCAGTCGCACAGCTTGGACGTCTTGGGTCGCCAGTCGCCGGTCGTAGCGGCGCGCTCGATCGCGGTCCACACCGCCTTGAGGTTGCGTTCGAGGCTGAGCAGGTCGTGCTCGTCGGGGGAGTAGCGGACGACCTCGCCGTTGCCGAGGTAGACCAGCTGCAGCAATCTCGGGATCTCGCCACGCAGCCGCCACAGCACGAGGGCGTAGAACTTCATCTGGAACAGCGCCTTGCCCTCGAACAGCTCGCTCGGCGACCGCCCCGTCTTGTAGTCGACCACTCGCATCGCACCGTCGGGCGCGACGTCGAGCCGGTCCACGTAGCCGCGCAGCACCAGCCCGTCGAGGTCGGTCTCGACGTACAGCTCACGCTCGGCCGGCTCGAGCCGGGTCGGGTCCTCCAGGTCGAACCACGTCTCGATCAGCGCGTTCGCCTCACCGAACCACGACTCGACCGTGCGCTGCTCGTCACCCGCGATCATCTCGGCGAGCTCGGGCTCCTCCAGCACCAGCCGCTCCCACTGCGGCCCGACGAGCTCGGCGGCGGCGGTCGGCGTGCGTTGCTCCGCCGGCAGGTCGAACAGGCGCTCCAGGACCGCGTGCACCAGCGTCCCGCGGGCCGCGGCAGGGCTCGGCGGGGCGGGCAGCTTGTCGACGGCGCGGAACCGGTACAGCAGTGGGCACTGCTTGAAGTCCGACGCCCGACTCGGGGACAACGCGGGAACCATGGCCACACCGTATGCCGCGGGGCTGACAGCGCTGCCCAGCCACGCGGCATACCCGGTGTCTCTAGTCCTCCGGGATGTAGCCGAGGTTGGGGGAGAGCCAACGCTCGGCCTCGGCGAGGGTCCAGCCCTTGCGCTTGGCGTAGTCCTCGACCTGGTCGCGACCGAGCCGACCCACCACGAAGTACTGCGACTGCGGGTGCGCGAAGTACCACCCGGACACCGCCGCACCGGGCCACATCGCCATCGACTCGGTGAGCTCGATGCCGGTGTTCTTCTCCACGTCCAGCAGCTCCCAGAGCAGCTGCTTCTCGGTGTGGTCAGGGCAGGCGGGGTAGCCCGGCGCGGGCCGGATCCCGGTGTACTTCTCCGCGATGAGGTCGTCGTTCTTCAGGTGCTCGTCCGGCGCGTAACCCCAGTAGTCGTGGCGCACCCGCTCGTGCATCCGCTCGGCGAACGCCTCGGCCAGCCGGTCGGCCAGCGCTTCCAGCAGGATCGCGCTGTAGTCGTCGAGGTCGGCCTTGAACTCCGCGATCTTGTCCTGTGCGCCCAGTCCGGCGGTCACGGCGAAGGCACCGACGTGGTCGCGCAGCCCCGTCTCCTTGGGTGCGACGAAGTCCGCCATGGCCCGGTTCGGCACGCCCTCGCGGTGCTGTCCCTGTTGGCGCAACGTGTGCAGGGTCATCGCGACCGACGAGCGCGACTCGTCGGCATACACCTCGATGTCGTCGCCGACGGAGTTGGCGGGGAAAAGCCCGATGACGCCCGAGGCGCGCAGCCACTTCTCGCGAATCGCCTTGTCCAGCATGCGGTTTGCGTCGTCGTAGAGCTTGGTGGCGGCCTCGCTGGTGGCCGGGTTGTTGAGGATGTCGGGGAAGCGACCCTTCATCTCCCAGGCGAGGAAGAACGGCCCCCAGTCGATGTAGTCGCGCAGCTCCTCGAGCGGGTAGTCGTGGAACGTGCGGACGAACTGGGTGGGCACCTTGTTCTTCGCGCCGGACTGCCGCTGGAGCAGCTCCTTCTCCTGTGCCGCAACGAGATTGGGCACGTGTGGACGGTATGCCGTCCAGTCCAGCGGGGTGCGTCGCTCACGCGCCTGCTCGATGGACACCAGCGGCCGCTCGGTGGCCTTGGCGGCGTGACGAGCTCGCAGCGAGTCGTAGTCGGCGCTGACCTGCTCGAGCAGCTTGGGCCGCTGCTCGTCCGAAAGCAGCTGGGACACCACGGGAACCGAGCGCGACGCGTCCTTCACCCACACGACCGGGCCGTGGTACTTCTGGTCGACCTTGACGGCCGTGTGCGCCCGCGACGTGGTGGCGCCGCCGATGAGGAGTGGGATCTCGAGCCCCTGCCGCTCCATCTCGGTGGCGAAGTTGACCATCTCGTCCAGGCTCGGCGTGATGAGGCCGGAGAGCCCGATGACGTCGGCGTCCTCGGCCTTGGCCGCGTCGAGGATCTTCTGCGCCGGCACCATGACCCCGAGGTCGACGACGTCATAGTTGTTGCACTGCAACACGACTCCGACGATGTTCTTGCCGATGTCGTGGACGTCGCCCTTGACCGTGGCCATGACGACCTTGCCCTTGGCGCGCGCGTTGGCCAGGCCGCTCTCGGCCTTCTCCTCCTCCATGAACGGCAGGAGGTAGGCGACGGCTTTCTTCATCACCCGGGCCGACTTCACCACCTGCGGCAGGAACATCTTCCCGGAGCCGAAGAGGTCGCCGACGACATTCATGCCGTCCATCAGCGGACCCTCGATGACCTCGATGTGCCGTCCGCCGCGCGCGAGGATCTCCTGGCGCAGCTCCTCGGTGTCGGTCTCGGCGTACTCGTCGATGCCCTTCACCAGGGCATAGGTGATCCGCTCGCCAACCGGCAGCGACCGCCACTCCTCGGCGATGGCCTCCTGCTTGGTGTCGCCGGTGTTGAACGAGTCGGCGATCTCCAGCAGCCGCTCGGTCGAGTCCGGGCGCCGGTTGAGGATGACGTCCTCGATCCGCTCGCGCAGCTCGGGGTCGACCTGGTCGTAGACGACGAGCGCGCCCGCGTTGACGATGCCCATGTCCATGCCGGCCTGGATGGCGTGGAAGAGGAAGACGGCGTGGATCGCCTCGCGCACCGGGTTGTTGCCGCGGAACGAGAACGACACGTTCGAGACGCCGCCGGAGACCAGCGCCCCCGGCAGGTTCTCCTTGATCCACCGGGTCGCCTCGATGAAGTCGGTGCCGTAGGCCGCGTGCTCCTCGATGCCCGTGGCCACCGCGAAGATGTTGGGGTCGAAGATGATGTCCTCGGCGGGGAACCCGACCTCCTGGGTGAGGATGTCGTAGGCCCGCTGGCAGATCTCCTTGCGCCGCTGCAGGCTGTCGGCCTGCCCGTCCTCGTCGAAGGCCATCACGACGATGGCGGCGCCGTACTTGCGGCACAGCCGCGCGTGCTCGATAAAGGGCTCGACGCCCTCCTTCATCGAGATCGAGTTGACGATCGGCTTGCCCTGCACGCACTTCAGCCCGGCCTCGATGACCTCCCACTTGGAGGAGTCGACCATGACCGGCACCCGCGAGATGTCCGGCTCGGACGCGACCAGCTTGAGGAACCGGTCCATCGCGGCGATGCCGTCGATCATGCCCTCGTCCATGTTGACGTCGATGACCTGGGCGCCGGCTTCGACCTGCTGCCGCGCGACGTTGAGGGCGGTGGGGTAGTCCTCGGCCTGGATCAGCTTGCGGAACCGCGCCGACCCGGTGATGTTGGTGCGCTCACCGACGTTGACGAACAGCGACTCGTCGGTCACGGTCAGCGGCTCGAGACCTGACAGGCGCAGCGCCGGCTCCACCTCGGTCGGCACCCGCGGCGTCTGGCCGGACGCCGCCTCGGCAATCGCCTTGATGTGCTCCGGGGTCGTGCCGCAGCAGCCGCCGAGCAGGTTCACCAGGCCCGACGACGCGAACTCGCCGACGACCGTCGCCATCGCGTCCGGGGTCTCGTCGTACTCGCCAAAAGCGTTGGGCAGCCCCGCATTCGGGTAGCACGACACGAAGGTGTCGGCGACGCGAGCCAGCTCCGCGGCATACGGGCGCATCTCCTCGGCCCCGAGCGCACAGTTGAGCCCGACCGCCAGCGGCCGCGCGTGCCGCACCGAGTTCCAGAACGCCTCGGTGACCTGGCCCGAGAGCGTGCGCCCCGACGCGTCGGTGATGGTGCCCGAGATGACGACCGGCCAGCGGCGGCCGTGCTCCTCGAACAACGTCTCGAGCGCGAAGATCGCGGCCTTGGCGTTGAGCGTGTCGAAGATCGTCTCGACGATGAGGACGTCCGCGCCGCCGTCGACGAGTCCGCGCGCCTGCTCGAGGTATGCCGTGACGAGCTCGTCGTAGGTGACGTTGCGCTTGCCGGGGTCGTTGACGTCGGGGGAGATCGACGCGGTGCGGTTGGTGGGTCCCAGGGCGCCCAGCACCCAGCGCGGCCGGTCGGGCGTGCGCGCGGTCATGTCGTCGGCGGCCTCACGGGCGAGCCGCGCGGAGGCGAGGTTGAGCTCGTAGGCGAGGTCCTCCATGCCGTAGTCCGCGAGCGAGATCCGTTGCGCGTTGAAGGTGTTCGTCTCGATGAGGTCGGCGCCCGCCTCGAGGTATGCCGTGTGGATGCCGCGGATCGCGTCGGGCTGGGTGATCGACAGGAGGTCGTTGTTGCCCTTGAGGTCGGAGTCGAAGTCGGCGAACCGGTCGCCGCGGTAGTCCTCCTCGCTGAAGCCCTCGCGCTGGATCATCGTGCCCATGGCGCCGTCCATCACGAGGATCCGCTCGCGCAGGGCAGCGGTCAGCTCGTCGGTGGCGTCAGGACGGTGAGCAGCGGATTCGGACACCAGACCAGTATGGACCGGGCGGCAACCGGCGGGCCGGGGGTGGTCACGTAGTGTCTGCGCCATGACGAGCGAGGCCGGCCGCCCCGACGACGAGCGGGGACACGGCGTCCGCATCGGCCGGATCGTCGGGGTGCCGGTCTACCTGGCACCCAGCTGGTTCCTCATCGCGCTGGTGATCGTCTTCATCGTCGCCCAGCCGGTGCTCGACACGGACCCGGTCCACGGGCTGACCCGTGGGGCCCTGCAGGCGTTGCTGCTGCTCGTGTCCGTGCTCGTGCACGAGGCGGCGCATGCCGTGTCGGCGAAGGCCCTCGGCATGCCGGTCGTGCGCATCGTCGCGAACCTCTGGGGTGGGCACACCTCGTTCGAGGCGCTGCGTCCGTCGCCCGGACGCCTCGCCGTGGTCGCCCTCGCCGGCCCTCTCGCCAACGCGCTGCTGGCGGTGGTGGCGCTGCTCGCGCTGCTGACGCGACCCGGTGGGCTGACCGCCGACCTGCTCGAGGGCCTGCTCATCATCAACGGCGCCCTGGCCCTGTTCAACGTCATCCCGGCGCTGCCGCTGGACGGTGGGCAGGCGCTGGAGTCGGTCGTCTGGGCCGCGACCGGCAACCGGGCGAAGGGGTCGGTCGTGGCCGGCTGGGCGGGCCGCGTGCTCGCCGTCGTGGCCGTGGTGTGGTTCATCGTCCTGCCGCTGACCCGTGGCGAGCGGCCCGGGTTCTCGGCAATCTGGGCGATCGTCATCGCCTCGGTGATCTGGACCGGCGCCACCGCCGCCATCAACCGCGGAAAGGCGGTCGCGAGCCTTGGCCGGCTCACGGTCGGCGGGATCGCGGTCCCCGCGGACCTCGTGGCTCCGACGACCTCCGTCCAAGCGGCCTTGGACCACCCGCGCGCGGTCGTCACAACCGATGCGCGCGGCATACCCAACCTCCTCTTTGGTGGGGCGAGCGACGAGCTGGCACCCGAGGTGCTGCGCACGGCACCGCTCACCTCGGCCGCGCTGCGCCTACCGGACGGCAACGTCATCGAGGCGACGCCCGAGCAGCCCGTCGACGGCGTCGTGGCGGCCATGCAGGAGTCCGGGGTCGGGGTCGTCGTGCTGACCGCAGGCGGAAGGGTCTGGGGCCTGGCCACCGTCGATGCCGTGAACCGAGCAGCCACCGCGCGCAACTAGACTCGCGCGCCATGACTGACTCAGCGATCGGTGCCGACCTGCGCCGCGGACCGTTCGCGGTGGGCGACCGGGTGCAGCTCACCGACCCCAAGGGGCGGCTGCACACCATCACCCTCGAGGCCGGGCGCGAGTTCCACACCCACCGCGGCCGTCTCGCGCACGACGACCTCATCGGCGCGCCCGACGGCACCGTCGTCAAGAACACCGCCGGCGTCGAGTACCTCGCCCTGCGCCCACTGCTGTCCGACTACGTCATGTCGATGCCACGCGGCGCCGCGGTGGTCTACCCCAAGGACGCCGGCCAGATCGTCACGATGGCCGACATCTTCCCCGGCGCGCGCGTGGTCGAGGCCGGCGTGGGCTCCGGCGCGCTGTCGATGTCGTTGCTGCGCGCCGTAGGGGAGCACGGCCACCTCTACTCCTTCGAGCGACGCGAGGACTTCGCCGACATCGCCAAGGGCAACGCCCGCGCGTTCTTCGGCGTCGACCACCCGGCTTGGACCGTCACCATCGGTGACCTCGTCGAGCAGCTGCCCCAGACCGTCGAGGACGGCAGCATCGACCGCGTCGTCCTCGACATGCTCGCCCCCTGGGAGTGCCTCGACGTCGTCGCCGACGCGCTGACTCCCGGCGGTGTCCTCATCTGCTACGTCGCCACCGCCACTCAGCTGTCCCGCGTGGCCGAGGCGATGCGCGACCATGGCGGCTACACCGAGCCCGACGCGTGGGAGTCGATGGTGCGCGGCTGGCACCTCGAGGGCCTCGCCGTCCGGCCCCAACACCGCATGCACGGGCACACCGGCTTCCTCATCACGACCCGCCGGCTCGCCCCGGGCGTCACCCCACCGCTGCGCAAGCGCCGCCCCGCCAAGGGCGCCTACGGCGAGGACGGAGCCCCGGCGGACGGCGGAACCTTCGGCGAGAACGCGGAGTTCACCCCAGAGGAAATGGGCGAGCGCGTCCCATCAGACAAGAAGATCCGGCGCATTCGCCGTTCTGTGACCGAAACCTCCACGACCTCCGACTAGATCGGAGTTAGGTTGGGGCATCGGCCGGGTAACCCGGTCGGTGCGAACGTCGTCCGCCACCGAGGGAGTCGACATGACCGACCAGCACCGCCCCGACGGCCAGTCCGACGAGCGCCGGCAGGCCGAGCTCCTCGCCGAGGAGGTCGCCGCCCTGCGGCAACGCCTCGCCGACGCCCCGGCACGATCGCGCGAGCTCGAGACGAAGGTCCTGCAGCTGCAGTCGAACCTCGCCACGATCTCCTCCCAGAACGAGCGGCTCGTCCGCACGCTCAAGGAGGCCCGCGAGCAGATCGTCACGCTCAAGGGCGAGGTCGACCGCCTCGCGCAACCTCCCGCGGCATACGGCGTGATCCTCGAGTCCTATGACGACGCCACCGTCGACATCCTCACCGGCGGTCGCAAGATGCACGTCGCCGTGAGCCCCGCCGTCGACCCGGCCGACCTCTCCCAGGGCCGCGAGGTCCGTCTCAACGAGGCCATGAACGTCGTCGCCACCTGCGGGTTCGAGCGGGTCGGCGAGGTCGTGATGATCAAGGAGATGCTCGGCGAGGGCCGGGTGCTCGTCGTCGCGCACGCCGACGAGGAGCGGGTGGCGCGCATCGCCGACTCGCTCGAGGGCGAACCGCTGCGCGTCGGTGACGCCGTCATGCTCGAGCCGAGGTCCGGGTTCGTCTACGAGCGCATCCCCAAGGCCGAGGTCGCCGAGCTCGTCCTCGAAGAGGTCCCCGACATCGACTACGAGGACATCGGTGGGCTCGCCGGCCAGATCGAGGCGATCCGCGACGCCGTCGAGCTGCCCTACCTGCACCCCGACCTGTTCACCGAGCACCAGCTCAAGCCGCCGAAGGGTGTGCTGCTCTACGGCCCGCCCGGCTGCGGCAAGACGCTCATCGCCAAGGCGGTCGCGTCGAGCCTGGCGAAGAAGGTCGCCGAGAAGGAGGGCAAGCCGGTCGGCAAGTCGTTCTTCCTCAACATCAAGGGTCCCGAGCTGCTCAACAAGTACGTCGGCGAGACCGAGCGGCACATCCGGCTTATCTTCCAGCGGGCGCGCGAAAAGGCTTCCGGCGGAACGCCTGTCGTCGTGTTCTTCGACGAGATGGACTCGCTGTTCCGCACCCGCGGATCGGGCGTCTCCTCCGACGTCGAGACCACGATCGTGCCGCAGCTGCTGTCCGAGATCGACGGTGTCGAGCGGCTCGAGAACGTCATCGTCATCGGCGCCTCCAACCGCGAGGACATGATCGACCCCGCGATCCTGCGCCCGGGCCGCCTCGACGTGAAGATCAAGATCGAGCGTCCCGACGCCGAGAGCGCCCGCGACATCTTCACCAAGTACCTCACCGCCGAGCTGCCGCTGCACGAGCACGACCTGGCCGAGCACGGTGGGTCCAAGCAGGCCACGGTCGACGCGATGATCACGGCCACGGTCGAGCGGATGTACTCCGAGATCGAGGACAACCGCTTCCTCGAGGTGACCTACGCCAACGGTGACAAGGAGGTCCTCTACTTCAAGGACTTCAACTCCGGCGCGATGATCCAGAACATCGTCGACCGCGCCAAGAAGATGGCGATCAAGGACTTCCTCACCTCCGCCCAGCGCGGCATCCGGGTCGACCACCTGCTCGCCAGCTGCGTCGACGAGTTCAAGGAGAACGAGGACCTCCCGAACACCACCAACCCCGACGACTGGGCCCGCATCTCCGGCAAGAAGGGCGAGCGGATCGTCTACATCCGCACCCTCATCACCGGCAAGAGCGGCACCGAGCCGGGGCGCTCGATCGACAACGTCGCCAACACCGGGCAGTACCTGTAGCAAACTTACCTGCGGTAAGTTGGCCGGGTGGACCACCTGCTGCGCGAGCCGACGCTGCTCGCCGTGCCGTTCTTCGTGCTCTTCATCGTGGTCGAGCTCGTCGCCCTGCGCGTCCTGGAGACCGACGACGACGCGCCCCGGTATGCCGGCCACACCGGCAAGGACTCGGCGGCGAGCCTGTCGATGGGCGTGGGATCGGTCGTGGTCAACCTGGGGGCGCGGGCGCTGGCGCTCGTGCTCTACACGGCCCTGTATGCCGTGACACCGCTTCGGCTCGACCCGCGCCAGTGGTGGACGTGGGTCGGGGTCCTGCTGGCCGTGGACTTCCTCTGGTACTCCTACCACCGCTCCAGCCACCGGGTGCGCGTCCTGTGGGCCATGCACCAGGCGCACCACAGCAGCGAGAAGTTCAACTACACGACGGCCCTGCGGCAGAAGTGGAACCCGTGGGGTGAGCTGCTGTTCTGGGTGCCGCTGCCTTTGCTGGGCGTGCCGCCGTGGATGATCTTCTTCGCGTTCTCGCTCAACCTGATCTACCAGTTCTGGGTGCACACCGAGACGGTCCCGAAGCTGTGGCGTCCCTTCGAGTTCGTTTTCAACACGCCGTCGCACCACCGCGTCCACCACGCGAGCGACGCGAAGTACCTCGACCGCAACTACGGCGGCATCCTCATCATCTGGGACCGGCTGTTCGGCTCCTTCGCCGAGGAGGAGGAGCGGCCGACCTATGGCCTGACCCACCCGGTCACGACGTTCAACCCGTTCCGGCTGCAGTACGGCGAGTTCGCTGCGATGGGCCGGCAGCTGCGGTCGGCCAAGGGGTGGCGGGAGCGGCTGGGTTACGTGTTCGCACCGCCCGGGTGGTCGCCCGAGCGCTGATCAGCGTCGCGCCCGGGCGTTCTCGCGGGCGTTGCGCTCGGACCAGCGGGTGAGGCCGTTCGCGCCGAACCGCGCCACCTCGGCGGCGCAGCGCCAACCAATGAGGAAGAACCCGAGGACCAGCAGCGTCACGAGGCCGAAGGACCACGCGAACCCGCCACCGGTCGCCACCCGCAGCGCCAGCCCCAGGACGACGGTGACGATCCACATCACGGCCGAACCCGGCATACGCACCGGCCAGGCGCGCACCCGCGAGGCGACCACCCACCCCACGGCGCACGCCACGAGGAACGGCCACGCCACCCCGAGAACGCCGCCCCAGGTGACGCCCTCCGCGTGGCTCATCCGGCCGAGGGTGGCGAAGAGCACGATGAAGAGCGCATCGACGGCATACGCGACGACTCGGCTCACACGTGCACCTTGTCGAACAGCGTGGCCTGCGGCGGCGCATGGGTGGGGTCGACGCCGTCGAACAGGCTGCTGACGGACTCGCCGGCGTGGATGCGGCTGATCGCCTCGGCGAACAGCTGGGCGACGGTGCGCACCCGCAGCTCGGGCCAGTCGGCCGGCGCGGGCACCGTGTCGGTGGTGACGACCTCACCGATCATGGGGTGGTCACGCAGCCGCTCGACGGCCTTGCCCGCGAAAAGTCCATGGGTGCAGGCGATGTCGGCACTGGTGCAGCCGAGGTCCTTGAGCCGCTCCAGCAGCTCGATGATCGACCCGCCGGTGGCGATCTCGTCGTCGAGCACGATGGCGCGCTTGCCCTCCACGTCACCGACGATGTCGTCGATCACGACCCGGTCGTCGGCGAGCCGCTGCTTGCTCCCCGCCGCCACGGGCAGTCCGAGCAGCCGCGCGAACTGCGTGGCCGTCTTGGCGTTGCCGAGGTCGGGCGAGACCACCACCGAGTTGTCGAGGTCGCGTCCGCGGAAGTGGTCGGCCAGCACACCGATGGCGGTGAGGTGGTCGACCGGGACGGAGAAGAACCCGTGCACCTGCGGTGCGTGCAGGGTCATGGTCAGGACGCGGTCGGCCCCGGCGGAGACCAGCATGTCGGCGACGAGACGGCCACCGAGGGAGATGCGGGAGGCGTCCTTCTTGTCCGAACGGGCGTAGGCGTAGTGCGGGATGACCGCGGTGATCTGGGCTGCCGAGGCGCCCCGCGCGGCATCGATCATGAGGAGGAGCTCCATGAGGTGCTCCTGGGTCGGCGGGACCAGCGGCTGGATGATGTAGACGTCGCGCTGGCGGCAGTTGGCCAGCAGCTGCGCCTGGAGGCAGTCGTTGCTGAACCGGGTGATGTCAGCAGGGGAGAGCTCGACCCCCAGTGCGCCACAGATGCGTTGGGCCAGCGCACGATGCGCGCTCCCGCTGAAGATCACGATGTCCCGCATGGGTCTCCCTGGGGGTGCGTGGGGGCGACGTCGAGGTATGCCGCGGCGACCTCGGTGCGAGCCTAACTCGCCACGCCGCTCGATGGTGGGTCGGCGGCATACAGGTGTCGTCTCAGCTCGCCCACGAGCTCGGCCCGGTGCTGCGGTCCCATCGGCGTGGCTCCCGGGATGGAGGCGAAGCCGTGGGGGACCCGCAGGTAGTTCGTGAGCCGCACGGGCACGCCCGCATCGCGCAACGCGGCGGCATATCGGGTGCCGTCGTCACGCAACGGGTCGAGGTCGGCGGTCTGGATCAGCGCGGGTGCCACACCGGCCAGCCGCCCGAAGAGCGGCGACACGAGCGGGTCGCGCCACATCTCACGATCCGGGCAGTAGAGGCCGCGGTAGGTCTCGATGCTGGTGCGGGTCAGCATCGGGGCGTCGCGGAGCTCGGCGATCGAGGGTGAGGACAGCGTCATGTCGGTCGCGGGGTAGATGAGGGCCTGGAGCAGGACGGGGTAGTCGCCCGCGTCGCGCAGCGCCTGCGCCGCGACGGCCGCCAGCGCCCCGCCCGCGCTGTCGCCGCACAGGGCCAGCCGCGTGGTGTCCGCACGCAGCACGTCGCTCTGCAGGGCCACCCAGGTCGCCGCGTCGATGACGTCGTGAGCGGCCGTCGGTGCGCGGTGCTCCGGGGCGAGGCGGTAGTCGACGCTGACGACCACGGCCCGCACCTGCTGGGCCAGGTGGGTGCACAGCGCGTCGTAGAGGACGACGTTGCCGCTGGCGTACCCACCGCCGTGGGCGAACACGATGACGGGCACGTCGGTGTCGGCGTCGCGGACGCTGCGCGGCCGGTAGACCCGCAGCGGGACCTCGTAGCCGTCCCGGGCCGGCGCGGTGCCGTAGGTGATGCCGACCCTGCGGTCGACCGGGCCGGTCACCCAGGTGAACGGCGGGCGGGCCGGGTATGCCACGCCGCGCTCCTTCGCCAGCTGCGCGGGCGTGAGCCGCTCCACCGGCGGGCGCAGGACGTTGTCGAGCAGGGCCGTCAGCGCGGCCATCCGGACCGGCATCGCGAAGGGGGAGTGCCGCATGACGCCGCAGTCTGTCACCTAGATTGACCATCATGAGTGTTCGCAGGGTGATGGGCATCGAGACCGAGTACGGCATCTCGGTGCCGGGCGACCCGACGGCCAACCCGATGATCCTGTCGGGGCAGGTCGTCAACGCCTACGCCTCGGCCCAGGGCATTCGGGCGGCGCACGCGTCGTGGGACTACGCCGACGAGGCGCCACTGCGGGACGCGCGGGGGTTCGACATGGCCCGCGGGGTCGCGGACCCGAGCCAGCTCACCGACGAGGAGGACCCGACGCTCGCCAACGTCGTGCTCACCAACGGCGCGCGCCTCTACGTCGACCACGCTCACCCGGAGTACTCCTCACCCGAGGTCACCTCGCCGCGGGCGGCCGTGGCCTACGACCGGGCCGGTGAGCTGATCATGGCCGAGTCGGTGCGTCGCCTCTCGCAGGTGCCGCCGGGGGTGAACCTCTACAAGAACAACACCGACGGCAAGGGCCAGTCCTACGGCACGCACGAGAACTACCTCATGCGCCGCGAGACCCCGTTCACCGAGATCGTGCGCCACCTCGTGCCGTTCTTCGTCACGCGGCAGGTCTTCACCGGGTCGGGACGGGTCGGCATCGGGATGGACTCGCGCAAACCAGGGTTCCAGCTGAGCCAGCGCAGCGACTTCTTCGAGGTCGAGGTCGGGCTCGAGACGACCCTCAAGCGGCCGATCATCAACACCCGCGACGAGCCGCACGCCGTGGCCGACCTCTACCGGCGGCTGCACGTCATCATCGGGGACGCCAACCACTGCGACGTCGCCAACCTGCTCAAGCTCGGCACGACCTCGCTGGTGCTGGCCATGATCGAGGACCGCGCCATCGACCTCGACCTGACCGTGGCCCGCCCGGTCGCCACCCTCCAGAAGGTCAGCCACGACCCGAGCTGCGCCGAGCTGATCGAGCTGCGCGACGGGTCGACCACGACCGCGGTCCAGCTGCAGTGGCGCTACCGCGAGCTCGCCGAGCGCTACCTGCAGGAGCGGTATGCCGGCGAGCTCGACGAGGACACCACCGAGGTCATGCACTGGTGGGGTGTCGTCCTCGACAAGCTCGAGCGTGACCCGAGCGAGGCCGCCCGTGAGGTCGACTGGGTCGGCAAGCAGCAGGTCATGCAGGGCTACATCGACCGGGACGGACTGGAGTGGTCGGACCCGCGGCTGCGGGCCATCGACATCCAGTGGTCCGACGTGCGCGCGGACAAGGGCATCTTCCACAAGCTGCGCCGCGCCGGCCGGTTCGAGGAGCTCGTGAGTGACGAGCAGGTGCACGAGGCCGTCCACGAGCCGCCGCCCGACACCCGCGCCTATTTCCGCGGCAAGTGCCTCGAGAAGTACCCGGACCAGATCGCGGCCGCCTCGTGGGACTCGGTGATCTTCGACATCCCCGGCCAGCCGTCCCTGCAGCGCGTGCCGATGCTGGAGCCGTTGCGGGGGACGAGGGCTGGGGTCGGCGCGTTGTTGGACCGTAGTCCGGACGCCGAGACCCTGCTGCGTGAGTTGGCCTCGGCATCGGGCTAGGGTCGACACAGAACCCGCGACGAGAGGGAGGCAGTGACATGCCGAGCCAGGAACAGAGCCGCCCGCAGCGGCGCGACGACGCGCCCGACGAGGCCCCGGAGCCCACTCCCGCGTCACCGGAGGCGAGCGCCCGCAAGGAGAACCTCGACTCCGACATCGACAGCGTGCTGGACGAGATCGACGGCGTGCTGGAGTCCAACGCCGAGGAGTTCGTGCGCGGCTTCGTCCAGAAGGGTGGCCAGTGACCACTGGACCCCACGCCGGGAAGCTCCCCGCGGCATACCTCTCGCCCGGCTCATCCTCGTTCACCGAGTTCGTCGGTGACCACGCGCCCGAGCTGTTGCCCTCGCGCCGCGCGCTGCCCCCTGGCAGCACCCTCGAGGCGCCGCACGGCACCACCATCGTCACGGTGACCAGCGAGGGGGGCGTTGTCATGGCCGGCGACCGGCGCGCCACGATGGGCAACATCATCGCCAACCGCGACATGGAGAAGGTCTTCGCGGCCGACGAGTACTCCGCGGTCGGGATCGCCGGCACGGCCGGCATCGCGATCGAGCTGGTCAAGCTGTTCCAGGTCGAGCTCGAGCACTACGAGAAGATCGAGGGCACGCTGCTTTCGTTGGAGGGCAAGGCAAACCGGCTCGCCGCGATGATCCGCGGCAACCTCGGCATGGCGATGCAGGGGCTGTCCGTGGTGCCGATGTTCGCGGGCTACGACCTCGAGCGGAACACCGGGCGGATCTTCTCCTACGACGTGACCGGTGGGTGCTACGAGGAGCACGACCACCACAGCGTGGGCTCGGGTTCGCTGTTCGCGCGCGGATCGCTCAAGAAGCTGTGGCGCCCGGGGCTGTCGGGTGACGACGCCGTGCGGGTTGCCATCGAGGCGCTCTACGACGCCGCCGACGACGACTCGGCGACCGGCGGACCCGACCTCGGTCGGCGCATCTGGCCGACCGTGGCGGTGATCGACGCCGAGGGCGTGCGTTTCGTCACCGAGGACGCGCTCACCGCGGTGGTCGAGTCCGTCATCGCCGACCGTCAGGGCAACCCGGGAGGTGCGCGATGAGCAGCATGCCGTTCTACGTCTCGCCCGAGCAGCTGATGAAGGACCGGGCCGACTACGCGCGCAAGGGAATTGCCCGCGGCCGGTCCGTCGTCGTGCTCGGTTACGACAAGGGCATCGCGTTCGTCGCCGAGAACCCCTCGCGGGCCCTGCACAAGATCTCCGAGATCTACGACCGCATCGCGTTCGCGGCGGTGGGGAAGTACAACGAGTTCGAGAACCTGCGCGTGGCAGGTGTGCGGTATGCCGACCTGCGCGGCTACTCCTACGACCGCACCGACGTGACGGCGCGGGGCCTGGCCAACGCCTACGCGCAGACACTCGGCACCGTGTTCACCCAGGAGTCCAAGCCCTACGAGGTCGAGATCGTCGTGGCCGAGGTGGGCACCGACGAGGCGTCCGACCAGATCTACCGGCTGACCTACGACGGGTCGGTCGCCGACGAGTACGGCTTCGTCGCCATGGGTGGTGCCGCCGAGCAGATCGAGACCGGCCTGAAGGACCGGTGGCGCCCCGGGCTCAGCCTCGGGGAGGCGCTCGGTCTCGCTGTCACCGAGCTCGGCAAGGACCCGTCCGGCGGCGCCGACCGCACCCTCACCCCGGCCCAGCTCGAGGTCGCGGTGCTCGACCGCGAACGGCCGCGACGCTGCTTCCGGCGGCTCGGTGGCGGGCTGCTCGAGGCGTTGCTCAGCAGCGACGACCCGACCCGCGACGTGCCGAGCGAGGACGACCCCACTCCCGGCCGCCACGACACCCTCACCGGCGACGGGGCAGTGGTCCGGGACATGTCGAGCAACCCCGAGACCCAGCTCGACGACGCCCGCGCCGAAACGCGGGACGAGACCCGCGACGACGACCCGAACGCCTGACGCGACCGCCTGACGCGACCGCCTGACGCGAGGCCCTAGCGCTGCGGCTCGCGCTCCGCGGACGTGCTGGTCTCGGTCGGTTGGCCCTGCCGGGCGCGCCGCTGCTTGTCGGTGACCCCCATGCTCTTGCGCACCCACCGCAGGATGCTCGGCCCGACCACGGCTCCACCGACGCCGCCTGTCATCCCGCCGACGATCATGCCGTTGACGCGCTCGTGGCACCGTTCGCACACGGCGTGCCCCAGCGGCGAGTAGTACTTGCCGCGACGCATGCTCTGCCCGCACTGGAAGCACCTGGCCCGGCTCCTGCTGCGCGTGCTCATCGCTGACTCCCTCCCCAGTGGGCGACCTGCGGGTCGGCCCGGTGCCAGCGATGGTACGCGGCGAGGGCGGCTCACGGGTCTGGTTGAATCGGCAGCGTGACGGGGGAACGGACGAAGGCATGGGGGTTACTCGTGGCCGCGATCGTCCTGGAGGTCTCCGGGTCGCTCTCGCTCAAGGGCGCCCAGGAGCACCCGGCCCTGTACGCCGTCGTCGCGGTGGGCTACGTGGCAGCGTTCGTGGCCCTGTCGCGGGTGTTGCGTCTCGGCATGGCGCTGGGAGTCGCCTACGGCATCTGGGGCGCGGTCGGCGTCGCACTCACCGCGGTGCTCTCGGCGGCCCTGTTCGACGACCCCTTGACCTGGCTGATGGGTCTGGGCATCGTCCTCATCATCGGCGGGGTGCTGTGCGTGGAGCTCGGAGCACAGCACCCGGACCCGCATGGGCAGGGGCGCCCCTGATGGCGTGGGTCTTCCTCGCGGTCGCCATCTGCTCGGAGGTCGCGGGCACGCTGTCGCTGCGCATGGCGGTGCAGGGCGCCCGCGCCTGGTATGCCGCGGTGGCGGTGGGATACCTCGTCGCCTTCGCGCTGCTCGCCCTGACGCTCGCGGAGGGTATGCCGCTGGGAGTCGCCTACGGGATCTGGGCGGCGGTCGGCGTGGCGCTCACCGCCGTCCTCAGCCGCGTCCTCTTCGGTGAGCCGCTGACCCGCGTCATGGTGTTCGGCATCGCGCTCATCATGGCCGGGGTGCTGCTCGTCGAGGTGGGCAACAGCCACTGAGCCGGTGCGGCGCGGGGGCACCCCGCCCGTCAGGACGGGTCGCCCACGGGCAGCTTCTCCTCGAGCCACTCGGTCGTGGCCGCCCAGGCCTCCTGCGACGCGCCCTCGTGGTGGAACGCCGGGTCCGGGTTGTCGAACGCGTGCCCGGCACCGGGATAGGTGCGGAACGTGACGTCCGTCCCGCCCTCGGTGAGCGCGCGCTCGATCTCTCGCACGGTGTCGGCCGGGATGTAGGTGTCGTCGAGGCCGAAGTGGTACAGCGAGGGGGTGTCGACCTGGCCGGCCAGGCCCAGTAGGTTGGGCAGGGCCGACCCGTAGTAGCTCACGAGGGCATCGGGTGCGCCTTCACCGAGCGTTGCGGTGGCGGCAGCGACGGCGAACGCCAGGCCGCCACCGAAGCAGAACCCGATGAGGCCCACCGGCCCGTCGACCTCGTCGCGCTGCTGGAGGTGGGCCAGGGCAGCGGCTCCGTCGGCGACCCCGAGCTCCCAGTCGAACTGCTGGAGCAGCCCCATGGCGCGGTCCAGCTCGCCCGACGGCACGACCTCGTCGCCGCCGGGCAGGCGCCAGTAGAAGTGCGGCACGAGGACGACGTAGCCCCGCGCGGCGAGGTCCCGCGCTCGCGCGTCGATGTAGTCGCCGACGCCGAAGATCTCCTGGAAGAGCACGAGACCCGGACCGCGACCCGACTCAGGCAGGTGCAGGTCGGCGGGCATGAGCCCGTCGAGGACGGGGACCTGGACTGCGGTGGCTTCACTCATGAGCCAACCGTATGCCGCGTCCGCGCCGGAGGGGTGGGAGGCGCGGACGCGGCATACGCCCCGGTCGAGGAGGAGACGGCCGGGGACGGCGCCCGTCAGGGCGTCGGGGCTGCGGCGTAACGCAGGTAGGGCTTGACCTCTTCGACGTCCTTGAACTTCGCCTGCGCGTCGGCCGTCGTGACGGTGGGGGCGACGATGATGCGCTCACCCTGCTTCCAGTCGGCGGGCGTGGAGAACGGCCCCGCGTCATTGACCTGGAGCGCGTCAAGGGCGCGCAGGATCTCGTCGAAGTTGCGTCCGGCGCTCTTGGGGTACGTCAGCGACAGCCGCACCTTGCCCGCCGGGTCGATGAGGAACACCGAACGGACGGGGGAGGTGTCGCCGGCGCCGGGGTGGATCATGTCGTAGAGCTCGGCCACCTGGCGATCCTTGTCGCCGACGATCGGGTAGTCGACGGGGGAGCCGGCGACCTCGGCGATGTCGGCCTTCCACGCCTCGTGGTCCTCGACCGAGTCCACGGACACGGCGATCACCTTGGTGTTGCGGGCGGCCCACTCGTCCTTGAGCTGGGCGACGCGACCGAGCTCGGTGGTGCAGACGGGCGTGAAGTCGGCCGGGTGGCTGAAGAGCACGGCCCACCCGTCGCCCTTCCAGTCGTGGAAGCTCAGCTCACCCTCGGTGGTCTGGGCGGTGAAGTCGGGCGCGTCGTCGCCGAGTCGCAGCGTGGCCATGCGGTCCTCCAGAGGTAACCAAATGTTTGTCATGACCAAACATGCCGTTACCTGACCGGACTGTGGATACCCCGTCCGGATGATGGACGCGGATCAGCTCGGGGTGAACCCGTCCGCGCGGGCCGCTGCGGTCACCTCACGCCCGAGCCAGGCGGTGCCGCCCAGGACGAGCGTGCGCATCAGGCGTGGCTGGGCGCCGCGGCCTTCTCGGCGGCCGCGTCCGTGCCGTCCGCCTCGTCGACTGCCGCGTCCGTCTCGTCGACTGCCGCGTCCGCCTCGTCCTGCGGCGCGACGTCGGCCGCCGTGTCCGCTTGCTCCTGCGGCTCTGGGTCGGCCGCCGGGGCGGGCTGCTCGTCGGTGAGGTTGTCGACCATGGACGCGCCACCGAGGGTGGCGAGCATCTGCCGGACGTTGCTGAGCTGGGCCGTGATGCTGTCGCGGCGGGCCGTGGCGGCGGCGAGCTCGCGCTCGGAGTCGCGGCGGATCCGCTCGGCCTGCTCGCGGGCGGAGGCGACGTGCTGCTCGGCCTCGGCGCGGGCGTCCTCGACCAGTCGCTTGGCCTCCGAGGACGCGTCGCTGTGGGCGCGCTCGCTCTCCGCGTTCAGTGCCTGGGCGCGCTCCTGCGCCTGGGTGAGGGCCTGCTCGTGCTGGGCCATCTGGGCCGAGAACTCGGCCGCCGCCTTGTCCCGACGCTGGCCCAGGGTGGACTCGAAGTCGGCGGCCGCAGCGGCCGCCCGGGCACGCTGGTGCTCGTAGAACGCCTCGGCCTCCTCGCGGCGGGCGGACGCCTCACGATCGGCGTCGTCGAGGATCGAGTCGGCCTGCTGCTTGGCTTTCTCCACGACCTGCGTCGCCTCAGCGTCGGCTTTGGCACGCACCTCCGCGGCATACGCGTCGGCGGCCTTGCGCGCCTGGTCGGCCTCGAGCTGGGAGGTGCCCACGAGTGTGTCGGCATCCACCCGCGCCTTGTCGCGGATGTCGGTGGCCTCCTGGTCGGCCAGGGTCAGGATCGACCCGATCCGGTCACCGAGGTCCGCGAAGGTCGGGGCCGCCGCCTTGCGCTGCTCGTCCTGCAACGCCTCGAGCTGGCGGGTCACGCCGGTGTGCTGCTCCTGCGCCCGGGTCAGGGCCGCCCGCAGCTCGCTCACCTCGACGGTGCGCTCTGCGGCCTCACCGCGGGCCTGGGCCAGCGCGTTGGACGTCTCCGCCTGCCACTGGTCGACCTGGGCGGGGTCGTAGCCACGCAGGACGCTGCGGAAGGAGGTGCTGTCACTCATGGTCGGTCCGTTCGTTCTCGGTGGGGAGTGGGGACTGCTGGTCACCGTTGACCTGGTTCGGCATGACCTTCTCGGGCACGGCCAGGGCGTCGATCACGCCGGTGAGGTGGCCGAGCTGCTTGGTGATGTCCTCGCGGCGCGACGCGAGCGAGGCGACCTCGGCGCGGGCGCGGTCGAGCATGGCACGCGCCTCGGTGCGCACGCGGTCGGCCTCCTCGCGGGCCTGCGTGGCCGAGGACACCAGCTGCTCACGGGCGGCGCGGTGCGACTCGTGGGTCTCGCGCTGGAGTCGCTCGATCTCGGAGGCGGTGCGCTCGCGGACGAGACGGGCAGCCTTCTCGGCCTCCTCGACCCGACGGGTCGCCCGCTCCTCGGCGAGCCGCTCGGTGTCCTCGGCGCTGCGCCGGGTGCGCTCGGCCTGCTGCTCCGCCGCTGCTGTCGTGCGCTCCGCCTGGGCCTGCGCGGCCGCGAGGATGGCCTCGGCCTGGGCCCGGACGCGTTCGGACTCGGCGCGCGCCGACTCCCGCTCACCCCTGGCCCGGTGGGCCGCCCGGGCGAGTGCGGTCTGGATCAGCTGGCGCCGCGAGCGCATCCGTGCGCCGAGCTCCTGGTGGGTCTCGCGGCGCAACCGCGCCACCTCTGCCTCGCCCTCGTCGAGGACGCGCCGCACCGTGTCCTGGCCCCACTTCAGGTGGTCCTCGGCCTGGGTCATGATCTCGGTCGCCTCGGCGTGCGCCCGGTCGAGACGGTCCTGGGCATCGGCCCGCGCCTGCTCGACGAGCTGTGCGGCCTGCGCCCGGCGTTCGGCGAGGTGCTGTTCCGCGGCCGACCTCGTCTCCTCGGCCTCGGCGGCCGCCGTGGCGCGCGCCTCCTCGGCTGCCTCCTGCGCCCGGGTCAGCAGGGTCGCGTGGGCGGCCTTCTGCTCCTCGTCGCGCTGCGCGAAGTGACTGTCCATCTTCGCCACGCCCGCCGCGAAGTCCGCGTCCCGCTCACGTTCGTGCGCGGCATACCGGCTCATCGCCTCGTCGTAGTCGGTCTGTGCGCTGGCCCGCAGCCGCTGCGACTCCTCGGTCGCCCGGGCGACCAGACGCTGGGCTTCGGCACGGGCGTCGGCGACCGCTTCCTCACTGGTGCGCGTGGCCGACTGGGTGAGCATCGACGCCTGCTCGGTCGCGTCGGCGACGAGCGAGGCCGCCTCGCCCTGCGCGTCGCTGAGGGCGCGCCCGACGAGCTCCCGGTCACGGACGGCGTCGGCGTGCTGGCGCTGGGCGTCCTCGAGCAGCGCACGTGCCTCGGCGCGCATCCGCTCCGCGTCGGCCCGCGCAACGGCGAGCGTCTCGTCGGTCTCGGCCCGCATCGCGTCGGCATACGCCTGGGCGCGTTCAAGGATCGACTGGGTATGCCGGGTCAGGTCACCGATCGGGGTGGTCGGCTGGCCTCCGGTCCGGTTCGCCGTGTCCGCGGGGGCGTCGGGCATGGGGCCAGTGTCGCGCACGGGACTGTGCGATTGCAGAGGGGTTCGGGAGTCCAGACCATCCCTTTACCCGGAGTAGACGCTGACCTGCGGTGTTTACAGTGGTCCCATGGAGCGTCGGATCTTCGGGATCGAGAACGAGTACGGCATCACGTGCACCTTCCAGGGGCAGCGCCGGCTCACCCCCGACGAGGTCGCGCGCTACCTGTTCCGCAAGGTGGTCTCGTGGGGACGTTCCTCGAACGTCTTCCTCTCCAACGGGTCACGGCTCTACCTCGACGTCGGCTCGCACCCTGAGTACGCGACGCCCGAGTGCGACCACGTGCGCCAGCTGGTCATCCACGACAAGGCGGGGGAGCGGATCGTCGAGGGCCTCGTCGCCGACGCGCAGGAGCGGTTGGCCGAGGAGGGCATCGAGGGCGAGATCTACGTCTTCAAGAACAACACCGACTCGGCGGGCAACTCCTACGGCTGCCACGAGAACTACCTCGTTGGTCGCGCCGGTGAGTTCCAGGCGTTGTCCGACGTGCTGATCCCGTTCCTCGTGAGTCGCCAGATCACTTGTGGCGCAGGGAAGGTCGTCACCACGAGCAAGGGCGCGACGTTCTGCGTCAGCCAACGCGCCGACCACATCTGGGAGGGCGTCTCGTCGGCGACGACCCGCAGCCGCCCCATCATCAACACCCGCGACGAGCCGCACGCCGACGCGGAGCGCTACCGGCGCCTGCACGTCATCGTCGGTGACTCGAACATGAGCGAGACCACGACGATGCTCAAGGTCGGGTCCGCCGACCTCGTGCTGCGCATGATCGAGGCGGGTGTCGTCGTCCGGGACCTGACGCTGGAGAACCCCATCCGGGCGATCCGCGAGATGAGCCACGACATGACGGGCCGCAAGACCGTTCGCCTGTCCAACGGGCGCGAGCTGTCGGCGCTGCAGATCCAGACGGAGTACCTCGAGCGGGCCACCGCGTTCGCTGACCGGGAGGGGCTGACCGACCCGATCCACAAGCAGGTGCTCGACCTCTGGGAGCGCACGTTGCGCGCGGTCGAGACCGACAACCTGTCGCTGGTCGACACCGAGATCGACTGGGTCATCAAGCACAAGCTCATCACCGGCTACATGGCCAAGCACGACCTGCCGATGGAGCACCCGCGGATCGCCCAGCTCGACCTTGCCTACCACGACGTCAACCGGGAGCGGGGCCTGTTCTACCTGCTGCAGAAGCACGGCCGCGCGGCGCGCGTGTGCACCGACCCTGAGGTGTTCGAGGCCAAGACGGTCCCGCCACAGACGACCCGCGCCAAGCTGCGGGGTGACTTCATCAAGGCGGCGCAGGAGCACCGCCGCGACTTCACCGTCGACTGGGTGCACCTCAAGCTCAACGACCAGGCCCAGCGCACCGTCCTGTGCAAGGACCCGTTCGCCTCCGAGGACGTGCGCGTCGAGCGTCTCATCGAGGGGATGCGCGGCTGACGTTTTCGGTGGTCACAGGTGCGGCGGTTATGGTGGCGACCGACTGGTTCCTACCGAAAGACCCCAACTCGTGCACTCTCGACGCATCAGCGCCCTCGGCGCCGCGCTGCTGGCCGGCGCCCTCACCCTCACCGCCTGTGGTTCGGAGGAGAAGCCCAAGACCGGCGCCCTCGACAAGGTCACCGTGACCGGTGGCAGCGCCACCCAGGCCCCCACCGTCAAGGTCGAGCCCAAGCCCCTCACCGTCACTGACACCACCACCAAGGTGGTCAAGGAGGGCGACGGCGCCCCGGTCAAGGGCGACGAGATCGTGAGCATCAAGTACGTCCTGCTCAACGCCAAGGACGCCTCGGTGCTGGACACCAACTTCGGCAAGCAGAACCTCGGCCTGAGCCTGGACTCCCAGCAGCTGCTGCCCGGGTTCAAGAAGGGCCTGACCAACCAGAAGGTGGGCTCGCGCGTGCTCGTGGCGATGCCACCCAAGGACGCCTTCGGCAGCCAGGGCAACGCCGACCTCAAGGTCGGCGCCAACGACAGCGTGCTCTTCCTGATGGACGTCGTGTCCGCGACCAAGGCGCTGCCGACCGCCCAGGGCAAGGCCGTCGCGCCGAAGAAGGGCCTGCCGACCGTCAAGGTCGAGGAGGGCAAGCCCGCCACCATCACGATCCCCAAGGGCGCCAAGGCCCCGACCAAGACCATCAGCCAGCCGCTCATCCAGGGCACGGGTCCGAAGGTGAAGGCGGGACAGACCGTCCGGGTCAGCTACACCGGCGCCCTGTGGCGCAACGGCGAGGTGTTCGACTCCTCCGCCAACAGCCCGACGAAGTACTTCGAGACGGTCATCGGCCAGCAGCAGGTCATCAAGGGCTGGGACTCCAGCATCGTCGGCGCCAACGTCGGCAGCCGCCTGCTCCTGGTCGTCCCGCCCGCCGATGGCTACGGTGCGGCCGGGTCGCCCCCGAAGATCAAGGGCACCGACACCCTCGTCTTCGTCGTCGACATCCTCGCCGCGTACTGAGCCTTCGACCACCGAGCCACCTACGAAGAGAAGAGGTTTCGCCATGCCGTTCGATCCCGACACCACCAAGCCCGAGGTCGACTTCCCCGGCGACGAGGCTCCCACCGAACTCGTCATCGAGGACATCACCGAGGGCGACGGCCAGGAGGCCAAGGCCGGCGACACCATCTCGGCGCACTACGTCGGGGTGGCCCACTCCACCGGCGAGGAGTTCGACGCCTCCTGGAACCGCGGCGCACCGCTGGACTTCCGTCTCGGTGTCGGCCAGGTCATCAAAGGCTGGGACGACGGCATCGTCGGCATGAAGGTCGGCGGCCGCCGCAAGCTCGTCATCCCGCCGCAGCTCGGCTACGGCGACCGCGGCGCTGGCGCTGCGATCAAGCCGGGCGAGACGCTGATCTTCGTGGTCGACCTCGTCGACGTGCGCTGACGAGCGCGCACACCTACTCCGACAGCAGCCGGGCGGCCCACCGCCCGGCTGCTGCGCTGTGCAGGAACGCCGCGTGGTCCTCGTCGAGGCCGCGGCCCATCGTGGACAGCCGGACCGGGGTGTCGCGCAGCGCCTCGTCGAGGCCGTCGGCCGCCACCTCGTGCACGGTCACGTCGCCGGCGGCCGACGCGGCCAGGTCGCGCGCCTGCTCCAGCACGAGCGCGCCGAACTCGTCTCCGGTGACCGCGACCGGCAGGTCCGCGGGCACCAGGGCGATGCGCCCGTATGCCGTGGTGCTGTGGTGTGAGATGCCGCGGTGCCTTGCGCGGGGGTCGGCGTCGGAGACGCGCAGCGCAGCGACGCCGCGGCCGTGGAGTGTGTGGGCGGCGTTGAGCGCCTCACCCGCCGCCACGCCGGTGTAGCCCCAGCGGGTGCCGGTGCCGACGTTGCCCGGCCCCTGGATGACCACCGCGATGTCGGCGTCGAGCACGTGCCGCGCAGCCAGCAGACCGCTGTGCAGCGTCACCGCCTCGTGGTCGCCGCCGTAGGCCTGCCCGACGGTGACGGTGCCGGCCACCCACCCGGCCTCTTTGAGCGCAGCGACGTTGCGGGAGAACGCGATCGGCAGCGCGCCGCCATCGGTCATGAGGTACACGACCTTGGCGTCCGGTCGCTCGGCGCGGATGCCCGCCAGCACCGCGGGCAGCGCCGAGTGCAGGTCGGCGACGACAACCGGCATACCGCCGAGGTCGCCCTGCGTCGCCGGCTCGCCCGTCATCACGCCGTGGTGCGGGCTGTCCTGCTCGTCGACGGCCATGAACATCTGCTGCTGCGGGGTGTACCTCGCCTTGACGATGTGGCCCTCACTGGCGGGCGGGTCGGACGGCAGGCGGTCCGGCGCGGCAACGACGAACGCCAGCCCGCCGGTCCCGAGACCGCGCAGCAGCGCAGAGGCGTTGAGCAGCACCCGGTCGCCGACCCGGGGCTCACCCACCAGCGCCGTGTAGGCGAGGGCCCGCACGCTGGCGTCGTCCTCGCCAGCCAGCCGGACGGCATACTCCACCGCCCCCGGCCACCGGCCACGCACGTCCTCGACCACGCCCTCGCGCCACTGCATCACGACACGCAGGGTAGCCACCGCTCCGGGGCACGCGCCGCACACCTGTTCGGGTAGCGTCGGGGCCGTGAGCTCACCCACCGGACCGGCCGCCAAGACCGAGCGCCTGCTCAACCTCGTCCTGGCGCTGCTCTACACCCGCCGGCCGCTGCCGAAGTCGAAGATCCGCGACATCGTGCCGCAGTACGGTGACGCCGCGAGCGACGAGGCGTTCGACCGGATGTTCGAGCGCGACAAGGACGAGCTGCGCGAGCTCGGCATCCCGCTCGTCACCGCCGACATCGGCGGCGTCTGGGACGACGAGATCGGCTACCGCATCGACCAGCGGGAGTACGCCCTGCCGGACATCGAGTTCGAGCCCGACGAGCTGGCCGTGCTGGGTCTGGCGAGCCGCACCTGGGCGCACGCGTCGCTTGCTGGTCCGGCCGCCGAGGCGCTGCGCAAGCTCAAGGCGAGCGGCATCGAGCGCGACGGCGACTCCCTCGTCGGCATCGAGCCGCGCCTCGGCACGAGCGAGCCGGCCTTCGAGGCCGCCAAGAACGCCGTCGTCGGCCAGCGCACCATCACCTTCGACTACCGCCGCAGCGGCGCCGACCAGGTCGCGACGCGACGCGTGCAGCCGTGGGGCCTCGCGTCGTGGCACGGCCGGTGGTACCTCACCGGGTTCGACCTCGACCGTGACGCCCCGCGCGTGTTCCGGCTGTCGCGGATCGTGGGGCCGGTCGCCGAGGTCAAGGGGGCGCAGGAGTATGCCGTGCCGGCCGACCACCGCGCGCGCGAGATGATCCGCACCCAGGTCGGTGAGGAGAAGCCGCGGTCGGCGACGGTGCGGGTGCGCGAAGGCCGTGGGAACTCGCTGCGACGACGGGCCACGTCGGTCGAGGGCTCGGCAAGCGATGGGACACAGGGGGAGTGGAGCGTGCTCGAGGTGCCGTATGCCGATGACGACGCCCTCGCGGACGAGGTGAGCGGGTTTGGCGCGGATGTCGTCGTCGAGAGCCCGGCCGAGGTGCGCGACCTCGTCATCCGCAGGCTCCAGGGCGCCGTCAAGGCGCACGGCGGTGCGGCATGAGCCCGGCAAAGCAGCGCGCCAGGGGCGCCCACGAGACCGCCACCGACCGGCTCGCCCGGCTGCTGACGATGGTGCCGTGGCTCGTGGCTCGACAGGGCATCGACCTCGAGCGGGCCGCGGCCGAGCTCGGCATCAGCACCGCGCAGCTCGAGGCCGACCTGCGGTTGCTCTACCTGTGCGGCTACGGCCAGATGCCGGACGAGCTCATCGACGCCCAGTGGGAGGGCGGACGCGTGTTCGTCACCAACGCCGAGACGATCGCCCGGCCGCTGCGGCTGGGTCGTGACGAGGCGCTGACCCTGATGGTCGGGCTGCGTGCCCTGGCGGCCGTGCCGGGCCTGGGGGAGCGGGACGCGATCGAGCGCGCCATGGCCAAGCTCGAGGAGGCCACCGGAGCTTCCGCCGAGGCGGCGTCGCGGGTCGAGGTCGCCATCGACGAGGGCGTGGAGGCAGGCATGCTCGCCGACGCCCGACGTGCCGTCGAGCAGCACCGCCGCGTCCACCTGACCTACCTCGTGCCGAGCCGTGACGAGTCCACCGAACGCGACGTCGACCCGATGCGCGTGGTCAACCTCGACTCACGCTGGTACCTCGAGGGCTGGTGCCACCTCGCCCAGGACACCCGGACCTTCAGGATGGACCGGATCACCGCCCTGGAGGTCCTCGACGTCGACGGCACCCCGCCGCCGGACGCGCAGCTGCGCGACCTCGATGCCGGTGCCTTCACACCCCGCGCCGACGACCCGCTGGTCACCTTGCACCTGGAGCCGTGGGCGGCGTGGGTGAGCGACTACTACCCCGTGGAGTCGGTCGAGACGGCGGACGACGGCTCCCAGACCGTCACGCTACGCACGCCCGACACCCAGTGGCTGCGGCGCCTGCTGTGGCGGCTCGGAGGCGGTGGCTATGTCGTCTCGCCGACGGAGGTCGCCACGGAGGTGGCGGATGGCGCCCGGGCCGCCCTCGCGGCATACGGGGGTTGATCCCGGCGCACCCACGGCCGGGTAGGGTCGGCGCCATGTGGTGGTGGGTGCTGATCTGGGCGCTGCTCGTGCTGCTCGCGTTGGCCTACCTGGCCAGCCGCGCGTGGGCCGTCTGGGGCCAGTTCAAGGAGCTGAAGGCGGAGGTGCGGCGTGCCTCGGCCACCGTGGCCGCGCTCGAGACCCAGGTCGAGCGGCTCCAGCAGCCCGCACCCGTCCCCGACCTGCTCGGCGACCCCCGTCAGCTGCGCCGGGAACGCGACCTCACCCGCACCGCGCTGCGGCAACAACGGCGCGCGCGACAAGCCGGACGTCGCCCTGCGTGGGCTCGGCACCTAGACTGACAGACACCACACCAGTCGGAAAGGCATTGCCATGCTTCGCAACATCGGTGCGCCCGAGATCATCATCATCGCGGTGCTCCTCATCCTGATCCTCGGCTGGAAGCGCCTGCCCGACGCGGCCCGCAGCCTCGGCCGCTCCATGCGCGTCTTCAAGTCCGAGGTCTCGGAGATGAAGAACGACGGCAAGGATGCCCCCGGCGGCTCGACCGTTCGGGGCGAGACCGTCCGGGACACCCCGCCCGCCACGGGCACGACCGGGTCCGCGGGTACGACCGGGTCCGCGGGCTCAGGCGCCCAGGGCACGTCGGCCGTCCGGGAGGACAACAGCCCGCGCACGGACAACAGCTCCGGCGCAGCCTGATCCCGAGCAGACCCAGCAGAACACTCCACGACGATGGCGTTCCGGCGTGCCCGTAACCCCGAGGGGCGCATGTCGCTCGGCGACCACCTGCGCGAGCTGCGCCGCCGGGTGCTCATTGCTGCGGTCGCGCTCGTCCTCGGGTCGATCCTGGGGTGGTACCTCTTCCAACCGGTCTACGACCACCTGACCGAACCGCTTCTGTCGATCGCGCGTGAGCGTGGCGACGAGAAGTCGATCGCGCTCAACTACGCCGGGCTGACCGCTGCCTTCTCCCAGCACCTGAGCCTCGCGATCTTCGTGGGCTGCATCGTCTCCAGCCCGGTGTGGCTGTACCAGATCTGGGCGTTCATCGTCCCGGGCCTGAAGAAGAAGGAGAAGCGGCTCTCGCTGGCCTTCATCGCCGCCACGGTCCCGCTGTTCCTCGCCGGCTGCTACTTCGCCTACCTGACGCTGCCCAAGACCGTCGGCATCCTGATCAGCTTCACCCCGCAGGGCGCGGTCAACTATCCCGAAGCGGCGATGTACTTCAGCTTTGTCACCCGGTTCATCGTGGTGTTCGGCCTGTCGTTCGTCATCCCCGTCTTCCTGGTGGCGCTCAACGTCATCCACGTGCTTCCGGCCGCGGTGATGCGCCGCACGTGGCGTCCGGCGGTCCTCATCATCTTCATCTTCGCGGCCGTCGCCACTCCGACGCCGGACCCGTTCACGATGTTCCTGCTGGCGATCCCGCTGTGCCTGCTCTATGCGGCCGCGCTGGTCGTCGCGACGCTGCTCGACCGGCGCCGCGCGAAGGACCGGCCGGAGTGGGCCGAGCAGGAGCTCTCTGACGACGAGGCCTCCACGCTCTGAGCGGTCGCAGCCGATAGCCTCCGCGCGTGGCCAAACGTGTCGGTGTCGTCGTCAACCCGACGTCGGGCAAGAACCGGGGCATGTCCCTCGGTCTCGAGGTGATGCACCGGCTGCGCGCCGCCGGTCACGAGGTGCTCGACCTCAGCGAGGAGTCGTATGCCGCGGCGCGCGACCGTGCGCTCGGCGCCATCGCCCAGGGTGTGGACGTCCTGGCCGTGGTCGGCGGGGACGGCATGGTGCACCTGGGCGTCAACCTCGTCGCCGGCACCGAGGTCCCGCTCGCGATCATCGGCTGGCACCGGCAACGACGTCGCGCGCGGTCTGGGCCTCCCGGTCCACGACCCCATCCGCGCCACCGACCTGGTCACCACCGGTGCGCCGCGCACGATCGACGCCGTACGGCATACCGACGCCCATGGGGACACCCACTGGTATGCCGGTGTCCTCGGCGCCGGCTTCGACTCACTCGTCAACGAGCGCGCCAACACCTGGCCGTGGCCCAAGGGCCAGTCGCGCTACAACCTCGCGATCCTGCGCGAGCTCCCTTTGTTCAAGCCGATTCCGTATGCCGTGACGGTCGACGGGGTGCGCCACGAGACGCGCGCGATGCTCGTCGTCGTGGCCAACGGGCCGTCCTACGGAGGCGGCATGCGGATCGCGCCCGATGCGTCGTTCGACGACGGACTCGCGGACGTGGTGGTCGTCAACGAGATCAGCATCCCGGAGTTTCTCAAGGTCTTCCCCCGCGTCTTCAAGGGCACCCACGTGAGCCACCCGGCCGTCGAGGTGCTTCGTGGCCGCGAGGTGACGCTCGAGGCCCAGGGGATCGTCGCCTACGCCGACGGTGAGCGGTTCGCGCCGTTGCCGCTGACCGTCGAGGTGGTGCCGGGCGCCGTCACCGTGCTGGCTCCGGTTGTTAGCGTGGAGCAGTGAGCAGGCTCGCCGAGTTCGAGGCAACGGTCGACTTCCCGCTCGACCCCTTCCAGCGAGAGGCCTGCGAGGCGGTCGAGTCGGGCCGAGGGGTGCTCGTCGCCGCACCCACCGGTGCGGGCAAGACCATCGTGGGGGAGTTCGCGGTGTTCCTCGCCCTCGCGACCGGGCGCAAGGCGTTCTACACCACGCCGATCAAGGCCCTGTCGAACCAGAAGTACAACGACCTCGTCAAGCGCCACGGCGCCGACAACGTCGGCCTGCTCACCGGCGACTCCTCGATCAACGGGGAGGCACCGATCGTCGTCATGACGACGGAGGTGCTGCGCAACATGATGTATGCCGGGTCCTCCACCCTGCACGGGCTCGGCTTCGTGGTCATGGACGAGGTCCACTACCTCGCCGACCGGATGCGCGGAGCGGTGTGGGAGGAGGTCATCATCCACCTGCCGCAGGACGTGCAGGTGGTGTCGCTGTCGGCCACGGTGAGCAATGCCGAGGAGTTCGGCGCCTGGCTGTCGGAGGTGCGCGGCGGCGTCGACGTCATCGTGTCCGAGCACCGGCCGGTGCCCCTGTGGCAGCACGTCATGGTCGGCCAGGGGATGTATGACCTGTTCGTCGACGAGCTCGCCGCGCCGGTGACCGGCGAGGAGGCCACCCGGGTGAATCCCGAACTGCTGCAGGCGATTCGGACCACCGAGCAGCGCAACCGATGGGACAGCCCGAGAGGCGGGCACGGGCGCAGGGGCCGCGACGACCGACAGGGTCGCGGCGGTGGGCGGCGGGCACCACGCGGACCCGGTGGGGGACATGGCGGCCACGGCATGGCTCGCGGTGCGGCCTCGGGTGGTGGCCCGGCGACTGGCGGCCTCCCCGGCGGCGGTGCCACCCGCGCCGAGGTCGTGCGCCGCCTCGAACGCGACGGCTTGCTGCCCGCCATCACCTTCATCTTCAGCCGGGTCGGTTGCGAGGCGGCGGTCCAGCAGCTGTTGCGCGACGGCATACGCCTCATCCCCGAGAAGGAAGGCGACCGCATCCGCCGCTACGTCGAGGAGCGGGTCGCCGGGTTGGCTGACGAGGACCTCGGGGTGCTCGGCTACTGGGACTTCGTCGACGGGCTGACGCGGGGTTTCGCCGCGCACCACGCCGGCATGCTGCCGACCTTCCGGGAGATCGTCGAGGAGCTGTTCACCGCGGGGCGCATCCGGATGGTGTTCGCCACGGAGACCCTCGCCCTCGGCATCAACATGCCGGCGCGCACCGTCGTCATCGAGAAGCTCGTGAAGTTCAACGGGGAGACGCACGCCGACATCACGCCGGCCGAGTACACCCAGCTCACCGGTCGCGCCGGCCGCCGCGGTATCGACGTGGAGGGCCACGCGCTCGTGCAGTGGAACCGTAACCTCGACCCGCACGCCGTCGCCGGGCTCGCGTCGACCCGTACCTACCCGCTGCGCTCGTCGTTCCGCCCGACCTACAACATGGCGGTCAACCTCGTCGCCCAGGTCGGCCGCGAGACGGCGCGCGAGATCCTCGAGACGTCGTTCGCGCAGTTCCAGGCGGACCGGTCGGTCGTCGGCATCGCGCGGGCCGTGCGCCGCAACGAGGAGGCGCTCGAGGGCTATGCCGAGGCGATGGCGTGCGACCGCGGCGACTTCGCGGAGTATGCCGCGATGCGTCGCGAGATCGCTCGGCTCGAGAAGGAGGGCGCCAAGGCGCGATCCGCGAGCCGGCGGGCGGCAGCCGCAGTCTCGTTGGAGGCGTTGAAGATCGGCGACGTCATCAAGATCCCCGCCGGCCGACGGGCAGGGTATGCCGTCGTCGTCGCCCCTGCGAAGACCTACCGGGGAGAGACGCCGTCGCCGTCGGTCGTCACCGAGGACAAGCACCTGGTGAAGCTCACCCTCACCGACGTGCCCGAACCGGTGTCGCCCATCACCACGGTCAAGGTGCCACCTCACTTCAACGCCAAGAGCCCCAAGGCCCGCCGCGACCTCGCGACCTCGTTGCGCATCGCCGTGCCGCACGACCCGCCGCCCGGACGCGGTGGCGAGCACGCGGCATACCCGACGACGGGCAACGACGAGAAGATCGCCGACCTGCGACGCCGCCTCAAGGCCCACCCCTGTCACCAGTGCCCGGACCGGGAGGACCACGCACGCTGGGCTGAGCGGTGGTGGAGGCTCAAGCGCGAAACCGTTGGGCTGCAACGGAAAGTCGAGGGTCGCACCAACTCTGTGGCGCAGCAGTTCGACCGGATCTGCCAGCTGCTGGCCGAGCTGGGCTACCTGTCCGAGGACGGCACCGAGGTGACCGAGCAGGGCGAGCACCTGCGCCGGCTCTACACCGAGAAGGACCTGCTCGCCGCCGAGTCACTGCGCCGCGGGGTGTGGAAGCGGCTCGACCCCGCCGGGCTCGCTGCGGTCGTGTCGACGCTCGTGCACGAGCCACGGCGCGACGAGACGGAGGTCAACCCGCGGATGCCGAACGACGAGGTCGCCGACGCCGTGCGCGCCATGACCGAGATCTGGTCGGGCATCGAGGACCGCGAGGCCGACCTCGGTCTGCCGCTCACCGGTGACCCCGACGGCGGCATGGCGTGGATGATGCATCGTTGGGCCAGCGGGCGTCGGCTCGAGGAGGTGCTGCGCGGGTCGGACATGGCGGCCGGTGACTTCGTGCGCCGGTGCAAGCAGGTGGTCGACCTGCTCGGCCAGATCGGCGACGCGGCACCGACCCCCGAGCTCCGCGCGACGGCACGCAAGGCGGTCGACGCCGTGATGCGAGGCGTGGTCGCCGCCGACCGTCTCGACTGACGGCGCTTGCCGCAAAACCCTCGTTGCGCGGCAAAGGTCGGCTTGATGAGCCAACGTAAACCGGACAACGCAGGGTTTGCGCGTGTCAGTCGATCCGCAGGGCTGACAGGACGCGGTTGAAGGAGTTCGTCACGCCGAACTCGCTGGCGATGCGGCTCATCAGCGCCGGATCGGCCACCTCGCGCGGGAGGGCGGTGTCGACGTCCGGGACCGGTGCGTCGCGGGCCACACGCACCACGGTCGGCGCGACGTCGAGGTATGCCGCGGCCGCCTCCAGGTTGGTCCGGCGGGCTCCCTTGATGGCCGGGTCGCCGTCGTCGACGGCCTTGCGCAGCGCGGCGAGCGAGCCGTAGTCCGCGATCAGTGCGGCAGCGGTCTTGTCGCCGATGCCCTTGACCCCCGGCAGCCCGTCGCTGGTGTCGCCACGCAGCACGGACATGTCGAGGTACGCCTCACCCGACGACACGGCATACCGCTCCTGCAGGTAGTCCTGCGTCGCGAGGTCGGGCTCCCGCACCCCACCCCGCCCGGTGTAGAGCACCCGCACTCCTGCGGCGTCGTCGACGAGCTGGAGCAGGTCGCGATCGCCCGTGACCACGTCGACAGCCATCCGCCCGCGCGCCCGCGTGGCAAGGGTGCCGATGACGTCGTCGGCCTCGAAACCGTCAGCGCCCAGACGCGCAATTCCCAGTGCTGCCAACGCATCCGCGATGACCGGGACCTGTGGGGCCAGGTCGTCGGGCACCTCCTCGGCGGCCGTGTCATCGGACGCGGGGTGCGCCTGGTCGGGGGCATCACCGGCCGCTGGCTCGGGAGCGGCGTCGGCCGCACCCGCGACACGGTGGGCCTTGTAGGACGGCAGCAGGTCGACCCGCCACTGCGGTCGCCAGTCGTTGTCCCAGCACGCGACCAGGTGGGTCGGGCCGAACTGCGTGACCAGCGAGGCGATCATGTCCAGGAACCCGCGCAACGCGTTGGTCGGCGGCTGCGAGGGGTCCGAACGCTGGTCCGGCACACCGAAGAACGCACGGAAGTACAGCGAGGCCGAGTCGAGCAGCATCAGTCGGTCGGGACCACCCGGGGACGTCATGGCGGACACTCTGCCACGCCCGCCCTCTAGGGTGGACGCGTGGAAGACCTCGACCGGCGCATCGTCGACCTGCTCCGTGCCGACGGGCGGATGAGCTACACCGACCTCGGCAAGGCCATGGGCCTGTCGACCTCGGCGGTGCACCAGCGGGTGCGCCGACTGGAGGAGCGTGGCGTCATCAAGGGGTATGCCGCCGTCGTGGACCCGGCGGCCCTCGACCTGGCCCTCACGGCATTCATCTCCATCACCCCGCTCGACCCGGCCGCGCCCGACGACATCCCCGAGCGGCTGCGCGACGTCACCGAGATCGAGGCCTGCCACTCGGTCGCCGGTGACGAGAACTACATCCTCAAGACGCGGGTCAAGACGCCCGGCGACCTCGAGGACCTGCTCGCGCGCATCCGCGCCACGGCCAACGTCTCGACTCGCACGACGATCGTCCTGTCCACCCCTTGGGAGTGACCGCGACCCTCAGAGCTCGCCGGAGTCCTCCAGCGTGTCGAGGGTGAGCAGCACCAGCGACGACGTCCACAGCAGCGGAGCCGGCCCGGCAGGTGCACCCGTGCGGGTCACCTTCTCGGGCAGTGAGCCGTATGCCGTGCGGTGGGCATCGAGCCAGTCCAGCCAGTCGAGCGCCAGCCGGCTCCGCCCGGACGCCGCGGCGGTGTAGGCGACCAGCGCCGTCTCCGGGGTCCACGAGTTGTCGGGTTCGTCCCACGCGACGCCCGGTGCGAGCCCACCGGCCGGCCGCAGTGCAGTTTTCGGGTACTTCGCCCAGGCCCGTTCCGCGTCAGGCAGCGGTGCCGGGTCGTCGGCGCCCACGAACGGTGGCATCAGCACCGCCACCGCGGCATCGAGCCCGCCGCTGTCGCCATAACGCTCGTACCCGGGTCCGTAGCTCGCCGTCACGACCTCGGCGAACGAGTCTGCAGCGCGGCGAGTAGCAAGCGCGCGAGGGCTGTCACCGGTGATGACACAGTCCCGTGCGGCCGCCCGGAGCCCAGCGAGCAGGGGAGCGGCGATGCCGAGCGTGGTGCCGCTGACCGCCGTCTCCCAGTAGTCGGGTGTCGCCCGGGGCAGCCGGGTGCCGTTGTCGGTCAGGTCGAGGACCAGGTCGACGCACCGGTTGCGCAGGGCCGTGCCGGCACGCGGCACCGAAGCCGCATCCGCGACCCGCGCCTGCTCCACGGCCCACAGCACCCACCCGCAGCCGTCCGCCTGCGCGGGTCGTCCGTCGGAGACCGGGGTGCCGTCGGGGTTGTACCTCGCGGCGAAACCCACCGCGCCTGCGAACGGCACGCTGTCGAGGAACCGGAACACCTCCCGTGCTTGCGGGGCGTGGCCGGAGGCGGCAAGGGCCAGCGCCGCGAACGATGAGTCCCGCGGCCAGGTGTACTGCCACGGGCCACCCGGTCCGGCGGCGATCGAGCCGTTCGGCTGCACATAGGTGCGCAGGTCGAGCAGGGCCGCGGTGGCCATCGCCTCGAAGCGGCTCCCCACGACCGGCACGTCGCCCTCGGCGAGCCACGCACGCTCTGCATCGCCCAGCCTCGGGTCGCCCGCCCCCGTCGGAGCGAACGCCCGGTAGGGGACGGGGTGGATCAGTCCCGGCTCGGGCCGCACACCGGACCCCAACGACGGCGCCAGGGTGACCCCGGCGAGCAGCAGCATGACGAGCACCGCACCGAACCTGCGATGACGCATCACCCTCCCGTCGCCGAGCCGTCAGCACACCGTAGCCCCGAGGCCCCGCCGACGGAGGGTCAACGGGCGATGTCTGCCACCGTCGCCTTCGTGGCCCGCACAAGGTCGTGGGCCGCGAGCGACAGGTCGAGCCCGCGCCGGCCGCCAGAGACGTAGATGCGGTCGAACGACTGCGCGCTCGCGTCGAGCACCGTCGGCAACGCCCGCTTCTGCCCGATGGGGGAGATGCCGCCCACGACGTAGCCCGTCGACCGCTCGGCCGCGGCGGGTTCGGCCATCGCGGCCTTCTTCCAGCCCAGGGCGGCCGCGACGGCCTTGAGGTCGAGCTGCCGGTCCACCGGCACGACCCCGACCGCCAACGCCGAGCCCGAGTCGACGAGCAACGTCTTGAAGACCTGCGCGGCTGGCACACCGAGCGCTTCCGCGGCCTCCAGCCCGTAGGACGCCGCGCCCGGGTCGTGGTCGTACGGGTGCACCCCGAACTCCACACCGGCCCGGGTCAGCGCCGTGGTCGCCGGGGTGCCGGCGCTCTGCTCACGCTTCTTGGCCACGACGCGAGTATGCCGCGGGCGCCCGCAGGTGCCCGCGGCATACCTCCGCGTCGCTCAGGTGGGGGACGTCAGACGAGCGACGCCTCACGCGAAGCGGCCGCCGCCTCGACCGCGGCGGCGTGGCTCGCCTCGTGGTCACCCTGCTCACGCCACCACTGCTGGCCGGCCTCGGGGAGGGTGTAGATCGGGTCGTAGTAGACGTAGTCACGCGACAGGGCGTCGGTGTCCGCACCCTCGATGGACGTGCGGTAGTTCTTGCGCCAGAACGACATTCCGCGCTCGGTGTCGTAGCTGTCGACCTGGTGGACCCACCGCTTGCCGACGAACGGGACGTCGCAGACGATGCGCGGCGTGGCGAAGCCCGGCAGGTAGCCCATCATCGAGTGCTGCAGGTGCTGGGCCTCGGCCAGCGAGAGCCGCCAGTGCTCGGAGAACGGGATCATGTCGCACATGTAGAAGTAGTAGGGCGTGATCATCGCGTCGTCCTGAAGCGCGAAGCACAGGTCGAGCAGCTGCTCGGTGGAGTCGTTGACACCACGCATGAGGACGCCCTGGTTGCGGACGTCGCGGACGCCGGCCTCGAGCATCGCCTTCGCGGCGTCGGCCACGAGTGGGGTCACGGACTGGGCGTTGTTGACGTGGGTGTGGATCGCCAGCGACACACCCCGCTCGCGGGCCTTGGACGCGACCCGGCCGACACCCTCGACGACGTCCGGCTGGAGCCAGTGCTGTGGCAGCCCCATGAGCGCCTTGGTGGCGAGCCGGATGTCGCGGATGTTGTCGATCTCGAGCAGCTTGTCGAGGAAGCCCTCGAGGTTCTTCCACGGCATGTTGGCGACGTCACCACCGGAGACGACGACATCGCGCACCTGGGGCGTCTGCTGCAGGTAGGCCAGCATCGCGGCATACCGGTCGACCGGCTTGCCGACGAGCTTGAGCTTGTCGACCTGGGGCGTGGAGTTGCCCACGAGGTCCATGCGGGTGCAGTGGCCGCAGTACTGCGGACAGGTCGGCAGCAGCTCGGCCAGCACCTTGGTGGGGTAGCGGTGGGTGAGGCCCTCGGTCGCCCACATGTCGTGCTCGTGCAGGCTGTCGCGGGTCGCGTGGGGGTGGCTCGGCCAGTCGGTGCGGCGGTCGGAGAAGACGGGGAGCATGTAGCGCCGGATCGGGTCGGCGTAGAACGCGCGGGTGAAGTCGGCACCGGCCGCCGGCATGGGCTCGTCGGTCGACGGCACCATGGTGTTCATCATCTGCGGCGGCACGAGCATCGACATCGTCGCCCGCTCGGCCTGGTCACGCTCGAGGTCGGCGTAGAACGCCTCGGTGAGCAGGTCGCCCATGAGCTCGCGCAGCTGCTTGAGGTTCTTGACGCAGTGCGCGCGCTGCCACTGGGCACTGGCCCAGTCCTGCGCGGTGACGTCGCGCCAGCCCGGGAAGCGGGTCCAGTCGGGCTCCACCAGCTCGCGGTGGCGGTAGACGTACGGCTGCTCGATCGTCGTGCTCATACGTGGCAGGATACGGGAGAAGTTGCGTCCGCGACGACACCTCGCCGCACATCTTGCGTCGAGTGTCGCCATTGATGGGAGATTCTGTGCCTGACACCCCCTCGTCGCCGGTCGGTCTGCACCGCGTCCTCGAGCCCGCCGGGGCGAGCCTGCCCCAGGCCGCGCAGCGCCTCGACGCCCGCCCCGAGCTGTGGCCCGACGAGGTGCGCATCGCCATCGAGACGCTCAACCTCGACGCCGCGTCCTACCGGCAGCTGCACGACAAGCACGCGGGCGACGGCGGCGCCATCCGCGCCGAGGTCCTCGACATCGTCGCCACGCGCGGCAAGATGCAGAACCCTGTCACCGGCTCCGGCGGCATGCTGATCGGCACGGTCGAGGAGGTCGGGCCCGAGTCGACCCTCGGCCTGGCACCCGGCGACCGGGTCGCCACCCTCGTCTCGCTGTCGCTCACGCCGCTCGTGATCACCGACGGCCTCGAGCGCTGGGACGGTCGCGACGAGCGCATCCCGGCGGCCGGCCACGCGATCCTGTTCGGCCGCTCGATCGCCGCGAAGCTCCCCGACGACCTCTCACCCGAGCTGGCCCTCATGGTCATGGACGTGTGCGGTGCGCCCGCCCTCGTCTCACGCGTGGTGCAGGAGTATGCCGCGCGCGGACAGGCGCCGACCGTCGCCGTCCTCGGTGGGGCCGGGAAGTCCGGCTCGCTGTCGCTCGCCGCTGCCGCGGCCTCGGGCGCCGGGCGGCGGATCGCCGTGGTCCCGGTCGAGCGTGAGGCCGCTCTGCTCGAGGGCACCGGTTTGGCGGACGAGGTCGTCATCGCCGACGCGCGCAGCCCCCTCGGCCTCTCGGAAGCCGTTGCGGCAGCGGGCGGTCCGGCCGACATCACCGTCGTGTGCGTCGACGTGCCCGGGTGCGAGCAGCCCGCGATCCTGTCCACCGCACAGGGCGGCACCATCATCTTCTTCTCGATGGCCACGAACTTCGCCGCGGCCGCCCTCGGTGCCGAGGGGGTCGCGGCCGACGTGCGCATGCTGGTGGGCAACGGCTACGTGCCCGGCCACGCGGCATACGCCCTCGACCTCATCCGGGGCAACGCCGCGGTCCGCGCCCTCTTCGAGTCCCGTCTGAGCAGCTAACGGGCCACCGGGCGGGCGGACAGGACCGGCAGCTCGACGAAGTCCGTGACACCGGCGCGCGGCAGGATCGCCTTGGCGAACGCCGGCATCCGGGCCATGCCCTCGTCCGGCGAGACCTGGCGTGGCGCGCCGAGGGTGAGGATCTCCTTGCCCATCCGCATGCGACAGCCACCGGCGGCGACGACGTTGCGGTACCAGTCGACCTTGGGGCCGTAGGTCAGGGCCAGCGTCACCGTGTCACCGGAGCGAAACGCGTTGAGCGGGATCCGGTAGACCTTGCCGGACTTGCGGCCGACGTGCTCGAGCTCGACGAACGGGCCGTGGCCGGCGAGGTGGATGAGCACCTTGTTGCCGACCGCCTTGTTGAACCGGGTGACCGCTTGGGGGATGGGCACCTCTCGACGGTACGACCGTGACGCCTAGGGTGCATCCGTGACGACTCTCTACCGCGGCGGCTTCGTCTACTCACCGATCGACCCGTTCGCGAACGCGATGGTGGTCGACGACGCAACGGGCACGATCGCCTGGATCGGCGGTGACGACGCGGCCAGCGTGCACGCGGACGCCGTCGACGAGGTGGTCGAGCTCGACGGCGCCCTCGTGACACCGGCGTTCGTCGACGCCCACGCCCACACCTCGCAGACGGGAGCCCAGCTGCGCGGCGTCGACCTCGGCGCAACCCGCTCGGTCGACGAGGCGCTCTCGCGGGTCGAGGACGCGGCGCGGCGTGAGCGTGGCCGGCCCGTCTTCGCGCCCAACTGGGACCAGCTCAACTGGGCGGGTGGCCGCGTGCACACCGGCGCCGAGCTCGACCGTGCCACCTATGGCGGCGTCGTCTACAGCCCCCGCGTCGACGGCCACTCGGCCGTCATCTCCTCGGCCCTGGCCGCCGCCAGCGGCGCCCGCGACCTGCCCGGCTGGGAGGGCGACGGCCTCGTGACCCGGGAGGCACACCACGCCGCCCGCGAGGCGTTCGCCGCCGCCGTCACCCCCGAGCAGCGACGCGCCGACATCGACCGTGCGCTGGCCTCCGCGGCCGCCGCCGGCATCGGCCTCGTGCAGGAGAACGGTGGCCGCACCCTGTCCGGCACCGACGACTTCGCCGAGGTCCTGGCTGCCGGCGACCGCGGCGACGGCCCGCAGACGATGGGCTACTGGGCGCAGCTGGTCGCGGACGAGCAGGAGGCCCGTGACGTCGCTGCCCTGCGCGGCGCGCGCGGGCTGGCCGGCGACCTCAACATCGACGGCTCGGTCGGCTCCCGCACCGCGCACCTGCGTGCGCCCTACGCCGACGCACCCGGCCACACCGGCAACGCGTACCTGTCGGTCGAGCAGGTCCGTGACCACGTCGCCGCGTGCTCGCTCGCCGGGCTGCAGGCAGGCTTCCACGTCATCGGCGACGCCGGCGTCGACACCGCCATCGCCGGCTTCGAGGCGGCGGCCGAGCTCGTCGGCGCAGACACGGTGGTCCGCGGACGGCACCGCCTCGAACACCTCGAGATGGTCTCGGCCGACGGCATCGCGCGGCTCGTGCGGCTCGGCGTCGCCGCGTCCGCCCAGCCCGCCTTCGACGCCTTCTGGGGTGGCGACGACGGCATGTATGCCGCGCGGCTGGGCGCCGACCGCGTCTTCGGCCGGGGTGGGGGAGACGCCGGCCCGATGAACCCGTTCGCCTCGATGATGGCCGCCGGCATGACGGTGGCCTTCGGGTCGGACTCGCCGGTCACACCGTTCGACCCGTGGGGCGCGGTCGCGGCCTGCGTCAACCACCACGACGAGAGCCAGCGGGTCTCGGCGCGCTCGGCCTTCCTCGCCCACACCCGCGGTGGGTGGCGCGCGGCCGGCATCGACGACCGCGGCTACCTCGACCTGGGGCTGCCGGCAACCTTCGCCGTCTGGCAGGTCGGCGACCTCGTGGTGCAGGCCCCTGACGACCGGATCCAGACCTGGTCGACCGACCCGCGCTCCGGCACCCCCGGTCTGCCCGACCTGTCGCCGGGCGCGCCCAAGCCGGTCACCCTGCGCACGGTCGTGCGCGGCCGCACCGTGTTCGACTCGGGCGCACTCTCACCACGATGACCCTGCGGGTCGGCGTCGTCGGCGTCGTCGGCGCCGGGGCGATGGGTGCCACCCATGCCGAGGCCTGGCGTGGTCTCGGGGCTCACGTCGCACTTCACTCGCGCCGACCGCCGACCGAGCTGGCCGACCAGCTCGGCGCCACCGTCGCCCCGACCTTCGACGACCTGCTGGGCTCGGTCGACCTGGTCGACATCTGCACCCCGACCCCCACGCACCCCGACCTCGTCCGCGCCGCCGTCGCCGCGGGCCGGCCCGTCGTCTGCGAGAAGCCACTCGCGCGCACCGCCGCCGACGCGGCGGACCTGGCCGAGGCAGCCGACGCCGCCGGGGTCCTTCTCGTCCCGGCGCACGTCGTCCGCTTCTTCGCGGCATACCGGCGGCTGCACCGAGCCATCCAGACCGGCGAGCTGGGCACCGTCTCGACCGCCCACTTCACCCGACAGGTCGCGGCACCTGCCACCGGCACGTGGTTTCGCGACGACGAGCGCTCCGGCGGGGTAGTCCTCGACCTCATGCTGCACGACCTCGACCAGGCGCTCTGGCACTTCGGCCCGGTGGACGAGGTCACCGCGAGCAGCCTTGGTGCAGGCGACGACTCGGTGCGTGCCCGGTTGGTGCACACGTCCGGCGTCACCACCACTGTCGAGGCGACGTGGGGTCCGCAGCGGACAGCGTTCGCGACCACCTTCTCGGTCGTCGGCGACGACGGCACCATGACGTCGGACTCGCGGCGCGAGCCGGCCCAGACGGACAGCCCATACCTCGACCAGCTGCGCGAGGTCCGACGAGCCGTCGAGACGGGGTCACCGGTCCGGGTGTCGGCCCGCGACGGCGTCGAGGCGGTCGCGCTCGCCGAACGGGTGCTGGACGCCGTTCGGGAGTAGCGTGCGACGCAAGGCGGCCCGTGGGGGACCGCCTGAGCCGGGGAGGTAGTCATGTCCACACCTGCACAGGACCCAGTGAGGGATGGCCTGCTGGGGCTGGCGAAGGACGTCTGGTGGGCGGTGCTGCTGCGCGGCATCGCCGCCATCGTGTTCGGGATCCTCGCGATGGCCTGGCCGGGAGTCACCCTGCTGGCCCTCGTGTTCGTGTTCGGTGCGTATGCCGTCGTGGACGGTGTCGTCGACGCCGTGCGCGCCGTCCAGGCCAGGCACGCGGTCGACACCTGGGTCTGGTGGCTGCTCGGGGGCATCGCCTCGGTGGTCGCCGGCATCCTCGCCTTTGCGTGGCCGGGCATCACCGCGGTCGCCGCGGCGATCCTCATCGGGGCCTGGGCGCTGGTCACCGGCGTCTTCGAGGTCATCGGTGCCTTCCGGCTCCGACGCATGGGCGTGGGTCACTGGGGCTGGCTGGTGGCCAGCGGCCTGCTGTCGATCCTCTTCGGTCTGGTGCTCATGGTCTTCCCGGGCGACGGCATCGTCTCCCTGGTCTGGGTGCTCGGGATCTGGGCCGTCGTGTTCGGGGTGTTCCTCGTGATCGCCGCGCTCCAGGTCCGCACGGCGGTGCGCTCGGCGTCCGCAGCACGCTGACGGACCTGGTCGTCAGTCGTTGCGGGCAGCGGCGCTGCGGCGGTCGTTCGCCTTCTGGATCGCCTCGACCAGCTCGTCCTTGTCCATCGACGACCGACCCTTGACCTCGAGGCGCCGCGCCACGTCGAGCAGGTGCTTCTTGCTCGCGTTGGCATCGACGCCCCCTGCAGTCTCGCGGTCGGTGTCGCGGCCGCCCTTGGCCTGCGCGTCGGAGGGTCCCTTGCCGTCCTTGGGCTCCCAGTGGTCACCGACCTTCTCGTGGGTGTGCTTGAGCGCGGCGTACGCGACCCGGTGCGCACGCTCCTCGTCGTGGTACTCCGCCATGGCGGAGTCGAGCGCCTTGGCGTAGGTGTCCTGGGCCTTGCGGTCCGAACGCTGCAGGGTGCTCGGCAGCTCGCTGTCCTTGGCGTGGCCGTCCTTGCCCGTGGCAGGCATGGCGATCTCCTTCCGGTGGGTGGGTCCTGATGCCCCCTGCCCGGTGCGCGGCCGACTCAAACGGGCTTGGTTGCGACCGCAGGATTTGCGGCATCGGCGCGCACCGGCCGGAGATCCTTGCGCCGCTGCTAGCGTTGCCCTCGTGTCTTCTCGCGTGAAACCCCTGCTCGACCTCGACCCGGTCACCGTCCGCAAGGCCCGCTCGCTGGCCCGCAAGGCCGGGCGCCCCGTCGTCAAGCTGGCCCAGAGCCACACCACCGTCTCGGTCGAGCGGGCGACGTTGCGCCTGGCCGGGCTCGCCGGCGCCGACCACGAGCGGGTGCCGTGGGTCAACCACCTCGTCGACCGGGTGCGCGAGGACGTCGGGCTCGAGCACGGCGTCACGACCCCGGTGTGGGACGCGTTGCGCAGGGGGGAGGCCGACGACCTGCTCACCCTCGCGCAGAAGTCTGCCTCCGGATCGGTCAGCTTCCGCATCCCCGGGGGCAACGACGCCACCCGCGCACGCAAGACCGCGCGCACGGCCGTCGCCCGCGGCATACGCACCATGGACAGGCAGCGAGCCACGCGCGACCGGCTGATCAAGCGCCACGGCGACCCGAAGCAGCGCCCCTGGATCTACCTCATCGTCGCCACCGGCGACATCTACGAGGACATCCCGCAGGCGCAGGCCGCCGCGCGCGAGGGCGCCGACATCATCGCCGTCATCCGCTCGACCGGTCAGTCGCTGCTCGACTACGTGCCCGAGGGCGCCACCCGCGAGGGGTATGCCGGGACGTACGCCACGCAGGAGAACTTCCGTCTGATGCGGGCGGCGCTGGACGAGACGTCCAAGGAGCTCGGGCGCTACATCCGGCTCACCAACTACGCGTCCGGCCTGTGCATGCCCGAGATCGCGGCTCTGGCTGGGCTCGAGCGGCTCGACATGATGCTCAACGACTCGATGTACGGCATCCTCTTTCGCGACATCAACCCGATCCGCACCTTCGTCGACCAGCGGTTCAGCCGGCAGGTCCACGCCCGCGCCGGGATCATCATCAACACCGGCGAGGACAACTACCTCACCACCGCCGACGCCGTCGAGGCCGCGCACACCGTCACCGTGAGCCAGCTGCTCAACGAGTACTTCGCCAAGGAGGCCGGGCTCGAGGACTGGCAGCTCGGGCTGGGGCACGCGTTCGAGATCAACCCCGAGATCCCCGACTCGTTCCGGATGGAGCTGGCCCACGCGCTGCTCGCGCGCCAGCTCTTCCCGGAGGCTCCGCTGAAGTGGATGCCCCCGACCAAGCACATGACCGGCGACGTGTTCCGCGGCTACCTGCTCGACGGGTTCTTCAACCTGGTCGGGGCGATGACCGGCCAGGGCATCCTGCTCGTCGGCATGATGACCGAGGCGGTGGTCACGCCGTTCCTGTCCGACCGCGACCTGGCCCTGCAGAACGTCCGCTACGTCCTCGGCGCGGCCGGCGGGCTGACCGAGGACTTCCACCCGCCGCGTGACGGGTTCATCCAGACCCGGGCCCGGCAGGTGCTCGGCGAGGCCGTCGACCTCCTGGAGAAGATCACCGACGAGCCCGGCAGGGCCCCGCTGCTCGAGGCCATCGCCGACGGCACGTTCGGGCTCATGAAGCGCCCGGCCGACGCCGGCAAGGGCCTCGACGGGGTGGTGGCCCGGGCGCCGGAGTACGACAACCCGGCGATCACCATGCTCGAGGAAGGGGCCACCCGATGACCCCGCAGGACCCCCGCACCACCGACAGCGCGATGCCGCTCGACCCGATGCCGGCCAAGGGCGCCAAGGGCGACGACGCCGGCAGGACCGGCAAGCGGACCTCGGACATCGTCCGCCCCTACGGCGACACGACCGGCGACGGCATGGTGCAGGTGTCGTTCACGCTGCCGGTGCCGCACGACAAGCGGGCCGAGGGCGCCGCGCTGCAGCTCGCCGCCAAGATGGGCCTGGAGCCGGCCCTGCTCGTCCACGCCAAGGCCATGGGCCCGGACTTCACGTTCTTCGTCGTCTACGGCAGTGCCAAGCACCTTGTCGACCTGCGCGAGGTCACGGTCGTCGAGCGTGAGTTCCCCCTGCTGACCCCCAAGGACGTCAACGCCGCGATCAAGTCGCGGATGCGCCGCAAGCTGGTCGTGGTTGGCGCCTGCATCGGCACCGACGCCCACACGGTCGGCATCGACGCGATCCTCAACATCAAGGGGTTCGCGGGGGAGAAGGGCCTGGAGTACTACCGCGAGATCAAGGTCGTGAACCTCGGCGCACAGGTGCTCGTGCCCGACCTCGTCGAGCGTGCCCGGGCCGAGAAGGCCGACGCGGTCATGGTCAGCCAGGTCGTGACCCAGCGCGACGCCCACATCCACAACACGACCGCGATGAGCGCCGCGTTCCGCGAGGCCTACCCGGCCGGTCAGGTGCCGCTGCTGGTCGTCGGCGGTCCCCGCTTCGAGGAGGGGTCGGCCCCCAAGCTGGGCGTCGACCGCATCTTCGGCCGCGGCACCACCCCCGGCGAGGTCGCCAGCTACCTCGTCCACGAGCTCGCCCAGCCCACGGCACCCAAGGAGAAGCGATGACCAGTCCCGAGGTCGGCCAGACCGTCACCCACCGCCGCTACGTGCCCTACTCGCACGCCCACTACGCCGGCAACCTCGTCGACGGCGCCTACTCGCTCGCGGCCTTCGGCGACGTCGCCACCGAGATGTGCATCCGCACCGACGGCGACGAGGGCCTGTTCGCCAGCTACTCCGACGTCCAGTTCAAGGCGCCCGTCCGAGCCGGCGACGTCATCGAGATCGAGGCCAGGCTGGTCCGGGTCGGCAGCCGCAGCCGCGAGATGGACTTCGAGGTGCGGGTCGTCGGGCGCGGCGCACCCGAGCGGGGCGAGTCCGCCGCCGACGTCCTCGAGCCACCCGTCGTGGCCACCACGGCACGTGGTGTCGTCGTCGTGCCACCCCGCGCCTGACGCCTCGTCGGCGTGTCGCACAAGACACGCCGACCGCTGGGCGATTTCCCCAGATTTCCTTTACGCACAACGTTTTCCGCGCAGTCCCATGACCTGCGCAAACACCGGGACGAGTCCGTCGGTCCCCGCTTGACACACCTCGTCGCGCCGGTAAGTTGGCACGCGGTTGTCTCACCGACATGACCGACGACGAGGGGGAGTCCGCACCCGGCCAAGGACCCATTGCACGGTGGCTAGCGCGCGCAGCCACCGCCCGCCAGCAGTGCAGTACCAGCCGGACAGACCTCCCACCCGTGGCGGTGGTGGACGACGCAAAGGCCCGCGCGCTCAGTAGACAACAGCTCGCAGCCGGCACCCAGCCGGCCTCGGGTTGGTCCCAACGGCGGCGCGGGCCTTTGCGTTTCTCTCAGGTGGGTGTCCTACCCTCGCCGGGTGACCAGCCCTGCCCCGCGCGCCCGCGCGGCCGCCCGCGTGCTCGTCGGTTCGCTCTCCGGGCTCCTCATGGCCCTGGCGTTCCCGACCCAGAACCAGTGGTGGTGGGCCCCGGTCGCCGTGGCCCTGCTGTCCGCGGCCGTCCTCGGCGCCCGTCCGCGGCTCGCCTTCCTCGTGGGTCTCGGCCACGGCCTCGGCTTCTTCCTGCCCACCCTGTCGTGGTCGGGCATCTACGTCGGCAACCTGCCCTGGCTCGCCCTGGCGACGCTGGAGGCGCTCTACATCGCCTTCATGTGCCTGCTCACCACGGTGGTCCAGCGGCCGCTGCTCGGCACCCGGTGGCGCCCCCTGGCCTACGCCGTGGTGCCCCTCGCGTGGGTGCTGCAGGAGTGGGCGCGTGGCACGACGCCGTTCGGCGGTTTCCCGTGGGCGCGCCTGGCGTTCAGCCAGGCGGACAGCCCACTGGCTCCTTTCGCCCGGTATGCCGGTGCGCCGGGCCTGACCTTCGCCGTCGCCTGCGTGGGAGTCCTGCTCCACGTCGGTGCCGCCTGGGCGTCGCACCGCATCGGGCGCCCACGCCCGGCCCGCCCGGCGGCATACCCGGTGCTGGCCGGCGCCCTCGCGGTGCTGGCCCTGGCGCCGGCGGTGACCGCCCTGCTCACCACCCCGCCCACCGACGGGCGCACGGTGTCGGTCCTGGCCGTCCAGGGCAACGTGCCCAAGCCGGGGCTGGACTTCAACGCCGAGCGCCGCGCGGTCCTGGACAACCACGTCAACGGCACGGTGCGCGCCATGGAGGGGCGCGCAACGCCACCCGACCTCGTCGTGTGGCCCGAGAACTCCTCGGACATCGACCCGCTGGAGAACCAGGACGCCGCCGTCGACGTCCAGGCGGCACTGGCGGCGGCGAAGGCGCCCCTGCTGATCGGCGCCGTCCTTAACCAGCCGAAGCCCAACCTCTCCAACGCCAGCCTCTTCTACCGACCCGGCGCCACCGAGCCCGAGCGCTACGTCAAGCAGCACCCGGTGCCGTTCGCCGAGTACATCCCGTACCGCTCGTTCTTCCGCAACTTCAGCGACAAGGTCGACCTCGTCACGCGCGACTTCATCAAGGGCGACCGCACCGGCGGGTTCGAGGTGCCGGTCAAGGGACAGGACCCGTTCTGGATCATCCCCACGATCTGCTTCGAGGTCGCCTACGACGGGCTGATGCGCGAGTCGACCGTCCAGGACGGCCGACAGGCCAACATCCTCGCGGTGCAGACCAACAACGCCACGTTCGGGTTCACGGCCGAGTCCGAGCAGCAGTTCGCGATCAGCCGGATCCGGGCGATCGAGCACGGCCGGTCCGTGGTGCACGTGTCGACCGTCGGCGTCAGCGGGTTCATCAACCCGGACGGAACGTACACGGACAAGACCGCGTTGTTCACGCCAGCGGCACGTTTCGGCGAGCCCGTGGTCCGCACCGAGATCACCCCCTCGGACCGGATCGGGCAGCTGCCGGAGTATGCCGCCGCCGGCGCCACCGCGGTGCTGCTCGCCCTGTCCTGCGGCTTGCGTCGGCGCAACGCTAGGGTCGGGCGCACCGCCGGACCCACCGCGCCGGTCGACCACGAGAAGGAACCCGCTGTTGCCACACCCAGCGTCAGCTGACACCACCCGGGTGCTCGTCTGCATCCCCACGTACAACGAGCGCGAGAACCTGCCGCTCGTCGTCGAGCGCATCCGGCGCGCTGTGCCCGCCGCGGACATCCTCGTCCTCGACGACAACAGCCCGGACGGCACCGGCCGGGTCGCCGACGAGCTCGCCGCCACGGACGCCCAGGTGCACGTGCTGCACCGCGCCGGCAAGGAGGGCCTGGGACGGGCCTACCTTGCCGGGTTCCAGTGGGCCCTTGACCGCGGCTACGACGCCATCGTGGAGATGGACGCCGACGGGTCGCACCAGCCCGAGCAGCTGCCGGCGCTGCTGGCGGCCACCGCGGCCGGTGCCGACCTCGTCATCGGGTCCCGCTGGGTGCGCGGCGGCTCGGTCGTGAACTGGCCGCTGCACCGCAAGGCGCTGTCGGTCGGCGGCAACCTCTACATCCGGGTGCTGCTCGGGATGCCGGTCAGCGACGCGACCGCCGGCTACCGCGTCTACACCGCCGACGCGCTGCGCCGCATCGGCCTGGACGACGTCGCCTCGCAGGGCTACTCGTTCCAGACCGACCTGACCCGGCGAGCGGTGGAGCGGGGCATGACGGTGGTCGAGGTGCCCATCACCTTCGTCGAGCGCGAGATCGGCGACTCCAAGATGAGCCGTGACATCATGCGCGAGTCGCTGCAGCGCATCACCACCTGGGGCGTGCACCACCGGGCCGGCCAGCTGCGCCGACTCCGGCGTGGGGAGCCGACGTGGCACCGGCTGTAGGCCGCACGCCGTACGCGCGTCGTCGCCGGCCCCGCTGGCTCGTGGTCGTGTTCGTGCTGCTGCTCGTCGTGCCGATCGTCGAGATCGCCGCGATCATCGCGGTCGGCAAGGTGATCGGCGGCTGGCCCACGGTGCTGCTGCTCCTTGCCGAGTCCGCGCTGGGCGCCTGGCTCGTCAAGCGCGAGGGTGGGAGGGCCTGGCGTGCCCTCACGACCGCCCTGTCGACCGGACAGATGCCGTCCCGCCAGCTCGCGGACGCAGCACTGGTGCTCGTCGGCGGCACGCTGCTCCTCACGCCCGGCTTCGTCACTGACCTCGTCGGGTTCTTCTTCGTCCTGCCGATGACCCGCCCGCTGGCGCGCACCGTCCTGGAGGCGGCGGTGGCGCGTCGCCTCCTCGGTGGCTTCACGGCATACACCGGTCGTGGTGGGGGACCGGGGCGCGGAGGTGACGGGCCCAGCGGACCCGACGTCATCGAGGGCGAGGTCCTGTAGGCGCTCGGTGGTGACCGGACATGACGAAGGCCGCGTCCTCGTGGACGCGGCCTTCGGTCGTTCTTCGGGTGTGCCGGGTGGTCAGGCCGTACGCTTGCGGCGCGGCTTCTCGCCGCGGGACGCCCGCAGCAGGGTGAGCCGCTCCTCGAGCAGCTCCTCCAGCTCGGGGATGGAGCGGCGCTCGAGCAGCATGTCCCAGTGTGTGCGCTGGTGCTTCTCGGCCTTGGCCTCGGGCTCGGGGCCGTCGACGAGACGGGCGACCTCACCGCAGCGGCACTCCCACGTGGGCGGGATCTCGGCCTCGATCGAGAACGGCAGCTCCGTGCGGTGCCCCTGCGGGCACACGTAGGCGGTGATCTGCCGCTCGCTCGGGACCACGTGCTCCTCGGTCTCGAGGCTGTGCGTGACCATTCGGCTGCCCCTGAGGGTGCGCTCTGCCATGACGGGGTTCTCCCAACGTTCGAGGTCCCACGACGCCCGCCGCCCTTGGAGGCTGGTCGTGGGGGATTCGCCTGTGACAACGCAGGAGGAGGGTCGAATGTTCCGGCTGGTCGTCTGCCCCTGCGGACGGAAAACCGCAGGTCAGGGTTGGCTCATGTGACCGAAGTCACAGCCTCACACGACCGCGGGCAGCTCGTTGCCGGCGTCGCGGATGCCCTGCCTGACGTCGACCTTGCGCAGCAGCACGAACCCGATGACGAAGAAGACGATGAGTGCCACGATCGCCGGACGGTAGGAGTCGGTGAGCTGGTGGACCAGGCCGAACAGCAGGGTGCCGAACCACGACGTGCCCCGCTCCATGGCCTGGTAGAACGCGAAGAACTCGGCCTCTCGTGACTTCGGGACCAGCTGGCTGAACAGCGACCGGCTCAGGGCCTGGCTGCCGCCGAGCACGATGCCGATGAGGACCCCGAGCGCGATGAACGGGACGAAGGCCTTGGCGGGGACGAAGAACGCGGCGACGACGATGGCCGACCACGCCACGAGCGAACCGAGGATGGTGCGCCACGCCCCGAAGCTGCGTGCGAGCCGCCCGAACAGCAGCGCACCCCCGAACGCCACGAACTGCACCAGCAGGATCAGCGCGATGAGCTGGCTCTGGGCGAACCCCAGCTGCTCGGCCCCGTAGAGGCTGCTGGAGGAGATGACGGTCTGGATGCCGTCGTTGAAGAACAGGTAGGCCAGCAGGAACAACATGGTCTGCGGGAAGGCCCGCATGTCGCGGAAGGTGTGCCCCAGCTGGGCCCAGCTGCCGCGGACGATGCCGGCCTGCGGCTCGTCGGCGCGGGGGATCTGGGCACCGCGCAGGTTCCACATGCCGCGCACCGGGATGATCGTGAAGATGCCCCACCACAGCCCCGCCGACAGCAGGCTGATCCGGACCGCGGTGGCCGTGTCGCCGCCAACCAGGTCGGGCTTGGAGACGATGACGAGGTTGGCGGCCAGCAGCAGCCCGCCACCGAGGTAGCCCAGCGCCCACCCCTTGGAGGACACCGCATCCCGCTCGTCGGGGGAGGCGATCCGCACGAGGATCGCGTCGTAGACCACGAGCGAGGCACCCAGGCAGACGGTGGCGAGGATCATCAGCGCGGCGCCGTACCGCCAGTTCTGGCCGTTGAGGAAGAACATCAGCGCGGCCGCGAGGGAGCCGGTCCAGGCGAACAGCCCGAGCAACCTGGCCGGGCGCGGGGTGCGGTCGGTGATGGCACCGACGAAGACGAGCAGGACCGCCGACAGGATCGTCGACAGGGTCACGGTGTACGACGCGACGGACCCGGGGTCCAAGGGGGCCGTGAGGACCAGGGCGACGGCACCCGCGGCAGCGGCAGCCAGCGGCAGGGCCGAGGGAAGGGGAGCGGTGCGGGCCCGGATCAGCGCGACGACGTTGGCGACCAGCGCCAGCAGACCGATGAGGGTGAGCGCGAGCGCGAGCTTCCAGACCCAGCCCGGCAGGTTCGCGGCGGCGGGCACGACGTACAGGTCGACGCCGCAGCGGGCGTCGGCGTCCTGGGTGGGACAGGCGGCCTTCTTGGCGACGGTGGTGAGGTAGGGGGCGAACAGGACCGTGCCGACCGTCGTGACGAACGCCGAGTTGGCCCAGTCGTACCAGTACCAGGGGCGTTTGTAGCGGTCTGTCTCGGCATAGGCCGCATCGCCTCGGGGGGAGGCCTCAGTCGTCATGCGTGAAGCGTGGCACAGGCGTCAGCGCCGCGGATGCGCATTCGTACCCAATCGCCGGCGGCGAGTCGAGGCGACGGTGACTACGACGGGTGACTACCCGGCATACTCCCAGTGCCACGGCTCGGGGAGCGAACCGTTCGGCTCGGCCCACGCGGGGTGGAACCAGCCGTAGAGAGGCGCGTTCTGCTTCATCCAGAGGTGGGCCGGTGCACCGAAGTTCTCGACGCCGCCACACAGGTCGAGGGCTCGGCCGAAGCCGTGCTCGCTGTAGCCGGGGGTGGCGGCCCACTTGCCCTTGGCCGCCTTGACGGTGATCTGCTCGGAGTAGGACCGGTAGGAGTCGGTGATGCACAGGGTCGACCCGGTGTCCTTGCGGTAGGCCAGGCTCATCGCGTTGAACGCGGCGGCGGCGGCCGGGCGCAGGCTGTCGCCGGGGGAGCCGACGAGCGGGCACAGGCCGGCGGCGGGGATCTGGCCGTTGGGGTACTCGGTGTCGTTGGTGCTGCAGGCCTTCACCGAGCCGTCGGCGGCGACGCCCGGGACCACGAGGGCCGCGCGCAGCTTCTCGGTCACCTTGCGGGCGTCCTCGTCCTCGCTGCCGAGGAGCAGCCCGGCGATCGGGCCGGCCTTGCTGACCTGCTCGGCGTGCAGCTTGCGGGTGGCCTCGAGCTGCGCCTTCTGCTCGGCGATCACCGTGTCGAGCTTCTCCTTGGCCTCCTTGGCCTGCTGCGCCGCCTCGGTGGCGCGGGTGCTCGCCTCGACCGCCTTGGCGGCGACCGCCTGCTGGAGCTCGGTCTGGTTCTGGACGCGTTCGAACGCGCCGCTGCGCTGGTTGCTGAGGTAGGAGAGCTGGCCGGCGAGGTCGGTCGCCTCGGCGGCCGGCTTGCCGAGCGTCTCGATCATCGAGCCGAGGTCACTGATCGTGCCGCCGGTGCCGGCGTAGGCGAGGTAGGCCCACTGGCCCAGCGCCTTGCGGTCCTTGCCCATCTGGGTGGTGAGCCGTTTGTAGACGGCCACGGCCTGGTTGGCCTCGGTGCGCGCGGTGCGTTCGGCGTCGCGGGCCTCGGCGTAGTCCTGCAGCAGGGTGTTGGCCTGGATCGCGAGCCGCTGCAGCTTGCCGGCTGCCGCGGCGATGCCGGCGTTGGACTCGGTCAGGTCATCGGTGAGCGCCTGCGCCTGGGCGATCTGGTCGGCGAGCTCGGCCGGGCTCAGGGTCTTCTCCCCGCCGGTGCCGGGAGTCGCCGTGGCCGCGCCACTCGTGGACCCGGTGCCACCGGTCGTCGTCACCGGGGGAGTCGGGGTCGCCGTGCCGGTGGACGTCGTCCCCGTCGGCGTGGTGGTGGGGGTCGTGGTCGATGCGTATGCCGCGGTGGCGCCGAACGCGCTCATCGCAACGACCGCTGCGATGCTCGCTGCCGTCCTGGCCCCGACCCAAACCACGTCCACGTCCTCGTCCGTCGCCCGTCCCTGGGGCGTCTACCCAACGTAACGAACCCTAACCCGCGAAGGTCACGCCCGTCTCCCCCTGATGGTGGACCCTCAGACGTTCGGACCGGTCGACCTGACCAGGAGGACGACCCGGTGCCCCGGCTCGCCACGCTCCCCGACCGGCCGGTAGCCGCGCGCCTCGTGGAACGCCAGCGAGGGCTCGTTGGGCGGGTCGACGTTGACCTCGAGGGTGAGCCGGCCGTGGGAGGTGGAGTCCCGTTCGACGGCGTCGTAGACCGCGGAGGCGAGGCCGCGGCGCCGGAAGCGGTCGTCGATGACGATGCGGTCGAGGTAGTGGAAGTCCCCGGCATACCGCTGGCCGAACCACCGGTAGTTGTCCGAGTCGTAGGCGGTGCCCGGGCCGAAGACGAGGACGAACCCGGCGACCTGCCCGTCACACTCGATGACGTCGGCGCGGGTGGCCCACCGGCGCAGCCGCTGCAGCCGGTCGGCGTCCATGGGGGACAGGAGCTCCACGTGGTCGGCGTTGAGCCTCAGCACGGTCTCGACGTCGTCGTCGGTGATGGGTCGGAGCACCGCGTCGCTGGTCCCGGTTGTCGTCACGCGCCGAGTCTGCCAGCGGCTCGTCCACAGGGGGCCGCGACGGCCGGTCCTGTCCACAGGCAGGGACGGACGGGCTGTCGCTGCGGGTGCCCACCCGGTCAGGCTCGGGGGCATGGACGAGACGGATGAGTGGGTCAACGAGGTACGGCTGGTGGGACGGTTCAGCGGCGAGGTCACGGTCCGCGAGCTGCCGAGTGGCGACACGGTCGCCGGGCTGCGGCTGGTGGTGCCACGTGCGCGGCCGCGGGAAGGAGGGGCCAGCGTCGACACCATCGACGTGGCATGCTGGTCCGCGCGGACCCGCCGGGCGGCGGGCACGCTGACCGACGGCGACCTGCTGGAGGTGTCGGGTGCCCTGCGGCGCCGGTTCTTCCGGGCCGGAGCGGCCGCGGTCAGCCGCTACGAGGTGGAGGCGCTGAGCCTGCGCCGGCTGCGGCGCCGTGCTGCCGTGGGCTGAGCGACGTCGTTTTGCCCCCGTTCGCAGGGGAGTGGCATGGTCGCAGGGTGAGCACTTCCTCCCGCACCGAGCCCACCTCCAGCGACACCGGTTTCTTCGGGCAGCCACGGGTGCTGGCCAACCTGTTCGGGGTCGAACTGTGGGAGCGGTTCAGCTTCTACGGGATGCAGGGAATCCTGCTGATCTACCTGTACTACTCGGCCGCCCAGGGCGGGCTCGGCATCGACGAGGGCGTCGCCACCGGCATCGTCGGCGCCTACGGCGGGGCGGTCTACCTCTCGACGATCCTCGGCGCCTGGGTCGCCGACCGGCTGATCGGCCCGGAGAGGACGTTGTTCTACAGCGCGGTCCTGGTGATGCTGGGCCACATCGCGCTGGCTGTCCTGCCGGGGCTGCTCGGTGTCGGGGTGGGCCTGGTGCTGATCGCACTCGGCAGTGGCGGCGTCAAGGCCAACGCGACCTCGCTCGTGGGTTCGTTGTACGACGAGCACGACGAACGGCGCGACGCCGGGTTCTCGCTGTTCTACATGGGCATCAACATCGGTGCGTTCTTCGGACCGCTGCTGACCGGGCTGCTGCAGAAGGAGTGGGGATTCCACTTCGGGTTCGGCCTGGCAGCGGTCGGCATGGCGGCCGGCCTGGTGCAGTACGCCCTGGGCCGCAAGCGTCTGCCGAAGGAGACCCACCACATCGCCAACCCCCTTCCGGCGAGTGCCCGCACGCGCTACCTGCTCGCCGCCGTGGCCGCGTTGGTCCTCCTCATCGTGCTCGTCATCACCGGGGTCATCACGGCCGGACGTCTGTCGACGATCGTCATCGCGCTCAGCGCCATCGCCGCGGTCGTGTACTTCGCCGTGATCTTGTCCAGCCGCGACCTGACCGCCACCGAGCGGCACCGGGTCCTGGCGTTCATCCCGATGTTCCTGGCCAGTGCGGTCTTCTGGTCGCTGTACCAGCAGCAGTTCACCGTGGTGACGATCTACTCCGACAAGCGCCTCGACCGGAACCTGTTCGGCTGGGAGATGCCGGTGTCGTGGGTCAACTCGATCAACCCCATCTTCATCATCGTGCTGGCCGGTGTGTTCGCAGCCCTGTGGACCCGGCTCGGGGACGGCAGCCCTCGACCCCGGTGAAGTTCGGGCTCGGCACGCTGCTCATGGGGCTGGCGTTCTTCGTGTTCCTGCTCATGCCGTCGGGTGACCACTCGGTGCCCCTGCTCGGGCTCGTCCTGATCCTGTTCGTGTTCACCGTCGCCGAGCTGCTGCTCTCGCCGGTGGGCCTGTCGCTGGCCACCAAGCTCGCCCCGGCGCGCTTCACCACCCAGATGGTGGCCCTGTTCTTCCTGTCGGTCGCCCTCGGCACGGCGATGGCCGGCAAGCTGGCCGGCTACTACGACCCGAGCGACGAGCGCCCGTTCTTCCTCTGGGTCGGTGGCGTCGCGGTCGTGGTGGGTCTGGTGATGCTGGCCCTGACCAAGCCGATCTCGCGGCTGATGGAGGGCGTGCGCTAGCCCTGGTCAGCCGTCGCCTGCTGGCTGACCGGGAAGAGGCGGGCGTCGCCACGCACCGACACCGCGACCTGGTCGCCCTCCCGCGGGCTGCCGTCACCCGGCACCCGGGCGAGCACCGTCGCGGTCAGGCGACCGCTCGGGTCGGCCGGGAGCTCGAGCTCGACGAGGACGTCGTGGCCGAAGTACTCCAGCGACCGGACCACGGCCGGGATGCGTCCCGTGTCGTCCTGCGGGTGCGTGGCGACCGTGGTGAGGGTCAGCTGCTCGGGGCGCACCGCCACCTGCACGGGACCGCGCGGTCGCGGGTCGGCCTGGGGGAGCGTGCCGAGGGGAGAGCGCACCACGGTGCCGTCGGCCACTCCGGGGACCACGACGAGGTCGCCGAGGAAGGCGGCGGTCTCCTGGTCGACCGGGTGCTCGTACACCTCGCGCGGCGGCCCCACCTGGACGATGTCGCCGGCGCGCATGATCGCCAGCTGGTCGGCGAAGGACAGCGCCTCACCCTGGTCGTGGGTCACCAGCAGGACAGTGACGTCCTGGGCGGCGAGTGCGTCGGCCACGGCCCGCCGAGTGCTGGACCGCAGCGCGGCATCGAGCGCGCTGAAGGGCTCGTCCAGCAGCATCACCTTGGGCTCGGGGGCCAGGGATCGGGCCAGTGCGACCCGCTGCTGCTGCCCACCGGAGAGCTGGTCGGGGCGGCGGTCGCGGAACTGCGCGGGCAGGCCCACGAGCTCGAGCAGCTCCTCCACCCGTCCCGGCGAACGCCGCATGCCGCCGGGCAACCCGAACGCGATGTTCTCGCCGACCGACAGGTGCGGGAAGAGGTTGCCCTCCTGGGCGAGGTAGCCGATGCCGCGCTTCTCCGGCGGCGTCCACGTTCCCGGCGCGACGACCTCGCGACCGTCGAGCCGGACCGTGCCCGCGTCGGGACGGTGGAAACCGGCGACCACCCGCAGCAGCGTCGTCTTGCCGCACCCGGACGGGCCGAGGATCGCGGTCGTGGTGCCGGGCTCGACCGCGAGGTCGACGTCGCGCAGCACCACGTTGTCGCCGTACCGCGCCGTAACATCGCGGACCTGCAAACCACTCACGAGGTCACTCACGAGGTCTCAGCCTTCCACTCCCGCAGCAGCAACCACGTCAGGGGGGCCGACAGCGCGACCAGCACCACGGCATACGGGGCGGCCGTGGCGTAGTCGAGGGAGTCACTGGCCGCCCAGAAGCCGGTGGCCAGAGTCGTGGTCCCGGTGGGGGCGAGCAGCAAGGTGGCGGTCAGCTCGGTCGAGGTGGCGATGGCGACCATGGCGAACCCGGCCAGCACGCCGGGCAGGACGAGCGGCACGACCACGCGGCGCAGAGCACGCACCGGGCCGTCGCCCAGCGCGCGGGCTGCGTCGAGCAACGACATGGGGGCCAGGGCCAGCGCGGCCCGCGTCGTCACGACCGCGCGCGGCAGGAACAGGACCAGGTAGGCCAGCACCAGCAGCACCGGCCCCTGGTAGAGCGGCACCGCCCACCGGATCGCGACGGTCACCAGGGCCAGCGCCACGACCACTCCGGGCAGACCGCTCGCGAGGTAGGTGAGCCGCTCCAGGAGCACCGCGCCGGGTCCGTGGCTGCGCCGCATCACCAGGGCGATGGGGAAGGCCGCGAGCACCGCGAGCGCACCGGCGACGAGCGCCAGGGCGACGGTCGAGCCGAGCGAGGCGACCAGGGCACCCGGGTCGAACGAGCTGCCGCCGGCAAGGAGCCAGCGTCCGATGCTGTAGGCCGGGACGCCCAGGGCGAGCACCGTGAGGATGGTGGCGCCCAGGAGGGCCGGGACCAGCCAGGGCCCGAGCGGGGTGGGCTGCGCCCGTCGGGTCACGCCGGTGCCGACGCGGGCGTGGTGCCGGCGTCCGCGCCAGCGGTGCTCACCGAGGAGCACCAGGGCGCACAGGGCCAACAGCACCACCGCGAGCACGCTGCCGCCGGAGGTGTCGAACGCTGCTTCGTACTGGTCGAGGATCGCCGTCGTGAAGGTCGGGAACCGCACCATCGCCAGGACCCCGAACTCGGCGAACAGGTGCAGCGCGACGAGCAGCGCACCACCGAGGATGGCAGGCCGCAGCTGCGGCGCGACGACCCGGGCGAACGTGCGCCACGGTCCGTGGCCCAACGAGCGCGCCGTGTCCTCCCACGACCGGTCCAGCCCCCGCAGCGCCGCCGACACCGGCAGGAACACGAACGGGAAGTACGACAGCGTCGTAACCAGGCTCGCCCCGAACAGCCCCGTCATCGACGGGCGCAGGCTGATCCACGCGTAGGCATTGACGAACGCCGGCACGGCGAGCGGCGCGACGAACGCGATCCGCCACCAGCGCGCCCCCGGCAGCCGGGTCCGCTCGACCAGCCACGCGCAGGTCACGCCCACGACGACGCTGGCCGTCGTGGCCACGGCGACGAGCGCGAGCGTGTTGCGCAGCAGCTCGCCGACGCGGGGACGCACGACCTGGTCGTATGCCGCCGTCCACCCGTCGCCGAGCGCGCTCACCACGACGACGGCGACGGGCAGCAGCGTCACCGCCGTGACCAGGGTGGCCGCGACGACGAGCGGGAGGGGGACGAGGCGCTCGCCGGTGCGGGCGCCGGGGTGGCGTCGGCTCAGAGGATGCCTGCCTGGGTCATGAGGTCGATCACCTTCGGACCGTCCAGGGTGAACGGGTCCACCTTGGGCGCCTGCAGCGAGGCGAGCGGCGGGAGGGCGGGGTCGGACGGGGAGTCCACGCCGACGGCATACTCCATCGACTTGGACTCGGCCAGCACCTTCTGGCCCTTGGGGCTGGTGATCCAGGCGAGGAACTTCTGGGCGTCGGCCGCGTGCTTGCTCGACTTGAGCACCCCGCCGCCGCTGACGCTGACGAACGCGCCCACGTCCTGGTTCTTGAAGTAGTGCAGCTTGGTGTTGGCGCTGCCCTCCTTGGTGAGCGCCTGGTCGCGGTACCAGTAGTAGTGGTACATGATCCCCATCGGGACCTCGCCGGCGTTGACGGCCTTCATCGTGGCGATGTTGTTCTGGTAGACCTTCGCGTTCTTCTTGAGGGCCTCGAGCCAGTCTGCTGTGACCTTCTCGCCCTTGGCCTCGAGCATGCCGGCGACGATGGCCTGGAAGTCGGCGCCGGTCGGGGCGGCACCCCACTTGCCGGCATACTCCGGCTTGGCCAGGTCGAGCATCGACTTCGGCAGGTCGGACTCCTTGACCATGCTCGGGTTGTAGACGAGGACCGTCGAACGGGCTGCGATGCCGACCCAGTCACCGCTGCTGGGGCGGAACTGCGGCAGCACCTGGTCCAGCGTCGACTGGTCGACCTTGGCGAGCAGGCCGGCGTCCTGCACGACCGTGATCGCCGGGCTGTTCTCGGTGAGGAAGACGTCGGCGGGGGAGCGCTGGCCCTCCTGGACGATCTGGTTACCCATCGAGGAGTCCTTGCCCTGCCGGATCTGCACCTCGATGCCGGTGTCCTTGGTGAAGCCCTCCGCCCACGGCTTGGTGAGGTTCTCGTGCTGCGCGCTGTAGATGGTCAGCTTGTTGGGGTCGAGCTTCGGCTCCTCGCTGCCGGAGCCGCACGCGGCGGTGAGCATGAGGGCGAGTGCCGCGCCAGCGGCGGGGAGGATGCGGATGCGCATCAGGACACCTCGGTCAGTGATCGTCGGGTGGGTGGGGGGACAGGGGTGGACGTCGGGGTATGCCGCGTGGTCGCCGCTCGCAGCCGCGTCACCGTGGCACCAGCGAGACGTGGGCCGCGGGTGCACGCCAGCCAGACCACGATGCCGAGCCCCAGCGAGCTGGCCAAATTGACCGACGGCGAGTCGGTCAGCCGGTAGACCTCGAAGTGTGTCAGGTAGATGTAGAGGGAGGCGCTGGCCAGGACTGCCACGAGCGGCATGAGCACCCGTGGCACGACGACGGTGCGGACCCAGATGAGGGCGAGCAGCCCCGCGCCGATGGCCGCCTCCCGCAGCGGGTTGTCCATGAACCCGGGCAGCGTGACGACCGCGACCGCACTGAGCAGCAGCCGCTGCCGCCTGCTGGTGGCCACGCCCGCGGCCCAGCCGACGGCGACGAGCCACAGCACCGCCGGTGCCGTGCCGCGCCCGGGCGGTGAGGTCAGGTCGAAGACGTCGAGACGCGCGAAGGCACTCACCACGGCGACGCTCGTGGCCACCACGAAGGGGCGCTCGCGGTACCAGCCACGGACCTTCGGCACCGACAGGACCACAGCGAGCAGCACCAGGATCCATACCAGCGCCTCGATGAACCACAGCCGCCACGTCGAGGTCCACTCGTCCGGGCCGAGGACCCAGTTCAGCATCACGGCGTTGGCCGGGGAGTAGGTCCCCGCCACCAGGCCGACGCCGGTGACCCAGAGGGCGGTCGGGACGGCGATGCGTCCGGTGGTGCGGCCCACCCGGCGCCACAGGTCGCGTGTGGTCGGGGCGCTCGCGGCGAACCGGGCGAAGTTGTATCCAGCGACGCCGAGCAGGATGTGGGCGCCTCCCAGGATGCGGAAGAGGTGGACGTGGGTGCCGACGATGGTGAGGACCGCGACGGCCCGCAGCACCAGGGTGGTGTCGACGCGGGCGAGCCAGGTCGAGGTCGCCGTGGGCCGGTGCGCCGCGAGGTCGCCGATGGCGATCCGCGGCCAGTCGTCGGGCAGCGTGCCGAGGCGCTGCTCCAGCTGGACGGCCAGCTCGACGTAGGACAGGGAGTCACCGTCGAGGTCGACGAAGGTCGAGTGCTCGTTGGCGTCCGGTCGGGCAAGGACGGTCGCGTAGAGCGCGACCAGTGCTGTCGTGGCGTCGACCGCCTGGCCCGCGCCCGCCTGCGTCGAGCGCTGGCGCACCTTGGCGACACGGTTGCGGGCAGTGGCGCGGTCAGGCTTTCCGTTGGTGTGCCTGGGGATTCGGCCTACCGACACCACGTCGAGGACGTGCGCGGGAAGGCCGCTCGCAGCAGCCAGGGCGTGGGTTGCCGGCTCGGCGTTGCCGACGACGACGGCGCCGAGCCGGTCACCCTGGGCGACCACGAGGGCCTCCCACCCGCGCTCGGCCAGTGCCGCCTCGACACGCTCCACGTCGATCCGCACGCCCATCACCTTGGCGAACGACGCGCGACGCCCGGTGACCTCGAGCGTCCCGTCGGCGCGGACCCGCCCGAGGTCACCGGTCTCGAGGACGTCCACGTCACGGCCACGAGCGAGGTCGGCCGGCTCCACGGCATACCCCAGCATCACGTTGGGGCCGGCGAACCGCAGCGCGCCCACCTCGCCGCGCGGCAACTCGCGGCCTTCCTCGTCGACGACGCGGAAGGAGCCGTCGCCAACGGGGTGTCCGACGCTGCCGGGGTCGGTGATCGCCCGTCCCGGTCCGCTCACGGCCATTCGGGCGGTCGCCTCGGTCTGGCCGTACATCACGCGCAGGTCCCAGCCCTCCTCCTGGCCCCGGCGCGCCCAGCCCTGCACCCGCTCCGGGGCGAGTCGCCCACCGGCCTGCGTCACGAGACGCAGGGACGGCACCGAGCCGGTCGGTGCGGCACTGCGCTCGAGGAGGTCGAAGGTGTAGGGCACGCCGGCGAGGTTGGTGACGGACTGCTCGCGCAGCATCGTCCAGAAACCGGCGTCGACGACGGAGGTGTCGGTCAGCAGGACCGACGCGCCGACGGCGAGGTGGGCGTGCAGGACCGACAGGCCGTAGCAGTAGTGGAGGGGCAGCGACGTGACCGCGCGGTCGCCGGGGCGCAGGCCCAGGGCGGCGGCGATGTCGCGAGCGTTGGCCGCGACCGACTCGGCCGAGAGCCGCACGAGCTTGGGGGAGCCGGTGCTGCCGGAGGTGGACAGCAGGAGGCCCAGGTCGGGGTGCAGGGAGTGCCGGGCGTCGTGCGGTCCGTGCTCTACCTGCCATCCGCCGGACGAGGGGTGGGCGTGGTCGTCGGGCGCCCAGACGCGGTCGATGTCGCGGGCGCGGCCGGGTTCGCTGAGCACCACCGTGTGGCCGGCCTGCAGGGCCGCGAGGTAGGTCACGACCGCCTCGACCGTCGGGGCGAGCTCCACCAGGACGAGGCGGCGGCCGCTGCCCGGCCACGCGCGGGCGGCGTCGTCGACGCGCCGGGCCAGCTCGGAGTAGGTGACCTGCGCGTCGCGGGTGACGAGGGCGGGGTTCGCCCCGTGGGCCGCGAGGGCCTCGGTCCTCCAGAGCGGCCGCGGCTGGGTCGTCGTGCGCGCGTCCGTCGTCATAGCAAAGGGAAGGCTAACCTAAGTGGGGTCGTGGTCCGCAACCTCGTCCGACGTGACCCGTGGCACCATCGCCTCGTGAGCCCGACGAGGACTGGCGTGACGACGGGTGCGACAGCCACCGAGGCGGCTCGGCTGGCCGAGCTGACCAGGCTGCGCCGGGTGCGCGACCGGATGGACCGTGAGTACGCCCAGCCGCTGGACGTCGAGGCGCTGGCGCGCGGGGTGCACATGTCGGCGGGCCACCTGAGCCGGCAGTTCAAGGCGGTCTACGGGGAGTCGCCGTACAGCTACCTCATGACCCGGCGGATCGAGCGCGCCATGGCGTTGCTGCGGCGCGGCGACCTGTCCGTCACCGAGGTCTGCTTCGAGGTCGGCTGCTCGTCCTTGGGCACCTTCTCGACGCGCTTCTCCGAGCTGGTGGGTATGCCGCCGAGCGAGTACCGGGCGGCACACGCCGAGGGCGGTGCGGAGCCGCCGTCGTGCATCACCAAGGCGGTGACGAGACCGGTCAGGAATCGATAAGCAGCCTGATGCCTGCGCGTCCTAGGTTGGCCGCCATGGACATCACCATTCACTACGCGTTCCTGCCGCAGACCGACCCGGAGGCCGCGCTCGGCTTCTACCGGGACACCCTGGGGTTCGAGGTGCGCCAGGACGTGGGCTACGACGGGATGCGCTGGCTCACCGTGGGACCGCCGAACCAGCCGCAGACCGGCATCGTGCTCCACCCACCAGCCGCCGAGCCGGGGCTGACCGACGACGAGCGCCGCACCATCCTCGAGCTGATCGCCAAGGGCAGCTACGGCGCACTCACCCTCGCCACCGACGACCTCGACGGGCTCTTCGACAAGCTGGTCGCGGCGGGCGCCGAGGTCGTGCAGGAACCAACCGACCAGCCCTACGGAGTGCGCGACTGCGCGTTCCGCGACCCGACTGGGAACCTGTTGCGCATCAACCAGGTTGACTGACCGGCATACCCACGCCCGACCGCACGCCCGACCGCACGCTCGACCCAGGGAGAGACCATGACCCCGTCCGCCAGGACGAAGCCCGCCGACGCGCCCGTGGCCAGCGAACACGTGGCCGACACCCACGACCTCATCCGGGTGACCGGCGCCCGCGAGAACAACCTCAAGGACGTCAGTGTCGAGCTGCCCAAACGGCGCCTCACGGTCTTCACCGGGGTGTCGGGCTCGGGCAAGAGCTCGCTGGTCTTCGCAACCATCGCGGCCGAGTCGCAGCGGATGATCAACGAAACCTACAGCGCGTTCGTCCAGGGGTTCATGCCCAACCTGGCCCGGCCCGAGGTCGACCACCTCGAGGGCCTCACGACGGCGATCATCGTCCACCAGGAGCGGATGGGCGCGAACCCGAGGTCGACCGTCGGCACGGCAACCGACGCCAACGCCATGTTGCGAATCCTGTTCTCCCGCTTGGGAAAGCCGTATGTCGGACCGCCGCCGGCCTACTCGTTCAACATTCCCACCCGCAAGGCGAGCGGCGTGATGAGCACCGAGAAGGCCGGCGGGCGCACCGAGAAGGCCGTCGTCCGAGACGCGGTCTACCTCGGCGGGATGTGCCCGCGGTGCGAGGGAATGGGTCACGTCAGCGACATCGACCTCACCGCGCTCTACGACGAGACCAAGTCGCTGCGCGAAGGCGCCCTGACGGTGCCCGGGTACTCGATGGACGGGTGGTACGGGCGCCTGTTCGAGGGTGTCGGGCTGCCGATGGACAAGCCGATCAAGTCCTTCACCAAGAAGCAGCTCGAGGCGATGCTGTATGCCGAGCCCACCAAGATCAAGGTCGAGGGCGTCAACCTCACCTTCGAGGGCATCATCCCCAAGATTCAGAAGTCGATGCTGTCCAAGGACCCGGAAGGCATGCAGCCGCACGTGCGCCGGTTCGTCGAGCGTGCCGTGACGTTCCAGACCTGTCCCGAGTGCAAGGGGACACGGCTGACCTCCGAGGTGCTGGCGTCGAAGATCAAGGGCAAGAACATCGCCGACCTGTGCGCCATGCAGATCACGGACCTCGCGCAGTGGGTGCGGGCGCTGAAGGAGCCGTCGGTGGCGCCGCTGCTCAAGGGGTTGCAGCACCTGCTCGACTCGTTCGAGGAGATCGGGCTGGGCTACCTGTCGCTCGACCGGCCGGCTGGGACGCTGAGTGGGGGAGAGGCGCAGCGCACCAAGATGATCCGGCACCTGGGGTCGTCACTCACCGATGTGACCTACGTCTTCGACGAGCCCACCATCGGGCTGCACCCGCACGACATCGAACGGATGAACAACCTGCTGGTCCAGCTGCGGGACAAGGGAAACACGGTCCTGGTGGTGGAGCACAAGCCCGAGACGATCGCCATCGCCGACCACATCGTCGACCTCGGCCCCGGGGCCGGCTCGCAGGGCGGCGAGATCGTGTTCGAAGGTGACGTCGCCGGGCTGCGCAGGAGCAAGGGCGTCACCGGTGCGCACCTCGACCACCGTGCATCGCTCAAGAAGTCGGTGCGTGAGTCGACCGGGGCGTTGGAGATCCGCAAGGCGTCGACCCACAACCTGCGCAACGTCGACGTTGACGTGCCACTCGGTGTCCTCACGGTGGTGACGGGCGTGGCCGGATCGGGCAAGAGCTCGCTGATCCACGGGTCGCTCGACGGCCGCGACGAAGTGGTCGTCATCGACCAGGGGGCGATCAAGGGCTCGCGGCGCAGCAACCCCGCCACCTACACGGGCTTGCTGGAGCCGATCCGCAAGGCGTTCGCCAAGGCCAACGACGTCAAGCCCGCTCTGTTCTCGTCCAACTCCGAGGGCGCGTGCCCGTCGTGCAACGGAGCCGGGGTGATCTTCACCGAGCTCGGGGTGATGGCGACCGTGGAGTCGCCGTGCGAGGAGTGCGGCGGCAAGCGGTTCAAGCCGGAGGTCCTTGGCTACGAGCTCGCGGGCAGAAACATCGCCGACGTGCTCGCGATGTCGGTCGCGGAGGCCGAGACCTTCTTCGAGGCAGGTGAGGCGAAGAACCCTGCGGCGCACAAGATCCTCGACCGGCTGGTCGACGTCGGGCTCGGCTACCTGACCCTCGGGCAGCCGCTCACGACCCTGTCCGGCGGTGAACGGCAGCGACTCAAGCTCGCGACGCAGATGGCCGACAAGGGTGACGTCTACGTGCTCGACGAGCCGACGACGGGGCTGCACCTCGCCGACGTCGAGCAGCTGCTCGGGCTCCTCGACCGGCTCGTCGAGTCGGGCAAGTCGGTCATCGTCATCGAGCACCACCAGGCGGTGATGGCGCACGCCGACTGGATCATCGACCTCGGCCCGGGCGCCGGTCACGACGGCGGCACGGTCGTCTTCGAGGGCACCCCGGCCGACCTCGTCAAGGACAAGGCGACGCTCACGGGTAAGCACCTCGCGGCATACGTCGGAGCCTGACCCGTCCCGTGCGCGGGCGCTGCGTGGCAGGATCCGGCAGGTGAGCAGCCCGATCGACCTCACCAGCCCGCCGGCCGCGACGCCGTGGCGCGATCCGGCGTCCTGGTGGCCACGACTGACCGAGGCAACGGCCGACCTCGACCCGCCGTTCGGCGTCCTGTCGGTCGACGCGCTGGCCTGGAACGCGCACGACATGGCGCGCCGGGCAAAGGGATTGCCGATCAGGGTGGCGAGCAAGTCGGTGCGCGTGCGGGGCGTGCTCGACGCGGTGCTCGCCGTGCCCGGGTATGCCGGTGTGCTGGCCTACACGCTGCCCGAGGCCTTGTGGCTGGCCGAAGGTGAGCGTGGTCACCGAGACGTGGTCGTCGCCTATCCCACCGTGGACCGCGGTGCGTTGCGCGAGCTGGCCAGCTCGGGCGAGCAGGCGTCGCGCGTGACGATCATGGTCGACGACGTGGCCCAACTCGACCTCGTGGATGCCGTTGTGGCCCCGCGAGATCGACCCGAGGTGCGCGTCTGCCTCGAGCTGGACGCGGCCTACCGGCACCCGGTCCTGGGGCACGTCGGTGTGCGCCGGTCACCGGTGCGGGAGGCCCACGAGCTGCAGCGGCTCGCTGCTGCCGTCACCGCCCGAAAGGGCTTTCGGCTCGTCGGCGTCATGGCTTACGAGGCGCAGATCGCCGGGCGGGGCAATGCCGGCGGTGGCATGGGTCGGGTGATGCGCGCGATCCAGCAGGCGTCGGCCAGCGAGCTCGCGGAGCGGCGAGGCGCCGCGGTGGCGGCCGTGCGCAGGGTTGCCGACCTCGAGTTCGTCAACGGCGGTGGCACCGGGTCGATCGAGTCGACCCACGCCGACCACTCCGTGACCGAGGTGGCGGCTGGGTCGGGCCTGTTCGGCCCACACCTGTTCGACGGCTACGAGCACTTCCAGCCGGCACCCGCCGCGTCCTTCGCCCTGAGCGTGGTCCGACGCCCCACCGGCCCCGATGGTGACATCGCGACGGCGCTGGGCGGGGGCTGGATCGCATCCGGTTCACCCGGCGGCAGTCGGATGCCGAAAGTCGCGTGGCCTCAAGGACTTTCGTACCTGGGAAGGGAAGGTGCCGGTGAGGTGCAGACACCTCTCCACGGCCCGGCCGCACGTAACCTTCGCGTGGGGGACCGAGTCTGGTTGCGGCACACCAAGGCCGGCGAGCTGAGTGAGCACGTCAACGAGCTGGTCCTCGTGTCGACAGCGGATGGTGGGGCCGCGGTCGTGGGTTCGGTGCCGACCTACCGTGGTGAGGGAAAGGCATTCCTGTGACCACCACCTGGCAGAACTGGGGTCGTAGTGTGACAGCGCATCCAGTGGAGGTGGCGACCCCCCGCGCGGCGGACGAGGTGGCCGGAGTCATTCGGTCCGCCCGCGAACGCGGGCTGCCGCTCAGGCCAGTTGGGGCAGGTCACTCCTTCACTGAGATCGCGGCGACTGACGGTGTCCTGCTTGATGTTTCGCACATCCGCGGCCTCCTCACCGTCGATGCGGCGACACGTCGGGTTCGGCTCGGGGCGGGCACCCGCCTGCATGAGCTGCCGGACCTGCTCGACCCCCACGGCCTTGCCCTGGAGAACATGGGTGACATCGACCGGCAGACGATCGCCGGAGCGATCTCCACCGGGACACACGGCACGGGCGCTGGCTTCCGTGGCCTGGCCGCCCAGGTCGTCGGGGCAACTCTGGTGACGGCCGCTGGCGAGGTGCTCGTCGTGGACGAGACCACCAATGCTGAGCTGCTGCCCGCCGTCGCGTTGGGCCTCGGCGCACTCGGCGTCCTCGTCGATGTGACCGTCCAGTGCGTGCCAGCCTTCCTCCTGCGCGCCCACGAGGGCTCAGCCGCACTCGAGGACGTGCTGTCGCACTTCGACGAGTACGCCGTGGCCGACCACTTCGAGTGCTACTGGTTCCCGGGCACCTCGCGGGTCCAGACCAAGACCAACACGCGCGTCCCCGTGGACGTGCCGCACCGGCGGCCGGGCCGGGTGGCGCGGACGATCGACCAGCGGGTCGTGCAGAACGGCCTGCTGCGGGCAGTGTGCGAGATCGGGGTGGCCGCACCGCAGCTCACCCCGCCGCTCAACCGGCTGGCCACCAGCGTGCTGGGGGAGAAGGTCTACACCGACCGCTCCCATGCCGTGTTCACCAGCCCGCGCCACGTCCGTTTCCGGGAGAGCGAGTATGCCGTGCCCCGCGAGGCGTTGCCCGAGGCCGTTCGCGCCTTGCGGACGCTCGTGGAGCGCAACGCCTGGCGGATCAGCTTCCCGGTCGAGATCCGTACGGCGGCGGCGGACGACCGGTGGCTGTCGACCGCGCACGGGCGGGACTCCGGCTACATCGCCGTGCACCGCTACTGGAAGGAGGACTATGTGCCGTACTTCCGGGAGTTCGACGCGCTGATGCGCGAGTTCGAGGGGCGCCCCCACTGGGGCAAGCTCCACTTCCAGGACGCGGAGTCGCTGGCCGGGGTCCACCCACGGTTCGGCGACTTCGCGGCGGTGCGCGACCGTCTGGATCCGGAGCGCGTCTTCACCAACGACTACCTGCGAACGGTGCTGGGGGAGTAGCAGATCTGGAACGGAAAACAGGAACTTGATATGCAAGCCACCACTTGCATATAGTGCCGCCATGGCCGATGTGTTCCACGCCCTCGATGACGAGACCAGGCGCCTGGTGCTCGACGAGCTCGCAGAGCGTGACGGCCAGACCCTCTTCGAGATCTGCAGCACCCTCGCGATGCGCCACGGGCTCACCATGAGCCGCCAGGCCATCTCGCAGCATCTTGCCGTGCTGGAGTCGGCCGGCCTGATGCCGACCGAACGCCGCGGACGCTCGAAGTTCCACTACTTCGACCCCGAGCCCCTCGGGGAGATCACGCGACGATGGGCACGCGCTAGGAAACGGCTTGTCGCAGAAGGGAATTCGCCATGAGGATCAACCTCACAAGCCTGTACGTCGACGACCAAAGGGCCGCTGCGGACTTTTACACCACGCGCCTCGGCTTCGAGATCAAGCACGACATCCCGCTCGGTGACGACTACTGGTTGACCGTCGTGTCGCCTGAGGCCCCGGAGGGTACTCAGCTCCTGCTCGAGCCCTCGGGTCATCCTGCCGTGAAGCCGTACCGCGACGCACTGGCCGCCGACGGCATACCTCTCGCCCAGTTCGCGGTCGACGACGTGGCGGCCGAGCACGCCCGCCTGACCGCGGCCGGGGTCACCTTCACCCAGCCGCCCACCGACATCGGCACAGCCGTCGTCGCGGTGTTCGACGACACGTGCGGCAACCTCATCCAGCTCATCGCCGAGAAGAGGTAGCTGCGCGGTTTCGCTCCGGCGTGCCCGCGGCATACGACCCTGCCATGATCACGGCCATGAATGCTGTGGTTGCGGAACGCACCTTTGTTCGATCCGACCTGGTGATTCTGGGCGGGGGAGCGGCGGCAGTCGTCCTCGCTGCCGTCACCCACTTCGCCGGCGCGGGCGCTGTCCTGCCGTTCGTCTGCTCGGCTGCCGCGGTGACGCTGTTGGCATCGCTCGTCGGGCGGTCGGTGGAGCAGCTGGGCGACAGGTTCGGACCGGGAGCCACCGGCGTCCTGCAGTCGGCCCTGGGCAACCTGCCGGAGCTGTTCATCGCGCTGTTCGCGCTGAAGGCGGGACTCGTCGCCGTCGTGCAGGCGGCGCTGATCGGTTCGATCCTGGCAAACCTGCTGCTGGTCCTCGGGCTGGCGTTCCTGGTCGGCGGGCTCAAGCACGGGACTCAGCAGCTGGACTCCGAACGCGCCCGCAGCATCATCGTCCTGATGGTGCTTTCCGTTGCGGCCATGGTGGTTCCGTCGCTGGCGTTCTACGTCCACACGCCCGCCGAACCGCACGAGTCAACCCTGTCGATCATCGTGTCCGTGGTGCTCCTGGTGCTGTTCGCGCTCACCCTTCCGGCATCGCTGCGCAAGCAGCAGGCAGGCAGTGCGGCCGGCGAGTCGGGGGAGGCAACCGAGTCCGAGGCCCCGCGGTGGCCGATGTGGCTCGCGGTGGGACTGCTCGCGGTTGCCGCCGTGGCCGCGGCGTTCGTCTCCGACTGGTTCGTGTCAGCCCTCGAGCCAGCCATGGAGGCGCTCAACATCTCGGAGGCGTTTGCCGGCCTGGTGGTGGTTGCCATCGCGGGCAACGCCATCGAGAACGTTGTCGGGGTGCAGCTGGCGGCCGCCGGTCGCTCGGAGTACGCCTTCTCCGTCGTCATCAACAGCCCGATGCAGATCGCCCTCGTCCTGGCGCCATTGCTCGTGATCCTGTCGCAGGTGTTCGGGTTCGCGACACTGACGCTGGTGTTCCCGCCGATGCTGGTGGTCGCCGTCGTCATCGCCGTGATCCTCACAGCGTTCATCACCTTCGACGGCGAGTCGACGTGGATCGAGGGCGCGGCACTGATCGCCGTCTACATCGTCATCGCCGCGTCCTTCTGGTGGGGCTGAGGCGGTCGAGCCGGTGCACCAAGGTGCTCGCTGCCCCTCAGTAGGAGGATCAGAACGCCGATAATCGACAGTGTTGTCCGGTACGCTCATGACTAGAACTTCCTTTCGACGGGGTTAGTCGGAGGGGGTTTCAGGCCCGGGTGACGTGTTGGTAGCACGCCCCGGGCCGACCTCGTTCTAGAAGCGGTCGACGTCCTCGCCGGCCAGGCCACGGTAGGTGTAGGTGATGTACGGCGCACCGCCGCGACCCACCGACGCCGAGGCCGAGACGTTGATGTCGATGGGGGACTTCTCCACCAACTGCCCGGCCTCGGCGCGGTGATCCTTGGGGACCTTGACCTTGACGACCTCGACGTCGTCCAGGACGTGCAGACGCATGCCCTCGTAGGCCACGTTCTCGTTGTTGTCGTTGGTGAAGTCGCCGGAGTAGTTCTCGATCTTGAGCAGGGTGCCGTTGAGTCGCATAGGTGAAGGTCTCCTCTTGAAAGGGTTACCCCGTTGGTAGCGGGGAGGGACGGGCACAGCGTCCCAGCGCCAGAGTGCGGGTGTCCAGCACCCGCGCGAAACTGCGTGTCGGGCCGGGTGAAGATCAGCCGTTCGGACGATGCCCAAGGAGGCCTCATGCACCGCCTGACCAACAACGACGCGGACCGACTCGCCGCCGACCTCGACCGCGCGGCCGCGCAGCTGCACCACTACGCCGCGCTGGAGCAGCGCTACGCCGACGGCCTGCGGCAACTCGGAGACTTCACCCGCGCCGAGTACCACGCCCGCAACAGCGAGACCGCCCGCCTCGAGGCGCGCCAGATGGAGGACTACGCCGAGCGCCTGCGCACACGCCAAGACCTCTGGCCCGAGAGCCGCCGACCACGCCAAGACCGCGCCCGCCCGACGGCCGCCTTCCCGGCACCGGCATCAGCGAAACGACGGACGCGACGTAGGGCGGCCTGAAACACTCCCGTGCATGCACCTGCCCGAGTTCACCGTCGCCCTGGTCCCCGTGGGCGTCATCATCGGCACCGCCTTGGCATGGCGACTGATCTCAGCAGCGCGCGCCCGCGCGACCACCGAAGACACCCCCGAAGAGGACCTCTGGAGCGAGACCGAGCACTGGCGCTCGGCCCATCGACAGCACGGCTGGCGCTAGAGCCGCTGAAAAGTTGTTCGCCATGTTCCCTAGGCGGCGCGGTGCGCCGCTGCTCGTGGCCGGGTTTCAGGCGCTGGGGAGGGCGGGGGAGGGCCGTGCGGAGCCAAGTTCGCATACCCCCCAGGGGTAACCTTCGGCTCGGAGTCGGTTCTCAGACCCGTTTGGCTGGGTCTTGCATCGGCATCGCAGCCGGTTTCCACTGTGCCGCAACGGTTTTGGTCACTGCGCAGACCCGCGTGGGCATGCCTGCGACCCGTCTCACCGAGACGGGTCGTGCACCGCTGGGTCAGGCCGCAGCGGGTGGGTCGGCTATGGCCAGCCAGACGGCTAGGAAGGCGTGGCCGTCGCTGTCGGAGCGCTCGAATGCCTCCAGCAGCTCGCCTTGGACCTGGTTGTCGCACACCGCGCGCCACGCGGTCTGGGGGACGTCGGCCACGATCTTGCCGTCGACCGTCTCGTCGGCGATCTCTTCGTCTGTGCGCTCGGCCCCGAGGCCGACGTACTCGCGCAGGCCGGGGGACCAGGCGATCTGGCGGCGGCCCTTGGAGCCTCGTTCCCACTCGTGCCAGGTGTCCAGGTCGTCGACCTCACCCTTGGCGACGACGTCGGCGAGGATCTGGAACGGGGTGCGGTTGCCGTGCCTGGCCTTCTTGTCGTGCATGCCGTGGGTGACCTCGTGCGAGCCGCGGTATGCCGCCTTGGTGAAGTAGTCGCCCAGGGCGGCGGCGACGTCGCCGCGCAGCCGTTTGGCGTCGACGCCGTGGCGCAGCGACGGCGCGCCCAGGCCACGGTCCACGCAGACGGCCTTCCACCTGGTGAACATCTGGCCGGCCAGCAGCTTCAGCGCCTTCTCGTCGACGCTGGCGTGGTGCAGCAGTAGGGCGTGGACGTGGACGTGCCAGCCGTTGCGGCCATAGGTGACCTCGAAGACGCGGATCACCATGATCCGGCGGGCGAGGATGATCCTGCCCTTGCTCTTGCCCCGGTTCTGGATGCGGGCCGTGGGTGCGCCGTGCTCGCGCTGCTCGGCCTTCCAGGCCGCGCCGCTGGTCACGCCCTTCCAGGCGTCGGCGACGGTGTCCCAGACGGTGCGCAGGCGGTTGTGCTTGCGGTGCCGCACGGTGAACGTGACCAGGGAAACGGCGTGGTTCTCGTCGGCGGTCCAGGCACGCAGGGCGTGCTGAATGTCGGCGTTGCGCTCGGCCGCGATCTTGTGCGAGCAGACCGGGCAGCACCACACCGACCCGCAGGACTGGAGGTTGCCGAACCCGGCTCGTCGGACGCCCTCACCGTCGGTGGACACGCGGACCTGGACGTCCTGGTCGGCGTCGTATCGGCGCACGCCGCAGCCCCGGCATCGGTCGATCGTGGACTCGCGCCAGAGCACGGCTCTGGCTTCGTAACGCTCTCGTCGCCTATTCTGGGCCGGAGGGCCACCAGGGAGCGACTGGTGGCCTTCCACTATGTCCCGGCCTTCATCGGGCCCTCAGAGCGGCCGAGCGGGCCGTGTGGTGTCGTCACGCCGCGCCTCCTGCCGTTTCCGCGAGGGGCACTACGGCGTCTGCGAGCGGAAGGCCGCGCCGCGGACCCGCAAGCGGGGCCCCCGCGGCTGCGGCCCGATCCGGTCGCAGCTCGACGGGGTGGCCCTCGGGGAACTTGCAGACGGGTGCGGAGCGTCGGCCCCCGCACGTCATGCACCGGCCCGTCATGACGTTGGACGCCGCCAGGCTCAGGGCCTTCTGGTAGGTGTCGTAGGCGTCGAAAGCGGGGGAGCCGGGGCCCCAATGCAGGTCGGTCTTGATCGACTTCAGCCGTTCGCGGGCACCGACAGTGAAGTCCTCGAACTGGTACGCGTCGTAGGCCTTCCAGGTGAACAGACGTCGTTGCCGCCAGCGGCGTTCGAGTTCGCCGTCGACGGCGCGGTGGCGGGTGGACAGAGCGCCACGGCAGGACACCACCAGGGCGGTGCACTCTCGGATGACGGTGTCGGCGCGCTTCCAGGACGGGGCGGACCAGCGCACGATGGAGTCGGTCTTGCGCATCTGCTGCAGGTGCAAGGCGACCTCGTCGGGCATGGCGTGCGAGGTCCTCGAGGAGGCCACACCGGAGACCTCGTCGAGCAGGACGTCGCCCCACTGCCACGCCAGCAGCTGGGGCCAGCCGATGAAGCCGACCCACAGCGGGTGCGCCTGGCGGTGACGGTCGGGGTCGTCCTTGTCGCAGGTCTCGGTGGCCCACAGCCTGCCGTCCGGGTCACCCTTGACCAGGTGGCACTGGTCGTCCTCGCACGGGCGGGGGTCCTCGTAGTCGAGCAGCCGAACGGTCGACAGGACGGGACGACCGGATTCGAGCGTGGGCAGGGTGTCCCAGACCATCGCGCACGTTTTGCCGCCGCCGTTGGCTCCCACATAGGCGGTGATGCCGTAGTCGGCGCGGGTCTTGCGTCCGGACGTCGAGCGCAGGGGGTGTCTCACAGCTTCGATCCTTGGGTGTCGTGGCGGCGGCGCAGGCGGTCGCGGGAGTGGCCGAACCACGCGGGTATGCCGCCGATGAGCAGGCCGATGAACGGGATGAATCTCATGCGGCTGAACCTCCGCCGCCGGTGAAGTGGCTGATCAGGATGCGCACGGCCTTGATGACCCCGCCGCCGATGTAGACGTGCATGATCAAGGCCGCCGCAGCGAACCCGATATCGAGGGGGATCCAGACACCCATGGTCGACGCGGACACGAACAGACCCCGCATGGCGTCGACGGCCCCGATCACCCAGCCGGGTGCGCGCACCGAGTCGGGGATGAGCGAGAACACCGCTCCCAGAAGGGAGTTCGCGAAGTCGAGGATTGCTTGGGTGATCATCAGACGCCGCCCTTGTCCTGCCGCATCAGGTCCAGGTCGTAGCCGAACGGGCGACCGACGATGCGCACCAACTTCCAGCCGGTGAACCACACGATCGAGGCGGTCAGGATCATCTTGGACGTCGCGGCAGCAGTGGCTTTGACACCCGAGCATGCCTCGAACGGGTAGATCGTCCCGGGCATCACTCCCTTGCGGCCCATGAACCCGGTGCTGACCGGTGGACCCTGGCAGCCGCCGCCACCTGAGCCGAGAGCGGCGAACCCGATTGCCCACCCGTTGAGCGCCCCCGACCAGGAACCGAGAGGGGACCCGTTGAACCGGTCCTTGTTGACGTCCCACCAGTCGATGAACGCCTCACCCTGCTTGGGCGGGATGAAGGCCCAGCGGAACGCGCACTTGGTCGGCTGGAGCACCCAGTTGGCAGGGTTGAACGCGCCGAACCCGCTGGGCCAGCAGGCGTTTCGGTCATCGGTCGACGTGTTCGGGTCGCTGACGGGGTCACCAGCAGGGACCGGGCCGCCAGTGCCGGTGCCGGTGCCCGTGCCCGTGCCAGGATCAGAGCCGGGGTTTCCTCCGGTCTTGGGGTCATACCTGGTATCGGGGTCGCCGTCGGTGTCGTCCCGGGTGTTGGTGGCACCACCGGTCCGGTATGCGCCTTCGAGCCAGTAGCAGCGCGCGGTGGGCAGCACGTAGGGCCCATACAGGCAGCGAACACTCCTGGGGTCGGTCTGGGCACGGCGGGCCCAATCGTCACACCTTGACGCGCCGTAGACGCACTTCTGACCATCGAGCTCGACGTCCCACTGACAGGTCAGCACACCGCCCTGCGGGCATTCTGGGTACGCCGGATCGGTCTTGTCTGGGGTCACGTCCCAGACGCGTTGCGGCGTCGAGCCGGGGGTCGCTTTCAGGTCGACCGTGACACCTTTCGAGGTCGCACCAACATCGACCCCGGTGCACGAGGGCACCTTGATGCCCTTCCAGGGCGAGTCCGGGCCGGTGGTCACGGTCAGGATTTCCGTGCTCCCGTCGGGCTTGGCGCAGGTGTTCGTCACCGTGTAGGAGCCCTGGTCGGTGGGCATACCTTCGCCCGCCCACGAGACGTGATTCGCCGGAGACTGTGCTCCTGACTTGGGCGTGGTGCGAGCACCCACGGGGACCGAGCCGGCGCCGCACTCCTGGCTCACAACGTTCTGCCCGCCACCGGGGATGTAGTCGAACACGGAGCGGGTGACCTCGATGAACGTCGCGATCGTCTTGCACGTCACGACCAGGTCAACGCCGAAGTTCCTGCCGCCGCTGGTGTTGCAGACGTCCAGCGCAGCGACCTGGACGAGGTTGCCGGTCACCACGATCGGGTTGAGCGCCACGCAGGGGTCAACACCTGTAGCCCCGGCGACAGCCGGGGTGCTGTTGTTGCCAGGGGCGGTCGACTCATCGGCCGTGCGGTCCAGGTACGTGTCGACAGTCGAGCCGAGCATCTGCGCACCGTTCGCGACGTCGACCGCGATCCCCACCCAGCGCCCAACGGGGGACTTGGTCACAGCCCTCAGCGGGGTGCTTTTCAGCACTCCAGGCAGGGCCTTCACGGCGATCGGCGGCGGCTTGGGCGGGGCCTGCAACGCCAGAGCAGGAGTCGAGGACACGATCACGCCGACGCTCGTGAGGCCGACGACCAGGACGGCAGCTGCACCACTGCCGAGACGGCGAAACACGCGGCATACCTCCCTGTGCGACGGCGTGTGTGACGATGGGGGAGGCCCCCGATCTGCCCACCTGAACTAGGCAGATCGGGGGCCTTACTGACCTCGCGACGCGGCGGTCAGTTGACGAAGCGCTTGAGCAGGCTCCAGCCCTTGGTGAGCGCGAAGATGCCAGCGCCCACACCCAGACCGATTCCGGCGACGCCACCGAGGTCGGCCGAGAAGTCGGTCGTCGCCGAGGTGATGAGTGCAACGGGGTCCATGTCCTTGATTCACCTCCCCCCGGTCTAGGTCCGACGCGACCGCGTCAACGCGGCCACGAGTCCAAGAGCGACGCCACCGGTCAGGTACGACAGCAGCAGCTCGACGGGGGTCACACCAGGCTCCGGAACAGTTGCCAGGCGCGAATCACGAACAGCGGGCCCAGGAGCAGCATCACGATCGAGGCGGTCATCTACCCCACCCGCTGACCAGGGCTGCGGCCGACAGACACACGAGCAGCGACAGCGCCAACACCAAGAACGCGACCAGCGGCTCGGAGAACTCGACCGAGCACGGATTCTGGGGCGTACCGCACGACGAGGGCGCAGGCTGCTCCGTAGACGGCGACGTTGGCGACGAGGGCTCCGGCGAGGCCGAAGTCGTTGACGGCGAGGGCGATTCCGAAGGCGAGGGCTCCGAGGTAGGCGACTCGGTGACGGTCGACGTGGGCTCCGACGTGGGCTCGGACGTCGTCGCCACCACCGGGACGAACTGTGACGGGCTCGCCCACGTGGTCGACGGCAGGAACATCACGCAGAACCCGGCACTCAGGACAACCGCCAGAGCCCTCAGCATCCGTGCCGCACAGCGGGTAGTCGACGCAGCCCACATCAGATCACCCCAAGGCGGTGCAGCGCCGTGATCGTGCCCGTGACGGCGAAGATCGTCGCCAGCACCAGCCGGTAGCCGCGCAGTGCGTCCCACATCACGGGGCCAGCGCGATCTGGAGCTGCTCGACCGGGTGCAGCGCCTCGACGTGATAGTCCGTCGCGCCTCGACCCGTCAGCAGGGTCGCGATCGGCGCTGCGAAGGCATCGAGGCAGGCGGTGCACAACTCGACGGTCTGCGAGCCGTGGCCCTTGTCCATCCGTGCCCGAAGGCGGTAGTCCGGTCGGCGGTTACAGCCGTCAACCTCGCACCTGCGACGGGCCGAAACAGCCCCGAATTCGGTTGTGATGCAAGGGATTCCGGAGACGTTCTCACGCCGATAATCGACATTATGTCATTCCATCGAAGGAACGGCTCCCCTCATCCACCACTGCCGTGCCTCCCCTCATTGGTCCCTTCATTGCCCGTGGCCGCGGCTGACCGGACGGCGCGGGCGAGATCGAGACGCGTCTCCGGGTGGGCCATCCGCACCGACGCCAGATCGTCGGCGAGGAACCAGCGAAGTTCGTCGTGTTCCTCAGGTGCTGCATTCGACGGTTCTCCGTCCCAGCTCGTCACCAGGAACGTCGTCATGGCCAGACCGACGTCGTCGACCCGCACCGGGATCGCCACGGGATCCTGGATCAGGACGCCCAGCTCCTCGGTGCACTCGCGCGCCACCGCCTCCTCCGGCGACTCCCCCGACTCGACGTGACCGCCCATAGGCTCCAGCAGTCCGGGTATGCCGTGCGCGCAGGACTGCGGTGCGCCAGCAGGACGCGGCCACCACGCACCAGCGCCGCGACCGCGATCGATACCGGAGCAGCCATGACTGCACCCTAGGTGCCACCTAGGACGCTTGGGGCCGCCACGCGGCATACCCGAAAGTCGTTGGAGCGCCTCTCAGTCGCGCGTTAACGTGGCGCCAGTGAGACCCCTGACCCAAGCCGAGATCCGCGCCTCCTTCGTCAACGCCTCCAAAGGCGACGCCAAACGCGCGGAGATGCCGGATCTTGCTGCAGTGCAATGGGATTCGCTCGACTACTTCGGCTGGATCGACGCCAAGCGCGACCAGCTCGCCTACACGTCCTTCGTCGTCGCAGGCCCGCAGGGCGAGGAGGTCCGCACGATGCTGCTGCGCCGTGCGCCCGCGCCCCGGGAGCGGCGCAAGCTGATGTGTTCGTGGTGCCAGGACATCACCGCCACTGACAACGTCACCCTCTGGGTCGCGCCTCGGGCCGGCGCCAGTGGGCGTCAGGGCAACACGGTCGGCACGTCGATCTGCACGGATTTCTCGTGCTCCAAGAACTCACGCAGGGTCCCCACCTCGATGGAGCTCCAGGACCAGGCAGACCGCGACTGGTGGCAACAGCAGCGCGTCGACGGCCTGCGCCAGCGGTCCCGAGCCTTCCTCGACCTCGTGACGCAAACGCTCTAGGCCGCAGGCGCCGCACACTGCTTCCAGAGCCCCTAGTCGGGGCCGGCGTCCGCGCTCAGTGCTGCCGGTCGCCCTCGGCGCGACGCTCGTCCTGCGAGCCCAGGTCGTCCGCCGAGCCCGTGGCGTCTTCTGCGTCGTCACGCCATTCCTGACGTCGCTCCTGGTCCTCGGTGCGGTCCTCACGAAGCTCGTCGTTGCTCTTGTGGTGGCCCATCCGCGCTTCTCCTTCGGCTCTTGCCTGTCTTCATGGACACTACCCGCGCAGGTCCCAGCGCGCGCGGTGCTGCTGCGTGCCAGACTCGGCGCGGTGGCGGCATACCGGTTCTCCAACCTCACCAGCGCCATCGCCGACCGCCGCTCACCACTGCGCCGGTACCTCGACGAGCACTTCCCCCACGTCCGCGCCGTGCAACGTGCCTACCGCGAGCCGCCCCGCCAGCTGCTCGTGCGCGGCGGGCCGTCCGACCCGGCCGCCATTGGCGCGGCATACGACCTCGGTGTCAGGTTCGTCATCGACCCGGCGCACTCCCCCAGCATCGCCCTCTACGGGTTCGTGACCGAACCCCGCCTGCTCGCCGTCGTCGACGCGGTCGTGTCGCGCGCCCAGTCCGCGGCCGCGCACCAGGACGACCCCGAGGCCCGTGACGACCTGGCCCGCGCCTGCTGGGCGCTGGCCTGGTGCACCGACGTCTACCGCAGCGGCGGCATCCGACCCGAGTCACCGCTGGCACCGCTGCTCGCCACCGGCTCATTCACTCCCCACGCCCTCCTCGGCCTCGCCGGACCCGACGCCCGGCGCCAGCTCGAGGAGCTGGCCGCCCTCAGCCGCCAGCACCTGCTCCCCCACCTGCGGCGTCCGGTGGCACTGGGTCCCACCTTCGAGGCATCGGCGCTGTGTGCCGCGGACGCCGACCTCATCGCCGGCCAGCTGCTGGTCGACCTCAAGACTCGCCTCGGCCCCAAGGACAAGGAAACCGGCCGACGCAGCGACCGGCTCCGCACAGCCGACCTCTACCAGCTCCTCGCCTACGTGCTGTTCGACCGCGACGACAGGTTCTCGATCGACTCCGTCGGCATCTACTCGGCCCGGTATGCCGCGCTCACCACCTGGCCGCTCCAGCAGCTCCTGGACGACCTCGCCGGCCGGACCGTGGACCTGCCGCGGGCGCGCCAGCAGGTCTGGGAGCTGCTCGGCGGATCTCGCTAGTCGGTCGCCGTCAGAGCGAGGCGAGGGTGCTCACGACGATGGCGAGGATCACCGTGTTGAAGACGAAGGCGAGGGCGCCCTGGCCGCTGACCGCCTTGCGCATTCGCGTCGTCGTCACGTCGATGTCGGTCGTGCCGAACGTCGTCATCGCCATGAGCGAGAAGTAGAAGTAGTCCCACCACACTGGCTTGCCGCCGCCGGGCAGGTCGAGGCCCTTGCCTTCGTGGTCGGACTGCACGCGCGCGTAGTAGACGGCGTAGCCGATCACCACTGTCACCCAGCTCACGGCGACCGTCGTGATGGCCAGGGTCGCAAGCAGGCCTCGGCTCGCTCCCTGGGCGACCGCGTCGATCCGCGGAAGAATCGCTGCTCCGGCAAAGGCGACGATCGACAAGGCAAGAGCCGAATCGGGCCCGTCGCCGCCACCGAGGAACCACCGCAGGAACGGGCCCGGCTTGCGGGGCCGGTGGACCAGGCTCGCCAGGTCCGCGGCGCTCACCCGGTGGAACGCCAGCCAGGTCAGGACGTCGTACGCCACGCCGTAGATGATCCACGCAGCCATGACCACGCTGATCTGGGACGCGGAGAAGTCGCCGTCCCGCGTCGCGATGATCAGCACGGTCACGAGGACCGGCACCACGGCAATCACGAGGGCGGCCCCGGCGCGCTTGAAGTCGTCGTGGATCCAGCGTCGGCGGGCCGGCTTGGTGGCGGGGTGCGGCGTCGTCACCGGGCACATGCTAGGCGAGGACGCGCGCACCGACGACATAGCCTTGGCGCGTGCTATGCGACTACTTCGACGCGGGCGTGTGCCGTTCGTGCACCCTCATGGGCGTCGAGTATGCCGCGCAGCTGGCTGACAAGGACGCCTCGGTCCGGGCCCGGCTGGCTGAGGTCGTGCCTGCCGCTGCGTGGACGGATCCCTTTGCCAGCAACGAAACCGCCTTTCGCAACAAGGCAAAGCTCGTGGTGGGCGGCCGCCGCGGCGCCCCGGTTCTCGGCATCCTCGACGACAGCACGCGCGTGGTCGACCTGACGCAGTGTGGCCTCTACGAGCCGGGCCTGCGCGACACCGTCACCCGACTGCCCGGGCTCGTCGCCGAGCTCGGCCTGACGCCCTACGACGTCGCCACCCGCAACGGCGAGCTCAAGCACCTGTTGGTCACCCACTCCCCCGATGGCGAGCTGATGCTGCGCTTCGTCCTGCGCTCCGAGGGACAGCTGGGACGCCTGCGAGAACGGGTGCCCACGATCTCCGACGTCCTGCCGACAACCCGGGTGGTCACCGCCAACATCCTCCCCGAGCACAAGGCGGTGCTGGAGGGTGATGTCGAGTTCGTGCTGTCCGAGCAGGACAGTCTTCCCATGCAGGTCAACGGAATTCGGCTCCACCTGCGGCCGCGCAGCTTCTTCCAGACCAACACCGCAGTGGCGTCCGGCCTCTACCGACAGGCTCAGGACTGGCTCTCCGAGCACGAGTCACGCACGCTGTGGGACCTCTACTGCGGCGTCGGTGGTTTCGCACTGCACGCCATGACGGCACATACTCCCCCGCGAGAGGTCGTCGGCATCGAGGTCTCCGCCGAGGCGGTTGCCTCTGCGCGCAGGTCTGCCCAGGAGTTGGCCGATCGAACCCCGTTGCCACGCAACGGATTCCACGCTGGTGACGCCACGGCATACGCGCTCGACAACGCCGCTCCGGACACTGTCGTCGTCAACCCACCACGACGCGGCATCGGCCCTGCCCTCGCTCACTGGCTGGAGTCAGAGCGCACGGTCGAGCGCGTGCTCTACTCCTCGTGCAACGCCGACTCGCTCGCACGCGATCTCGGCGAGATGCCTTCGCTGCGCCCCACACGGGCGCGCCTGTTCGACATGTTCCCGCAGACGCGGCACCACGAGGTGCTCGTGTTGTTGGAGCGCCGTCCGGCGAGCTGAGCGGAGGGTCAGCTCGCCTGGCTGGCGATCATGACGGCCCGCTCCTCGGGCGTCGTGCCGCCCCACACGCCGTAGGGCTCACGCACCTCCAGCGCGTGGTCGAGGCACCGACGCAGCACCGGGCACGTCGCGCAGACGGCCTTGGCAGCGGCGTCGCGAGCGTGCCGCTTGCGACCTCGCTCGGCCTCGCCGTGGAAGAACTTCTCGGGTCCGGCGCTGCGGCACGCACCGTCGACCTGCCACTCGTAGTTGTCCAGCAGCGGCTGTGGAAGTCGCTTGATGTTGCCCACGTCCATGAGTCGCCTCCATTGTTTCCCGACGCCCGCAGGCGGGTCCCTCGGCTCTGGTCCAACCGGTTCAACCGGGCAGGACCCAACTTATGCAAAAGTGCTTCACGCGACAACACCCTGAGCAAGTTTTACGGTGGTGTGAGGTCTGGGGTCCCCGACCGAAGGAGGTGGGGCATCATGGCGGACGTGCCGAACGACGCGTCGACGACCGACCACGAGGTGGACTGGCCGGTCGGGCGGGTCGCGGAACGCCTGGGCGTCCCGGCTGCCACCTTGCGCACGTGGGACCGGCGCTACGGCATCGGGCCCTCGCTACGCACCGGCGGCGGCCACCGGCGCTACACCGAGGAGGACGTGCGCCGCGTGCGGGTCATGGCGCGGTTCATCGCCCGCGGAGTTCCTGCTCTCACGGCCGCCCGCGTGGCCGCGGCCATGGACTCCGAGCGCCTGCGGATCGAGGTGCCGGCCACGACCCGGCAGCCCACGGACGAGCACGATCACGAGCGCACCGACGCTGCGCCTGACCTGGACGCGGCTCAGGACGGCCCCATCGCCGAGATCAGCAGCGCCGCCATCGCTCTGCACGCCCAGACCTTGACCTCGCTCTACCGCAAGACCCTGCGCGAACGGGACCTCGTGAGCGCCTGGACCGATGTCTTCTCCCCCGCCCTGCGGCACATCGGCGAGCAGTGGGGCGAGGGACAGCTGGGTGTGGAGTCGGAGCACCTTGCCAGCGAGCTCCTCGTCGCCGAGCTGCGCGCCATCATCCACGCCGCCCGTCCGCCGCACCCTCGCCGCAGCGTGCTGCTGGCCGGCGCCGACGACGAACAGCACTACCTGCCCCTCCTGGCCCTCCAGGCCGAGCTGGCCCGCCAAGGGCTCAGCGCGGCATACCTCGGACCACGCCTGCCGACCCACGCCCTCGGTGACCTCATCGCGCGGCGCCGGCCCGACGCCGTCTTCCTGTGGGCGTCGATGGAGCGCCCCGACAGCGAGCCGCTGTGGCACACCCTCGCCACGGCCACGGGACCGCTCGACGTGGTGCTCGGCGGACCCGGTTGGCCCGCCAACCTGCCCCGCGTCGCCGAGGGCGTCCACCTGTCGCGAGTGAGCGACCTCGCCGCCGCGGCTCGAGCCCTCCAGCACCTCCCGGAGGCATCAGGCTGACCCGGGTCGTAGCGTGGGTGCCATGAGCGCTGACACGACCTTCACGCACCTGCTCAACGACGGCACCACCACCCCCGCCATCGGCTTTGGGACCTACCCGCTGCGCGGCGACGACGGCACCGACGCGCTCACCTCGGCGCTCGAGATCGGATACCGCTACCTCGACTCCGCCGTGAACTACGAGAACGAGTCCGAGGTCGGAGACGCATTGCGCCGCAGCGAGATCCCGCGCGCGGACGTTCGCCTGGCGACCAAGATCCCGGGTCGCTCACACGCCCGCGACAAGGCGCTGCAGTCGCTGACCGAGTCGGCCGAGCGGTTCGGTGTCGAGGCCATCGACGTCGCGCTCATCCACTGGCCCAACCCGAGCGTCGACCTCTACGTCGAGGCGTGGGAGGCACTGGTGCAGGCGCAGCGTGACGGGGTCGTCACGACGATCGGCGTGAGCAACTTCAGCGCCGCCCACCTGCAACGCATCATCGACGCGACCGGTGTCACGCCGGCGATCAACCAGATCGAGCTGCACCCCTACTTCCCCCAGGTGGAGCTGCGCGCGACGAACGAGAAGCTCGGCATCCTCACCCAGGCCTGGAGCCCACTCGGCAAGAACCCCACCCCGTTCGAGGAGGCGCCGGTCGTGGCCGCAGCCAAGGCGCACGACGTCACGCCCGCGCAGGTCGTCCTGCGGTGGCACCTGCAGATCGGGTCGATGCCCCTGCCCAAGTCGGCGTCACCGCAGCGGCAGCGCGAGAACCTCGACGTGTTCGGGTTCGAGCTGACCGAGGACGAGGTGGCCGCGATCACCGCGCTGGGTCGCGCCGACGGTCGGCGCTTCGGCGGCGACCCGGACACCCACGAGGAGATGTAGGGCGCAGGCTCACTCGAAGGGCGTCGGGTCGCCCGCACCGACCCGTACCACCTCGGGCGCACCGTCGGAGAAGTCGACGACGGTCGTGGGCTCGGTGCCGCACTCCCCCACGTCGATCACGGCGTCGACCTGGTGGTCGAGGTCGTCCTTGACCAGCCAGCCCTCGGTCATGGGGTCGGCCTCACCGGGCAGGATCAGGGTGCTCGACAGCAACGGCTCACCCAGCTCGTCGAGCAGGGCCTGCACGACCCGAAAGTCCGGGATGCGCACGCCCACCGTCTTCTTCTTGGGGTGCAACAGCCGCCGCGGCACCTCCTTGGTGGCGGGGAGGATGAACGTGTACGGGCCGGGTGTCGCCGCCTTGATCGCCCGGAACACCGAGTTGTCGATGTGCACGAGCTGGCCGAGCTGGGCGAAGTCGCGGCACACGAGGGTGAAGTGGTGCCGGTCGTCGAGGTGGCGGATCCGCACGATGCGGTCCTTGCCGTCCTGGTTGCCCAGAGCGCACCCGAGCGCGTAGCCCGAGTCGGTCGGGTAGGCCAGCAGGCCGCCGTCGCGCACCAGCGTGACCGCCTGACCGACGAGGCGCGGCTGGGGGTCGACAGGGTGGATGTCGAGATAGCGGGCCATGCCGTCAAGGGTATGCCGCGTGGTCACTAGGGTGGTCGCGTGCGCGCCCTCGTGAAGACCCAGGCCGGTCCCGGACTCTCGCTCGTGGACGTGCCGGAGCCCACCCCGGGTCCGGCCGACGTCAAGATCCGGGTGTTGCGGGCCGGCCTGTGCGGCACCGACCTGCACCTGGAGCAGTGGGACGACTGGGCAGCGTCGACGGTCACGCCGCCGATGACCATCGGCCACGAGTTCTACGGCGAGGTCGTCGAGGTGGGCGAGGACGTCGACTCGGTGCGCGTGGGCCAGCGGGTCTCCGGCGAGGGCCACATCGTGTGCGGCACCTGCCGCAACTGTCGCGCCGGGCGACGCCACATGTGCATCAACACGATTGGTGTCGGCGTCAACCGGGACGGCGCCTTCGCCGACTACGTGGTGATCCCCGCCTCCAACGCGTGGATCCAGCCGGACGACCTCGACGCCGACCTCGCGGCCGTCTTCGACCCGTTCGGCAACGCAACCCACACGGCGTTGCAGTGGCCGATGGCCGGGGAGGACGTCGTCATCACCGGAGCGGGCCCCATCGGTGTGATGGCGGCTGCCATCGCGCGCCACGTCGGCGCCCGGCACGTCGTCGTCACCGATGTGAGCGACTACCGTCTCGACCTCGCCAAGAACGCGGGCGCCGACCTCACCGTCAACGCGACGACGAGCAACCTGCGCGAGGCCATGTCGTCGCTTCGCATGAAGGAGGGTTTCGACATCGGGCTCGAGATGTCGGGTGTGCCGAGCGCGGTGGAGGACATGCTCGCCAACATGAACCACGGCGGTCGGGTCGCCATGCTCGGTCTGCCCAGGGATCCCTTCCCTGTCGACTGGGGCAAGGTCATCACCCACATGATCACCATCAAGGGCATCTACGGCCGCGAGATGTACGACACCTGGTACGCCATGAGCTCGATGCTGGGCAACAGCGAGCTGCTGCGGGAACGGATCGCCTCGGTGATCACCCATCGCTTCCCTGCCGAGCAGTGGCAGGACGCGTTCGCCGCCGCCCGGTCCGGGCAGTGCGGCAAGGTCATCATGGACTGGAGCTGAAGGAGCGACATGTACGGCACCGTCAAGGACGAGCTGGCCACCACTTTGCAGGAGATCGAGGACGCGGGGCTCTACAAGCGGGAACGCGAGCTGACCTCACCCCAGTCGGCGCACATCACGACCAGCAAGGCCGAGGCGCTCAACTTCTGTGCCAACAACTACCTCGGCCTCGCCGACAACCCCGACGTCGAGGCTGCTGCCGCGGACGCGTTGCGGGAATGGGGCTTCGGCATGGCCAGCGTGCGCTTCATCTGCGGCACCCAGGAGCTGCACAAGCAGCTCGAGCGGGCCATCTCGCAGTTCCTCCAGACTGACGACACGATCCTCTACTCGTCGTGCTTCGACGCCAACGGTGGTGTCTTCGAGGTGCTCTTCGGGGCGGAGGACGCGATCATCTCCGACGAGCTCAACCATGCCTCGCTCATCGACGGCATCCGGCTGTCCAAGGCCCAGCGTTACCGCTACAAGAACGCCGACATGGCCGACCTGCGCGCCCAGCTCGAGGCCGCCAGGACCGCCGGTGCGCGGCGCATCGTCGTCGTCACGGACGGCGTGTTCTCCATGGACGGCTACCTCGCTCCCCTCGACGAGATCTGTGACCTGGCCGAGGAGTTCGGCGCCATGGTCATGGTCGACGACTCGCACGCCGTGGGGTTCGTCGGCGACGGCGGGCGCGGGACCCCGGAGCGGTTCGGCGTGATGGACCGGGTCGACATCCTCACGGGGACTTTGGGCAAGGCACTGGGCGGCGCATCCGGTGGTTACGTCGCCGCCCACCAGGAGATCGTCGACCTGCTGCGGCAGCGGTCGCGCCCCTACCTGTTCTCCAACGCGGTCGCGCCCACGGTCGCCGCGGGCTCGCTGAAGGCGTTGGAGATCGCGGCGGACTCGACGCAGGCCCGGGAACGGCTGCGGGCCAACACCACGCTCTTCCGTGAGCTGATGACCGAGGCCGGGTTCGACCTGTTGCCCGGCGAGCACCCGATCACCCCGGTGATGTTCCCGGGTGAGGATGGTGCTCGACAGGCAGCGCAGATCGCCGACGTCATGCTCGACGAGGGCGTCTACGTCATCGCCTTCTCGTATCCCGTTGTGCCGCAAGGGAAGGCGCGTATCCGCGTGCAGCTCTCGGCGGGCCACTCCGAGGATGACGTTCGCGCGTGTGTGGCGGCCTTCGTCGCCGCACGCGACAAGGTCGCCTAGGCCTGGCGCTCCTCGACCGGGGTGCCCTTGACGACAGTGCGTGTGACGGTGCACAGCCGGTCGTGCGACATCGCGATCGCCTTGGGCAGCATCTCGCGCGCCTTGTCGCCGGCCTCGCCCTCGTCGAAGCGCACCGTGAAGGTCACGGCAAGGTCGCTCATCTCGTTGCGCCCCTCGGCGTCCTTGGTCTTGACGCCCTCGGTCACGACGTCGAACGTCGTCGGCTCGGCGCGCTTGCTCACGATGAAGTCGACATCGACGGCGCTGCACCCGGCGATCGCCGTGAGCAGCAGCTCGACCGGCGTGAAGTCCGCGCCGTCGCCGCCACCGCCGAACCGAAGCGTGCCACCGCGGGCGTTCGTCGCCTCGTAGAGCCCCTTCTCGACCCGGGTGAAGCTCACCGAGCGGTGCCCGGTGCCCGTACCGCCAGTCTCTTCCGTCATCACTTGCTCCACTTCTCCGCCATCGCACGGACAACGGTCATGTTGCGTGCCGTACCGGTCACGCCCAGCATCTTCTCCAGCCGCGCCCCCGTCAGCCTGGCCCGGTGGAACGGCACGGCGAAGTCCATGAGCACATCCTTCCCGATGACGAACGCGCGTTCACCGGCGACGTCCCACGCCTCGACCGCTGTCCTGGCAGCGGCCGTGGGCGCCTTGTCGCAGAAGAGGACATAGCGCGTGGTCGCGCTCGCGTCGGCCTCTGGTATGCCGTCCACCGCCTCGACGAGGGACGGCAGCTCCTGCGGTCGCCGGACGACTGCGACGATCTCGAAGCCCGCGTGCTCGCTGATCACGCGACCCACCTCCGCCTCGATCTTGGGGATGCTGCGCATCGCGGTGTCGACGAGGAAGTTTCCGGTCTGGATGTGGGACTCGACCTCGCCAAACCCCGCTTCTTCCAATGCTTTTCGGGCCTCAGCGATCTTGAGCTGGCGCTTTGCCACGTTGACCGCGCGCAGGAGTGCGATGAACTCAGGCATTGCTCAGCTCCGACCGAACCAGTCCACGCAGGGCACGTCCGATGCGTTCCATGCCGTCGAGTGCCGCGGCGCGTCCCGCGGGGTGGCTCGCGTCGTCCCACCGGGTCAGCACGGCATACGCCATGGTCCTTGTCCCACCGGCCACGACGCCCACGTCACCACGAACGTCGCAGATCGTGCCGGTCTTGTTCCAGAGCTGCACACCCAGGTCCGGCTCGTCGTGGCACAGGGGGTCGAGGTCGAAGGCACCGCCGACCATGGAGAGGTCTGCGTTCAGTGCCAGCCAGCCCAACACTCTCTCGGACACCGCCGCGCTCACGACGTCGCGCCGGTGCAGTCGAGCCAGCAGCGCGGCATACCCCGACGCGGTGCCACTCGAGAGGCCGAACGGGCTTTCCACGGCGGGGCGTGGTTTGGCGTGGAGGCCGACGTAGCGGTGCAGCGAGATGTCTTTGATGCCAAGGGTTCTTGCGCGGTTGCGGACGACCTCGGGGCCGCCGACGCGGCGCAGCAGGACATTGGTGGCGAGGTTGTCGCTGAACGCGCCGACGAGGGTGGCGCAGTCGACAGCGGGCAGGGCGCGCGCAGTCAGGTGCCACCACAGTCCGGAGTCGTCGACCCAGTCGTCGTCGCCGTGGGCCAGCAGCTCAGCCTCCGCGAGTGTGCCGTCGTCGAACTGTGCGGCGACCTCGACGAGGAGCAGCAGCTTGCCCAGGCTGGCCGACGCCTGCTCGGTGTCGGCGTCGTGGCACACGAGGTGCTCGTCGGTGGTTGCGTCGACCACGCACACGCGCCACTGCACCAAGGGGTCGGCGGCGACCGCGGCAGCCACTGCCTGCTCGAGCTGCGCGCTCACAGCTCCAGCTCTCCCGCGCCGAGGTCACGCACGAGACCGCCCACCCGGACCGTGCCGTCGGCGCCGACGGTCAGCTCGAGGGTTGACGGCCGGTGCATCGACTCCCCCTGGCTGATCCGCCACTGACCCGACTCGCCTGCCGCGTGCAGGGCGACGCCGAGGTTCGAGCAGGCCGAACCGGTGGCGGCGTCCTCCCAGACCCCCGACCCGTCGGTGATCAGCGCACGTGCCTCAATGGCGCCGTCACCCGACGGCGCCCACAGGTAGACGAGGACCTCTCTCCCGCTGCGACCCATCGCGGCATACGACGGCATCGCACTCGGTGCGACGCGCGCGCGTCGCACCGTCTCCGCTGAGGCGGCGCGCGCGATGACCTGGGAGGTACCGACGGAGACCTGCTGGACCGGGCCGGGCAGGTCGCCGGGCTCGAGGCCGAGGCCGGGGACCAGCTCGGCGGGGTCGAGGTCGGCCTCCACCACGCCCGGCCTCGCAGTGAGAGTCCACGAGTCACGTTCTGCCGCAACGGGAACCACGCCTGCGGGCATCGACAGAGAGAGCTCGTCACCGCCCAGGCCCAGGCTCCTGACGACATGCGCGGTCCCCAAGGTCGGGTGGCCGGCGAACGGCATCTCGAAGGTTGCGGTGAAGATGCGCACCCCGGCATCGGCGCCGCCGTCGGGCCGGACGATGAAGGTCGTCTCGGACAGGTTGAACTGACGAGCCAGCGCCTGCATCTGGTCGTCGTCGAGCCCGGAACCGTCCTCGAAGACGCACAACGCATTGCCCGAGAACGGGTCGCCGGGGCGGGCGAAGACGTTCAGCAGCCGGTACCTCAGTCGCATGCGCCCACTGTGTCAGACAGACTGTGGCTCGTGACTGCGACCCGCAACGCCCCAACCGGCCGTCTCGTGCTGCTGCGACACGGCGAGACCGAGTGGTCCAAGTCCGGTCAGCACACCGGCGTCACCGACCTGCCCCTGACCGAGAACGGCGAGCGAGTCGCACGGAACCTCGCCCCGCTGCTGGAGGACTACGACTTCCGGCTGGTGCTTTCGTCGCCGTTGCAGCGCGCGAGGAGGACGGCCGAGCTGGCCGGGCTGGTCCCTGAGATCACCGAGGACCTGCGCGAGTGGGACTACGGCGGCTACGAGGGGCTGACGACGCCGCAGATCCGTGAACAGCTCGGCGATGAGACCTGGACCGTCTTCAAGGACGGGGTGGTGCCGGGTGAGACTCCGGGTGAGACCGTCGAAGAGGTGGCCGCGCGCGCCTCCCGGGTGCTGGCCCGCGTCCGGCCGCTCTTGGCCCAGGGCGACGTCGCGCTGGTCGGTCACGGGCACAACCTGCGCGTCCTCACCACGGTCTACCTCCAGCAGGAGCCCCGCATGGGCGCGCAACTGCTGCTGGATGCCGGGTCGCTGTCGGTGCTGCGCCCGGAGCATGCCGTCCCCTCGATCGCCTTGTGGAACCGGGTGCCCTGACCGGTCGGGCACCCTCGTTCCGGCGAGCTTTCGACCCTGTCTGCCATCGCCGGCTTGTGAACGAATTCTCTTGGAAACACACAGGATTCGTGGTGGACAACTCTGGTCGCTGTCGGTCGATCCGAGTACAATCGAACACATGATCGATATAGTGGTGCTGTTGCGGACGGTGAGCGCTGACGCTGCCCGTCTGGCGGATGCTCCACGGCGGGAGTCGATCGACGACTTCGTC